>ERZ1292630.1-Hain-H41-02um-R3-1-length-778660-cov-10_pt1 | contig 778660 bp, 566 predicted proteins | sample MGYA00564408_ERZ1292630 | MGnify/ENA primary metagenome ERZ1292630 (study PRJEB36523, sample SAMEA6512641) | groundwater metagenome | collected 2019-01-08 | study: AquaDiva: Metagenomics assemblies of 32 groundwater samples
TAAAGTGTCACCCATGTCTCCGGTATAATCTGTTACCTGTGTTTCAGGAAGGACACCTATTAAAAAAGCATTGTCTTCGGACAATGCTTTTTTGTTTTATTAGAAAGGATTGGTTAAGTCCTGTGTTTTTAGATAAAAACACAGGACGCAACTCATCTATGATGAAATATTATTAGTTTTGCTCTATAATTGACACAAAGATTGCGCAAAGGATTAATAAAATGAATGACCAAGACAAACAAAAAATACATGATTTATTTGAATCTGGAAGAAGTTTGATCGGCTCATCCGTCAGCGGTAGCCTAAGTGGAGTACTGGGATTTCTTGCTGGTGGTCCAATTGCAGCCGCTGGCGCAGGAGCCATTGGGAATGTATTGGGTGATGTGATTAACAAGAATCTTTCTAAGCGGGAACAGGTACGAGTTGGAGCCACCGCTTATTTTGCTTTATCTAAGATCAAAATTAAATTGGCTGAAGGAAAAACGTTAAGAACGGATGGCTTTTTTGAACAAACACAGGGGCAACGGGCTAAGGCTGAAGAAATCTTTGAAGGAGTTTTGCTTAAAGTTAAAAATGAACACGAGGAGAAAAAATCCAAATTTATTGCCAACATTTTTGCTAACAGCGCATTTCTTAAGAATATTTCATTAGGCGAGGCCAATTTCATTCTAAAGTTAATCGAAAGGTTTACGTATAAACAACTATGCGCTCTTGCCTTGTACAATGAAAAATTCGCAGAGTTACGAAAACAAGATTACAACAATGCATCAAAAATCAGTTTCGATACATATGGTCTATTACTTCAACTTATTGATCTATACAATCTTGGACTTTTAGCTTGTAGAAATGAAGCTGGCGATGAAAATGTAGTGTTGTTGGGGCCCGGTGCGATCATTCCAGATCGCATCTTTTTGTCAGAAATAGCTAAGAAGTATTGTATTGTTATGGGACTTGAAGAAATGCCGCGGGAAGAAATTATTAATGAAGTTGTAATTTTCTTAGTTTAGGTAGGACATATAACCCGTTGTCGGAAAATCACTTTGATTTACAAAACCTAGGCGAGCTGTAAAAATTTTATTTCGTAGCGTTTATCTGCTTCTGCGCATTTAACTGCTGCGGCGACACAAACTTGTACATCACTTCATTTTCTTTAACCAAGCCCATCTTCTCGCGCGCGACTTTTTCGAAGTATTCCGGATCTTCCTTCAAAAGCCTTCTTTCCTCGCGTAAGACCGTGTTCTTCTTGGTCAATTCCTTGATCTGGTGTTCGTATTCTTGATTCTTCTGCTTCAAGTCCTGCATCTGAGAATAGGACGGCAGAAAAAAAGCCAGCATCAGGATCAAAAATGTGAATAGCCAGAGAGGATTTCTAAGCATAGGGTTTAGGGTTTAGGGTTTAGGGTTTAGGAATACGTCCTGACACCCGACCCCTAAACCATTAATAAATTTTTCCCCACTTCGTCCCGGCGTAAATGGCTTTTGGCCCAAGCTCTTCTTCGATACGCAAAAGCTCATTGTATTTAGCCAGACGATCCGTGCGTGATAACGATCCGGTCTTGATCTGCCCAACGCCGGTTGCCACAGCTAAATGAGCAATCGTTGTATCTTCCGTCTCACCGGAGCGGTGCGACATAATCGAGGTATATCTATTTTTCTTAGCCAAGTCGATCGCCGCCAATGTTTCCGACAAAGAACCGATCTGATTAACCTTGATCAGAATTGAATTAGCGATCTTGCGTTCAATGCCCATCTTCAAACGCTTGACATTGGTGACAAAAAGATCGTCGCCGACCAACTGGGTCTTTTTACCCAAACGGTCGGTCAATACCTTCCAGCCGTCCCAATCGTCTTCGTAAAGGCCGTCTTCGATCGAGACCACCGGATATTTGCTCACCATGCGAGCGTACGCTTCGATCAATTCACCGGAGGAAATCAGTTTGCCGTTATAATTATATTTCCCATCCTTATAAAAAGAAGACGCCGCGGCATCAAGCGCGATAAAAATTTCTTTGCCCGGTTTATATCCAGCCTTTTCGATGGCCTGAATAATAACCTCGAGACCTTCTTCGTTGCTTCCTAAGTTCGGCGCAAAACCGCCTTCATCACCGACGGAAGTTGCTAAATGGCGGTCGTGCAAAATCCCTTTTAAAGTATGAAACACTTCGCAAGCCATCTGCATCGCCTTAGAAAATGTCGGCGCGCCGATGGGCATGATCATGAATTCCTGAACGTCCAGATTATTATCGGCATGCATCCCGCCGTTGATGATGTTCATCAAAGGAACCGGAAGGATATTGGCACTACTGCCGCCTAAGTAGCGATAGAGCGGCTGTTTCTTTTCAATAGCCGCGGCCTTGGCAACAGCCATAGAAACGCCCAAAAGCGCATTCGCGCCGAGCTTTCCTTTATTTTCTGTGCCGTCCAAAGCGAGTATGATCTTATCAATAAATTTATAATCAGCGTCTTTGCCTTTAATGGCCTTGGCAATCACTGTATTCACATTGGCAACTGCTTTAAGGACGCCTTTTCCTTTATAACGACTCTTGTCACCATCACGCAATTCAATGGCTTCATGCTCACCGGTGGAAGCACCCGACGGAACTGCGGCACGGCCTAATACGCCTGAGGAAAGAAGAACATCGACTTCAACGGTTGGATTTCCGCGGGAATCAATGATCTCGCGGGCTTTAATGGATTTAATCTTGGACATGTTAAGTTCCTATTGTTAGATTTTTTGTAGGTTAAAATCGTGGAATGAAAATTCCAAATAATGGTTCACAAATTAACATAGTTAAAAATCAAAGTCAAATATTATTCGGCGGGGCGCACAGCATGCTGCGGTGTGATTGCTCCTCTTTTAGCACAGAACGCACGACGCATGACGCAAATATTTCAACTATCTAGACGACCATTCTTTTTATGTTATACTATGTATAAATTTATTTTTATAACCCTCTGGAGCGTCCCACTTAGCATATGGCAAAAAACAAATTTATTATATTTCTCCGCCTTAATTGGCTTAAAATCTTTTGGTTTTTCATCGGCTCGCTTTTTTTAATCAGCATTATTGTTATCCTCGCCTACGGCTTCTCCAATTTTAGCAATCTTGAATCCTTCAGCAGAAAACAGATGATGGCCCAAATGGGCCTGTATTTGTTTATGGGAATTATACAGGCAGTCATCATGACACTGTTATATGCCATCATGTATTACTACATGTTCATGGGCGGCGGTATGTCAAAAATGCTGGGTGATGCCGCCGAGCAGGCCAAGTCCGACGTAAAATGGGATGATGTCATCGGCATGGAAGAGGCCAAGCGCGACGCCTGGGAAATTGTTCAATTGCTCAAAGATGCGCAAAAGGTTAAGGCCATCGGCGGATCAATGATCAAAGGTGTTCTGATGTTCGGCCCTCCAGGCTGTGGAAAAACATATCTAGCCAAAGCGATCGCCAACGAAGCCGAACTTCCCTTCCTTTCTGCCGTCGGAAGCGAATTTGTCGGCATGATCATGGGCCAGGGTGCCGGCCGCATGAAATCCCTGTTTAAGAAGGCACGCAAGCTTGCCAGCGTCGAAGGCGGCTGTATTATATTTATCGATGAAATTGATTCTTTTGCCATGCCCCGTCAAGAAGACCGCGGCTTCGGCGGCGCCACCAGCAATAATGCGACGATTAATCAATTCCTGACAGAATTAGACGGCCTTCGTAAAAAAGAAAATAATATCTGTGTTCTCGCTGCCACCAACGTTGAGCCGGAGCAATTAGATACAGCCGTCATGCGTTCAGGGCGTTTTGACCGTAAAATCTACGTTCAAAAACCGACCGCCATTGAACGCGAGGCTCTCATAAAATATTATCTCTCCAAAATCAAGACGAACGCTGATATCAGCGTCACTTTACTTTCTGAAAAATGCCAATCATTTTCGCCGGCGGACATCAGCAACATGGTGCGCGAGGCAAGCCTGCTTGCCATGCGCGACCGACGGGAAAACGTTACCAATGAAGATTTGGCCCAGGCCATGGATGAAATCATGATCTCCGTTGAGAAAACCGGCCAAGAAGAAAAGATCATGTCATCCAAAACTAATGTGCGCTGGGATGATCTAATCGGCATGGAAGAAACCAAAAAAGACGCCTGGGAAATTGTTGATCTGCTGCGTGATCGCCACAAACTTAAAATTGTCGGCGGACAAATCATCAAAGGCGTCATGTTAATCGGTCCTCCAGGCTGCGGAAAAACATACTTGGCCAAGGCGATCGCCACCGAATCTGGATTTCCATTTATTGCGGTCACCGGAACCGATTTTGTTACTCAAGTTTGGTCTGGCACAGGCATTTTACGCCTCAAAAAAGTTTTTCGAGAAGCCCGCAATGTTGCCAAGTCAGAAGGCGGATGCATCATCTTTATCGACGAGATCGATGCCTTCGTGCGCCCGCGCGATCCCAGCCCATTCTCCAACGCCCGCAACTCAGACACTTCTTCAATCAACGAATTTCTAACCGAAATGGACGGCCTCAAAGGACAGAATAAAAATATTATTGTCATAGCGGCAACTAATATTCCCGAAGAAAAACTGGATCCCGCAGTCATGCGCTCAGGACGTTTCGATCGCAAGATATACTTTCAAAGGCCTTCTGCGAAAGAACGCCAGGCGCTCTTAAGTTACTATATTTCTAAAGTCAAGTCGGAAGACAATCTCGACCTTGCCGTGTTAGCTGAAAAAGCAAAAAGTTTTACCGCGGCGGACATTAACAACATGGTTCGTGAGGCCGGCATTCTCGCTCTGCGTGAAAATCGTGAGATCATTGCACAAATTGATCTAGCCAAAGCGCTCGAACGCGTCATGATCTCAGTTGAATCCCAAGGCGAAAACAAAATCCTCGGCGGAAAAGTCAACGTTAAATGGGACGAAGTCATCGGCATGAACGACGCCAAAGCGGAAGCCTGGGAAATCGTTAAACTTCTCAAAGACCGCAACCTTCTTAAAGCCGTCGGTGGAAGAATCGTCAAAGGCGTTGTCATGTTTGGGCCTCCAGGATGCGGCAAAACCTATTTGGCAAAAGCCATGGCCACCGAAGCAGGCTTCCCGTTTATTTCCGCGACCGGCAGTGATTTGGTCGGTATCTATATCGGCGAAGGCTCTCATAAAATGAAAGAGATTTTCAAAGAAGCGCGCGCGCTCGCCAAATCCGAAGGCGGATGCATTATCTTTTTTGATGAGATCGACGCCTTTGCAACCCCCCGCTGGGTTGCCCAGGATCACGGCGCATCCATGTCGCATAACGCCACCGTTAATCAGTTCTTAACCGAACTTGACGGGCTCAGGCAGGTAGAAAATAACATCGTCGTTCTAGGCGCAACAAACGTCGCTGAAAACCAACTCGACCCGGCTGTGCTTCGTGCTGGTCGTCTTGAGCGCAAGATCCACATCACAAAACCCAACCTTGAAGAACGCAAAGATTTATTTAAGTTTTATCTCTCGAAAGTTAATATCGACCCAACGATTGATCCAGACCGCCTGGCACGAACGACCGTTGACTTTACACCGTCGGATATCGACAACATGATCCGCGAAGCAGGCTTAATCGCCATGCGGGAAAACCGCGACCAAATTCAATACAAAGACCTTTCCGAATCCTACGACCGCCTCACCATGGGCGCTGTTACCAATGCCAAATACAACAAACCTTCTCTAACCAAAACCGCCTATCACGAAGCCGGTCATGCCATCGTTCAATACATCTGCCACCCAAGCCGGGAAGTTATCAAAGCAACCATCCGTCCCCGCCGAGGAAGCTTAGGATTTATTTACGGCCGCGATATTGAGGAGCTTGCGCAAAACTCTCCCAATCGCGAACAGTGGCTGGCCGAAATCAAGATTTGTATGGCCGGTTATGTGGCCGAGAAAATTGCTTTCGGGACAACAGCCTCCGGTGTCGGCGGCGGGCCGGGCAGTGATTTCTATTCAGCCATGAACTACGCTTCATTCATGGTCTGGAGCCTTGGCATGGGCCCGTCGGGATTGATCGGAGATTTTAACGCTCTTAAATCCCGCGACGGAAACCTTAATATTTCCGAAAAAACTAAAGAAATTCTCGACACTGATGTCCAAAACATTCTCCAAGGTTGCTTGAAGGCAACAAGCGAAATACTCACCAAACATCACGATACGCTTGAACAATTTGCCCAGGAACTTCTTAAGAAAGGCGATCTTGAATTTGACGAAATTCAGGCCATTTTCAACAATGCCGGATTGAAAGCTGCTGCTCAAATTTCGGATACGCCGTCATGAAACGATTTCTAACCTTCCTGATAGCTGGTGTCTTCAGCGTTTTGTTAATCAGCTGTAGCGAGAAAATGCCCACCCACCGCTACACCCAGTCGGACGCAGAAAAAAAATTCCTGAAAATCTGCCGCGAAGATAACAAACTGCCCGTTCAACTTTTTGAATCCGGCAACACAATCTGGATATACCTTCCCATGGAGGAAGAGCTGATCAATCAACAGGGCTCATTAAAGAATGACCTAACCAAGAGTAAAAGAAAATTTTTACTTAACACATTCGAAGGTGAACATAAAGACACACAATATCTTTTCCTTTTGGATCTGACTGACGGAATCAAGACAGACAAAGATCAAGGAATTAAGTCTGACGTCACCGAGAAATTCATCAAGAATCGCCTGACGATTTACGGCGCAATCTCCGAGGCATTTTTTGATATCAATGAACTGCCGGGCGACAGAAAATTTGCGAACGCCAAAGATAATAAAACCCGCCAGGATATGCTCGAGAATTACATCCCTAAAGGAAAAGAACCCGAATTTATCGGCATTGTCATTACCGATATAAAAAAAGGGCTCGCCTACAAAACGGTCTTGAATCTTCATGACTACAAATTGTACCGGTCGGAAGTTTTGACGCCGGATGAATATAATTTGCGCGAAATCAGCGAGCTATATGGAAACGCTCATTTGGTTGGAGATAAAGAAGGCAAGAACATTGAAATCAAGCCGATCATTTGGTCGTGGTTTTTCATCGAGCAGATCAAGAATCGTGTTAATTTTAAATTCTTACGCAGTGATTTTCCACCAAATCAAGATATGATCATCGAGATTGCCTCGATCATTGCGGACACATTCCGTTATTATCAGTACGTCGATTATTCTAATGTCCTGATTAAAGACCTCAGGGAAAAAGCATCTTACAACTTTAACCAGCCTCAAATCTCCTCGTTTGAAGAAACAGCCAATAAAGTCCGCACACCAAGCGTAAGAATGCAGTATCTAGCCACGCCCGGTCAAACCGCGCATTAATTGCAAAACACATTTCATAATTACTGGCAAACCTTATCAAGTATCCCCAGCTCAGACAACGACTCCACTTCCCTGGCCTGTCTTTCCAATAGCCCAGGACAGGCGCTCCGTCGAAAACTCGCTTGGTGATACTTGATAAGGTTTGCTGTTTTTAAAATGGGGGATTAACGGACACTGACCAAACTTCCGAGGACAGTGATCTTACCGGCCGCAAAAAGGCTGATAGCTTTCGGATAAATTCTATGCTCGACGGCATGGATCCTCTGTTCCAACTTTTTGAGAGTATCTTTAGGCAGGATTAAAACAGCTTCTTGAGCAATGATGGCACCATGGTCCACCTGTTCATCGACGAAATGCACGGTGACACCAGTTATCTTAACACCAAACTCAAACGCGTCTTGGATGGCGCGCGCACCCTTAAAGGCGGGCAAAAGCGCGGGATGGATGTTAATGATTTTATTCGGATAAGCCTTAATCACCTGCGCGCTTAAAATGCGCATGAACCCAGCCAAGACGACAAAATCCACGGACAAAACTCGCAGATGACGAACAAGCTCGCGATCGAAAGATTCTCTGTCAGGATAATCTTTGGGGTTGATGACGACCGTCGGTATTTTTGCCTTGCGTGCGCGCGCGAGCGCAAAAGCATCAGCTTTATCCGAAATGACAACCGCCAAATTTGCCTTAAGCTTACGGGTTTTGACTGCTTTAATGATCGCCTGAAGATTACTTCCATTGCCGGAAGCCAAGACTGCAAAATTCATATTCGCCTCACAAGATTATTTAAACCTTCTGTTGATGGACATCTTTAACATCTTTATACTTAAGCAAACCCAAAAGTCCGACGATACAAAATACAATTCCAACGCCGATTAAAATCCACATCCGCCCCACATGACGCGACAAAAATGAGCTCGCGAACATTGCCAGAAGGAATGCCAAATGCATGACAAACTCAAGACTTGCAAAAACTTTACCACGCATTTCGGCAGTACAAACAAAATGCACAATGGTGTTTGAGGCGATAACAATCGGCCCTACGACAAAACCTAAAATTCCCGCCAGCGTCATGCCCACCCAGCGGTTCTGAGAAGTGGCCACCACAAAAGCAAACACCGCCATCATAATGCCACCCAATATGAGGCAAAAGAAAATCGACTGAAACCGCGAAATCTTTTTTCCCCATTGCGCATACGCTATGCTTCCTAAAAACAATCCCACCCCGAGTGCGACGGCCAGATATCCAAGATCTTTAGTGATCGTCTTAAATGTTTCCTGAACAAACATAATAATGACCACATAAACCGATCCGGCCGCAATAAATAAAATGGTCATCACATAGACAATAAAAAGAATGTCTTTCTGACTGATAATATAGTTAATTCCATCTTTAACCTCACCGAAGACAGACTTCTTGATTGTCGTAAACATTTCTTTACCAGTTGAAATAACTCCATCCTTGCTTAAATGCACGCTCTTTAAACGGGTAATTGAAAAAACGAGCAGTCCGGAGACAAAAAATGTTCCAGCATCCCAAAAGAATCCGCCCTTGGGCCCGTGCCATTCCACAATCAACCCGCCGAATAAAGCGCCCAGCACAAAGGCAATCATTCCAGTGACTGAAACCAAAGAATTGGCCACATGCAAATCACCTTCATGGACAATGTCAGGAATAAATGACATTTTGGCGGGAACATAAAAACGGCTCAAGCAAAATATCAAGAAAACCGCCGCATAGACCGGAAGCATGGACTGAATATCCATTAGAATCAAGGCTATGCACAGGACAATCGCTCCCCGGATAAAATCGCAAACACATAACGTCGTCCGCCTGTCCCAACGATCCACATAAACACCAGCAATCGGCCCGACGATAAAAACCGGAATAATGGTAAACGTCAATAACTTAGCCAATTCTACTGGTGATCCCGGATGCTTGACTGCCACAAGCCCGACCAAGGCCATCTGATTGATGCGATCCCCAAACTGGGAAATAAGCTGGGCTAGCCAGAAACGGATAAAACCACGATTGCGTGTGATGAAATTATACATTGTGTTTAATTTTAAGTTATTGCGGTTTTTTATGATCGCCGAGAAGTTCAATCGATAATCTTAAATTTTCCCGCAAGATCGATTCAAATGACCCGGCATCCCGAATAGAACGATACACCGCAATCCCATCCTCGTATCTCCCCTGATCACACAAAGCCTTGCCGAGCGCAATTTGGGCCCGGATATTCCAAGGGTCGATCGCGGTCGCCTGCCTGAAATAATTCTCGGCGGTTTGAAACATTCCGCGATTGACATAATTCATGCCTAAGGAATATTGTACTCTTGAATTGTAAGGCTGCATCAAAACCGAACGTTTAAGCATCGATAATTCATTGCTGGCATAAACTGTTTGTTGGATGGTAGTCAAAAAAAGAAAAACCAAGAAACCGCCGAGGCCGGCGGCAGCGATGGCTGGCGAACACATCTTTTTCTTCTGGTTCCAATCCCAAAGATGCCGCCCCCCCAAAACCAATGCCGTAAACATGGCCGCCGATGGTACATATAAGAAATGTTCCGCGAGGGATATGAACCCCGGCTGCACACCAAGCGATGTGACAATCTGTGAAACCGGGGCCAATTCAACCAAAAACCAGAACACTAAAAACATTCTTCTGCCATTGATTGCCCGTCGGTATTTCCACAAAAGAAAGAAAGCCGTCAGCCAAAAGAAGATCGTAATCGTTAATTGCGGATCAAAAAAATCCCCAAAGACCATACGGGAACGGTCGAAATATAAATCAACAGGAAAGATAAAAAGGCGAAGATACGTAATGACTCCTCTCGCAAAACTCAAGAACCCTAATACCAGTGCGTCCCATGATCCCCATCCAAAAAGCTGGTTGATCCCTAGCTGATGCCGAAAAATAATAAATCCAAAGAGTCCCAAAAAGAAAGGTGCGACGGCAAACCAGGGCTTCCTTTCTTCTTTAGGAAAGAAAGTCATATATAAAATCAAAACAACAGGTAAAATAGCCGCTGATTCTTTACATAAAAGAGCCAAGACAAAACAAAGCACAGAACCTAAAAGTAAACTCATCCGCCGGCGCTGATAAAATTCAAGAAAGAAATAAAAAGCACTAAACACAAAAAAAGCATTCAATAAAATCGCGCGGCCGGAAATATTGGATACCGCTTCCCATTGAATAGGATGTATCGCAAACAAGAGTCCCGCCCAGAATGCGGTTGTCCGATCCGACCATAAACGACGAATCAAAACAAACACAAGAAAACTGTTCAAAATATGCAGGATCACATTATCCAGGTTAAACCAAAAGGGGTCGAAGCCGAAGGCATGATACTCTGCCATAAAACTCATCGTTACCAAAGGACGATAATAAGAATGATCCCCGAAAAACGATCCGGTTAAGACCTTAGGAATATTCGTAACATCTCGGATAATTGGATTATCGACGATGGTCGGGGCATCGTCCATACTGCGAAACGGGGCGCGCAACATAAATGAATATGCGCCGAGGACAACTGCGGCGATCAAAACGAATCCTAAAAAACGGGGTTTGGCCATTCGGTCAAAAAAATCCGTAGTCAAGATGCGAACTCCTTTAACGATCTTCCCTAAATTATGACTTCAGGAAAGGTCAATAGGATCAATGAACTTGGGCAAAATTTTCTTGGGCCTTCTCTGTCAGGCCGAGCTTCTGATATAACAATCCTTGAAATCGCAATGCGATTCCTTTTAACCCCGATGCGTTGTCAGGATCTAATTCCATGACCTGCTGATAGGCCGCGATCGCCCTGTTGGCATCGCCTAATTTCTCATAGAAAACACCCAAGCTGAAATAGGCATTAATATTTTGTGGATCACTGCGAAGAATAACTTCCTGACTGGCGACGAGAGCATTATAAATACTGCGCAAGTTATTCCTCAAAATAGCTTCGTATCGCCCAGGATTGTTAACGGCCTCATAGGCCTTGGCCGCGTCTAGAAATTTTCCCTGTTCGTATAATATCTTGCCTAAACCCATGCGCGCGCTCGTAAGATTGGGATCTAATTGCACAGCGCGCTCAAAATGATTTTGGGATTCAGGGTATAAATCCTGTTGGGCATAAATAATCCCCAGGTTGTATTCTATAATCGGTGAAGACGGTTCATATTTTTTGGCATCTTTAAGTATTGCAATCTCATCCGTCGACAAAATATTCTGCCTGAACATTAAGAGAAAGAAAACCGCGGCCACCACGCCGAAGAGCGCCATTCCCCATAAACCGCGCTTTGGTATGAGCGCCAATAATTTTCGAACACCCAAGACTATGAGCGCAATAAAAGGAACACTGGCCAGATAGGATATTGTCCCGTCAATCGGTAAACGACCGGGGCCGGCACCTAAATCAAACGCACTCTTCATCAATGGCCATGAGGAAAAAATAAACCAGACCATTAAAAATAAAACAACATCGCTTGCCCTTTTTCGCCTGATCATCAAAAATACAAAACCCATGGCCGCTAATACCACTGCCACTAATGCCGTCGGATCAGACAATCCCTGCAAAGGTTTTGCGCTCTGATGAAAATACATTTGAACCGGGGCAATGAGTACGGATGTTTCCAAAACCAAAGACCGCAGCGCGCTCAGCAATCGTATCGCCCAATCCATCATATCGGTTGAGAAAATAAAATGAAATCCTCCCAACCCATTCCTGATCACAACAAACATGATCGATACAACAGCATAAGGCAGAAAAATAAGCCAGCGCAATCCTATGGATTGTTCATTGCGTATCATATAAAAAATATAAAAAATAAAGACTGCAATATTCGAACCATACGCTTCATGACTCAATAACGCGCCAATAAAACTGGTCAAAGAAATAAACATCCACCAGCCATTCAACCGCCGCATATACAACATGCACGTCGATAGTGAAACAAGAACAAAGAATGTGTTTAAAAGCACCGCGCGCCCAGAGAGAAAACTGACCGCTTCCCAATGAGCCGGATGTATCGCAAAGATTAACGCAGTCAACAGCCCCAGGATTCTATCCTTAAAGGCCAATGTCATAACGGCATAAGCCAATAAAGCGCAAACCGCATGCAGCAAGATATTAACTAAATAATAATATAAAGGAATGGACCCAAAAGAATGCCGCTCCGCCATATGGCTTAAGAGCGTGGCCGGACGGTACGGCGCATCCACACGAAACATGTTGCCAGATAGAATCTTGACAATATTATTCGGATCGCTCAGCAAAACATTGTTCACGATGTGATCGGAATCATAAATGACTTTAAACGGACCGTCGAGGATTGGAAAATAAGAAATCAAAACGAATAAAACAATAATGACCACGCCTGTTAGGGAAGACCGCGTAATATTTTGGGGAAGATTACTCATTTAAAAGGCTGCCTTGAGAACCTTTCTAACCCCGGGGGTTAGAAAGGTCAATAAAAAGCTGACGAGAGGAGTTGAACCTCCGACCTGCTGATTACGAATCAGCTGCTCTACCAACTGAGCTACGTCAGCAAAAAACTTTATCAACAAAACTGCTCTATCCCCGGCTATTCTGGTTTCGATGGAAGCCGGGGACACCGACTACCACAAATACGATTCAGAGAACGTCGGTGCCAACTGAGCTACGTCAGCAAAAAACTTTAGTTACGCCGAGAAAACAAAACTGCCCTATTCTGATCACTCAGTTTTATTTAGAAATAAAAAATTATTGTACATAAAACCCCTATAAGGGCAATCGCAAAAAATCGTTTTGACTTTTAAAGCGTTTTGAATACAATAGATTATTCTAATGGGTCAATTAAGACGTTGATTTAGCTCTTCGACCATATACCGACGGAATTTTCAAGCATCAACGAACCATTATTAAAACTTTCTGAACCGCAAATGTTGTATGCCGAGATAGCTCAGTTGGTAGAGCGCAGCCCTGAAAAGGCTGGCGTCCCCAGTTCAATTCTGGGTCTCGGCACTTTTCTCTTCTCTTAAATAAATCATACATAACATTTTAAATAAGCTTCCCGCCCCTTAAGGGCTGGGAAGGTTTATTATTCCTGCAATTTTCGAATAATCTTCATATAAACATCTTGCGCAACGGCGATCTTCGGGAAAACCCATTTTCGCGCCTTAACCCTCAACTTTGTTGTCGACTTGGATTGAGAGATCACATCCACCGTCAACCGCACGCCGGAAAGATTTGCCGCAATATGCCCCATCCCTTTGGATTGTTCGCTCACCGTACCCATAATCGAAAGGATATCGCTGGCTGAAGAAAAAAGTTCTCCTTCACTATATCCAACAATTCCCTCGACTGTATCAGGACTAATGACATAACCGCCTAACGCCCCCAACCCTGCGATGACCACAACCCCGCAACCCGAGCTAATTAAAATAAAAGCCGCACTCAAGAAAACCAAAACATTCATGCGTAAGCGTGACATCATTGAACCCTCCGATAATTTTTAAATTTTCAACGAGGTAACAATCTGATTTAAAAGGTAAACACTTTCCCTTATTTGATCAACGCGTGCCGGACAACGACCGTTACAAACACAATGGACACCATCGCCATCAATTTAATCAAAATGTTGATGCTGGGGCCCGAGGTATCCTTAAAGGGATCACCGACGGTATCACCGATAACGCTGGCCTTATGCGCAGCAGACCCTTTGCCGCCGTGAACGCCTTCTTCAATATATTTTTTCGCATTATCCCACGCCCCGCCGGCATTAGCCATCATGATGGCCAGGACAAACCCGGAGGCTGTTGATCCGATCAAAAGACCTGCCACGGCGTTTACACCAAGACATAATCCAACAACCAACGGTGTTAAAATTGCCAGCATGGCAGGCAGCCTCATTTCATGCTGGGCAGCCACAGTCACTATCTGAACACAGCGCCCATAATCGGGCTTCACCCGCCGCTCCATAATCCCCGGCATCTCGGCAAATTGTCGACGGACTTCCATAACAATCTTACCGGCCGCCCGGCTGACGGCGTCCATAGTCAACGCAGAAAAAAGATACGGCATCATCGTTCCGACAAATAACCCAACGATCACAACCGGCTGCATCAAATCTAAATCCATATGCCCGCCTTTAAGAATGACGGACTCTTTATAAGCAGAGATCAAGGCCAAAGAAGTAAGCGCCGCGGAACCAATGGCAAAACCTTTACCCGTGGCGGCGGTCGTGTTTCCCAAAGAATCAAGCGCATCTGTTCTCCGTCGGACCTCTGGGTCAAGCCCCGCCATCTGTGCGTTGCCTCCGGCATTATCTGCAACCGGGCCGTAGGCATCGGTCGCCAACGTAATCCCAAGAGTACTTAACATCCCAACCGCGGCAATACCTATCCCATAAAGCCCTTGTTCGAAAACATTTAAGCCCCCGGACAACACAAAACTTGCCATAATCGTTGCGCTCACAATAAGAATAGGCATGGCCGTTGACATCATTCCGACGGAAATACCGCTGATAATGATGGTGGCCGGCCCCGTCAATGACGCCTCGGCAATACGCTTGGTAGGTTTATAACTTGAAGACGTAAAATATTCCGTGGTCAGGCCGATCAAAACGCCTGAGAAAAGTCCGACAATGACAGCCCATACAACGCCTGTTGATTTCGCCCCAAGAACCTGCGGCACAACCCAGAAACTCGCCAATGCCATAAGCGCAGTCGCACTAAACACACCTTTGCGCAATGCCATTAAAAGTTCCGGCTGACTGGCTTTTTCTCCGGTGCGGACAAAAAATGTTCCGGCAATCGAGGCAAATATTCCCATCGACGCAAGGACCATAGGCAAAATCATTCCACCGACTCCCAAACCTGCCGACACTCCCAGAGCCGTAGTCGCAACAATCGCCCCCACATAAGATTCGTAAAGATCCGCCCCCATCCCCGCGACATCTCCGACATTGTCTCCGACATTATCAGCGATGACAGCGGGATTTCGCTCATCATCCTCAGGGATTCCCGCTTCGACTTTACCGACTAAATCAGCGCCAACGTCCGCCGCCTTGGTAAAAATGCCGCCGCCCACGCGCGCAAACAGCGCCTGAAAACTTGCCCCCATCCCAAAACAAAGCATCGTATTTGTAATCGAGGCCATCTTGTCCATGCCCGACGGCATAGGATGAAAGCTGTAGTACCAGTCCAAGCTGTAATACCAAACACTCAAGTCCAGCAATCCCAACCCCACGACCACAAGCCCCATCACCGCACCTGAAGAAAACGCGATTTTAAGCCCGCCATTAAGACTCCGTCGACAGGCCTGGGCTGTTCTGGAGGACGCTTGGGTTGCGATCTTCATGCCGCAATAACCGGCGAGCCCTGAAAACATACCTCCGGTCAAAAACGCAAACGGAACAAAAATAACGATGTAATCAAGAAAAGACAGGATAAGGAGAATGACAAAAACTGCGAAGAAAAAAAACGAAACACCAAGATACTGCTGCCGAAGATAAGCCTCCGCACCTTCACGGACAGCACCCGCGATTGAACGCATCTTCGGAGTCCCCTCAGGCTCTTTAAGAACATTAAGGGCGAGATATAAAGCGAACCCCAAAGCCGTCAAGGCACTCAGAGGCACAATAAAAAACAAATCATGCATACTCAAACTCCAAATAAGACTGACTCACAAAAACAAAGATAATGAATTATCCACGAGTCGGTTTAGCGCCGTGATTTGCTTTCTTAGAACGCCAGTTTAATTTGCCGCGTCTCTTTTTTTTGCTCATTTTAGTTTCCTTTCTTATTAGTAGACTCAATATGCTTTATAACATTCCTTAAATGTGAAATTCTTGGAATAATTTTATACGGCTTAAGCAAACTTATTTCCTCGCGGGTACTTGATCCTGTCAAAACGGCAACCGTCTTGACCCGCGCACTGTTTCCGGTTTTCACATCAATGGTCATATCCCCGACGTAAAGCGCCTCTTTGGAACGCAATTTATATTTCTTTAATATAAATTTCAAAATATCCGGATACGGTTTCGGCCGGCTGATTTTATCGGCACACAACACGCAATCAAAATAAGCATCCATTTTTAAAATCTTTAAGATGATCTTTGTGAATCTGGTGGGGCGATTGCTTGCGATCGCTAAAATATAGCCATCACGATCAAGATCGATGAGAATTTCTTGAGCCCCTCGCAAAAACTTAACCCCTGTCTTTAAGGATTCAGTATGATGCCGGCGATAAATATCCAGCACTACCGGAGAATGTTCCCTGCCAACAAACCCTTCAATTAATTGTCGATCGCCCCAACCCACCGAACGTTTGATTGTATGAGCGGACACCTTTGGGAAACCCGCCTGCTTTAACGCATAATTCATTGAACGCTCCACTGCCTTATAAGCATCCACCAGCGTTCCATCCAAATCAAATATCACGGCTTTGAGTTTTGCTGCCATATCAAAGAACTTTTTATTAACCCTTCCCACCTCTGGGCGGGGTAGGTTTTTATATTTTCGTACTTTTGCCGCTTGCCAGAAAAAGCATAAAAAGTCCGACGACGGCAAGCGTTGGGCCAACAATCCCTTTAAAAACAATAATAAGATTATTCCATTCGCGCAATACAAGCGTGACACCTAAAAGAACAAAAACAATGCCCAAAAAACCAAGCACCACATTCTTTAAAATCGGATTAATCATCAGCTTTCTTTTCGTCCTCTAAATCTTTCGGTTGGGTTTTCCAGCGCCTGTGCATCCATCCCCATTCAGGAGGATACTTGCGGATATAAGATTCAATGATTTGAGTTATTTTCTCGACACAAGCAAATATGGTGGCCTCATCATTCTCTTTGATATCCAGATAAAATGGCTTTTCAACAATAATTCTATGCCGATCATCTTCAAGGCGATGGGTAAAAATGGGAACAATAGGTGCACCCGTGCGCATCGCAAAGATTGCCGGGCCCGTGGCAGTTGCCGCCCGCTGGCCAAAAAAATTAACAAAGACACCGCCCTTTGTTCCAAAATTTTGATCCAATGGGATAAACAATAATTCATTATTTCGTAAAGCCTTCAATGACCGGGCGACACAAGCTGTTCGCGGTTGACTATAAATAGTTCCTAATCCAAATTTTTCACGCAAAAGGACAAAATCTTTTTCTATAATCTGATCACGAAAGGGCCTCATAATCGCGCTGGTGGCAAACCCCTCCTGGACTAAACGCAAAAGCATTAAAGGAAAACTTCCAAAATGGGCGCTAACGAGAATGGCGCCCTTTCCTTCTTTTAACGCCTCCTCGAGATATTCCTTATTTTCAATAAAGGCTTTATCTTTGATCATCTGCGGATGATCTGAATAATACAAAAGTTCAATCATCCCGCGGCCAAGATTGGAAAAACATTTCTTAATAATTTTTTCTTTTTCTTGAGAATCAATGGTATGGCCGAAGGCGATGTCTAAACTTTCCCGAGCTATTACGCGCTTCGATCTTACGAGAAAATATCCAATCGAAATAATAACGCTCGTCATTGCTTTGACTACACCGTAAGGCAAATGACGGAATAAGCCGCGGAAAAAATAAAATGAGTTGCGGGCAAAGGCTCGCTTGAATTCTTTATGATTAAATGTTCCCATAAACGAGATATGTTACGGCGGGGATATTATCCTCTAACCTAAAACCCTTTTAATCTGCGCGACCAAATACTGCGGATTGATCGGTTTTGTCAAATGTCCAATGCCACCAGCCTCCAGTTCAGCCTGAACGTCATCGGGAGAATCCTTGGATGTCAAAAACAGCACCGGGATATCTTTAATGGCAGGAATTTTCTTAATCGCGGCGCAAACAGCCCTACCTTTCATTCCAGGAAGAATCACATCAAGAATGATGATATCCGGCTTATTGTCCTGGGCCATCTGCAAACCCTCTTCCCCTGTCTTGGCGGAAATCACTTGAAAATTGTTGGACATAAGAATTGGCTCCAACATTTTGTGAATGGATACATCATCATCAACAATCAAAATTTTTTTCATAACTTTATCCTTTTCTAATGAGCATTCCCTATAAATGAACACGATTCCTGCTGCCAGGACAGAATACAACAAAGGCAAATAATAGAACGTTTGAAACTGCGACCCCGAATACGAAAGAGTCCAATACAATGAAAATGTCAAAAATACCGTCAGGGCTGTGGCCAAATAGTGCAAAAGACGCCAAAACTTGTGGCCACACAACGCTGCTACGGCTGCGATGAGATAAAAAATTGATACAAAAGACGCCATCGCCATGAATCGATCCATATCAGATAAATTCGCGGCTTTTGATCTATAAAACTTATCCAAAAACATCGGAATTTCAAAAAACAGGATGCGGCAGGCAACGGCTAGTTCACAAAAAAGAAATATTTTTAATCCGAGGGAATTTCGCTTCATGATTCAGACTTCATTTTGTTTCGATGCCCAACAATTCTCCCGTAACCCGCCAATAGTATACACAAAAAACATAAATATGTAAAAACATCTCCCGCTTTTGCGTACCATGTAGTCGTCGAGTTTAACGAAGCATAAAAAACCGCGGTTCCGTCAATATACGTTTTTTTCCCCTTATCGTTCTCTACATATTTCATAATACGCCCATAGGGATCAATCAGACAGCTAACTCCCGTATTAGCCGCGCGCACAAGGCTGCGTCTGGTTTCAATCGTCCGAAAAACAGCAGCCTGCAAATGAATAAAAGGCGCTTTGGAATCTTCGAACCAGGCATCATTGGTCATATTCACCAAAAGCTGGGCGCCGTTCTTAACAAACTGGCGCGTAATATAGGCCAACGTGTCCTCAAAACAGATGGCGGCGGAAAAGAGAACGTCTTTGCCGTCCAAAGATAATCGAAATACTTTTGCCTCCTTACCCGGAGAGAAATCTTCGATGGGAACAATATCAGCCAAGAAAGGAAGTTGTTTTCTAAACGGTAAATATTCCCCGAAAGGCACCAGATGGAGTTTATCGTAACGCTGATTGATTTCTCCGTCAGGAGTTATGAGCAGTGCGGAATTATAATATTGCGAAAACTCATCGGTGACGACACCCAACAATATCGCTATGTGTGACTCGCGGGCAAAATCACGAATATCCTGCATTAACTCCGGCATTTCTTCGATTAACCCGGGAAATGAGGTTTCAGGCCAAATCAATAACTCGGGGTCATGTATAAGGGTTTCTTTAGAAAGCTTTAAATACTTTTCGATCGTTGCATGCCGGTTGTCAATCGCCCATTTCTCATCCTGAGGAACATTCCCCTGGATAACACCGATCTTAACGTACGGCATCGACGGCGCCTTTGCCATTTGCCAAAATCCGTATCCATAAACAGCAATAAGAATTCCCAAAAGAAAAATATTCACCCGCATTAAATCTTTCTTATTTTCCTGGGAGATACCCAAAACAAACGCCAAATTTTCCTTAATCAGAGTATTAACAGCGACAACAAAAAATGAGACGCCATAAATACCTGTCAAGTCCACAATCTGAATCAGCGCAAGATTTTTGTACTGCGAATGGCCAAGCCCAACCCAGCCGAAGCCGGAAAATAAGTTTCCTCTCACATATTCAAGGACGACCCAAAAACTTGAATACACGAGAATTTTCTTCCACAAAGATTGACGGAAAAAACGACAATAGCTCAATCCGAATATGCCAAAGTACAACGCGAGGTAACAAATTAGAAAAAATGCACCAATCCCTGTCACGTGCATAAACCAATACAACGTGCCCGAAAAAAAGATAAGGCCGGTAAAATAACTCAACCCAAAAGCGCCCAAAGACTTTCTCCCGTCGATTGCGAACATCAACGGCACAAGGGCAAACCAAATCAAAGGGCTGTAATCAATTTTCGGAAAGGAACAAACAAGGAGAACAGCGGAAAGAGAACACAATAAAAGCGAAGAGGATCGAGGATGATTTTTAAGAAATGAGCCCATATAGAACGTAGGGACGGATTTTAAACCCGCCCCTACAATTTTATTTTCAAATTAAACGTTTACTCCGCAGCATTTTTTATATTTCTTACCGCTGCCACAGGAACAAGGATCGTTACGTCCGACCTTAGGTTGTTGTGACGTCTTTGCCGGAACAGCCGCAGGAACAGCCCTTTTGACACTGGTCGATTCAAAGGATGCTGCCGACGGATTTGAAGAAGCCGAAGAAAGACCGGAAAATTCATTATGAACGGCTCGCTGCGGAATCGCGGCAAACACGCCGCGCTTTTGTTCCTCGTCAACATTCATGCGCAATTTTAAAATCATTTCAGCAAGGTCCTGATGAATAGACTCATACATCAACTGAAACATTTTGAATCCTTCACGCTTATATTCGATCAACGGGTCGCGTTGCCCTAGAGCGCGAAGACTGATGCCTTCCTTCAAATGATCCATGGCATATAAATGGTCTTTCCATTTAGTGTCAATGACATGTAAAAGAATCATACGCTCAAGATGGCGCAAATGTTCGGTGGTTAACTCTTTCTCTTTGTCCTGATACGCCATCAAAAGCTGACTCGAAATCAAGTCTTTGGATTGTTCCGGCGTCATTCCCTCTAATTGGGTTCTAATCGGGGCAATGTCGTAGGCAAACTTGGTCATTAAATAATTTTCAAGGCCGGCCCAATCAGGGGCGTCGTGGCCCGGCACAAAAAGGAATTGCTCGACGATCACAACACCGGTTCTGGTAATTGAGTCCACAATAAAATCCTTAACATTATCCCCTTCAAGGATCGACCGGCGCAGGTTGTAGATAACCTCGCGTTGTTTATTCATGACGTTGTCGTATTCAATGAGCTGTTTGCGGATCTCAAAGTTGTAATTCTCGACGCGTTTCTGGGCGGTTTCAAGACTGCGGGACACCAGCGGAGATTCAATAACCTGACCTTCCTCCATACCGAGAGAATTCATAACCGAAATAATCCTGTCTCCGGCGAACAAACGCATGAGATCATCTTCCAAAGAAACATAAAACCTCGACGACCCCGGATCTCCCTGACGACCGGAACGGCCGCGCAGCTGATTGTCGATGCGCCGCGACTCATGACGTTCCGTACCCAATACATGAAGACCGCCCGCTTGGACGACTTGCCCGTGTTCAATTTTTACCTGAGCGCGAAATTGTTCGATAAACTTATTGATCATTTCCTGCTGAGCGGCCGGATTTTCATCCCCTTTTAATTTTTGAGAAGCAAGATTACGGGCCAAATATTCAGCATTACCACCCAAGACAATGTCCGTTCCGCGGCCGGCCATGTTGGTGGCGATCGTCACCCCATTGTATCGGCCAGCCTGGGCGATGATATGCGCCTCCATCTCATGAAACTTGGCGTTTAAAACTTGGTGCGTAACGCCTTTGGCTTTAAGTAGCTCGGAAATCAGCTCAGACTTCTCAATAGAAATGGTACCAACTAAAACCGGCTGACCTTTTTTATGAAGCTCTTCGATCTCGGCGACAACAGCGTTATATTTCTCGCGCGTTGTTTTGTAAATGCAATCGGGCGAATTAATACGCTGCAGTTTACGGTTAGTTGGAATGACCACGCAATCCAAATTATAAATTTGCTTAAACTCATTGGCCTCGGTGTAGGCTGTACCCGTCATCCCGCTTAATTTTTGATACATGCGGAAATAATTCTGAAAGGTGATCGTTGCAAGCGTCTGGTTTTCGCGCTCGATCTTGATGCCTTCTTTGGCCTCCACAGACTGGTGCAGGCCGTCCGACCAGCGGCGGCCGGGCATCATGCGCCCGGTAAATTCGTCAACGATAATAACCTTCCCGTCCTTGACCACATAATCAGTATCACGTTTAAAAAATTCTTTAGCCCGCAAGGCATTGATGACCTGATGACGATATTCAACGGTTTCCATTTCATGCAGGTTGTCGACACCAAACATCTTGGCCGCTTTCTCTTCGCCCGATTCGGTAATGGCAACAGTCTTACCTTTTTCTTCAGCTATATAATCATATCCGACGGAAAGATCTTCATCGCGGTGCTTGGCATCGATCTCTTGCTGCTCGGTTACGCGACGGCCTTTTAATTGTGGAACAATCTTGGAGGCGGTGTAATATTTATCGGTCGACTCCTCCGCCGGACCGGAAATAATCAAAGGAGTTCGAGCCTCATCAACCAGGATACTGTCAACCTCGTCGACAATTGCGAAATGAAAATCACGCTGAACCATCTCTTCTTTATAGCTGACCATGTTATCGCGCAGATAATCAAATCCAAATTCATTATTCGTCCCATAGGTGATATCACAACGGTAGGCGGCCTGACGTTCACGCGGCGGCATGTCATGAACGATGACTCCGACCGTCAGTCCAAGAAATTCGTAGATCTTCCCCATCCATTCACGATCGCGTCTGGCCAGATAATCGTTGACGGTAATAACATGAACGCCTTCGCCGGAAAGCGCGTTAAGATACGCGGGCAATGTTGCAACCAGCGTCTTACCTTCACCGGTTGTCATCTCCGCAATACCGCCATTATGAAGAACCATGCCTCCGATGAGCTGGACATCAAAATGCCTCATCTTCATCAAACGATTACCCACTTCACGCACGACGGCAAAAGATTCTTCAAGAATCGCGTCTAAAACTTCCTTGCGGACAAGATTATAATCACTTTGCGCTTCTTTTAACTCCTGGCTTAAACGTTCTTTCTCCTCGGGTAATCCACTTGTACGGTAGGATGCGATGATCTCATCACACTTGTATCGTGACGCCTCCAATGCCTGGCTGACCTTCGTTTTAAATTCTCCGGTTTTGGCGCGCAATTGATCATCACTAAGCTTACTGATTGATTCTTCAAGGGCATTGATCTTAGATGCGCGCGCGGCATATTTCCTGACGACATTGATCGACGGAATCGGCATATCTTCATGCAGATGAACCTGCACGCCCGGATTCAAGGAATTAACAAATTTCTGCGCACTCCGAGAAACGCTTTTGCGAATTAAAAAATTAAACATTTTAGCTTCCTTTATGATGAGCGCCCCGGTTTACCGACACCCCAGTCCCAGTTCTACTGGATACCTGGGTCTCTGGAGACTGGGGAACTATTCCTTATCCCGATCTTTACTCTTCTTATCCCTGTCTTCGGGTTTTAATTTCAAATAAGCCTCAATAAACTGGTCAATATCTCCGTCGAGAACTTTAGCGGTATTGCCCACTTCGTAATCTGTGCGGTGATCTTTGATCATGTTGTATGGATGCAGGACATAAGAACGAATTTGACTGCCCCACTCGATCTTTTGCTTTTCGCCTGCTTCCTTGGACATCCGGTCTTCTTGCTCGCGGCGCATGCGCTCGTGCAACTTGGCCCGCAAAACACGCATGCATTGCATACGGTTCTGAAGTTGTGAACGTTCATTCTGGCTTTGCACAACGAAGCCAGATGGAAGATGCGTGATACGAACCGCTGAATCCGTCGTGTTAACGCTCTGCCCACCCGGACCGGAAGATCGAAAGACATCAATACGCAGGTCAACCGGATTAATATCCACTGCAATATCGTCGTTAATTTCAGGAATAATCTCAACAGAAACAAAGGATGTATGCCGCCTTTTATTAGAGTCAAACGGTGAAATGCGAACCAACCGATGAACCCCTTTTTCCGCTTTCAAAAAACCATACACACAATCACCGGCAATGCGTATCGTAACATTCTTAATCCCGGCTTCTTCACCGGGGAGAATATCTAATTCCTGGGTTTCATAACCGTGGATTTCCGCCCAGCGCAAATACATCCTTAACAGCATGCTGGCCCAATCGCAGGATTCGGTTCCGCCGGCACCGGCATTAATGCTTAAAATGGCATTGTTACGATCATACTCCCCGGAAAGACGCGTTTGCAATTCCAGCTTGCCGATTGTTTCCGCCAACGAAACGGTTTCATCAGTTAATTGTTTTAAAATTTCCTCATCCTGCCCGGCAAGCTCAAGAAATTCCAACGCATCGGCAATACGTTTTTCCGACGAATTCAAAGGCTCGACAACCCCTTTTAAAGCCTTTAACTCCTGCATCAGCTTGTTGGATTCGGCGGAATTCTCCCAGAAACCCGACTCAGCCATCTGGGACTGAATCAAAAGAATACGTTCTTGTTTTCCGGCAACGTCAAAGATACCCCCTCAGGTGACGCAGCTTTTCACCTAATTCGAGGAACGTTTTTTTCAAAACATCGATAGACATAAAGAAATACTTTCTTAAAAATAGCTTTAAAGTTTGGTTATTATAACATACCCGTGGATAGGCACAATCTCTTTGCCTGTTTCCTGTGCTAAAAGAATATTATTGTTGAGGCGCTGACTTTGTAACGCTTTTAAGTCGCATAGCCGTAACGCTTAACCCTTCTTTATTCTCGGTATTCACATCCACCATCACGGTATCCCCGGTGTTTTTGTCTTTAAACTCTGCAGTTGAAATGGCAATGATCCCATAACGGCGGAGTTTTTCGTCGAGCTTGACGAACTGAAGGTTGCGCATCTTTTGAGTCTTCTCATCATAAAGATCGAACGTGCCTGTTGCCTGGGCTTGAGTATCAATATACTCCAGCATAAAACTCTTTATCTCTTCCTCCGTAAATTCTTTTTTGACTTCTTTGACGACAGGAGCAACAACACTGGCAATCGTCATGTCTTTAACAATATGGGCGTTGTTATCTTTAGCGACTTTAATATCCATCGTGACAATATCGCCTGTCGTGGTATCGCGAAAATCGGCTTGAACGAGTTGCATGTCCCCATCTTGTTTGGTGTCGGGCTTAAATTCCATGAAATCCAGCGTGCGAACTTTATTAATTTTCCCGTCAAAAATATCCAATTTACCGGAAGCTTTGCGCCGCTCAGTGATATCGGATTTTATGGCATCCATCACAACTTGTTCCGGCATATTTTTAACTTCCACTTTAACAGGAACCACAATTTCTTGAAGCGTATCCGTTGCCGACAGAGCTTCACTATTCACAACCGCTTCAGGGGATTTAGCCTCATTCGAAACCAATGGCTCTGTTTCCTCGGATTCATTAACCATTAGATCGCTCAAACCAATATCGCCTTGATAAGGTTGAACCTCAGATTCTAGAGTATCAAAACTTTCCGATGGTAAATCAAAGATGGCTTCTTCATTTCCAAGATTACCAACCATGCTCTCTTCTACATCTGCCGCCCATGCAGGACGATTAATAAACAACAACACAAACATCAAAATTGTTGCGAACCTTACTGCTTTCATACATCCACTCCTTTTTTATAACACCATCGGTGATGATCCATTAGCAAAAATTAATACGCCATTGTAATAGAGACCTCCTAAAAAATCAATGCTCATTGCTTACAAGGAATAAAAGGAATTTTCGCTATTGCAATGCAACCCCAAACATGTACCAAAGCGAGGACCCAATATGTGTCCCTCCGGCCTGTTCTGATTTTATAAAATTAACCGCGTCTTCTTTAGCCACCAGACAAACTTCGATATCCTCACCGGGTTCAAGCGCTTGCTCAGGATTCTGATTGACAGGATCGTGCTCATCGATCTGGATCGAAACGATGATCCCGTTTTCGTTAGTGATTGTTGATCCTGTCTTAAGGACGGGAGAAACAGCGACGATCTTTCCGGTATAACCTGTTTCCTCTTTTAGCTCAACGAGCGCGTGGTTGGGATCTCCAAAGGCCAAACCCGCCGGGAGGCCGAGCACATAACCTTGGGCCGCGGGACGGAACTGTTTGATCAAGACAATCCGCTTCGACGGCATTAACTGCGCCAAAACCGCTACCCCCGTTGCTGATTTTGTGCGCCGAATACTTTCCCAAGTGATGGACTCACCTTTTTTCGTCTGATAAACGCTTTCATGCACCGAAAGCCAGCGGCCTTCATAAACCATCTTTTCAGAAACTTTCTTCATGTTATTTCTTCCTCTCATAAATGGCGCGAATTTCTCCGTGGCCATCTTTATTGTATTGGACGGCTTTAAAATTATTTTCAATGTCGCCGATCAATCGAGCCTTTGCCGGAAGGCATGCGGAATCATCAGCCGGCACACATACTAAATTGCCCGTATCAAGAAATAAAACATCAGCGCCCGACAAAGAAGCCCGCAAATCACGCGCACGCTTGGCATTGAAAACCGGATAGTACATCATTTGGTCTGCTTTCAGATTAGTCAACACCAGCTCTCGCGGCGAAGACACCCAGATACGTTTCGACTTAAGCGCGCCTTCATTATTCATCGCAAAAGATTGAAATGCATCTGGTTTATCAGTCGAGAATTTCACAGTAATAATCTTATACAAAGGAAAAGCGCTCATAATCATAAAGGCCAACCAAATTCTAAAAACAATATCGCGGTCATTAACAGATTGAAACATTCGTAAAAATCCAACAGCAGAAAAAATATACGCATACGGCAAGACGAGGATGGCATAACGTACGCTCGATGTCGAAAATTTTCCGATCCAAATAAAAAAACAGAGAGCGATCAACGCAAGCACGATCACCTCCATACGGCCTCGCCCGCGTAACACATACCAAATCCCTAACGGGGCCAACGTAAGCGCAGCATGTTCCACTTTAAGGACGTCAAACGCGGCGCGGATAAATCCCTCATACCAATTATAAGAAACCTGGTTGTAAATCGCCTTGCCATGAACGAACGGATAGAATGGGTCTGCATATAACGACCATTGGAACAATAAAAATACCAACGTAACCGCAGCTCCACCAGTCAAAAACCAAACATACCGCCGATATTTTTTAAATCTTGTCACTTCAAACAATAGGCCTAATCCAACAAAGGCAACGACGATAATCTGAATGAAATTTACAAAGAAAGAAAAAACAACCAACGCTCCCGCCCATCCATCATGTTCGCGAACATATAAATAAAAAGCCAGAAGCCCAAAGAAACAGGCCGGCACTTCTGAGCACAGGCAATTGCCCCAAAAGAAATTGGCTGGAGATAACGCAAGAAACATCGCTGCTAGAAGTCCGGCCTTGGCATCAAATAATTCACAAGCGATCAAATAGACAAGCGTGATCGAGCCAAGAGAAAAAGAAATGTTTAAGACGGAACCCAAAAATACAGGATCCAATCCAACCCAACCGGCAAATCCCAGCATCAACGGCCAGGCTAATGGACGCAACGGCTCTATTAATCCTGCCTGCCCCGACGAGAAAATATATTTACCCATCAAGATATACGCCGACGCATCCGACAAAAGCACTTGCGGACGGTATAACCATAAACGGGCGGCCAATGACAAACCCAAGATAATCAAAAGCCAGATGTATTGTTCACTAATACCGATTGTCTTTTTTACAGCCATAAATTGATTGCCCTTGCCTGATGCAAGAATCTCATCGATGTTTCTAGATCAGCGTTTCTTTCCTATCCGGTGAAAGATCATAACAACAGCCTTATTTTGCAACCTATCAGCCTCATCTTTGATATCCCGGCTAATGACCCTTTGTAATTTAAATCCGAGCCCTTCAAGAAATTTGAAATGCCTATCTTCAAAAGGATAAATCCATTGCGGCTGTGCCCATTCCCAGATATCGATAACGAGGATAACATCGGACGATGAATGCTCAATCATAGCGACGAATTCAGCTTCATGCTCCGGAATATAGGACAACTTTCCTCCGGCCTCTTTCAAATCAATATCCGTGTAATACCGAATCATCCGAGGCGAGCTTGCCAAAATGAGCGCATCTGGTGAGCCAGCGGCCTCTTCTTTTACATAAGAGCCGGCTGTCTGAAAACCTATATAGGTAAGGGACTGGTCCATCATATATTTTTCAATCTTGGGATATTTAAAGAATACAAGAAAACCAAATATAAGAATCAGGCATAAAGGTTTTAGAAAACGCAGCGTAGTTTTCTTCTCTGTCATTGGTAAGAATGCCTCGAACCCCATTCCCGTCACTAAAACAATGCTGGGAATAATAGGCAGCATAAAACGAAAATCTTTGTCGGGCATGGCAGAAATACTCAACAAAGCGAAAACTACCCAAAACCCGTGAACCCAACAATTACGCTTATCGCTTCTTAACGCAACCCATAAACCAATAATAAAAAACGGTACAAAAGGGGCATACACACTATTTCCTATAAACTTATTAAAATAATAAAAGAAAGGCTGCCGGTAGACCCCGCCGGAGACTTCAAATACTTTGGGAAGATAACTCCCCGAAACCGCGTAATTGTGCCACAACAAAATCCCAATAGTCAAAGCGCCAAAAATTAAGGGTACCGCCCCTTTCATCAACCGCTCGCGAAAAGTAAGCCGAGGAAATGCCAACAAATAATAAAGAAGAAGAAACGGGAGTATAAGCCCTGCCGACCACTTGAGAAGAATCAACGCCATAACCGCGCAACCCAGAAGAAAATCTTGCCGCGCTATCTTTCCGTCAGAAATCTTAGCCAGAACATAAAAGAACACAATCATAAAAACAGCCAGGACCCCGTCAATCAAAATAAAACTGGACATGGTCAAATACAACGGATTAAAACTCAACATCATCGCGGCAAAACAACCCAGGAATCGCCCCTGAATCCTTGTTCCTAAAAGATAAATCCCAGCGATTCCAAGAATATTAATTAAAAAAACAACAACCCGGCAGGCCTGCTCAGACGGAAAGAAAAAATGGCCGATACTTAAAAGCAAGGCAAACAGAGGCGGATGAAACTGAGAAATGTCGCCGGAAAATAAAAACAGCGGATGCGTAAAAATTTGTTTGGCATACCAGGCATAAAGGGCTTCATCCGGCCACATCCGATCCGTAACCAAAAAAGGCAGCCGAAACAAAATAGCCGATATCAAAACAACCCAAACTATAATCCTGTACAATCGTTCAGAATTGGATCTCATATCTTTGCTCACGCTCAAAGACCTTTCCCATGCCGTCGGAAAATCAACACAACGGCTTTTTTCTCGAAACTATTATCCTTAAGCAGTACATCTCTATTAATGACCCCCTCTAATTGAAAACCCAAATCTGAAAGAAGTTGCAGATGTTTATCCTCAAGAGGATAAATCCACTTCGGCTGAGCCCACTCCCAAATATCAAGAACCAAAACAATATTGGATGATGAATTTTTAATCATACGGATGAACTCATCTTCGCTTTCCGGCAAGTATGATATATTTCCACCGAATTCCTTAAAATTAATGTCCGTATAATACCGAATCATACGAGGAGAACTTGCGAAAATAGACATATCGGGTGATCCCGCGAATTCTTTTTTTAGATACGCGCCAGCTGCCCGATAACCCACATAACCATACGATTTAAGAGTTATATATTTTTCAATCGTAGGATATTGAGAAAATATGCAAAACCCGCCTATAACAAGCAGGCATATCGGCCTGAGAAAAGATAGGGCGGTGATTTTCTCTACCTTAGTTAACACTGCGTCAAGTCCCATTCCCGTAACCAGAATACAGCTAGGTATAAAAGGCATCATGAAACGCATGTCTTTTGTGGGCATGATCGAAATAACCAAGAATACAAAGACCACCCAAAACCCGTGGACCCAGCAATTGCGATCGCTGCTCTTAAGCATATTCCACAGGCCAAAAATAAAAAAAGGCAAGAAAGACGCAGAAACAATATTGTTCAGAAATTGATCGTAGTAAAAAAAGAATGGCCTGAGATATCTGCTGGTGGAAGCGTCAAATACTTTTGGAAGCCAACTCCCGAGGATCTCATGATTATGCCATAACAAAATTCCAACAAGGACGGCACAAAAAGTTAATGGCACGGCCGCTTTCGTAAGCCGCTCGCGAAAGGTAATTTCAGGGAAAGCTAATAAGTAATAACAAAAAAGAAATGGCAGCATAAGCCCCCCCGACCATTTCAAAAGGATCAAGGCCATGGCCGCAAAACCAAGATAAAAATCTTGCCGTGTGATCTTTTTCAAAGAAACTCCGGCCAGAACATAAAAGAATAAAATGGTAAACACAACCAAAACTCCGTCGATGAGGATACAACTGGACATTTCAAAATACAACAGGCTAAAGCTTAACGCCATGGCCGCAAAAGAGCCCAGAAAGCGGCCATTAATCTTCGCTCCCAGAAAATAGATAGCGGCAATACCCAAAATATTAATCAAGAACACGACGACATGGCAAGCTAATTGCCCAGAAAAAAAGAAATGTCCAAAACTTAAGAGCAGAGAAAACAGCGGCGGGTGAAAATCAACAATCTCTTTAGAAAAAATAAGCTCAGGATGAAGGAATATTCTTTTCGCGGCCCACGCATAAAGCGCTTCATCGGGCCATAAGCGCTCAACCGACAAATAAGGAAGACGAAGGATGACCGCAATTCCAAGAATAAACAAAAAGAAAAGCCAGTAAAACCGCTGGTCTGTAAACTTTTTATCATTAACTTTCATTTTATTTCCGCCAAGTCCAATCCAAGCAATTCTAAAACAACAAACGGATTATCATCCAAAACATATCAAATCATAAAACCAATGTTATACATTTTAAAGTAACCCTCGAAAATAACTATCATCAACTGGAAAACCGACGGCACGCGCCGCTTGCGCATCATTAAACGCACGCACCTTATCCCCTTGTTCTTTGTAAACCATCGATCGGTTGAAATAATGGCTGCCTGATTGCGGATCGAGGGCGATCGCTTTAGTCAAATCTGCCAGCGCTTGGTCATATTCTTTCCGTCGGGCATGAATGATTCCGCGCAAGGCATGCGGCAGATCAAAGCCCGGATCAAGGGCGATGGCTCGTTCCAAATCTTTTGCGGCTTCATTGAGATTTCCGGCATCAAACCATACGCTGGCACGCTGATAATGGGCTAACGATGATGACGGATTTAAAACGATCGCTTTATCCAAGTCTTCAAAGGCGTGTTTAAAATCCCGTCGGTCTTTATAGTACATACCCCGATAGATATGGGCATCACAAAAACTTTCATCCAAACGCAAAGATGCGGTGAAATCAACCAAGGCTTCATCCAAATGCCCGCCGATGGCATAAATATATCCGCGCCAAGCAAGAACCTGGGCATCGCCGGGTTCAATGCTAAGGGCCCGGTTGTAATCGGCCAATGCGTGGGGATATTTCTGCATTGCATCGTAAACACGTCCACGCATTTTATAACCGGGCGCATAATTGGGATCTATCTCAATGGTCTTATTAAAATCGGCCAAAGCCGACGGATAATCTTTCCGACGGGCAAATATCTCTCCCCGGTTAATATAGGCATCAAGGAATTGTGGGTTTTCATGAATCGCTTGATCAAAATCTTTAAGCGCAAGATCATCCTTTTTCATCTTCACATAAACAACGCCGCGATTAAGATATGATCGGTAGGATTCAGCGGTCATACCGATTGACTCAGTCAAGAATTTAAGCGCGCGGTCATATTGATCTTCCCGGGCATAAGCCGTTCCCAGGCTCAAATGCACTCGAGCCTTTTGAGGAGATTTGCGAATAACATCTTCCCACAAGGAAATTTCACTGTCCCAAACCCGGTTTCTGGCAAAGGCCATTGCCCAAAACAAAAGGATAACAATACAAAGGCCAATCCTAAGAGGCCGGATATTTTTAAAGACCGGCACCAGCCCCAAGAATAGAGCCGGCAATGTTCCCGTCAATGCCAGGTACAATTTATGTTCAAACATCACATGCGCGCGCGGGATCAGATTTGCTGAAAGTGTCAGAAAAAACCAAAACACCGCAAAGGCAAGCAAAGGATTTTCCCGTCGGAAACGAAATGCCGCGAACAAAATCCCGGCAAGCAGACAAAAACTAAACAAAGTCGATGGCTCAAAAAAAGAATGCGCCATCGGATAATCGCGATCAAAGTTTAACCCGATGGGAAAAAACATGAGCCGCAAAAATGTCACAAACACATTGAGCTGTGTTAAAAGGTAGGTCGGCAATGTCAGGACATCTCCCAGGTGAGACTGCGACAGATAAGACACGAATAACATTTTCTTATAATTGAAATGAAATGCCGACGGAATGAGCACGACAAACAATAAAATTAGAAACCCTCCGTGCCGAAGGAAACTAACAGCTGCCTGCCTCCTTCGCAAAAAAAACATTTCAATCAAAATAATCATAAGCGGCAAGGTAACGGCCGTTTCCTTGCTGAAGGTCGCAAGCAATCCACTGAGAGCCGCTGTGAGAAAATAAAACACGCGTTTTTTGTCGTTGATCCTTCCCTTTATATAAAGACAGACAGCGGCAACATAAAACAACGCGGCTAATGATTCACTGCGTTGGCTGATATAGGCAACCGCGCCGGTATTAACTGGATGAACCAAAAACAATAACGCCGCGAGAAAAGGAATAACGGCATTAAGATTTGACGATGCGGCTGTTTTAATTTCTGATTTCTTCTTTGCCGCGAATTTCTTCTTCCCGGAATTGACCAATTCTTTTTCTATTCGTGTTCTCATTTGCAGCTGAAGCAATAATTCCCCTAGCCACCAAACCAGGACGGAAGTTATCAGATGCACGATCACATTAACCAGATGATAGCCAAAAACATCAAGGCGATTAAAGTAGTAATTTAACGCGAAGGTGACATTGGTCACAAAACGGGAAGGTTGAAACGCCAGAATTTCTCTTACGGTAAGCGACCAATCCGGCAGATAGTGAATAGCCTTGTTCCCAACGATCGTGACTGTATCATCAAAATGAAACGGATCGTCGCAAGTCTGGGCGTAAAGTGCGATCCCAAGAAAAACAAGAAGAAAGAATTTGAGAATGGATTGATTAGTTAGTTTAAAAACATTCATATAAAAACTCACATGACCATCGAAGAAATCCAAGGCATACTTGCCCGAATCAAACCTGTTTATCCCAGATTTCTCAACAGGAGCGGCGAAATCGTCGCTAACGCTGCGCACTCAATTGTGCAGGAAAAAATCTGGGATTACCTCTGCAGTCGTGATTAAACCTCGAAGAGGTTTAATCAGCAGACCCAGGCCTAGGGGCCTGGGCGGATTTTGCACTGCAAAATCCGGGTTTATACCTAAAGCAATCGATCGTATGATCGTTGACCATTCCCGTTGCCTGCATATGCGCGTAAAGAACCGTGGGGCCGAGAAATTTAAAACCGCGCTTCTTAAGATCCTTGGCCAAGGCCTCTGCCGCGGGCGTGATGACCGGCAGCTGTTTAATGCTTTGCCAATGATTGCGAATTGGTTTACCGCCGACAAAACCCCAAATGTATTTTGAAAACGTACCGAATTCTTTTTGAATATCTAAGAAACGCTGCGCGTTATTATTGACCTTTCCTTTTCCAATGACAAATCTCCAACCTTCGACACCTACGATGCTTGGAGATTTGTCATTTCGATTGGTCAGAAGAAGGTCAATAATGGCCGCCTCAATCTTTAGACGATTGCGAATGATTCCTGCATTGCCAAGCAACTTTGTAACTTTTCCCTTGGTGAATTTAGCAACCTTGATTGGATCAAACCCGGCAAAAGCCTCGCGATAATTCTCCCGCTTTCGCAGAACCGTGGACCAACTCAAACCTGCCTGAGCTGATTCTAACACCAGGAATTCAAATATCTTGCGGTCATCATAAACCGGCACTCCCCATTCGTCGTCGTGATATTTCCGATAAAGCGGATCTTCGAACGAATTCCATGCGCATCGGATTAACTCATTATTATTTTTGCCCATATACATCTCCCAAACATGATTAGATCAGAAATTTTGATAGGACTTTCGCGATTGCCTGTGAAACGAGCTTGAAGCCAGCCTAAGCCTTCCTTGAATATTAGAAAAGGCTTAGACGGATTCGGCGAGCGAACAGGCAATCGCGAAAGTCGCATTTAAGAATTCGGACGATTTAAGAAAGTTTAATTATACTATTTGTATTTTAACCGCAATGAACAATATTTATATAGACCTTTTTGATTTTCTTGATAATCTGGATACACAAAGAAAACCTCACCCCACCCCGGGAGTGGGGATGGTTCTAAAAATTATGATTCCTCAAGCTCGCAAAGAAAATTTCTACGACCGGTTCCCTCATTATGTGCCCTTTGATTTTCGATGGCGCGCTTCCGTACGAAAATTAATCCGCCAAAGTTCCATTCGTTATTGGGAACACCTGGCTCTCAAAAATAACTGCCCGGGCATCATTCCTGACGGCGAAAGCAATTTTGAACAGCTGACCAACGGATCATTTACCCCGCCTTCTTCACACATCAACCGCTCGGCACTTGCGATGGACGAAGACCTTAACCGTCCACAGGTCAAGGCCGTTGCCGAACAACTCGCCGCATTAAAAAAGAAAATGTCGGACCGCGGGCTTATGTTTTGTTCAGCGGCAGGCACTTTCGTTAAAAATACTTATACATCGCACAATGAACGTAAAAAACTATGGGAAGACACTTGGGTTTTGGCGCACGCACAGGTCAAAAGCGGCATGCGCGTGCTTGATATCGGAGGCGCTTCAACGCCGTTTTCATTTTATCTGGCTGACATAGGATGTTCTGTGAACGTAGTGGACAACGATTGGGGAAACTGCGGCACCGTGTACAACGGCAATTATGTGGCTGGCCAAATGGGCTGGGATCTTAAAACCATCGACTGGGACATCAGCCGCGGCCTTCCTTTTGCCGACGGACATTTCGACCGCGTGTTCTGTGTCTGCGTCATCGAACATTTGACATCATCCACCCGCCGGTCTCTCATGAAGGAAATCAACCGCGTGCTCAAACCCGGCGGCATCGCCGGCCTCACGACGGATTACGACCACGAACGTAAAGTCATCACGACAGACAAAGGTTTGCGTTTCGGTTTTAAAGCAAAGTTCCAAAAAGATGTCCTTGAACCTTCAGGGCTTCACTTGATGGGAAATACCGAATTGCTCGACGCCAAACCGGACGAAAACTTCTTAGGCGCTTTCTTTCTGCAAAAACCGTAAAAAGACTATCTCCGTCCCGGAGGTGGAGGCGCTTTCTATTTCTTATGTTCGTAAATATGTACTTCCCGTTGAGGAAACGGAATTGTCATGCCGTTTTCTTCCAGGGTCAACTTGCCTTTTTCCGTAAGATCGTAATAAACATTCCAATACTCGGCCGGCTTGACCCACGGACGGCATATGAGATTAACGCTGTTGTCCGCCAATTCTGAAACAGCGACAAACGGAGCCGGGTCTTTTAAAACCCGCGCATCTGATGCCATAAGCCTCAGCAAAATTTCTTTGGCCTTTTTCATATCGTCATTGTACGAAATTGAAAATTTCATTTCAATACGGCGATGCGGCACATCCGTAAAATTGGTAATAGTGTCGCCAGTAATTTTAGCATTGGGAACAATGATCCGCCGGTTATCAGGAGCATTGATAACGGTGGTAAAAATTTGAATTTCATCGACGGTGCCCATCGTTCCGCCTGCCTCAATGGCGTCTCCCACTTTAAACGGCTTAAATAAAATCAGGATAACTCCTGCGGCGAAATTCGACAGGGAACCCTGCAACGCCAACCCCACTGCCAAGCCTGCGGCGCCGATGATGGCAACTAGTGAAGTTGTCTGAACGCCGACCTTGCTCAACGCGGCTATGATCACAAACGCCATGAACGCGCCGTAGGATAAATGCTTGATAAACTTCGCCAACGTCGCATCGACATGAGTCCCAACCAACATTTCCTCGATCAATCGGGAAGCAGTTTTTGCAGCCCACTTACCAACGACGAATATAAGCACCGCCGCGATAAGATCAAGCCCGTAGCTGATCATATAACCATAAACTTTAGTAATCGTTTCTTCCATCTTAGCCCCTCATTAAAAAAATATTTTAATGTGTTACAAATTTCTTAATCAACTCTTTTGGTAACTTCAACCAAATGATATCCAAACTGCGTCTTAACTGGCCCGTGGACCTTGCCGACCTCTTTGTTGAACACAACCTGATCGAATTCAGGCACCATCTGTCCGGGGGAAAATTCACCTAGCTCACCACCGCGTTTTCCCGACGGGCACTGAGAATGGGATTTGGCGATCTGAGCGAAATCCTTGCCCGATTCGATTTCAGTCTTTAATTTCAAACATTCCGCCTCGGTGGTAACCAAGATGTGACGAGCGCTTGCGCGTGACATAACAACTCCTTTGTTATTAACCTCACCCCTAAGGGCAAGGAAGGTTAATGACTCCTATAAAATTCCTCGGTAAGGCTGATTCCCGGCATTGACTGCCTTTAAAAACGCTGGAAAAATTCGCGGCGGGATCACCATCTCGGTGACTTTTTCATTAGTCACATCCTCAAACACCATGGTCATCCCTCTTTTATGTTCATCGTCGATGAAATGTTTCACATAAATACTGTAGTGCGCCCCCAAATAATCCCATTCCACAAGATCATTAATCTTTGGCATATAAAACTCCTATCGAAATCTCAATTGATCATCGACCACAACCTGCGGCCTCCTGTTCCCCTGAATATCCAAAAACGGGCAGTGGCGAAAATCATCGCCCGCAGCAGTTGACTTCCCCTGCGCATACCAAAGCAGTTTACCGGATTTTATACACGGGGCAAGCTCATAATTAAAGGATTCGTCCCTGATGTCCCATCCAGATTTGCCGCCTTCGTCTTTAAATTGAAACACCTTTCGCGCCCACGACTGTGTAAGACTGCTTTGCGCCGGTAAATCCTTGGCGAAATACGCAATAGCAAAGGCCTTATATCCACATTGCATGTCTAAAGAAGAAACTACAGCCTTCATCGTCGGGAATTCAAGGATCCGCGGGATCACATACGGAACATCCGGGCCGGGCAGACATTCAAACAATCCGCCGGAAACAGGTCTGCCGTTAAAATTAAGGGCTCCGGTCAACAAACAAAAATGCGGACAACATTCCGGTTCTCTGTGGGGACGCTGCGTTCTGTTCATCCACCAAAAGCCGTTGAGATCGACCGCGTCGAACAGGCGCATCAGTTTCTCGTCGCAAAACGAGCAACGGCTGAGTTCAACGGCAGGGAGAACTTTCCAATATTCTTCGATCAGCGGTTCAATCTGAACATACAGCGCGTTGCGTTTCTTCTCTAATTCACGCCATAAAGGATCCTTGAGTTTTAACCGTTGGGATATTTCGGCCTCGATCGCGCGCATATCGAGAATTATGCGGCGGTGGTCGGCGAGAATTCGTGTGCGCTTTGACAGAAATTGGGGTGACATAAGAAAATCGTTCTTCTAAATACGTAGGGGCGAGTTTTAAACCCGCCCCTACACTATTAATAGAATTATTTCGGCAATTCGACGGGCATCGTGGAGAAGTGCTCTTTTCCTTCGTTATCAACGGTCCGGATGCGCACGATCCATGCGTCGCTGCCGCGCATCACGTCCTGAATGATGAGGCGTGTGATGAATTGATAATCACGCGCTTCGGTGAACGGACCGGCAACCGTGACAAATGACCTGGCCAGCTTGCCCTTGCCGAGTTCGATCGAGTACTCCTTGAAAGGACCGCGCACGGTGCCATAAAGATCGACGGAAACGACCTTATCTCTCACATCGCGATTAAAGCGCATGTTGGTGAACATCGCGATGAGCGCCCTATCGGGACTTGAACGCAAAGCCTTGGCCGCGTTCAATAACCCGGCGCCGTACATCGCGTCCCATCCTTCGTCTCCCATGTCGGTCGCGGTTGCGACGATCGTGTCTGCCACCTGCTGATTCGTCCAATCGGGATTCTTCGCCCAAATCAATGACGCACTCGCCGCCACCATCGGCGTACTAAATGATGTTCCGTTTAAAGTGTAATAACCAAACGCGCGGATGGACGGAAGCACATGCTTGTTGTCTTTGGAACAAAGCGAATAGATTTCTTCACCAGGCGCAACCAAACCGAGATTAGGACCCCAGTTGGAAGCGGTTGAACGAGTGCCATCAAAGTTGATTTCTCCGACGGCAAGTACATTTTTGGATGACGACGGACCAAAGACCATCATGTTCTCGTTGGAATTTCCAGCCGCAACAACGACCAAAGCGCCCTTGGCATGAGCGCGGTCGATGGCTGCCTGCTCCAGCTTGGAGATTGTCCGTCCGCCCAAACTTACGTTAATGACTTTCGCGCCGTGATCAACGGCATAATTGATGCCACGAAAAATCGAAAAGTTATCCGTTTCACCATCGTCGTTCGCGACTTTGATCGGCATAATGACCGCGCCCGGATTGATGCCGGCAATCCCAATGCCGTTATTAGTTTTTGCCGCGATGATCCCGGCGACAAATGTTCCGTGGCCGCGCACGTCGGTGAAATCGTGATTTTCATCCAGGAAATTCCAGCCATGAACGTCATCGATCAATCCATTGCCGTCGTCATCAACGCTGTTATCGGGCACTTCCAGCGGATTTTGCCAGATGTACTGCGGCGCGTCGGGATGGCTTAAGTCCAATCCGGAATCAATGACCGCCACAACGATGTTTTTCTTGGTGGCATCCACCACGTTCCAAGCTGAATCCGGATCGGTATACGGAGTAAACCCAATCCTATCAAGCGCGTATTGATCGACCGTCTTGACTTTCTTATCGTCATTGCCCTTGAAAATCAATGACTCTCCGAGAATGATCTTAACCGGCGCTTTGGATTTGTTTTTCTTTTTCTTGACGTCCGAAACTTTATAAAGAGGATCGTTGGGAACAAACGTCTCATCGACCCTCTTTCTTTTCTTGGCTGGGATCTTACTTATGACCTCATCAGCGTTGGCCTTGATCTGCGCTATCTTGGCTGTGACCTCTTGGATATCCTGCACCGGCAGACCGGTAAATTTCTCGACGTATTTCCAAAGATTAAACCCGCCGCCCGGCAAAAACTTGTCGGCCAGCCCCTGGGCCAATGCCAATTTTTCATTAATGATTCCAGGATTTAATTTAAGCATTTTCTGTGTAATCGTGTCCACCACGCGTCCGGCGGAATCATAAATCTTCAAAACTTTGTTTTTGCCTTCTTGCCCGCAAGCCACGATCGGCCCAGAAACTTCCGGAGTTCCGGCTTCTTCAGCTTTCTTAATTTCTTCTTTACTTAAAGTGCCCGTATCCTGTTTCGGTTTGTCTTTGACCTTGGGTGATTTGTTGGGATCATTAATCTCTGCGCTCGTTGGGTTGCCTTTATTCTCTGCGTCTTTATCTGCCTCTTGAATGGCATCATCAAAACAGTTGGATCCGTAGCTTCCCCCCTTGCTTAAACTATTGGACAGCAATCCGGATAATTGATCCATTCCTATCGTTCCCGTTGATGCCGGGCCCATGGGCCCAAAACCAATATTAAAACCGCCCAGAAAATCCGCGGCGCTTTTAAACTCCCCGGCCGTGTTCATAATTTTACCGGTCGCGGTGTCCGCCTTGGCAAGAGCCATAACAGACGACGGCTTAAACCCGTCGGACTTTTTGTCCTGTCCTAAAACGAAACGCGAATAAGGAGTTTCCACAATAATGATAACCCAGGTGATCTCGATCGATTCAACCTTCATGCACCCATAGCACTGTTGGGTCGAACCGCGTTCGCGGGTTTGCATAGTGGGAACAATACTGCCGGTTTTCTTGTCGATGTCCAAAGACACGCAGGGCCCGGACTTGCATTGGCCGCCGCAGGACGGGTCGGAGAAGTACCCATAATTTTCGCAGAATTGGACTATTGTCTCCTTCGGCCCACACGAATGACATATCAAAGAAACGGTCTCGAAAGTTTCGGCATGTTCATAACATTCCACGCCGTTGTCGCACGCATGGCTATCGCAGGGCCCCGGCATTCCATCCTGGCATTGAGGCTCGATACCTTTTTTGCATCGCCAACAATCTCGCTGGTAATCGGCGTCGGGTTTCCCATCGGGTGGACTGTCATCCCAGTCAGGGTCTTTATAATTATCTCCCGGCGCGCCTTCTTTGTTTTGCTTGCGTTCTTCATCCTTTTTCTTTTCCCAGTCCGCGCGCTCTTCATTAGAAACCTCGCCGTCGCCGTTGGTGTCTTTCTCCTTGGCATTTTTCTCTTCAAATCCGGTGACATTGCCGTCGGCATCCGTTTTTACGTTCCAATCAGACCAATCCTGGGGGCCTGGGTCATTGGGATCGCCCCTAAAACCCTTGCGCTGGCCTCCGTCGGCCGCTTTGCCGTCGCTTAAATTCTTTAACATTTTAGATTCAATATCGCCTTGCGGGCCGGCCTGCCCATTAACTTTCGAGGAAAAATCCTGAAATGCTTTATCACCGCCATCGACCGCCTGCCAGAACTGTTCGGTGAACGACTGCTGCGCGGCAGCATCCGGCCATTGCGGTTCGGACGGTTTCTTGCCAGCCCAAACTATCACCGATGCCTGCATTAAGAAAAACAGAATTATATAGAATACGATACGCTTCATAGTTTGCATGCCATTGAAATGAATCGCAATTGATGAAAATTAAGAAATTGGTTATATGAATCCCACCGAACAAGCCTGTGGGGATTTGACAAATGCGGATGAAAATTCACCAATTTCTTTCTTCTCAACTTTTTAATTTCCTCATTTTTAAATTTCCATTAGTTTCCATGCTATTTCTTGACCGGATCCGGATAGGGCCATTTAACGCCCATCGTATTTTCATAAAAATCTTTCATTTCCTTCGCGGTCTTTAAATGAACAGGCGGGCCGCCGTTGGGAGAAAACACGGTGACCGGCGGATCCGGCGGTTTATTCGGGATCTTATTCGGATCAGGGATCCAGTCATCCTGCCCGCCGTGATTGACCATGTCCTTGCTGCCGCCCGTCAGTTTTGTATTTAACTGCTGACGAAGCGGGGCGCCCGAGGTATCGATGCCATTGCCGTCAAAATTTTGGCCTTCGCCGAAGGACACACTTTCCATGGTCCCATCAGGATTTTTCTTATAAACACCATGCAAATCATAATCACCGTGGATACCTTTGGTTACTTTCTCGGTGCCGTCAGGAAGTTTCTCGACATATTCCATGACACCAGTCTCTGGATTGACACGATAACCAGTTCCTGTCTTTTTATAGGAATCGAGCATGTCATCGCCATAATGCTCCCACGTTTCCAAAGCTTTCGCGCGGTTCTTCTCGAGCCAGGCCACCTTTTCGGTATCGCCGGATTTTTTTGCATCGGCAATCGCGTCATCCCAGTATCCAGACTGTTTGGCGTTGGTGGGATCGACGACAAGGCCCTGGTCAGGACCGACCTTGGCTGTCTTGGCTTTAGACGACATAGGCTTGGACATCATGTCGGGATCATCAAAATATTTAACGCTGTCGGGATTGCCGTCTCGGACGATGAGATAGCTGTCGGTTTCCTGCGCGAATTCGTTCATGCGCTGGGCATGATCTTTGCGGAAACCCTGGTTCTTTTCTATATCATCGAGGACGGTTTCGGAAAGCTGGCTGGCGGGACGGTTATTCGTCGTAAGCGGTTTGGCGTTGTCATAAACTTTAGGTGGCGGCGGCCCGCGGCTCGGCGGTGTTTCATGCGGTGCGGTCTTGGGTGCTTCGGCCGCTTCTCTGGCCGCTGTTCCCGCCGGAAGTTCATCGGCCACTTTGCCCGTCGCGCGGGTCACATCCGCGGCTTCGTTCGCAAGGTTGTCAGCCTTATTTGCGGCATTAGCCAGTTCGGCTGCCTCATCGGTAAGGCCCAGCAATGAAGATGTTTTACCAACAACCCCGGCGATGACCGCATCCCCGACAATCGTCTGCCCCGCGACATTGCCGCCGAATTCCGCGGTTGCCCAGTCGATGTCGCCGCTTTTTTCCAGTTTTGTTATTTCAGCATCCAGCGCGCCGCCGGCTGCGACAACCGCCTTGATCACACCGTCGAAATTCGCGTTGTTGGAAACTGTATTTAAAACACCGTAAAGTTTTTCCGTCGCGTCCGTGCCGAAAATCCCGCCATCCTCAAAACCAAGCGCCTGCGCCTGCAATTCATAGGAAAGATCGGCGAGGCCTACGCCTAATTCCACCAAACCTTTGACCGCCGTCCCGACGCCCTTGGCCACGCCCCACGCAAAGGCCACGGTCTTTTTGGCCATGACCGCGGGATTCATATTGTGGACCATTTCCTCGCCTAAGGATTCAAGAGCGAGACGCGCAAAAGACTTATCCTCCCCGACGTTCTTGGAACCTTCCGCGTAACGGTCGGTGTTGGCCTGCATATTTTCTTTGATGTCATCGGGAAGCTTATAACCGTTTTTAAGGACATCCTGTTTTTCCTGAAGCGCCGCGCGCGAGTCGCGTAGCTGGTTCAAACGTTCTTTAAGATTATCCAGCTCAACAACGTGCTCGCTTCCGTCGGAGCGGACACTGGTGCCGATTTTCCCTTCTTTCCATGCCTGCTCGAGTTCGGCGATCCGCTTTTCGGTAGCGCCGATCTGATCGTCCATGATCTTGGTGTATTCATTGACCTTCCTGACCAAGTCCTCTTTGTTCGACGGGCCGACACCCATGCCAAAATTGTCATGGTTGCCCATTTGATAAAGCTGCTCTTCGATATTTTTAATACGGGTTTCATACTGTTTGTCCCAATCGGCCTTGCCGCGCTTCATATTCTCTAACTGCTCTTCAAGTTTCTCGGCCGTATCAGTATCACCTTTGGCTTTAGCCTCAGCGATCTGAGTTTCCATATCTTTGAACTTCTCTTCAAACTGACGATTGCGTTCATCACGGCCGGCTTTAGTTTGTTCCAACTCTATATACTTATCGTAATATTGATCAATCCTGGTCGCGTCTTCCCGTCGGCGGACGTTCTCATCGGCGGCGTAAAGTTTCTTTTGATAATCTTTCTTGAGCGCCGAGAATTCTTCGTTGGCCTGACGCTGGGCTTCCTGCAGTTTCTTGGCTAGTTCACCACGCAAAGATTTTTTGTTAGCAAGTTCCCGTTCCAGTGCGGCGATGGTGTTCTTTGCCTGTGTCGCGTCTTCACTACCGGATTCCGAAGAATCCTTGTGATGCTGAATTTCACTCTCGAGGAGATTGATCTCGCGATTCAAACGATCGATGTGTTCTTTGCGTCCGTTAAGCGCGTCTTGTAATTCTTTCAACCGTGTCTTCATGCGCTCGAGCGATTCCTTGAGCTCTCGCACACGAATTTCCTGCATGACTTTCTTGGGATCAGGCCAGCGGGTGCGCGTGCGTTCACGCTCTTTGGTACCGGCTTCGACCTTCGCTTTGTCGTCGGCCTCTTTTTCAAGACGGGCGCGCTCGCGGTCCTGTTCTTCTTTTAACCAGTCATTAAGATGATCACGTTCTTTAGTATAACTTTCCACCTGGCGCGCGGCCTCGGTCTTGGTCGCATCGCCTTCTCGGGGATCATTGATGATTTCATTACGATCTTCAATGATGGCCTCATCCTCTGCGATCCATTTGCGCAACCAAGTTGTTTGCGCGGTGTCAGGAGGTTCAGGTGGTGTCGCGTCTTTAATATCGGGCTTATCTGCCTCAGGTTGGGACGGAGGTTTCGGATGTGTCGTGTCCGGCTGGCCTTCCGGTTTCTTGGGTGTATCGTCAGAAGTTGGCTGATTGCCGATCTCAGATTCCGGGGACGCGTTGCTGCCGGGGCCTGTTGCGACAGCACCACCGCCGCCCGGCTGCTCGGGATTTCCCGTCGGAGGAGTTGGTTTATTGCCATCTTCCCCGCCGGGCTTACCGCCGCTGCCGGTCCCGGAAGAATCCCCACCCGATGAATCCCCACCTTGCGGGCCGTCCTTTTGTCCGCCTTCTTGTCCGCCCTGGCCATCACCTTTATCCCCGCCTGCCGGAGGTTGGGCAGCGCCTTTTTTATTGCCGCCGGGCATCGTAACCTCTTCACATTTACCTGGCTGCGGACAATTTTTATTACAGGCATTTTCCCAGTCATATCCCCAGCCCATGTCTTCGCACGTCGGAGGATTAGGAGGCGTTTTGCATTCAAAGCAATGGATGTTTTCCGCTGTACCGTCCCATTCGAATTCCTGATATTTTCCTTTGTAAACACATTTGCCATTCCAGCAGCCCAATTTGCAATTCGTCAGCGTCATGCCGCCGCCTACCTTTTGGGCGCACATATCCGGACGCTGTTTGCATGTGGTGCACTGAAGCTTTTCCAAATTCGGACCCGTCGTTCCAAACGGAACACAATACATCATGGGATCCGAATGACAAACACCGCCGGGCTGGCACCAAGGATGATTAGCAGGCCATGCCTTGACGTCATAACACGAATCCGGCGAACCCGACGGGCATTCGTAACAATCATTGCCTGCTTCCTTGGATTTCCAACGGCAAACCGAGCGGCAGGATTTTGAACACTCCTTTAAAGATTTCAATCCTTTGGTATCGGCGGAAGAACAACTGTCAATCCCTTCGGGAGCGACTTGTATATCCCGTGATCCCGGAACACTGATCTTTGCCTTACGAAAATATTCTTCAACAGCACCCAACTTTTCGCGCGTGACCGCAAGGTCCTTGGTGACTTTCTCCAAATATGACTTGGCGCCTTCAACATAGGCGCGCACATCCTCGGCCTGTTTAAGACCGTTGGCCTGAATATGTGCCTTTAACGATTTCAGATAAGCTTTTTGATTTTCAAAAAACGATAGGACATCGCTCGACGCATTGGCCTGTTTCATATCGTTTTGTTCAAGCAACGCGGTCAAAGACTTATGAAGTTTAAGAGCCGCATCCACGTCGGAGGAAAGATTACCGATGGATTGGACGGCCGTGGCACCGTCTTTGGACACATGATCCAGCGCGGTCAAAAAGCCGTCTAGATCCTGCATGGTATTGGCCACAACACCTTTGAGGCCATCGACCGATTGACCCATCAAGGACGCGCGCCCGGCCATGGCGTCCGAAGCCGCGTTAAAACGGGCGGCCACATCATGATCGATGTCCGCGTTTTCAAGGATTTTATAATTCCCGTCGAGCGAAGCATACATCCGGTCGATATCAACAAACATCACATCAATGCCCGCGTAAATGACGTCGGCAGATTTGAACATCCGTTCGGTCTGTTCGGCCATACCGGAAAGTAATTGGCCCGGGTCAAGATCAGCCACGCTCTCAGCCATCGCAACACGCCCGCTCACAGCCGTTAAAAGCCCGTCGGTTTTAGACATCAGGCTGCCGCTGTCATCCTCGGGATTGGGAGCATAGGTATCTAAATCTAACTTGCTTGTTTGAGGCTTATATTCAATGGATTTAAAACCCGCGTAAGGATTGATGATCCTCTGTGGCGGCGCGGCGCCCCAGTTTAACCAAGCGGGTTTTGCGCTCTCGTCAAATCCAGTTTGAAATGACGCGGCTCCACCCTTATCCAGGATTTGGCCCTTGGTATTATTAGAGAAGACTCCTCGATCAGAATTTTTTCCGATGATGTTATCGGCAGCAAGGAGGATCTGAGGAAAACTGCCAAGGAATGTCAGTGTGATGGTTACAGCGAGGACACTTACGAGAAAAGATGATTTACTCCGACCTGTGGGACGATAGGGGCTGTTCAAGATTTCTTTTCCAAGAAAATTCAAAAAATAACCAATACCGCTGGGAACGTCCGTTTCTTTAAAACTCTAAACTGCGGACGGGATTTACCTTATATCAAGTTCTTAAATTCGTCAAATAAAAATAAAATGGTCAAAAATATTTCTTTCGTAATCCCGGATCGTTCCAGGAGATGACCGTGACATCATCTCGATTGACATACACATCCCCTTCTTCGCTGACGTTCCATTCCTGAAAGTGTTCTGGAAAAATTAGAATATCGACCAGCGGCAGACTTTTAAAGTCCTTGGCCATCTTGGCCAATTGTTTCTCAAACAATGGGATGTCGCGGGCCTCTTTGACAAAAAGGAAATGCGCCTTGCGGTATTTCTTAAATATTTTCTCGACCTTATTGATTGAAACATTACCGCATTCCGCCCAAAAAATCATGGTGCCATCGTAATCTTCGGCGTTTAAGTCCGGCTGAAACCGGCCTTCAAGCTTAACCTCCACCTTGATCGTCGGATAACGCTTGTGATAAAGGGCATAAACCAAGGCCTTGGCATAGACATGAAACTCAGATTCATAAGACATCCTAACAAAGACGAGCTTTGTTTTGCCGAAACGAAACGTATGTTTTGTATTATGTTCAAGCATAGCGGGCATTGCGATGGGGATCACTTCTTTGAATACAAATATTTCAGCGTCGTCTTCCCCCGAAGATGGAACCTAATACCCCTCGGATAATCTGCCGCCCCACCTGACTTCCAACGGAGCGTGCGGCGCTTTTGGCAACTGTGGTTATTAAACTATCCGCAGGGCGTCCACGCCGTGCTGGTGTGGAATCAGGATAACTTGAACGTTGGGGCTGATTCTTCAACGCGGCCTTTTCAGCGGCTTGCTGATTGTCCTGGGCCAGTTTTTCCTGGGTTCGTTTCGTTAAAACTTCATAAGCTGATTCGCGGTCCACCACCCGTTCATAATTTCCGAAATGAATGGATTCCTTGATGATCCTGCCGCGCTCATCCGTTGTCAATGCTCCAGCGCGGCTGCGAGGCGGGCAAATAAACGCGCGTTCTACGACGGAAGGGCTGCCATTTTCATCCAGAAAAGAAATTAACGCCTCACCTACCGAAAGATCTATCAAGGCTGTTTCAATATTTAAACCTGGATTCTGCCGGAATGTTTTGGACATTGCTTTTATAGCTTTTTGGTCATTCGGTGTAAACGCCCGCAAGGCATGCTGAACCCGGTTCCCGAGCTGAGCCAGAACTTTCTCCGGAATATCCAGCGGGTTTTGCGTGACAAAATAAACTCCGACACCTTTCGAACGGATCAAGCGGACAACTTGTTCGATCTTTTCTAATAACGCGTCTGGCGCATCTTCAAACAATAAATGCGCTTCATCAAAAAAGAAAACCAACTTGGGCTTGGATAAATCTCCGACCTCCGGCAACTGTTCGAACAATTCCGAGAGCAACCAAAGTAAAAATGTGGCATAAACTTTCGGTTTCTGATACAGCTCATCGGCCGCCAATACATTGATCATCCCCCGGCCGTTAGACACTGTTTGAATCAAATCAAAAACATCCAGGGATGGCTCTCCAAAAAATTGATCAGCCCCCTGGGATTCCAACTCCACCAATCCTCTTTGTATGGCACCCACCGAGGCTTTAGATATATTGCCATAACTCGTCGTAAATTCCGATGCGTTATCTCCGGTGTACCCAACCATCGCCCGTAAATCTTTGAGGTCCAGCAAGAGCATGCCGTTATCATCGGCAACTTTGAAAATAATGTTTAAAACGCCGGCCTGGACTTCATTTAAATTTAACAATCGCGACATAAAAAGCGGTCCGATCTCAGAAATTGACGCGCGCACCGGATGCCCGCTTTTACCAAACACGTCCCAAAATGAAACCGGGCTGCCTTCAAAAACATGGCCGGTTAAGCCTAATGATTGAATACGTTCGTTGATTCTAGGATTACTTCCACCGGGCTGACTGATTCCGGCCAAGTCCCCTTTGACATCCGCCATAAAAACCGGCACTCCCAAAAGACTAAACTGTTCAGCCATTGTTTGGAGGGTTATCGTTTTTCCCGTGCCTGTTGCACCGGCAATCAATCCGTGACGGTTGGCCATCTGGGGCAATAAATTAAATTCTTTATTATTCTTGGCGATTAACATCCTATCTCCTTGTCATTTGGGATCCATCGTTCATTGAATGGAGCTTATCCTACCACGGCAAACAATAGTCATCAAGCCAAGTACCTGTCTAGGAGAAAAATTATTTGAGAACAAAAAAAGAAAAGGGGTTAAGTTTTTTCCTGAAAGGATAAACCTAACCCCTCTTTTTTATGGTGGGCATGATCTGTTCCCTTAATTAAAACCGCCGGAAACCGCTGCGTTTACGGGCAGGTTCATTTGTACGTGCGAACCTGGCGCGCCTGGCTCCATCAGCGAGCACCTTTTGGATGTCGCGTCCCAGCGCCCCGTATTTCCGAGCAGCTTTAACCAGATCAGAGCACTCCTCATAACGCTCGTTTGCCAGAGCATCCTGTAAATAGGCCAACGCGGTCACCTGAAGCACCTGGTCCTGGCTTTCTGTTTCATTATTCTCTTTATTGAATGTGAAATTAAATCGCATATGTGTTTCCTTTCTGTAGCCCTTACTGATTCAAGGGCAATTATTTTATCGAGTTCTTTCTTTTCTCAACAAATTCTCGCGAGTTCTCTCATGGGCAAAGAATTTGATGAGCACTACCAAACAAATACCTGACATGTTTGGTGTATCCATACGTTGGCTCCTTTCGTTTTTGTTGTTCATTGTTTATGCGTGGGCCAAATACAGCCCCAATGTCACTAATCCTCCGCCGACTAACAGCGATGCTGTCACGCGTTCCCCTAAAAATACCATGCCGAGAATAATGGCGAAGACCGGGATCAGGTTCATGTATTGGCTGGCCCTGGCCGCGCCTATTTTGTTCATGGCCTGATAATAAAATATGACCGCGATCACCGACGGGCCGATGGCCAGATACATCAAGCCTGATAAAAACGTGAATGAACCCCACGGTATCGGCATACTTTTTATTTCTACTGCCGCTGGAATGACCGAGAACGCAGCCCCCACGCCTGAAACAAAGGCCATGGTCACCATCGGCGAAAGATCTTTAAGCATTGCTTTTGAAAAAAGTGCGAATGCAGCCGCGCACAAAACACAAAGCACAAAATAAAGTTCTCCCCGTCCTGTCTGCCCTCCGACGATCAGTTCCCACCGGCCATGGCCAATCACAATACAAGCACCCACCATGGAAACAATAAACGCAGCGGCTTTTAACGGACTTATCTTTTCACGCTGAAAAAAATGCGAGAACATCGCGACAGCCACCGGGACCGTGCTGATGATGACGGAACCACGCCCCGCGTCAACCAGGCGAATCCCCACCATGAAAAAATAGTTATAACTAAGAACTCCAAGGATCGCGGCACCCAAGGCATAACCCCAATGGACGGGTTTAAAAACAGGATGGTCCTTCTGAATATAAATGATCCCACCAAGAAATACCGTTACAGCCGCGAATCTCAAAAAAGTGATCGTAAACGGCCCTGCCTGGGGGCTGATCACTTTAGCAACAATGAAACCGCCTGCCCATAACACCGCCATGATTGTTAATTTGATTGGTATATCCATATTTCCTTTGCTGAATCTTTTTATAAATTTTGTGACATAACTCACTATAGATTATTTGTTACCCCCAATTGATTTACTTATCCGCCTTCGCCTATTTCTAGCCAACCAGGCAGACAAGTAAATCACGGCATTGGGGGTTTTTTGTTTTTCCCTTATATTTCATTAGGGAAAAACAAAAAACCACCGATTCAATTAAGAGTCGGTGGTTTTGATACTTCCAGTTAAAAATCTATTTAGCTAACGAATCAAAACACACCCCTCCCGACGTACTTTCTCCATGCAACGCACGGGAAAAGCATGACGCCTAGGATCGAATGTGTGGTGTGATTCGTTAAGTAATTCATAAGTTCGAAAAGTGTAACACGGGATCGACGGAGTGTCAAATAAGAGTTTTGTCTCGATAAAAACTTAGGGTGCACAGGTCGTCAGGTACACAAGTACACATGAACGAAAATTGCATGATTACCTGTGTACCTGTGCTCTTGTGTACCCTACGTACTTACTTATTCTTCCCAAGCAATTGAATCCGGGGACGCTCCATCGCCAGATTGTTGCTGCATCCGGCTGGCTCCGTCGGAAACAGCCACCGGCTCCCTTTCGCCGCCGCCTTGTTTCTTGGGCAAAAAATGAATATTGTTCGCTGTAATCCTCACCCGGCTCTGGGTCTTGCCATCTTTTTCCCAGCGGTCCTGGCGCAGGCGCCCTTCTACAATAATTCCTTGGCCTTTGAGCAAATATTTGGAACAATTTTCAGCCACGACTCCCCAAACCTCAACATCAAAGTAGGATACTTCGGTGACTTTCTCGTTATTCTTGCTATAAATGCGGTTATTCGCGATCGACAAACTGCACACCGCTTTTCCAGACGGAGTATATTTCATCTCCGGATCTCTCGTCAGATTGCCCATAATATTTACGCTGTTTAAACTCATGTGTCGGCTCCTTTAAATACACACAGGTTGGTACGAACATCTAACTTAACTTAAACAAAATCATCCAAGCATTTTCTTAAGCTGATTTGTTGAAGCCTCATCCATTTTAACGAAATAAATCGCAATCCCCTCGCCCGCCGCAACGCGCGAGATACGGGCCAATCCTTGCACATTCTGCTGGGCAGAAGTATCCGGGTTCTCAATGACAAAGACAAGCTCATCATTAAGCTGCATATGCACGCCGCCCTTCACAAGGATAAAAGCGCTTTTTGGAGAAAGGTCACGAATACGCCCACTTAAGGTCACCTGAGATCCAAAACTGATCTTAACCGACAAGCTGACCGGAACGCGCTGATTTTGCCGCTGATTATTATGAAAATCCGACGGATACATAATGGTTCCTTGAATAAATTACGTTAGCTTTTACATAATAGCACTACTTTTAAAAATCAGGTTGCGTTTATTCTGCGCATACTCAGTACCCGGTACCCGGTACTCAGTACTGTGTTCTGGGTACTGGGTGCTGGGTGTTGCGTTTGGCGTTTTGCGTTGAGAATTTTTCTCCTCCTAAACCCTAAACCCCAAACCCTATACCCTACCTTAATAAGCATAATCGACGAGTTTTCTAAAATACTCCGGCACCGGGGCCGTTATCTTCATGCGCTCTTTGTTAAACGGATGGTTAAATTCAATAGAGTACGCGTGCAGTGCCAGATGCTTGAAACCGCTCTTGCCATATTTATCGTCCCCAACGATCGGATGCCCCAAATCTGCCATGTGAACTCTTATTTGATTTTTACGGCCGGTTAATAAATTGATCTTTAACAGACTGAACTTATTATTTTCTTTGATCACCTGATATTCTGTCTGCGCCAATTTACCCTGCTTATCATTTTGTGAGGAATGAATCATATATTCATCATCTTCCTGCAGATAGCTGGTAACCGTATCAGATTTCTTGATCATGCGACCATAAACGACAGCATAATAAGTTTTTACCGTACTCTTCCAATTATCCTTCAGAAAAACTTGCGCTTGAGAAGACTTGGCAAACATAAGAATACCGGTTGTCATCTGATCCAGCCGATGCACGACATAAACACATTTGTGTGATTTAAGTTGCCCTTTTCGGACATAAATATTTAGGGCATGGTGAACCGTATTGATCTTTTCCCACAATGCGGAAACAGTTAGAAAACCAGCGGCTTTATTCCCGACGATAATATCGCGGTCCTCATGAAGAATCTCAAAACCTTTCGGCTGATACTTTTTCGGAATAATAGGTTTCATTGACCGCCCTCAACCGCCTCCACCCCCGAAATGGGGAATGGTTTTTGCGCGAAGAAATTTTCCCTTATGAAATGCATTGACACACAGGCCCTGAAAAAATATTCCACTTAAACTCATAACCGGAGTTGCCTTTTTTTGTGCATTCTTCCTGACACTGCTGGGACCTTTGGCCCGATTCATTATTTTTCTTAATCGAAAAAAAGATAAGCCAACCGATGACCGGCAAGAAAATAATCATAAAGATCAGCGTACGCATTGAACTGTTTTTTTCTTGTGCCATGTTTCCTCCTTTGGATTAAACCACCTCACGGAAAATGGAAAATAGAAGAGAGAAAATAGAAAAAGGACTAGTTGCTAATTATTTCTCGATATTTCTTTCTACCTTCACTTCTCTATCTTCTATTTTCTCCCTTCCATCCTCTATCTTCTATTCTCGATGGGAAGTTAAACACGAGATCACCGCCGATCGCGCATTGCTTCGATGATAGCAATATAATCCACATCGCCATAACCAGATTGTATGGAAAGCTCCAATACCCGTCGGATACCGGCCAAAGAATCTACGGTAAGCCTGCGGCTTTTGGCTTCTTTTAAAAATAGGTTCACATCTTTAAGGAGCAGTTTGGTTGGAAAGTTTGGACCTGCATAATTACGATTAATCAGACGCTCCCATTTTTTATCGAACATGGGCGCGAAAAGCGCGCTTTTGCGGACGATGTTCATAAAAAGATCGCGATCAATGCCGGAGCTTTCAACAAACGCGAGCGATAAGCTAAAGGCCGCGCCTAAACCTGCGATAAGCTGGTTAAGCGCCAGCTTCATTCCTGAGGCCTTACCCACTTCCCCGACGTACAAAGGCGCCTTGCCAAAGGCCGTTAGAAAATTTGACCACTTTTCGTGCTGAGCCTTGGTTCCGCCGAACATCAAAATAAGCGTTTGATTTTTGGCTTCTTCTTTACTACCCAAGACCGGGCATTCCACATATTCGCCACCCAATCGGCTGACGCGTTTGGCGATGCGTATACTTTCTTCAGGCGCAATGGTGCTCATTTGAATGACCGTACGATTCTTAAATGAAACCTTCGGAGAACCAAACAAGACAGCAGTGATCGCTTTCATATCGGCGAGCATGACGATAACCGCATCCGATGCTTTAACGGCCTGCGACGGTGTTGAAAACGCATGCGCCCCAAGGGCCAACAAAGGTTTAATTTTATCGACGGTGCGGTTATAAACTGCCAGGGTGTGGCCGGATTGGATCAATCGTTCAGCCATGGGCGTTCCCATGATGCCGGTTCCTAAAATTGCGATGTTCATAGTAATGACCTCAGTGTTATCGATTCAAGTGGCTTAGCATATTAATAGCCGTGTGGTGGCGCTCGGTGTGTGGTAAGAAAAGCCATGCACCACCATCGTCTAAAAGTCTGCTATACCACCTATCCCGATCATTTGATACCGGCGTCCGGGTGTCCTCTTGTTTTTTTGCTACTTCCGTCTCGAATTTCGTCGAGGTTTGCGATGCGAATGCGGATACGTATCTGCCGACGGCTTAGGCGTATATGCCGCACCCGCGCCTTCGAAATCAATATACCCGCGTTCCGGCGAAAGCTTAATTAATCGCACCGTCACTTGATCGCCGACATCCATGCCTTCAAACCTGCGCACCACGCGGCCTTCCGCCGGAGGATTAAGAAGCCTCACGTACGTGCCTTTCTCGGAGGCGCCGGTTATGATCCCGTCAAATGTATCTCCGACGCGGTCTAATAACATCATGGCTGCCGCCACTTTACGCATGAAGCGTTCAACCTTTTTGGCAAACTGATCACGATCTGTACACCAGCTGGCAATGTGCATAAGTTCCGCGTGACTATACGGAGCGTGCGATTTATTGAGCGCAGCCTTAAGCAGTCTCTGGACGATCAAATCAATGTAACGGCGGTTGGGCGCTGTTGAATGCGTATAATCCTGCACGGCTAAACCAAAATGGCCTTCACCTTTTTTACCAGGATAAACGACATCATACTCCCCTTGCCCGAGGAGCTTAATGACGGCTAACGACAAATCCGGAAAGCGTTGCGGGTCCCTCTTATGTTGACGTTCAAGAAAATCCGAAAGCGCTTTGGCCTTGGGACGGCTGGGCAAACTGTCGCCGAGTTCAACGGCGATCTCGATAATGCGTTCCCAACGTTCAGGTGTTTTGACCACGCGCTGGATCACCGGTGAATTCTTGGCGCGCAGGAAATTGACCATGACGCCATTAGCCGCGATCATAAAATTTTCAATAAGCTGATGCGCGCGGTTGCGCTGACGCAAGGCGATCTCGATAACCTGGCGTTCCTTAAATATGGGCTTGGTCTCAATTGAATCAAACTCAAGCGCGCCGTTTTTCCGACGGGATTCTTTGATCAATTGCGCGATCTTATCCTGAAGCAACAGCTGATCTTCAAGGCCCGGCACGTTTGCCACCGATTCCGGTAAAGGTTTACGGCCTTCAAACCAGTCGCCAACGATCTCATAAATAAGTTTCGCGCGATTTCTCACGACGGCACGGTAGACCTCGCCGGATTTGACCTCACCTTCAGCATTGATCAAGAAATCCATGACAACGGCAAGCCTGTCCTCGCCCGGCACGAGCGAAGATAAATCATTGCACAGGCGTTCCGGCAGCATGGGAAAAATCTCAATGCCGGTATACACCGTGACCCCGTTCTTAATGGCGTGCGCATCCGTGTATGTTCCCTGACGCACATAGTGATCCACATCGGCGATCGCGATCATAACACGCGCCCCGCCGTCGGGACGGTATTCACAATATTCAATCTGATCCAGGTCACGGGAATCATCGTTATCAATAGAGCTCCACAACAACGCTGTGAGGTCTTTAACCCCAGTCTCCAAATGCGGCCAAAAATCACCGTGCATCGCCTTGGCCTCATTACGGGCTCGCTCGGGAATTTCACTGAAAAACCCGTAACGATGAAGCGCCTCACGGGCGATCAAATTGAGATTATACGAAACGGGAGATTTGGTCATAGGAATAAAAAGAGTTAGAGAGTTAAGAGTTAAGTGGTAAAAGCATATATAAAAAACATATCCTGGATTGAAAGCGAAATCGTTAGAACGTTATCCTGTCATATTTTTGTTACTTTAAAAATTTTTCTCACTAAATAACTCTTCTAACTCTTAACTCGTTAACTCTCCCTAATTTTCGTTTTCTTTAATCAGCGCCTTCAAACATTCCACCCAATCGGGACGGACGTTAAGGCTTTCAACCAGCTGCCAGTGCTGCCCGCCGTTATCCATAAAAAGTTTTTGATATTCTATTGCGATCTCAACCGTGGTCTCTAAACAATCCGCAACGAATGCCGGCGAAAATATCAAAATCCTTTTCTTGCCTTCCTTGGCAAGCTCAACAAGCTTGATATCTGTGTAAGGCTTGATCCAGGGATCTTTGCCTAGGCGCGATTGAAAGCTCGTCGTGTATTCTCCCTCTTTGAGTCCAAGCTCTTTGACCAAAAGACGCGTGGTGTCAAAACATTGCGCACGGTAACAGTTCTGATTTCTACCATGATACACGTTGCAACAGTCGCCCAATTTACAATAACTTTGGCATGAAGCTTTTAAAATCTGCCGTTGGGGAAGGCCGTGATACGAAAAAATGACATGGTCATACTGGCTCTGTTTTAAATGCTCTCGCCCCAACGCGGCAAAGGCCTTGATAAAAAGCGGATGCTCATGAAACTGCCCGATGAATTTAACGGCCGGAATCACCTCCCAGCGCTTTAACTCGTCCATCACTTTCTCGACGGTAGATCCGGTCGATGCTGAAGCGTACTGCGGATACAACGGAATCACAACCAGTTCGCTCAAGGCTTCTTCTTTAAGCTCGTCGAGCGCCGAACGGATACTTGGATTTTGATAACGCATCGCAAAGGCCACGCAATAATCTTCGCCTAATGCCTTTTGCATCAAATCACACAACGCAAATCCATACACCTTTAAAGGCGACCCTTGTTCGGTCCATAACTGGCGATAACCGTGCGCGGAGGACGGGGCTCGAAACGGGGCAATGACGCAGTTAACAAGAAGAAATCTTTGCAGCCACGGGATATCAATGACGCGGCCATCCATTAAAAACTCGCGCAGATATTTGCGGACATCAGAAACCGACGGGGAATCAGGCGTGCCCAGATTAACCAACAGGACACCGACTTTGGAATTTTTGAGTTTCACTGAATTCTTTGTAATAGCCCTTCGACTCCTTCACTTCGTTTCGTCGCTCAGGGTGGTTCTCCTTGCTTGCTTGTGGTGAGCGAGCCAGCATATTCTGCTGGCGAGTCGAATCAATTATAACAGAAATTCGCTACCGGGCAATGCAGGGATTAGGGAAACTTAACGCATTGGGGACGCCGAGCAGAATAGCAAACGGTATTGGGACACCTGGGGCAAATGATAGTGGTATGTGGTATAGCCGACTTTTAGCCGACCAGTGGTAAGTGGTACGGTTTTTCTTACCACGTACCACTTATCACTTAGCACCAAACTGCTATAAATACGCTATACCACTTTTACCGCTGCTATTAATTACTCTGATTTTGCCTTGCAGTAGGTCGCCAACGCACATAAAATAACTCCGCAATGACACCGAATGAAAAAGAATCCGCGCTTGCCGCGATCACAGGACTCAACGCCAAGTCCCAAGGCTTACCCAAAGATTTCGTGGGCCAGACTGGCCAGGGCGCGGCCAGCGTCCTTCCTCCCCCAGCATTGACGCCTAATAATTCTCTCAATGAAATTCTTATTTATGCCCGTTATAACAAAGTCTCCGACGTGCATATCTGTTCCAAGAACCCGATTATCTTTAGGCGCTTCGGCGCGCTCAAAGCTGTGACCGAGGCCGTGCTTACACCCCAACGCGTGCAGGCCATGGTCAAAGCGGACATCAAACCGGAACTCGTTGCAGAATTTGAAAAATATGGCGACCTGGAGTTTGTGCATACCATCGGAGGCGGAGGCCGTTTTCGTTTAACTCTTATGAAACAACGCAACGGCTGGGATGTGACCGCCCGCCTGATCGCCGTCTCCATTCCCCACTTTGAATCAACCGGCATGCCTAAATCATGCGAGAATTTAACCAAATGGGCCCAGGGCCTTGTGCTTGTGACCGGCCCCGTCGGATGCGGCAAATCAACCACACTTGCCACCTTAGTTGAGATGATCAATCAAACGCGTCATGATCATATCATCACCATTGAAAATCCGATTGAAATCGTCTACACGCCTAAAAAATGTCAGATCACCCAACGCGAAGTCAACCTGCATACGATGTCGCAGGCGAACGCTTTGCGCGCGGCCCTGCGGGAAGACCCTGATATTCTGGTAGTCAGTGAATTGCGCGATCTTGAAAGCATCCAGCTCGCCGTGTCGGCCGCGGAAACAGGCCATTTGGTTTTTGGCACCATGAACACGAACAACGCCTCGCAAACCATTTCACGCGTCATCGACTCATTCCCCGCTGAGGAACAATCAGTTATTAAAAATATGATTTCAGAATCATTGCGGGGCGTCATCACCCAGCAACTGATTCCAAAAAAAGACGGCAGCGGCCTTGTGCCGGCTTATGAAATTTTGATCGTCAACTCTGCTATTTCAAATCTAATTCGCGAAGGCCGCACAACACAATTGACCAATACGATCACGACGGGAAGATCAGCAGGGATGATCCTTTTCGATCACTCGCTTGAGGAAATGGTCCAAAAAGGGGCTATCAGCGGACAGGAAGCTTTTGAGCGGGCCATAAGCCCAAATAATTTTTCTAAATATTTAACTGTATAGTTGATGGTTACTATCCACTATCTCCCATCTACTATCAACAACTTATTAAACCTATGCCAAAAATCGACGCATTATTTACAGCACTCATTGAGCGAAAAGGCTCTGACCTTCACCTGGAACAGGGACAGAAACCCAAACTGCGTATCAACGGCAAGTTAAACGATGTCGATGCGCCCGTCTTGACCGGTGAGGAAATGACAACTCTCCTCTCAGAGATCGCAAGCCCCGAGATCTGGAAACATTTCGAATCGCACGGCGACCTGGATTTCGCTTATGCCTTTGGGAGTGAAGCGCGTTTTCGCGTCAACTATTTTCGCCATTTCTACGGACTGGGCGCGGTCATGCGCATTATCCCGTCTCACATCAAAACCATCGATGAATTAGGCCTGCCGCCCAAAGTTAAAGATTTTGCCAAGTTCCGGTCGGGGTTGGTCCTTGTGACAGGGCCGACGGGAAGCGGTAAGTCAACGACGCTGGCGTCCCTGATTGATTTTATCAATGCTAATCAGGCCAAGAAAATTGTGACCATTGAAGAGCCGGTGGAATTTACGCATCCGAACAAAAAGTCCATTATCACCCACCGCGAGGTGGGGCTTGATACAAATTCGTTCGCCAGCGGCCTTAAGGCTGCCGTCAAAAGCGACGCGGACATTATCCTCGTCGGAGAAATGCGCGACCGCGAAACGATCGAGCTTGCCTTAACCGCGGCGGAAATGGGCATCCTTGTGTTCGGCACGCTTCACACCAACTCAGCCGCCAAGACGATCGACCGCATCATCGACGCCTTTCCCGCCAACCGCAAGAACCAGATCCGCACCATCCTGGCCAATACCATCAAGGCCATCATCGCCCAGCAGCTTCTGCCTTCCGCCGACGGCACCAAACGTTTCGCCGCCCACGAAATTTTAGTCAGGACACAAGCAATCCCGGCGATCATTCAATCCGGCGAAACCATAAGGCTGACAACGGAAATCCAGATGAATAAACAATTCGGTATGCAACTGATGGATGATTCACTGATGGAATTGGTGCGCGCAAACAAAGTGACCAAAGAAGAAGCCTACATGAAGGCGATCGATAAATCCAAGTTCACCGCCCCCGCAGCGCCGGCAACCCCGCCGCCAACAGCCACGCTTTAAAATCTTAAATCATTCCAGCGATGATCTTCGATCATTCGGGTTGCGTCGCGTATTACCTAAATTAAAAATGAATAAAGAAACTGTCTGTTTCTTCACCATTGTCTAACCTACTAACTCTTATTGAAATCAATGTATTTAATGCTGCATCAAACTTCTTACTTTCCCAATTGATTTTGCTTTGAAGAATTTCATAATCAACAATAACTTTGTCGATCGATATCAGTTTATTATCACGTATAAATTCACCCAATGTTAAGGCATCATCCATTGATTCACAATCTTGAATATGCCATACGATATCCTGAACTTCTTCCGCCTCTTCATACTCATCCGAACCATCATCTGGCCACCCAACTTGAGCTCGAATTATTTTAGAGTTGGCTAAAAAAATTTTGAATCGATTGATGCCAAATAAATTCATAAACCTGTGCAACCTGATGGCGTGAATACTACTTAATTTCATTTTCTTTCACCCCACCCTAAAATAGTGCCGCATCTCATTCTATCCGAGATCGAGGGAGATACCCTTCGGGGACTGCCGCACGACATAACCTTAATTCGGCTTAGCAGCCTTCTTTCTTCTGCGATAAGCCGAGACGATCATCAAAACAATGACATAGACAATGACTCCAGCGATGAGCCCGACGGCGGCATAACCGAATAGTACGGGTTTTAATATGGACAAGGCTGATTCATCGAAAAATTTCTGCCAATGAAAAGGGTTAACAAGCTCCTTGGCGTCCGCGTAAAGCTCTTGCCAGCTGGTGCCAGTCAAAAATGCCCCGATCTTGACGGCCAACGCAAAGGTGACCACGCTGAACCACGCGTTGGTCAAAAGGCTGCCGGCCAATGCCGCGGCACGGTTGACTTGCAGAAAATATGCCAGAACGATCGAGGCCATGGGCCCTGCCCCGGGGAGAATTCCCAAAAATACACCAAGGGCAAATCCGCCGGCGATTTTATGAGGAGAATCGTTGATACCAACAATCTTTTGATAAACAGACGAAAAAAACTTCTTAAAGTTCATTGCGCACCACCTTTTCAACCCCCGGGGTTGTAAAGGTTTTCTGTGTATTTTTTAGAATCTCAAGCCCGGCAAGAATCTCATCCCTCCACGGATGCTGCATATACGTTTGAGTCACGTTGATCCATTCATCAATGCGGGCAGATTCAATAATCATTCCGGCACGATTAAAGCTAAATTGAAATACCTTACCCTGCGGGGTGATGAGTACTCCGCCCGTCGGGTCCGCAAGGCCAGGAAAAATCTTCGCGCAAATAAGAGTCTTGGCATCAACCCCCTGTTCCCGCAAAAGATAGGACAGCCGCGCGGCGGTCAGGTCATGTTGTTCTCTCAGCCAAGAGGTATTTGCAATGATTTGTTTTTCTAACGACATTAAAACCATCTTTACAAGGATGACATTCTCTAATCAGTAATATTCACACGCATCTCATCGCTGTTGGCCCTGATCTCGGGCACATACATCGCGTGCGCCTGATTGGGCATCGCGTGGAATTCTCCCGGAACTTCCGCGCGCAGTTCATAGCGGAGAATATATTTCCCCTGATTTAATTTGGAAATAAAAAACGCGGCTTTCTGGTCGCGGAATTCTTGATAAACCGAAATTATGTCTTTGGTCTCACGACCGCTGCGGTCAAGCGCGATGGCTGTGGCGCTACCGCTGTTTAAAGCCACGGCTTCCAATCCCGCGGGTTTGTAATCTTCGGAAATCAAATACTCATAATTGTTCTTTGCCTCGAGGATAACATCAACTCTCACACGGTCTCCGCTCTTTAATGTATCACCGTCCTTTAAAAGCGCCCAGTCATCGGTGTAGCCTTTCATCAGAGTTTCTTTAACGGATTGTTTATAATACTTGCGATCAACAAAAATTTCGTTGCCCGCCGCTTTAATCTCTTCTTCAAGAGTAAAATATTTCACATATGCCGCGGTATAAAGAGCGCCTTTGCCCTTGACGATCACTTTGATTGTATTGCCGCCATCCTTCAATTGCTCCGACGGAATATCAATAATCCTCCCGAAGGACAATGCGTTCTGAGCGTTCACATGTCCCTCCCTGACCGAAGTTCCGTTGACCAACACCTGATAATCATAATCCGGCGCAAGTTCATGTGTGGCTTTTAAATAATCTGTCAGTGAAAGGATAGCGATTGCAGTGTCACGGGTATTCGTCCAACGCGCCCCGCGACGGTTTAACGAAAGCCATTTCACCGCCGGATCAAGATAGGAGCTTTGCGGATCAATCACAGAAAGAGCCTTCACAACAAAGGCTGTTGCCTCAACCCCGTTATCGCTCCAGCGGTAATTGATGCCTGACTCCCCCCAATGCGCGGTCCCATTTGTTTTATCTTCATCAATACCGTTAATCAAATTCTGCGCGAGAGTACGACTGCGCTCCTCATTTGCTCGACGGTGTTCTGAAAGCGCAAAGAGAGAGCGCGTGTAGGGATTAAGTTTATCGCGCATTTGCCAGAGACGTTCCCGTTGTTTGTCTTCAAAAGCGCTGCGGCTTTCTGCCTGCGCAAGCGCATGCAGCATCCACGCGAGCATATCGGGATTATTTTCCTCTTCGACAATATTTTTCTGCAGAAAATCTACGGCCCGCGAAACCGTTGAGCCATTTACGGCGACGCCAGCCTCACGCGCCAGCCCCAAACCCCAAAGCACATAAGCGCTCATGAACCGATCTGACTCGCCGTCTTTCCACCAGCCCCATCCACCGTCGGAATGCTGAAAATCATAAATACGTTTAAGACCTTCTTTAGTCATCTCATCTACTTTGTTGTATGTAAGATCTATCCGGCGCTGCGGATGGCTTTTGGGATCACCGCGAGGCTCAAGCACGTCGCTGATATAGCTATCCACTTCCTGCGGCGAAAGCCCGAGATCGCGCATGGCCTTGCGGACAATAACGGCCGGCAAAAACCGGCTCATGGTCTGCTCAACGCATCCGTACGGATAATCCGCCAGATATGGCAGGGCATCCAATAAGTTTGCCGCCATCGACGGAGAAAGATTGATCGCAAGCTGTGTGGATTCTTTGATACGCTCCTTGGGAATATTGATAACAATCTCTTTGGATTGTTCGGAGGTGCCATCACTTTTAAGAACAAGCGCCTGCGCCAGGAATTTCTCAATGCCATGGGCAATGACTGGATAACTGCGGGTCATGGCGTCCGCGATCTTTGATGACTGCGCCTTGACAGTTAATTGAGCGTTGCCGGCCTTGACCGCCTGCGCTTTCCAGTCGACTCGTTTTTCTCCGCCGGCAGGGACTGTCACATCGACATAAGCTGTGTCTTTAAGCTCGATACCCTGGGCTTCAAGTGTTATCCGGACCTTTTGTTCCTCGGCGGAATAATTATTTACTACCGCAGAAATCGTAACCATATCACGCTCTGTAAAAAACCGCGGAGCCTGAAGGCGCACGATCATTTCCTTTTTGGATTTCACTTCATAGGTGACATTGCCGATTGCTGTATCCGCAGTAACGGCACGAAGGGTGGCACGCCATGTCGTCAAAGAATCAGGAAACTTAACGCTAAATGTAGTTTTCCCGTCCGTGGTTGCCACAAGATTGGGAAGCCAGGTGACCGTTGAACGAAAATCTGTCCTCACCTGGGCCTCAGCCAATGGCCCGGAGCCGCCTCCGTCTGCTTTTTCCTGAATCTTGCGTTCTTCTAACCCGGATGCTCTGAAATTCGAAGAATCTTTATCCGCACCCTCTCGTTCACGGGCGAGTGACTTGGAAGCAGGCGCCGCATTTCCATTTTGCTTTTCTTTTTTAAGATCCGAGAGCTTGCCTCCAGCTAACCCGCTGACTTCGCTTACAGCATCAACCGATGCCATTTGACCGACGGCATAACCCTGGTCTTGACGGCCTCCCTTGCGGCGATCAGATTCTTCATCGGTTATGATTTCATTGGTTTCCGTCCGCACAAGACGGACATAGGGCCGTTGATAAAAACTCGCCTGAGTCTGGATGACCAGCGGACGCTTGTCGCCGTAAAAGTATTGCTGAATATCCGGCGCGTATTCGCCATGGATATAGTAAACCGCGGCATCCGTAATCCCGACGGCAAGCTGCGCATCAACCTTCTTGCCGTCCTGATCGGTGACGGTAATTTCGAATTGCCCTTCTTCCTGGGGACTGTAGGTTTGTTTGTCCGACGTGATATTAACATTCAGAAATTTCTTAACCGGCGGGACAATGACTTCAATTGTATTCATCTTCATCTGATAATGATCGCCGCTTAAAGCGCACAGATGGACATTTGGAACAAAATTTTCCGTCACCGGAATCTCAACGAGCTTAACACTGCCCTCGAGATGCAAAAGCTGCGCATCGTAAATTGCATCCGCCTCACTCGTTAATAACACCCAAGTGTCTGGTCGGTCGGCAACAATCATCGCGCGCATCGTTTCTCCGACCTGATAAGTGTCCTTCTCCGTTATGATCTGCAGGCCGCCGTATTTATAACCGATCTCTTTGCTTGTCTTGGCGCACACAAAAACATTCGTTTGCGCCTTGACTTCACGGCCTTCATCGAAACCCGTGAACTCAACCACATAATACCCGTCGTCGTTGGGCTCGAATTCAAAAACAGCTTCCCCGCGTTCATTGGTTTTGACAAATTTTGTGATCATCTCCTGGCCGTTATAACCGCCGGGAGTTGCGACTTTCTCATCCTTGATCACCGCCTCGCGCCATTGGTTACGCAGGACCGTAACCTTGCCTTCAATCGATACAGGCTCATCGTTCGCGGTCATAGTTTTGATCGTGACCTGCGCCTTGTCGCCGGGACGATAGAGATTATTCTTAGGCTGCAGAAACGCAAAGAAAGTATTTTTAGTCACCTTTATATCACTTGAGGAAATAATCTCCCGACGACTTTGATCAACAACCCTCACTTCAATATGATACTGGACATCAGAGACGGATTCCTTAGGAGTATCAATTGTAAAATGCGCCTTTCCTTCGACATCAGTCGTAATTTTTTCCTGTTTGATCAATTGCCGGGAATTATCATAATAATTGTCATATCTGTTCGTGTCCTCGTAATACCAAGGATATTTCCTCGCCGGAACATAGCTATGGATGTAATTACTCTGATAAACCAAATACTCCACTTGCGCGTTGGCAACCGGGCCGCCGAAATAATACTGCGCGCCCACTTCTACCTTAATGTTATCGCCCAAACGATATCCCTTGGACCCCGTCTTATCCTCCCTGGCCTCAGGATGGATATTGACAATAAATTCCGGAAGTTTATATTCCTCGAGACTAAAAAGAACGGCGCTCGCCAGATGTGTATTCCCGTCCGCGTTATAAAGATCCAGGCGGTATTCCCCCAACACAGCCTTAGCATCCAATGTGAATGAATCATCAAAAGAACCATAAGCGTTTAATGGATAATTACCTTCTTTAACCTGATTGCCTTGCGCGTCGTAAATCCGGGCCTTGACCGGCATGTCCGCCGGCGTCGAGAACACAGCGCCGTCGTATCTGCGCAAAATGCCTTTCAAAGAAATGGTTTCACCGGGACGGTAGGCAGGCCGGTCGGCAAATGCGTACAACCACCAATCCCCCTTATTGTTGGAATTGTAATTGTAATAAGAATTTTGCAGAAAGGCCTGCTTATCTTCGACGGAAGCGACCGCGAAGATCTGGTGCTGCTGATTATAATTTTTCATCTCAGGATTTTTCAGAATAACTTTAAGAAGCCCGTCAGCATCCGTCTGTCCTGAATTTTCTTCCCAAACGGTATTTTGCCCATTGTAATAACTATAATTGAATTTAATATTGGTGTCCGCAACCGGTTTTCCGGTCTTGGCATTCAGCGCGAAAAATAATGCTGAATTTTTATTAACCTTGCTCACTAAAGCCAAATCACTCACCAGAATCAATTCATACGAACGCACACCGTCGGCAGTCGTTGCCATAAGCAAATAGGCCCCGGCAGCAAGAACACCTTTTTTAAGATCAACTTCTTTTGCGTCGTCATCCTTGCGCCATTCGGCAAGGCCTTTGTTTTCACTGTAGGAAATGTGTTTGCCTTCGTCTTTAAAGTCAACTTTCCAAGAAGCTTCAACGGGCAATGATTCATACTGCCCCTTCTCAACTAAGACCCTCAAAAGGTCCTGATAATTATTAAACCCCGCCGATCCGTCCTGAGAAAGGCCGTTTAGATTAAATCCTTTTACCATATCCATCTTATAAAGCGTCAATTGAGCCGCTTTAACATTGCGCCTGTTGACGGCAAACTGAATCTGTGAATCCGGCACAAACGTATTGCCGACGCTCACTGTGATTTGCGGATTAATTAATACTTCCAGGCGCCTTTGAATATCATTCACCCATTGCGATTCACCCGTCGTGAACGCCGCAAGAAATTTTCGATATGTTTCTTCCGCCTTGATAAAATCGCTCTGATTCTCAAAAGACATCCCGAGCTGATAATAAGAATCGTCCACCCACTCGCTCTTTGGAAACTCTTTGATAATCTTTTGAAATTGCTCAACGGCCTTTTCCTTAATTTTAGCGTCCCCGGAATAATTATTCGTTAAGGCCATGCCAAGGCTGTACTGCGCCCGGGCCTTGTCCTCGTCGGATTTGGCAACCTTAAGGATTTCTTCAAATAATACCTGAAGCGGCCAATTGCCGGGCTGTTCCGGTGGGCCAATTGAGTCCTTCCCTAATCGGATCGGTTTGATATCCGCGCTGTACCAGCCCCAACGGGACGTTACAAAATCCGCCAGCATAAAACTGACCGCAATAAAACGTTCGCGTGCGAGAGTGACATCCGAGGAACCTGCCCAATAATCGCGGGCGTCATCGAGCATCTTCTTAATCTCAACGTTCTTGCCGTACGGATCGCGTTCTATATAAAGGGAAGCGAGCGTGACACCTGATTCGGCCCACCAGCGGTCATGGTCTTTGGATTCGACCAAATCCTGAAGGTATTTTTGCGCCTCTTCTTGATGATTGGCATCTTTGGCTTTGACGGCGCAATCTGCCCATTTGAAGGTGACTTCGCGGGAGAGCCGGTCGGAGGCTTTTTCATGAAGCCATTTATCGTACTCAGTGAAAGCCAGCTGGTAGGATTGTTCAGAGTAATACGTGTCGGCAGTCTTAAGGTCAACCGTTTCATAAGCAAAGGCATTAGAACAGACCAACAGGAAACAGGCGAGACCAAAGAAGCTTAAATATTTTCGGCACATGAACAATCCTCCATCGAATGGTTTTTATCATCTCTGATATATAAACGCACAGCACATCAAAAAGTTACAAATTGTTTTGCGTAATGCGTTGTGCGCAATGCGTCGCACGACGCATAACGCACCACGCACAACACAAAACCCTAATCAAACACTGTCTTACTTCGCAACAACCTATGATACGACACCGCGAAACGGTGGGCTTCGTCGCGGATGCGCTGAAGCAAGCGCAATCCTAAGGAATCCTTAGAAAGCATAATCGAATGGCGCCTTCCGGGCACAAAAACCTCTTCCTCCCGCTTGGCCAAAGAGACAATGGGTATAACCACATCCAGCGCTTTTAATTCAGCGGCCGCCGCGGATAACTGTCCTTTTCCACCGTCGACAATAATAAGATCCGGATAAATTGCCCGCTCATTCTTTAAACGCGCGTAACGCCTGCCGACAACCTCGGCCATCATTTTAAAATCATCGATGCCCTCAACCATTTTGATCTTAAAGCGGCGATAATTGGCTTTATCCGGCCTGCCGTTTAAAAAAGAAACCATCGATCCCACAGCCTGCTGACCCATAATATTTGAAATGTCAAAACACTCGATTCTCGACGGAGTGCGCGCCAGGTTAAGCGCGCGCTCCAATTGTTCAGCCTCTTTAAAATAATTAACATCCATAGTCGAAGAGTACAGCGCGCCGATAGCGCGAATTTGATCGCGCACCTTTGCGGCCTGCTCATATTCTTTCCTTTGAGAATACGACTCCATATCTTCATGCAAACTTTTAAGAAGCTCATCTTTTCTACCCTCGAGAATGTATGTGACCCGATGGATATTACGTTTGTAATCTTCCTTGCTAATAAATCCCGCGCACGGCGCATCGCATAGTCCGATATGATAATCTAAACACGGCTTATTCGGCAGGCGTTCACAACTGCGCGAATGAAAAATTTTCCTAATAATAATTAACGCCTCACGAATAAGCGCCGGACTCGTATATGGCCCGTAATAGTCGGCCTTGACCTTCTTGGCTTTCTGAGAGTTTAAACGCACGACGGAGATCAGTGGAAATTCCTCTTTGGTAATCTGGATATGGGGGTAGGTCTTGCTGTCTTTAAGTTCAATATTATATTTGGGCAGGTGTTTTTTGATCAACGACGCTTCAAGGATCAGAGCCTCGGCCTCGCTGGCGGTGTTGATGTGATCGATCGAATTGATCACGGAAACCAGAAGGTCAGTTTTGTAACTGCCGGTATCCTTGCGAAAGTAGGACTGCACACGCTTGCGCAGAGACACAGCTTTCCCGACGTAAATAATAACGCCGTCTTTATCCTTCATCAAATAGACGCCGCTGGTGATCGGCAGGGATTGGAGGGTTTGTTGGAGATCAATCATAATAGAAATAAACGTCTTTGCGAGTCCGCCTGAGGCGGACGAAGCAATCTTATGCGCATATAAGTTTGCTTCGCTCCCTACGGTCGCTCGCAATGACGACTCTTTTTATTACTTTTCCCTCTCTCTGCTGCTCATTTGAATCTCTTGCTTAGCCAATTGACGCAAGCCACTGCTTGTTCGATTTTAAAAATCCACGCGGTTCCTAAAAAACTCAAAATCCCAGCCACCATGGCAACCCCGAGCTTGATCCAAAGATTTTCAATGAGTACGATGTTGTACACCCAGAGGGTCATGATTGCTAAGATTAAAAGCGGGACGCTCATTTTCCAAAAGAAATCAATAATTTCTGAAGCAAGCCCACCGATCTTTTTATGGAGCAAATAAAACAACATTAGAAATCCTGCAATACCGGAGAGGCTGCTGGCCAATGCAATGCCTCCCACTTTAAGCGGATACATCAAAACGAAATTCAGAATCAAATTTAACAAAAGGCCGACTCCGGCGGTTTTAACAGGCGTCCGGGTGTCTTGAAGCGCGTGAAAAGTACAAACCGTGATCTTCATCGCTCCAAATGCCCAAAGCCCGATCGCGTAATAACCCAAAGCATCTGCCGTGATCATGGTTGAATGCTGGCCAAATTGGCCGCGTTCAAAAACCACACGGACAATAGGCACAGCCAGAACCATAGCCAAAACACTCGACGGCAAAAGCATAAACAAGATATTTTTAAGGGAAAAAAGAACCGTTGAACGCAGGCCGTCATAGTCCTTACGCACTGCGTATCCGGAAAGCGCGGGCAGCGTGGCCGAGGCTAATGCCACACCAAAAATCCCCAGCGGAAATTGAATCACGCGGCTGGAATAATAAATCGCGGAAATACCGCCAGCACCGACGATCGATGATAAAGACGCGCAAAACGTGTCCACAAAGACATTGGATTGGTAGACCGCGCTCCCCCACAAACGCGGCATCAAAAGTTTTCCCATTTTGATCGCCCCGTCGTGACGAAGGGTTAACGGCTTTTGCCAACGCAATCCCAACTTTCTTAATGGAATCCATTGATAAACCAATTGAGCAACACCGCCCAAAAGTACACCGACCGCTAAAATATAAACAGCGTGATCGATATATTGCCCAGCAATAATTGTGCTCACAATCAGGATTATGTTTAAGAAACAAGAACTGAAAGCCGGAACTACGAAAGAATGATAAGTGTATAAAACTCCCATCGAATAGGCTGTCAGCCCAATAAAAATCAAATAGGGAAACATGATCCTGGTAAGATTGATCGTGGTTTGCAATTTCCCATCGTCTGTCGAAAAACCGGGCGCGATCACCCTGACTACTAGCGGAGCAAAGATGATCCCCAAAATCGTCAAGCCTCCCAAGATCAAAATCGCCCAAAAGACCACTGCATTTAAAAATTCATTAGTCTTCTTAATGTCTTTCTTCTCTACATATTCAGAAAGAACAGGAACAAGGGCAGAATTGGTCGCCCCTTCGCCCACCAGATCCCGCAACATATTTGGAATACGGAAAGCCACAAAGAACGCGTCGGCCATAGCAGCGGTCCCGAGCATGTTGGCAAAGATCATATCGCGGATAAAACCTAAAACCCGGGAACAAAATGTCCCCACCGAAAGGATGGATGTAGACTTTAAAATAGACTTTCTGGAGGCTGTTGTGCAGGATTTATCAGTTGACATGCCAGAGGCTCTTTGTTATATTAACCACTCTTTAAAGATGAATTTAAGCGTAGGGGATGGTTTAAAACCATCCCCTACTTTTACAAATATTAAAAAAGGAGAACACTGTGCCACAACGACGCACCGCGATCAAGGAATTAAGAAAAAATCGTACCCGACACATGCAGAATCTTGACATCAGGTCTGACCTTAAGAAAACACTCAAGCAGTTTACGCAGTCTGTTGAAACAAAAAAAGATGGCGCTGCCGAACTTCTTAAAAATGTTTATAAGAAACTTGATAAAGCAGCCAAGCGCAATGTCATCCACAAAAAGACCGCTGCCCGCCGTAAAGCCAAATTCGCCAAATTAATTGCCGTCGCAAAGTAATTCCAATTTAATATCGATGGACGAAGGAAGATGGACGACGGACGATTTTTTCGTCCTTCGTCCCTCATCTATCGTCCCTCGTTCAAACTCCCTGCAATAACGTCAATTCAACAACCACTTTCTCGACAGCATATTCCGGCTTCAAACGGCTCCGTTTAATATTCAAATCCCCTTCTTCAAGAATCTCCAAACCCTTTTGAAAACGCCCCACACTCAAACGGTCTCTTTCTTTGCTCCAATACCAAACCAATCCACCCATAATCTGCAGAGGATGCGTATTATTTGTAATGAGTTCATTAAGAATCTTAACCGCACCTGCTGTGTCACGGGATGAAATTGCGCGGGTCACATCAAAAACATTAATCGCCTTTTCCCCGCCAAAATTAACCAGCTGTACCAGAGGTTTTAACTTCAAAAAAAACGCTGATTTTGTGTCAAGCTCATCATAATCCAGCACAATAACCAAAGTCTTGACGTCTCGGGCGATAACCTCCAAAACAATATCACGGTTATGTTCGTTTAAACGCTCACATTGACGGATGGCCACCATGCGTTGGGCAGCCAAATGCGGCAAGGCCAACAGTGATTTTTTAAGATCGTCGGAATCAAGTTTGTGGGCGGAAAGAAATTCGTAATCAAACGGAAGCGCGGAAAGATCCTTGAAGAACTTAGTTTTAAGCTCGGCTAATTTCGCGTCTTTTTTTTGGAGGTCACGGCCGATGAACAGGTAGGTCATGGAGTCTTTGTCGCAGGTCTCCAGCGTCCCAGTTCCCCAGCGTCCCAGAACTTGACTGGGTCTCTGGGAACCTGGAGACTGGGGCACCTTATCAATTACCAATCCTCTAAGGTTCGTTCAACCGCCCGGCGGGCAAGATCATCAAGGGCTTCAACGACGGCAGCGCTTTCCGATTTTGCTAACGGGCCGCTGACAAAATACGTCGCCTCACCCGCGAAACTCGGTTCATGCCAAACTTCTTTTTGGTCGACGGGATCCCAAAGCGTCAAATCCATAATAATGTTAATGCGAAATTCCTGAACATCTTGGTTTTCGGTAACGCGTAACTCCTGGCGTTCTAATCCGGTGAGTTCACCCTTAAGAACAAGATCCGCTGTTTGCGCATCACCAATACGTAAATGTCCGTCGAATAGAAAACGATTGGCAATCGCGTCCCTGGCCTTCACTTCAAGTAAAGGAATATACGTATTGCTGTGGCCCTGGGCAAAAGAAACCTTGTTCTTAAAGGGTTCAATATTGATGGTTCGATACTTACTGGGCAATAACGAACCCGTCGAGTATCCGCAACCGGCAACCAGAATGATTAATATGACCAACCACTTGACTGAATTGAGTTTTATCATTTTAGCTTCCCCAATTCTTGGATTCGCTCCAACGATTTTTTTGCCCAAACGGTGTCGTCATAATCATTGACGATTTCATTAAAATAAACTTTGGCGGCTTTGTAGTTCTTCTGTTTAGCATAAAACTGTGCGATCAAGAAATTGTTCTCTGCCTCTTTATCGCGCAGATCCGCCACATGCTCTTTGGCTTTTTTGGAAAGCTCAGTGTCGGGATGGTCGGCAATAAATTCCTTGAATTCATTGACCGCGGTCGTGGTCGTCTGCTGGTCGCGCTGAATATCCGTCCCGCGAATCGAATCCGTCAACGCGATTTGAAATTTAGCCGCCTTGGCCCAGTCGGTGTTGGGATAGTCATTGATAGTTTTCTCAAACTCATCACGGGCTTCCTGATAAAGCTTTTTTTCCTTCAAATAAAGGCCAATCTTAAGTTGTGCTTCACCGGCATGTTTACCGTAAGGCGCGTTCTTAATGACCTGACGGAAAATCTCAATGACCTCATAATCGCCTCCGGTCACCACCTGCGTCCATTTGTTGTGGACGTACTTTCCTTCCATCAGACTGACGGCAATGTTAAATTGATTATCAACAATTTCGGCGGCGCGTTCGGAAAACGGATATTTGTCGATGACAACCTGGAAAGCCTTAAACCCTTCATAATAATTGCCTAACTCCCCTTGAGAACGCCCAATATAATACTGCGCCTCAGCAGCCTCGCGGGAACGGGGATAATTCTTAACAAGTTTATTGAACTCTTTAATGGCAAGGGGATAATTTTTCTGATCAAAAAGCTGTTTGGATACTTCCAGCTGTTCTAAAGGCGTGTCTTTAACCGAATATTTAGGATTGATCCATTTGTTGGTTTCCGGCGTCCAAATCCAGAAAGCATGAACATTGGAAGGCAAAACGAACAAGAATCCAAGCAACACAAGTGGGAAAATTTTTGGTGGAATAAAACGCATTTTTTGATTAGTAGTATTGAATAGCTGGATTACAAATAATGGGGTAACTTTAGCATAGTTGATTATCTTTGTCAATTCAGCACGGCGTCAATAGCATCCCGTAAGCTAAAGTCATTAAACGGTAAGCTTAACGGCGTACCCCTAAGCGAATTCACGACGGAGCGAAGCGCAGTCGTTGACTGAGTTTGGGGACTCGCCGTAAGGCTTGCGAATCGTTGAAATAGCTTGCGATATCTTACAGACTCCGGGATGCTTTACATGTCCCGCTGTTTAAGCGCTCAACGGGATGGATTTCAGATATTAATCTTCCCAAACCCTGGCCAATTTTCGATTGATCAATTCCTGATTCAAATACTTTGACACCTTCTTGACCTTCATCCGACCAATCAAGATGTCAAATCTCTGGAGATTTGACATTAAAAAGGAATGGTCAAGAAGGTGGTCAAACATCGAATGCTGGTGAGCTTGGTTGTTGACCTTTCCTTGTTCCATTCCAAATCTCCTAAGAGATTTGGAATATTTGTTTAGTCAGAAGAAGGTCAATAAAGAAAACCGAGCCACCGTTGTGCTTTCGATGCTAGCCATTCCAAACTTTAGCCAATCCTTTATCAATCAATTCCTGGTTCAAATATTTTCCTTCTTTTGCAACTTTAAGGGCATCCTTCTCCCCCGGCAGATAGAAGACATCCACCAGATACCGGTCGTACTTATCGGACTTATTGGTTTTGATGACAACAAACGGGCAGGCGTGCAGTTGGTCTTGAACAAATTTTTTAGCACGCTCACCGGCGGTCGTTCCTAATTCCGGGCAATCGATCCCGCGAAAGCGCAGTTTCTGGCGCGTCCAAATGCCAAAGCCCACGTCCACATTCACCAGAAGCGTATCGCCATCGATAAACCGTTCGATCAACGCGGCGTAGGCATACATATCTTTAGTGCGAAGATCATTGTCCAGCGCCAAAGAATAGTTTTCCCCGTTTTTCACGGAACGGCAGGCATAACCGCTTTTATACTCGGCATCGGCATCCAGAACTTTATAAAGGCTGATATTAAAACCGCAGTCGAGGGTTAGAAAATTCTTTCCGTGCAATGGGTTGACCTTCATGATGCGATAGGCATACAGTGTGCCGCGGTCGAATTTCAAAATATTATCGACAACGCTGACCTGGGCCGGATCCTGGGCGGGATTGCGCACCATAAGCCTCAACTGGCGAACGCTGGTGCCTTTGCGGATGATGTCTTCCTGCATTTTCTTGCGACGCGCCGGGTCGGCGATGTGTATCAGAAGATGGTAATGCGTCCATGTGAGCTTGTTACCGTCGGGAATTTTAGGATACACGCGGTAAAAGCGCACGATGTCCTGCAGATGACGGACGCTGACGTTAAGGTCTTTTCCCAAGCGCGCGTACAAAAAATGTCCCTGCGGAGCGCGGTCTTCGCTATTAAAAATTTCTTCATGAATAAGCTTGCCCACGGTCCAGTTGGTACGGATTTTCTCAATGGTGACATATTGGTCAATGCGCTCCTGACCGCGGGCGATTTCCCGGCGGAGGACGGAAAGGAGTTTATTGTAGGTTTGCAGCGAAGTGGAATTCTTGATGACAACGACTTTTTTCTTGGAATTCTTGGAAGGCACTTGATTTCCCCTAGCTTGCGACAGTGCACGTATTCGAAAAAAGAATTAACACCCAATCCCCGAGCTTTTTCTTCCAGAGTTTGGATTCAGAAATGATGGACATATCTAAATGAATTCTAATTGCCCTGAACTGTCTTTACCAGTGATTTTATTCGGGCAACCGAACATTTCACTGTTCACGTGCCAAGCGTCTTTCTCTCCCGCATCAACTCGCGCTTTAACTCTTCTTCCGTCGGCAAATACAGTTTATACCGGGAGGCGAATATCTGCTTATTATCTTTCGGCAGCGTGTAGCGCACCACGGCTTCTTTTTTATCTTCACACAGAACAAGGCCGACCGTCGGATGATCATCGTCACGCTTAACATCGCGATCGAAATAATTCACATACATTTGCATCTGCCCAAGGTCCTGGTGGGAAACTCTTCCGATCTTCAAGTCGATCAAAACATAACATTTGAGGATCGCGTGATAGAAAACAAGATCTATGAAGAAATGATCACCGTCCAGAGTAATACGTTTTTGCCTGGCCAGAAAGGTAAAACCTTTGCCCAGCTCCAAAAGAAACCGGGAGAGATTATCCACCAATGATCGCTCCAGCTTGTTTTCATAGAGCTTTGGCGCTGGAGACAGACCGGTAAATTCAAGGACAAATGGATCCTTAATGACATCCTGATAACTGCTCAAATCCTGCCCCTTGCGGGCAAGGCGCATTAATCCCTTTTTGTCTTTGCTAAATGCCAGCCGCTCAAAAAGCAAGCTTCCCTTCTGGCGTTCCAGTTCGCGGGCCGACCAATGGTTCTTGGCACACTCGATCTCGTAGAAACTCCGCGCCTGAGAATTGTCCACACGCATCAGGATCCGGTAGTGCGTCCAGGTCAATTCGCTACGCAGTGCGTAGCGAATCTTCCGGCCAGATTCTGCACGCACCGCGTGCAGAATCTTTCCCGACTTATCGTTTACCAAGTTATCAGGCAACGAATAATCCTGATAGGCCAAATAAAATTGACGCACATGCCACAAATGGCTGGAAGACCAACCGTCACCATACCTATCGGTCAATCGTACTGAGATATTTTCAATGATCTGTCGACCATAATCGGCCCTTTGTTGTCCTTTTTGTTCTTCTTGCACGATCTCCCTGCCGATCAACCAATAGGCCTGCACCATCTGGGTATTGACCGCACGGACAATATTCCCGCGGGCGTTTTCAATAATTTGAGAAATGCGGTGATAGAGACTGGATGTTGTACGACGAGGTTTAACGGATGGCGGCATAAATTCCCCCTGTTTGAAGTGTTAGCTAATTAAACCGCGCTTGTGGGGGGAAAACGCGCTTTTGGAACTGCTGGCATATTACCACACGGATGGGTGGGCATCAAGAATTTGTTACGAAGACCGCGCCGACGGGGATGGGCATAATTGAATTATGTTAAGAATTACTAACCGAGTTATGTTTGTGAGAAACGACACGATTTTTTGTTTTATACTCAGAGGGAGTCAAACCAAACGCGGCTTTCGATATTTCGGCCGTCAATATGGTATATTGCCCCTGATCTTTGATGCCTCGATTATTCCATTCGTCAGTTAACTCTTCTCGAACAGCAATGCCGCGTATCCGTTTTTCAATCCAGGCATCGGAATATCCTTTAGCTTTATAGATCGCGCGCATGCGCTGCATGGCCAATTCTGGGTTTTCAATTTCCTGGACACGTTCATAACCAACGCGTGCCAGCCAACGCTTGAAAGGTTCAGCTTTGGGCGATGGAATGGTTTGAATAAGACGAAACAGCGTCTCTGCATTGGCGCAATCTGACAGATATTCTTTACCGTCTACAGCCACCAATTTCAGTTGTCCGATTTTTTCGGACACCTCAATATAACCCTCTTTAATTAACTTTTTCTTTAGATCACTCCAGTATTTTCTGGGACGTTCTGTTCCAGTGAGCGCCTCCACCACATCGATAACAGAGAACCACCATTCGTTATTGTGAATGGTCTTGCGGACTTTTTTTCCCTTGAATACTGCGATCTTGGTGAGTTCAGTTTGCATAGACAATATCCCCCCTCTTTTAGGAATGGTTGAATTAAATCGCGTTCGTGGGGGAAAACGCGTTTTTGAAATTGCAAACATAATACCACACGCATGAGCGCCTATCAACAATTCATTAACCAACATCCGGTCATAAACCGCACGCAAACTGAACCCGCGCCCGACGGGCGTTGGTGTAAGCATTCTTTCTTAACCCTGACAAAGACGGAGCTTTGTCAGGGTAAGCATTTTCAAGCGTTCAAGAATTCTTGAACGCTTGTCCATAAAATCACCTGGCGACCATCAGAAGCCGGGATTTTATGGATACCTTTGTTGTTCTGTCTTTTATCCCAACAATGGCGAATACTTACTCCGACAAAAACGGAGTTTTGTCGGAGTAAACATCTGTTCTCTAAAAAGTCAAAGACCTCTTCCCATACGGGATAGAGGTCTTTGAAAAACGGAACAGATGTTTACCACGCCCCGCCTAAGGCTTTGATCAGATGAATCGTCGCAATGATCTCTTCGGTTTTGATTTGAATGGCTTCAAGTTCCGACTGCAGGCGTGTGCGTTCGGCGTCTACCACTTCTAAAAAGCTGACTAATCCCTGACGGTAGCGCGTGATGGAAAGCTTTGAAGAAACCGCGGTCGCTTTAACTAATTGATCCTGCGCCTCCATTTGTTCATGACGGAGCTTTATGTTATTGAGCGCGTCTTCCGTCTCCTGAAAGGCAATGAGTATCTGCTGATGGTATTTCGCCAATGCCATGGCAAAATCCGCGCGGGCGGCTTTTAATTTTGCTTTGTTTCTTCCGCCGTTAAAGATCGGCAGGTTAACCGACGGGCCGATTGAGCCGACACGGCTTTCCCAATCAAAAAGAGTATCGGCATCCACACTTTCAAAACCGGCAGATCCGTTTAAACTAATCGAAGGAAACATTTCGGCCTGGGCCACGCCGATCTTGGCATTCGCCGCAGCCAATGTGCGCTCTGCCTCGGCAATATCCGGACGGCGCTTAAGAAGTTCTGACGGTAAACCCATCGGGATTTCAGGAATTTTAATATTCAACGGCGCGGATTTAATCTCAAATTCCGAAGCAAGTACCCCGCAAAGCAAAGCCAGCCTGTTTTCCACTTGCCCCCGACGGCGGCGCACATCAATGATATCGGCCTGGGCCTGGGCAAGCTCGGTAGTCGCGCGTGAAAGATCCAGTTCACTGGAAACCCCGCCTTCAACCCGATTACGGACAACATCGGACGCCCTTTGCCTGAGCTCAATGGTTTGCACAAGAGTTTCAACCTCGGCATCCAATTCACGCAGTAGCAAATATTGCTGGGCCACGTCCGCAGTCAAGGTCAATTGAACGGTTCGAAATGCTTCTTGACTAGCCTGGGCCTCGGCACGCCCAGCCTCAAATGATCTGCGAACTTTTCCCCAAATATCTAATTCATAACTTAAATCCAGAGGAACATTATATTTATTCGTTATTAAACTGCGCCCCTCAAAAGATGACGACGAGCTAACCGCATTTTTGGTTGTACGCGATCGTTGAAGGCTTGGATTAAAATCCACTTGCGGCATGATATCCGATTCGGCAACCCGGGCCAATGCCCTTGCTTTGTCGACGGCAGCAACCGCGCTTCTCATATCCTGATTATTGGCCAAGGCCTTTGTTTCCAACTCATCAAGAATCGGATCGCCTAAAAGTGTCCACCACTGAGTGTTTTGAGGAAATTGAGCTTTTCCGTGATCATATCCTTTGTTTTTAAATTTAGAAGGAGCCGCATCCTTAGGCCGTTCGTAATTCGGACCGGCCGTGACGCATCCCGCGAAAAATACACAAAGCATCAAGACAGTCACCGTGCTTTTAACAGCCTGATGAACGTTCTTTGATTTTTGAAGTTTATTAAATACAACATAAACAACCGGGATGACAAAGAGCGTAAGAAACGTACTTGTGAGCATCCCTCCGACGGCCGCGACACCTAATGGGCGTCGGCTCTCGGCACCGGCGCCGAATCCGATAGCGATAGGCAAAATCCCTGCAATCGTCGCGCAAGCGGTCATCAAAATCGGACGCAGGCGGATGACACCGGCCGCCAGCATCGCCTCCGGCGCTGTTTTTCCCTTAGCCATCTGTTGGTTGGCAAAATCGACCAACAAAATACCGTTTTTAGTAACAAGGCCAAAAAGCAAAATCATACCGATCTGGCTGAATAAATTAATACCCATCGAAGGTATCCTCGGTAAAATATGGGAATACCAATGATTGCCGGGAATAAATGAAAGAATCATCGATAATTTATCGGCCCAACTCAAAACCCACAAAGCCCCGAACGCGCCAAATGCCGCCAACGGCAGCGTCAACATGATAGTCAAAGGATGAACCAGACTCTCGAACTGGGATGCTAAAACCATGTAAATGACTATGGCAGCCAAAATCATGACAAAGTAAATCTGCGAACTTGATTCAATCAAATCGCGCGCCTCGCCTGTCCATTCATAACGAATACCGTCGGGAACATCATCTTCGTGTAAAATAGTTTTGACGCGGTCAATGACCGTTCCCAAGGGAACGCCGATAGGTGTCCCTTCAATAGTCGCGGAACGATATCGGTTATAGTGATTAATAGCGCTTGGGCCGGCGCCGGTGTCGTAGGTGACCACATTGCTCAGCTGGATTAACTTGCCATCAACGTTAGGGATATAAAGCTTGTCTAAATCCGACGGAGAAAGACGAGATTCACGTTCCAGCTGAACAATGACATCATATTGCTTGCCGCCTAAATTAACTTTGCTTAAATCCAAACCGCCGAATAAAATCTGCAGAGTTTTTGAAATATCTTCGACAGTAATTCCGAGCGCCGCGGCACGGTCACGGTTGATATGGACGCGCAGTTCCGGCTTGTTGATCTCGAAATTGGAACGGACGTTCATCAATAATCCGGAAGACCTCAACTTATCACTTAGATGAGCCGAATATTTATTCAACACATCAAGGTCCTGCCCTTGTAAAACCAGCTGAAACGGCTGTGAAAAACCGCGGCCGATGGCCTGCGGAATAATCGGTATCACAAAAGCACCCTCAACTTTTCCGAAGAACTGCCCGGCCAAACCCGTTGGCCCGCCAACGATATCGCGGATATGACGAGTACGCTTCTCTTTAAGGCGCAAGAAAGCAAGCCCCTGCGATGATTTTCCAGGACTACCGCGGGATAGCGCCACCGCCGAGAAATAGCCTTCAACTTCAGGCGTTGCTGCAATCAAACTCTCCATCTTGCGCACCATACGATCGGTGTATTCGCTGGTCGACCCTTCCGGCGCGATGGCAATACACAAAAGCCTTCCTTTATCTTCCGTCGGCAGAAATTCGTGATCAAGCTGGGTATAAAAAAATATCGATAAAAGAACTGAGCCAATAAAGATGGGAACAACGAGGATGGGGTGTTTGAGCGCCCATCTTAAACTGCGTTCGTACTTGGCGGTTGTATTTTTGAGCCATTTTTCAAAAAACCCGAGGATACCGAGTTTTTCATTGGGGTTATACGGCTTAAGAAATTTTGATGATGCCATGGGGGCGAGTGTCAATGCCACGAACGCCGAAATGATAACCGAAAAACACAGCGCAAAGGCAAACTCAACGAACAGGCGGCCAGTAACGCTCGTCTGGAAAGCCATAGGAAAGAAAACAGCAACCAATGCGATGGTGGTGGCTATGACCACAAAGCCGATTTCCGACATTCCCTTATAAGCGGCATCCAGAGGTTTCATTCCCTCTTCCACGTGACGATAAATATTTTCCAAAACAATGATGGAATCATCGACGACAAGACCTATCGCCAAAACGAACGCCAGCATGGTTACCGTATTAATCGAATACCCCATCACATAAAGCATGCCAAACGTCGCGATGATTGATACAGGAATGGATACAGCGGGAATTAATGTGGAACGAAAATTATGAAGGAAAACAAAAATGGTCAAGACAACCAAGAAAAACGCGAGCCCTAACGTTTCCCAAACTTCATAAATTGATTTCTCGACGAATATGGATTCATCGTAAGGAATTGTTGTATACACATCCGCGGGTAGCGTTTCTTTAATGCGGACAAGTTCAGCTTTTATTTTCTTGGCTACCTCAATCGTGTTGGCCTTGGATTGTTTGATGATCCCAATCCCAACCGCAGGCCTTGAATTAAAGCGTGCCACCGACCGCTCATCTTCCACACCGACGGAAGCACGGCCGATATCGCTTAAACGGATAAAGGTGTTGGCACTGCGTTTAATAACCAGATTATTATATTCTTCCGGAGTCTTTAATTCTCCGCGGGTTTCAATGGAGAAAGCGCGGCTCCTGCTTTCAACCAAACCGCTCGGAAGTTCGACATTTTGTTCTTTAAGCGCTTTTTGCACGTCGATCACGGTCACTTCGCGGGCAGCCATTTTTTGGGAATCCAGCCACAGGCGGATCGCAAAACGTTTTTGCCCGCCGAAGATTACAGAACTGACACCGTTAATCGTCTGAAGGCGATCCTTAAATACGTTCTCCGCCAAAGACGACAATTCCAGCGTCGAGAAACGATCACTATAAAGCGCAACCCACAAAATAGGTTGAGCGTCCGCATCCTGCTTAGCAACGATGGGTTCATCGATATTGTCCGGAAGCCTGCCTCGGACGCGCGCCACGCGGTCACGGGCATCCTGGGCCGCCTCTTCGATCGGACGTGAGAGATCAAATTCGACCGTGATGGAGCTGACCTGTTCGCGGCTTTCACTGGTTAATGTGCGAATGCCCTCGACGCTAGTTAAAGCCTCTTCAAGGGGTTCAGTAACCTGTGTCTCAATGACCGCCGCGCTTGCGCCTTGATAGACGGTTGTGACATTCACGATCGGAGGGTCAATGTCCGGCAGCTCTCTCACCGGCAGACGAGCAAGCCCGATAACGCCAAAAAGCACAAGCCCAAGGCTCATCATCGTGGCTAAAACAGGGCGGTTGATACTGATTTCAGATAATTTCATAATTTGAATATTTAGTTGATTAAGGATCGTAAATCGTTAATCGGAAATCGTGGATCGCAAATCGTTAATGTTAGAGACTGGTGCTATTTAAGATTAAACAAACTTCCTGCGATTTACGATCCCCGATTTACTATTTCCCATGAACAATTTCATCCGTATCCCTTGGAGTCACTTTGCTTCCCGGACCGATCTTCTGAAAACCTTCGGTGATTACTTTCTCGTCGGCAGCAAGACCGGATAGGATCTCGACGAAATCTGCCATCCGTATTCCAACTTTAACCAAACGAGGCTGGGCTTTACTTTCCGCATCAATAACAAAAACACTGACTTCCTCGTCTTTTGGAATCAAAGCGGTTTCAGGTATCACAATGGCATCTTCACGCACGTTAACAATCAAATCCAAATTAGCGAACATGCCGACACGTAGTTTTCTATCGAGATTCGGGACAAGAGCCTTAACAAGCGCCGTGCGGGTTAACGCATTAATCTGCGGGTCGATAAAATAAACCTCTCCTTTGAATACCTCATTGGGATAGGCCGCAACCGCGATTTCGATTGTCTGCTTTTCCTTTAAACGGCCAAGATATTTTTCAGGAATATGAAATTCTGCCTTCATAGGATTCTGGCTAATCAAAAAAGTAAGGCTGGCGCCTTTAGTGATGAATTGACCGACGCTGATCAAACGCTCGCCCATAACGCCTGCGAATGGAGCTTCAATCGTAGCGTCACGTAACTGCGCCCTAACCAGATCAGCGGAGGCCCGGGCGGCTTCGAGACTACCCTGAGCCTGATCAAATTCCTGTTTGGAAATTGCCTGTGATTCGACCAGGGATTGATATCTTTTGCCCGTTGTTTCGGCGAGTTTCAAATTTGCCTCAGCCTGCGCCAAGGACGCCTCTAATTTACTTTTATCAACGGCGATCAACAACTGGCCCTTCTCAACATTCTGCCCTTCTTCAAATTTTATTTCCTCTATGGCGCCGTCAATCTCGCTTTTGATTTCAACCGACTCATTGGCTGCCATGCTGCCGACAAGGGAAATTTTATCTTCAATGGATTGTTTTTTTGCCTGGACCGCAACAACATTGACGGACATGCCAGCCATCCTGGCCGCCATATCGCTGCCTTTTTTATTACCGCATCCAAAACCCAACAGGGACAGCGCGACCAGGGCGCATATCAATCCAGAGAAATTTCGATCAATCATCCTCTTGCGCATGCTAACCACTTTTACCTTCATAATACCCAACCTCTTTCGCGTAATAAATTCCGTTGCTCAATCAACCATTATTTCTGATCCGTTAAATTTTCATAGACCCGGCAGAGAACTTTCTTACAAATCTCGATATCTTTAAAAGGAATAGTCTGCTGCGCCTCATCAAGGGTCTTCTTGACTATATACAGAAGCTTCTGCTGAAATTCTTTGCCTTTCTTAGTCAGATAAATTAATTTTTGGCGGCGGTCCACCTTATCGGGTGTGCGCACGACAAGGTTACGTTTCTCAAGACCATCGATCAATCGAGTCACGCTGGTTTTATCTTTACAGGTTGTACCTGCCAATTCCTGCTGGCTCTGGCCGTTCTTGCGTCCAAGATTGACCAAAACCCCCCACTGCTCGCAAGTGACGTCATAACCATCATGGGAAAAATTACGATTAAGACGCACTCCCATGCTGCGCGCGGCGCGGCCCATCATGTAGCCAAGGGAATTTTCTAATTGATATGTTTTTGTCATGTTTTATCGTTGCATATGCAACTATGTGAAAGTGTACAAGCCGGCCTTGAGATTGTCAAATAATTATTATGAGCGATAAGCCTGACGGTATCCCCATGCTCAGACAACGACTTCGCTTTGCTGCGTCGTAAACTCGCCTGGGGATACCGTCGGCTTACCAATAAGTATAAAATGGTTTTATCGCCTTATTTAACTCAAATAATGCAAATGCTTGTCGGCTTCATTGGCGTTAGTGTTGATATAGGAAAGGCGGAAGAAGATAAGACCGATCACAATATAATAAATAATCATGACCTGAATGGTCACTTCTCTAATATAGAAGAAGCCAAACGGCGTGCGGCTAAAGACCTCCACGATCATCATCAAACCAAAAAGGACAACCTTGATGCATGCTGCGCATAGATACGCGAATGTTGGAAGAAACAGACCCGTAAGGATTAATATAACGCCGAGCATAAATAGTATGGAGACAAAAGGAATGATCGGAATATTAGCAAAAATACTCACCGGTGTAATAACCTGAAAATAATAACCGATGAAAGGCAGAACACCGAGCCATGCCGCCAACGACACGCATAACGCCTGCCATAGAAATATTCTTATCCTTCCCTTGGCCCAAGGTTCAACCAGCCGATAAATTTTAGGATAGAAATAAATAATAGAAACAACGCCTCCAAACGATAATTGAAATCCGATATCGAACAAACTTAAAGGATCCGAAACAAGAATGATGATTGCCGAAAGCCCCAATGAATTGAGCGTATCCGCCTCTTTTTCCAGCAACAACCCGCCAAGCATGACAACGGCCATGATGACAGCGCGCACCACCGACGGATTTGATCCGGTGAATAGGCAATATATAATCAAAAATACAATCGTCAAAATGATTTGCCATCGACGAGAAAAACGAAGGACATTTAAGGCCAAGAAAACTAAGAACGCCATACTTGCGACATTCATGCCGCTAATTGCCAGAATATGCGCCGTGCCTGTCTGAACAAATAATTCACGTGTCCGGTCGGGAATATAGTACTTTCCCCCTAAAACTAACGACTGAATGACTCCCGCTTCAAAACCGGTTAAATGCTCATCTAAAATTTTTTGCAGGCTTTGACGAATCCTAAACATGCCCGCCTGAACGAGCCACCCTTGCCCATGGGCCAAAACTTCGACAGGCAGCGATTTCTTAACGCTGAAAATCCAGTAAATACTGTTGCGCTTTAAAAAGTTTTCATAGGAAAAATGTCCCAGCGATGATCCCTCGAAAGGTTTGTGCAGCCTGCCATTAAGCCGGATACGATCGCCATATTGTACCTGCTGATTTCGGAAAATATTCACAAGGACCTTACCGCGGCGTTTCTGCCAGACTCCCCTCATATCAACACGTTCGACAGACATTTCGAAAACTGTCTTAACTCCGTGCGTGCTCTGGCGGATAATCGTTTCAGAAACAACAACCCCTTCGATGGCGATCTGACCGCGGCGCTCTTCATAACTTAAATCTGCTACATGGCCTGACGGTAAAGTCTGAGCATTAGATACAAAAACAAAACCCAAGACGATAAACAGCAGATAAATAAAAAAAGAACTCCAACGAAATGAACGAAACAAAAAACCAAAACAGCATAACAGCCCGCAAACCATTACGACCACAGGCCAATGAAAATGCGCCATTGTCCCCGACCATATCCCCAGCCCAAAACAAACGGCAATCCACACGCATGGACGATGAATATAAAGTTTTTGAGTCATAATTTCAGATATTTGATCATCTTTAAATAGTTCGACGGATAAATATACGGAATCGATTTGATCTCTTCTAACGCGGCAATCTTTCCTTTTTCTTTCCGATACAGGATGATCGCACGCGCGGTCACCTCCCCAATATAGGGAACACGGATAAGTTCATCAAAGCTCGCCGTATTGACAGAAGTCTTATTAACAAATCTTTCTTCTGCGCTCATCGATTGGATCGTATGAGGATATGCCTTAAAAACCGCCTGCGCGATTGAACCGCACAACACAATGGCGACGAAAGACAACAGAACGCCCTTTTCGTTTTTTGTAAGATAAAACATTTTAGAAAATTTCTTAGGGGGAATTATAACCCGAATTTTGCAATGCAAAATTCGCCCAGGCCGCTAGGCCTGGGTCGGTCCCGTGAAATGCTCCTGCATTTCCGGGATTTAATCTACCGGCATCCAGATGATGTCGGTAGACTGATTAAACCTCAAAGAGGTTTAATCACGACTGCCGAGGCAATCCCGGATTTCCTTCTGGAATATTCAACACTACATGTTCTTTGAAAAATCCGGGATAAAACGTGATTGGGGGAATCACGAACGCCGACATCATAACAACAGGGCCCGGGGTTGTCAATTGGCTCGTACCTTCAAGCGCTAAAACAAAGTCAACTGGCTGTCGTCTTCTTTTTTCGTTTCCCGGCGGGTTCTTTGCTGAATTTGTTCATAGGCCTTGAGGTCTTCCTGAATGTCCGCCAAAAAACGCGACGAAGGATTGTTTAATATTTGGCCGAACAAGGGACGCTTAATGGCGCGCGTCAAATACAAATATTCCCTAGCCCGCGTCATGCCGACATAGAATAAACGCCGTTCCTCTTGAATGTCGGATTGCAGGCCCGCTATATTCATCGGCAAGATGCCCTCTTCGCATCCGATGACAAATACGACGGGAAATTCCAGGCCTTTAGCGGCATGCAACGTCATCAAAGAAACCTTCTCGACGTTAAAATCAAAATGGTCATCCGGTTTTTGCAATGAGATTTGATCAAAGCAATCTTCAAGTGAAGCTGTCTTTCTAGAAAAATTGAGCAGCCCCTCCCAATCCAAAGTAAGCTCTTCATGCGTTTCTAAGAACGAACGGCCCTCGGCAGATTGCGCAAACGATTTGAGAATTTCAAACGCTTCTTGTTGGGATGATTGCCGGGCGTATTGACGAATGACATCAATCACTTCAAGCGTGAGGGACAAAGAACGGTCGCCGGAAATCTGAAACGGAATCCCGCTGCGTTCCAAGGCTTGCTTAAGGACAATTTTCTGAGCGTTCAGTCGATACAGAACCGCAATGTCCGCGAAACTAAACTGCGCGGCAGCTGTATTTCTAACCCGTCCGGAATCCTGCGAAAACATACTTGTTCCGCCGACTAAATTTTCAATTTGCGAAACAACATACTCAGCCTCAGACTTATCCGTCGCAGATTCCTGAACAACAAGGCGGCCTTGCTGGTGAATATTGGCAATGGCCTCAAGAGCTGACGAGCGGTCTTTGCCTGAGGCAATCACCTGACTGCTGGCGGTGAGGATATTTTCAGTCGAACGATAATTTTCGCGGAGCATGGTAATCGTCGCATCTGGAAAATCACGGTCGAACTGATTAAAAAACCTCGGGTCACTGCCGCGAAAACCATAGATCGCCTGGTTTGGATCGCCGATAGCTGTCAAGCGAACACCGTCTTTGACCATTTCCTTTAAGAAAGCATTTTGAATGGCGTTTAAGTCTTGATACTCATCGACACAAATAAAACGGTACGTGCGACGGATTTCGCCAGCGGCCTTCTCGTTATTGCTCAGAAGAATAAGCGTGCTATTAATAAGATCATCAAAATCCGCAAGGCCGCGGCTGCGCAAAAGATCGTTATAATCCTTAAGACCAACCGGTTTGGCTTGATTGGGATTAAATGATTTCCAGCGTGAAATTTCCTCAAGGATATTTTTTACCTCTTTAAGCGGCACATTCCAATGAGATTTCATCAGAGCTTCAATCTCGCCGGGTGCCGCGACCTGAAAACCTTCTGGAAGATTTGTGTTTCTGGAATATTTGCGCAGCACTTGAAGGCAAAAACTATGAAAGGTCGCGACTGTTACGAATTTCAGAGCATCGTCTGATAATGATACGAGACGCTCTTGCATTTGACGCGCGGCTTTATTGGTAAACGTGATGGCGAGGACTTTTTCGTTGTCTTTAAGGTTGGGTATCAATTGAAAAATTCGACGGACAAGCGTGTGGGTCTTACCGGTGCCTGGGCCGGCAACGATCAATAAATGCCCGCCGTCATGTAAAACGGACCGCCATTGCGCATCGTTAAGATCAGCGGGTTTTTGCATTTAGAAATCGTTGTGCGTTATGCGTTGTGCGTTGTGTGTTATGCGTTATGCGTCTCAAGACGCACCACGCAAAACGCGCAACGCACTGCTCGATTATTTAATATAATACCCCGAAACACGCCACACTCCATCACTGTCGAGCATCGGCGTGATGGTTTCAATACTGCCGGATTTTTCTTCAAAGGAAGTTTTAAATTGAATGACAACGTATTCACCCTTCGGTGCGCCAGGCAGAAAGGTCAGGTACTGATAGTTAGCCACTTCGCGGGAAAGCAATTTGCCTAAAGGATATCTGACTTGCTGCAAACTTGTTTCCCACTGATCGACGGGAACTTTGTCTTTGAACAATTGCGCCGCCTGATCCCAGCTCGCGTTGTATTTTCCGCTGTCGACCACACCAAGCCAACTTTTGGCCGAATCAATCGCCGCGCTGATCTTTTCGACGGCAATTTCTTTTTGTTCTTCCGTCAATTCCTCAGCAGCAGACGGCAATATATTAAAAGAGAACAACATCATGCCAAATAAGATCCATCGCAAAACCATCTCCCCTCCTTTTTATAAAGCTGAAACACTCTTTATCAAAACTGATTTCATAATCCACCTTATTGACTTCAACAGGTAATCCTGATGGTGTCCCAAGCGAGTTTACGACGGAGCAAGGCGGAGTCGTTGTCTGAGCTGGGGACATCATCAGGATTACCGTTAATAATTATGAAATGCTTTCTAGAACAACGCCAGCTGACCTTCAATGGCCTTGCGTTCCTTTTCAGAATAAATTTTAATAGTTCCAAATTCACCGTCATAACCGGCGGCGATCGAGACCTCGCCTTTTCTTACCCGGGAAATGGATTCCGCCATAACCTCGCCGGCTTTATTTCTAATATCATCAATAGGCGCATCCATTAAAATATAAAATTCATTGCCGATCGACGACAACATCTGCTGATATATTTCCTGCACACCTTTGGAATTAGCGCCGCAATCTTTTGCTTCGGCTATAATTTCCGGCAATGGGATGGTACTTTTGTAGGGACGCCAGCGTGGCGGCTTCCCGCCTTCTTTGCGGTTGGACAATTCCTCAACGCGTGCCATAACACCGACGGTGACCGGCTTACCGCATTCGGGACAAAGGCCTTTATTCTTAATCGTCTCAGCCGGATGAAGCCGCGCCTTGCAATCGCGGTGGCCGTCATAGTGGTATTTCCCCTCTTCAGGAAAAAACTCAACGGTGGCAATCAAACCTTTGTCATTTTTATCCTTAAGCGCGTTGTGGATGCCGCGGTAACTAAATTCGGTATCAAATAAGTTTGCTTCACGCCCAAGCTTGGGAGCGGAATGCGCGTCGGAATTTGAAACAAGGATATAATTATCCAACTGTTTAAGACGCCAATTCATCAAAGGATCAGAGGATAATCCGGTCTCGACGGCATAAATGTGATCTTTCAGATCGCCGAATGCCTCCTCCATGCTGTTAAAACCGCCCTTGGAACCCAGCGCCGAGAACCACGGCGTCCAGATGTGAGCCGGAACAAAAAGCGACAAGGGATCGCTCTCTAAAGTAATCTCCAAAAGATTTTTGGAATCAAGCCCAAGGATGGGGCGGCCGTCAGATTTGATGTTGCCAATCGCGCCTAATTTCGCCTGAATCTTTTTGGCGGCCTTAAAATCAGGCACCCAAATCAAATTATGAACTTTGCGTACTTTATCATGACGTTTATAGATGTTTGATATCTCGACGGTCAACATGAAGCGCACTTCGCCTTTGCAGGCGGCGGGGACAAATGCTTCTGTCGTTTTTACATACTTCTTTTTCAGTCGATAGAAACCTTCTTCGGCAGGTTCCAGTTTTTCTTCGAGCTCAGCCAGCCATTTAGGATGAACAAAATCACCAGTTCCAACAACTTGGATGCCCTTAAGCTGGGCCCATAAGTTCAGATGCTCCAGATCAAGCTCTTTGCTGGTGGCGCGGGAATAGTGGGAATGGATGTGAAGGTCGGCGTAGTAGCGCATAGTTAACTCAAAGGGTTCCAGTGACCAGTATCAGTGTCCAGAATTCTTACCGGCCACTGGGCACTGACCACTGATACTTATTAAACAACAATACTTACCAGCTTATTTGGCACAACAATAAATTTCTTGATCGCTTTGCCGTCGGTGTATATTTTAATGCGCGCGTCAGCAAGGACAAGCAACCGAAGGTCAGCCTCGACGGCATTGACAGCGACAACAAACTCACCGCGTACCTTCCCATTGATCTGGGCCACGATAGTCACCGTATCCTGTTTTAAAGCCTCTTCACTATAAGACGGCCATGTAACCCTGGCAATGCTTTGTTGATAGCCCATCTTGGCAGATAACTCTTCGCACACATGCGGCGTGATCGGACTCAGAAGTAACACAGCCGTTTCAATCGCGCTGTTTAATAACGACGCATTTATACCTTTGTATTTATCGACGGCATTGGCGAGGATCATGACACTGCTGATGGCCGTATTAAATTTAAAACCTTCTTCAAATGATTGCGTGACGTTCTTGATCGCCTTGTTGCGTTCGAATTCGAGGGCTTTGTCGTCTTTCGATAAATCCATTGTAGGGGCGGGTTTTAAACCCGCCCCTACGTCAAATCGATTATCCACCATGTTGTAAATACGATTCAAAAATTTCCACGCGCCTTCAAGTCCATCTGAATTCCATTCCAGCTGATCTTCCGGCGGAGCGGCAAAGAGAATGAACAAGCGCAATGTATCGGCACCGTATATTTTTAGAACCTCATCAGGATCGACGGTATTTCCGCGCGACTTGGACATAACATCGCCATCCTTGAGAACCATCCCCTGCGTCAACAAACGAACGAAGGGTTCATCCAAAGAAACTAATCCAATATCTTTTAGAAACTTATTAAAAAACCTTGAATACAACAGATGCAGGATCGCGTGCTCAATGCCGCCGATATATTGATCAACAGCCATCCAGTATTGGGCTTCCTCTTTGTTGAAGGCTTCCTTGTCGTTGTGCGCGGAACAAAAGCGCAGGAAATACCACGAGGAATCAAAGAACGTAGCCATGGTATCGGTTTCCCGACGGGCCTTACCGTGGCATTTCGGGCACTGCACATTGACAAATTCATCGCACTTGGCCAACGGGCTTCCGCCCTCGCCGGTGATCTGGACATTCTTGGGAAGAACAACCGGAAGATCTTTCTCTGGGACAGGAACAATCCCGCAAGTGGCACAATAGATCATGGGAATGGGCGTTCCCCAATATCTCTGACGGGAAATCAACCAATCGCGCAGGCGCCACTGCACAGTGATCTTGCCCGTCTGATTCCGCGCCATCCAATTGGATATTTTCTTTTTGGCGTCTTCATTGGCAACGCCGTTAAAGTCTCCGGAATTAACTAGCTTTCCCTCATCAACGTAAGCTTCTTGCATCTCCTCGGGTTTGATGCCGGGATTCTTCGGATCGTTAATAACAACAACCATAGAAAGTTTGTGTTCGCGGGCAAAAAGAAAATCACGTTCGTCATGCGTCGGGACCGCCATAATCGCGCCGGTCCCGTATTCCATCAAAACATAATCGCCAATCCAAACCGGAATCTCGCGGCCGTTAACCGGATTAATCGCGTATCGGCCGGTAAAGACACCGTCTTTGCGGTCATCACCGGACATGCGCAGGCTTTTACTGATCTTAGCCGTCTTCTCAACAAACGCCTTGACCGCCGCTTCTTCTTTATTTCCTTTAGTCAGCTCGGCAACCAACGGATGCTCGGGCGCCAGAACCACATAGGTCGCGCCGAAAATGGTATCAGGCCTCGTCGTAAAAACATTGATGGTCTTCTGGGAATCTTTAACTTTAAAATAAATTTCGGTGCCGAAACTTTTGCCGATCCAGTTTTCCTGCATGGCGCGCACGCGAGACGGCCATTGCTCAAGTTTTTTCAAATCTTCCAATAACGATTCAGAATACTGGGTGATCTTTAAATACCATTGCTCCAAATCTTTTTGAACGACTGACGTTTTACAGCGCCAGCAGGCGTCATTGATGACTTCTTCGTTGGCAAGTGTCGTCGCGCAACTCGGACACCAGTTGACCGGCGAGGCTTTTTTATAAGCTAAACCCTTTTCGGCCATCTTCAAGAAAATCCATTGGTTCCATTTGTAGTATTCGGCATCACAGGTGGAAAACTCGCGGGAAAAATCATAGGAAAATCCCATGCGCTTAAAATCATTGTGCATGAGATCAATACAGCGGTAAGTCCAATCCGCGGGGTCGACTTTATTTTTGATAGCGGCATTCTCCGCCGGCTGGCCGAAGGCATCATAACCGATGGGATGAAGGACATTAAACCCGCGCATGGCCTTGTAGCGCGCGATCACATCTCCGATCGTGTAATTGCGCACATGGCCCATGTGGATTTTCCCCGACGGATAAGGAAACATCTCAAGGACGTAATACTTCTTCTTAGCAGGATCAACTTTAACCTGAAAGGTCTTGTTATCTTCCCAATACTTTTGCCACTTGGCTTCGATGGATTTGATGTCGTTAGTAGTATATGGCATATGGTGGATGGTTAATTGTGGATTGTTGATTGTAGATGGTTGATGGATCGACTATCTATCTATCTACCATCTCCCATCACCGATCAACTTCTTAATAAAAAAGAGGATTAGCAGAACACCCTAATCCCCTTTTCTTGAATCGACACATATTATATGCGCTTATTATCGATGCGCAAACTCTTTTGCTTTAGCGGCAGCGGTTTCATCGCTGTAATAAGATTTACCGCGCTCGATGAATTGTGTTTCGATCTTTCTGGGACTAAAGAACCGCGCGCAAAACTCTTCGGCCTTTTTAAGATCGAACGCACGGCAACAATAAATATCGACGGAAATAAAATTCTTTGGGGTCAACGTGTGGATGACGATCGAACTTTCAATCAAAGGCACCCAGCCGGAAAGCCCGGCTTTATCAGGAAAGCGCGTTTCATCACTGCGGAAAATGCTCGGCGGCGATTGCTTTTCCATGCCCAAAAATCCGACGATCTCGTCTAAAAATTGATAATTCAACGCAAGATCGTCACATGCGCCCGGTTTACAATCGTACAAATCCAGCAATAGTTCGGAACCGAAAACTTTGTTGGATGACGCGTGCCCAGAGTTGTCCATAATGCTCCTTGTAACTTGGACCACGGCTTGCCTCGAGGGATCGAGGAAGGTTGGTGCTAGCCGCGCATCCTTCATCGACATACATTATGCATGCCTTATAAGGCCACGTACATGCCCCCGTGGGGGTCTTGTTGACTGTTAAGCAAACACCATTAACAGATTGTTTATACTACAACGGTGTTTTAATTTCTATAATTATCTTGAGATTTTTTCGTATCGGTTTACCTTGCGCAAATGGTGGATATATTATCATAAACAGTTTAAATTGCACGTTTTTTTTGAAACACAAACCACATAAACAATCAAGAATACTGCATCTGCAATCACCAGACTAAATTTATAAGTTTATTATGTAGGAATTAAAATTAGTCCTTCTCAATCGGTTACGCAAAAGTCAACAGTTGCATTTTAAGGCCAATTCGCCTAAAATGACCTATGTTTTATCAAACAGAAAACCTCCCCCACCCCGGGGGTGAGGAAGGTTTTTCGAAAGGATTTTCATGAAGGTCACCATCAACGGCACTTCAAAAGAATATGCCAACTCTGTTCCTATTCAGGAACTTGTCAGCCAATATTGTAAAAACCCCAAGCACGTGATCATTGAAGTCAACGGCGAGATCATCAATGCCTCGCAGTGGCAACAACGATCAATCGCCGATGGCGATGCGATCGAGCTGGTCAGTTTTGTTGGAGGCGGCTAAGAAGGATCGTCAATAAAGATTCATTAACAAATTTCCGTTTTTTAAATTTCAATCACCCCAACAAATTTCATGAACACATCAACCAACCAACTCAACGACACGCCCCTGACGATTGCGGACAAGCAATTTACAAATCGCTTTCTTTTGGGCACCGGAAAATTCAAAAATAAAACCGACCTGGCCGATAGTATCGCTCTATCCGAAACCGAAATCGTAACTGTGGCCCTGCGCCGCATCGATCTTGAACGCCACGAAGAAAATATATTAGAGTATATCCCAAAAAACATTACACTCTTGACCAACACCTCCGGCGCGCGTAACGCACAGGAAGCGGTTCGTATCGCGCGTTTGGCCAAGGCATCCGGCCATGGGAATTGGGTCAAGATTGAAGTCATCAATGACAGCAAATATCTTTTGCCGGACAACGCCGAAACAATTAAGGCCACGGAAATTTTGGCCAAAGAAGGTTTCATTGTATTGCCCTATGTTTCTCCCGATCTTTATGTCGCGCGCGAATTGGTTAAGGCAGGTGCCGCCGCGGTTATGCCGCTGGGATCTTTTATAGGCAGCAATCAGGGACTTAAAACGCGAGAGCTTATCAAAGTTTTGATCAATGAAATTGATTTGCCGATTATCGTCGACGCCGGAATTGGCGCGCCATCACAAGCGGCGGAGGCCATGGAGTTGGGCGCGGCTGCGGTTTTGGCAAACACAGCGGTTGCGACAGCAACTCATCCCGCGGCAATCGCTCAGGCGTTCGCATTAGCAGTGAAAGCAGGACGTCTCGCATACTTAAGCGGATTGCCTCAACAAAAGTCCGTCGCGGATGCATCGTCGCCGTTGACGGGATTTTTATATGAGGAATAGCAAGGGTACACAGGTACACATAGCGTATTAAACGCTTCTCGGTACACAAGTACACAGGAACACAGGTAAACACCTTAACCGACATCATATCCCCACTCTGATCAACATCAAAGGGGGTCATGATGGAAAACAATAATAAATCTTACAAAAAATTCGCTGTTTGGCAGGACGCACACGCATTAGCACGCAAAATTTACGCGGTTACTTCACAATTCCCAAAGGATGAATTGTACGGCATCACTTCTCAAATTCGTCGATCATCCCTACCCGTTGCATGTAATCTTGATGAAGGATCAGGCCGTCAGGGACAAAAAGAATTAAGGCATTTCACCAGTATCGCTCTGGGCTCACTATTAGAAACAGAATACTTGCTTGAATTTTCTAAAGATGTCAGATATTTATCCGAAAACGAATATTATGAAATTGAACATCTCAGAAGCCGTCTCGGTGCAAGGCTATGGAACTTCTATAAAGCTTTATAGAAACCTGTGCTCTTGAATTCCTGCGTACCTGTGTCCGTGTGCTCCTGTGTGTACTCTAAGTGTACTTATGATAACGCTAACCCAAATCCAGAAACTCTTAACCGACCACCGTCCGGAAACGCTTGAAGCGCTCGCACAGGACGCCAAGCGCATCACCGAGCAGAATTTCGGCCGCACGATCTCGCTCTACGCTCCTATTTATCTCTCAAATTACTGCTCAAGCCACTGCACCTACTGCGGTTTTCACAGCCAGAACAAAATTGACCGCGTTAAATTGACCATTGATGAAACTCGTCAGGAAATGCAGAACGTCCACGCGACGGGCATCCGCAATATTTTGTTATTGACCGGCGAGTCCTACAAATTTACCCCTGTTTCCTATTTAAAGGATGCCGCGCAGGTTGCCAAGGAATTCTTTCAGGGCATCAGTCTAGAAGTACATCCCATGTTGACCGCTGAATACCGCGAATTATTCGAGGCTGGTGTGGATGGCATCACTGTTTATCAGGAAACGTATGACCGCGCGCGTTACGCCGAGGTTCATCTCTCCGGTTATAAAAAAAATTATGATTACCGACGGGAAACGCCCGGACGCGCGGCCACCGCCGGCATGCGTCAGATTTCGATGGGAATTTTATTGGGATTAAGCCAGGTCGCCCGCGATGTGTATGAGCTGCTTAATCACTTACGCGAAATGGAAAAAGCCTTTCCCGGCGTGGAATACAGCCTCTCGTTCCCGAGACTGCGCACCATCAAAGGCCGTGAATACGCGCTCTGCGATGTGGATGACAAAACCTTTATCAAGATTATCTGCTTAACTCGCATCCTTTTCCCCCGCGTCGGCATCAACCTTTCCACCCGCGAAGAACCGCGCCTGCGCGATCATCTATTAGGAATCGGCATCACCAAAATCTCCGCCGGCTCCAACACCGCCGTCGGCGGCTACACCCTAAGAACATCTGATGAACAGGATCCGCAGTTCGACACCGAAGACAAACGCAGCGTTGAAGAAGTGGTGGCGATGGTAAAGGCGCAAGGCTTTGATCCGGTCTTCACCGACTGGCGGCCGATAGAAAACAAGGTTTAATCTCAAGGGATACCCACTCCCGGAACACCAAAGCAATACATATCATAGTATGTATAAAAGTATTGCTAAATGCCCGGCAAGGAGGTATACTTTGAGTGAGCATTTCAGTAATTTTGAGTGGGATCTGGGCAAAGAAGCCTTGAACATTCTCAAGCACAACGTAGATTTTAAAACAGCAGCCAAGGCTTTTAAGGACCCAAACATCCAGATCGCTGTCGACCACAAACACAACAAACATGAATCAAGGTTCTTTGCTATGGGCAAAATCAACGACCGAATCCTTACTGTACGGTTTCTTTATCGGGGAAATAAAATTCGCATCATTGGCGCAGGATATTGGAGGAAAGGAGCCGAATTATATGATCAAGAAAACACGCAAAGCAATTGATCCGGACATGCCAGTCGGAAAATTGATTCCCATACCAAACTTCCTTCCTCCCCCAGAAGAACTTATTTTTCCGGAAGAAAAAACAATCAAAATCACTCTGGCCGTGACAGAATCAAGCCTGAACTTTTTTAAACGCCAGGCCAAGAAGCACAAAACCAAATATCAAAAAATGATCCGCGAGGTGATGGACAGATATGCGAGCGGATATCAAGAATAAGCACTATGAAAAAGCCGGCCAAGTCCAAATCAAAGGAATTCACAAGGGCTGATTACAAACGCCTTGACCGTCTTACAAAAAGCCAAAAGAAGGCCCAAGCCCTGAAGGTCACGCCGGAATATATTGATTCGCTGACTAAATAATTATTTTTGTGACTTTGATACGGTGTTTACGGATTGGCGGCCGATAGAAAATAAAATTTAGGGGACACTTAGCAAAGTCTCAGAGTATCCGGACACCAGGAACAACGAATCAAATATTCGTGAAATTAATCACAAAAGAACTCAAATAACATGGAAAACATTTTATATATAGTATTTGGTTGGCTTTTAGGTTTATTAAGTCCACCTATTGCATCTATTATAGAAAAGCATTATAGAAAAAATGAACTTAGAAAAGCACTGTACTCAGATCTTAAAAACCTTATTGTCCGACTGGCTTCTTCCTGTCAGGCAATCGAAGTTCATCGAGGGACGAGAAATAAGGAATCCTTGGTCTGGATATTAAGCATTTATGAGAAGTATAGAGCGGATACCCCGCAAACCATAATAACCAATATAAATAAATTACTGCAAGCAACCGATGAGGATTTTGAAAACCTAAACTCGTTCATGAAAGGTGAAGACGGCATTGGTCTCAATGTAAAACCTTTCTCAATGCCATTTCTTGAATCCGTCTTGGGCGATTTGTTCTTATTTAATGTAGAATTTCAACGAAGAATTTTAGAAGTTCGCTCACAAATTAGTATTCTTAATCAAGATATAGACCTGACAATGTCTTATCATCGAATGACATTTAATCTGTCGTCGTCCGATAAAAATAAAGACATTATTCTTCAAAATATTAATTCGGGTCACATTGAAATTGCAAACCGTTGCAAAAGCATTGCTAATAAAATAATAGTCATCTTGGAATCTTAAGAAATAGCAAAATATTTTATATATTCCCACATCTGTTCAATGCCTTTGGTTTCCTTGATGTCCAACATTGCTATCAGATTTCTCGATGTTGGTGTCCCCCATGCGGTTCATCCGCGTGGTGTCTCAATAATCTATTAATACGTTAGGTGTCCAAATATGATTTGTTATTTTGCAAGGTGTCCCATAAACTAAATATGCTATGAATCCTCAATCCACCACTCACAACACCTTCGAACTCGGATTACTCCGTTACCTCTCGAAAGACCAACTCGCCACCATCCAATCCAAGAAACTGGGGATTGGGGGGGCCGGGGGGCTGGGCTCGAATGTTGCCATGATCCTTGTCCGCTCGGGATTCAAGAACCTTGAAATCCTCGATCAGGACGTGATCGACGCCTCAAACTTAAATCGCCAACAGTATTTTTATGATGAGATCGGGCTTTCCAAAGTTGATGTGACCAAGAAGCGGCTTTTGGATATCAATCCGGACGCGAAGATAACCATCCATCAAACCAAATGGACGGAAGAGAATGCCGCGCAATTCTTTAAAGGCGCGGATTTTATTGTGGAGGCTTTCGATGTGATGGACTGGAAATTCCGTTTCGCGGAATATTATCGCACGCGTTATCCTGTTGTGATTAGCGGCGTCGGTATGGCGGGATTATTAGAGAAAAAACCCATGACGGTTAAAAAAATCGGAAACCTTTACATCTGCGGAGACCGCACGACCAATTCCCACGACGGGCATCCTCCCATGGCGCCTCGCGTCACCCAGTGCGCGGCCATGATGGCTGAGATCGTTCTGGATCTCACATTAGGCGTCACGCGATCAGAATAATACTCCAAGCTAAACGCACAAAAAAATCCCCGCTTCAAAACTGAAACGGGGATTTTCTTTTATAGCTTACGACTTATAACTAGCTGCGATATTCAGCGAACAAATCAGTCGACAAATAACGTTCGCCTGTCGACGGAATAATGGCAACGATGAGCTTGCCTTTGCTCTCGGGACGCATGCCAACCTTCAAAGCGGCCGCGATCGCGGCACCGGATGAAATCCCGCAAAGGATGCCTTCTTCCTTAATAAGGCGCTTGGCCATAGCGAAAGATTCTTCGCTGGTCACCTGCACAACCTCGTCGATCAATTTGGGATCAACGATGCTCGGGATAAATCCCGCGCCGATGCCCTGAATTTTGTGCGGGCCGGGCGCGCCGCCAGATAACACCGGAGACGTTGTGGGTTCAACCGCGATCGCCTTAAACGACGGCTTGCGCGGCTTGATGACCTGAGCGACACCTGTAATAGTTCCACCGGTACCAACGCCGGAAATGAGAATATCCACTTTACCGTCGGTATCGCGCCAGATTTCCTCCGCGGTTGTCTTGCGATGAACTTCCGGATTAGCCAGGTTATCAAACTGCTGCGGCATGAAATATTTGTTCGGATCTGAATCATACATCTCTTTAGCTTTTTTGATAGCGCCCTTCATTCCTTCAGAACCCGGCGTCAAAACAAGTTCAGCACCTAACGCACGCAAAAGCGCGCGGCGTTCCAGGCTCATTGTCTCAGGCATAGTCAAAACCAGCTTATAACCTTTGACCGCGCAGACAAACGCGAGCGCGATACCGGTATTTCCCGACGTGGGCTCAACTAAGACGGTGTCCTTCTTGATCTTGCCGGCCTTCTCGGCGGCGGAGATCATGGCGTTCCCGATGCGGTCCTTGACGGAGCTCAAAGGATTGAAGAACTCCAATTTGGCGACGATCGTGGCATGACAGCCTGCGGTCACCTTGTTTAGACGCACGAGCGGGGTGTTTCCAATTAATTCTGTGATATCGTTGGCGATTTTCATTTTACCTTCTGTTGCGGTTGACATTCTAACCTCCTTAGGATTAAACATGTAGGGGTGGATTTAAAACCCGCCCCTACGTTCATGATAATGCGCGTCGTTCTTCGTAATATTTCTTTAAATAAATCATCAGGATCGTAAGCGCGGCCGGTGTGACGCCCGAGATGCGATTCGCCTGTCCTAATGTCGTCGGGGTAAAACGTTTTAACTTCTCGCAGATTTCCTTCGACAGGCTATGGATTTTATCATAATCGATGTCCGCCGGAACTTTGATGTTTTCAATATGGCGAAAACGTTCCACTTCCTTTAACTGACGGCCAATAAATCCTTCATATTTAATCTCATACTCCACCTGGCCGATGACCTGTGACGGATAATTTTTCAGATTTCCGTCGTAAGGCGCGATCATCTCATAAGTCACCTGCGGACGTTTTAAAAGATCGTAAAGCGAAATCTGCTGGCGAATGGGACTGGAATTCTTTTCAATCAATATCTCGTCGAGCTCGGTGCCTGGGCCGATCTTGGTTGTGCGCAAATGTTCCACCTCGCCTCTGATGGCCTCATACTTGCTCTCAACAGCGGCATATTCTCCGTCGGACAAAAGCCCAAAGGCGTGGCCATATTTGGAAAGGCGTAAATCAGCATTATCTTCGCGCACGATCAAACGGTATTCAACGCGTGAGGTGAACATGCGATACGGCTCTTCCGTTCCTTTGGTCGTCAGGTCATCAATAAGAACACCGATGTAAGACTCATGACGGCCAAGAATAAAAGGTTCCTGACCTTTGACCTGCAATGCCGCGTTGATGCCCGCGATCAAACCCTGCGCGCCGGCTTCTTCATAACCGGTCGTGCCGTTAATCTGTCCGGCAAGATACAATCCTTTAACTTTCTTTGTTTCCAGCGTCGGACGAAGCTCGGTCGCCGGAACAACTCCATGTTCAATCGAATACCCCGGGCGGATAATTACCGCGTTTTCCAAACCGGGAATAGAATGCACCATCTGTTGCTGAACATCCAACGGCAGGCCGGTTGAAATGCCATTGGGATAATATTCAGAAGTATCCAGCCCTTCCGGTTCAAGAAAAACATGATGGCGGTCTTTATCGCCGAATTTTTTTAATTTGTCTTCGATCGACGGGCAATAGCGCACACCGGTTGCCTTGATCTGCCCGGAATACATGGGCGACTGATGAAAATTGGCACGGATCACATCATGCGTCTTTTCATTCGTGTAAGTGATGTGGCAGGGAAGCAATTTCTGCGTCGAAGGAATCTCCGGCGTGCGAAATGAAAATGGTATAGGCGGATTGTCCGAATCCTGTCGCTCAAGCGTTGAGAAATCAATCGTGCGGCCATCGATGCGAGGCGGCGTTCCAGTCTTAAACATCAAAACTTCAAAACCAAGATGACGAATGCTATCCGCCAAACTGTTGGAAGCAACTTCCCCAATGCGCCCGCCGGGCGTAATCGAGGTGCCCAGATGAATGCGGCCATTTAAAAATGTTCCGGTTGTAATGATAACGGATTGCGCTTCGATCGTGTCGCCGCCGGCAGTCGTGATTCCGGTGACTCGACCGCCAAAGACTTTTAATTCTTTCACTTTATCGACGAGCACCGTTAAGTTCGGCTGGTTGACGACAACATGCTGCAGATATAGTTTATAAAGTTTTCGGTCGGACTGACAGCGCGAAGAACGAACGGCCTGTCCTTTGGATGCGTTTAATTGGCGGAATTGAATGCCCGTGCGGTCAGCGGCCAGTCCCATCTCCCCGCCTAATGCATCAATCTCTTTGACCAGCTGGCCTTTACCCACTCCGCCGATCGCAGGATTACAGCTCATTTGCCCAATGGTATCGAAGGAAAGCGTCACCATAAGAGTGCGGACACCCATACGGCTTGCGGCAAGCGCGGCTTCGACACCAGCGTGTCCGGCACCAATCACAATACAATCAAATAATTTTACACTCATATAATGATCGAAAATTTACTTTTTCTCTAAGCTTAACCCAAATAACGGTAATAAGATACAGCCGTTTAGAAATATTGTCAAATGGATTCCTACGGGCTTATGCCCGTAGGAACAAAACATGACCCGTCTACGCCAAAGTATTTTTTCTTTGGCTTCGCCGGGTTCATCCGTCTTCGCATTTCTAATCATTGAAATCCGGCGTAATCCCGAGTTGCTGAAAATCAGACCTCGGGATGAAGACGGATGATTCTTCCGACGCAGTACAAAACAGTACCCACCCTAAAGGCGCGGGGAAGGTTTCTCAAATCAAGTTTATTATTAATGGGAAGGCGCGGCGCAGGAGTCCCTGACAATAAGTTCGGGGATAAGTAATTTCTGAACCAAAACGTCACTTTTTCCGTTCACAATCTCATTGAGTATCTTGACAGAGCTTTCTGCCATTTGAAAAAGCGGCTGCTTAACTGTGGTCAAAGCGATCGGCCCGTAAATGCCGGCTGGGTTGTCATCAAAGCCTATGATGGAAATATCTTCGGGAATCCGTATCCCTTTTTCAAAAGCAACCGAAATGATCTCGAGGGCCATGTCATCACTGGCAGCAAAAATGGCTGTTGGAGGCTCTTCGAGGCCAAAAAAACGTTCCGCGGCTATACGCGCACAACGACGAGAATAATCGCCCTTGTAAATATACTCAGGATTGAGCGGAACGTCGTATTTCTTTAATGTCTTCTGATAACCTTCAAATCTGTCGGCACCGGATTGCGTTTGCACATTGCCTGTAACAGTCGCAATCCTTTTATGGCCCAGATTAATTAGATAATCCGTCGCAATCGATCCGCCCTTAATATTATCCACCGCAATATAATTGACATCCAAGTCATGGACGATATTATTGATGACCATGCAGGGTACGCCTGCTTCAATCGCTTCTTCAACCTGCTTGCGATTCTCGATAATATCGGCAAAAATAACTCCGCCCACATTATGGTTATTAAGCGAATTAAATCCGTCGGTGATATGAAAAATAAGATCGAGCCTTAACGCTTCACAGGCATGACCGATCCCGCGTATAAGTTCAATCGCGTAAAAAGAATGGAAAATCCCCGGATAACCCGGCATGACAAATCCGATGCCGTTGTTCTGACCTTTGGCAAGCCTTTGAGCGATGACGTTCGGTTTAAACTTAAAAAAAATAACCGCCTCCTCAACACGGGCGATATTTTCTTTACTGACGGAGGGAACTTTGTTGATGACACGCGAGACAGTGGTGATAGAAACCTTAGCGCGGCGAGCAACATCTTCTATGCTGATTTTTTCTTTATTCACTGAAGATTTCAGAATGATTGAAGATTGAGGATTTACCGGACTAAATCGCCGACTTGAAGCTGCATCGACTTTTTCTTAATGTCGGCGGCCGCAATATCCCGACGAAGCTGAATCACTTCCAGGCGCGCGATCTCTTTTGACCCGCGGTAAGCGCGGAAAGTATCACCCATTTTTATGCCATCCTTCTCTCCCATATCAATAATGACGAAATTATTATCACTATTGATGCTGACGATATGCGCCTGATCATTTGTCTTTGTAGCCGGAGTGTCGTCGACAACAGATTCAGAAGACGGATTGGCATTAATAATTATAGGGGCGAGCTCCACTTGATTTTCATTACCCGTGGGCATCGACTGGACACGCTGATCAATGTTCTGTTTAATTTTCCAAATGTCATCAATACGACTTTGAATAACACTTTCAGATTCGATTAATTTCCTCTGAATATTTTCTTTATCGTCCGACAGACGCGCAATTGTTTTTTCAAGCGAGAATTTTGTCGAGGTTAACTGCTTGACTTGCGATTGTAAATTAGTATTCTCGAGAGTAAGTTTCTCAGCGTGTTCTGCAGTAAACTTTTGATCGTTCTTGGCGCGGGCGAGTTCAATAGAAAGATTATCCGCCAAATCTGCGCCGTACTTAATTTTACGAACAATGTCATCTCGCTCGCTAGAGAGCTTGTCGATAACAAGCTGCATATCAGCGGCCTGCTTTTTTAACTCAACAATTTGTATAGCGCTTTCATCCAGCGCTTTTTTGGATTTATCAATCTCAATTTCAAGAGCCGCCTTTTGTTTAAAGACCACCGCCCAATGAGATTCATCAGCCTGCTGCCTGGCTGAATCCGCCACAGCCTGATTGACAACTAAAGATTCAGGTCTAGCCGCATCTTTTCTATTTCCGTCGGATGGCGTTCCAGAAGCGGGCGTGAAGACAGGCGTCATCTCAACGATCGACTGCACTGATTCTTCTGGCGCCTTTTCTTTATAAACAATTTTCTCAACAATCTTCTCTGGACGATTTTGTAGTTCTTTCATCAAACGATCACGTTCAACACCTACGGTTCTCGAACGCTCTTTATAATCATCACGCTCTTTAGTCAATTGATCAACCTGATCGCTCAACTGCTCGTAACGACTTTTAATTTCTTCGTATTGAGATTGAAACTTTGAACGGTCTTTATCTTTGTCAACAAGCTGATCGCTCAAAGCCTGGACTTGCTCTTTTAATTTCGTGGATTCGGCGATAATCTTGGTTTGTTGATCTTGAAAATCAGCGATTTGTTGACTCAACGACTGATTTTTACTCTGAAGTTTTTGCTTCTCCAGCAATGTCATCAAAGCCACGGCGATACTGACAATCAATAATAAAACTAATATAAGAATACTTTGCTTAACTGCTTTGGACATAATATCTCCGAGAGGATTTGAAGTTATCCAGAATATAACAAAGTATTAAGTTCAATACAAGAAAAAAGCTGTATATTTTAAACCATTTTTACAAATACGGCATCTACAGCCATCAACTCTTGGCTATCGACGATAAAAATAGCAAAAAACACTTAAGTCGGATTAAAAATTTACAAAACAACAAATAAAAAAGAGGCGCAATAAATGCGCCTCTTTAAGTTTCAAGAATTATTAGATATCAATTATTGATATTGTATATCATCCAAATAAAAAACACATGCTTCCGGGTTCGCATCCGTGTTTGTAACCCAGGCAAAACCTCCGCTTATATTCGATAAATCTTTACCCCGAAGATCGATAGTATATTCTTTCCATTCCTTGCTAAGGATTACCGGGCCGATAAAAGCGCTATCCGAATCAGGGTATTCCATGCCGCGTCCAACGCCGCCAATTTTAAACTCCTCGATACGTTCCCCGCCCTTTTCCCCTCGAGCAAAGAACGAAAGCTTTTGAGCCCCATTTAAATTATAGCCGCCTTTGCGATCACCCCAATTGTCAGCCGGATTAAGCCAATAAATGCCGGCCCAATTACGGCCTTTCTTAGAACAATCAATATCATAGATCACTTTGATGCATGTCTTGCCCTCGGTACATTTTTCTATCCACGCATCATTCATATACAGACATTCTCCATTAGGCATGTAGCCCGAAGAAGTAAAACGATTTGGATATCCCTTATCCTTATAGACAGTAAACGATTTAAACTCAGCAGGCTTCGTCTGTGCTTGCGAAATAGAACTGGATTCTGTGGAATGCACCACAGGAGCTGTTTCGCTTTCTTCAGATATATTTTCTTCTGCACCAACACTCGCAGTTACGTCAGCGTGCCCGGAACATCCTGCCGCAGCTGATAAGACAAACAATATTATTAGAAAAAAATAATTTTTCATATCGATACGAATCCTATCATCGTTTTAAAAGTCTGTAAAGTTTTTATATCAAGTGCTACAAAAAAGCCCACGACGAGTGTGCTCGTCATGGGCTTTTAAAAGAACAAACGAACGTTGGTTAATTCGAATTTTCCAAAAGAGCTATTTTTTCCTGGGCTGCTTCAGCAGGCTTCCAGAACCAACCTTGAGGATCCCAGCATTGCGAATAGGAATATTCATCAATCAAAACCTTATAAGCATCTTTAGCTTCTTGATTTTTCCCGGCGTTCCTGTAAGCCTCACCTAAAATAAAGTATCCCGTGCCAATATCATTAAGCGCCCAATATGAAAAAATCTTATCCTTTGATTCCCATGGATACTCAGTCAAAGAAGCTTGCATTTCCTTGGCTTTCTTTGAATAAAGCTCTATAGCTTTGTTCACATAAGCAAGAACTTGATCCAAATCATTAGAAGCCAAAGCCGACCAAGCCTTCGTAATCATATGGGAAGAAGTATAATCGCCGAAATCCAGTTCAACTCCGGATTCGAGCATCGCAATTTTCTCTTTAGCCGCATCTGCAGGCTTCCAGAACCAACCCTTGATATCCCACGTCTGACCAAAACCATAATTATCAACGATAGACGTATAAGCTTCCTTAGCTTCATCTTTCATATTGGCTTTACGGTAGGCTTCACCTTGAATATAAAGGGATGTGGCAACGTCATTAAGGGCCCATTTGGCATGCACATCTTTAGGGTCGCCGGTTACATAATCTTTTAAATCTTTTTGCATCGCACGGGCTTGTTCACCATAAAGCTCCATACATTTATTCGTGTAAGCCAAAACAGCTTCAATATCACCAGAATTCAATGCTGTCCAAGCTTTACCTACAAGTGTGGCAGAACGAAAATCGCCGAACTCATAAGCCATCGCTGGCATTGAATGGCAAAATGCAAAAACGCCTGCTAATAGCAAACTAGTCGTTAAAACGAACTTCTTCATACATCCTCCTCAAACATGGTTTTTAGGGTTTTAAAATCTTGAGCTATCCGATATTTGACATTTTGTGACAAATGTTGAGTAAGTATATACTATTTCCGCAAGAATATCCAAATATAAATTTAATCGTCTAAAACAGAAAAGGTAAAACAAAAAGTTCAATGCCACATTTTTTTATACGTGTAATAGACCTTGCGCGGTTGCCGTAAATATGGACTATTCTTGCCATCGCCCTGGGCATTGAGGCCAAACCATTCTTCATAATAATATCCACCTGGAAACGGCCCGATAACATCGGATTTTTTGTCATGCTTCGCCGGCTCATAATTTTTCCACCACTCATCTAGCCATTCAAAAGCAACCCCACCCAACGCATTGCCGACCCCATTTTCGTAACCCGCAATATTCTCCTCAATATCAAGCCAATTACCACGATGATATTGCGCCTGAGCTTCCTCCCCTTCCTCGACCGTCATATGCGGAACATAGGCGGGGGCTCCGTATTCTGTAATAAATGCCGGTTTGCCGGTGGCATCATGAACCTGGTCCCAAAAAGAACCAAATCCATAATCTCCACGATAAACATTAGATCCATAGATGTCGACATCAGGGGCGTTCTTTGCAAAAATATCCAGAAATAAAGTATCCCCATTACAAATAGCAACCGGATGATCTGGGTCGAGTTTCTTAATCATCAACGCAACTTCGTTAACAAACTTGTAATAGGCTTCCGGTTTCTTGTCGGCGTTAGAAGCAACCCCATAATTATTTTCATTTCCCAAAAGCCAGAATAAAAGATACGGTTCATCTTTATAGTCCATGACCATTTTCGTCACAGAATCCATCATGTGTTGACGATGCTCTGGATTTTCATAATCCGTGCCATCCGCCCATGAAGCCCCTGAACCCAATGTATATTTACCCAAGAAATCTCCCATAATGACCCTGATACCATGCTTTTCAAATAAATCCCTAAGAAGAACTTTGTCTGGCTCAAATGGTTGATGATAAAGCCTCATCGTGTTGACACCCATGTCCTCTATCAATTGAAAATCTCCGACAGCGGGCTCATCGGCGTCCTGCACATTATTTAAATTTTTATCGACCCACGCCTCGTACGGCCCGTCGTTCTTTCCATTATTATTAAAATCATCGGTCATCCAATTTGAAATCGTTCCTTTATCAGGGCTTTGACCGATCTTCGTCGGGGCGTATGTAATGCCATGAATGATATATGGTTTTCCATCGACAGTTAATTGCCAATGACCATTTGTATATTCAACAAGCCTGACTTTTCCCTGCCCTAATATTCTTTTGGTACTCGTTAATTCTATTTTCTTCTTGTCCAAACCCATACGTTCGTTAACAGCGTCCAACTTGGTCTTACGCTCAATCATGCCCGGAGAAGTAATGACAATATCATTCTTGGTATCATTGTCGAATGCATTTTCGATAGAAATTTTACCCCACTTAAATTTCAAATTCAACTCAGGATGTTCACGCACGATATGTTTAATCTTAGCAACGGCTGCCTGAGCTGGATACCAAGGAGTCTGCCAATAGGTCCATGCCGTCGCGTTTGGATAATGAACAATAAGCGCGTGATACGCTCTGAGCGCCTGTTTATACATCTTTGCTTTCTCAAAAAGCATACCGATATAAAAAAGCCTCACCCCCCAGGGCTCGGGTGCCGTGGCCCATTTAAAAAAAGCCGCCTCTAAATCATCGGATCGCACGAAATCCCAATGGCTGCCCTCCAGACGTCCTTCTTTCTGGGCCTTTTTGTAACCAGGGTCTTTGTAAATATCTGTTAGATTCGGATATATCCCTTCCCCGACGGCATCCGCCAAGGCTTTAATATCTTTGATTTGATAATGATAATCTTTTGTTCCAACGTTAAAAAACTTGCCGTATTTCGCATAATCGATAACATCATCCTTCCCGATAACAGCGAGTTTGGGCATGGTGCGAAGGCTTTGGCGTTTTTTCTTCAACTCTTCTTCTTGCTGCGCCTTGCCGGACATAACATTCATACTGGCCTGGCTTTTTTCCGCGATCGACCAATAACCTCCTCGACTAGGATCCCAAGCCTGCGCCCATTTAAATTTTTTGATCGCTTCTTCAAAAAGGGCCGTTGCTTCTTCATTTTTACCCTGATGCATCAAACCTTCAGCTTTGATGAAATAGCATGTCGCGACATCATTCATCAATTGATACTGTTCAATAACATCTCTCGACGGAAAATTAGTCAGTTGAGCGTGCTGTTCAAGGGCTTTCTCGCCGTAAAACTTTATGCATTGATCAAATAATGCGCTTAACTCATCCCATTTACTTTGACTGGAAAAAGCCCAAGCACCACGAACAAGATCTTTAGATAACGGTTGTGTTGTTTCGGCAGATATAGAATCAGCGGTGGGTTTTACTACAGCCTCTTCGGAGAAAACAAAGATAGGAAATCCAAAGAAAGATAAAAAAAGTACGCAATAGATAACAAAATTTCTGCGAGAGAAAGTATCGGGTTTCATTATCCGACAACCGCTCCTGAGGAAAGGCCTTTGACAATGTGCTTTTGCATCAGAAGATAAATAATGATAATCGGCAAAGCCGTCATCGTAAGGCCCGCCATGAGGACAGGATAATCCGTCAGATGCGCGCCGCGAAAGACCTCTAGCCCGCGCTGAAGAGGCATCAGGGATTTGTCCCCCAGCAACAATGTGGCCAAGATATATTCGTTCCATACGTTTAGTGAGTTATAAATAACAATAACTGCCAATGCTGGCCTTGCCAGGGGCAAAGCCACATGGCGCCATATACCGAGCTTAGAACACCCGTCGATACGGGCCGCATCTTCCAAATCCGGAGGCATTTTATCAAAAAAAGTTTTGAGAAGAAGTATGCTCAAAGACAACCCAACATTGATCATACATAGTATATAACCTATACGGGTATTAACAAGGTGCAACTTGGTCATCATGACATAAAGCGGAACAAAACTTCCCGGCAATGGGATCATCATGGCGGCGACGAATAAATTAAAAATAATGTCTTTTCCTGGAAATTTCAGACGAGAAAACGCATAGGCGGCCAAAGACGAAATAACTACAATTCCAAAAACGACGCACACTGTATAGATCATGCTGTTTAAAAAATATATTCCAAAATGTCCCTTGGTCCAGGCAATATAATAGTTCTGCCAATTGATTACGCTGGGAATCAGGGACTTATCCACTAAGACCGTCGAATTTGTCATTAAAGAACATCGAAACATCCAGAATAAAGGGAACAGGCAGGAAACAGCGACGATCATTAAAAAAGAATGGATAAAAATATTCTTTAGCAATCCAAACGCTTGATATTTATTTGCTGCCATACTTTTATGCCTGTTTCATTTTATCGGACATTTTTTTAAGTAAGAACGAGCTGACGACCAAAATAAAACCAAAGACAACTGCCTGCGCGCAGGCATAACCGAATTGTTTGTTTCCATTCATTGATCCCAATATCTGCGTGACAGGAACTTCAGTGTACCCAGACAACCCCTGACTGACTAAGGATATAATTAATACAAATGCCTGCATTGATCCTAATATAGTCAAAATCACCACAACCATAATAACCGGAAGCATCATGGGAATCGTTACATTAACAAAAGTGCTCCATGCCCCAGCCCCGTCAACCTTGGCTGCCTCATAAAGCTGTTTATCAATCGTTTGTAGGCCCGCCAAAAGCATAATAAAGCCCCAGCCAAAACCTTTCCAAGAATGAATGACAGCGATGCATGTCAAAACGGTATTCGGATCGCTCAACCAACTATGGACCAAATTGATAAGCCCCATCTTGGCCAAAAGAAAATTAAGAACCCCCACATATTGGCCATTCTGCAGATTTGGATCAAGGATCCAATTCCAAATATACCCGACGACCATCTCCGATAAAACTGGCGGGATGAAAAAAACAACTCGGTAAAACCGTTTCATGCGAATCTCGCGGTCGCAGGCCAAGGCCAGCGCAAAAGCAAGCACGTTTTGAAATGTTAATGCGATGAGGGTAATATATCCGGCATGCCAAATGGAATTCCACCAAACACCATCTTGAGCAAGATCGAAGAAATTACGCAACCCGACAAAAGTCTTGGATATATCAACCCCATTCCATTCCCTTAAAGATAGATTGAGCAGTTCAAAAAAAGGATAGATATAAAAGATGGAGAAAATAGTGAGGGCGGGAAGAACAAACAGGAAGCTTTCAAGGCTTCCATTCATTTCAAATACTTTGGCTTTTTTATTCGTCATTTCAATAAATAGCTATGGCAAAATTTGTTTTACTTACGTTGGGCGCGTTTCGTCTGTCTGATTTTAACTTCCTGCACCTTAGCGGCCACCTCTTGAGGCGTTTTTTCGCCGATGATAATCGCCTGCAAACCTTTATCGAACGCCTCAATGACCAATGGATCCTCATTATACTGCCAGATTGTCGGATGAGTCGTGTTGTCCATTCCTTGAGCAAACTCAGAAAGTACTTGTGGAATTGATGCCAATGCTTCCTTGTTGGCCGGAAGATTTTTCGTTTCCGTTGCCAGAAATATCTGCTGATCTTTGGCAGAAAGCCATTTTAAAAATTTGATAGCCAATTCTTTTTTGGGAGAACTGTTATTGACAACAAATGAAGACCCCGCTCCTCCCCAGATACGCATCGGGTGATTCGAATCGATCGACGGCGGAAGCATAGCCCCATATTCAAGATCCGGATTCATTTCTTTATATACATTCACGCACCATGAACCATTAAAGGCAAAGGCGGCACGTTCAAGCGCAAAATCCTGTTCAGCAAATTTATTTCCTTTGGTAACAATCCCGTCAATAAAAGCCTCTTTTTGAGTTAATTTTGCAAAAACCTGGAACACCCTGATCCAATCAGAATCCGTGTACGGAACCTTTCCCTGAAACGTTTCCATCACTTTTTCTTCACCCATAATATTAAAGGCATAATTAGAAGCAAAGGCATCGGCAAGCCACAATTCTCCGAATCCAGAAACAAACGCAGGCACGCCTATGCGTTTTAAAATCTCGATAGCAGATAAAAACTCATCAAATGTTTTCGGAATCTGGTTGATACCGGCTTTCTGCAAAAGTTTTTTATTGTATAACATTTGAATATTTGTAACATCCAATGGAACACCATAAATTCCAGGATTCACGCCGTCAACATTGCCTTCTTCAAAGCGATTGCTAGAAAGAGCTTTTTCAAACATGCTCTTTTCCCAAGCTCCATTATCAGCCTGAAAATCAGCGGTAAGATCGGCCACATAACCAGCTTTAATAAATGAAGCCATAATCGATTTCTTATCGAGAATACCATAGATGTCAGGAAGGACATGAGCTTGCGTAGCAGCTACAACTTTTTGAGAATAAGCATCGGAAGGAGAAAATAATTCAAATTTTACTTTTACATTCGTTTCTTTTTCATATTGTGCAGCAAGGGCATCCAACGCGTCCTGACGGTCCGTCAGCCAATGCCAGACTTCAATTGTATTCTTAGAATGATCAGGCTGAGAGCATCCCATCATCTGCAGACAACCCAACAAGATGATTAGTAGACTACAAATTAAATACCCAACCTTTTTATTCATTCAGGCTCCTTAACGAAACAATTCAATTATATTGAAATTTATATGGCTAAAGAAATATCGCGATATTAACACAGCGACCTAGTCAGGTCAAGATTTTTATGACCGAAAAATGCATGCGAGGAAGGGTCTGCGTTAAAATTCTTGAGGGGTAAGTTTAAATATACGATGAAGTTTAAGAAGATTGATTTTATGAAACGTCATCCCCACTTCCCACATCATATCGTGAGGTTTTGACCAAACAACATAACCATTAAGAGTCAATGGCCCTTGCCCGTCTGGCAGTTCAACTTCCAAAGCCATGCTGTCATTGAGAAATGACCTTTCTTTGGTTAAAAGCCTTGCTCCTCCCGCGCAAACATCGCGTAGGAATACTTCAGTTCCATAATCATTACGGGAATCTTTGAATTTGGTGGGAAAACGAGCACTGAACCGTTCAAATAACCGACGTTCTTCTAATACTTCAGCCATCCTAAGCGTCCTTACTGAAAGAGGTTAAGACTCAATCAGAACTGACAAGCGATTTATCTACCCGGAGATATTGATTCAAACGGGTTTGGGAACCAGAGAGCACTTGAGCAAACGTCATCCCGATTCGATACTGGTCAGAATCAGATAACTTGCGAACCCATTTAACAACCCCCATAACAACGACAGGCTCTCCATCAGGTGATAGAGCAATCTCAACAGCGATCTTTTGGTTAAGGGGCAAAGCGGTATCCGAAACGAAGCCAATTCCACTGCGACTAATATCTACGGTACGGGTATGATCAAATGCCGAACCCTGTTTTCCGTCGACAGGAACAATACAATTATAACGTTTGGCTTTTCTTTGATTTTTGGTATTTTTCATAATTATTAATGGATGTATTGTGTACATTTCAATTCTAAAACAATATTTAAATTATTCAATAGAAAAAAATAAATTCTTTTACGAGAGCTTATACGGAAAATGCTTTAAGAAATATAAAAAATGTTGGATAACCCTTTGCTGGCCATATGAGGTGATGCTATACTACTCGCAATTAAAAACTTATGGCAAACTCAAACATCAAACGCAAGCAGTTATCGCTGAGTCAACACAAGGAACAGCAGGCAAAACAGGGCCAAAGAAAGTTAATCCCTGATTTTCCAAAACCGGTTCTTCTGATCCTCACCATACCCTTCGTCATTTTCATAACATTGCTTTTGGGATACATTTTTTATATACGCAATTTATCAACCCACTAATTATTGCTCATGACAGACACTGATAAAATTATATTTTTTACTGTAATCTTTCTCTTTTGGCGAGGATGGAGCAAAGGGTTCGCCCAAACGACCCTTGGCCCCTTAGCTCTCATTATCGGAACCGCCCTCAGCTACATCTATTATATGCTTTCGCAAAACCTCATCATTGCCACGGCTATCGGCATTATTGCTCCGATTATTATAAATATTATTTTCTCTATGACCCTGGGCGTGATTTTCTTGGCCAACGAAAAAAAGAACATATCCATTCTTAGCCGCTTCTGCGGCGCACTCATCAATACTTTCTGGGGAGAATTTCTTATCCTGGCAGGCATGTTTCTTATCATCTTAATACCACTTCACTTCCCCATCGTAGAAACAGCCCAAAATAACATTAAAGAATCTTATACCTATGCTCAAGTAACAAATTACCTCAATAAAGTATTTAATATAGACGTTACCAATAATTTTGATCCATCAAACCTTAAAGTTCTTACAGATCCTAAAGCGCTCGAGACCTTAGGCGAAACTAAGGAATTCCAAGAAATCCTGAAAGACCCTCAGGTCCAAGCACTCTTAAACGACCCCAAAACTACCCAGGCTATTGAAGCCAAAGACATTAGCAAGCTCCTGCAAAACCCAAAATTCATAGCCTTGACTAAGGATCCCGCTCTTCTTAAAAAATTTCTGACCCTTTACAGTACGATCCTTCAGAAAGACAAAACAAAAACATCCAGTACCGAAATCGAATTAAATCCATCTCAAAATTCTAAAGGCCAGCCTCACTCGAAATAGCCTTAGAATTGACATATCTCTGGGGGTTGTTTTATGCGGTTTATACTTTATACTTTAATCAGAGTAAAACCGCCACAAGCGGTTCCGCGTAATATTCAGAGCGGAAGGCAAACTTGGGGAAACCCAAGGACCCCACCACCCGAAAGGGCGCTGGGCCCTTAAGCAATATGTTTAAGGGGCAAAGTTTCAGGCCTAAACCCACTAAGGGCATGGTTGCTGAGCGCACCTCTGACGAACAACATCGTTATGTTGTTCCATCTGTCCAGACGTGCGCAACTTTGCCGTCTGGATTTTCTGTTTTTAGGAGAACTATGGCCTTACGAAAAAAAATGTCAAACCAAGGATTCACGCTGCCAGAGCTGATGGTTGCAGCCATGGTCACTATTATTGCATTTATGGGCATCCTTTATACCTACGCCCGCTACCTGGAATTGGATGAACTTTCACGCAATACCGCGATTGCTCTTCAAACCTCACAAAATAAAATCGAAGCTATTAAAAATACGCAGTTTGATCAAATCGTTGCGACCTTTAACAATCAGACGTTCACTTCATCGGGAATTAATGGTAGAGGCATTGTTACGATCGACGCCACAAATCCTAAACTTATGCTCATCACTGTAACCTTTTCTTGGAGGCAAACAAACAACAGGATGATGGGAGAAGACACAAATCTTAATGGCGTTCTGAATGTTGGCGAGGATGCAAACGGCAACGGGCTTATGGATTCACCGGTTCAATTAATCGCATACATCTATAATGAGTGAGGGCTGTAATGAATGTAAAGCGTCCCAATGGATTTAGTATGGTTGAACTGCTGGTGGTCATTGCCATATCCGCGTTTATGCTCACGAGCATTTTTACCACTTTCATGACCGGACAGGCCACCTGGTTCACGGCCGACTCCGCCATTGAGTTGCGCGACAACATTCGCGTAAGCAACGAAAAAATTGGCCGCGAATTAAGAGAGTCTGGTTTTGATTCTGTGGCTGCAGCCCAAGTGACCGTGCTTGATGGATCCGGGGCCAATGCCACCGACATCTTGCGCTTCTCAATGCCTGTCTTATGCAATTCCGCCACAAGCCTCTTGGATGCCAACGGTAACGTCGCCCATTGGGGCGCTCCATTGACATGGGGATGCACAACGTCCAGCTGTATGGACGCCAACGATACCTGCGCTAGCGTTGAATACAAATATGTCCAGTATGAAATTACCTCAAGCAATCAATTGGTGCGCAAGGTCCTAAGCCCGGCGCTCGCCGTCGCGCAACAGGACACTATCGCATCTAATGTGACTAATATGCAGATCACCACCAGCGCCGACCAAAATGTGATAACCATCCAATTGACGGCCCAAAAACTTTCGCCTTTACGCAAGCTGATTACATTAACCAAGAGCATCGACGTCTATCTGCGGAATCGAGGGTAACACTATGAACATCAAAAATCAAAAAGGTGCAATCTTTGTTCTCTCATTAATGGTCATGATGATCCTTGTTATTTTAAGCAGTGTTTTTATTTTTCGGGCTATCACGGAAAAAAATCTTTCCGATCGTGAGCGTAAACTTGCCCAGGCTTTATTGATCGGCGAAAGCGGAGCCAACGCGGGGCTTGAGCAAATCGACACTTTGATTAACACGTACATGCTCACCACAATTAATGGCACAAACCCCAGCACTGTATCCAGTAAGGCAAGCACTTATTTTACCAGCGGCGACGGGCTTGGCTTTTTGAATGAATTTGTCAAAAATGCCGGGGTTGCTCAATTGACGATCAGCGGCAGCCAAGCCACCTACACGAAGGCAGCAACTTCTGCCGGAGGCGGTACTTACCAATACACGATTTACATCACAGAAAAAAATGATCCGGCAAAGATCGGTGATTCCATTTGGGATTTTTCCTATAATTATCGTATCGACGCCAACGGCACGAAATCGAACATCCCTCGCAATTTGAAACTCAGCGGAGATTTTACGGTGCGCGTGCAGAAAGACAACTTCGCTAAATACGCGCTGTTCACCAACGCGCAGACACTGCCCAACGGTACGAATGTATGGTTTACAGGGAAAACCAATTTTGCCGGACCCCTGCATACCAACGGCCGCTATAATGTCGCTTTTAATCCTAGCGGTGTCTTCGATGGAGCCGTGACTCAAACCGATACTTATACCCGTTTTTACAACAACGGCAGCAGCGTCAATTTAAACGCCGCCAACAACGGCACCATCGACGTGCCGACGTTTAATTCAACATTTACACGCGGCGCTACAACGGTCACACTCTCGTCTTCCGTCGCGCAGAGCGACATGCAGAACCAGGCGAGCGGAAATACGACCATCTCCACCGATGGCATCTATGTTCCTAATAACGGTACGGCCTTGACCGGCGGCATTTATATACACGGGGATAGCACGGTCTCACTTGCCGTTACGGGCGGAAATGCCGTCTATACCGTTGTGCAGGGAGGAACCACAAAAACGATTACCGTCGACAAAGTCGCCAACAACACCACCGTTGTATCGGGCGGAACACCTACGACTTACACCGGCCTCCCGAATGGCGTTGATAATCTAGGAACTCTTATTTATACTGAGGGCAATATTACAAGCCTCGGAGGAACAATCCAAACGGCCACCGAATTAACAATCTCCGCCAGCAGCGACGTGGTTATTCAAAACAATCTTGTGTATGAGGACTATACGGCAGCTGTCGGAACCCCGGGGACCGTCGGATACGTAGCTCCGAACGCCACGAACGAAACCAACCTTTTAGGGATCGTTTCCTGGAGCGGCAACGTGCGCGTGGGAAGTTCGGCCCCTGATGATGTGAACATACACGCCAGCATCTTGGCCAAGAATGGTTATTTTCAGGTCGACAATTACAATGCGGGCAGCCCGCGCGGAACGGCCACGGTCTTAGGCGGGGTTATTTCAAATTATTACGGAGCATTCGGAACATTCAACAGCTCGACAGGTGTGGCTGTCTCGGGTTATGGGCGCAACTTCGTGTATGATACCCGCATGGAGGATCACGAAGCCCCTCCCTATTTCCCGACGTTAAACACATTTATCGCGTTTACTAACGATATCGCTGATAAAATTGCCTGGCAAGAAGGGGGATAATTAATCAATATGAAACCATCAGCCGTTTGGATTATTGCAGGCGTTTTAATCCTGTTCTATCTGATAAATCACTGGATGTCATGTGAGCTTAGTCAACCTAAGCCTCCCAAGCAAACGGTTGAGGCCCCATTTATTGATGTTTCAGAAAAACAGACGCCCACATTAACCATCCCAGGAGTACCCATCGACGAGAGAATTGTTAAGCCAGAAATAAAAACTCCCCAAGCGCCCAAAGCTGTTGAAAAAGCTCAAGGCCCATCCGAACCCGTCTATGAACCTCCGAGCAACGACGTCATTATGGTTCAGTAATTAAGGCTATAAGAAATTACTTTCCTCGAATTGAGAATTATCCGTTTTAAGGAGATGTTGCGAAATATTTCTTAATCGATGGGCGGGTTAAATAAACCAATAGCAGTCCGTAAAAAATAATATCCATAAAGCATTGTATGATTAAAAGCACACGGCTCAATTTAACAAATGACCATTGCCATAAATGATGGGCTCTAAAGATACCGCCGATGTTACTGTCATCAAGCATCTGACAAATCTTTAAAAATCCTGGATAGTGGTGTTCCCAATAAAGCGTTGCTATTGCAAAGATGGCAAGCGCAATCGCGATCCTTCTGAAAACTTTGCTGCCGAGCAATAAACCTATCCCGGCGGATATCTCCAAAATCCGCTGAAACCAAGACAAACAATAACGGATATCCACCAACCACTGCGGCCAATAATTGTAGATACCACACATCCATGAATACCCAAATGCCAATCCCATCATATGAAAAAATGAAATCAGGATAAGAAGACATCCAAAAATCACCAACCCAATGGGGAGCTTTTGCGGTAAAGAATCATTTTTATTCATGGGTTATTTTCCAATACAAAATTGTGAAAAAATACGGTCTAATAAATCAGCGTCAATGTTACGCCCCGTGATATCGTCGAGGTGCTTGACGGCACTTTTAATTTCCTCAGAAGCAAATTCCCAAGCAATGCCTTGATCAATAATCTCCAGCGCGCCTGCCAATGAATTTTGGGCGGCATTAAGCGCCTGGATATGCCTGATATTGCTAATCATAATTCCGTGAGCGCCATGTTCTCGTCCCTGCCAAACAAAATCAACAATCGCCGATTCAAGACGATTCATAGATTCTTTTAAGAAAGCCGATACTTTTATAGTTTTCTTTCCTTGTAATAGCTCTTGAAGCTTGCCCTCTTCAATGGCTGGCTCAAGATCAGATTTATTGACTATCACCAAAAGATCGGCATCTTTAGTTTTATCCAATAATAATAAATCCTCGTCAGAAATCGGCCGGCTGATATCCAAAACAAGCAAAACTAAATCAGCGCTTTTAATATAGAGATGACTGCGTTTGACGGCTTCTTCTTCAATCATGTCCCGAGGCTCCAAGATTCCCGCCGTATCAACGAGAACAAAAGGTATGCCTTGGATCTGCGCAGATTCCTCGAGCACATCACGGGTGGTGCCCGCGATGTCGGTGACGATCGCGCGCTCATGTTTCAAAAGCGCGTTAAGGATCGATGATTTACCGACGTTGGGCTTGCCGCAAAGGACAACACGAATACCTTCTTTTAAAATCCGCCCATTATGGCTCGACTCTAAAAGATTTTTAACACGATCCCATTGGCAACTGATCTGTTCCATAATCTGCCGTCGGCCGGCGGCATCAATATCATCCTCAGGAAAATTAACGATGGCTTCGATTTCTGTATAAGCATTCATTAATTGTTCACGGATACTTTCTAACTCCGTCGACAATTCCCCTTTAAGCTGATGCGTGCTCACCCGTAGAAATGCGTCTGTTTGGGAGTTGATAACATCCAGCACAGCCTCGGCCTCAACTAAATCAATACGGCCGTTTAAAAAAGCTCGTTTCGTAAACTCGCCCGGTTGGGCCAAGCGCGCGCCCAATTCAAGGGCCAATGACAAGACGGCCTTAACCGCGGCCTGCCCGCCGTGACAACTGATCTCGACCACATCCTCAGCCGTGTAACTTTTCGGCGCGCGAAAAACTGTTAAAAGCGCTTCATCAATGATGCCATCGCTCACCGGATGCCTAATCCATCCATAATGGACAGAAAAACTCGCAAAGGCCGACGGTAAAAGTTTGCTTTTGGTAACAAACATTTTATCGGCGATGCCAATCGATTGCTTCCCGCTTAAACGCACAATCCCAATCCCGCCTGTTCCAGGTGGAGTCGCGATCGCAACAATCGTGTCTTCCATATCTTTAAATTGATACATGCTTCACCATTGAGCGAACTTGGGCAGCCAGAAATAACGATCCGCTTGCAAGAATAACGCCCGATTTCCCTGCAGATTTACGGGCCTTGGCTAAAGCACCCTTAAGCAAAGGACAATAAATCACTGAATCCATTTTAAATAATTTTTTGCTATCAATATCTTTGAAATCATAAGCCCTCGGATGAGAAGCGCGCGTCAAAATAACTGTTTGCGCAATTTGACCGAGAACACGGCATATCCCGACGATATCTTTATCTTGCGACACACCTAAAATCAAAACCGCATTTTTCCCGGGGAACAAACTTTTAAACGTCCGAATTAAAACCTGTGCCGAATCCACATTATGCGCACCATCGATAATGATCATCGGTTTACTGCTGATGATTTCAAATCTTGCGGGCCAACGCGCCTGCCGAATACCGTGGATAACAGCTTTCTTATTAACTTTTATTCCAAATCCTGATAACGATTCTATCACACCGACCGCCGTGGCGGCATTTTGCAACTGATGTTCGCCGGACAAAATAGTCTTAAGCTTTAGGTACTTATTCATCCGGCTCACCATTTGAAACGACTGCCCATTACGATCTACTTTATTGACGGTGTATGTTACATCTTGGCCAATTAGAACTGGCCGAATAGCAAAATCTTTACATCGCTTTAGAATCACCCGCATGGCCTTGTCGTGCTGTTTGCCGATGATAACCTTAGAGCTTCGGTTCTTAATGATCGCCGCCTTCTCCCGGGCGATCTTTTCCAAAGTGTTACCCAATAAATGGGTATGATCAAAACTAATAGGTGTTATCACATCAATAATCGAATTAACAACATTTGTTGCATCAAGCCTTCCACCCAGGCCCGTCTCCAAAACAACGATATCTGTTTTTTTCTTCGCGAAATAGTAGAGCGCGAGGCCTGTTAACACTTCGAAATATGTCAAATTCCCCGACAATGAATCACAACGGGATTTCTCTAGCTTTGGTTTAAGAGCCTTTATTAAATCGTTCAATTCGTTATCAGAGATTGATCCGGAAAAATCATTGGAAATTTCTCGCGACCCCGGAATTAAAACGCGTATCCGTTCATTAATTTCATAAAGATGCGGCGAGGTGTAAAGCCCGACACGATAACCAGCCGCTCGAAGAATATAGGCAATCAATACGCAAGTCGAACCCTTGCCTTTGGTGCCAGCCACATGAATAAATTTCAAATCTTTCTGCGGATCTCCAAGATTTTTCAATAGCTGACGGACGCGATCCAAATTAAACACCTGTAACGCAGCATGATCTAGGTTGGATTCAAAATTGGTGAAGGAGTTAAGATAACGTTCGTACTGCATAGGCGGGCACGATAACAACAAACACTTGCTCACAGAAAAAGACTAACGGCATGTATTGATGGGATTTTTGTCACAGCATTTTTAATGTTTAAAATGCCTGACACCCGTCATAACCATAACAAGCTTACAGCGGTTGGCTTCCTTGATCACCTCTTCGTCCATGATCGACCCGCCCGTCTGAATAATCGCTGAAATTCCAGCCTTTGCTGCAATGGTTACAGTATCTGTCTTGGGCAAAAATGCGTCTGAAACAAGAATAGCGTTCTTGGAAGATTTGCCTGCTTTGCGAATGGCGTGAAGAGCGCTGTCAACGCGGCTTGTTAATCCGCCGCCGATACCGATGGTCTGGCGTCCCTTCACTAATATAATAGCGTTGGAGGTAACATGCTTAACAATCTTCCAGCCAAAAAGCATTGATTCTAACTGCGACTTGGTTGGCTTTTTAATAGAAACAACTTTTAAATCTTCCGGTTTTAGTTCTCGATTGTCGGAATCCTGCAGTAATAAACCGCCTGCGACTTGCTTGAAGGCATAAGGTTTGGCTTTAAGCGACTTTAAATCCAGCTCGATCAAACGTAAATTCTTCTTATCCGATAAAATTTTAACTGCCTCTTTATTAAAACCCGGGGCAACCACACATTCCATAAAACCACTGGCAACAACCGCCTTGGCGGTGGACGCGTCGACTGTTTTATTAAAAGCAATGATCCCGCCGAACGCAGATAACGCGTCCACTTTAAACGCGGTTTTATAAGCTTTGGCCAGATCTTTATCCTGAGCTACGCCCGTCGGGTTATTATGTTTAATCACAACAGCCGTTGGGTCTTCAAAATCTTTCACAAAATTGATCGCCGCGTTTAGATCCAAAATATTGTTAAAAGAAAGTTCCTTACCATGCACTTGCTTAATGCCCGCCAACCCCTCGGGACTGCCAGCATCCGCAAAAAATGCCGCCGATTGATGCGGATTTTCGCCATAACGAAGGTCTTGGATTTTGGTAAAACGAAAGGTGAGCTCTTTTGGAAATTTAGTTAATTCCGCGCTGCGAAAGCGATTATTTAAAAATTGTGAAATAATTCCGTCGTAATAAGACGTCAGCGCAAACGCTTCGAGAGCAAGGCTGGTTAAAATTCGGTCAGGAAGGATTCCGCTATTCGTATCCAACTCCTTTAGAATTTCTTCATAACGGGCAGGATTGCTGACGACCGCTACACTTTTATAATTTTTGGCCGCCGAACGCAGCATGGAAGGCCCGCCGATGTCAATGTTCTCAATGGCATCTTCAAGGGTAACGTTCTTTTTCTGCGTCACCCGTTCGAAAGGATACAGATTGACGACAACCATGTCGATTAACCCTATCCCGTGTTCCTTAAGTTTAGCCATGTGCTCTGTGTTATCACGCAAGCCTAATAACCCGCCGTGGATTTTAGGATGAAGAGTTTTGACCCTTCCGTCCATCATCTCTGGAAAACCTGTATAATCGGAAACCTCGACAACCGGAATCTTGGCATCACGCAGCAATTTTGCTGTCCCGCCCGTTGACAAAATTTCAACCCCAAGCCGGTTTAATCCATGGGCTAAATCAACAATACCTGTTTTATCGGAAACACTAAGAAGGGCGCGCTTGACTTTGATCATACATTCAGAGTTAAGAGTTAGAGAGTTAAAGAGTTAATCATGTCGGGTCTGCCCCTCACATTCTTAACTCTTTAACTCTTTTAACTCTTATAGCTCTCCTCTATTTTCAGTTGAGTAATTATTTCTCTCATAAAAGCCGGAAGGTCGTCTGGCTTTCTTGCCGTAATTAAATTTCTGTCGACAACAACCTCCGCATCAATGTATTCGGCCCCTGCCGCGATCATATCGTCTTTGATTGCGAAAAAACACGTGGCTTTATGCCCCTTACAGATGCCGGCGGAAACAAGCATCCATCCACCGTGGCAGATGGAGGCGACAACGCCCTTTTGCTCATAAATCTTTTTGACAAATTCAACCATGAGGGGATAGCGGCGCATAAAATCCGGGGCCCAACCGCCGGGGATGATTACGCCCGCGAATTCCTGAGGCACAACCTGATGAATGACGCGGTCAACCTTGACCGGATATCCCTCTTTGCTCGGATAAACCTCTTTAGAGCCACTGCCGATTATTTCAACGGGAATCCCCTCTTCACGCAAACGCAATAAGGGATACCAGACTTCTAAAATCTGATACTGTTCTTCCACCAAAATCGCAACCGACTTTAATTTAGCCATGCTCAACTCCTAAAAAAAACGAAGATACTTTTACAGATTGAATAAGAAGAACGAGGGACGTGGGCCGGGAGACATGAACGGTTTTTCGTCCTTCGTCTTACGTCCTTCGTCCCTCGTCTAAAGTTCAAAGAAAATTATTTACCTTTTTTGCGCTTGCGCTCGGAAGGTTTGGAATAAAAACGGCGTTCTTTGAGCTCAACCAAAAAACCATCTTTCTGGCATTGTTTCTTGAATTGGCGCATCGCCTTTTCAAAACCATTTTTATCTGTGATCTTAATCTCGACCATATTTACATCACCGACTTTCTTTTTAATTAGGATAGGAAGTCTCAACGGGAATTCTTAAGAATATTCGCGCTGAGGAAATTGTCTAACGAGTTTCAAAAGCTAAACCCATAAAAGCTTGAGTATTATAGTATAGATCAATTGAATGTCAATCTGGATTTAACCCCTAAATGGCGCTTGCACCTTCTTCTCCGGTACGGATACGGTAGAGTTTTTCCAAATCCAAAATAGCGATCTTCCCGTCGCCCGTAACCCCGGTTTTTGCGGCCTTGCGTATGGCTTCCACGATTGTCTCCACCTGGAATTCATCGCAATAGATGTCAATCTTGATTTTTTCCTTGAGTCCGTTGCGGTGGTTGCCAAACCCCTGAGCAGGAACAGCTGTCATTCCGCCCAGACCGGTCGATTCCAAAGCTTTGCAAACAGCTTGGAACTTATCTTTACGCACAATGGCTTCAATTTTTTTCATAAGGACTCCTTTGTGAATGGAAAAAAATCTTATCATAAAAAAGATAGGGACGCAAATAATGCGTCCCTTCAAGCGTTCAGAAATTCTTAAAATCAATAGGTCGGGTCAACGTAAGTGAAAATATCTCCAGCGAAGTTACGCAACGTATAACGCCCATCTTCATTGGAGACCAGGTAATTAGGCGTGATCGGTATTTTCCCTCCCCCACCCGGCCCGTCAATGACGAATGTCGGCACCGCATAACCGGTCGTGTGTCCCCTCAAATTTTCGATGATGTTAATTCCAGCCGCAACAGGTGTACGGAAATGCTTCGACCCGACGATAGGATCGCATTGATAAATATAGTACGGCCGCACTCGGATTTTCAAAAGTTCATGAAAGAGTTTCTTCATAACTTCCGGAGAATCATTAATTCCTTTGAGCAACACCGTCTGACTGCCCATGGGAATTCCGGCGTCGGCAATCATATTGCATGCCAGTTTCACACGTGGAGTCACTTCCTTTGGATGATTAAAATGAATGCTCATCCAAAGCGGGCTGTATTTTTTAAACATGGCGATCAGTTCAGGGGTAACGCGTTGTGGTAACGTAACCGGGATGCGCGTACCGATTCTGACAAATTCAACGTGCGGGATGGCTTTAACACTTTTAATCAAATATTCAAGCATGCGGTCGCCCAACGTCAATGGATCTCCGCCGGAGATTAACACATCGCGAATTTCCTTATGTGAACGGATGTATTCAAGTGCGGCGTCGTAGGTTCCCGTATTGAGCGTATGATTACCATCACCGACCATACGCGAACGTGTGCAGTAACGGCAATACATCGCGCACATTTCGTTAACCAAAAAAAGCACACGGTCCGGATACCGGTGAACAAGCCCGTGTACGGGCGAATTTTTGTCTTCGCCGCAAGGGTCTGTCATCTCTTCTGCCGCCGTCTCAAATTCATATTCCTGAGGAACAGACTGCAAACGAATCGGACAACCTGAATCCTTGGGATCAACCAAAGCCATAAAATACGGCGGGATCGACATGGTCAGCTTATCCCCCGCCCCAACGACCCCGCGCTCTTCCTGCGGAGTTAACTCCATATATTTTGTAATCACATCAAGCGTCCGGATACGATTACGTATCTGCCAACGCCAATCCTCCCAATCGAGTTCAGTGGCTCCTGGAAAAAGATTTAATACTTTTTTCTCTTCAGGAGAAAGTGGAATTTGCGGCTTCTGGATTAAAACGCCTGTCGTTTCTTGCTCTTTGAAAGCCATGTCGATAGGATTCATTTTAGGCAGGTCTCCTCTTTGTTCAGGCTGTATCGCTCAAGAGCCAAATCCACGATCCGATTTAATACCTTTGCATAGGTTGAACCGATAACTTTTGGAAATAACCCAAAAACTTCCTCTTCATTTAAATTAGGAAGAGGATTGATTTCCAAGACATACGGATTGCCCTTCTTATCGACTCGAAAATCCACTCTGCCAAAATCACGGCAATCGACGGATTTGTACGCGGCGATTGCAATTTGCTGAATTTTACTGGCAAGAGCCTGCGGTATTTCAGCCGGACACAAATACTCCACCGACTTTTCCACGACGTGCTTATAAGTATAAAAATTATCGCCTAAATTCAGCGAACCATTCATTTTGTACTGCACGACCGGCATGGCCTGAGGATCTTTGTTGCCGATGACGGGAACCGTAAATTCGGTACCACTAATAAATTCTTCAACCAAGGCCGGCTGTTTGTAAGTGGTGTTGATTATTTCCACCTGTTTTTTTAATTCCTCGAGCGTCTGAACGCGTGAAGCCGCGGTAATCCCTTTGGATGTTCCCTCCTGGGATGTCTTGACCAAAAGCGGATACCCAAGGGTATTAAGCTTCTTAAGATCATCGCCAAGATATGCTCTAAAAAAACGCGCCGTCGGAACACCATCAGCCATAAAACATTTTTTGGCCACAACCTTATCAAGCGTGACGCCTAAAGTTAAAGCATCGGCGCCGACAAATGGGATGCTGTGCATTTCAAGAATCACGGGAACTTCTGATTCACGATTGCGGCCGCGGAAGCCTTCACAGATATTAAAGACAATATCCACATCGAGCTCATTGACCACAGAAAGAAGTTTGAATGCGTTTCCAATACGCTTAACCGTATGGCCGCCGCTTTTTAAAGCGCGCTCGATGCTGTCAACCGTTCCAACACCGTCGAGCTCTGCTGCCGCATCGATAGGGTCGTCCGGCAACCGCTTCCAGTCGCTTTTTAAATTATATGTGAGTCCGATTATCTTTCCCATAGGCAAAAAATTAGGCCCTCCTGTTTGTTTCAAGGGCCTTGAAATTTATATATGATTAATGAAATTGATCTTAGTCGTCCTCTTAAAAACTTTTATCGAGATTATTAATTATTTACAATACAAATGTATCAAAAAATACTGAAAAATGTGAAAAATTTTTCAAATTTGTAACAGCTGCCCGTTGAGGATGCCAAGCTATTTATCCCCAAGGGTTTTAATCTTAACCTAAATGGCCTAACGCACAAATTTCTGAAGTTCCAATATATAACTTTCGGGAACATCCGCGCCTAACATCCGTGACTTAAACGCATCCTTTAACGCTAAAACGCCTTGATCACGACGGTGATAAATGACCGAACGATTATAATAAGCTTCGGCGTAATTGGGATCCAAATTAATTGCACGATTAAAATCATCCAACGCCTTGTCATCTTGTAATAATTTGGCATAAACTGTCCCGCGATTATTAACGGCTTTCGCGTTTCCAGAGTCCAGCTCAATGACACTTTGATAATCTTTTATTGCCTGATCCAATGAGCCTCGATGATTAAAAGAATTACCACGGTTCATGTATCCATCAGGAAAGGCGGGATTCACCTTGATCGTTTTTGTATAATCAGCCAGCGCCATCTCATCATTACCGGCGGCTTCATAAGCCTTGCCGCGATTATTATATGCTTTTTCATAATACGGATATTTTGCGATGACTTTATCAAAATCATCAATGGCAGAACTGTATCTCCCCAGCTTATGGAAAAGCATACCTCGGTTAAAATGCGCGTCGGCGTTGCCTGGATCAAACTTCAGGATTGCTCCATAATCAGACAACGCAAGATCGTACATTTCCCTATGGATATACCCTACCGCTCTGTCGTTAAAGGCAATAAATTCCGTCGGGTTATAACGAATCACATGCGTCCACAAAGACACGGTATTACTCCAAATCTTGGATTGTTCAATTGATTTTAAACCCAGAAGAAAAGCAATCGACCACAACGCCACCTGCACCAAAACTTTCAGGAGAAATTTATGCGTTTGAGTTAAACGAAGGATTGAATCGACCCACAATCCAATCAGTAAACAGAATCCAAAGCTGGGCAAATACATAAAGCGATCGGCGACAATATTGATATCCTTGACATGATCGAAACGCAAAAGAAAGAAAATAGAAAGGACATAAAACGCCATAGAAAAAATCCACCAGCGATTATTTCTAAAACGGAAAATACCAAACAACAACAAAAGAAAGAAAATAATCGAACAAATATAAAGCGGGTTACTAAGACTAACGGGATCAGGAATGTGATAAACCGGCACCAAAACAGCAGGCCAGATAAATTTCCAGATGTAAAAATTAAAAGTCCAAATCCAAGTCAGTAACGCATCCATCCCATCTTTGACTGGGTTACGCGCATGCAACATGTACGTCATCCAAGTGATGGGGATAAAAAAAATGATGAACGGAATCTTTTCAAGCACAAGCTTCAAGGAGAAATTCCGACGATGAAACCAATCCAGCAAAAAAAATATTAACGGTAAACTTAACGCCATTGGTTTAGCCAGAAGGCTTAAGATGCCGAGAACGAAAACGCCTAAGAATGTTCGCCAATTTCTTTGCTTAATAAAACTTAAATATTGCCGTATCGATAACAAATAAAAGAATGCATACAGCAAATCTTTGCGCTCCGTCACCCAAGCCACTGACTCAACTCGCATCGGATGAATACCGAAGATGAGCGCGCCCGCAAACGCAGAACGGGCATTGAGACCCAAGCGTCGCGCAATGACATAAACCAATATCGAATTTAAAACATGTAATAGTAAGTTGTTAAAATGATAGAAAAACGGATCAATGCCAAAAAATTTGCGCTCGATGGCAAATGACAGGGTGGTCAAAGGAATATAAATCTTTTGTACCGTCTGTTGAAACATTTGGGGGATATCAAAAGTCTGTACGGCAACATTCTCAAGCACATGCGTCGTGTCGTCCCAGTTGACGAATTCGCCGCCCAAGCCCGGCAAAAATACAAGGGCGACAAAAACTGAAATAAGGCCGATATGAAGAATTGGGTGGAACAACGAAGGTGCGGAGAGTTTTACCATTTTTTCCAGCGCCAAAGCGCAAAGACAAACGCCGACGAGAAAACAGCCAACCCCGTAATTATCCAGAAAGGCCACAAGCCGTGATTATTATCAAACGGTAATGGAACATTCATTGAGAAGAAACTTAAAATCAGCGTCGGCAACATAATACATATTGTGGCCAATGTTAATTTTTTGATGAACACATTAAGATTGTTATTGATCATTGAAGCCCACGCGTCCATCAAACTCGTAAAGACTTCGGAAAAAATATGCGCCTGTTGGCTGCATTGGCTGTTTTCGTTAATAACATCATCCAAAAAATCCATATCCTGTTCCGAAAACTTCAATTTGGCTGCGTTTGTCCGCAACTTCTCAACGATCCGTCCATTGGAAGAAACCGCCTGCAAATAATACACCAAACTTTTCTCTAAATTGAACATGTTTAAAAGATGTTTATTTTCCATGGATTTATTAATATGCCCTTCTAATTCATCAGCAATTTTCTGGATGACCTGGAGATGCTGCGCGAAGTGAAGAATATTTCGATAAATCACTTTCAAAAAGAAATGTTGCACCGAACGTATTTTTGTAAAAAGCTTTCCATCAAAAGTTAAAAGATGGTCGGCAAAAAGAACGATCAGTTTTCCTTTGCATATAAACATGCCAAAAGAAGATATTCTAAAAAGAAAATTATCCTGGGATGAATAACGTTTAGGAGCATTTAAAATGAGCACATGATAGGATTCCTCATCAAATTCGATGCGGGCCGGCTCATTGGGGTCGAGCGCGGCGTTAATGTCGTATTCATCGATCTGGTACTCACTCATCAGCCGTTTCTTCTCAGCCTCCTCGGGGCTGGTAAAAACCATGATAGGCGCATCCGGATTTTCTGAAGCAACCAATCGTCCATCGACGATTTCATATAATGTCAGCACGTGTTCTCCTTAAACTTTAACAAAACCATTCTCGCCCTAGGGCGGAGGTGGTTCTAATTTATATATTCTCTTACCATAGTTTCAGCGGCATCGCCATGAACAATTGACAAACAATCATCGACTAATACCAACCCCTTGTTTACGGCAAATATCATTGATCGGGCACGTTGAACATATAGGCGATACTGGCCTGCACACGTTTTGGCCCCAGGTGACTAAAAGCGCGTTATATTCCATCCAATATTTGGCCGGTAATTTTTCGCGCAGAGCCCACTCGGTCTCATCAGGACTTTTGGTTCTTACATAACCTAAACGGTTGGAGATGCGGTGAACATGGGTGTCGACACACATCGCCGGTTTACCGAAACCTTCGGTTAGAACCAGATTGGCTGTTTTTCGCCCGACACCTTTCATGGTCATAAGGACATCGATCTCATCCGGAACCTTGCCGTCAAACTTCTCTAATATATCATGGCATATCCCGTGAATCGTCCGCGCTTTTGTTTTATAAAAACCGACGGGATAAATGGCTTTCTCAATCTGCGCGAGCGATAACTTCAATAGTGTTTCCGGTTTATTGGCCAACGAAAAAAGCCGTTCAGATGCCGGCAAAGTAGTCTCATCTTTTGTTCGCAAGCTCAGGATGCACGAAATCAAAACCAAAAAAGGACTCTTCCATTTCTTGCCAACCAACGTCACCGACGGATCCGGCAGATGCGCCATGGCTTTCGAAATCCTGGCAATGACCTTACCAATATCAGCATTTGTTAAATACTTCGTCACGATTTACTTTCACTCGGCACGCCATTGCGATAATAAATGACCGCAATTAATACGCCCGTCAATAAGATAACATTCACGATATTAAATGTTTTCCAGACAAAATCTTCTGAAGATAAAATCGCCGCGGGCGCCATGCCAACACTGCACACCCATAATCCCACGATCCAGGACACGCTGATGTCTGCCGAGGATTTACGTTTAACAATCCGCAAAATAAGCGGAATATCAAACATCGGCAATCCCACGGCCCCGACCATCGATATAATTTCTATAACCTGCATTCATTCTCCCATTCTAAGAAATAAAAGAAACCACCGATCAGAAACAAATTTGTTCCATAAACTCATCTAATAAATTACTTATACATCGGGGCCTGTCGCGGCAAATTCATTCGCGGGCCCCTCCGCCCGGCGTGGATCCTCCCACTCATGAATTCTCCGCGCCACCCGCTGCGCATAATTGAAATTTATTAAGGTCAGTTTACTTATTTATTTTAAATGGTAATCCTGACGGTGTTTCCCAAGCGAGTTTACGACGAAGCGCCTGTCCTGGACTGTTTGAAAGACAGGCCAGGGAAGCGGAGTCGTTGTTTATTGACCTTCTTCTTACCAATAGCAATGATAAATCTCCAATCTCAAGCATCGATGATATTTGGAGATTTATCATAAATATAAGGAAAGGTCAATAAGCTGGGGAAACACCGTCAGGATTACTCATAAATATAAAGCGTGTTCTAAGACACATATCCCATCTGCTCTAAAACCGTATGGTCTTCACGCCACTTCTTTGCCGTTTTGACAAACATCTCCAAAAATACCTTTTGCTCCAAAAGCTCCTCGAGTTCCTTGCGGGCCTCCGTTCCGATCTTTTTAAGAACAGCGCCGTTCTTACCGATCACGATCTCTTTCTGGCTATCCCTCTCGATGAGAATCACGGCACGGATATAAAGCGTGTTGCCTTTTCTGGGCTTCATATCCTCGATGACAACGGCGATGGAATGAGGAACTTCCTCACGCATCATTTGAAATAATTTCTCCCTAATCGTATCCGATATCACCATTTTGCGCGGATAATCACACACGGTATCCCGAGGATAAAACAGCGGGCCTTCCTTGAGATGTTCAAAAACAAGATCGACCAACTTATCAATGTGAATGCCTGTGAGGCCTGAGAGCGGCAGAAGGATCAAATTTTTGATATCGTTAATCTTTTTCCCCGTAGCCTCTTCCCAAAGAGCAATGTAATCGGGAATAAATTTCCCCTTGGCAATGTCTACTTTATTTAAACCAAGGATGATCGGGCACTTAAGATTCTTTAATTGATCCACGACATTGCGCTCTTCCACACCAATGTGCTCGGTAGTATCAACCAGATGAATAACGACATCCACATCCTGAAGACTGCCCATGGATGCGCGGTTCATAAATTTATCCAACTTATCGTGGCCTAAATGCAAACCCGGTGTATCAATAAACACAATCTGGCCGCGCTCGTCGTTGTAGACACCGCGGATCTGGTTACGCGTGGTCTGCGGAATGTTAGATACAATGGCGATTTTCTCACCTAAAAGTTTATTGATAAGCGTTGATTTACCCACATTCGGACGTCCGACGATCGAAGCGATACCGGTTTTCAAATTATCCTCTTTAGAAGCCTTATTCATTTATCCCCCGATCAACCTTCTTGTGAAATTTCAAAACAAAGAATACCACCACGGAAAACAAAACAAGATTAGTAATATTAAAAGTTTTCCAAACGATATCTTTAGATTGGAAACCCGACGGAGCCATAAGAAGAATGCACACCCAAACCCCTAATACCCAAACCAAACTGATATCCTCGGAAGACCGCCGCTTGATGATCCGCATAATTAGAGGAATGTTAAAAAACGGCATGACAACCGCGCAGACAAGCGAAATAATTTCTAAAACACTCATGATGACCTTTCACATTAAACTTTATTGAACCGCCGAAAACCTAACCAAAACTTTTAATCTGCGCTCCACGTCGGCCATAGTCAGAGACGCGGTTTTGGCCATGCCAAAGCCTTCCACATTAAATGAAGCAAGCGCGGTGGCATATAAAAGCGCCTTACGTAAACTTTTCTCGTCCACCTTCTTCACCTTGGAAAGATATCCCATGAGAGCCCCGGCAAAGGTATCTCCTGCGCCCGTCGGATCAACCACCCTGTCGACCGGATACGCCGGAAACGAAAACATCAGGTTCTTGGAATAAAATAATACGCCGTGTTCACCTTTCTTAACCACAATCATTTTAGGCCCCATCTGGGAAAGACGCTTGGCCGCTTTGATTAAATTTCCCTCACCTGTTAAAGCCCTGGCTTCAGCGTCGTTGGCAACAAAAAGATGCACACTCTTCATAAGCCTTTTTAACGACGCGCTTTTGTGTTGAATCCATAAATTCATACTGTCCAAGCCGATCAACTGCGGTTTTCTTAAAGTGCTTAAAAGCTTCATCTGCAGATCGGGATCAATATTAGCCAAAAAAACATTGGGAATGTGTTTTTGATGCTCAGCGATGGACGGAACATAATTTTGAAGCACTCCCAACTCTGTGGCAAGCGTGAGCGCGGTGTTGAAATCTTCCTTTTTATATTCGCCCTGCCAGCGAAACGTTTTGCCTTCACTGATCTTGAGCGAAGTCAGGTCTATCCCTTTGCGTTTCAGGAAAAAAAGATGCTTGTCAGGAAAATCCTGGCCGACGACGGCAATCAGATGAACATTGGTAAAAAGCCGCGCGCTCATGGAGCAATGCGCCGCAGAGCCTCCCAGCATATCCTTCTTGGCGCCCGACGGGGTTTTAACATGATCGAGTGCGACCGTACCCAAAACAATGAGACTCATTTGTTGCGTCCTTTCTTAATGAAAACAAATCAAAACTCTGTAGATGCGAGTTTTAAACCCGCTTCTACGCTATTCGCCGATAATCTTTACCAATACTCTTTTGGCCCGCCTGCCGTCGAATTCTCCGTAGAATATCTGCTCCCATGGGCCGAAATCAAGTTTTCCCTTTGTGACCGCAACAACCACTTCCCTGCCCATGACCTGGCGTTTTAAATGCGCGTCCGCGTTGTCCTCACCTGTGTCATTGTGACGATATTGATTGACCGGTTCATGTGGAGCCAGCTTCTCGAGCCATTTGTCGTAGTCGTGCAAAAGCCCCGATTCGTCGTCGTTAATAAAAACGCTCGCGCTGATATGCATGGCATTGACCAAGCAAAGACCTTCCTTGATCCCGCATTTATTAATTGCGGCCTGCACCTGATCGGTGATGTTAATATATTCCCGTCGGGATTTTGTGTCAAACCAGAACTCTTCACGATGGGTCTTCACTAAAAATTTTCCTATAGGGGGCTCAAAATCCCCTACGCATTAAAATTGATGATTAACCCCAAACCAATAATGAACGTCGTCCTCGGAATCATTGATCGCTTGCGCGGCATCAACTCGAACAACCATCTGTTCTAAGAACGAACCTATATTCATATGGAACCTTAAACCAACGCCCGCATCTTTACGCAAGTTCGTATTTTTAAAACTGCTATACCAGCTTTGGCCAGCGTCAAAGAAAGCCACACCGGATACTTTCTGAAGGCCGAGAATGTTATCGAAGACATTTAGATTTAAATTATTCAGCAAAGGAAAACGGTACTCTAAACTTCCTAAAACTGCATTAGCCCCGCGGACAGTCTTACGGTCAAAACCGCGCAATCCGTCGATGCCGCCTAATTCAAATAAATTTTTGTCATCACTGCTGCCCCAACCATATTTTAAACGCAAAGCCAATTTACTCTGAATGGTCACCGGATTAAAAACACGATAATCAACCAGGGTTCGGGTAAACTGCTGTGTGGCACCCAGAAAATGTCCGGAGTTTTCAATCATGGCGTCAATTGTATACCCTTCTCTCGGGTCCGGATAAGGACGCGCCCGGCCCAGATGCAGTGCGGAGCCGACAATCGCTTGGTCATTACGCAAATACGACGCGTTGCGAATGTCTTCCGTGCCTCCAAAAATCCTGGTGCGGTTTAAACTCTGATTGCGAATCAGATACAAACTGACGTGATCATTCACGTCAAATAAACCATACGGCGCCGGCCACAATTCTTGACGCAGAAAAACTTTTCCTGAAACCAAATCATCTTCACCGTCTTTTAGATCAGTGCGATTTTGCATTTCAATTCCGGCCGTCATCAATGAGCTAAAAACATTTTCCAACTCGTAACCAACGCGGGATGTGTGCCACTTGTTGTTGAAATCATAATCCGTCGCACCATATAAAATTTGGTCATACGGTTTCTGGATGGAGGCCTTCACGCCTATCCCTTGATTGATCTCTGGACCAACGACGACATTATAAGAATCTTCCGGCAGGAAAATCGGGATATCGTATAAAGGAAGATATAACGGCACCGGTTTGACATGAATTTTTATTGGCCATTGGTTATTGGTACGGTCGAGATCAAGCCATTTTTCTTGAGGGTCAAGGACCACACGCGTGATTCGCCCTGCACCGCCCGCGTCGATGGATTGCTTTTTTGACGCGGCATCCCATAAAATATCTTTTTTGCTTCCGTCGGAAAATGAAACTTCCACATCAACCGGCATGGCGATGCCGCCGCGGTTTTGAAGCTCGATCATTTGATTATGAACACCGGCAACCGCCACATCAAACTTCTGTGCCGTATGTAGCCAGCCGTTAAAGAAATTGTTTAAATCTTTTGCGCTTTCCTCTTGGCAAATGCGTTTAAAATCGTCGAGGCTGACATTTTGATGCGCGTATTCTTTAAACAATCTGGCATACACCCTGTTAAATGCGTCTTCGCCAATCACCTCTTTAAGCATCTCGAGCACTATTGATCCCTTGCCATAAGCCAATGAAAAAATAGTGCTGGGCTCAGCGTATCCGGATAATTTATCAATGATTGGGTGATCCAATCCCTGACGGGCGATCATTTTGTAACGCACAGCGCCGGTGGCGCGAAACGATAAACGCGGAATGAAAGCCTCAAGCCATCGCCCAAGACGGCTGGTATCAACGATTTCTGCATTGGCGCCGTATTTATGTTCAAGGTATTCCAAAAGAAAATATGAGTTAAACCCTTCTTCCATCCAAATTTCTTTAAAACTGTCGATCCCGAGAACATTGTAAAACCATTGATGACCCGTCTCATGGGCAATCAAGAAATCAAAATATCTCGACAGGAACTGCGGCAAATCATAAACACGCGTGTCGATAAATATCAAATTCGACATCTGCTCGCCGCCGTAGCCTAAATAAACAGGGGCGATACTAAAACTTTTGTAAGGGTAATCACCGAATTTTTTGGAATAATAATCCGCTAAACCGGCGACATCATCAAGTGCTACTTGAGCACGTTTTTGATGTCCAGGAAGATAATACGATCTAATCGTTGTCGACTTAAATTGGCCCTCAACATACTTATAATCGGGGCTCATGGCCATGGTAAATTCACGAACCGGCAAAGAAGTTGCGATCTCAAGCGTTCTCGTCATGCCTGAAACCTCGTCTTTAACCACATCACCTGTGTGAATGACTGTTTGCTCGGACGGAACCGTTAAACGCACATGATAATCGGCCGCTTGGGAATAAAACGGACGATGGAACGGATAAAAAGGATAATTGCTCCAACCGTTCTGGTCATAAACAGAAAGGATCGGATACCACCGGGAAAGCGCAATCACACGGTCGTTCCAACCAAAGCGGCCATAGGCATGCGGAATCTTAACTGCAAAGTCCATACTGACCGTGACCGATTCCCCTGGCCCTAAAGGCTCGCGGAGCGCCACCTTCAAGATCGTCTTATCATCGCCTTCGATGGCAAACGTCAATTCGCTATTATCCTGACGGACATCTTTGATTTGAAAAGCGTCTTGAGGAAATCCATCGGGATAAGGATCCACTTTAAAATATCCTGCGTAGCGCAAGAAAAACGCTCTTTCCGACGGGGTATATCTGCGGTTGGGATAAATGTGAAAATAGATCGCGTCGGTGGCTTTTGATGTGCGATTCTTAAAGGTCACCTGCTGGCGGGCAGTAATGGATTTGCTGGCAACATCAATGACAGCATCGATATCATAGCGGGGTGCTTCGACGGCAAGAACATCGCGCGCGCAAAGAACCAAGAACATTACTAAAAACCATTTCATAAATAATGGCAAGCCAGACGGCATCCTCAAGCTCAGACAACGACTCCGCTTCCCTGGCCTGTCTTTCCAACAGCCCAGGACAGGCGCTCCGTCGTAAACTCGCTTGAAGATGTCGTCTGGCTTACCCTTAAGGATCAACACGATGGGTTGAAAAACAAATTCTAAAACAAAAACATACCACATCCGGTGATGCCGATTCACCTTACTTTGAAATTGCCCAAACATGAACTATTATTCTTTCTTGGGAAGTGAAACCTTGGGAGATTTCTGCTTTTTCTGTATATCTTTAAGGTATTGCTTAAACTGCTCATCTGCCATTAAATGGGCTAAATCCTTGTCGCCGGATAAATGTTCAAAATCATCATACCCAAGTTCAATGGCCCGTCGGATGGCATTGAGCGCCGCATATTGATCGTTCAAAAGCGAATAACTGCAGGCGAGATTATAGAAAATCACCGGCTCCTCTGGACGCAAACGGGAAAGCCGCTCGTCTAATTCCAGGCCTTCCCGATACAAACCCTTCTTGGTATACAGATCAGCTAAAGCCATCATAGTCTCGATAAAATCCGGCGATTCTTTAAGAATGCTTTCATAAAACTGGATCTCAAAATCGATATCGTTGTTGGACTGATTTTTAGCCATTTTCTATAGAGTTAAGAGTTATAGCAACGTTCTAGCAACAGGTGGTAAGTGGTAAGAAAATACTCCTTACCACTTTAACTCTCCGTTGCGGTCCATACGCTATAACTCTTTAACTCTCCCTGCATTCTTTTCTAAATAAACCTTCATCCTCGCGATTGCCTCTTTCAAATTCTCAAGACTTGATGCGTAGGAAATACGCACATATCCTTCGCAAGATTTACCAAAGGCGACACCCGGCACCAGCGCCACTTTTTGTTCGTTTAAAAGATTCTTCGCAAAATCCATGGAACTCTCGCCACTGATTTTAATCGACGGAAACGCGTAAAACGCGCCTTCCGGCATATGACACGTCAGGCCAATTTCATTTAATTGTTCAACAATAAATTTTCGTCTGCGGTCATATTCCCTTTTCATTCGCTCAATTTCTTTCGAACCATTTAAAATGGCTTCTCGAGCCGCAATCTGTCCGGTAATTGAAGCGCACAACATTGTATATTGATGAATTTTCGTCATAGCCGCGATGACATCCGCCGGACCGCATGCCCAGCCGATGCGAAATCCGGTCATCGCATAAACTTTCGAGAAACCATTTAAATATACAATTCTGTCTTTCATCCCCGGTAATGTGGGCATAGGCGTGTGGTTGTAATCATATGTTAATTCATCGTAAAGCTCGTCGGAAATAATCACTATATCGAGTTTTTTGGCCATAGCTGCCAAAGCACCCAATTCTTTTTTTGTGTATGAAACCCCGCTCGGATTCGACGGATATCCCAGCAAAATTGCTTTAACATTTTTGGTATATGCTTTTTCAATCTCTTGAGGCGTAATTTTGAATTTATTCTTGGGAGATGTTGGAATGGTCACCGCCACACCACCCGCCAGATGAACGACGGCGGTATAAGCCACATAATACGGCTCAGGAATAAGCACCTTGTCGCCTGGATCAAGAATGGCGCGCATAGCTAAATCCAAAGCTTCGCTGACACCGACGGTAATCAAAACTTCTTCTTCGAAATCATAATCCAATTTATATTTTGTTTTTAAATGCTGCGCGATTGCTTTACGCAATTCTGGCATGCCTTTATTAGACGTATACGAAGTGGAACCCTGCTCCAATGAAGAAATTGCTTTTTCTCGGATATGCCAGGGCGTAACGAAATCCGGCTCTCCGACTCCAAGAGAGATAACGTCTTTCATTCCCAGAACCAAATCAAAGAAAGCTCTAATTCCCGACGGGGCTAATTCTTGAACACATTTAGAAATTTGCATTCGAATATCCTTCTTACGGCGAGATGTTCAATCGTTTATGTTTAATGCTTCTTTTAAAAACCTGCCCGTCTTCTTTATAAGTTTTAAGCAGAAAATGGGTGGCTGTCTGACGGACATTAGCCATGGGGGATAATTTGGAGGCCACAAATTCAGCCACAGTCTGGATCGTTTCTCCCTCGACAACCACCAAAAGGTCATACCCGCCGGAAACCAGATAACAACTTTTAACCTCGGGGAAATTGTAAATGCGTTCAGCAATCGAATCAAAACCAACATCTTTCTGGGGCATGATTCCAACTTCGATCAAGGCACGCACAGCGCTTTTTGTATTACCCACCAACTCACGGTTAATTAGCGTCTTGTATTGCAGGATCACACCGCTATCTTCAAGATCCTTGATAATTTTCTTAACAGCCTCAACGCTCTTACCAGTTAATTTTGCAATTTCCTGTGGCGTCCGTCGGGAATCCTTAGAAAGGATTTCTAAGATTTCATCCATAAACAACTCCTTTAAGTTTAGGACTTTCACGTTTGATTTAAATGACGCAAATACGCAAATGCGAAAATCCGAAAGTTAAAACTCCGTTTCTACATGGCCTATTTATTTTTGCCTTTAATAGCGTCGAGCGCCTCCGACTGATATTCCAATTTCTTAACCCGGACTTTCAAAATCGCTATATTCTCTTTGAGATAACTAATCTCGTCATCAAGCCCGCTATTGGCGGTATCCACAGCAGACATAGCTTCAATCAGATCTTTGATACGCTTATTTTCTATGCCCATCTTTTGTGAATTAGTGTACTTGTTGATCTTAGCCTTCAAGTTGGAATTCTCCGTTAAAAGATCGGATTTCTGATCAGTTAGAATTTTAATTTGTTCTTGTGGAGTAGGCCCTGATTTTCCAACCATGCCTCTTTCTTGACGCTGAAGCCCATCGATTTCTTTGCGTAAGGAATCTATATCAGCTCTCACGCCGGCAACAGCGGGGTCTAAGGTCTTATTGCCGCCTTTGATTTCTTGAATCTTTACGGCCAGATTTTTTTCTTTATCTGTCTGGCTAACAATCCGAGCCTCCAGGAGATCCCGTTCTTCCTGCATGGCTAAGAGCTTGTCTGAATAATCTTCAACGCCCATCAACTTTAATTTTAATCTTGCCACCGCGATTTTTTGTTCCAAGAATTGAATCTTACGTTCATAATCTTCAAGTTCTTTGTTCTTGCCAGCTATGGACTCTTGAAATTGCCGCGCTTGAGAAGCTGTCTTTGCATTCCATTTATTTTCGTCGAGCATTTCCTGTTGTTCAGAAGCTTTTCTACTAAGATCCTGATTTTTATCATGTCTTTCTTTGACTTCGCTTTGTAATTTCAACTCTTCCTTCTTAAGAAGTTTATACTCAACATCCAACTTAATATTCTTCGCCATAGAATCATTGGCCTGCATCTGCATCGTTTTAAAATCTTCTTGCCATTTAGGCCTGTACTCCTGTTTTTTTTGATTCTCAACAACTTTTTGCATCAGCTCCGCTTTCACCTGTTCAATTTCGGAAACAGCCGGGCCCTTTTCTTGTGCCACACAAGGTTTAAAATATGAAACAGCTATCAAGAGAATTAATACTAATACGATATTGTTTGATTTCATACCGGCCCATTATAACTATACTAAGATTAAAGGGCAAGATTTTCCTCGGCGGGTTGACTTCCTTGTTAAATATACCAGAGGCTTAAACACAGGCGGATAGATGAGTTAAAACAGCAGCTGGTGCCGCGCTCTTTTTAAGATACCAGTTGCGTAATTGATAGGTCACATCCCCAATTCTTCCCAATTGGATTGTCTTGGCACCAATCTTGGTGATGGGCATAATCCCTAAGAGAGCATTGGTTAAGAATACTTCATCACTGGCAAGAAAATCCTGTAATTTTGGTTTGACTGTTTTGACAACAATCTTATGTTCGCGGGCGCACTCAATGGCTATCCGACGGGTAATGCCCTCCAAACATCCTAACGTTAAGGATGGGGTGTGCACAATCCCATCCTTGACAAAAAAGACATTGGACCGGCTGGCTTCAAACACATAACCCTTGGGGTTAATTAGAAACACTTCCTGAAATCCCTCTTTTACAGCTTTTTGATAAGCAGCACGGTAACGCCCGTAATCAAGGGATTTGACACAGGCATATTTTTGCGTCCTGTTGAGAAACGATGTTGTAGTGACGCTGTATCCGCAAGAATAATCACGATCAGAAAGCACTTTGCGCGGCAAGGCAATAACGGCAAGACTAAAAGATCGATTTCTTTGGTAGGCCATAAGGCGAAGACGTGCGTTCTTAAGCTGATTAAACATCAATACCCTATGGATGACGGATTGAAGCTCCTTAATTGTATAAGGCAAGCGGATGTTAAGAACCTTAAGGCCCTGTTTGAGACGGGCGATATGGCGTTCCAAGAAACATAAATGGCCATTTTCGACACGCATGGTTTCAAAAACCCCGCGCCCTTCAAAAATACCTGGCGTCATCGCTTCAAGGAAAATATCATCTCTGACGAGAAACTCACCGTCTAAGAAAACAGTGCATTTCATAAAATCCTCCTTATTAACCTGCCTCGCCCCGGGGGTGGGGTAGGTTTGAGCTGAGACATTCCATCAAAGCCTTGGCTTTGACCCATGTTTCGTCATACTCCATAAGCGGATCGGAATCCGCCACAATACCACCGCCGACATGAAAAGAAATTTTTCCCTCGTTTAAAAGCAGCGTCCGGATAAGGATATTAAAATCCAAATTCCCGGAAAAATCAATATATCCGAAGGCACCTGTATAAACTCCGCGTTTGCTTACTTCAAGCCCGTCGATCAACCGCATGGCGCTAATTTTTGGGCAACCCGTGACCGACCCTCCGGGGAAACACGCCTCAATAAGATCAAAACAATTCCTATCGGCTCTCAGTTTTCCTTCAACCATCGAGGTTGCCTGAAAAACTGTTTTATATTCCTCGATGGTTCTCATTTCCTTGACCCGAACCGAGCCAAATTCACAAACCCTGCCAAGATCATTACGCTCTAAATCGGTCACCATTAAAAGCTCGGCAATCTCCTTTTTGCTATGCAGCAATTCCTGACGAAAAGCTGTGTCCTCCTCAGGTGTTCTCCCTCGGGGACGAGTACCTTTCATAGGCCTAATCTGGGCAATACCCTTTTTAAGGCAGAGAAACCGTTCCGGCGATGCGCTTAAAATCTGATGATTGCCAGCGTTAAGAAAAGCGCTAAAATGACTGGGAGATAATTCACGCAGACGGGCATAAAGTTCCCAAGGTTTGATATTTGTGGCATTGGATTGTGCCTCCACCACGACTTGATGAGAGAGGTTAATTTCATAAATATCGCCCTGCTGGATATGATTTAACGCGCGCCCAATCGCACGCACATATTCATCCCTCGTCACATTGCTCTTAAAGACGGCTTGTCGAGAATGTTCGCTGCCGGGCGCTTTAACATAATTTTTCGCCAGCGGAATCAAATGCCCTACCCGCTCGACCACTTTTTGCAATCTCTCCTTGGCCCGTTTTTGGCGCGCTCCGGACTCAACTTCTGGAAAGCCATTAGAGGCAATATGTAGTTTCTGGTCCAGGTGATCTACCGTTAAAACCACATCGTACAGGCCAAAATGAAATAGCGGTAATCCATTTTCTCGACGATCGTTTGAGGAACCGACGCCTTGAAACAACATCCCCAAATCATAACTTAAATACCCTACAGCGCCAGCGTGGAAAGGAAGCGAAGAACGCCCATCCAATTGTTGAAGATGTAAAAAACGATTCTTAAATCGCTGATAAGACTCCAAATCATATCCTTCAACAATTTCAAAAGGATCAAAACCAATGAACGAATACCGTCCGTTGGTGGATGCCGTCAGGCTGCTATCCAGAAAAAAAAGATGCGGCTCCTCTTTAAAGAGCGCAAACAGATCAAACACATCGTTGGAAAAATCGAAGGATTGAGTAATCATAGCGGGGTTCTCCGGTGCCCCAGTAACCCAGCGTCCCAGTTTTTTTGCAGGGGACTGGAAACCTGGGGGCTGGAGCACTTAAAATAACAAACCCTGATTCATCTGGGCGGCGATGCGGAAAACAGGCTTTTCGACGGAAAAATGCCGACAAAACTCCTGGAGGCCATCGATATTCCTGTCGCCCGCCATATCCATGAGCCGGATTAATACATCAATGGTCAGTTGCGTATCGGACAACGCGCGATGGGTCTCCCCGATGGTGATCCCGAGGGCGCGGGCGATGTTGCTTAACTTATAACTGGACAAATACGGGATCAATGCCTTGGCCATTTTGAGGGTATCGATCGCCGGCGTTTCTTCCCGTAATTTTCGGCCGCTTAACGCTAATTCGTAACACAAAAAATTTAGGTCAAACTTAACATTATGTCCCACAACACATCCCCCGCCGATAAAATCAATAATCCCGGGCAAAAATGCTTCAGCCGTCGGGGCGTCTGTCAACATGTCGATGGTGATCTGATTGACGTTTGTCGCGCTCGCCGGAATATCGCGCATAGGATTGATCAATGAATGAAATGTAGCAATAGGTTTTAAGTCCTTGATTTTTATGGCCGCAATCTCAATGATCCTGTCTCCATCCAACGCCGATAGGCCAGTTGTCTCGACGTCGAAAACAATAAACTCCGCATTTCTTATTTTAAGCATTTACTCCCTTTCCGTAACAACATAAGAAGAATATAACGCCTTGGGCCGAAACGATTTTTTGGTCCGGGCGACGTTGTTCATAGCGAAATCGTCCATCACGTTAATCAATTTAAATGACTGTAAACGATCATCGGCACAAAAACGGCTAAAGACATAAACCGAAAGGCCTTTCAAATCCAGGTTTGTGATCTCTACTACAACACAAAATGTCTCTTCGTTCAAGGGATAACCAAAAGTATATGCCTGCGGTTTTCCATCAACCAGAACAAGACGGCCTTCGAGGCCAATCTCGTCGTAATGTTGAAATATCAATTGATGCACGCCACGATTCTCCTCGAGCATCGTTCTGTAGATATCATCACTTGATCTTTCCCCACGGTCCTTGGCCCAGGCATCATACAGCCGAACACAGTCTTTTTCCCATCTTTGTTCAAACGGTACAACTTCATGGGTGTGTGATTTCACAAATTGATTGTAACTCGCCCGTTTGGATTTAAAAGCATTACCTCTCAGATGGGCAATGTCCTCTTTAAGATAACAATATTCTTTCGACTTCTCGGTAAACTTGTATTTTTTGGGATCAAAATATTTGAGATCTTCCTCGGAAACGTTTTCAATACGTGAAAAAGACGGCCTTGAATTGACGCCGTTTAGTTTTTTAAAACATTTCTCGATAATCGCAGCGTTTAATCCTGAACCCAACGGCGGAAGATATAAAAAAGTACCGAAGACATGCTTCGCAAGGACACACAAATATCCGTCAAGGGTTTTAAAATCGAAATTAAAGAATTCCTGCCACAGAAAGATCGACGAGAAATGATAACACGACAAATGATGCCGTCTTAACCGCACGTAGTCATTGAATACTTTTTGGTGGCTTAACAACTCCGGGGCAACGGCCATTATCAAATGCCTTCTAGAAGAAATACCAATTCAAGCTCGTCTTGATATACGGAATAATCATTCAAAAAATTCCGGTTACGCTTAAGAAAACCGTGGACATCCGGACGTTTGAAAAAATCTTTCAAATACAGATTGTACTTCGTCATATATGCTTTCTGATAATTGGCCTCTACGTGCGGGCAGTTGCGATGAATGTAAAGGCCAGTGCCGTTTTCTCCTCGAGAAATTACATACGGATAGAGTTCGCATTCAAACGGCCGCGCCTGATAGATCGCGCAGGTGTGATCCTCAGGGTTAAAAAACTGGCACAGATGTTCTCCGCAACCCGGTTTCGTTCGAATGAATTGATTCTCATCAAGGGTATCAGTTGAAAATATCTTCTCGGCAAGCCCTGACGCTTTAACAAGAACCGCTTCTTCCTGCGTCAGCTTAGGACGCCAAATGGTGCCCGGTTCTTTAAAACGACAGCATCCGTCGCATTTAAGACAGACTTCTGAAGGGACAAATTGTTTAAATTCCATTCTGGACTTTATAATTTTGCTTTAAAACAACCCCTGACTGATCCAGTGTTTGGCGAATGCGTTGGTACCACCAGCGATAACCGTCGCCGCTAGGATGAAGATAGTCAGGAGAATAATAACGTTTAATGTCTTTTAAAAAGAAATCCTCGTTTCGTTCGGAAAACAAATCAACATACACAGCGCCGTGGGCTTTCGCCTGGCCTATATAAATTTCTCTCACCTTTCGTGTCCGCTCCGTCATGATCCTATCAAACGGCCAATGAAAAATCGGAGCGGTCCCCACATTCCCGGAATGAAGGACCACAACATGACGCCCAACGGTCTTTGCCCGATCAATAACCGCCGCAAGATCAATCTCAATATTCTGAAACGGTGTAAATTTCAGAATATCATTGCCGCCAATCTGAATAACAACAAGGTCATATTTTCCGAATGTTTGAGTATCAAATTCCTCTAAAAGCTCGTGGATCCTCTTGCCGTTACGGCTGATATTAATAATTTCAGCGAGGGGAAAATCACTGGCGAAATATCCTGCTGTACTTAACCGATTATTGGCAGCCCCTGTTCCAACGGCCGTGCTGTCACCGAGAAATAAAATCTTGAGCTCTGCCCCCGGTAAACTCCGGGCATAAGGAAGCTGAGTATAGGAAATCCCTTTAGTGGTCGCAGCAATTTCAATGACCTGCCGGATGGTAATGAGCAACAGTATCAACAACGGAACACCGAATAAAATAAAAACAATATTGGAAGTTTTCATATCCTCCCTCCGTTTTATTTAACGATACTGCCCAAGGCAACATCACGGTCCGGGCTAAGAACCGAAATACCATTCTCATCAGACGCTGCCAAAATCATGCCGCGCGATTCCTCACCGCGAATGATAGCCGGCTCCAGATTGTTGACAATGACAACCCTGCGCCCCACAAGTTGTTCCGGCGCGTAAGATTTTCTGATTCCCGCCACCAACTGTTTGACCTCTGTTCCGGTGTCCACCTTAATGACAAACAAGCGATCCGCGTTCGGATGTTCCTTAACCTCTTTGATCTGAGCGACGACAAATTGAAAATTTTTGAATTCCTCAATGGTGGGCATAACAACTCCTTTGGATTATTTAATTAGGCACAACCGGTACAGTTCTGCGTTTCATCGCCACTAAAAATTTTCCATAGGCCGACGGCGCATAATTTTTCTGAACATAATCGAGAATCGGCATAAAACCCGGCGAATCATGAAAATACGCCTGCGGGACAACATTATTCAGAAATATCTTCTCCATAAACACATATTCCGGCTTGGCCGTCTCGAACTGATCGATAGTTTTCTTCAGTTGGTCCGTTGTATAAACACTATTGACCACAAACATTCTCATATGCAGGGGCCGGGAAATAACCATCGGGAAATAATAAAAGAACGGCTTGCGATCGGCCTGCGCGAGCATCTTGATTTCAAAACTGCTTAAAACAGGAACACGAGAACCCGGCGGCGTTAAATCAGCAATGAGCTTTGCATCGTCGGTAAAATCAAATTCCCTGCGATAATACTGAATCAATTCATCATCTGAAGAAAAATCCGTATGCACGCGGATATCTTCGTTGGACTCTCCCAAAGAATTCAGCGGAAACTTATACGCGTCCGGATATTGGATAAACAGATGGTTGAAATACGACATCCGGCTGTTCGGCAACCTTTGAACAACGACAGGGTCAACCATCGGATTTCTGGAAAGATTAAATATGTTAGGATACGCCACAAAATCATGCGTTGTCGCAAGCGAAAATGCGCTCACCGCCAATAAACCCAGCGCAATCTTTTGAGCCTTGCGCTTAGGTACGCGGCTAAGCCATTCTTTGGCCCAAAACGCCAAAATAAAAACGTACGGAATCGCAACCGCATAATAGCTTGTCACCGCCGAGCGGGCAATATAATAGTGGTAAAGCCCCAAACCGTAAACACACAGGACCACCACAAAGAGATGCTGCCTTTCGATTTTACGAAAGTACACAAGCCCTGCAACCAAAATCAAGGTTAACACATAGACCAAAGGAATAAAAAATCCCACCAACGATGCCAGGTATAAACGGTTTTGCAAACTCTCAAAGATCGGCGTCAGGCCAAAGCCGCTTAGAAAATATTCGATGAACTCCCCTGTGTTACTCCAGAACTCTGATGTAAAAACATGCTTTCCTACGGTAAGAAATAATAAAAGAACTGCCGTCGAGAACGCCAGGATTGCATAGCCAACCGCCGGAAGCAATTTAAAAGGTGAAGGGAAAATCTCTTTACGCCAACGGCTGCCTAATACATTAATCAAAAGATAAAAACAAAATGTGGCCGTCAAATAAATCCCCTCCGCCGTGATGTGAAAAAGCGCAATCCCACAAGTTACAGCCGCCAAAGAAAGCCATAACCCGCGTCCGCTCTGGATGTGGGACCATATCGCATAAATAAAGAAAATATCGAAGAAATATCTAATCACCGTCGCGCTGCCGTAGGTAAACACCAACGGAAAAACACCGGTATGAAACATTTGTGTCTTAATTGCGAAAAGAATAGCCGCCAGCGCCAAGACCGGGCTTTTGGTCCACATACGAAGGAAAAGAAAACATAGAAGGTAATAAACAATACCCATCCAGACCATGACCAGAAAAACATTCAAGTAACTAAAACCGCCCAAAATCTTTGTCAAAAGCCCAATGATCACAGGCATCCCCAAACCGTATTGAGTGATTACATCCACATCCAAAACGCATCCCGACAAATACGCCCACGCCGGGCCGAACACGAAACTATCATTGTGATGAAACTGCTCACCGATGAACATACGGGCAACAACAGCCTCGGGATTAGGAATAAAAATAATCGCAACTACCAAAAGTCCAAAGGCGATGTCGCAAATCCTGCGCAAGGCACGGCTATTGCGCTCATCCGTCAGGAATTGATCAATCACCGTAAGTGTACTGCGGATAAATCCCCAGAATATTTTGTTAACGGCCGCGATCACCATCAAAATTTGAAACGCCCCCTGGGCAAGCTGAGGCTGATAATCATAGATAATCATCTTGTAAGACGCGTCAAGAAGAAGAAAAACAATAATCCCTTCAACCCAGGCAAAAACTTTAAGGCGTTTCAAAAAGTCTGCGCTATTGAGGTGCGTCCGAAGAAACCAAAAGGTTACAACCTGCAGAATGACAGCCGTTGCAATAAAGACATGAAACAAAAGCATTTCACGTTCCGGCCTTACGAGATGCATCCATTCCGGCAAAACCTGCGCGGCGAGAGCGCTTTTCAAAGGGATAGAGTTAAGAATCCATTTAACGGCCAAGAGCACTTGAACGCTTTCAAGAAGCACAACAAAACTCAATAACGCCGCAGCCCATATTTGAAACCCAAACCGATCTACCCAACGTTTAGAATTAATCATATTCATTGCCTATATTATTTTCGTTTTAACGCAACAAGATACTGTCCGTCTTCAACGGGCTCGTAATGCTCACCTAGATATTGCACTATTGTCTCAAGCGTTTGGTATACTTCAAAATATTGCGGCGGAATATTCCGTCTGAATAATTTTCCTTCAATGAAGACATATTGAGGCTTTTGTTCTTCCAACTGGGCCATTGTTTTCTGCAAACGCAGTCTGGTGTGCAAATACGTCCCTCGAAAATGTGCCAACCGCATATGGCTGGATTCAACGAGAGGGAAATAATAAAAGAACGGTTTACGTTTGGCGTCCATCAAAAGTTTTGTCTCGAAGCTACTGATGACCGCAACAGGTTGGCCGTCAGAAGTCAGACGGCTGATAAGCTGAACATCTCGGCTTAAATCAAATTCCTGTTTATAAAACTTAATCTCCTCTTCCCACTGCCCATGACCGGCTAAATTAAAAATATTGGGATAATAGGTTACAAAATAACTGGTCATAAGAGCCGGCACCATCACACCTACTGCCGTCCATTGAATAATTCTCGCATAACGCTCACTAAGCGTAGCAGAGAATTTCCTCAGCCAATAGCAGATAATCGCGACAAAAGGAATGCCGACGACATAATAACTGCTAACCGCGGACCGGTTAACAAAATAATGATAAAGCCCCAGGCCATAAATACAGAAGATGACTGCCAAAATATTCTTGCGGTCAATCTGGCGCAAGAAACACAAAGCGCCCACAAAGATAGCTGTCGCGGCATAAACAACCGGGATCACAAATCCCATGATAAAAGCAAAAAACTGCCGGTCTTTTAGGCCGTCCATCACCGGAAGAGCTCCCCACCCCTGAAGGAACAATCCGGAAAACTCGAATGTATTCCCCCAAAACTGCCGGCTGAAAATTGAAGGCCCCTGAACAATCAAAAGAACAAGAAGTCCGACGACAAAAGGAAAAATAAATAATCCTGCCCATTGGCAGGCTGATTTAAAATTCTTAAGGGTCTTCCAGCCTGATTCAGACCACAATAACGATAACACCAGATACATATAAAAACTGACCAGAAGATAAATCCCCGTATCCACCATATATGCTAACGAAATGCCGCAAAAACCAGCGGCCAGCCAAAGATAATTTTTCCTCCCCGATATGCAATGCAGCCACAACAACCACAAAACCGGAAGATCAAACACATAACGTATAACCGTAGCGCTGGGGAATTGCCAAATGATAGGAGAAACTCCCCAATGAAACATCTGCAATTTGATCCCTAATAAAGTCCCAAAAGCCGCAATCAGCGAACTGCCGAGCCACCGCCGGAGAAAGAAATAAAAACCAATAAAATATAAAATCGAGACTGCTATTAAAATCACTAAAACGTTATGATAATTAAATCCGCCGATCCATTGAGCGATATGACTGACGACAACCGGGATCACAACACTGTATTCACTGATGGCATCTTTGTTTAAAACCAAACCTTTTAAATGCGCCCAACCAGGAGCCATCAAGAAACTATCCAGATGATAAAACTGATCACGAACAAAGATACGCGCCAGGACTTTAGTCAAATCCGGAATAAATAATAAAACGACAACAAAAGCCGGAATGATCATATTCCAAAGATAGGCATATGAACTGTGATGTTCTATTTCACCAAAACGCCCAGACAATTTTGGAATCCATGTTCGTATCTCGGGCCAAAAGACGCGCGAAACAACCGCCCCCGCAAAGGCCGCATATAAAAGGTATCTTGCCCAATCAGGATTGGCGGTCACAAATATTTTAAAAATCGCGAAAAGCTGCACAAACACCCAAAAGGCATTTGTCATTGTCAGCTTTAAAAGACTTTTGGATAAACTTAACTCGTTTAATCGTCGATGGAAAATATAAAGGCCCGCACCAAAAAGAACTGTAGCCGTCACCGCGAATAAACGGTAGAAAAACATATCGCGCTCAGGTTGAATGCCATGTTGATGCAATAAAAAAAGCTTCACGGCGAATGGATGAGGTTTAAAGGGAATAAAACTAAATACGAACGCCACGAGAATGATTAACTGCACGGCCTCAACCAACGCCCAGAAAGAAAAATAAACGATATTCAACAACTCACGGTCTTTAATACGTTCTGTTTCCTGCATCTTTTTCCTTTTTGTCCAGACCAAGCAAATGGTCAGAAATTTTCCTGTCTCCAGAACAAATAGAAATTATCTCATTAACAACAAGCGCTCATCATTGCGAAAAACGAAGTGATAAAGCAATCTTAATACCCGACGAATGCAACCAAGCTACCACTCAACATTCCCGATTACACTTAGATTATTTCTTTTCTAACTCAAAGAAAAACAAACCACCATTATCTTTTACAGAAAAATATCGACTAATAAACGGACCCAAAGTTCCCGATAATACTGGCGCATACATTCGGCGCAAGGGCGGAACCACAAACCATCGATTCAAAAACTTACGAGAAAGAAAAGACACAATACTTAACGGAATAAGACTGTCCTGCCAAAGGCGTGCTGAGGCCGGATTAAACGCCTGATGCTTTACAACGCCCCATCCACATTCTTCAAAAAGCATCCGCCACCCATCAAGATCATAGTAATGGTGATGCTTCCAAAATCGGTCATAGAACTTTCTAAAGTCTTCCGCCATCCCATTTAACTTCAGCGCCGATAATAATTGAAAGATAACCGTCTGTTGATCATAACGATGCGTTGGCACCGTCAGATACATTCGTCCATCGCAAGCGGTGACACGCTTGGCTTCCTTTAATACTTCACGAATAGGAATGATATGTTCTATCACACTATTGGCAAGAACTGTTTTAAATGTTCCATCCTTTTTGGGAATCTGCTGGGCGTCACAACAAATAAGCTCGTCGTACATGTCAGACTGCCGCGCGTGTTTAAGATCGCGATTATCCAAGTCGATGCCCACATCAATCTTCTCGGCAAACAAAACTGAAGCAAAAATTCCATCTCCGCAGCCAATATCAAGAATTGGTTTTTCAAATTTCTGCTGAGATAAAATATGACACTCAAACACCCTTTCAAAAGCCAACGCCAAGGGAGCTTTCCTAATGTAGGACGCGATCCTATCGTTATTAAACTTAATCATTTCTTCTTCGTCGACAAAAGTGTCTTACAAATGTAGGCGATCTCTTCGGCCTTCAACTGAACAAATGACGGAAGGCTTAAAACATTAGCCCCTATATCACGGGCAACGGGAAGCTGTTCTTTAACAAAATCGCGATATAAAGGCATTGTTTGAAACGGATAAAACGCGGGACGGGTCTCGATCCCGGCTTGAAGCATATGTTCCCTAATGCCCTGACGGTTTCCCTTAAAGGCCTTTGGATTGAGTTTAACAGCGACGGCCCAAACAACAGGAAGCACCGGTTTTTTAAATTCCTGCATTGTTATTCCTGGAATATTTTTTAGATGCTGACAATAAAGATCATAGACACGTTTTTTCTGAGCGATAATTTGATCAACCCTTTCCAACTGCGCGCAACCGATTGCTGCCTGTAAATTGGACAAACGAAAATTATGTCCGATGACGCTGTGCCAATAGATTCGTTTTCGATTCATGCCGTGGCTGCGAATCATCTTCATGCGGGCGCTAAGTTTTTTATCCCTGATGGCCACACAGCCGCCTTCTCCCATCGTAATTGTTTTTGTTGCTTGAAAACTGAAAGCTCCCGCGTCGGAAAATGTTCCCGCGTATTGCCCATTGTAACGGGAAAATACGGCTTCAGCCGTGTCTTCAATCAAAAACAAATGATGTTTTCGGCAGATCTCCCGAAGAGGTTTCATATCACAAACATTCCCATAGGTATGAACCGCGCAAATAGCCTTTGTCTTTTTCGTTATAGCTTTTTCAACTTTCGCTGGATCCAGACACCATGAATCGGGATCAACATCAACAAATACCGGCCTCGCCCCAAGAGTAATGGCCATGTTCGCCGGCGAGACAAATGAAAAACCGGGGATAATCACTTCATCCCCTGAGCTGATACCTAGGGCAAGATACGCCAATAACAATGCCGTGGTCCCATTTGAAGTTGTGACGATATGCGGAGCTTTAATGGCTTGTTCAAACTCGCTCTCGAACCGTTCGACGTAAGGCCCGCCGGAGATCCAGGTCGAATCTAAAGCGTCTGTAACGTACTTCTTTTCCAAAGAGGATAATGTGGGTTTCGCCCAAGAATATTTAATTTTATTCATTGTATGCGTCGGTCATCTTGTTATCTTTTTCGCCTCAATCATGAATCCCGTGGCTAACTTTTTCATGTCGACAATTTCAAAGTTTCTTTCTGCTAATTTCTTACGCAGATCACTAACAGAATAATAATAATACCCCCGCACATCAAACACAGGAAATTTATGCCGCACAATGTTAAGCCACGAATCCGCATTTAGGAAATTAAAATAAAAACAATTTGTGAACGGAAGAATATTGTTTAGAAAACTGTCGATCTTATCAACATAGGGCATAACGCCAATAGCGATCGAAACATCCGAACGAGGAATAGGCTGAGAAACCACATCGAACTTATGAAGTTCCACGCATTCTAATTCATGGGTCGTTAAATTATTCTTGGTTAAATCCAAAGCGCTTTGAGTAAAATCGATAGCGAAAACTTTGGCCCCCAAAGATGCCATGTGCTTTGTATAAATACCACAACCACATCCGATATCCGCAACGTTCATTTTCGGACGAATATTCTTTGCGATAAAAGCAGACACCATGTCAAAACGCTGCCGCATGTATTTCTCCTCTAAGGGAAAGATGATTTTCTTGTAAAGGCTCGTTAACGAACGCGGGCCTTGAAGGGCCTCTTCCGATTTCTTGTCGTAAAAACCGCTCCATCCCTGAATATTTTCTTCCCAATATTCTTTGCTGCCGACCTTAGTTTCCATAAAAACACCTTCCTCTTTAATTTTTTACTTAGGTTTTAAGCGTTCTTTAAGAAAGAGTTTAATAGTTTCTATTGTATATTGAACGAAAACTTTCAAAAAACGGCCATTCCCCTGTCCCTTTAACCGCCTGCCGTTAACCACAGGAATTTGTAAAATTTCCGGTTCTGTTTCCTGCAGATAATACATCAATCGAATACAATAATCTCCGTATCCCCAAAATATTTTGTCGTAATCCAATTTCTTTATAACGCTACGGCGGATCGCAAAGAATCCATACAAGCTGTCGGTAATTAACTTTCCCGTTACCAACCGCACAAAAATATTAAATATCCAACTTAAAATATGCCGCCAACGGCTGTCCATTAATCCGCCGTAAACAAAACGGGAAGCAACCACGCAATCATAAAATTCCAAATTTTTGATCATCCGAGGAAGATAGTGCGGTTGATGATTGAAATCACTATCCATAACAACAAACACGTTGCCATCAGCCGCTTCAAGACCAGTCCTAATCGACTTTGCTAAACCTGGATCCGACATCCGTAAAATTGGCTTAACGAAATCGTATTTCTTCTCACAAACGATGCGATAAGTTCCATCTGGGCTGTTGTCATCAACGACAATAATTTGGTGCTTCATATCGGATAATTCCTGATGAATCTTATCTATCAAAACAAGGATATTATCTTTCTCATTAAAAGTAGGAACAATCACTGAAACAAAAAAGTCCGATCTCATTTGGCGCACCGCCTTGATGACGTTTTTAAACGAACTGAAATCATTTCGATCTCCGGCAACGAAGAAATAGTATCCCCCGGGGTGCTCTGCTTCTGAGCTTCACCACAATTTATTTCCTTCATCTTTTTCCTAATTTTTATCCAACTCATACAAGCGAACAAAATTCTTTCTGTTCCCATCGTAACGCAAAAAATATTAACACAGGCAAGCCCAGTGTTGTAAGGATCGCTGAAATTAAAAGCCAAAACCTAAGCGAAGTATCAGGCCAATACTGGATTAATATTTTATGGTCTCCTTGGGCCAGAGGAAATCCTAAAAAACTTTTATTAGCTTTGTAATAATCAACGATCTTTCCATCAACGGTAATTTTCCATTTCTTATCATACGGATATTGGAACACCACCCAGCCTGTCCTGGGAGCGCGGTAATCAATACCCAAGTTATCATATTGACTGCGCCACAGCTTCATGACACCCGTATTTTTATCTGAAGGATAAAGAAAAACAAATTTCTGCCTTGCGACAAAATCATTTTTTGGGACCGCCACTTTCATAACGCCCTCTTTAATATTTTGAACGTCAAAAGTGTAAGGTCGGACCAATTCTCCCTGCGTCTGATTAAACTCCACCCAATTGTTTTCACTGCGCTCAACCAAAAAACGTAAATATTTTTGGTCATCAAAAAACCATGTTGTAGCCCTATGCCTGGGAAAATCCGGCGGCAAATTAAGATTAAAAATAATAATATCTCCCTGCGTATGATGATACGGGATATCACTAAATGTGCTGATTATTTGATTATAGTCAATCTCTTCGTCGTCGCTAATTCTAATATCTCGGGCCCATTGGCTTGGCAAATTCAGTTTCCCAAAAGGATCTTCAACGGCAATAACATCCTTGGCCAACCCGAGAGAACAGATTCGACCCAAAACGCCTGGCGCAGCAATGACCGCCTGCTGGGCCATAAAAGCAGTTCGCTTATTACTTTCAACATAAAGACGCATCTCGGGATCATTCATCCAATTCGCAAAAATTGCATGACGGGGACAGTGTCCGTTAATAAAAAGAAAATTTAAAGTCTGATTAGTCATGTGACGAAAATCAGCGGAGACCCCTCGCGGGAACCATAAATAGATTTCGTCGTTAAAAGAAAAATGCGTTGTAAAGAAATCACGAAAAGGAAATATCTTAGGGTTTGCGAATTCATAACCCACGCTTCCCGATTGCGGCGACACATCAAGAACAACCGGTTTACGGGCGCAGCCTAACAAAAAAAGATTCTTTGAATAAGAAATAATAATAAAAATATCGACCAGCATGAGAACGCACACAACGATTGCCAGAAAAATCCTTGAATAGCCGCAATTTCTGAAATTAAGCCACCCAATGCTAAATATGACAATCCCAGTAAATATAATGACGTAAGTTCCAGACGCCGAAGCCAACAACGGAACGCTCGTCCACGCAAAAACTAACATGATCCCGCCGAGAATCTTCCATCTCAAACGCGAAAATTTCTTCCCCGAACACAATCCGACAATCTCTTGAACCCCTAACACAGCTAACGGCATCAAAAGATAAGCTAGCAAGGCATAACTACCAACAAAATAAGATCTCAAAAGGGTATGCAGTGGGTTTGTCAAAACATTGATCCAATGCGCGATAAGACCGATGTTCAACGTGTCTCGAGGATGATTCAAAAGCCACAACAAGAGGATCGCAAAAGCGAATATCCATTTAACATTATTCCGGCTCAAAACAAGTCCAGCGGCGGCTAGAAAAAAAATGATCCATCCAAAAAATACGGTGGGGTTCGTCAGTCGATCAAAATTTAAAGTATCTTTTAAAAAATGCTGCGGGTCCGCGAAAGATACTTCCATTTTCTTAAAATAATATTCCGGACTTAACATTTCACTGATACGGCTATTGGCCGCACCAAACGCAACATCATGCAATTCAAACTTAACGATATACAAATAAGGGCCGACAATAGCAACAAACACCAAAGAAATTAAAAGAAAACTCTTCCAGTAAGAGGACAATCTGAAATTCCTTAAATGTCTCCCTAACTTTCTTAACCCCTCTCGATTAAAAATAACTGACCATATAACGCATGACAAAACAAAGAAATGGATCACAAAACACAGAAAACCTGCCGTATGAATTATTCCGTTTCCTAAAGCGACGGCTAAAAGCAAGAATATCATCACAAAATACCGCAATTCAAAATCCCGAAAAAACTGGAGAATAAAATATAAAAATAAAGGAACAAAAGAAAAACAAAACGTCCCCCAAAGAAAAGCCGGCTGGCTAAAGAATACTGAGGCAAGGATTGTCCCCAGCATTACAATCCAGCGGTTTTTAACAACATAGTTTAAAAGCAAGAATATCCCGACAACTCTTAAAAACAGGCTTGAAAAAAGATTGCCCCACGCAAAAACATGATGGAAAAGCTGGGCGGAGTTTTCAGAAAACGGCGCTAAAACATAATATATTAAAGCGGTGATGACATTCTGGAATTTAAATAGACCATACGTCGCATAGACAAAGGTCATCGGCATTTGCCCGTAGTAATCCCATAATTGGATACCACCTTGATACAAAAAACTAGTTAAGGTAAAACCCAAACTATGTTCCAAATTATAATCAGACCACAAAATGAAACCCGTTCGAAAAGTAATAAAGACTTCCGGATAGGCCACGATTGAAATAAAGACGGACGCCGCAAATAATAACAACACGGTTCCAAAAATGGATGTGATACGCAATGGTTTCATAATATTAAGAATTTCTAAACTTCACAGTATCCATCGGCCTTACGTTGACACGTTTTATTCTATCGGAATCTGAATTTCTCCGGCGGGAAGTGCGCCTGCGCTGCCGTCATTTAATATTTTACTTTTCACGTACGCTAAATACTGTTGGGTCAGTTCATCTTCCGGCGCCAAATTAAGAGCTCGCTCAAAATAGCGCATCGCTTTAAGGTAGTCGTTGGAATACAGATAACAATATCCGAGAAAAAAATAATTCCGCGCGTCCCTTGGCCTTTGATGGGAAAGATAATCAAAATACACAATGCCGTCATTGTAATTAGTTAAATCTTGATTATAAAAGACTCCCAAAAGATAGTGCGTCCTCTGCTGAGACGCTTTCTTAAAATTAACCGATACAGCAAAAACGACAATGACCAACAGATAGAGCCAGAACGATCTATTAAATAGGAACATCAACTCTTTAGGCATAGGCCTCATTCCTGCCGCCTCTTGAACCAAGGCCAGTTGTGTTCACGATAAAGGTAAATCAAAGACAATATCATAAAAATCAAAAGCGAGGCCGTGACCAGAATATAAATCCATCCGCCGCCCGGCGGGTCGTAACGGAATTCGATGCTGTTTTTTCCCGGCGGAACCCAAACGCCTTTAAACGCAGCGTGCGCGCGAATAAGCTTTTCTTCCCGGCCATTGACCAACACTTTCCAAAATTTTGTAAAACTATCCGTATAAACCAGAAATTTCTTTGAGGGGACATCCACGGTCATTCTCAAATGATTCATATCAAAATGTTCAACCGTGGCACGCGATGGATCGAGCACGACCGCCGAAGAATCCGCCCCCCAATCCTGCGCGGTAAACGTTGCGGCCGGAGCGTCGTTGCCCGCATTGATGTAGGCGGCATTATACCGGCCTCCCAAAACATCTCCCAATGCTCGAACTTCCAAAGGCTTTTCATTAAAAACAAAAACACGGTCATAAAGCCAGAATTTTTGGCTGGTAAATTCGATTAGAGTTTGCTCATTCACCCATTGAGAAAGAAGAAATGCCCCGCGCGTTACACTCACCGGATATCCAATGTATCCCCGTGAATCTTTCATGGCCATGGAATCATAAAAAGACTCATAGTGGACGAACTTAAAAATTTTGCAATCACTCTTAACCTCCTCGGTCGGGCGTGTCCAGGAAAATTGCGGACGGACATGGTCGCTAGGAATCTGGCATTGAAACTGATTTGCGTTCCTGCTGTAATGTCTAAAAATTTCTTGCGGTTGCACAACAATTAGAAACGCCAATCCCAGAAACAATACAAGTTCCTTATGAGCACGGCTAAGATAGACCGCGGCAAAAACAACAAAGCTCCCGGCAACGCTTATTAACGAGGCCAGCGGAATCCCATCCTGGCTGATTAAAAAAATAAATATCCCCCCATGAGAGACGACCAGCCAAAATATCATCCCTTTCTTCTGAGAGAAATTTGTTATTTCCAAATCCCATAGATATTTCAATTGTCCAACGACAAAAAGTATGAACAGCGGAATGATGTAGGACTCAAAGAAAAAAAGATTCCTGAAATATTTAAGAAAGAATACATGATCGTATAAAAACCGGTGGACCGGTGTGACCTCTCCCATCCCAACCAAAGTCAAGAACACAGCAAGCAACGCCAGAAAACATTTCTTTCGATCTAAAGGGACAAAGATGGAAACCAGAATAATCACAAATGCCATGATCGGTATATAAAAGAATTGGTCGATGCCATAGGAAGCTTTGTCTAAATGCGCAAACAACCCCCGCCAGTGGACACGCTCGGCAAGCCCGCCGCCTTGCGATGTTTCTTTGTACGACATTCCCCCTTCTTCATTTAATGTCCGCTCATAACAATCGGTCAATTCTGCATAGTTACAATGCCGCCCAGGAGAAACAACATCTTTACTCGAATCGATCATTTTATAAACAACCAGCGGCGCAAACGCAATCAACTGCCCCATCAGACACACAAGAACCAAAAAGATATTCCGCCGCGTAAAAGACAGCAGCCCCAAAGTAAATTTTTTAAATTCACAAAAATACAACAATGCGCCGATCATCAGAAAAAACAACAACAATGTGGCGAAATAAAAAGGTAAATACGCAATCGTCAGCGTCATAGCGCTAAAGCTTAAGCCCAGAAAATCACTTCTACGGTAACCATCCGAGAACCTTAGCAGGAAAACAAAGAACCAAACCGCCGGCACAAACAATTCCAAAATAGTCACTTGATTAAATATGCTGACGCCTAGGCCAGAAAATAAAAGCATCAAATAACCCATATAAGCCGCTCGTCGATCCTTAAATAAAACCTTAGCCAAACAATAAAATCCAAAGGCCCCCAAGAAATAATACACAAGCACATACGCCATAAAGGCATGATAATAATTCACGCCCAGAAGTTTCAAAACAGGAATGATCTGGGTGACAGGATTAAACAGATTACAAAGGGTGATAGCGTAAAACGGGGTACCCAGAAGAACAAACGGATCCCACAGCGGAACAACTCCGTTTAAAAGATTATTAAAATAGAACTTAGTAACACTATAAATCGTCGCCGAATCCATATTCAAAGGAATGCGGCCTGAAATAAAATCTCTAAAGAGGAACATCCAGATAAGAAACGGAAAGATAAATTTCGCGAGGCTCAAAAACAATTGGGGCAAATGAACTTTAGATAGATTCACAAGATATATCCAGGGATTCTTTTCAATGAGTAAAGACGGAATATTATACAAGACGCTTATTTAAAAAAGGGAATAAAAATCTGGAAACTGCTTTTATAACGCTCATATGGTTGATAAAATGAATTTGCTTAATAAGATTAACAATGGCTCCGCTTCCCTGGCCTGTTTTTCAAATAGTGCAGGACAGACGCTCCATCGTGAACTCGCATGACCACAACCCCTAAAGAAATTACCCCTCACCCGAACAATGCCCGCTGGGTCTATTTGCTTCTGACGGTTCTTCTGGGCCTGCTGATTCTCTGGCCATGGCTTCACTTTCAAGACTGGCTATCCGCCGGCGACCATGGCCGCGACCTAGAAGCAGCCCAAGAGGTTCTGCGCGGCAAAACCGTATACCGTGATTATTGGTGGGTCTACGGCCCGCTTATGCCCTATTATTACGCCATTTTTTATAAGATATTCGGGATCAGCATTCAAAGCATCCTCCTCGGGAAATTCTTAATCAAATTAACCGCCGGAATCTTGTGTTATCTGGCTGTTTCTGTTTCATTCAAACCATTGACAGCGCTGATGACAACGCTTTGGTTTTGGACATTTGCGCAAGATTTCTTTTTTACCTACAGCCATATCGGCGGCATCCTGATGGTCATGGCCGTGATCTGGTGCCTAATGAATTACATCCGTGAACAAAAGGCCTCAACACTCTGGCAAGGGCTGATATTTTGTTTTGTGCTCTCGATGATCAAAGTCAATTTCGGTCTTTCTTCTTTGGCTACTCTCATGACATCGGTCTTTTTCGTCGACCGGATGAACAACGTTCCATTTTCCTCGCCCAAGAAATTGTTCTATTTCCTGGGAATAATCGCGGTTCCTGGTGCTATCTTTTTGATCTACTGGCAGCTATTAAGCCCGTTGCCCTTGTATGAAATTCGCCAATGCTTGCCCTATTCCAATGCCGATCAGCCTTACAACACAACCCCTTGGTCTGCAGTTGTATCATTCTTGAAAATCGCCTGGGGCGAAGCCAGCCGCAGTGCGGCCCTCTTAATTTTCTATATCCTGACTTTCTTCTGTTTAATTCAAACCAGCATAATCTGGTTTAAGAACGAGCTGGAACCGAAACAAAAGAAAATCCTGACTATGACGGTGATTGTTCTGAGCATTTATATCTTAGCCAATTTCCACGAATATTTAAAAAGCGGCGTTTGGTACCGCTGGTTCTGGGCTCAGCCGCCGTTAATCGTCTTAGTTTTTATTATTTTCGAAACAGCAACCCAGAATCTGCACAAAATTATCCGCTCACTCTTATGGGCTGTTATCGCTCTCATGGTAGGAATCATTGTTATAAGCTCATGGCAAGCCGCGATTAGATTCAAGAATCCTCAACAAAAGATTGCCGGAGCACGCGGCGGTGTTTACGTGGCCAACCCGGAAGATTGGGTTCAAACCGTCAACGCAACGACAGAATATTTGAACAACACCCTAAAACCCGACGAAACATTTTTTGCTCTTCCTTACGATATTATTTATTACTATCTTACCGGACGGCCAAGCCCTTCCCGGCAGACTATTTTCTTCGAACATATTAATATTCCTCTGGAACAAGAACGAAAGATCATTCAAGAAATCGAGGAAAAGAAAGTCAATTATATCGTTGTCTCCAACCGTTTTATGTCGCCTGAACGCGGGCTAGGCATTTTAGGAAAAACCTATTGTCCCGTCATCGGCAAATACATCAATGACAATTTTATTCCCGTTATACGTTTTGGTGATTGGCAACATGTGCCGGGGTGGGGTTGGGCACATGGAACGATGATACTAAAAAGAAAAGCTGCGTTATAAAATTTAACAACCCCGTCAACCGGGTGTCGACAGAGTTCACTATTTATCTACATCCGCTGGCTTGTTTTGTTCTTCCTGAATTAAATTCCCTAATTTTTCTCCCATATCTCTCGACCCATTTTGCAACGCTTCTAAAAGGCCTTGCGTGACAACATTCGCGTATTTGACTCCGGCCGCGGAAGTATAAAAACTTATATATTCCTTAAGTTCGTCGTCGGTTAATGATTGATACGTATAAAGGCCGCTAATCATAGCCTCCTGTTTGGATGCCTCTTCGATTTTTGGCCGATTTATTTTCAGCTGTGCTAATAACTGTTCTCTCGAGAAATCGTTCTTGCCAGCCACCGATGACATGGATTCTGTCATAATCAAAACCATATGCATTTTCATTCTGACACTAAATTCTGTAATATGCGCCGCCTGATCCAACCGTTCAAGCATATCGATTCTCGCCGGATCCGGTGGATTGCTCTCAAGCCCGGCCGCAAATGATTGCATTTCACGATAGGCATCGCCAGAAGAAGCCTTTTCTTCCAATTGAGTAATCTTTCGCCCCAAAGAAGAATTCAGCCACGACAATATGGGCTTTATATCTTTATCCGTTAAACCTGCGGCAATATCTGTCTTCATGGATTTAAGCATTGCCGAAGGATTATACGATTGCGACAAAATATTTCTGATTTTCGCCGCCTCCTCGGACTTTATCGCCGGCTCCTGGCTAAGGCGCTCGTCAAATGAAGCACTCACAACCTCGGGCAGTTGTTCGATTTGTCTTTTTAAGCCTGATTTAACAATGATTTCATCTATGTTCTGTCCGAACTTTGAGTCGGCCTGTGAAGCGGTTGCTGAAGAGTTAAATACCAAAACCAGGAACATAAATATTTTAGAAAGGATATTCTTTTGAGTCATCATAACCTCCGGGATTCGTCTGGCATTTGTAATGATGCCTAATTTTAACATCACAATAAATGCCGTAAAGATAATTCATCGACATAAAAAAGCCTCCCTCACCCCGAGGGTGCAGGAGGCTTGGCAATCATTGATGCTGAAGATTATTTTTTGTGCCGAAAAGTGATTCGACCTTTGGTTAAATCATACGGTGACAAAGCCACGGTGACCGCATCGCCTGGAATAATTTTAATAAAAAACTTTCGCATCTTGCCGGCTGGATAAGCGATAATGTTGTGTCCATTCGGCATGACCACAGAAAATTGGGCGTTGGATAATGCCTTGGCAACAATTCCCTCGACCTCAATAGCTTCTTCTTTCGACATAAACTCTCTTTCGTTAGGTCAATTCATCAACTTTGGTTTTCACTTAAATGAACATGGCAATAAAGCTCAGAATTATAAATACTCAACGCGTGCCTGCATCCTTGTTTCTTGCAAACCCTCCCCTTGGAGAATTTCTTTAACTGGCCTTTTTTCTTGGACTTCTTAGCGTACATAGCAGCCTTTTATCCATCTGACTTTTTTATTGAATTGCATTTGCGTTGCGTCAATCTTCAGCTTTATTTAAACTTTTTCTTTTTTCTTGAAAACAATTTTTCCAGCAATAATCTCTTCAAAGACCGTCGTAATGATTTTATTTGAAGAAGGTTTTTCAATCAAAGATGGCTTTCCTGAAGCAAGCTCCAAAGCACGCATCATGGAAATCCGAACGAGGGAAAAAAGCCCTCCTCCCGACTTGTGAAGCAAATCTTCCGTACAAAATACCCCATTTAATTGCATCGCCTTTTTGCTCTGACTAAATGACATAATGATCTCCTTCTAAAATTTAACTTAATTAAGAAACTTTCCCGGCATGAAGGCGGATTTCAAAAGCAAGAAATCCTTTGTGAGAATGTTGAATTTCAAACTCAACTTCCTGTCCTTCTGATAAATCCGAAAACTCAGTATCCCAAAGGCATTGTTTGTGAAAGAGGGCCTCATCCCCGTTCTTTGTTCTTATGGAGCCATACTCCTTGTCGTGAAATAACTTAACAATATTTCCTATCTGCACCGCAAACCCCCTTAGTACTTCTAAATCACTTTTGACAGACAAGAAATTTCTAAAATCACGCGCCATGTTTCTGTGCTACGGGGAGATTACTATTTAACTAAGGTTTTCTGCCAAATTTTTGCATTCATAATCAAAATATACAAAGCCCCTGGCGAAAATCCTCAATTATTTCGCTGAAAATCAAAAATTCAGGATAGATAAATAGACGATAAATCTGGCAGATTTCAGGAAAGAAGATCGAGATCTCTGTTTGGTGGGAATTATCTATTTAAATGATCTGCGTTACTATAACCTCAATCGGGGTAAAACACAACGACTATTAAAATATATACCCAAAAACCACCCCATAAGAATCCTTTTGGTACCTTGGGCTTTTTCGACTTAAAAACCAAAACCCAACCGTTCAAGGATTCTTGGATGGTTGTAAAGCCACGCGGCGACCAACAGGAGTCCTGGCTTTATGGATACCTCCCTATCTTATTGCACTTAAAATCACCTTTCCGTGGCCCCGAAAAGAATCCTTTTCGGAACTCCCGCCAAACCGACTGGTCAAGAATTCTTGACCAGGAGTCCATAAAGTCACCTGCCGACCTACGGAAGGCGGGACTTTATGGATACTTTTTCCTTATTGGCCTGGAAACAATTGTTTCCAGGCCCCCGCCAAACTTCTCTGTAAAAACAAAAACCTTTCCGCCCGTTACGGGATGGAAAGGTTTTTGTTGAGGAAATTTGGCGGGGCCGACGAGATTCGAACTCGCGGTCTTCAGCGTGACAAGCTGATATGTTAACCAAACTACACCACGGCCCCGTTAAAGAACAGAAAAGCAAACAAAAGAGTAGACAAAAACTCCGATATTTTAATCTGCAGCTTATCTTCGTACTGCTTACTACATACTACTTACTTATAAAATGGGCGGTGCTGGGATCGAACCAACGGCCTATTGAATGTAAGTCAATTGCTCTACCAGCTGAGCTAACCGCCCATATCTAATTCGTTTCGAAATATCCGCAGGCATCAACATCATCGCCTGATCTACCTCTCCCATTTCAGAGGAAATTCTCAAAAAGATTTGTCTCTTTAATAATCAAGACGAAGGTCAATTGGAACGGGCGGTATAATACTATAATAAAAAATTACTGTCAAATGGTTTGCTCCCGCATCCCGAACACAGCTCCCGTTTTCTAATAAAAAGTCTGTTACGGCCTTTTATTAACCTTCTTCTTACCAATGAAAACGATAACTATCCAGAAAACCAAAAAAAAGATAACATACCGCCGCTCCAAAAAACGTCATCAAAAATCCATAAATCAACAAATGACGGAATAATTTCTGCTTATTCTCATGGTGCGCGGCAGCGGCAATGCAAAGTGCCCCTAATGTTGAAAGAGGACTGACGTCGACCACGTGACTACCGACGTTAATCGACGCGATGACAGCAACAGGATTGCCTCCGCCGATTTTCTCAATTAAACTTAACACCGTCGGAATAAATGTCGGCAAAACCACACCGGAAGAACTGGAAAAAATCGAAACAAACCCAGCCACAAAAGCCATAACGCCCGTAACATTTTGAGGATTTGATATCTTAGCTAAAAAAGAAACAAAAAGACTCAAACCGCCTGTTTGCTCCAAAACGGCAATCAGAGAACTCAATCCGCAGACCATCATGATAACGCTCCACGGAACAATTTTCATAGCTTCATCCGTATCCGCGGCGCCTGACAACGTCAATATTGCCCCCAACCCTATGGCAAGATACCCAACATCCGCCCTTAATAAGACTGTTCCCACAACCAAGGCAACAATCGCAACCAAAGTCCATTGTTGCGCAGGGCTCCAGGGTTCGCCAGATATTCGCAATTGGGTTGAATCAAAATCTTTAAGGGGCTTTCCTTTTTTCTTTATATAAAAACTAAAAACCACATAACTGACAAACGCGATCCCCGTTTGAATTAACAAACTAGGCAGGTACACCTGTGTCCACGGATTCATCACGAGGCCAAGATTCGCGATCAAACCATTAGATATAATCCCGGTCACCGCAAACGGAGAAAATGTTCCGGCATTAGCCCCGCTGACTAACATCACGGTCATCATTAATCCGCTGATCCCTGACTTTTTACCGACGGTCATGGCCAAAGGAGCGAGCAATGCAACAGCTCCGATATTTCCAGGCCCGATGGTTGATAGAACGAGCGCCATTAAGAAAAAAATAATGGGCAGATTCCTGGCCTTTCCTTTAGCGGCCAATACTGCTAAATGAGAAAGCCTGTCCAAAGTTCCGTTGGCGCTGGCAAGCCCGAAAAACAATGTGACACCAAATAAAGTTATAAATAGCGAGAAGGGAAAAAAGTGGACAACATCGTGGATCGGCATGCCGGCTAAATAAAAACCAATTACCCAGCTGGCCCCCAAGGCGAGAATACCGGCATTAACACGCGGCATCCAGCTGACCGAAATGACAGCCACCAATGCGGCAAAAGACAGCACAGATAAATCCATACTTTTAATCCTTAGTGAGTAAGCTTACTGTGAAAACGGCTGTAGCCGAAATAAATCAAAAATCCGATCGCAAGCCAAATGAGAAGACGCATCCACGTCTCAGCGCCCAACGAATACATTAGCGTCAAGCACACGAGAATGCCCGCGATCGGCGTCCACGGAAAAAATGGCGTACGATAAGGCCGATGTAACGCAGGCTGAGTATAACGCAGGACTAAAACCCCGGCGCACACGATCACAAAAGCGAACAATGTGCCGATGCTTGTCATGTGCCCGAGTTTCGAGATCGGAAAAAATCCGGCAAACACGCTCACAAAAAACATAAAGAGAATATTCGAACGCCACGGCGTGCGCCAGATAGGATGAACATCGCTGAACAATTTCGGCAAAAGCCCGTCGCGCGACATGGAATAGAAAATACGCGACTGCCCGTACAACAAAACCAGAATAACCGATGAGAAACCAGCGATAATCCCCACTTTGATCATCTTCTGCAACCACGGAAACGCGGTACGGTTAATGGCGGTAGCAACCGGTGCCGCATCTCCCCGCATGTCCTGATAGTTCACCATACCGGTCAAAACCAAAGCGAAAACCACGTAAATAATCGTGCACACAAACAAAGAACCCAAAATACCGATCGGAATGTTCTTTTGCGGATCCTTGGATTCCTGCGCCGCCGTCGACACACAGTCGAATCCGATATACGCGAAAAACATAACGCCTGCCGCGCGCAGGATCCCGCTCCATCCGAACTCACCAAATTTTCCAGTGTTCTCAGGAATGAACGGAACATAATTATCCGGATTAATGTAAAAAATACCAATACCGATGAACACCACAATGACCGCAAGCTTAATAACTACGATGATCATATTGGCCGAGGAGGATTCCTTAATGCCCAACATCAAAAGCACAGACGCCAGAAAGATAATGAAGATGGCCGGAAGATTGATGATGCCATGAGCCGCGGTCCCATCGGCAAGTGTCATGTTGTCAAAAGGACTTGCGGCAAGCTGCGCTGGAATAACCAGACCAATATCTTTTAAAAAGGATGTAACGTAACCCGACCAGGCAACGGCAACCGCGGCGGCACCCATGGCATATTCCAAGATCAAATCCCAGCCGATGATCCAGGCTATCAATTCACCAAGTGTGGCATAAGCATATGTGTAGGCGCTCCCCGCCGTCGGAATAAGAGAAGCAAATTCGCTGTAACACATTCCAGCGAGCGCGCAGGCAAAAGCTGCGATGAGAAAAGATATGACGACCGCAGGCCCAGCATTCTCGGCGGCGGCAATTCCAGTTAAAGAAAAAATCCCGGCGCCGATAATAACCCCGACCCCGAGCGCCACCAAACTTTTGGGCCCCAACGTTTTTTTAAGGGAATGTTCCCCATCCTCGGACTGGGCGATAATCTCGCTGATCGGTTTCTTGGCAAAAAGATTCATACAAACCGCCTTTCCCTATTTGACCTTCCCCGCATCCAAGGTTGGAAAGATTTTTATGTTCGCCGGATTTCTTTTAATATGCCCTGAGCGGCTTCATAAGGTGACACTGCCGCAACGATCGGCCGCCCCACGACAAGAAAATTACTGCCGTTTTGAATCGCTTCTGCCGGCGTCGCTGTTCTTTTTTGATCGCCTTTGTCCGTTCCCGCAGGGCGAATGCCTGGAGTAACTATGAGGAAATCTTTTCCTAAATTTTTGCGAAGAACCATAACTTCTTCAACCGACGCAACAACACCGTCAAGCCCTGCCTGTTTAGCCAATTGCGCCCGTTCTAAAACAATCGATTCTGTCGACACATCTTTGACAGCGCTGGTCAATACTGTGACACCGACGATCAAAGGTTTCTGAATATTCAACGCCTGGGCCTTCTTTTGCGCGGCAGCCACAGCAGCTTCCATCATTTCTCGCCCGCCGATCGCGTGCACCGTCATCATAAAAACATTTAAACACGTCGCTGATGTGACAGCGTTGGCAACCGTGTTCGGAATATCATGAAATTTTAAATCCAGAAAAACTTTCTTACCTAAGGACGTGACGATTTGAACCGCTTCAGGACCATAAGCCGTAAACAATTGACTGCCGATCTTATAAATATCAACGCTATCGCCCAACTTGACAATCAAAGCCTTAGCCTCGTCGAGCGTTTCGACATCGAGGGCGACAATAAGAGGATTTATTTTATTCATAATCAATATCCTATACCAGGGCGGGTTTTAAACCTGCCCCTACGTTTATTTCCTTAAAGATCCTACTATTTCCCGGATATCCTTAATTTTATTTTCCTTCATATACGCCTGAATCCCCTCGAGAACTTCCAGCGGCGCGCGGGGATTGACAAAATTCGCGGTGCCGACGGCAACCATGGTGGCCCCGGCAATTAGGAATTCCAAAGCATCATTGGCCGTCATGATCCCACCCATACCGATGATGGGAATCTTAACGCGTTTATAAACATCGTGGACCATCCTAAGGGCGATGGGACGGATCGCCGGGCCGCTTAATCCGCCGGTAAAATTTCCTATGCGCGAACGACGTGTCTTCACATCGATCGCCATTGCTGTAAATGTGTTAATCAAACTGATGGCATCCGCGCCGGCATGTTCGGCAGCGACGGCGATTTCTGAAATATCTGTCACATTTGGAGAAAGTTTAGCCGCGATCGGAAACTTTGAAATCTCTTTTAAACGTTTGACCAGCCGGCGCGTCGCCTCAGGATCCTGGGCGACCAAGGTTTTGTGCCCAAGGTTCGGGCAGGAAAGGTTTAGCTCAAGAACGCTGATTCCCGTCTGCCCGTTTAATTTCTCGACAATTTCAACAAACTGTTCTTCGTTATGCCCCAGAATACTAATAATTAGAGGAACACCGATCTTCTTGAAATTCGCAAGTTTTGTTTTAATGAATCCATCGATCCCGGGGTTTTCAATGCCGATGGCGTTAATCATTCCCGACGGCGTTTCAAATATTCTAACCGGCGGGTTGCCTACCTGAGGATGGCACGTCACGGTTTTCGGGACAATCGCGCCGAGCTTCCTGACCTCTTCAAGATTGTAATATTTTTCGGCATGGCCAAATGTGCCGGAGGCAACAGTGACGGGATTTTTGAATTTGATACTGCCAATGTTGACGGAAATATTCATAATTAAGTGCTCAGTGGTCGGTGCCCAGTGGTCAGAACAGTGTTCAGCTTCTCTAGCTGACCACGGACCAATGGCCACTTCGTTAATGAAACTTTACTTCGCTTATATCAAAACACGGCCCGTCGTAACAGACCGTCTTGTACCCTGACTTCGTTGGTATTGAACATCCCAAACAGGCACCCAATGCGCAGGCCATGATTTCCTCGCACGCGGCCTCACCATGCAAATCATGTTGGCCGCAAAATTTCTGCACAGCCGCCATCATCGGATTTGGTCCGCACGTGTAAATCATCGTTGTTTTACTATCTAACGTAATCTTTGAAAATAATTCCGATACACGGCCTTTAGCTCCCACACTGCCGTCGTCGGTCGCGACAAATACCTTAACTCCATTTTCTTTAAATTCCTTCATCGGATAAACATGGCCTTTGGTACGCCCGCCGTATAGTAGGATCAACTCCAACTTTTTTGCTTTAAGAATATCCGACAAGGCCAAAAACGGCGCGACACCTATTCCGCCGGCAATCATAACAACCTGCTTGATATTCTTTGACGGAAGCGTGAACGGATTTCCCAACGGGCCTAACACATCAAGCTCGTCCCCTTTTTTCTTTGAGGCAAGCAGTTGTGTTCCAGGGCCAATGGGCTCGTAGAAAATCTCGACTTGCTTCTTAGCACGATAAACAGAAAATGGCCGGCGGAAAAACGGTTCAAGGCCATCGCTGGTACGAATGTGAATGAATTGCCCTGCTTTAACCTCGCGGGCAAGTTCGGGCGCGTCAAAGGAAAGACGAAAAAAGCGAGGACAAAGTTTATCGTTCGATACGACGCGGTAGATGTTTTGGAGTTGTTTCATAATTATTATGTGATGCGTAATGCGTTGTGCGTTGTGCGCTAGCGACGCACTGCGCAAAACGCATTACTTAAAACTGACAATTTCTACAATAAAACGTACTGCGACCGCCCTGGACGATCCGAACGATGGGCGCAGAACAACTCGTACACGGCTCATCTTCACGGGCATATACTTTAATGCGCTCGTTGAATCTTCCCTTTTGCCCCTGGCCGTCGCGGTAATTACGCATAGACGAACCCCGGTATTTGATCGCTTCTTTTAAGACCTCAACGATTATCTGATGCAGACGATTAATTTCCGTCCTTTTAAGACTCGAGGCACGTCGTCTGGGATCAACTTGGCTTCGAAACAATATTTCCGCAGCATAGATGTTGCCAATTCCGGCAACAAAAGTATGGTCTAAAAGAACGCTTTTAACGGCTACTGATTTTTGCTTAAATTTTTCTCGAATATACTTGGAATTAAACGTTTGATCAAACGGTTCAGGCCCAAGCAAACTAAAATGCTTAAAATCGTTCAGATCGGAAATGAGCGATAAACGTCCGAATAACCGCTGGTCATTATAAATTAAATGCGAACCATTGGAAAGCGTGAAAATAACTTTGGTTTCCTTCAATAACACGTCCGGCAACGTCTTAAGATAAACCAGTTGGCCTGTCATCATGAGCTGAACAATCAGATAATAACCCTGATCCAGCGACAGGATAATGGCCTTGCCTCTGCGGGAAATATCCCGAATCATCCGTCCCTTCAGACGGGATTTAAATGGATTAGGGGCGATGCCACGAATAACGCGGGCATCCACCACGCGCACGGCATCAATCTTTTGTCCCAACACCGATAGGGTCAAATCTCGCTTGACGGTTTCAACTTCAGGGAGCTCGGGCATGCTATTGGTCGTTTCTGCGCTTTAAAACTTCCTGCGCCTGTTTTTCATCGCCATACATGCGATATAAGAATGCTAAATTATCATAAGTCACCTTATATTCTGGATCCACCTTCATGGCACGCTCAAAATATTGGACAGCCAAATCTTTTCTTTCTAATTGCGTGTAATCAATCGCCAAATTATTCATCGCAAAAAGATGTTTGGGATTAACAGCAATGGCTTTTAAATAATAGGGCACGGCTTGCCCGGGACAATTCTTGCGGTCATACGCGATCCCGACGGCATAATACACATTCGCGTTATTCGGCGTATGAATTAAATTTTCCTGCAAAAATGTCAGCTCATTCTGCCAAACAAAATTTCGCTTATATGTAGCCCCTGCATAAAACGCAATTAACAACACCATCACCCATGCCCAGATTTTCTCATTCTTAAAGACATCATAAAGCAATGTTGGAAGTAAAATTGCGAATCCGACCATAGGAAGATAAAGCCAATGTTCATAAATAACCGATCGATGAACAAAACAGGGATGGATAAACTCGATAAAAATCGTTATAAAAAACCAACCGATCACAAAACTTCGCAAACGATATTTCTTAAAGCTTTGAATACCGTACATAATAACGGCGGCGATCAGCCCTATTGAAAAGATCGTCGACCAATCAAACAGGCCCCGGGCAACAGGATAATCATAATCAAAAATTTGCGGAAACGGCCAGACCAGCATGCGCAAATAAGTCCGCAAGACATTGATCTCCGTGAATAAATAATTCCAATCAAAATAACCAGACACCAACTGGCTTCTAAGGCCCAACCTCGAAGACTGGTCCGACATCAATAGAAGAGGCAACAGGAGCGCTAATACAAAAAACGGAATTAACCGACGGGCCCTGCGAATCAGCGACTCATTCTTCCCATCGAAGAAGAAAAACTCATGAATCAATAATGCTGCCGGAAGCGTTACGGTAAATTCTTTTGTCAACAAACCAAAAATCATCGCAAGGACGCCCCAACTCAAATAATACGATTTATGCTCAAGGCGCGCCTTAAGATACGCAAGGATCGTCAGCAAATAAAACATGGCGGCCAACGATGCCGCCCGCTGAGTGATAAAAGAAACCCCCTCCGTTTGAATAGGATGGGTTAAAAAGACGAGCGAAGCAAAAAAAGCAATCCGCCTGACGGGCCAAGCGCGATGAGCGGATGATAAAATTGGTGTTAAAAATAAATACCGCGCCCAAGCCCCGACGAGTAACGCATTGACGATGTGAATTCCTATATTGACTAAATGATAACCAAAAACATCATAGCCCGATAACCAATAATTAAGGGCAAAGGTGATGCCAACCATAAAACGCGTATGAAACGCCTGCCAAACCGCCTGCCAATTATGAATATCACGGACCGCAAGATTATCTGCGACCATGACAAAATCATCACTAATGAATTCCCCGTTTAAAACATTGGAATAAATTAAGAATCCAATCAAACAAACAATAATAAATTCAAGGGAATTAGAATCACTGCGTATGGGGCGGGAAGGATTGGTCATTTCTAATTAATAATTCCAAGATCGCTTCTTAATCAACAAAAACAATCAATACCGTCAACTACTTCTTAGTTTCTTGACCATGGACTTTAACTTCTTATCGAAATCATTGAGGTCTTTAACTTTGATCATCCCGGGAATTTTCCAGTTTCCTAAATCAAAAACCGGCCGGCCGTAGACAAGGCCATAGCAAATTTCCGACTGGGTTCCAAAGCTTCCCGGAAGGGCTACGATGACATCCGCAGAACAAGCGACCATGGCGTTACGAGCATAACCGATGGTCGTCGGGAGCGCAATATCGATATAAGGATTGGCATCCGTTTTATGGTTACCCGGAAGAAGGCCAATCGTAAGCCCGCCTGCACTTTTTGCCCCCTTGGAAACTGCCATCATCACTCCACCTAGACCACCACATATGGTAATACATCCTAATTTTGCAATAATTTCACCTGTTTTGTGGGATAATTGCTCCACTTTGCTACTTGCCTTGCTTCCACCAATAACCGATATAGTGATCTTTTGTGTGCGCATACCTAGTTTTCCCCAACTTGTGGACGTTCTGTGGATAACCACAACATGTTGTTATAACAGAAACTAAAATTGATCTTAATAAAGCAGTTGCGATAAATGTGCCGACGGAAGAAAAGCTCGCACGTCACAATTTGCCCGAAATGCAGATTAGGTTCATTTCTCTGATTCGAAACGCGCCCGTCCTAAAGGACGGTCGCGCTTTTTCTTAATTCAAAGGCAAAAGAAAACGCGCCCGGCGGGAATTGAACCCACACCCACAGCTCCGGAGGCTGTTGCCCTATCCGTTAGGCTACGGGCGCAATTACCTTGATTTTTTATTAGAAAGATTGCGCCAAGTCCCCGAAGGGGACGGGCGCAAAGACTTTGATGTTTTATTAGAAAATATGCGCCCAGTCCTCGAAGAGAGCAGACGCAAATCATTAATAAAAAACCAAGCAATTAAAATAGCGATAAGCATAATCATCATTGCGAACGGTGAGCGAAAGCGCGGAGCGAATCAACCTTATTTAGCATAGCGGTTCGCCCGGGTAAGCCCGGGAAGCCTGGCCTGCGGAGGGGCAACGTTAAGATTGCCTCAGCTTCCTTCGGAAGCTCCGCAATGACGGCATTCCCATTTTTTCTGTCATTTCAATGAGCTTTATAAACTACATTTCCGCCAAAGATCGTGTATTCTACTGTTCCTTTAAGCTTTCGTCCAATAAAAGGCGTGTTCTTTGATTTGGAGACGATATCTTCTTTCGTGAATATCCATTCTTTATCTGGATCAATGATCGTTAAATCAGCGTCCTTGCCTTCGCGTATTTCGCCTTTATTACTCAGTCCAACGATACGAGCCGGGGCCGCTGACATCTTCTCAACCATCTGTGGCAGAGAAATAATTCCGGGAGCCACTAATTCGGCAATGGTCAATCCAAGGGACGTCTCGAGTCCAATGATCCCAAACGGCGCCTGGTCGAACCCCACTTCTTTATCTTCAAGCGTATGCGGAGCATGATCAGTCACAATACAATCGATCGTGCCATCCTTGATTCCTTCTTTAATCGCATCCACATCTTCCTGAGACCTTAAGGGCGGGTTCATTTTTGTCGACGGGTCAAAACCTCTGACTGCGTCATCCGTCAATGTGAAATGATGCGGGCAAGCCTCGGCCGTTACTTTAACTCCCTGACTTTTAGCAAATCGTATGAGTTCGATGGATCGCTTTGTACTCATATGGCAAAGATGCACGCGCGCATCCAGATATTTGGCAATCTCAATGTCCCGTCCGACAATCACACTTTCGGCGATCACAGGATCTCCCTTTAAACCCAATTCCGTCGAAACAAATCCTTCATTCATAACCCCGCCGCTGGTGAGTAGAAAATCCTGGCAATGTTCAATAATCAAAAGCCCCACCATCTTGGCGTACTGCATGGCTAAAAACATGAGCCTGCTGTTAAGCACGGACTTTCCGTCGTCGGAAATCGCCAGACAGCCAGCCTGCTTAAGCTCATTCATGTCGGTCAATTCCTGATCACTTTGCCCTTTGGTGATAGCGCCAATAGGGATCACATTGCACAAGCCTATTCGCTTGGACTCATTGATCACATAACTGACAATCGGCCCGTTATCAATGACCGGATTAGTATTCGGCATGCACATAACCGTCGTAAATCCTCCACGAACCGCGGCTCTTGAACCGGTTTCAATCGTCTCTTTATCCTCACGCCCAGGTTGACGAAAATGGACGTGGATATCAATAAGTCCTGGCAAAACTTTCTTACCGCGGGCGTCAATGACCTGATGAGAACCTTTCTCGATCGATGGCGCAATCTTAGTAATGACCCCATTCTCGAGAAGAATGTCTTGCTCTTTGGCATGAATCTTATCGGCGTTGACGATAATGGCATGTTTGATTAAAAGCCCCATATCAACTCCCCATGGCTGATTAAAATCTTGAAATGAATACAAATTGCCGTCATTGCGAGCGCCGACAGGCGCGAAGCAATCCTATTTGCACATAAGATTGCTTCGTCGCTCCTTCGGAGCTCCTCGCAAAGACGTTTTTTATTATTATTTTTCATGCTTTACCCCGTACTCGATGATTTCCCCAGCAACAAATATAAGACCGCCATCCTCACAGCAACACCATTGGTCACCTGATCCAGAATTACTGATTTTTCTCCGTCGGCAACTTCGGCTGAAACCTCAACGCCGCGATTAGTCGGCCCTGGATGCATAACAATAATATCAGGCCGCGCGTCTTTTAATTTGGAGGCGTTCACACCAAACATCCGTGCATACTCTCGAATTGAGGGCAGGAAATGATCCTTTTGACGTTCCATCTGAAGGCGCAGTGCAATGACTGCATCAGAATGATTCAAAACTTTCTTAAGATCATAACTCACGTCGACACCCATGCGCTCAATCCCCACCGGCATAAGCGTTGCCGGGCCGCAGACTGTAACCTTGGCCCCGAGCTTGATTAATCCTTGAATATTCGATCGAGCGACCCGCGAATGCAGGATATCTCCGACGATCGCAACATTCAGCCCTTCAATTTTACCTAACTTCTCCTGAAGCGTAAACATATCTAACAAAGCCTGCGTCGGATGGGCGCGGCAGCCGTCACCGGCATTGACAACAGATGCTTTGAGCCCGTCGGCAAGAATCTTCGGCGCGCCGGAGGATTTGTGGCGGACAATGATCAAATCCACATTCATCGCTTCAATATTTCGCGCCGTATCTAAAATGGATTCACCTTTGGTCGTTGAGCTCGCCGAAACCGAAACATTCAAAGTGTCTGCTGAAAGTCGTTTGGCGGCAAGCTCAAATGAAATGCGGGTACGCGTGGAAGGTTCAAAAAAAAGCATGACCACTGTTTTCCCCCGAAGGGCGGGAACTTTTTTAATGTCGCGCGAGGAAACTTCCTTAAAAGACTTTGCCGTCTCAATCACAAGTTCAATCTCTTTGCGCGTAAAATCACTCAGGTCCAGCAAATCATGATGACGCCATTCGCTCGTCATAGTTTGTCCTCCACCATTACCTGGTCTTCTTTGCCGTCGACATCCTGAAAAATCACCTGAACATCCTGCTGCCGCGATGTGGGAATATTCTTGCCGACAAAATCTGCCCGGATCGGAAGTTCCCGGTGGCCGCGGTCAATCAAAACCGCCAATTGGATCATCGAAGGCCGGCCAAAATCGGCCAAGGCATTTAAAGCCGACCGGATGGTTCTGCCTGTAAATAAAACATCGTCGACCAAAACTATTTTCTTGTCCTGAATATCAAAACCAATTTGGGTTTCACGCACGATCGGCTGAACATCAATCGTGGTTAAGTCATCACGATACAGAGTGATATCAAGAATCCCAACCGGGACATCAACGCCTTCAATCGTTCTGATCGCCTCAGTAAGCCGCTGCGCCAAAACCACCCCGCGGGTGCGGATACCAACCAAGCAAAGCCCTTGCGATCCTTTATTTTTCTCCAAAATCTCGTGAGCCATACGTGAAATTGCTCGACGAACGGCTTCTTTATCCATGATTTTGCTGTTGACTGTCATGACGACCTCAAATTAGAAGTTGTATCCCCACTCAATTCGTTTGTGAATTTTGAAAAATACAAACGAATTGCGACAGTGAGGATTGCAGGCAAAAAAATAACCCACTCTCTAAATTCATAGAAAGCGGGTTTAAATTCCGACACTTGAATAACATTTTTTTCATAAAACCTTCCCGGCTTCACAGAACCGAGTTAAAGGAAATTTCAAAGTTGCTAAACTATAACACCACCCCTGGAAACTGTCAAGCAAACCGAAAATCTTAAACCCACCCCCGGGCGGGCCAAGAAAACGCTTTCTGATTATATAGATTTTCGGTTGTTTTGACTTTTAGATAAGATATACTCTAAGTAATATTATTGATTGATTTTATACTTCCATTTGAGGTGAGATATGAAACAATTATTTCGTAACCTGACGATCTTATTTCTTTTATCAACGCCTTCCCTGTTGAGTGCTGACACCCTTTCATTAACGACCTATTATCCCGCACCATTCGGTTCCTACAACCTGCTTAAATTAACGCCGAATACAGACGCTAGTATGGGTGTCTGCGACAGCTCAAAGACCGGATTGTTTTATTTAAGCAGCAATTCCTTTGAACTAAAGATTTGCACCGGCACCGCCTGGAGCTCAACTAATCCCTGGACATTAAACACCACAACAAAGATTGTTTATTTAACCACTAGCGACACCGACACAGCTTACAAGGCCGGCATCGGTACGTCGACACCCGACACCAGATTTCATGTGAAAGGCATTGATGATACCACTCACGGCCAACTGAAGATTGAATCCACGGGTGCCGAGGCTCAGCTAACTTTATTAAATCTTAATGGACAGAGAGCCAAAATCATCATGTCGGATGCGGCAGGCTCTGAAGGATTACGTTTTGTAACCAATAATATTGATAGACTGGTTATTGATGAAAACGGTAATGTCGGCATCGGCGGAATAACGGCGCCCGATACCGCCTTAGAAGTAAAAGGCGGCGATAACGCCAACTTCGGCCAATTGGAAGTAAAATCTGCAGCCAATGACGCAAGAATATCTTTATATAACTCGGCCGGCGCAAGTGCAACAGGCCGTGGGGACATCATGATGTCACGAACAGCCGCTTCTGAAGGATTACGATTCCTCATCAACGGCGCAGACAAAATGATCATTGATGAAACCGGAAATGTGGGCATTGGCCTCACCGCTCCTGCTGCTTTATTTGATATCGCCCGCAATCCGGCGGCAGGAATTGTGCCAATCGCAAAGTTTGATAATATGTATTTAATGGATGAAAATGGTGCCGGTTATACATCCAACGCCTTATGCAACGGCACTAACTGCGCGTCCACAGATACTAGTTTTATGGGCGTGCGCATGTACGGAGATTCGACTAATCTATATAATATGACTCTCGGAGTTCCATTTAGTGCAGGGGATAATTCCAGCATATCTCTGAATGTCGGCAACGTGTCCCAGCTCATTGCAAGCCGCACCGCGGTCGTTACCGATTCAAGCGTTAACGTCGGCATCGGCATCGCCGCGCCGGTTTACAAATTACATGTCAACGGCACCATAGGCGGAAAACTTGACAGCGCTAACCCAACCTTCGAAGGGGAACTTAAAGTAGATTGTAAAACGACCCCCGGAAGCTGCTACGCGGTTTACGCGCCGTAAGAAATACTAAATCCCTTCTCTCAAACGCACCCAAGCTATTCCCATCTTTTTATCATACCCGTAAAAACGGATTATCTTATATATGGTAAACTCGAACAAAAATCTATTTTCACGTGGTGCCCGCAAGCATCGGGTAAAAATTGATTCACCCTTTCACAACTCCCTCACGCTCCTCAAGCAAATTCGAGAGAACCCTACCTTCGCCCGCCTTTAAGATTGTTCGCAACGATGGGAAACTCGTCATTGCTACGACAAACTTTCCGTCTTTGCGAGCGACTAACGGGAGCGAAGCAATCTTTTACGCATGTTAGATTGCTTCACCTCGCTTCGCTCGGTTCGAAAAAACGAGAGCATCCGTCATTACGAACGACGAGCCTGCGTTTTATTACGACGAGGAACGAAGCAATCTTATTTGACGATAAAATTTAAAACGATATTCGCATCAGGAGTTAAGGAACACACGTGCAGGTTGAACTCGGGCAGGAACCGCCGCAGGTAGGCGCCGATATTGTAGCGGCTTGACAGACAGGCCTTAGCCCTCCAGAACAAGAACATGTTAAAGACGGAGCTGGAGCGCAAAAACCACTAGTATTGCAAATCGTTTTAGGGCAATCTTTCGCTGGCCAACTTGTCGGAGTACAACCCGCCGTCTTCGTCCCGGAGCAAAGCCCTCCGCATCCATTAGAACAAGTAGCGCCAATACACGTGCTGGCGGCACAGGAACAACTCGGCACGCATGTAGTACTGCAGCTGGGCGCGGGCGCCACCGTATAAGTCGAAGGTATCGAAAATACCCCCGGGTCTCCGTCTGTAAAATGGGGCTTTATGGAATACGTATACGTTTGCCCCATAACCGCACTGGTATCCCCCCATATTTCGCCATCGACAACAAGGGGTGATATCTTATTCGCATCTGTGGGAATGCAGGTCCCATTACATCTATAAATATAGAACCCAGTTTGGGTTGGATAATTACCCGTAGCCTGCGGTATCCAAATAGTAGTATTGTCGTCACATTTCCGATATGGTTTATGCTGTTGGACTTTAGTCCCATGGCATATGCCGCACCCGCTATCACAGACATCATCAAACCACATAGTACTCGCGCAGGGACAAGGGTTTATTGTTGACACCATCGTATAAGTTACCGGCGCAGAAAAAGGCCCCGTAACACCCGTCGAAGTATTATAGCTCCTTGAAAAATACGTGTATGTCTGCCCCATGACCGCAGTGGTATCAGCAAAATCATCACAGTTAGTGACTGGGCCTGATATGTCAACCGCGGCCGATGATACGCACGTGCCCGCGCATCGATAAATAATGCCTTTATCAGCCCCTATATTATCGCAACCCGGGATGTCTATAAAAATAGTTCCATCGTTGGGGCATTGCTGATATACCGTCGGAGTAGTTGAACAATTAGCAGTTCCGATACACGATCCTGGGCATGTATCAGCTGAACACGTTTCATCCGAACAGATACTAGCCGCACAGGAACAATCAGGCACAGGATGTGTGGCTGTCGCCGTTGTAACTAAAGACATCGGCCCAAGGCCTGTCGCAGTATAATTGAGCCTTGTGGAATAGGAATACTTTTGTCCCAAAATCACAGCGGTATCTGCATAATCTCCAGAAGGATCTACAGCGCTCGCAATCAGATCCGCAACTGTCGGCGTACAAACGCCATCGCATCGATACACATAAAAACCATCAATGCCCAAGAAATCAAAATCATTATTGTCTACCGTCTCTACATTAATAACAGTCTGGTTGCACTCTCCAAATGTGTCAGGGGCATAATTAACAGCCCCTGCGCATGTGGTTCCACACGCATTATCGTTACAGGTCCATCCATAGCCCGTGGTACTTGCGCAAGAGCAATCAGGGACACAGCCGCAGCTCTGCAGGCCTGTGCATGTACCGCCGCATCCGTCGGAACAGGTTTGGTCCGAACAAGTACTATTCGCGCAGGAGCAGTCAGCAACGCAGTTTGATATTGTGCACGCGGCCGCGGCCGTACAGCTGGCCTGATCCGCAAAACATGTCGCACCCGCCGGACATACAGCATTAACGCAAGGCAAGGCCCCGTCGCAATACCATTTGATATCACAATCCGCGGCAGCTGCATCCAAACATCCCGCATTGGAAGTATAACAATTCTTTCCCGTCGGACAATCGACGGCCGCGTAACATGTTCCAAGATCATTGCAATAATAATTTGCGGCGCCGCCGCTGTCGACCGAACACGTTGTTATATCCTCGCCGCCTTGCTGAATAGCGTCTCCGCAAAATGCTGTGCTGGCAAATTGATTATAAATATAGGCGAAATCCTGTACGGAAATTTTATTTCCTGCGTTCAAGTTATTAAAAGTCATCGCGGCGCGGGTCGGCGGGCACAAGGTTGCTATTTCACTAATAGCCGCTTTCATCTCATCCATATGACGGATCGATATCTTGGTTTGATCAGGAACAATCGGTTCATCAGTAAATGAGTATGCAGTGATCGCGCCGTTGGCACAGGCTGCTCTGGCTTGATTAATAAGAGAACGCATATCCTCGACCTGGCAGGCGCGGATCGGTTCACCAGCAGCAATTGAGGTGACTGAACAAGTAGCCGCTTGGGCAAAAGGAGTGATTAAACCGACGTTCAGGAATGTCAAAAATCCAAATCCCAGAACGATGAAGGCTAATTTGAAAGCTCTCTTTTTAAAATCCCACACGTTATTCATCTAAAACAATTATATATAATAGGATCGATTAAACAACCATGTTATCAAGTTTTTAAGGAAGCGTTTTCTTTTAAGGATTCCTGCCTGAAGAGCGAAGGAGCGGATACAAGCGCCTGAGAGCAGAAACTTAAGAAATTTACTTACGCGCCTACTCACCTTTATCCCAAAACCAGAGAATTTATCACCCCCTTGCTCAAAGATAATGTCATCGTTCCCGCAATATTATCGCTGGATAAGAATCACAAATTCGCCTTTCGGCGGGTGGGAAATAAAATGCTGCAGCAGTTCTTGTGCTGGGGCTTTCTTGATCTCTTCAAACTTCTTGGTCAATTCCCGGGCGCATACAATCATCGGATTATCTAAAACTTCAACGATGTCTTTAAGCGCTTTTAACAAACGGTGCGGCGATTCATAAAGCACAACCGTTCTGTCCTCAGTTTTATAAGATTCCAATTGCTTTCGTCGCGCGCCGGATTTAACGGGCAGAAAACCATCAAAAATAAAAGCATGGCTCGGCAAGCCCGACGCGCTTAAAGCCGCAATCGCCGCGCAGGCGCCGGGAATGATGGTAACCGGAATATTATTTTCCTGAGCCAACCGTATCAACGTAAAACCAGGATCGCTGATTCCAGGAGTTCCGGCGTCACTAACCAAAGCAATATCTTTACCTTCCTGAAAAAGAGACAGGATATAATTGCTTTTCTTGGATTCGTTATGTTCAAAATAACTTGTCGTCGGAGTTTTAATGCCGTAATGATCGAGAAGAATCTTGGTGTGACGCGTATCCTCGGCAGCGATTAAAAAAACACTTTTGAGTGTTTCAACCGCGCGGTAGGTGATGTCTTTGAGATTGCCAATGGGAGTTGAGACGATGTAGAGCATGCTTTTTTACGCTGAGTAAGTTTGCTTCGACCACTTTGTGGTCTCGCAATGACGTTTATTTATTTTATAATCAGGACACACCAGCACAAAAAGAAATATTAATAGTCGTCATTGCGAGTCCGCCGGAGGCGGACGAAGCAAACTTACTCAGCAAGCAATGAAGCAACCTTATTCAACCGTCACGCTCTTCGCCAAATTCCTCGGCTGATCGACATCACAGCCAAGGTTAACGGCGATATAGTAAGCAATGAGCTGAAGCGGCAATGCGACCAATAGCGGAGTCAACAACGGGTTGGTTTTAGGGATATAAATCACATAATCGGCGTGCTTTTTGATGTTTGTGTCGCCTTGGGTCGCGATCGCGGTGATCTTTCCCTTGCGGGCACGGATCTCTTGAATATTGGAAATCATTTTTTCATAAACATCCGACTGCGGAGCAATGCAAACAACGGCACGGTATTCATCAATAAGAGCAATGGGCCCATGTTTCATTTCGCCGGCGGCATAACCTTCGGCGGGGATATAAGAAATTTCTTTAAGCTTGAGCGCGCCTTCCAACGCCGACGGATAATTGACGTTTCTTCCCAGAAATAGAAAACAACCAAAACGAAATTTCTTTTTGGCGATCTGAGCGACATGATCCTTGTCTTTTAAAATAGTTTTAAAAAGAGTCGGGATATGTTTGAGTTCTTTAAGAATTTTTTGGCGCTCTGCGTCGGATAATTTCTTGCGCAATTCTCCTAATTTCAGAGCGAACAAATAAAACATTCCGATCTGCGCCGTATAGGCTTTGGTCGATGCCACGCCGATTTCCGGCCCGGCATGCGTGTAAAGGACACCATCAGACTCACGAACCAGCGAAGAACCCACCGCATTACAAATGGTGATGGCCTTAGCCCCTCGAGCCCGGGCATCTCTGACAGCGGCCAAAGTATCGGCGGTTTCACCGGACTGACTGACAGATACGATAAGCGTACCTTTTTGCAAAATCGGTTCACGATAACGAAATTCACTAGCGGCATCCACCGTAACAGGAATACCGGAAAGTTTTTCAATCACGTATTTGCCAACCATGCCGGCATGATAAGCGGTCCCGCAAGCCACGATATAAATATTTTTGATAGATTTTAACTGATTGTCGCTTAAGCCAATACCGTCTAGAATAACATTGTTTCCCTTGGTGCGGACCTTCATCATCTGGGCGAGAACATTGGGCTGCTCATGAATTTCCTTGAGCATAAAATGAGGATAACCTTCTTTTTGGGCAGACCCAACAGTAAAAGTGATGGTATCGATTTTAGGCGTTACGGGTTTTCCGTCGAATTTCCAGATCTTAACGTCATTGGCCGTTAAAGCGGCCATCTCGCCATCTTTTAAATAAATCACGCGTTTAGTCTTATCCAAAATTGCTGGCACGTCGGAGGCAATAAAATTTTCTCCTTTGCCGATACCGATAATAAGCGGTGAACCCACGCGAGCGGCAACTAAAAGATTCGGAGTGGCACTAGAAATAACACCGATCGCAAAAGCCCCTCGCACACGGCCAATGGCTTTCTGGACGGCTTTGATTAAATCACCATGGAAATATTGAGAAACTAAATGGGCAATAACCTCGGTATCGGTTTCCGAAGAAAACTTGATACCCTTCTTCTGCAGCTCTTGCTTGATTTCCTGATAATTTTCTATAATGCCGTTATGGACAACAGCAATGGTTTGCTTAACATTACAATGAGGATGTGAATTGCGGTGGCTGGGGGCGCCGTGGGTGGCCCAACGTGTATGCGATATCCCAACGGTCGAATGCGGTATGGCATGTGACTTGATCAGCTCTTCCAAATGGCGAATCTTGCCTTGGGCTTTACGAATGGCAATCTTGCCGTCCTTGGCAGAACAAACGCCTACGCCGCTTGAGTCATAACCTCGATATTCGAGTTTCTTTAACCCCTCAAGCAGGATAGGCGTTGCTTCTTTGGATCCGACATATCCGATAATACCACACATAACTTAAACCAACTGTGATAGACCTGAAATACGCGGGTCTTTTATGATTAATTATTTGGACGAAGCTTTGATATTAATACAAGTGATGACGCGGTTATATCTGCTTTTTTTGCGCGTAAAATAAACTTCTCCGGCGCAAGCTGCCGTCAAATGCGTAAGTCCGTTGACATTCAAACCTGGCTGCCATTTATGGCCCTGACGTGTTAAGACGGTGCCTGATTTGACATCCTGCCCACCGCTGACTTTAATGCCGCGCGTCTCAATGTAATATTTACTTGTTAAACCACCTACACGACCACCCATATAAAACTACCTCCTTGACCGGGCTACGCCGTCAAGCGCGCCTATTAATCTTAAAATGGAAGGCACAATAATACTATAAAACAATAACTCTGGCAATAGATTTATTTGCCCCCTTTAGCGGCCAATTCTTTCTCAATAGCAGCCTTGATTGCGTCGAGATCGCGGGCCATTGTCTTCTTGCCATTAATAAAAAATGTCGGCGTCCCGCGGACATCTATAGAACTTGATAATTGGGTGTCCTGATTGATCATTTCCTCATAAACCGCGTCTTTATCTTTTAAATCTTTCATGAGTTTATCGAAATTTAAACCTATTTTCTTAGCCGCTTCCTTATATCCGTCATCATTGAGCATTTGCTGATTTTCAAGAAGGGCGTCTGTCATTTCAAAATACTTACCTTGCTCTCCGGCCGCTAAAGCAACTTTGGCCGCAGGCTTAGCGTTAGGATGAAACGGTAACGGGTAATTTTTAATAATAAAATTTACTTTATCGGGATATGCTTTTAAAGCTTCTTGGAACGGAGTATGAAAACGGGCACAGAAGGGACACTGAAAATCCGTGAACGCAACGATTGTGACCGGCGCATTTTTCTTGCCTTTAACATACGATTTTCCCGCCTCAATGTTATAAACTTTATCGTAATCCTCCGACGGCGGCATCTGGGGTCTGGCTGTTGGCCCGCCGGCAGGTGCAGCTGTCATTTTTTCTTCGATATTCTTTAATCGTCTTTCAATGACGGTCAAACGGTCTAAAACCTGACTGTTCCCGCCGCCACTCGTTAAGTTATTCTTGATCGTAGTCAAATCACCGTTAATAGCTCTAAGCTCGGCACCGAGCGGCAGCATACTTTGGTGAACTACACTGTTTATACTTAAAAGAAAACACATCCCGGCGGCAATACCCACCAGAATCGCCAAAACAATTCCAAGAACTCGTTTCATACCTCTTCTCCTTGTTTTTAAAAACGGTTATAAAGACAAAACCAATCTTACTAGAAAACACTTCTGGAATCAAAGAATTTCTAACCCAGATTTTGCTCTGCAAAATTTAGTGCCGAACGGTAACGACAATTTCGCCGCTCTTATTGAAAAATCCGGGATTAAAGATCAACTCCACCAAACCGCTCGACAATCCGCTGGATATCATCCCAACGTTTTGTGCAACCAAAGACCGCAATAATAAGCGTGTGTGATCCTTTTTGCGTATACCCGACGAAACAAGATTTTGCCGCACGCGTATAACCTGTCTTGCCGTAAACACCCTGTTTCCACTCTTTAAAAAGAATTTTATTGTGCGATCTTAAATTAATCCGGCGGCCGTTTTTCGAATAAATTACTTTATATTTCAGCTTAACGGCGTCCTTAAAAAAAGTTTTCTTAAGGGCCTCGCGGAAAATCAAATACATATCATAGGCTGTTGAATATTGGTCTTTTTTCGACGGCAGCCCGTTAGAGTTCGCAAAATTAGTATTTTTCGCTCCCAACTGGCGGGCACGCTGGTTCATCATGGTTACGAACTGCCACTCGCTTCCGGCCACCGCTTCAGCCAAAACCACACTGGCATCGTTAGCGGAATTTAATAACAACCCATACAAGAGATCACGGACTTTATATTGTTCCCCCGCCCTAAGATTCAACTTAGACGGCTGCATACCGGTCGCGCGCTGGCTCACGGTTACATATCCGTCGATCGGCAATTTTTCTAAAACTAAAAGAGCGGTCATAACCTTAGTCGTGCTGGCAGGAAGAATTCTTTTATCAGCATTTTTCGAAAAAAGCCTTTTCCCATTACTGCTGTCGACAAAAATCGCACCTCTGGCCGTGGCGTAAAACTTACGTGAATTTTTCTTAGCAGCCTCGACGGGGACAACCGCTATCAGAAAAAAAACCAATACAATAAAGCTTAATTTCCGTCTAAAATAAAAATCGGTCATGGTCACAGTAATTAATTAGCCGCACTTGATAAACAATCGCTTCATCAGCGCGTCACCGCCGGCTGACAAACCGATATAAAATTTCCATGGCTTGGGCCACGCCGGATGTCGGAATCAGAAGTGATCCGTCGGCAACAGCCAAACACCAGCCTTTGTGAGCGGTCTTGACAACCTTGGCCCATAAATGCTGCTGTAAATAATCCTCGGCGACCACCAGATGAATCATGCCCGAAAAACGTTTCTCGTCAAAAAAGAATTCTTTAAAGATGACGGATGGATTGCCTTGCTGATCTTCAAAAGAAAATTGCGAGGGATCAAATTGATCAAAAAAATAAACCTTCAAGAGGCTCTCCTTAACTTGCGGCAATTCCAGATGATTATTTTTAACAAACATTAACGCAAAAAATTCTTCTTGGCCTTCTTGACACCACTTGCGTTCAAATTTCGTGTCAAACCGTGGACTAACCGTCTTGGCGTCCAGCTGAAATCCTGTATGGGCAGACTGCTCCTGAGACCATTGGGCATAAGGCTCATGATCCGTAACAAGTTCCACTTTACCATCGGATCGCAAACGATTATTTAATAGCTTTAAAAAATTATGCGAAAACAACCGGTGTTTAACTTGATTTTTATTAGGCCATGGGCACGGAAAAAGGCAGTGGATACGATCCAGAGACTGTTCAATAAATAATCTTTCAAAAGCAAGCCTGGCATCAATGTGAAGCAGCCTCACATTGTTTATTCTGGCGGCCTCAATTTTTCGCAAAGTTTTGTGTATTCGTTCAATATTTTCTTCAATCCCGACGAAATCGTGATCAGGCGAAGCTGCGGCCATGCGGACTAAATACTCACCAGTGCCAAAACCAATCTCAACCTCAACGGGAGATTTCCGCCCAAAAATTTCCTGCCAACACACAGGCATAGATAAAGTGAAATGATTAACAAAAAATTTTAAAGAACCATACCGTAAAGATTTCATCTTGGACGCTTACAAACCTACCTCACCCCCGAGGCGGGTAGGTTCTCAATTTTTAATTTTGCCTTTAAAAAATTCCCAACCTTTACCAACAAGCTCATTGGATTCAAAGACAAGCGGAGTTAGTTCATCATCAGAAACCACGCCATCGGCCCGATTGATCCGCGTCAAATAATAATCCACCTGATAAACAGCTTTGCCTTTGGTAATCTGCTGACTGCGATAAGGATTCGGCGCTGTCACAGGCTGGTATTCATCCGCAACACCTTCTTTAAGTTCATAGCCGACCGTGGCCGTGCGTCCGATCAACGCTAATGCCTCTTCCCGGGATACACCCAAAAGAAGTTTCCGAATAGCTTCTTCCGACGGGAAAGTGTGCCCTGAAACAAGTGTTTCGACAACCATATGTTCAGGGGATGTAACAGTCGTGACCGCACACCCGCCGCAGAACACCACCACGATCAACCACGCCCGCTTATCCATAGCCCCTCCTTAGATCTCGTATCATCTCACTGCAAGTAGAAGATAGAGGATAGATGATAGAAAACAGATGATTGAAGACTGAAAACTAAAAAGATGTCATTGTCGCTCAGTATTTCCTTTTCCTCTTTTTTTTCTGTTTTCTATTTTCTATCTTCTCTCTTCTCTCTTCTATCCTCTATCCCCTATCCCCTATCTCCCATTTCCTAACTTACTTAACAGCCGCCTCTTGGCCTTTAAAACGATTGGCCTCCATGATCGGAATATTTCCTTCCGTCGGAACGTAGATAACCTGCATATTGTTGGTTTGAAGACTTTTGATCCAAAGATAGCGCAGATAATTTTCATCCAGACTGCCGGAAATGATCTTGTTGCTTTTCGACACACCTTCTGCCCGGGCAACCTCGATCTCTGCATCCATTTTTGCCTTCTGCAATTCGAATTCTTTTTGTAACGCCTCCTGTTCGGTCCTTAATTTGACCTGAATACTATCTGAAAATAGACGCGGCAATTGAACATCCCGCAAGAGAACATCCTGTACGGTGATGCCCCGCGGCTCAAGCTTTGTTTGTAAAAATTCCAGCATTTTCTGGGAGATTTCTCTTCGGCCTTTATCTTGAAACAAGGCTTTGACCTCATAACCACTGGCAACGTTGCGGATAGCTTCCCTCAGATAAGGCTCGATGATCTTCTGCACATAATTCACTCCTACCGTTTTTCGAACCGCAACAGCATTTTCCTTAGACAAATTATAAATCATCGAAACATCCAACGTCGAGATGAGGCCTTCTGAGGATGGCACAGTGGCGGTTTCTTTAATCTCCTGAGTTTTAACATCCCATATTTCAATCCAGCTGATAAGCGGGAAATAAAAATGCCAACCCGTCGATAGCGGCCGGTCTTCTATTTTTCCAAAGCTGGCTTTAACGCCGGTCTGGCCGTCCTCAACACTGCGCACACCGCAACCGGAATTTATTAACACAAAGAAAATAAAGAATGAGAAAACTGCTGTAATCGGTGCCCGCATATAATACCCCCCCTGCATCCATCATTTCGACGGACATTCTTATGTTTTATAATAATTTGAACAAAAAAAGCGCCGCGATGATCCGGTAGATACCAAATGAAACAAAATTATTACTTCGCACAAAGAAAAGCAAAAATTGGATACTCAAAATTCCGACCGCAAAGGCCGCCAGAAAACCGACCGCCAAAAATGAAAACTGGTTCGCAGAAAAATCATGAGCGCTTTTCACAAGATCTAAACCCGTTGCGGCCGCCATCGTCGGGCAAGCCAAAAGAAATGAGAATTCCACAATTGCCTTTCGGCTGACACCCAAACAAAGGCCGCCGATAATAGTTGCCCCTGAGCGCGACACGCCAGGAATCATGGCCACAGACTGAAAGATTCCGATGATGACCGCCTGCATGATTGACATTTTTTTGATGTCATCAATGGCATCTTGCTTTTCACGATGGGCCATTTCAAAAACAACCAAAACAACACCGCCCAATAATAACGCCCACAACACGACGTGGGAGTTGCCTAATAAAACATTCTTAACAAACTTATAAAACACAAGGCCGAAAACAGCTGTGGGAACAAACGCTGCAGCAACGCGCTTGATGACTTCAAAATCAACAAACAGAGAGCGCCAATAAAGAACCACCACGGAAAGAATCGCCCCGAGCTGAATGGCGATATCAAAAGTCTTTAGAAAATCCGTCTGAGCCATGCCTAACAACTTTGAAGCGATGATTAAATGCCCTGTCGACGAAATAGGAAGAAATTCGGTAATGCCTTCCACTACACCCAAGATCAACGCGTGAAATAAATCCATAAGCCCTTTATGAAACCTTCCCCACCACCGGGGTCAGGAAGGTTATTTTTTTACTTAAATATTTCTGTGAAGAACGACTTCATGGCTTCCCATGAACGCTGATCAGCACGTTCGTTATAAGCGACACCTTTAGAATTATCGCTGCCAGCATCTTTACGCGTAAAACTATGGACCGCGCCGCTGTAATACACCATCTGCCAGTCGGCACCGGCATCATTCAATTCCTTCTTAAAGTTACCGATCTCTTCTTGCGATTCAAATGGATCATCCGCCCCGTGCAGGACCAAAACTTTGGCCTTGATGTCACCTTTATCCGCCGGCATGTTAGTTGCAAGACCTCCGTGAAAACTTACCACCCCGGCAAGCGGCATCCCGGCACGGGCCATTTCCAACGCCGTCGTACCGCCGAAGCAATAACCGATTGCAGCAATCCTCTGGGAATCAACCACAGCTTCATTCTTTAGCGCATCAAAACCCGCTTGTGCCCGACGGCGCAAAATATCTCGATGTTCCTTATAATAACCCGCCTGTTTGGATGCCTCATCAGAATTCTTAGGACGAACTCCCTTGCCGTAAATATCAACGGCCAAAGCTGCATAACCTAATTGGGCCAGCTGCTCTGCCCGACCGTTGCCATAAGAACCGAATCCCATCCAGTCATGAACAACCAAAACAGCCGGACGTTTTCCTTGAATCGCATCGTCGTAAACAAGATATCCTTCGAGCGTGGTATCGCCGTCTTTGTATTCGATATTATTTTTCTGAAGTTCGGCGTGAGCTGTTACAGATAGAAAAAATAAGATTAGGATTGCTGTGACTGTTCGCATAAATCTCTCCTCGTTGGATATCAACTATCTCTGTGGACCGTATCCGGCGAAAACGCAGGCAGGCAAACCGCAATATACTCCGCCCCTTCAGGACCGGGCGTGCTGTATTGAACCCATTGACCGGCATGGGCAATGACGGCTTGGCCAGCCTTGACTTCCAAGATTCCTGATTTAGAAGTAACACGCAGCGTCCCTTTGAGGACAACTGTAAATTCATCAAACTCCGGCGACTGACCGGGCTCAACCCAGCCCGACGGGCTTTGCATCTTGGCGACACTCAAAGCGGATGTTTTTGAATTGACCCGCCCGATGAATTCTTGAATAATTTTCGGTTTATTGCCAACCGCCTTGATCTGAGTCGGTTGATTAATTAATGTAGGCATAACGACCTCTTGAAACCTGCCCAACCCCGGGGGCGCAGAAGGTTCTTTAAATTTTTGTTTCATTCTAAACACGAAATCTATGAAGGTAAAGTTAAATCTCACGCAGAAAAAGGGGCATTGAGATTTCTCCCAATGCCCCTGGTTTTAAATCACTTAATCTATCTTTATTTTCTCTTTAATACGTCTCTGATCTCCATCAATAATAATTCCTGATTGGAGGGTTTTGCCGGAGCGGCAGGCGCGGTAGCTTCTTTTTTCTTTAAGGTGTTCATTCCCTTGACTAACATAAAAATAGCGAACGCAACTATAATAAAATCAACCGTGACTTGCAGAAACTGGCCATAATTGATCGTCACAGCCGGCTTCAATGCCTGCGTTGCCAGATCTATTTCCGCGGCTTTGATGACCAGCTTAAGGTCCGTAAAATTAACTCCACCCATCAAAAGCCCGATCGGCGGCATAATGATATCTGCGACAATTGATGAAACAATCTTACCAAAAGCCCCGCCGATAATGATACCAACGGCCAAGTCCACAACATTACCCTTCATAGCAAAATCTTTGAATTCTTTTACTATTGACATGCCTATCTCCTTTTTTAATTTTCGTTTATTCAACCGATTGCAAGCACACAATGAGTCACAGCTAACATGAACAATTCTCACAACTTAAATTCTTAAGATTATGCCTGCGCTAAGAATTGGTGCCAATTATAGTGATTTTCTCTAAATTTTACAATCGCGATTCTTAAATGTTCCCCAAACAGCGTTATTTTAAATCAAACATAAGAAATTCACTGTCTTGGCGAGCTTTGAAAATAATTTCTGATTCTCCCTGAACGCTTACGCCGTCTCCGGAATCTAATAATCGGCCGTTCATCTCAAACGAACCCTTAACAACCTGAATCCACAAACCGCGCCCAGATTTCGGCTTATAAATACATTCCTGTTCTTTCTTGATCACAGCACGATAAAGATAAACGTCCTGATAAAAACGAACCACTTGATGGCCGCCCTGCGCAGACCCAATTAAAAGTAACGGCTCTTTCTGCGAATTTGGTAAAGAAAACTGTTCATAGGATGGTGGGATGCCGTTGTCTTGAGGCAGTATCCAAATTTGTAAAAGATGAACCTGTTCGCTTGAAGAATGATTAAACTCACTATGAAAAACCCCAGTCCCAGCCGACATCTTCTGGATATCGCCGGCCTCGATCACCGAAGTATTCCCCATGCTGTCTTTATGCTCGAGCGCGCCTTTTAAAACATAGGTTAAAATTTCCATGTCCTTATGCGGATGCTTGCCGAATCCTTTTGCGCCTTCGACGTAATCCTCGTTAATAACCCGAAGCGACCGAAAACCCATATGCCGGGGATCGTGGTAGTCTCCAAAAGAAAACGTGTGATAAGTTTTAAGCCAGCCATGATCGGCATGACCGCGTTCGCCGGAGGGTCTGATCAAAATATTTTCAGCTTTGTTGCTCATGATTTCCGAACTTCGCTTTTAAACGTGAAATTTTATATTGATAATACGCATCAAAGACACCCTCTTGCATATTGCGCACATGCTCAAGATCGTAATCCGCGTTCATACAATCACGATGAAGAAAATACGGCAGGGTCTCCAAAGTATTTTTCCCCGCCAAGGCGGAAAAACAATAGCGGTATTCATGCTTAAGATAAGGAAAACAAAAATCAGAAACAACCCGCTCAGTTCCGACTGGAAAGGCAAAAGCATCCATTGGGGATTGCAAAAGTTCTTGTAAAATTTTTTTAGGCTTCACGATTTCCTCAAGTGCTGTTTGTTCGTCTTTGATATCAATCAAACGCTTGTGCGTATGCGTGTGAGGAAAAACAGCGTGGCCCTCTTTTTGAAGATCCAGGATTTCCTTCTTGCCCATAGTCAGGTATTCTTCTTCTCTAAAAGTTTTCGGCGCCTGGCCTTCTTTAAAATTAAGGTTCTGCCATGCGAAGCGCTTCATATCCTCTGAAGTCTTCAACTCAAGAATCTGCGTCGGAACAAATAGGATTGCCTTAACATCGTATTTAGAAAGTATGTTCTTGATTGCGCGATAGGAAGAAATAAGCCCGTCATCAAAAGTCACTAACACATTCTTGCCGGCAAGGGGCTCCTCTCGCCTTAAGGTCTTAAAAAACTTTGACGGGGTAATTGTGCCGTTGGTCTTAACAAGAAAAGCTATCAGGGATTCAAAATTTCCTTCATCTTCTTTTAAAACCTGATGTGTGTACGTCACTCGTATAAATTCTTTAGGAGAAAAGACAGAGTTTAATCGGTGCACCTGCAAACCGCGCAGGATGCGCCCGATGCCTTTGATCCGTCCGTACTTCACGGGTCTTCTCCGAAACTGAAATCCAAATCTGCATCGGCCATGGTTAAAAATATTGATGTCACCGACGGTGAGAACTCATCGTTAGGAAGATAGGCGATGACGGATGAAGGCTTGCCGGCGGCTATGAAGCGTTCCCGGATTAAAGCCTCTTCGACTTTGGCATACGTTGAGGACATGACAACACCGTCTAACCGGGCATCTGCCGCAATAGCCTTGGCCGCGCTCAAGATTGTATCCATAAATTTCCATTGTCCCGATGGGAAACGATAATCAACGACTAAAAGAAGCTTCATGCCTTGATACATGGCTTTGCGGACAACAAGAAATAAAGGCGCGCCCTGATCACGATTTAAATACACATGATACTGCCACGGCGATTCAAGAAAACGCCAACGCAGAAAATTCGTAGACCGGACGGGCTCAAGGACTTCATCCGGACAAATCGAATCAAGGCCTTCCGGCATTGAGGACCTATATTGAAACTTCAAACCGGCAACATCCACAACATCCGGGAAATCCTCGACCTTAGGAGCTTTCTTTTCTTCTTCGGGATTTTTCATCCACCGCTGTTTTAATAACTGTCCGCTCAGAGATAACGGATTTCTAACCCAAATGAATTTCTTTAGAGTTCCAATTGTCTGAATTCCGGCCGCCTTGGAAATTTTCTCAACCACCTGTGTAAGGCCGACGCCGATAAACGGCTTGTACATCCTGACTCCCTGCACAAATAAAAGCGCGCCTGCTCCACGAGAACGGTATTCTTCCTTCACAAAAAAGTCATAACCAAAATATCCTGTAAATTTCTTTTGTCTAACTTGAAATTCAAAAGGGCTCATGAGAAATTGGCCGATCACCTCATTGTCAGAAGTTGTGATAGCCAAACCCGGAAGGCTTGTCTCCGACGATCGAAGAGGATTGCCGAAGGCGAACCATTCAATGCGTTCCTTGATCCCTTTTTCCTTCGGGTGTACCAGCTCGGCAAAATTGAGAAATTCCTGTTTCACTTTTGGATCAAGCTGAACGATTCGAATTTCCGCCGACATCTAATATCCTTTTTAGCAATAATTGATCAAGATTTTAACCAAACAAAAAACTAAACCCATTCGATAATAACTGAACCCCACGAAAACCCAACGCCGAAACCGGAAAGCATAATCTTGTCTCCACGTTTGATACGCCCTTCTTCGACGGCATCCTTGAGCGCAATCGGTAAGGACGATGAAACCGTGTTCCCGACCCGCGCCAAATTGTTATAAACCTTCTCGGACGGAAGGTCTAACGCCTTCTGTAGTGAATCTAAAACCAGCTGGCTGGCTTGATGGAAAATAAAAAGATCAATGTCATTAACTTTCAACCGATTGGTCTCAAGCATCTCTTTGATATGACTTAAAACCTTTCCACGCGCCAACGAAACTAACGCAAAGCCTTCCATGACGATGTGTTCCTGCGTCCGGGAATTTCCGCTTTTATCTTTAATGACCGCGCGGGTTGAGGCATTCTTAGGGATCCGGCATCCCCCCGCCTGAATCATAAAATGCTCATGCCCTTTGCCGTAAGTTCCCAACTTCACATCCACAATCCCCGTCTTTGACGGCTTAAGGATAGTCGCCGCCGCCCCGTCGCCAAAAAGCAGGCGAACCGATTTATCCTTCGGGTGGATGTATTTTGAATAGGTATCAGCAGTGACAAAAAGTAAATTTTTAATCGGATAAGTATTAAAGAATGCTTTTGCCATCGCCAATCCATAAACGTAGCCCGAACAGGCCAGCGTAAGGTCGAAGGCCATCGCGTGTTCCGGAAGATCGAGTTGGCTATGCAGTAAAAACGCGTTGCCGGGCATGATGTAATCAGGGCTTTGCGTGCAAAAAATAACAGCGTCGATTTCCCCAGGAGAGACTTGTTTGTGATCGAAAAGTTTACGGCAGGCTTTGACAGCAAGATCCAAAGCCGTTTCGCCGTCGGCGGCAATGTGGCGTTTAAGGACGCCTGTTTTAGGCAGAAGCCCGTCAATATCCCAATCCGGATTTTCCTTCAAAAGGTCTTGGTTTGTTACAACCTTTGACGGCAGATAATATTCAATTTGGGCGATCTTGCAGTTCATAAATAATGCACAATATCAGACGATCTTACCGATATAATCAATGAGCGCTCCTGAGGTTTTAAAGGGATCAAGCCCGAGCGCACTCATCCGGCCCAGGATCGGAATATCCTCTTTAAATTCTCTCTTTAAAGCGTCCTCGACACCGATGATCAGATTGACCATCCCTAAAGAATCCAGATTTTCCGAAAGCGGAATAGTACGGATATCTGAATTCATTGAACTCTTAAATACCGGCGGGTCCATTTCGCTGATAGCGCCCAGAACTGCCCGTGTGATGCGTTCTTGTTTTTCTATCATGGATCTCCTCACTAAACTAAAAGCTTAACAAACGAGTAAACACCGTCTAAACACGGCCAATCATAGCATGCTTTTGCTTAGGATTCTATCTCAAATATGCCACATCGACTATAATAAAGCCCGCTCAGCATTTGCTTATTTTCACGTGTGAACAAGGCCCGTGAGCATAACCAAAATTAAAACAATAACGGTCAAATAAATCGTCGACACAACACCAGGATCCGCGCAGGCGTCAGTCCGACACGCGATAAAATCGCATATTATTAGGGAATGCCGTACAACAAAAAACCTCTGCGATGAATGTGCAGAGGTTAAAAGTTTAGCATCCCACAGACAAATCTTTTTAAACCAAATCCTTACAATCCTCCCTTCAGCCGGTCCGCCGGTATATACAAATTAAACTCGCCATAATTGGCAACCATCACATAAAATTTTCCCAAATAAATCAAATAATCATCTTCCGGATTATCCGTCACGATCATACACGGCGAGAATTCACCCAAAGGATACTGTAATGCCTTTGAAGAATTCGTGACCAAGACATGTTCTATACGAAATCGTTCCCCCGATTGCTGCAAAGACGCCCAAAGCAAATACTCCCAAGTATCCCCGCCGGTTCTTATTCCGATCTCACGGCATCCGGATGACATTATTCCTTTCATAGCCAAAATAAAAGGAAGCCCCACAGCCGGATGATTATAAAAATATTTGTATTGCCGCTCGGCTTTAAGAATACTCGGGCCGCCGTATTTAGGTTCCTTCTTATAGAAAATCGGAAGGTTTCCGCCGACAAATGGTTTCGAACTGTTAAAGAAAATAAATGGAATCGTTAAAACAACGAACAAAACACACAGAGCAATCAACCCTCCCTTTTTACGGGCCGCAAAGATTTCTGCCAAAAAAGGCGCGAACAATATAAAAAACGCCAAATGATACCGCCCGTCAAACGGCGACCATTTCACAAGACTATTAAGGATAAAAAAACACAAAAAAGTCATCCAAAAAAATTTGCCTTTAAACGTTCCCCATTCCCGTTTTCTAAATATCAAAAACCATATAAAACCAAACATCAGGATCAAACTAAAAATGAAATTCGGAATTTCATCCTCATAAAATGGAAAATCAACATAATTCAATTTGAGTCCCGGAAAATTGGCCGGAGAATTCTGCGTCGTGTATCCCATCAAATTGTGCAGCTTCTCAACAGCAGCCGCTGTCACAACATCGTCAATCGGATCAATGCCGAGGCGCAAATGCATCCCATAATGCAAAAGATTGTTGGAAATAATTTCTTTCGGGTTCGCGATGTTTACGATATGCGCCTTCTCCCCGGGAGAAAACGGACTCCCCATAAAGAAATTATTCTTCGCCATAAAAATCCCGTTGGAAAGGACCGCTGCCAGCACAACCAAACCGATATGCCATAAAAACTGACGGCGGATGCGCGAGGATTGCTTAATCTTAACGGTTAGGCCATCGATGACCATCCAAACAATAAAGGGGACTAAAATGAACAGCGTGGAACCCTTCGTATAAAACGCGAGAAAAACCGCAACCGCGGCAGCCAGGGCATTTTTCGTCTGTCCATGATTGATGCTTCTCAAAATAAAATAAACGCCGATGACGGTCCACAATGTGGCTACAAAATCAGTTTGAGTGCTGTTGGACTCCACAATCGCATTGGGAAGAGTAATCACCAGAAAGACGCTCAAAATTTGAGCCAATCTTCCAAGGCCGATCTCTTTAGTAATCAAAGAAATCCCGACAAGAGAGCCAACCATACTTAACCACTGGATTGTATTGGCAAAATAATCAGAGCCTTTCAATAAAATTTGAAAATGCGCGATCCAGTATTCCGCGAACGGATTGATAAACAATTGCCGGTCGATGTTGGTTGGATAAAAAACGACTGATGAGTTCTGGATCCAATGCGCGACCCTGCTCATATGATAGGTCATCGCATCCCACGTGTTCGGCGGCACAATAAAAGCAATCACAGCCAATATCCCGGCCTCCAGAACAATAAATACCAAAAGCGATTTCTCGACGGTTGAAAAGGAAAATATGCCCGGCAAATCCCACACCAACCGGCGTTTGCGCGCCATTACGTTTAAAGTCAACGCCATGACAACCGCCACTCCCCAAAAAACGCAAAGAGGCTTAAAGCTAAACATCTTAAAAAGGCTTAGAATCTCCGTAGAGAGAAAAACAAGGGATCCGAATATCAGAAAGGAAATCAGAAAAATCTCGCGCCACAAAAGCCCGGTGGATTTACGCTTAAGATATAATGAAGTCGAAAAGAAGAAAAAAAAAGGCAGGATCAAAAACATATAAGTCAAAATAAATGCGTTTATAAAGACATTCCGCTGCCGAGATGACAACTTTGTATATTCTAATCGAAACGCCAGTATTTACAAACGCATAAATCAAATAAACCGCAAGAAATAATTATTGATGAGAATTCTATCGATGCCCTAGGGATCGTTCGGGATATTTTAAGAATCATTTCAGTTCTTCAGAAAACATACTCTTGTAATGGCGGTACCATTCGCTTTGGAAGCGTTCTTGTGGATCATATTTCTTTTTAAATTTCATAAATTCTACAAATTGAGGGTAGGCTTTTAAGACTTGATCTTTGCGTGCCCAACGGTGATACGTCAGATAATAAGAGCCCCCTAATTCTAACGCACGTTCAATAAGTAATTGAAAATCCTTTTGTGCTTTGGCTATTCCCTGATCACTATGTTCCACCCGTACATTAAAAATAATGCAGGCATAATCTTGTTTGGCCCAAGCCAGATAACTTTCGTCATCTCTCTGAATCAAACGCATAGTCCCATAAATCACATTAATCTGATTTTGATGCACGTCTTCGATGACTTGATCAATAAAAGCATTTAACTGCTTTCGAGGCACATAAACTTCTGTAATCATTAAGGACCCTTTTGGATAATTGGGCTCGACTTTTTCTAAGTACTCTACATACTTATCCGCATAAAAACCCGCCTGATGTGTATCCGACCAATAAATTTGTCCATTGGTTTTTAAATAATGCTGGCTATACATCTTGAAGGCTTGACTTTTATCTACATGAGCCAGATGAAGCAGTTTGTACCATTGCTCCGGAGTTAATTTTTCTTGTTCGAAAGGAATGGGCGTGTCATGAGAAACAGGTTTATATGTAGAAAACACTCCTTCTTTCATAAAATCTTCCGATTGGGAGTTTGTATTATATTGAAAGTCTCCATACAAAGCTCCGTCGGCTATTCTTTGTTTAGTTTTTACTTCCAAATCTTCAATATTGACAACCTCAACAGATCTTTGCAATTTCTGACGGGGTGTTAAGCGCAAATCTACAGTAGCGATAACCCCAAACAAGCCATACCCTCCAATAACAAGGCTGAATAATTCTGGGTTTTCTGTTCTGCTTACGTTCAAAACTTTACCGTCAGCATTAACAAGAGTGAATGATTCAACATCCTGAATAATGGGTTTATATTTTACTCCTCGTCCATGAATGTTAGCGGAGAGCGCCCCTCCGAGTGTTAATTGGTCTGCTCCTGTTTGTTTTTGAACGATGACCCATGGAGCAGAAGAATCTTTTTGTCTTTGTGAAAGATCTTCAATTAATTGGGGCCAAGTAATTCCTGCTTCAACACGCACAATGCCTTTTACTGGATCAAAAGATATGACCTCGTTCATTTCTGTCATGCTGATATGAGTGGTGTCCTTGCCAAATTGCTGCCCTCCCATGGCATGTTTTGCCCCTGAGATGCTTATGGCTTTATTACTTTTTTTAGCTTCTTGAATGATTTCTACAACATTCTGGACGGATTTAGGGCGCTCAATTTTGTCGACCTGAACTATATTAAGCTTTGAGTGGACATCATTTAAAATAAACTTGGGAGACGGAACCGCACTTGTTGTTCGGCATCCATAGCAAAAGAGGAGTAAAATTATAGAAATTACTTTAAACATAGGCTGTGTAGTTACGTAAAAACTAGCCCCAACCGGAGAAACTCTGCGGTCGTCGATATTAAAAAACTTCACCATATAATCTTCAGCCGCCAATTCTTAATTACTTACTCCCTGAACATTTCGTTTCATCTTTTTCGAAACGTCGTCAATGATGGCATACACGCAGGGCATAATCGTGAGCGCCATGGCGGTTGAAATAAACAAGCCCCACATGATCGACAGTGCCATGGGTTTCAAGAAAGGATCGCCGCCTCCAATGCCATAAGCCACCGAAATAAGCCCAGCAATTGTGGTCAACGACGTCATCAAGATCGGCCGTAATCGCACCTTACCTGCCTCAATTAAAGATACCTTGAGTTCCATCCCGTCTCGCCGGAGTTTGTTGACAAAATCAATCAAAACGATCGAATTGTTGACCACAACCCCCGCCAATCCGACAATGCCTAAGAATGCGAAGAAACTCAACGGCAGGCCATGCAGCCAGAAGGTGTACACAACGCCGATAAACCCAAAAGGAATGGTGAGCATAATGAGCAAGGGCTGCATCAACGACTGAAATTCACGAGCAAGGATGATCATGATAAAACACAAGACCAGAACAAACGAGATGACTAGACCTTTCATAGTCTTTTGTTGCTCCTCAAATTCACCAGTGAAACGCACGCTGTTTCCAGGATATTTCTTGGGGATGCCAGCGAATTTCTTCTGCAGCATCTGATTAATCTCCAAAGAAGTGGCTTTCTTTCCATCCACATCGCCGTTAACGACAATGACCCGCTTGCCGTCTAAGTGGCTGATCTGATAAACACCTTCGACTTCCTCCACTTTGGCCACCGCACGCAAGGGCACCAAGTTTCCGGCCTGGTTAGGGATATAAATTTTATCGAAAATGTCTGAATCGTTACGAACACTCTGAGGAAAACGCACCAGCACATCGATTTCACGGTCAGCCTTCTCAGGTTTGATGGTTGTGGCAAGGCCTCCACGCACAGCATTTTTGACCGATTGTGCGATGTCATTGACGGTCAGAAAATATTTGCGCGCCTTGGCTTCATCAACATTGATCTTAAATTGCTTTTTTCCAAACAGATAACTGATGTTCACATCTTTAACCCCAGGGGTCTTATTGAGCTCTTCTGTGAATTCACCGGCGATTTTCTGCAGCACTTGATAATCATATCCGCGCACGGCCACCGCGATCGCCCGGCCCACCGGCGGGCCTTCCTTCGGCTTATAAAAATAAATCTTCTCGAACCCCTGAATTCCTTCGAGCTTTGGACGGATCATTTCAATGATCCCCTCCGGTTTCAATTTACGCTGCTGCACGGGCGTCAAGAAAACAGTTATCTGTCCCAAATGCGAACCCCGTCTTGCGTTGGGATCAAACCCGCCTTCTTCCTCGATCGAGCCCAAATAGGTACGGGTCGATTCAACCAATCCGGGAGGCAGCGTTGCGATCAATTGCTCAACCGGCACAATGAGTTCGTTCATTTTCTTCAAAGGCGTTCCCTTGGGCGCTTCAGCACGGATATAAAATTCCTCGATGCCCTCACCGGTAAAAAGTTCGAGTTTGACAAACTTAAACTGAATGAGTAAAACCGCCCCGACAAAAATAAGAAATGTGACGAATGTCACCAGATAACGTCGACGGATAAAAACATCCATCATGCGGCCATAATTATTAGTAAGGTCTTTGAGCCATTTCTTCTCGTGCCGAGGAAGAACATTGCCATTGCTGTCCTTACGGCTAGGCTTGACCCAATCGGCCAAATGAGACGGTAAGACAAGAAAGCATTCAAACAAGGACGCGGCCAGTGCAACGATGATAACGACTGGAATGGCACTGATGAATTTACCAATAATATCATTCATAAACATAAGCGGCAAAAACGCAGCCCAGGTAGTGGTGACGCTGCCCAGAATAGGCGAGAACACCTCGCTTGTTCCGCGTACGGCGGCTTCCTTGGGAGACATGCCTGCCTCGATATAACGATAGGTGTTTTCGGAGACGACGATGCCGTCATCAACCAACATCCCTAAAACAATAATGAAACCCAGCATGGTGATCAAATTCATGCTCATGCCCGTCATGACCATAAACGCAAAAGTTACCAATAGAGAAAACGGTATCCCCAAAGCGGTTGCTATGGCAGGCACCGGTTCCATAAAGATAAAAAGAACAATCACCACCAGAAAAAATCCCTGGATACCGTTACTAATTAATACATTCAGACGGCGCTTAATATAATATGAAAAATCATTCGCGGTTTTGATGGTGATTTCGGGCGGCAGTTTCTTCTTAAAATCCTCGACGATTTTCTTAACTTTATCGGTCACGGTGATGGCATCCGCACTCTCGCGTTTGACCACAACCATGGCCACGGATTCCTTCCCATCGACCTTGGCAATGCGGGTTGGTTCCTCAAAAGTGTCGAGCACCCGGGCAACGTCTTTAACTCTAAGAGCATTGCCCGCGTCATTGGAACGCACCACGACCTCCATGATTTCATCGGGGGTCTTAAATTCTGCAGTGGTGCGGATGGTATATTCTGACCGGTCTGTTTTGATCTGCCCGCCGGGAATGGTGATGTTGCGTGTTCTTAACGCCCCCATAACCTCCTGGGGCGAGACATGGTATTCGACCAATTTATCGGGATCAAGTTCCACCCAAAATTCACGGTTAAGCCAACCAAAGCGCCGGATTCCGGCGACCCCATCAATCTCTTTTAAAATATCTTCAATTTCTTCAGCATAATTGCGCATGTCCTTAACAGGCAGGCTGCCACTTAAAGAAATCTCCAAAATAGGCATGTCCTTTGTTTCAAGCTCAACGACAAGAGGGTCTTCCGCTTCCGCCGGAAGATCCTGAACCTGATCAACCGCCCGCCGGATGTCATCAACCACTTTCCTTTTGTCTTTATTTTCCGGATCAAGTTTCAGGCCGATTAACGACAACCCTTCTTCCGATACTGATGAGATCTCATCAATACCGCTAACGGATTTCAATTCTTCCTCAAGCGGAATGGTGATGAGCTTTTCAATGTCCTCAGCGGTGGCGCCGGAATAACTCGTGGTCACAGTCACCTGATCAAATGACACATTTGGAAACGCATCGCGCTGCAGGTTAGTTAAAGCAAACAACCCGCTTAAAACCACAAAAAAAGTAATGAGATTGACGAACAACGCGTTCTTGATAGAAAATTCAACAAACTTCATTTGGTTTCCTTAAGAAAATCTTCAGACAAATACGGCTTAAGCAGCACGCCCTGTCTGCGCTGCAATTCAATAACTGCATTTAAAAAATCTTTCCTGGCTTCGATCGCCCGGTGACGGGCATTTAAAACATCTTCCTGAAATCGAATGATCTGATCAATGCTCGAACGTCCGAAATTAAACCGCTTGGATTCCTCCTCGAACTTTTGGGTTTGAAGCAAGGCCACTGCATCCTGACTTTGAGCGACCTCAAAGAGAACCTGACAGTCACGCCATTGATCAGTCACTTCCAAAACGATCTTACGCTCAAGCCTCTTAAGTTCAACCAGACTGCGAGCTTGATCAAGCTTGGATTGCTTAAACTGCGCGCTGGCCTTGGTGTTCTCCAGGGGAAAATTCACCATTATTGACGTCGAGAAATCCGGATTATCCGTATCCGAAATATTTTCAATTGAATGGTTAAAATGATCGCCCAAACCATTGCGACGCAAGGAAGCCTTAAGGTCAATCTGTGGCCAAAGACTGCTCTTACTGACGGAGAAACGGATCTTACGAGCCTTGGCATCAGCTTTCAAACTCTTAAAATCCCAACGGTTATCAAGGGCGGTCTTAATTGTTTCGGCCACCTCCGGCAAAACACTTGGCGATGTGAGCGTGTCCTTGGGCACTATCTGGGCGCTTTCATCCGAAATATTAAGCATGAGACATAAAATATTAGCCCGTGAGGCCAGCTGACTGGTCATGATCTTTAATTCGTTGACTCTTATTTTGTAATTGGATTCTGAAGCGATCAGCTCCGCTTTTTCGATTATTCCATCATTGAATTTCTCGCGCTGAGAATCCCAGAGCTTCTGGGCCTGCACGACTATTTGTTCCTGAATAACTTCTTTCTCAACAAAAAGTGCCAGCTCCCAATAAGCCTTCTCAACTGAGGCCAGAAACTCCTCCATGCGATCAAGCGAAGTGTATTCGCTTTGCTCGATCTCACTGTGAGTAATATTGACTTCTCCTCGGTCCTGCATGCCGAAGAAATTACTCCCTAAGGATTGTGTGATGCTCACACCCAGAGATGAATCGTGCGTAACAGGCTGTGTGACAAAACTGGAATTGGTGGCATTGCGGTTATTAGCCAGATCGACACCGACAGTCGTGCCCGTCGGGAGCTTCTTAGTTAGCCCGGCGTTGTAATCGTTGTCCACCGTCTTACTGCCGAAGATGGTCGAAGTTTTGCGGCTTTGATCGTCGCGGTATTTAACTTCACCGTTAAGAATTGTGTCGTAGATAGATGTTGTCAAACCCTTACGGGCACGTGCCAGCCAAGCATCAAATTTTAACAGTTGAACATCAAAACTGTTCTCGATGGCCAGACGAGAGGCTTCTTTAAGAGACAATGAATAGACTCCCGGACTCTCATCGCCCCAACAGAATCCGATAGAAATAAAAACCATACTAATAGTTATGATAACCGTTCGAAATTTCACAGGACATAGTCTCAGGATGTAATTAAGGCTTTTATCCTACCAATAACCCAACCATAAGTAAACATTTGCAACACCTCTATTTTGCTGACAAATCAATCAGTGGTAAGCGTTTTCGTTTGTAGAATACTGATCAGAGAAAGATAGAAAGAATTCCTAATCCCCCGCTCAGACATCTACTTTATCGATGGGATTATTTTCTTCATCTACTAAAACGCTATTTAATCTTTACTTCGTCAACGAGAGGATAAACTGAAGAAATTCCATAAGTTCTTACTTGATGCGACTTAAAAAAAATAGCCCCAACCGGATTTGAACCGGTGTTTTCTGCCTGAGAAGCAGACGTCCTGACCAGGCTAGACGATGGGGCCAGATAAGTGATCAGTGGTCTGTGACCAGTGCTCAGTTAAGTGTTCTGACCACTGAGCCCTGACCACTGGGCACTAAATATAACATACTCCTTTTTCTCGTCAATAAATATTATCCCTGCTATTGACACTCGTGCGGACTCCTAATAAAATGACGGTGGAAAATTAATTTCAATTATTTTCTAGAAAGATTTTTCACTGTGGCTACACACATCGGTATTGGATCTAGTTCGCTTGCTGACCCGGCCCACGCTGCCAAAGAGGCGGCAGCCCAGGCAAAAAATCAATTAAACGTTGCCACCACCGAACTCGTCGTTGTTTTTACGAGCATCTCGCATGCTGTGCCCCAAGTCATTGAAATGGTCACAAAGATCCTCCAGCCCAAAAAAATCATCGGCTGCTCGACGGCTGGAATTATCCTCGCCGATAAAATATCACCCCAAGGCGTGGCTGTCTTGGCCATCAATTCCGATGACATTCAGTTTACGACAACACTGCTGTCGGATATCGCGGGCAAGGATATGCGGCAGATGGGTTTTCAAATGGCACGCGATCTAAATGCTGAACATAAAAACACTGGCCGCCAGATCCTCACCGTTTTTTCCGATGGAGGATTAACGAGCGGGGCCTCGTTCACTTTCGGTGCCAAAGAGGTTTTTGGAAACGCAACACCCGTGGTCGGCGCCATCAGCAGTGATCATTTCCTTTTCAAAAAGACCGCACAATTTTACCAGGGCCAAATCCTGTCGAATTCTGCCGTCGGCCTTTTAATCAGCGGGCCGATCACGATTGCGATCGGCAGTAAACACGGCTGGAAACCTCTGGGAAAACCCCGAACCATTGATAAGGTCGACGGATGCGTTATTAAAACAATCGACGGAAAACCGGCCGCCACGCTTTATGAAAACTATTTCGGCGAAGATGCCAAGAGCCTGAAAGAATCCCGGCTGGGCGCGATGGCCATCCTTTACCCTATAGGGATCTATTTAGAGGAAGAACGCTATTATTTGCTGCGCAATGCCATTGACATTCTTGATGACGGGAGTATTGTATGTCAAGGAGAGGTTCCCGAGGGATCCCAAATGCATCTGATGATCGGCAGCAAAGACTCCTGCAAACAGGCCGCCCTGGATGCCGCCCTTGAAGTCAGAGACGGGCTCTCGGGGCGCCAGGCCAAACTCATTCTCATCATTGAATCCATGACCAGATATAAATTGCTCGGGCGCACCGCTATTCAAGAAATTCAAATCATCAAAGATGTTTTAGGTTATACAACACCGCTCATCGGCATGTACTCCGCCGGAGAAATCGCACCGTTTCAGTCGATTGATCAAACTAAAAATACTCATCTTCAAAACGAAAGCATTGTTATTATTGCCATCGGTTAACCTATGAACATTGACTCTTCAACCGTTTTCGGCGCCTTGCTTCTTCTTTTGATCCTCGTGATTGCAGGAATCACTTTTTACCTGCTCAATAAGATCGAAGAAATCAAGAGTTTAAAAGCAGCCCATGATAAATTAATGCGCTCCTTTAATGATTTGGACGAACAGGCCAGGCTCATCGTCAAAACCGACCTCGAACTAAATAAAGCCCAGGAAGAGCTGGAAAAACGCCTTCAGGGGTTAAATACTCTCCAGAAATTCTCGCGGGACATCAGCAAAACGCTCGACGCCAAGGAAGTGTTTCAGAAAATCAACGCGTCCATGTTAGCCGAGCTCGGATTTTCAAGAGCGCTTGTCATCAGCTATGACGACAAAAAAACCTTGCGCCCGCGCATCAACATCGGCTTTGCCGACGACGGGCTGCAGCATATCCTCACCCAATTAAACCACGATGAACATTTTAAGACCGCGCTCAAGGACGGACACACGTTTTCTTCAGTCAACTGCTCCAAGCAGACCAAAGAGAAAATCGTCCAGCTCTTTGCCACCGAACATTTTATCCTGACCCCTATTTCCACACAAAACGACATGGGCGGAATGTTATTTGTAGGTAATCGCTACACCGCCCCGGAGGTGACCGAAGGAGATGAAGAATTGGTGTCGATCCTGGCCAACCAAATCGGCCAGTCGCTGGAAAACACACAGCTTTTTGAGCAAGTGTTCCATGCAAGCCAGATGCTGGAATCCAAAGTTAAGGAGCGCACCAAAGAACTTGAATCGGCCCTTGAAAAGGTCAAACTCATCAGCAAACAAAAATCTGAGTTTATATCGTCGGTGTCGCACGAGCTGCGCACACCTTTGACATCCATCAAAGGGTATGCCGCCATTTTAATTGCCGGAAAGATCGGCGAAGTACCAACCGCGGTCAAGGAACGGCTGATCAAGATCAACACCCATTCCGATAATCTTGTGAAAATGATCAATGACCTTCTGGATATCGCGCGCATCGAATCCGGACGCGCCGAGATGAAATATTTACCGCAGCCGATCAAGCCGTTAATCGACAACATCGCCGATCTTCTCACGCCTCAACTCAAAGAACGCGATCTTAATCTAAAGATCAATCTTCCCGAAAATCTCGGCAATGTTTATATCGACCGCAATCATGTGGAACGCGTTTTTATCAATCTCGTCGGAAATGCCCTTAAATTCACGCCGGCTAAAGGAACGATCACCATCGCAGCCCAGCCCAAAGTGGAAAACGGTATGATTACGTTCTCGGTGGCCGATACCGGAATCGGTATTCCGGAAGATGATCTGGCTAAATTGTTCGAAGAATTTTATCGTGTCGATAACGAAATTAACCAAAGCGTCAAGGGAACAGGTCTAGGGTTATCGCTGGTCAAACAGATCACGGAAGCCCACGGAGGACGCGTTTGGGTAACCAGCAAGGTAGGAGAAGGAACTATTTTTCATTTCACCCTGCCCACCTCCAGTGAACAGATCAACCATTTAATTTCTAAGAAGGACGTTTAGAGCCATGCGCAGAGAAAAAATCCTCACCATTGACGACGATTCCGATATCCTAGACGTCCTTTCTATTACGCTCTCAGATAATTACGATGTCATCTCCGCGCCCAACGGCAAAGAAGGCCTCGAGCAAGTCCGTTCTAAAAATCCGGATCTGATCATCACTGATTACAACATGCCTGTTATGAACGGCCCGGATTTTTGTAAAGAACTTCGCAAAGATATTCTTTTTCGTCACATCCCGATTATCATGCTCACAGGAAAAGGCGAAGTTAAGGACATGGTTTTCGGCATTGAATCTGGCGCCGATGACTATCTGGTCAAACCTTTTGAACCCGACACACTTTTAGCGCGTATCCGCATGATCCTCAGGCGCACGATCATGAGCCTGGACGCCAACCCGTTAACGCGCCTTCCAGGCAACACTTCTATTATGGATGAGCTTCAACTGCGCATCACAACAGGAAAGCCTTTTGCCGTCGGATACGCCGATCTGGACAAATTCAAAATCTACAACGATAAGTATGGTTTTGAAAAAGGCGATGAAGTGATCCGGGCAACGGCGCGGATCATCGTTGAGAATTCCAACCGTATTGTGGGAAAGGACGGTTTTGTCGGCCACATCGGCGGCGATGATTTTGTTTTTATCTGCGCCGATGATATCGCCGACCGCCTGAGCGAGGCCGTCATTGCGGAGTTTGACAAAACCACGCCTGATTTTTACAACGACGCGGACCGGTCCGCCGGGTATATCATCGGCAAAGACCGGCAGGGCAACGCGACAAAGGCCGCCCTCATGTCAATCTCAATTGGAATCGTTTCAAGCGTTGCGCAAAAAATTTCTCATGTGGCGCAAGTCGGCGAGATTGGTGCAGAATTAAAGAAATTTGCCAAAAGCGTTGAAAAAAGCAATTACATCAGAGACCAGCGGAAATCCTAACAACCCTCCACAGTCTTCGCACAAACATTCCTCGTTTATTCATTAATTAAATCAGATTTAATTAAGAATGGAATTAAGAAAATTTCAAGATTCCATTATTAGTGGCGTGTTTTAAAAAAGAAATTTACAACTCCGCGTCTTTGTCCCTGACGTTTCACAATGCCCTAAACACTATTTAGAAAAGCTTGCAGGAAATTTTTATGGAGCGCAAGTATCCGTGACTGGCCCGAATGCGCCAAACGAACATGTGGCGCTCACCGAACCAATTGTGCATCCGCCGGGACATCCAGTTGAACTGGTACTTCCACTTGTTGTTCCGGGTAATGTCGTCGGACCGCATAAAGCTGTAGCCACCGGAAGGGCTAGGCAAGGATTGGGCACACAGCTCTGCGTCGATGGTCCAAATGCACCAAACGAACAAGTAGCGCTGACCGTTCCCGTACATGCTCCTGGACATGCCGTTGTACTAACGGTACCGTGGGTTGTTCCAGGCAAAGTTGCCGCACCGCATGAAACAGTTGGTATTAAAGCGGCAGCGCAAGGATTCGGGACACAACCATCTGCGAAAGAAAAGAAAACTCCATTGGAACATGTAGCGCTGGCTGTACCTGTACATCCTGCTGGGCATATTACTGGGCTGACATTACCGCTGGTTGTACCTGGTATTGTTACAGCCCCGCATTGTGCTGTTGAAGTAGACCAAGCGGCGCAATTACGCAAACAAAGATCATTAACAGCAATATAACTCGCATTCGAACATCTTGCATTATAAGTTCCTGTACATCCCACCGGGCATGCAGAAGAACTAACAACTCCATTATTTGCTGCAGGCAAAATTAACCCGCTGCAATTAAATGTCGTCATGGGCGTAGCCGGGCAATTACGTGGAATACACGCGTCACTCACCGGGCCAAAAGTTCCGGCATTACATTGAGAAGAAAAATCTCCGCCACAAAAATTGGGACATACTATTCGGCTGATGTTCCCGGATGTCGTTGCCGGCAATGTCGTAGCTCCACAATCTGGATTCGAAACACCGAAAGCCGCACAGTTATTTGGAATACATGGACCTGATGGAACCCCAAAAATCGTATCTGTACAACGAGCACTCATTGTACCGGGCGCACAACCGGCAGGACAGGCCGCGGAAGCGATAGCACCATTTAGTGTCGCCGGAAACGTAACGATTCCAGGCCCACAAGCAATGGGGACAGCCGTAGCCGCGCATTGTCCGCATTGAGGATCAGCTCTTGCCTGTATTGTTTGCGCGGGCGTGCATGCTGAATTACAACTGGTATTTTGAAAACATTTCTCAAACGGTGAAGGAACACAAGTTCCTGAAATAATGCCGCACCCTCCAAGCGCTACCCATGTGCCGGGATTACACGCGCATGAACCAGAACAATTAACCGGGTTCGCCTGACATGCCTGCGTATAGCCGGGACAAGCAGCGGGGCAATTGCTAACCATGCACTCTTCAAGCCCTGTGCAGTTTGCAACAGGACATGGCCCCCCGCATTCCCCCAAAGAAACCAAGGCTCCACACCTGCCGCAATCGGGAAGAAAATCACAATCCAGTAAACACGTATTCGGGTTCCCAGGCTGACCTGTTTCCGAACCATTACATATACCGTCCCCGCAATAATCACCGGCGCTCGTCGTCGAACACGGTGCACCGCCGAAGGCCGGCTGAGGACAGGCACATTCTCTTTCGCCATTTGGTTTAGCGGGACACCATCCGCCATCAATCGGATTAGGATCTCTGCCCATAATAACTTCGGTAACCGTATTGAAATACCCTTCGGTTGCTTCTTGGGCTTTATTGAGGACTGTCGGACTGCTGGGGGAAGGTTTGAGGGCAATAAAAATAACAACGGCAACAACCGTTAAAAGCAACATGTATTCAAGTGCAGCTTGCCCGCTTTGTCGGTTTTTTTTATTATCCATTATTTAAAAGAAATTTTGGTTGGAACAGAAATCTGATACAAATATACCATGTTGAAATTTAAAATAAAAGTTTATTTTCAGGAAGAGTTACCAATTATGAACGTCCATCCAACAATTTAAGCCCTTGAACGGTTTTCTTAAGATCACAAGACCCATAAAGATAACTAGCGGTGATAAGCACGCGGGCTCCGGCCTGGACGGCTTGGGGAGCTGTATCGCCATTAACCCCGCCGTCAACAGCAATATCCCCATAGAATATGCTGGAAAGTTTTTTAATTTTGGGAAGAACATCTGAAATGAATTTTTGTTTGGCGAAACCCGGATTGACAGACATAATCAAAATTCCGTCGAGGACATCCAACACTTGATCGATACACAAAGGCGTGCCCGGGTTAATCACAACATGGGCTTTTTTCCCGCGCTGCCGGATACGCAAAAGATCTTTTCGTAATCGCGCCTCATCAATCGAATCAACTTCTTTGGGGTATTGGCCATATGAACGGCAGGCCTCACGGCGCTCGCCATAACACTCCGCTTGAATTTGGATAATATCTGCCCCGGCATCGGCAAACGCGTCAATATAATCCCACGGATGCTCAATCATTAAATGTGCTTCTAGAGGAAGTTTTGTATGCGGACGGATGGCGCCCACGATGATCGGCCCGATCGTGATGTTAGGGACAAAATGCCCGTCCATAACATCAATGTGAAAACGATCCACGCCGGCGTCTTCACTGCGCTTGATCTCGGAAGCTAGTTTAGAAAAATCCGCGCACAGAATACTGGCGCTGACTTCGATGGATTTTGGCATAAGCGTTGTGCGTTGTGCGTTGTGCGTTGTGCGTAAAAGCGTAAGGCCCGTTGCCCCAAACGCTATACGCTATACGCTAAACCCTAAACGCTATTAATGCGCGAGGAGAGAGTTGAACTCTCACGGGTTGCCCCACACGCCCCTCAAACGTGCGCGTCTACCAATTCCGCCACCCGCGCGTAAATACGAATTACTTGAATCTGCCCAAGAAATGCCTGACGGATAAAACGAACCATGACAATTCTTTTCAGGAAGGAGAGAAAAATAATAACGAAAAAATTCTAAGAATGCAAACTGCTTATTCGCGCCGTCCGTCCACATTTATGCCAATGAAAACACGTTCAACAAAATTTATTGAAGGCTAGCGGCTATAAACCCTCTAAAAAGCGGATGGGCTGCGTCAGGTTTAGACTTAAATTCAGGATGGAACTGGCAACCAATAAACCACGGATGGCCTTTAAGCTCAACAATCTCGACTAAATCTCTATCTCTGTTGACGCCGGCAAAAATCATGCCTTTCTTTTCCATCTCCACTTTATATTCATTATTAAACTCATAGCGGTGGCGATGCCGTTCCGAAATCTTGGCTTGTTTATAAAGATCAAAACTTTTGGTATTCTTTTCAAGTTGGCAAGGATAGGCCCCTAAACGCATGGTCGCGCCCATCTTCTTGACGCTCTTCTGTTCTTCCAAAAGGCTGATCACCGGATATTTCGTTGACTTATCGAACTCCGTCGAGTTAGCATCTTTCATGCCGCAGACATTACGGGCAAATTCAATGGTCGCCACCTGCATTCCAAGACAAATCCCAAAAAAAGGCAACTTACTTTCCCGCGCGTATTTAACAGCCCTGATCTTACCTTCAATTCCGCGTGACCCAAAACCGCCGGGAATCAGAATACCTTGCACCCCTGATAAATGCTTTTCGATCTTTCCCTTTTCTAACTCTTCAGAATCAATCTTTTGAATAATCACTCTTGCATTGTTCGCGATACCACCATGCACAAGGGCTTCGTAAATGGATTTATACGCGTCTTGAAGCGCTATATATTTTCCGACCACAGCCAACTTCACTTCGAACTTCGGATTTTTAACACGCTCGACGACAAAATCATGCCACACCTTGAGGCCTCGATCGGGAACTTTTATATTAAGCCTGCGTAAAATCAAATCATCGAGCCCTTCTTTTTTTAAGGCCCCGGGAACTTCATAGATATGCTTAACATCAGCGGCCTCGATAACAGAATCCACGTCCACATTACAAAAAAGAGCGATCTTCTCCCGCTGTTCTTTGGAGATGGCTTTCTCGGTGCGGCACAATAAAATATTTGGAATGATCCCTATCTCGCGCAAACGTCCGACGCTGTGTTGAGTAGGCTTGGTTTTGAGTTCTCCGGCAGATTTGATATACGGCAAGAGTGTGACATGAATGTTAATCGCATACCCCTCGCCAAGTTCCCAGCGCAGTTGACGGATGGCTTCCAAAAACGGCAGGCTTTCGATATCCCCGACGGTCCCTCCAATTTCAACAATTGCCACGTCCACATCATCGGCCTTTGCTGCTTTGCGGATACGCTCTTTGATCTCGTTGGTGATGTGCGGAATGATCTGGACCGTTTTCCCTAAATAATCGCCCCGGCGTTCTTTGGTGATAACCGAGTAATAAACTTTTCCAGCGGTAACATTACTGTCCTTAGTCACATGCGCGTTGGTAAAACGTTCATAGTGGCCTAAATCCAAATCCGTTTCGGCACCGTCTTCGGTCACATAAACTTCACCGTGCTGAAACGGATTCATCGTTCCCGGATCGACGTTCAGATAAGGATCGCATTTAATGATGGTGGTTTTAAGTCCGCGGGCTTCCAAAAGTTTGCCAATGGAGGCCGAAGCAATGCCCTTGCCCAAACTTGATACCACGCCGCCGGTAACAAATATAAACTTACTCATGTTTTAGCAAACTCCCTTAGAGAGGTAAAGAGGTGCCTCAAACTGTCCGCGCGGTAGTGGTAGAGTGAGGTTATTTTTTACCACTTTACCTCCTCTTGGCTATAACGCGCTATACCTCTTTACCACTTAACTTACGTCCCATGCGACTGGTGGCTTGTTTCCAATAAATATTTGCTTTGCGTTCTGGGAATTTCTACAGGATATTTTCCGGAAAAACAAGCCGTGCAGAAATCGCTCTTTTTCATGACGGACAACATGCCTTCAAGGCTTAAATAAGCGAGCGTATCGACCTGAATAAAATCCGCCACTTCCTTAATCGTCTTATTATAGGCGATCAATTCTTTCGAACTCGGAAAATCAATTCCATAAAAACATGGGTGCTTGATAGGAGGACAGCTGATCCGCATATGAATCTCTTTGGCGCCGGCTTTACGGATTTCCTCAATACGGCTGCGGCTTGTTGTGCCGCGCACAATGGAATCCTCCACGACAATCACACTTTTTCCTTTGATGACATCGCGGATAGGATTAAGCTTAACCCGCACGCGAAAATCTCTCATGAACTGTGACGGCTGGATAAAAGTACGGCCGATATAATGATTGCGGATCATGGCGATTTCATAAGGAATCTTTATCTCGTCGGCATAACCCAACGCCGCATAATTTCCAGAATCAGGAATCGCCATGACAAAATCTGCTTTGGCCGGATGTTCCTTGGCCAGCTGAGCGCCCAAGCGTTTTCTCACTTGGTAAACGTTATCATTAAAAATATGGCTATCCGGACGGGCAAAGTAGATATTTTCAAAAATACAATGCGCTAACGGCCCCTTCTTGGCCCCAGGCAAAAATACGGATTCCATTTTATTGCCGCGAATAATGATGACCTCACCCGGTTCAATCTCGCGGATAAATTCCGCCTTCGTCAAGTCTAAAGCAGAAGTTTCGGAAGCTAAAATATAACCGTCACCTAATTTTCCCAATACCAACGGACGAAAACCTTGAGGATCACGTGCACCGACGATGACATCTTCCACTAGAAAAACTAAAGAGAAGGCGCCTTTGAGTTGGGATAAAACCCTGACAAACCAATCCTTAAAATCGCCATTGGCGGTCTTGGCCAATAGATGAACGATAACCTCAGAATCCATGGTTGTTTGAAAAATGGAACCTTCGGCTTCTAATCGCTCATAGAGTTCTTCTGTGTTTGTTAAGTTTCCGTTGTGAGCAACAGCGAGCGGCTTCTTACGATGGGTCACTAAAAACGGCTGGATATTCTTGGTATTACTGGAACCTGTGGTGGAATACCGTGTGTGCGCGATGGCTACATTGCCGCGCAAACGGCTGATCGTCGCTTCATCAAAATTGTCGACTGCAAGGCCGGGTTCTTTAACGATGTGAATATCTGTCCCATCGAATGAGGCTATTCCGGCCGCTTCCTCCCCACGATGTTGAAGAGCGTAAAGCCCTAGGAAAGCAATTTGCGACGCCTGCGGATGATTGGAAACGCCAACGATACCACACATAATTTAAACTTGGCTCAAGTGTTAAGAGGTAAGTGATAAGTGGTATGTACCTTGCCACTCTTCTTACCCCTTACCACTTACCCCTTTAAGAGTACCTTCTTTATTCGCTTGATAAATTTTCTGCAGAGACTCGACTGTAAACTCTTCTTTGATACTGGCCTCGATCCCGTTAACTGCAGCCCAAGCGCCCTGGATAGTGGTAATACACGCGACACTATGCAGGATAGCAGCTGCCCGGATGGCCCTCATATCCGACTGGCTTTTTTGCCCAGAAGGAGTATTGATAATTAAATTTATCTCACTTTTCTCAATCAATGTCAATACATTGTTTTCGCCCTCGAGGAGCTTGTCGACGACGGAAACCGCCACTGCGCCGGAACGCAGAACCTTTGCCGTTCCCTTGGTTGCGATCAGCTTAAAACCAAGATCCGCCAGCTTTTTAGCAATAAAAACAATGTTGCGCTTATCAAAATCATTAACGCTGATAAAAACTGTACCTTTCTTAGGCAATGCCTGGTTGGCAGCCACCTGCGATTTGGCAAAGGCAATGCCGAAAGTCGGGCCGATCCCCATGACCTCACCGGTTGATTTCATTTCGGGCCCTAGAATAATATCAACGCCGGAGAATTTGGAAAACGGCAGTACCGATTCTTTAACAGACACATGTTTAAGATCATCACAATCAGGAAGTTCAAAATCAGTTAATTTTTTGCCGGCCATAACTTGAGCGCCGATTTTCGCGAGCGGAACGCCGGTGGCCTTGCTGACAAAGGGCGATGTGCGCGATGCGCGCGGGTTCACTTCCAAAACATAAACCTGACTACCCTTGACGGCAAACTGAATATTTAAAAGACCAATCACCCCAAGCGCCTCTGCTAATCGGCGGGTATCTTCTTTAATTTTACTGACAATCTCTTCGCTAAGCGTATGAGGAGGCAGCACACAGGCCGAATCCCCGGAATGGATCCCGGCGTTTTCAATATGTTCCATGACTCCGGCGACATATGTTGTTTCTCCATCGCAAATAGCATCCACATCTACTTCCATGGCGTCTTCCAAGAATTTATCAATCAGAATCGGATGGCCGCGTGAGACGCTGTGAATCTCGTCTAAGAATAACAATAAAGATTCTTCATCAAAAACAATCCGCATCGCCCTTCCACCCAACACATAAGACGGCCGAACCAAGACTGGATAACCAATCATCTTCGCGAGCTCAATGGTTTTTTCTTTGGACATGGCCGAAGCATTAGCCGGCTGAGCGAGCCCAAGTTTTGTAATTAAGGATGAAAATTTCTCGCGATTCTCGGCGAGATCAATAGAATCAACACTCGTTCCAATAATGGGAGCGCCGGCCTGGGCCAGGCGGCGCGCCAGATTAAGGGGCGTCTGCCCGCCGAATTGCACAATCACCCCGTCGGGTTTTTCCACATCAAGAATATTCATTACATCTTCAAAAGTCAAAGGTTCAAAATACAAACGATCCGACGTATCATAATCCGTCGATACGGTTTCAGGATTAGAATTAACCATAATGGTTTCATAACCCATTTCCTTAAGGGCGAACGCGGCGTGGCAGCAGCAATAATCGAATTCAATCCCCTGGCCTATCCGGTTAGGACCACCGCCTAGAATCATTATCTTCTTACGTTTGCCTAATTCTTTATCAAGACGCTCATTGTTGATTACCGCTTCGTCTTCTGTCTCATACGTCGAGTAATAATATGGCGTATACGCCTCAAATTCAGCCGCGCAAGTATCGACGACCTTGAAGGTGGCGATCACACCGAGATTTTTGCGAAGGGCACGCACGTCGATTTCACTCACATTCATGATCTCAGAAAGCTGGGCATCGCTAAATCCGTATTCCTTGGCCTTGCGCAGGTGCTTTTCATCGAGCGTCCCTGATTCTGCGACCCGGGCAATCATTTCATTCTCATATTGCAGAATCTGATCAATCTGGTCGACAAACCATGGATCGATCTTGGAAAGCTTTACGATATCATCAACAGACAAACCCTTCTGAAGGCCGTATTTAATATAAAAGATACGCGACGCGTTTGGTTCTGTTAACCGTAATTTAATTTTCTCATCGTCGATATAACGAAAATCATTCTTATTATCCAAGCCGATGTGATCAATCTCAAGCCCGCGCAAACCTTTCTGAAGCGCTTCTTTAAAGGTGCGCCCGATCGCCATAGTTTCACCGACGGATTTCATCTGGATGCCTAAAATATCTTTAGCCTCGGGAAATTTTTCAAACGTGAAACGCGGGATCTTGACGACACAATAATCAATCGTAGGTTCAAACGAAGCCGGTGTCTCTTGCGTAATATCGTTTTGGATCTCATCAAGCGAATATCCGACGGCGAGCTTGGCCGCGAACTTTGCAATCGGAAATCCCGTGGCCTTGCTTGCGAGCGCTGATGAGCGCGATACGCGCGGGTTCATCTCGATCACCGTCATGCGCCCGGTCTTGGGATTGACGGCAAACTGGATGTTCGAACCTCCCGTTTCAACGCCGATCTCACGAATTAAAGCGATTGATGCATCGCGCATTTTCTGATATTCATAATCTGTCAATGTCTGAATGGGGGCAACTGTGATGCTGTCGCCGGTGTGAACACCCATCGGGTCTAAATTTTCAATGGAACAAACTATGACAACGTTATCTTTGCTGTCGCGCATGACCTCAAGTTCATATTCTTTCCAACCTTCAATGGATTCTTCAATCAAAATCTCATTGATCATACTGCTTTCGATTCCCAAAGCGGCAATGCGCAGAAATTCTTCTTCACTTCTCGCGATCCCGCCGCCAGTACCGCCTAATGTAAAACTGGGACGGATAATACACGGAAAACCGATCTTTTTGACCACCTCACGTGCCTCTTGGAGACTATAAGCAAATACACTTTCAGGCACATCCAGCCCAATTTTCAGGACGGCATCTTTGAATTCGCTGCGGTCTTCCGCTTTCTTGATTACCTCGTATTTCGCGCCCAGCATCTCAACGTTATATTTTTTCAAAACCCCATTTTCATAAAGTTTCATCGCGATGTTAAGCGCGGTTTGCCCGCCTAAAGTCGGCAAGATAGCGTCGGGACGCTCTTTCTTTATTATGTATTCAAGAAATTCAGGAGTTAACGGTTCTATATAGGTGTGCTGCGCTGTGGCCGGATCGGTCATGATGGTTGCAGGATTAGAGTTTGCCAAAACAATCTCAAACCCTTCTTCACGCAAGGCCTTGCAGGCCTGGGTTCCGGAATAATCGAATTCACAGGCCTGTCCGATCACAATAGGGCCGGCGCCGATGAGAAGTATTTTTTTTATGTCAGTTCGTTTAGGCATAATTAAAGACCAAAGACAATAGACCGAAGACTAAAGATTAAATATCTTTTTCTACCGACTGAATTAATCCAAACAATGTTCTTGCTGTTTCTTTTTGTAAATCATCAATTATTACGAATTCTTGATTATCGAAATAGTTAATTTTGTTCGCTAACTCTAACAAATATCCCGTCTCAGCTAAAGACCCTCTGGAAATATATAAAAACTGCAGATAATCTTTTTTATGTTGTCGGCTTGCTCCCTCAGCAATATTAGCCGGAACTGACACTGCAGCTCGTCTCAATTGGGACGTTAATCCATACATCTCTTCTTTTGGAAACTCCCTGCTGACTTTATAAACTTCTACAACCAACCTGTCGGCCAATTGGTGCGCCTTAATATTTTTATAATCTCTCATCCTTCTCCCCCTTTGAATTAACAGTTTGTTTTCCTCTGGGGGTGAGGTTCTGAATCTTTCTGACTTCAGTCTTTGTTCTTCTGTCTTTTGTCTTTATCCTTTTCCATCATTTCGATAAAATCTTTAAACAAATACATCGCGTCGTGCGGCCCGGGCGCCGCTTCCGGATGATACTGAATCGAGAAAAGCGGATGCTTCTTATGCCTTAATCCTTCGACGGTCTGATCATTTAAATTGGTGTGAATGACCTCAACGTCATTGGCATTCAAACTTTTCATATCCACGCAAAAACCATGATTCTGAGCAGTGATTCCAATGCACTGATGTTCAGAGTCTCTGACGGGATGATTAGCCCCGTGATGTCCGAATTTTAATTTATACGTCTTGCCGCCTAACGCAAGTCCGACAATCTGATTTCCCAAACAAATTCCAAAAATCGGAACCTTGCCTATAAGTTTTCGTGTCAACTCAATAACGCTGGTGACTGCAGCCGGATCACCGGGACCGTTAGATAAAAATATACCGTCGGGCTCGATCTCCATAATGTCATCATACACGGTATTGGATGGAAACACATGAACCTCACAACCCAAACTGTTCAAAATACGAAGAATATTAAATTTGATGCCGCAATCAATAGCCGCGACTTTGTAAAGTTTTTTGCTTTGGGCTTTCCAGATATATTTCTTGTCAGTGGTGACCGCTTTGACCCAATTGGCACCCTCCATAGAAGGTGTCGCATCCAATTTGGCCTGCAAACTTTTCGCGTCGAAATCTTCGGTTGAAATGATCGCCTTCATCGCCCCTGCTAAACGCAAATGACGCGTAAGGGCGCGGGTGTCCACGCCTTCGATGGCAATAATTTTGTTCTCATTCAAATAATCGGTAAGGCTTTGCGTGGCCCGGTAGTTGGAATGCCGTCGGGCAAATTCCTTGACGACAAAACCTTTAACATGAATGCCGTTGGATTCGATATCTTCGTTGTTTACGCCGTAATTGCCGATCAAGGGATAAGTCATGACGACTATTTGGCCAGCGTAGGAGGGGTCTGTCAGGATTTCCTGGTATCCTGTCATCGACGTGTTAAAGACGGCTTCGCCTGCGGTTTCTCCAATTGTGCTTAACGATCGACCGTAAAACGAAGTGCCGTCTTCCAGGTATAAAATCGCGTCTCTCATCAACTTCTTTTTAAAATTTTTTCGGGGAAATACTGGCGGGATTAGGTTCTCTCCTAAAGCCTGGATCACTATAGTAGATGCGTTTTGGGTTGTCAAGAATATTTCCGCTTTTGGAACATAAAAACGGGCTCATCTCGCCGATGAGCCCGGTAATGCTTTGTGCAACGATTAATACTTTATTCTATGGGAAACGTCACAACATCTATGACGCCGCCAACGACTTTTTTACCCATGTAAAACGTGCCTTTAAGCAGACCGCCCATCACCCCGAACGGAAGAAACTTAGCCTCTTTAGCCTCAGCCTTTGTGTGATCCACAACTTCTAAAGGCGACTTGATAATGTCTGTAAACCCATTTTTTAACTTCTCAATCGGCGTTGCTCCAACAGGTGTACTAAAGGCTACGATAACCGCACAGACCATGGATAAAATAATTGTTTTTTTCATGCCTCATACCCTCCTTGTTGACCTTTCCTTTGCCAATGACAAATCGCCAATACTATCGACCGGTCGAAAATTTAACATATTGCTGATTTGAATGCAGGTCGACACGGGGTCTTTCCCTTGCTCAAAGTATGCCACACTAAGCACCCACGCACAAGCGTGCGGGTAATGACGTAAGCTATTGCTGCCAATAAGCTTAAGGGTTTATTGCTTTTGAGATGCTTCGATTGCAGAGAGGATTTGTTCAACCAATATTTCCGGAGGAATCGATTTATGCAGATAATCTACCGCCCCATATCCGGCATAATTAATAAGACCTTTGGGGGTGTCAATTGAGGTAAAAAAGATGACGGGTATTTTATTAATATCGTTATCAGCTTTCATTCTTTTACAAACTTCAATGCCGCTGACCTTGGGAAGCAAGATATCTAACAAAATCAAATCCGGCTTCCTGTCCTTGCTAAACTTCATTGCCTCGTCGCCGTTTTCCGCCAAAATAACTTCGATATTATTTTGAGTCAATATTCCTTCAATGTAGGTGCGGTCAAGCCGGCTGTCATCGACAAAAAGAACAACAAATTTGCGCTTTAAAGAAGATAACTTTTCTTTATTCTCTTTGGCCATACGGTATCATCTTTCTCGACTGTGATTATTTAACTGAATTCACTGCAACTATACCGTATAGACATCACGACATCAAGAGCAAATTCGAAAAACCGCCATCAAAGGGATATGGTTTTAGGAAAACAATAATTCTTCCACAGCCTGTTGTAACGGGGCGAGATCTTTTTCCTTGCGCAATAAAACACGGCTGGCTCCATCCAATGAAAATTGTTGGATCTGTTCTTGATCAATTAGCCCGGCCTGAACAACGATTCCCAAAGAAGGCCCTGCTAGTGAGCGGAGGGTTCGGCAAACTTCATGACTATCTCCATCGGGCAACATACTACTCAAAACCACCAAATCCGCTAAGGCGTTCTCAAATTCTTTTAATCCTTCGCTAGCGCCCGGAGCAATTGTGATATCTGAGAACGTCAATCCTTTTAAAAATGCCTCGGTCTTTTTGGCATAAACAGGATGCCCGTCGATAATCAAGATTTTCTGAGTTAAACTCATTATCGCTCCTTTTGTGAGACGGCTGAAGACTTCTGCTTTTTATCCTTACGGAGAAAATATTTTTCCCGATATGCCATGGGTGTCAAAAGGGTGGTCCGCTTGAACAACCGCATAAATGATTCTGGATTTTGATACCCCAATTCATACGCAATCTCACAAATATTTTTGGATGTAGTCGTCAACAGACCTTTAGCACGATCCATCTTGACCTTGACTTTATAGCCGCGGTAACTGACCGCGTTCCCGGAACTAAAAACGCGGCTGACATATTTTGAACTCAAACAAAGCTCTTGAGCAATAGTCTCCAGCGAAACATTTTTATAATTGCGATCGATAAAATCCTTGATGCGTTCAATCTTATTTCCAAAACTATCGCGCGAACCTTCTCGATGAGATTTCTCGCGCAAATGCGTGTCGATCATTTCTTTTAATTCCGTCGGATTAAATGGCTTCTCTAGGAAGTCATCCGCATGATAACGAAGCGATTGAATGATGATATCTTTGGTCCCAAAGGCGGTCATCATGATGACTATGATGTGCGGATAAGCCGCTTTGATTTCCTGAAGCACGGTCAATCCGTCGGTCTCACGCATCATCACGTCTAAAAGAACGATATTAATCATGTTTGGTTTTTTTAAAAACTCCAAACCCTTTCTGGGATCCTGAAACGGAATGATCTCATGTTCCGTTAATCCAATCTGAATGCTTTTGATGACCCGTAAATCATCGTCAATCACAACGATCTTTTCTGATATCATAACACCCCTTTATTTTCTGGGACTCCAATGCCGTCGACCCTGTTGACGAAAGAGCGTTCTCCCATCGCTGGAAGCTTCACTTCAAAACAAACGTCCTGATTGTCGGTCAGATGAGCTTCAATCGTCCCGTTGTGTTGCTGAATGATCTCCCGGCTGATGGCCAACCCCAAGCCTAAGCCATTAGCCTTCGTAGTATAAAATGGTTCAAAAATCCGCACCAAATCTTCGGAACCAATATTCCCTTGATTAATCACCTTAATAACGATTAAAGACGAATCCAATAAAGAATGCTGTTCGAGCCTGGTTATAAACCAAATTTTTTTGTTCACCGGTGCGGCCTGCAAAGAATTAGTCAATAAATTCAGAAAAACTTGACGGAGACGGTCTTCGTTTCCCTTGATGGGAGGAAGGTTTTGCTGGAAGTCCATCTCAAAAACAACCTGATCTTCCATAGCGCGCAATTGAGCCAGCCGCACCACATCGCTAAGGACAGCATTCAGGCTGATCTCCTTCATGAGATACTTTTTCTTGGTAGAAAAATCCATCATGTTTTGAAGCGAAATCTGCCACGACTCCAATTCTTTTGGAACAGTCTCGGAAAATTGATGAATGAACTCTTTGTCTTGATGCCGCTCGGGCAGCACATGGATAAAAGTTTTGACTAATTGAAGGGAATTTTTCAACTCATGAGCAATCGTGGTCGCCGCCTTGCCAACGACCGAAAGTTTTTCAACTTCTCTGGCCTCGCTTAACCGCTGAACCATCCTATTAAAAGAATAAAGCAAACGTCCCACTTCATCCCGACGATGAATCTTAAATTTTTGCGAGAATTCTCCTTTGGCCACCCGGTTGGTCCCTTCAATTAGAGCATCAATCGCCCGCCCGATATGTTGCGACAAAAGAAGGGTCATAAATATCGTGGCTAAAATACTTATTCCAATTAAAAGAATTGATTGAGAACGCATAACCCCGGAAAAGGCAAAGGCTTCAGTTTTTGCCTGCGCTACAATCAGGCCCCAATGATAATTCTCAACGGGGGCATAAGAGTTTAACCATTCACCTCGCCCGGGCACTGTCTTAATAAAATTTCCAGATTGGTCATTTTTAATCTGATTGATAACGTCAGCCGAGATGGAATTTGAATTAGTCAAAACCTGTTTTTTGTCGGGGTGGGCAATGGTGCGGCCATGATCGTCGATAAGATAAGCGCGCCCTGTTTTACCCAATTGAATCTGGTCGACAATGTCCCACACGCTTCGCAAATTCACTTCGGCGATCAAAACGCCGACTACCCGTCCGAACCTCCGAATCGGTTGGGCCATGACCATCATGGGAAGATGGTCATCGGCGATCTTAACTTCGGAATGATAGGGGCTTCCTTGGCGTGCGGCAATAAAGGCTGGATCATTGGCATAATCTTGCGCCGGCATACCAAGCTCAGAGGACGCCAGTTGATGGCCATCCAGATTCAACGAAACGATCTTGCCGAATATCGAATCTTGCGTCGACAACTCGACTAGTGACGTTTCCTGCCGCCACGGATCTGCATGCAGACGTCCTAAAATGGACGTCGCGGCCAGTAATGTCCTTTGTATTCCCTTTAAATACGCGGCCACCTCCCCAGTGGCATGTTCTGCAATTTTACGATGATCTTGTAAAATGGACGCGATCATGGCCTCTTGACTGGTTTTGATCAAAAGGCTTCCCAATATCATGGGCGGCACAACTACCATGACCGCTAAAACAAAAAATATTTGATGAGAAATTTTTTGCGGGATGACCTTTCGAAATAATTTGAACAGGGGCCTCACAGAATCCTCTTGCGAATTAAAAAATCGCGGTTTAAACGTCGACGATGGGATCGAGAGCATTATTTTTAAATTGTTCCTGGTACAGGTTACTATAAAATCCATTTTTATTCAAAAGATTATCATGCCTGCCACTTTCCACGATACGGCCCTGATCAAAAACGATGATTCGGTCGCTGGCCATGATTGTGGAAAAACGATGAGCAACGGTGATAATGGTTCGCTTCATAAAATGACGCCGCAGATTTTGTTGGATGGCGTTTTCGGTTAAGGCATCAACCGACGAGGTTGCCTCATCGAGAATGAGAACGTGCGGGTCGCGTAAAACAGCCCGGGCGATCATCAAACGCTGGCGCTGCCCGCCGGAAAGCTGATATCCGCGTTCACCGATTATGGTGTCGTACTGTTTGGGCAATCGTTCAATAAAATCATGCGCCTTAGCCATCTCAGCGACCTGACGGATACGCCGGTCGTCGGCCCATGCCGCGCCCATAAGCAAATTATCGCGAATGCTCCCGCTAAACAACATATCGTCTTGGAGGACAACGGCTATTCTGTTGCGGTAAGTTGCCAGATCCCATTGCGTCAATGGAATTCCGTCGATGAAGATCATTCCCTGTTGAGGATCAAAAAAACGCTGAAGAAGCCCGGCCATGGTTGTCTTTCCGGAACCGCTGGCACCGACGATTCCAACTTTTTCTCCAGGCAAAATCGTAAAACTCAGATCATTTAAAATAAACTTCCCAGGTTCATAACCAAAGGAAACATTCTGCAAGCAAATTTCTCCGCTAAAAGCCTTCCCCTTATAGACCGCCGGGTGGACAGGGACTTCGTCGTGTATTTTCAATAATTCCCGAATCCGCTGCAAAGCCGCGACAGCTTCTTGATAAGAATTTTGAATCACGGCCATCCTGACCAGCGGAGCAAACAGCATGCCCAGATATGTGTAAAAAGCCACCAATTCTCCGGCAGTCATCGTTTTATTAATCACGGCCTGCCCGCCGATCCACAAAATACCGATGGTGGTTAACAACGAAAATAATTCCAGGCCGTTATACAGCCAGGCATTGACGCGGCGGACCTGGGAGGCGGTATTAAAAATTTCCCGCTGCCGGGATTGAAAAAGCAAACGTTCCTGCTCGAATGCGTCCAGCGAACGGATCGTGCGCAGGCCATGAAGCACTTCATTGATGCGGGCATTTAATTGGCCGTGTAACTCTCGCAAACGCACAAAACTGTTTTGCGAATGCGGAAGCCATCGGACATAAATCAAAATAAAAATCGCGCAGACAAATAACGATATCGCTGTTAGAGAAGTATTCATCCAAAAAAGAACGCCCGAAATCAAGACAACATTAAGGCAGGCATAAATACATTCGACAGCATCAGTAAAAAGAAAACGGCGGACGCTTTCGACATCGGTGGTCAGACGGGAGTGGATCTGCGACGGCCCCAGCTGTTGGACGCGCTGCAGAGAAATTCTTGGCAAATGTCCAAAAAGCTGTTGGCGGACATCGCAAACAATCTGCTCGCCTATTATATGAGACAACGTTGTCCGCCAGACATTAAATAGACCACGGACAACGACCGCCGCTGTCATGGCCGCAATAATGATCCCCAAACGGCCAGCCTGCCCGCCCTTTAAAATCTCGTCGATAATAGATTTGACCCCCCAGGGAAAAACTAACAGAAGGATGTTGGCGGCCATCATGCTCAAAAGAACTTTGAAAAGAGGCCGCCGGTAAGACATCAACAACGATTGAAATGTCATCCGTTTAATTTTCCGCTTAGAATTTCCTGAGGTTCAACAGATACCGGCGGGGCTTTAAGTTTATCCTGCGCTGCGATCAGGCGCTGGTAATCACGCTTGATAAACTCCGGCGACATTTCATTAAGATATGCCTTCTTACATGACGGCACTTTAAAATTTTTGTACCCTCCGACAAAAGACATCAAGCGGCAGCCGCCGCTGCACATCGGCATATACGTGCAGTCAACCGGACATTGCTGCCAGACATCAAGATCTCTAAAAAACTCATGCTGGTCATTGAAGTTATCGTTACGCACATCCCCGACGGAAAATTCCGGATGGCCTAAAAGCGAATTACAGCGATACAGACGGCCGTGCTGATCGATTGTGACAGCGCTCTTATCCCTGGTGAGCGGACACACCGAAGTCGACATGCCGCTGGGGACAGAAACTCCTCTGGATGTCAGAAGCTCGCCCAGTTTACGGGCAGCCTCGGCCAGCGATTTGTCGGCAGAATTTCCCATGCATTGCGAACCCTGAATACGTTGAGGCTCTCCTTTAGGCCCAAGAGTAGGAATCAACGGTGAAAATGCGAATTGCCCCAATTTGTGCAAGACACCTATTTGGTCAAAATAGTGAACGAGTTTTTCAATAGGCGTAACATCTCCTTTATCATACCCGACGGAAATAGATATCTTGATCAAGTCCGCGCAATCTTTAATATTCTGAATAATCCGCTCAAATGTTCCACCGCCGCCGCGTAGCGGACGCGACCGGTCATGATCATCCCCAACACCATCAACACTGATACGTACATTTTTTAAACCAAGCTCTTTAAACCGAATAACCTTTTCCGGAGTCAAAAGATATCCATTGGTCTGAAGGCTGAAACGAAAACCAATCCCGCGTTTTTGACACCAATCCTGCATCTGGCTGGAAATATATTCAATGGCCGAAGGATTCAAAAGCGGTTCTCCGCCGTAATAATTAATATTAAGCGAGCCGTACCCGAAACGTTCCATCCGCGACTGCAGCCAACGGATGACCTGTTGCTGGGTTTCAAAATCCAGTTTTACCGTCGTGCGCGAACTTTCCTCAAAACAATAGGTGCACTTAAAATTGCAGGCATAGGTTGTCAGGATCGTAACCAAATATTGTGAGCGGTCATGGCTGTATTTAACTTTGTTTAAATGACTTTTAAGTTTCTCCAAATCTTCCTGTTCATCACGAACGATGAGCCCCATTTTATGCAGATACTGCAGTTCGTTGTCATATTGAAGCCGGGTGGAGTCATCCAGATGTTCCAAGCGGTTAAGAACGGATTTAAATGGCTGATCGATTTTAATCAAGGCCTGCGTGCGGGTGCTGTAAAGAAGATATTGGTCTTTAGCTGGGTAATCATCAACGACGATCGTATGAAAAGATAGCTTCATTAATGGGTCCTTTCGAAATGGTCAATTAAGGACTTCTGTAGGGCCGCGGAAGACGTCCCTGCGGATTTCTTCCGCGGCCGGCACAGATATAAGTAGAATTATTACTCCGCGTCGGGATATTGCATTGTCATAGACCCCGGCGGCCAGCAACAACTAAGGGTTGCCAATTCCACGACATCATCTGTTCCATTTTGAATTGTTTCCATAATGATCCCTCCTTTCCTTTCGACCTTTGCATGATTAATACAGCATATCTGTCATGCCCCGCTCCCGTTGTTTTCACGTCAATAAAAATCAACGGAAAAAATCAATTCAGATAAAAGTTAAGACGATTTCGCTATAGATCCCGACGTCTGGAAGGAATAACTTTGGTTATTAAAGATTCACTGATTAAACTTTTAGGTTACCTTAAGAACCATTTCTTGAGCGTATATGTCCGATTGTATTTATTGAAGAAACTGTCCGCATTCTGAAAGTTCTTATTGATTGCCGCATATCCCGTTGGAACAAACAAGAAACAAGCTGGTTGATCTTCATAAATATACTTATGTATTTGTTGATAATATTTTGACCTTTGCGCCGTATCTTTAGTTGACCTTACCTGCTGAAAGAGTTTATCCACTTTCTTGTTGCTGTATTGCCAGATCTTCAGAAATTCTGTTGACTCAGAATACCAATCCCTGGCAATCTCATATCCTCCTAAATCTGGGCCCGAAAAATATCTTAACCACGCATTTGGCTTTTGATCCAAAATCGTATTCCCTAACAGTTCACTTTCGTCCTGATAAAGAACCACCGTGACTTTTATACCAATCTCATCCATTTGCTGACGAATAATTTTGGCGATCTTTTTAAGCGCTTGGCTTCGTGCATCCACTAATAACTTTAGTTCCAATTCTCTGCCATTACGCTCGACAATCCCATTGCCAGCAATGTCTTTCCATCCCTGCTGATTCAAAATCTGCTTAGCCAGCGCCGGATTGAATTCAAAAAGTTTAACCTTCGGATTAAAACCCGGGGAGTCTGGTGGAAATGGACCCGTACTCACAACACCATGGACTTCGGAAAGCGAACTTAAAATTTCCGGAACATTGACCCCATGCGCAATTGCCAAACGGACGCTTCGATCAGAGAAAATTGAATCCTTTAAATTGTAAAGAATTGCTAAGCACATCCCCCAATGGATGGCATAAGTTTTAAAAGTACTATCCTTCTTTAAGACTTCATAATTTTCTTCACTGATATACTGCACCAAATCAACTTCCCGCCTCAGCAAAGCTGCCCACAAATATGAATTATCGCGAAATACTTTGATGAGAATTTTATCAAGATTAGGACGGCCTTCGAAATAATCCTCATTGGCCACAAGCTCGATTTCGTTCATATTTCCGTCCCAGCTTTGGAATTTGAACGGCCCTGTTCCAACCGGCGCCTTGTTAAAAATTGTGTTGTGAATATCTTCATCTGCCAAAAGATGCTTGGGCGCAATCTCGCGGGTAAGCCTGTGCAAAATCGGAACAAAAGGTTCTTTTAAAATCAAGCGGACCGTATATCGGTCGATAATCTCCCAACGGTCTGTCAACAACGTGCCGGAGCGCCACGGCGATTGGTTGACAGGATCGGCAATCTGGTCATAAGTAAATTTCACATCTTCAGAGGTCAGCTCCTCTCCGTCGTGAAACCGCACTCCCTTATGAAGATGAAAAATAATTTCTAAACCGTCATCCGTAATATCCCAAGATTCCGCCAAACCCGGGACAACATCTCCATGATCATCAATACGGACCAAAGAATCAAAAATCAATTCCAAAAGCGAAGCAGATACGCTGTGCTGCGTGATAATAGGATTAATGGCTGTTGGGGCATTGACTACACCCCAGATCAATGTTCCGCCATAATGAGAATCGCGGGCAAACTTTTTTTGGGAAACTATGTGACTTGGAAGAATTGATGAAGAATCTTTGAAGGTTTCTAATTCGGATGCCAGTAGGGTTTGAGATAAGGACATAAGAAAAATATAGCTGAAAAACCCCGAAAGAAATTTAACACCCATACGATTATGCAATAGAATAATTCTAACTCCTTTGTACTCTAATTCATTTTCTAAGAAATCAAATGGTCTTAGAACACCACTTACTGACTTCTTTCTTCTTTTAAAAATCCGCCGCAAACCCGCCTTCAAAATACCGCCTGGGCAGAGGATACGTAATGCTCGACCAATATTTACTATTAGTGATGTTGTGGATATTAAAGAATGCTCTCAAATCAATATCTTTAAGGATGGGCTTAAAAGTTTTAGTAATCTTGGCATCAAAAATCGGCTTACGGTCATTTGGCTGTAAAGATGCTTGCGAACTCCATCGATTGTAATATCCCTGCACATTAAGGCCCCATCCACCTAGACCTTGAACATCAACGCCGAAGGTATATCGTTGACGGGCGATCCCCTGGTCGCGGACGGTCTGCTTGGTTGTTAAATTTTCAACATCATTAAAAGCACCGCTGGAAAAAAGCGACCAATGCGAGCTAACTTTGTAACGGGTTTTCAGTTCAACTCCTTGCCTGCGAAATTTACGGAAGTTCTCCTGCACGAACACCGATTGGCTGGAATCAAAAACTAAAGCGATGGCATCTTTGACATCCGCTAAATAATAATTTAACGAAGCGTCCCAGGATGAGACCGGATGAGTTTCCAGCCCGAGCTCATAGCTGTAAGCCCGTTCCGGCTGCAAATCGGGATTAGGGCCGACAAATTGAGAAGGATCGCTATTAACAATCCATAAGAGCGGCGGCGCGTTGAACACACGCGCAATCCGCGCGCGGATTAATGATTCATGCTCATCCTCAAAATGATAAATCGTTCCCAAACTCGGCGAGGTTTGCGAACCAAATTTCTGATTATGATCATAACGGATGCCGGGAATGATATCCCACAGCCCGACACCGATAATAGTATTCGCATACGGAGCCTGTGTGTTGACCGTTTTACTTTGCGTCAAGAATTTATTTGATTTAATGCCGTGCCATTCAAGATCTGCGCCGATGACTGAGGAATAATCATTTCCCCATCGGAAATCTTCATTCAAATTCAGCCCTTGATAAGAATTCCGGCTTATTGTTGATGATGTCTGCGTTCCTGAGGGAGCACTATAAATGTCGGTTGTAATCTTTTGATCGTTGTACTTATATGCCGTCTGGAAACTTCCCCCATCGTGATCACGCTGCAATTGAAGCGAACCGTATCGTGTGTTATACGGTTGAGAATTAATAGTGTTAGTGCGCGTCACCCCATAGCGAACATCGGCGCCGCTGTATCCGAAAGCTCCCGTCAAACGAAAATCATCCGCAATAGGGATCGCTATTTTACCGAAACCTTTCTTTTCTTTGACATCCGTATCTGAAAGAATGCCGTCGGTTTGCATGGAACTTCCAGAGAAGAAATACCCCACTTTCTCGCTTCCCCCAGAAATATCCACCGCCTGCTTGAAGGTTTTAAATTCTCCGAACGTCGAGGTCACGCTGCCATGAGGCACAGAAGTTTTGCCTACATTCTTCGTAATCACATTGATGACACCCCCGAGGCTGGATCCCCAAGCGCTGGAAGAGCCGCCTTGAATAATTTCGATCTGCTCAATATTCTCTATGGGAATTTGTGTTGGGTTGGCCTGGCCGGACAACTGTGTGTTAAACGGAATCCCGTCCACCATGAACAGCACCTGACGAGAAGAGGAACCTTGAATCGACAATGCGGTTGATTGCCCGAAAAATCCATTGACCTGAACATTAACTTCAGGGATATAAACCAGCACTTCGCTCAAATCACGGGCAGGAAATTTAGCAATGTCTTGGGCGGTATAAACAGCCACATTTTCGGCGGTCCGCTGTTGAAGTTGGGGAGTTCGCTTCGGCGTAAAAATATAAACCTGTTCTTCTAAAGAGTCGGTCTTTTCAACCGTATATGCGGGATGAATCTCTACTTTATCATCAGTAACTTGGGCGGGCACAACTTCTGTGGAAGAAATTTTATGGATGGTACGTTTGATCTGCAGATCGTATTTTCTTTGCCAATCATCATAATCAGAAGAATTCTGGGCAGCGCCAGCCGGAGACATTGGCCAGCAAGTTAAAATCAATAGTCCCATCGCGAAGACTAAACCACGATAAGCCCATCGATATGCCGTGGATAAATAATTTTGGGGGAAACAAAATAAAGGTGAGAATGACACAGGGCAATTTTAACAAAACTTTTGCAAAACACAACAAATGAAATGACTGAAAAACTTCTGCGTTTGAGAAATTTACCTGTACTCAAAAAAATTGTTAGGGGACATTCCCCACGCCGGGGGTGAGAAAGACGTCTGATGCCAATTGTCCGTTGACCGGAAGTTGGACAGTAAATATTGTTCCCTGGCCCTGTTGAGATTCAATAAGAATGTCTCCGCCATGCCGCTTGATAATGTCGTAACTCACGCTTAACCCAAGCCCAGTTCCTTTGCCTACTTCTTTAGTGGTAAAAAATGGGGTGAAAATTTTCGACATATCTTGGGGCGCAATTCCGCATCCCGTATCAGCAATCGCAACGCACACGTGGTCATTTGTCCTATACGTCCTTACCTTGATCTCGCCCTTATCCTTGATAGATTGAGCGGCATTGATAAGCAGATTAATAAACACCTGCCCCACCGCCTGCGCGTTGCATCGGATCGATGGGATCTTTCCATAATCTTTCGTAAGCTCAGCCTTATATTTAATCTCATTCCAGACAATGCTGATAATACTTTCCAAAACCTCCTCGACATTCGCCATTTCCATAGTCTCGTTACCGCGTCGGGCAAATGTCCGCAAATCCATGACAATCTTCTTAACCCTTTCGAGGCCTTTGTCCGTATGCTCTAATAATTTATTAACATCGTTAATAATATAATCCAAATTTATTTCTTCTTCGAGTTTTGTTATTTCCTGAACGGCTGCTTTTGCTTTCTCCATATTTTCTTCTTTAACGCTGTTCTTTAAACTCTCGACGAGTTTAAAAACTCTCAAATATTCTGCGACATACTGTTTTAAACATTCCATGTTGTTGCTAATGAATCCTATCGGATTATTAATCTCATGAGCGACTCCAGCCGCCAACTGGCCGATGGCCGCCATCTTTCCTAATTGCAACAACTGTTTATGCGTTTCCTTAAAATCATCCTTTGCTTCCTTGAGCCTGCAAAGCACTTCTCGATAATCGGTTATGTCGTGGATGACCCACTCAATCATGATCGGCTTCCCTAATTGATTAGGCATGCTCTTAACAGTTTCTCTAACCCATCGGACTTGATTGTCTCGTGTGACAATACGGCATTCTTTAGTGATCGTAAAATTGGGGAGGGCTCTTAATTTTTCATGGTCTTCCGCAGAATAAAGCGGCCGCTCCTCGGGATGAACGAGTTCCTCGAGACGGGGACTACCCTTCATGATCTCGTCGGCTTTATACCCCATGATTTGTTCGACAGGACCATGCATAAACAGCGGATTAAAATCAAGATCACTACGCAGGACAACGCCTCGTAAATTTTCTAAATAAGTATGGCAGCTATTGCTAAGGGCAAAAAGTTCTTCTTCTTTCTGAAATTTATAAAAAGCGGCGGCAACCACGACCTCCAGCTCTCTAAGTTCAAAAGGCTTAATAATATATCCAAAAGGTTCTGTGATCTGAGCCTTCTGCCATTGCTCAATATCCGCATGGCCAGTGATATAAACAATGGGAACATTACAAAATGAACGGATTTGCTTACTCGCTTCAATACCATTCATTTTTCCATTCAACGTAATATCCATGAGAATTAAATCGGGCACATTCTGACGGGCCTGGTCAACAGCCGCATCTCCCTTCGCGACAATTGCCGAAACCTCATATCCAAGCTGTCCCAAATATCTCTTAATGCAGAGGGCTATCAAATCTTCATCTTCGACAATTAAAATCCGCCACTTCTTTTCTCTTCCCATTTTTATCCTTTGAAAACAGGTTGATAATTCTAAGTTGCGAATATTTTAATACGCAATTGCAAATCCAAAATACTTCCAAAGAACTATCTACTGATTTATTTCCACTTATTGATCAAAATGATTAATTTTTGGAAAGCAGGGTCTATTCGAAGCAACCTGCGGAAAATAAAAACCCTGACCGATATGCTCGGTCAGGGCTTTGTTTATCTTTCAATCCTGTAACCACCTCCACCCCAGGGGTGAGAGGAGGTTTTGTATAAATTAAATATGCGCTATGGCTTCAATCTCTATTAAGACATCTTTGGGCAGGCGGGCAACTTCGATGGTTGACCGGGCCGGCGCCGAGGCGATTTCAAAATATCGGCCATACACTGTGTTCATCGCGGCAAAATCACTCATATTCTTTAAAAAAACCGTTGTCTTAACCGTCTTATCCAGCGAACTGCCGGCTCCCTCTAACACTGCTTTTAAATTTTCCAAAACACAGACCGCCTGTTCAGCGATCCCTCCGAGAACAACAGCATTTGTTTTGTCGAGCGGGATCTGTCCGGACGTAAACACTAAAGAATTAATAACAACCGCCTGGTTATACGGGCCGATCGGCAACGGTGCATTTTGAGTCTTAATAATTTTCTTTGCCATAAACATCCTTTCACTTATTAACAATTCAAAATCAATTTCTAATCTTTAAAACTTTTCTCAATATAGGAACGGCATCGCCCGGAAGAACAAGGAATATACGCCAACCCAAGCCGCCGCGTCAAAACATCGTCGGCGTTCTGAGCCATTTCGGTCTCGATGGCATACACAACTTGCGCCGCAATAGCCGCAGAGCAATCGCACAGTTCCTGTTTAAGCGCTTGATCCCGGCGAGTAAGGTTTAAAACATCGATATACTTCATGCCGTATTTACCAAATAAATACTCAACGGTTTGCTCTTTAACTGCGAATTGAGCGGCAATCTCCGCCGGTGGTTCGGTTGGAATTCCGCTGCCATAGAGCGGGCATTCAAACTTTGAGCGGTTTTTCAAATACATAAATTTCTTTAGGCAATCCTCAGCAATCCGACGGTACGTCGTATACTTCCCCCCCATGACATAGGTCACACCGGAGGCGACTGTCTCGATCTCATGCTTACGGGAAACTTTTGAAGGCTGACCATCCGCATGCACCAAAGGACGCAGGCCGGCAAAACTGGTAATAATATTTTTTTCTTCGATGTTCAAAGAAGGAAATACCCGCCGTGTTTCATTAATTAAATAAGCGACATCTTCACTATCACATGCCACATGATCGGGGCTTCCGGAGAAATCCGTATCGGTTGTGCCAATGAGAGAATTGCCCATCCAGGGGATCACAAAGAAAATCCGTCGGTCAGTGCGCGTCTGAATCACAACAGCATGCTCGGCGATCTTTCCTTTGTACACGAGATGGATGCCTTTAGTTGTGCGGACATTATGCTTGGAATAAACCCGGTCCTCTTTAAAAATGCGTTCTGTCCATGGGCCAAGGGCACAAACAACGCGTTTAGCCCGGATTTCAAAGAGCTGTCCCGTCGGAATATCCTTGGCCACAATGCCAACCGTTTTTCGATTTTCCTTAACCAATGACAATGCCTCGACGTAATTGGCCACCCTCGCCTCTTTCTGAGCGGCCATTAAAACATTTTCCAGGCAAAGCCGGGCATCATCCATTTGCGCGTCGTAATACAAAACCCCGCCCTTTAATCCAGCAGGATTTAATGACGGTTCCTTCTTTAATAATTCTTCAGCAGAAAAAAATCGGTGCGGGCCTAATTTAAAACTGCCGGCCAACGCGTCATAAAGAAGAACCCCCGCTTTAACCATCCACACCGGGCGAGGACCTCCCTCATAAATCGGGATGATAAAGGCAAGAGGCTTGACTAAATGGGGCGCATTTTTAAATTGAATATAGCGTTCCTTGAGCGCCTCGGAAACCAAATCGAACTCCAGATTCTCTAAATAGCGAATCCCCCCGTGGACGAGCTTGGATGATTTGCTTGAGGTACCGCTGGCAAAATCTCCCTTGTCGATTAAGGCGACACTTAAACCGTTATCAGCCGCCAAATAAGCGATGGCGGCGCCATTGATTCCTCCGCCGACGACAAGAAGATCAAACTTTTGCTGGGTGAACTGTCGAATATCTCTAATCATAAGTAGGTAAAAAGCGATAAGCAGTAAATAGAAGGCGCTAACGTTACTAAGCCATCCTCACCGCATGACCTCGCTCCAATAATAAATTATTCAAGAAGATGTCGGTCGCTGCATCAGGCTCGGAACCCGTCGGAATAAATACATCGGCCAGATAGCGATCGTACTTATCAGACCGGCTACTGCGCACAATAATTTGCTGCGCCTCTTTAACGTACGACTGCGCAAAGGCCTTAGCCTCCGCCCCCGCTTTGGTGTCCACTTCCGGACAATCGATTCCGCGTAATCTCAACACCTGGCGCGTCCACGATTCAAAACCCAGATCAAGGCGCACTTTGAGCGTATCGCCGTCGATGACTTTCTCAACGAATGCGGCGTAGGTAAACAAATCTTTGGCTGTCGCGTCTATCTTAGAGAATTTATAAGCGTCTTCGCTGGGACGTGAGCGCACAATATCACCTTCGGCCCAACGGCTTTCAATGTCGCGGAAAAACCCGAAGCCGCAATCAACAAGCAGCCCCGACTTTTCGCCCGCGCCAAGCGTGGGGCGAGTAACAAGGCGGTACGTGTAAAGCTCCCCGCGTAAAGGTGTGAGCAGTGATTTCGAAACGGTTGGTTGCCTGGAAGATTCGGACTCGGGTTTAAATTTTCCGGATTTAATTCTTTCGGCCAGTTCATAGGTTGACCAAGAGTTGCGACTGACAGCCTCTTCCAGAAGAGTGCGTTTTTTGTCATCAGGTACGGTCATGAGTTGACGATAATGCGTCCAAGTGAATTCACGCCGCGCGGCGTGAATCGGGAGCTTGGGATATTTTTCACGAAACTGGACACAGCGCCTAAGCAGACTGACGTGAACTTGAAGGTCATCTGCCAGCTTATCAAGAACCTGATCGCCGTAATCCGCACGTTCTTTATGCTCAAGTGTATGCGTGAAAATTAAATGCCCCGTCTCCCAATATGTCCGCACGCGCTCGGCCTCGATGCGTTGCTGACCTTCGACGAGAGTCTCTTTTACCCGTCGGAGCAGAGTGTTGTAATCGGAAGGAGTTGTAATTTTAAGTTTCTTCACCAAAAGTTTTCCTAAACTCTGAACCCTGGCCCCTAAACGCACGTAACACAAAACGTAACGCCTGTAGCCTGTCACCATTCGAGGCCACAGTAACATCTAGGCCACACCAAATTGAAGATTGTGAAAGCCACCCAGAGCCACCAGACGGGAATGAGCCCCCTTGCAAACCACACCATGGTGCGTGGCGCACTCAGCCGCTTGTCGTTGACACCCAAGTGTGTGGGTTCGAAAGACAGCGCCTTTCTAAGGTTTTCTTTTCGTTCCAGTGCGGCTCGACGGTCTTGGTTCGTGTGGTTAAGGTGTCTGTAAAGTATAACCGCAAAAATACCCAGAACCACCTGTAGACAAACATGTCCCCAATTGAGGTCTTTCCCAATAAGAGATGAAGCGACTAAGCCTTGTGCCGTAAGTGTGAATCCTAGTTCTTGTACCATCATCTGGTCCTTGTATCGATACTCCAGCCCAAGTTCTCGAAATTCATCAAGCTTTCGCTGGTAATCGTTGTCAGCAGTAATTGTGTCCATGGATTACCCTCCTTACCTGTTCATTAGAAAAATAATCAAAACCCTGACTGCCAAGCCCTGTTTACTTACTATTACTCCTTGCCTTTGCGACAGCCGAAAGCCATCCGCTGTATTTTTGCGAAACCTCTTTCGAAGGCATCTTCGGGGCGAACACGGTTTCGACGCTGCTGAAACGTTTTAGATCACGGGCCTTGTATAAACCAGCCGTGATTCCGGCCAAATACGCAGCGCCGAGAACAGTGGAATCAACGATTTTGGGACGCACGACACGCGCCCCCAGAATATCAGCCTGAAACTGCATCAGAAAATTATTTTGGCACGCGCCACCGTCGACCTTTAAGTTCTTAATCGTGCCGCCATATCCTTCTTGCATCAACTCAAAAACATCCTTGGTTTGATACGCGATCGACTCCAGCGCCGCGCGCACGATATGCCGAACATTGGATCCGCGCGTTAGATTGCAAATAACACCACGCGCATCCGCATCCCAGTACGGCGCGCCAAGCCCGGTAAACGCCGGAACAAAATAAACCCCGCCTGTGTCTGTTAATCCCTTAATTATTTTCTCGCTGTCCGCCGATCGGCGGATTACTTTTAATTCATCACGCAACCATTGCATAACAGCACCGGCAATAAAAACAGCGCCCTCTAACGCATACACGGGACGCCCATCTACATCGCAGGCCAAGGTTGTCAAAAGACCTTTCTTACTGGCCACAAATTTATTTCCGGTATTAAGCATCATAAAACAACCGGTCCCGTAAGTATTCTTAATACTGCCGCGGGCAAAGCACCCTTGTCCATAGAGCGCGGCCTGCTGATCTCCCATAACGCCCGTGATGGGAATTCCCGACGGTAATCCGGCAACCCCGGCGGCTGTTGTTCCGAACCGAGATCCGGAATTAAGCACGTTGGGCAACAATGACGACGGGACTTGAAATATTTTCAGCAAATCTTTATCCCATTCTTTCGTCCGGATGTTAAAAAGTAATGTGCGCGAGGCATTCGTCATATCGGTTACATGTGAGGCGCCGCCGGTTAACTTCCATATCAGCCAGCTGTCAACAGTTCCAAAGGTAACTTCGCCTTTTTGCGCCTTCTGACGAAGCCCTGGAATATTTTCCAACAACCAGCGAATCTTTGTACCGGAGAAATACGGATCAAGCACTAACCCGGTCTTGCCTTGAATCAAACTTTTAAACTTTTGCAGGCCTGGCGTTTGACACATCGGCGATGTCCGACGGCATTGCCAGACGATCGCGCGATAGAAAGGCTTTGATGTTTTGCGATCCCAGAGAACAGTTGTTTCGCGTTGATTGGTGATGCCGACGGCACCAATGGACGCAGGATTAATTTTCGCCTGCACAACAGCTCTTTGGATGACCTTAACACATGAAGCCCAAATCTCTTCGGCATCATGCTCGACCCATCCGGGCTTTGGATAATATTGTTTGAACTCTTGATAACTCTTAGAAACAATACGGCCTTTGGCATCAAAAATAAATGCCCGGCTCCCGGTCGTGCCCTGATCTATGGCGAGAATGAATTTACCCTTCACTTGCCCAACCTTTGTTTATTTGCTTTAAATGATTTCTCGTCTGGAAATATCCTGCGCGCGAGCACATCTTTATCGACGCCGGTATCATAATCGTATTCAATAATCGCCATGATCCGCACGACATCGACCAACGGCTGCAGCAACATTGACGGATTTTGTTTAGAAATGTCATCAATCATCTGCGCGTAAAGCAATGGGTCTTTACGAATCACGCCTTTCTGGGCGGCGAGCTTTTGAATATAATGGGAAATGGTTACTCCTTTGGCCTTCTTATCAACGATGAGCGGCCAGGCCTTGGATGATTTATCCAACGATGTCCATAGATCGCTCACGGACACCACTTCTTTCACATACTCTGAAGGAATATCTTCGTAGAGTTTATCCCGGTTCAAAGCTGACGCTGCCTGGTAAGCCATGAGCTGCTGCGCATTTTGAGCCGCCTTGATTGCGTAGGCCTGTCCAACCTGCTCGTAAGCCGCTCTTTCTCCAACTTCTTTTGCCATAAGCGCCTGCTGATATTCGGCGAGCGTTTGCTGTTGTTGCGCGGCGATCATTTGCGCAGCAGTAACCTGTTGAACGTATTGCTGTGCCTGATTAGCCAGCAAGGCCTGTTGAAATTGCGTATTTTGCGCAACCCTGATATGCAAAGCCGCCTGCTGCCCCAAGACTTGGTCTCGACGGGCTGAAGCAACTTGAAAAGCGGCAATTTCCTGCGCCATCTGTTGAGCGATATATTGAGTAACCGCCTGCTCTTGAACGGCGCGAGTGACAACGGCTTCTTTCTGGGCCTGAACATATTGCTGAACCGCCGCTTGCTGATAGGCAATCATGTATTGGCGAACCGCTTCTTCTTGTTGACGCTTGATGATTTCTTGTTCGATAGCCGCCTGTTCCAATAACTGCCGCTGTTTAATGGCTGCGAAATCACCGCCGGCCCATGAAGAAACAGAGAAGGATAGTAAATACAGGAATACTAAAATAATATTCATTTTCATAATTTTTTTAAAAATTTCCGACGTTGAAATATTAAAAACATTATAACAAAAAGGGTGCACGCCTTCGCAAAAAAATCCCCTATTCTGCAATACATGGTCGGCTTCCCCTGGCCAGAGACACGAAAAGTTCCGTAGGCCACTTTTTGCAATGGCAGCCCTTGGCTTTTATCGATAACCCCTCGAGCATTGACCTGAAATGTCCAACCCGTATTGCCGACGCTCACAATATCCAGGCCAGATTCAACCGCCCGCATAATGGCATTCTCGGCGTGCATCATGAGTGCCGCGGGCTGATTGAACCAGCCGTCATTGAGTATTGCGATTATAAATCCGGCGCCTTCTTGGGCCAACTTACGGCTCAGCGACGGATAACACGTCTCTGAACAAATCACTGTGCCGAATCGAAAAGATCGACGATATTCTCCAGTTACATTAAAAGCATCGTGCTTTTTTCCGGGCGTAAAATTAAATCGATGGTTATTAAGGATATTTCTAAAAATACTAAAAGCAATCCACTTCGGCTGATATTCACTGATAGGGACTAAGAATTGTTTGTGGTGGATTCCTGCCAGATTTCCTTTTTGATCAAGAACAACGGCGCTGTTAAAACTTTCTCCTTTAATAAACGGTACCGCACCGAACAGAAATACTGCATTGTTTTCGACGGAGATTTCTTTAAGGCGAGGATACCAAACAGAATCTTTAAACACATCCGCCCCAAAAGATGTCTCAGGCCAAACAATCATATCCACAGGGCGCCCTAATAATGCTTTTTCAGTCAACGTAACCTGCGACTGAATATTATCATCAAAATCTTTAAGGCTTAGTTTCTTGACGGGTGAAATGTTGGGCTGGATCGCACAAACTAGGAGCGGCTCAGTTTCTTTTTCATGAGTGCGGATACTCCAAAGTCCCGTCGTATAAACGATCAAAAACATACTGGCCGCCAGACCAATATACATCTTTCGTTTCAACGGAGTTTTAAGAGATTGATACAGGCAATGATTTACAAACACAATCACAAATCCAACGCCATAAGGACCGGTCCATGAGGCAAGCTGGATCAACGCTGGTTCAAAACTTTGCGAATAGCCCAAGCCCCAGCAAAAACCTTTAAGGGTAATCGTCCGCGCCCATTCGCTGGCCACCCAAAGCGCCGGCACATAGACACAATCCCACAACGGCTGATTGATCGGCCTATACAATAAAGCAAACACGACGGGCCCAATGGCCATTGCCAAAACTAACAGGACGGTGCCGGCCCAATGCACGGGCCACAGCCATTGCAATAACAAACTATACGAAACAATACCATAAAAGATGCCAATCAAAAATCTTATGCTTATTGATTTTCCGTCGATACTTGCGAAAAATGGCACGAGCGCTATCCAAGCCAATGGCCACAGACCGTGAAGGTTCCAATAATTGGGGAAGGAAAGATAAAAGAGAAATGCAGAAATAATGACGTTGGCAATCATAAAAAAATCCGCATCAACTTGACGTCTCAAAAGTACTGTCATTCCCGCTTGCGCAGGGATGACAGTATTAGTTATGCGGCGCCAAACGCATAACGCCCCACGCATTACCAATCGGTTATGAATTATGGCGGTAATGCTTTAAGCCCGCGTTCGGCTGCAGGGTTTTTGTAGAACGAAATAGATTTTTCGTAATAATCTCTGGCTCCGACGGTATTTTCAAATCCCTGCGCGTACATTTCACCTAAAAGATAATACGCCTGGCTCAAGAATATACTCTCCTGTTCGGGATCAAACAACTTGATGGCATTCTTGATCTCATCTTCCGATTCTTTAAATATTTTAACCGCTTCCTTTTTATCGTCCTTTTTAAAAAGCGCTACTCCATTTCCCGAAAGAACGGCCCCGAGATTCAAATGCCTGTTTGCCTTAGGATCAAGCGCGATCGCCTTTCGCAAAAGGGCAATGCCCTCATCCATTTTGCCCGCTTCGATCAAATCAAGCCCTTGCTGTTCAAACGCGTCGGCCTGAGCAACATTTTTTACCGACGCTGTCTTATTTCTATGATCTGTGCCGTCACTTGGATTATCCGAGACTATATCTTTAACTTCATCCAAATAATATGTAATAGGAAAATCCAAGCCAACATCCAGCCGGATGGACTTTGCATTGCGCTCACGAATGATTCCTTGGACAGTTTTACCGGATTTAAGAATGATTGTATCTGCAACGGCGAAAGAGGAAGAAACTGGAATGACGCTCAAAATTAAAATTGCTCTGTAGAAAATTCTCTTTTCAAAATAACTAAAAAATCTTCTTGAGCAATTAATCATGACGTTGGTGAGTTTTCGTTGATCGAAAAATTCTGGAATTGAGCTCATAGTATCGGTAAGTCTGATGGTGCTCTCCAGCGAGTTTACGACGTAGCGCCTGTCCTGGACTTTTTGAAAGACAAGCCAGGAAAGCAAAGTCGTTGTTTGAGCTAAGGTGAACCGTCAGGCTTACCGTTTAAAATAAATAAGACGGCTGGATTCTAGAAACTATTCACAGTCGGCGTTTGGGGTTTTTGTCCATCAGCCTGCAGGTTTTGCGGGCCCTGCTTTTGTTGCTCATTTTTAATCAAGGCCTCCATCAGCGCCAATGACTGCTTGTACCCGTCTTCATTATTTTGAGCTTTAAATAATTCAAGGCTTTTTCGGGCGGAAAGAACAGCCGGTAACGGAGTTTTGTTGCCTTCATTAGCGAGGCTCAACATATAAAACACATAACCATTGTCAGGAAAAACAGTGACGGCACGTTCCAAAATTCCTATAGCCTCGGGATAACTTTTCACGCGCATAAATATTTCGGCAAGGATCATGTAGGGCTGAAGGTTCGAAGGGTCAACTTGGATGGCGCCTTCAAAACTGACGACAGCTTTCGCGATATCTTTTTGGTTGAGAAACTCAACGCCCTGCTGCATCAATTTAACAGCTGCCACTTGTGACATTTGGGAATTGGATTGTGGGGCCTTTTTCTTGGAAGCCTGTTCTCTGCTATTACACCCTGCAACTGATAAAATCACGACGAAGACTATCAACCATTTGCGCACAACCCACATCCTTCCTGATTCATTAAAAGTGTAACGACGATTATTTTCCTGCCATCGACTCTTGAGTTAGAAACTGATGAACACCTTGAGCAGCCGCACGGCCTTCTTGAATTGCCCATACGACCAATGACTGCCCACGCGTCATATCACCGGCGGTAAACACACCCGGAATCGTGGTCATTTTATTCGCATCCGATTTAACATTCCCGCGAGGATCAAATTCAACGCCCAATTGCTCGAGCATGCCTTTTTTGACCGGCCCCATAAAGCCCATGGCCAATAATAACAAATCGCATTCAACTTCAAACTCGGAACCCGGGACTTCTTTCATAGCGCTTCTTCCCGTCGCTGGATCCTTGGGACCGAATTCCAAACGCACACAATGCAATTTCTTAAGTTTACCGTCTTCCCCGGAAAGCTTCTTGGTCAAAATCGAATAATCTCTTTCGCAACCTTCATCGTGAGACGTGGACGAACGAAAGATAAGCGCCCAGCTGGGCCAGGGATTATCAGAAGAGCGCTGTTCCGGAGGGCGGGACATCAACTCAAATTGTTTAACGGACGCGGCACCCTGACGATTGGAAGTTCCAACACAATCCGAACCTGTATCGCCCCCGCCTAAAATCACAACCTTTTTTCCCTGCGCGGTCACACTTTCTTTGGGATCAACGTGAATGCCAAGTCCCCGTCGGTTTTGTTGCGGAAGAAAATGCATAGCCTGATAAACGCCTTCCAGTTCTCGTCCTGGAATGGGAAGATCACGCGCATCCTCGGCACCGCCGCAAAGCACAACGGCATCATACTTTTCTTTTAAATCTTTTGCGTTAATATCAACGCCGACATGAACACCTGTCTTAAAATTAACACCTTCTTGATGCATGCGCGAAACTCGCCGCTCCACAATCCATTTCTCAAGCTTGAAATCCGGAATGCCTAAGGTTAAAAGGCCGCCGATGACTTCATTTTTTTCATAAACGGTCACCTTGTAGCCATTTTTATTCAACTGATCGGCGCACGCCAAACCCGCCGGGCCTGATCCGATTATCGCGACCTTTTTTCTTGAACGGCGTTTAGGAGGCTGTGGTTTCACCCAGCCCTGCTCATAAGCGTGTTCAATAATGGCCACTTCAATATTTTTTATGGTCACGGCCGGCTGATTGATCGCCAGCACACAGGAATTTTCGCACGGTGCCGGACAGACCCGGCCTGTGAATTCAGGAAAATTATTTGTTTTGTGCAGCCGCTCGATTGCTTCCTGCCATCGGTCGCGGTAAACAAGGTCATTCCAATCGGGAATAATATTGCCGATGGGACAACCCGACTGACAAAACGGCACGCCGCAATCCATGCATCGAGCGCCCTGTTCCTTTAATTCCTTATCGGGAAGAATCTTGGTAAATTCTTTCCAATTCTCAAGACGGTCTTTGACAGGTTCTTTCTTGAACTCCTGCCGATCGTACTTCTTGAAACCGTTTGTATCGCCCATGTACTCGCCTCGTTATTGCGTAATCTTAAAGAAGATGGAAAATAGAAGATAGAAGGGAGAAGTTAGAAAACAGAATGTTGCTGTTCGGTTTCTAACATCGATTTTCTCGACTTTCTGTCTTCTCTTTTCCATTTTCTATTCTCTATCTTCCATCATCTATTTTCTTACTTATGCGCCACTTGCGGTATCTCGTCGCCCTTAATTTTATTAGCTTCTTCGAGAACCCGGCGATAATCCGTCGGATAAACCTTAACGAATTGGGATATGCTACTTTCCCACCGATCTAAGATTTGCTTTGCCATCGTACTTTTCGTGTAATTATAATGATTCTGGATCATCGCACGAAGTTCACTGATGTCATCCTTATCTTTGACAGGGAAGAGCTCAACCATCCCTTTATTGCAACGGGAAGAAAATGTACCGTCGCGGTCAAAGACATAAGCAATTCCCCCGCTCATGCCTGCGGCAAAATTTCGGCCTGTGGCTCCAAGAACGACCACCCTTCCGCCTGTCATGTATTCACAGCCATGATCACCCACACCTTCCACGACGGCCGTGGCTCCGCTGTTTCTGACCGCGAAACGTTCGCCCGCCAGCCCTCGGAAATAAACTTCACCAAGAATCGCGCCGTATAAAACAACATTACCGACGATAATATTATCTTCGGCAACGAGCTTTGATTTAGGATGCGGATAAATAACTATCCTCCCGCCGGAAAGGCCCTTGCCGACATAATCGTTGGCTTCGCCTTCCAAAGTCAAACTTACGCCATTCGCCAAAAAAGCGCCAAAACTTTGCCCGGCCGATCCTTCAAATTTAATTTGAATGGTATCTTTAGGCAATCCGGCTAAACCGTATTTACGCGCAATGACGGATGAGAGCATGGTTCCGACGGTACGGTTGACATTTAATATCTTGCTTTCAAAACTCACCGGCTTTTGATGCTCGATCGCATTTTTGGATTTTTCAATCAATTGATTATCCAATGCCTTCTCAAGCGCGTGATCCTGTTTAGTGACATGGCGAATGGCAACGCCCGGCGGAACATCAGCCTTATGCAAAATATTCGTTAAATCAATGCCTTTGGCTTTCCAATGATCGACGGCCTCCGCGGTATCCAAACGTTCCACGCGTCCGACCATTTCTTCAAACTTTCTAAACCCAAGTTCCGCCATTATTTCGCGGACTTCTTCGGCGATAAAAGTAAAAAAATTGACAACGTATTCCGGTTTCCCGTCGAACTTCTTGCGAAGTTCAGGGTCTTGCGTGGCAACGCCGACGGAACAAGTGTTCAAATGGCATTTGCGCAAAAGTATGCATCCCATGGTCACGAGCGCCGTGGTTGAAAAACCAAATTCATCAGCGCCGAGCATGGCGGCAATGGTTACATCGCGCCCGGTTTTTAATTGCCCGTCGGTTTGAACACGGATACGCCCGCGCAAATCATTCATCACAAGAACCTGTTGTGTTTCAGCGATCCCCAATTCCATCGGAAGCCCGGCGTGTTTAATCGAGGTCTGCGGCGAAGCGCCCGTTCCGCCCTCATAACCGCTGATAAGAACGTGATCCGCTTTTCCTTTAGCAACACCAGCCGCAACTGTTCCGACGCCAACCTCGGATACAAGTTTAACGCTCACATCCGCCTGAGGATTTGAATTCTTAAGATCGTGGATAAGCTGAGCCAAATCTTCAATGGAATAAATATCATGATGCGGCGGCGGCGAAATAAGCCCTACGCCCGGCGTGGTGTGGCGCGTTTTGGCAATTTCTTTGCTGACCTTATGCCCGGGAAGTTGTCCGCCCTCGCCGGGTTTGGCACCCTGCGCCATCTTGATCTGCAATTGATCGGCGTTCACCAAATATTCAATCGTCACTCCAAAACGGCCCTGGGCAACCTGCTTGATGCGGCTACGACGCCAATCACCATTGGGATCTTTCTTAAAACGTTCCGTATCTTCCCCACCCTCGCCGGTGTTGGAAAAACCGCCTAAACGGTTCATAGCAATCGCTAAAGTTTCGTGGGCCTCTTTGGAAATGGAACCATAGCTCATCGCGCCTGTCGCAAATCGCTTAACAATCTGGGAAGCAGGCTCCACCTCCTCGATCGGAATGGATTTGCCTTTTTTAAATTTCAAAAGGCCGCGGATGTTCGCCAGCTTAATTGTTTGTTCATTGACGAGCTTTGCATAACGCTTATAAATATTAAAATCATTGGATTTTACCGAATGCTGTAGCAAAGCAATCGTCTGCGGATTTAATTGATGGTGCTCGCCTTCACGGCGCCAATGATACTCACCGCCTTCATCAAGAAGATGATCCTCTTTTGGAACATCCGGATAAGCGAATTGATGGCGCCTGAGCATTTCCTCGGCGACTGTCGTGATGCCGATACCTCCGATGCGCGACGGCGTTGCGGTAAAATATTTCTCAACAAAATCCGACGCGAGGCCGACCGCTTCAAAAATTTGCGCCCCGCAATAGGACTGGATCGTCGAAATCCCCATTTTAGAAATGACCTTAAAAAGCCCTTTACGACAAGACTTAAGAAAATTTTTCTGGGCATCTTTGTAAGTGATCTCCGGCGGATAAAGACCATTATTGATCTGGTCCTCGATCGTCTCAAAGGCCAAATACGGATTGATGGCATTCGCTCCATAGCCGATCAAGGTCGCAAAATGGTGCATCTCGCGCGCCTCGGCGGTTTCCAAAACCAAACTCACCTTTGTGCGTGTTCCCCGACGGATTAAATGATGATGCAAACCGGCGCACGCCAACAAAGACGGCATAGCCATACTTTTCGCATTCACGCCGCGGTCCGATAGAATCAAAATACTATAGCCATATTTAATCGCTTCATCTGCTTTCTCAAAAAGCCCTTCAAGAGCCTTCTCCAAACCTTGAACGGCGCCCTCTTTGTCAAAAAGGATGGAAAGCGTTGTGGATTTCAAACTTCCAACATCAACATGCGCGATCTTTTGCAACTCTTCGTTGGTCACAATCGGACGAGATATTTTCAAACGATGGCAATGCGCCGGGGTTTCATCCAAAAGATTTCCCTCGGGGCCGAGCATCATTTCCTCAGCCATAATGATTTCTTCACGGATCGCGTCAACCGGCGGATTGGTCACCTGAGCAAAAAGTTGTTTAAAATAATTAAACAAAAGCTGCGGCCGGTCCGAAAGTACGGCCAGTGGCGTATCGGTCCCCATCGAACCTGTCGCTTCCTCGCCGTTGACGACCATAGGGTATAAAAGCATTTTTAAATCTTCAATGGTGTAACCGAAAGCCCTCTGGCGTTCCAAAAGCGTTTTCGCATGAAGCCCCTGAACCTTTTTGGGTTTAGGCAGGCTGTTAAGATCAATCATATTTTCTTTGAGCCACTCGCCGTAAGGCTTACGGGTCGCATAAAAATTTTTTATTTCTTTGTCGTCGATAACACGGCCTTCCTGGGTATCAACTAAAAACATCTTGCCCGGCTGCATACGGCCTTTTTTAATAATGCGCTCTTCGGGAATCGGAAGAACACCCGCCTCTGAGGCCATAATAACAAGATCGTCGTCGGTGATCCAATAACGGCCGGGGCGAAGTCCATTGCGGTCCAATACATTTCCGATATAACGATCGTCCATAAAAGTTATATCCGCCGGTCCGTCCCATGGCTCCATCAAACAGGAATGGTATTCATAAAATGCGCGTTTACCGGCATCCATCTCTTGATCCCCGCTCCACGCCTCGGGGATCATCATCATGACAGCATGCGGTAACGAACGCCCAGCCAAAACCAAAAGCTCAAGCACGTTATCAAAAGTCGCGGTATCGCTTCCATGCGGAACAACCACTGGCAATGTTTTAAGAATATCCTCGCCGAACGCCGACGAAATAAACTGCTTTTCACGGGCATTGATCCAATTGATGTTCCCCCGTAATGTATTGATCTCACCGTTGTGCGCAATCAAACGATACGGATGAGCCAACGCCCACGACGGAAAAGTGTTTGTGCTATAGCGCGAATGCACCATGGCGATCGCGGAAACAAGCGTGGGGTCGGCCAAATCTTGAAAAAACTTGTCCACCTGCTCAGACATCAACTGGCCTTTATAGACCAATGTTTTTGAGGAAAGCGAACAGAAATAATAATAATTACGCTGATTCAGCGTCGAGTGATAGACCTTGTTCCAAAGGCGTTTGCGAATGATATACAGTTTCCGGTCAAATTGTTCGGAAGAAGTGTTCTTGCCGCGGGCAATGAAGAGTTGTTTAAACGCGGGTTCAACAGAGCGCGCGACATGCCCGATCTGCGAACTGTCACGAGGCACGCTTCGCCAGCCTAAAAACTTCTGGCCTTCTTCGTGGATGATATGCTCAGTCCATTCTTCAATGATATTGCGGTCTTCAAGATTGGTGGGCAAGAAAACCATACCTGCGCCATAATCGCCAAGCTTCGGCAGGTCGATGTTGATCTTCGCGCATTCCTTGCGCAAGAAAGCATCCGGCATCTGAACCATAATTCCGGCACCGTCACCGGTCAAAGGGTCACAACCACAAGCGCCACGATGGCTCAAGTTCTCAAGAATTTGAATGGCCTGACGCACGATCGCGTGGGATTTCTTGCCTTTAATATTGGCAATAAACCCAACGCCGCAACTATCGTGCTCAAAGGCAGGATCGTACAGGCCCTGTTTTTCTGGAAGGCTCATGCGCAAACTTTCTTCTTGGCTTTCGCATAACGTCATTGCGAGGCCGTAAGGCCGAAGCAATCTCATACGCTTATAAGATTGCTTCGCTCCCTTTGGTCGCTCGCAAAGACGCCGTTTAATTTAAGGTTAAAATGAATTGCACGACTTTAACTTACAACAAAACTATATTGTCTTTTCTTAAATTTAAGACGCTTATTTTATCTTTTTTTATATGGAATGCAAAGAAAAAGTTGTGCGTTATGTGTAATGCGTCGTGTGTCTTTTCAACGCATTACCCACGTCGCAAAACGCACGACCATTAAATTTGTTCCTTATAATGATTTGTAATCGGCAAGCGCCAGTCTTTACCGAAAGCTCGGGACGTGATCTTGATACCCGGAGGGGCCTGTCGGCGCTTATACTCACTTTTATCCACAAGTCCAATCACCTTACGGCATAACTTTTCATCGGGAACCACGGCCGCCATCTGAGCGATCGATTGGTGCTTCTCAACATAACCTTCCAACATCCGGTCAAGGTCAGCATAGGCGGGAAGTGAATCCTGATCCTTCTGATTTTCACGCAATTCTGCCGATGGAGCGCGCAACAAAACCGACTTGGGGATCACCATCTTTCCGGCTTGCCTATTTCTAAATCTCGCCAGCTCATAAACTTTTGTCTTAAGAATATCTTTAATGATAGCAAAGCCGCCGGACATATCTCCATAAAGCGTGCAATATCCCACAGCCATCTCGCTTTTATTGCCGGTCGTCAAAACCAGCCAGCCAAATTTGTTGGAAAAGGCCATCAGGATGTTCCCGCGTATGCGTGCCTGCAGATTTTCTTCTGTAGTATCGGCTTCTTTTTCATAGAACCAGGATTCAAGGGTCGTTGCGTAAGCCGCCATCATCCGTTTAATCGGGATTTCGTGAAATTCAATCCCCAAATTAGCCGCCAATTTTCTGGCGTCATTTCGCGTACCTTTGGAATTAAATTTAGTCGGCATGGAGATACCAATGACATTTTCTTTGCCAATAGCGTCACATGCAATAGCGGCAACTAACGCAGAATCAATGCCGCCGCTTAAACCGATGACCGTTTTCTGAAAACCGTTTTTGCGAACATAATCGCGCGCACCTAAAACCAACGCAGAATAAATCTGTGTAGTCTCATCCATAAGTTTATATTCCGCTGAAGGACTTTTTCTTATGGCCTTTTGATTCTTTGCCGCCTCAACTTCAATCACGGGCAAATTTCCTTTGGAAACTTTATTCTGCGGCAAATCAAGATCAACAATGACCAAATCCTCTTCAAACTGTTTGGCGCTGGCAACAATGCGGCCCGTGGGATCAACAATAAAACTACCGCCGTCGAAAACCAGTTCGTCCTGTCCTCCCACCAAATTCGTGTAACAAATATACGCCCCGGTTTCTTTGGCCCGTCGCTCCAAAAGATCCTCGCGCACTTTGGTCTTTCCTGTCTCGAAAGGAGAAGATGAAATATTAATAATCAGGGATGCTCCAGCCTTGGCTTGTTTTAAATAGCTGGCCCCATCAACCCAGATGTCTTCGCAAATGGTAATGCCGGCTGAAACGCCGCCGATGGAAAGAAGAAAATTTTCGCGGCCCGATTCAAAATAACGCTTTTCATCAAAAACCCCATAATTAGGAAGCTCTTGTTTATGATAGGCCGCCTTAATTTTTCCTTCACTAAGAACAGCGGCCGCATTATAGATGCGCCCGTCCTTTTGATCGACAAATCCAACAATGGCCGTAATACCATGAACATTCTTGGCCAATTCTTCAAGCGCCTTAATGTTGTTTTGAACAAAGTGGGTTTTGTACAATAAATCTTCCGGCGGATAACCACACACCGCCAATTCCGAAAAAGTGACAAGATCCGCGCCCATCACCTTGGCCTGGTGAATGGAGGCGTTAATCTTGCGCTGATTCCCGGCAAGATCTCCGACGGTAGTGTTGATTTGGGCGAGTGCAATTCTAATCATATCTTTTTCACCACATCTGAGTTTGCTTCGGCTACTGCACAGCCTCACAATGATAACTATTTGTATTTTTTTATCGGACCAGAAAAGAAGAACTAATCAACGTCTTTGCGAGGCCTGATGTTAGGCCGAAGCGGTCTTTATAAGTCACATGCCATAAGCCCTTGCCCTAATTCTTCTCAATAATACGCATAAAATTTTCGTATAAACGATCAGCCTGGCGGTTGAAGTGTTCTTTCTTTTTAGAATATCCCTCAAGCATCGCGGCGCAATGTTCTTTGCGGCCGGAAAGGTCGGTTGCGCTGTACTCGTCGCACCATTCCTTAATGCTTCGATCGGTGACTTCAACATGGAATTGAATGCCGTACGCGTTTTTCCCGACGCGAAACGCCTGATGCGGGCAGCCTGTGCCCGAAGCTAAAAGCGCGCCGTCTTGGGGTATTTCAAACATATCTCCGTGCCAGTGATAAATGTCTTCATCTTCCTGAAAGCCTTGAAAAAACGGGTCGTTCTTACCGTCGGGAGTCAGTGCAATCTTGTACCAGCCGATCTCTTTGACCGGCGAGCGGACCACGCGCGCGCCAGCGGCCTTCGCCAAAAGCTGGGAACCCAAACAGATTCCGAAATAGGGAATTTCCGCCTTGAGGATACGCTGAATAAATACGTTCTCCTCTTTTAAAAATGGATATTTATCTTCCTCATAAACATTCATCGGCCCGCCCAAGACAACAACGGCTTTAATGCCTTTGAGGTCCTTTGAAAATTTTTCTCCGGCATTAAGCTCAACGACACGAAATGGCTCGCCTTTTTTGAGCAAAAAATCACCCAAAGTGCCAGGGCCTTCGATATCAATATGTTTGATAATTAAAATCATAATTTTTATTATCTCGAGAAACAAAAGGACGGATAAAGATTATCCGCCCTTTTGAGTGATTATTATTTAGATTTTACTCCGCACCCAGCCCCGTTACGCGGGGCGGACGGGATTCCATTCCATTTTTCCAAAAACTCCAACGATCATAAAACTTCACGCGTTCATCAACAACATCTGCGCGTAAGAAGGCAACGGCCACATATGCGCCGGCACATAAGCCTCCAGAGCATCGATGGCATCGCGTAATTTTAACATACCCGCATTCGTCTTGGCCGAATCGTGTTTATCAACGGAAACTTCAAGAGCATCCGCGGCAACGAGGGCTTTATCGATAAGACCGGAAACCGTCTTTAAAAGTTTTTTCTGGGTTACCGACTTGGCCGACGTTGTCAACTGGGCCTGAAATTCCAAAGCTGCCGGAATGAGCTCTGTCCGCGCCATGGTCAAAGAACAACTGCCTTCAATCGCGGTCACAGTATCATAGGCATGCTTGTTGATCTCATAACGGGACGCAATCTCTTTCGTCGACAGAACCCCGTGCTTGACCAGAACGTCGACGTTCTTTTTGAGCTTGATGGCTTCGAGCGCTTCTGGAGTATTTTTCAAATTAGGCAAACCGCGCTTTTTGGCTTCGGCATGCCACTCAGGCGTATAATTATCACCGTTAAAAAGCACGCGTTTATGTTTTTTGATAACACCTTGCAAAACAGACTGCAAAGATTTGTTGAAATCTTTACCTGCTTTCTTATCGGCTTCCAGCTGATCACAAATATCACTCATTGCTTCGGCGACAATGGTATTTAAAACCATGTTAGAAGCTGACGGATTCTGATTGGAACCGACGGCGCGGAATTCGAACTTGGCTCCTGTGAATGCGAAAGGCGAGGTGCGATTGCGATCCGTGGTATCTCTGGCTAGAACCGGAAGGGCGTCAACACCGACGTGAATACTGCCGCCTTCTTTGGAACTCTTGGCTCCGCCTTTTTCAATCTGTTCGACGATATCATACAATTGCTCGCCTAAGAAAATCGAAACAATCGCCGGAGGAGCTTCGTTGGCGCCCAAGCGATGATCATTACCGGCGGTGGCAACCGTCACGCGCAAAAGATCGGCGTACGTATCAACCGCTTTAATAATCGCGCATAACGTGGTTAAAAATTTAGCATTTTCATGAGGGGTTTTTCCCGGATACAACCAATTTTTTCCATCGGGACCGACAATAGACCAGTTATTGTGTTTACCGGAACCGTTAACGCCGGCAAACGGTTTTTCATGCAACAAACAAACCAATCCAAGTTTATCAGCAATCTGGCGCATGACTTCCATAGCCATCATGTTGTGATCAACCGCGGTGTTTAAATCTTCATAAATCGGAGCGATCTCATACTGGGCGGGAGCAACCTCGTTATGACGGGTCTTGGAAGGAACGCCCAAACCCCAGAGGGTGCGATCCAGTTCTTCCATGAACGCCATAATGCGCGGTTTGATAGCGCCGAAATATTGATCTTCCTGCTGCTGATGTTTCGCTGGCTTACGTCCGAACAATGTGCGGCCGGTCTGGATTAAATCCAAGCGGGCTTCGTAATGAGATTTGTCGATCAGAAAATATTCCTGCTCAGGCCCGAGCGTACAATAAGCGCGCTTGCCCTTGGTATCAATCCCAAAAAGGCTGGCTAGACGACAAACTTGTTTACTTAAAGCCGACATAGAACGCAAGAGCGGAGTTTTCTTGTCTAACGCTTCGCCGTGATAACCAATATAGAATGTAGGGATACAAAGAGTGCATCCTTCCGGCCCTTGTTTGATGAATGCCGCAGATGTCGGATCCCATCCGGTATAACCGCGGGCTTCGAACGTCGCACGCAAACCGCCCGACGGAAATGAAGAAGCATCCGGCTCGCCTTGAATAAGCTCTTTGCCGCTAAAGGTTAGAAAAATACCGCCATCATCGTTCCAGCTGATAAAAGAGTCGTGCTTCTCAGCGGTTGTGCCGGTCAAAGGTTGAAACCAATGAGTAAAGTGTGTAGCGCCTTTGGAAATGGCCCATTTCTTCATGGCTTCCGCAATTTCATCCGCATAAGATGGGTCAACCTTTCCCCCTTCTTTGATTGTCTTTTCAATCGAGGCATATGCTTTCGAAGAAAGAACCTGCTTCATCACCTTGAGACTAAATACGTTTTGGCCGAAATATTCAGGCAGATGTTCACTAAAATTGCTGTCGCAACCGCAACCTTCGTCAGAACAAGCCTGAAGAATTTCTTCACGAACTTGACTCATACTATCCCCCTATTTTCAATGTGTTAATTGTTATAAGTTATAAAATAAAAATCCTCTTTGAAAGAAGCAACCCGCGCCTCAATCAAAGAGGACATCAGTGCCCTCAAAATTACAACCGTAATATTAAACAATCACACAATTTATGTCAAGAGTTTTCATCAGAAGGAAAACAGAAAAACCTACCCCCGCCCCGGGGGTGGGGAGTAGGTTTTTCTATCCATTAAACATATTATCCTATGGCCTTCGGGCCTTCTTCGCCGGTACGGATCCGAATACAGCGTGGCAGATCCAATACAAAGATTTTTCCGTCACCGATCTTGCCCGTACGCGCCCCTTGAATAATCGCCTTAACGGTGGACTCAACAAAATTGTCGTTAACGGCAATCTCTAAACGAAATTTGCGCAACAGATTGCCTGTTTCCTTAACGCCGCGGTAAAATTCATCGACGCCGATTTGTCGGCCATGGCCCAACACTTCACTGACGGTGATAAGATTGACATCCGCGGCATACAAAGCTTTCTTAACCTCTTCAAGCCTGTACGGCTGAATAATGGCGACAACTAATTTCATGGGATGGTCTCCTCTATGGTGGTTGTGCGTTATGCGCAGTGCGAAATGCGTCGCAAAACGCACAACGCACAACGCACCACACACGACAAATTAATTAATCTATAATCGTATACGCTCTTTCATGATGCTGTGTCAGATCCAACCCCATGACCTCTTCTTCCTGGCTCACGCGGAAACCAAGCAATTTATCCGCGATCACACAAGAAATCCACGTGGCGACGGCGCAGTAAATTACTGTAAATACGGCCACCTTTAACTGGACCATCAGTTGTACCGGATTGCCGTACAATAAACCATCGGCCCCGGCGCTATTAATGGCTTTCTGTGCAAACAGACCAGTTGCGATCATGCCCCACAACCCGCCAACACCGTGCACGCCAAAAACGTCGAGCGAGTCATCATATCCAAATTTTGGTTTTATAAAACCCACCGCAAAATAACTTAAAACGCTGACAACCAGCCCGATAATAATGGAGGCTGACACATCGACAAATCCCGCTGCCGGCGTAATGGCAACAAGTCCGGCAACAGCACCTGTAATTGTACCGAACATCGTGGCCTTCCCTGTCAACTTCCATTCCAGAGCAGCCCAGCCAACACCTGCTGCCGCTGCCGCCGTGTTGGTCGTCAAAAACGCATTGACAGCTACATGATTACACGCCAAGGCCGAACCGGCATTAAAACCAAACCATCCAAACCACAAAATCGCCCCGCCCAAAATGACAAAAGGTATGTTGTGCAACGATGGTTGCGTGACGCCTACACGACGCCCCAAATAAATCGCTGCGACCAAACCGGCAACACCGGAATTAATCTCAACAACGGCCCCGCCGGCAAAATCAAGAACACCCATATCTTTAAAAAATCCTCCGACCGCCCAGGTCATATGACAAATCGGAATATACACCAGCGTTGTCCAAACAATGATAAACAAAATAAACGCCGAGAATTTCACCCGTTCCGCAAAAGCCCCTAACAAAACCGCCGGTGTGATGATAGCAAACATCATCTGAAAAATAACAAACGCTCCATGAGGTATCGTCGCCGCGTAATCACTATTAGGCTCAATCCCAACGCCTTTTAAAAAGATCCAATCCAACCCGCCGATCAATCCATTTCCTTTAGAGAAAGCCAGGCTGTATCCATAAACGACCCATATCAAACTGATAACAGCAAGGCACGCAAAACACTGCATGAGAATGCCCAGGACATTTTTCCGTCGAACCATGCCCCCGTAAAAAAACGCAAGCCCCGGCGTCATTAGCATAACAAGCGCTGCCGATATCAAGACCCACGCTGTATCCCCGGCATTGATTAATTGATTAGATTCCATTCTTTTGAACCTCCCCGTTCTGTTATCAACATTGACATATTCTTCACCGGACAAGAAAGCCCAGCCCTTCCTGTTGAATCAGGAAAGACTGGGCTTCATTGCCTATAGAAATTCTTCTATACTTTCAGAGGACTTCAGCGCCCGCTTAAAGCGAGAGCATAATACCTTTAAAAAAGAAGAGCTGTCAATAAAAAACCAGATCGGTTGTAATTAACCAATGGCCTTCGGGCCTTCTTCGCCGGTACGGATACGAATAACTCTTGGCAAATCCATAACGAAAATCTTTCCGTCACCAATCTTACCCGTGCGAGCGCCCTTGATGATGGCATTGACCGTCGGCTCAACGAAATTATCATTGACCGCGATTTCCAGACGGAACTTTCGAAGCAAATTCCCCGTCTCTTTAACGCCGCGGTAAAATTCATCGACGCCGATTTGCCGACCGTGACCCAAAACTTCACTAACTGTTATAAGATTGACATCCGCCGAATACAGAGCTTTTTTAACCTCCTCAAGCCTGTAGGGCTGAATAATGGCGATAACTAATTTCATGGGATAGTCTCCTCTATATTGGTTTTGCGTTGTGCGTTGTGCGTCGAAAAATGCATGACGCATCACGCACGACAAATTAATTAATCTATAATCGTATACGCTCTTTCATGATGCTGTGTCAAATCCAGACCCATGACTTCATCTTCCTGGCTCACACGGATACCGATAGTTTTATCGACGACAAAACAGATGATCCATGTGACAATCGCGCAATAACCGATGGTGATCGAGCAGGCAAGAAACTGAATCCAAACCTGTTTGGGATTGCCAGCCAAAAGACCGGTCCCAAGAGAGTTAACCGCCGGATTTGCAAAAATACCGGTCGCAATAGCGCCCCAAAATCCGCCGATGCCATGGACACCAAAGGCATCCAAAGAATCATCATAACCGAATTTAGGTTTAACCACGCTCACCATAAAAAAGCAAAATACGCTGACTAACAAACCAATCCATAGGGCGCCGGTAACATCAACGAAACCAGCGGCGGGTGTGATCGCAACCAACCCTGCCACAGCGCCGGTGATAGTACCAAACATCGTCGGCTTTCCACTGAAAATCCACTCTAAAACTGCCCAGCTTATAGCAGCAGCCGCAGCAGCAGTATTCGTCGTCATAAACGCGCTGGCAGCCAAACCGTTAGCGCCTAACGCTGAACCCGCATTAAAACCAAACCAGCCGAACCAAAGCAATGCCCCGCCCAAAACAACAAAAGGAACATTGTGCAAAGACGGTTTGTCAATCCCAAGCCTTTTACCCAAAAACAAAGCCGTTACCAAACCAGCGACGCCGGCATTGATATGCACAACGGTTCCTCCTGCAAAATCCAAGGCGCCTAATCCGAGAATAAATCCTCCCTGCCCCCAAACCATGTGGCAAATCGGAGTGTAAACAAACGTAACCCAGAGAACCGTAAACGCAATAAAGGCCGCGAATTTCATACGCTCGGCAAAAGCGCCGATGATCAAGGCCGGAGTTATAATCGCGAACATGGCTTGAAACATCATGAACGCCAAGTGTGGAATAGTTGCCGAATAGCTGGAACCTTCCTGGCCAACACCTTTAAGAAAAGCCCAATCCAATCCACCAATGACAGCATTTCCTTTACTGAAAGCCAGACTGTATCCATAAATCACCCACAAAACACTGACGATGGCCAGACAACCAAAGCATTGCATAAGAACACCTAAAACATTCTTACGTCTGACCATACCACCATAAAAAAAAGCCAATCCCGGCGTCATCAGCATAACAAGCGCCGCTGAAGCAAGGACCCATGCCGTATCGCCGGCACTGATCGGGGTTATTGCTGTTTCCATTACTTTTCCTCCTGTTGATTAACATACAGCGAGCGGATATGAACACGCAAACTATATGCACATTTTCCCCGCATTCCACCTTTTAGAATTACGGGTTTTCTTCCTGTTATTTAAATCAAACACGCTTCAACGACCCAACACAAACCTAATGCTGGGGTGATTCTTGAAACCACGCTAACTCCTACCCAAAGATGCATTTTCTCAATCATGCGCCGCTCCTTTTTCCGCCGTCACAAATAAAAAAGTCCTTGGCCGAAAGTCATTCATTGACTTGCTGACCAAGGACTTCAATGTCCGAGGAAAATCAAATTGTCCTACAAATAAAAAATCCTCTTCAAAAACGCCTTCGCTTTAAAGAGGACATCAATGCCCGTACAACTGTTGAAAGTATATAATTCTCATTCGAAATTGTCAAGAAATAATTATTGGCTTTGACAAGGAAAACATTCCGCTCCGTCGATATTTCATGCGTTTCAAGAAGCAGAATATCCATCCGGCTTAAGGATTACACTGTGCAGACACACCGTCTTAATATTCCGTCTTCAAGTTTTCGTTTGCCGCAATCAAAGCAACTATATCTCTATCGTTAAAACGGAGATCTTTCATCTGCTCTATTCAAACTGCCTTCTCATCGTTACGGATCATCCACCATAATTGCTCGTCTTCTCTGGAACTCGACGACAAACCAACCAACAGCGCCTGTATCACTGCCATGCGCCGCGCGGTCTAACTGCAAATTTGTTGAACTTGTCAACTGCGCGGTAAACCAAGTAGCCGCTGGATTATCATCACCTGTATCCGGAGTGCGGCCGGAACGCTGATGCATACCAATGATCGCGATCGTCTTGGTTAGATCAACCGCTGTGATCGTCACATTCCTTTGTGTTTCCGCATTCGTAAAACTCTCTTCACCACTTTGCACATGAACGCCCAGCGGGAACTGAACCACTTTCCAACGGATCGTGAGCGCATTAACTGTTCCCGTGCGCTGAAAATTCAGTTGTGTCGCGCTGTTGAATTTCGTCACAACACCTGCTGAGTCCGTCAGCAAGTTGCCGGGAGAGGTGTACTCCGCCATCACGATTGACCGCGTCAGATCAACCGATGTGATCGCCTGCGTCGTACTGGCGCTTCCGGCATTCAATGTTGTTGTTCCTGTTTCAACCGTCGCTCCTCGATAATCCGCAACCTGCCATTCAAGAGCATTGACCGTATTCAACGCAGCCGCGGCGACTAACTGCAAATTGGTAGTCGATGTGAGTTGAGCGGTTACCTGATCGTCATTACCCCACGTGCTACCATCGTTCATATAGCTGAAGACCGGGAATGCTTGGGCGAGCGTCACTGCCGTGATCGTTACGTTCGTAGTTGCTGAAGCATGGGTATTCGCAGCTCTTTGCACGGTCACTCCAGAATGGAACTCAGCCACATACCACGCGATATCTACTGTTGCTCCTCCAGTGACCCGCTCAAAATGCACATTTGTAGCAGAACTGATCTGACCCTTAACCATTATTTGAGCCGGAGTATTGTTGTTCACGCGATAACTAAAGAACAGGACCGCTTTGGTTAGATCAACCGAGGTGATCGTGACATCCGTCGTCGTCGTCGTGAAACTCGCGGTTCCGCTCTGAACACGATTGATCCTTGCATTAGCCGCCCAAACTGGTGACACAACAAGGCAGGCCGAGGCCACAACGAGCATTACGCTCGCGGCCAACGCCTTCCAAATGTTATGTGTCATCAGTTTCATCACGCGTTCGAACCTTCTTCTAGCAATCCCTCAGAAATGACATAACTGCGGCCGATCTTGACGGCCTGGATATGTCCTTTTTGTATTTTCTTAAATACAGCGATACGGCTGATGCCTAGACGCAACGCCATCGCTTTAACTGAAATATGTTTCGTCACAGAAGCTGTGGTTGTTTCTGATAACTTTTCGCCGGCGGAAACGTCCTTTCGCTCGATAACAAAGCTCCGCCCGACTTTATTGGCCTTGAGTAATCCTTTTTTAATTCTTTTGAATACGGCGATACGACTGATGCCCAGAAGTTTGGCAAATTGCGGGACGGAGAAATATTCATTCGGACTGGCCGCAACAATTTGCGGTTCATCTTTAACCTGTTTGATTATTTCTTCTTTAGGAATAACGTAATGACGGCCGACGCGTTTGGCAGAAATGGTTCCGTCTTTAATACGGTTAAAAACCGTCGCACGGCTTAAACCTAGAACGCGAGCCGCTTCCATAACGGACAGATACTCACCTTTTTCCATAGAAACAAATTTAAAACCCGGGAAGCGTTCTTTAATGTAGGACTCGGGGATGGCGTAACTGCGGCCAATCTTAACAGCCTTGATCCGGCCTTTTTGAATACGTTTAAAAACAGCAACAACGCTGATGCCAAGATATTTGGCCAACTGCGCTGTTGAAATATGTTTAATGTTTTCTTGCGACATTTGAAGGTTCCGGCAACGCCGGTTAACAATTTAGACAATTATTAACTAAAAATAGAAATAAATTGGTTAACTATAGTTAACCATGTTAATACTACCACAATTACATTTGTTAAAAGTGATTTTTTAGAATTTCGAATACAACGATTGGAACGATAAAAACGGGGGAATTACTTGCGCAATTCATCCATCAAAATAATCGACTCGGCAATATCCTTCATGGACTTGCAGGAATCCATGCTTTTTTTGTGGATCATTCGGTAGGCGGCTTCTTCACTTAAATTATTCATACGCATCAAAACGCCTTTGGCGCGCTCAATAAGCTTACGCGTCTCAAGCGCCTCCTTGGCTCGCAAGGCTTCTTCCATCAATTTTGTGTTCTCAACAGCCACAGCCGCTTGGTCTGTGATCATCTGAAGAACATTCACCTCTTCTTGGATAAACGTGTGGGGATTTTTGGTATAAACATTGATAACACCGATGGCCTTGTCCTTGACGATCATCGGCATAGCAATCATCGAAGTCAATCCTTCCTTAATAGCAAGGTCGCGGTAGAAATATTTCTGTTCCTTGCGCACATCGTAAACAATGAGCGGTTTGCGGGTCTTTAAAACCTGTCCTACCAAACTATTTTCAACCTTTAGGTTTGGTTTTAATTTATAATCCGCGCTTAAAGATTGTGTTGCCTTGATAACAAACTCAACTCCTTTTTCATCGAGAAGCATGATCGAACAAATCTTGGAGTTGAGCATTTCAGCGGTCACAACCACGATCAAATTTAAGATCTCATCAAGATATTTCTCGGAGGTGATCGACTGACTGACCTTAATAAGGCTGTCGAATTGTAAGGCCTTTTGTTTGGTTTCATTAAAAAGCCTGGCTTGTTCAATAACTCCGCCGACTTGTTTGGCAATCGAGGTAATAAGCCCGACAAAACGTTCTTGATAAACATGCGGCTTTTTATGTTGAATATTGATAACCCCGATGGCCTTTCCCTTATATATAATCGGAACCGAAAGAAACGCTTCATAGCGATCTTCCGGCAGAACATCAAAGTTTTTAAACCGCGGGTCTTGATAGGCCCGTTTACCGATCGCGACCGTTTTATTTTCCTGAGCAACCCATCCGGTAATCCCTTCACCGATGCCCAAATTTACTGTTCCCACTTCCCGTTTATGCGGAGTCTTAGAGGCCATGAGAACAAGATGTTTTTTGTTTTCATCGAAGAGATAAATAAAAACTGAATCCGCGTTAGCGAATTCAGTCATGATTTTGACCACATCATTAAGAATCAAATCCAAATCAAGGTCTTCGGCGGTGATATCAACGATCTTGCGAAGAAAACGGATTTCTTCGGCCTGATTTAGTTTTAATTTATTGCTGTCGGCGGAGACTTTTTTCTTCATAGGCGTTGGCAGTTTGATTCAATATTCTTTCCCGGGAACCTTCCCGCTTTTGTTTCAAAAAACTTCACATGTTCTCTAATATTGCATCCACATTCACGTTATCTTTAACCAAACGCATAGCCTCACGAATTTTGTCTTTGTCTGTTTTCTGAATTTTGAAAGTAAGATTTTCAATTTTCGCAGCAACGGTGTACGTATCGGACTCACAAAATAAAACCGGGATCTTGCTTTCCTTTAAAAGATTGACGATTTTGGCATCAGGAATAAGCCCGCCGGTCAAAATGACCGCTGAGATACGCGTGCCAACCCCTTCGTGCACGAGATGCGAGCTTACCGATACTAGAATATTATCCACTCGATCTCCGGAAGTGATAACCAGCGTGCCGTCTTTTAAATGGCCGATCATATTGTGCGGCTCCATCGCTGCTACGATGGTGTGTTTCACGCGGGCATTGATGTTTTCTCCTCCGCAGAACAATTTTAAATCAAGCCTTTGCATAATCTGCTCGACGGTGGGGGCCGAAAGGATAGGAGTATCCGGGATAACACCTAAAAGGCGTATGCCTTTATTCTCCAGTCCTTTTTGGAGAGCTATTTTGATCTTATCGAACTTTTCCGGCAGGACTTTGTTAATAATCACGCCTAACACTTCCACTTTCTTTAAATCAAATAACGCTTTATTCAAAATAATCTCATCAATGCTCCGGCCAATGCCTCCGCCGCTGACGATAATGGCCTTGCAACCTAAAAGAGCCGCCACATCAGCGTTGGAACAATCGATGACGGACCCGACGCCAGCATGCCCTGTTCCTTCACAAATGATGACATCTTTGCCCTTAGTCAGATTATTAAATGACTTGGCGATTTTGTTTTGCAGCACTTCTTTCTGGGGATTAAAAATATATTTCTCTGTATAACCGCGGCCGATAGTCACCGGGCTCATGTCCTTAAGCCTTTTCTGGCAACGATAAACCTCACCGATCAAATAGGAATCCTTATCGACCGCCAGGTCATCATTCATCACAAATTCCTGGCCGACGGGTTTCATGAATGCCGTCCTTAACTTGCGCTCTTTAAATGTTTTGTACAAACCAAGCGATATCGTGGTCTTGCCGGCGTTTTGATGAATGGCGGAGATAAAAATTTTCTTGATTTTCTTCATGGTGCACCTTCCTCACCCCCGGGGTGGGGGCGGCTTCTCGGTGAGTTTATTTTATCTTTGCCGCAAGGATCTGGGGAATTTCATCGGGGAAATCAACGATCGTGACCCCGGCGCTGGTCAGAGTTGCCATCTTGGCCTCAGCGGTTGAATCACCTGACGAGATAATAGCGCCCGCGTGGCCCATGCGTTTTCCCGCCGGAGCCGTACGGCCGGCAATAAACGAAACCACCGGCTTAGTCACATACTTTTTAATATACTCTGCCGCTATCTGCTCATCCCCGCCGCCGATCTCTCCAACCATGACAATGCCTTTGGTATCGGGATCATTTTGGAAAAGTTCGAGTACGTCCGTAAAACGCATCCCGATAATAGGATCTCCACCTAAACCGACACAGGTAGATTGGCCTAAATTGTGCTGTGAAAGATTAAAAACAACTTCATAGGTTAATGTTCCGCTTCGAGAAACAACACCAATAGAACCAGTTTTATGAATATGTCCGGGCATAATGCCGATTTTGGATTTACCCGGGGAAATCAGCCCCGGACAATTCGGACCAATGAGTCGAATATTCTTGCCGCGTATCGCCTTTTTCACTTCAACCATATCTAAAACAGGAATGCCTTCGGTAATACAAATAATCAACGGAATATTCGCCGCAATATCTTCAATAATGGCGTCCTTGGCAAATTTAGCCGGAACATAAATGACCGCGGCATTACAGCCCGTTTTATCCTTAGCTTCTTGGACCGAATTAAAAACCGGGATGCCGTTGACATCCTGGCCGCCTTTGCCCGGTGTAACGCCTCCGACGACCTTTGTGCCATATTCCTGCATCTGCTTGGCATGAAATGATCCATCGCGGCCGGTGATGCCTTGGACTATAACTTTTGTATTTTGATCAATGAGGATACTCATAAAAACCTTAAGTAGTGGCCGGTGTTCAGTGACCTGTGATCAGACCACTGAATCCTGTGCTGACCACTGGACACAGAATACTGATCACTTATTTTGCCAACGCGACTGCTTTAGTAACCGCTTCTCGCATCGATTTATAGGTTGTGATATTTGCTTTAAATAAAATGTCTTTAGCAAGTTCTTCATTGGTTCCGGTTAAACGAACAACCAGCGGCACCGGAAGTTCGATTTGTTTCTTTGCCGTCAGAATCCCGTTGGCGATATCATCACACCGCGTGATCCCGCCAAAAATATTGATGAGAATCACTTTGATTTCTTTGTTTTTCAAAATAAGTTTAAGGGCATTCAAAACTTTCTCAGGATTGGAACTGCCGCCGACATCCAGAAAGTTGGCCGGTTTTCCGCCTAACAATTTAATGGCATCCATCGTGCCCATAGCCAATCCGGCGCCGTTGACAATACAGCCCACATTGCCATCTAACTTCACAAAACTTAAACCCATGGTCTTTGCGTCAATCTCGTCCTGATCATCATATTTAAGATCGCGCAACACCTGCACTTGATCGTGGCGATACAGCGCGTTGTCATCAAAAAGGACTTTGGCATCGGCCGCAATCAATTGCCCCTTATCATCGACGACCAAAGGATTGATCTCAGCTAATGAACAGTCAAAATCGATAAAGAATTTCAACAGCTTTTCAAAAATCGCTGTCGCTTCCTGATGGTATTTAGCATCTGAAAAAAGCGCCGTGATAAATGCGGGCCAGCGATTGGCATCAATTGTTTTATTACCTTCTAAATAAAATTTCAAAATCTTTTGGGGATGTTCTTTGGCCGTCTCTTCAATGTCAACTCCGCCTTCATTTGAGGCTATAATGACGATGTCGCCCTTGATATTGTCAATGGTCACCGCAGCATAATACTCTTTTTTGATATTGACCACTTTGGCAACAAGAATTTTGTCGACGGAATATCCTTTGATGGTGAGATTCTTGATCTGGTTGAATACTGAGGGAAGCTCTTGAGGATTACCAACGAGTTTAACGCCGCCGGCTTTACCGCGGCCGCCGACTAACACTTGAGCCTTAAGAACAACAGGGAATCCTAAGGTTTCAGCAATCTCGAGAGCGGTTTTCGCATCTGAGGCTACCTCTCCGTTACAAACCGGAAGGCCAGCCTGCCTAAATAAACCTACTGCTTGATACTCGTGTATTTTCATAATGAGAGAGAAATTAAATGCCGCTGAATAAAACTTTTAGGATGATATCACAGAATCAAAAAAATAAAATAGAAATCTATTTATCCGCCGAAGGTTCCGATTGATCATCAAGATGTTCAGCCAGAAGGCGCAGGGTTTGAATTCCAATCACTCCATCCCCTCTTAGGCCTTTGGACTTTTGAAACGTCACCAACATCTTCTTGGTTTGCGGCCCCATAACGCCATCCACTTTCCCAACATGAAACCCGGCGTTCAATAATGCCTGTTGAACGCCCCGGGCGTTAACCGCTCCGTTGGCAATAAGACCGCGGGAATCAAACATGTGCAGCTTCTCCCACGTCGCGTTGTCTACAAAACGCGTCTCTTCTAAATCATTATTTTTCTGAAACTGCAGAATTGAACTTCGCGTGGCAGGGCCTATTTTACCGTCAACGTTTCCGATCGGATAACCATAAAGCTTTAACAATTTCTGGACCTCTTCTACTTTGGCATTGGCCTCCAAAGGAAGGGCCTCGCCCACGATTGCCTTTTCTTCTGCCCCTTCTTTCTGAAGCAGATAATAAATCTTTTCGCAGCCGGGGGTTAAAAAAATTAAGAAAACCAATGAGGCCAGCAATGAATATTTGGAATAAAGCATAAAGCAAAAAATATTTCTAAATAATCACTGATTCAGTTAAAGTAATTGCCGTAGATACGAACCAGCTTCTTTGAATAGAATTAGTAACTATCATACGAGTAATATTTCCTTTGTCAAAAAATGAAATCATTTGAAAAATTAAAAACCTTTTGCCTGAGTAACCGCGGAATCATCCTTTTAATACTACTGCTGGGCATCGCGATTTATTGCTGGAGCCTGCCGAATGAAATGTTCTGGGATGATGATGATTTCATCCTCAAGAACCGCTTTATCAAAGACTGGCATTATTTTCCGGATTTCTTTTCTAACAATCTGGTTGCCGGCGCCCATTTAAACAGCAATTACTGGCGCCCGCTTCTTTTAATGGTGTTTGCCACCGAATGGAGCCTTTGGAAAGACTGGGCCCCCGGCTGGCATATGGTGAACACTGGTTTTCACTTAGCAGACACAGTCCTTTTATTTTTGATCATCCTCACCCTTTTTCGCAACCGCACGCTCGCGCTATGCACGGCGCTCATTTTCATGACTCACCCTATTCAGGTTGAAACCGTTGTTTACGTCAACAGCCTGGGGGATTCCTTGTCGGTTTTTTTCATCTTTTCGAGTATCTATTTTTATTTGCGTTATCGACTTTCCAACACAAGCGCCGTATTCAGCCGTTTTTATTATTTTTCTGTCTTGCTTTTCCCTCTAGCGCTTTTATCAAAGGAATCCGGAATCCTTTTGCCGGGCTTTATCGGCATCTGCGATTTTATGCTTCTTAATACCAAGAAAACATTTCCGCAAAGAATTTTGATCATTCTCAGGGCCATTTGGCCGTTTGCCGCAATCGCTGTTATTTACATTCTGTTGCGCGCAACAAAACTCAACTTCGTAAACACGTTTAACTTTTATAACGAGGAGACGGAATTCACCTCCAGCCCCTGGCTTCGATTGATTAATTTCTTTCAAGTCCTGCAAATTTATTTTGGATTAATCTTTTGTCCTTACGATCTTCGCGTCGAACGCATTTTGGAGGTCCCCAAAACATTTTTTCAACCCGCCGTCGCTTTCGGAGGAGCCGTCTTCACAGGCCTCATCACTGCGGCTTTTTATAACTGGAAAAAACGGCCCATCGTTACATTCGGCATCCTGTGGTTCTTCGTCGGTCTTATTTTGACATCCAATCTCTTTATCGCGATTAACGCATTGGTCTACGAGCACTTTCTTTATGTTCCCTTGGTCGGGATCGCGGTCGTCCTGGTATGGTTCGGCCTTCAATATACCCAGCGCCACGGACTGCAAAAAACAGCGATCAAGGCTTTTATACTGCTCATCATTCTTTATTCATTGTTGTCGGTCAAACGCATCTTTGAATGGCGAACCGCGGTCGGGTTTTATGAAAACCTCATTCAATATTCTCCTAACAGCTACCGGGTGATTAATAATCTCGGAATGGAATATGCGGATAAAGGAATTAACGACAAGGCCGAGGCGACCTATTTAAAGGCAATTTCCCTTGATCCCAGAAATCCGGTAGCTTATCACAATATTGCCGGAACCTACCGGGACACCGGCCGGATTCAAATGGCCCTGCGAGCTTTTCATAAAGCCGTTGAACTGGATCCAAAGTTTATTTTTTCCTATAAATCTCTCGCTCAAATTTATTTTCAACAAAAGAATTACCCCGAAGCCAGAAAGGTGCTTGAAGAATATTTCAACCGTTCCGACGAACAACAACAAACGATTGAACTTTTAATCTACACCGCTGAATTAGAAAGAAACTGGACAGCCCTTCACAAATATCTTCTGCTTGCCAAGGCGCTTAATCCCAATGACCCCAAAATCGATGAATCCATCCGGATCATTGATAATCAATTGCGGGGCAATGCAAGCACGCCCTAGATCATTCAATATATTGTTTAAATAAATTTCAAATTACCGGCGGGAAAGATCGGCCATGGTCAAATCAACGACCAGAGCTTTCTTTTTCCAAAAGTAGAAACTGATTTCCTGTTTTTGTGTCTGATCTGAACTGAAATCAATCCCCTCAGGAAGACTGTTTTTACTGCTGACTGGCACCGAAAGAACCAAAGAAGGATAACCCGATTGAGCTAGACTTTCTTTAAATTTATCGGCTAACGTGGTACACACTTTGCCATAGGCCGTAAATGTTTCTTCATCCTCGTCGTCATCCGAAATCGGATGCCCAAAGCCGCGTAAAATCTTTTCTGCATTTGACGCTTCCAGATAAAGAACCATGGCCCCTTTCGCGCGGCGCTTATCCCTGTCTTGCTCATTGAGAAAGAAACTCACGCCCACAATATATGTGGGGCCATTAAATTTATCCATTCCGGTTACACTCATTCGGCCCTGGTACTCAATAATGTTTTGGGTTTTATGAGTTGCGTCGTCTGTCGGAACCACTTTTCCAGAAGTCAAAGCAAACGCCTGTTGGGCAGCGCTTAAGAATGTTTTAACTAACACTTGGGAATCAAAATTTCTGGACATAACAAAACTTTCTTGCATCAATGATTAATGGAATAATTAACTATATCATCCTGATTTTGAAAACTCAAAAATAAACTCGTTTTTTAATTAATAAAAAAACCTCCTCCGCCCCGAGGGTGGAGGAGGTTCGGGAATGATTACTTTGTGGCAGGCGCCGAATTGCTTAATTCTTGATTAAGACGGACATTCTCATTTTTCATGCTTTCGATCTCCTTGTCCCGTCCATCTAATTGAGACTTTAAATCATCAATCTTGTCCTTCCACGGCTTTTGTAATTCTTCCATGGCCACACCACACTCTTCCTGAAATTTCTTAGATAACTTCAATTCAAGGCGTTTGTTTTCTTGAGACAATTTGCCGCTTTCTTGGGTAATGCTGGCCATTTCTTTTTCAAAATCTCGACGGCCTGAAACCATCTCATTGTAAGCGGCATTCTTGGCATCTAAATCAGCCTCCAAACCTTTCACCCGAACATCCAACATACCTTGAACTTTTTCTACCTCTACCTTCAAGCGGGCGTTCTCCTCTTCCAGCGGTTTTTTTGCAAACGCAATCTCTTGCGGCATAGCATTAACCTTTGCCTCCAACGGTTTTACTGAGACGCTTAGATTATCGCGCTCCTCTCTAATAACAGCCAATCCTTTTAGCACCGTGGATAACTCACCGCTCACTTTTGTGAACGCCTCAGCTTTTTGTGCGATCAATTGTTCTTTATCGTTTAGTATTTTTTGTAATTCAGCGATCTGAACTAAAAACGGTTGTTTGGCCGAGGCGATTTCTTCTTCCAATGTTCGTTTCTGATTTCCGATTTCCCCCTTTAACACTGCCGTTTCCTGTTGCAACTTTTTCACTTCGGAGCTAACACTGGCAAGCTCGCCGGATAACCGGTCCCTTTCGAGAGTTAATGACGTAATCTTTGCGTTATTCTCATCGAGCGTAACCCTCAGTGCCTGGTTTTTCTCTAATAACGGCTTATTGGCCTTTTCGATTTCAAAGGAAATATCTTTACGGGTTTTCTCTAAAGCAGTCTTAGCTTCTAGCGATTCTTTCTCCGAACGGGTCCTGGCTGTGCTTGCCTCGGACAATGATTTCTCAAGCCCGGAAACCTTTGCGCTCAGCCCATCCATTACTCCCTGCTTAATTTTTAATTCCGATTGCGCGTCGCCCAAGGATTTGACCAAGATATCAATCTTCTCCTCGAGCGGTTTTCTAGCAACAACTACCGCCGCAGACGCGGCGTTTTGTAATGATTGGATTTCCACTTCTTTCTTGGATATTACTGCAGCCGCTTCTCCAATCTTCAAGCCAAAACTTTTGACCGATGCTTCTAACGCTTCCTTTACTTTTGTTAACTCCACAACTGCTTCTTGTGAGCCTTTCAACTTTCCAGTCAATTGTTGAACCTGCGAATCTAAAGCCTTCTTTGCCGCGGCAATCTCTTCTTTCGCCTGAGCGCGTGTTGTTGCAAGCGCCTTTGTATTCTTTGATGTCTCAATTTCCAATTGAGCCATCTTTGTTTCTTTTGCCTTTAAATTTTCTTCCAAACTGCTTTTTGATTTCTTTAATTCAGCCGCTTGTGTTTGCGATGCGCTCAAGTGAGCTGTTATCTCGCCGATCTTTGCCTTGAGCTCTTTCTCCATTGATGCCATCGCGTCTTGGCTTTGGGCTTCTTTGCTGGCAGCCGCGCCTTGCAACTGCGCAATTTTCGATTCGTTTTCTTTTTGCTTAGACTGCGCGGCAGTCAATTGTTCCGTTAATCCATTTTTGGCTTGTTCTAATTCTTTGTTCCAAGCAACTTCTTTTTGCAGTTGCGAATCCTTTTCTCTCGCCGCAATTTTTAAAGCCTCAATCTCGCCCACCAATTGTTTTCGCGATTCTTCAACCGAAACCTTTGAAGCAAGCTGTTCTTCTTTTAAGGCTTTCTCTAATTTAGCGATCTTATCCGTCGTGTCTTGTGTCATTTGGGCAAGTTTGACATTGGAACTATTAATCATTTCTTCCAGATTATTTTTAGATTTTGTTAATTCAACAACAGTTTGTTGTGAACTCTTTAGCTCCCCGGTCAATCGCGGAACTTGTACCTCAAGCATCTTCTTGGCTGCAGTAACGTCTTTTTTGGCCTGCAATTGCACAGCTGTTAAAGCCTTCTCTTTCTCTACTGTGCCGGCTTGCAACTCTGTGATTCTTGCTTCTTTTTCTTTCAAGCTTTCTTCCGAACTCTTTTTGGTCTTGGTCAGCTCAGCAACAAATTGTTGAGAAGATTTCAACTCTTCGGTTAATTGCTGGACTTGAGTCTCTAGTGTTTTCTTTGTGGTGGCAATTTCTTCCGACGACTGAGCTTGCACTGTTGCCAGCGCCTTTTCTTTGTCAGTCTTTTCAGCCTGCAGTTGCGCGGCCTTTGTTTCTGCTGTTTTTAAATTTTCTTGTAAACCATTCTTTGATTTTGTTAAATCAACAACGGCTTTTTGCAGCCCTTTTAACTCTCCGGTCAATTGTTCAACTTGAGCCTCCAGAGTTTTCTTAGACGCAATAATTTCTTCCTTCGCCTGAGATTGTACCGATACAAGAGCTTTTTCCTTATCCGCCCTCTCGACCTCTAACTGCGCGATCTTCGTTTCTTTCGTATTCAAAGTTTCTTCCAAACTCTTTTTAGTCTTTGTCAGCTCAGCAATAGTTTGTTGTAAACTTTTTAACTCTTCGGACAATTGCCCAGCTTTGGTCTCGGATGTCTTTCTTGCTGCAGCAATTTCTTGTGACAGTTGGGCTTGCAGCGCTGTAAGAGCCTTCTCTTTCTCTACTGTGCCGGCTTGCAACTCTGTGATTCTTGCTTCTTTTTCTTTCAAGCTTTCTTCCGAACTCTTTTTGGTCTTGGTCAGCTCAGCAACAAATTGTTGAGAAGATTTCAACTCTTCGGTTAATTGCTGGACTTGAGTCTCTAGTGTTTTCTTTGTGGTGGCAATTTCTTCCGACGACTGAGCTTGCACTGTTGCCAGCGCCTTTTCTTTGTCAGTCTTTTCAGCCTGCAGTTGCGCGGCCTTTGTTTCTGCTGTCTTTAAGTTTTCTTGTAAAATATCTTTTGATTTTCTTAACTCAATCGTTTCTGTTTGCGATGTCCTTAGTTGGGCTGTGGCCTCATCAAGCTTCGTTGTGAGCTCTTTCTCCACGGATGTCGCGGCCTCACGGCGCTTGGTTTCTTTTTCAGATATCACACCTTGCAATTGTAAAATCTTCGCGTCATTTTCTTTTTGCTTTAATTGCGCATCCGCCAATTGCTGATTTAATTTCTCTTTGATTTGTTCAAATTCTTTATTACGCGCGCCTGCTGATTGCAATTGCGCGTCCTTTTCCCTCGCTAAAGCCCTTAATGTTTCAATCTCATCTATCACCTGCTTACGAGCGTCATCAAGCGAAGACTTTGATATCTTTTCTTGATCCTTCAAAATGTTTTGAAGCTCATTAACCTTAATGATCTGGGAATCACGTTCGGTGCCGTAACGAAAAATGTCTTCTTTCATTCTCCTTCTATCAAATTCATAATCCTTGCGCAAATTCTCTGTTTCAAGCTGGCTTTTCTTCAATGCTTCATCGCTCTGCGCCTTAAGTGTTCCCGCCGCAGCCAGTTGTTGCTCTAAATTTTTTGTTTTTTCAGCCAACTGCTGAACCAGCATTTCACTAGAGCGAGTTTGCCCAACGGCATCAGCAAGTTTCATCGCTAGATCTGCGGTTTTTTGTGTTGCTTGACTCTTAACAGATGTAATCTGTCCGGATTGAGCCGCCTGAAGTTCATTGAGTTGCAGTGTCAAGTTTCTAACCTTGGCATCAAGGCTCTCTCTGTCTTTGCCAAGCCCAGACACTTGCACGGTAAGTTCTTTTTTTGCCGCTGTTAATTCAGAAATGCTTTGATCTTTTTCGATTATAGATTTCTGAGAAGCCTCCAATGCAACGTTTAACTGTATATTTTTTTCTTTGAACTCCCTAGCTAACTTATCCTGTATCTTTGTTTGATCCGTTGATTCTTGAAGATCAGCAGAAAGAGCGTTTATTTTCTCTTGTAGTCTAGTCTGAATTGCTGCAGACTCGGCTGGCGAGTTCTTGCGCAGAAGGCTTATCTGTGACTGTAAATCCCCGACAGTCGTCTCCAGCGTTTTACTACGCCCTGTCACGTCGGCAAGCCTGGCTTCTAACTCAGAATTTTTTAAATTTAATGTCGCGATGGTTTCTGCCTGTGCCTTTGAGCCATCGTTGATATTCTTTCTCGACACCTCTTTTTGCTGACGAAGTGTCTCAAGTTCTTTTTTTAGATTGTCTTTTTCTTTTGCGGCTTCATCCAGCTTGGCTTTAAGTCCGGCCCGGTCACTCTCAAGAGAACCAATTTTTGCCTGCAATTGACCAGTCGGCTTGTCTTGCCCGTCGGATTTTGCATACGATAATTTACGCGCGTCTGTTAATTCTTGCTCCACGCCCGCTTTTTCTTTATTTAATCGTTCGACGTTGCTGCGTAATTTTGTTCCTTCGTCAGTCAATCTTATTATTTGCAAATCCGTATTAGAAATTTTATTATTAAGCCCAGCCACAAGGTCTTCTTTTATCTTGAGCGCTTGCTTAGTATCAGCAGAAAACTTTTGCGCTTGAGCAATTTGTCTTTTCGTATCCGTCTCTATGTTTGCAATTTTTTGCCCTGATTCCTCTTTTAAGATTTTTAACTGATCATTAAGCTTCTTAACGGTCTCCTCAGCACTTGATTTTTCTTTTAACGAAGACTTCGCTTGTTGCTCAAATTTAGTATTCTTTCGCTGGAGATCATTAATCGATTCGTCTTTCGCTGTAATCGCTTTTCGCGCATCTTGCAAATTCTTGGTCAAAACATCGTTTTCTTCTTCAGAAAGCTTTAGAAGCTGGGCGGTCGCGTTTGACTGCCCGCTTTTAAATATTTCAAGCGCCTTCTCTAAATCAATAACCTTTGTTTCTAGCCCGTCGCGCTCGTCTTCGGTTTTCTTTAGAGAAGCTTCGATAATTTGCTTCTCGATGGAAGAATCCGACAATAATTTCTCTTTATTGCTTACTTCTTTTGATTGATCAGATAATTGCGTATTAAGTTTTTCGATTTTATCCTCTAAAGACACCCGAAGCTCTGCGCTCTTTGTTTCCCCCAAAGACTCTTGTTCTTTTAACTTTATTTTCAACGATGCCGTTTCGTCTTCAAATCGCTGGCGCTCACTGGCGGCATTTCTTAACTCTTTTTCCAACTGCTGAGTTCTAATTTTTGTTTCTTCTAGATCCTTGGCGCGGGCCTTCAAATTATTCTTAAGGTCTTCAACCTCGGAAATAGATTCTTTGGCATGATCCGACGAGTTTACATGATCCGTTCGTACTGCCTTTAATTGATCTTTAAGCGACTCTATTGTTTCTTGCAACGCATTTTTCTCGCGCCCATTGTCTTGAAGCTTAAGTGAAACTTCGTTCTGCTTAACAAGCAGTTGCTCAATTTGAGATTCTTTTTCCGTGATCCTGCCATCTTTCAACTTTAGGTCACTGGTTAAAGAGGCAATCTTATCTTCAAAGGTTTTTTGGGCTTCCTCTGATTTAGCATCCGTCTGAGCATTGCCATCCTTAAGCTGATCTTTATATGCCTGCATCGCTTTTTGCAGAATTTCTTTCTCTTGATTAGTTTTCTCGACCAGAGACAACAGTTCCTTCTTTTGCCCTTCGAGCTCATCAATCATTTCTGATTTGGTTTTAATTTGTGTATCGCGCTTTGCGATATCTTCTTTTAGAAATTTGATTTGTTCCTGAGCCGCTTGTTCTGGCGCCCCGGAAACCTGAGAAGTCTTTTTGAGTTTTTCTTCCAACGAACCAACAGACGCGCGAAATGAATCCCGTTCCTTTTGGGCATCAGCCAATTGTTTAGCCAAGGCATCGCTTTTTTCTTTTAACGCATCGATTTCCTTATGTTTATTTTGCAAATCGCTATTTTTTGCATCAAGTGTTTTTTGAAGCGCGCCGACTTGCAGCATAACTGGGGCTTTGGCATTTTGTACTTTAACTTCAAGCGAGGACTGTTCCTTGCGTAAATTATCATTTAAAGCCACGATCTGATCGCTTAACACCCGGCGCTCGGCTTCTAACGTAGGCATGTTCTTCTGGATTCTGCTATTCTCGTCGGATAAACGTTTAATTTCATCTTTCTTTTCTTTAAGCTCTAACTCTAAACGCGTGATTTTTCCAGATCGTCCATCTTGAGCCGCAGTATATGTTGCTGTTACTTTTCGAATTTGCTCCTTTAAATCATCCCGTTCTTGCTGAATTTTCCTTAAATCACTCTGAGCTTTTAACGCATAACTTTTGGATGATGAAATCAAGCCATCCTTTTCTCTAAGGCTTTCTTGCATTTGATCAAGACGATCGCTGAGCTGACGGATTCTTTGCTGTAATGGCCCTTGTTGACCAGCCGTTTTATTGGCTTCATTACTTTGCGCTTCTTTCATTTGCAATTCTAAATTTCGAAGGCGTTCCTGCAGAACCGCTTTCTCTTCAATCGCAGCCATATGTTTTTGATCAATAGCTTCCTTTTCTCTAATAACGGTTTGCATAGCGGTCTTTTGTTCTTTTATTTGACCTTCCGCCGAACTTAACGCCTCACGTACGGTTTCCAAACCAGATTGTCTTTGATCATCGACGGATTGCTTATTGTCGCTCAGCCGTTTAATTTCCTGAACAAGAGCCAACTTCTGCGCCAATGCTTCATCATATTTCTTAAGCAGAATATCTTTTTCTTGTTCAAGGGCTTTAATTTTTACCGGATTTTCCTGAATTGTTTGAGTTGATTTCTTAGAAAGCGAATAATCCAACTGGAGAAGCTGAACGGAAAGGTCATTAATTTTCTTTAAAAGAAATGTGTTTTCCTTATTCTTTGTTTCTATCTCGCTGTAAAGGGTTTGGTGTTCCACTTGAATTTTATCTACGGAGGCCTGAAAATCAGCAATGATCTCGGACGGACTTCTCAATAGCTTCGCAGCAGTGATAGGGTTGAATGGTTTATCTAAAATAACTTCACAATACGAAACCCCACTGAAAGAAAATGTAAGGATTACTGCCATGATCGCGGATAAAATTCTCATATAACTCTCCATAGGTAGCATTTAGTAATATCAAAATGAAGGACATAATAACACAAAATGTATGATAATGGAACAATCTGCATGTTTGCGATCAAACACCTATCCTTGGCCAAAAAAATGTCAGAGAAAGATTATAGGCTCTTTATGGTTTCTTTGATTCTGGAGGCAGGTTCTTGAGACGATATTTCAATGGGGCCGCCATCAACAGAGTCATCTTTGACGGCTGGTTTCAAGACATCACTTTCAAAAACTTTGGTGAAATATTCTTTAATAAAATCATTCATCCGCTGGCTGCTGTTTTCAAGGGCGGGGATAACCTCTGGATCCTTGGCTTCGACCAATAAAGACTGCGCGTTTAACGACGCGGCTTTAACGGCCAATTCATGTAACGCATCTAAATGTTTGCTTAACACCGAAAAATCTCTGACCTGTCGGTTAAGGCCGTTGATCTCGTCGGCAATCTGGAGACTTTTAGTTTTAGCATTTTCTAAAATTTCATTGATACGGCTAACCTCTTGAGAATGATCCAACCGAGCTAGGGCAATTTCTTTTAATGCCTGACGAGTATTTTCTGTCATTTGATCCATGTTTTTTTCAATCAGATCAAATTTTACCTTTGCTTCATTAATCTTATCCTTGCGCGTTTCCAAGGCGTCGTGAGTAGAAATAACCGCATGGCGGATCCGGCTGGAAAGATATTTTAATTCATCAATCGTGTCCTGCTTGCCATCGGCTTGCTGCGAATTATTCACAGCATTTAAGCCTGCCCTCTCGGCAATCACTGTCATCTGGTGGGCAACTCCGTCCAGAGCCCCCGTCAACTGAACTATCTCCTGAGAAACTTTTTCGGTATTATAAAATTCTTCTTTAATGGTCAAGAAATTTTCACGGCTTTCTTTGACCAAAAGATCTGTGTCGCGCACCAACTGGTCGATATGGCCAAGATTAAGTTGCCGTCCGGTAAATCCGTTAACGGTTTCTTCTAAGCCATCTTTGAAATTTCTGCTTAATTCAAAATTTTTAATTAAAAGACCGGCGTGCTCGTCCAACGAAGACACAAGTTCTTTGGAATCAGCGGCCGCCTTGGATGTCTGGTTTTTTAATAGCGTGATCGCACGTTTAAAACGAAAAGTAAAGGCAACGATCCCAAAAAACAAACCAAAAAGAACAACAACGGTTCCCATGACATTAACCCGCTTCAAATCACGATATTGACGTTCTTTTATTTTCGACTGAATGATTTTTGTCTCAATAGCGTTGTTTAGACTTCCAAACTTTTCCTGCAAAGGCTGTTGGATAACACTGATCGCGCCATCCATCTGGTTTGCAATTTTACGAATATTAGCCTGTTCTCTCTCCAGCGTTTTAAGAACGTAGCCGTTAAACGTGCCGAAAAGATCAGGAAACGATTTAAGAATATACTGCCCTTGCCCAAAGATTGCCTGCTTTTCTTCAATGGAAGCGGCATCATTCATAGCCTTGATCCACCTATCGAGGCTGGCCTGGTTGGCCTGCAGCTTTTGCTCGAATGCGCCCAGTTCGGGGATGATCTTCTCAAGGGTTGCAATCTTCTGAATCATTCCGGCAACGGGGATCGTATTGGGAACCTCGCCGACATTCATAATCGCACCGGCAGCATCTTCTTTCCAGCGTGCCATGTCATTCTCAAATGAATGAAAATAAACGGCAAAGCCGTCAATAAATTCTTTCGTTTTATTTTCATAAAGCGCTATCTGATTGGTAATCTTCAAGAATTCAGTAATGTCGATTTCAAATTGTTTGAGCGAAGCCTGTGTCCCGGCTAACAAACGCGCATCCGAACCGGCAACAGCAGACAGAGAATCTCGCAACGGGGCAACAATGCCTTCTTCGAGCTTGGCCTGGGCAGCAATCTGCTCAACGCCGATTTTAACATTCCCAAGGTCTTGCAATATGTCTTTTAATCGGTCCCTGTCACTCAAATCATTTCGAAAGGACGTTAAGAGGGCATTTTGATGCGGCTGCACAACCGTAACTTCGTAGCGCCAAAACGCTACCATACAGGTGACAACCAAAAGAATTACCAATGCGGCTTTATTAAGGAAAGAGATATTCATATGGATAGATTTATATTAATCAATTTGATCAAAAGTTCAACAACTTAAATTATTTTTATCGCAATGATTTTGCAATTTCAACTATTTTGAATAAAATCAAAAGCTTTTTACTTAGGGATCGTTTCGCCTTTTAAAATCGGTGACAATTGAGACGTGTCGATACGCATGCCGCCGTCATGTTCTATTTTGATTGTATAAAGATTGCCGGGGACAAACAACATACCGGGCGCTTCAATCTGCGCATTTTTGATGCCGGAACCATTGGCTTTTTGAGGATCAAGGGCGTAAGCCCAAAATCTTTTCCATAATTCGGCTTCGAATGGATCAACTTTTTCGTCCATCTTATATCCCGAGGGTATTTCATCGACTGGAGTTAAAACAAATTCCTGGGTATTTTTCCCATCCAGCATAAACGCCTTTAAAAAAAGATAGGCGCTCTTGCCGCGCAGCTTATCACCATTACGAATATAAACGTCGTCGAACCGGATGACCAATGATTGAAACTGAATAATATTACCGGAGAAAGTAAAATACTTAGGCTCGAGAGGTTTGCCGGAAGATGCATATTCAAGAAATTTGATCGTCGTGAATGTCTGCTTGGATTTCTCATCGAAATTAACACCTGTCACCAACACCTCAGCAATACGCGAATCAGCCTGCAGGCGCCCAATGATTTCATTGAGCACCTTGTCCTGATGCATCCAAAGGAAAACCGTCCAGCCAATATAAATAACGGCAACAACGATTGCAAGATTCACACCAATGCGTTTAATCTTTCCCATTGCGCCCTTCTTCAAACTCTCGCCACCTTGGGGGTGATGAGGGTTCAGAAAAAAAGCCCCTGGGCCAAAATAGCCCAGGGGCTTTGAAAACTACCATTTTACTCGACAGGAATCAGAATGGTAACTCCTGCCTTAAGTTTATTTGGATCTTTAATCACGCTTTTGTTCTGTTCATACAAATATTTCCATCGGTTTCCGTTGCCCAATTCCTTCTGAGCAATTTTCCAGAGACTATCATTCTTCTGAATCACATATTCTCTGGTCGAAACCTTGACTTCGGATTCAACCTTTTGCTGTTCTTCAACAATATATTTACCTTCTTCTAAAGGTTTAGCGTCGATGACATCCTTGGGCGGTCCTTCATAAGGCAACATCACTTCTTCAACCTCCGCGATCATAAACTGGGCATTACGGTCCTTCTGCATACCGACTAAATCGGTTACCGAGGCGGTCGCATCCAATTTTCCACGGCTGATGATCTTGATATGATCTTCGGTAATACCACTATCCAGCATGTACTGCTTGACAGCATCACCTCGGCGGTGGCCTAATTTTTCATTATATGTTTCCGACCCGCGCATATCCGCATTGCCGGTAATTAAAATACTGGCTTCCGGATTGCGCTTTAACGTGCCGACGGCTTTCTCAAGAATTTTAGCTGCATCTTCGCGAATATCTGACTTGTTATAATCAAAATACACTTTAACATTTCTCAAGATTTTCTTGATCAACAATGATGGCCTTAATTCTTTTGGTTGGGGCGGGGGTAGCTCTTCCTCTTTGTAATCAAATATAATTTTGTAAAGATAAATGTATCCTCTATTCCCCCACGGACGGACTTGGCCCGGCGCATCCGGCCACCACCAATAACCGCCTTGCTTTTCATCTTTGACGGGAGCGGGCTTGGCATCCGACGGCCACCAATCAAACTCTTTTTGTAATTGGTCAAGCTCTTGCTTGCGCCCTTCTTCACGCTGAGCCTTCTCAAAAGGCACGGCAAACGAAATCGTCGGCAAAAATGAAACCATGAAGAACACTATTAAAGCTCTCAACAAACCATTGTGTTTCATATAACCACCTGACTTTCTTCAAAGGTAGAGATAAAAAATATTTTTGGAGTTCATTCTTAATTTAGTAAAATCGATTATATCACAGCAATTTAATAATTCAATTTGTCTTACGACAACTTTTATTATTAATTCTTTCTTTACACTCATAAATCTCCAGCTCGCAGTATCAGCACAGCTTAGAGATTTATTATTCTATTTAGTTAAAGAAGATCGACAACCAGAAACAAAACATCGTGCGGCATATCGAATTAACCCACTTTGATCATTGCGGCTTAATAAGGCTGATGCTGGCTTCACTTAGCTTTTTACGCCGCAATTTCCGCACAGTCACATAAATTCCGTCGCCTTCAATAACTTCTCCGCCGTGTAACGGAGCCTGATGTCTTTGCGCGCACCAATCGGCCAAACGAAACGGACCGTCTCCGAGAGGTTTTGATACCCCCGTTATGCCAATGGTCTGTGCTAAAACCGGCATAGACACCCCGCCGCCTACGATCCATCCTCCGGCAAAAGGATGAATGTACGTTGGTAAGCGGTCGAATTCATCCTCAATCTCTCCAACCAACTCTTCAATAATGTCTTCCATTGTGACCATGCCGATGATCTTGTGATCTAGATCGCTCACCAAAGCAATGTGCAGTTTTTCCTGCATGACTTTTTCCAATACTTGAGCAATAGGTGTATCGCCGTCAACAGTCTTTATGGGTCGAATAATTCCCTTGACGGTGGGATCTTGAGAATTTAATTTGAGCGCCATCATGATGTCCTTGAAATTCAAATACCCTTGGATGGTTTGCGGATCATCTTCACACTCGCAAACAGGAAATCGTGTATGCATATCCAAGTGCGCCCGAATAAGCGCTTCGGATAATGTGCTCTTAAGCGGAATCATCGAAACATCATTGATGGGCAGCATAATTTCTTTAACGGGACGGACCGAAAGCTGTGCGGCGGAAAGAACTATTTTTTCTTCCCTTGCTCCGATCAAACGCGAGGCCCGGGCAAGGGTTACAGCAGCATTAAGTTCGTGTAATCCCGGTTGATCATCGCTTGCTTTTTTAAAATATCCGCTTTTGTCGCCGGCACGCAAAAAGAATTTTACAACTCTTTCCAAAACAGTAACAACGGGGTAAGCAAGAATTGAGAAAACTTTCATCAAGGGGGAAAGTTTCAGGCAAATAAATTCCCTGTTATTTAAAGCAAACATTTTAGGAACAAGTTCGGCAAAAACAATAGTGACAAGGCTATAAGGAATAATCAAGATGACCAACGCAAGGAATTCCGCCAAAGGTTCACTGATCCCCAGCGCACCTTGCAGATAAGGTCTCAGCGAATCCGCAACCTGGGCCCCACCTGTGGCCGCCGCAATGGCCCCGACGAAAGTGATGCCGACCTGCACAACAGCAAGGCTGGCCTCGATCCGGTCTTTCATGTAAGCTGCCTCTTCAGCTCCTTTGCGTTTTCGTGAAATTAAAACTACCAGGCGGGAACGTGGGACAGAGGCGATCGCCATTTCATAGGCCGCAAAAACAGCATTCAAAACCAACATAAGCGCAATAACGATCCATTCAAAACCTACAAACATAAAACTCCTTCACGAGTTAATATTGATATGTGTTCAGGACTTTCGCGGTTGCCTGTGAAGCGAGCTTGAAGCCAGCCTAAGCCTTCCTTAAAGAATATTAAAAAAGGCTTAGACGGATTCGGCGAGCGCAGAGGCAATCGCGAAAGTCGTGTGTATTGTATCGAAAACCTTTATGCCACTCAACATATTTACATATTTGATTTTAATAATGGAAAATATTTATCATGATGTTACCATATCTGCATCAATTATCATCAAAATGACATCAAGCGAGGAACACCATGGATTGGCTAAAACATGCCGCCGACCTTTTTATGCATTTAGACCATCACCTGGCAAGCATCTCAACCGAATATGGAGCCTGGACGTATCTCATTATTTTTTTAATCGTTTTCTGCGAAACCGGACTGGTGGTCACACCTTTCCTGCCGGGGGATTCTCTGCTTTTTGTCATCGGCGCCTTGACCGCTGCCAACGGTTCATTAAATCTCGAATTTTCACTTTTTCTGTTAAGCGCAGCCGCTATATTAGGCGACACCGTAAACTATTTTATAGGACACCACATGGGTCCCAAAATATTCCGCAGGGAAAACATTAAATATCTGAATATGGATCATCTGAAACGCACCGAAGAATTTTTTAAAAAATATGGCGGAAAAACCATCATCATCGCACGTTTCGTTCCTATTATACGCACATTTGCGCCGTTCGTAGCCGGTATGGGAAACATGGCTTACGCACGATTCATTTCCTATAATATCGTTGGTGCCTTGATCTGGGTGTTTAGCCTTGTCCTGGCAGGGCATTTCTTCGGAAAAATACCGATCGTCGAGAAGAATTTCTCCAAAGTCATCTTGCTGATTATTTTTGTCTCGCTCTTACCTGTCCTTATTGAAATATTACGTCATCGCCAAAGCAAACAATCCAAATAATATTTAGCGCCGATTCAAAACCTTCTCGGCTATGGGATAGCGCGGCTTTTAACAGCTTCAATGCCCAAAATCATCCTTTTGCGAGCCAATCCCCAGCGATACCCTCCCATGGCGCCGACGCCTCGAATAACCCGATGGCACGGAATAAGATAAGCGATCGAATTTTTTCCTATAGCAGTCCCGGCCGCACGCACAGCCTGCGGGCTTCCGGCCATCCTCGCCACATCGGCGTAAGTCACCGCAGCGCCCGAAGGAATGCGCAAAAGAGCCTCCCAAACCTTAATTTGAAAATTAGTCCCAAGGACCAATACTTTCAACGATTTTTTATCACGAGAAATCTTAAATGAAAATATTTTCTTCACATATTCAAACGTCTTTTTTTGATCACGATGAAATGTTGCGTTTTTCCATTTGTTATAAAAATCTTTTGGAATTTCCGCACGACCTATGTTCTGCATAAAAGACAAACCGCAAATCCCGCGGCCCGTCAAGGCGATAAAACATAACCCAAAAGGGCTTAGATGAAATCCATAATCAATAACAAGGCCCATGCCTTTTTGTTTATACTCGCCGGGACTCATGGCCTCACAGGCTACAAACAGATCATGCAAACGCCCGGGCCCGGAAAGGCCGGCTTCATAACTGGCGTCTAGCACATTAGTACTTTTCAATAATCCTTTGGCGTATTCTTTGGTTAAGAATTGCAAGAACCGTTTAGGGCTGACGCCCGCCCAGCGATGGAACAATCTTTGAAAATGATGCTCGCTCATCCCGGCTCTTTTGGCCATCGCGCCAAGATCTGGTTGACCTAAAAAATTCTCCTTTAAAAAATGGATAGCTTTTTCTATACGATAATAATCTTTAGACAGCTGTGCCGCTTCTTTGCCCATAGTATCTCCTCAGTTGTGGCGCAATTATAATCCAGCCCTGATACCTGCCGCCACCCGATTCTTGCGATCGCATCCAAACAAAAACCTCCCCCACTCCAGAAGTGAGGGAGGTTCGATTGCGCCATTCTATTTAGAGAAATCTTCTCGCGTCTTCATCAACTTCTCAAGTTGCGCTTGACAATTATTTAAACCCGCCTCTTTTTGGGCTGCTGCCTGATTTAATTCACCAATCTGCCGCTCCAACGAAAGACGAACTTCATTGATACTTTGCACAACGGCCTCTTGAGGCGTTTTAAGCTGCGCTTTTAATTCTGCAATCTGTTTTTCAAAAGACTGTGTGGCGTTTGCTATTTTTCCGGGCAAGGACTTGGTGATGCCGTCTAACTGCCCCGTGACCTGTTGAAGTTTGATATCCAATTGGCGCTTTTCTTCGCCGAGCACGTACATTTCTTTCGAATAAATATCCAGCTTGTTTTTCAAGCCTCTCATCGTTGCGTCTTCGTCGCAAGCCGCTCCTTGGTCTTTAACATCTGCAGCTACACGGATCTGACTAGGAATCGAATCTATGGTCTGTTTTAATTTTTCCGTTAGCTCACGATTTTGGTCAGATACACTTGTAATTTCTTGAGAAGAGTTTTCGATCGCGCCCTTCAAATCAACAATCATTCTTTCTTTTCCCGTAATTTCGTTCTGTGCCGCTTCCAGCTGTTCCCGAATGATCTCAACAGCCACTCGTGTTTTTTCTCTTTCCTGATTTATCTGCTCAATCTGATTTTCTTTGTCTGACAATCTTGTCTTTAATTCACCAATTTCTTGATTTAATTCCTTGGTTTTCTCATGTCCTGAAGCCAAGTCAGCTATCTTCTTCTCCAAAGGCTTTCTTGCTTCTTGTATTTTCGCAGGGATTGATTGATCAAGCGCATCGAATTTCTTTTGCAATTCTTGACGCTCGCCCGACAATTTCTCTTTTTCTTGTTTCAACCCAACCAGCTCTTGCTCTGCCTTAGTTAAATTTTTATTTTGCTCGTCGATGCTCTTTGCCTTCGCTTCATCAGCCGCGCTCATCTGGGCTATCTTCTTCTCCAAGGGCTTCTTGGCTTCTTGAGCGCTGGCTATTATTATTTTATCCGCCTCTTCGACTTTCTTTTTTAACTCTTCTTGTTCTTTGATCAATTTTTGCTTGTCTTGATTTAATGCCGTCAACTCTTCATTGGCCCGGCTTAACTTATTTTTGAAATCACCTATCTCTTTACCCTTATCTCCCTGCGCATTATCTAAATCTTTCAACTGCCCTTGGAGCTGCGCGATCTTTGCCTCCGAAAGTTCCTGCGCCGCTTTTATCTTTTGTGGAATGGCTGCTGTTACGTCATTAAGCTTTGCCTGAACTTCTGCCAACTTTTTCTCAATTTCTACGCGCTCGGCTTTTAAATTCTCTAGCTCCGCCTTCGCCCTCTGCTCCGATTCTTTCATTTGACTAACGGAACCATCTTTGTCCTGCGCATCTTTTTTCAAGGCCGCGGCTTTTTCTTCGACGGAAGACAATGTTTTCCTAGTCGCCTCTGCTTCTTTATTAAACTTTTCAATCGCGCGATCCTTTTGCTCAATCAATTTATTTGATACGGCCAACTGGTCTTGAACCGCTTTTATTTCCTGTTTTGATTGATTCAGCTGATTCTCTTTATCTGCGGCACTTTTCTGAAAACCTGCTAGCTCCCGGCCTAATGCCTCAATTTTTTTCTCCGATGACTTTTTAATTTCTTGGGCATTAACTGCCATTGATTTACTTAAATCTTCTGCTTTTATCCGAAATCCTTCAAGCTCACTCTTGAGTTTCTGCCTCTCTTGATTGAGCGCGCTCAATTCCTCGGCCGTGCTCCTGAGCTTATTATTTAATTCGTCGATAATCTTTGATTTTGCCTCATCTACCGCAGCCGTCTCAGCAATTTTATTCTCTAGCGACTTCTTAATTTCTTCTACATTAGTCGCCCCTGATTTACTCAAAGCTTCTATTTTAATTTTTAGTTCTTCCCGCTCGCTTATCAAACCCTCTTTCTCTTTTTTTAATCCTGATAATTCCTGGCCCAACATGGTCAAACTTTTCTTTAAATCGTCGACGCTCTTTGTCTTCGTTTCGTCGGCCGCGATTATCGCGGCAATTTTATTTTCCAAGGGCTTTTTTGCTTCTTTAATTTGAGACGAGATCGATTGATTAAGCGCGTCTAATTTCGCTTGGAACTCTGAACGATCACTTATCGCTGCCTGCTTCTCTTTTTTTAATCCAGTCAACTCATCATCAGATATACTTAACCGATTCTTTAAATCCACTATCTCTTTTTCCTTGTCTCCCCGCGATTCTTGTAATTTTTTCGACTCTCCCTGTAACTGCGCAATTTTTGCATCCAAGGAAGCCTGCACTTCTTTCACTTTTTGAGGAATTGATTCCTTTACTGCATTAAGCTTAACCTGAGCTTCTGACAATTTCTTTTCAATCTCTCCACGCTGATTCTGTACTTTCTCTAACACCGCATTTGTCTGGCCGACCTGTCCTTCTTTATCAACAATACTCTTCTGCGCTGCGATCAATTGCTCTTTCACCGATGACAAAGACTGATTCTTTTTCTCTTCATCTTTCTTCATATCGTTGATAACGCTGTCTTGATCCTGTACATTCTTCTTCGCTACTACTAACTCTTGCTGCAGGGAGGATAACGCTTGTTTCGTCTTATCGATCTCTCCTCTCGCGTTGCCAATCGCGATATCCTTCTCGTTAATATTTTTTTGCGAAGATACTACCTGCTCTTTCACAAAAGCTAATTCCTGATTTGTTTTTACAAATACTTGTTTTAACTGACTAACCTCGTTCTCTTTTTCATCGAGGTTTTTCTCTAAGGATGTCCGTTCCTGGCTTAACACCTCAATCTTCTTTTTCTTCTGTTCATCTGCCGCGGTAATCTCGGCAATCTTCCCCTCTAAAGGCTTTCTTGCCTCTTCAATTTTTATTGGCATGGATTGATTGAGAACGTCCCATTTCTTTTGCAACTCTTGGCGGTCACTTGTCAATTTCTCTTTTTCTTGCTTTAGGCCTGCCAACTCCTCGCTGGTTCTGTTCGCATTATTTTTGAGATTCTCAATTTCTTTGCCTTTATCCTCTTGCGCCTTCTGTGCCTCTATTAATTTTTCTTGCAGTTGGGCGATCTTTGATTCCAAAGGCTCTTGCGCGGCCTTCACCTTCGCAGAAACCGATGCCGTCACTTCAACGAGATTACCTTTTGCTTCTGCTAGCTTCTTTTCGATCTCCCCGTGCTCGCCCTGCATTTTCTCTAATATCACCTTTGTCTTATCCAATTCATTCTGCGTATCTGTAATTTTTTCATCTTTATCCGCAATCCCTCTTTGCGATACCGACATCTTTTCTTGTAAGGACGCCACGGCCTGCTTTGTTTTCTCGGCCTCCAGTTTCATCTGGTTAATGGTGGCATCTTTCTCCTGCGCATTATTCTTAAATACTGCTAATTCTTCCTGCGCGGATGACAACATTTTTTTAATCTTCCCCGACTCGTCATTCGTTTTGCCAATTGCGCTATCTTTCTCGTCGACATTCTTCTTTGATGCAATCAACTGCTCTTGAGCCAACGCTAAATCTTGTTTTGTCTGCGTCATTTGTTGCCTTGCTTGATCAATCTGACTATCCTTCTGCGCCGCGCTCTTCTGCAAGCCTGCCAGCTCTTGGCCCGTCGCGTTTAAATTCTTTTGCAACTTTTCAACATCTTTTTGCATCTGTGCAATTGCATCGTCTTTCTGTTGAATATTTTTTTTGCCTCCGGCCAATTCTTCCCGCGCGAATGACAATGTTTGCTTAATTGTCTTAACTTCTTGTTTCGATCCATTTGCTTGCTCTTCTTTTTGAGCCAAACTCTTGTTCAAACTAACCAACTCCTGATTTAATAACTCAATTTTTTTGGCCTTATCCGCGTCTACCACGGTTATCCGGGCGATTTTCTCCTCCATCGGCTTTTGGGCTTCCGATATTTGTTGGGGAACGGAATTCTTTAACGTCTCGAGGCTGGCCTGCAAACGGTCGCGGTCTTCTGTCAGCTTTTTTTGTTTGTGATCGCGTTCGGCCAAATCTTTAATAACAGATTCCTTTTTCGCGGTGAGCTCTATAATCAAGGCTTCATTTTTACCGATACTTTCCTGCTGAGACAGCAATTGCGCCTCAAAGAATTTTAATTTTTCAGTCAATGGAGCCTTGGCGCCTTCTAGCTGAACAGGAATCGATTGATTAACAGCGGCCAACTGTTTTTTAAGGTCGCTAATCTCCTGATTTAATTTTTCTTTTTCCTTTTGCCCCTCTTGTGCCCGTAATTGGGTTTGCTTCTCGGCGGATTGCATGTCTGCGACTTGCTGATTCCTGGCTTTAACCTCGGATTCCATAGAGGCTACTCTTTGTTTCAGATTAACTAATTCCTCTTCGATGGGGTGTCGCGCTGTTTTAATTTCTTCGGGAATGCTATCTTGAATTTCTTTGAGCTGAGCCTTGGTTTCTTGAAGTTCATTGACCAACCCATCTTTTGCCTGCCGCAGTAATTCTCTCGACTGCAATAAATCAATATGGGTTTTACCCGAATCCTTAATGGTTTGATTTTTTTGTTCAATGACTTTATTGAGCTGTGTTATTCTTTCTTCCAACGGCCGCCTGGATGTTTCAATCTGTCCGGGAATCGACGCGCTTAGTTTCTTGAATTCATTGTCGGGAAATTGCTTAAGGCTTCGCAAATCGGCTAGTTGCTTCTTGTGTTCTTGCGCCTCCCCGATTAGCTGTGCGGCCTCTATTTCTTTCGCCTTAATCGAATTTTGGGTCTCATTTAATTTCCCGGATAAATCGGCAATCTTTTTTTCTTTTTCTTTAAGAAACTGTTCTTGCGTTTTCACCTGATCCGAAAGCAGGACAGCCTTAGCTTCCAGAGGCGCTTTAAGCTCATCTATCTTGGAAGGAATGGTTTGTTCGATTTTAAGTAAATCGTTCTGCAGCTTATCTTTGGCGTTCTGCAGAAAATCAATGCTCTTAATTAATTGGTCTGATCGCTGGCTCAGCCGGCTAATTTCAATTTCTTTATTGGCAATGGCCTGTTGTGAAAAATTAAGCTGACCTTTGAGTTCTGCGATCTGATGATCTTTATCCGGCAACGCTTCTTGAGCGTTTACAACGGAACCGGGAGCAGTCAGGATAAAAAGGAAAACAATAAATTTCTTAATTTGATCGTCCATATTTAACACAAACCTTCTTGGATTCTTATCGATTATTAATTAAAAACCACCTTCACCCCGGGGTGAGGATGGTTTTGCAATAAGAGTTTCTCATAAATTGAAAGATTTGTTAAATAAATAAAATATGTTTCTTTCGCGAACTTTTAATAAATTTTTGCCAATCTGGTTGATCTCAAGAAAATTCAAAGAAGATTGGAACAATATGCTTGACATTGCTTAAGTTGTTTCTATATTAATGATATAAAATTTAGACGCATTTCTCGCCATAAAGTGAAGAATGTTTTTCTAAAATTGACGCCTTAAAGTCACTATTATCTGCTAACTATTATGTCCTCATTTTTCTTTTATCTTTTTGCGACTACTCTGATTTTGGCAAGCCTTGCCGTCGTACTATCACGAAATCCTCTCTATAATGTACTGTCTTTGGTTGCGGCCACCTTTTCGCTGTCTAATCTTTTTATACTTCTTGAAGCATATTTTGTGGGAATCATTCTTCTGTTGGTCTATGCGGGAGCGGTGCTGATTTTCTTCCTCTTTGTGGTCATGTGCTTAAACCTTAGTTCACATCCATTGACCGCAGAAAAACAAAGCCGGTTCCGCTTGATAGGCTGGCTCATAGGCCTATCCTTTCTCTCAGGATTTATCTTGGCTACCAAGAGTTATTTAGCGACGATGGCTTCGGGGCCGTCGTCCGTTCAGGGAACCATTGAGACAATCGGCAAAATTCTTTTTACCGACTATCTTCTTCCCTTTGAATTGACGTCATTTTTGTTATTAATTGCGGTTATTGGAATTGTTTCATTGGCTCAAGGCGCATTAAAGACAAAATAAAGTATTAAATGGGAAAAATATATGATTGGAATCGACCATTATCTTATCTTAAGCGGCATTATTTTTTCGATCGGCGTTGTGGGTGTCACCACCAGCCGCAGCGTGCTTAAGATCCTTCTTTCCTTGGAACTCTTATTAGCGGCGTCCAATCTTTCCTTTGTGACATTTTCCAAATTTAACGGAGATTACACCGGCCAATTGATTGTATTTTTTGTCATTCTAGTTGCCGCCGCTGAAGCGGCCATCGGGCTGGCTATCGTTGTTTTAATGTACCGCAATTTCTCAACGATCCAGGCTGATGAATTAAAGGATTTAAAATGGTAACTCCGCTTTTAGCCTGGATCTCACTCTTTTCCCCGCTGGTTGCTTGCGTAATCATCACGCTTTTTTTCCTGCGCTCAAAAAACTTGAGCTCGCTGACAGCCATTGCCGGCATCTTAACCTCTTTTATCTGTTGTGTTTTAATGTTTGCGCAAATCTATAATGTTCACCCGCCCGCAGAACTGCAACAAGCGATCTCCTGGATTCATTTTGATACCTTAAGCATTGATTTCGGCGTTCTCGTTAATCCATTATCCATAATGATGTTGTTAATCGTCACCGGCGTTGGCAGTGCCATCTTTGTCTATTCCCGGGGATACATGGCCGAGGACGCCAGCATGCCAAGATTTTTTGCCTACTTAAGCCTTTTTGCTTTTTCCATGATCGGTATAGTTTTATCTAATAATTTCATTCAACTGTTTATGTTTTGGGAGCTCGTCGGGTTAAGCTCCTATCTGCTCATCGGCTTTTGGTATGAAAAGCCTTCTGCCGCCGATGCCGGTGTTAAGGCATTTATCGTTAACCGCGTTGCTGATTTCGGATTTCTATGCGGAATCCTTTTGCTGTGGAGCCTTTCCGATGTCGGCAATGGCAGAAGTTTTCTTTTTACAGATTTAGCAAGCGCCGTTGCCGGCATTGATCCGCACATGCTAACGATCGCCGCCCTTCTTATTTTTTGCGGAGTCGTCGGTAAATCCGCGCAAGTTCCTCTGCACGTCTGGCTTGCGGATGCCATGGAAGGCCCCACGCCTGTAAGCGCGCTTATTCACGCGGCAACCATGGTGGCGGCTGGTATCTATTTATTGGCCCGCACATTTTTTATTTTTGAACCTTTAACAACCGTTCTTACAGTTATTGCATGCATAGGGGCGCTCACAGCATTTTTGGCAGCAACGCTTGCCATCGTCGAGAACGACATCAAAAGGATTCTTGCCTATTCGACGCTCAGTCAGCTGGGTTTTATGGTCATGGCTTTAGGTCTGAGCGGCCCAATGCAGGGCATGTATCATTTAACAACCCACGCTTTCTTTAAAGCGCTTTTATTCTTGGGCGCCGGCAGTGTGATCTATGCCCTTGATCATGAACAGAATATTTGGAAGATGAAAGGACTGCTCAAGCAAATGCCGATAACCGGCTGGACTTTTATCCTCGGAACGCTTGCCCTGTGCGGAATATTTCCTTTAAGCGGATTTTGGAGCAAAGATGAAATTCTTGCCCTCGCCTCCCAACACAATACATTGCTCTATTTAGCTGGAACAATGACCAGCGGCTTAACTTCCTTTTATATGGGCCGCCTGATATGGACAGCGTTTTGGGGCAACCCCTCATCAGGTAAAGGCCATCATGCCGCCCACGAATCTCCTTTTATCATGACTTTACCCTTGGTCTTTTTAGCAGTCCTAACCGTCACCGGCGGCTTTTTGGGAATTCCGCATTTCTTATATCCGCACGAGGAACACATCGCCATGAATATTCCTGTGGCTTTAATTTCTTCGGTAGTCGCCCTTCTCGGACTTGGGGCCTCGTACATGATCTATGGCAAACGCCCCGACCGTGATCCCCTGGAAATGAAACTTGGCTTTATCTACCCGATCCTTAAGAACAAATACTATTTCGACAATGCTTACGGTTGGTATGTCAATACTGTCCAGCAAGGCATCGCCAAAATTTTTGCATGGTTCGAAGAAACATTTCTCGTTCGCTTCGGTGTGCATGGATTAACCAGCGCCGCAAAAGCAGGCGGAGACACCCTTCGCCGCCTGCAAACAGGTTTAATTCAATTTTACGCTCTGGTTTTTGTACTTGGAGCCGTTGGCCTTTTTTTTATCATGGTAATTAAATTATGATGACGAATCATCCGCTTTCCTGGATCCTTGCATTGCCCGCAGTGGCCTTGCTTTTTCTCTTGTTGACTCCGTCGGATAAAACCTCTTTAATCCGCAGGATCGCAAACTTAGGCGTTTTGCTGCCCTTTATATTATCCGGATGGATTTTCTTCGCTTATGACCATACGATTGGCGGTTTTCAATTCATTGAAAAAATTCCCTGGGTTGTTCCCTTCGGGATTTCTTATCATCTAGGAATCGACGGCATCAACTCCGTCATGATCCTCTTGTTGGGATTCAGCTCCTTCGCCGGAATTTTGATATCCCAGAACATCAAAGAACGCGTCAAAGAATATTACATCTTGCTTCTGTTAATGATCATCGGCACCTACGGGGCTTTTCTCTCGCTCGACATTTTCTTTTTCTACTTCTTCCATGAAATTGCCGCTATTCCCACGTTTCTTCTGATCTCTATTTGGGGATCCGGCCGCAAAGAATATGGCGCCATGAAATTAACTTTATATTTAACCGCAGGCGCTGCAGTCGCGCTTATCGGTTTAATCGCCTTCTACGTTGCCGTCGGCCTGGAATCGTTTGATCTAATTTCAATCCAACAATATTTAATTCAGAATCCACTTCCCGTCGATGTACAAAACTGGATTTTCCCGCTCATCGTTCTTGGGTTTGGCGTGACTTTAACGCTCTGGCCTTTTTATACCTGGGCGCCCGTCGGATACGCAACAGCCCCGACTGCAGTCAGCATGCTGCATGCGGGCGTCCTTAAAAAATTAGGCGCCTATGCGATCCTTCGTTTTGCGATCCAACTGATGCCGGACGCTGCCGCAACATGGATGCCGATAGTTGCCACACTTGCCGTCTTAAATATTCTTTACTGCGGATTGATCGCGCTCACCCAACGTGACATCAAATATCTTTTGGGATATTCCAGCTGCAGCCATATGGGATATATCTTACTCGGACTCGCTTGCATGAATGTGATCGGCCTGAACGGTGTTGTGTTTTTAATGTTTGCCCACGGTATTTTGGCGTCACTCGGATTTGCTTTGACCGGTTTCGTTTCAGATCAGACCCAGACCCGCAATCTAGATGAATTAGGCGGACTCACAAAACGTATGCCTTTTATCGCAACGTGTTTTGCCATGATGGCCTTGGCTTCGGCCGGCGTGCCGGGATTCGGCAATTTTGTCGCCGAGATTATGGTGCTGTTGGGTTCATGGGATCAATACCGATGGCAGACCGTCTTAGCCGTGTTAGGCATTGTGATCACCGCTGTTTATATGCTTAAGACAATCCGTCTGGGTTTTCAGGGCCCAATGAATCCCAAGTGGTCTAAACTGGCCGATGCTCAAACGCCTTTACAAAAATTGCCATTTATTTTATTGCTGGCCGCATTGATCGCCGTCGGATGCTGGCCGTCATTAATTTTAAAGAACATCGACTCTGGAACAAAACCGATTGCCCAACATATCCGGCTTGTTGCAAACGCCCGATAAATGAAACCATAAAGTAGAGAACATCATGTTTCCAACCATTAACTGGAACCTATTTTCCCTAGAACTCTTCATCACCTTGATCATTGTATCTTTGATTATCGTCGATATGATGCTGCCCAAAGAAACCAAAAAGGACTGGATTGGCACGCTTAGTTTCAGCGGCCTTCTGTTGTTAATTGGATTCTGGTTTTTAAAGGGCAATGTCACTGGCACAACCTTCAGCGGAATGTTTGTTTCTGATTCTTTGTCCTGGTTCTTTAAAGGCTTTTTCCTGGTGACCATGATTTTTGTATTTGTAATGACCCAACAATTTTTTAAATCCCTTGCCAAGCGTAGATATGATTTCTACTTACTCCTGTGGCTGGCACTTTTGGGGATGTGTCTTATTGCCTCTTCTGCTGATTTTCTCGTGCTATTTATCTCGCTCGAAATCCTGACGATTTCCCTTTATGTCATGACCGCCTATCTTAAAAGCGACAAGCATTCGATCGAAGCAGGGATGAAATATTTAATCTTGGGCGCCCTTTCATCCGGATTTTTCCTTTTCGGCATAAGCTTCATCTACGGCATAACTCATTCGACCAGATTTGAAGCAATCCAAAGTTATGTTAGCACTCATGCCATGGACCCCATGATGCTCTTTGCTTTGGTTCTTATATTCTCGGCTGTTGGTTTTAAGATCGCTTGCGTTCCTTTTCATTTATGGGTTCCTGATGTCTATCAAGGAGCGCCGACGCCGGTGACTGCCTTATTATCCGTCGGGTCAAAGGCCGCGGGATTTGTCATTCTCATCCGCTTGTTCTTTGGAATCTTTAGCGCCTGGCATGGTGAGTGGACTTTGGTCCTGGCAGTTCTCTCCGCCGCAACCATGTGCTACGGAAATCTTGCGGCGATGTTTCAGACAAATATAAAAAGGTTGTTGGGTTATTCCAGCATCGGACATGCCGGTTATCTTTTGATGGGCGCGGCGGCGGGGTCAACCCTTGGCGCATCGGCTATCAATTTTTATCTCCTGGGATATTTATTTGCCAATCTCGCCGCGTTTCTCGTCATCATCCTATTTTCTATTGCCGCTAAGAGCGACGAGATCCAAGATTATGCCGGACTCTCAAAGCGTTCGGGTCTTCTAGCCAGCGTACTTGTGGTTGCGTTTGTATCATTAGCGGGCGTGCCGCCTTTGGTGGGATTCTTTGGAAAATTTACACTGCTTATGGCAACTGTGAAAAGCGGTCTCTTATGGCTGGCATTAATTGCGGCTGTGAATATCGTTATCTCTCTTTACTACTACCTGATGATCGTTAAAAAAGTTTATGTCGATGCTCCTCTCACAAATTCATCCATCCCTGTTTCCTTCCCCATGCGGCTCGTCCTTTGGACAGCTGTCGCCGCAATCGTCGGTATAGGAATCTTCCAAGGGCCATTTCTAAACACTGCCATTGCGGCCATTCAAGGAATGCGTTTTTAAACTTCCTGATCACTTTTATACAACCGATTACGCAAAACAATCGGTGTCACAATGGTTGTCAAAAGACTCATAAAAATAATCGCCGCATAAATTTCCTGTGAAATAAGATTTCGGTTTAATCCGATCAATCCTATAATCATTGCCACTTCCCCGCGTGGCGACATGCCGAATCCGATAATCGTTGCGTCTTTCACAGAGAAACCCTGCCATCTGGCCGGGAAAAAACACCCGATCATTTTCGTTACGATCGCCACCACCGTTAAAGCAATAATAAACAATATGGCCGCGGGCGTGATCACATGAACATCGACGAGAATGCCTAGTGAAACAAAAAAGATCGAAGCAAAGATAATGTACAAATATTCAGCGCCGTGTTTGTAATCTTTGCTATGCCTGACTACGGCCCCCTCCAAGGATATCCCCGCGATAAAAGCCCCGACAATTGATGATAGATGAAGCATTTCTGCCGCCATCGCGTAAAGAAATGCGATCATCATGACAAAAATAAAAATAACTTCCGGATATTTCTGGACGGTTTGCGCTTGATCCAGGCGTTCAACTAAGCGGCTTAAGAAATTATGTCCTATATAAATGCCGACTACCAAGAATAATACAGCGCTGAGCAATGGAATCAAAACAGCGGTGAAAGAAAGTGTCCCCTCAACGATCTGGTTTGACAATGAAAGAGCCAAAAGGCTTAAAACGTCGTCAATGACTGCCGCGCCTATGATGGCTTTGGCAGCCTCACTTTGTAATGTTCCCATTTCCTTCAAAACATTTGCTGTAATAGCAATGCTGGTGGCTGTCAGCGCGGTCCCAACAAAAATGGCGTTTTCAAAAGTATAACCAAACGCCGTGGCGGTTAAATATCCTCCGATCCACGGAACAATAACTCCGATTAAAGCGATCCAAAAATATTTGATCTTAAAGATATCTTTCAATTTAAACTCAAGCCCAACCACAAAAAGTAAAATGATGGCGCCTAAATGCGCAACACTTTGCACAAAGTCTGTGTAGGTAATCAGTCCCAGAACACTTGGCCCGATAATAAGTCCAGCCAAAATTTCTCCGATAACCGCCGACTGATTGATCCTGACCGCTAACAAATATCCAGCCAGCGCCACGAACAAGAGCAGGCTCATTTGAAATTCAATAGTCGAAGTAAAATAAGAGTGCATAAAAACTCCTTTTGGGGTTTCTAATGATTTTCAAATTTTATTATAAAATGATTGGAGCGTATTGAAAACCGCTGAATTACTGCTGCACATCTTCCATCAGCCGTTTTTTATCATAAATCATGCTTTGGCGGGAATACTCTGCAATGTCGAGCCTGCCGGTATCCATGCGGATAGCATCTTCGGGACAAACCTCGACGCAGAAGCCACAATAAACACATTTGCCCAAATCAAGCACAAACTCGGCGGGATATTTTTCGATATTGGGATCGGGGTGTTCGGCAGCCGTGATTTCAATACATCTGGCGGGGCAAACCGTTTCACACATCATGCAGGCGACACAACGCGGCGAACCATCTTCGCGTTTCATTAAACGGTGACGCGTCCTTAGGCGTTTAGCCAAGGGCCGTGGCTGCTCAGGATATTGATACGTGACTGCGGCTGGAATATCTTTATATAAACCGAACAAATGAAGAATGTGCAAAGTCAAGTTGCGGAAAAAATGTTTAGATGTCAACCAAAGGCCACTGGCAACCGTTGGAATATAAGTGCTTTCCCACCATGTCAGTTCCCGTCGGTTCGATTGTTTCCAAGCCCGTTTCATCTGAGCAACACGCAATAAAGCAAACGGTCCTTTTTGATCAAAATATTTTTCAAGTTCTTTGCGGCGATCTTCACTTGTGTATGACATAGGAATCCTAATTTAAAAGAATGATGACAACAGCCGTCACCGCGATATTAATTAACGACGTCGGCAATAAAATTTTCCAACCTAACTTCATGAGCTGATCGTAACGAAATCTCGGCAGCGTCCAACGGATGGCCATAAGCAGCCAGATAAAAAAACTCAGCTTCATAAAAAACGCCAATACCCCCAGGATGACCACGGTTATATGGGAAAGGGCAATCGTTGCTCCCCACGGGAAATGAAATCCGTCCGGCATAAGATAAATAACTTGCCATCCGCCAAAGAATAGAGTCGTCATGAGCGCCGCGACTAAAACCGTTTCAACTAAATCCGCCAAAAAGAACATGCCAAATTTCATGCCGCTGTATTCGACGAAATAGCCGATAATCTCTGATTCCCCTTCGGGAAGGTCAAAAGGAATGCGTTTTGTTTCGGCGGTTGCGGCAGTAAAAAATAAAAGAAACGCCAAGGGTTGAACAAACACTCCCCATTTCGGAAGCCAGCCAAAAAGATATTCCCCTTGCCCTCGGACCAACAACTGAAGATCAAGCGTATTAAAGACCATGATGACGCCCATAATGGCCGCGCCCATCGTGATTTCATAAGCGATCATCTGCGCGGCGCCGCGCATCCCGCCGAGAAACGCGTAATTATTATTTGAGGAAAATCCGGCTAATACAACGCCGTAAACGCCCATCGACATCATGGCAAAAATAAAAAGAAGCGCCACGTTGATATTTGCCGCCTGAAGTTCAATAACGCGGTCTCCTAAAATCAGCCGATCTCCAAACGGAATAGCCGCAAAACCAACTAATGCGAAAACAACCGACAAATACGGCGCGAGATTAAACAAAAACTTATTAGCGCCCTGCGGAATGAATTCTTCTTTACTTAACATCTTAAGCACGTCGGCAATGGCGTGGAAAAGACCCATGGCCTTGAATCCAAAAATCTTGGCTCGGTTAGCGCCGATACGGTCCTGCATCACCGCGCTCTGCTTGCGCTCAACCCACGTGAGAAGGCCAGCTACGCCAAACATGACGCCTATTGTGCCGCAGCCCAATATTAATTTTATAATGATATCCATAATTTTTAGAACTGATTAAACCGTATTATTTATTTGGGGCAGTAACCCTGACGGTGTTCCCCAGCGAGTTTACGACGGAGCGAAGCGCAGTCGTTGTCTGAGCTGGGGGACGTCGTCAGGGTTACACCTAAGACTTTAATATGCTTCCCTGGTCGCCAATGCTCTCATAAGTCATTTGCGAAAATGAACCGACGGATTTTGCAATCTCATTAAATATACTTTCAGAATCCCGATAGTTGAATTGGATGCCTGACTTACCAGCCAATAACGACACAATTTCCCAATCGCCTTTGGCCTCTGCCATCGGTTGAACCGACTGCCAGATCCGCTGAACTCTTTTCTGAACATTTGTAAAAGTCCCGTCTTTTTCCGCGTAAACAGCGCTGGGAAGAATCACGTGCGCGTAGGAACATGTTTCGTTAATATTGCTGCCTTGCCAAACAAAGAGTTTGGTTTTTTTGGCAATCTGCTCGACGGTATCTTTACCGAAAAGTTTAACCAGGTCATGGCCGAAGACATACAAAAGATCAATCTCTCCCTGTTTTGCTTTCAAGATGATCTGCTGTGCGTCAGAACCTTCTTGCGATTGAAGGATTACACGAGCGCCGGCTGTGTTTGGATTTTTGTCTGCCTTGATAAGAAAGTCGTCGCTATCGCCCGCTTTCTCCGGAACTCTAAAATCCATATTAGAAATCTTAAGGGTGTCTTTAAATAATTTTCGGATGACAAAAAGATCTTCATTAGTCAATTGAGCGGACGCTATGATCCCGATTCGATCGGTCTGTCCGGATTTCGAAAGAGGCTTAATTGTTTGGGCAATGGCATCAATCGCTTGTTCCCATGAGACTATGTCATCTTTAATTTGCGGCACTTGAACTCTGTTTTCGTCGATAAAACGATAATTATACCGGCCGGCATCGCACATCCAATAATTATTAACCGCCTCGTTATGCCTCGGCTTTAATCTCATGATCCGTGCTGTTTTATGAGCGTGCGGCCTTGATTTATCCCGATCGACGGTAATATTGCATCCCATGCTGCAGCCGGGGCAAACGGATTTCTCCTTTTCCAGATACCAGACGCGACATTTAAAACGAAAATCTTTGTCAGTCAAAGCCCCGACGGGGCAAATATCAACGACGTTCCCAGAATACTTGTTATCCAGTTGTTTTCCTGGCATGAGATCCAATTCCGAATGATCCCCTCGGTTAAAAATACCAAATTCATTAGTTTTAGTAATCGTATCGGAAAAACGCACGCAGCGTGTGCATAAAATACAGCGTTCCTGGTCGAGCATAACCGTTGGCCCTAGTGAAACGGCCTTTTTGTGTTTCTTAACTTTAACATCCACGAGCCGGCTGTTGTACTGGCCGTGCTCCATATAATAATCTTGCAGCTTGCACTCGCCGGCCTGATCGCAAACAGGACAATCCACCGGATGGTTGACCAACAGAAATTCCAAAACTGTTTTGCGGGTTTCCAATGTCTTAGGCGAGTTTGTTTTAACAACCATGCCCTCGGTGACGGGCGTGTAACAGGCTATTTGTAGTTTCGGCTGTTTCTCAACTTCCACCATACAAATACGGCAATTGCCGGAAACAGGCAGCGCGGGATGATAACAATAACGCGGAATATCAATGCCTAATTGATCAGCGGCTTGAATAATTGTGGTTCCGACGGGAACTTCTATTTCTTTTCCATCAATGGTTAGTTTTGGCATATTTAATTTACAACGCCTTGTAGTTTTGAACTATGGTCACACTTTTTATCTTGGACATGCTGTTCAAATTCGCTGCGGAATTTAGCGACATAACTGCCGACAGACATTGTGACGGCGTCGCCAAAGGCGCAGATTGTATTTCCACCGATATTGCCGACAATGCCGGGCAAATTTTTAAGATCAACCGGGCGCCCTTCGCCGTCGTAAATGCGTTTGACATTGCGGTAAACCCAACCACTACCCTCGCGGCACGGTGAACACTGGCCGCAAGACTCATGCGCAAAGAATCGCGCGGCAACCATTGCGGCCCAAACCATGCACGTGGAATCATCCATGACGATAATTCCTCCTGAACCGGCCATCGAACCAATGGCTTTCAGGGAATCAAAATCCATCTTCACGTCGAGTTGATCTGGAGTTAAGATCGGCGCTGAAATTCCGCCAGGAATAACCGCCTTAAGCTGACGGCCGTTCGGAATCCCACCAGCGTGCTCATAAATAATTTCCCGAAGCGTCGTCCCATTAGGAAGCTCATAAATACCAGGCTTATTAACATGGCCGCTGACACAAAAAATACGATTGCCACCATTCTTTTCACACCCTAATTTTGAATACCATTCGGCCCCGTTCATAATAATGGGCCCAACACACGCCAGCGTTTCAACGTTGTTGATGACCGTCGGGCATCCGAATAATCCGACGATCGCCGGAAAAGGCGGCTTAAGGCGGGGAAAACCTTTTTTCCCTTCGAGAGATTCTAAAAGCGCCGTTTCTTCGCCACAAATATACGCGCCCGCTCCTTGATGAACAACAATATCAAGATCAAAAGAAGTTCCCATAATCCCTTTGCCTAAAAAACCCTTTTGATATGCCTCAGCAATCGCGCCTTGCACCCTTTGGATAGATTTTAAATATTCTCCCCGGATATAAATATAGGCCTTATGACTGCCGATGGCATAACAGGTAATGATCATGCCTTCAATCAAAGCGTGCGGGTCTAATTCAAAAATATATTTATCTTTAAACGTCCCTGGCTCACCTTCATCTCCGTTGACGACGAGAAATTTAGGTTTTGGATTATCCTTCGGGATAAAGCTCCATTTCATGCCCGTGGCAAAACCAGCCCCGCCTAAACCTCGTAAATTAGATTTTTTAACCTCATCAATAACCAGGGCAGGTGTCATTTGAGTGAGCGCTTTACGGGCGCCCTCATAACCCTTATCTTTAAGATAGGTTTCGAGACGGTAGGAATCCGGTTGATTAAAATGTCTGGTCGCTATTTTTTGCATTTCTTAATGCGATGCCTTATCGATTAATTCATCAATCTTTTTCTTATTCAACAGGCCGATATACTCTTCATTGCACTGCATCATCGGAGCGATCTCACAGGCGCCGAGGCATTCAACAACACCCAAGCTGAATTTTCCGTCGGGCGTTGTTTCGCCGGGCCCAATGCCTAATCTTTTTTGAATATGTTCAACAACATCTTCCGCCCCGCGCAAGGCGCACGCGGTTGTCTGGCAAACAGAAAAATGACACTTTCCCTGAGGTTTTTGACGGAACAAATGGTAAAAAGAAACCACCTCATGAACATGAACAACAGGAATGCCTAAATATTCCGCAATCTCTTTTTCAGCGTCGGGGGTAATAATTCCTTTTTTCCCCTGCACCAAATGCAGCAAAGGCAGAAGCGCCGCCCGTTTCTGTTCGTACTGGCTTGTAATTTTATCCATCTGTTCAAGAAGTTCGCGAGTAGAAATTGGATGCCTCCTAAATATTAAAACTTATCGATCTAATTCTCCAGCGATCATATTCACCGAACCAAACGTCGGGATTAAATCCGCCATCATATCTCCAACCAAAAGTTTGGGCAATGCGGCCATGATCGGAAAACACGGCGGATGAACGCGAACCCGCCAAGGATGGTCGCGGCCGTCGCTGACAATATAAAATCCAAGCTCGCCGTTAGCGCCCTCAACAGGAAAATAAACTTCTCCCACCGCCGGCTGAATGCCGTGGCCGTACATGACCAACTTAAAATGATTCATCAATCCTTCGATATTCCCATAGGTATCTTCTTTGGCCGGAAGAACAACATCCTTTTGATCGGCATTGATACCGGTATAATATTTTCTGGTCCCGCCTTGCAAGGTCGGATCAAGATCGACCTGATCCGTGATCAATCCTTCTGTTTCGCCCATCTTGGCCTTATCCACCATTTGCGCCGCCGAAATAATCTCGCCTGTTAAATTTCCGACGATAGGGCCGTCAGGTATTTGCTGAAAACATTGCTCAATCATCCTTAAGCTCTGTTCCATTTCTGCCATGCGGACAAAATACCGGTCAAGGTTATCGCCATTGGTACCGACGGGAACTTCAAAATCTAATTGATCATAAATCAAATACGGCTGGGCTTTGCGCACATCGTAAGCAACCCCGGTACTTCTTAAGAATGGGCCGGTGATTCCATAAGAAATCGCATCCTGGCTAGAAATTTTCCCGGTATCTTTCATGCGATCGAAAAAAATACGATTACGCGTCAAAAGACCGTCGGCTTCAATCAAAACTTTACGAACCTCGGCAATTTTCTTGAATACTTTATCGGCAAAGCCTTCGGTTAAATCCGCTTTAACCCCGCCAATACGGACGTAAGAAATCGTCAACCGGGCGCCGGTAATTTCCTCGACCAATTCGTATAAAAATTCACGGGCTTTTATAAGATATAAAAATGCGCTCATTGCCCCTAATTCCATAGCAGAGGCTCCAACGCAAGTCAAATGGTCGGTGACACGAGAAATTTCACTCATGATGACACGAATATATTTCGCGCGTTGGGGAATTTCGATATCGAGCAATTTCTCGACCGTCATAGCAAAGCCGACGTTATTGATTAGCGGAGAAACATAATTCAGCCGGTCTGTATACGGAAAACACTGCGCATACATAACAGTTTCACACATCTTCTCAAAGGCACGATGCAGATATCCGATCTCAACGTCGAGACCTTTAATCTTTTCTCCCTCGAGCTCCATGATAAGCCGGATAACGCCGTGCATGGCCGGATGCGAAGGCCCGACGTTTAACATCATTGAACGTGTTTCAGACATAATTTATTTGGAAGATGGAAGATAGAGGATGGAAAATGGGAAAACCAGAATAAATCTCTTTTCCCTTTCATCTTTTTCTATCTTCAATTTTCTCTCCTCTATCATCTATCTTTACCCTAATTCATCGGCCCAATGAGTGGTTGACGTTTATTAACTGGATAATCCTTGCGTAACGCATGCCCTTTAAATTCTTCATACATCAAAATTCTCTTTAAATTTGGATGGCCGCGAAAAGAAATTCCGAACATATCCCAAACTTCCCGCTCATACCAATTGGCCGAATCCCACAAATTAGAAAGCGTGTCCACTTGAGGATTTTTTTCATCGACGGGAACTTTTATTCGAAGCCTGTGACTATTCTTCAAGGAATAAAAATGATAAACAACTTCAAAACGAAATTCCTTTTTAATTCTTCCGCCGGCGAAAAATAAATAATCAACTGCCGTTAAATCCATTAGAAAATTAAAATCTAAATTGGGATCTTCCTTTAAGAATCTGGCCACAGACTTTAACGCGTCCGGCCGGATGATAGCGGTTTCATCACCTTTATACGCATGCGTTTCGATGATTTCTTTTGGAAATTCTTCCTGAATTCTCTGTAACGGTGTCATGACGGTGATTCAATATTCTTAATATGTTGTGCGATTGAATATCCTTGCTGTAAACCAGCAGGCCGGCCTATTTTTGTGCGAGGATCATAAAGAGTTCTTGACTGCTCCCCCTTTTGAATTTTGTCCTGGAGCTTCATTAATCCATCAAGAACATTTTCAGGGCGAGGAGGACAACCGGGGATATAAATATCAACCGGAATGATCGTATCGATTCCCATAACGGTTGAATAGTTATCGTAGAATCCTCCAGTGCAGGTACAGACTCCAAAAGCAACCACCCATTTAGGTTCGCACATCTGATCATGAACGGTTTTAAGAATGGGCGCCATTTTATGGCTGATGGTCCCAACAACAAACAGGACATCTGATTGCCGAGGAGAAAAACGAGGAAAACCGGCGCCAAAGCGATCCACATCATAATGGCCGGCTGCGGTTGACATATACTCCATGCCGCAACAGGCGGTCACAAATGGATATTGAAATATAGAAAACTTCCTTGCCCAGCCCAAGGCATCGTTTAATTTAGATGTAAAGAAATTCGAAGCTGAATTTGCAAAAGACATTTTACTTTACTCCCACTCTAAAGCGCCCTTTTTCCATGCGTAAGCGAAGCCTAAAATCACAAAACCCATAAAACAAGCCATCTCAAGCAAGCCAAACAACCCCATATCTCTAAAATTTACCGCCCACGGGAATAAAAAGACCAACTCTACGTCGAAGATAATAAATAACATCGCGACAATATAGAAATGGATTGATATCTGCCCGCTGGGCAAACCAAACGGTTCTTTGCCGCATTCAAACGGTTTAGATTTTTCTTCGCTGGGAAATTTAGGAGCCAGCACCTTAGGCAAAGCCAACAGAAGAGCTGCTAGCCCTAAAGCAAACAAAAAAGCAAATATAATTCCGAGATATTCAAACATTTTATGGAGATGATAGCATCAGAAGGATTTATATATAAAATGAATAGGGTTAATTTAGATTATATTAATTAAATAGTCAAGAATTTGTTGTGAAATGAACAGCGCTTCCGACGGATATTGCCTTAGCTTAAAAACACTGAGAAATTTAGCCGAAAAAGGAATCTTGAAAGGAACAAAAACCCTCCCCACCCCGGTGGTGAGGATGGAAACTAGTTGCCTGTGAGGGCTGCTAATGGATTTTTCGTAAAAAATTCCAAGAAAATAGGCCCCGCAACCAAAATGCCTACAACAGGAAAAATAAAAAGAAGCAAAGGAATAAGCATTTTAAGCGGGGCTTTTAAAGCCACGGCTTCACCGCGGCGTAACCGCGTCTCGCGCATGTCTTCAGAAAGAATATTAAGGGCTTCGCTGACAGAGGTTCCCATGCGGTCAGCCTGAATCAAAGTTCGCGCAAAAGTTGAAATGTCAGCAAGTTCATATTTCTTAGAAAAACTACGCAACGCTTCCCTGCGCGGTTTACCAACGTTAATCTCCTGCATCATAATGGCTAATTCATTCATAATCATCGTCGGCTTGGATTTTTCAACCAAATATTTAAGGGCCATCATAAAGTCCAAACCAGCATTAACGCACAGAGCCAAAAGGTCGACGGTATCCGGCAAATCCCTGACCAAAGATTCTTTTATGTTCTTAATGCGAGATTTAAGCCAGAAATCCGGAATAAGATATCCAAAAGCCAAACACATCCCAAAAATCGGAATCGCAACTTCCTGCTTCGAAAACATAGGCGAGAACAACCACAAAAGAAGAAAAATCATTAATAATTTAACTAACATAAATTCTTCAACAACCATATCAATCTTCCCCATAGCAAGATCCTTGCTCATCCTCTGACGAATCGCGGGGGAACACAGAGGCTTAACCACAACTGCCAATTTGCGAATAATATTAAAGGCCGCGAAGACCAGGCTTACTTTCTTTTGTGTCTTAGGTTGAGTGGTATTAAAATCCAGCGGCTGTAATTTCAACCGGGGCCTGCTATCCAGATTTAAAGGCATCAGGCCAAGAACCAAACTAAACGCTGAGAAAAACATGAATAAAAGACAAATTGTTAACATACTTCATCTCCTAAAATTACGTATCTTTAAACGTGCTTATTTTAACAACAAAAATAGCCCCCAGGGACCAAAGAATTACGCATAACAATATTGCTTTATGCCCCAGAGGAGTTTTAAGCATTGGGTCAAAAAATGTTGGATTCGACGATGAAACAGCCCCGATGAATAATATGGGCAAGCCCGTCATAACAACCGCTTGTAATTTTCCCTGGACAGTCAGTGTCTTTAAATTCAACTCCACCTTTTTGCGTTCGCGGATGGATTGAACAATCCTCGCGAAGATGGCCGGCAAATTACCTCCGGTTTCCCTGGAAAGCAATATAGCCGTAATCATTTGTTGCAAGCCCGGCGAAGGCATACGCTTGTACAGTCGGTTCAAAGTTTCATCCAACGATACGCCCATTTTATTTTCACCCAAAACAATTGAAAATTCATACTTGACCGGGTCGGGCATTTCATCGACGACCGTTTCAAATGCCTGAACCAGGCTTAAGCCTCCGCGAAATGAACTCGACATAATCATAAGCGCGTCCATCATCTGATCATTAAATTTTGATCTGCGTTGATTAATTAATTGGCCAATCCAAAAACGAGGAACTAATAAACCAACCACCACGCCAACAACCAGGCCAATAAAACGAAATTCTTGGGGGGCAAAAATTAAACCGGCAACACCAAAAGCCAGGGGCGCAATCGCATATAAACGATAAGCCTTTTGTACATCGTCTTCCTGAAGAGTTCTGTCCATCTGACGAAGAAATTGTTGATTTCTTTTTTTGTTCAATTCCCCCGCCTGGGTTACTGCGACAGGAATAATTGAATAGGCAATCAATCCAATTGAAACAAACATTAAAAATGTAATCACAAATAACATATTATTTTCCTCAAATTCTAAATCATTCAAATCACTGGCAAAATGCAGATGAGTTACACAGCCCAATGGCTAAACGCTCACAACCTTTATTGGATGGAGCACAGTTTTTATTTTCGACACAGATCTCATCATACCAACCTTGTCCAAACTCTTGATCAAATACACAAACCACTGTATCCGTCGGTTCATATTGACGGCCATGGCCCATTGAATCGCTAACCGATTTCCATCGTCCTGTAATGCCCCGGATAATATAATCTTTAAACACCAAGAGCGTGCTCACCAAGATCATGAGCATGACAAGATATTCAACCATGGAAAACCCTTTTTGAATTCGCCGGCGAATCATCTAAATTTACCTCTCTACGCTACTGCTCAGGACATGTCCCCGGAGGCGCAATAGCACAAGAGGTCACGTATTGCACTTCTGCCGGATTACAGTCCTTAAATTTCAAATTAAAATGATTAATTTCAGTGTCAAAATAATATTTTGAACAGGACGTTGATATTACCCCTCGATCCAACAACTGATTAACAGTTTGCCAACATTGGTCTGAAACAGTCGGATCCTCTGATGGAATGGCATTGATCATAAAAGCGCCCTCCAATTGAATTCTTGTTGCCGGAGAAACCCCTTGATCAAAAGCAATTGGGTGCCGACAATCCGTTGATAAAACATTACCCGGCACCGTGGTTGAACTGACTCCAGGATTGGTGAAACGAAACTTCCACAATAACTGACCGTTGGCAAGACTGGCCCCCGGGGAATCGCGATCCTCATCATAACGTGTAACACGTGCGATCGTCCTGCCTTCTCTTGTGGCTTCATCGATTCCGTAACATCTCTTTTGGTTAAAGAACCCCCCTTTTGTCCATGTTCTTACCCATGGAAGCCTTGTGGCTCCACATCGACCGAAACAATGAAAAGGGGCAAAAGCTTCAACGCGCACCAAATGCCAATACCCTTTATCCGGATCCGTTCCAGTTGGGCCTCTTCCTGATATAGCTCTCGATTGCCATCCATAAATTGCAAATTTACCCAAACCGGTACTTGACGGAGTATAGTTTAGCCTGGCACAAATTAATTGAGCGACCGGGCCACCTGCCACGCAATTCCCACACCCTTCCCCTAATTGTAAGCCCGGAGCGCAAGGCCTCAAAAATGTATTCAAATTAGTATATCCGCTTAAAAATGTATTGCGTGCAGCAACCGCCTCATTTCTTAACGAAGTAAGCTCTGCGCTGCGTGCAATCAAGACCGCATCCTGGGCAGCTGCTGCCGACACTGCCAAAACAAGATTGTCCTGAAATCCAGTTGTCGGCCCCCCGGATGGTTCACAATAATTCGAAAGGTTGAATTGATTATCTCTCGCAAGCCTAACCGCATCGTAAAATACATTGCCAGCCCCCCAAGCTGTACAATTCGGCGGCGGTGCAACAGGTAATCCTGTACAGACCGGCAGGGTCACTCCGAAGCTATCTTGACACGTGCTGCTCAAACAATCCTGCAACCGCTGGGCTGCAGCGTAGGCCGTGTTTTCTGAGCCAACAGCAGAACTATTTCTTAAATTAATAACCGACCGTGGAAGATTCAAACAAACATTGGCGTTTCCGGTATAGTCCGCTGGGTTTGCAATACATTGTGTTTGACAGCTTGTCAATTTAGCCAAATTGGTCGTATTAAAATTCAAACAAGCCACTGTATCGTTTAAATCGCCCCATATCAGCGGCATATTAATGCCGTTACGATCTGTTGGTATAGGTGTCAACGCCTGTAATGAGGGGATGGCGCTTCTTTCAATAGGTAAAAGTGCCGTCGCTGCCGTAACAGCGGTTGGTAAACAATAATTAGCATCATCGGCAAAAGAAGTTCTATAAAGCCACGTATCGATTAAATCAACCCATGCTCCCAGCGTATCCCGCCAGAAAATCAGAGCCCCATCGTTCTCATCTAGATTGCAATATCTACACGACGGGTCAATCGATAGGGGGTTAGCACAATCGGCAGCAACCGTGCATTGTGGGGCAATCCAGTAAGCAGCTCCAGGCCACCACGTAACGAAGTTTACGTTAAGCGCCACCAAATCTGTTCTTAAAAATTCTTCTGCCCAAATTATAAACTCTTTTAATTGAAAAACTAAAATATCCGGATAATCATCATGCCAAATCGTCGGATCATCGGAAGTCGCACATCCACAAGAAGGCGGTCCGCCGGTGAAGGCCCCATTGGCACAATTCCCCACTCGAGTAATACAATCATCGTAAGGAAAAACACTCGAACAATATTGGTCAGAGCCGGGTTTCCAATAAAATCCATCAGTCCTTGGTCTATTCGTGCCGGCATCGTAACCAACAACCGCAGCGCATTGATTATTTGCCGCAACAAATGTATTCGGGCACGATAACGTTGTACAAGTAAGTGGATTAGCCGTCATCATAATGACGCTGTCTGCTTTTGGGATAACTGGCAAGACTGGCGGAGGTGTTAATATGATCGATTGTACCGGCAACAGCCTGCTCATTTCCCAAAAGAATGGAAAAACGCCATCGCGTTGATCAGCCGTTCCTCCAACAATACCAAGGCTTGTTTGACGGGCAGCAGTATAAAAGCCCGTCGTATCTTGCTCCCGAAATACATCGTTAGGGAAAGCGGCTAATGTCTGGGGCGGAGGTGAATTAGGGTCAACTGGATTTCGATTATAACTTGTGTTTTCATCGTCGGTGCCAATCTGTTCTCTGAAAGAGAAAAAGGCGTTAGCAAAATTTTCTCGAAAAGGATCATATTGAAAAGCATAAGCGGTTATCGGATAATCACCGGACGTGCAAAGAGCCACATCCGCTGGTGTGCACGTTACAGGCCGTAATGGCGTAGTGCCGTCCGTATCAAATTGCGGCAAGCAACAGGCATCACAATATGGGATAGGTAAATTTGAACCTGCCACACAAAGAGGATCATAAATACCAAAATTATCTGGAGCCAAACATCTGGGCGACCCGGCCAGAAGTTCGGCAGGTGTACATCCCGCTGGCGGCGGCCCTACCTTTCCATACGGATTGTCATAGAGAAGCTCTCGTAACGCTGTACTAAATTCTTCAATGGCTATAATGTTGGGGGGTACTGCTCTCATTAACCGCTTGGTGTAATAAAAAGAAAACCTGCCCACTGTGTCCCTACGCGCCGCAATGTTGCCACCGTCTGCGGCATTGACCCATAAACCGTCCAAATCCATATCAAAATGATCAAAAATGCTAACCTCGTCCGTCACAGCCGACTGTAGCGCTCCTTGCATAGCATTTTCGATAACTTGCTGTTCTAATGGCAAATGAGCCTGCATTTTATTCCACATTCTCGTCAACCCAGGCTGAATAACTGCTACCTCAAGCACAACGGCTGTAGTCGCCATAGCAACCGCCAAGACTGAAGCAACAAGTACATAAAGAAACGCCGCAGCCGGCGCCAAATAAGGAGCAATAATGGCAACAATAACAACAACGACCAGCACTACAAGCGTAACGATGAGACTTGTTCTCTTGCAAATTTCAACCTGCCCGCCCAGGGTTGTTTGCAATTGTTGCTCACCATAACTGGCGACCATAGAGGCCATACCCGAAGCCGCTGAATTGGCAGCCACTGTAGTTAGGGTTTTAATTTGAGCAATCCTGCCCCAATTTAAGGAAGCTGAATAAATAACAAGGGCAATGGCAATCATCAATATCAAAATAACGGCTGTCTGGCCTTTCTTTGATACCAGCGGATTTCGAAACTGGCGAATAAAATATTTTTTTAGATTATTTATGCTTTGAAATATCATATTATTTTAAGTCGAAACCTCGATAGGCCGTATCTAGTTTACGTGGTTTATAAAAATCCGGAACTAACTGTTGTTCCGGGCGCAGGCTTTCATCTTTTAATAACTTATCATGGGCAAAACGTCTACTGGCTAAATCCAATCCCACCCAACGAAAAACCATGAACAAGGCAAAAATCAAAATCAGAGTCACCATCATCGCAAATGTGAATTCAATCGTCGATTGACCGTTATTTTTTAATCGTTGGGAAAATGGAACATAGGAAGGAGAAGGGAGAGAAAAAACTAACGTTCTTTTTCTCCTTCGATCCATCTTCCATTTTCTATTTTCTATTTTCATCTTACCTGCGTCGCCCATCTCCGGCCGCTTTTATCCGTTACTCTACTGCGTATAAACAACGTTTTCGACCCTGCATCATAACATGTTGAGCTTACTGTTGCTGGCGTAAAACAAGTCGCGCCTGGAAAAAGAGTTGTGTTTACACAATATTCAACAGGATTTGGAAGGGCTCCATCATTGCCAATGGTAGCCCATCTGGTGCCAGAAACGGTCCCACAAAAACGGCCGCTATTATTATCCAGCTTAAATAATCGCGTAATAACATCGACCGCGTCTTTTTTTGTTGTGCTGCGCACAAACTGACTGCCCGCAATATAATTAGGCACAAATGCCCGGCCTTCATTAATTTCAAGATACGTTCCATCATACGTTTCAGAATAAAGAGATATATCTCTTAATAGCCCTCTATCAAATGCAGTTATTCCTCTTGCTAAAAGATCAAGATCATCTGTACTCGAATCGACATCACCTTTATTTCGATCCACAACATATAACTGCTGGATAACATCCGTATTTGCAGATGAAGCTTGTAGTGCGGCCATATCTACAGCGGGGCTAACTAGCGGCTCTGCTCCTGTTTGAACATCATAAGCTGCGCCTGTTCTTGCCCAAAGTTGCGGTGGGTTAACTGCATAGATCGTTTCATCTTTACGATCGCCATCCACATCAAAGTTAGGATATATGACATTTTCGATATCTATTTCTAACGCACTAGTGCTTTTTAAGCCTCTAACCGCGTCCCATTGCCAATTCATTCTGGACCGCTGGGTCACCGGATCATCTGCATAAACATTATTCCGGTTAAGATCAAACCGTTGATCCATGGATATAATAGAATTTGGGCAAGTTGTGGCACAAAATTTTGAATTATTTAATGGAATCAAGGTATAAAAAAGCGGGCATCCCAGCGCACCAGAGCAATTATCTAACCAATTTCCATCCTTTGGAAAATAAGTAACAACATTATTGGTTAAGTCCCATACTCTGATCTGAGCAGGATTATTAGGATCGAGGCGGATATCATAAGCAATAAATTTTTCGGTACTCAATGAAAAATGAACTCCATTCACAATAACATCCATCAATGACAGGTTATAATTTTCACCCCAATCCAATGGCAAAAACATGTTATTGGTAAATACTCCCGAAGAAACTTGGACAATCGGCGATCTTTCCATGGAGCCAAACTTACCCGCATCCGGAGCCAGCCGGTCTTCGACAAAGATTACAGTTGCCGCAACCCGGGATTTATTGCTATTGCGTACACCGCTTAACGATTTAGACATGGCCCATCGCATAGCCTTTAAAGTTTGTTGCTGTTGCACGCCAGCATCCACGGAATTACGCAAAATAGCTCCAATAACAAAAATCAATACGGCTCCAAATATCGCCAATTCTGTCACTGCCTGAGCTTTGCTTTGCCGCTGGTTCATCAATAAATTTCCTTCTTAAGGGGTAGCGCCAACGGCCACTGAACCATTCATAGTTGTTAAAGCTTGGGAGTTGTCAACACGCCTCGTCCAATATCCGGTGACATCAGGGATTGTCTGTAGCTGCATTGAAGAGTTCGAAAGGACCCTGGTAACCATATTGGAGTTTGTCAAATATGGATCATATTGCTCACCAAAATCATCGAGCGATGACTTCCATCTCCCCTGAATGCCTCTTTTCACATAAAATTGCATTGCGATAAAAACCCCAATCACAATGACTAACAAAACAGTGAACTCAACAATGGATTGTCCCCTTCTAAATGCGATCATTATTGCTCCCGGGTGAACCCTGAATTTGTTATAGAATTCATTAACGAATACGAAGCGTCGTCCTGTATGTAATTAATGATACCAACACGCTCAACAACTTGTTTCTGCTTATCCTCGGAGCTTATTGCGTTTTGAACGTCCAAATAACCAGTCGTATTGCTAAACGATTGTTCACCATTCTGCTGAACAGCCAGCTGATCTGCCCCTTCTTTGATAAGACTTTGAGCACCCCTCTTAATCGCCTGCGTCATTGCGAGTAAAGCAATAACAACGATTCCTATTAATAGTACATATTCTAACACGCCCTGAGCATGAAGATTTTTTCTATTTCTTTTATTTAATTTCATATGTTATCTCGCATCTCTTGGTGGAGCTTGCACACTGTTTGTTAGTCCGCTAACACTGCTATTGACATTCTTGCGAAAAATTCCGGTAGCTCCCCCCGCCACTAAATCTATTTGCTCATTTTTACTTCGCCCAACTATCGTCGATGTATTGCTATAATATGGTTCATACTCATAATGCATATTGGTTGTTACATTTCCATATGTTTTCACATTGTCTAGCATATAATTTCTAGTGTCACGAATGCGTGCCTGCAAAGTTCTTTGAATGAATGTTGTCATGGCAACGATCGATCCAATTGCCATAAAAAATACCAGCACATATTGGGACATAGACGATTGCCCGTTTTTTCGATTTATTATTTTAAACATATTCGTTTCCTAGAAAAAGACAAGGCTTGCCCAACTATCTCAGGCAAGCCTTTGTCCATGATTTCGTGTTCGAGTTTTAAACTCGCCATCGATTAATTACCGTAGAACTCCGATTGTGTATTAACGATATTAGTGCTTTCGTTAGTGGTAGTAACTTCACGATTAAGCATTACTGTTGATTGAACACCAACACCATTAATACCGAACTGTTGCGCTTCGAGCACAGCAGTGCTAACTGTTTTTGTAACATTGGTGTTGCCGGGCGAAAACTGATCACCGATATCATCAGTTGCGCTTTTTAAGCGTCCCTGCAAACCACGCTTGATGTATTGGTTCATTGCCAAGAGAGCAGCAATGATAATAACGATCAAAACGGCGTACTCTAGAGTACTTTGCCCTTTTTTCTTATTAAAGTTCTTAAACATTTTGATTATTCCTCCATTTATAATTTTCTAAAATTCGTTCAAGTTAAACGAATTAGATACCAGAAACAACACCAAGAGCGGTGTTATACTTCGACTGCTGGAAACCTCCGGTAGCGCGACCACGGATGCTACCCATAATTTTCTGTGTACCTCCAATGACACTGTTGTTCAAGATTTGTGTTTCATTACTTGCACGATCAACAGCATAATTAGATGAAAGATAATACGGTTCATACTGGTTCGAAGTACCCAACGTGTTCGTTGAGCTGGTTAGAAAAAGACTGGCGTCGCGAACTCTCGCCTGAAGGGCGCGTTGCGCATAAGTTTGCATGGCAATAACACCAGCGACGACTAAAGCAATCAACAGCGCGTATTCCGCGGTGTTCTGTGCTTTCTTATTTTTTAACAATGTTTTAAACATGTAATTTCCTCCTAAATTGGTTCTAAATTATATGTTCACTCTTTAGCTCAAAATTACGGAGCTGGTGCAAACGCGCCATTAAGGCGAGCGGCCATGTTAACCATGGATCCCGTTGCATTACCAAGAGTGGAATTCATCTGATTTCTAAACGGTGAATTAGGATTGACAACGAAAAAAATGATCACAACAACAACTGCGGTGACCAAGATGATGTACTCGACTGTACTTTGCCCTTTTTTCTTCTTAATTAACATTCTCATGTCCTCCTTGAGAAAAACTATCATTATTTAGTTTAAAAATTACTCTCTAGCGAATTCCTCTGTAATAGCCTTCTGGGCGCCCTGAACAGAACGAAACACATAGGTGCTCATAGCAAAAATACCTGCTGAGATAATAGAAACGACGACGGCATATTCAATGATGTTCTGTGCATGATTATTACTTTTTATTCGCCACATCGTTTCCCACCTATTGTGTTTTGAAGGCTATCTTCTGCTTTTTCCCCGCAACCCAACGGGAACTGGAATCCTACTCAAGCAGATGATCTATTGTTGACTTACGCCAACACCGACAGCATTTAAAATGCGCCGGAAAAACCCCTTTCGGGGTAATGTATGCCTTTTATCAAATAACACAACTGGTGAAGTATAACATATGAAAAAAGTCCCTGTCAATTCAATATCTTAAATAATTTATTATATATATACAATTTTTTTACCGTTGCAAGTCTTTGAGCCATAAAAGCTTACGGTATTAATAAATTCTTTTGCTTCAATGGCCTCCTTTTCACCCTCCGAATTAAAGCTAATTTTAATATCAATTTTATTAAAATTTATATAAAGCTTCTGTTTACAAATGCTTGGAAACAAATTTTCATTCTTTAAAATTTTAGGATAAATCACCCTTATGTACTGATTGATTAACTCCCCTATTTTCTTTAAACTTTCGACAAGTGTTATTTCTAAATCAGGGCCGCCTAAGGCTGCGTCTGTTTGAATTAAACCTTCATTTTTAAACTCACCGTTATCCATTGCTTGCATAGCTTTTGGAAATTCGGCTTCAAATTCTTGAGCGGCCATCGTTTTAAGCGGTATATTCGTAATAAAAATTTCCGCCAATCCCGTATCACCTTCACAAAACGCAACAATCCGCAAAGGTATCGAACTGCCTATCCCAGAAATTTCAATCGAGAGCTGTACAACCGAATCCACATACATCAACGCTTTCCCTGATCGAATTATTTTCTTTTCCGGACTGAACTTTAAAGATGTCTTAAACAAACCTTCGAATTGATCTGGCAGCATTACTACTGTTAAAATAAAATGACGAAACCTACGGGGAATGTGGGCAAATACCAACATTGGTTTTTCTTCAGCCCCCATCAAAACAATTTTCTTTAATTTATTATCCGCAGATTCACAAAAGCTTATCAATTCTCTGACGATACCCATAGCATCCTCGGGAAAAGGGCAAAATAATGTTAAGCTCGTGTCTCCATTTATAAAACGATTAACTTCTTCAATTGACCTTTCAATTGGGCAGGGAGGGAAATGACGCGGAGTTTCTTTGGATAAAATTCTAAATCTCCCGTCTATTATTAATTCTTTCTGATTTTCTAAGACAAACTTTACTGAATTGACCATTGAAAAAAAATAACCAGTTTCGAGAAAACAGTCAAACCTGGAAGTCTTTGTGTTATTCAAATACTTAATGATTTGTTCAATTTCATCAATTTGCGGCGGAACTTCCCACCCATTAAGATGCCACAACCATAAACTTTCATTATCCAACGCTAGCGATGGGCATTCAAAAACCGTCGGCAAAAAGCAAAGCAAGACATCAACAATTTGGATTTCTCTTTCTGAAAGCGCTGTGTGCTTCTTAAAAAATTCTTCGAGCGCGAAGCGCTGAAAAAAATCCCTGAATGCCATTCGTGTTAAAAATGGTTCCATTTTAATTATCTCAAATGCGTGCTCACCGGATAAATCTTCAATTTGCTCTTTACCGTATTCTTTTCCTTCTAAAATCGCGGGTTCTAAAATCTGCGGTTCACTTTCTTGACGGACATCAGGCACAGATTCTTCATTATTTATCTTATTTTCCTTTTTTGCCTCACCTTGTAAAGATTGCGCCGCTTGAAGTGGCGTGGTATTTTTATCAAACAATAAACCCACCCCAAGGATTTCCGTTGGTTGGTTGAACCCAGAAGCGCTGTTAGGCTTATTATCCTCAACTGCTTTCGTATTGATTGCGGGCTCTGGCTCTGCTGGCGCAACGCCAAAAAGTTGAACTTTTTTTTCGCGGGGAATGCTAAATTTTTTACTTTTGTCTGAATCCAAAGAAGATCGGCCAACAGGACTGCTTAATTGTGCGTCCTTAATGACGCCATTAACCGAAGATTTTGATACGTGGACTTGAAAAGTTTCTTCAAGAATAATTACAAGCTTACGACAGCTGACTCGTGGATTTTCCCTCTTCTGTCGTATAATAAAATTAACAATTTCGTCTTTTAATTTATAGATAACGCCCATGCTTAATTTCTTAGGCCATTGTTAAAAAGTCCACTCTGGACATTTCTATTGCCCAGTATAACAACGGTCTCGTCTTGGGTCAACTAGCTGCTTATAAATTGGATGGAGTCGCCTAAGCATGTCCTGCTTTGCGCAATAATTCCCACCGGAAGTTCGATTGCGCGATGGGAATGCTTGAACATAGAACTCATGGCGAATGGCTGGATATTTTCAACGAGGCCTACCACTAAATTCGAATTGTCTACAAAAATCACATCGATAGGGAATCTCATAAAAAACATATGAATCTGGTGACACGGCATTATTACAAGTGCTTCGCCTGGGCTGATTTGTGTTTTGTTTAGAAGGCCAACTAAACGTGAAAGGAAGGTGTCGGCCATTCGGCCATTATCTGCAAGAACAGCGCCTTGAGTTTGATTGAGGATTTTCAAAATCTTTAACCGGTCATTTCAAAAATAGACTTACTTAGCTTCATGCCACGCATTACCAAATCTTCATAAACTTTTGGAACATACCCCGTGGGAGTATAGTCTCCCAAAACCTTTCCGTCAGAATCAAGGCCTTTATGTTTAAAGATGAATATGTCTTTCATCTCTGGGATCCCATCGTTTATTATCCCGGTAATCTCTGCAACTCCTGTGATTTTGCGCGATCCATCAGAAAATCGAGAAACATGAACAATAATGTTAATAGCTGAAGCAACCATTTCATAAATTGCCCGCAAGGGAAGTTCGATGCCGCTTAATAAAACCATTGAGCTCATACGAGCAAGAACATCTCGTGTTGAATTAGCGTGTAGAGTCGTCATAGAACCGTCATGACCAGTATTCATGGCCTGGAGCATGTCTAAGACTTCTGGGCCGCGGCACTCACCAATGATAATTCGATCAGGTCTCATACGCAGCGTATTGGTGAATAGATCGCGAATTGTAATGCGGCCTTTTCCTTCGATGTTCGGCGGTCGTGATTCGAGGCGGGCCCAATGGGTTTTTACTAATCTTAATTCCGCCGCGTCCTCAATTGTAATAATACGTTCATTGTCTGGAATAAATTGGGAAATAATATTTAAAAGCGTTGTTTTTCCGGCGCCGGTTCCTCCAGAAACTATCATGTTTTTACGCCCGATAACACATGCGTTTAAAAAATCGGCCATCGGTTGATTAAGCGTACCAAATCTGGTCGTAAGATCGTCGACTGTATATCGCTCTTGGGCAAATTTTCTAATGGTGATCATGGGTCCCCCCAACGACAGCGGAGGAATAATCGCATTGATACGAGATCCGTCAGGAAGACGTGCGTCAACCATCGGCGTTGATTCATCAATACGGCGGCCTAGCGGAGCTATGATCCTGTCGATCGTTGCTCGCACCTGATCGTTAGAAATAAATTTCTTGTTAGTCAAAATAATTTTGCCGTTCTTTTCAACAAAAATTTCATCCTTATTATTAACCATGATGTCGGCTACATCGCCGTCGGCAAGAAATTCTTCCAAGGGCCCGAGCCCCAATGCTTCATTGACAATTTCTCTGACAAGCCGGGATCTTTCTTCGTGAGAAGAAATCATCGCCCCTGCCGTTTCAGTAATAAGCTCAACAACAATATTCTCGGCTGTTTTCTTAATTTTTTGCGCCTGTGTAACATCGGCCAAGGCTTCCGGCGTAATTTTGCGAATATCCATACGCTCGACAAGGCGATGATGAATATTTTTCTTAAGCTTCACTACCTCGTCTTCTTCAGCTTTAAAACTGCTGGTAGTAGATCCCCGTGGCTGAATTCCAAATTTATCCCAAAAGGGGTCTTGCTTCTTTGCCCCGTCGGTAGAGCGAACCCTCACTACTTCAGACGACTGAACATAATTTTCCTCTCGACGCAAACTATCAGCAATTTCCATAAACGCTTCGGCAACTTTAGTTTTCGGGCTATCAACGACGCAAGGTATCCCTCGATTCAACGCCATCCCAACAATCTTACCGTCGGATGGTATTAACGAAAATACATCTAGCGTAAGCGCTTCTTTGACTTCCTGCCATGCAACGCCGCCACGGCTTTCCGCACGATTTAAAATTAGTTTTATCATTTTTAATGGATAATGCAGGCTTTGGAGCAGCTCAATACAATACTTCATTTGGTAAACAGCGAGAATATCAGGCGTGGCAACAACTAAAATCAAATTAGAACAATCCAAAACAGTGATCATTGTTTCGCTAAACGAATTACCCGCATCAATAATTATAAAATCATAGTTGGCGGAAACTTTTTTAAAAAATGGCTTAATATTGTCTGGCGTAATATGCCCAACCTGCCGCATGTGCGCAACAGCCGGCAAAAAATCTAAGCCACATGAGTGAGACATTACAAATTTCTTAATGAGATTAGCGTCTGCTTCCGCTTCGCTTTGGGTGAGGAAATCTACGAGAGAATGTTGGGGCGCCAAATTCAGCATGCGGGCCATATCTTGGCCGGCTTGAAAATCCATATCAACAATTAATACACGCTGTCCTTTTAGAGCCAATGCTGCAGCCATATTGACCGCGACAAAAGTCTTACCAACGCCGCCTTTATTGCTAAATACAGTTATCGTCTTAGCCATAAAAAGAATTGTTTAAAAATTACCTTTAATTAGTTTTGGAGTCTGACTTTTGGCTATAAACAATAGGCACAACAACCACAACATCTTCACCCGTCATATCTGATGGAAATGTTGGATAGGGGGCCAATATTTTTGCCGTATTAACTGCATCCTCGTCAAAAATTGTATGTCCGGAGGATTCTTTAACAGTAACATTAGCCAGGGTGCCATCTTTTAAAATATGCAACCCAAGCTTAACTGTTCCTTCCCAGCCATTTTCCTTAGCTTCATAAGGATAGTTGATGGCTGATGAAATTTTCATCTGCAACGCTTGGGCATAACCGGCAGAGATAATTTGTTTTTCTTGAGGCGGAAATGAATCGACATTTGATGTCTTTCTCGAATTTTCCGGAGCTTGAACCCTTGCCTCAATTTTCGCAGATGACATCATATCTTTTAAGATGGTAGGCGTCAACGAAATGACCAGTTCTGTTTCTTGATCAGGGGTTGGGGTGCTATTGCTGCGAAACAACAGTCCAACGATTGGAACCTTACTAATAAAAGGCAAACGTTTTACTTCATTGCTCTTCGACTTTTTGATAAGGCCTGCCAATACTATTGTTTGCCTATCGTTAAGATTTAAATGTGTTGTCGCATTTCTGGTCACAAACGCTACTGAATCCCCAGATGCGTTGGAGGCATCCACATCGCTAATTTCAACATTAAGTTCGATTTCAATTTTGCCATTTTTAATAGTTGGAGTAATGGTCATATTAACGCCGTATTGTTTAAAGGTAGTTTCTTCTGTAGCAGAACCACCAGTACTATTGGTCGTAGTTTTCTTAAAAGGAATTTCGCCGCCGACGAGAAAACTCGCTTCTTTTCCGCTAACAACAACTAGCCTGGGCTTAGAAAGAACTTTTGCTTTGCCTTCCTTAATAAAGGCATTAACAGTATTAATAATGGTGTTGACTCTGTTAAAATCGCCAATTTTAAAAAAATCACCAACGCTGCCATCTGTGGTTGGTTTAGTTTCCTCATACTTAATAGAAAAATCGTTTGAGGATGTACTCGTGCCCCAATTAAAACCGACACTCTTGGAAAGGCTTTCGTTAAGCTCGGTGATTTGAACGTCGATTTGAATTTGCTCCCCATAAACTTTTTCCTTGATCATGTTAATAACTTTTTCGTCAAACACTTCAAGGATTTTTTCTATTCTATCTTTATCGTCCAGCTCTAAGGCTCCAGTTACGACCACGCGCCCTTCCAAAACATTTTCATCCAGAGAGACACCTTTAATCTCAGCTTTTTGTACTAACTTAGCTATGCGTGTCTTGACAAGAGTTAAATTTTCATCAACAACACGAATAATGAGCGACCTCTTTCCGTCATCATCCCAGATGAACATAACGGTTTGGCCTGGTTGTTTGGCCATAATCATAACTTCCTCGGACTGAGCATCAGAAATATCCGCAATATCAGGATTCGTTATTGAAACGCGCGACAGATTTTTAACCTTAACGCCCTGTAGATCGCCTTTTACCATTTCAATATCCTGAGAATCATCATAAATTTTTGCTTCGCCTCTATTAATCAGCATTAACGGCAAAACAAATAAGATCATCATCATGCAAATTTTGTATTTTAATAAAAAGCGATTTGCGGTCATAACTTTATAGCTCCTTACCCGCTCTAAAAATTTGGATATACGGTTTAGCTTCTTTTACATCCGCTGATTCCACATTAGCCTTCTTCCCGTCTTTTTCCGATACTTCTGTACCCACACCAATGTCTGCGCCCTGGTTTTGTAATACGTAATCTGCTAGCGTTTTCCATGTGGAAGTCTTGATCTGCTCATTCTTTTTCTCCGTCGGAGAACGTAACACAAGTTGAATTTTGCCATTCTTATCGGCAAAAGACATAAATCCAGCCTCTTGGGGCTCAACGGCAAATGTGATTTTCAAATTATTAGCAGCTTGCTGATCATCATACGCGCCTCGATCATCCAAATTTGTATTAATCGCTAAAATTTGCAGATGTTGAAAGACCATTACCGTAACGATGTCTTTCTTTTCATCCTTACCGCTTCCTTTGCCTTTGGGAATTTCTAGCTGCGCTATAACATCAACAAAATCGCCCGGGTCGACAAGACCGCCGACAGCGGCAAGAGAATCTATAAGAACGGTTACCGCTCTTTTCCCTGGAGGTGTTCTCAACGCCAAGGAAGGTTTGCGAATCTTCTCGCCCTCTTTGCCGCCGGAACCCATAGAAACGTTTTTTGCTGCAACTTGAGCTGCGGCTATCGCTTGTTGTTTGATTTGCTCCTGATCTTGTTTAAGGGCAACTATCTCTTGCGTCAAAGCATCCACGCGTTGCAGGCTCTGCTGCTGCATAGTCATAAACTCTTGCTGCTTAGCCTCTAATTGTTTGGCCATCAAGACCCGTTCGCTCTCGATTTTACTCTGGACGTACCCGGCTGTCATAACGGTAGCAACGATACCAGCGCCGATAGCAAGCACGATGATCAAAATTTGTTTTTTGTTTTCCGGATTCATTCGAAGTTCTCCTGATTACTCCAGCCTTTTAAAATTCGTCGGGCAACTCCCGATCACTTTAACAACTCTTCATTAACCTGAATCTTAGTTTTTGCCGCCAATAAGTTAAGATGCTCTAAAACCGCTTCTTGTTGTTTTTTCAGCGTCAATTTCTTCGTCAAATCAGCTTTAATTGCCAAAAATGGTTTTGGGGCCCCGCCTCTTTTATCTTCCAACTTCACTATATAATATCCATCCGGGCCTTTAAAAACACCGCTTGTCTTTCCTGTTTCCAAAGTAATGGTCGCGGCGCGCATCTGATCAAATGGAAATTTTGCTACCCATCCCATGTCCCCGCCCTTATTTGCACTAGCCGACTTTGATTTAGCTTTTGCGATTTCAACAAAATCACCGCCCTGCAAAAGCTGAACTAAGACTTCTTTGGCTTCACTCTCGGCAGGAAGGACAATCTCGCGAACTTTCCACTCAGACTTGACAATAAAATTTTCTTTATTTTTATCATAATATTCCCGAGCATCTTCCTCGGTTGCTTTGATATCTTTTGTAAGTTTTGTGGCAACCTCTTGGACGAGCAACGTCTTTCGGAAGTCTTCAACGGTGCCTATGATTTCTTTTTGTTGCGCAACTCCGGTTTGTTCCGCGTCCTTAACTAAAAGTTCCTGGCGTACGAGCTCTTCAAGAATTAGTTTCTTAGAATTAACGTCGGCGGGGTCAAATTCAGGTAGAATTTCTTTGAGTTTGGAAAGTTTATCGTTAAACTCGGCGATGGTTATAGACCAATCTCCCACGCTGGCAACAACGTTAGCGGGCAACGCTTCTTTTTGTTCAGGAATTTCAGCTGGTACATTTTTTGATGGCGATACAGATTTCTCGGCAGGAGTTGACGCGGAATTTACGATTTCTTTTTTTGTCGCATTTTCATAAACTGAAGAGATTTTTTCACATCCTGTAAGTCCGGCGGCAACAAAGAAAACGAAAAATGCCGTCCACTTACTAATAAGCATCCTATTTGCAACCATGAAACTATCTCCTTAAATGATTTGTAAATTCCCACAAAGTATACATGGGCTTTAAACGAATTGCAAGCCACGACAATTAATTTTCAGGACTATTTTATGCTAAGTCGTTTTAATTATATTCCTTAACTTTTTAATAGTCGTATTATTATTAAAATCTTCAATCTTAAAAATATTTTCCCCATTCTCTTCTTCCCACAACTTACGCACCATGCGGCTCACCGCTGAGGACGAAATATATTGCCCAGATGTGCCTATCACTTCACTGAGAGCCTCTTGCAGGGCTGATTTTGAAATGCCCGTCATTTCATATGCTGCGGGCTGCTCCATCGGATGATTGTTAGGGGAGCTGAACATCTTTGATACCATAAATGCATCGGCGTCGGACAGAATATTCTTTAAATTCTGCAAAGGCGTATTTTGAAAAAATAATTTTTTGTTAGAATTGATCTGATCAATCATTTTATAGTCTTCATAGATCCTGAACCGCTTCTCTCTCAGAAAGAAGTTCATCTAAAGTAGCTTTAATTTTTACCTTAGAAAAATCATTATGCTCAATTCCCTGAACAATTTCCCATTGTCTGCCGTCGCTGCGTAACGGAAACCCAAACATAACGCCTTCAGGGATGCCATAACTTCCATCGGAAGAAACAGCCGCTGAAAAAAACTCACCAGCTGGAGTCGGACGGATAAGGTTGCGAACCGTATCAATGACCGCATTGGCTGCCGATGCCGCAGAAGAAAGCCCTCGCGCCTTAATGATCGCGGCCCCTCTTTTTTGTACCGTTTCAATAAATGTTGTTTGAAGCCATGCAGAATCTTTGATCACATCTGTTGCTGGCTTCCCCTGAATAGTTGTGTGGTAAAAATCCGGATACTGCGTTGCAGAATGATTGCCCCATATAGCCGTATTCTTAACATCCGAAACAGCAACCCCTGCTTTTTGCGCCAGTTGAGCCGTGGCGCGATTCTGATCGAGCATGGTCATTGCAAAGAAATTTTTAGGATTCATCCCAGCCGCAATGCTTTTAGCGATAAAAGCGTTTGTATTGCAAGGATTTCCAACGACAAGAACGCGGCAATCGCGTTTGGCATTTTGAGAAAGCGCCTTGCCTTGCTCAATAAAAACTCCTCCATTAATCTTTAAAAGATCTGCGCGCTCCATCCCTTCTTTGCGGGGAACGCTTCCAACCAATAAAGCCCAATCGGCACCACTAAATGCTTCATTGGGATTGCTTGAAATTTTAATAGATTTCAAAAGCCCAAAGGCGCAATCATCTAACTCCATAACAACGCCGCCCAAAGCAGGCAATGCTTTTTCCAACTCGAGCAAACTCATATCGATCTCGACGTCCTTGCCAAACATATCGCCAGATGCGATTCTAAATAACAAGGCGTATCCTATCTGCCCCGCAGCGCCGGTTATCGCCACCCTTAAACGTTTATTCGCCATTTTCATAAACCTCAAAAAGATTATTCAATGCTAATCATTAACATTCTAAACAGTTTTACGAAAGCCCGGTAAGATTTTTTGGAATTTTTTAATTTGCTGAAGAGATATTTCGGCGGATATAATTTCTTCGTGATTACCTGAACCTCGAGCTAAAACTTTCCCCCAAGGATCAATCACCATGCTGTTGCCATATGATAATATCCCGCGTGAATCTTTTCCTACTTGATTTGGCGCCAAGACAAAACTCTGCGTCTCGATCGCCCGCGATCGCAACAAAACCTCCCAATGCGCACGCCCTGTTGTTTCTGTAAAACAAGACGGAACAGTTAGCACGTGCGCCCCTGCCTTTCGATAAATCTGATAAAGACCGGGAAATCGTAAATCATAACAAACAGACATCCCGACGGTAAACTGAAAAACTTTTGTCGCCACGGGTCTTTGCCCAGCCAAAAATATTTTAGATTCCTTGACTGTTTTTGCCTTAAGCTGCGCATCAAAAAGATGTATTTTTCTGTACTGCGCCGCAATAGCACCTTTCGGGTTTATTAATACGGACGTGTTATATGCTTTCTTTTGACCCTTAACTTTTTCAATGATAGAACCGGCTAAAATAAAGATTCGTTGCTTGCGGGCTAGTTCCATCAAAGGCTGCAAAGAACTGCCAGGAATTTTCTCAGGCGCCGTCTGAAAATTATTAGTCTTTGTCAAGTCACCCCGATAATGAAACACCTCCGGCAATAGAATAAATTTGGCGCCATGGCTGGCTGCTTCGCGCACAAATGACAAAGCCCGACGGATATTCTTATCCTTTTCGGGCCCTGCGTTGAATTGAACTAAAGATACTTTCATTGTCTATTAACGGAATGTGGTCTGTTTAAGCGACTCTCCATATTCTTTGTGGCATTGGGTATAAAAATCCTGCTTCTTAAGTTCATTGCGCCATCGACCAATATTGCCATACGGGGCAATTTCAATGTGCGCCATTTCAACGGGATCCAACGCGGCCAGCATATTAAAATCTGCAAGCGTGATTTCCTTGCCAAGCAAATATTTATTGTGAACCAATTGCTTATCCACAATAGGCAAAAATCGGGCTAAAAATTCCAAGCCTTCTTTAATGGACCGCTCATCAATTTCTATTTTTCTAATTGGAGCAAAAATCCGATTATAGACCACCTTGCTCAACGCTGCGCCCACATGCATAGAACCAAAATCAAGCCATTGATCAACATTCGCGCGCTCTTTTAATTCCCTAGGATAAACCGCTGATTGATTTTTATCGGCCAGATATCGGCAGATCGCATTGCTTTCAAACAAACAAAACCCATCGTCGTCGATGGCAGGAATCTTTCCGACCGGATTAATTCTTAAAAATTCAGGCTTATTCTGTTCTCCCTCTCGCAATTTTACAATAATATAATCATACTTAAGCCCTAAATAATTGGCAACAAACCTTACTTTATTGGCGGGACTCGAAAGGTCGGATCCATAAATTTTCAGCATAACCGGCTCCCTAAATAAAAAAATTGATTTTCAAGAATTTAGGATGGAGAATGACTTTTGGTTTTGAAAGGACAAGAAAAGCGACCCCAGCGGGATTTGAACCCGCGCACCGAGCTTGAAAAGCTCGTGTCCTGACCAGGCTAGACGATGGGGTCTAAAATTAAGTCAGTTTTAAAACAGGCCCCTATTATATTCACGAGTGCTTGTTCGTCAAGAAAAACCTTCGTCCCCCCAAAGCTATTCCTCATCCTTGCTCGCTAAATGTGCAACCGAAGATACGTTGTCTCCGCTTTCAAGCGAAATCAGCTTAACGCCGATGGCGCTTCTGCCCGTTTCCCTGATCTCAGAAGGCGACAAGCGAACAATCATTCCCTTTTTGGTAACGGCCATAATCTGCTCATCATTCAAAACGGAAAGAACTCCAACGACCTTACCGTTTTTCTCGGTAATCTTAACGTTGATGATCCCTTTGCCTGCGCGTGCCTGTGTTCGATAATCGGCAAAGTCTGATCTTTTAGCGTAACCCAATTCGCAAACCGTTAAAAGTTTTGCGCCAGTCTTATCTACGTCGGGCGAGAAAACAAGCATGCCGACGACATAATCACCTTTATCCAAATTAATCCCACGCACGCCTTTGGCCGAACGTCCCATATCACGCAATTGTTTCTCGGGGAATCGAAGGGCGATTCCTTCATGAGTCGCCAACAATACGTCTTCCTTACCGTTGCTTAAATTAACGCCAATAAGTTCATCGTCCTTTTCTAGGCCGATTCCAACGATGCCGCCTTTGCGCGTGTTTCCATAAGCCGACAATTTCGTTTTCTTGACCAGCCCTAGTTTGGTGGCAAAAACGACCGACTGATCGTCACGAAATTCCCGAACAGCCAAAATAGCGCTGATTTTCTCCTCGGACTTAAACGATAACAGATTAACAATCGCCTTACCTTTAGCCGCGCGCGAGGCCACCGGAATTTCGTAAACTTTCAACATGCGCACAATACCTAAATTTGAAAAAATCATCAGAAAATCTTTAGACGACGCGATAAACAGCCGATTAACAAAATCCTCGTCGCCCGTTGTCATGGCGGTCACGCCTTTGCCGCCACGCTTTTGGCTGCGGTAGCCATCGACGCTTAAACGTTTAATATATCCGTTATTGCTAATTGTGATCGCCATCTCTTCATCGGCAATAAGATCCTCGATTTCAATATCCTCAACCTTGCCGGTAATTTCCGTGCGTCGCTCGTCGCCATATTTTTTTTGGATTTCTAAAAGTTCGCTTTTGATAATACTGTCAACACGCTTATCTGAATCTAAAATAGCGCGAAAATTATCGATGTCTTTTAAAAGTTGTTGATACTCTGCTTCTATCTTATCCTGTTCGAGGGCCGTTAGCCTTTGAAGCTGCATTTCCAAAATAGCCTGGGACTGAATTTCACTTAAATCAAAATTTTTCATGAGCGCGGATTTTGCCTCGGCCGTGCTTTTGGATTTTTTGATTGTTTTAATAATCTCGTCAATAAATTTAAGCGCGATACGCAAACCTTCCAAAATATGGGCGCGTCGCAAGGCTTTGTCTAAATCAAACTGTGTCCTGCGGCGAATGACAATGCGGCGATGATCGATGTAATACGACATCAACTGCTTAAGGGAAAGCACAACCGGCCGCTTGTTAACAAGCGCCAAATTGATGATGCCAAACGAGGTCTCCATTTGCGTGTGTTTAAATAAATAATTGAGAATGATCTGCGCGTCAACATCCCGCCGAAGTTCAATGACAATGCGAATACCTTGTTTGTCGGATTCATCCCGGATATCGGTGATGCCATCGACACTTTTGTTCTGAACAAGATCGGCGATGTGCGTAATGAGATTCGCCTTGTTGACCTGATAAGGAAGCTCCGTCACGATGATGGCTTCGCGGTTGGCTTTTTGATGTTCAACCGCCGCTCTGGCGCGGGTCACAACTTTGCCGCGGCCGGTGTTGTAGGCCTCACCAATTCCTTCACGGCCGCAAATGATTCCAGCCGTCGGAAAATCCGGCCCCTTAACAAACTTCATCAAATCTTTGACCGTTGCCTCAGGGTTTTCCAACAAGTAAACAATGCCGTTGGTGACCTCAGTCATATTATGCGGCGGCATATTTGTTGCCATGCCGACAGCGATACCGCTGGAGCCGTTCACCAAAAGATTGGGAATTGCAGCCGGCAGAATATTTGGCTCGTCAAGCGTTCCATCAAAATTTGGACTGAAATCAACCGTTTCTTTTTCAATGTCATCAAGCATGCCTTCGGAAACAGCGGCCATACGAGCTTCCGTGTAACGCATGGCTGCGGCCGAATCGCCGTCGATTGAACCAAAGTTTCCCTGGCCGTCGATTAACGGATAGCGCAGCGAGAAGGTTTGGACCATGCGAACCATCGTATCGTAAACAGCCACATCGCCGTGCGGATGATATTTACCAAGCACTTCACCAACGATACGCGCGCTTTTCTTGTAGGTCTTATTATGCTCAAGATTTAAATCTTTCATGGCATACAAAATGCGGCGATGAACAGGCTTAAGTCCGTCGCGAACATCAGGAAGGGCGCGGCCAACGATAACGCTCATCGAATAAGAAAGATAAGAATTCCTCATCTCCTCTTCAATATAAACGGGAATTATTTTTTCTTTTCCGTTCAAATCTCTCATACAGCAAAATACCTTTCTAGGTTTTTATTAAATGTCCAAATTCTTAACTTCATGAGCATAGGCCTCGATAAATTGTCGTCGCGGCTCAACAGCGTCGCCCATAAGAATTGAAAATGTTTTATCAACCTCAACAACGTCCTCCAGGGTAACCTTAAGAACCGTCCGGCGCTGGGGGTCCATGGTCGTGTCCCACAACTGTTGAGGATTCATTTCACCCAAACCTTTATAGCGCTGAATGTGCATGCCCTTTTTAGCTTGAGCGCGGATAAATTTTGTGATTTCCTCGAGTGAAAACAATTCGTGGATATCTTTTTCATCTTCGATCGAAAACAGGGCCTTTAACACTGGCTGACTGGATTTATTTTTGGACTGTTCTTTCTTGTCCTTCGCCAAAAGCGGAGCATTATCTTGATGATGCTCGTAATCTTGAAGATCTAATTCGTGTTTCGTTAATTTTGTTTGAATCTCGGCCAATTCTTCGGCTTCGAAAATCTCGACGTATTGAGATTCCTCGTCGTCTTTGGTCAATTCTGCCAAATCTTTGTCATCAAAAACATATTCGACTTTGCCTTTTATCTTGACGGTGTACTTTGGAAATCTTTTGGTTTTCGAATCATATTGCGAAAGTAAATCGTTCATATCGATATTTCTACGTTTAAGGATTTCGCATGTATGCTCGGCTTCCACCAACAACTGCATGATTTCTTTGAGCTGTGCAGCACTATATGTTTTCTTGCCGGCTAGCTTTGTCAATTTAACGCCATCCAAGCCGAGATCCAGAATCAATTCATTCATTTCTTTTTCCGTCTGGATATATTCTTCACGTTTACCGCGAGTCACTTTATAAAGCGGCGGCTGGGCAATGTACACGTGTCCATTCTCAATTAAAGGAAGCATCTGACGGTACAATAATGTCAAAATAAGCGTGCGGATATGGGAACCATCAACATCCGCGTCGCACATGAGGATTATTTTGTGATACCGCAGCTTTCCAACGTTGAAATCTTCCCCTACGCCGGAACCCAACGCCGTGATGATGGTACGAATTTCTTCATTGCTCAGAATTTTATCCAGCCGCGATTTTTCGACGTTGAGGATCTTGCCTTTTAATGGAAGAATCGCCTGAAATGTTCTATCTCTCCCCTGCTTGGCTGAACCGCCGGCCGAATCACCCTCAACAAGATAGAGCTCACACATCGACGGGTCTTTCTCGGAACAATCCGCAAGCTTCCCTGGCAAACCTCCGTTGTCCAGCGCACCCTTGCGGCGGGTTAATTCTCTTGCTTTGCGTGCGGCCTCGCGCGCTTGAGCGGCAAGCAATGCCTTGTCGATGATTTTATTTGCAACTGACGGATTTTCTTCAAAGAAGGCACCGAGCGCCTCGAACGTTACCGAAGCAACAAGCCCGTCCATCTCGGAATTTCCCAATTTTGATTTAGTCTGGCCTTCGAACTGCGGAAACGGAACTTTAACGCTGATGACTGCCGTTAAACCTTCGCGGGTATCTTCACCGGATATGGCAACAGTGTCTTTGGCCGCTTTTTTATTTTTCGCATATTGATTAATGGCTCGAGTTAATGCTGATCTAAAACCGCTCAAATGAGTTCCACCGTCGATAGTATTGATATTGTTCGCATACGAAAAAACATTTTCTGTATAGGTGTCGTTATATTGAATGGCGACTTCGATAATTACGTCGTCTTTTTCTTTCTCGAAATAACATACTTTTTTGTGAAGGACTTCTTTATTTTCCGAAAGATGCTCAACGAATGAAATAATTCCGCCTTTAAATTGAAAGATTGTTTCCTTGGGCTTGTCTCCGCGCAAATCATTTAATTTAATAACAAGACCTTTATTCAAGAATGCTAATTCGCGCAAACGTTTAGCTAAAATATCAAAAGAAAAGGAATGTATTTCCTTAAAAATCGTTTTATCGGGCTTGAAGGTGACTTTAGTTCCCGTGGTTTTTGTTTTTCCGATTACGGTAAGTTTAGAAACGGTCTTGCCTCGCTCATAACGCTGATGGTGAATTTTTCCATCGCGCTTGACTTCAACTTCGAGCCAATCAGAAAGCGCGTTCACGCAGCTGACGCCGACACCGTGCAACCCGCCCGAAACTTTATAACTATTTTTGTCAAATTTTCCGCCGGCATGGAGTGTAGTTAAAGCGACTTCAACGGCTGGTTTTTTTTCTTTTGGATGAATATCAACCGGAATACCGCGGCCATTGTCGATAACAGTTAACGATTCATTCTGATTAATGATAACTTCGACTTCCGTGCAATATCCAGCCAATGCCTCGTCGATCGAATTATCGACAACTTCATAAACCAAATGATGAAATCCGCGGCTAAATGTATCTCCGATATACATCGCCGGCCGCATGCGGACAGCTTCGAGCCCTTCTAGAACTTGAATATTGCTGGCGTCGTATTTACCAGTAGATTCCTGTTTTTCTTCGTCTGATGTTTTTGCCATTCTGTAATTCCTTTAAGATTATTTAATCTTGCCGACTTTAAAAATAATATCTATTAATTCTGGAATTTCATTTTTGAAGTTTTTTATTAAATCATTTTTTCTAGTACTTAACTCGAACATCCTTGCTGAAGAATCAACATGGACCTTCAGCATTCCTTTTTGAAAATCTTTAACCGCGCAATGGTCTCCCTCATCGCCGGCTACCATTTTCCAAACTTCCTGAATGTTACGTTTGGAATTTGGTTTCTTGAGTGATAGGTTCTCAATGACTTGGGGAATGATATCTCGGATGGATTCCATTGGAAACAAAATTTTTAATTTTTATTATTAGATGCGCATCGGCAAAGCTAAATACAAATAATCCTGAAGCCTTAAAACGCACGGTTTATCCGATCCTTGAAATTCCATAGGAATCATTTCATCATCAATATTTTTAAGAACATCAATAAGATACTGGGGATTAAAACCAACGATTAATTCTGCATCCCCGTATTCAATTTTAACCTCTTCTCGCGATTCCCCTACATCAGGTGTACTTTTGGAAACCACCAGCTTGTCTTTAAATACTTCAAATTTGATTGCTTGAAAATCGGGCGTGGATAAAAGATTGGCGCGCCGAATCGCAAACAACAGGTCTTCTCGTCGCATTTTGACTTTATTTGGAATTTCTTTTGGAATAACCTGCTTATAATTAGGGAACTCGCCTTCAATAATCCTGGTTGCGATCAGGGTTCCGTCAATATCAAATAAAACCTGATTTGTTCCAGTTATAAAGGTAACTTCTCCCTCATCTTTTAGATTTCTACTAATCTCTTGAACAGCTTTAACGGGCAAGATGACAGAAATGTCTTTATTATTAGGTTGAAGGAGTTTTCTTTCAATTTTTGCTAAACGCCTGCCGTCCGTTGCAACGATTCGCAGTGTATCTCCCGTTACTTCTAATAATAACCCATTTAAAACATATCTGGATTCTTCATGGGAAACGGCAAATACGGTTAATCTCAACATTTCCTTTAAGTCTGATTGTTTAATGCGTATTGCTTCTTTGTCTTTAAATTCTGGAAATTTTGGATATTCTTCTTTTGGTAGGCCAATTAATTTAAAACGACATTGTTCGCCTTCAATTTCAACTTGATTATTTTTTCGGGCATGAATAATGATATCCCCAGGTGGCAGTTCCCTCACAATGTCACTAAATCTTTTTGCCGGAATAGTTATTGCGCCTTCTTCATAGATATTCACAGGTAATTCACAGGAAATCCCTATGTCTAAATCTGTAGTATTTAACTTTAATACGTTCTCTTTAGCTTCTAATAACATATTAGAAAGTATAGGTAATGTTGCTTTGGCCGACACGATATTTTGAACAACCTGAATACCTGCTAATAACTGATCTTTGCTTAATTTTATTTTCATAAACAACCTCTTCGATTATTAATTTAATCTCTCTAGAGAACTAGTAGTAATCGTATTAATAGGTCCTGTGGATAATTAGGATAAGATTAAAAACGTTTAAACCACACACACTTATAATTTTTTTCCCTGTTAATATCACCTTCAAAACCATCCTAAGAATAAAAGATTACGTCATCAAGCCTGTGGTTAACTGTTCCACCGTTTTACGCAATTGAACATCAGTATTAATATCTTGTTCGATTTTTTTGCATGAGTGCATCACTGTTGTGTGGTCTTTTCCACCAAAAGTATTTCCTATTTCAGGCAGAGAATGTTTTGTGAGTTTTCGAGCTAGATACATGGCCACCTGCCGTGGCAAAACCAAGTGTCTTTGGCGGCGACTCGATTTTAGGTCCACTAAAGTTATACTAAAAAATTCTGAGACTTTTTTTTGTATCATTTCCACACTGATAATTTTAACGGATTCCTTCACCATGTCCTTAAGGACATTTTTTGCCATGTCCAATGAAATCGCCCTATCCTCTAATAAGGAACAAGCAACAACGCGAATTAGCGCCCCCTCTAGTTCTCTTATATTCGTTTTAATCTGTTCGGCAATAAAATAAATAACATCCTGAGGAACTTTTGCGGGTTCCAACTCCAATTTTTTACGAAGAATAGCCACCCTTGTTTCAAAATCCGGCGGCTGTATATCCGTTATAAGGCCCCAGGCAAAACGAGATACAAGGCGTTCTTCTAACTTAGAAATTTCTTTTGGTGGGCGATCAGAACAAATAATAATTTGTTTGCGATTGTCATGAAGCGTGTTAAATGTGTGAAAGAATTCTTCCTGGGTCGATTCTTTTCCGGCGATAAAATGAATATCGTCAATAAGAAGCACGTCGATGTTTCGATATTTTTGTCGAAATTGGATAGTTGTTTTGTGGCGGATAGCATTGATTAATTCATTGGTGAATTGTTCGGATGAAATGTAACAGTGTTTTAACTGCGGGTGATGTTTTTGTATATAGCCAGTTGTTGCTTGCATCAGGTGCGTTTTCCCTAGTCCAACGGAACCATAGATAAACAAAGGATTATATGCTTTGGCAGGAGACTCTGCCACAGCTAGGCTGGCGGCATATGCGAAACGATTTCCTGGTCCAACGACAAAATTATTAAAGGAAAAGCGATGGTTAATCTCCCCTCCCCTGCGTGTTGTCGTGGCGGTTGAATTCGCGGAAGAATTTTTAGGCGCAGCCAAAATCTTAGGCATTGCTAAGTTTTCAGCTTGAAGCGAATGGACATCAAATTTAACAACGACATCCCGACCAGCTTCTTTGCTTAAAAGATCTTGAATGATTGATGAATAGTGGTCGACGAGCCAAGTTTTAAAGAATTCGTCAGGAGCTTCGATTAAAAGAATTTGAGGCGACTCTTCTTTTGTATTAAGACCAGAAAACCACGTCTCATAAGATGCTTCTCCGACCTGATTTTTTATGGAGATTTGCGCGTTTTCCCAAGCCTTAACAAGATCCATAGTAGATTTACAATTGATGCAACATGTTGAAGTTAAGATGATTATAAGTTTAAAATATGAAATCCACAGCTTATTAACAGGTGTGGATTGCTAAAAGGCAATAATTCTCCATAAAGACCGAAAACTAATTAAATGCTTTATTAAAGCAAAGCCGCTTAAAGTTTTTTTATTATATCAAAGAAGATTCTCAATGCAACCGAATTTTCTAAACACTTTAAAAAATTTTAATATAGGCCCACGAATTCTTGTAATTTATCGTATATTTCTTGACGAGAATAAAATTTTAGATGCTTCACTAAAGCATTGCGCGCCAAATTGTTTTGTTTTTAAATTAATTAGTATTGACTCAAGAAAAACCTATGTTATAATTTTGCAATTATGAAAAAACACCTTAAAACCCCAACAAAAATAGTCGGTAAAAGAAAGCACGGATTCCGTCGGAGAATGAAGACAGCCGACGGCCGTGATGTCCTCAAGCGCAGGCGCGCCAAGGGTCGTAAACGAATAAGCATCTAGTCGACCCATTCAAATCGGCGATAAAATAAAATGGTTCACGTGCTCATCGTGCTCATTCGATCTTATCAAGAGATCAGTTCGGTTATTATTCCGCATTCTTGCCGATTTTATCCCACGTGCTCTAATTATGCCATTATGGCGCTTAAAGAATATGGCGCCCTTAAGGGATTGGCTCGAATTGTTTTACGCCTATTAAAGTGTTCCCCCTTGTCTAAAGGGGGCTACGATCCTGTTGAATAAATCATGGAACAAAAAACTTTTCTTGCAATAGTCCTATCTTTTTTGTTTTTAATGACTTATAACGCTTTTGTTATTGCTCCTCAGCAAAAAGCTAAAGTGTTAACAAATTCTCAAGTTATTGAAAACAATGATTTTAAGCAGAATAACGCCATTCTTCCACAAATAGAGCCATCAAATTCTGATGTTGCTGACAACGAAGCCGAAAACGACCAAGAAGCTATTATCGGATCGTTTAAAATTCGCTTTACTACTAATAAGGGCATAATTAACGAAATATCAAGCGAAAAACTACATTATTCGCCAATTTTATCTAATTTTTTAAGCACATCTATAGATACAAAATTAAAAACATATTCTCAAGACAAAAATACATTAACTCTTTATTATGAAGGACCAGATCTACAAATTAAAAAAGAAGTTAAAGCCATTGATGATAATAAACTTACGATCCGCATTGAATTTTTTGATTTGTCGGATTCGTCCAAACTAAACAATGTCCAATTTAAAATATTCGATATTGATGGACATCGTATTAAAAGCGACAAGGATACTCTGCGCGACAGCATGCTTTTGGAACGCTCTGTTTTCGCAGATAATACAATTCAACGAAAAAATAATGCATTTAAATTTTCGGAGAAAGAGAACAAAACTGAGTTAAAATCAGTGGAATGGTTCGGCTGGAGAGATCGTTATCATTTTGCTGTTGTCATCCCTGAATTTAAAACATCACAGTACACGACACGCTATTATGATGAACACTTGTTGGGATTCTGGACGTCCGCAGCCGATACCGAGCATAAATCGGAGGCTTCTAAAACATATGCGTTTACACTATATATGGGACCGCAGGATTTAGAATTGATGAAGAACATCGACGGGAGAATTAGCAAACTAATGGCTTTTAGCGGAAACTCTATTATCGACGCTATCGAAATATTTATTTATAAATCTTTATTATTTATAAATAAATTTACTAAAAATTGGGGCGTGAGTATAATTTTAATTAGTTTGCTCATCTATGGGGCAACATATCCATTAACGATTAAAAGTATGTTGTCTATGCGCAGAATGCAAGAGTTGCAACCTAAAATGGCAGAATTGCGCGAGAAATATAAAAACGATCCCCAAAAATTAAATACAGAAGTGGTTCAACTATATCGTGTTCACAATATTAATCCGCTGGGCGGCTGTTTACCGATGCTGCTCCAAATGCCTATATTTATAAGTTTATATCAGGTATTATGGCGCACGCACAATTTTGAGGGGGCGAAGTTTCTTTGGATCAAGGATTTGTCCATGCCGGATAAACTATTTGTTTTTAACGCCAATATCCCCTTTATAGGAAATGAATTTAACATTTTGCCCGTATTAATGATGTTTATTATGTTTTTTCAACAAAAACTATCATCGAAAAGTATGGTTATAACAGATCCATCGCAGGAAATGCAGCAAAAAATGATGACTTTTATTTTTCCAGTTTTTATAGGAGGAATTTTCTATCATTTTGCAAGTGGATTAACGCTATATTTTACAATTTTCTATCTAATGTCCACACTAACGCAATACAAAATGTCCAAAGTGAAAAAAATTTAAAATGGGTGATAAAGGGAATAGCTTAGAATTTGAAGGCGCAAGCGTTGAAGAGGCTGTTAAAAAAGCTATCAAAACACTTAAGATTTCACGAGAAGAATTTGAAGTAAAGATTGTTTGTGAAGAAAAGCGAGGTTTATTTGGCATGGGTGGGGCTAAACCTGCCAAAATTTTGGTAATTATTAAACAGTAAATGTTTCACGTGAAACATCTGCAAGCTATGGCTAAAATAATCTCTATTTGTAATCAAAAGGGCGGGACTGGAAAAACAACAACGGCAGTTAACCTGTCTTCTGCCTTGGCAGCCCTTGATAAGCGAATATTGATAGTTGATATTGATCCACAGGGCAATGCTACCAGCGGTGTTGGTGTTAATAAGAACGAAATAAAGAAATCTGTTTATGATATTTTACTTAATAAAATATCTGCCCAAGAAGCCATTGTTGAAACAAATTATAAAAATCTTCACATAGTTCCGTGTAATATTAATCTAACCGGCGCAGAGATTGAGCTTGTTGGAGCATTATCGCGCGAAACCCGCCTTAAAAAATCTTTGGAAGCAATAAAGGAATCGTATGATTATATATTCATTGATTCTCCGCCTTCCCTGGGGCTTCTTACTTTAAATGCATTTGTGGCCAGCGATTCGATACTTATTCCAATTCAATGTGAATTTTATGCCTTAGAGGGCGTTTCGCAATTGCTTAATACCATAAATCTTATCCGAGATGGCTTAAATCCAAATTTGGCCATTGAAGGAGTATTGCTTACAATGGCGGATTTTAGAACAAATTTAACAAGTGAAGTTATTAATGAAATAAATACCTATTTTAAAGATAAGGTGTATAAAACAATTATACCCCGCAATGTTAAATTGAGTGAATGTCCAAGCTTTGGAAAACCAATTAATCATTATGATAATAATTCTATAGGGGCTAAAAGATATACGGATTTAGCAAAAGAATTTCTTGAACAGACAAATTCTGTTGTAACTAATTGATATAATATGAGTTACATAAATATGAAGGAGTAAACATGGACAATAAAGCTCTCGGTAGAGGATTATCAGCATTAATTCCTGAAAAATCTGAGCAGATTTCAGGAGAAAATGCCACTCATATTAAAACTAGTTTAATCAAAGACAATCGGCTTCAACCAAGAACTTATTATGATGAGGAAAAATTAGCTGAGCTTGTTTCTTCCATTAAAGAAAAGGGCGTTCTTCAGCCTATCCTTGTTAGAAAGGTTGGTACCGATTATGAAGTTATAGCCGGAGAAAGACGTTTAAAAGCGGCTCGTATTCTTAATTTAGAAAGCGTTCCCGTTGTTATTAAGGTTGCAACTGATCGAGAGGCATTGGTTTTGGCACTTATTGAAAATATACAGCGTGAAGATCTTAATGCCATTGAAGAAGCGCATAGTTTTAAGAAACTCATAGATGAATTTAATTTCAGCCAGGAAGATGTGGCTAAATCTGTTGGTAAAGATCGTTCCACAGTTAGCAATTTGATACGATTATTGAAATTGCCGGATGACATTCAACGATCAATTTTTACTGGACAAATTACGACTGGCCATGCAAGGGCGCTTTTATCCATCGAAGATAAGAAGATTCAACAAAAGGTTTTCAATGAAGCCATATCCAACGAATTGTCTGTTAGAGAAATTGAACGATTAGTTAAGAAAAACCTCGAAATTTCGAATTTTGTTGAAGCTCAGAAAGCAAAAGATAAAAGTCAGGATGTATCGTCGCTGGAAGAAGATCTGCAGAGAGTTCTTGGGACCAAGGTCCGGATTTCCGGAAGCAATAAAAAGGGTAAGATCACCATTGAGTATTACTCGCTGGAGGACCTAGATCGTATTATCGGAGTTATAAGAAAATGAAAACCCCAGCGCTGGTGATTATTAAGCCCGAGGGACTTTATCGGTCGCTAGTTGGTGACATCATCAATAAATTTGGCGAAACCGGATTAGATCTTATTGCCCTTAAGCTCGTAGATGTTCCTCGTCAACGGGCAGCGGAGCATTATAAACAATTGAATGATAAGCCATTTTTTAATGGTGTGATCAATCATTTGATGGGCAAATATCATGATGGCTGTAGAGTTGTTGTGATGGTTTATTATGGAAGGGATGCGATACGAAAATGTCGAAGAGTTGCGGGCGCAACCAATCCTGAAGAGGCCGATCCTAAAAGCATTCGAGGATCCTTTGGTCGCATCACCAAAAAAGGAATCTTTGAAAACGTGGTTCATGTTTCATCTGATTCTGAGGAAGCCAAAAGAGAGATTTTTTTATGGCTTGAACCTAAAGATTTCGCGCATATACCCTATGCAACTAAAATAGTTAAAGAAAATAATATACAAAAGCGAGTGTGGAAATGATTACAGGAATGACGGGCTTTGGAGCCGCTGAAATATCAACGGCTGATGTTAAAGGAACGATAGAGGTTAAAACGGTTAATCATCGATATTTTGATATATCTTATTATTTCCCAATAGGATTTGGTTCGATAGAGGAAAAAGTAAGGCGTATTATTAATCAGGATGTTAAACGCGGACGAGTTACGGTATCGTTAAAGATTGTCCATCGATCAGCCCAAACAGGGGCTTTAAATCACGGAGCTGTAAAACGGTATTTAGAGGTTGCCAAGATTTTAGAAAAGAATTACGGTTTAAAAGATCAAATAACGGTCTCGGATCTTTTGCGGCTCCCGGGAGTTATTAATGTCCAAGATTCTGTTCTAAATCCCGAGGAATTGTGGATCCAAATTGAAAAATCGTTAAACAAAGCCATGAAGGGTTTTCTTTTGATGCGCAGGCGGGAAGGCAAGATATTAGCTGTCGATATATCTGACAAACTGCGCTTGATGTCTTCTGAGATTGTGAAAATTCGTCAACGCGCCAAAGTTATTTTACAAGATAAGAAGAAAATTATGACAAATGAAGAATTTTCTTCTTATCAAAAAAGTAATGATATTAATGAAGAGCTGACCAGATTATCGCACTACATTGATGAGGCGAAAGTTCTTTTGAAGTCTGGCGAACTTGCTGGAAAAAAGTTCGACTTTGTTGCTCAAGAAATGCAACGCGAGACCAATACCATCGGATCGAAAGTTCAGGATCAGACGGTCTCCAACGCAGTAATAGCATTAAAAAGTAAAATAGAAAAAATTCGAGAACAGTCCCAGAACGTTGAATGAGTTATTTTTGAAAGTATATGGCCAAGGGCAGGATTGTTATCATATCAGGGCCTTCCGGATCAGGCAAAACGACACTTCATAAAATGTTGCTGGAAAGTTCTTTGTTGAGAGGGAAATTAGTTAAATCGATTTCTGCCACAACAAGATCAAGGCGTCCCGGCGAGAAAAATGGACGGGATTATCTTTTTATTACTACAAAAATGTTTTGCTACAAAATTAGTACCCGACAATTTCTTGAGTGGCAGAAAGTGTTTGATAATTATTATGGAACGCCCAAAAAAGCGGTTAAAGAATTACTTGCGGCAGGCAAGCATGTGCTGCTGTGCATTGATGTAAAGGGAGCGAAAGTTGTTCACCAGATGTTTCCGCAAGCCGTTTCCGTATTTATTAAAACCCCTTCAGTGGCTGTTTTAAAAGAACGCCTGCAATCCAGGGCGCAGGATAGTCGTGAAAGCACAGCGCTTCGACTTAAAGTTGCTCAAAAAGAATTAAAAGAAGCCAATCGTTATAATTTTCAAGTCGTCAATGACCGCTTAGATGTTGCCTACCATCAGCTCGAAAGTATTGTTGTGGGGGCCCTGGGATTGGGCGGGCCATGAGGTTCTCTAATTGACAACACACGTCGGATATGTTATATAAACACCTTCGATTTGAATGGTATTTGTAGAAATTGTCTATCGACCAAGGAGGATTTTTGATCATGGCTTATCAACCCCTAGAAAATTTATTGGCAAAATCCGGCGGCAGTATTTATAAGCTCGTTCGATTAGCATCCAAACGTGCCTCTGAGTTGGCAGACAACAAGCCAAATTTGATCGACGCCCCTAATTCGCAGAAATTAGTCACAACAGCCTTACATGAAATCTCCGTCGGTAAAGTTGTCCTCAAAGAAGTGGCAGATCAATTCAAGCCATCGTCGGAAAAAACGAAGAAATCCTAATCACCCGAGGATGATTTTTTAAAGAGTTGAGATGACAAAAAAGATCAAAAAAATTATTTTAGGCGTCACGGGAAGCATTGCGGCCTACAAAGCGGGCGATATTATTAGGCGGCTTAAGGATTCCGGCTGTGATGTGACGGTTATCATGACCAAGGAGGCCGAAGAATTTGTTACTTCTTTGACTCTTGCAGGGCTTTCTGGAAAACGAGTTTATACGCGTATGTTCGACGAGGGTCAGGATGCCTGGTCAATGCCGCATATTCAATTGGCCGCAGAGGCCGATGTTGTTTTGATTGCTCCGGCAACCGCAAATGTGATCGCAAAATTGGCCCATGGTTTAGCGGATGATCTTCTCACATGCCTTGCTATCACGACAAAAGCGCTCATCATCATTGCTCCTGCGATGAATACCGAAATGTTTGAAAATAAAATTGTTCAAGAAAATTGCAAGAAGTTGCGCAGCCATGGTTTTAAATTTATTGAGCCGACACTTGGGAAATTAGCGTGCGGCGTGACTGGTCTTGGGCACTTAGCCGAGGTCGACGAGATTGTTAAAGCCGTTGAAAATATTTAAAAATATCAGAGAATTCTGGCGTGGTAGCCAAGTGGCTCCGACTGATGTGGAAATAGCGGTTTAAGGAAGTCGGAGTCCCGACGAGACCGTCGGGATAAGGCAGATTTGTTTTCGGCGTGGTAGCCAAGTGGTAAGGCAGTGGTCTGCAAAACCACTATTCAGCGGTTCGATTCCGCTCCACGCCTCCAAGTAAGTTGTAAGTGGTATGTGATAAGTGGTAGGTTGATTAAATAATTTATAAAATACGGCGTTTTTTTGAAAGTTTTTTACCACCGATCACGTACCACTTATTTCCTTTTTTGGTGAGCACGGGCAAGTGGTGGAATGGTATACACGCAGGACTTAAAATCCTGTGGTCGCAAGGCCGTGAGGGTTCGATTCCCTCCTTGCCCATTGTACTTTCCTAATTACACAAAACCGACTACCCGAATGGGCGGAGGTTTTGTGCTTTATTAGAAAAAGTACAATGGGCTCTGTCGAGACTCCGTCCGAAACAGAGCCTTTGGGAAGATTGAAACGAGAAAATTGAAGTTAGAAAATCACGGACTCGCCCCATGTGGCAAGTTCCACCTTTGCCGTCTGGGCTGGATCCAAATTTTTCTAATAAAAATATTGTAGTAATCTGGACCTGTCCTGCTCGTCAGGTTGGCTTGTTTCACTTTGTGAAACATCCCGACACTGTCGGGATCGCCTCGGCTCACAGGACTTGGTTTAGATATTTCTAATAAAGCATTGTGGTAGTTTGGACCCGCCCCACTTGGCAAATACTTCGCTTGCTATCGCAAGTTCCGTGTTTGCCTGCGGGGGCAGGGGTCAAACCGTTCTAATAAAATATTGTGGTAGTTTGGACCCGTAGCTCAGTTGGTTAGAGCGCTTCCTTGACATGGAAGAGGTCACAAGTTCGAGTCTTGTCGGGTCCACCATGAAGCTCAAGATTCGATAAGTTTCCCTCATCTTTTTCGTGGTTTATTTATAGAAGGAAGATGATGGCCCCATTGGGGCAGTCTTGTCGGGTTCATTTTAAATGTATTTTTAGACAAGTTAACTTGTCTTTTTTTGGTTTACGCTTTGATAAATTTTTTGGAAAAATTATAAGATGAAACCAAGCATTACTTTGATTACCCTAGGAGTAAAAGATTTTCAGAAGTCCTTGGCTTTTTATAAGGATGGCTTAGGGTGGCCGGCGAAAGTTCAGGACGGTATTGCGTTCTTTCAGCTCAATACTCTTGTTTTCTCAATTTATCCTTGGGAAAAATTGGCCGAAGATGCCACGGTTTTCGACAAGGGTTCTGGTTTTAAAGGGATTACTCTTGCTCACAATGTCGGCAGTCCAGAAGAAGTGGACAAAATATTAAAAGACGTTGAAAATTTGGGAGCAAAAATAATTAAGAAAGCCCAGAAAATTTTTTGGGGCGGATATAGCGGATATTTTGCAGATCCCGACGGAAATTTATGGGAAGTCGCACATAATCCGTTTTGGAAATTAAACAAGGACGGCAGTGTTAATCTGACTTAATTTTAAATTATGGATTATTCCCGCGACATAGATAAATTACGCCACAGTTGTTCGCATATCATGGCCCAAGCTGTCAAAGAGCTTTGGCCTGATGTGAAAGTGACTATTGGCCCGGCCATCGAAGCCGGGTTCTATTATGATTTTGATAAGAAAGAACCGTTCTCCGACGATGATTTGATGAAGATTACCAAGAAGATGCGTCAGATCATTGAACGCAAGCCGGCCTTTACTCAAAGTCTGATGGGTCGCGATGAGGCAACTAAAATGTTTGCCGACATGGGCGAGACCTATAAGGTTGAGCTGATTAACGGTATTCCCGACGATAAAGTTTCGATTTACAAAACCGGCAATGAATGGTTCGATTTATGCAAAGGGCCTCATGTGTCCGACGCGGGTCAGATCAAAGGCTTTAAGTTGCTTTCAGTCGCGGGAGCGTATTGGCGCGGCGATGAAACAAAACCAATGCTTCAGCGCATTTACGGTACGGCGTTTTTTTCTCAGAAAGAACTCGATGATTATTTAAAAATGTTGGAAGAAGCGCAAAAGCGCGATCATCGCAAGATTGCCACACAGCTTGATCTTTTTCATATTTATCACGAAACTGCCGGCGCTGGGCTTATTTTTTATCATCCTCCGGGAGCGCTGTTGCGCAAGATCATTGAAGATTATATTAAAGATAAGCATCTTGAACGTGGCTATGACCTAGTTTCGACGCCGAATATTCTTAAAGGAAAACTTTGGGAAATTTCCGGTCACGCCGGCCACTATAAAGAAAACATGTATTATTTTAAAGTCGACAATGAAGATTACGCGGTCAAGCCGATGAATTGTCCGGGGCATATTTTGATTTTTCAGTCGAAGGTGCGTTCGTACCGCGATCTTCCGATCCGTTATTTTGAGCTTGGTACGGTTTACCGTCAGGAAAAAGCAGGTGTTCTTCACGGCCTTTTGCGTGTCCGTGGATTTACTCAAGACGACGCCCACATTTTTTGCCGCCCTGATCAGATCAAAGAAGAAGTCATCAAGGTTTTGGATTTTGTATTTGAAATCATGAGGGACTTTGGCTTTCATGATCTTGAGATAGAGCTTTCGACCCAGCCGGAAAATTCCATGGGCGAACAGAAAAATTGGGATACAGCGACCCAGGCGCTCAAGGATTCCCTTGAGACCAAAGGTATCAAGTATAAGATCGATGCAGGCGGCGGCGCGTTCTATGGCCCTAAAATCGATATTAAACTTAAAGACGCCATCGGTCGTCAATGGCAATGCGGCACTGTGCAATGTGATTTTAATCTTCCAGAACGCTTCGAACTCAAATATATCGACGAGAACGGCGCGCAAGCCCGTCCCATCATGCTTCACCGCGCGCTTTTGGGAAGTTTAGAGCGTTTTATCGGCACGATGATTGAGCATTATGCGGGAAATTTCCCGATTTGGCTTGCTCCAACTCAAGTTGCCATTATCCCGATCAAGGCAGAACAAAATGATTTTGCTCAAAAGATAAAAGAAGACCTAAAATCTAAAAATATGCGTGTGATGGTTGATAATAGCAATGAAACTTTGGGTAAACGTATACGCGAAGCCACGCTCAAGAAGATTCCTTATGTTTTAATCGTTGGCCAGAAAGAACTTGAAACATCGCAAGTCTCCGTTCGCAAGCGCGGCAATGAAGATTTAGGCGTTATGAATCTTGAATCTTTCAAAGGGCTTGCGTTAAAAGAGATAGTTGACAAAAAATAAATAGCGGCGATAATATAAGACTTTCTCAGTAAAGATAATGGAGAAATAATTTTTGGTTTTTCATTAGCCTTTCCTTTGACATGACAGGTTTCCAAACGTTATTTAAAAGATTGTTGGAAATTTGAAATGGGGCTGGATAGAAGGAAGGTTAATAACGGGGGGTGGTTCATATTTTAAAACATATTCGCATCAACCAAAGAATTCGTGCTAAGGAATTGCGGGTTATTGGTCCAGAAGCTGAGCAATTGGGTGTTGTCACATTACAAAGAGCGTTAGAGCTTGCTGAAGAATACGGGTTGGATATTGTGGAGGTTGCTCCGACTGCCAATCCACCCGTATGTCGAATCATGGATTTCAGTAAATATAAATATGATCAGGAAAAGAAAGAGCGGCGCGTAAAGAAGAGCCAGAAAATCTCAATCTTAAAACAAATACGGGTAAAACCTCATATCGACGAGCATGATTATCAAACGAAGCTCAAACAGACGATTGGGTTTTTGAATAAAAAAGACAAAGTTAAGGTTAATTTGTTTTTTCAGGGTCGCGAAATGTCGTTCCGTGACAAGGGTAAAGTTGTTCTTGAACGATTTGTTGCAGATACAACAGAAATTGCAAGCGTTGAAAAAGATGTTTATATGGAAGGACGCGTTATGTCTGTTGTGCTTTCCCCTAAGGCTGAAAAATAAGTGGGATTTTAGAAAGGATACATCATGCCGCACAAACATGAGAAGAAAGTTAAACAAAAGACACATAAGGGCGTTGCCAAGCGTTTCCGTCTGACCAAGACGGGTAAAGTTAAAAAACGCACCGCCGGCCGCTCACATGTTTTAAGTAAAAAAACACGCAAGCGTAAACGCCAGATGCGTAAAAACAGCTATTTAAGTGGCGCCCAGGCGAAGCTTGTAAGGAGGTTGTTGCCGTATGGTGAGAGTTAAAAGTAGCGTTACTGCGCATAAACGTAAAAAGCGCGTTCTTAAAGAAGCTAAGGGTCAGTGGGGTCATCGCAGCAAACGATATAAGGAAGCGATTAAATCTATTAATCGTAGCAGGGTTTTTTCCTATCGTGACCGCAAGGTGAAGAAACGAGATTTTCGTAGCCTTTGGATCGTCCGTATTAAAGCTGCCTGTGAGCAGGCGGGCATGTCGTATAGCCGTTTCATTAAAGGCTTAAGCAACGCCAAGGTAGAAATTAATCGTAAGATATTAGCGGATTTGGCTGTTAATTCTGTTGAAGCATTTAACAAGCTGGTCGTGGTTGCGCAAAACGCAGCCCCCGTCGCTTCACCTAAGAAAATTGCCAAAAAGGCATAACACGCTTTGACAAGCAAAGAGCGGTTTTAATTAATATTATGTTGCTTGAAATGACTCGCGGGATATATAATATCCCACGAGTCATTTTTATGATTAGTACAAATTAAGAAAAATAAAGGTCTTATGCGCTGGGATTTCCAGAAGATTCATGGGGATATTCAAAAAGAAGCGAAAGGCATTTCCGACGAGAAATCGCTGGAAGCATTTCGCATTAAATATTTGGGTAAAAAAGGCCTTCTCCCAGAAATATATGCGAGTTTTCCCGCACTTGCGCCGGAAGAAAAGGCGTTGGTGGGCAAAGGGACCAATGAACTTAAAGAATTTATTAGCCGGATCATTTCTGAAAAAAGTGAAGCCGTTAAATCTAAATCCTGCAATTCTGCAGGCGCTGTTATTGATGTAACTTTGCCTGGAGTTGCCCATTCGGTTGGACATAAACATGTGTTGACCCAAACGATTCAGGAGATTTGTGACATTTTTGAACAGCTTGGCTTTGTGATCCACGATAGCCCGGAGATTGAAACGGAATACAACAATTTTACAGCTTTAAATATTCCTGTAGACCATCCGTCGAGAGATTCGTTCGATACTTTTTATTTGGATTGGCCGGATCCATCCAATAAAGGAAGAAAGCTTTTATTGCGCAGTCAGACCTCGCCGGGACAGATCCGCGTGATGCAGAATTTCAAGCCGCCTTTGGCCGTTGTGATCCCGGGTCGTGTTTATAGGCCTGACGCCGTGGATGCCAGCCATTCGTTTATGTTCCATCAGATTGAAGGATTGCTTGTCGATGAAGCGGCCCGTTTTTCGGATCTTAAAGGATTGTTGACCGTGTTCTGTCAAAGATTTTTCGGCAAAGACATTAAGATGCGTTTTCGTCCGCACTTTTTTCCGTTTACAGAGCCGTCGGCGGAAGTGGATGTTTATTGGCAAGCCAAAGATGCCTGGCTTGAGATTTTGGGATGCGGCATGGTTAATCCAAAAGTTTTTGACGCGGTCGGCTATCCCAAAAATAAATACAAGGGCTTGGCGTTTGGCTTGGGCGTTGAACGCATGGCTATGCTCAAATACGGTATTAATGATATTCGTTTGTTTTATGAGAATGATGTGCGATTTTTAAATCAATTTTAAAATTGTAGGGGGTAGTTTTAAATCACTCCCTACAGGATTAACTTTATGAAAATTAGCCTCCAATGGTTAAATGATTACGTTGATCACAAACTCAAGTCCGACGATCTTGTTCATCGCTTGACGATGGCCGGGCTTGAGGTTGAGCATGTTGAAGATCATGGGTATACCAAAGCCCTTCAAATGGAGATCACGCCGAACCGTCCGGATTGTTTGAGTGTCATGGGAATTGCCCGCGAAGTTTCTGCCATCTGCCAGAAAAAACTTAACGCTCCGAAGATCAAAGCTTATAAAAATACCAAACAAAAAATTCCTGTCGTTATCAGCGACCGCAATGATTGCGGCCGTTATATAGCGACGATTATTAAGAATGTTCAAGTCAAAGAGTCTCCCCTTTGGCTGAAAGAACGCATCGAAGCTTTGGGAATGAAGTCGATTAACAATGTCGTAGATATTACAAACTTCTGTTTGATGGAGTTAGGACAGCCGTTGCATGCGTTTGATTATGATAAGCTTGACGGAAGAAAGATTATTGTCCGCCGGGCCCACAAGGGTGAAGAATTAAAGACTCTCGACGGACAGCAAAGAAAAATTGATGAGAATATTTTGGTGATTGCTGATGCTTCACGGCCGGTTGCCATTGCCGGCATCATGGGCGGGGAAGAAACGCAGATTACTGGGCAAACTAAAAATATTTTACTTGAGAGCGCGCATTTTTCTTTCGGCCTTATACGTAAATCGACGAGAGCGTTGGGTTTGACGAGCGATTCAGCCTATCGCTTCGAACGCGGCGTGCATTGGCCGACGATTGAACGTTGCGCAAACCGCGCGGTCGATCTTATACTTGAACTCGCCGGAGGGCATGTTGAATTAAGAACAGATGCCGTTGCCCAAAAGCCCAAAGCGTTTAAACGGACTGTGAAGCTATCGCTTAAGGAGATCGAGGATCTTTTGGGGACGGCATTGACGCTTTCGAAATGTAAGACTATTTTGACAAGCCTTGGATTTAAGGTGAAGCCATCAGGCAAAACAACCTTGAGCGTTGATGTTCCTGATTTTCGTAATGATATTTCACAGCCCGTCGATGTGATTGAAGAATTGGCCCGAATCATTGGATTTGATAATCTTAAAATGACGTTGCCGCAGATTAATTCATCCAATATTCCCAAGGATGCCGCTCGGCGACCGATCAAAAAAATAATTTATGATCGTTTAATCGCCCAGGGCTGCGATGAAATCGTGACGTATTCCATGACTAATCAAAAGAGCCTTGAAAAATCTTTGCAACATTTTGATAAACCTCTGCGGATTGTTAATCCTCTCTCGCAAGATCAGGAGTTGATGCGGCCGTCGTTGTTACCCGGTTTTCTTTCCGTTGTGCTTTCTAATGTTAATCATGGTGAGAAGAATTTGAAGTTCTTTGAGTTCGGCCGTATCTATTTGAATGGAACTGAACGCGAGACGCTAGGAGTTCTTTTGACCGGCCAATGCAATCAGGATTGGCGCAATTTTAAAAAAGAATCCGTCGACATTTTTGATTTAAAAGGAATTGTCGAGAATTCGTTGATGTCTGTAGCGTTAAGTGGATTAATTTTTAAGCCGGCAGATATTGCGGGCTTTGAAGCCGGTCAGTGTTGCGAATGTTTTTGCAATGATGTATCTGTCGGCATCTTGGGCCGCGTAGCCGCTGGCGCGGCAAATAAATGGGACATTAAAACCGGGCCGGTGTATTTTGCGCAGATCGATATTCAGGAATTATGCAATCACAAGCGCCCGCTCGTTAAATTTGTGCCGATGGTTGAATTTCCGTTAGTCATTAGAGATGTTAGTCTGGCCATTAAAAATGAAACAACGTACGATCAAGTCAGGGCTATTTGCCGTTTAAAAGGCGGCGAGATTTTAAAATCCATCCGTTTCATTGAGCAATATACCGGAGAAAAAATTCAGCCAGGGCACAGAGGAATTGTTTTCTCGATTGTTTACCAATCGGCACAGGGGACGCTTAAAGAAGAACATGTCAACGCGGCGCACGAAGGAATTTGTCAGGCTTTAATTTCTCAATTAGGCGCTGTCCGACGGTAAAATCCTGCCTTAAAATTTTTCTCCGCAATCTGAATTCTTTGTTATAATTCCTTTAGTTAATTGATCTTTGAGTGAAATTGATATAGTAATTTTTCCCTGCGGTGTTAGTTAGGGTCAAATAAAAATGAATCAATGCTAGTACTTACAGGGAACTGTGCTTGCGTGACGCCTTTGGGCGAATCACGCCTATGTTCCCACTTGCCGAATGTGATTCACATTCTAGGCGATCCGACGGCACAGCGGGGTTATTTAAGAAACGGAAAGTAGAGGACGGATGTCATGTTGATAGTAAAGTCATAATTTTTTAACCGGATCTCTGTCTTCTATTTTCCATTTTCTATCTTCCGTGAGACTTTCCCAATGCTCAATCCCACCGACAATCTTTTTGACGGTTCTTCCCAAGAAAATTTATTTAAAACATCGCCGCTGAGCGCGCGCATGCGCCCGCGGTCGCTCGAGGAATACATCGGACAGAAACATGTCTTGAGCGATGGAATGCTTTTGACCAGGGCGATTGCCTCGGATCGGCTCAGTTCACTTATTCTTTACGGCCCGCCGGGCGTTGGGAAAACAACCCTTGCCCATTGCATCAGCCTGAAAACCCAGGCTAATTTTGAACGCATCAATGCCGTCACATCCAATGTGGAGGAAATGCGCAAGATCATTGCCTCCGCGCAAAACCGCAGACGGACAAGCGGTAGAAAAACTATTCTTTTCATCGACGAGATCCACCGTTTTAATAAAGCCCAGCAAGATGTTCTTATGCCGGATTTGGAAGACGGTAATATTGTCCTCGTTGGAGCAACGGTGTTTAATCCATTTTTTGCGCTTATTAGCCCCTTGTTATCCAGATCGATCGTCGTGGAGCTCAAGCCATTATCCGCTCTTGACATAGAACAGATATTAAGGCGCGCCATTGAAGATCGCGAGCGGGGACTTGGCTTGTTTAATATCAAAGCCGATCAAGACGCGATCACTTTTCTGGCCGAGGCGTGTAATGGCGATGGCCGCAAGGCGTTAAATGCTTTGGAAATTGGATGTTTGACAACGCCCAAAGATTCCGACGGCAGTATTCATTTTTCTATTCATATTGCCAGTGAATCGATTCAGAAAAAACAGGTTGTGTATGATCGCGACGGCGACGCTCATTATGATACGATTTCGGCGTTTATAAAATCCATGCGCGGTTCAGATCCTGACGCTTCTCTATATTGGCTTGCTAAAATGCTTTACGCCGGCGAAGATCCGCGTTTTATCGCCAGGCGCATTTGTATCTGTGCATCCGAAGATGTGGGGAACGCCGATCCGCAGGCACTTATCCTTGCAACATCCGCCATGCAAACCGCGGAATTTATTGGCATGCCGGAGGCGCGTATCGTGTTGGCCCAGGCTGCGGTCTATGTGGCCTGCGCTCCTAAATCAAACGCTTCTTACCTGGGCATTGAAAAGGCGCTCAAGGATGTTCAACAAAAACGGACTCAAGGCGTTCCAGATGCGCTTAAAGATGGAAGTTATAAAGGGGCAGAGAAATTAGGGCGCGGCAAAGACTATAAATACGCCCATAATTATAAAGATCACTATGTCCAGCAAGAACATATGCCCGAACGCATTAAGTATTATGAACCAACAGGCATGGGCTTTGAGGCGAAAATAAAACAGCGCCTTCAAGAGCTTAAAACTCAAGACGGGCAACAATAAAAAATTGTTAAATTTTTAAATTAGTGTTAAGATGTGGGCGTTCATGATTCGATGAACGCCGGTATTTGTAACTTAAGGAGCTCCGAATCAGTAATGAACGGTTTGAACGTGTCGATTGAGGATAAAAATAAACTAAGAGAGCGTTTTTTAGAGGCGCTTAGGAATCAAAACGAGCAGGATAGGTTAATTAAAAGCCGCTTGATTCAAGGGAAGCTTTTTGGCCGGGCCGAATTTCGGGCGGCAAAAACAATATTGTTTTACGCTTCCTTTGACGGTGAAGTCGAAACCTTCCAGATGATTAAACAAGCCACCCAACTTAATAAAAGAATCGCCTTACCCATGATTACCAAAGGCAGCAAGAATTTTATTCCAACCCTCGTCAAGGAAATAGACAGTTTGAACGAAGGTCCTTATGGCATCAAACAGCCGGTGTATGCGCACGAGCATGCCGTTGGTGTCCATGATTTAGACCTTGTTATTGTTCCTGGCATTGCTTTTGACAAGTTCCACAACCGTTTGGGGCGTGGAGCTGGGTATTATGACCGTTTTCTTGCCGCTTTGCCGGAAGATACACCTTCCTTTGGTTTGGCCTTTGATTTCCAGTTGGTTGATCGCTTACCGCATCTGGAAGCCCACGACATGTCTCTCACCGACGTCATCGTTAATTAATTCCTATTCAAAACTTTTTTAGACACCTTTTCCACCCCCGAGGTGAGGAAGGTTTTTCGATCCATAGAAGGGAGTAACAACATGCAACAAAATGTTAATGCGGTTTTGAATATTCTTATATTTGTCGTTGGCACGGCTGTGGGATTAATGCTCAGACGGTTTTTGATGGACCGCAAGATGCGCGAGGTTCAAAGAGGGGTTAATGAGATCCGCGATTTGGCTATCCGTGAAGCTGAGACGATCAAGAAAGAGGCGGAGCTTAGCGCCAAGGATCTTTTAATTAAGCTGCGCTATGATTTTGAAAAAGAAACTAAAGACCGGCGCGATGAGATAAGCGTTATTGAAAAGAGAATCGCACAGCGGGAAGAAAATTTAGACAAACGCGTTGATCTTTTAGAGCGAAAAGAAAAAGATATAACCGTGCGTTTTGATTCGTTGAAAGAAAAAGAAACCGGCATCCAGAGCAAAGCCGAAGAATTGAGCAAATTAATTGTTGAGGAAAAAAATCGTTTGCATGCTATTTCTGCGTTATCCCCAGATGAAGCCAGAAAAGTTTTATTAAGCCGGCTGGATTTGGAACTTGTGAATGAGAAAGCCGTCCGTATCCGTCAGATGGAACAGGACATCAAAGAATCTGCAGAAAAGACTGCTAAGGAAACAGTGTCTATTGCCATTCAACGGTGCGCCAGCGATCACACCGCTGAGACTACGATTAGCGTTGTGGCGCTTCCCAGCGACGATATGAAGGGACGCATTATTGGACGGGAAGGCCGAAATATTCGCGCGCTTGAAACAGCGACGGGCGTTGATATTATTATTGATGATACGCCTGAGGCGGTGACGATTTCAGGTTTTGATATGGTGCGCCGTGAAACCGCTCGTATTGCGCTCGAACATTTGATTGCTGACGGGCGCATCCATCCTGGGCGCATCGAAGAGGTTGTTGAAAAGGCTAAAGAAGAAATTGAGAAGCGCATTAAAGAGGAAGGCGAGCGCGCCGCATTTGAGCTCAATATCCATAATATGCACCCGGAACTTTTGAAGCTCGTCGGTCGTTTGCGTTATCGAACAAGTTTTGGCCAGAACGGCCTTCAGCACACGATCGAGGTGGCCAGATTGATGGGCGTCATGGCCGATCAACTCGGGCTTGATTCAAAGATTGCCAAGCGGGCAGGGCTTTTGCACGATATCGGCAAGGTCGTCAGCGCCGAGCAGGAAGAAGGGACCCACGCGATTATCGGCGGCAAGTTAGCCCGTAAATATGGAGAGATTGAGGAAGTGGCCAATGCTGTCGAATCTCATCATGGCGAAATTCAATCCAACACCGTTTTTGGCGCTTTGGTCTGTTCTGCGGATGCGATCAGCGCTTCGCGTCCAGGCGCTCGGGCGGAAACTCTAGAAACATATATCAAACGATTGGAAAATTTGGAAAAGATTTCTAATTCGTTTAAGGGCGTTGAAAAGGCCTATGCTCTTCAGGCTGGACGTGAAGTCCGCATTATGGTTCAGCCGGATAAAATTAATGACGACGAGGCTGTTGTTATGGCTCGCGAAATCCGTAAAAAGATTGAAGAGGAAATGGAATATCCTGGCCATATCAAAGTATTGGTTGTCCGCGAAACCAGGGCTGTTGAATTTGCGAAATAAGTGATCAGTGGTCTGTGCCCAGTGGCCAGCAGAGAGTTCTGACCACTGGGCACTGAACACTTTAAGGATTTTTTATATGAATATCCTCTGCATCGGTGATATCGTCGGGCGTCCCGGCCGCGAGCATTTTGAAAAGGTATTGAAGCCTTTGAAGGAAGAACTTCACGTTGATGTGGTCATTGTCAACGGGGAAAATGCATCCGGCGGGGCCGGGATCGTTCCACGCGTGGCCGACCAATTGTTTACGGCCGGCGCTGATGTTATTACGTTAGGTGATCATGCGTGGGACCGTCGAGAGATTTATGCTTATCTTAAAGAGAATCCGCGGATGATCCGTCCAGCCAATTTTCCTGAGGATTCCCCAGGACGCGGCTGGTGCGTGGTTAAATCTAATAACGGCGTTAAATTTGCGGTAATTAATTTGTTGGGCCGAGTTTTCATGCGTTATAATGTCGATTGTCCATTTAAAGCTTTCGACCGGATTGCTGATCAAATTAAAAAAGAAACGTCTGTAATCGTCGTGGATATGCACGCCGAGACAACGAGTGAAAAAGTAGCTTTTGGGCATTATGCCGATGGCCGCGCGTCGATTGTGTTTGGCACACATACACATATTCAAACAGCAGACGAAAACATTATGGAAAAATCGACGGCCTATATTACTGATTTGGGAATGACCGGGCCGTATAATTCGGTCATCGGACAGAATAAAGAAAATATCATCCAGCGTTTTTTGACCGCAATGCCGCAAAAATTTGAAGTTGCCAAAGACGGTGCTTTCTTAAGCGGAATTGTTGTGGAAGTCGATGAAAAAAGCGGTAAGGCTAAATCCATTGCACGTGTCCGTCGGGGACAGTAAAAGTCTTCCCCGCCCCAGAGGTGAGGAAGGCGTCATAACAAGGAGGGCTGATATGTCTTGGGATGGCCGCAATCGGCGTAAATTTCCACGAGTATTTTTTCCTTGTCTTATCAAGATACGCGCAGATAAGAATGGAAAAGTTGTCCTGTTGACGCACACGGAAAATTTAAGTATCGGCGGCGTGCGCGTCATCCTTAAGAACCCGGTCGCTATGGGCGCTGTCGTTGACGTTGAAATTGATTTGATGGATACCGGCGAGCATCTGAGTTGTAAGGGCAATGTTGTGTGGTCAGAAAAACGCAAAAGTACCGAAGCGATTAAACCGGACTTTTTTGATATTGGTGTTGAATTTGTGGCTGTTCTCGAGGCGGATCAGAAAAGATTGAGCTTGATTGTCGGCCACCACATGAAACAGGGCAATCTGATATAAATCTATGACCAAAGATAGCAAGCGTAAATTTCCGAGAGTTAATTATCCATGTGCAATTACCGTGTGGAGGCGGGACGGGTCTTCGGAGGTGGTCATGGCCAATACGGCCAACATCAGCGGCGGCGGTATTTGTGTTTTTTTTAATGAGGCCCTTGCCGTCGAGACAATTTTAGATATTAGGATAGATAATTTCTTTGAAGGCAATCCTTTGAAATGCCGGGGGAAAGTGGTTCGTTGTAAGCCGGATATTTCAACCGTCAACAGCCGGCAGAAATTTTATGAAATCGGCATCGAGTTTTTGGAGATGGATGATAATCAAAGACAATATCTGCTGGTTTTCGTTGACCGATTAATGAATTTGGAACTAAAAAGTAAACATTGACGCCTTCCCAAGCAAGGTTAAGACCGGCGTGCCAGAGGTAGTTCATTAAATAATGAAAAAAGGTAATATGTATGATTAGAGTTCGATTTGCTCCAAGCCCGACGGGATTTCTACATATCGGCGGCGCGCGTACCGCGTTGTTTAATTGGATGTATGCCCGGGCCCAGGGCGGGCAGTTTATTTTGCGCATCGAAGATACCGATCAGGTGCGCTCGAAACAAGAGTATCTGGACGAAATCTTAGACAGCATGAAATGGCTGGGCCTTAATTGGGATGAGTTTTATAAACAAAGCGACCGTTTCGATCTTTACCGTAAATATGCCCAGCAGCTTTTAGATGAGGGCAAGGCGTATAAAGACGGCGAAGCGATTATTTTGAAAATCCCCGAGAAGACGATCAAGATGTATGATCTGATTCGCGACGAGATCGCAGTTGATAGCAGTGAAATCAAAGATCAAGTTTTGATGAAGTCAGATGGTTCTCCCACCTATAGTTTTGCCTGTGTTGTTGATGATTCGCTGATGGAGATATCTTGTGTTATTCGCGGCGAAGATCATATTTCCAATACGCCCAAGCAGATTTTAATTTATGAAGCGCTGGGTTTTAAAATTCCAAAGTTTGCGCACCTGCCTTTGATCCTTGATCCCGAGGGCGGGCGCATGTCTAAACGGGCGGGCGCAACCGCGGTGACCGAATACCGCGGTATGGGTTATTTGCCCGAGGCTGTTGTGAATTATTTGATGCTGTTGGGATGGTCGCCGGGGAATAATCAGGAAGTCGTGACGATGCAGGCGGCGCTTAAAAATTTTTCTATCAAAAAAATCAATAAAGCCGGCGCCGCGTTTTCTATAGAGAAATTGACATGGATCAATACGCAATATATCAAGCAATCGGATACGGTGAAGTTGACGGATTTGTTGATTCCCGTTCTTAAGAATGCCGGGTATGCGACGGAGTCTTTCGACCGGCAATGGTTGGAGAATGTTGTAAGCTTGTTCAAACCAAGGATGTCGACGCTGGCGGATTTTCTGAATTGGGCGGCGTTTGCGCTTAAGGATGATTTTGAGATCGACGTTGAGGCGAGATCACAACATCTGACTCAAAATAACTCAAAGGAATTTAATTTGTTGTCACAGCGATTATCGGCCGTCGAGCATTTTGATATTAAGACCGCGGAAGAAACTTTTCGTAATCTCGTCGCTGAATTAGGTATCAAGGCGGGCGATCTGGTTCATCCGGTTCGGGTGGCGTTAACAGGCAAAGCAATCGGCCCCGGGCTTTTTGATACTATGGTGATTTTGGGCAAAGAAAGAACGGTTAAACGTTTAGCGCAAGTTTTTAGCAAATAGTTTCTACTATGAGGAACGTCGATGCCCTTTACTAGAGGCTCACTGTTAACGATGGTTTTATTGGTCGCGCTTATTACCCCGGGATGTGCGACAGCAAAGGGTGTTAAAAGCGACACCAGCGTCTTTTTTGATAAAATTAAAAAAGCTGACGCTTGGTTTTCTGAAGAGGTATGGTAAATTTGTTATTGCTTTCTTGGGCTAATTGGTGAAAAACAAATTTATCCTCGTAGTTGTGTTTTGTCCATCCGTCGCAGGCGGAAATAGACGAAAACAAAAAGATCGATTGATTATTCAAGTAGTGTTATCCTGACAATTCTAATAAAGGATTGTTGTCGTCAGAACGCGGTAAAACTTTTGTAGATTGCCTTGTCGTCTAATGGTAGGACATGAGACTCTGGATCTCAGTATCTTGGTTCGAGTCCAAGCGAGGCAGCCAATTGTTCCACAAAAGAAAAACCCTCTACCCGAATGGGAGAGGGTTTTTCTTCTTTTTAGAGAACAATTGGCGTGTCCTTGAAAGGATTCTTTCAAGGACAGCAGTTTTTTAATGAGAGAAGGATTCTGTCTTTATTAGATAATATTTGGCGCATCCTCAAAAAGATTCTTTTGAGGACAGCCTAAACCCTCTGCCTGAAATCAATATGTCAGCTGCTGACTTTTCTCAAAAAGGTAGCAGCTGACTTTTGGATTTCTTTTGGATTTGCCTCGCCCTCAACCGTTTTTCCCTTTAATTTTCTTGGCCAAAGCAGGCCAAGGCAAAAAGCAATATGCCAGCTGCTACCTTTTTAAAGAAAGGTAGCAGCTGACTTTTCTTGAGACTAACCAGCTGACTTTTGGTTTAGTATCCCTTCAGCAACTCCTTTCTATTTAAATTCAAGACGGTTATTTTTGCGGAGTCCGAGCCAACACATAAATGCCATTTATTTAGGTTATAAGGCTATTGGTGGGCGTGATTTTGCGGGGGATTGGATATTTTCCCTCCCTCCCAAGAATGGAAAGACAAATGGTGGCTTAGATGATTTGTGTCGCGCTCAGGTTGAAATCACGGTTGTTTGGTAAATTTTTTATGTCGTCGATAAATTTCTTAATTTGAAGCGCATGTTTAAATTCGTCATTATGGCCTTCTGTGAAATCATTTGGATTTCACAAGATCAATCTCAGTCAATCACAGAATTGGCTGTGGCCGCTTCGCGAAAGAATACGCGAGCCTGCCGATTGTGCACGCGCGTGCGCAATTGGGCTGGACGCATTTTCGCCAGTTCATGTCGGTCCCCGAAGCCAAATCGAGGGCGCGTCTTGAGAAAGCTGCAGGGGCGAAGCAATCTTATCAAGGTTGCGTCGTTCGCTTTTGGCGGATTAATAATGACGTAATTCGCTATTTATGAAAGTTTAATCGGACGGGCGTTGGTTGAAACGATTAGTATCCGAGATTTTGGACGTTAAATTATTGTCCAAACATAAGACGTTGATAATGTTTATTTTATGTATATTTTTTGGCTGTATATAATGTCCAATCATGAATTATTTGCTATATTTTTTAATGTCCAATGACGTCGCCATCATCTTTGAATTTGGGAATTTTAGCGGGATGGAGCGGTTATTTGTATATAACATAGTAATATATAGATAATTTTATATACCATCTGCATTTTATTTTCAAAATTTAATTTCAAAGATAATTTAAGAAAGGGATGTAAGTAATTGAAAACAAAGATAATAAAAGTGTAAAAAAACTTGCGCCCAGCTTGTGGCATTTATATAATATGTTATACTTTCAATGCTTAGGGAAGAGCATTAATAGAAATCAACCTCAAATTGGATCTAGACCATTAGAGGGCAATGACTTACGATAAAAACGAAAACTTGAATTCGAACCTCCCAGAGGATCTTAAAATCGATCCGAATTTGCCATTTACACAGGCCAATTCGAATCAACCTCAGGAACCCACAGGCGGATTTTTCTCCAAAGCCCACCAAAATTCTTCCCATATTTTGAGTAACCAATCAGCGAGTAACGACCAGCCGCATTTTCAAAGCCGTTTCAAAGGATGGATTCGTACTGTTGCGCTCGCTTTGGTTGTTATCTTTGTCCCCGATCAAATCAGCTGGGCGTTTAATTACAACCCGGCTGTGCTTTGGAGCAAGTTGCCGGCGGTTCAGGTTATCAATGCCGATATGCCCCTTGCCCAAATGTCATCGGCACAGATCGTTCAAAGTGTTGATAATTTGCTCAATCAAATTGCCAATAAAGAAAACACGCGGCTTCAGTTAAAAATTGATGAACCTTCCGCGCTTTCCCCAAGCGGCCATAATTTAATTGTTGATTCCAATACAGTTTTCACTTCCGATCGCATTGACAGTATTAAACAATGGTTGAGCCAGTCAGAGGTTCGTTTGCTCAATTGCGGCGTTTATTCGCTGAATGATATTTTGGCCGATAGCGGGGTCACGGCTACTTTAGAAGAAACTTCGGTTTTAACCCTGACTGTTGATTTGATGAACAACATCATCAAGCCGGGTGAGCCGAAGTTAAAGACTTCTCTTTTTGCTATTGAGAAAGTTGCCCAAGCCTATGGTTTGAAATTTCAAGCCATCAAGATTTCTCCTAAAGATATAGCAAATCTCCCAACGCCTTTTATTGCGAGTTTTTCTTCGGAACACTTTGTCACGGTAACCAAAATTGAAAATGAAATAGTCTATTTCAACGATATCGGCCAGGCTGATAGTTTGTCAAAAGAAGAGTTCGTAAATCAGCTGACCGGTTATGTTTTGGTTTCTGGAGTTGAGCGGCTTTCCCGCGGTTCTTACGAAGAAATTTCCAATACAGCCAAAGCGTTCGTTTGGGGTTCTAAATGGCGCAATAGATCCAAGAATCTTCCCGGCCTGATGTCGGATTCGCAGATTATTACGCAAATTGGGATCGGGGTAGGGATAGCTATTGTTAGTGCTATTGTGACTGTAGCCAGTGGTGGAACTTTAGGTCCGGCTATGGCACTGGCAAATTTGTCATTGGCTGCAAGTACGATGTCTGGAAAAATAGCTGAGGTATGCGTACAAGCGGGGAAATGTACTGCCCGTCAAGGGATGATACTCTCCACGGCTATTTCTATGGCCATAACCGTTGGATTTTCTTATTTTCAAAGTACGGCACAAGCGGCATCAGCAGAGCTTGCTAAAAAAACGGCTGAACAAGGAGCGAAAACTGCTGCATCATCAGGCTCGGCCATCATAGCGAGGGAGACTTCAGCCGCCGTGACGAAATCGCTTACAACAGGAGTAGTGGGGCAGTCAGTGATGGGAGCCGTTGGCGCGTCAATAAAACAAGCGTTTTATATCGCTGTTGTTAATGTTGGTTCTGCTGCTTCTGCTGTTGCGAACGGTGTTGCTTCTGCTGTTAATAGTATTACTAGCGCTATTTATGCTGTCACATCTCCTATCACCAGTACTATTTATAAGACTTTAGAAGGAATTTTAAGCCCAGCTGTAATGAGTGCGCTAAATTCAGTTTCTAGGGTAGCAGGAGCATTTATATTTGGTTTTATCAGAGGTGCTATTATTGGGGATATAAGATATAGAATTACGAAATATGTTCAGAATGAAATTTGCCCCGACCCCAATAAATGCAGTGATCAAAATCAAATTATTGCACAAACGGTTACAATTGTTGCCTCTTCCATAGCGGGTCATTTAGTGGATAGTTTCGTGACCTCATTTGTAGATAATTCTCTGGGAACAAGTTTCGGTAAGCCCATGGGCGCCGGGAAAGATTATCAGACAAAAGCATTGAGGGCCCGCGCTGATGCCATGAAGGAGGCGATAGACTCCAAGTATACTCCCGAGCAAGTTGCAAAAATTGGAGAAGCAGCCTTTGTTAAAAACTATGAGTCGGGTCAATATTATCAAGCTAATAGTAAAGATCTCGGCAATGGTTACAAGCCCGACAGTGTTTCGGCAACGGTTGGCGGTGTTTTAACCGCTCCTGCCAATGTCTCCTTGATTTTTTCGCAATTTTCCGGCATGGCCATTCGTTTGGTGGCTTTGAATTTTGGAGTTAAGGCAACGGATGATATTTCAACTGTTCTTGGTTTGGCTGGGAACTTGGCCGCGGCCGCGGGCACGGACGCCTTTTATACTAATCAAGGATTTTTTCAAGGAAAAGGTGAGGGATTAGAAAGGTTTGCCAACAGCATTGCTGGCCGGGCTATTATTAGAGGAATGTCCATCGTTGGGGTTTCCATTGCCCTTAATTCTTTGGAAAAAGATTTTGTTGGCGGTTCCGAAGGGCAGGACAGGGCCGCCAAAATAACTCAATTTAGAGCGTTGACCTTTGGCATTGCCTCCTTGGTCTCCGGCGTGACGATATATGGTATGGGGCAGTTTAATAAAAAGAACTCAGGAGATGGTGCTAATTTGGGGCCGGGAGAGTATGGTCCGCCGGAAAAAGACAAATCATTTGTTGGCAAAAATTCAGATGATTCACTCCAAGGCAATGCCCCTGGGACGCCGGGCGCGGTAGGGCAAATTTTTTATTATACGGCTTTAAATTTTGAAAGTTTGAGCAATGCATTAGTCGGCACCGTTTATTGGAAGAACGTGACAAAGCATGGCGACTGGGCAACCAGAGATCAGGCGGGAAATGTTACCAATTCAGGTTTTGTCAACTTAGGTAACCTTCTTGACAACATGGGACAGTTAAACGGATTTACTCCGCAATATGTCCTGCAAGCCGAACAACTTGAAAAAGATATCCGGGCACAAAATCCTACCCTTACAGATAAAGAAATTTCAGACCGGGTGTATATAGCATCAAAGGAAAATGGTTTAATAAACAATAGCGTGTTCAATTTAAATTACGTTAATTCCAGTTTACAATTTGCGACTATCTCGGGCATTCAAACGACCGCATCAGCTGTTTTATCGGTCGTTAACCCAAGCCTTTTAAAATATTTAGCGTTGGATTTTATACGCGTGGAAAGAGTGGGGCTATCTAATGGGAAAAATGCGGTAGGCCTTGCCAGGGGTGATGCGAATCAAGAAAATGTAGTGGTTTCTCTTTTTGGCGGAGCCAGTGAGGTTGTTAATAGAAATTTAGATGACAGAGGCAAAGAACTCGGCAAAGCAGTTCATTTTAGTTTTCCAAAGTTTACAGACGGAGAAGATAGTTATGGCGGGGTCGAATTAAAAAATATCGAAGGGCCTAACAATACTAATTTTTTTACGAAAAGCAAAACTTCGTTGGGAGAAATGGCTCAAATCGGAGGCGATGAAAGTAATCCTTCTAAACTTCCAAAAAAAATTTTAGGCCCCGAAGGCACCGCGCTTCTGGCCGCGACTCCTAATGCCAGTCTGACTTTTAGAACATCATCACCCGAGTTTGATACAGTTACTTCTTATGTTTCCAATAAGAAGGGTACAGAGGAAACTAAAAGTTCTCTTACGTCATATCGCAGAGATAGTGAAACCGGGCCATGGTCAATGCTTCAATTGGTGGATGGTGAGATTCAAGGAAAACTGGTTCCTATTACTAATTATTATGGACAGTTTGATATAAATCGAGGCGCGACAGGATCTGTTATTTTTAAGGGTTATGGAAAAGGCCTTAATGATTTAACAATGAATGATTTTGATCTAGAAGGAAAGCCTGCTCAGCTAATCAATGACGGTTTCTTGAAGATCCTTAATATCCCGTATTTACAATTAAAAGAAGCCGATGTAACACAATGGAGGCTTGGTGTTATGGCTCGCGCTCTCCAAAACGGAAATGCCTTGTCCATTGATGGTTCGTCGGCCGGCGGCAAAGAGAAATTTGGAGAGGCTCTCGGGCACATGAAGAGAGTTGCTGAAACAACTGGTGATCAAACACTTGTTCTTGGTTTGGGAGAGTTCGCAACGAATATGAGTGAAAATGGCGATTCGTATCAGGTTAATTTAACTAATACAAATGCTAAAGACAATAAGCAGCTCTTTGCGTTGACCTTATCTGAGAATAAAGAAAACTTCGTCGCGCGCATGTCATTTGAGGGGGCGCGTTATTCGATTGCCGGCGACGGAATAAGCTTTGCCAAGATCATGAATAATCAAAGCCAGGATCCCAAATACGGCATAATAATAGCACGCGCAATAGGAATAGATGCTACTGGCAAAACCATAGGCCTCGGCGGAAAAGTTTTCACAACGATCAATAATCCCGACCTCGATCTCAATAATAATGAAATGCTCGCGTCTACTCCCGTTATCGATATAACAAGCAAGGATTACGGTTCGAAAATTCCAGGTTTCAAGGATAATAATAATACGGATGCCGGGAATTTGATGACAGTTGCTCAACTTGGACGAACAAAGGATGGCGCAGGCGTCTTACGTATTAGTCCTGGCGAAATTAAATTAAACGAAAATGGTGACATTGAGGATTCTTTTGAAGGGTACGGAACCATTATTCAAAAGAACGGATCCCAATTTACGGCTGCAAAGGATGGAAAAATTGAAATTCAAGATAAAAACGGTGTAAAAGGCTTCTTTTTAGAGAACATAGTTGTTCAAAAAGGAAATGTCTATACCGCCCAAAGTGTTCTTGCCTACAATAGCGATGGCGGGCGCGGCACGCTTCCCGACACAATTATTCGCGATCTCGTCATCAGAACCGATTTCTCTAACAAAACAAATCCTTTTACGATTTATTCCAAAGGCGGTGGTTCAATTGATCGTAACGGTGTCCGTATTTTAGACGAAACTCTAAAGATGGGCGAGGTTGATAGTTTGGAAATCAACGGAGACAAACTTTCGAACAGTAAGGTTAATGTCAAGGTTAATGAAAAAGGGACTTGGGCTTTAAGTAATCCTGCAGGTTGGAGTGATGATACGTTTTGGTCTCAAAATGTTAATCCGCAATTTGATCCTGTTAGTCTTGCGCTGGCATTCAATGGCAAGCCGTTTCAGACTCAAGAGTGGGAGAAAGGGGGAACTAAAACAATTTTCTTTGATCCCGAAGAAAGCACTATTTCAGTCAACAAAGAAGGCAAGCTTCTTTTCATTGGTAGAGGTCCTAAAGATTCAGTAACTAATGAACCAGCTGAAGTTGCTTGGTTTTTGCCTACTGAACAGGATTTGAGCAATGTGGTCCCAGGGCAGGCAAAGAAGAATACAGGAAAAGGTAATCCGGAAGATATTTATACCAATGTCGCATTGGGTAATAAAATATTAGGGAAAGCAGAGGGAGGACAATTAGTCGGCCTCGTAGGTTCACCAAGGATAAGAGGTCTTGAGGTCGGTGAAAAAAGCGGAGTGATCGTAGATCAAGCTAATAAAGATGAAGTCTCAAGTATAGTTAATAACGGAAAGGACGCGAAAAGCAAGATTTCTATCTCAACGCCTCCACCATCTGATCAAGAATTTCGCGTTGGTTTCTCAGCCGCTCCGTTCGGAGAAGGGACAGGAATTGTTGAAGATGGAAATGGCCGGCTGGTTATGTCTTCGGTCCTGACCCCGTATTTCAATACTAACGCGCGTTATGTCATCAATAGCCCAACGAATATTTCTCATAGTAACGGTGATGGTAGTTATGGCAACAGGTCTGATGTTATTGACGATAAAAATGCCCCTTCAATTTACACTGGCGATCATAAAAGGAGTTCATTAGATGTAACAAAGGGCGCGGTTCAATATTGGCACGGTCAGCCTTTTATTGAAAAAGGCAGTGTTGGTGAAAGGCAAATCTATATTCCTTCAGAAAAAGGTAGGCTGAGTGGAACAATTTTGCTTGGTGGTGTTTTTGGTGATGGCAATGAGATTACATATGCCCGTTATGGCAAAATAAATTTAACAGATTTAAGTGATGCAGAAGTTCAAGCGTTGAACTCACGGGTCGGGACGAAAGAAGATGCATCAAAAGTCCAAAAAAATGTCAAAGGCGAAGGCAATATTATTAAATATTTTTGGGAAGGAGTGAACGGCGGCAACATGGTTGCCCTTCCCAACGGCGATTTGGCGGTACCTTCGAATTTGAAGGTTAATGTTCAAGGCGTTATTGCTCAAGCGTTTAAAGGTAACCTGACCTCCGTTATGTTGACAAAATTTGTTAATGGCGCTAACGGTTTGTTTAGCGGAAGCCATTTACAGGGTAAAGGTGTTTGGAATTTGGGAGATGAGACGTCTTATAATCAAGTCGGCCAGCGAAGAGATAATGAAAAAGGAAAGGCATCTAACGAGAAGTCTCCAGATGGCGGGGTTTTAAGTGAAAAACCCAATGGAAAGGGAGGTTCCATTTTGACCGCTGGTGATGAGATCGCTGTAAAAGCAAAAGGTGCTCTTGCCGCTGGCCAATTGAAAGATGCCAAAGATGAGAATGAACAAGCTGCCGTGGTTGCCGCGGGCGATATTATCAAGAAAGGAATATCGCTTCATACATTTAAATTATCCGCGAGTGGTATTCCGAGTTATGACATTAATGCCGCCAATGTGATTTTAATGGATCAAAGCGTTTCAAGAAATAACCCTCTTGGAATAAACAAGAAAAGTATTGTGCGAATCACGGACGATGAAAATACAGAAGGCCAAAGATTTAGTAAAGTAGAAACCAGGGGTGAGTTGGCGCGTAATGATCCTTCGCAAGCAGTCCTCGTTGGTAATGTCCGCATGCCTAATGGGGGCCGCCAGATATTCGGAACTGAATACATCGTCGCCAGATTAAAACAAGAGAAAGAATTCGGTAGTATTGATATTCATAACAATCCTAATATTGCCGCTATGGAAAGAAATAATAGAGGAATCCCAGCTCCTGAAGCAGGTAAAGTTACGAGCGGCGGCAAGGAAGGAAATAAACTTCCGATCGTTCAGGGAGAATTTACTAAGCCAGTTATAACGGCCTCTGATATGAAGGTTAATGGTGGATGGAATGCGGGGATTACCACGTTTGGCATGTTCATTCCGAAAGCGGCCGATAGTTTCATTATTAAACAAGAGGGTAGTATTCGTACCAAGGGGAAAGACGAAAATGGAGCTAATAAAGAATTCAACGCCAACACCAAACGCATTTATTTCGACGAGAACACTAAGCAATGGGGTTTCAGGCTGCAGGGGGAGGTTGCTGTCCCCGGCGGGACTGTCTTAGCGGGCAAGGCCCTTGGTGCTCAAGTCCACACCAGCGATAAATTTGATAACAATCCTGATCCAATAGAAGTTCTTCGCAATGTTGTTAGCGCGAAATTGATCGATCAAAAATTTCCAGGCAATTTGGCCTCTCAAGTGAATTCTAATAATATAGCTTTAGTTGGGGGCAAAGATGGTGTGTTGAGAGTTTCAATCAAGGTCGGCGGACTGTTTTCTCCAGATAAGGTTATTGACGTTGATCTTGGTACAAATCCCTCTCTCATATCTTTGAGTGACAAGTTAAAAGGAAAGGTTTCTTTAGTATCATCCTCTGGTGATGACAAAATTGTAGCCGCAGGGGTTTCTGTTGAGAAAGAGACCAAGCCCAAACAGAAAGTTGATCTTTTATCTTTAGATCCTCAAAGCGCTAAAGGTGTTATTCGATCAGATGATTTTGCCCTTATTAAGACCGGACAACAAGGCAATTATTTCTCGACGGCAGAAGATTCTGATATCAATGCAACTGGTCCCGCTAAGAAAGGCGCAGATGCACTATTAAAAGGTTTGGGCGCTTATGAAGTCCAGCATTCTGACGGTAAACCATATTATATTATTCCTAATAGTGAACGTTCACGCATGCTTACGAACACTTTTGCCGATGCTATTGCGCTCAACATTGCTCAGCAAGGAGAGCAGGTTGAAATTAACGATAACGGTACAATACACAAAGTTCCCAAAGCGGCGCTTAAGCTGGATCAACCCACAGATGTTGGCGGATTTTTTGGGAAAATAGTTTCTGGATATTGGGGAGCTTTTGGAGATAAGGTTGTTTTGCATAACGGCAAACAAGTTAGGATTGACGAGGATTATCTTTTAAAGGATGTTATTAAGGGTAAATCAGCCGGGGCACCTAACGGCGACGCTGAACAAAAATTTTATAAAAATGGCCTCTTTCCTGTGCTGAGCGCTTATGCCTATCGTGGCCAAGGATTAAATTATGGTTCGAATGATGCAATGGTCACAGATCCAAAAGGAAACACGGTTTTTGTAGATGGGCATGAATTAAAGAATTCATTAAGAGTTGCCGTAAGTGAAGGCGATGGAAAGATGTCTTCGCTTCAAGGTCAACTTGCTGATATTAAGGGAAGAAATACCGGAGTGATTATTGAAGGCGCATTTGATGCAGTCACCACCGCTGTTACTGTCGCTGAAATTTACACAATTGGCGGTACTGCTTTCGTTCCGGGAACAATCGCCCTCAGCCAGGCCTTGAGATTAACAGCCAAAGAAGCGGTTGGTATTGGTGTCGAGAGATTAACAGCCAGAGAAGCGGCCAATGTTTTTCTAGGCGCAGAAATCAGAAAAGGAGCACAGACTGCAACAGTAACAACAGTTGGTGCATATTTAGGGGAACGATATGCGGTGGGGCAAGTAATAAAGCGCGTTGGTGGCACGCTTGCTGTAGGTGAAGCGCTTAGTTATGGAATGACGGGCGATAAAATGAGTGCGACAGATTTTGCTAAGGTGGCGCTGTTTGGTTTGGTGGGTGGAATTAAACTCCCCGGTGCAAGTCTACCAGCGGCGGCAACAGCATCCCAAATGGCGGCGAATTTTGCCTTGCGCTGGGGTGCAAGTGAAGCCATCACCGTCGGAGTGCCAGAAGCCATATCCCTTTGGACGGGGAATGGTTCTTTGTCGGGTTCGGAATTATTGCATTTAGCGGGTATCGGTCTTGCATATTCGATATCTCGGGGGATTTCGAGCCCAGTAGTTGCCTCAAGTGGGATGAAGATTTTGCAATCAAGCGTATCACAAGCATTTTTGTGGGGACAGATCCACGCAACGACAACGGCTGCGTTAAATGGATATGAAGGAAATTCAAGCAGCTTTAAAGAGCTTAATAAAAGTTTTTTAATCGGCGCTGGACAAGGCGCTGTTTTTGGAGGGCTGTTCGCTGGCGCTGGCGCTTTGGGGGGTGTCAATACGTATGGCCGCATAGCAATCGGCGCAACCGCTGGAGGCGTGGGATATGCAGGGTCTACTGCTTTAGAAAAATGGATGGAAGGCAATCCAGCAGATCCTTGGAACAATGATTTGAGAAAGAATCTTGCTATTGGCGCCATAGCAGGCGGTTTCGCCGGTGGTGTTTTGGTCAAAGAAAATAGATTGTTGAACTATATGAATAATGCTTCAACCACAAAGACTATTGGAATGGCTGCGGCGAGCGGCGCGGTTATAAATACTGTCGTGGAGGCTACGGTGGGCGAAGGATATAATTTCAAGAATGATAAAAAAGTCCTATGGGCAAAACTTGGTACAGACATCGTTTCCGGTGCTGCTACGGGTGCGGTGGTAGGAACATTCTTAAGAGGATATGGCGGTAAAACGGATGGCAATCTCCAAAACAATTTTACTAAATTACAGGAAATGTTTAAAAGCCCGGATAAATTTATGAACGCCTCAACATCAGGCGCGTTGAAGTGGATATATGTATCTCCGGCCTTTACCGTCGGCGGCGCTGCTTGGAGCGGTGCGTTTGCTAAATTAGAAAAGACGATCGAGAAAATGACTGGATTGGAAAGCGAACGCTTAAAAAAGTTTGACAATGCCGGCGACATTCCGTGGTTAGCGCAGAAAGATAACAAAGGCGGCCTTCAAAAGCTTGATCGAGAAGAAATTATTAAAGGCGCCATTATGGGGCCGCGTTCCGGTGTGTGGATGGGGCCGGTCTTTCAAGTTATGCAGGTGTCTGCGGCGGCGCGATCTACTGAAAATGTCGCTGGCCAAAAGGCCGCGGTTGCCGTCGGATCGGACAACATTATTGTTAGAGGTTTGCAAGCCGCTCAGCGCGGTCCTTATCAGGAAGGCACATTGGCGCATACCGTTTATAGCAACGCGATTTGGATGCCTGGTTTCGTAACCGGCATTGATGAAGCTGTCCATTTAATTGGTACCGGTTTGGCGGCAACAGCCAATAAAATTGATAATGGAACATTTGATTCAAAGGGACAGAATGCCTTTGGTCCGTTAGGTCAACAGGCCATCGGATATATCGCCATGTTGTCAGTTCCGCAAGTTGCTCCGGCTGCGCCATTAAAAATTGCGAGTGCTCGGGGTGGCAACAATGGCCCTGGCGGCGAAGGCTCTGGACGTGATTTTTCTGTCACGTCTCCTCCTTCAGGATCTGATAGAAGCGCTCAGGTTGCGACGGAAATTCAGACAGCAGCAACGGTTGGCCGCGGGGATCAGGCGGCAGGAACTGGAACGGCGTCTGTTCCAGAGTATAAAGTTGGCGACACAATGGCTATTTCCGGCGGAAAGTATACACACACCTATCGAGTCAGTGATGTAAAAACGGTAGAGGGCAGCAATGGCGCTGAATATCGTTATGAATTAACAGATTCTAAAGGCAATCGAGTTGCTCCAGAAAACGTTGCGGATATTTTGCGGTATACAGATAAAGTTGAGCCAACAAGCGCTCAAGCACAAGCGTCGCAAGCCGGCCGCGGCACACCAACAAGCGAAAGAGGAACAGCCCAAGACCTCGCTCCACCGGGGGAAGGAACAGACCGCGCTGCATTGGCTTCACCCTCTGAAGCCAGTCGTTCGGAAACAACACCCACTTCAGTCAAACCGACGGACAAAGGCTTCTTGGCAAGTATTCCTATGCCGAAGTTTTTGGTTAGCGTTCGTAACGCCGTTAGCGAACTCATCGGCCGGGATCGTTATACAAACCCTTCTTACTTACCGAAACTTGATTTTAAAGCTATCGAGGTTGCGGTGAATGAACAGCGCGCCGATCCTCAGCGAATAAATTTAAGAAATGAAATTCAGAAAACTCTCGAACTGGATGTGACCAATACTGTCCAAGTCGAGGTTGCTAGAGGAAGCTTAAAACATCTGACGCCAACACAATTTGACAGGATTATTGGAGTCCAGAAAAGCAAACTCAGAGCAGGATTTACCGACATAACAAAGACCGCCGATGCTGTAGCGGATTTGATGACATTCGGACATTTACTTGTCGAGGGTGGTACAGGCGTCGGTAAAACGGCAGTTCAACTTGAAGCATTTTTAGGAAGAAAGGCGTTGTTTAATGATGCCCGTGGTTTGATCGTTATTCCCAAAGCGGAAAACGCCTCTGGTTACATACGCGATATTGAAAAATTAGGTTTTGGTAGTCAAGCGAAAATTTTAGTCCGCGGAAATGAAACATCGACAATTTTTGAAAAAGGCAAAGCAACGCCGATCGAGACCAGCAAGATTAATGAAAAAGATTTTGATTTGATCATCGTCGATTCCGCACAGGCCAACAATATTGCAACCGAACGTCCGGATTTCTTCGAATTGTTTACCCGCGAGAACGACATGGTCGCAATGGACGACTTCCATTATATGACCAGCAGTGCCGGTTTGATCAAGGGGGAGGCACTGGCTCTCAATTCTTTTAGTGCAGAAGGTCAGAACGCAGCCTATAGATTGGAGAAACTAGTTCGCGAAGTAGTTAATGAAGTGCAGTCACGTGAGACGGATGCAATTGTCGCCCGACGTAATTTTGAGATCAATGTGGAAGGTCCTAAGGGGGCTGACCAACAGACTAGTGCGCGCGGTGAACACAGAGCCTTGGATCAGAAAGCGGAAGATTCGGTCGTCGATACGATGAAATCGCGCTATGCGAAGGAATGGAACCCGGCCATTGAAATGGCTGTAAGAACATCCGCTCAGGCAACTTTCCGCGGTATGATCGGTGTGGAAACGGGCGATTTTTATAGAAATCTTGTCCGCACCAATGAAAAAGGCGAGGTTGAGCAAGCTGGCATCGTTGAAAACTACCGCACAGGTGTCGACGGTAAGACCGAAGTAAAATTGAAATGGGAAGCTAAAAGCGGAGATACAGAGGCTCAGCTCAGAGAATCCGAATGGTTTGGTCTGGACGCATTAAAGGCAGAAGGATTCAAAGTTGAAGTTACCCTCGCCGAAAAAGGTGGCACGAATAAAGACCATGTTTACCGTGATCCCCTTGAAGCCGCCGTCCGTAACGTCCAGTTAGGCGCGGATTCGGCAACCGTCGCCCAGCAGCTTGTCCGTCCAATTAATAATCAATATGCCGACTTTTTTACATTAGTAAGCTTGCTCGGTACCAAAAATATGGCACTCTTTTCAGGTACTCCCGACACGGCCTCCGCCCGAGCTATGGGCTTTAGAATCGATGCCGGATCCGAAGGACGGAGACCTGCCGATTACATCAGCGTTGGGGAGATCAGACGCGATGCCAACATACGATATGTTTACGGTGATAAAGTAACATCGGTCGAGCAGGTCGCCAGAGAAGCGGTTCAGGAAGCCGCTGAGAGAAAAACAGCCACAACTAAAGAAGGTAAGGATTTAGATCACCTTGTTGTCGGTATTCAAACTTTTGATGCGAAGACCGTTCAGGATGTGGCTGCGCGTGTTCGTGACATGGCTCAGCAACAGGGTGTTGGGAAGGTTGTTGTTCAAGTCATCTCGGGCAACACAAGCAAATCAGCCCAGTTGGATGCTGCCCAAGCCCACATCGAAAGACAATTGGCAAAACCATCGGTCGACAGAGAAATGCTCGTGCTGGTTGTTCCGCACTTCTCCGACGGTTTGAACACGTTCGGTACGAAAAGCGGCAAGAGCGAATATGCCGTCAGTTTAAAGTCCATCGGCGAAAGTGACTATACTGCTGACGTTCAGTATCGCGGTCGCGCCGGTAGCGAGGCCAATACGAAACGCGCGCTTTTGATAGGTGATACTGTTTACAAATATGTTGATCCTGCGAATTTAAGTTCGCACCAGCGCCTACAGTTTGATCAGTTGGTTAAGCAAAACGCCAGCGATGCCGAGATGCAGGCTTTCTTTAAGGGTGTGTCGGTTGAACAAGGCAATGTCCGTTTTGCCCAAGCGGCTGAGCGTGCCCGGATCCGCTTGGATGGCGGTTTCACTGGCGGTGAAAAGGCACAAATGGTAGCCGACAGATCCGTAACTACCGACACGGCCGTTTTGGAACAGAACTTCATAGCTAAATACGGCAGCTTGGGTAAGGGTGATTTCTCCGCACAGAGAACGACCGAAGCGGTCGGTACGTCGAACCTGAACAAAGGTTCGCCCGTTTTTGTTCCGACAGTTCCTGCCGTTATTCAACAGCAACTCCCGACTAACATTAATCCCCAATCCCAAGTTATTGGTTTAATCAATCAAGTTTATTCCAGCCCGGTCGCGGCTTCCGACGAACAAATCGCACAAATTTTGAATCCTGAGAACGGATATGTCGAACGCAGCCTTGTCGGTTCGATGAGCGGTGCCCTGACCGTTCGCGGCGAGATGTTAAGCGAAGCGATCAGAAAGAATGGCTCACCGGACGTCACGATGGCCGATTTGCAGTCTCAGGTCACCTTGGAAATTTCCCAGCTTTTGGATCAGGGTTTCAATATCAGTGGTTTGAAAGATTATCGCGGCCGTGAATTATGGACGGCTCGCCGCGGCGATAACATTTTGGTTAACGCACGCGTTCCCATCAAAATACCCGGCCAGAATAATATGTTGGTTCCTGTCTATGCAATTTATGAACGGGACAAAATTGGTGAGCTGCAGTTTAAAAGGAGAGAATTTAAGCCGGCGGCAGACATTGTTTTGGACAACGGAGTTGTATTAAAGGCCAGCCAGCCTGTGACTGTAGATGAAAATCTCATTCTTGACCCTGCCGATTCAAAAACACCGATTGCGTATATAGATTATGAGCATAATCCGGGCACAATAGCTGCTGTTAAAGACCGCCAGTTTGCTTTATCTTTAGAAGGCATGCCGTCGAACAGCCTGCTCAAGATAGACCGAGTTTATACTTTGGATGAAAATAACATCAAGCAAGACAATGGTTACCGCATACAAGTTACCGAAAATTCAAGACCTGTGCTGGAGCAGATCGGGTTTAAAAGTGTCGAATCCAAAAACGGGTATATTTATCTTCAGGAAACCGAAATCAAGCAGGCGTTAGATTCGAACGATAAACTTTCTGATATTGGCTTGAACAGGAGCCAGAGCTTTTTCATTGCTTCCGGCTTCATCAACGGCACAATGACCAAGATTGATAAAGATTCGGCCAATTCGGATGATCCGTGGGTCAGAAGAGCGGCAGCAAGCTTGGCCGACGGCAGCAAGCTTGTCAATGCCTCAAAAGATAAAGTTATCGAGGTTCCGACGAGATCTGGTGACACCATAGTCATGCAGAGAATCGATCTCGATAAGTTGGCCAACATTGTGGGTGGAATGAATAATCCTGAAGAAAGCAAGATGCTCGTGTATTTTGATAGAAGCAGCGCTACTGACCAGGTGCAAACGTTAAATAAATTTTACTCAGCCGTATCCTATTATGCCAAAAATCGTTCCCACGAGCCGTCCATTACCGACAATGAATTAAAGCGCCACGTTGAGAATGCCGTCAATGATTTAGAGAAAGAGAAAATCCCGGTCGAATCCTTTATCGCCCGGATGCAATACTTTATGCGCGGAAAGTCATTAGGCGGGCATGCGGGTCGCGGCGGTGAATTTAATGATCATTCCCTCCAGGTGGTTTATTTAAATCCGACTTCGATCAACATCGATGATTATCTGGGCGATGCCGAATTGAATATCGAAGGGAAAAATACGCCATCCGCCATTCAAGACATCCTCAAAGAAACGGTTTACCACGAAGCGTTCAGTCATGTGCAGAAAGCTTCGCATTATACTCAGGTTGAAAATCGCCGTGTCTGGGGTAAATCTGAAGAGGCAATGAAATTATTTACTGCCCAGGGGAGAGAACCGGCTGAGATTAAACCTGTGGGCATAGAAGGCCGCGACCGTCAAGAGACATATGCTCCTATTATCAGTGACGGTAACCTGGTCGGTGTAAAATTAGTCAAGATTACAAACACAAGTCGCGATAGTATCCGGTTAAAGCAATTTGAAAATGGTAATGAAAAATTTATTCTGAAAGCAAGCCAATCTATTGATTTCACCAAGCCAATCGAGTTGAGTAATTTCCGAGGGAAAAAAGATGACAGCGATGCACCCGCCAGCCTTGACCAGGCTTTATTAGGCAGATTGGCAAGATCGGCCGCGATAGCCGCTTTAGTTGCATCCTCAATGGCTCAGGCTAAACCGATTGAGTCTTTCGTGGTTCCGAGTTTTGGTTCGACGCAGGTCGTCCGGTATGTTTCGCCCGGGGCAGTGGAGAAAATATATGCTGCGTTGCCTGCGACCATGATCAATTCAAAGAATGTAGCTACCCTCAACAGAACTCTGACCAAAGAAATCGGCGCGGCAGGATTGGATGTATCACAGTCTTCGAGGAACGTTGCGAATGTAACCACATTTGTTATGCCTAATCCGGATGATTATTTGCAAGCCGGAATGCTTTTGGTCGGCGGCAACGGAGGCAATCCCCCGCCGAAGCCGAAGGACGGGAAGAAATCATTAGATGCGTTTGATGAAAGTTTTGGAAATGAGTCAGCCGGCGATTTATCGGATATGAATGGTCACGACGCAAGTGTTAAAGCAAAAACATTGGAAAGCGAAAGAAGCACACCCAAGGTGATCGAAGAAACTTTCGGAGATCTTGGGCTGAAGACGGAAATAGTTGATATAGGTGATGGTCCTTTGGGAGGGCGTACCAGTTCGCCTCTGAGTTTTTCTAATGCAAGCGTCCTCCCTGTGATGGGTGTATCTAATGGCGGATTAAGCATAGGTATACCGACGGCACAATCGCAACAAATGCAAATGCCGTCAATGACTATAAGTAATTCCTTGAATTTTGATGATTCTACAGATCATGCAATGTTATCGAATTCTTCCATTTTTGATGACGGGTTTGGGAGCAAGACAGATTCAAACAGCATTTTTAGCCGTCTTATGGGCAGTACACCTCAATCGGCTTCTTCACAAGCCATCTTGACTCCGGTCAGCGGTTTTCAATCCCTTGTTGCCATACATCAAGGTGTATTAAGTAGTTTTCCGCAAGGAAGGTTTGTTGAGCATGCTATTTCATATATTAATCCAAATGAAGGACAGACATTTACCCAGGCAGCAATCCCTTCCATTATCGGATTCCCTAATGGATATAAAGAGCTCAGGCTTTTTACAGCACAAGGTTCAACGAGAGCAGAATATGCTGTAGCCAATTTCAATGGCGAGAAAGAATTAGCAATTCGGTTGCAAAATTGGGTTGCTGGCCCGTCGAAAAACATTCAGGAGAAAAGTATATTTATTCCCGAAAAAGAAATTTCTCTAAATCGTAATTGGGCCGAACTTTATTCGCCAACACAAGTAGAGAAACTCTTTCCCGGAAAAGTTTCGAGTCAAATTACCAAAGACGATATTATTAAAATGATTGAAAAATATGGGACAACAGAAAAAACTAGAAGCGGAAAACATGTCAACGATGTCGTTGAATACAGCATTTTACCGATTGAACTGGCCGCTGATGTGTATGGGTCGTATCATTCCACCCACTATGTACCTGAACCTTTATTGGAGATTCTTGGTAAGAATAAAGCATTCGAAACTAAGGGATTTTCGTCGAGCCACGTGCATTTTAATTGGGCAAAAGAAACATGGGAGAATGACGCATATCTTAATTCATTAGCCTCTGATCAAGAAATAGGTCAAAGTGGCTTATTAACCAATCTATCGCCCGGAGACATGGGTTGGGCTATGGGATTTCCAGAGCAAATCAATGATTTGAGTCAATATGTGAACGGGAAACCGTTTCGCGCGCATGTGGTTTATCCAATGGTTTTTGCATTTGATCAATATGAGAAACCTACGGCTTCCGGGCCTAAATTATTAGGGTTTAGTGGTTTTAATATAATTAGGGCTCTTGAAAATCCTAAACTTAAAGAAGAACTTAAGACGGTTGTTAGAAATGCTTTAAATAATCCTAACGATGTTCCTAGTGCTAAAGAATATTATAAATTTATTAAAAAAGAATCCGACCATACCGAAGCTGAATTTAACGCAACAGGTTATTTTAAAAGAGATTCAGCTATGCTATCGACGGCAAGCATCCCAACCCCGACGTTAAACGTGGCTCCGCCAGTCATGGCTACGTTACCGATCGCTATGCCGATCAAGGACTTTAACATGATGGCCCCGGGAACGGGTGCTAATACGCTTTTGACCGGAACGATCAGCGGGCAGAACACGCCGTATTTCTTTAATCCGACTAGCTCGTCGATTAACCTTGGCCCGGTGGTTCTTCCGTCGAATCATTTGGCAATCGATGAGGGTAACGGTTTAAGAATTGCCGAGATGACAACCTCACCTTCCGGCGAGAAAACTTGGAAACAGGTGGCCTTCATTCCCGGCCAGGCTAGAGACCAGGCGTTAAAACAAGTAACAGTTGCCAACATCCCGACTCATGAGGGAGATTTAAGACAAAAAATTACTTTTAACATGAGCGAACCGCGCGCGCCAACGCCAATCGCAGTGACTGTTCTTACCCCTGCCGGTACAACCCAGAAAGTTTCCGCTAAAACTTTTGATGCTCAATTTAAAATGCCCGAAGCGGATTTAAAGCCGCAGCTTAATCAATTTATCTTCGAACGCGCAACTGCCGATCGTAAAGCCATTTCCGTCGATCAAATTTCATCTAATAGTGCGTTGGCTTCCTTAAAACCGCAGGCCGAAGTTGTTCTGGCCTTTGACCGTCCGTTGTATGTTTTAGACGTAACTCCGGCCGATATTCAGAAATATGTCGGCGAATACATTTCAAATAATTTTAGCCCCGCCGATCAGGCCCGCGCCAAACAAACGCTGGAAGGTTTTGTGCAGGCCGCATCACCTGAAGTTACCGACGCACAAGGCCAGAAAGCCGCATTTATTTCTTCGATTGCCCTCAACAATCCGCGCTTCCAGGCCGAAGCAGGTTTATTTACAGCAACGCCCCAACAGCAGGCCACGGCCACATGGGAGCATGAATTAGCCGCATTAAAAGGCGGCGTGACAGATTCACAGAATTTACAGCAGCAGCGTCAGGCGTTTGAAGCGGCCGGCATCAGCAGCCCGAGCCTTTTAGACATTCAGGGCGACAAAACTCTTTTACAGCCAGCCACCGCCGTGAGCGCCGTTTTAAAGAGTCGTTACTCAAGTTTTGAAAATACACAATCTTCCGCCCAGCAAACTCAAACCCCGACGCCGCAGCAGACGAGTACTGACATGCCGTTTGCCCAGACCAACATGAAACAAGCATCGCAGGTGCTCAAGACATTATTGACCGCGGGAAAACAAAAATTAAAATTCGAAGAAATTTCCAGGCAGATCACAGCGTTTATCAAAGGGTATAACCAGGCAACTCCTGACAAAACCGCCATTAGCCAATCAGCCCCGGATATTACGCGAATGATTGGTGGAGATTTAGGGTCGGCAGGTAAGACAGAACGAATTAAACTGGCTAATCTAATTCATGCGCTTCTTGAAGTGAAACGCGAAGAGTCCATCACCAGCCCCGGCAGTGACAAAGCGATGCTGGCAGATAACAGATTAGATGCTGTTCGTCGTATGACAGAGACTGAACAAACAGATTTGTTAAAGTGGTTTTATGCTTCCCCTATTTCTGATGACACTCGCCGTAACGCAAGCAGTGCTATTGCTAAGCTGCCTGAAGAAACACCTTCGAATACCCTTTACAGAGGATTGAGATTTTCGACAAAAGCCCAGAGAGATGATTTTATTAATTCAATTCAAACAAATGGATATATTCCTGTCGAGGGAGCAGAATCTTTTTCTGCAGATTCGAAAACAGCTTATGGATCATCCTCATCAAGTTATCCGGTTATTCTTCGTTGGAACGGAAGCGCTAAGAATTTAACAAACGTTAAACAAACGTTGCTTGATATTCATCAGCCTGGATCGAAAAATATTGATGGGAGCTCGTTTAATGAATGGGTGGTTACTCAACGAGGAACGGCTTCAAATCAAGTTCAGTTAAGTGAAGCCAATCTTTCTCAGGAAATTGTTGAAATCGATCTTACGCCAGCGGATTTGAAAAGTGAAAGACAACCAGCTTTTGTTACAGAAGTTAAAATAGCCAGCGATGCAAACGTTTCAACTCAGACCACCGACAAAGCGATGCTTTCGGGAGGCGGTAAGTTGCTTATCGCGGGAGCCTTAGCAACAACTGCTTTATTAATTAGCCCAGAAATTTCATCCGCTGAGGGTGGTCGACTTACGCCAAAGGAAATGAAGGCCGCTCAAGCCGTGACAATAGATAGTTCAGAAATCTGGGGTAATTTTGGTGAATATCGTAAAAGACCGAATAGTCGCGATCTTGGGAAAGATTTCAAACCCTACACCCCGGAGATGTTTGAGGAATACGAAGTCAAGCCCGGAATGTCCATACCCGAACGAAAGTTTAAAGAAGCTGAGATCACACTTGAAAGGCTTAAGGCAATTCAGGAGAAATTAGGGGTACCTGTTGGCCCGACGACAAAGCCCGTGGACATTCCTATTCCTTATTTACGCAAAGAAAGTATTTCGCCGGCAATACCTTTTAGACCGTTTGCTCCAGAATCGGACAAGAAACAATCGAAATCTCCCCAGCGAAAGTCTTCACTAGAAACTTCTGAAAAAAATACCGACCGCGCGATGCTCTCGGGCAAGATTGAAGGCCCGATTTTAATGGCTCGCCAAGAATTTAATGTTGAAGAGATTAAAGATCCGTCGAGGATTCAAGCAGAGATCAAATCTTGGTTAGATTTAAGTAAAAGTACTTTGGGCAGTGCCTGGTGGAATGTCGCGCCGGGCGGTGTACTGATTGCGGTCCGCGATTCCCAAGGTTTGGCCGGCTTGCAGTACGTTCACAAAAGTTTCCCGGGCGATAGTTACACGGTTGATATTGTGGAGGTTCGCCCGAATCTACAGTTTGATGTGAGCAAAGGCATCAAGGGCCCGGGAGTTGGTAAACTTCTTTTAGCAAAGGCTGTCGAAATTAGCTTGAGGGATAAACAGCTCGAAGATAATGCCGGGGCATTGATCTTACATCCTTCCGAGGAATCCATTGGGTTTTATCAAAAAGAGAGTGTCGGTTTTAAGGAATTAGAGCGTGCCTCTGAAAATCCGACGATAATGTTGGCGTTGTCGCCGAAGAGGGCTGAGAAATTATTGACGGACGTTAAACAATCGATAGCGCCTGTGGCAGTGCTATTTCAGAATACCGTACATTTTGGGTTAACTGAAGTGGAAGGCGCGGAAGATCAACAAGTTAGCCGTCGAATCGGAAAAAGAGAAGAACTATTTAAAGGCCTGCAGATCGAATTTAAGCAGGCTCCGGATGCGCAGAGCATTGCTGCCAACGAACATTTATTTAAAGAACTCGTTCGCCGCAAACAAGATTGGTATAAAGCAAACGGCATTGATTCGGTTTATAGCAAAGACGGAAATGAAAAAGTGGATGAACAATGGATCAAGAAAAACAGCCTGGGCGTTTCATTGCCATGGTTGTTAAATGACATTGTTGCTAACGCATTTGATGCCAATGTCAGGTCCAATAGGACGGGCGATATTGATTTGGTTCTTAAGGAAGCTGACGATAATTATCTCATTGAGATTTCCGATAAAGGTGTCGGCGTTGATTTAAAAAGAACGGGCATTGATGAAAAGACAGGGATTTTACATGTGTCCTCAAAGAATCCAACCAGTTCCCGGCTGATGCAGGAGGGCGGTAAACGAATAGCCGTTTTATGGACTCAAACGATGTTAGAGATGCGCGGTGGAAAAATAGAATATATTCAGCCCGAAGACAGTTATTCAACAACCGTTCGTTTGACATTGCCGAAATCAGCAGCGACAGTATCGATTTCCGATCAGGCGATGCTTGGAAATGATGAATCTTCTTCTAATAAATCGATCAACATCGATAGAAAAGATATTCGGGTTGTCCAAAATATAAATCTGGCGGGCAATATGAAAGCCATGGCCGATATGAATGGTTTAATTGACCGCGTTACACAAGAGGCAATGGAGAAAGGAATAAAACATCCATTGACGCTCGATTTACGAGTTATTGGGAAAACAATTATATTAAGCGACATCTATAAGCACAGTGATATTAAAGTGAACTTAGTCAAAGAACTGCAATCCATCTTAAGCGCCAATTTCTCGGGATATGATTTAGTTGTTCCCAACAACGTTAATTCTCGCTTAGCCATGCAGGTCAATAAATATTTTGGAAAGATAGAAATCGAAAGCGTATCCGGCGGGACTTTGAAATTGAAAAGCGGGGAGATAGCGCCTAATGATGTTTTACCCGAAACAAATTCCACAATTTCTGAGACGACAAAGAAGGTGCCTTTTAAGAACGGAATTTTGAAGATTGATTTTCGAGTCAGAGATATTCAGCCAATCAGCCCGCAAGAATCTGCCAAGGCGCAAGCTGATAATTTATCAGCAGGGAATCTTCCAGACAATTCCAACACAGCCCGCGACCGAGCAATGCTGAGTTCAGAGCGAATTCAGAATGAAGGGTTTTTGAAAATTAAAGAGCCCGGCAATGATACGGCTCCGCGTGATGTGTATTTAGGCAATACTCTTGTGGCGCATGTTTCCCGTCAAGATGTGGCCGCCAATCCGTCGATACAAATTGCCCTTAACGATTTCGGCCGTTATTTTGCTCCGACGACCAAGGTAACGGGCATAGCTCCCATGATTACCGGACAGGAAAATGATGCTAATCGTGAGGTTTTAGTATCTGATCGCGTCACGCCGCTTATTTATCAGGGGCCGCTTGATTCGCGTGAAAAATCACAACAGCCGAAAAACTATTTTGACATCCTAAGACAACAGAGTTCCAGCGAAGCGGAATTTAATACAGCCGCCAAGAAAGTGGTTGATCAGTATTTTGGTTTGGTGGATGACATGTGGAAAATGGGCGTCTTTAATCTGGACGTGACTGTTAAGAATATCGGCGTTGACCGCAATGGCCAAGTGCGCATGTTTGATTTCGGTAACTTTACCAAAGAAAAACCTAATAGTGACCAGCTGTCGGGAACCTTCATCCGCGGCATTAAGTTTGATTCTGAAAGTTTGAATACCAGAATGCTTCTGGGGGCGGGCGTAGGCAACGAAGTAGTCAATTATTATGAGTCAAAAGCCGAACAAGTCTTTACTGAAAAACATTTCAATGCTCTCTGGAATACTGATTTAAGTTTACGCGGCCCTGTTCAGCCGGCCTTAGGTGCAAATGAGTTGAAAGAGAATACCGGCACCGACCGGGCGATGTTGTCTTCCCGCGAAGACGCCGAGAGAAAGATTGCTTCCGACTTGGAACTCAATTTGGAAAATCGTACTGTCGGCGCGGCCGCGCTTTTGGATGTTAATCTTTTAGACCTTAATAATCGTATTCATGGAAAAGAAGCGCTCAACGTTCCTTTAAAAGATTTGATGACAAAGATGGCCGGTTTTGCCGACACAAATCCTAACGCAATGGCTTGGAGACATGGCGGCGGCGATGAATTTATGGTGGCCTTCCCTGCAACAGACAGCGCCTGGCAGTCCAAACTAACCGACCTAAAGGCGAAGATTGAATCACAGGCTTTTCCGGTTGTTTCTTTGGGGGCTCAGGCAGAAACGATTCAAGCGCTGAATCAACCTGAAGTGCGCAAAGCCATCGAGGCAAACGGCGGCGTTATTTCCCAGGTTGGTCAAGAACGCGTTTTGGTTTTGACCACACCTCTTGCCGCTCAACAAAATCCGCGTCAGTTGGCCCAGGAATTTGTAGGCTTTATCAATTCATTAAGCGGCAGTCAATTGAAGGTTGTTGAGTCACGCTTTGACGATCCGGTCATCGGCAATAAACTAGGATTGACGCTTTCCGTCGGGGCTGTTGATATTGCCAAAGATATTCCGAATGATCTTTCCGGCAAAGAAGCCTATGTGAAAATGCTAAGTATCGCCGGGGAACGCAAAGATCTGGCTAAAGCTAACTTCAAGGCTGGATTTACAGCAACGTCGCCTGAGATTGTTTTTGAAGGACGCAAAAATACTACAGAAGCAAACAGAGCGCTTGTACGAACCGAACAAGACGCCAGTACAGTTAAAAATTTCCAAACCCTCACGGCAAATGCAAAAACGTCAGTAACTCCAATTGCAGGCACCAATTTCTTTTATGCCAATGATGCGGATCAGGCAAAAGATCATATTCAGCAGTCAGGCCGCGATGTTAAAGGCGCTATTGTCGTGCAGATGGATGTGAATGGCTACCAGGACAGCGAAGGTCTAATCAATGCTTATAAATCTCAGACAGAAAAAGAAAAGATCAAAGATCATCGTATTGATACCCGTGAATTCAAAGTGATCAATGACAGCGGCTGGGGTTATTTAGGCGGAGATCAGGCTATCGCGTTATTGCGGATGAAAACCATTGATCAGCTTAAACCGTTGAGCAATGATTTTGATGCTGTGATCGTTCGCGGACCGCCGGCTGGGCCCATTGTTGTTCTCTTGCCCAAAACCGAACAAGCCCGTTCGATGTCCCAAGAAGATGTTAATACACTCCTCAATAATTTTGCCGCTAAAGTCAAAACAGACTTTAACGCGTCCAGCCAAGTCGAGAGCCAAAATGTCATGATTAGCTGGGATCGTATTACCGATCAGCCAGCCGATGTGAAGGCCGCAGTTAATAAGGCTCTGCACGATGTTGATACGACTCGGAAGGTATTGACATCCAAGCAGACAGCCAACCGTGAACCTATTGAAGTTCGAAAGCATGATGCTTCGGTGGATCATGAATGGATTAATCTTCTTCAACAGCCTTGGGCTCAGGAAGCGTTTGAATCACGCAAAGCCATGGTTTCTCAGCCCGACACTCAGCGAGCTGGTCAGTTCAATCAGACCAACCCCGCCGACCGCGCGATGCTGACCTCAAATGACGACGCACAAAGAAAGTTTGATGTTCAATCGGTTAAGGAAGTTTCGTCAAAATACAGAGAGCAAATCGATCCGTTATTGAGTCAGGCAAAAGATAGGATTGTTGAATTAACTCAATTGGTTCAGAACAATGGGCCGGAAGATAAAATTCAAGCGAACTTGGCCGATGTGATGAAACTGTGGAGCAAAATGCCCGAGCTTAACGCGACGGATGATAAAAAAGATCTTACAGCCCATGAATTGGTTGGCACAACTCTGGCACATTATTTAAATAATTCTATCGGTTTTGCGATGCATACATACCCGCAAACTTTGCAATCGAATCCGAATAAAGAAGAGAGATTAGCGAGTTTAAAACAAATGGGCAATGATCTCGTTCGGGGCCAGGATATTTTAGAGAAGCTTTCTGCTATCAAAAATATTAATGTTGATCAATCAAACAGAATGCCGATTATTGATCTGGATGCTCCCACCGACCGGGCAATGCTTACCAATGGTTTTGAATTTTATTATGATCGAGATCACACCAACGCGGTTCAAGCCGCAGAACGGGTTGATCAGATATTTTCCCAAGTACCCGAAAATAAGAATATGGTCGTTGCCATCGAAGGAACGCCGGGTGTCGCCGCCTTAATGCAGAGGGTTTATAACGGGGAAACCAACGCCGCTTTTGCTTTGCGCGAAATCAAGGATAAGATGGCCCCTGAAAATCGCAAAGCCTTTTTCAGTTTCTTGCAGCGGTTAGAGTTCCATGGCAAGCAGGCCGGCAAACCAACAGTCGAGTTTATTGGCCTTGAACCAGCGGATAAAGAAACATTTGATCAAGCCCGTGCTTTAAGTCAGCAGAGCAATAAAGACCTTAATCAAGCCATGGATATCTTTGCCCAAGGATCAAATTATGATGAGGCTGTGAGGTTGGTCGAGGCATCCATTACAGGCACAAGCCAATCAGACATTATAAGAGAAGAATCCTTTAAGGCCGCGTTAGAGCAGGCCAGAAAAGATAATCCGCAGTCGACAATTAAGGCTGTCTTAGGGCAAGCACATACTTGGCCGGAAATACAACTTAATCGAAGCGGTGAAGAAACTCAAAGGTTAGGCAATGAGAACGCAAGCTTTACTTTCCCGATGATCCTTGAGCTTCAGCGTTCAAGCAGATTTGGTAAATTCGATCCCATCAGAGATCGCCTCCAGGTAGGTCGGGCAATAGTCGGCGCTTTATTGGAGGCTTCATTCGGTACAGCCAATGATTCAAAGACTTTAGAAGCGCGATCTATTGTCAGGAATTTTTCGGAAGAAAATATTAAACAGATCGGCCAGGTTCTTAAAGCCCAAGAAGGCCAATTTATTAATATTCAGGATGAAGGACAGAAGAATCTTGTTAGGGGTAATATTGTTTACAACTGGCTGAAAACTAATAAGCCTGAATTATCATCTTCTTTAGCTCAGCTTACAACACGAACGGCGGCTTTGCCTAATTCAGGAATTTCTTTTAAAGACAAAGCCATGCTGGCTCAGGATGATAATCAGCGTGCTATTCCGAGATTGAATTACATTTCTAACAGTGATAAAGAACAAATTCGGGCAAGTGTCACTAGCGTTGCGCAATTCTTGGATTATACTCAGGCGGCTTTGGCAGAACGTCAGACAGCCAGCCCGGAGAGAAGAGCTCAAATTGAAACTGGTTTGGTGTCCACTCAGGCGGCCATTGGCAGTTTGATACGAAAATCTTTGAATGATAGGCGTAACAATTCATTCGGAGTAGAGGATGAAGTTTGGCGGGTCGCCAATCGGTTGGCAAATGAAATTCAGCCAGTTCTTACAGGATTGGAATTAGGCGTATTTGATGACTCAATGGTTGTCGAGAATATGGAGAAGATGCAGAATCGTGTGGCCGAACTCAAAGGGCTCCTTTCTCAGGCTGATGCGGCAGGAGTTGATACGATTGGGTTCAAGGAAATCATGCCCAACGTTAATGTTGAGGAGTATAAGGCCTCACGTGGAGGTAAAGATTCAGCCATGTTGGCTGGCGGGGAACACAACGCCATGCGAGAAGTTCTTTCTCTCATTTCATCTGATAAGCGCGCGCAGATGATTGCGGTTGATGGTGCATTTGATATTAATTCGCTTGAGGCTAGAAAAGAAATTATTAATAATTATCCGCAGGGCGCGGCGGTTTATGTTGTTGAAGACCGCGAAGGCCGTCCGCAAATTTCTCAGATGAACCTTAAAGGCGGCGACGTCGAGATTCAGGACATCACGGCATCTGCTGACCTTCGTCAGTTATTTACCGACTCCGGCGAACGCAAGGTCATTATCGGTACTCAAACGGCTTTAAACGGTATCATCGGCCAGTTAAAAGATGAACAAGGCCGCGAAGTCCGCACACTAGTTCAGCAAAATGTTTCCGTCTCCAATATTTTGGGCGCGCAGCCGAAGCTGAATACTGCTTTACGTGTTGGATTAACTGGCGAGCAGACAGGGGCCAATATTGGTCGTGATAACCCTGCTCCGCTGATGCCTGTTGCCCAGGGGCCGGTTGCTTTGCCAATGGCGCGCGAAGAGGTTAATCAATTCGGTTTCTCTAATAGTAACGTCGGCGCATCTTTAAGCGCAAGTTCTGAGCCCGTTAAGTTTAATAGTAATGTCGGCGCATCCTTAAACGCAAGCTCCGAACCTATTAAGATAGATAGCAACGTTGGTGCATCTTTAAACGCAAGTTCCGAACCCATTACGATAAATAGTAACGTTGGTGCTTCCTTAAACGCAGGTTCCGAACCTGTGAACACATTAAAACCGCAAACAGATTTAATTCAACCGAACAGAGATTTTGGATCAGCCCTTGCGGCTTATTCAATGCCTGCGTCTCAGGCTCGTGAAATGACAGCCGTCCGTCCGATGGCAGAATCGAATCAAAACGTAGGGGCCGCGTTAAGAGCAGAGGCCAATACGTTCTCACCGGAAATCATTGAGCATATGCAGGGCTTATTGACCAGAGGCGAGATTTCACGTCCTGAAGACCGCTGGTATAAAGACGCCACAGTCGGCGCGTCGTTGGTTGCCGTTTCCGGCCCTGTTGATGTCATTAAACCTCAGAGCAATGTGCGTGAAATGAGCAGAGCCAGAACTCCCGGCAGTAATTTTTCATCATCAGCTTTTGTTGTGACGCCCAGAGCAACGAAACAACCAGATACGATCAAGACTGTTGTATCGATAAATTTTGGCGCGCGCGAAGGTAAAGTGAACATTAGTGAAGTGCCCGTCACACAGTTAAAAGAAGCTGTAATTGCCGCTCAAGATGCAAGAAGGCCGTTGATCGAAGTGACCACGCCGGATGAAAACGGTAAATATGACGTCTACCTTTTAAGAATAAGCGCCTACGACAATGTTGAAAGGATTCCGTTACCGTCTAAAGATGACGTTCGACGATTGGTTGAAAAAGAGGGCGCCAATCTTATTGCCGTTAAGACCGCCGGCATTGCTAATGATCCGGCTCGATTCTATCACGCTATTATTGATCTCTTCATGGGCAAAAAGATTGCGGCTGATGCCACAGGTGAGAAGTCTCCAATGCCCGCGTCATTTAGTGTCAAAGTTCAAGGAAAAGAAATATTCTTGAGCCCCGGCAGTCCCACCGGATCTGCGTACACGGTTCAAAGATATAATCTAACGACAGCCGATAATAAATCGTCGTCGGTAGCCGCGCAGCCGATACGTTTGCAGTTGGCCAATTGGAACGAAGTGCCCGCGATCATTGGAAATAATCCCGGCGTTCCGGCAATCCAGGCAGAGGGTAATAAATTCTATCAAGTCCGTATCGTGAATGGCGAAATTCAACGCTCTCAAATTTCCGCCGGTGAAATTATGCCTTTGATGACTCAAGGCGCAGAAATTTTTACAGTGGTTAGTGATGAATTACGTCAACGCAATGTATCACAAGCTGGCAACGAAGCCAAAACCAAAGAACTTGCTCAATTGGGTAATCAATTACAGCAAGCATTCTTGGATCTCTTGTTTGGTAAGAAAGACGATAACGCTGAAACTGAATTAGCTGTGAATCCCAATGGATTGGCTAAACCGGTTGTGCCGGCGAATAATTGGCAGAGCATAAATGATATGGGCAAAGTTTTAATATTGCCTGACACAAAAGCTAAAAACGAAAAGCAAGCCGCGCTTAATCAATCCAGCCAACGCGGCTTAACCGGGGCTGTTGTTCCAGACGCGAAATTGTTTAGCAAAATGGCTGATGTCATTGCCAAAAAAGTTGACGATGCAGATGATCGCAAGAGAGGTGAACTTCGAGGCGAAAGCTTCCGTGCTAAACAAAATCCGGCATTGAGTAATGTCCGTAATCTCAACCAGATTTTTGACACTCGTCAGCCGATCATAGCGAACGGCCAGCAAACTACTGATAATAATCAAGAATACCGATATCGCGATGCCGCGATGCTAGCTGAAAATCCGCAAGTGGTTCAGACTCGCGCTGATTCTGTCCGTCCTATTATGGCCGTCATCACGCAGTTTGCCGCCAGCCCTGAATATAATGTATCTAAAGGTATAGATGTTGAGGCAATGGCCAAGGCATTTGCCGAACGTAAGAACGTTCAGGCAGAAACCTCCGGCGGTAAAACTATGGGTGAGTTTGTCGGCCTTCTTGCCTATATTGTGAACGGCGAGCACGGCACTTTGATCGCGCCGGAAACCAAAGATATCGAGAAATTCTTTAATCAACGAGTGCCGCCGGTTGGATTTACCAAAACCTATTCACAAATTGCGCAGTTAGTTTTTGAAAAGCTCGGCCGAAATGACCTTATTAGAGAACAGCAGATCTTTAACCGCGATGAATTCCTGGTGGAATTCCAGAAAAATGTGGTTGCCGTTTCTCAAGGCAAGATAACGCCGCAGGCTTTCCAGGCCTATATTAGTGAACAGGCTAAATTACTTAAGGATCCCGCTGTCATCAAAATTGGTTCGCTGGAAAAACAAGGACACTTTAATTATACCGTCCAGTATAACCCTGAAATTTTAGCGGCCCTTGAAGAGAGCAAAAACGGTGTCTTTATCCAAGATGAAGGCCATCGCATCAACTCTGAACGTGTGCACTTTATTCAGACCCAGGGCGAACAGGCTGGCAACAGAGATGTCAAAGCCATTATCAAAGATCTTGATGAAATGAAGGCATCTTTGAATATTCAAGGAACAGGGTTCCAGGGCCGGATGCCCGCGATTCGCATTTTGGATACGCCTGATAAAGAAGCCTTCCGCCAAGCTGAGCAAAACGGCGAATTTGTCATCTGGAATACGACAGGTGTCGGCGATACTCCGCTCGTCGGATATTCCAGGGTTCTCGTTTCTGAGCCGGCCTTAAGTTTTGTTCGTTCCCAGGGACAATCAGAACTTTTATTCTTCCGCATGATTCAGGGCTTCATGAATCAACATCATTTAGACAAGGGTAAGAACGAAGAAGGCCATGAGCAGTTCTATCCGTTGACTTCCACAGGCGCTCTTCAAACCAATATGTTGGATAGCGATGTGGCATTTATGTACGGCCATAATCTAAGTCTTCCTGAAGCCGAGCGTATGGACATGAACACATTTAAGTTCTCCGGCAAGGTCAATGCCCGTGAGACAGTTGGCGGCATCTTTAACGACGCAAGAACGGTTGTTTCCGCGAGCGGTACGGCCAGAAGTTCGATGCCGATGATCTTTGTCAATTCCGGGCCGGAGGGTGAGCTTGTCGTCGGAGCGGGCGAAAGCAATGTTTATCGCGATCATGATGCCACACAATTACCTCAAGGCAGTCAAGATCCCCATTATGTCAACGGCTTTACACCAGCTAACAGCAACGAAGGCCTTGCAGGAACAATCAAAGAACGCATTGAACAATCTAAAACTGAAAATCGCGGGGCTTTGATCCAGTTCTCAGATTTGAAACCGCTGACCGCTCTTAAAGATCAATTGCAGGGCATGGGTGTTGGAGCCTTTGAACCGGTAACAACCCAAAAGGTTTTGGAACAGAGAATCAATGAAGGCCAGAAGAACTTCATCGTCGATCGTAACACCGAAAGCAAGGCCATTAACGATCTTAATAGTTTGATCGCTGTGCATCAGTTGATTATTCTGACGATCCCGCGCATGGCCATGCAAAACAGCATTGAAAAGGATGTGAATAATTACATCGCCGATGCTCAGAATTGGCCGACGGAAACCCTGTCGCAAGCGATCCATCGAACACGTCGCAGCGCAAATACCAAGGGTGACAAAGAGGTCTTCTTTGATCAATCCGGTGTCCGCAAAATTATTGAATTTATTCATTCGAATAAACCTTTATTTGAACAGCTGGCTGCAGATTTGACCACGCCGGATGGAGCAACAGACAGGTTGCGAAAAGGTCTGTCCTATTTTGAAGACCTGCAAGGCTTTATTAAAGACTTCAACGGGAAATTCTATGAGACCGATACACATACTCGCAAATCGGATGCTGCTTTAAAACCGGAAGAAGAACTTAAGTTCGCCACCGATTTCTTGCAGATTCTTCAGCGCTCAGAATCATTACGATATCGCATCATGCAGTTGGCCAATGAATCGCGTACGATGCCGTTGCAGGAATTGGCTAAGAATGTGTCTTCGAAAGAGCTCAAAGATTTCTTGCGCAATATTTTGATCCAGCAGGAAAGCTATTTCCATAATGAAATGCTGAAACTTTTGAAATACGGCATGACCGGCGAAGAGATTGCCCGACAGATTTCTAAAGCCAGTTGGGAAGCCAGAGCAAGCCAGTTGACATTTGCTGTTGAGGCTGGGAAACCGGTCTTTGCCAGAGCAGGGCCTGAGGGCGCCGCTGTTCAGGCCAAGTTGCGTTTATTGATTAATGAATCGATCGAACGCAAGACCGCCGAATCCGGCGAACGATTAGGCCTTGTTCCGACGGAACTTGATTTGACTGAAGCATTAGCCCGTCAAGATCATCAACAGATTTTCGCCATCCTCCTCTATTGGTCCAAAGGTGTCCTCCCTGAAGATATTGCCAACGTATTTGGTTCACAAACCACATTTGCCGTCGAGGCCGGGCCGGCCATTCCAGAAACATTGCGCACCGTCGAAGCCTTAAGAACGCATAAAGATTTGGTTGGTATTTTAGGAGAAGAGGAAATAGACACACTGAAACGTCGTCAAGATTTACGTTTGACCACCGGTTCAGAAGGCGGCCTCACCCAGCGCGGTATCCGTTTCGTGCAGATCCTTAAAGAATTAAATTCATCTAAAGAATTGGCCGACCGCTTGGGCCAAACCACGGGCGTCGGTGTCGTTAACACACTTCCTGCCGAGGAAAAATCCAAGGCAGTCTTTAATACCGCATTGATGCTCATGGACGCCGATCTCACAGATTTAAAAGTGGCTGATCATTTGTTTGCCACCGTCGGATTATTAGAGAAATTGCCTCAACAGCCCAACGCTCAGCCGCAAAATCGCGCTCAGGTATTACGAGATTTGCAATCAGCCTGGAGACATGAAGACCAATTCAGCCAGCCGTTTATTCTTCGGGCCGCTCAAATCATGAATGTCAATTTGACAACCCCTGAAGCCGCGCCGCTTGCTCTTTATGCAGAACAATTAACTCAAGCCCGTCAGAAAGAAAAAGATTTGCGGTCAGATGTGACAGCCACAGGTTATGAATCTCAGCAGGGCCAGAGAACTCAATTGGGAACTTTGTTAAAGCTCAAAGCCCCTGTTGTCGGCCAGTTAAAACAGTTAGATAAAGCCTCAGAAGAACGTCAAGCCCGCAGCAGTTTGTCTGCCATTCGAGAACTTCAGCAAAAGATGAATAATACATCCGCTCCTGTTCAATTTGCGCAGGCGTTGAATATTGAACCGCGATTGAACCTTCTTAAAGATTTAGATGAGGCGCAGCCTGGCATTGAGAGATTGACAAATCTTTTTGGTCCCGAATGGATAGATAAACAAAATATCGGTTATCTTGCCTCCTTGGCCGTCAATGCGCCGGCTGGCGTGCCTGTCCTTATTGATCAATTAAAGAAAGATGACGCGCGCAAGGGGCCGTTGCAAAAACTCTGGACGCTGATTCAGGCCAAAGGTTCTGTAAATATTTCAGATGCCCAGGCCATCCTTGATCGGGCCATCACGCCTCGTCAGGGCACAGGCGCTTTAAATACTCAAGGGCAGAAGCTGTCTGAGTTACTTAAATCGGCCAGAGAACAACGGGCTAATAGGATCGCTTATGGCGCCTTGCGTGAGGCTGTTGGCGATGAACTGGCCTCGATTGCCAAGATACAATTTAATATTCCGTTGACAAGGCCAGTTGAAAATAATATTGCGGGCAATAGGGAAGAGCCCGGTTTACTTGAACGTCTTGAAGCAATCCTCGTCGGTACACGTGAGAACGCAAGGCCGGCTGTTCTTGAAATGGTTGTTGGCCAACCAATGTCAGAACAGCAGTTTAAGGATATCTCTCAAGTCATCCGCGATATCCAGAATTTTATTAAAGCGCCGCGTGTTGATGAATCATTGAAAAGTTTTGCTGGTTTATTGAAGACTGAAATTATCAGGCCGGATGCGGTTACGAGATTTATCAACAGTGTATTGCCGTCAGAGGAAAATGAATTATCACAACAAAAATATGCCAAAGAAGCAACGGCCTTGCGGGAATTCTTAGGGAATAATGGATCTAGAGGCCAGTTCTCACCTGAAGAAATCGAAGCGGTCGTCGGTGAAGTTGCTCTGAAAGAATTAAATCTTCCTTTTGAAGAATATGTGAGTGCGTTACCACAGCAGTTTAATGATGTCGCTCAAAAGACGGTTCAGGAAGTCAACGCGTTTCGAGCTTTATTAGCCCAGAACGGTAAAGAAACGTTCACTAGAGCCGAAGTAACTTCCGTCGTTAATAATAGGGAATCAGCACAGAAACTTGATGAAGAAGCCAATGCCCAATTCCCCGTGCCTTTTGAACATGTTCTTCAGGAATTTTTAACGCAATCTGGCCGCTTAGCTGTTTTCTTGAATGCCAATCAAAACAAAGATGAATTCAGCCGCAGTGAGATTTTATCGGTTCTTGGTCAAGAACAGGCAAAGAATCTTCAGATAGCAACGGAATCGATTCAATCTTCACCGCAAAATATTGTAGACGCATTAAATCTGGTTCGTGGATCAACATTTAATATTGGTCTTGCGGAAGCGTTCAAACAAAAGCAAGAGTTGGCAGATATAGGGATTCGTATAAATCAGCTCAAAGAGCAAACCGAGGCGGCTGATACTATTGAAATTTATGCCAAAGCTCAGGCAAAGGCTGATCGCCTGAGAGATCAGATCAGAAAAGTTGCCGTCGGTGAAATGAAGGCCAAAGAGATTCTCTCGGAGATCACCGACAATAAACTAAACAATCAAGCGGCTGCAGAACAATTGGCTCAAGCTTTGCGCGATAACAAGATTGTGTTTACTGCTAATGGTCAAGAACGCGCTGTGATTGTTCCTGCAAATACATCAGAGGCAGATAAAATTGCACTTGAACGCATTGCTTTGACCGCGCCTATTCCGACGGAAGTAACGCATATTGAAATTGTTTCGGCACTCACTGTTTCAGGTAATCCGGCATTGTTCCGTATGAATGAAGGCTCGAATGCCCGAACGGTTTTACAGCTAGATCGAACGGCTATATCGCCGCAGTTATTACCGATTATTAGCGAAGCTACGGATAATCCAGAGAAGGCCGCGGCGCAATTAATGCATGCCGTTAAAATAGGCGAACTTTCTTCTGTTGATCACCCCGCGATTCGCGCTATTCAAGAAGCTTTGACTAGCAATGGGCCTGAAGCAGCGGCAGGGATTGCTCTTCAAGCGATATCGTCCAAACCTGCGGATAAGTCTGCCGTAACGGCCGTTACAACGGCTTACAAAGATGTTTCCACGGTCAAGCAAAACCTTGCTAATACATACGCTCTTAACGAAACGCCGCAAACGTTTTTGAATAGAATTAAATCTTTATTCAGCAGATCCAAGAAAGACGAAACTGGCACGACCAAGCTTTATAGTTTCGGAGCATTGCCTATTGCCGCGGTCGCAGCCTTAAACATGTTCTTGGGCAATCCTTCACCGTCATCTGAAATGGATGCAATGTCCGCGGCTAATGGCCAGGCCATTGTCCAGCAAGCTGGTAGTGTGCCGATATCTTCATCAAGCGCCAGGACAATCGTTGTGCCCAATCCTGCAGTGCCGATGGACAAATCCACCATTGACCTTCAACAGACTAGGATTGCGCCATCCAATATCAATATATTAGAGAAACCGGCAGCTTTCCCAGCGGCAATCGTTCCTCATACGACTTCCTTCCAATTTTTAAGTTGGAATGCAGATAAAAAAGGCTGGGACATTCCAGGCGTACCTACGAATAAGGATGACAATTATCCGCAAAATACTAAATCACCTTTAACAACAACAAGCGCTGCGGCTACGATGGTTGCTTTCTTACCTGGTCAGGGACCAACGCCTCCTTCGGGTGGCGGAAACGGCAATGGTAACGGCCCTACACCTTCTACCGGTGGACCAGACGGTAAGACGGTACGTGGTCAGCCGACCGAGTTGTTTGTTCAATTGGCCATGGCAAGACCAGCCGCGGATATTACCAAACCAAATATTGTTAGCCCAGATACATCAGGCTGGAATAATACAGAAATCCTGCTTGAATCTAGAGGACAAAATTGGCAAACGCTTCACCCGGGTCGTACAGTCTCTGGCCTGCCTTCCTTAGGGCAGCAGCCGGATGCTGGAGTTAGCGAGGACAATCTTAGAAACACCGTTGTAAAAGTTGCAAATGTTGTAATTGACATGGTATTCGGTTCGCCAGTTTACGCTGACGAAATCGGTGCTCAACCGCAAGGTCTGCGCACGAATGAAGTAAGAAGTGCCGTTGTAAATGGTAGTGAAGTAGCAAGAAATGCAGTCACAAGCAGTGCAGTTGTAAGAAGTACTAATGTCGAAGTTACACCAGTTGTAAGACAAGTTGTAGGAAACACGATACAAAGCAGTACAGAAGTTCCTGCTGATCGTAAGACCGGCAGTGCTGTACCGAGTAACCAGGGCGCGACAGCTGGCAACAGCGGTAATGCTCCGGAAGGTAATACTGGTGATAGATTCAACAGCTTCTCTAATAGAGTTGCTGAGAAAATGCGCCAGGAAGTAGTTCGTATCGTTCTGAAGTTACATGGACACACTCCTACTACGGTAGGGGAGAGGTCCGTTGAAGTAAGACGTAACCGTTCTGTCAGTCTGGCTGTTGTTAAGCCCGCTGATGATAAAGTTGGACCTGCTGGAAACGGTGGATCCGATGATAGTCGTAAGTCAGTACAAGGTGCAAGAAGTGTAACAAGTGTCGCAACTCAAGGTTCTATAGGTGCGTCTAGCGCAAGCGAAACGGCTGAAGGAACTAAAGTAGTTGAGACAGTTGTAGGTTCTATAGCTGTACCTAATGTCGAAGTTGCAAAAAGTGAAGTTGTAAGCAGTAATCGTTCTGGCGATACCGTAAATGGTAGCGCTCAAGTTGTTAATGTCGAAGGCGCTCGTAAGAGCATCGGCGATAGCAATAAAGTAATACATGGTGTAAGAAGTGTATCAACTGAAGCAACACGAGGTTCTACAGGTGCGTCAAGCGTAAGCGAAGATGCCGGTAGGATCAAACCTGTTGAGACAGTTGCAGGTTCTCAAGGTGTGTTCGCAAGAACATTAACTACGAGAGCCAAAGCTACAACCACCGAGTCGAAAGGCTTAGTGACAGTTCCTGAAGTGCGCAATGTAGTAGAAGAAGGCGCGATCAGGAATCCTCGTATTGTCGAAGCTGTAGAAGTTGTAACTCGCTCTGGCATGATCGCGACAAGCGATGATGCTCTAAATAGCAATACATCTGTAAATGAAGGTGCGATTCGTGCGTCTGTAAATACTGAGGACGCTGTCAATAGAAATGCCCAAGAGCAAATCGTAGGTTCTCGAAGTGTGGCCGCTGATGAAAAGCAAGCCCGCAACGAGAATAAACTCTTTGGCGAAGTTACCTTAAGCAACTCCACTGACGATCAAAGCGCTGATAAGAATGGTGCTAGATCTGATGTTCCCGTAGTCTACCCGCAAGATAATGTTGTTGGTAGATTCATCGCATTAGAAGCTGCAAATAGAAACCACACGAAGAGTTCAACAAGCTCAAATGGGGCCGCTAATCGTGCGCCTGAAACTGGAGCGAGCAGAACTTCGAAGGTGGAAAGTCTGTTTGCCGGTTCTTCTTTTGCGGCCTCAATCTCCAGAATAGTCCCAACATCCACAAACACGACCAGCCTGATGATCATGGCTGGCGCCCTTCTGTCTTTACTCAGCTTACTCAAAAACAAATTCATCAACCAGATACGTGCACAAAACCAAGGAGGTTCACCATGGTATTACATTACCAAGAACTACGTTTCAGCCGTTTCGTCGATATTCCGCGCTGCGATTGCCAAATTGGCACAGCTCGCGACAGCCAAGGCAAAGTCCACATCTTCCTCATCGTCAACCACACAGGTCCTATCTACCGTCGTAATGCCCTTAAGGACAATTACGAACAGCTTAAAGAGCAAGAGTCTGATCATATCCGCTCTCTCGCTGATCGTTCTACCGCTCCCCGCTATAGCGTCAACGTCAACGCTTAGTGTCACTGCTGGATTAGCGGCCATTGAATTGTCAACGGTACTTCTGGCGGCTGTGGGCGTTGGCTTGCTCGCAGCCGTGGTGTGGCTGTTTAATGGCGATGTCTTTGCCAAGATGCGTAAGATTCAAAAACCAATGATCTCAATAATGCTGGCTGTTTACATCCTCGGCTTCGCCAGCGAAGTTGCGGCGCAGACAGCATCAGCAACAATACCGGTTTCGCAGCAACAGGCTGTTCAAGCGGCTCCAGTTGTACCGAACGCAACGATCGAAACTACGCCGACTAATTCCACGCTTACTAACATCCGCTTGGCTGGTCCGATCGCTACAGTCATCAACGATGCGATCGACTCCGGAAAAGTTGCCGCGAGCGTTGATGCAGCAGCCGCTCGAAGAGCTGCTGATGAAATTGACGGTGGAAAAGCCTCTGCAATAGCCGATGCAGCTGGTGCCGGAAGAGCTGCTGCAATAGCTGATGCCGCAAGAGCCGCTGGAAACGTTATTGATAATTCGGATGCAACAACAGCGACAACTGCAACAACGGAAGCTGTGGAAGAAATATCAGGGGGGAGAGCAACAACAGTATCTCCGCTGTTGAATGTTTTAAGAGAACAGGCTCTTTTACTTCCCAATGGTGAATTCGGCGATTACCGAAATCATGGATCTCATTATCATGAAGGTGTTGACGTGGCCGCTGTGATTGGCGCTGAGATTGTGGCTCCGTTTGAAGGTAAAATTACGGTAGCTAGCGAGAATGTTAAGGGTTATGGAACCGTCGTTTATATGGAAAACGGAGACAACGGATCTAAGATTGAATTAAGATTCGCCCACCTTTCCAAAATTGATGAAAAGATTAAAATCGGAACGAAGGTAACCAAGGGTCAAGTCATCGGCTTGGCCGGCACAACCGGCAACGCCGTCGGCGAAAATCCGCATGTTCACTTTGAAGTTCGCATCAACAATGAAGTTGTTAATCCGGCTGTTGTCTTAGCCAAGGCCTATTTAAGAACGCAGCCAACAACGAACAAAGGCCTCGTTGCCCTTTCAACTATCAGCCTCGAAGATGTTAAAGATTTAGCCGGCATAGGCGATATCAAGTCGTTGTTTGCTCATGTACCGTCAGCAATGCAGGCCGATATCATTAAGGCCATCACCGAAACTTATGAAACCCGTAAGGGAACCATTGATTTGTACTTTGCCAATATTAATGATTTCGCCCGCTTCACCCGCGCCATGATTCAGCAGGAAAGCGGATTTAATCCCAATGCGGTTAGCTCTGCAAAAGCCAAGGGCTTAATGCAGGCTATGGACGCAACCTGGAAGCGCAATAATGAAATCCATGGCTTTGATTGGACGGCAGAAGATGTCTTAAATCCATATAAGAACGTCCGCGGTATGACCACGCACGTTGTTGATTTACTCGAACAATTTAACAGCAAGGATTTAGTTCTGGCTGCCTACAACGCCGGCCCGGGTGCGGTTAATCGATATAAAGGAATTCCTCCGTATAACGAAACACGCGGTTATGTTAATAGCATCCTGGCCATGTACGGCGGTAGTAAGGCCAGCTTCAGCTACGCCAGCACGACCAGCTCCAGCTTCGCCAGAACGGTCAGCCTAGACAGCATGGCTAAGGAAACATCGGAGGAAGATAACTTTAACTTTAATCAATTACAGGCATCCAGATTATCTAATATTGAACAGATCAAGTTGGCATTAGCGGAAAATGGTTCCAATGCTGTTTCATTAGTCGGCATCTTCCCGATAACAGAAGCTACCGCGACACCGGTTATCAGCGATCGTTTTGAAGTCAACAAAGATGAAGAATTCGCCATAGCCTATAAGGATGGCGAAGGCAAAATTAATTATTTAACCGTCGGCGGCGTTTCTAACGAACCTCCGGCTTATGCTGACAAGCAAGCCGCAGCCGTTTTAGCCGCTTTAAATGCTGACGTCCCGAACGCTGTCGTCGTCTATGTCAGCCAGGACGCTGTTGTTCAGCCTAACTTTGATAATAAATTCTATAAAGTCTTACGCGCATACGAACAGAAAATCTTAGGTTGGAAGGCCAACAGCATGAGATTTATCATGCCTTCACAGACCCCGGCATACTTAATAGCACAAGATAACAAATTGACCGCCGGCGCTTACTTCGGCGCGGCTCTCAAAGGCCCGTGGCAATTCACTCCCGAACAGGTTGTGGTTGAAAATAGAGGCCTTGAGATGCAATTTACCAGCCCGCAATACATTCCTGTCACGCCGTTATTAGATGGTAAGGTCGAAAGCATTGAACCAGACGAAAACAACAATTTCACCCTCGTAACTTCCGCAGTCGTGGGTGACACCAAGATTCAGTTGACCTATAAAGGTTTGAACGCGATTGTCGAAGATGAAGTTATTAAAGATGCGGAAGTTAAGGGAGAAAAGATTATCGGTTCAACCAGAAACATGGTTGTTGAGATGGCCACCATCAGCGCTGAAGGCGTTAAAATTGCCATGCCGTTCGCGGTTGTTGAAAATCAGAGCGATGCCATCCGCAAAGTAATCGATGACGTTCAGGCCCGCATCCAGACCAAATTGGTCAATCCTGTTCAGGGCGATGTGCTCAAAGGACAGCAAGCAAGTATTCTAGTCGCTATCAAAGAACAGGAAGCTAATATTGCCGCCGGTAAGGCTTCGATTGAGCAAATCAAAGCAATGGCGCAAGTCAATGACGTTCAATATAAAAATCAACAGATGCAAGCCATGGAAGGGTTTGTCTTTGCCAATGCCGAAATGTTCTCGACCGATCCTCGCAGGATGGTTGAGTCATTAAGAACGATGTTCGGTGAAATAAAAGGCTTCAAGAAGGATGGTAAAACTATTGAAGTCAACATCGGCATCAACTGGAAGCCGACGGACGCGCTTATTAACCAAACTTTTGCCAACGTCGGCACGTTGCCCATTTCTGTTATCGTTCGCTTCGACAATCAATATAGCGGTGTCTTAAATATCGTTCAGCGTTTAATGCTTAATCCGAAAGAATTAGCCAAATTAACCGGTCCTCAATTGGCCTTAGCTTATGTCTTCTATGCTCAGGCCTTGGCAGAAACGTACAACGCCATGGCGATTAATTATATCGGCGCTAAAGAAAACGGTGTTTATTATGAAGGGTCAAGTTTGGCCATGAAGTTCTTGCCGATCAATTTAGAATGGGCTCAAGGCAACATGCGTTTGGAAGACACGAAAAGAACATTATTAGATGATATTTTCAACCTTAGCCCGGGCAAAGATCATGTGGCTGATTTGCAATTCAAAGAAGAACGCCGCGCCGCGCTTGTGAAGCTTCAGTGGATTGATTGGCCTTTGGACGCGATTAACGAATTTCTCATGAAGCCGATCAAGGATATTGTTGGTATTGACGTCGCATCCGATAAAACTCCGATCTGGAAACAGGGCGCTGGCCGCGAATATGGTGCTCGTGAAAAGCTCTTTTCGTTAAACCAGTTATCGAATCAGGATCCGATGATCAAGTTTGTTCTCAAAAGAACAGCCACGCTTATAGACGCTGACGGCAAGGAAATTCCGGCTGACAAATATATACGCGGCTTTAGATATGACACGCGCAAGATCGTCGCCTCCGGCGGAAAAGAAGGTATCACTGAATATTTCCGTCGAGTCATCATGTCGGATGAAGAAAAAGAATTCGGTGTCGGCCAATACATGGTCTTGCCTTCCATCGCTGATTTAAGCAAGGCTGAACGCTTGAGCATGGTTCTTAACGGCGTTGATAAAGATGGCAACAAAATCCTCGGCGCTGGCATTGACTTCTTTACCGGCGATGTTATCGATATCTACACAAAGGCTCTCCCGGCGATGATTAAGGCGCAGTTACCGAAGTTTGAAAACGGCTTCTTAAAGCCGGGCGAATTAGATGAGGTCGGAGTGGATGCTAATCGAGTCTTAGCTAATCGTTTACCGAAAGATATCTTTAATCAACCGATCGTTATTTACAGTCTTCCGACCATCGTCCAAAGTTTCTGGTTTAACACCAAGGCCGAGGAAGGCGTACAGGGCCAGATGATCGTTTTAAGAAAATTAGAACAGCCTGCCCAAGATCGCAAGGCGATCTACGTATTTGACAGCCTTCAGCCGGTTGGCGTTACCGATGTTGTGCCAGCAACGACACCGCTTGTTTCGGGCAAAGGCAAAGATCCTAAAGGCAATGAATTTACTTACAAAAGTTATGCACTGTTTGGATTGTTAAATCAAAACCTTCTGCCGGAAGGCTTGCCGGTTGTGAAGTTGGGCGACGACAGAATCGGCTTCTATGTTGCCAAGCCGAATCAAAATGAAATTCCAGTAATCAGATATAACGGTCCGCGCTATTCAACAATGATTACAGATCCGAAGATTTTTGTTCCGACAGAACCGTTGAAACCAGGTGTTAAGTTAACCAAACAATGGATATTCGACGGAAAAGTATTCAGCACGGGAACACCAATTGAAACCAAAGAAGGCGATCTGCCGACCATGGTTTCTAAGTACGGCTCCGACCTTGATCCGACCAAGAACGAAGTCGCAGTCGTCGAATACGGCATCAACAATAACTTTATGCAGATATTGACGGGTTCATTCAATGGCAAACCGGTACGCGCCATGATGATTACCAAGGACGGCATTGTGCCGGTTACCGATGAAAATGTTTCCTTCAACGCCAAGTTAACTAACTTAGATTACATCCGCGCCGCCAACGGCCAGATGATTGGTGTTGTCCGCGGCCTGCAATCCGTAGACGGTGGTTTGGAAGGCCTGTTAAAAACTAATGACGTTCAATTAAGAGGCATCATCGAGCGCGCCAAGGTTGATCAGCTGATCAATGATGTCGTCACGTTACGCAATAACTTAACAGCTAAACAAGCTGGGTTAAAAGTTAAGGATGAGAAATTAGAAAAGATGATTCGCGCTTTGGATGAATCGCAGGAACGTTTGAAACATCAGAACGAAATGACCAACTTTGAAGCCGGCAACGCGGCCTTACGTTCTATTGCTGATGCCATAACCAAGATGGATAACTTCTTACCGCTGTTAGCCCGCATGACCGCTGAAGGCGTTCTTGATCAGATCATTGAAGATGCCCATAAGACCAACGATCCGGGTGGGGCTATCAGCCGCTGGTTAAACAACCGCAGTACCTTTATCAGCCCGATCTTCGACGCTAAGGCCAGCCAGTTCTTAGCTGATCAAATTGCCAAAGGAAACTTAAATGTTCGCGAACTTAATGAATATTTAGCAACCCGTCCGATTGTGACCTTGGGAGATTATCGTTATGGCCAGAATCTTAATGCTCATTTAGCCGGCATCCAGACCCAGTTAGCCGACGTTGCCACTAACACAGCAGTCAATGCCGATTTAAGAGCTGGTTACAATGCCTCGTTAAAGGCTCAGGCCGGCGGCACGTTGACACCAGCAGAATCAGCCAGCCTCTCGCAGTGGAGAAATTTTGAACAGAATGTTTACATGAGCCCAGAAGAAATGACTAACGCGGCTAATTATTTCCGCAACGGCACGCTTTTGACAGAGTTGAACAACGGCATTATCGAAACGCAGAAATTAATTAACAGCACGCCGGCCGGCATTCTGCGCGATTTCTTAACACGCGATTTGGCTGTTCAGAATGAACGCGTGGCTTATGAGTCACAGAGCTATCAATATTATTTAGCTCAAACCATGCCTCGCGATGCTCTGGGACGTTTCAATATTAACGGAGTCTGGCAATCACCAGTTGAGATTCTCGCCCAGCGTGAGGCATTAACTGCCCAGAATCAAGCGCTTCTGTTAGACAGCCAGGCGCTCTTGAATTATTCCAAGACGCAGACCATCAGGGATTGGAGCAAAGGCGTACCGATTTATAACGAAGCCGATCGCAATACGAATTTAGGTTACTTAACCGTTAACCGTCCGCAAGAAATTGCCAGAGGTGTTGAGAATTTCAATAACATCATTAACTCCGGCCGCATCAGCACCCAAGATGTCACAACAACCGACGGCAGAATTATTAATGGTAGAAGCGAGTTTGAACAATACCGTGCTAATCTTACGCGAGAAGATGTACTCAACCGCGGCATTTTGGCTGATGGCATTGCCAAAGACGCGGCCTTTGCCAATGGCACATCCACGGAAACGCCGGAAGATGTTGTCGCCCGCCATGCCCGCGAAGCTCAGCTGTTGAGCGACGTTTATGCCGAACGCGCCCGCATCGTCGGTGATCTTCAGTATTTAACGGCTAATGGAAGATTATTGGATCCGAAGATTCAGGCAGTGATCAACAAAGTCAACGCCATTGAATTAGAACAGGGCTTGAAGCAGTTGAGCGTTGTTCTTAAGACCACGGCCTTTGAACAGAACCCGAACGCCAAGTTAGCCCAGGCCGGTGTGGCGCAAATTGTTAATTTACAGGAAACCATGACGGGCAAACGTGAGATGGAACAAAAGAGAGCCCAACAGAACGCGGAAATCAAGAAGATCTACGAAGAAATTCAGGCAACCACGAAAGACGCAGAAACGATCCAGGCCAGAATATTGGATATCAAGAAAGCCTTAATCGCTCAGATCAACAAAGATATTTCAAATGTTAAAATTCGTCAGGATGCCTTAAGTGAAGTTGAATCTGTTTTTGCCAATATCATTGCGCCGGTGGATACTTCCAGCCGCGTGGGAAGAACGATTTACACAGCGACCGGCGAGCGCGTGGTTATGTTTAATCTGAATGATCCGAAACAGTTCGAGGCGATCGAAGCGATCTACGGCAAGAACGGTTCCAGCCAGATTTTAACCAAGAAATTTAAAGAATTACGCGTGCGATATGGCGCGATCACCCCGGATTTTGAAGGCGCCAAGGCCTACCGCTTCTTTACCTTAGGCGGCGATACCGGCGACAAGCGCTTTATGAACCGTATTGAAACCGGCTTAATGCAGTCGAGCGGATTTGAACAACAGCCATTCGGTAAAGATGCCAACGGAGAGCTCACCGTCGATAAGAACGCCGGCCGCATGGTTACAGCTAATAGCTATGTGGTCTTTGACACCTTTGGTTATAACAGCGAAACGGGCGATTTGTTTATCGGCGTCAACGGTTCATTAACTCAGAGCATGACCGGCGATAACCGTCAGGTCCGTTCATTGAGCAGCGTTATCGATCAGAAAATTTCTGAATCCAACCGCATCATCGTGAAGGTTGGTGTTGCGCAATCGAGCGGCACCGGTTCAACCGAAACAACATTACAGGATGCCTTAACCGGCGCCAATTTCGGAACGTTAAAGACTACGGTTGATTCCAATGAAACCGTCAGCTTCCAGCAGATTACTTTGAAACACAAGGTCAACGAGCAGATGAACGTCTTTATCTCTGCTAACCATGAAGACGTTCATTTCCATGAGATCTTTGGTCGCGAACAGAATAACTTCTTCTCTCTCGGCGGAAACTACAAGGCTGATGTTGCTGGCAATAAAGTGGTTTTCAACGCCGAAGCTGCCCCGAACCGTGGCACTGTTGGTGTGATCCTCAACGACAAGTTGGGTATCAACTACCGCAATGTCAACGGCATGGAAAGTTATTCAGGCAGTTATCGGATTAATGAAAATATCGTGGTCAATGCCGGCCAGGACAGCCGCGGCAATTTCAATTACGGATTCAGGGCTTCTACTGGTCCGGTCAACGTATTTACTCAGACGAATCCGCAGGGCTTGGGCGGTGGAATCGGAATGAACTTTAACATTGCCGAACCCAAAGACAGAAAATTAGAAGGACGCAAGGCTGATTATAGTGAAGATGCCAACAACGCTTACATCGCTCCGATTGTCAGCGGCAAAGCCGGACGCACCGATTTAGTCATGACGCTCGAAGGCGCGACACAGGCGGAATTTTATCGCGCCCGCATGGATCTTGGCCGTAACGGCGAGATATTTGTTTATTCACCGGCGGAGATTCAGGCTCGCATTGATGCCTTGACATCATCAGCCGCTATCCTTCACCGCTTCGATGCGCCGATAGGCGAAAAGGCTTATGCCACGATCAGCGCCGGAGAATTTGCCAGCCTGACCAATCCTAAGGCTCTTAAAATACAGGAAGCTCAATATATCTCGTTAGACGACGCCAGGGGCGTTATCTTCGGCAATAAATATGTTGGTTTCCATATCCAGATTCCAGATCAGAAGGGTGTTCTCTTCAGCCAGGCGATTACACCGAACACGTTGGTTATTTTACCTAAAGATACCAAGGGTACGGATTATGTAAGCAGTTCACCGGTGATTGTTGAATTAACGTCGTCCACTCTCGGAGCCAAATTGGAAGAATTGAAAGTCCAGGAGGCTGTCAAAAAATCCAAGGATGGCCAATACGAAGCCTTACGTCAGACCAAAACTGTTACCAGTAATCAGAATGCGCCTGTTGCCTTCATGCTCAAGGTCAAGAGCGGGGAAGAAGAAAAGGCCACAACAGAAAATATGTGGATGGATTTTGTTACCCTCGCCGAGTACAAAGCGTGGGTCAACAGAGCCAATGGCCCGACGCAGACGCATTTACATGATGCGAAAAAGGGATATGCCTACTACGTTGATCTCAACAAGAACGGCCGTCCGGATGCTGACAAGTTTGAAAAGATGACGATTGTCTATCGCACCAGCAACAATGACACAGTTTTATTCGGCCGCGGTTACAACAAACTCATGGTTTCTGTTATCCCTGTCAGCTATGTAAAACCGGCTAAGTTTTATGGGATTGATCAGCAGGAGGTTATCTCCGATACTGCCAAGGCTGTATTGAATCAATATTGGTCAACTCGTTGGTTGGTCAACATGAAAGACTCCAACAAAAGCAGCCAGGTTTATACTCTCAAAGAATTGATCGAAGAGCTGACTGCCATCAACAGCAAAGAATATCGTTCAGGTATCCGTGAAGTTGTCCAGCGCAACGCCGATGATGAAACAATCCAGCGTATGTATATTGCCGACAAGGTTGGTGATATTGAAATCGAAGACATAAAGAACAATAAAATTTATGGCATCGACGCCGACTACAACAGAGCGGCTACTCCGAAAGCAACCACGACAGTTAAGGTGGACAGCTTTAATGTCGCGGATAAAAATCTTCTAGTTGTCGAACGCCGTTCCTCCCCGAGCGGAAGCTATGAAGGCCTATTTGGTGTCGATGCAGAAGGAACATATTTGCACTTCTATTTTGCTCCCAAGAAGCTGATGAACGAGAATAAAGTCCAGGGTAAGGTTGTTATCGGCTATGCCGATAAACAAGAACAGGAAAGCCGTCCGATCTATTATTACAACTATGTTGACGGCAAATATACGTTATTAGATCGTGAAGGTAATGTTGTAGTTGGCAATCCGACTGACAAAGATGTCATGGCCAAGTCAACTGTCGGATATGCCAGGCCGGCTCAATATACCTTGAATAATGTTGCTCAATTCAGCGAAATAAGAGACTTCTTATCAGGCGCCGATGTGATCTTTGCAGATGAAACAGATCATACAGGAAAGATCATTCGGTCATTTATCATTAATCGTAACGATAACAAGGTCATTGGCCAGATTGACGCCATGCCGGAAGACTCTTCTTTATACTTGATCGAATTTAAACTCAAGGCTGACGGGGAAGTCAGCACTGATCCCGCTCGCCTTACATATGTTGCCAACAAAACCGGCAATGTTTTCTCAATCGAAAAGAAGATGATCATTTCAACGAATATCGAGTCATTGCCCACGTTTGACGCATTGTATGCAGACGTGTTAAAGACACCAGGCGCATTCAAAACCGAGATCGTGAAGAATTTGTTGAAAGCAAAATTAACGCAGGCTGTTCAAAACATCGCTAACCAGGTTGTGGATGTAAAAGGGAATGATACAAACACCTTCGGTAAATTTACATTTATTAAGGCGACCACACAATATACCGAAGACGGCACACGAAGCTTCTACCGTATTAAAGAAGATCCTCTTGCCCGCATCATTGTGTTCGTGACAAGCAATGAAGAACCCAACGTCATTGTTAACGTTGAATCACCAGAGCAGACTGCCGAGTACGCTGTAGAATTTACACAATTAGGCACGGTCAACGAATTAAAAACAACACGTGAATATTTAACGCCTCAGGATGTTCTGGATATGACTCTTCCGAAGAATGGCAAGATTCAAGAAGAATTAAAGAACAATAAAGATATAGCATCCTTGTTCAAGCAACAATATTTGGTAGAAATTAAGCAGAAGATGCTTATTGATAATAATGGTAATCCAGTTAATAACGTTCCGATTATCACCAGATATCTTGGTGTCAACGATCCTTTGTCCCGCGATTACGTCAAGATTGACCGCGGTGATGTTCGTTTCATGAAATATTTTATTCAGGCTGGTCTTCCTACGGGCATCTCCGCAGGTGAGATTGCTATTTCACCGATAGCCAATATCTATAAACGTGAAACAGTCTTTATCGAGCATGACCAAGATAATACAAGTTATGTATACAAGGTTGTTCAGGAAAATAGGGATGGGGTTGAAGTTCATCAGGACACCAGGGTTGTTTACAATTATAAAATAGACGTTGTTAAAGAAATATATTTGGATGAAGACCGCATCTTATATTCCCGCGGCGGCATGCCGACGTATGTCACCAAGATTAGCGCGCATGCTAAGAATACGCCATTAGCCAGCTTGCCTGAAACGTTGTTTAATCATTTCAGCTCCAAGATTGTAACAACTGATAAAGGAACCTTCCGCGTGGTTTCTGATGTTCCGGATTATGCCGATATCGACAGAATTAATCATCGCATATTTGACATGGAAGGTAAGCTCATAGCCGTCATTAAGGTTGAAAATAATGACGCAAAAAGAGGTTGGTCACAAAAGTACTATACGGCAATTGGCCTGATAGAGGGCGATGCCGTTACAGTGAACGTTGATGACCGTTCCTGGATAGATCTTTTTGTCAATTCATTCCCTGGCCGCGTGGCAAATTCGTTGGGTATTGAATTCTGGTCGCAGCCTAACGGGCTTTCCAAAGACCAGCTTTTTGAGATCTTGAATGCCACAGGAACCCCGATCCCGCAGTTTGATATTCCGCAAGAATTGAATAAGAACGTCTATAGCGAACCTGTCAGCCAGAATATGGTGTGGGTCATCGGTGGTCTGGGCATGTTGATGATAATGTTTTTGACCCTCATGACTGGAATCAGCAACATTTGGGGATACCGTTCATTGCGCCGATGGATTACTCGAAAATTCGGTACTGTTAACGTAAATCACGCAATGGTAAGTGATATTAGTCGTATTCTTGAGAAACAAGCAGGCATGAGCGTTGAAACAGCGAAACAGTTAGCCGATAAACTTGTGGCTCGCGAAGTCTTAGGCGGTATTTTTGTCGCCGGCAAACGTCCTGAAGTTGAGCATCTCTTTGAAACCACCTTGGGTGCATTCGAGTTGGAAGAAAAGAACAAGGACAGCTTCTATAACTTTAAACGTGCTTATTCATTTGATATGAAGGTTGCCGTTTTAAGAACCTATCTGGATGTTGAGCACAAAGAAAGAACATTGACAGAAGCCGAATACACAAGATTAGATAGTGTCTTAAATGCATTCATAAAAGAAGTTGAAAAAGACGGATCATTGAAGAGAATGGAAAAACGTCTTGATGGACGTGTAGTCAGAGATCGTTTGGCCGAAGAAGGATTTAGTGACGAAGAAATCAAAGTCATCGTAACCGCATTCGAGAATGGACGATTGTCCTTCAACGAAGTCCATGAAAATTATTATGATAATCAGAAGGTTGAATTCGATACAAATCGTAACGAACAGTTATTAGAACAGATCCAGAAGATGGCTAATAATGGCGTTGCTGAAGCCGTGACAATCATGTATCTCTTGGGCGCTGTCAATCTCGAAGGCCATCAAGCCAACGAATTTTTGAATGCCAATTTGGGAACGGCACTCAAGGTTCGCGCTAAATATATTAGTGATAGACAGAAATATACTGGTGAACAGAAGGCAACCAATGATACCAATATCCTCCAGGCCGTCGTTCTTAATGAGTTAAGAAAGAGCATTGAAATCGCCCTTGAAAAGAAAGCTATCACCGATCGTGACTTGTTGAATAAGCTTATGACACCGGAAGCCCGCTTGGCTGTTGAATTGCTCAAGAAAGACGACCGATTTGCTTCTCGCTTGGCCGGGTTCACAAACTTCAAACAAGATGTCATCAACTATGTCCGAAATGAAGTTTTGACGGTCATGATTGACACCGTGTTGGCCAAGCATGGATTTGGCATCAACTTCGCCGAGAAGAAGGCGTTGTTCGATCAGCAGGTCATTGCTGAATTGATGTTCTATGTCTCCTTAAGACCTTCCCGGTTACCGACGTTTACAAACGGCGAGATCAACGCGGCTGACATGAAGCTGACTGTTAATCCTTATGCCGCCTTGAAGACCTCAGAACCGGTCTCCTACGAAGAATACATCGTGTTCAAGTATCTGCAAGCTCCGAAAGAACAGACAAACAACATATCCTTCGGTGGTGATTCCATTATCTTTACTCAGGTCTTGTTCTTCACCGCATATTTAATCCATAACCGCGATTATGTTTATACGAAGCCAACAGACACAAATAATTATCATGAATTCATCAAGAACAACCGCCTCTATTGGCGCTATGTATTCTTCATGAACAACCACAAGAAGCTGGCTGAAGGCGGTAACGGTGCTTATGAATACATCACCAAGGGTATCAACGGTCGTCAGCCGGAATTGAATTTGAGTGAAACGTTATATGACGAAAATATGACACTCGTCTTCGCCGACTTCACGAGACGCATGAGAGCTGAAGAAGTCAGCTCTAGCGACACTATTTCCTATAATGGCGTTGTATTCGAGAAATATGACGAAATGCTCAAGGCCGCTTACGGTGCCGAAGCCTCCAAAGAAGCAGTTGCCGCAGTCATGGCCCAGAAAGCCAAGGACATCTGGGGTGTTATGAAGGATCACAAGAATGCCGACACCTTCGGTGCTTATTTCAGAAACGAAATGCTACCGATCTTCAGACCGTTTAGAGAACAGTTAAGCCAGATCGTTCAAGACCGCTCACCGTACGCCAAGAAAGTTGAAGATCAGAAGCTTAAGAATAAAGGCTGGTGGAGCTTCATGCGATGGAACGTGTTTGGGTTATTCTTTGGCGGGTTAGCGAAATTTGAAGAGAACAATCCATTTGGACGTAAGTATCAGACCACATTAGAAGATATTTTAGGTATCCGTTCCATCAAGGTTCGCGCTCTGGTCTACGGCTTGATGGCGACAGGTTTAGTTTCCTCAGTGGTATCTTTGATCTTGACCGCTCAAGTCGGATTGTTTGTGTTCTTGGCGACGATGTCATTAATCACAATTCCGGTATTGTTCGCCTATATGCCGGTCAGAGGCGAGAAGGCATTGTGGGCAACGGTTGGCGGTGCATTTGCAACCCTGATGGGTGGCATGTCCTGGTTAGTCTTCGGCAAATGGTATTCAGTTGTCTGGGCGAGCGCAGGCGCGGTCAATACAGGCATATTGTTATTGTTGTTGTCGGTCGTGAGCATGTTATCCGTCATCCAGGTGTTACGCACGGCTAAGGCGTATTACAACTATCGCAATAACCTCTGGAGCAAGAATGCTCGTGGACGCGCGAATATCTTTACATCAATCTTCCGCTTCTTCCCCTCCAACAATCAGTATTTCAAGGCTTTAAACAATGAGTATCGCCAGGCTGAAGATAATTATGGTTACATTATGCCCAACAATGTTCTGTTCGTAGAACACATCAGAAGCCTGGCAACAGAATTAAGACGTATGTACCGCATCTCCGATGTTGAAGTTACCGCCTTGGTCAAGGCCGCTTACACGGGCGAGAAATTCCCTGAATTGGCCGGCGAACAGGCCCGTGAATATCTCTATATGAACATGATGTCACCGGCTTACCGCCGTACACCGGTCGACACCTATGCACGTCATAAACAGATGGGCACCCACGTACAGTCCTACAACGAAATCGTAGGACATCAGATGGAAGAATACATCCGCCAGGGAACCATGTCGCTCATGCTCAGCAGAAAAGATATCCGCGCTCTTGGAAAGGTAATTAACACGTACCTGAAAGCAAAAGGCTTTAACTGGTATACAAGATTCGAATTAACCGGAAACATAATTTCCGATATCAAGAGCGCCGAGACATTTACCGTCAAGACTATCGGGGCTGCAATTGAAAAAGCTTGGAAAAAACGTATTGACGATAATCAGAAATTAAAAGAAGAAGACCGTCGGGAAATCCCAGCGGTTGATATGGAGCTTATTAATAATGTATCCAACTTTATAAGCGAAATTCATAAAAATCAAAAGGGTGGTGTTGAAGCGAACATGTTCGGATACCTGGTCCGTACACATCCTGTTGAATATGCCAACGCCTTGGCCGAATTGGAACGCCGCGGTCATGCCGGCTTGGCCGCAGAATTGAAGGGTGCCAATGAACGCACAGACTTCTTGGCCATCTTTAACAATTACACGGAAGCTTATGCCGACGCCGCCGAGATCTTCGGTATCGTCCTCGACGAACTCGACGCCGCCAACATGGCCGTCTTAAGCGGATTCGCTAAAGACGTCATCGCCGTCCACTTATCTGCTGCTTACAACATGGGCGACATCGATTATCGTCATGCCGTTCAGTTAGCCGATGAACAGTTCGGTTCTGTCCAGTTGGCCTTCGACGCCTGGTCAGCCAACATCGCAGCGATCGAAACAGCCAGCAACAATGGAAACAGAGACGCCAAGCTGATGAAGGTCTTGGTTGAGAGATTTGAAACGTTCAGGAAATTGTCCGAGTTGAAGATCTTCCAGATGTTGCAGATGACCGCGATGTGGCAGAATGCCAATCCGCAAAACAGCACGATCCGTCGTCTGAAGACGCCGGTGGTTGTCAACGGAACAACATTGATCTGGGGCGTCCTGCCGGTCGCCAATTTCGCTGCCAAGGGCATGGATGCGGCCAACGCCGGCACCATCTACAACGCGTTCTATAACTTCTTGAACAACAGATATGGCGCCGAAGAATTCGCCCAGCGTCTGGTCGCTGTCGACGGTGAGAAGGCTGCTCGCTTCTTGTTCGAATCCACCGATGAATTCGCCACCGTTATGTTGGAATTCCGTAGAGCCGAATACGCTCACTTCATGGCCGCCGATTACTCCAAGGCCAAGGACTTCAAGGAAATGATCGACTTCGCCAACGTCTTTACAACCGCTCATAAGTCAAACGCTCACATCCCGATCTACGCCGGTGATGAAATCATCTCCACCTTGAAGAACGGCGCCGTTGCGATGAACGTCTGGTTAAACGGTTCATTAACGGCCAACCAGGACGCTTTAGTCCGCGTCATGCCCGGTTCCAATCCGTACAGACTCAACACCGCCGCTCAGATGGGACGCAATCCTGAATTTGTCGTCACCAACCCGGCATTCCTGGTATGGGGCGCAAGCACGAATGCCTATCCGGGACGCCGCATTTATAAAATGATGCAGCAAACATTTACGCAAGTAGCTCAGGTAGGGTTCCAGGATCTGGCATTGTTCTATGGTAAAGGTATCATCAACCCGGCTTCCGGCGACACCTTGTTGTCAACACCGGTTGAAGACTCCGGCGCTCTCATGATCCAGAAGAATATGGAACCGGAAGCGCTCGCAACAAGCGAAGGTTATTTTGTTTGGGAATGGTCACGTCCTTCCTTGCATGCTGAATCTATTTACGGAACAGAAAGCCGCTATACATTTAACGTAGCTAACTTGATATCACCGACAGCGATGTTTGAAACTTTCTTGAACAAATTTGTCGGCGCTGATTTCAAATTGAACATATTGCAAAACGCGTTCCATTATTTGTCATCTATGTTCGCGGTTGTGATTTTAATTGCGTTGCCATTCTTACAGCCATTTAGCGGATTTGCGTATCTTAAACCAGTTTTAGCCTTCCTTTCGTTAACAGTGATCATGATGAATTCGGTCAGTTTATATAATTTATTAAGACATTTGTTTATTACGGGTAGTCTAGTGCAGGCCTTGTGGAGATTTGCTAAAGATACAGTTCAGGCATTCCCGTATACCGTCACAATGATCATTGGGTTCGCTGAAGCCAGCGTTAAAGTTGCCAATGAAATGTTCTCATTCGTTCCGACTTTGAAACAGCCGTTATTCGGTGTTCAAGATCGCCGTACACGATTTATAGACTTCAGGTTGCTCAAGTTCGGCGCTAACTTAGGCGGCACAATCAAGACAGTGTTTGTTGGTATCGGCGCATTATTGACCACAGTCGGCGTGATTGGTGGAATCGGTTGGTTGTTAAGACCGTTCTACGCCAGTCTTCATACCGCAACCGTAATAGCCGATTTTGGTTGGATCGCCGGGTATTCCATCATCGGTGCTGTAGGTAGCTTCGGTCTTGCCGCAATGATTAAACATATGAACAACAGTAATAAAGAATCTAAAGGTATTCCGGTTTCAGGCATCGTTTCTCTGCTCGCGATTGTAGGATTTGCCTTCTCGGCCATCTTCTCCACCATGATTGGTATGTTATTCGCGATCCCATATTTATTAGGTGTCATTGCACCTTTGACCGGAACCCATGTCTTTGATACTTATGTTAAGACTGATAAAGATGGTAAGCGCTTGTTGAGTGGATGGAAGATGACCGAAATGTTTGGTAGAGCATGGGCGGTTGTCGTGTGGTTTTCTGCCTTGTCGTTGTTAATGGCTAGCGTTGTATTAGGACCTATCTTGGTCGAATATGCGACATTTGTTATGGTCATTAATTGGGTGTCAACATTCACCTTGGTCGGCGTTGGATATTTTGCCTTCGAAAATGTTCTGATCATGTTGGGTTGGAATATCATGTTCATCTCCAGGATGATTAAAGAGATGATACAGGGAGCTCGTCTAAAGAAAGTAGCAGAACAGCCAGCTACAAAGCAAAACAATAATCCAACAGCAAATCAACCTGCATCAAAAGATACTAATCCTGCTAAAGGTAAAGTTTTGGAAGGTTCTGTGGTGGTTTATGGAGCCATGTTTGCAGTTGGGATTGTAGCTCAAGTATTAGCTGATGGTGTGACTTTTGGAATAGCTCATCCTGCTGTTTCATTGGGTGCTGGAATAGCTTTAGGTGTGTTAAGTATAGTGGGAATTCGCAAATACATTGCCTCCAAGCAGAATTCTGAAAATAATAAAGATGAGATCATCCGCCGTGAACAATCTCGCCTTGATACGATCAAGGAAGCTTTAAGAAGATTAGCCAGAAAATTCGCCTTTAGCCCGACGGTTTCCGGTGGTTCTGGTGCTTATGGTGTCGGCCAATCCACAGAAATAGTTAACGTAGCCCTCCAAGATGTCATGGCCGAGAAAGACAGTACTCCGTACTCAGTACTGGGTACTGTCTCAGAAACACCCGTCGGCGCTAGCTTGGTTATCAGCGCCAACAGCAAAGTTAATTTGAACGATCCGGTTTGGGTTGCTTATATGCAGAAGAAGGCGGCTGAAAAGACGACAGTAGTTGATCTGCAAAACGTCATGGCCGATGACACAGTAATTAGCGCCCCAGTACCCAGCACCCAGAACGCAGAACCCAGAACACAGAACACAGTACCAGAAGTCAGTATTAACGCAGAAGCACCCAGCGCCCAGAACGCAGCATCCGACGCCGCGCGCCCAACGCTCAATGAAGCCGAAGAATATCTCCGGGAATTATTAAACGTAAATAACAGCTATGAAATCTTACGTGATTCATTCAAAGATGAAGTCGTTGAGGCTCTCTATGAAGACCGTGCTTTAATGCCGGTTTTCTTGGTTGCTCTCACAGAAGAAAATAACGAGATCGGGCCATGGCAAGAGGTAGATGAGGAAGTTCTAAACGCGATCGGCGGGATAAATGTCTTGAACGATCATCAAGGATTCTTAGTGGGGCACATGGTGCGCGCTGCTGCCGAAAAACTCAAAGGCCGGAAGATCATTGTTGGTGTTTCAGATCAAAGCTATAAAGTTAACCTCCAATTTGAAAGATCCAATGGGCGTCAAGTGTATTTCCCGCTGTCCGACGGCACTTGGTTAGGCCTTAAAGGAGCTGGGAAAATTCAAGACGACGACATGCACATGGGTGATGTCATTAAAGATATGCTTACCTGGTATTATCCAGGCCAAGGAGGATTGGCCGATATTTCTGAAGCATCGCATGCGGTGTTTGCCCGGAAAACTTTAGGGAATATTCAAAATTGGTCTGGAATCCAATTCATTGGTTATTCGGAATTGAGAGTGATTCCAAATGGCGATGGAACATATACTCAAGTTGAGAATCTAGACGATAGGCCGGTTCTCATTGCAAACCGCGTCTTAACGCCGCATCGTTTGAATAATTTGCCGTTGTTGCTTTCGAAAGAATTTGATCTGTCTGGTTATCTGCGAAGATTCTCGGTTGCGATGAAGGCTTTCGGACTGCCGGGAATCGTTACGATTTCTGATATGTATAGAAATATTTTGGAGTCAATCGGCCGGAATCTTGCGGTTGAACACAACCACAAATTGGATCGGGGTTCATTCCATACACAAGATATCTTATTGACAGGCCAGGTTGCAGATATAGAACAGCTAAGCATAAAATCACGACGTGAAATTAATAAGTTTAATCCAAGCGTTCAGTTAGATCAGGACGGAGTTGCCAATCTTATATTGGCCGCGGTTCGTATCGCAAAACTTAATTCCAACGGTAATCTGGATATCGAATTGGTAAAAATTGCTGTTGAAGCATATTTGCGCCACGTGGATATGGGCTCATTAGAGTCGTGGGCGAATGTGGATCGCCATTTAGAAGTCGTTTTTGAACATGTTTTAATCGCTCCCTATTCTGATCGACTGTATTTATCTGATCAACTGTATTTAATGGTAAAAACATGGATTGTTAATGAGTTAAGCAGAAGGAATAACCTTAGCGGGGAAACGCGTGATTCAACGATAAAGGCCGAGCAAGATAAAAATAAGAACACAGATTTAAACAGCTTTGCCTGGCCGCTGATGCCTGTCTTGGCGGCGATGAGTGGATATCAATGGGCGGCCGTTGCCGCAGGTATGGCAGGAATCGGCATCCTGACCGTTTGGGCGTTCCGCAAATATTTTGCTTACCTTGAAGGCCGCGAGCATCAAGAAGCACTTGACCGCAATTTCGCAATCAAAGACAGCGATACGCAGAGATTTATCAGCCAAAGTGATGAAGAAATACAAAAAGCGTTTCATCAAAAGGCTCATGATAAACAAAACTCTGCCGATGTCATGGGCGCGATCATTTCATTGCCTGAACTGGAAAAGAGCCTGTATGTCTCGAAGCTTAAAGAAAGTGTTTTAAATATTCTTGATCAGGAAGGGCAAGTTGTTTTCAGAAACTCAAGTCTATTGCATGCCACATTAAGCAGAACAACAAAAGTTCAGGATGGGACAATAACGCTTGATGAAGCTAGTCGAGAAATCATTCGGCATATAAGCGGCATTAAGTCATTTAAATTTGAGATTGTTGGACCGCGTTTGATGCAGGATGGCAGCATCGTTCTCGAGCTAAGGACGGTAAGTGATCAAATTAAAAGGCTGCGAGATGCGTTAGCAATCTTTAATCAAGAATTATCTAATCGATTGGCGGGGCCTTATGTAACGGATATTAATTATATTACCGTTGCCGAAATACGTTCGGCCACGGCAGCACAGTTGCGCGCCTTGCATGAACAGTTTGCGACGATGAGGGCATCAGCGAAGCATCGTCCGGTGGTTCAGGCCATAGAAATCGCGAGCGGAACGTTTGATGTGAAGACAATGCAATTTACTGAGCTGGTGCCGATAAAGACACTAGAAGGCGGATTGTTGACGACCGTCTGGGCGTTCCGCAAATACATCGCTTCCAAAGTTAATTCCGAAAATGAACTTCAGGAAATCAAGCATCGTGAACAAGTAAAGCTCGATTCCGCCCGTGAAGATGCCAAGCAGTTGGCCGAGAAACCGAAGTTTAGCCCGACGGTCTCCGACGGTTCTGGTGCTTATGGTGTTGGCCAATCCACAGAAATAGTTAACGTAGCCCTCGAAGATGTCATGGCTGAGAAACACAGTACTCAGTACCCAGTACCGAGTACTGACGAAACAGACCTTCCCGTCGGCTCAAGCGTTCTTATCAGCGCCAACAGCAAAGTTAATCCGAACGATCCAGTGTGGGCCGCTTATTTGCAAGCCAAAGTTGCCAAGGGTGAAATTAGCCAGGCTGAATTGGATGCCTTGATGGCCGGCGCAAAGACGGATGCAAGCACGACAGTAATTAGTGCCCCAGCACCCAGTACTCAGAACACAGTACTCAGCACCCAGCACCCAGCACCCAGTGCCCAGAACCCAGCACCTCAAGCCAGCGCAAAACAACTCGCTAAATTACTGGCACAAGCCATTAACACTATTGAAAGCACGCAATATAGTTTTCAGACTCTCAGACATCCTGATTCGTCAATTCTTAAAGTATATGTTTACAACAATCAGCCTGAATCTTCTATGGCTGGCACAATGACCATAGTTATTTCTCGAGAGCCAGATCTAGAAGTAAGGTTGTCGGCTATACATAATAATATGGATGGATCAGCGACGGCACCTGATAAAGGCCGGGGCATATTGACCAGCATTCTTCAGACTTTGAATAAAGAAATCAACGAAGATTATAATATTTCAATTTATGAGGTGAGGAACTTCCCAACAATATTAGCATTGGCCAGCCAGCTGTCTGAAAATCAGGATATTACCTTTGAGAATACGAGAGAACTCTTAGCCAAAGCAATTGCTGCTGTTAAGGAAGGTAAAGTTAATATTTCATTAAACAGTGTTGATGATCCATCGGTGTTTGTTAAGACAGCATTGATACGCGCACTTCTGAACTCTCAACATACAGATATTAAATTTAAGGTTGAGCAAAGCGGCCCAAGCGATGTTCTGATTATTCATGGGACATCCAAACGAGATGCTTTCGCCACAAAAGAGAAACTTTCCTCCCCAACCCTCGATGTGGGGATGGTCAAATCTGAGACGGAGAAACCGCTTAATGAGGATTTGATAGAGCCCATCCAAAGACGTGTTTCAAATAAGTGGGCTGTAGTTTTTGCGGGCGGTAATAATTATCGACCGGGCATAGGCGCGGACGTTTATCAGAATTCGTCGGTGGCCCAAGCATTCTATCAGCAATATTTTAAGACCGCGTTCACTTGGAAAAATAGCGGCACGCACATTAAAGATTTGGAACATGTTTTTGATTGGCCGGGCGATTTAAGGCCTCCTTTTGAATATACCGGTCCGTCGTTGATGATGGCGAGTTTGGCTCTTGCTCATCGGTTTAACTTCCGTACTCAAAACAGGCTTGAGCCGGCGATTGTGACAGGCTTGAGCTTGGGCTTTTTCTCGGCAATGGTTTATGCCGGCGTGCTTAGTGTTGCAGACGCGTTAGGGATTGTCAAAAAACGCATTGAATTGAGCCGAAAAATTTTCCCGGCGGGCGAGGTTCGTTTTGTCATGATTAGCGGTATAACTGCTGGTCAAGTGATGAATCAAGCAGTTCGAAACGAGTTTGATGTTGCCATAGCCGTTCAGATTTCAGATAAGAAATTTGTTATTGCCGTGCCGACAGCATTGATTCCATGGGTCCAGAATACGGCCGGGGATATGCTGGCCAAGTCTTCGGTTTTAAACAGCGTCGATATTGTGACCCATCATCCCAAGTTGGGTCAGACCACTGATGAATTGGCAAACTATCTGAAAGAAATTCAATTCTCAGCCCCGAAAAAGATTCTAATATTTAATTCCAACGGACAGCCTTCACCGATGCCGGCAGAGGTTGGGGAAAAAGCTTCGATCGACGCAATCCGTCAGGAAATTATTACCCAATTTATAAAACCTGTCCGCTGGGATTTGGTTCAAGAGACACTGCAGAAATACGGAATCTTGGCTGTTCTTAATTTCGGCGGCAGTACCGGTCTGCGCGGGCCAAGGGCGGTTAATGTCTTTGATTATCAATCCAGCAATCGTGCGGAAATTGAACTTGAGAAGAATGTAAAGGTTCAACAGGTGCTTAATAACGCGCAGACTATTTATGACATGTTGGAAAAGGAATTGGCCAACATCCTGTTGTCAGTTGAAAAGAGAGAATGGAAGAAAGTCGAAGAGATTGCTCATAGCATCATTAATTTTGTACGCGTTATTAATGTTGGTTCGCCTTTGGAAAGAACGCTTCAACAAGGCGGTAAATTTGCCGACACCGACATTCTTAATCCGGCTTCAGCAATCGTTTTTATTGCGTCCGCGCCGGGAATTCATACTCCGACAAGAGTCACAAGTATTGTCGAGAAACTTAAGGTAATTTCCGCGCGGTTGAATGCTTTAGTTCAGTCAGGTGTCGTGGATATCCAAAGTGATGAGAGAGGCGAATATGTTGTATTGCCTTTCGTCAAAGGTGATTTAGACAAGCCGTCCAGTATTGACGCGCAACAAGGTTTTGCCGTCTGGCAGACGATGGCGACGGCAGCGGCGGCCGCCGGCTTTGGCCTGGCAGCCCAAACCGGATTAGTAGAACCGGTAACCGCATTCATGACCGCAGTGTTTGTCGCCGCCGGGGCGTTGACGATTCTGGGATTAAAGAACAGAACATCCAAACGCTTATTTGGAATATCTGCTGCAATCAAACAACGTGCCGGGGCGCTGTTTACACCTGATAACATTCAGAGAATAGTTTCGCAAGCCAGAATAAACGGCGTTATCTCCAACACCAAGCCAATCTTCCCGGCGCCGTTTATGCCGACGGAAGCGTCAAAGAAATATTATGATCTCATTGAGAAACGCGAAGGAACGACGGTTTATATTGTCCTGGATAATGATGGACAGATTATCATCGGGGGGGCAGACGGATTAGTATTAAGCCGTAAGGAACATGCTGTCTTTAACGACATCATATTCCGTTACTATCAAAATAAAGCCCCTCCATCTGACCAGCAGACGCCGGTTAAAATTATTGTCACAACTGATTGGGCCATGACTGAAGGTAGCATCGTCGCTGTCAACGGCAGGAATCTGATTATCCATCTCTATGCGCTGCGGTTTATTCTCAACCAGAGAATGCCGAGCCGTTTCAACAGATTCACTAATGTTTCGGCCGAAGTATCGGTTGGTGCCTATTTGGAAAAAATATTCATGACCTTCTTGGTGAATGTTCTCTTAAATGGACATGAAGATTATCATTTGGCCGGCGACGATGAAAAGACCGCGCGCGTAAAAACGCTGGAATATTTGCATCGCAATTCCAGCGATATCGCAGTGGTGAAGGAAGTTTTAGGCAAGTTCTCTTACGGCATTTCCATCGACGAACAGTTTGGCCGGGATTTGGAAACGATGTTGTTTGTAAGGCCTGCCCGCCTGATCGCTGAAACCTTGCTGGCTCCTGATGAGCTAGAGACCGCCATCATTGCTGGCAATTGGCAGAATGAATTAGGCGTTACACCTTCGACCATGGCCGCCGCATGGCTGGCTTACGCTGATGCCTCTGTGCTGGATAAAAATATCAACAAGGGCGAATTAAGATCGATCAGTAGAGAAATCAGAGACTTTGCCTTAGAGATTCGTCGAGGATTAACCTTCCGCTATCATCCTTCCCATAATTCCCGGGGCAAGTTGTTGGGTGTTCATAGCCTTGGACGCTGGATGATGTATTTCGTGCAGTTTATGAGGGGCAATCCCCAAATGATGCTGGTTTATTTTGCTCATCAATTGGCCAAGGCCGCTGTCATCAAAAATGCTTTGGAATCGGAAAGAAAATATCTGGCATACAGCATGTCCCATCTCTTGGCCTATGTTGCTGAATATCTGGGCAACGTAAAGGTTGCTGTCATCCTGCGCAATGAAGCCTTCAGGCTTGAATCACCGGCCGCTTACAAAAAGACAGAACAACAACGTAACCGAATGACCAGGGGTAAGACAGCTGCGAATTTATCTGATTATCAAACTCGCATGAAGGAATTATTCGAGCAATACTTCCAGTTTCTGGGAATCAATATCAAGGACATCAAACCCCGCGTTAAGGAACTGCATAGCGAATACACCAAAATAGCCCGTCAGAAAGCTATTACTGATCTGTTGGGCTTCATGATTATTGTTGATGACAAGGATGATTTGAAGAAAGCGGTTGAGGCCTTGCTTGATCATAAGGCAGTTAAACAGGATCTCTTCTTAAAGACCGTACGCGGAGGCGGCTATGATTATCACAGCGCCGAGAAATTAGACTATAAATATCACGGCTATGAGGCGCACCAATTCCACTTCCATGACCGCAAAGGTCTGACGTTCGAAATTCAAATGATGGACGCTGATAATTATAAAAAATATACTTCCATGGAACACGCTCATTGGGTTTATGCCGCGAAAAGAAATCCTGTGTTAAGCCGTCAGAAATTAGAAGAAGTGATCCGCTTTGTGCCTCAAGGCAATTTCGAGCAGGATGTTGAGAAAGCCATGAGCTTAATCAAAGATACCAATAAAGTAACGGTATTGGTCATTTTCGAATCCCGCCCGGGCAAGACCGAAGCCATACCGGTCACAATGCCGAGCCATGCGACAGTCGCCGATGTATTGGCTTACTGGAGGATTGATAGGTTGGCGGCAAATTATCGCGCGGTTGAGGCTGTCATACGCGTTGAAGGCACGGAATTAAAGATGGGCAATAATAACCTCTGGCCGTTGAGTGAAATGACAACCATAGAACCCGGACGGGTCATTCAGGTCGTTCGTTATCCAAATGGAATAACGAACTGGCGCAAAGTATTTGATTATTCCAAAACATTGCGCGCCAGGGTTATTGCCAAAGTACAGTTAACCAATAGTACCGGCCGCAAAACTAAACAGGCCAAAACTATTCTTTACCAGAAATTAAGCCAGGACATGCCGATTGTTGACGAGGAAATGTACGAAAAATTCCTGGATCGGCTGATGATTGACCTGGGGTTAAAGAATACGCAAGACTATCCTGAATTATCTATGGCCTATGAATTCGGATTTGTTACTCAGAAGGATATTTTGGCATCGGCCATAAAATATGGACATGAAGTTCTCGACGAAGTATTCGGTACAGAAATGGATGCCGATATCAAACAGATTAAGTTAGAAGCGCTCTTTGGTGTATTTGATAAGGCTCCGGTTAAGACGCTCGAGGATCTTTACGCGTTAGTCGGCATGGGCAAGGTTTCGGCACAAACTTTGAGGGAATGGCATTCCCAGGGTGGATTAACGACGCAATGGCATCTGAGTCAAGATGAAAAATCTATTACTATTATCAGCAGATACAATCGTCCGGCAATCTTGATGGCCATCACCAAAGTTTTGGATATGTTAAATGTCAATATCAAAGATTTCAAATCTGTAACAGATGACCGCTTTGTAACCGTTCTTACCTTCGACCAGATGGATATGGAGACGGCCAGCATTATTTCGGACAAAATCAGCCAAATTCCGTCTATAAAAATGGTTCAGGCAAGAAACGAAAAGAAAGTTTTATTCAGTCAAAATGTTTTAGTTTCAGATGAACCGGGCAGGTTCTACCGAATCTTACGCAGCATATGGGAATTGGAACCGAGGATCGATATCGTTTCTGCCCGCGTTGTAAGATCCATGAAGGGGCGCGGCAATCCGATGGTTGAAATTGCTCTCACCATGAAAGCGCCAATGGAAATCACCAAGCCAATGCTTCAGAAGGCCGTGCGTTCTGTTGCCGACGACCGGTTTAACGAAAATAGTGGCGGAAGTGGTCGTAATCAAGGCGGGTATTCAACACTGCCGATGATGGTATTTATAAGTTCAGCGGTTTTTTCTTTAGCTGTTGTGTACGCGATTGCTACTTCTGTCTGGGCGGGAGAGAGCTCTTTTGTTCAGAGAGCAGTAGATCCTAGCCTTCTTGTAACCATTGGCCTAATAGCTGTCGGATTAGTAGTCGGAGTTGGCATTTTAATTGCACGGGCAATTAAGAAATTCCGCGCCGCGAATATTGCTCAAGCGGCTCGCGCCGAAGCCATGATTGTTCATAACGAAAAATCAATTAAAAAGTCTGTCGAAGAAATCAAAGCCGAAGAAATTGCCCGTAATTTAATTGGAACGATTAGCGTCGCGCAAGTTCAGGGCGGCCATACCTATCAGCAAGATCGTTTGCTGGATGTCATGATTAACGATGGCCTTGGCCGTCTTATGGCGATTGCCGACGGTCATGGAGGCAAGCCTAAGGAAGTTGATCAGGTTGTTGAACTAATTATTCAGAAATTACCGAGTTTATTTGAAGGCGCTTTCAAGCGGCTCCAAGGCAACGGCGAAGCGGCCCTTCAAGAAACCTTTGCCCAGTTAGATGCCATTACTAAAACATTTAAAACAGGGGCAACGTTGAGCGTTGTTTACATATCTTTTGAAGAGCAAAAAGCGTATGCCGCGGTCTTGGGAGATTCACCCGTCATGATTCTGGGCGATGATAACAAAATTTACAAATCCGCTGAACATAACATTATGAGCAACAGCACAGAACATAATGCTGTGAATGAACGTATTATCGTTGATCAGTTAAAAACGGCTTCAAAGATACCAAGATTCGAAAGTGAAGATGGTTATGTGTATAGAGTATTGAATAATAAAGGCCGTAATATTTATCCCAATAAACTGCCTCAAAGCGCTTTGTCGCGTGCCTTAGGTGACGTGGATTTTGCTCCGATTATGCTGCGGACTCCGGATATTTTCAGCGTTGATTTAGGCCCGCAGAGCGTAATCCTTTTAGTTTCCGGCGGGATAATCAAGAGAACTAGGGCCTATGAAACCATCGCCGTCTTGACCGTCTTTGATTTCATTGATGATATGCCCGGCAGACTTCAAGAGATGATGAGCTTGGTTGTCAACGACGGCGTTAAGGCTAAAGAATTGACGGCGAAGGCAGTCCAGGAATGGATGATTACCGACAACGTATCGGCCATTATTTGGAAATCAAATGTCGCGGTCGCGAATACTAATCTCCAGTCGGGCACGGTGGAAGCTATTTTGCGAAAATACATGATGCCGCTCATGGAAGAATTTGATGCATTAGGCTACGACCCGTATGACTTCGAGGGTGCTGGAACAATTATTAAAGGACTCGACGCAGAAATTATGGATCAGCTAGTTCAGTTTGCCCGCTATCATTACAACGGCCACACGCGTAAGGACGCGGAAAAAACAGATTATATGGCTCACATTTTGGGAGCGGATGGTATTGGTGTTAATCTTTTGAAAATGCGCGATATCAACGCCATCATGGCCATCGTCTGGCATGACGTGCTTGAAGATTCATTAATGTATTACACCGACGAAGACATTACAACCTTGACCCGGGAAGAGGCGATTCAGCTGCGAGCGGTTATCAAAACCAATACCCTCAGGGAGCAAATGTTCCGGTTCATCAAACGCAAGACCATTGAGTTGACCATTTACTGGGCCTTGATAAAAATGCAGTCAAACCTTATCGCTCAGGGCAAATCTGTTAATTTTGATCCGTTTGTCATTTTAAAGATGATCCGTGTCGTTACCAAGGATAAGGATCGTAATTTATTGGCTGTTCGATTATATGAATGGCTCAAGGCTCAAAATGCTCCGGAAAAAATTATCAAAATATCTTCGACATTAGTTGAACGGGCCAAGACCCGCAATTTGGCCAAGCGTCTTGAGCGTATGGTTAAAATGGGACCAGAGGTCATTTTAATGAAGCTCGCCGATCGTATTCACAATATGCGCAGTGACCGTAGTTCAACGAACAGTGAACTGGTTCAGCATTATGTTTTAGGCAAAGGGCCAGCGCCTAAAAATGGCACGATTTATGAGTTTATGGAAATCATCATTCCTTCAACAGGCAAATCGTTTCTCGACAGCTTGCCTGATGAATATGAAGACATTAAAGCCATTTTCAAAGTAGAAATTTTGCGGGCTATCCTTGAAAACTTGGATCGTCTGGGGCAGGTCAACACTATCGCGGCCGCAGTCCAAGCTATCGGCCGCATCGGTATCGTTGTTGAGACGGCCGGCAAAACAAACGCAAGGCAGGTTTTTGAGCAGGCTATGGAAGAAATTGAAGGTTCAGTCCGGCGCTCAGAAATTATTATGACGAATGTCAATCACCCATTATTTGGCCTTGAAATAAAACGTATTGCCAACCAGGTGCGAGCCTTTGGAGAAAACGAACAGAAAGTTAAGGATGTTATTCTTCGTGTCCGTCAGGCGGTTATTGAAGGAACGTATTATTTGAAAGTCAGCGATGACGCTTTAGTCAATGTTTTGGGTGTGAACGGTAAGCCTCTGTACAGCCTCGAGGGGATTGATATCAATCAGAATTTGGAAGTGCTCGGGACAATGAATGTGGTTGCCGCAAAGGTAGGGCAATATGTCTATCGTGCGGCGGATGTGCTTGTCTTTACGCCTGACCGTTCAAAGGTTGTGTTGATCATCCGTTCTAATGCTCCTTACATGGAATATTTGTCTGCTCCGGGCGGCATGGTCCCCGCCGGACATCAAGAGGATAGCGCAGAAATTTATGCTCAGGCAGCGGCGCAGAAATTAAAAGAAGAATTCGGTCTTGATCAAGCGCCCAATACGCAGACGCTTGAATTTTATCAATTCAACCGCCGGTCAACCATCGGAGATGGTGGACAAAAAGGCGCCGTGTTCTTCTATACATTAACAAAAGATCAATTCCATGAGCTCGAAAAGAATAAGAACTTTTCAGATGATATCAAGCTCGGCAAATCCAAAGAGGAATATATCGAATTCTTGCGTTTAGAAAATTCAATGATGCAGGGATCGGGCAAGGCTATGGATTTCGTCACTATTTCGTTAGAGAGATTCTTGGATGATCAGCAGAAGAATGGCAGCGTCGTCGTTGAGACATACGCCGGGATCGTATCCCAACGCTTGGCGTTGTATACGCCGGATTTGTTAGCGGCTTGGTTAAAAGATGAGGCCTTCAAGAGAGCGGTTAAACAATACAGCCAGCAGGCGGTGTCGAATAACCCGGCAGATGAAGGCGGAAATACCGACCAGAACCGTCCGTTGTCGAGCCCCAAAGATGAGCAGGGTATTAGTCGGGTTTCCACCATGATCATGCTCACGGGTATTGCGGGCGTTTTAGGACTTCTTCTCACGCCGAAAATCGAAGGGGCTCTGATTAACACAATTTCCGTCGGCGCGTTTGCTTCTAGCGCTGTTGTTGTTGGAGTTCTCGCCATGATTTCTGGTGTCGTGGCATACATGACCCGAGAAAATAAATTACGAGTGTTGTCAGAAACGAAAGCCAATCAACCGCGCAATGACAACGTGCGTTCGGGCATATTAATAAATCAAAAGGAAGAAATCTTAAAGTTATTGATGTGGTGGAGCTTTACTGAGGGCAGACGGCTTAATTTTGATTATGAATCCATGAGGCAGAATTATGAAGAAAACATGGAACATGGCCGGCAATTCATTGTCATGCATAGCGGCGAAAACGAAAGATCAGAAGCGGTATTAATAGCGCATCAGCCTAACGCACAAAAGAGATTGCTTGAACTCGTAATTGTTGAGGTGGATGAAGCGGTCAAAAAATTAGGCTTAGGCCGCGGACTTGTCAGAAAATTCATTGAAGTCTTCGGGGCTGATTATGATGTTGAAGTGCAGTTGTCATATAAGGGCAGGAAAGCCAACGGTCAGCAATTATGGGAGGCTTTCTTTGAGAGCTTAGGCTTTAGTGTCAGGCACGACGAGTATAAATATTATTTTAGGTCACATAATGTTTATGCGAAGGATAAAGTTGCTAAAGTAGCGGCCGCCCCGGAAGTCGCGATAGAAAATTCCGGCGTAAGTAATTTTGACAATATCTACCGCAATCAAGGCTTGTCGGATATCCGTTTCGATATTGATGAATATCAAGCAGTGAATAACTCCAGCAATACAAAATCGTTTGAATCATCAAGATTAAAGTTTGTCATCAAATTAATAGTACCGTTATATCCGCTTATTGCCGCCGCGATTTATAAAAAAGCGAAAGCCGCGATACGCTTTGTTAAGGGAATAAATAAAGGTCCGTTTGTAATAGCCATTACGGCGATTGGCCTTGGCACATTGTTGTCCGGCGTTGCGACAGAGGTTAAAGCGGCGACGGGCACGATTATGGATCTTGAACCGGTCTCAACGGTTGCGATTGTCTTTGCGCTTGGCATTTCTGTTGGTGTCTTGTTGTGGAGATATCGTGAGATCATCAAGTCTTGGGCCGAGTGGTTGACCAGCCGCATCCGCGCGCCGAGCGTCAAACCAGTTGAGCTTCTCGAGGCTGAGCGTGTGGATGTAATTGGACTTGAACCAATTCATACACAAAAGAGCCTGGTCGATGATGTTGAATCGTTTGTCGTAATCGAACGCTCAGAGATTGCTGCTTATGGCATAGAAGAAGAATTATTGAATCAATTAAGTGAACAGGTGATTTTTGTCCGCGGCCCGCCGTCGGCAGATGCTGCCGAATTTGTTAAAGATCAAAAGACGTACATCCGTATTTCAGACACCGCTGTTGCCCAAGATGTCCGCTATCAAATCAATGCAGTCCTTAATCCCGGCCTGAGCCAAGAAGACGTCGGAACCCTGACCCAGAAACAAATTGTTGAATCCGATAATAAGGAAGCAGTTGTAACACCCCAGGCCGTTATTGCAAACGTTCCCAAGCCGCAACCGTATTACACGCTCAAACCATATTTTAGGGGAAGACGTTTGGCAGAGCGTCTGATGCGGGGCATTGATCAGGTAAGCCGTGAAAAGATTAAGACTGCTTTATTAAATAATTCTCATTCCAATCCGTTTACTTGGAAATTTAACAATTATGGTTTAGATGAAACAGATATCCTGGTCGGGCAGAAAGGGTTTAGAGGTTTTGCCGTCGCCAGCAGACAAATCCGCGTTCTTGGCATTGTCGGAGAATGGTCATTGGCCAAACATGCGTGGTCAGGCGATTTTATCCGATATCTTCAGTACATTTTCCTCGGTGTCGAAGGTTTAGATAAGGTTGAAAATATTTTGATCGTGTTCGCTCGGCACAACACGCAAAGCATGGTTATAGATGAAAAGCTAAAAATAGCCCGTATGCTTTTTGGGATAGTCGATGTTCTTTATGCGGATATCTTTGGTGAATTGGAGAACGACGTTCAAGATGTGTTAAGCAACGAAAAATTGAGCGTGCGGGGCAAGTTGTTGTCAAAGGTACAGCGAACTTCGGGGCAAGTCGTAGGCGGAACTCATCAGTGGCTGTATAAGCTTGTAAGGGAAATCAACGAAATTATTCAGGGGCGGCATTGGGGCGGAGAAATAGTAAAACACAACAATCCTGTGCATATCGGCGAGAAAATTGATCTGAAAGCCGTCGCCTTTAGAAAAGATCCAAAAGGAATTCGAAAGGTTTATCTGCATTCCAATATGTCTGGTCAATGGATGGATTATCCGGTCCCGATGACCTTCGAAGGCAGCCTTTCCAACAACCGGCCGGTTTATACGATGTCAGTCCTCCCCGAGAGGAATTTTGAATTCACGTTCTACTTCGTCAATAGGAATGGTTCCATTGATTGGGCTGATGTTTCCCGCGGCAACGGCAAGGTCTTTTTCGTGCAGGAATTTAACGGAACTGTGGCCTTTGTCGGATCGGAAATTCGCGGCTTGGTTCAAAAGGGCGGGCAGGGCGATGTCATGTATGAACTGCCCAAGGCATTAACCGAGATGGGAAATAACGCCCCTGTTATTATTCCGTTGTATAAAAATTTGGCCAGCCAACCGGCCTATGCCGACGCTAAAGAAGTGGAAGGTTTTAGGGCCCAAGTGATTTTTCACCAGAGAAAGAATGTTGTTATAACAGCAAAACATCTTAATTTAACCGGCATCCCTGTGTATTTGCTGGAAGCTGACGCCGAAGATTTATTCACGGAACCATATTGGGGGCCAAGCAACGGCAGGCCGGATTTGGAAATGTATGATTCAATCTTACTGGCTTACGGAACGCTGAATTTGTTTATGCATTTGAAACAGCCGCCCATGATATTTGTTATCAGCGATCATCATACGGCCCTGATGGCATTGTTAATGCGCGCGATAGATCCTTATAAGGAATTTTATGCCAAGACAGCCTTATTGGCTACGTTCCATAACATGGGCTATCAAGGAAAATATCCGCTGTCTTATTTTGAAGAATTAGGAATTCCAGATACCGCCGAGATGAGGGCGCTGGTGACCGATGGCGATGAGATCAATATGCTGGGCATTATGCCTCAGGTGATCGATCAAGTCGGGGATAAGGGAAATTTAATCAATGCGGTCAGCAAGGGTTATACCGAAGAAAGCCGGCCCATGAGATTTAACGACACCGATCTGTTGAACCGTATCGGCGGACGGTTCGTTGGAATCCTCAACGGTATTCATTTCATGATCAATAATCCGGCCACGAAAAATACGTTCTTCCGTAATTACAGTATTGAAAATGGCATTGACAGCGTCATGACTGCTCGCGCCCAAAATAAGCGCAATTTGCAGCAGCGCTTGAGTGAATATGGAGATCTCCACGGCATTCCGGATAAAGTGATACAGCACGGGTCATTGATGCCGAATAGCCGTCGAATGCTCTTAGGCGGTGTTTCGCGTCTGGTTGGCCAAAAGCAATTAGAAATTATTGCTGATAGTATTGAAAATATTTTTGAAGGGCGCGTTGCTCCAATGGATTTTGATTTTGTTCTGGGAGGATACGGCGATCCGGCATTGGAACGCCGGTTTGCTGACCTGGCTAAAGATCCCCGGCGGCTGAAATTCGGCATGTCGATTGTTTATCTGCAAGGTAACGTGCAAACTTTGGGCGACATGATTTATTCGTCGGTAGATGCGTTTATTGTCCCTTCAAATTTCGAACCTTGCGGAATTACCCAAATGCTGGCCTTAAGATACGGCGCTGTTCCTATTGTCAGTTTCACCGGCGGTCTGGCAGATACAGTTTTTGAAAGCGGCACTGGGCAAAATGGGTTTACTTTCAAGATTTGGCCGCGTAACGAAAAACCGAAGAACGACAAGGAAAGACTAATTGACGCACAGGCACGCCTTCATAATGCCGGACAATTACGAGAAGCTATTGAACGCGCGATCCGTGTTTACAGTGATCACGCTGATGTCTGGAAACATTTTATTCAAAATGGAATGCTGGATGACAACGACTGGACCCGCAGTATCCACGAGTATATTCAGCACTTCCTGCGTTTGATTTCGGAATTGGATAATATTGAGAATACTCAAAAAGAACAATCAGCCCCGGAAGATACCTCTGACAAAAATGACGGCACACCCAAAGATGCCATCGACGGCGGATATAACGGTATTTCGCAGAAGAAGTCCCGTAAAGAAATTGCGGCCGCCCAAAAGGCCGGACGCGTTAGGGAAACCCAAGACATAACAATCCGTTTGGCCAGGGATGAAGCATTGGTCTGGTTAGCCCGTAAAAATAACACGATAAATCAGCGCGGCCCGCCGGTCTATCTGGTTGAAAGCAAGAAAATTACTTATGGGGCAATGTATTTAGCCGATAAAAATGCCATCTACATTCAAACGTCCTTCCTTGATAAAGTTTTGTTCTCCCGCAATCCAGCAGTTTTCTTGCGTAAGGTCTTTGTTCACGAACTCAACAAAAATACTAATCATCATTTGAACCGGGCTGTTGAAGAGAAATTTGAGATTGATTACTTGTCCGGCAGAAAAATTTCTTCGAATCAATCAATTAATGGCCCAGTAAAATCTCAGAAAACCATTGATTCAACTCCTGCCCCTGAATTGCCTCTCAAAGTGCGTATTGCTCAGCACATTACAGAGAATGGGCCGATTACGTTTGCGGAATTTTTCCAGCGGGCGCTTTATACACCCAAGCAGGGATATTATGTTTCAAATGCGGTTGATATTCATAACGATTCCGTTGGCGAACAAGAATATAAAGACGGCAGAACGTTCCCGACAGATTCACAGAAACCCGCTGTCGGACGCGCGTTGGCCCGTCAGTTAGTTCAGCTATGGACTAAATTGAATCAGCCGGAAGTATTTCATGTCGTTGAAATGGGTGCGGGAGTCGGCATGCTGGCGGTCAATATTCTTAATACCATTCGCGAAGAAAACGCCGGCTTGTATCAAGCCGCGCGCTATATCATCGTTGAGATCAGTCCAGCGTTGATTGAAAAGCAAAAGTTGAATGTTAAACAAGCTGATCATCAAAATATAATTTGGTTGAATGCCTCAGCATTTAACCTGCCTTTGGCCGGCGACAGCATAACAGGCGCTGTTATTTCGAATGAACTAATTGACGCGTTCCCTGTCCACCGCGTCGTTGTTCAGGGTGGAGAAACGCGGGAGATATTTATCGGATTCGATCCGATGAAGAATCGTTTCATTGAGCAAGCCGGCCATGTATCAACACAGAAAATTAATGAGTATTTTGATATCGTCGGTAAGCTACCGCCTGAAGGCAAAGAATTTGCGGTGAATCTCAAGATGTTAATCTGGCAGAACGAACTTTACCGTGTTCTCCGTCAGGGATTAGTCATCAGCGCGGATTATGGTTTTAAGAAGACGGAACACCTGCTTACTTTAACTCATCATGAAGCTGTCTGGAATTTTAGTGGAAACGATTATCTGGATGAAATTGGAATTGATATCACATCCTATGTTGACTTTGAGACCTTGTCAAAATATGGCCAACAAATCGGCTTTAAGACGGAATATCTCGGAAGTTTTGGGCGGTATTTAAGTAATTACACGAATGTCCGTAATATTATTTCCGATTTTGTTGCTGTCCAATCCAAGTTGCCAGTCGAAACTCAATTTAACAATAAGACGGATCGAAAAGAAAAGGGAGAGGCTTCTCTTGGTTTAGTAAGTCTTATCGTTGTCGTTTCTGCTTGGCCGCTTTGGGGAGGCCTATATGTAGGTACGGCAACCTTAGTGTTGATTATCTTTGGGTATTTGTTCTGGAAGAGCCTGCAGGGCCTTCGGGAATCGAATCTGCGCCTGATTCCTCAAGCCAATGCTCCTCCGGCGCTGGTTGATATGTTGGCCTTCCGTGTTGGTGTATCATCTGATCCTGCATCAATCAACCTGCCGCAAGCAAAAACTGAGTTTTATCGTACCGACGAAGAAGAATATCTAGCTATTGAGCGTATGCTCGCCGAGAAATTACATGGCCCCATTAATTCGAGAGATTCGCTGGAAGAGGCCCGCGCTGAAAGACGTCTGAACTTTGCCGCGGCGTTGACTTCAGGGCTGCCGTTCGTCGGCGCCGAAGGCGGCTTGGGTTCTGCTAAATCAACCTCCGGCGCGCTGGCAACAATTCTATTTAGCCTGCGTCGTGATAACCGCGTAGCGATTAACTATTCCAATGAAACGCTTATGGAACAGGCCTTCCAATATTTGGCGAGCCCCAAGGCCGATGTAATCGTCCGATTATCTCGAGAACAATTAGGGTTAGGGCGTTCGGTGAGAATTGTCAAGATCACCGACGATATGATGCAAAAACCTGAAAATATCTGGCGTTTGGTGGAACACGCCGATGTGGTTTTAATCAGCGGTCATTTGCGTGATGTCATTAAGGGCCGTGCGATTGAGCAAATCGACAACCGAGTCTTTAATGCTTATCAGGCGGTTATCACCAATTTAGCCCAACGCAAAAATATCTTTGAAGAAGGTTCTTCTCTACCGTCGCGCCCGGGCACAACCATGGCCCAGCAAACCAAAGGCCTCGGTAAACAAGAGGCCGTTGTCCGTCTAGGATTTGATGTGTTCTTCAAGGCTGTTGCCGAAATATATCTGGGCGGTCGCAAGGATGTCACGGCTGAAACATTTATTAAAGATGCCGCGATACGAGATTTGATTTTAAATCCAAAAATGCTTCAACAGTTGCTGGGTGAGATTATTGACAAGGAACGCGTTGACGGCGTGATCGTGGATACGACATCCGTCGGAGTGATCTTTAAAAAGGCCGGAGAAATTGAAACGGCTTATCTTCAGCAATTAGGTGTTGATGTCGCGCGGCATAAAGGCGAGGACGGCTGGCAGGAATTAGCCAAAATTCTCGGCAATAAAGAGCGCGCCGACGGATACCGCGCCATGCTTAACGCGATTGCCCGCGCGTTGTATGAACTCAAAGCCTTAAAGACCGGAAGTTCGACTTATACATTAGACATTGATCATCCTATTCCTGTCGCAAAGGCCATTGATCAAGTGGCGCATGACGTGCGTGATCATTCCCGCTTGATGGCCGGCGCGCGGGCCTTTATTCATGACGCCATTCTGGGTCGTGCCATCGATATCGAAAATGTCGAGGCTGGCAAGACTACGGTTTTGGTTAACACGCAAGATCATTTCCGCGACATTGTCCAAAACGGCGGAACGGTTTTAATCACCGGCGGTGGTTTGCGCGGCGTTCAGGATGATTTGAAACGCCAGTTTGGCATCACCCTCTTTTTAGGAATGAAACTAAATGCGGGCAAGCTCGCCGGCGCCCGTGACGCGGAATATGAACAGATTGTTCCCGAAGCCAGCCAGACTATTGAAGAGGCCGCAAGCATCCGCGCCCTGTTGACTACCGCTTACCGTCTAGGAAATAATATTTTGGTGACCATGCCCAAGGAATTGGACTGGAGCCCGAAAATGGTTGTGGCCTTTAGGAACATCCTGCCAGAGGGCCGAATGATCTTTACCGATTCCAACGGAGCAACCTACGAGATTACTGCAGACATCAAGACGCTGGCAGATGTGGAAAAATTGATTGCAGACAAGAAATTAAATAAAATCGCGGTCGATAAACTTCAGACGATCCATATCGATCATCCGGGCCTGATCCACATCGTCAACGGTGCTGGTATTGGCCTTGACTTAAAGTTTAACGAACGTCTGGATTTAACTTTTATAGCGATCGCGGACACAACCTCGCCGATGGAACGTATTCGTCAGGCGTATCGTCCACGTTTCGCGGTTAAGGATTCGCAATTGGTTATTTTAAACATGGCTTCAGCCGAGAATACAACACAAGAACAGCTACGGGCTGAGGCAGTCAAGAGGGCATGGGCTAATCAAGTTCAGTTAGATAGAGAAGTCGCGACTGAACGCGCCTTGACACTCGTCATGGAAGTTAACCAAAGACGCTTGAATTTAATCCTCGAGGCTGAAGTGCGAAATAATAACCGTGACGCGATTCGTGAACTAATCCGCGTGCGTGAGATATGGCGTGACGGCAACGAAATCTTTACCATGGCCTACCGTGGCATGGAACGCACGGTTTATACCTTACAGCGCGCGGTTGAACACTCGCAGACTGCGTTTGAACAAGACCTCGGCCGCGGCAGCCGTGCCTTTGGATTGTTGACGCCGTCGGAGAGAGAACGATTTGTTGAGCCTGTATTAGCTGAAGTCATTCGTAATCCGCGGTTGCTAAAGATTGATTTGGGTCGTGTTGAAGACCGTTTTGTCATTGCGAGGAGCTCCGAAGGAGCGACTCGCAATGACGATCAAAGTAGATTGTCTTACTTTGAACCGACTACGGTTGTTGAAGCCGTCGGCGCGATCAACAGCTTTAATACTCCTTATGATTTAACGACGCACACACCGGGCGTTGCCGGTCAGGCTTACAGCGTTGTGATGGGCAAGCCGGAAACACGCATGTCTATTCACATCAGCCAGCAGACCGAACCGCTGACGGTAAAAACTTATGTGAATACGTTAACCGACAATGAAACCGAACGCGCGCGAATTTATGAAGCGGTCATGAACCGTCCGGAATTGACGATGCTCAATCCCGTCATTGCGCCTGTCCCGGCTGCGCCAAACGTCATTGCGAGGAACGAAGTGACGAAGCAATCTAATACGCAATTAGAGATTGCTTCGACCTACGGTCTCGCAATGACGAATGGAGGATCCATTCCAATTTCCACATTGGGGACTCGCAATGACACTGTTATTCTCGCCAACAACAGCGCCTTGGCATTTGTGATCAATTCGTTGGCAACGGCCACACCTGAGCAGTTGCGTGAATTTAACCGCGCGGTTCCGGCGCTGTCCGCCTTTGGTATTAAAACCATCGAGTCACGACGTAAGCTAACATCCGTTGAAGCCTTTGACATCGCGATCGCGCTTATAGACAGTGGTGTCGTGCAGATCCATCATCAGAATACCTACGGCCTTAGCCAGATTCTGCAGGCCGCGGCTATCGGCGAGATGGCGTCCCGCGATTTGGCCCGCGCATTTACGAAGGAAGAATATTTCGCGTTCGCTCGTGCTACTGCCAGCAATCCGGGCCTTGCGGTTAAGGAAGCGGCGCTGGCCGTTTTTGCGCCTTCGTCATTGCGAGCCGAACGTAGTGAGGCGAAGCAATCTTATACGCTAAGTAAGGTTGCTTCGTCGGCAAAAGGCGGCCTCCTCGCAATGACGGATAACGCCCAAGCTATTCGAGAATTGTTAACCCGTCGTATGGACGAACAACGCAAGGCCTGGTTTGCTATCCGTGATAATCATAATCCTGACTTAAGCGATACTGAAGAACGTAAGAAAAATGAACGCCTGTGGGCAGCGCTTTACAGCGACACCATGAGCGATGTAGAGACTCTGGCCGGATTGATTTACAGCGCCGATACAAATATCAAGAAAATCGTCGGAAATGTCTTGAGTCTATTTGCTCCTAGCGTTCAAGTGTCTCAGCGCAAAGGATTGTTAAGGCAGTACAGCTTGCTTAAAGAAAAAGCCTTTGGTGCATTTGATATTCAGTTAGCCGGGCAGATCACGTTAGGCGGGCTCATCAGCCATCGCATTGCCGATGAGTTCTTCAAAAATGTAAATGCCGATGAGATTGCTGATTTGGAATTGCGCGCCGTCTTTACGCAGGCCAAGGCACTGACTGTTGAAGGCAAGGAAATCCCGGCGGCTTTGGCACAATCCATTACTAACCGTATTCGCCGATTCGCCTTCATGATGATCGCCGGCGGCAGTTACCGCACACGCGAACAGTTGCGTGATATCGAAGGTGTGATCACGGGATTGGCCGCGTCTTTAAATAACGAAGTCGATCTTCGCCAGACGGCACTCAACATTCCGTTACGCGTTTTGGTGAGCAGTTTGGAAGATGAATATTTGTATTACTTGCGCGCGCAGGTTTTGCCGTCGGCGCAGGAAGGTTCAACTGCCAAAGAAATTTTGTTGGCCGCGGCCCAGGAACAACGCTCACCGCAAAATATTTATCCTGCGGATTTGGAGAAAATAGTAGCCAGCGTCATTGCGAGCCCCGCCAAGCGGGGCGAAGCAATCCAGAGCGCGTATAAGATTGCTTCGCCCCCTGCGGGGACTCGCAATGACGTCACTTCGGATAAGATTTATGGCCTCCTCGGCCTCGGCGGCAAGAATAGTCCGCGTTATGCCCGGTATCAGAAGAATCTCACCGTCTACAAACAGTATCGTGAATACATGAAGGGCACAAAGGACAGCGATCCCGTCGATGAAGTTACGGTCTGGAATTTGGCCGCAAGCAACTTCAAACGCACCGATGCCTCGGGCGTCGGATTATTCAAAGAACTCGCGGTTGAATATGTTGAGCGTAAGTCGCGGCACGTCAATGCTTCGTCTGCGGCGCGCGATGGCGAAGAAGTGTATGACGCCAAGATGAAGGCGCAAAACGAGGTGTTCCGCGGTCTGGCAAAAATCTCCGGCGACGATTTGCTGAAAGCCTATCGCGAGGCCAAACGCGTCAGCACATTGCCTGAAGCTGAACGTGCCATCCGATACAAAGTGTTTAAACATTCTTATCCGCAGATTATCCGGCTCATGACATCTATGCAAAATGTCTTTAACAGAGATTTGGGTATTAATCTGGATCATAAAGATGTATTGAAAGTTATCATCAGTCTAAATGTCATGCGCCGCGCGATCGAAAAGATTGAACGCAATGCCAACAGCACCGGCGGTTCACGCGAAATTGTCCTTCGTGAAGTTTTGGGTATTGATGTTAATCATCCGTCTGATTATGAAGACCGCGTCGGCAAACGCTTTGAATTGGTTCACGGACGCGACATGCTCAAGAAGGGTGTTGCCGCCGCTGAAAATAGAATGTTTAACGACGGACGTTCATCACTTCGCATCCGCGGCACAGCGCTAACACCGGATAAGAAGCTCAAGGGCGCGTATCCTTCCTACATTGATATCCACGAAGTTCCGCACGAACAGCTGCACATTGCGATTGATCAGCTCAAACGCTGGGGCAAGGTGCCGGCGCGGGTGAATTTGGATAAAGTTTTCGGCGAAGATTTTGAAGCGCAATTCCTTGACGAGAGCCGTAATGTGACTAGAGATATTTCTTTCGGTCCCGACGGAACCTATAACGAGTTGTTAGCCACGATTAGTAGTTTGCGCTACGCGTCCCGCTACGCCAAACGCCATGACACAACGATCGCTCTTCCGGCCCACAGTTTGATCGGCGAAGGCGGTATTGAAACCATGAATGCCATCCGTCAGGGCGGCGTCAGCTTCCAAAACGTTCGCACCGCAGTCGAGTACTTCCGTCCCGAACTCGCTGTTAAAGATACAAACGACTCCACCCCCGGGGTGGATCAAGGGACAGGTTCAAGCCCGGTCAGAGAGTTCTTGCGTTTCATGCGCAGGAAGTTTATCGGTGTGCCGGTTGATGAAGGTTATGCCATTCTTGAACAAAAATTATTAAAGGCGTTCGCTCAGGGTAAAAAGAAAATTATTGTCTCAATCGACGGGAAACCAGGCGCAGGTAAATCTGCTTTGGCCCGGTGGATTCAACAGCGCGGCATTGCAGGGCTTTCAGCCGGTCAAGTTCAAGTTTATTATCGAGATGATTATTTAAAGCAGTTTGAACGAGATCATTACAGAAGCAACAGACACATTTTGGAATTAGCGAATCAGAGTCGAGCGCCGTTGGTCATTGTGGAAGGGGCACACATCAGAGAAGTGGTTTACTATAATGAATTTGGACAGAGAATGAGAGACTTACGTAGTATTTATTCACAGAGATCTTATATCCTTCCTGATATTAAAATTAAGGTGACTGCGCCGGCGCGAGTTCGTCGCACAAGATTATTTGTTCGTGAAAAATCCCCGGGCCGGGTTGCGATGCTGATGAATGTATCTTTGGCTAGGGGTGGTTATGATTTGGTCATAAGGAACAACGACAAGACGTTGGCCTCTTCACCAATATCTTCAGAAGCCCAAGAGATTGTCAGTCAGATGTTGAAGTCTCTCAATGTCCTGAATGACCAGATAAAACAGGCTGTTCGTCCGTTGAAAGAAGATGAAGTAACAATCTGGATAGATAATCGTGAAAAGTTAGGGCGTCAAGTTTTAGCTGAACTGCGTCGTCTCGAAGGAAACTCGGCGGTACCTGTCGGTGTCCGTAATATCATTATCGATGTTATGGTGAATCGAATTGCGGTAGTGATTAATTGGATCAACTTTACTTCGGAAGTGGCATTGGGCAGAAAAGTAGAGACAATACAAAAAATAGAGAAGCTATTTGATGCTTACGAACAGCAATACAATAATCTTGTCCTGATTGTCAAACGTGGTGAACTTAATCATATCAAAGAATATCATGGCGCAGGCGGCGTCTTTACCAACTTAAACAACACCTCACCCACCCCCGGGGCGGGGAAGGTTACAGGCGCTTCGTCACCGGTATCCGTTGAGATTGTGTCCTCGGCGGCTGCCGCTAAATTACAAGCGTTGGATCTTAAAATCGTCTTTATCGATGCGGATGGAACGATTTGGATGGGGATCAACCTAATTCCCGGAATCAAAGAATTTTTAACGGCATTGCGCTCACACGGTATTCGTATTGAAATTATCAGCGGTGGTTCCCGAGTGGACAGCATTCAGAAAGCACATGCATTAGGTGTCCGGGAATTATTTGATGAGATTAACGAAGCGTATGACAAAGCTCAAAACATTGCCCAAAGATTGAGAGCCCTTGGGTTAAACGCCGCTCAGGCTGTCATGATCGGAGACGGCCCCGGCGACATAAGCGCCGCCGCTGTTAACGGCGTTCTTGCGGTAGGCTTTATATTTAACGGAAAGATTGAAATGCGTTTGACGTTTGCCGGAATGGATGTGCTTATCCGTCGTGATTATCTGGCTTTGAATGAAATATTAAGCATGTTAAAAACAAAACCCAGCGAACCCAAAGATGTGATTGATGCTTCCAGCGCGGTCTGGGAGAAGGTGAACATTGATTTCACACCGGTTATTGATCTGATTAATACCAAAATCCCGACGGGCGGAATTGTTACAATCGACGGTCTAAGCGGGAACGGAAAGACTTCCACGACACGATTGTTAGCAAAACGTTTAGAAAACAGCGGCCGCGGCAATGTTGTTATCTCCGGAGATGCATTCCTAAAAGAACGCGTCCTGCGCGATCAATATCTCAGAGAAGCCGCTTTCAATAAAACTCCGCGCTTGGATCATCCGACGCTTTATCGATGGGATCTGATCAACAGCTTCGTTGCCCAACTTAGGGTATTTCTTTCTTCCGAAGGCGATTTATCCGAAGGCCGGACGTTTGTTATCGAACAGGCGCAGGTACGCGGTCAGGAAGGATATAGTCCGATATCATTTAATATCAAGCGTGGGGATATTGTTATTCTCGAATTCCTTTATCCGTTGTCAATTGAGGGATTTAAAAACCCGGTAGAGAACATGCTTCATGTTCGTTTGCAAGGAAATCCCCAGTATGCCTTGCGGCATTATATGCAAGAAGTCCGTCGAGCATATGGCCAATCCGACGTTGAAATTCGCAGCGCCGCCTACCGGTATGCCCATATTCCAAGCTGGACGAAGTATGTTCAAGAAACCGCAGAGCAGGTCGCTGTCATTTTGGATGTGACCCATGGATGGAAGAAGTGGTCCTGGATTATTCCTGTTAAGAAACAAAGCTCATCCAGCCCGGTTTCAGAAATTATGGTTAGCAATTTGCCCAAAGAAACGTTTGTAATGAACTTAGTTTGGCGGCAGGTTAGCTCAACGCGTGGTGAATATCGATTGCTATTAAGAAATGAACAAACGCAACAGCAAACCACGAGGATCGTAGAATTATTAATAAAAGGCCATGTCTGGGAGGAATTAAGCGAAAGGGATTCTTATGCGGTGCAGTTTATTTATCCCATCATAGAATTTCTTATGGGTTCAGTGCAGGATAGGCATTGGTGGGGAGATCCCAAGCCGGCATTCGATACATATGAAAAGGGCTTTGTGCCGTCTACTTCTGGAATATCAACTGAAGGTTCCGGTTTGGAGATTATGGCGGCTCTTGAGATTGAATATTCCAACAATGCGGTGCGCTTTAAAATTCCAGGCCTTCCATCGTATCTTGGCCATATTAAAATGCGCGATGATCAAACTGTTGACTATTCATCGAAGAATGATATTGAGTTTTTACACGCGTTATTAATGGCGCCTGTCTCGGTTGAAAATTCATCAGAGTTTATGACAGAGGGTTTGGATCATCGCGGCATTATTAACTTCCTGCGCAAAGAGTTGAAATCAAAACAAACCAGCTCGCCAGTGGATTTAACACAAATTCTTTTTGATCGATATGATTTTCCAGGACGGGCCGGTCTTCCGGCGGTCTTTTCAAATGTTAAAGAGATAAGTAATAAAATTGTGGAAACAAATAAGGGCGTGATGATTAAAATCCCAGCGGCATTCCGGCCGTCTTTTGAATCCGGCCAGAAGGTGTTGGTTCTTGTTTCGCGCAATTCTCTACTGATCTTCCCTGACGAGTATGCCTGGCGCAAATTTGTGGTTGAACACATTATTCCGCTTCATGAGCCAACCGGCCTTTTGAATGCTATTTATCGCTCCCATTTCGGTTATGCAAGTATCAAGCGCGGTTTCAGGATGTTTATTCCAGCGAGATTATGGAATAAGGCGATTGCCGGCAGCCTAACTGATGCCAAGCCGCAAATGGAGTTCCGCGGGATGGGGACATTCTTGATTATAAAACCAAGCGTTGATGGCCGGGCGTCTTCGCCGATTTACGAAAGACGGCTTATCGTCGGCGGAGAACAACGGGGCGGAATCTTTGATACTATTCCAGTTAACGGCAAGTTAACGGTTAAGAATAAAACGCTCGATTACGACATTATATTCAAAGGGGCAGGTATCCATTATTCAGAATTTATTGATGGCGAGAAATTCGATGAGAAAACACTTTATCAGACGCAAGACATTAACTTCGGAAGCTTCCTTCTTAGTTTGTATAACGATGAAGGCGGCTTTGGGCTTGTCTGGTCGATTGAGGATTTAAATACAAAGTTTGGAACAGAAATTTCGACTTTGACAACGCAAAGATTCTATCCAATCGCGCCATGGGAATTTGAAGTTCATCTGCCTGATTACGCAGTTTTGATTTCCGCAAGGGAACAAGATGAGCATTTGAGCAATATGTCTCGGGCTGAATATATTCCTGTTTCACATGGAATCGATCTGAAAAATGGCGCCCATATTGTTCGGGATGTTTTACCTCGTGAAATATTTATTCGTGAGGTCGCTGTCGGCGCGATCTTAACGGTTTCTGTCGGCTTCGTGCCGCAGTTTGTCTGGAAGCATACGCTACCAACAGCCAGCTCATCTGTTAATGACAAGTCTGTTCAAAGAACCGGCCTGCTGGTTGTGGTTTCTTGGAAGAATATTGTCTCGGTCGTTTTGTTCACAACTTCGACGCTATTTCCGTCGGCTTTGGCCGCTCAACAAAGAGGACTTAATGAGACTTACAATGTTTCTTCTCTGAAATCAGAATTGCCGCTTTTTAGCACGGGCTTAAGCGGACAGCAGCTACGCGGGCCATTATTTAACGGAACAGAACGTAACATTTATTTATCGTGGGTTGATGTGATTCACAGAAGCCCGCGCAGTATTCAGCATGGCGTTGCGCGGTCTATCGGCGGTGAATTGCGCGTGATGGATCCGGTGAGTTTCCTGGATCGCTCCTGGATTCTCGGCAAACGATTTGGTTTTGAAGCAACACATTTTGGAAAAGAAGATTCAGCATCGATCGGCGCCACAAAGGCTATTGAAAGCATCTTTAAGGGAGCGCCCGAAAGATTAGATCCTACACAGGCCGTTCCAGATCAGTGGTCAGTAGGCCGCAATCGTTATGACGATCGTTTAGCCGCTCATTTAACAACAGGCCTTGATTTGGGAACAAGATTCTCATCTATGGCCGGACTAACCGGTGTCCGAGGATTCTCCGATATTTCAACAACAACTTTAGGCGGCGGTACAGAGCTCGGTTTCGGTCTTCAAGTTGAGCATTCGATTAGAGACAAGGTTATATTCCTGACTAACATCGGCGTAACACAACCGATCGCTCAGGGAAACATTGCCAAGCGAATTCCGTCGGTGGATATCAGCCTTGGTTTGATCGCCCGTCTAGGCCAATGGGATTTGAGCCTGCAGTATGCTCATCAAGGGCCCAAATACGCGGGCATTAATTTCAATGACTTTAGCCCACAATCCTATTCCATGATTGTCGGGGCCTCTTATAATTTTGAAACACCATCGAGTATTCAAAAAGCCATCTCAGCAGTATTCGGGGAAGGCGCTTTATCCGGAAGAAGTAATGAGCGGCCGATGTTCGACTGGGGCTTAGGGATTAAGGGGACAAAGCGTGAATTTTCAAACAACAACGACGCATCTATGGCTGATCCTGGTGTTAACGAAAACACGGTCATCGCCCCGATCGAACAAGATAAGAATCCCGGGATACCACTCATTCCTCCAGTTCTTAAAGAAGAAAATATTATTGATCTGGACAAGATCCAAAAGCCGTACAGAAACCCTCAAATTAAGGCATCTGGCGGTTCCAAAACAGTATCGATAGTTTCACCCAAGCAAGCCAGCTCGCCGATTAGACCGCCAGAAGAAGGCCGTTCACTATTGAGAGTTGCACATCGAGATTCTTTAATTGCTGTCAGCGGTCTTGATGAGCTTCAAGAATGGGGCGTGATTCAACCCGTTGTCATCAAGGACATGACTGGAACATTAACAGGATATTCAACTTTGACAAAGGTGAAAGAGTTCTTAGTCAACCATGAAGATGGAATCGTTGCGTTTAGGTTCCGGGGAAAACTATTTAGCAGAGTTAAAATGGATTCATTCGATGAAGGCCTTGCGGCGGAGAACCTCGCGGCAATTAAGAATATTCGAACAGTATATGTTCAACAAGTTGATGCCGACCATGTAATGGATAAAGGCCAACAGGGCTTAAGATTTGTAATTGAAGAAATGAGAAAGTTTGTTCTTGTCATGCAATATCTCAAGAAATACCAGGAAAAAGCGCTAGCCATTGAACAAGGCCGGTTTGCTTCTGAGTTTTTCAAAACACATATCTTCCTTGCTCATCAGAATTTGGATAAGCAAACGATGGTCAGAGATTTATTATGGGCAGGACAGTTAGAACAGACAGAATTTATACTAAGTGGAGCGCTTATTAATTTCGAAAAGATTTTCAACAAAATTCTGTTGGCCGTTTGGTCTCAATTACCGGAAGATGAAAATAAAGAAGCAGTTAGGGGCATATTGTTAGAGCTGATGGAAAATCGAGATTATGACCATTCATCCATGATTGAATTTATTGAAATGTTTTCTTTGAGGGAATATTCAGAGCCCTTGACCGCCGCCTGGAAGAAATTCATGGGGGCCAGAGAATTACTTAAAGATGTCATCGAGGAGCAAACCGCAAGCAAGTCTATGGAACGCCCAGCGCTTTCGCCTGCGCGTTACAATGCTGAGGTTGAGCGTTTGAATAATTTCCTCGTTATGATCGGCGCTATTAATACAAAGAGCTATCAAATGCCGCAAATAAGCTATGAGGTTTTTGTTTCTCAACACGGTTTTGTCCTGATCGATGAGACCCCGCCGTGGTTGTTTAAATATAAGCTTAGCATCAGTGTTGTTAGGGGGCATGAGTTCAACGTTCCGATTTTAAGGACAATTCCTGTGGCCATTATTGATGCGCAAACACGCCGGTGGATTTCGACAAGAACTTTCAAGGTTTCAACGGCGGCTAATGTGTTAACGATTGAATTCGGGAATTTAAACCCAGGCATTTATCGGCTGCAAGTTTGGAATCCGATTGTCTCCTCTTCACCGGTCAAGCGTTTAAATCCATTGGTCGAAACATTGAAATCAGCCAACGACGAGATTTTAGCGGCTAAGGCATGGAAAGCAGTAATCAAGAATGCTGACAAGCTTTCGAAGCGTGATTTAAGTGAAGCAATCAAGAGCGCGCTGGATAAGAAATATTCCGGCTTAACGGTATCGGTTATCCAATTTGCGCCGACGAAGTGGCAATCTTTGGATATGAAGGCGAGAAACGCGATTGTGTATGCCGGCTTATCGCAGAGCAATTTCATGGTTGCCTATGAATTGTGGAGCTATTTGAGAGGCGCATGGAAAAATATTTCCCGCGAAACCAAGGCGGTTGCGCGAATTACGGCTCTTCAAGGAAATCATTATTTGATGGCTGCGCAAGCGCAAAGAGATTTGATTGAACGCTGGTTGGAAATTCCGATGATCCCGAAGAAAAGTTTTGCGCGCTATTTCCAGGCCGCCAAACACAGTCCTTTCCCCGACATCAAGCAATGGGGCGATAAGAACTGGCCGACGGAGATTAAACAGTTGAACTTTTTATCCTCATCGCCGGTTGGCACAAGACATCAGCCGCAGGATAATGTTTCACGCCATCATTTCCCGTTATACATTTGGCGGGCAATCAAAAAGCGGCTTGAGGACGCTTACAAGGACGGAGATATTTCGTATAAGACATACTTTGGTGTTGTCCTGAGGGCTAACGGAGCGGCACGCTTAACGGAGCAAGGGCGTGTCAGCATAAGATATGAAATTCTTCGCTTTATCACCGAAGTTTTAAATACTGTCACGCGTCGAGACGGCAGGTCTCTTGATGTGGATGATGTTGTGCATTATTTGACTTTCCACGAACGGCATCATTGGGTTCTTCGCCGGCATTTTGCGGTCATTGATTCGCTCACGAATGTTTTAATGCAGGATGAGTTTTACAACAATGATTTAATTAGAGTGAAAAAGATAATCCCAGACTTTTTAGGGTTCGAACATTTGCGGCAGGCGTTTGAGCAAACCTACCATCCAAGGTCCTCATTCGATAGGCATTTTGTTGAAGAATTAATGGTTGTGCGTAGAACCGAAAATAAATTGTTGGGCCAAGATGTGCGGTTAGTTGTGAATATTAACCGTCCACAGCATCGAGTTGCGATACCAGCTAAGATTTCAAAAGAAATAGACCGGGCCTGGAAGTATATATTTGAAGTTGATGCCCAAGCCCAAAAAATGATTTACGCGCAGATTGAAGATGAAGACCAATCCTCAGTTGACCTAAGGGCGGTAGAGGGCGAAAGCGATGAAACTCCACCCGCAGCAAGCTCGCCGGTTGTGCGGATAAATTCAGTGCGGACGTTCTTTAGTAATTTCGCCGCTTATACGCTATCAGGGCTGCTTCTATTTATTATGTTAGGCGTGGGAACGGCTGCCTTCTTTATTCAAGCAATGATCTTCGGTTATAGAAAAGCGCTTGATCTGTTGCAATTGGCCCATACTTTAACGAGTCGCGGCTCTACGACGGAAGAAAAGAGAATAATTTCAGGGCAATCAGCTCCAACCGCAGCCGAGAAACAATTCTTATCGATTTATTCTAATCACAGCGCCCTTATAGAACAAATTATTGTAACTTCCGAACGCATCGCCGAGTTAACTTTTGAGAAGAGTGTACTTAAATCAAGGGTTTCGTTTGAATCATCAGAGCCTACAGTCCAAGCGTATTTAAATTTGAGAGATGATATCGCGAAGCACAAGATAAACAAGATTAAATTGGTGCAATTGCGGCGAGAACTTAAAGAACTTAAGGGCCGCCTTCAACCTCAGGCAGAAAAATCTGCTCATTCTGACCGCGGCGCTTCTTCGCCAGTTAAACAAAAAATCCTAACGCCGTTAGTCCAGGCAATTCTTTCAGGTTATAAAAACATCAGTGATTTATTGCTGTTGGCATACGTCCTGACCCGCCGCGGGCCGTCTGAGGAAGTAAGACGTAATGAAGAATATGCCAAGATTATTGCCGAAGTCTTGTCCTTAAAATATAACGAAAATAATTTAACTGCTCTTCAAGTTGTCACAAAACGTGATCAGCTTCATCAAGAAACAGCCCGCCTTAGATTCGCAGGCCATATTAATGAATATCAATTTGAGCGTGTCGAAGAAATGATTGTGTCTTTATGGCCGATGTTTAAAGAAGGCTCACTGGGTGAAGATGAACAGGTTATTTCAAGACAAACATCTACCCAAGACAAAACTCTTCTGCTTGGCAAACAAGCAATCCTCGAGTTCTTAACTCAAAAGATAATTTTAGGTTATACATATGCTCTTTATTTATTAGGGGAAATGCATATTATTGAAAGATACAATGAAGAATATGCTGATATTTTCGAGAAGGCCAGAGAGTACAAAAATAATAAAGGGAACAAATCTTCTCAGGAAAACAAAACAATCGTTAACCGTTTGCTCAAAAAAGCAGCTCAACTGAAGATGGACAGAAAGATTTCTGAGCGGCAGTACAATCGTGTTAAAGATTTGCTGGTTCCAACCTGGCTGATGATTGTCAAAACCCTATCGGCCTCTAAAGACAACCCGCCATCTTCATCGCCGGTTGATGTTGCTTATTTCCGTTTCTCGGGTGAAGAGCCGCAGCATAACCTAACTCTTAAAGCGATAACGATGGATATGGTTATTCGAGCAAATCCACCGATTAAATCATTGAGTGATTTGAAAGACAGCGGGGTTGAGGTTAAGGTTCTTTATAAGGTTAATCATCGCGGGGATGATGATTATCAGGTTTATTTCTTTCATCCGGATGATTCAGCGCTAGATTTTGGAACGAGCAAACTGCCTAAGGCTGATATTACAGATGTGCTTTATAGTGAAGTTCGGAATGAAACGGTTTTGATGATTCGCATTCCGCTTTCGAAGTTGGAAAGTGGCCATGATGTTTATTTCATGAAGGAAAACAAGAAAACCGTAATTGAATCTGTGAAATTTGCCATTATTATTTCTCCAAGAATAAAAGATGAAGAGTTTATTATCCCAGGAAAACTTCCAAGCCAATGGTTTAACGTTGAGATTCAATCTTGGGCTTCATCGTCAGTTTTATTGCCTGAAAATAATCAGGCAATCGAGGTTGAACGCAGGCAAGGACGCCCGTCAGCTATTCAATCGCTGAGCATGCTGGATGCCGCAATCGCGAAGATGTTAGAACATAATTTCGCGCCTTATATAACCGTTGCGATGTTGGCCAAACAAGTAAAGGCAACACCAGAAACAATCAGGATTTTCTTATCTCCTTATGGTGAAACACCGGCGCAATATTTACGACGGGTGTTGGCGCGAATGACGGAAGATCAAGGCGTCTTAGCGTTGCCTCAGCGCGGCCGTAGAAGCAAACTTACTCAGGAACAATTTGACGGAAAGCTAAACAGCTTAATTATTGAACATCAAAAGCGCCCGCGTGTTGAAGATTTAGCGGCCGCTTTAGGTGTTTCAAAAAGCGCCATCGGATATGGCGTTAGAAAATGGTTTGGCGGCAAGACAAGGACCATTGATTTCTTAAATGGAAGAACGCGGGAAATATTAAATGCCAGTGAAGTCATCGAATTAACGCGCGCGTTAGGCTTGGTTGATACGGCTTCATCATCGATTGAACCAACGAATAGCCGCCATGCTCTTGAGGTCGTGCATAAGAAGTTAGTGATTTTTGCCGGGGCGTCCTATGCCATTACTCTTTTAGCTAAGCAAAAAGTCAAATTTATTATCAATCGCAATAAATATTTCGGACATCTTTTTGACGGGGAATGGGAAATATTCAGGAAGAAACGCTTAAATAAATGGTCAGTAACTCGTCGCAATAATGAAGAAAAGCGAGAAGAAGTTTTATTTAAGACCGGCTTGGCAATTCATCCAACCGGTGCATTCTTGGTTAAGATCGATAACCCGCAAGACAATCCGGAATTATATGTGGAAACATTGGTTCATGACAAAGTTCCAACCCTAAGGAAGAGGCCTGATTTACGTTTGGCAAAGGCACAATTAAAGATTCAAACTTTGCGATATTTATCAGCCGAGGAAACTAATAACTTGTTGGACGAAAAGTTGGTCGCATTAGGAGTCGTGCCGGTTGGGATGCAAATGATTTTAAGTGAAGACCAGCCGATTGTTTATGAACTGATGGATAAGAGCCGGGTTATGGAATTATTGAAACTAAATGAAATTGTAGCCGTCAGAGCTTATGCCGGCGGAACTGCTGAAGAAAGCATCGATCAATTTATCTGGGCGGATGTGTTTGATCATAATTCTGTCAGCAGCCCGATTAAAGGAATAAGTGAAGGGTTTAAGTTTGATGATTTAAATTTCAGTTCAGCGGTTTCAAATGACGATATGTTCGTTTTTGCCTGGCAGATGCGGCGGCTTTTGCGCCTGCATTCTCAAGAAAACATCGATTCAGAGACAGTTCAGCAATTTGCCTCGGAGGCGTTTAGTATTTCCGCCGACTATTTACTTTATAATCAAATACCGGGACAAGTTGTTGATTTGATCTTTAACGTTTTAGTGGAACTCGACACGGAAACAAAGTTTAGGGAAATTCAGGAATACGATGATGGCGTTTCGACAGATGGATTGGGCAGTTCGCCGCTTGAATCAGTTCAATTAGCCAGTTTCATGGGAACAGTTTTCAATCTTTCCACGGTTACAGCCGCACTGACGATCGCCGGTATTTTAGCCTTAAGCTATCACAGTTTCAAATTACTAAATCGAGCTGTTAAAGCAAAAAGCGTTATTAGAAAGATAGTGTTTGCTGCCGCCGCGGTAATCTTGGTTTCACCTATATATCTCATGGCTAAAGTTGCTTATCAGATTCTTCTCGTCCATAGTTCTGATATATATCCGGCTGTTGCGATCTTGAGCGTCGCCTTAACATTTGCGGCCGTCTATGGAAAAACCATGTTTGCCGGCAGGATGATTTATGTCGGCGTGCCGCTTACGGTGATACTCACTATTATCATTCAAGACCCAATCATCAAGCTTCTTGAGTTTCGGACGAGCGCGGTTAATTCCTATTTGTTCTATATGAAAGACGAAAGACTTAAAACGGCGCTTGATCGTTACCTAAAGCATGTCAAGGAATCACTGCCGGTTGTAGGCATGGAAAGGAAGTTTGAAGATTTTGCGTTTAGTGAAATCGGATTAATTCTTCCCGCGCTTGAAAGAATAAAGCTTAATCATGCCAATATCCTGGTGTCGGCTAAACAGAATACTATTGAACCGGAATTCTTAGCCGCGATTTTGATGGTTGAACATATGTCGATTAGTCTCGGCGAAAGACTTGGTGATTTATTTATGACCAGCGTTTCTAATCCATCCGTCGGTCTTGCCCAGACAAAAATTACCGTGGCCAGGCAGGAACTTCAAGAAATCAACGATGTGCCAGTTAAGAAATTTACGGATTTTGTCCTGGCGCTTAAATTAACGGAAGATGATGCCTTAAGCATTGAGGCATCGGCGCGGTATATTCGTCGATTAGCCAATATAGGTTGGACACAGTATGGATTAAAAACAAAGAACTCGCAGTGGAATCAAAAAGATGCCTTCCACGTAGCCGCAAATTATGTAACACGTCCGTCGGATAAGATATTTAATCTTCCGTATACATCAAAAATGACGATTGAAAAAGGCAATGGCCGCGAATATCAAGCCAACGATTATGCCCTTGAGGTCGTTGAACTGCGCGAACTTCTAAAGGCTTTAAAGTTATTTGAAAGAAAAACATCTTCTTCGGATGCAGCATCTTCCTCGCCGATCAATATTTACTATGAAGAGTTCAGGGAATCGATTCAGGATTTGTGGAAAGTTCTTTATGCTCATCGAAAAGTGTTTAATTATCTTGGCGTTGCGGCGGTGTTAACGGGCATCTTGATTGCGGGTGTCGTCCCGGTAGCCTTAAGAGGATTAGCATATCTTCTTAGTTTCGGTGCGTTGACAACGACTGGAGTCGTTTACGCGGTTTATTTGATAAGAAAGTTTGGAGTATATGGCAAGTCTTATGAAGGGATTTCATTGGCGGCTAGATGGATGATCAATTTACGTCTCGAACCAAAAGTATCTGCAAACCTGATTCTTGGTCGAAATCGCCGGCAATTGGACGACAGACTGCAAATTATCGACAGTGAATATATTGTATTGCGTGATCAATTTAAGCATCCGAGATTTGTTGTTCATCTTCCGCCAACGTCTTTATTTATGGCCAGCCGTCAAGATTTTGCTTTTGCCCATCAGCTTTTGATTAAGAACATGATCAACAATGACACGGTTCTGCTTCAGTTGGCACAGTTAAAGTCCAGAAAGCCCATTTGGCTGCTTACCCTGGAACAAGCAGAAGCGTTTTATTTAACCGATGCGCTGATTTTTAATTATAAAGGTCAGCCGGTCGAAATCATTAACACATCAGCCCGTTTCGGTGTTCCTGTCATTGATCTTCAGGATTTAATTTCTTTGAGCGGCTCAAATCTTATAAATGACTTCTTTAATTTGAACAGGTCCTATCAGTCGCAGAACAGGGGATCGGATTTGGACGATAATGATTCCGCCTCATCGCCGGTTGAAAATAAGCTTTCAAATTATTTAAAGAAACAGCGTGTTTTCGCGATGGATCCGTTTACGGAGACCTTTAGAGTTCAAGTCGGATCGCAGGGGAAAGTTCATATTCACCTCCAAAAAAGCAGGAAAGATGGAATAAATCGAAAAGTCGTATTATCGACGGGTACACGCGCGCCCGGGGAAGTTGATATCACAATAACAAAGACAGCGGATGGAAAAATTTATTTAGATACCTACCGTGTTGTTGGCGCAAAAGAATATCGTTTAAGATCTGTTGTTGAGAAACGCGGTGATTTTGTCTTGATTCGACAAATTTATTCTGGGTTGGACAGCCTCCAGGCATTTCTCAGGGATATCAAGATATCGGCTCTTAGCTTGGTTGGTTTGAAGTTTATTATGATGAGCGGCTCACAAGGAAAGATCGAACTATATCTAGGTCTTCAAAATAAAAAAGAAGTAAAAGCTATTATTCCCACCGGCAATAAAGAACGAGGTTTAGTGACGGTCAAGGTCATTGATGACAACATCTTAGATGAGCCTTTATTAATTATTGAAAGAGAAATCAATTCTCAGGCCGGTATTATCTTTAAGGTCTATCGTTTTATAATTCATCTCCAGCATCCACAATATCGTTCCCTTGAAGCGATTAAGAATCTTTCCGAGCTTCGCGAGGCAAAAGTTATCTTTACTGATTTATTTGATGAAACACGTGAAGCTAATTTAAAAGGGAATGGCAACTTAACACTCATATTGGAAACTGTCTTCCGTCAGGGGGGCTTGTCGACAGAGGCAATTGCGCGATACAGTAAACGAATATTAGAGAAGATCGAAGTCAACCGGCTTTATAACGAAGGTGTTTTGCGAGAGTTGGCAGTGCTGCTCAAGAAAAAAGAGGGATCAAAGGCGTCATCGCCTGTTAGCCCTGAAGATGCTGATAAGCCGGCAGAGAACAAAGTAGTTGCTCACGCTCAAAAAGTTCCTGGCAAGTTAAGCCCAACTGAATGGAAAAGGATTTACGGGTCGGAAGTTTTTCTTAGTGAGGTTCCGAATGGTATGGACGTGAATGCAAGTAATACACAAGAAAAATATATTATTTCCATGCCGACCCGCGCTGGCCCGTTGAGCAATATTGAGAGATTAAAATTATTTGTTAGCGGTATTCCTTCCCAATTGAAATCAATCCGTTATAAATCATCAAAACCCAGTGAAAAAGATCCGCATGTCCCAGACGGTTACCAGCCGCCCGACGCATCCTCGCCGATTAATACCCAAGATTACCAAATGGAAAACCATGAGAGCGGCGATCAATTCACACGGTATAGATACTGGTTTGAAGCGATAAGGTCTATTTCTGAAATTATTCACGCCAATCTAGAATTCCACGAAGTGCCGATTGTTAATAATCAATTAGAAACGATCAACAGTATTTACCGACGTTATGCTTCTTATCATCGAGAATATTATGGGGATGGTTTACATGCAGATAATAATCCTGGTAGTAAAGAATTGCTAAGTGTTTTAACTACCGTCTTGCTTAAAAGAGTTGAGAAGCTGTTGAATAAACCTGAATCAAAGTTGATGAAAATGATCCAGGCAGACTTGAAAGAAATAAGAAAAGTTGTTGTCCTTTGGATCGCGGTGATCAACGGAAAACAGCCGCTCAACGGGCATAGCAATATTATTGTCCGTTTACAGGAGGCGCAAGGGTTTGATGAGACGGCAAGAAAACTCAGAGTCAATATGTTGATTACTTCTAATCTTGAGTGGACAAATCGACGCATTACAAAAGAATTGGGAATCAGCGAGCAGACATTGCGCAGCTGGCGACAAGGCGATTATTTACCGAGCTATATGTTAATGCCCGCCATCATCAAGTATGTCCGTCTGCGTTTCAATGCGAATATTGAAGCCGCGCATATTATGGCGGGTATGCCGCTGGAAGAATTAATTAAAGTCCAACAAGGCCTGCCTGAGCGGATCCGTTTGATCCGTGAGTCGTTAGCGTTATCGCAACAGGATTTAGCAAATTTATTAGAGCAATTCGAGAAAACGTTGTCGCATCAAAGCAATATTGAAGGAATAGAATTGGGCCGCAATCCGCCGGAGCCGAAGAGCTTAAGGGCTTTAGCGCGTATCTTCTCGCGAACATCAGGACATCTGATTACCGTCGCTCAATTGCGTTGGGGGCATTCGTTAATAGAAGAATTACAGAAGAAGGTTGATCTCAAAGACCGGTTGCGCGCTGTTTATGAAGCTACGGGTTATTCCATGGAAGATTTAGCGCCGCAAATCGGAACCTATGGCCCGCATTTAGCTAAATTAATTAATCATGGTGCAAGTCTATTCGCTCCTCGAGAAAGTACATTTAAGATTCTAAAATCAATTCTTGAAGTTATTAAAAAGGAGTCAAGGGAAGAGGTTGCGTTACAAGAATTATTATTTGGTTTTGACTTTGTATCTGAGATAAACAAAACTTATCAAGCCCAAGGTCTTCAGGGAGTTTTAAAATTAATGCGTATTTCCCGCGGCCTAACTCTTGCCCAATTAACCGTAGAGCTGCGAAAATTAAAATCAGGGAAATCAAACATCTCAAAAACAAGCCTGCAAAGTTGGGAAACAAGAGATTATCCTTCTAGCGAGGCGTTGGCCAAGATTAAATCATTTTATCGCGATTCCGATTTTAACGCCGTTGAGGTTATTCAAACTAAGAACGATGCTTCAAGCCCGATTGGATCAGAAGAACATAATAACAAACAGCTAAAGAGGTTGATTAAGCTTATTGAAGAAGCTCAACAATTATTGCAAAAGGCTACGGATGATATCGGCAGGTTAAAGGTGGCTGAAGCAATTTCATTGGAAGCGTTCTCTATCGCGCAAGAATTAGGAAATATCAACGGACGCGTTAGAAGTTTAATTTATTTATGGCAGATATATCGGGACTTGAAAGAGTTTGACCTGATGATTGATTATGGCCGTGATTTATTTAATTTGGTGACAGATCAACAAAAGTCAAACGCAGCCGTTAATTTAGCCTTGGGTTATGCGGAGAGAGTCCACTTGCGGCATAAAAATAGTCAAAGTCCGGAATTGATTTTGGAGGACATGAAAGAAATGCTCCTGTTGTTAGAGAATCATGTAGGACAAAAAGATGCGCTTAAGTATGTGTTGAAGGCCGCCGTCTATCGTGTACAGCAATATTACCGCGGCAGTTTAGACGAACAGAATAGGGCGCTTACGGACGGCATTGAATCCATTAACCAGGCGCTCGAGTTAAATAAACGGGATTTTGTAACCTGGGATATCAAAATAGCATTGCTTTTGATGCGCCGGATGCCTGGAGATTTAGAAGAGGCGATTAAAGCGGCTGAAAAGATTATGGCTCATGCTCAAGGATTGCAAACAGAGAAAGTTTTATCTTATGTGTTTAAATCCGTTTTTGAGCGGTATCTTCGTCCAGGCTATCGTCCAACACAATACCGCGATCAAGATACGGCAGCGGTTCTGGCAATTATTTTTAAAGAGACGCTAGAGATTTCTTTAACCAAGAGCTTTGTCGCGGCGTTTAAGGAGTATCGTGATTCCTTAACAGATGAAAACAAAACGAATGTTTCCGAAGATCCTTTAATGAATGTCTTAAGAGAAATTGTTATTAATAATTTGCTTCATGAATCCATACGCCGCAAAGCTCTTCAGATTTATGAAAAGATCGCGCCCATTATGTTGAAGTATCGTTTGATTTATTTGGAACAGCGTTTGAATGGCTGGGCCAAAGCGAATAAAAAGGAGCGTGAGGCGATTAAGCTGGATCTTAAACAATTTGGCGTTGTCCGTGAAGGTGAAAAATCAGATGAAGAAGATGTTGTTCGTGCGGAAGGTATGAAAGTTTCTACCGCCGCCAGCAAAGATACCGATTTGATCCAATGGGTAACCGAGCTGGTCCAACACATTGGCCGTGTTGTTGTGATCCAGGAAAGCATCCTCGATGGAAAGATTATCTTGAGATTAGAGAAGGAAACAAAAATTGCAGTCATTGACGTTAAGAGTAATGTTTCTGGGGAATTAAAAGCTAAGTTAGAAAAACGTATTCGTAAAACGATGAAGGAATGGAATGTTGTTCAACTAGATCTTGGCTATACAGCTGATGGCATTAATGACGCAACGATTGAATTGATTGATGAAATCATGGCTGGTTTATTAATCCAAGAAGAAAAAGCCGTTGTTATCCTTCCGGCCGGTAAAGTCAGCGAGAAAGATTTGCCGCACTATTTGAACGCGGTTGTTAGAAAACATTTTGAGGTAAAACAGCTTGCGCTTAATGAGTGGGTTGTTAGCCAAACTATTATGTACACATTGATGCTTATCAGTGAAGGTGTTTTGCGCGGCGGATCTGTTAAGGCCCAAGAATTGGCGGTCTTTTTAAGTGAAGTGGCATTACATAACTTTGTTTTGAGAAAAGATCGGGGTCTATTTTTCGGAGTTAACGATAGGGCTTTATTTAAGCCGGTTCTAATCGTACGTTCACCAGAAGAAAACAAAGATTTTGTTTTAATCATCAGCGGAAAATCGATTGTTTTCCCGAGCGTCATTGTTGTACCCCAAGGGATGTTTAACCAACAAACGCAAAAAGGTTTTGGCTGGCAAAGTATTCACGCGAAAGCATTGGGTTACGGCGAATCTACGCTGAGCCTGGTTAGCCGGATTCTAAATCTTGCTGATGAAAATGCTTTCAAAGATGTATTACTTCGCGCGATTGACCAAGGCCAGATCGTCATCCATGAAGAAAGCCAAGCCAGGTCGATTTATTATCCGCTTGAGGGAAGCGATCTTGTTTTGAAACTCGTCGTTAAATATGTGGAATTGGATAGACGGTTACCTTTTATCGCCTTGGGAGCGGTAATGCTTATATCGGTTATCTCGGTTAAAGAATTTGATAACGAGTTACGCGGGACACGCCCAGTGCAAAGCAGTTCATCCGTTGATTCGGGCAATAGAAGCATTAGCTTAAAGAGAATTCTCTATGGAGTACTTGTTGCGGTGTCGGTTTTGAGCGCTGCAGCTTTTTCATCCACTGCCCTGGCGGTTGATTTTATTACAGCACTGCATGAGAAAACATGGGGAATGAGGGATTTTGCTGTACTGCTTCTTGCATTTTTTGAATTGTCCGTTTTTGCCGGGGTAGTGTTGATGATTTCTATGGAATATTGGGCAGATAAAAAAGCGCAATGGGCACAACAAAAGAACGTTGTGAAGATTATCGAACGGCCGGAATTGCCATTTAGCATAGAATACAAATTCCCTGAACCAAGACAACTCAGATTTTCCAGATTGATGAAATATCTTTATGAGAAATATGGAAATGACAAAGATATTAAATTAACGCAGTCTTATGATCAGGGAAGCACGGAAACGTTTGATTGGCGTTTAGAGTGGGCGCTGTATCAGCATCCTAATATTGTCTTGGAGGCATTGGCGGATATTTATGGAATTGAATTGTTGATCAAGCATCAATTAGCTGAGCCTTTACAGTCTCGATTCTCCACGATAGGTGATCGTATCAATATCCAGGAGCATTTGGCGGCGAATGGAATGGGGGCCACATTTAATTTTGAGAACATCGATTCATTGCAGTTTAAACAAGTGCATATGGATGAATTTAAAAGAGTCTATGTTGCGAGAGTCAAGACAAAAATCGAAGCGCTTGCGGATCAAATGCTTAACGCGCGTTTGGACAAAGTGCGTTTAGATCCCAATCTTGCAGCACGTTTGCAAGAGCACGCTTTCGCGGGAAAAAGTTTGGATCAAGCTTTGGCCCAAGGAACTGTGGATCAGGATTTAGTTGAAACAGGTTTGGATTACGCGCTTGCTAAAGCAGATTTGGATCAAGCTTTATTTGAAGCACGCCAGAATTACGCTCAAGCGCAAGCAAACTTGGATCAAACTCAAGCTGAAGTGAACGATCGTTTGGATCGAATGATCGCCGAAGCAGAGTTGGATCAAAATTCTGTTAGATCACGTTTGGCTGAATATCCGGTTGTTATTAAAGTAACAAATAACTTAAATTACGGGCCGGTTAGATTATTGGAAGAATATGGATTGAAAGTATTTGACGCTGTTCAAGAATTGCGAGAAAACCATCTCTATTCTTCGACGGGATTAATTACGTCAATTCATAATCACTATGGCTCTTATTGGGTTGTGGAGGAAAGTTATTTGGAAGGATATAACCTTGAACAGCATCGTGATCGAATCAATGAGCGGTATCAAAGAAATGAACTGACGTCGGCTCGTAAAAATGAGATGTTGTTCTTCCTTGAGCGACGCGCTGTAGAGGTCTTTATGAAAGTCTGGAAAATATGGCGCGGCAATTTATCTCTCGATGATGAAGAAGGTTCTTTATTCACCAAGGCGCCTGTTTTGCGTTCGATTATTCATAATCAAATTGTTATTCCGCTCCTTTTGGATGAGAAGGTAAACGCAGGACGTTTAGTCGATATTTTATGGCATATGAATATCTCGGTTCATGAAAAAGAGCGCGCCCGGATGATTGGACAGGCGGCGGTTCATGTCTTTGGCGGTAACCAGGCAAAGGTTTTCTTAAAAGCTGCTGCTGATCAATTAAATAGTAAGGCAATAGAAGCACAGGCGTTCGTCATCAAGCATTTTAATAAATCGGCGGCTGCAAACTTAGATGTTATGGCAGAAGTAAATAAGTCACTTATAAAGAATATATCTCCCTTATTAAATACCAGCGTTCCGCAGATGGCTTTTTCAGGGCTGTATTCTTATATGGTTGAAAAATTAACCGAATTTGTAAGCCATGAGTTGGTTGTTGAAGATATTGTTTATTTAATTGAGGAAATGAGAAGGATTCCACAAACAAATGAGGATGCTCAGCTCAATTTAGTCCGCCAGTTTTTAGTGCGCACAGGAAAGATTTCTCATGATGAACATACAGCGTCGATAAATTATTTGAACGAAAATATTCGGCAAAAGGAATATCTGTTGGGCAGATATCAACGCGCTATGCGAAATATCGAATATATTTTGCGGCATCATAATACGTTTTGGGGTGAACAGATTCCTAATCAGTCAACCACACACGGCGCGGTGTGGAGATCAATCAAGGAAACACTGCCGATTTCAAATATGCGCACACAAGATCCGACCGCAAGGTTCTCGCTATTGCCTTCTGCTGTTTTCAAAGTGAAAGAAGATGGCAAGGCAAGCTCGTCTGTGCTCGAAGGTGGCAATAAGTCTCGCCGGATTTTGCTGGTTGATGATTCAGAGTCAATTCGTTTCTTGTTGACAATGCGGTTAAGGGCGTTAGGGTTCGACGTGATGGAAGCTCACGACGGCCAGCATGGATGGGAACGATTCATCAGTGATGGACCGTTTGCCCTTATGTTGACAGATAATAATATGCCTAACAAAACAGGCGTTGAATTAATTAACGATATCTGGCATCGAGTTGAATCTCGGAATCAAAGAATTATCCTTATGAGTGCTGTTGATGATAATCACGGGTTGTTAGAAAGAATCGTTGATAAGGATTATCAAAATAAATTCCGCTTTGTAGCGAAACCCATTAAGACAATATTTTTTAATAGCAGCTTGGATCAGTTGATTGGATTAGCTAACCCGGCAAGTTCGCCGCTCAATATTAGTGTTTCTCAATATTGGGAAAATATTTTAAGCGCTGCTGGGCTACTCAAGACGGAGGTGTCAAATAAAACAGACAAGGAAATTGTTGAGGAGGCATTTAAAAGAGGTGAGGCGATTGTCTTTGATAATCTGCTAGGAATAAATGCGGGAGAATATTTAAATCAGCCGATTGCGAAGACGCTCTTGCAGATTAATAAATACCAGAGACAGCGCGACCATGAAGCGTTGTCGCTCAGAGCGGAAATGCGCTTATACCGGGCATTAAAAAATAAAGGTTTGCTTCTTATGATTCAGGCTGGCGTACAGCGCTTCGTGGAACCGATGATCGAGTTGAATGATTCCCTGCGCCGGGCGCAGAAGGTAACGCTTTTGTCAAATTATCGGATGGTGGTTACCTTAAATACCCACCAGCTGTTCTTTTATGACTGGGGCGTTATTTACGTTGATATTCAAACTCTCCAGAGTGTCCGCAACAATCAAAATCGCTTTAAAGAATTCCTGCAACAAATTAGTTTGCGTGCCGATTTACCGGTCGCGTTGGTTGTGAGCGGCCAGTGGTCAGCGGCAGAAAATAATCAGACTACCAAACACCAATCACCAAATGCCGCGCCAGGCGACCAAGCAAGTTCCCCCATCGACCGCGAAGATGATCCGCTTTATATGCGCTATGCGAGCACAATTTGGGATGAAGTAAAAATGCAAATGGTTTATTCTCTTTTAGAAAGAAGAAAAAATATTCTGCCCTTGATGCATACCGGCAGTATTGTTTATGGTTCTAGTGGCCACAAGCTTGGGTTTGGCGTCAATTTGATGGGGCATCGGCACGCGGCGATGATGGCTTTACTTAGTTCACTGGAAACTGTGTTTCATTACAAGCGCTATTTGCTGGATTCAAATGATGCGCGCAAGATTAAAGAGGCATTGGAATATTTAGCATTACCGAACCTTGGTTATAATAAGGGCCTTTCTCAGCGCCGTCAGCGGGCCTTTTTATGGTTAAGCGAATTATTGGGGCATCCTTTAACCGACGCGCATATGTTTGTCAATATTGAGCCTTGTCCGAGTTGCGCGTCTCTCATCGCTGATTTAGGAATTGATCATGTCATCGCTGACAGCCATTATTCCAGTGTAAGATACGCGAAAACGGGATTTGATACTCTGCTTACCAAAAATGTTCACGTAAGTGTCAAAGGTTTTGCAGGGGAAGGCTTAAGAGCCTACGTATTTAACACAACCTATTTTCTGTTACAGCGAAACACATTAACAAGATCAGCTTACAGGTTAGCTCAGAAATATATTGACCAATCTTATCGTTACTTCGCGTTGCAGCAGTATGGCGGGCGCATTAAAGAACTTGAAGGCCGCTTGGATCAATATATTTATTTAGACAAGGCATCATCCTCGCCGATAAGAGGTAGAAATTTCTCATCAAAAGTGAGAATAAAAGCGTCTGTCCAGCATTCGTTTGTTTCAACTATCGAGTTAGCCCGCAGTTTTGAAGCGCTTTACCGGCGTCAATTGATTGATCGTTTGCAATACCGGATTCTCATGGGGTTGTTGAGTGGATTAAGCGTTGAGGAAGTGATCAATCAGAATGATTTGATAGTAAGCCAGTGGCCGGATGTGCAGGTTTCATTGCAGAATGTTTTGCGGAATGAAAATATTGTTGACCGATCGGTATCAAGTTCATCGCCGATAAAGGCAGGAAAATATAAAAATGCAGTCAGAGGGTTGGGATTGCGGAAATTAATTAGCGGTAATTTCATTTCTGGGGCTATTTATGAATTTAAAATGGCTGCCGAAATTATAAATAAAATACGAAACATAGGAACTGGCCGGGGCGTAACCGGGTTTGGTTCAGCGAGAAAGTTAAGGACGATTGATTATAAAGCGATTCTTCAATTTGCGCGTGAATTAAAGAAAAGAAGAATATCTGTTATCACCGGCGGCGGCCCATCTGTCATGGAGACGTTAAATAAAGGAGCATCCGGCGGTGCTTATAGTTATTCAGTTGGATTAACGGTTAAATTACCATTTGAAGAAAAGGCTAATAAATATATTAATTTGCCTTTAGATTCAGGGGAGCCAATAATTTTTAAATATTTCTTCACGCGTATTCTTACATTTATTGAATCAAGCGATATCTTTATACATTTTAGAGGAGGTTTTGGGACCAATCATGAGTTATTTGAAGTCTTGGCGCTTAAAGACAGGAATATCCATAATAAACCGGTTATTTTGGTTGGGAATGATCATTGGGACGGGCTGATGAAGATATTGATCGAAATGGAAAAGAATAATTATTTCCGTCGACCGCTTAATGAATTGATTAATAAAGTCGTTAACACTCCTAAAGAGGCGCTTGATTTTATCGATGGTTATTTTGCGGCTTTGTCTGATCAGCAAAGAAGCTTACCAATAAAGCCATCTTATCAATTGGATGTTGATCAAATCGTTAATGAATTTAAATCGGCGCATGATGAGTTAAAGAATATCGGCCCAGCGATTAGCATCGCCGGATCAGGGAAAAAGTTTAATAAGGCGCATGTCAGAATATTGAAATCTTTGGTTAAATTTTGGGTTAGACAAGGAAACAAGACGTCGGTCATTACCCGCGGGCAAATGATTAATTCAATTGTTGAACCTATGTTCCGTCATGAAAAACGATCCAAAGGTCACATTGTTTCTGTCCAGGTTAACGGGGACGCGGCACAGGCTGGTTTGTTAAGCAAAAAGATGACTAAAACCCGCTATACAAAAGTTGCTGTTGCCGTGACCAAGATGTTTGTTCGTAATACGGCTATTATTCAATATACAGATTATGGATTTGTTTTCCTCCCAGGGGGAACGGGAACATTATTACTTTTTTATAATATTCTGACGTTGATGCAGACAAAGAAAATTCCTGTTCGGCCGATCGTTTTGATTGGCAGTAGTTTCTGGAAACCTCTGCATGCATGGCATGAATTTTTAGCTTCAGTGGGCGTTATTAGCCCTGAAAATATTTTCTTATATAAGATTGTTGATAGCGCAAAGGAAGCGCAAGAAATTCTCATGACGTTTGCTAAACAGATTAATGGGATTGAGAAGGAATCGCAAAATAAGAACGCCTCGAGCCCTGTCGTGCCAAATGACGACCAGAATTTAACTGAACTTCAGCGTTTGTTGTTAACTGCTCGGGTTAATCCGGCGTTTGTTCATCCGGCTTTATTGTTGAAGCGGGTGGATGTCCGGTACAGTACGCATCAGCAGGAATTAAGTTTTAACCCGCTTTCCGAAGCAGTTATGTTGATGTTAAATAGCCTTTATCCGTTGGCCTATCCTGTTGATCCGCAATTCCGGACGTTAATTACGTATAAAGATCGTGGAGAAATTGAATGGGTTCTTAATGAAGCGGGGCATTTAATATTTTTCACCCGTAACGACCTGTGGGATTCTTTTGCGAAAGTGGTTTTTGATTTACTTAAAAATCAACGGGAGTTTTTTGTTTACAGCCCGATGGTGAGATATCGCGGGCCTGTGATTGAAAGCTTAACAGAGTTTGTTGATACCAGAATATTTTACAGCATGGGGCAGCTGCCTAACGTTCGGGAAGAAATGATCGGCTCGATTTATGAGCTTTTGATGAACTTAAGCGAGGAATTCACCCGCGCGCTTGGTTATGCCGCCGGACAAAGTTACGTGGAAGCTTATCTAGCTGATGAAGCGCGGCTTGCGCAGTATCTCGAGTTCTTCGTGACAAAAGGGATCATCCTGCCGGATAACCGTTACACAACCAGCAAAGATGAACGAAACGATCAAGGTTCGGCGAGCGGCGCGAGCTCCGCGATCTATTCAATTAACTTTGAGATAACGATTATTAAAGACCGCTCTTCAGGCATTTATATAAATGTGTCTTCTATTGATGAAAATGTGCCAGCAAACGTTAAAAAATCCGCGAAGGAAGCAGCGGAAGCGGTTATTTATCAACAGCCGTTAAAAACCCGGCTCGATTGGTTTACCCCATCTGGCGTTAAAGTCCTTCATATTATCATTGATGATAAAATTCATGGCGTGAATGGTTTTATTGTCTATCCTCGTCGCATTGAGATTTATTTGAATATTAAAGACCTATGGGTATTTCCGGCCGAAGCTAATGATGCCGCTTTCTTTAAGAACCTCAACGCCCGTGTCAAATCAGACGTGACTACAATACTTACTCAAATCATCCAGACTCAAACAGCAATACCGCCCGCTGTGCTCAAGGATGAGCAAAACAGCAGTTCGCCGATTAATCAAAATACTATCCGCCCTAAAGTTGTTCAAAGTTGGATAGACACCTTCCTTAAGATGACCGAGGGGAAAGATATAAAGGCGGCGATCGAAGCAATCGAAGTTATTTATTACAATTTAAATTATGCAGATTTAAAGACTCCGCTTAGGTCGCGCCTTTCGCTTAGAGTGCTTTCGAATATGGAAAAATCATTTATCGAAAAGTCGCTGTGGAATATGTGGAAAGAACAGAAATATGATCAGCATATTTCTTTGGGCGCTGTTGCCGGTATTTTGATTAAAGAAGAAATGGCGCCAGGGAAGGCGTTGTCTTTCGGAAGACGTTTACTAGAGTTTATAAACCGCGGAAATCTTGAAGATCGGTTAATGGGGATGGCGGTTATGGCGGTTATGATGACGCATCACATCCGCAGAGTTTCATTCCACATTTTTAATGAACCAACGCAGCTGCCGCCGGATGCGGAGCTTTTACGTTTAGTTCTGAGGAAATATATACCTGCCATGATTGAGTGGTTGAATAATGAATCCAAACAATCCACAAGTAATCCTCAAACACAGGTATTAAAAGAATTCTTCTATTGGGTGTTACAAGTCGCGCTTGATTTTAGAATTTATGATCCATTGATTTATCGATTTGAAGCAGAACGTCAGCTGATACAGCGAAAATGGCAGGACAAGTTAAGCAATGTTTTAAAAGAATATTTTATTGGCTCTGATCAACGGCCGGGTATCTTCACTGGATTGATTGATTCGCGAGGAAAACCAATTTCTGTTTCTGCGATAGAGGAGTTGATGGCTCACTTAATGGCTCATCAAGAAAGCGATTGGCGCGATATGGTCGCGCAGATTAATGTTCTTAAAGACGGCCGCATTAAAGCTAGTCAAGCGTCTCCCTGGGATACGCCTGCCAAAGTATACGCGCTCACAGAACGATTATGGCTGCCGGAGATTTTGTTTTTGGCGCTCATTAAAGACAATACTTATTTAAGTTTAGGAAGAGCGCATGATATGGGTTCAACTAATAGGCGGTATTTACAACGTTATTTGCGCAGTACATTGCCTCAGCAATTTAAGCAGATTATGTTAGGACAATCTGCGGAGTACGCATCTTTCCGAAACCTTTTCCCCGGGTTGAGTGACAGAAATTCATCTAGTTCGCCGATTAATTTCAAGATGACGATCATCAATGGTCGCGATAGCGTGGAAGTGAATGTATTTTCTGCTGATAAAAATTTGCCGGACGGCACAAAGGAATCCAGCCGGGAAGCAGCGCAAGCGGTCATAAATGAACTGCCGTTGAAAATGAAAGTCAGATGGTTCCCGTCTAACGTTAAGGTCATTAGTGTTGCTATCAAAGAAGGAGAAGACCATGGTAGTGGTTTTAGCGGCGATCTTCGCGGCATTGAAATTTATCTAAATATCCAAGGCCTGCGCGCGCCTCCCGATGGGAATGATGATGCCGCCTACCTTGAAAGCCTTAACACCCGCATCAAAGACAATCTCACCACAATAATCAAAGAAATCATCCAGCTTCAAACGATGAAGCCCGTTGCCACTCTCGAGGCACCAGAAGAGAATAGACGTTCCATGCATGATTGGATTGTATATTGGGCGCATATAGCTACTTCTGAAATGTTGGGAATGCTTCGAAGTATTTTTGCGGGTAAGAATAAGAGAATGTATGAATATATTGAATTAAGCATGCTTCATTCTATTGCTCAATTGATGAATCGTGAACATGATAAATTTTATAAGGTTATTCAACAGGCGGATTATAAAATTCCTAAAGGTGCCGGGACGGCTTTCTATAAGGTATTTGAAGATATTGATGAGCAAGTTGCCAAAATACTTTCTAACCGAGGAAAATTTTTAAGCGTAGAAGATATGCCGCTTGAAGCGAAAGAAAAGCAATTACGTCCTATTAAAGATCTGCAGGAGATTCAAAGAACAGCAGTTTCCTGGTTGGGAGATATTAGTCGAAATAATCCAGAAATTCTGAAGAATATTCGGAAGGGGACGGCCGAAAAGGAAAAACGAAAGAAGAACAGGAAAGATGAGGCTGGAAAGCAAAATGAAGAATCTTCCTCCAGCCCTGTTTGGGGAATTTTAATTGATAAAAAATATCCGCCGCAGCTAAGGACGCTGTTAATCGGTCAAGGCGGGGAAGTGATGGTTCCTGCTCATCAAATATTTGTTTTCGCGAAAGAAAACGTTCATTCATTTAGAAAAATAGGCGAGATAATTTATTTGCAAACAATGTTTATTAATAACGACGGTCAAGCGGCGTTTAATAACCTTAACTATAATCTCGCTGGAGAAATTGAACTTGAGAATTTTAGACTTCTCTTAAGCCTGGGGAACGAAGGTGAGCTACTTTGGAAGATTGAGAATTTAAAGTCAGAGCGAGGGATATTTGTGCAGACAAAGTTTAGCGGCTGGCCTGATATGTCTTCGATCGTAGAGTTGCCGACAGGCGTTCGAGCGGCAGATTATTTAGATCGTATTGAACTACTCAGCCAGGCTGAAGAAAAGAAAAAGGCCTACATTGCCAACGCCATTGACTGGGGGCGCAATCCGATTGTTTATGATCTGGTTTCTTACGAGGTCCTCAAGGTACTTTTGAAGCAGCGCTATGTCATCGCCGTTAAAGCTAATCAGCCGCAGTTTGTCTGGAGGATACCGGAAGCGTTTGATTCGACTCCACCCAGCGCAAGTTCGCCGGTCACGAAGAAAACGAAAGATCGCGCGCATCTTAAGATGTTTAAGTCTGATTCTGCCGAGGAAATTCTTGCCCATGTGCGTAGGATGCCGCAGCATCTTGGCAGGCATACAGCCCGTAAAGTCGCAAGGCAATCCGCAGTCCTGCAAAAGTATTTTAATCAATTAAATATCGCGCCTGACGTAAGCAAACGTTTGAGCCAATACCTGGTGATGTATGTGAGCGGCATACATAAACGCCCGGATATTATTCGCCGCGTTGGGAAAATACTTTTGAACGAACAACGCGCGTATCGTCGAGAATTTAAGTTAAGCAGGTCCTATTTGTATCAGGTCATGAGAAAAGTTAATGTCGTGGAATTTCGCGGCATGCTTAATTTTACTAGAGAACACGTCGGCGGCGCGGCAAGGACGCTGGTCAATTTTAGTTTTACAAGATCTGAACCGAAAGATGCTTTGGTTGAATTGATCAAGAGGTTTAATGAAATTGAAGCAATGGTTAAGGCGCAAGATGAAGGTAATGCCAGAACCATTGCTACAAAAGCATATGCTTATAGGGATTATATGGCGCGGGCAAAAAAGTTGCTCAAGCAGCAACAGGAAAAACTTGGTTTAACGAAAGTCGAGATTGTTGTAACAAATAAGAACGCTGTTAGAACAGCAGCGTTGAACCAGCCGGGTGCTTTTATATCAGTGCCTTTGAGGAAAGCAATCGAGCGGCTCAAAAAGCGTTTTGAAGAAGAATCCGGAAGTTATAAAACAAAATATCTGCAGCGCTATTTATCGCGGGCGGTTCAGTTTGTTGTGAACGAAGATGGCCGTTCAAATAATTTCTTGATTATGACCAAGCCTTTGTTGGAACGACGCTATCAACGATTACGATCAATTGTGGAGGAAGCCCAGCGGTATGTTCGTCAACAATCAACCAGCGCCGATAGTGTGGCATTTGATCAGCAGGTATCAAGAATGCTTTGGGAAGAATTTGTGGATGTCTTTGCCTGGGTTGATTTTGAATTTAAAGAAGCTGTTCTAAAAGAACGGCTGGCAGGAAACGGAAAATATAGCGATCGTGACACGGTTTTAGATATTCTGGCGGATTTACGTTATTTGAAAAAGAATTTCTCGAAGATAATAAGTGACAGTGAAGTAGTTTCAGCTCAAAGGATAGAGCATTTCCGTGATATTGTTGGCCCGGCATTTAAGGCGGGGAATCCTGCAATAAGAGAAATGTTATTAAGTGCCTATGTCAAATTGTTCAAGGTTCCAGCTCCTGGTATTCAAGCGTCTCTAGCGTCTGAAAAAATAAGAAAGTCACCTCAATTTAGCTCGTTGGAAGCCATTCTTAACGCGATCGATAAAGCTTTCGATGCTGTGTCCGGACAATTACCAGAGAGGGTTTTGCGAATTGAGCGTTACCGCCATGCCAGCAACGGAGCGTATTTAAATAAGACAGTTAATCTAATTTTGTCGCAAGTAAACAGCCAGCAATACCGAACAGATTTCACAAAGAAGGAAGTTTCGCAAGTTATCCAACGGCTTAAGAATGCGCTTAATCGTTATCATTATCGAGAAGGCCGAAAATATATTCTGACTCAACGCATTTTAGAAAGAGTTTCTCATCGCTTAAGGGCAGGCTTCACGCAGACGTTTATATATTTGCTTTTAAAGGATTACAAGTCGAAGAAAGCCGAAGAAGAAATAAAAGATAATCGCAACGAAAAAAGTTCATCGCCGATCGACCGCAAATATGAGCATCAACCTGTTTCAATCGTCAGTGAATACAACCCGCAGGTGTTTCTGGCTGAGTTGGCGAAAACTGTTGAAGCGTTTAAGCAATTAACCGGCTCAAGAAAAGCCATTAAAGAGGGAAGCAGGGGACAGCAGCAATTAAAGGAAACGTTGCGAACAACGTTTTTGAATAAGGCATTAGAAAAAGCGCTGATTAAATTGGTTAAGATTGAAGCTGTGCGGCAAGAGTCAAATGGAAGATTGAAGAAAGCTGTTGAGATTAAGACTCTGCGCGAATCAATCAAGCAGTTAACAGATACAGTTTATGTCTTTGGTGAGCAACCGCTGCGCGTATCCTACCGTATTTTTTATCTAACCACAGATTCCGCTAAAACTTTGTCCCAAGAACGTATCCGTCGGTTTGTTGCCAATAAGGATCCGCTAAGAGTAGAAAGAAAGCGCGTTGCGTATCGGCATAATCCTTCCAATTCAGGGGCGAAAGATGGTCGGGGATCATCTCCGCTGATTAAATCGCCTAAATTAGGCATGCTTAAGCAAATTATTGATGCTATTGAGACGACGCTTCAAAAAGGAGCCGGCGGCCTGCCGAAGGATACGATGAAACTATTGAGCAGCCGGTTTAGCAATGCTAAAGAAAAAGTCCGAGTATTTAATGAAATCATCATTAATAAAGTCAAGAAAGCCGAAAAAGTAGAATTTGAATTTAATGAATTTGAATTTACAGATATTAGAAATCGACTTAATCAAATGGCGTCTCAGTCGTATTATTTGGGAACTGATCAAGTTGCGATTTCTCAACAGATGCTGGCGCGTCTTTCTATGGCGACCCAACATTCGTTTGCCACGCCATTTATCGTCAGCGTGTTAGATGCGAATAAAGATTTCGGCAAGAAAAAACCTCAAACGAAAAGCAATAATTATAGTGATGACCAGATTTTGGAATTTCGAACAAGCCTCAGAGTTTTACACAGGAAGTTTAGTTTTGGAGATATGTCTAGGATTTCAGCCCGGTTACATGCGCAGAAGAAAGATATTCTTGCCGTTGGCGACGGATATTTCCGATCATTTGCCCTTAATGAAAGAACAGCATCGCCAACGGATGAATATCTCAGAACGATTGAAGCGGTTATCCGGTATCTTAATGAAGACGGAGACTTAACACCACCGGCGTTACGCTGGGAAACGCAAGCCCAACCGAGTAATCGCGCATCCTCATCGCCGGTTAAAGTGGATAGAAAATTCAAACGGATGAATTGGCAGTCGAACAAAGATATTGTGGGTGTTGTTAAATTGGGGAAATTAAACTTGGGAGAAATTTTAAAGAGTACGGAAGTTAGCAGCTATAAATTTTATAACCAACCTTTAACAGTAAAAGAGTATAACGCGCTTCGAAAAGAAATTGTTCAGTTGTTACAGCTAAGGATTAGAACATTGCTCCAAAGCGCGAGGATACGAAGGAGTGATTTATATAAATCTAGCCGAAAAGAAACAGGACGATATCTTCAACACTTGCTTAATCGCGGCGTTCTGATTGGCCCAGTTAAGTTAAAAGCTCTTCTTAGCACAATTCAAAGTACTGGATGGAAGAAATTAAATCAAGAAATTAAGGCTGCCAATTTATTACGTTCATTTGTCCTTAGGGAATCTGGATTGAAAAGTCGAACAGCGCTTTATTTGAAACGTTATGAAGGATATTATTTCAGCAGTCGTGAATGGGAAAGTTTATATCGTTACATCGATAAAATGCGGTTTGTCGAAGTTGTTCTTGATAGCCAGCAACCGCATTATTCCAGAGAATTGTTAGCTCGCCGAGCGGGTATTCAGCCAGCAACGTTGTGGGATATTATAAAAGGCAATAAAAAGACAAGCATTGCAACGACGGCGGAAATTATATCTGAGGCTGGTAAATTGCGGGCATGGCGCATTAAGGAACATCGTGAATCAGCAGGAGTCACCAAGCTTAGGCTGGCTAAACGTTATGGTAGAACATGGCAATGGATTGGTAAGCTTGAACAAGAGGAAATTCGCATACGTCCAGAAACAGAAAGTACAATTCATGCCGCGATTGTTCAAGAACAAACAGGGATTTTGAAAGAACGGTTGCAGTCGATGCCAGTCAGCTTGGCTAGATTAAGCCGAGAGTCTGGCGTTAAATGGGCGAATATTAAGAAAATTCTTTCTTCAAAAGCTCCAGATAACTTGCGAACCTGGGGGTGGTTGAAGAAAATTCATAGGGCGTTGGATGATTTAACTGCGGAGTTATTAAGAGAAAGAATTGTAGTAGCAAAGCACCCGAGTGATGTGGTTCTGGAGAAGATCTCGGGGGTAAGCCGCCAGCATATTGGGAAAACGAAGCGAGGCCTTAATAATATGGCTAACCGCCGTTTAAGAAGCCTATTCGATGCTCTTGAAGTTATGAAGATACATCAATCTTCAGGCGAGGTCTTTATCAGCAACCACCGTGCTTCTGGAGATCGTATGCCGTTGGTGGTGGCATCTGAATCAAATTCACTAGAGCAATTAGTCAGTATAGAAGAAACTACTTTGGCCGCTGAACAGGCATCAGATTTTAATCTGCATGAACTAGAAGCGCATCATCTTAATCGGATAATTGATTACTTGCCAAAAATGATCAACAACCTCTTAGACAGAGAGATTATGAAACATGTTCTTTTGATGCGTTCAGCAGAGGAAATTGTTTCAACGTTGAAGGTTCCAGAGAAAAAAGTTTATCAGGCCATCCAAAGAAATTTGAAAGCAGTGTCTAACGATCCGATCGTTGAGATTATGATCGCGGAGTATAACAAGTCATTAAAAAACCTGAAAAGCCGACGGTTAAAGAATGGTTCAGCAAGCTCGCCGATCGATCCAAGTCAAGATCCTCGGAGCTTACCGCGGCGTTTAAGTGTTGAGGAAGCTAAAGAGAAAGTTATCGTGCTGATGAAGCGCTTGCTTGCCAAAGACAAATTAATGCTGCGGCGGGTTTCTCAAGTTTATGCGGCAGCCAAGACGCTGAATCCAGAAGAATTTAAATTGCAATGGGCTGGCAGGCTGAAATCTTTAAGTAAAAAGGTTCAGGAAATTACCAAAGAGATATCATCCATTTATATTTTCCTTGGATTCTCAGAGCAGCCTATCCAGGAGTTATATCGCGCATCGTTTGATCCGCTTAGGCAGGCGTTTAACATCGATAAGATAGCGATTATGATTAAATCCGGTGAGCAACTTTATTATTATGGCCTAGGGTTTTTGGACCAAGAGTATAAAGAATATGCCAACAACGTTGATAACATTTCACCTAAAGCAAATATAGCGTCGTATTTCAGATATACATCTTTTAAAGGAGAGCGAAACTACGTTTTTATTACATTTGGGCGAAGCGAGCAGACGGTACAGCGCATTGGGCCGTTTACTGACGATGAAAAGGCGCTTATTCGCACACAACTAGCACAGTCGGATGATCCTTTTAGCGCAAAAAACATAGATGACTTGAACCAGCGTTACGGGAGTTTGGTTCGTTTGATCGCAGATCTTCTGCATGATAGTAGTATTTCGAATTGGAGAAACTATTTAGAGGCGATACGGTCTTTGGAGGAAAATCATCAATTAGTTATTAAATCAAAAGTGGAAAACGAGACTTATGTGGATGCGGATGCGTTGGAATATTTTATTTCTTCAATGAAGAAATACATCGTCGTTGATAAGGCGTATATTCAATCACTTTCTAAGGGAGAGATTTTAGAGCCGCGCAATATTGTTCCACTGGTCAGAGACTTTGCGGCGTTGTATGCATCAAAGGTAATCCGTAAAGGGCTAAGCTTAAGGTTTAGCGCTGAATCGGAAGAAATGACCGCTAAATATATAGACAGCGCTTACTTGATTATTGTTATTGAAAATTTGATTAAGAACGCCATTAAATATTCCGAAAAAGGCGGCATCGTAGAAATTCGTTTAGAACGTGATGCTGACTCAAGAATTCTTCTTAAGGTTTCTGACACTGGACACGGAATTCCTGCCGAAGATTTGCCGCATATTTTCAAGCGAGGCGCGCGAGCCTCGAATGTTAAAGACAGCGAAGGAAAAGGCATTGGCCTAGCCGCCGTCAAACAAAGAGTAAAAGTCATGAGAGGTGTTATTTCAGTTCAATCAGAGTTAAACCGCGGCACAACGTTTACGGTTTTCTTTCAATCGGATGTTATTCCGTCGACAAATACGCCAATGGCTGTTTCGAAGGCGGCGCCTGAAACTGCCGGCCTAACTATCACCCCGGAGGCGGCAGATGACCAAGGGCTTGGAAAAGGTCAATCCTCTTCGCCTATCGATGCCGCTGAAGAGTTTCTACGCAATCGTTTCAAAGGCGACTATAACAAAGCCATCACCATGATAGGGCCGCGCGCGTTTGATCAGAGAAATTGGCCGGTGATTGACCGTGCAATTTTCTTGGGAGTTTCCATTAATAACTTGGCGGATATTCTGCATTATCATGATCGGACAAAGTTGTTTTATTTCAGAGATTTCCCATCCGACTTTCAAGATGTTGTTTTAAATTCAAACCGCAAGGATTACGGGCTCACAAGAGATGAGATCTCTTCATTATGGGCGGTACGATTTAATTTGCGGCAAGATTCATTAGATAATATTGGATATGAACAGCATCGTACTATTTATACGAATCTAAATGATTTGGTTTATATCGACCGTGCTACCCAAAAAGTATTTCGCAATTTGCAAATAATGGATCAGCCTGTTACCGACCAAGATATTGTTGAGGAAATCATTCACAACCGCTATCGGTTTGATCTTAAAAGAATCAAGGGTGTTTATCAGCATGCCGGGATACGAAAATTCTTAGCGGCACAGCATGATCTTGCCATAGCGCAAGTTTTGTTGTCGGATATACCGTTGAGTTTTACAGAGCATCACTCAGTTGATAGAACCAAAAACGCGTTGAACGTTTGGTTGATTGATTCTAGCTTTGTAAGAATGATTCCCGGAATTGCCCAATATTTAAACGACTGGCAATGGCTTTTGGTCGGAACAGTCGAAGCCAAGTTTTCTAATCGTTATAATTCTCATCAAATTATTAATTTGCAGCGGTGGTTGCATCCTAATCCGGCACTGGAGCCTGCTTTAAATAATTTATTATTAAATTTCGAAAAATATCTTGAGGCGCTGTATCGAAATCATTTCGCGCAATACGGCGCAAAAGAGATCAAGGCCTCCGGCGGGCATCAGCTGTTTGACGGAACAGATCTTTTCATGCACCGCAATACTATAGCGCGGGTGAACAATATTTATTTTGACGCCGGATATAAGCCGGTCATTGATCAGTCAGGAAATGTTTATTGGCAGTTTAATTTGACTGGAATTCCTGATACATCCCAACAGGGTCCAACGGGTTCTTCGCCGGTTAATCAACCTCATCAATGGGAAGTTGGCGATCAGGTGATTGATAACGAAGCTCGTAATAAACGTCGAGGAAATATCCGTGGGATTGTTCAAAAAGAAATCAAAGAAAATATAATTGTGTTATATGAAGTTTCTTTCCCCAGGAACAGTTACTTTTTTACCGTTAACGAAATGAACGCGCGATTCACGTTAGATGACGTTAAGAAGGAGCCTAAGCGGCGGGATATTGTCAAAAAGGCGTTGGTAATATTGGAGCGGCAGAAGTTTCCGATTTCAAGGGAGGCTCTTCATAAGCAGTTCATTATAAAACATCCTGAGTATAAGGAGATGCCGAGAATTAATATTTTGACGCACCTAAGTTCTGATACGAACATTCGTAAGCATCGTAATATTTTAGGGTCACGAGGGCTGAATTGGTCTTCCTCGCCGATTCTTAACGGTATCAGTTTTGAAGAACAGATGGCAGATGGGTATAAGCAATTCCTAATTAGGATTTCTGATTCGCGTATTTTCTTTGATCCTCTTAAGAAAGTGCTTAATGAGGAAAGAGCGGGGGAACTCTTACAGTCAGCGCAGTTGTTTATGAAGCAATTATGGACACCCAATACGGAAATGGCTGTGCGTGATGTTTTAACCGGATTGATGACCATTGAAAATGCCAGGTATACGCCGATTGGTGACGAGCTTGTAAGAGATCTTCGTATCGATGAAGGGCTTAGTGAAATTCAGGACGCCATTTACCAATATGATTTAATCAACAAAGATAAAACATCGACGCGTGTTCATATCGGGCATAAACCAACGATTTTAATAACATCCATTAAAAATAATGATTCGCGTGAGAGATTTATAGAAACGATGCAAGAAAAGATTAATGAATCCAGGCCGATTTTTGTGAAGATAATTATCGGGATAGAATTGAGAGATCTTGGTTTAATTCCGCCCGCCGCATCCTCGCCCGTGGAGAAAACAGAATACCAACTAATCAAGAATGCTGTTCTCGAAAATAGACAATGGGTTGAATCCAAGATCACGGCTGTTGTGCCTGTTTCGAAATGGGAGCGTTTAAGCAAATTGGCTTCCACAAAGATTATTAATCATTTTAGAAAGTTATCCACGTCGGCGGGAATACGCGTTGAAGCTGTTGAGCAAAAAGTTTCAGAGTTATTCCCATTGGCCGCCCAGGAATACATTTTAACGTTGGTTACTTTTCCAGATTCCAACCGTCGGTATGTGATCGATCCGTTGTTCCGTTTGTTCGAATCACAAACGTATATTCGCCGAGGGGTCAAAAGATCCCTGCAAAATCATTTGGATGGAGCCGGATTAATAATCATATACAAATCAATGCTGGAAAAGGGTTTTCTCGGCTACACCGACAAGACTATTGAGATGTATAAAGAGATTTTCTCGCCAAAGCAAGAAATTGAAACGCCTACAGTGTCTCAACTGAAAACTGCGCCGTCCAAGGTTTTGACTCCAACTTTAATAGTCGATGCTTATTTGTTGATTGAAAAAACATTACCTCCTGCCGCTTGGAGGGGCCAAGAATTCATAGAAAGCCAGACGCAATCAGGCACATCCGTTCATCTGGCGATCAGGGATATTGGTAAGTTATTGGAAGAAAATAAAATTAGAGAGGCATTTTACATCTTAAAATTTTTAATGCACAGTTTAAACAAGGCCTATGCGACGAATGATGTTGCTAAGCTCCTGAGAAGGTGGGGTGTCGATAAAAGGTATCCTTCCAAGACCAATGCCGTATTTAATCTGAAAGACATCCCTGATTTGCTTTCTTTAACCACGTTGTTATTAACGTATATCATTCGGCAACTTCCAGAAGGCGTTGATTTATTGGTGCTCAAGAAACCAAGCGTAAAGAAATCTTATCGAGCAAAAGAAAAATTAACGCCAAAGAGCGTTGCTCCGGTGAGCCACAGCCAGAGAATTTTTGAGCGATCGCATTATCAGATTCTGGGAGTCTCCACCCAGGCAACGGATGAGAAGATTGGGCAAGCTTATAGGGCGTTAGTAAGTAAATATTTCAACGATGTGAAGAGTACCAAAAATGAAATGCGCCGCCTACAGTTATATGCCGAATTTCATAAAATTAAAGAGGCCTATCGAGTGCTCAATGATATGGATTCACGTTGGGAATATGACGAAGAAAGATCGTCTTCCTCGCCGGTGGGGAGAAGTAAATCATTAGAGAAAGAACGCCAAGTCATCAATGATGCTGTCCGTGAAAATAGGCAGTGGGTTAAATCCGTAGTCACGGCGGCTGTGCCTGTTTCAGAGTGGGAGAATTTGAGCAAATTTGCCGCTATTAAATTTATCCAGCATTTGATGGAAGTATCCTTACAGGCGGGGATACGGGTTGAAGCCGTTGAGAAAAAAGTTTCAGAATTGGTTCCATCGGCTAACAAGGAATACGTTTTAACGCTGGTTACATTCCCGGATTCTACCCGTCGATATATTGTGGATTTGCTGTTTGGCTTGTTGGAAACGCAAACTTATGTTCATCGGGGAATCGAAAGATCTTTGCGGGATCATTTAGATATAGTTGGGTCAAAGATTGTATACAATTCGATGATTCAGAATGGATTTAGTGACTATGGCCGGGTTGTTGAATTATACGCAACAATTTTGTCCTCTAAGAGGAATATTATTCCTGGTGTTTTATCTCCGTCAGAAGTTGTGCCGTCTGAAATCCCAACACCTGCTTTAGTTTCAGAGATTCGTTTACCGAGTAAAGAAACTTCTTCGGATAATCTTGCGTGGTTAGAGAAGTTGGCGCAATTTCTGACGGCGGCTGGAGTGGCGATTCCCAATGTTTCTGACGTTATTGTGGATGAAATGAACGTGGAAGTCAGAGCAGGCCTACAAGATGTTGGTAAGGCCGCGCAAACAGATACTGTTACCGCATTGCCTCAGCTTAAGGCAGAAAAGATTCAGTCGGTAAAAAGAAAGAATCCGGCGGGAAGCAAGCAGCGGGTTTTTGATAATAATGAACCACCTTCTTTGAGCGATGCTGCAGCCTTATTGTTACAGCCTAGGGGAGAAGAATCTAAATCCGCGAAAATGAAAGCCAAGGTTCGGACAAGAAGTGAGAAGCAAGTTTCTGCCCTTGAAAAAGCATCGCAATTGATTTTAAGAGGCAAGCTTGAAGATCGTAGTTTAGTTTTCCTTACACCTTTAAGACGGGTTTCTTTTCCAGCCCCTATTGCGCTTTTAAAATCACCGGGTGGGATTAAGAAATACGAAGAGTACATGATTGTGCTTTTAGGCAAGTTTTTCGATGAACTTTCGCAAGTTACCCAAACGCATTATCAAAGCAAAAAAGGTTCTAAAAATTTTAGTGAGGATACAGGGTATGTCCAAACTTTAGCTGATGCAACGGCAAAGGTTATGTTTGAGATGATTTTAGAGATTAAGCGTCAATTGTTGACGGAGGTTGATTCACAGAGATATTTGATCAGAGATCAAGAGGTTGTCAGTACAGTAGCGCAAGAAAAGGGCCGAATCGAAAGTTGGCGGCTGGCATTGTCGCGACGTGAAGCTCCAGAACCGTTGAAAGAATTAGCGCGCGCGATGTTTGTCGATATTTTAGCCAATAAGCTGCCGTCTTCTGTTCCTGTTTTTGAGGCGGCATTTTTGAATTATTCGGTCCTTGAAACGCAAACACAGTTTGGCGCGGCCAAAACTCATTATCAGGTTTTAGCAGTGTCAAAGAAGGCATCCGGCAAAAGAATTGAGCAGGCCTTCAATAAATTATTAATCAAACTAAATCATCAAAAGAACTCAAGCATAGACGAAGAAGTTGTTGAGCAAGTGAAGGAATCTTTAGTCAGGCTTAAGGAAGCCTACGAAGTGCTCAGCGACCCGGGTGAGCGCAAAGTATATGATAAAGCTATATCCTCCTCGCCAATTTCAGAAGCGCAGAGAATTGAAGCGTTGGGATTAATGGGTGATGAGCAAAGCAAAAATCAATTGATCGCATTGCTTGAGCATGAAGATTTGTATTTGCGTTTTGTGGCCATGCAGGCGTTTGTCAAACGGGCGGATGATAATGATCTTGGAATTCTGCATCAAATGATGATGGATCCTTTGCAAGAAGATGTCATTCGTCAATTAGCCGTGGAGAAATATTTCGGAAGACAAGGACCGTATTTATCTGACGAGCCAAGCCGCGCGCCGCCTTCGCTACCGTCTGTTTTTGGGAAAGGTCTTTCGTCACACGTCACACGTTATACGTCACAACCTTCAGGAGTGCTTCGTGCCGATTTCACATCGGTATTCGTTTTACTCCACCGCGTCATCAAGTATTTCGGCCTTGCCAATATCTTACTTCTCAGCATTCTTCCAGCGGCCTTTTTATTAATTGGTTACGGACTCAAACATAAGGCTGAAAGAAATGTCTCGGTAAATAGTTATTCAGCGTCATGGAATCATGACTTAAAGCGTTTTTATTCTGATTCTCAGGAAGAAATCATTGCCAAAATAGTTCTCGTTGAGGAGCTGAAGGATTTATCCAATAGAGTGCCTGAATTATTGAGAGGAAAAGAAGGATTTTCGCCGGTAGGTTATTGGGAAATAGAGGCTCAGCTGATTGAGATTCTCAACCTGTATGCGTTTGAAGCTAATGTTAAGAAGGATTTCACCATCAAAGTGTATGCTTTGCAAAATTGGATAAGTAATCAAAGCATTGCTGCCGATTTTCCTGGTCGTGATATTTTTGAAATTGAAGTGAGCGCGGTTCGGATTTTCATTGATGAATTAATTGAAGAAGTTAGAAAATCAGGTGGTTTGTTGGAGGCAAAACATAATCCAGCTGCCACCCCGGGAGTGATAGATGGGATGGATTCGATTTCCTCCAGTCCAATTACAAAAGTTTTTATTGACCAACAATACCCGCCGCAACATCGGGTGTTATTGATCGGCGAAGATGAACGAGGCGGGGTTGGAGTGGTTCCAGCCAGCGGGCTGTTGACGGTTTTTAAGTCTGGCATATATTATTTGAAAACAGTACACCATGAAATTTATTCATATCAGAGGGATAGTCCTGATGGGATATTACAAGCGAGTGAAAAATATGCGTTGTCTGATGATATCCGTATTGAGAATGCTGAAATTACGCTTGATTTTAATAGCGAGGGACAGCTTTTTTGGAAGATTCAAGATTTAGGATCCCTTCAAGGAACATTGGTGCAGACAGATTTTACCGGCTGGCCCGAACCAAAACATGGTTACAGACCTATAGAATTTCCGCTTGGAGTCAGATGGGCAAATTCTTTAGACGAAACTTTGCTCATTCGCCAGGTTGAACAAACAAACAAAGCTTTCATCGCCCATGCCATGGACTTGAGAGAAAATCCAATTGTTCATGATGTTATTTCTGGTCGGGCAGCCAAGATACTTCTAAAGAAAGAATATATTGCCGCTATCAAGGTTCATAACCGGCCGCAATTGATTTGGAGGAGTATGTTAGGATCATCGCCTATTGAGATCTCAACGCGAAGGCCAGCAACTTTTTTAAATAAAATTCTCATGATTGGGCTAATAGGTTTCGGCGTATGGCTTTTTCCTGGCATCGAATCCATTTTTCTGGTGATTATATTAGGGCTTTATCCGATTCTGGTTAATCCAACACGGGTAGAATTTTTACGCGGCCTGTTTGTCCGCGATCAGACAAAGAAATTGTCGTTGCTTATTGATCCCCTCCCGGCCATTGATGAGTTTGCGTTGGGCCAACTTCTTCGTCAACCATGGGTTGGGGAGCTTGCTTCAAATTTGACACGTTCACCGTTATTTCATAATCAAGACACAAATAAGATTCAGCAGTTCTTGTTTCACTTAAACGCGGCCAATAGTCAGAACAAAGTTCTTGCGCTGGTGTTTCATCAGCTCTTTAATCCGGATTTTAACCAACACAATTTTGATTTTAATTTATATAAATCCTTAGAAATAATCAAAGAGTTTGCCGGGCATTTAACTGTTTCTGATCGATTGCTGCCGCCGAGATTATTTAAATACCTGATTGGCATTCGCCACGATATTCAAGATATGCAAACATCAACCGTCATTGGCGAGCACAAGGGCGCGCGCCTTTCTAATAATTTTGAAGAATATCGCAAGCGGCATCATGTGTATAAAGCCTTGGTGCGGTTCTTTGGGCGCATCCAAAAGGCTGAAGTGCATCATCATTTGGATGGTTCGGTCACAGCGGATATGCTTTTTCAATATTTCGTGATTTATCCTGAATTCCGTCGACAGTTTGTTGAAAAGATTCTTAAGCGAGAAGGCGATGTGGACGCGCTTTTAATGACGCATCTTGGATTTGACGAGCAGGGCATTACTTGGGATGCCTTGAGTGTTCAGCTCGTAAAAGCCCGGCTGGCTAATAAAAATATGCGGGAAGGTTTGATAAACGCGTTAGGGGACAAAGGTGTTTATCAAGCAGTTATCAATAAGATCAGTTCTTTGATTGAACATCGTTTGCCAGCGGAAGGTTATAACCATCCATCCGAATGGTTTGAAGATTTTGATAAAACATTTGTTGTCCCGAGGCTTGCCCGGTATATCGCCCCGCGGCAGTATGTTCGGGATGCGACATTAGAGAGTTTCTTTCGTGACAATATCAGAGTCATTGAACAAAAAATGACAGTCAAATTTTCTGATCAGTTTGAATATTTTCTAACTCAGTTCTTGGAAGGTTTGCGCGATGCTGCCAAGGAAACCAAAGGAAAACTTCGTTCCGGGCTGGTAGTTGCCTTTCTTAAATATCCTCAATTGATGCTGGCTGAGTCGGGACAGAAGTTTGAAGACGTCCTGGCTGCCGCCAGAAAAGACTATCGGCCTCTTGATGTTGTGATTAAAGAAATTCTAAAGATGACATCTCAACAGCTGATTCGGGATTATCCTTATCAGCCTTGGCAATGGATTCGTTATATGGCGATAGAAGCCCGGGAGCTTAATGAAACGGTTGCCGAGTTATATCGTCGAGCCAATTGGAGATGGGCAGTAGGCTTGAAAGGTGAGGATGAACTTGAAACAATCGAGCAAGAAGTCAAACGTGAGCTTTTGATTTTCTACTCGCAGAGGCAGGCAGGTATTGAGCAAGGCAGAAAGCTGATTAACGCTTACAAAAAACTTAAAGAACAAGATCCTGATTTAGCCAAGTACTTGATTGCCGTCGACAGTGTCGGTTCAGAAACATTTATAGGGAAGCATAGCGGGTTGGATTATGTGGTTTGGACGTTATCTTATGTTTGGCGTTTAGCCGCATCGAATGGATTAACGGTTGTAAATCATGCCGGAGAATCATTTCCCCAAGGGGATATTGTTCAGGCTCTTGTGAGAATCAAAGGAGAAATTCAAACTGGGGTCGTGCGTCGTATCGCGCACGCCACAGCGTTAGGGATTCATCCGGATGAACTTCGTTATGAAATATGGACCAATGGCCCGCCTAAGGGGCAACGTGTCTACTCTGAAAGTGATATCGAGCTTATAACACAGCTGCGCCAAGAAATTCTTAAATTGATTGCCAAACGCGGCATTATTATTGAAACAAATCCTACCTCTAATTTGTCTGTTCAGGCTAAATACCTTCGTAAGTATTCGTTACATCCTATCCGTTTCTTCTGGAAAAACATTGGCCGACAGTTGGTTGTTTCCAGTGATGATCCGGCAGTGTTCCATACGATTGGCCTGCGCGGTGAATGGGCCAAGGCCTGGCTGAGCCATCCGAAGTTTACTTTGAGAGAAATTTTACAGATTATTCAAAACGGGTTTGATCATACGGCTGTTCGAAAAACCAATGTGTCCTTCAATGATGATCGAACATCATCGCCGGTTAATGACAAAATCAGCACGGATTCTCTAAAAGCCTATCTGGAAATCTTAACACCGCTTGTAAGCCAAGAACACTATCGTCTTGGCTTGAGAGAATTAAAAGACGCTTTATATAACATGCTATCTATTAACGGTTCTAGCAAAAATGTAGCTGTTCAAAATTTAATGAAACAAAATATTTATTTAACCAACGGTATGTTGCCGGTTCTTAGTCAGGAGCTTTTGAAGCTGTGGGAAAATATCGGATTAGAAATTCAAATTCCCTATCATGTTTATTTGGCAAAGTTGATTGATAAGGGCATGGCTAAACATTTGTTTGAAAATTTTATCAAAGCCGTCGTGTCTTTACTGGATGTCGGTACTGTACGCCAGCGGCTTATTGGTTTTGGCGATTTAGGAATAAAACTCGTCGATCATAACCGTAATTTTGGGATTCATTTTGAAGACGCATTTTGGCCTTTGGATTATGAATTGCTGCGTGAAGTTGGCCGAAGGTTTATCGCCTTGCGATTAGCGAACGATGAATTTAATCAAGACAAAAAATTTCGTGATTTGATGGATTGGACATTGCTGATTCTTCTGGATCCCAGAATTTATGTGATTTCAGCCGCAGAAGAATTGCGTGATAAAGAGCAGGCCGCTCAAAGATGGCCGTCTGGAACCGCGCAAATCATTTCCGATTATTTTCTGGGCAGGGAGAATGGCGGAATCAAGGGGATGTTGGTGGATATTACTTCTGAGAAAAATCCAACGCAGATAATTGACCAGCAAGATATCGCGGATTTGATTTATGCCGCTTTGGATAAGAACGATGCATACTGGCAAGCGGCTGGGTTTCATCGGCCGTCGGAATCTATCCGGTATACAATGCCTGCGAACGCGTATTTAGCAATGCCTGTTTCTGAATACAACCAGTATTTGAAAATGAGCGTTCGAGGAGATGCCCAAATCTATACGATTCAAGATCGAATTCGTAACATTAAGTATCCAGAAGAATTTTTGCGTAATATTTTGTCTGGCCAGCGTAAGGGGTTTGAAGGTTTCGGCCGTTATTTTGGAAAGAATATCAATGCCGATCGGAAATCGAAACAAGGCTCTTCGCCCGTTGAGAACAGCATATTGTTTAAGAAATTTGGCCGAGTGAAGTCGATTGTATTTGATTTCTTGGGCACCGTATTTAAAGGCGGGGCGCAAAAGGCCGCGCGCGAGATTGCCGACGAATATAAGATCGACTATAACCGTGTTATTTCATGGCTTAGTGAAAGCGATACGGCGAAAGCTTATAAAGCAGGAACCATTAGTGAAACGGTGTATTGGAATTATATTTTGCAGCAGGTTGTTTTATCATTTGACCACCCTCACCCGGCAATTTCTCAAGCCATTCTTCAATCCATTCAGCGTTCGATCACGAAGAATAAAACAGGATCTCACGACAGCATAATTTCTAGGGGTGTCCTTGTTGTGATGACTACCCTGTTGACGATGTTTGTAATAAAACCAACAGTGCTGTCATTTGTTTTAGTGGGGGCTATGAGTGCCGTCAGTGCGGTTTATTTGGTCTATCATTCTTGGCAAAGGTATTTAGGCAATCTCAGCAAGAAGGACGATCTTTTTACAGATATTGTTCATTTTTGGATGTTGATTGTTGTAGTCGTTGAGATGTATTTCATTTCTCATCAAAGAGGTCTTCTATTTAACACTCAAATGATGCAGGAAGAAATGAATATCAAGAATTCCCAGCCGTATCAACTATGGCTTGATGATGCCCTTTATTGGGAAAGTATCAGAGTGCCTCTTTATGCAAGCAGAGCAGAATTAAAAGGGCAGATTCTGAAGATCATCCAGGTAGACATGGACCAGTGGTATCAGGAACAGACTGACACGCTTAACTTTATTCCTAAATTAAAAAGAAGGCTAGAGGCGTTATTGTATTTGCATGGGTTAAATATTCAGAGTAATCAAACAATTGAAAGCTTTAAAACGCTTATTAATCTTCTGGATAATATTTCGCGAATATCCGGATTGTCCCGAGATGAGTTATTGCAATTAAAGCACTCTCTAAAAGTTGATTTATTAATAATCAGCAATGAAATTGAAGTTCCGCCAGTTGAAAATTCACCAGAGCGCATTTTCCCTCAAATTCCAGATCCCGACGATCAAAATTCACCGAAAATTAAAATAAAGAAGAAAGAACCAAAGACAGCACCTGATTCCGGCCTTGGTTCAAAACAAAGCCAATCTTCCTCGCCGATAAAGTTAGCGGCTGTTCAAGAGGAAGTTGAGGCTCTTCTAAAGCAGGTTGATCGTGAATATCAAAAGAATATTCGTGAATCGTATGCGCGGTATTTCGCGGGAGATTTAAATCGAATCCTTAACTTCCAGTCTGACTTGATGGCTTTCCAGAAGCATTGGGGCAATAGGAAAACTGATTATGGCTTAGAGGTGAATCAGTTGCTTGAGCAATTAGGTATTAACTTTAACGTTGTACCTAAAACTGAGACGGTAAAGGCTGTTTATCCGGCCGTAAATCCAAAACAAGTTATTCGGATTTATTACCGTCAGCCGCACGCGTTTATTTATCGTAAATTGACCCGCGCCAGTGAAGCTCAATACAGCGCGTTGATACAACAATGGAATAATGGCGATAAGTTTGTCATCAAGATTCAGGATGTTTCAGGAGCGGCCTATGATATTGCTGAGAAAGCTATTGTGCTTAATGACGTGACCAATAAGTTGACGGCTGTCTTAAATTTAATACCCGATGATCAAGAGTACCGTCATTTATATGATCGATTAATTTTTATGAAGCACGCGAATATCGTCGGAAAGAAAGTTGGCGATCAGGATAGAGAAAGTAATTTCGGGTTAGTTATCCGGGATGGCCGAGTATACGTTGTCGTCATTGACTTAGGGGATATGAACCTGTATTTGTCTTATGATTCTCATCATTGGTTTAGCTACTATCATCATCATGGGAATGTGGATGTAGAGTCTTTGGATAATGCTGTATTTCGCCAGCAGATTGAGCAAGCCGCCCCGCCAAGTTTATCTATCAGTGACTTTGATCTTCTCGGGCCTGAATTTAGAAAGAAACTGCAGGGATTGAACCGGTCTTCTTCACCTATAAATATTGTTGACGAGATGAACTATTGGAATGGCTTAAAAGACAGTTTAGTGAAGCTTCCCAGAGGTGAGTTTGGATTATTGCAAGGGATTGTTAAGGTCAGGCTTTCGCAAGGCTACATTGATGAGCTAATAAAAGGGAAGGCTGGGTTTGCCTATAAGATTCGGATAACCCTTGTCCAGGGGGTGGGATTTGCCTATTGGGAGACGGGATCGATCATTGATCTTGATTTTCCGATTGGCAGGGAGTACATAGAAATTATTTCAAATAAAAAAGAAAAAAAGACGTATAGACCCGGACGCCATCAATCGAAGAACAAATCATCCAATACCAAGAAACCAAAATCTGAGGGTGGCGCGTCATCGCCGGTTGTCGATCAATCGAAAGTTCATCAATGGGTTAAGGCCATCAAGCCCATTCTGCTCCGCCGAAGAATAAATTATATGGGAGAGGATATGGCGCAGTTACTAAAGGCTGCTGTCGGGGTGTTTGATGATAAGGAGTTTCGAAACGTATTACATTTGAAGGCGTTGAGGGCAAATGAAGCTGAAGTTGTTTCGCGACAACTTAAAATTGTTTGGGATCAAAACGGTTTGAATAAAGCAATTCCTTATAATTTATATATTTCGCTTTTTATCAGTCAATTTATTAAGGACCGTAATAGTTTCAAAGCGTATTCCGATAATTTAATTCGGATGGTCAACGTTGGGACTCTTGAGGAGCGTTTGGTTGGATTGATGTCTTTGGGCTTGAAGTTAAGATCGCATATCTTACGGACAGGCATGCATTTTGAGGGGTCGGGCAGGCCGGTTGATAACCAAGCGCTTGTGAAAGTTCTGCGGTTAGTGGTTCCATTGGCAATAACCTGGTTTGGTATTAAACATAGTTTCCCGACAAGAAAAATGTCTAAACAAGATTATTTGATTTTATGGTCTCTGGCTGGCTTGCTGGATGTCCGTATCCATGACGCGCGAGAGGAATTTCTAATATCGCCGGATGAAAAGAAAGTCGCGCGTGGATATTGGAATGATCTGCGCGGCGGTCCGATTAAAGAATATTTCTTTGGCCTCAAGCAAAACGAAACTTTCTTTAAAGAAGGAATTTTCAGCAACTTGGCTACATCACAAGGGCAAATGATCAGCCAAAAACGTATTATATTTTTATTATCAAAAGTATTGTCCTATCGGTCGTCTGACTGGAAGGCTTTGGAATTTGAAATGCCCGGGATAACACAACAAGAAGAACGTTTATGGGAAATAAAAGGTAAGCAGTATTGGACAATCAATTCTTCCATCGCGCAACGTTATGTCGACCGCAAGCGGATTCAGGTGATCGATGATGTTTATGAGACTCATCGAAGCGCTTATTATGAGGGCGATTATCAAGACGATTATATGAAGATGTTGCGTCAAGTATTTATCGGACGGAAACAAGGCTTTGAGTTTTTTAGAAAACATTTCCCTGGGTTAGGAAATGAAATTGTCAAAGAGCAAGGTGTTAATAAAAATAGAAGTCAGAAATCTTCCTCGCCGGTTGTACCAACGGATAGGAAAGATAGAAAGCCGATTAAGAGCGAGAGTTCAAAAGTAAAAGGTCTGGAAATCGTAAATATCCCTGCGCCTAGCGCGCACAGCCGTATTAAATTATTTGTTTTTAATTTCATGCCATTCTTAAATTTCATGTCTTCGGAGCCTTCCCGCGCTCCGCCGGGGTTAAGTTCCAATGCGGGTATAGCAAGAGTATTCGATTTGCAACCGCGTCAAGATCCTATCCGCAAGTTTATTTTATTCGAAGACAGTACCGATCTGATTCCTATTGCCGCAATTATCCTTGCCGTCAGTCTCATCCTCTTAATCGGTCAACATTACTTAACTATAAAAAGACGCGCTTCTCCAGAATCAAAAATGAACGCGTTTAATACCAATAAGTTTTCTTATCTCGAGCTTACTACATTTCATTTATTGCAAACAATCAGCTTGATTGTGTTTGTTGGCGTAGTCGTTGGGGTGTCGGCCTTAGGAATATTAGCAATTGCCTCCGATGCCGCCTATCGATACGTTAAAGGATCGCACCCCAAGTTAAAAAATGCGGCCGCGTTGACAAGAGACCTTATTAAAGGTTTTGTCGTGGTGTGGATATTTATGACGATATTTGGTTTAGTTCTTTTTGCCATTGCCGCAGATGCGTTACATCGAAAATTTACAAAGAAAGAAGGTATTCTTCCTGTGGATGTTTCTCCCGGTTCAAGATCTAAAGACGATCGAGGTTCTTCGCCGATTAAGGATGAATCTTTCGTTACAAAAATGGCACGGTTGCGCGGGATAAATTCATTGTTGGTTCCTGATGGCATTAAATTTGTGTTGAAGGCTGTTATAACCAAGCAAGAAGAAATTGATAATCAAATCAAGCAGCAAAAGGCCATGGAGCAAATGCTTCAAGAGTTGAAGTGGACAGCTTTCGAAGGCTTAACCCTGACAGTGCAGTCTATTCCACAAATCAACATTTTTAAGAAAATCGGGTGGCTGGTTTTCTCTCATCATCCGTATTTATGGGACGCTTATTTAAAGGCGGATGGGAAAAGGATTCTTACGATAGTCGACGATGGAAGAAGCATCCTGGCTATTCAATCTAATTTTATGGATTACCTGTACACGACTAAGAATGAACATCAGCGCACAGTATTGGCAAAGCCTTTAACAATGATGGCTGAAGATTTTGGGCGCCTTTTAACCGTTGTGACCGAGGAAGAATCGGTGGTTCCGCATGTCTTTTCGAAAGAGTACGTTGATTATTCGAACCTTCAGCGCTTGCGTAAGGAATTTTTTGAACGACAGAAGGTTATTGTGAGTTCCTCGCCGGCTTTGTTAGGAAATCCACCCTTGAAGCCGCGCCGTTCAATTAGGTTTACTGAATTAGGAAGCGCTGTTTTTACAGCGGGCGGATTGTTATCTTTCAACATTACAAATCCGTTTGTGCTGGTTGGGTTAGTTATTGCGAGCGCGCTCGTTATCAGGGCTTTGTATGAACTTCTGAAAATCGAGACAAAAGAAGTTGATGCTGGTATTTTTGTGGCATTGGCGCCAAATAAGAAGTTGGCGTGGACGGCAATTTATTTAGCGTGGATATACAAATTTGTTAATTTAATAGTATATACAGCAATCGTGTTTATGCCACAAAGGGCAGAACTGCTTTTTATCCTTGTTGTTACTCATTTATTAAACAGGCTTTTATTGCAGATTGTATTTATTCGTGCAGGCAAGGTTAATGAATTCTTAGCAGAAAAGATGAGCCCGCAACAACCCAAAGCGTTCAGCATAAATTCTCGACGGAATATTACGGTATGGATGTCGGAGCCGTATGTTTTGTACTGGATCGGAATATATTTACCGATTGGGGTTAACATTGTTCCACTGGAAGGCTGGCGGCCGCTCAAGAGCAAATTGAAAGATGGGTTTAAAACATTTGTTAAATTCGTTAACAACAGATTTGTCCCCCACCCAGATTTAACCCCGGTTCCTGTGCCCGGAAAGAAGAATATATTTCATTCCGAACAGGGCTCAGGAGAAAACCAAAGTTCCTCGCCTGTTCGTTTCTCGCAGGAAATGGATCCATGGCAATATCCAACGCATTGGACGCGTGAACTTGTGCGAGGCAGTATTTTTGACAGAGGTGCCAGCCAATATAGGTATGTGCGTCGATATATTAAAGGAAGAAATCTCGTTATTATAAGCCGGGAATATTTAGTTGATCAATCAGATCAAAGCAAGTCGATCTTTACGCTTGAGCCCGGGGTTCATGTGGTTGCGTTGGATTATGTCGATCGTGAAATGGAAAAAATAATTGTTCCCTTGCTTGAGGGCGCGTATAAACAGGTTTTACCTAGAAATTTAAGTTCCATTAGCTACGAAAGTTTTGCTAATACTTATTTAACTGTGCTCTTAAGAAAAAGTTTCGGCCTTCAAGGAAAGCAAAGAATATCGAAAGAGACGATTAAAATCGCCCATAGCCGGGCTGTTAAACTTTTGATTACTCATGAATTTGCGCACGGTGAATACCGCATAGAGCAGATTCTAAGTGATTCTCGTCACAATAAGCTTACGAAGATGAAGCAGGAAATATCCAGAATGCGGGGATACGCGGGCAGTTATTTTAGAGACGGGGTGGAGGAGTCTTTTGAATTAGCGCGCGTAACTTCAGAAGTTTCTGCCTTATTAAAAGATCTTCAACAGGGGCATATTTTTGAATTAGTGTTGTTGATCGAACAGCTAATTGGATTAGAGCTCGACTTAGCGAATGCCAATATCATGGCCATGAATATTGTTTTTAACAATGTTACAGGAATAGATTTCTTTAAAGGCCACGACTATTTTAAAAGAGCGATGAGTAAGTATTTGGACAGTCTTATTAAGAATGACAAAGCTAAAGAGATTATGAGGACTGCTGCCACACAGGCGTTGGAATATTTTGACTTAAATAATAATTTTGCTTCTGCCCTTGGGCCGGGGGAATCCTCGTCGCCTCTTGTGAATGGAGGCAGTGATCGACGGTTAGTGATTAGCAAAGCCGCCCACCAAGAATCCCCAAAGACTCAACAAGTCGTCAGCTCGCCGACACGTCCTATTAGAGACGATTTGCCGCAAATTATTTCGTTAGCACAAGACCGTTGGAGTGCCTTGATGCGCGCACTCGAAGCAACTAATAGGGATTTGGCGAATGATATTCGTACGAGAGCCGAAGGAGAGCTGATTAATTTAGAAAGCCCGGGAGAATTAAGAAGTGTTGACCGGTTAATCATCCAATGGCGATTGTTAGCACAACTATTTGGCGTTGAGGAATCAACGACGCCGAGAGAATCTCTCAGGGCGTTATGGGATGAGTTTGATTTAGTTATTTATAATTTGGTTGGAGCGGTGATTGATGCGGTTGCGATGGATTTGATTTATATGTTCGGCTCGGCCCAGCCGTATTTATTCAGCCACTTGGGTAAATTGAGATACAAAATGATAGTTAATGATGATGTTGTCGATTTTCTTTTCAAGAATGGTTTGTTGAAAACAAGAAAAGCGATTGAGGAGCTATTGATTGTCAACAGCGTGGAAGTTTTTAATGACCGCAAGCAATACTTTGCGCTTGCTGAAGAAATGCCGGCAGATATTTTCGTATTAATACAGAAGATTGATGAAGGCATGGAAGCCTTCTTTATGAAACTATTTACAAAAGCCGGAATGAAACCAGTCGCCCCCTATGTGCCGGTTGAAGGAAATATTTTCTATAAATCTTTCTGGAACGCCGATGATAATTTACAGAAGGAGGGCGGCCCGGCAAGAATTTCACTTAGGAACGGAGCAGGTTTGATCGATAAGAGTGCAATTGGTGCAATTCTTCGGATGGACGCCAAACAAGTGGAAAATGTATTAATCCAGAGTTCTCTTGGGGGCAATATTTGGTTTGGATCCGTTGAATATCTTATGTTTGGAGCGTTTTTCTATTTAATGCTTTTATTCATGGTTGAGAAAGATAAATTTAAAGCGGAAGATTTACCGCGAGGGGAAAGCCTTGTTAGTCATTATTTGGATCGGCTTCTACACTATTATAACGCACAAGATTCCTCTTCTATTAATGCGGTGAAATCAGCTCATTATTTTGATGTTGTTGATCGTCTGATTTCAACTATCGGTGAAAAAGAAGTTCTGCAGACATTGCTTTCTGGCCATCCGGTGTTTATTCAAGAGAAACTTGGCGTCAAAAGTTATGAGATGTTGGCGTCTTTAGACAAGCATACTAAAGAAGGTTACATCGCCGGAATTTCAACCATTGCCCAATGGATTATTGATAAGTATCGGGTAATTAATCAGTTTTCACCAGACAGGCTTTATGAGATTACCCGACGTATTGATCGGATAGTGTCTGTGTTGGATGAGGCTATTAAGAACGATGATCTCCAAACAATAGATTGGATTATGACAGATTTAAATAATAAGTTGGAAGGCCATGAATCCGCTTCCTCTTCGATTCTAGACAAAGCCAGCAATCTTTTTGCGGTTATACGCAGCGAGGAAATGCTTGAGTATTTCAATAATCCCCACCCCAAATTAAGAAAGAAGATTGAGGGGATTCAAAGAGCCATTGAAGTAGATTTGACAAGATCATGGGAATCGGAAGATGTTCAAACTTATGGTTTGGTTACTAAGGCGATTGCTTTTCGTTTCGCTGGGTTGATATGGCGGATTGAGCATAAAGAAATTGATCCTGTTGAGATAGGCTCAGAAATTATTGTTGAAGCCGGGAAAATTCTTCGGGATGAAATTAATGTGGTGCGTTCGGTAGCTTATCGAAATCCAACAATGATCAGGAACGTTTTAATCAAAATGAACGTGGCGCAGTTAAATGAACTGCACAAAGGTGTTGTGGATCAGAAAATTCCGCGACATATTTTAAGGCAGTCGGCAGTCGCTTCCCGTCGATCCGGTGGGGAATTTGTCTATCACCTGCAAGATCAGCTTAAACGGATCCGATTAGAAACATTGTCGGTTTTTCGGCAACAAAGACGCGTTGATGTTTTTAAGATGTTGTCTTCTGTAAGCGGCTTGGAACAATACAAGAAATTTGTGCAGAAGGCGTTAATAAGGCTTTTGTTTGATCTTTATGACAAAACTAAAGAATTACGCAAAGAAAATTATTCGAAAGATGCGGCATTTGATCTGGTGTTTTTCTTGGAGGATAAGGACGTCGGAATTATTGTCAGAAATATTGCTCAAGCTGCCACATTCTTTTTGGTTGATATGAAGATGGATGTTCTCGAGGACATCGCCTCAAAACGTTTAATCGAGCAAAATGAGTTTTTGGCCAAGATAGATTTTGAAGCGTTAACAGATGAAACGATTGAATTAAGAATAATGTGGGAAGCATTGCGCCGCAAGAATGCCTTAGGTAGTTTGCGCCGGGAATGGAAGGATGTGTTTGGCGCGTTATTTGGAAATAATAACGTTTTTATCGAAATGTTTGAGAGGTCATTTGAGCAAGAGCTTTTGGCGTTAGTTCAGAAAAAGGGAATGCTTTACAGCGCTAAGGAAAGAAAAGAAATCCGAAGGCAGGCCATGGAAAGAGGGGAAAAGGGCCGCGCTTCCTCGCCGGTCGAAAAGCAACAACTTTTAGTCAGCCGGCGCAGTATTCTGGGAATGTTTGCTGCCGGTCTTTTGGCTATGCTTGCGCCTGCCAAAGAAATTCACGCGAAGATTGAGTATGACGGCGGAGATTGGGCTTTTGAAGATGTTGAGCGTTTTACCATACTCACTAATATTATTTTCATGCATTTGGATGAGCAGGATAAAAAAGTTTTCCTGCGGACAGAAGTTGATGCCATTCTTCAGAAGAAAAATCCTCAGGAATATTATGATCAACTTTCCAAAGAATTTAAGATGCCTAAATTCAAAAACATGCATTCCGCCACGATTGTGGTGACATTCGATGACGGCAGGCAGCAAAGATTGATTGTGATTCATCCGGAGGCGTTTGAGAATAACGCGCATTTCCTTGTTGATTTAAATCATGAGTATCAAATGCTGTTAAATTGGCTTCAAGGAGTTATTACTCAAAAAGATACACAGAATAAAGCCGAGATTAAAGGCGGTGAAAGAGCTTTAAAGATTCTTGATCGTATTATTGCCAATAAGAAGTTTTCTCTGGATTTTCGTTCTGAGTTAAAGAAATACCGCGAAGAAACCGAAGAGGATTTATTAACCTGGCGCAAAGCATCTTCGATGGAACAGCCTAAGAAGCGTCTGGAAAATAAAAAGAGATCATCTTCTCCGATTTTTAGGCGCGAGCGCTTTGATTTGAAAACCTATCAGCCGTTCGCGAAACCAAATAACTTTAAACATATTGCCGTCGGTGCTTCTTATGAAATCGATACGGGGTTAGAGGCAAAAGAGGCGATTATAAAATATGTACTGCTGGCGGGTGTTGAAAATACGCTGGAAATGATAGAGCATAATCGAGATTCTTATCTTGAGTTTGGTCATCTTAAGATTACAGAATATGTGGATAAAAGGCTTTTTAGCTTTATGAGCGACCATGAAGAAATTATTTTAACAGGCGGTTATTGTGGTTATTGCCACTCGATGATGTTTAGAAAAATCATCGAGAACACCTGGCTGGCCAGCAGTAAAAGGGTTGTTCATTTTCCTAAAGACGCGATTTTTGGCGGGAAGATTGAATTAAATTATCAATATCTTCAGTTCACACATTATTACAGGATATTGGTGGATTCAAAAATGGGATATGCAGTTTTTCAAGAGGGAGCATTAATATTTTCTAATAGTAAAGTTCCTCAAGTCATTTTAAACATCTGGGATGTTTTGCCATTCTCCATTTTGGGAGTGGCAGAAGGGAATAAAGGTTCTTCACCGATAAGCGACGATAATACTGACAAAAAATATCCTGGGTTGAGGATGGAACATATTGTCGGAGTTTTAAGTGCGGTTGCGCAATCACGTGAAGGGCGTCAGGGTGAATTACCGCTTAAGTATATTGTTCAATGGCGGGGGCCTCCGGAAACTTCTCAAGAAATACTTATAACGTATGCTAAAGTTCGCACTCGTCCCCACAGTATTTTCTCCGAAATAATCACCATTGAGCTCCACGAAAATGTAACAGCAGAGAAAATCCTTTCAGTCCTCCTGCGGCAAAATGATTTTCCTGATGATATTCGTCACGCGCTTCAAGCATTAGCTGACCGATATCGAGATAATACAGTACAACGTGAAACAAGTTCAGAACATGGCCGCGCGTCTGTTGGCGCGGTTATTTCTATGACTGTGTTTTTTACTTTATTTTCAGCGATTCCATCGCAAGTTTCTAAGGTCTTAGTTGTGGCGGTGAGTGCGGTCAGTGCGATCTATTCAATTTCGCGAATCGGACAAAAACTTTGGGATCAGCAGGATAAAGAACATTATAAATATGGGATCATTTTTGGTATTTTGATCAGCGTATTTTTGATGATCAATGAGGGATTGCCAAGGGACAAATTCAGTACAGTGCGTGAGAATGACAAGCAAGGTATCCACCTACCAAGCTATAAAGGCCGAAATTATGAAGATTGGCTCAATGACGCAAAGGTGTGGGCAGAAAATGGGTCATTTGTTGCCGCTAACCATGCTGAATTAAAAGGCAGGTTATTGCAAATTGTTGAAGTCGACTTAGACCAATGGCTTAACGCAAGCACAGATGCTTTTGACTTTTATTATTCATTAGAGACTCGGTTGAAAATATTATCACTGCTTTATAACGACGAGATTAAAGACCAGCAAAGCATGAGTAATATTCAAGCGTTAATCGACAGGATTGTAGGGTTGATGTTAAAGGATACGTCTTTTGAAGATTTAACCGGTCTTGAGCGGGTTTATCTAAAACAGAAATATTCAAAAACCTTAGGAGAAATTGCTGAAAATATACCTGTGTGGTTTTTGCCCGGAACACCGATGCCGGCAGAATATCGCGTTCCTTATTCCGGCGCGTCAGTACAGGCATCATCTTCGGTTAAGAAAAACGGAAGAACAAAGGATCAGAAAAGGCAGATACCGAGTGATTTTGGCGAGAACGAAGCGCAAGCCAGTTTGTTCCTTCATTGGATTGACCGGGTTCTTGCGGCTCAGTATGAGATCAAGCATTTGACAATTGAAATCAATCAAAGCAAAAGACTGCAGGAATATGACCGGCAGGTTTTGTTGACATATGTGCACAGTATTCGTGATTCATACAAAGGTTTTATGCGTGTTAAAAGTGATTTGGTTAAAGCAACAGTGGTTGAAAGAAAGCGTCTGGCGCGTTCGTTGGATATTCTCATCGATAAAACGCAGCATTTTAGCGGCAAGTATTTTAAGATGGCGGGTGGTGGCGTTATATTGACGGTAGATGATTTAAAAAATGCGGCGCGCCAATGGCGCAAGGAATTTTATTATTCGCGTGCAGAAGTAAATGACATTTCAAGAGAAAAGAATCCGAATGCCAAGCCGGAATCGGAACAAAGTTCTTCACCTATTGATATTCATACCAGGATGACGAGTAACGGTGAATTGCTGATTTATAAGAAAAAGAATGTTGTTTTATTGACGGGCGCAAATGGAGTTGGAAAATCGACATTTGCAATTTTGGCAGATCGGCGTTCAACAGATTGGCAAGTGTTGTCAGACCGGGCAACGACAATTTCCTTATCGAACGAGAATCAACGATTATATTTAATGGGTGAGTCGCAAGATGGAGTGAGCAGTTTATATTCGCGACATTTTGACCGGGTGCGCATTAGGCCGCATGAAGGTTGGAAATTTTTCAAAATAGATTTGATTGTTTCCTTTGATAATTATTTTCTAAAAGATGTATGGCCGATACTTTCATTAAAGGGGGAATATTTATTCGATGATTTGAAGGCCAGTTTTGTTTTAGTTAATCGAAAGTTAAATAAAATTAGTGAGACCGGCAGGTTTTTGCAGGCTATCGAGCAAAGGTTTAATGCTTTTGAGCTTGATCAATTTAAAAGATCGCAAATTACGACGGTGGAATATGACGAAGATAACTCTCATGGTCATGCCAGCAGCCCGGTTGTTGGGAAGATAACAGCTATTTTGCTGCTGCCTTTAGTTGTCGCAGGGATAGCAATGTTAGCTGCTTTAGTGAAGCTTGTTGACCGCGGCCCGGCATTTTTTCGTCAACGGCGCAGCGGTTATGATGGAGTTGCTTTTGATATGTGGAAAATCGAGACGATGTACACGGAAATTCCTACAGGCAAAAGAAAGACGACCTCATTTGGAAGGATCATGCGAGCAGTGGGAGCGGATGAAATAACGCAGATATTTTCAATTATCACCGGACAAATGGTCTGGTTTGGCCCCCGCCCGATTGAATTACATAAATTTAATCCGGCCATTAGAAAATTTATTAATCACCATGGTTTATCTGAGATACGACCGGGGATTTTTACTAAATTTGGGATCCGTAAAAAGACCTTGGACCTGTTGCACGCTCTTTCACAACTGCGCATTTTGTTTATCGCGCGGTGGAGTCGTAAGGAATATGAAAGACGGTTAGCAGAATTTCTTACTATAAAGCGCGCATCACCGAAAGAAGTCCTCGAGTTATATTTCAGTGTCGATGATGTTCAGACTGATTCAGAAGTTACACAAATGATCAAAAAGGAAATTGAAAATCTTGGTGAAGACAGTAATGTGTCGGCCGTGCCGGTAATAACAGAAGATCAGGTGTTGAAAAACAACAATCATTCCGCCAGCAGCCCGGTTGCGGATAATTACGAGCGTTCTGGTGATTTGCCGATATTAAAATTATTGGATGAAGAGTTATTTGCCAAGTTAATGCCGGTTATTCCAGGGACTCTGACAAAGAATAGTTATTTTTCAGTTTATGTCGAAGATCATGGTTCAGTTAAAGCGGTTGGTAACCTGAAAGATTCACGAACGGATCGAATTTTATTTGTTCTGCCATTGCATGGCACTGTTGATGCGCCGCGGACGGTGTATTTAGGAATAGGAGGACCTACGGGAGATTTGAATGAGCTTATTGGAAAAGAGCCGGCGCGGGCGTTGAAAAAGAAATGGTTTGTGGAAACTCTTTTCCCCATGTTGGAATCGTTAGGCTTTAATCGGGTGAGGATTAATGTTTTTGATGAAAGTTCGCTCCCGACGTTATACAGCTTAGGCTTTGATTTTAGCAGTAGCTCGAGACGTGTTGTTCAAAGAGTGCTGGGTTCTGATTTAGGATATGAAAGCGATTCTTCGTCGCCTATCGGCGTGCACGGCAGTGAGGTAACTCCAGAATCCATTTTGACTAATATCAAGCGGGTGAGAGAGTCATCGCCAATCAGCGGCAGATACCGCACAGTGGAATCAATGACATTGCGCCGCATCGAACAGTTCCTTGGTGGGCAGGACATCGACAGCATTCAGCATTTGGATCACTTTGTTTTGCTTCGAAGTCTTGGGTTGATTCAATGGGCATTGGTTCACAAGAGAGATGTGTTTTTGATTCGTCGCATGGACTATCAATTAAACAATTTTAAGAATGTCGAGTGGTCACTGACAGAATTAAACCCGTATCTTCAGCCTTTTGGTCAAGAAACGTATGAAGGGTATATCCGAAGGACGGTGGATCAGGAGACTCAGCAGGCTTTTTCAGGCATCCATCAGGATGCAGCAGACATAGGAATGTTTAGTCATTATCGTCAAGGATTGGGAAGTATTTTATTAGCGATTGCGATCAAAGAACTAAGCGACTTAGGTATCCGTACATTTGTTGTTTATAATCCGGCAATTCGAGGTCTTTTTTACAAATTTGGATTCAGGCCCCAAGACAAAGGTGAAACACGATGGTCGCTTCGCTTGAATGATCTCAGCCGCTCAGTTGATGAGATTCTACAGGTAATAGTGAATAAGTACGACGTGCAGTTGTTGAATGTAGAGGGCCCGGCTATCATTCCGGAAGTGGAGCGGGGGAACAGGGGTTCTTTACCGATATCAAGCGATCAGGCCGTCTTGGCTTTAAAGAAATTGATGGCCGCGGGGTTGGTTGTGTTTTTGTGTTCTGGCTGCGCGGTTAGTGAATCGCTGATTGCGGCATTTCAACAGCCGTTAACGTTAGATGGATTGAAGAAACAAACGGCCAAGGATAAGCAATTGTTCCTAATCGGATTTACTGAAAACGATAATACTAAATTTTTGCTTATCAATGCCGCGCGCGAAGGCAAGCTGGTTTTAGGTCTGACTGAGAAGATCAGTTCTGTGGGGGATGATGGAAAACTTAAATCCATCGACCGTGAGTTTATCTATGGGCTGGAAGATGATTTTGTTTTTCGTTTTACGGCGCTGTTAACGGATTATCATGCGTTAATTCAGAAAATCAGGCCAGCGCATGAAGGAATGCTTGTATCGTACGACGGAGCTGGCACTCTTAACGAAGTCTATCAAACCATCATCATGGATTTAGTTGAGAGTCCGGCCGTTCAAGCTCATTGGGCTCGTATATCGGCACAGCCGCTTTCTTCACGAACTAGGGCTTTGCATGAAACGCTCAGCCAGCTTGCTCGAGATAACGATCAATTAAGAATACGCGAGTTTTTATTGAGCTATAAAAACGTTTACGATGTTGATGATCTTATTGATTTATACAAAGTCCTTCTTTATCAAGTTATAAATGATTTGGAAGCCAGCCAGCCAGAGATTAAAGAATATACCCATCAACTTAAGAAATTTCTTATAGAGCCTGAAGATAAGGAATACAGTGATTTTGCAATAAACATATTTTCCAATGCCTTGAGGGATACTTATATCTTTGAGAATTTGAGAAAAATCTCGGATATCGCAATCCGTAAAGCCGTGCCGGTTTATTTTATTGCTTCGCCTAATCAGGTTATTAGATTGAAAGAAGCGTTTGACCGGATGAACTTCTTGGATAATTACAAAGGATATACGATTCAAGTGTTCATTACATCCACATTTGTTCCGGATGAATTTATTCCTGGGCGTGAAAAGCGAGAGGAACCTGTTGAGAAGAGACTAAAGCAAAGGCAGCGTCTCGGTCAAGAGGTTAAATTAGAAGGACAAAATTTACCATTTACCACACCGAAGGTGGAAGAAGGAAGCAAGAGCTCATCACCGGTTGGCTCTCAAGATAAAAATTCGACAGATGAAACACTTGTGGCCAAACTAAGGCAGGCTTTCTATTTTGTCAGAAAAAGTCGATATCGATTTGACAGTGAAGTGTATTCTTCGGAACCTTTTATTACGGTATATATACGAAAAAGAAAAACTGATCAACTGGTTGGGGTGGTAATAATTACTATTAAGCGAATCCCGCAACTGATAATACAGTTTTCAGCCATAAATAGTCGTATGGATCGTTATGGTTCTATAAGTCAGAAAGGCCGAGGCATTTTAACTCATGCTCTTAAGGTTTTACGTGAAACAATCCCGCATGATTACGCCATCGAGATTTTTAATGTAACCAATCCTCCAACGATCGCTGCGCTTCATGGCTTATTGCCAGAGAATTACCGCAGTGTATTAAAAGAGAAATCAGATCTCGGGAGTAAATCCATAGCCGCGGTTAAGGCCGGTGTTGTAAATGTTAAAGTAAACAACCTTCAAGATTCATCGCCTTTAGTGAATACGCCATTAATCCGCGCGTTATTAAAGTCCGGCCACAGTAACATCGGCTTCGGGTTTAATGTTGCCAGTGGGTCGGATGTTTTGATGATATATGGGGAGAGTGTGCGAAATCAGAAGATCGTAGCGTCCTCGCTGGTTCAGGCCTTCGGCAATCGTTGGGCCGGAAGTAATGTTCCTGTATTTGGTGTTAGATCGTCAGTGTTTTCAACCAGGAATCACTTGGCTTCCATTGACACGCCGGCGCTGGATGTAATTTATTCGCCTATTGGCTGGGGCAACAGGAATGTTTGGATGCTGTTAATGCACGTGAAATACCGGTGGGATGTTTATCCGGTGATGATATTCCGGAAATTTATTTCTTTGGAAAAGGAATATGAGAGATTCAGACTAAGAGTGGCTATACCGCCAATCTTTGTTAAGACCAACTTCGGTTTTCCGGTCAAAGAAGAAGCGATTACAAATCTTGAGCAGACCTTCGCGGACTCGTCATTGTCGAAAACCGATGTTTTAAGCAGGGAAGTCGTTTTATTAAAGTCACAAGAAAACATATCGCCTCGCGCATCTTTTATAGCAACCAGTTCAAGCGCCGCATCAATACCGCCATTCTTTATTGCCCAATTTGTTGGTCAGGACGGCCGTGACGTGGGTAAGCACTATTTTCCAAACTACATTTTTATTTTTCCGCGATTCGTAATGCCAACAAATGCCAGATTTGTGTTCCATGGAATACGGCTTACTCCGCCATCTTCACGGCATTTGGTTAAATATATTTATTTAACGTCAGAGAGCATTGTTGTTCCGCTCAAAGAAATCAGGCGCATCAGATATGAGCAAAAAAGTTTTACCCGGCGCCGCAGTCATGCGTTACTCGATTGGCTTAGGGCAAAAGCAAATAGCGTCAACAATTATGCTGCCTACCAATTTTTGACCGAAATGCCAGTCTTCGGCTTTTTAGAGGAGTCGACCATGGTGCCGCAAGGATTATTGTCGCCGTTATAAGGAGTTTCTGGTGACCATTGTTCGCTACTCGACGACCAACAATTATTGATCGATAAGTATTATGAACGCAGGAATTGCTTTTCGAGGAAATTATCCTTGAGTTCGATAATAGTGGGCCTTCCGTGCGGACAGGTGAAGGGGGCTAGGCATTCTAATAATTGTCGGCGCTGATGTTCGGTTTCCTCCGCTGAGAGTTTATCTCCCGTGACGATGGAGGCTTTGCAGGCGCGACGGGCGATGGTCAAATGGTCGCAACGTTCCGCGTTATCGCCGGCAAGGAGTGTGCGCATAACAGCTTCCGGTCTTTTAACCAGCGTGGGCACTGTTTGGATGGCGACGGTATCTTCATCGAAGGCGGTTGTATCCATTCCTGATTTTTTCAGCAATTCTTGGGACTCTTCCCATACCAGCTTTTCTTGAGGGGTTAATTTAAGCAAGATGGGCGTCAATAAATTTTGAACTTCAATGTTTCCTTCATCGATCTGCTTTTTAAACTTCTCAAACATGATTCTTTCCTGGGCGGCGTGTTGATCGACGAGTAAGAGTGAATCATCCACTTCCCACAAAAGATACTTGCTTATAAAACTCCCGATATAGCGCGCGCGGCTGAATTTGTCGCGCAATGTTTCGTTTGGCTTCTGGAAAAGATGCGTTTGGGCTTCTTGCGGAAAAATTTCTTGCTGACTGGTTGACTCTTGTGGTTGGATGCTGTAATCTGGAGATTTCTCAAAGAGTCTGACCGGATCAAATGTGCTCTGGTTTTGTCCCGGGCCGAAGATGAGTGTGTTTGCCAAAATGCCTTGGGGTGCGTTGTGGGCTGTGCGTTGTGCGTCATCGGCGTCGGGAGTTTTCAGTATCTGATTTGAGACATCCATTTTTGAGGATGAGTCAAGGCTGCGCATATCCCCTTGGGTCATGAGCGCATGTTCAACGGCATTGCGGATCAAAGAAATCAAGCGGCCTTCTTGATCGATTTTTACCTCCCGTTTCGCCGGATGGATGTTAACGTCGATCATAGCCGGGTCGATTTCTATAAAAACAACAAAGCATCCATAGACCGACGGGGGAAGGATAAGCTTATAGATGTCATTGATGTGAAAACCAAGGTTGCGGTGCTGTACCGGCCGGCTGTTGATGAAGAAATACTGAAGATTCCGGCGCGCGCGCTGGATATTGATATTTCCTAAAATCATTCTTAAAGTGATGCCGTCGTCTTTAAAACTTTGATCGACTTCAATCAGGTGCTTGGCATCCAGGTTAAGAGAGCGGGCAACTCTTTCTTTAAGGGAATTGACCGGCTTGATATCCATGACAGCGCGCCCGGCGTGGGTGAGTTTAAAGCTTACGACGGGATGCAATAATGTATAGGGAAGAAATACATCAATAATTTGGTTTAGCTCGGTTGTGTTTGATTTAAGAAACTTTTTGCGGGCCGGTGTATTAAAGAACAATTCAGAGATTTTTATTTCGGTTCCGTGTCCCGATGTTGCCGCCGGTTCAAGGGTGATGCGTTCGCCGCCTCGAATATGCAGTTGCCATGCTTCGTAGACCGATGGACGAGAGACGACAGACGAAAGATGAGAGTCGGTGTCATCGTCTATTGTCTTTCGTCCGTCGTCTTTTACCTGACTTGTCAAAACAACATCCGCGATAGAGCCCACGCTAAAAAGTGCTTCTCCGCGGAAACCGAGGGAGGATAATCGCTGGAGATCATCAATCGCGGTAATTTTGCTCGTCGCGTGGCGCTGGAAAAGATTGTTTAAGTCATCGTGCGCGATGCCTGAACCGTTGTCTTTGATATGAATAAGTTGTTTGCCGGCATCTTTAAGATGCACTTCAATAGATGTCGCGCCCGCATCCAGGGAGTTTTCCATGCATTCTTTAACGACGGAAGCTGGACGCTCTATAACTTCGCCGGCAGCGATTTTGGCGATGACATCTGAAGGTAGGATTTGGACTTTGGCCATAATAATACCGTAGGGGCAGGTTTTCCTGGCCTGTCGTCTCGCCAGTCCAGGACAGGCAAAGCCGTCCCTACAATTCCAGTTTCTGTTTTAATTTGTTAACAGTATTTAACGCCTCGATTGGCGTTAGGGAATTGACATTAATTTCCTGCAAAACTTTTTTTACTTCATCCATGGTAGCATCCGTCGCCGGTGTAAAGAAATTCAATTGGTTTTGTTCTTTCTTGGATTGTATCGTCCGGCTGGAACCGCTCTCCAATTCGTTTAAGATTTTCTTGGAACGTTCAATGACCGTATTTGGTATGCCAGCTAATTTGGCGACATAAATGCCATAGCTGTCATCCGACGATCCGGGCACGATCTTGTGCATGAAGATAATTTTTTCCTGCCATTCTTTGACTGCCACATTGTAATTTTTCACGCCGGATAATTGACTGCTCATCCCCGTTAATTCATGAAAGTGCGTGGCAAAAAGCGTCCGGGCTTTTTTAGATTGTAGATGTTCAGCCAGCGCCCAGGCAAGACTTAACCCGTCATAAGTGGAGGTGCCGCGGCCGATTTCATCGAGGATGATTAAGGAGCGCTCGGTCATGTTGTTTAAAATATCGGCGGCTTCTGTCATTTCTACCATAAATGTACTTTGGCCTTTGGCAATTTCATCGTGCGCGCCGATGCGCGTGAATATTTTATCGACGGCTCCAACAGTGGCCTTGCCCGCCGGAATAAAACTTCCCATTTGCGCCATGACAACCAGGATCGCGGTCTGCCGGATATAAGTGGATTTGCCCGCCATGTTAGGGCCGGTTAGGATGATCAGATGGCTGTCTTCACAATCGAGATAGGTGTCATTAGGAATAAAGGTTTCCGCTGTTGTTAACTCGACAACCGGATGGCGGCCGTCTTTAATATCGAGAACCGTTGAATTGTTGATCTCTGGAAGCACATAGCCCGGTTGCTGCGCTAATATGGCCAATGCGTGTATGCAGTCAACGGTGGCTAGTCCATCGGCAAAAGTATGCAGGGCGGATGTTTCGTTGAGGATTGCCTGCTGGATTTCTTTGATCAGTCTATTTTCAATGGCTAATATTTTAGCCTGTGCGGTCAGGAATTTTTCTTCGTATTCTTTTAATTCCGGCGTGATGTAACGTTCGCCGTTGGTCAAGGTTTGTTTGCGGATGTAATGGGCCGGCGCGAGTTTTTGATTTGCCTTGGTAATTTCGATGTAATAACCGAACACATTGTTGTAGCCGACCTTAAGTGAGTTAATGCCGCTTTTCTTAATTTCTTCGGCTTGATAGTTTTTCAGCCATTCCCGTCCGTTATCTTGGATAGATCGAAGCTCGTCGAGTTCTTGATTAAAACCTGGGCGGATGATTTTTCCTTCAGGTTTTGCCAAGGGCATCTCGGGGTTGATGGCATTGGTTAAAAGTGTTCGCAATTCCGTTAAATGATCAACGATCAGTAAAGACAAAGCAGGTGTTTCCTTAATAAGCGTCGCCAAATGTTTTTGGATCTCTGGCCCGCGCAAAAGACAATTGCGGATGGCAAGAATATCTTTGGGCGCGGCAAACCCACAGCTTAATCGTGAAAGGCTTTTTTCTAGATCCGGAATATTGCGTAGAAGATTTTTCCCTAAATCGTCAGAGACCTGCGCGTGATCTTTAAGAAGTTGGACAGCAGCTTGACGCTGGCGGATAGCTTCAGGATTCTTAAGGGGATGAAACAGCCAAAACCTGAATTGCCGCCGGCCCATCGGGGTTAATGTTTTATCCAGAGTTTTTAACAGCGTTTCCATTTCCAGGCCGTAATGCGCTGCTGGAGAAATGAACACATATTCATGGTCGGCATAAAGAGAAATGCGGTCGATATGTTTGAGCGGCTGTTTATTCATTTGTTTTAAATATTCCAAAAGCGCGCCGCAGCTCGATTGAGCTTGGGGAAGGTTTTCGATACCAAATCCTTTGAGCGAGTGCGTTTGAAAATGGTCGCACAGATTTTTTTTTGCCATTTCGAGATTAAAAGACCAGTCCCCGAAGGCGGAGAGCGTCAGGCCGCGTGTCTTTAAAATGGGATGGTTCAGAAATTCTTTGACGATTGCTTTAGAGCCTTCCGGAAAAATGCACTCGTAGAAGGGAAGTTTACTGATGAGCTCAATGATGTGATGAGAGTTATTGTACTGGTTGGTTTGAATAGCCCCGGTCGTGACGTCGATAAAAGCAACTCCCCATATTTTGCCGTTAGGGCTTAGTGATAATAGGTAGCGAGAATCGGTAGCGTCGTCAAAGAATGTGCCGGAGGTGACTACGCGAATGACATCGCGCTTGACGATGCCTTTCGCTTGCGAAGGATCTTCAACCTGTTCACATATAGCAACTTTCTGTCCTGCTTTAATTAGTTTGGCAATGTAATTTTCAGCGGCATGAAACGGAACGCCGCACATAGGAATGCGTGTGGTAACATCGCTGCCCCGGGATGTAAGGACTAAGTCAAGGATTGAAGAGGCGGTCTTGGCGTCTTCAAAAAACATTTCATAAAAATCGCCCAGACGAAAGAAAAGGATGCAGTCTTGATAGTTTTTCTTAATGAGCTGATACTGTTTCAGCATGGGGGTTGCTGATTCCATAGTTTGTATTTATATCACAAAAGAAATAAGAATTAAACAATTAAAAACCTATCCAACCCCCGGGGTGGAGCAGGTTTTCTAACTTAATACCGATTAAAAAGGTATATTATGCAACATTATGCAGTTAATATGCCCGCCTTGACACGGGCTAAGCTACAAGTTATACTTTACCATTGTCGTAAGGCCTAATTGATATTAATCACCTCCAAGTGTGCGTTTAAATGAATATGTTTAAGTGTTTTAGATATATTTTTGTTTGTTTTCTTTTTGTTTCCGTCGTACTCATCGGCCGCCCTGTATCTGCTCAGGTATATTATCCAGACGTCACGTTCAAAGATTCTCTTATCCAATTACTGTACCAATATGGGAGGGAAGTTTATTACCGTGGCGTAGACCCTCAGGAAGCGTCTTTTGTCTTTCAAAGGATCTTGGCTCTTGATTGTAACCATGACGGAGCGCAGGAATTCTTAAGCAAAATTCAGGATAAATATCCTAATATTTCAATCAGGATTCATGGGTGTTCAGACGTTCAAAAAGTTATGCTTTCTTTGGATTCAACAGATGACAGTGCCCGTGCCGAAGATGTCCGCGCAACCTCTTTAAGTGACCAGCCTTCAGTTGTTGATGCCACGAGATACGCCCCAATGGATTTGTCTGCAGACAATGCTGTAGCCCCTCATCACCACGCAACGCCTATCATGGCTTATTCTGAACCCATTTTGGAAGAATTTAGTACCCAAGAGCCAGTTTTGCTCACAGCGGATGACGCGGTTTCTTCATCTATTATTGGGCCTCAACAAACAAATAATAATCAGCCAGATGAAATGTTGAGCAATGCGCCTAAGAGCTATGTATCGGGGCTATCGGCCGATTGTGAACAGTTAAAGATTTCTCATCAGAAATTACAGAATGAAATTGCTGGTTTTGAGGCACAAATTAAAACTAAAGATCAGATGATTACAACATACCAAAGACAGATAGCGAGTTATCAAACCAGGGATGGAGCCTCATATGCCTCTATTGCTCAAGATCAGAAAGATCTAATACGGATTCAACAGGGCAACATTGATTATTTGCAAAAGGAACTTGATGAGGCTAAAGAGCAAATTGCGACCAACCGGTTTGAAACTAACCCGGCCTATGATGCGATGCACCGGGAGATCGCAAAGTCCCAGTTAATGGCTAAAGAAAAAGAAATGAACCTGGAAGCCAAGAATAGAGAGGCCCAACAGCTTCAGAAACAATTAGGAGAGTTACAGGAACAAGTGCAATTGGTTAAAAAAATATTAAGTGAAAAAAATGATATAATCAAATCCCTTGAGGAGCAATTGGGATTTGCAAAGCTAGAAAGCGAAAGTAATTTCTGATCATATGAGAAAAACAATATATTTCGAATGTATTATTTGTTTAATATTGATTTTAACAAACATGACATGGGCCGCGCCCTCTCATGCGCAAAACACACTGTCCACACGACCGTTGACCGCGGGTTTCTTATTTGAATTTGCTCAAAAACTTTTTGGCCGTGGTGAATTTGATGAGGCCAAGATTGTTTTAAAGAAAATCTTAAAAAGTGATTCCGAGAATTCTTCGGTTCAACGTTTGTTAAAGAGCATTGATGATCAGAAAAGTAAAAAAACCGCATTGGTATCAAGTGGCAGCCGGCCGAGTGATATTGCTTCAGATATTATATTTATCCAAAAGAACGTTATTGAGCTTGAACGCCGCAATCGTGATTTGGAATTTACAATCCGCAAGATAATTCAGGAAAATACTTTTCTATTTCAAACATTGTCCCGCCGAAACCATGAGCTCCTTGAACTGCAAAAGAAGTTTTTTGGATATGACGGTACGGCTTCCAGGCAAGTCAATGCTGGGGCCACGCAAAAAACTAATGAAATTCTCAGTGACTATCAGAATCAGATTGCCGAACGTGATCGCGCGTTTTTGAAACGCAGTCAAGAGATCAGCCGAGTCATGAAAGATGTGGGCGGCGCTAAGGAACTTCTTCAGGATAATAAGGAAACATCGCAAAAAATGGATTCTGCCATAAATATATTAGAGTGGAAGAGTGATCTGACAGAGAAGCGTTCCTATTTAGTCGATAAGGCATTGGCCCTTTATGAGAAGAATAAGGATTTAATCGCGTTACATGCTGAGTTATCGGCCGTTTCCAAATCATTAAAAGAAGCTAATGAAAATTATGGGGATACCGTCGAGGAATATGAAGTAAAAATCCATAAGCTTAATAATATTTGGGTTCAAGACAAGGCCAAACAACAGGTCGAGATTGATAGGCTCAAAGACCAAATCAGAGACGAGAAAGTAAAGATGCTTGCCGCCCGGCTTGATTCGGCAAACAATGAGCCTCAAAAAGATATATCTAAAACACAAGATAAGGTCCAGAAAGTTAAAGAGGAAAAAAATAGCCTAGCCAGAAATATTAAGTCTATGAAGTCAGATGTCAAAAAGGAGAAGTTCGCGTCTCAATCAGAGCAGGTAAAAGAAAAGGCTTTTGGAGATGCTGGCACCATGGCTAAGGTTGATCCTCAATCGGAAATTAAACGCCTTCAATCAAAGTTGGCCCAGAAGGAGAAAGAGTTAAGCGATCGCTCCCGTATGTTTGATGCCAAGATCCGTGATCTTAAGGGTGCTTGGGCTAAAGACAAGACTATCGAACAGCAATCGATGATCCATCGGAAATCAAACGGGTTAGTTGAAACCGCGGATGAAGATGCCCTCAAGGCATCGGATGTCTACAAAGATGTGGTACAGCAGTTGGATTATTTGAAAGACCAATTGTCAATGAAAGAAGATGCGTTGAATAAATTTCAAGATGATATGGTAAGCAATACATCGCAGCTTGAAGAATTGCAGAAAAAAATTAGCCAGCGGGACAGTCGGTTGGCTGATATGGATGCGCTTATTGTTACCAAAGATCAACAAATTTCGGCTTTAAAACGAGAGCTCGTCTATAAAGTTATCGAAATCAAACAAAAAAATAAGGTGATTGAAGAGCTCAAGGCACAAGCGACAGCCTATTCTCAGGCCGGAATTAAGGATTTAGGTAAACGGGTTGTTGCGATTAAACCTGTTAGCAATGAGCGTGGCCAACCGGTGGAAGAATTGAGGGCATTGGTTGCAGAGCTTCAAGATCGTATGGAGCCCGAGGGGACAATATTAACGAATTCTTTCGAAGACCTCAAGCAACAATTAGCCGGTTCGTTAGAGGCTCTGCAGCAAAAGGATCAGGAGATTCAAGCATTAAAGGCTCAATTGGATGATGATAAGAAATTATCTGAGTTTAGGACGTCGCCTGATTCCGGAAAAGATATGGATGCGCGTGTGCGCGATTATGAAGAGGTTATTGATCGTCTCAAGAGCCGTTTGGCAGCTGCGGTTTCTGAACGCAGGGACGCCCAGAAAAATTGGGAAGAGGCCAGCAAAAAGTTATCGGACTTGATGTACAACATGCAAGAATCCAATGGCGACGGGGATGCTGCTTTTAATCAGATTGCTGAACTTAACCAAAAGGTATCTGATTTAAATCATCAAATAGAAGAACAGGCGGCGGCGTTTGATCTGCGATTACAAACATTGAAAGATAAAATTGCCCAAAGAGATGCAGAAATTTCTAGCCTCAAAAGTAAATTGGCTGAAAAAGAGAAGCAGGTTAGTCTATTTTACGAGAGTATGGAGAATGCTACTTCAAAACTCAGCGCGAATCTATCCATCCGCAAAGATCAAAAGCCAACCGAGCCGGTTTTGATTTCACAGATAAACGATAATAATAAGCCAGTGCCAGCGAAAGACACAGATCAGAAGGATTGGAATCCTGCGGATAATGATGTTTACGCGTTACAACAGCGTTTAAATACTTTAGGCAAGGAGCTCAAATACACTCAAAATGAATTGGCATCTCGTGCTCAAGAAAGCAGTGATCTTCATGAGCGATTGCAAGAAAAAGAATTTGAAACATCGGAGCAATCAAAGGGCGTTTTGAGAACGAAAGATATTTCTAAGCTGGAAAAAGAACTTGCTTTAATCAAACAGCAATCCGATTTGACAAAAACTACCATTAAACTTCAACAGGCTTCTTTGGCAAAATCGCAGAAAGAGGTCGATCTTAAAGAGAAATCTTTAAAATCCGTGGTAGACCAATTGGAGAAATTAAAGAAGCAAACAGGTGATTATCAATCCACGATCAAAGAAAAAGATGAACAAATTACTCTGCAACAAAAAGCATTGGACCATGAGATTATAAAGAACGAGACATTGAAAAGAAAATTGAAGGACATTAATCAAATGCTTGGCGCTGAGCAAGATTTGGAAACAGGAAAAAGTAAATCAACGGCGGATTTGAAAAACAGTTTAAAAACTTACGAAATCCGTGAGCGCGATTATAAGCGGCAGATTAATGAAATACAAGATCAGCTCAAATCATCCTATGTGATGATCGAAGACGGCGAGAAGCGAATAACAACATTAAAACAACGTTTAGAAGCGCGTGAAGAACGTGTTGCGGCCTTGGAAGAGGAGCTTTTTCAGCGCAAAGGTGTTCAAAAGCAAGCGGATGATCCAAAAGCGGTAGGCCAAGAAAAATAATCGGCTTTGATTCCCAATATATTGATTTATCGGAAAGACCGGCCTTGTGACCGGTCTTTTCAGGTTCCAGATTAGTAATTCTTAAGGTTTGTGTTATAGTTTATGTAACTGAAGGATACGGAATGAATATGGTACTATCGCGAAAAGGGCAGAGTACAATTGAATATATTCTATTCTTTACTGCGGCACTTGTCGTTTGTATTATTTTCGTCGTCAGTCCAGGTTCGCTCTATCAAAACCGTTTGAATACAACTTACAATTCTGCCTCAGGTAGCCTGGGTCCTGCGGCGAATGCCTTTTATAATTCTTTCTGAAGGTTGCCAAAACAAAGAATAGAATCCCACCCAATCAAATTTTCTGCCAGGCATTGATAAACCCATGATCCATCGTATATATAAATTGCGGATTCTTATCCGAATAATAGTTCGGGTACAATAATTGAAGATAAACATACCCTTTCTTTAATTCAGGACGGGTGGTGACGATCCAATCGGCATAAACGAAATCTTTGACAGATGGGGAAACGTTGAAAGAAAAGTCATTCTCTAATTTATGTTGGTTGACTAAATCTGCGGTGTCAGACAGTATCCGTTGTTGAAGTTTGGTTTGTTGATTCCTCTGCGTATTCGTATTTAATGTTGTTAGAAAATTTATTGCGACCGAACAGGAGAGAAAAATAAATAAAATGCGTTTTAAGTTATGGAGAATGGGTATTGTCCGTAAGTATTTGAAAGGAAAGATTTGATAACAGGTTATCAGGAAGAATAGCCAAAAGAAATATCCATAATAAGAATTCTCAGCCAGTTTAAATCGCAGCTCGCCTGAATTTAGCCGGCCGATACAAATTGTTATCGTATAAATCATCAGAATAAGAAATGTTAAACCGGCATTTTGCCATAAGTTTTTTAATGCGGCAGATGTTATGCCGCGTTTTAGAAAATATAAAAATAATATTATAAGCCCTAAGGCAATGCTCAACGATAAGGTTCCGGCCGGCGATATGTTGATGAGCCCATTTTCAGCAAAGGCATAATAGGGCAGGATCATGGTTCTTTGATAAGGGAATATCTTAAGGTGTTCTGGCAGTAATCCGGTGTAAAGCCACCAGAAGGATGTCGGCCAAATTTGAGATAATCCATGAGCCAGGTTAGGAAGATTTTGAGTCAGTAGAGTGTGGGGCGCGTTTTTAATGTATTTGAAGGAAAGATCTAATCCGCTGGTTAATACATAGAGTAGCGTCGGCAAGGCGATCAGAGCTCCGTGTTTAAAACGGTTGGCATTTCCTCGAAGGCTGCGGCGAGCAATGTATAAAGCAAATAATAAGCTGATGATGGCACAGGTTTCATAAGTAAATGTAGCAATGGCCATAATGATGCTTATATAAGCGATAGTATTCCAGGGAATTTCGCGGTCTGGCTTAAGTGATTGGATTTTGTTTAAGGCGATTAAAATACAAATGATGGAAATGAGATAGCCGCTCAAATGGTGCCATGTCACCATCTCGCTGTTGGCGGGGATCAGCGAGAAAAATGCACTCAGAAAGAAAGCGGCCGGGCCCGCATTAATTCTTAGCAGTAACTTTAATAGAAGCCAGATAATAATCAGATGAAGGATGAAGCTGAATAATTGCCAATAAATAAAGTGATATCCAAAGGCCCATTTTTCATTTCCCAAGATGAAGTATAGAAAAGGGCGGAACAATAATTCATCACCCGGCTTTCCGTATAATTGGGGAACGCGGTTGTAGTCATAATTTCTGATGGCCAGAGAGTGCCAGTCTTTTTGATGGGCAACATTGCCTAAATAGACAAGCTGATCAGAGCGCGGCGGGTCAAAGAATGAGGGAAAAAAAGCTAGCACATTAAATAATGTTAGGACGATAAAATAAAATAAGTGTTTTTTGTGTAAAGAAGACATTTCAATTCTAAAAGCCTAAGTTTATGAAGAATTATTTAATATAGAAGTAGTGTAATTGAAAAATAATGATTAAAGAAGGTTTTTCATAATTCCGTCCATAAATTTGACAGCGCTACAAATAGTTTAATTGGAAAATTGTACTTATTAACGTTAAAATACGTGATTATTGATCAGGAGTTTGTGGAGTATGCGCGTTGCCGTAGTACCATTTGAATTTCCCGTTTTATCTGAAACTTTTGTTATTAATATCGCAACCGGTTTGCTTGACCGCGGTCACGATGTCGATATTTTGCCATTATACGGCGCACGGGAAAAATTAAGCGCTGTACATCCGGCTGTTAAAAAGTATGACTTGCTACGACGCACATTTTATCCGCCGCGCATCGTTTTAAATAAGAGAGCTTTGTATATACCCGTGGCATGCAGAATTTTAAACCGCCGTTGGCTGTGGTGATTCCAGGACAAACCCGAATGCTTGAATTTACAGTGGATGTTCCGGGTGATTGGACGTTTCATTGCCATCGCCGTCATCATCCGATGAATGCCGATGGGGCATGATGCCGTCAATTATTTAGACGTTAACCAAGATGATGTGAAAGATGAGGATCCTGAAAATACCCTTCCTATGATGGGCGGGCAGGGACAATTCGGTCCTACAGGAATGGGGGGAATGTTTACTGTGTTTATGGTGCGGGATAATTAAAAGGATTATGACTATCCGGGATATTATCTTCATCCGCCCGGTACAGTTGTGAAGCAGTTCAATAGAAATCTTTTGCGATGGGAGTCGTCTAAATGAATGTCTTAATTTTATTTACAAACAGAAATTTTGCCCTCAATATCATGCGCTGTTTGGCGGATAAAGGAATAAGGTGTCATTTGTTCGGCCCAAGCGGGGCATGGGAAGTCCAGTTGTCCAAATATTGTTGTGGATTTATGGCTTGCCCGGGCAAGTCTTTTGCAGAATGTTCCCCTGGATTAATTGAGACAATCAATCAGTACTGTAGCCGACAAAACATTTCCTGCATTATTCCAGCAGAAGTAATAACGACGGTCTTTCTTTCACAGGTTCGTGAGCGATTGCTGCCTCAGATCAAGACCGTCGCTGTCAGCGAAGTCGATACGCTTAAGGTTCTGGATAATAAATGGGAATTTGCCTGTTTACTTAAGAAGCACGGTTTACCTCAACCGCAGATATTTCTAGCGGAGAATATGGAACAGTTTGAGGCGATCACTTTACCGTTTCCTCGGGTCGTTAAGCCGCTGTCGGGTGGAGGGCGCTGGGCGGCGGGAGGAGATATTGGAACTTACGTTAGAAAAAATATGACTGATTATTTGACTAGTGCCCAAGACGGTAAGGCCTTTCCGCTTATCGTGCAGGAATTTATTCCAGGAGTGGATATTGGTCTTAATATATTTGCAATGCGCGGCCGGATCGTTGCTTGGACGATGCAAAAGTTAGTCAAAGATGGGCTGCTTGAATTCTTCCACTCATCTCAACTTTTGGAATTAGGGGATCGTCTCGTTTCCGAAATAAAATTTGAAGGACTCGCGAATTTAGATTTACGCATTGATGAAAGAGACAATTCCTTAAAATTTATAGAATGCAATCCTCGTTGCTGGGGCTCATTAAGGGCGTCGATGTGGAATGGGGTTAATTTTCCGCTTATAGCGGTTAATGCGGCTCTTGGTCAGGACGCTTCGAAGATTGCTTCGCAGAATATTGTGTATGTCCAGCCATCGCGTGTGCTAGGCAGGTTATTCAAGGGAGATATAACCGCTTTAAAAGGTCTTCCTGAAACCACGCGGAAAGATATCTGCCAAATCGTCAGCGATCCGTTGTCTTGTTTGTATTCGATTTATAGAGACATGTTACACAACAGGATACACGGCAGGTAAAAATTTGTGTTGACTCTCCAATCTACTGGAAGGTGTATAATTGGGTCTGGAGACAAGGAGGGAGAGCGAGTCTTAAAAGTTAAATTTATAAAATTGATTTACGATTAATCGAAAAGGAGCGTTCAGAGGATTATCAAAGAGTTCTTTATCGGATTTTCGAAAACTTTGATAAAACCAAAGAATATTCAGATCCCAATAACCAAGAAAGAATTATTACAGGGAGCATAAACAATTAATTCTTTTTGCTCAGCAAAGGAGTATGTACTTGTTAGGGCTTGAGCATTTACTTCAATATAAATATGATGATGCCCTTCATTGTTTTAAGAAATGCGGATACCGACGAAAGCCGATATTCAAAATGTTAGCTATGTTTGTTGCCAGATTTCGCATCGCTTTTTTGGTTGCTTTGATTAGTTCTTATCGTAATTTTCGCAACTTTCATTCTCTTCATCGCAATCCTTCCCGCGGCTAAAACAAGAATGTGTTTTTAAAAGACGGCAAACTTCTAAGATTGGGCCGATTGTTTTATGACCAAGATCGATCCAGGCTTCTGTATTGAATAGCCTCAGCGATGTGTTGGGGTTGAATGTCTGCTGTGCCTTCCAAATCGCTGATCGTTCGTGCCACCTTTAATATTTTGTCATGCGCTCTCGCCGAGAGTCCGAGCTCTTCCATGGCTTTCTTTAAAAGTTCTTGGCTATCTTTATCGATGGGGCAGAATTTTCTTGTTTTACGATGGTCCATTTGCGCATTCGACCGGATGTTTGTTTCTTCAAAACGTTTCAGTTGACGTTCTCTGGATGCTGTTGTGCGGTCTTTTATGGCTTGTGAATTTTCTATATTGTTCGTCGACATGAGTTCATAGGTTTTGGGGACAGGAACATCGAGATGGATATCGATGCGGTCTAATAGTGGGCCTGAAATTTTACTCATGTATTTTTGAATTTGATGCGCAGTGCAATGGCAGCTTTTCTTTTGATCGGTGAGCCAGCCGCACGGGCAGGGATTCATTGCGGCAACAAAGATAAATTGTGCCGGGAATTTCAGGGTTCTGCTTGCGCGCGCAACCGTGACGGTGTGATCTTCGAGCGGTTGACGCAGAGCCTCTAGAACATCACGGTTAAATTCCGGTAGTTCATCTAAGAAAAGCACACCATTGTGGCTTAACGTGACCTCCCCGGGTTTTGGGTTGGATCCGCCACCAACTAAGGCTACGGCTGAACTTGTGTGATGTGGCGAGCGGAATGGCCGATGGGTGATAATTCCTTGTTCAGGTTTGATCATCCCCATGACCGAATAAATTTTAGTTGTTTCAAGGATCTCATCCCTGGTCATGTCTGGAAGGATGGTGGGAAGCCTTTGGGCTAGCATTGTTTTTCCGCTGCCCGGCGGCCCGATCAAAATGCAGTTATGCCCACCGGCGGCCGCAATTTCTAAGCCACGTTTAGCATGAAACTGGCCTTTGACATCGGAAAAGTCATTTTCATAGGATTGAGCCTGACGATGAAAGTCGATAATGGATTTTTTATTGGTTTTTGTTTTTGAGCAATTATGGGTTTTATAAACCACATCATTGAGGCTCTTTGCTTCTAATATGGGAATTCTATCGCATATTCTGGCTTCTTTTGCGTTTAACGTGGGTAATACTATTCCTGTAATGTTTTCAATATCTGCGTTCATACTGATGGAAAGGGCCCCGTTGATGGTTTGAATGCGGCCGTCTAGCGATAGTTCACCCAGAAACGCATAAGATGAAATGATTGCATGGTCTATCTGTTCACTAGCCGCAAGTATGCCTAAGGCAATAGCAAGATCAAATGATGGGCCTTCTTTTTTAATGTCTGCGGGTGAAAGGTTGATTGTTATTCGATCGGCGGGAAATTGAAAGCCGCTATTTTTAATAGCGGAACGGACACGTTCTTTACTCTCCCTAATACAATCATCCGGCAATCCTACAATAGTTGTGGAAGGAAGCCCGCGGCTAACATCAGCCTCAATGGTAATAGGATAGGCATCTAGCCCAAGAATTCCGAAACTGCGGACTTTGGCAAGCATAAAAGTTCCTTCATTTTAAAGGGTTAGAAAGTATTTTAAATTCATAGGAGATCGTCAGGTCGCAGACTCTAAAGGGGGGATAGAGTGAAGGTAAATGGTGGGGAAAAGACCTTGCTTTTTAATCGACCAAAGATATAATGAAATCTAACATAATAACGATATTTCGTCAACTGCTCCGATTTTGGGGTTATTGACTTTTTCGACTAATGATAAATCACCAATCCTTGGTACCGATCATGTTTGGAGATTTATCATTTCTATTGGTCATGACGAAGATCAATAAAAACGTTTTATGATCATAAAAGCTGCGTAAGTTATCAGTTATGCATCCTACAGCCTTAGAATTTGCCTTCAGAGATATATCCCATAACAAAATTCTCATTGTTACTCTAAGCGTTTGGGCTATTGCGCAAACGCTTAAGGTGCTTCTGGGGGTTATCCAAGAAAAGCGATTTAACTTTCGATGGTTTATCGGGACCGGAGGGATGCCTTCCAGCCATGCGGCCGGGGTTACAGCACTCGCGACCACCGTGGGTTTAGAATATGGTTTTACTTCTGGAATTTTTGCCGTGGCATCGGTTTTTGCCCTTATTACCATGTTTGACGCCCAGGGGGTAAGGCGCGCGGCAGGGTTACAGGCGGGTGTATTAAACAAAATTATGGATGATATGTACTGGAAAGGAAGAATCGATTCTAATCGGCTGGCTGAATTGATCGGGCATTCTCCGTTTCAGGTTTTTGTCGGGCTTTTTCTGGGGTTATCTTTAGCCCTGATGCTGTATTAATAGTTTCTTGAGGGAGGGTTTAAACGTGAATCAACGATGGATTATTATCGCGGGTAGTATTCTCGCTGTACTGATAGTTGTTGTTTTGATTGGGCGCAATAAAAGCGAACATCCTTCTTCGCCGGTTTCTTCGACCACGGGAGAAGCAAAAAAACTTTATGAAGAAGCGGCTCGGTTGGAATCAAACGGTCAGAAATTAGAAGCTAAAGCGGCCTATCAGAAGATCGTTAATGAATATTCGGATTTTGAACAGATGGAAGCCATACAAAAACATTTGGGAGATATTAGCCTGGATATCATACTTTCCAATGTGGAGACTCCTGATAATACCGAGATCCGTGAGGTACAGGCCGGTGATTCTCTCGGGAAGATCGCAAAGCAATATAACACGACGGTAGATCTTATCAAACAAAGCAATGGGCTTACTAGTGATGTTATTCGCGTTGGACAACGCCTGCGTATATGGAAGGGAAAGTTCAGCGTTTTTGTCGATAAGTCGCAGAATATTTTAATTTTAAAAAATGATAACGATGTGGTAAAGGTTTATAACGTTTCAACTGGTTTGAATAACAGTACGCCCGTCGGAACATTTAAAGTTACCTCAAAACTTGTCGATCCTGTGTGGTTTAAAAGCGGCGCGGTTGTTCCGCCTGAGAGTCCGGCCAATGTTTTGGGGACAAGATGGATGGGATTTGATATGGCAGGTTACGGAATCCACGGCACCACCGAGCCGGATAAGATCGGCCAGCAGGTAACCGCCGGATGTGTGCGCATGCGCAATGAAGAGGTGGAACAGCTTTATACACTTATTCCCGTCGGTACGGAAGTTACCATTCAAGATTAGTTTTAGAATTATTCTTGTTTACGTGGGGCATTTCTCAATATGAAATTAAAGAGGTTTCAAATATGAGTTTTCTTGATTTCGAAAAACCTATCGTTGAGCTTGAAAATAAATTGCAAGACATCAAACGTATGGCTGCGAGTGGTTCCAGAAAGGTCAATATGGAGCCGGAGATCAATAAGCTCGAACAAAAATTGCAGAAGATGAAGGAAGATGTTTATAAAAATCTTTCTGCCTGGCAGAGGGTTCAAATTGCAAGGCATCCGAAGCGGCCGTATACATTGGATTATATTCGAATGATCATGACAGATTTTCTTGAGCTGCATGGTGATCGTTTATTTGCTGATGATTTTGCTTTGATCGGCGGGATTGCCAAGATCGACGGGCGCAATGTCATGGTCTTGGGGCATCAAAAAGGACGGGATACCAAGGAAAACGTTATGCGTAATTTCGGATGTGCTCATCCGGAAGGCTATCGAAAGGCCATGCGTTTGATGAGGCTGGCCCAGAAATTTCATGTGCCCATTATTGTTTTTATTGATACGCCCGGCGCTTACCCGGGAGTCGGCGCTGAGGAACGCGGCCAGGCCCAGGCGATTGCCGAGAATTTACGTGATATGGCAGAGATCAATGTTCCTATCATTGCAACGATCATCGGTGAAGGCGGCAGTGGTGGCGCTTTAGGAATCGGTGTCGCCGATCGAGTGCTTATTTTACAAAATGCTTATTATTCTGTGATTTCTCCCGAGGGATGCGCGTCCATTCTATGGAGAAGCGCTCTTAAGGCCCCTGAAGCAGCGGAGGCGCTCAAGTTGACGGGCGAAGATCTTTTGAAATTAGGCATCGTCGATGAAATCATCCCTGAACCGCCCGGAGGCGCTCATCGTGCTCCTGAAAAAATCGCTGAAGTTTTAAGCAAGTCTCTTATCAAACATATCGATGAGCTTTCTTCTGTCCTGCCTGATGCTATTCTAGAAAAACGTTATAACAAATACCGCAAGATCGGGGAATTTGTAGAGAAGTAATTTTTCTTGATTGCTGTTCGCGATTATCAAACAACGATTCCCGGATAACGTTATGAATATGACGACTCAAAAAGACATCCGTGATTTTTCCTTTGAGGAATTAACGCAGTATTTTATTACGGCCGGCGAAGAGCCATTTCGTTCGACTCAGATTTTCGAATGGATCTACCAGAAAAATGCCTGGAGTTTTGATGCGATGGCAAACCTTCCCAAGCAGCTGCGTGATCGCTTAAAGAAAGACTTTATTCTCAAACCCAACGCCATCGCCGAGAAGAATATTTCTAAGGAAGGAACAACGAAATTCTTATTTGATCTTCATGATCATGAAAAGGTTGAAAGTGTACTTATTCCAACAGCAACGCGTATTACTGCGTGTATTTCGACTCAGGCCGGCTGCAAGTTTGGCTGTAAATTTTGTGCCAGTGGTATCGGCGGATGGTCAAGAAATTTGACCTGCGGCGAGATTGTAACGCAGGTTTTGCATGTTAAAGAGGAATCTCAGAAACATGACCGTCCGCTGTCGAACATTGTGTTTATGGGCACCGGTGAGCCCTTGACTACACTAAGGTATGGCAGATTATCGAATTCTTGGAGAAGGTTTATTTTTAACTAAAGCTATGGCAGATAAGGCTTTATTAGAAATATACTCTAAACATATGGAAGAAATTAGTAATATTATAACGAAATACAAAGACGTTGATATTGATACGGAAGTCTCAACTTTTAATGGCTTGAAGCGGTTCTCAACAAAATTTTACGGGGATGTCGCAGAGATATATGATTCAGTCACCAGAATAAAGAACATTGAGAGAAATCCTATAGGGTTTAACTTTAATGACGCTGCCATTCTGGGTTTGTTAATTCGGATTTGGAAAATCTTTAAAGAGGTTGTTTATTATTATGAGAAAAATAACGGAGATATTATTTCATTGCTTGATAGGCAAATCATTGAATCAGCGGTTATCGCAAAATATCTTCTCGTCAATGGAGATTCAGCAATTGAGGACTACAGGAAGTGTTCGTATAAAGACCGTTTAAATATACTTACGGATTCAACAAGGTCACCTGAATTTTTTAAAACACCTGCGGGCATTCGTTTAAAATCCTCGATTATCGAGAAAATGAAGGCCGAGAATTTAACAGTAGGGTCATTTGATGAACAGAAGAAAAATCGGTGGAAGTTAGCTGGCAAGAATTTCTATCAAATTTTTGCAGAGGTGGAGCCCCCAGAGTTTTATAAATATTTGTATGGCATACCTTCAGAGTCTATACATGGTACATGGAATGAATCAATGGATTTTCACTTGAGACGAAATGAGGGAGGCACATTTGGCCCGTATCCATTTTATCAGGAAGTTGATATTCGATTTGTTACGCCGTTGATACGAATAGTTAATGACCCCTATTTATTATGGCTGAAAAGAATTGATGCTGAAATGGAGTACATAAATAAAGCGTTTGCATGGATAAATTCAATAAATGTGAGACTTTTCGATTCATTTGAAAAGGCTTATGCGCTTAGAGAACAAAATGGATAACAATTTAAAGCAACAAAATGATATTAGGAATTTATCTCTTGAGGAGTTGAGCAAGTATTTTGAAGGCATTGGAGAGAAGGCCTTTCGTGCAACCCAGATTTTTGAATGGATTTATCAAAAGAACGCTTGGTCTTTTGAAGATATGACCAACCTGCCTAAACCGCTTCGAGAAAAATTAAAACAAGATTTTAAACTTCAGCCCAATACCATCGCCGAGAAGAAAGTTTCTCAAGAAGGCACGACCAAATTTCTATTTGACCTTTATGACCATGAGAAAATCGAAAGCGTTCTGATTCCTACGCCAACACGGACAACCGCATGTATCTCAACTCAAGCAGGCTGTAAGTTTGGCTGCAAGTTTTGTGCCAGTGGTATCGGCGGGTGGTCACGTAATTTAACCTGTGCTGAAATTGTGACCCAGGTTTTGCATGTCCGAGAAGAATCCTTAAAACACAAAAGACCGTTATCAAACATAGTCTTCATGGGAACTGGGGAGCCACTTGACAACCTCCCCAATTTGATGAAAGCAATTCGTATAATCAATTCCAATAAGGCAATCAATATCGGAGCCCGTCATATTACTGTTTCTACCGTTGGTCTTGTGCCTAAAATTAAAGAATTGAGTCAACAAGGTATTCAAATTGAATTGGCCATTTCTCTGCACGGTTACGATAACGAATCCCGTAATATGCTGATGCCCGTCAATAAAAAGTATCCTTTTGATGAATTGATTGAAGCCTGCCGTGAGTATTTTAAATCCACGAAACGTCAAATCACTTTTGAATATATTCTCATTAAAGATGTGACCTGCACGGAAAAAGCGGTGCAAAGTCTTAAAAAAGCATTTAAGGGTATTGTCTGTAAAATGAATTTGATTCCTTACAATCCTGTCTCGGAATTTGACCATAAAACTCCTTCTCGTGAAGAAATGTTTGCTTTTAGAAATCGCCTTGAAGAAAACGGCATCCATGCCACGATACGAACACCCAGAGGGCGGGATGTGGGAGCCGCTTGCGGGCAGTTGAGACATGAATATTCCGTCAGCAAAAAGAGGGAACATGGAAAAGAAACTCCGACGGGATGATGCCAAGAGATTCATCCAGGAAATAAAAATATATTTGGAAAAGGAGCATCATCTGCAACCACAATGCGAATGTCTACTTGGGACAGACAGATGGTGTTCCAAAGCGGATATTTTTGTTGAATTCAAAGGCATGAAATTATTTGTCGAGGTTGAGGGGAGCCAGCCTCATCCCGATACCAATGTGACCAAATACTGGTATTGGATAGACCAAACAAAACCCAAGGGCAAAGTGGTTTTGATTCATATTTTTGGGCATGAATTTTATGACAACAATTACCGTTCCCGAACCGTCTTGTGTGACTTTCTTGCAAAAAAGATTCAGGAACAAGGGATTGATTTTGTTTATCGCCCGATTCCTGTTGATAGGCAACATCCCTGGTCGGAGAAATGGTTAATATCCGATTTGTTAGATTCGGCAAAGAACGAGATTAAGGAATTTCTTCGTTAAGAACTGCGAGTAGAACATGCTGAACAAAATACACGAATTGATAGAAATGAATTGGCATATTTCATTATTTCATGGCCTTAACTTACTTGAGCCAGGGGAAATAAAACAGTTCATTTTGGCTGCTAATAAGGTGATTGAAGATTTGTTTAACTCACATGAGGTAAAGATTACTGATTTGGGGAAAGAAATTATAAGAAGACGTTTGAAAAAATTAAATGATAAAACGCAATGGGAAATAAATTGGTTGACCAGGAAAGACCCGTTTAGGCTTCAGACCGTTATTAACCCAGAGTTGATACGATTTGCCGAGGACGCTTATGTTAGTGAGTGGAGAGAATTCTTAAAGGAATGTTTAAGAATATGCGGTCAGGATTTGACTCCTTCGGAAAAGGAACGAGATGAGTTTCACTTTTCTCAAGGAGAACAAGGCCGAGCCAGAATGGTTATTTTGGAAATCTTAAGGCAAGCGACTGTAAGCATAGATATAGTTGATACTTATTTGGATGCGATTGTGTTAGAGCTTTTGGAGGATATTAGTAATGGGGGAAGTTTAAGCATTAGACTTATTGGTAAAGATGTGAGCAAGGGTTTGAAGTTTGTTTATACTCCAAATAAGAGTCGTTATCCCCACCTTGACGCACGGACTTCAGCTCATGTCCACGACAGGTATATTATTATCGACCACGACATCATTTGGCATTTAGGCCATAGCCTCAAAGATATTGGCACAAAGGTTAGTGATATGACTCGGAAAAAAGAAGAACCAGATAAATCAAGAATTTTGACTGACTTTGAGAACTTATGGAATGCAGGAATTAGCATATAAAGATAGTTTTTAACGGTTTGATAGCAGGTTTCTTTTCCTTGTCCAATGGGCTACGAAAGGGTAAAATACTGAGCATGTCCCCCGACAACTTGAATGAAGACAAAACACGTAAAGCCTATATAGACAAAGCACTTACGGAATCAAATTGGAAGCCAATTGTTCCTTATGCGGACGAGAAATCCTACAAGCACGCTGCTGTAATTGAATATCCTACCGAAACAGGCCCTGCCGATTATCTTCTTTTTCACAAAGATAGAGCGTTAGCCGCAGTTGAAGCCAAGAAAATTAGTTTAGGCCCACAAAATGTTTTGCAACAAGCCCAGCGATACGCCAAGGGACTCAAGAATTCCTCCTTCAGTTTTCAAGAGTTTCGCCTGCCGTTTATTTATTCAACCAATGGCCAAGTAATTTGGTTTCAGGATTTGCGTCACCCCTTAAACCGTTCAAGGGAAGTCGCTCAATTTCACACACCTGATGCCCTCGAAGAATTGCTGACCAGAGACGGCCAAGCATCACTACAGTGGTTGAAATCTACGCTGATTGATAATAAATATTTGAGACAGTATCAGAGAGAAGCCATTGCCAGCGTCGAACAAGCGATTTCAGACAGAAAACAAAACATGCTCCTTGCGATGGCGACGGGAACGGGAAAAACTTTTACGATAGTCAATTTAATTTACCGACTGATGAAATCGGGATTGGCTAAAAGGATTTTATTCCTCGTTGATAGAAGGGCTTTAGCGGCGCAAGCGGTGACGGAGTTAGCCAGATTCGAGCCTGAGCCAGGTTTAAAGTTCGACAAAATTTATGAAGTTTATAGCCAGCGATTCAAGCGAGGAGATTTGGAAGAGGGTGAGAAATTTGACCCGAAAGTTTTACCAGAAGAATATTTAACCAAACCCAAAAGCCGAGATTGTTTTGTTTATGTCAGCACTATTCAGCGAATGAGAATCAATTTGTTTGGGCAAGAAGGAATGTTTGGTTTTCAGTCAGGGGACACAGATGAAGAGGTGGATGCCAAAAGGTTAGATATTCCTATTCATGCCTTTGATGTGGTGATTGCCGATGAATGTCATAGAGGATACACTTCAAAAGAAGATAGTAAATGGCGGGACGTTATTAAACATTTTGATGCGGTGCGGGTTGGCTTAACGGCAACGCCTGCCGCTCACACGACAGCATTATTCAAAGAGATTGTTTATCGGTATGGGTATGAGCGGGCTGTTAAAGAAGGGTATCTCGTCGATTACGATGGCGTAGCTATCAACTCAGATATTACAGTAAACGGGGTTTTCCTAAAAGAAGGCGACGAGGTCGGTATTAAGGATACAGAAACGGGCCAGCTTGTTTTTGATACTTTGGAAGATGAACGGGAATTAGCGGCCTCAGCAAACGAATCAGACTGGACGGCTCCCGATAGAAACATAAAGGTTGTTCGAGAACTGAAGAAATATCTCCTTGAGCAGGAACAGAAATTTGGCCACTTCCCTAAGACACTGATATTTGCTCATAATGATTTGCCTCACACGTCGCATAGTGACCAATTGGTTAACATTCTCCGAGATGAATTTGGTCGAGGGGATGCCTTTGTGCAGAAAATAACAGGCAGCCCTACCGTTGATAGACCTCTCCAAAGAATCCGTGAATTTCGCAATCGTCAGAACCCAGGAATAGTCGTCACGGTTGATATGCTCTCAACAGGTGTGGACGTTCCTCGGATTGAAAACATTGTTTTTATGCGGCCTGTTAAATCGAGAATCTTATTCGAGCAGATGATGGGGCGTGGAACCAGGCTTTGTCCAGATATTGGAAAGACCCACTTCACGGTCTTTGATTGTTTTAATGGAACCCTGCTGGAATATTTTCGAAAAACAACCAGCATTACGGCAGAGGCCCCTGGGAAATCCTCTCGGACTATTCGGGAAATTGTTCAGGCAATTGCGAACAATGAGGATAAGGCATACAACATCAATATTTTATCAAAACGCTTACAGCGAATTTCCAAGAACATCACTGAAGAGAGTCGGCTGCAATTCAATTATATTTTAGGCGGTGTTGATATAGCTGATTTCGCAGAGACATTAAAGGAACGCTTAGATAAGAAGTGGGCCGAGACGATGAAAATAATTCAATCAGAGGCCTTCTTTGGTATGTGTGAAAATTATGACCGTCCCAGAAGAACATTCGTTATTGCCGAACCTGCTATAGACACAGTGACTTCAGATGTTGTCTTTCGGGCTGTCGATGGGAATCAACTCAAGCCAGTTGATTATATATACCTTTTTGAAAAATTCGTTAAGGAGAACCCCGAGCATATTGACGCTATCGAGGTTTTACTAAATAAGCCCAAAGATTTTGATACAGACCAGCTCAAGGAATTACGGGCTAAGTTGGCCAGCAGCCCTGATAATTTAGTGGATAAGTTCAGCGAGCCAAATCTTCGACGGGCTTATAAGAAGGACTTGGCGGACATTATTTCGATTATTCGTCACGCAGCTAAGGGCGAGGAGTTGCTGACAGTTGAGACACGGGTAGATAGGGCGATTCAAAAAGTCACGGCTGGCAAGAAGTTTAATGAAGAACAAGCCCAGTGGTTGGGCCTTATTCGAAATCATTTGGTAAAGAATTTACTGTTGGAAAAAGCGGATTTTGACTATCTACCTTTATTTGCCAGAGAGGGCATGAGCTATCAAAGATTAAACAAAATTTTCAATGGTCAATTAGACCAGTTGATTAAAGAACTGAATGAGGCGGTGTTGACATGAGTGATGTTGTTCAAAAACTATGGGGCTTCTGTAATACCTTGCGCCACGATGGTATTGATTACGGCGATTATATCGAGCAATTAACGTATCTGCTTTTTTTGAAAATGGCCGAGGAGAAAGGGGCCGTTATCCCTAAGCAATATTCTTGGTCTGTATTGCGAGAAAAGTCAGGGACAGATTTAACGGATTTTTATGTCGAGCTTTTGCGGAATCTGGGAAAAGAGAAGAATACCCTGGGCGATATTTATGCTGGGGCCATATCTCGGTTTAGCAATCCCGTTAATCTCAAGAAGATGATTAGCTTGATTGATGAGATTGAATGGACGGCCTTGAACGTGGATGTTAAAGCCGCAGCGTATGAAGGATTGCTTGAAAAGTCAGCATCGGAAGGGAAGAAAGGGGCTGGACAATATTTTACTCCGAGAGTTCTAATTCAATCCATTGTGCATTGTATGAAACCAGACCCAGTGAAGGAAAAAGATTTTACCATAAATGACCCAGCAGCGGGGACAGGTGGATTTTTGGTCTGTGCTTATGAGTGGCTGGTTGAAAAATACAAAGGCAGCTTCGAGCGGGAAGACGCCAAGCGTATTGCCAACAAAACATATTCAGGGACTGAACTGGTTGCCCGTCCTCGAAGACTGGCACTGATGAATTTGTATTTACATGGGATTCATGCGGATATTTATTTTGGAGATTCGATTTATGAGCCACTAAGAAATAATCGTTACGATTGTATCCTAACAAATCCTCCCTTTGGGACAAAGGGAGCCAACCAAGCTCCCGAAAGGGATGACTTCACCATCAGAACCAGTAATAAGCAACTTAATTTTGTCCAGCATGTTGTTAATACATTAAAACCAGGTGGCAGGGCAGCGATTGTCCTTCCAGATGGAGTTCTATCAGAGAGTGAGGTTCTACAGATTTTATTCCAGGATTGTAATGTGCATACTATTTTGCGTCTTCCCCGAGGAACTTTTACCCCATATTGCCAAGGGGTAAAAGCAAACGTGGTTTTTCTTCAAAAAGGGTTAGCTACCGAGAGTGTTTGGATTTTTGACGGTCGCTCTAATATTCCAGGCATCACAAAAAAGGAAAGGCCGTTGACGTTGCAGCATTTTGAAGAGTTTGAGAAATGTTATGGGAAAGACCCAAACGGACAGAGTAAGCGAGAAGATTTAGGGACGGAGGGTCGATTTAGAAAATTTCATATCTCTGAAATAAAAGAAAAAGGATATAAGCTGGATATTACTTGGCTCAAAGACAATCTTCTTGATAACGATGAAGACATCCCCGAGCCCCAAGACTTGGCAACAGAAGCCATTTCAGAACTTGAACTGGTTGTTGATGAATTGAAGGACATCGTTGTTTTAATAAATAATGGCAATGGAAAGAATTAACATGCAAAATTTACCATCTAACTGGGTGACTTGTTCTCTGCAAGAAATATTGCAGTCCTTAGAATCTGGGACAAGACCTCGGGGAGGTGTTCGGGGAATTAAAAGTGGTATCCCAAGTATCGGAGGGGAGCATTTGACTTCCAGAGGGGCTTTTAATTTTGAGTCAATTAAATATGTTCCAAAAGAATTTGCGAAGAAGATGAGCAAAGGACAAATTAAAGAAGGAGATATTTTAATAGTGAAAGATGGTGCGACCACAGGGAAGGTCGCATTTGTGGATTCGCAGTTTCCTTTCCCCGCTGCTGTTGTTAATGAACATGTTTTTATTTGTCGTCCTGCTAAAGATGTTAATCCGAAATATCTTTATTATTATCTTCTATCTAATGAAGGCCAAAGCCGCATTTTGGATAATTTTAAAGGTTCGGCCCAGGGCGGAATTAACAAAACATTTATTGAGAACTGCGATTTGCCTTTAGCTCCTTTTAAAGAAGAGGAAAGGATTGTTAATAAGATTGAGAATTTCAGCTTGAGATTTGAAAATTGTAGAAACCGATTAGAAAAAGTATCCACTTTAATCAAGAAGCTATATGAGTCGGTAATATTGTTTGCATATTCTGGTGAATTGACAAGCAACTGGCGTCAAAAGAACGGCCTACCGTCATGGGATGAATTTCTTCTTTCCGACTTGATTCTTGAGAAACCTCGAAATGGTTACTCTCCCCGAGCTGTAAACTATTTAACGAATGTAAAAAGTTTAACGCTAACGGCTACAACTTCGGGTTTCTTCCGTGAAGATTGTTTTAAATATATTGATGAGGAAATACCAAGAGATTCCTATTTATGGCTGAAAAAGGGGGACATTCTTATTCAGAGAAGCAATTCGTTGGATTATGTTGGAGTTTCGGCCATCTATACTGGGGAGGACAATCAATGTATCTATCCCGATTTGATGATGAGGGTAAGGCCTAATCAGAAAGTATTGTCCGAATTTTTATGGATAGCTCTGTCGAGCAGCAAAGTGCGCAGTTATTTCCGAGAAAATGCAACAGGGACGGCTGGGAATATGCCTAAAATAAATCAGCCGACTGTGATGAATGCCCCAATATTTTGTCCAACAATCGAAGAACAGAAGCAGGTTATTTGTAAGGTGAAAATTCTATTTAAAGCTATTGGTGAGATTGAAAGCCGCTATCGAGAAGCGGAAAAATTTATAAATAAATTGGGACAGTCGGTTCTAATATCGGCTTTTGCAGGTAAGTTGGTTGAGCCTGACCTGTCTGCCGAATCAGCAGAAATTTTGTTGGCGAGGATTAAAAGGTCAAAAGAAACAACGGAGCTATCTGTAAAACCTAATAGAAAGTTCTGGTTTGACCTTAAACTGGGTATCGGAGCGGTATTGGAAAATTTGGCCAAGACTCCCTATCCGAGGGGTGAAATGGTCATAGCCAAAATGATGTTCTTCTTGCAAGAGGTTTATCGGGTTCCTTTTGGTTTGCGATTTGTTCCGCAGCAGTTCGGCCCATATGATGCGAATATCAAAAAAGCAATTTTAGGAAGCGCATTTGGAAAGGACAAATTTTTTCAGGTGAACGGGAGAGGTGATACGCAAGTTTACGGTTTAGGGGTAAATGCGAATCAATTGTTCAAATATAATTCGCACACGTTAACGCAAAGTCGAGCAGCTTTGAAAGATTTAATGGGCCGCATCGGCCAAATGAAGAGCGTGGAGATTGAGCTGCTGGCCAGTGTTTGTAAGGTGATTCAAGATTATCAAGTCTCGGAGACGAATGACATTTTTAATAAATTGGCTGAGTGGAAGCCTGGCAGATTCACCATTAACGAGGTCAATGGTGCGGTTCAAAAAATAAAATCGTGGAAGTGGGATACAAAATTACTCCAAGTGTGAAGGACAGCGCATGTCATATTTCTTAATACGAGTTGGCCCAGGGTCTAAATATATTGATGAAGCAAAAAAAGAAGGCTTTATTGCTGTTGGCTGGGACGAGGTTGCCGCCCTTGCAAGCTTTAAGGATGTAGACCAGATTAAGAAGGCCCTTGCCAAGACGAGCTATAACTATAGTCCAGCTCAGATTGCGGCCAATGCAGGACAACTATATCGTTTCGGGTTGGAAATTAAGAATGGGGATACTGTTGTTTCTCCGTTGGGTGATGGGCAGTATCTCGTCGGTAAAGCGAGAGATTATTATTTTGAGGACAAACCTCACGGCCAATGCCATTATCGTCACAGACGGAAGGTTGACTGGCTTGAACGGAGCATATCCAAAGAGGACATGTCCACCAATTTGGCCTATGCGTTGGGTAGCCTTTTGACCGTATGCTCGTTGAATAAATATGCTGATGAAATAGAATCCTTGATTGCTGGAAAAACCTTTACTCCTGCCGAAAGACCGCAGCGTGTCCGTGATGTTATCCTATCCAGTTTGTATGAAATGGATGGCCGAGAATTCGAAGAATTTGTTCAGCATTTACTGGAAGTCATCGGATTCAAGGCTGAGACGACGCAATATGCGGGGGACAAGGGAATTGATGTAAACGGTATTTTGGATGCGGAAGGATTGGCCGAGGTGACATTACGTGTGCAAGTGAAGCGGGTTCGAGGCTCAATAAGCAACAAAGAAATCTTGGCGTTGCGAGGGACACTAAGTCAGGGCGAGCACGGTTGTTTTGTCACGGTCTCAAGCTTTAGCCCGCAGGCCGTGCAAGAAGCTCAGGCTCAAGGAAAGCTGACGATTAAATTGATAGATGGGACTGATTTGGCAGGGCTTATTTTGAAACATTTCGATGAGCTTGATGAGAAATATCGGGCGTTGTTCAACATTCGTCGGAAAAAAGATTTCAATATCGAAGACCAATTTGAAGTTGCGGGAATCGAGCAAGAAATGCTGGAAGTCCCCATCAAGGCCACAGTAACCGTCAAAGATAGGAAGGTTTCAAAACCAGATTGGGATACTCTGGTTTGTGCGGCTAAAGAAGATGGTTTCAAACATGCCTTCTTAGATAATAAAGCTTGGTGGGCCGTTCGATTGAACAGTGATTTTATTCCGTTCATCAAATATCTGGCCATGTATCAAGTGGCCCCGACCTCACAAATTACTTATTACGGTGAGGTTGATAGAATTGAACCCTATCAAGGCTCGGAGAAATACAAAATCTTTCTTAAAGGTGAGCCGATTAAATTAGAAAAGCCAGTTGGCTTAGGCGATAACCCCCATTTGAAACCCCAAGGCCCAAAGTATGCAAAATTGTCAGAGATTTTGAAGGCCAAAACGTTGGATGATATTTGGGGATAGAATGAAGAAAAGATTGCTCAAAAAGAGCCAGGTAATAGTTCTTCTAAGCGGGGGAATTGACTCTGCTGCCGCCGTTCAATATTATCTTAAAAACGGGCATTCCGTGCGAGGTCTCTTTATTGATTACGGTCAAATTGTTTCAAAAAAGGAACACCTGGCCGCACGTAAGGTTTCCAGAATTTTAAGAATCAAATTGGATGCTATTAAAGTTAAATGGCAGAAGAAGTTTGTGGATGGAGAGATTCGAGGTAGGAACGCCTTCTTGATTTTTACAGCTTTAATGAATTACCAAGATTTTTCTGGCCTGCTTTCAATCGGCATTCATTCGGGTGTTCCTTACTACGATTGTTCTGAGGGTTTTGTTGACGATATTCGTAAGTTAATTTCAGGATACACAAACGGAAAAATTCAATTGGATGTTCCATTTTTAAAGTGGAACAAGAAGTTGATTTATGAGTATTTTGTTAAAAATGACTTATCAATAAATATGACATATAGCTGCGAAAAAGGGGCACAACGTCCTTGCGGTCAATGTCAGTCTTGCTTAGATAGAAAGGCCCTTTTATGTTAGCGAGGAGAGGGAGGATATTATTGCCTGATGGAGGGATTATCGAGACCCCTCTTTTATTGCCATCATTTTCAAGCCGTGGGTTCCCTGACATTAAAGCAATAATGAAGGGGCTTTCTGAAGTCATCCGAGGCCCCGCCCTTGTAAGTGCATATGATATTAAGCATGGCTTGATTTCATCAAAATTTTCTTTCATATATCCATTGGTCTTTGTTGATAGTGGCGGATACGAATGCTTAAATTCTTCGGAGATTATAGGGCATGATAAATCTGAGTTAAAAGCAAGGTTTTGGTCGGTGCCACAATATAAAAAGACAATCAAGATGATGCTTGCAGAGAATAATAGCCATAAGGCGGTTATTGGTTACGATTTCTATGGAAGTTTCAAAAGTCAGATTAAATTTACAGAAGCCCTATTTAAGGAATTCGAGAAAACAAAAAAGGCATTCGTTAAAGAGATTCTGGTTAAGTCTGAAAGCAAGAAAAAGACATTTTTAAATGTCGATAAAATTGTCAGCAATATTAAGAGTCTCAATTCTTTCGATATTATTGGTTTCACTGAGAAAGAATTGGGCGATTCGTTATTGAGCCGATTACAGAACTTAACAAAAATAAGACGGGCTTTAGATGAGAACAACATGAAGCAGCCAATCCATATCTTTGGTTCGTTGGATACTATAACTACGCCGCTATACTTTTTTTGTGGAGCCGATATTTTTGATGGCCTGACCTGGCTAAGGTATGGTTATTTGAAAGGGCTGACTATTTATCAGCCAAACGTTTGGGTAGATAAATTTCCCATCGACAGAGATGATTATTACGCTCGCTTAACCACATTCATTAACAATTACAATTACCTTCAAGATTTGGGGCTGCAAATGAAGGCCTTTGTGAAGAATAATGACTTTTGTGTTTTTGACGGCAAAGATGATTTCGTGAAAAATAGTGAATTTTTTAAAACGATTTTGGCAAAAGTGCCGTAGAGGAGGTTCATATGGGAGGAAGCGGAGGAGCTTGGCCGACGGATATAAGTCCACGCCAAGCCGAAAAATATTATCAAGAAACGAAGAGCGAGACGGAACAAAACGAGTTTAATCAAAAAGTTTGCAAAATGTTGGATGATTATCTGAGCCGTTTTAATGACCGAGATGTTAATAACATACAAAATAAATTGGACGATATAAAAAAGGCTATTCAGGCAGAGGTTGACGGCACTGTTGACTTAAAATATGGAGGCTCCATTGACAAGCATACATATGTTGATGGCATAAGCGATATAGATTCTTTGGTTATCCTTAATAAGTCTGATTTAGCTGATAAGACCCCAGAGAACGTTAGAGATTACTTTCTGTCGGAGCTGAATGACAAATTAAAAGGGCAAGATGTTGAAATTAGTAAGGGCAAGTTAGCGGTTACGGTGAAATATAAAGATGGGACAGAAATTCAATTGCTGCCAGCAATCAGAACGGGTGAGGGATTAAAAATTCCGAGCGTCCTTGGTAATAAGTGGTCGGCAGTTATAACTCCACAAAAATTTGCTGAAAAGTTGACAGACATAAATGCAAAACTAAATGGCAAGGTGGTTCCTGCAATAAAATTGATTAAAGCCATTAACTCGCAATTTTCTGAACAAAAACAGATGGCAGGGTATCACATTGAATCATTAGCCATAGAAGCTTTTAAAAGTTGTAAAGGGAATGAAAACCCGAAAGAGCTTTTGTCGAAATTCTTTGGAGAAGCCAAGGAATTAGTTAAGACGCCGATTAAAGATAAATCCAACCAATCAATTCACGTGGACGATTACTTGGGTAAAAAGGATAGTGAGTCGAGAAAATCATTGAGCTACCAGTTAGATTTCATCTACAGAAAAATAAACAATGCCAATAATGCGTGCTCAGAGAAAATGTGGCAAGATATATTTGGGGATGTATGAGTCAGGACAAAACAGAAGAAATTAAAAGAATTAACAAAGTGGCCGACATGTTAGTGTCGTGCCATATTCGATTGAAGGAAAAATATATCTCCTATTCCTTCATGGTCGATGTTTCCATGTTTGTGGTCTCTGTCTTTTTGTGCGTTTTTGCTTTTAGTAGTGATGATATTCTTGCAAAATATTTGGGAGAGCATTTCAAGTTTTTGCTTGGCATCTTTTCTATAGGCACATTTGTTATGGCTTATTGTGCCGATAAATTTAATTGGAAGATTCGGGCGGAACAGCATCGTCAAGCTGCGGAGAAATATTTTGAGTTTAAGGCAGACAGTAAGAATATTTTGAATAGTCTGAACAGTGGGGGTGCCCCCAATGTGGATATTTTTATTGAAAAATACAATTCAGTTGCGAACACGTTAGTAACGATTCCTGAAAGAGATTTTTTGAAATGTAAGCAGCATCACTTGTCAAAGGTTGAAATAAGTAGATGGTTAGATGAGCATCCAGGAGGAAGTATATTGATTTTTAAAATAAAGCGGTTCTTCAGGGATAACAAATAATTGCCAGTTAAGTTTATGAAAAATAGGCTTAATTTAGGTAAAAGCTATCAGAAGATTAAAGTATTTGTTATCAATTCTGGTTTCGGAGAAGAATTGAGATGGCAGGAACATATTGAGTTTGATGGTATCAGTGAGTCTGACTTTTTGAGAGAGCTTGCATGGGTCATTTTATCAGCAGGGATGAGCGAAAAAGTTATCAGAAAACACTTCCAGGATATATCGCTCTGCTTTTATGATTGGGAATCGGCTGAAAAAATAATTGAGATGGAGGAATTTTGTAGAGAGTTTGCTCTCCGATATTTTAACAATCATAGGAAAATCTCCGCCATTATTGAATCAGCAAGAATTATTGCGGAGCGTCGCTTCGAAAATCTCAAGGAATCTTTTAAGGCAACCCCCATTGATAGTCTAATTCAGTTCCCTTTCATCGGCCCGATTACAGCCTATCATCTCGCCAAAAATTTGGGGTTACCTTTTGCCAAAGCCGATAGGCATTTATCAAGATTGTCTAATTCAGCGGGATATGAAGATGTTCAGGAGTTTTGCAACACTATTGCAGAGCTTACAGGGGATGCTATCCAGGTTGTGGATTTGGTATTGTGGAGATTCGCAACGATTCAAAGGAACTATATTGACTGTTTTGTGAAGTTTTCGAGATAGAGAAGTTTATTCGCCCAGCAATTTTGACATTTTTACGTTTAAGGTCTTGGCAATCTTCTGTAAATTTTCAATCCCAATAGCCTTCTCGCCCCGTTCAATTTGTCCTATGTAAGCACGATGTAGAGACGCTTCAAAGGCCAATTCCTCTTGTGTCCATCCCCGCTTTTCTCGAAAAAGTCTTATCCGTTTACCTACCTCTTTACTGATTTCGGTCAAGGAGCACCTCCTTTTAGATTTATTGTAGGAGCGTGCTACCTATCAGTCGACTACCCAAAGGTAGCAATTGAATTTGTTTTGTGATAAGCTTGAAATAAGGAGAATGTCGCAAATGACTTCAGAAGTAATTGAAGAGATTAAGCTTAAATTGAAAGCCCCTATTAACGCTTTAGAAATGTTTGTCGAAAAGGGGCGGTTGCCAAGGGTATTTGCTGAGGCGGCTTTGGAGGAGTTAAGAAAGACCGAGAAGTTGGTGGGGGAATTGGAAAGGAAGAAAAAACGTAATCATGTTTAGTCTACTGGCAAAATTTAAAAGACAACCTGAGCTATCACCTGCCTCTGTCTTGGTGATTGAAGACAGCGACACGGACAGGGCTTTTATCCAGGGGGTTCTGCAAAGACGTTATGCCCATATTATTCTTGCGGAAAGCGGCCCCACGGGGATTTCATTAGCGGCTAAAGAAAAAGTTGATGTGATAATCCTCGACTACATGTTGCCTCAAATGAATGGTCTGGAAGTCTGCCGTATTTTAAAATCGGGCGAAAAGACACGGAAGATACCAATTGTTTTTCTTACGGTTATTCAGGGTGGTTATCACATGATTGAATGTTTGGAGGCGGGAGCAACGGTATTTTTGAATAAGCCGATAGGAGCAAAAGAACTGCTTAACGAAATCGAAATTACAATCAATGAAGAAAGTGAGTAGCTATGAATCAAGAATCTCGGGAACAAGTTTTAGAGGAATTGCACCCATCGTTGGTCGGTTATGTTGGCTATTTATTCTGGGGCTTGATTTTGAGTTTCCTGGTCGTCGGGTTATTTATTTTTCTGTATGTTTATTTGGACAAAAGATTTCGGAAATATACCATCACAAACCGACGGGTTATCGTTGAATATGGCATACTTGCCCGCCATAAAGATGAGATTGAGATAGCCAATATTAGAGCCATCAACACCAATCAAAGTTTTTTCCAACGAATCTTCGGGTGTGGTGATGTTTTGATAGGAACTTCAGGCACGGCAGGCTTTGAAATTTTTATGAACTATGTCAAGAATCCCCGTGAAGTCTCCGAGCGAATCAATAAGTTGAAAGTCGCTATCAAGGGAACGTAAAAATAAAGGTTCTTACAGCCTCAAAAATTTTTCAGGATTTTTTGAGAAGTCAGCCTCACAAAATGGAAGGTCAGGTCTCAAAAAACGAAGGGTCACAAACGGCTAAAATTTTTTCACTATTTTTTCAAGACGCATAAGCCAATTTTCATAAGTCAGGTCGGGTACTTCCTAAAAGTACTTTGTGATTACAAGAGAAAATAAGTGCTAAGGAAATGCAATTACTTTTCCAGGTCGTGGAGCCTCCTTTTGACAAAGAGCCTGCCGAAAAATTCTAAAACTTTTTTAATCCTCGTCAATCTCGTTTAAAATTAAGTTAACAATCAGTATTAAAGCGACTATATAAAAAAGTTCCATCTTGCACACCTCAGCTATGCCCAGATTGATAATAGTATCTGAAAATTGTTTCCATGCTTGACGTTCAGAGTCTTAATATACGCCTCTAAAAGTTTTTCCCCTTTAGGGCTGCCAAAGCTAACAAACTCTATGCCTTGCCTGAGGTCTGCTTTCCGAAATTCTTTCAATCTCACATCAACGGTATAGCCTTGAAAAGTGGGTAAGTGAAAGGTCATGGTTGAACCTCCTCGCTGCGTGTTGTTTTGTCGTCGGTAAAGACCTCCCAGAAGGCCTTTAAATGGGCCCAGGAGGGCTCTACAGCGACGATTCCCCCTTAATCCATAATATTTTGTCTTAGCCTCGTCGGTAAGATAGGCTTTATTGCTGTTTCAAAAAGAAGTCTTATTGACACACGTCTAAACCAGGTCTATTCACACATAAAATCTAAGTAAATTTCAGACATGTTTTTGCAACAGTCTTTGAATGGTTGAATAGCTGATTTTTCTTTTCCTGCCGTTATCTTTGTTGATTTCCTCTGCAATTGCCCGCAGACTTAGCCCCTGGGCTTTTAAGTTCCTGATTGTTGTTAAATCGGCTTTCTTGGCTGGCCGTCCGCCTTTATAAAGTCCTCGGGCCTTCTTCTGAGCGATGCCTTTTTTGACCTTTTCCCCAAGGTCTTTCGAGAATTTATTAGCAAAGTAAGTAAAAAGAGGCTTCACTATGTGCCATGTTAATTCATTCTCGCTGTCTATGCCTTGTTGCAGGGCAATAAATCGGCATTTATGCTGCTCAACTATTGTGTCCAGCAGGGCATTGATTTTGCTGGGAGACTGTCTCGAAAAACGGTCTACAGAGAAGACCAAACATACGTTGTAACGTTTTAACCGAATGTCTTCTAAGACCTTTTCAAGTTTTGGCTGTTTATCCAATTTATAACCGCTGCCGTATTCCCAGACTTCATCATAGGCCCAGCCGAACGCCTCACAATAGCGACGGAGTTCCTTTAGCTGCACTTCAACATCTTGTTTTGATTCACTGGTGCTGCAACGTCCGTAAATTATGGCCCGTCTTACTATGTCAGACATTTTTTTACCTCCATAAAGCAGGAGGGATAAAAGAAGATTCTATCCCTCCCGCTGGATTGCCTTAAACATGGACTAATTCCGTGAACACAGAGCCCACGCTTTCAATCTGGGAAAAAGTATTTACTTTTTGCTTATCCCTAAGCTGGATGTTTAAGGGTTCCGTTATAGCGTTGAACAGAGACCAATAATTTCTTGGCTCATCCTCTTTGCGGATAGGGTTAACAAAGAACTGCTCTGCTTCCTTTTTTATCTTCTCGGGGATAATGTGCCGTTCTTGCAGCTTTTGGAGAAATTCAATCCCCTGGGCCGTCGTGCAGGGAGAATCAATCAACCTTTGGGCAATTTCTAACTGACCTTCGAGGAGATTATAGACTTCATTGACAAGCCTTAAGTCTCGGCGGAAGCGTTGGAACCCTGTTTTCGTGTGCTTCTGTCGGACTTCGATGAAGGCCTTCCGTCGGTTAAGGACAAATTGATTTATGCAGGTCACCCGTAATGGACTAACTATTAACCCTATGGGGAAGCTCCCATCGAGGCTGTTAATTAAGTTGATATACGTTTTGATTTCCTGGCCTTGAATATCGTAGGCTTTGGGAAGTTGGATTGTTAAAATGGCTTTTGAAAAGTTCATCCCTCCGACGGCACAACCGACAATCTGCCCCTCGGGGAGCCACTCCATAACTTGAGCGCAGAGGTCTCCGTAACCGATTGGAATATAGTTACGGCCCATAACGGAATAAAGATTTCCTCCGTCGTCAGTAATTACCCTTTTTCTGGTGTCCTTGCCGTTCCAGTAGAGCTTTTCCAGCCTTACATTTTTAATGCTTAACAGCCTGTTGACTTTCTGTTGCATGTTCATTTTCTTACCCTCCTGTTATTGGTTAATACTTTTCGACTACCTGATTAAATAACTCGTCTATGTCAAGAGTCACGTTCAGCCGAATAAGTCGGTTAAATAATGACTCGATAATTTCACAGTGGAGAAAGCACGCCTGGCTTAACCTGGCCCGATGACGTTTCCCGTTAATGGTTCGCTCTAAAATTATTGTCTTTTTAGTCATAGCTTCCGTTTCCCTTCGAGATAGTCCTTAATAATTTCATTGTCATTCTTTTGCAGAAGGGCAGAACATGAGAAGACGATTGCCCCGCATATCAAGAATCCAAAAAAGAAATATGTAAATATTAGTTCGGTCATATTGTTTAACTTTGTTTATACATTTTTGAGCAAAAAAATATCTCGTTATACAATGTATATACATTTTTTGACAAAAAAATATCGCTACCCTTTTTTTCCATATTTTTTCACCAGCCAAAGAATAAATTGAGCGACACTGTGAAACCCGTTTTCCTTAGTTGCGTCTTCCACGGCTTTCTTTTCCTCCTCGGTCACCCGAATTGCAATCATTTTTGTTTTTGGCTCTCTGTCCATAGTTAAACAAAGTATAAACAATGTCAACGGGCTTGTCAAGGGACTTGGAAAAAATATTCCAAGAATCCTCTGGGACGTGGGGGAAAATTAAAACCCGTCAAGTCTTCTTAAGACATATTTTCATTTACTTTTTATAAGCACGGCTGGGGAAATGTAGGGAGACCAGTAAAGGCAATCTTGAATTTGATGGTTCATTTTGATTTTTAAAAATCTTGGTGCTTTGAAGACCAGTAATCCTGAACCGCATTGAGAGGTGAAATAGATTTTTCTTATTGGCAGATGCTCATGGGGAGGCGGCTTGTTTTAAAACTTTGCCCCAAAAGGGATGAGAAACCCTCCTGAAACCCAAGCATTTTTCTTGCTTCCTGGTTTCAAAATTTTTTAAAAAGCGTATTCGCCAAAAACCGTATCAGCCCAGACCTTTTTGGGCGAGGGTAAATATTTTCATTTTTCCAGAGCAGCGATTCAGATTTTGATGATAAAGGGGACTTTTTTGGAGATTTTTAAAATTCATTGGAAACCCCATTGTCTGGGTTTTTTATGGACAACTTTTGAGGTCATTTGTACGTGTCAAGATAAATTATCTGTGGCTCATCTTGCCCTCAATTATCGTCGAGAAATTGCTCCTTAACGGGGTAAACTGTTTCCATTGGTGACAAAAAATCGCCCTGATAATCGTATTTACATATAGAGACCTTTAGAAACCAAGCGCAACTCGGCGATTTTGACAAACAGGACTGTTTTCTAACAGAAAGGGCGACCATGACCAACTAAACATCATCCATTGGGGCAACGATAGAGAGCGTGTATAGAATTATCGTATCCAATTATACAACAACAGCTTAACAGAAATAGTTACAAAAAAATGCCCGCTTAATTGTATTTAAAGAAGGAGATTGAAGAATCCAAACAATCCCCAATTTATAGGTAAGCGGCAAGGAGATGCTCAAAAAAGTTCAAACAGTGCCAAAAAAATGCCCGCTTAATTGTCTTTAAGGGGTGGAGGGCAATGATTCAGGAAAGAGGGTTATAACTATGAAAGCAGAAATATGGAACTGGAACAAAGGAAAAATAAAAGTCTATACGGAAGACCCTGCTCAATTAGCTCGAATCCGAAGTTGGAAAAAGGCTAAGCAGCATTCTCAGTACTTCTTTCGTGATGGACGATACGGCGAGGACTTTATTTTGCCAGCCCGTTTACACGACAAGGTTGCTGAGATGTTGGGGCTTTCTAAGAAGACTAAAAGTCACAGACGAGTTGAAAATGGAAAGAGATTGGCCGAGACTCGAAATTTTTCAGGTTTTACGCATAGCAACAATTAAAAATAGCCCCTGGGAGGCCCGATTTAGGAAATCACAGAGCTGAGGCAAGTAAAACAGCAAACAAGCGTCTAAGGCCCTGTGGCAGATTTTAAATTAACAATCGAAAGTGAGGTGAGAAACAATGGAAAACAAAGTTCTGGTCAGCGTCAAAGAAGCAGCCAAAGCACTGGGAGTTCCAACGAGCTGGATTTATCAAAAAACTCGGCTCGGCAAGAATAGTATTCCCCATGTTCGTTTTGGGAAGCATATCCGCCTGAATGTTGATGAAGTTCTGGCGTATTTTCAAGAAAAAACAAAATAGTTTTTAATCAGCGCAATCTTGGCTTCTTCCAAGGTTTGCACTGACCGAGTGGACTATGTAAGTCCGTAATTATCTTTATGGACTTCGTATGCCCAGGTGAGCAAGAAAAGAAAGTACTGGTGAAGCATGAAACGCTTTGTACGAACTAATCCAAGCATGAAATTCTCCCCAGGGACTCAAAAACTGATGGAGGAATTCTTATCCGCTCAAGGGAAGTGGACGGTTTGGATAACCATTACGTTCCCTGACGAAGTGAAAGTCGAATATGCCAAAAGAAAATTCAAAAAGTTTCTCAAGCATCTCAATGAGGACTACTGGTTTTATGATAAATTTATTCATTCTTTTGTTTTTTTCGAGCTGAACCCTTTTCGGGACGGTGTTCACATACATGCAATCGTGGATACCATCAGCCCAGAACACGCTTGGCGTATTCACAAGAAATGTAACCGCTTATTTGGAAAAAGTGAAGTTAAGCCGATGCACTCCGATGTAATCAGGTATGTTTCGGAAATGTTTGAATTAGGCACATTAGAATCTTTCGACTTTTACAAAATAAATTCACGTTATCGGATGAAATCGAAAATAAACCAGGAGGTGCAAAAATGAAAGGAATCGCAATAAGGTAGGCCTGTCATGCAAAAGCACAATGGGCCTGCCAGCATCAAACCCATTGTTACTCCGACGGTAGTAAAATGTTTGCCGTCAAAAAGTGAAGTTGAAATTGCTGAACAACAAAGAAGGTATCACAGGGTCTTGGAAATTCTGCTCAAGGCCGATTTACAAGTTTTAGCAGATTTATCAAAACAAAATGAAGCTTAAAGGAGAAGTTGGAGTTGGGGCTTGATTCCAGTATAATATGCCCAATGGATGACAGCCCCGACCTCAACTTTAAAAATATGAAAACATCTATCTGTTGCTATATAAGAGTCTCCACCGAGGAACAAGGTCAAGGCTATTCTCTTGAAGTTCAGGAAGAATTCTTGACGAAGTTTGCCAAAAATAATAATTGGGAAATTGGTAAAGTATATTCCGATGAGGAATCTGGGTATTCGTTTAACAGGACAGCACTAAGACAATTACTCGTCGACGCCAAGTTGAAAAAGTTTGATTTGGTTCTTGTGTACAAGGTTGACAGATTTTCCCGTAATCTGAAAGACCTGTTAAATTTGGTCGATGAACTTGAATCTTACGGAGTTGCTTTAAAATCAGCAACGGAGCCTTATGACACAACGACTTCAGCGGGGAAAATGATGTTCCAGCAACTTGGAAGTTTTGCAGAATTTGAAAGAAATCGTATTGTGGAGCGTGTTGTTCCAGGGATGAAGAAGAGTTTGCAGCACGGGAACTGGCAGGGAGGGAAGCCGCCTTACGGTTATGTTTATAATAAAGAAAAGAAACTTCTCGAAGTAAATCCCGAAGAGGTAAAAATCGTTAAGCTCATTTTTTCAATGTATTTGGATAACAAAAGCATTTCGTATATCTCTGGATATTTATACGAGCAGGGTTATCGGACAAGATGTGGTGGGAAATTTTATCCTACGCTTGTTTGCGACATCCTGAAGAATAAGATTTATCTTGGTAAACTGGAATGGGGCCGACGCACGATTGATAAAGCCGAGCATAAGAAAACAGGTCTTTATAAAGTCGTGAAAAATGACCCTGCGAAAGTTGTTTTGATTAAAGGCAGACACGAGGCCTTTATTTCCCAGGAAGACTTTGACTTGGTTCAACAAAAATTGGCTGCTAATCGGAAAGGAAAACTGCACCGTAATAGAAATGCAGGCTATCCTTTAACGGGTATTTTATATTGCGGTGAGTGTAACCATCGTTTCCGAGGAGCGAATTTGCTTTATAGCCGAAAAACTGACCAACGGAAACGGTATTATAGATGCTGTGGGGATGTCGAACATGACATCAATTGTCAGAACGCTTCATTTCAGGCTGAATATATTGAGCCTCAGATTTTTAATATTATTCGACTCATGGTTGAACATTCCAGATTTCAGCAGGATAGAAATAAGGGCATGTTCAAGACTAACGAATATTCCAAGAATGACGATTTGAAAAAGGAAGCAAAACAGTTAAAGGATAAGCTCAAGGAAAACTTAAGCACACAAACCCAATTGTGGAAGACTCATTCCAAGGGGCTAATGTCTTATTCAGTGTATGAGAGCCAATGTATTGATTTGAGGAAAGAAGAACAAGACCTTAATGCTGCGTTAGCTAAACTCGATTTGAAGATGCTTGAAAAAGAGAGGTCGGAAAACTATCAGGCTTTGCTCAAGAAAGTATCGGCCCAATTCCATTTGACCAAGGGTAAAATGGATTTGATGATGATGAAAGAATTCCTGCAACTGATTTTCAAAAGCATCGTCGTTAAAAACAAAAAGATTGTGAAGCTGGAAGTATATGAACCTTTTGAGACGCTACTGCGAGAGATGGATTTTGACGTAAATGCTGAAATTCCAATCGGGAAGGAGTGCCATACTTACTGTGTTGATAGCCGAGCCTTTGGATAATTTTGATAATCTTTTTAAAGCGATCCGAATCATTAATGCTCAAAATGGTATCGGAATCGGAGCCAGGCACATTACGATTTCGACGGTAGGTTTAGTTCCAAGGATTAGAGAATTGGCAAAGCAAAACCTGCAAATCGAATTGGCGATTTCTCTCCACGGCTATGATAATGAATCACGCAACGTGTTGATGCCGGTTAATCGCAAATATCCTTTCGATGAGCTCATTGAAGCATGTCGTGAATACGGTAAAGCCACCAAGCGGCAAATCACTTTTGAATATATCCTTATTAAAGATGTGACGTGTACCGATAAAGCCGTTGAGAGTTTGAGAAAAGCTTTTAAGGGGATCATTTGCAAGATGAACCTCATTCCTTACAATCCCGTTTCAGAATTTGGCCACAAAACTCCATCCCGTGAAGAGATGTTTAATTTTAGAAATCGTCTAGAAGAGTTCGGTATTCATGCCACGATCCGAACACCGCGCGGCAAAGATGTGAACGCAGCCTGCGGACAGTTGAGGCATGAACACGCGGCAAAGGATTAAGAGGAAGGGTAAGCCAGCGTCTAGATTTTGCGGTTTGGTTTGATTGACAAATACAAGGGGCGATGATATATTGGCTTCTCTTGATTTGACATTTTGGGGATGTTTTGACATTTCTGTAAGAATACGTTGAGGTAGTCAGGACTACCCTATTTCTTTCTAATTAGACGTTGATGTAAAATGGGGCTGTAGCTCAGCTGGGAGAGCGCTTGCATGGCATGCAAGAGGTCAGGGGTTCGATCCTCCTCAGCTCCACTTTTTGGAAATATTTTTGCTGGGATGGCGGAATTGGTATACGCGCTGGTCTCAAAAACCAGTGAGGGCGACCTCATGAGAGTTCAATTCTCTCTCCCAGCATTTTTTATCTGCTTTCACAAAAGATCATCTGTACGCGCATTGATTTTCAATAACCCGCATGATAGACTTCACCTATGATTAATCGTTTTATTCTTTCCCTGTCACTCTTAATGTTTTTAAGCCCGCTTGCTTTTGCTGGTTCTGCCAAACAGATCGCCCTTAAGGACGGCTCTGTTATTAAGGGAGAACTTCTATCTTTTGAGAATGGTATCTATACCGTACAAACAGACAATCTAGGACAACTGAAATTACCCGAAGCCAATGTGCTCAGCGTCGCTAACGAAACATTCGTTGTCCAGGCGCCTCAGCAAGGTACGACAGCCGCCGCTCCCAGTTTTTCAAATAAGGTATCAACAATGCAAAGTCATATCATGGGTAATCCTCAAGCCATGCAAGCGGTTCAGGCCATGGCCGAAGACCCCGATATTATTTCAATGCTATCAGACCCTGCTTTTGTTAAACAGTTGACTGCCGCGGTTTCCGATAACAATGTTGAAAGTGTCGCTGGTGATCCAAAAATTCAGCAGCTTATGAGCAATCCCAAGATGCAAGCCTTGATCCAACAGCTTCAGTCTGATTCCGGATCCAGTAAATAAACCTGCCGTTAGTTTTAAAATCCCTATTGTGATATGTAAACCATTATTTCCACATTGGTTGACAATAGAAAGAAATATCGATAATATAGTGTCCAATTGAGGATTTTATGAGACGAGTTTACCTAGATTATGCATCCACAACCCCCGTTGATCCAGCCGTTGTCGCGGCCATGCAGCCGTATTTTTGTGAAGACTTTGGAAACCCTTCCAGTCCGCATGCCTTTGGGCAGAAGGCGCGAAAAGCGTTAGAAGATGCCCGCGAAATTTTAGCGCGCAGTATTGGGGCGTCACCGCAAGAGGTCATTTTTACGTCGGGAGCGACGGAATCCAATAATTTTTCCATGTTTGGTGTTGCGCGGGCGCTTAAGGAGCAAGGGAATCACATCATTGTTTCTAAAACAGAGCATCACTCTGTAATCCGTCCGGCTGAAGAGTTAAGGGCGTTGGGTTTGGATGTCACGTTTCTTGATGTGGATCGTTATGGACATATCAATCCAAATGATTTGGAGAAAGTAATTACCCCGAAAACTATTTTGATTGCTGTCATGCATGCCAGTAATGAGATCGGCACCATACAGCCCATTAGTACCATCGGTCGTATTGCCCGTGCGCGCAATGTGTATCTTTTGGTTGATGCTGTTCAATCGGTCGGCCATATTCCGGTTCATGTTGATGATCTGCAGTGCGATCTTTTGTCTTTATCCGGGCATAAATTTTACGGGCCTAAAGGTGTAGGCGCTTTGTATGTTCGTAGTGGAACAAAGATTCTTTCGTATCTTTGGGGGGGCGACCAAGAGCGTGGCCGACGGGCTTCAACGCCCAACGTGCCCGGGATCGTCGGGATGGGGCGTGCGCTATCGATTTGTCAGGAGCGGATGCGCGATGAGGCTATCCATCAAACAGCATTACGTGATCATTTGATCGAGTTTGTGAGGAAAAACATTTCAGGAGTCATTGTCAATGGACATGCCAGCCAGCGATTGCCCAATAATGCGCACTTTTCGTTTGAAGGTCTTGAAGGAGAATCGCTTTTGCTGAGTCTGGATATGAACGGTTTTTGCGCATCTATGGGATCGGCATGTACGTCGGGGGCGCTTACACCGTCGCATGTTCTTAAAGCGATTGGATTATCGGACAAGCTTGCGTTTGGTTCGTTACGAATCACACTCGGCAGATGGACGACAGAAGAAGATATGGATGCGTTTTGTCAGCAACTCAAAAAAAGTGTGGAACAGTTAAGAAAGTAAGAGAAAAGAACACAAGGCGCGAGAGAACCCGAAAAGTATAAACCGGTTTTTTCACTCTTGTGCGGGTGTGCTCTTAAATAGTGGTTATGCAACAGCACATTATTAATTTTCTCAAAAAATCCAAAGGCCATATTTCCGGCGAGGAGATCAGCCGGTCGGTAGATATTTCACGTGCCGCGATTTGGAAGTATATTCAAGAATTACGCAAAGAAGGATATGAAATAGAAGCGGTCCCGCATTTAGGTTATAAATTGATAGCCCTACCCGATAAATTGCTTGCCCACGAAGTTCAATTCGATTTAAAGACAAAAATAATAGGTTGTAAGGTTTTTTATCACGAATCTTTAAGCTCAACGATGGATGAAGCTTTTAAGCTCGGCATGGAAGGCGCGCCGGAAGGTACCGTCGTTTGCGCTGAAATGCAAACCAAGGGCCGCGGGCGTTTGGGGCGTAGTTGGGTTTCACCAAAATATAAAGGCATTTACTGTTCAATTATTTTAAGGCCGAAATTATCACCGTCTGATTTAGCGAAGCTGACCCTTTTAAGCGCCGTCGCTGTGGCCGAGGCTGTTGAAAAATCTGCAGGTATTCAAGCGATGATCAAATGGCCCAATGATCTTTTAATCAAGAATAAGAAGTTGGCAGGAATTCTCACTGAGCTGCGGGCTGAGGTTGACCAGATGAAGTTTGTTGTCATAGGTATTGGGCTGAATGTAAATAATACGTCAGCACAATTAGTAGAAGGGGCGACATCACTTAAGAATGAGACTAGCCAGAGTTTTTCACGCGTTGAAATTCTTCAAGAAATTTTACGCGCCTTTGAACGCTGGTATATCCGTTGTCATCACGGTGATTTTGAAGCAGTCCTTCTGGCCTGGAAAGACCGGGCGCACACCTTAGGGAAAAGGGTGCGTGTCACCGATCCTGCCAGTGTGACCGAAGGCGTGGCTGTTGATCTGGATCACGACGGTGGGCTTTTGATCCGTCAGGATTCAGGCGTTGTTGTTAAGAAAATGGCAGGCGATGTGGTGCAATTAAGATGAACGAATTTCCTGCGACAGGCCTCGATCTAATTAATTTATGGGATGAAGTCTGAATATAGTTATAGTCCATAGCTATTGGTAAGCCTGACGGTGTTCCAAAGCGAGTTTACGACGAAGCAAAGCGGAGTCGTTGTTTATTGACCTTCCTTCTACCAAGCCCAGTGTCAGATTTCCAACTCTAGCTTAAAATCGGTCTTGGAAATCTGACATGACAAGGGAAAAGGTCAATAAGCTTGGAACACCATCAGGCTTACCATTCATAGTAAATGCAATGGGTTTTGGTAATTTATGAGATGGGCTTATGAAAACTAATTTATCTTCATTTCAAAATGAAATTCAGGAATTGGCATCCAAGGAACTTCGGCGTTCCATGAAACATGTCACGGGCAAGCAGGGTCGTGAGATTGTTATCAATAAAAAGGCCGCGCTTAATTTTTGTTCTAATAATTATCTGGGCCTGGCGGATGATCCGCGTCTGATTCAGGCATCACAGGAATCCTTGAAGTCGGAAGGCTTTGGTTCCGGTGCTTCTCGTCTTGTTTGCGGGAATATGGATTCCCACCGAAAGTTGGAAGAGACTATTGCGCAATTTAAAGGTGTCGAGCGCTGTCTTTTTTTTACCAGCGGTTATATGGCCAATATCGGAATTATCTCTGCTCTTTTTTCCAGGGAAGATTTGATTATGTCCGACAAGCTTAATCATGCCTCTATTATTGACGGGATTTTTCTAAGCCGGGCTGAATCCAAAAGGTATCCACACAAAGACATGGTTGCGCTTGAGGATATTTTAAAGAATGCCGCGGGATTTAGGCGCCGCGTTATTATTACTGACAGTGTTTTTAGTATGGACGGTGATTTGGCACCTTTAAGTGAAATCGTGGCGCTCGCCCGAACGTATGATGCTTTGGTTATGGTCGATGAGGCTCATGCCTTTGGTGTTTTTGGAGAACATGGGCGCGGACTTGTTGAGCATTTAGGGTTAGAGGGTCAAGTTGACATCCAGATGGGGACGCTTTCTAAAGCGGCCGGAGCATTTGGCGCGTATTGTTGCGGGCCATCCTCAATGATTGAACTTGTTCTTAACCGCGCACGAAGTTTTATTTATACGACCGGACTCCCACCGTCGGTAGCGGCCGCCGGATGCGCGGCAGTTAAGATCATTCAAGAAGAACCGGCGCTTCGTCTGCAGCTTCTTTCGAATGCCCAGTATCTTCGTAAGGGTTTGAAGGATTTAGGATTTGATACTATGGATTCTGAAACTCCTATTATTCCCGTTGTGGTTAAAGATGCGGCGCTTTGTGTTGAGTTTTCCAAAAGATTGTTAGATCGAGGAATCTTTGTGCAAGCGATTCGTCCGCCGACGGTGCCGGTTAACACCTGCCGATTACGTGTCACGGTCATGGCCAAGCACACACAGGAAGATTTGAACTGTCTGCTTGCTTCCATGCGGGAGGTGGGATCGGAATTGGCGGTTGTTTAGGTGAAGATGGAAGATTGAGGTTGGAGAATTGAAAAGAGAAAACAGAAGGTAGAAGGCGGAAGACAGAAGACAGAAGACAGAAGATTGGAGACTAAAAATAGAAAGACGGAAGAAAGAAGATAAAAGAATCGTCTAATACAATTTTTCTCATAATAGTTTCTTTTTTATTCTTTATCCGCTGTCTTCTATCGTCAATCCTCCATCTTCGATTTATCAACTTCCTGCTTCAAATAAAAATATGCCTTTTATTACCACGCCACGAGGACTTAATTGGTTTTACAACATTGCCGGAGATGGAGAAGCCGTGTTATTTATTCATGGCTTTGGAGTGAGTTCGCGATTGTGGGTTTCTCAGGTGGAACACTTTGAATCTGGTTATAAGGTTATCACCATCGATCTTCCTGGCCATGGCCAAAGCGGCTGGCTGAACGTCGGGCTTTCAGACATGGCCTTTGATCTGAATTTTATTTTAGGAAAGATTGGTGTTGAGCATGTCAATGTCGTTGCTAGTTCGTTCGGTGGTTTAGTGGGGCTTTATCTTTTGAAGGTTAATCCTTGGCGCGTTTCTCGTATGAGCTTTGTTGGGTCGCTTCCGAAATTCGCCCGAACGTCACAATATTCTGCGGGATTGGACATTGCCCGTATCCGCAAGTTGAGTGAACAGTTCGACGGGGATTATCAGGTTGTTCTTGAGATTTTTTTCCGTTCGTTATTTTCCAAGCAAGATCGGGAGAGTGAACGCTTTAAATGGATCAAACAATTTCATAAATCAGATGTTATTCCCAATCGGGAAGCTCTTAAGATCTTCTTGGATATTTTGGAACAGGAAGATGCGCGCGATATCATCGCGCATATTAATTGCCGGGTGCAATTTATTAATGGTACGCAAGATTACATTGTTCCCGTCGATTCTATGAAGTGGATAGAGGAAATGCTTCCTTTTGCCAACTTCGATTATCTTCAAGGCGTCGGGCATTTTCCATTTCTTACGAAACCAAAAGAGTTTAATGAATTGCTGGAAGGCTTTTTAACATCCTAAAGCGTCCTATGTGGCAAACTATTCATAATAAAATTCGTCGATCTTTTTCGGACGCGGCTTTAAATTACGAAATCCTTTCGAGCTTGCATAAGGAAATTGGCCGCGAACTCATCCGTAAGGTGATCGATCAACCTTGTGCCCGTATTCTCGATGTCGGCACCGGCACAGGATACTTGGCCAATAAGGCAAAATTTTATTTTCCGGAGGCCACGGTGGTGGGGATCGATCTTGCCGACGGAATGGTGCTGGAAGCCAATAAATTAAAAGAAGGCATTCAAATTGTCCAGGCGGATGCATGCGCGTTGCCGTTTTCAAACGGCGCGTTCGATTTGATTGTTTCTAATCTTGCCTATCAATGGGTTGCGGATTTACCGTGTGCATTTAAACAAGCGCATCGGTGTTTGAGCGACAGCGGAGTTTTTTGCGCGACGGTCTTCGGCCGTCAGACGCTCAATGAGCTTTTTGACACAATACAGTCAACTGAACCGCAGAAAAAATATTTAAATCGTCTGCCTGACATGGACAGTATGAAAGCGTCATTATTATTGGCAGGCTTCAAAAGCGTCAGCGTTGATTACGAAATTATTAAAGTTCAGTTTGTCGATGTGCTGGATCTTTTAAAGTGGCTCAAGGGAATTGGCGCCAATATTCTCAATGACGATATCTTTCTGGGCCGCAGAACGCTTGAGAAAATGCAGGAGTATTATAAGGCAAAGCATCCGTACTTCGACGGGATTTCAGCGACGTTTGAGGTCATTTGGGTATCAGCTAACAAGAAAGCTGATTAATTTCAATAAGCCATGAACAAACGAGTTTTTTTTATTACCGGTACAGATACGAACGTGGGCAAGACGGTTGCCGTGTTGGCGCTTGGGGCGCTTTTAAAGGACAAAAAATTTGACGTTGGTGTATTTAAACCGGTGCAGTGCGCGGGCAAGGACGCGGAATTTCTTAAGAAATCACTGAGCATTGATGACCCTTTAAAGCTTATCAATCCGTTTTTTGCGACGGAACCTCTTTCGCCGCATTTGGCATTTGCCCGTCAACGAATAAAGATTGATCGCCGAAAGATTATTAACGCGTTTGAAACGCTAAAGTCTCGGCACGATATTCTCCTTGTTGAAGGCGCAGGCGGGCTCATGGTGCCGCTGGCCAAAGATTATTACGTCAGTGATCTCATTTGTGATTTAAACGCGCAGTTGGTTATAGTTTCTCGGCTGGGCTTGGGCACGATCAATCACACACTGCTAACGATTGAACACGCGCGCAGCCGCGGTATCTTTGTTCAAGGAATTATCTTTTGCGATGCGACGGGAAAAAGCAAAGGCATCCCGGAAAAAACCAACCCGCAGGCGATTGAGAAAATCAGCGGCGTTCCGGTACTCGGCATCATTCCGCATTTAAAACGTTTTGACGCGCCTTATGTTTTGCGGCAAGTTAGGCGCAAGATCAATCTAAAATCGTTACTGACCACTGGGCACCGGCCACTGACCACTGAACATCTCAGGTCTTTGGATAAGAAATTAATCTGGCATCCTTTCACGCAAATGAAGGATTGGCAGCAAGAAGAGCCGTTTATTATTGAACGCGGGGAAGGTTCTTATCTGATCGATACCGATGGGCGTAAATATATCGACGGTGTTTCGAGTTTGTGGGTCAATGTTCACGGGCATCGCAAAAAAGCAATTGATGCGGCCCTGCATCAGCAAATCAATCGAATTAGTCATTCCACATTTCTGGGGTTATCCAATGTCCCGGCGGTCGAACTTGCCGAACAATTAATGGCCGTCGTGCCCAAAGGCCTTGCGAAGGTTTTCTATTCGGATAACGGTTCGACGGCGGTTGAGATCGGCATTAAGATGGCGTATCAATATTGGCAGAATATCGGCCAAACGAAAAAGATCAATATTGTTCATCTCAAGAATTCGTATCACGGGGACACCTTGGGTTCGGTGAGCGTCGGTGGGATTGATCTTTTTCATAAGGTTTACCGGAATTTGATTTTCAAAACAATCGGTCTTCCCGGGCAGGGATGGGAGACAGTTGAATCTTTTGAGAAGTTGCTCAAAGAAAAAGCAGGCACCGTTGCCGCGATCGTGCTGGAGCCTCTTGTGCAGGGGGCTGCCGGAATGCTCATGTGGCCCAAAGGTGTTCTTAAAAAGATAAGCGCATTGTGCTGTAAGTACGATGTTTTTCTGGTGGCTGATGAAGTAGCGACCGGTTTTGGCCGCACAGGAAAGATGTTTGCCTGTGAACATGAAGGTGTCACGCCCGATATTCTATGTCTCGCCAAAGGATTGACCGGCGGATATCTGCCTTTGGCAGCGACGGTCACAACTCAAAATATTTTTAACGGTTTTATCTTTGATTATAAGGATAAGAAAACTTTTTTTCATGGGCACACTTACACAGCGAACCCGCTGGCGTGCGCGGCAGCGCTGGCAAACCTTGAAATTTTCCAAAAAGAACTGGTATTAGAGAAGCTGGCCCCCAAGATAAAATACTTAGCCAAAAAGCTGCAAATGTTTTATAATTTGGGCTCTGTCAGAGAGGTTCGCCAGCTTGGTTTTATGGTCGGCATTGAGTTGGTCCGCGACCGAAAGACAAAGAAGCCTTTTGGCTGGGAAGAACAAATCGGCGTGCGTGTCTGTAAAGAAGCCCGCAATTACGGCGTCATTTTAAGGCCGTTAGGCAATGTGATCGTCCTTATGCCGCCGTTAAGTATTTCGCTGGAAGAATTAGAAGCGCTTTTAAACGCGACCTATCGATCGATTGAATCGATGACCGGATAAAATATGATTATGTTAAATACAAAATCCAAAAAAGACACAACCGTTTTCGTCGCCATGTCAGGCGGGGTGGACTCATCCGTCGTTGCCGGCCTTATGAAGGACGAAGGCTATAACGTGGTTGGGGTCACTATGTGTTTTAACATCACGCACCCGAATTCGACCAAGCCGTCCTGCTGCGGGATCGACGGTATTCAGGACGCTAAGCGCGCGGCCGAGATTTTGGGGATTCCTCACTACGTCTTTAATTTCGCCAAGGACATCAATGATTTTATCATCGATGATTTTACCAACGAATATTTAAACGGACGCACGCCTAATCCTTGTGTTCGATGTAACCAGCATTTGAAGTTTGGATCACTCTACGAAAAAGTTAAAAACCTCGGCGGAGATTATATTGCCACCGGCCATTATGGCATCATTGATTACAACGAAGATCGCCGATTGTTTCAGCTTAAAAAGGGTGTTGACCCGCGCAAAGACCAGTCGTATTTTCTATACAGCATGAAGAAAGAGACGTTGTCTTCGGTCCTTTTTCCTTTGGGAAGATTCACTAAACAGGAAGTGCGTGAGCTGGCCAAGAAATATAATCTCAACACTGCCGACAAGCCGGAGAGCCAGGATATTTGTTTTGTCCCTGATGCGGGATATAAGAAATTCCTCGAAGATCGTGTAGGGAAAGAGGTCATGGTTCCCGGGGACTTTAAAGATGAAGAAGGTAACACGGTTGGGCGACACAAAGGCATTGCCTATTACACCATCGGGCAGCGCGATAAACTTGGAATTGCGCTCGGTTATCCGGTTTACGTTTATAAGATTGAGAAATCAACCAACACCGTCTATGTGGGCAATCTCACCCGTCTTTATGCCAAAGGTCTTGTTGCCGGACAGCTGAATCTGGTGAGCATGAATTTTACTCAGGAAACGCTAGAGGTGAAGGTGAGAATACGTTATAATCAGCCCGAAGTGAAGGCATTCTTGACCTGCGTGAACGAAGGGCAGGTTAAGGTGATATTTGAAACGTCTCAAAAGTCTGTTACGCCCGGACAATCGGTTGTTTTTTACGACGGGGAAGTGGTTTTGGGCGGCGCCATTATTGATGAGGCGATCGCGTGTGTTCCTCAAGAGGTGCCTCTTGAGACGGCACAACATTAAATATAATTCAGGAGGAACTATGGTTCGCTTTTTGTTGATCGCTGTGTTAACTCTTTCCCTTCCGATTTTAAGTTTTGCTGCTAATAATAAAAAAACTGCTGACGGGCTTTATCGCGAATATTACCCTACCGGAGTCGTCTCCCGAGAAGAATATTACAAAAATTACGTCCTTGATGGGACTGCCAAGACATTTTCTGAGGATGGCGGCCTCGCATCCACAGCCATTTATGTGGATGGAAAACGCCAGGGACCGGGGAAGACTTTTTACGAAAATGGAAAAGTAGAAACCAGTGTTAATTTTACCGACAATGAGATCGACGGCAGTTTCTCAAAATATTATGATACCGGCGAAATGGAAAGAGAATCCAATTTCAAAGCCGGCCGCCTGGAAGGCCCTTCGAAAATCTATTACAAAAGCGGGATTCTGAAAAAACAGATGAGTTATTCTAATGGAATTCTCAGCGGTGGCGCGAGCGAATTTAACGAGGAAGGCCAATTGACAGCCCAAGAAGAATATAAAGATGGTAATCTTGTCAGCCGCAAGGAATATGACCAAACACTTTCAACGGCACCTAAGAAATAAAAAATACTGAAGACAATTTCGAGACGTCCTTATTGATCTTTCCTTTTTCAACGAAAAATCTCCATTCGCCGTTTTAGACTGCGCAAGGAGATTTGTTTTTTCGATTGTTGTTGACCTTCTTTCTGCCAAACTCAGTGTCAGATTTCCAACGCTCGTTTTTGACGCGCATTGGAAATCTGACATGACAAAAGAAAAGGTCAATAAAGAAGAAGGTTAATCATAGGGCGTCTTGGTCTTTTTATCCCCGCTATGTATCAAATCATCCTTTATTATCATTTCACTCCGTTAGATGCTAACCGGCTCGAGATTTTTTGCCGGTTGCATCGCACTAAATGCAAAGAGCTACAGCTTTTTGGGCGGGTTTTTGTCGCTACCGAAGGCATCAATGGAACTCTTTCCGGGGCGACGGAAGATATTGAAACCTATAAGAAATATCTTTGCTCTATCCAAGGATTTCAACACACAGAGTTCAAACAAGAAGCCTGCGATGTCATTCCTTTTGCGCGTTTGAGTGTGCGTATCCGTCCGGAAATTGTGGCTTTGAAATCGCCCATACCAATTCCTGCGAAAATCGGCGGTGAAGGATATCTGGAGCCTCACCAATGGCGGCAAGTTTTAGAATCATCTGACAAAGATTATATTCTTCTCGATGTCCGAAATAATTATGAGAGTTGCATCGGCCGTTTTAAAGGCGCGATCGCGCCTGACGTTGAAAACTTTTTTGATTTTCCCGAATGGCTCAAACGGGAAAATATCGACAAGAATAAGAAGATTTTGATGTATTGCACCGGGGGTATCCGTTGCGAAAAGTTTTCCACGTACATGAAAGAAGAAGGTTTTAAAGATATTCATCAACTGCACGGCGGCATTATCAATTACGCTCAAAAAGAGGGCGGCAAGCATTTCGAAGGCAAATGTTTTGTGTTCGACGACCGCATGGCAGTTGGTGTTAATCCTGAAGAGGACGGTCCCATATCCCGTTGCGCTATCTCCGGCGTTGCCTGCGACACCTATATCAATTGTGCGAATATGGAATGTAATAAATTATTTCTTTGCGCGCCAGCCGCTGCAGTTTCAATGGAAGGATGCTGCAGTGAGGAATGCAAAAGTTCGCCACGACGCAGGCCGCTGGACATTGAACATCTTTATAAGCCGTTTCGACGGTGGTATAAATATTTTCCTGAGCGTAAACATTAATGGTGGTGCGTTAGGCGTTAGGCGTTGTGCGGTCGAAAGACGCAAAACGCACGACGCATAACGCATCACAAGTAAGAAATTGGAGCGCCACATGAGCATCACACTAAACACCGATTATTTAAAAAATTTCATTAATCCTAAAGAAATTACCGCGCTCAGCCCTATGGTCCAAAAGGCGCATGAAGGCCTGCACAACAAGACCGGCAAGGGCAATGATTTTTTGGGGTGGCTGGATCTTCCCTCGAGGATCACCGATGGTTTTCTCAATGAGCTTAATATTTTAGCCAAAGACGTGCAGGCTAATTCGGATGTCTTGATATCGATTGGCATCGGCGGTTCGTATTTAGGGATACGCTCAACGATTGAATTCTTAGGCGGCGCAACAAAGTTGCCTGTTTATTACGCGGGCCACAATATCAGTTCAGATTATTTACATAATCTTCTTGAGACTGTTAAAAATAAACGTGTCACAGTGATCGTTATTTCCAAATCAGGGACTACGACGGAACCCGCGATCGCATTTCGAGCGATTAAAAAAGCGTTGGAGGCCCGTTATAACAGTGAAGAACTTAAAAAGCGCATCATCTGCGTGACGGACGAGAAAAAAGGCGCTTTGCGCAAGATCGTCGAGAAATCAGGCTATCGCAGTTTTGTCATTCCTGATGACGTAGGCGGACGCTTTTCGGTGTTAACACCCGTTGGACTTGTTCCTTTGGCTCTTGCCGGCATTGATATTAAAAGTCTGGTTGAAGGCGCGCGTAAAGGCCAGAGCGAATACTCCGTCATGGATCTCGAGAAAAATACAGCCTATCGTTATGCCGCATTGCGTTATCTGCTTTACAAAAAGGGCAAGAAGATCGAGATTCTTTCATCTTTTTATCCTGAAATGTTTTACGTGGCTGAATGGTTCAAGCAACTTTTCGGTGAGAGTGAAGCCAAAGGCGGCCAAGGAATTTTTCCGGCTTCTCTTATTTTTTCGACAGATCTTCATTCCATGGGCCAGCTCATGCAGGATGGGGAACGCACCATTTTCGAAACGTTTGTGATGATCGACAAGCCGCAGCATGATGTGATCGTTCCGACGGACGCCGAAGACCTGGACGGATTTAACTATGTCGCCGGTAAGGGTTTTGATTTTGTAAATAAGAAAGCTTATGAAGCTACTGCCTCCGCCCATTTTGAAGGAGGCGTTCCTAACATGACCCTGACGCTTTGCCAGGCGGATGCGTTTCATTTGGGACAGCTATATTTCCTTTTTGAAAAGGCCATAGGTATTTACGGGTATCTTCTGGATGTGAATCCTTTTGACCAGCCAGGCGTTGAGGCGTATAAAAAGAAAATGTTCGCGTTATTGGGAAAAAAGTAACTAATTGAAGTGCGTTGTGCGTGATGAGTGATGCGACGCAAAACGCACCACGCCTTACGCATAACGCATCACGCATCACGCACAACATCGTATAATATGACCACCATCATCCTATTGACCATCTCCAACATTTTTATGACAATTGCCTGGTACGGGCATTTGAAATTTAAGAATTCACCGCTTTGGATCGTCATATTAATCAGCTGGTTGATCGCATTCTTTGAATACTGTTTTCAGGTGCCCGCCAATCGCTGGGGCCACGGGCAATTTAACGCGGCACAACTCAAAACGATCCAGGAGATCATAACCCTGGTTGTGTTTTGCATTTTCTCCGTCGTGTATCTTAAGGAAGACTTAAAGTGGAATTATTTGGTGGGTTTCTTTTTTATTTTCCTTGCCGCTTTTTTTATTTTCAAGAAGTGGTAGCCATTTGACATTAAATATTTTTTCTGTTAGAAATGAACCCATGCGCCGTTTAATTAGCATTTTGTTAATTACAGTTTTTACGCTTTGGCTGCTTCCTTTGGGTATCTTTATCGCCCCTTCCAAAGAGAAATTATTATGCGACGGCCAGCGCGCTGTTTGTATGTGCTCGCATGCTTCAGCTAAGGATAAAAAAGTAGAAGGTAAGGGAATAACATTGGTTAAAGCGGCATCTTCGGCTCAAAAGGAAAGTTCTTCCTCTGCTGGCAATTATTTCTTGGCTTCTATCGACCAAGATACTCATCAGATTTTAAGTCTCACATTTTTCTCCAGGCATAAAGATTTTTACAGCCTCGTTGTGCGCAAGCCGGTTGATCACGTCCCCAAGGCATAACTTTTCCATCCTCATCTTCTTTCATAAAAATTCTATTTAAGGAGAACTGTTATGTTTGTCCCGAATTTCTTTCGTTTTATGATTGTTAGCATTATTGGCATAAGTTTTACGGGTATTGTTTGGGCTTGTGATTCCTGCAGCATTACAAGAATTGGGCGCGATCAATCGCACGGGATTTCTTCAAGCCAGGAGGGCCAGTGGTTTGCCCGGTATATGTATGAAAATCAAAACTGGCATGAAAAAGAAGCTACTGAAGGACATCGGCTTCACGATCAAGGTCATGATTTTCATGATAAGACAACGGAAGAGTATCATCATTTGACCATCGGTAATCGTTTAAACGAACGATTAACGCTATCAACTGAAATTCCATATGTGATTCGTCATTCATTGGAAGTGGAAGATCATGACATTCTGGGCAGTAAGCAAAAATCTCAAGGGTTAGGTGACCTTCAATTGTTGGGCGATTGGCGTGTGAGCCAAGATGAAGTTTCATCTTTAAGCGCTATTGCGGGCTTGAAATTTCCGACGGGCGGTGTGAAGGAGTTAAATTCAATCGGCACACGCTTTGAACAAGAATTGCAGCCGGGCAGCGGTTCTTATGATTATTTGATTGGCGCCGCTTATCGTCGGAGTGTAGATAGGGTCAATTGGGTTGGTAATGCAGTTTATGTTTTAAAAACAGAAGGGGCGCAAGATTATCGTTTCGGAGATGTGCTCTCCACATCCGTAATCGCCGATTATTTAATTAACCCGAAAGGCCGCCTGCCTAAGACACGGCTTGGTTTGGAAGCCAATTTACAGTATGAACAACGGCATGCGGATGCCGGCGAGACGGTTAAAGACAGTGGCGGGGTGATTTTGCTTTTTGGGCCTGCTGTAACTGTTGCGGCTGGTAAAAATCTTGGGTTTGCCAGTACGTTCATGGCTCCGGTTGTACAAGACCTGGGCGGTGTCCATCAAGAAGTAGATTTTACATGGACATTGGCTGCAAAAATAGGTTGGTAGGCATTTGTAATATCAATTGCGACCCTTCCCACCTCCGGGGTGGGGAGGGTTTGACAAGTTAAGGTTTATATGTTAAATTTTTGATGAAAAATCAAAATCAGATTGCTCCCACCAGTCTGTAAATTTACTCCTTCTATAATGTTTACATCCTACCGGCACAAGGATCGCTTCCATTTTCGGAACGATAAATTTGTGTGCCTAAATCATCTATCTTTCAACGACATGATTCTTCAATAACACCTGTGTCCATTGGTATTGGATCTATGGATTCCAATACGAATGCTGTGCAGGCTGTATCCCCGCCAGTACTCAAACTGCCTACATTTTCGTTGGAACATATTCTTGTGGCTCCTGAAATGTTAGCCTTGGTGCCTGCAAAATGGGCAACGCGTTTTAAAGTATTTCCGGTGGCTTATGAGCATAATATTTTAACGTTAGCCGCATCTGATGTGCCTTCCATCACGCAACTTCAAGAATTGGATTTCTATTTAAAAACAACAGTCATTCTAGTGCGTCTTGATTTAAAGAATATCGAGGAGCTTATTCGTACTCATTATGGAATTGGGGCGCAAATAGTTGAAGAGTTAATTGAGCAGTCTCCGATCGATGTTCAAGTCCAGAACAATTTTAATGATGAAGAAGAATTCTCTGAAGCCTCAGTGGGGATGTTAGTCGATCGGTTAATCCGTCAGGCTTATGTAGATAGGGCAACTGATATTCATTTGGAACCGCGTGAATCGCAATTGTCGGTGCGATACCGTATCGACGGAATTTTGCATGACGCCAATGTGCCGGCAAATATCGGGCATTTTAAAGACGCGATTGTGGCGCGCATTAAGATTTTGGCAAGCCTTGATATTGCCGAGCGCCGTCTGCCGCATGACGGCAGGTTTAAATTCAGGATCAACGATAAAGATGTGGATTGCCGGGTGTCTGTTTTGCCGTCGCCATTTGGAGAGGCTGTGGTCATCCGTATTCTTAACTCACTTAAACCATCGCAGTTAGATGAGCTTGGTATGCTCAATGAGGAAAAGTCAGCGATTGAAAGGTTTTTAAAAAAGGAACACGGGATTATCTTTGTGACCGGACCGACGGGAAGTGGCAAGACAACAACTCTTTATTCCTGCCTTTCGCAGCTGAATACGCAAGAGCGCAAGATTATTACCCTTGAGGACCCCATCGAATATCAATTGCCCGGCGTTCTGCAAACTCAGGTTCATCCGGTGATCGGCCTGACATTTGCCCGCGGTTTACGTTCGATGCTGCGCCATGATCCGGATGTGATGATGATTGGTGAAGTCCGTGACGAGGAAACTGCGCGTATCGCTATCCAGATTGCTCTGACAGGCCATCTGGTTTTTTCCACTCTTCACACAAATGATGCCATAAGCGGTATCGCGCGTCTTTTGGATATGGGCATCGAACCGTATCTTATCACCGGGGCGGTTGAATGTTTCATCGCCCAAAGGTTGGTGCGGATTTTGTGTGTTCATTGTCGAAGAAGATCGACGGTAATCGTTGAATTGCAGAGTAGTTTTCCATTTTTAAACGACTGCGATTTGGGCGCAATCATTTTTGAAGCCCAGGGTTGTGAACGATGCCGCTTCACGGGTTATCAAGGGCGAGAAGCCATTTATGAAATCCTGCCGATGACAGATCGATTGCGCGATTTGATTATCAAGCGTTCTTCATTGGAAGACCTGCGCCGGACCGCGGTTGAAGGGGGAATGAAGTTGCTGCGTCAAAGCGGGTGGGAAAAGATCAGGTTAGGAAAAACAAGCTGTGCCGAGATATTACGCGTGACCCAAGAGGATGTCACTTCATGAAGTCGTATGTGTATGCCGCCAAAACAGTATCGGGTGTATTGAAAGAAGGTGTCGTCCGTTCGGCTACCTTGGAGGGCGCAGCCCGTCAAGTGATGTTAAGCGGGCTTTCATTGCTTCGGTTGAATGAATCGAATGAAGAAAATGGCCGACGATATTCGCTTTTCCGGTTTGATCGGATCAGCAGACGAGACATTATTTTTTTTACCAGACAGTTGGCAGGTTTAACGGGATGCCATGTCGCAGTCGTTGTGGCACTTAAGCTTATGGCCAACCGTTGTCGGAAGAATACTCTTAGTATTTTGATCGGTGAAATAGAAAGAAAAGTTTCCGACGGGCAATCGTTGTCAGCAGTATTGCAGCACTACCCTAAGCATTTTTCTCAACCGTATGTTCACATGGTTTTGGCTGGCGAGTTAAGCGGGCAGATGGGAAATGTTTTAAACAGCACGGCCGATATGCTGCAGGAGCATCAGCAGCGTAAGGCGCATGTGCGTTCGGCTATGTATTATCCATTGTTTGTGCTTGGCTTGGGATTCTTGACGGTTATCGTGATGCTGACTTTTGTTGTCCCACGCTTAAGCGGTCTTTTCACAGAATTCGGTGCCCGGCTTCCGCTGTCGACGAGAATACTTATGCATGTCAGCGGCTTTTTTGCCGCCTACGGTATTGTTTTATTGATCATCGCGGGTGCCGCGGCCTACGGCGTATATTTATGGAATAAATCTCCCGATGGAAAAAGGAAAATTGATCAGTTAAGTTTGAATATTCCTTTTTATGGGCCGTGGGTGATGCAGATGGAATCGGTTAAAGTTTTTAAGACACTCGCGATGCTGTTGGGCCAAGGTGTCTCGATAGTTCCGGCTTTTACAGCAATCTGTGAAGTCACAGATAACGCGGTCTTGAGGGAAAAACTAAAACATATATTAGAGAAAGTCAAGGAAGGGAAAAGTCTTGCGCAGTCATTAGAAAAAAGCCGATGGTTTGATGATGTTCTCATCGGCGCCATGGATGCAGGTGAGGTTTCTGGAAGTTTGGTTGAGGGTTTAAATCGAGTGGTGCAATTGTATGAACAAGAATCAGCCAATCGAGGGGAAGTTTTCTTGTCTCTTTTGGGACCGGCATTATTAGTGATTATTATTGGTATCGTTGGATTTATTGTCATGGCGCTTTTAATGCCGATTGTTGAAGCTAATTTTCTAATGGGAGCTTAGCAATGCGCGGATTTAGGGCTCATACTCTTTTGGAAATGATGGTCGTCGTCGTTATTCTTGCTGTGATGGCAGGAGCCAGTGTGCCGCGATTGCGATGGCTTGCTATGTCGTCAGGTTTTGAAAACGATGTTGCTCGGGTGACTAATTTCTTTCTTCAAGCTCAAAAGCGGGCGCTCCTTGAGCATAAACAATGGATCGTGAAGATTGATCCAGTACAAAGAAGTTTTTTGCTTTATTCCGCCGGTGAGGGTGGTGATGATTCACCGAATGTATTATCTGGCGGTGCGCTTAAGGCATTTAAGATTGGCGATGACGTGCAGATGGAATCATCCATCGATCAAATTGGTTTTTATCCAGATGGTTATATTTCCTCGGCGCGTGTTCGTCTTTCGAAAAACGGGCATTCGGTGATTTTATCAAGCAATGAAGAATGGGGAAGGATTTCTTTGTTAACCGGTGCAAATGTTGACGGGCATGACTAATAGAGAAAGCGGCTCAACAATCATTGAGGCTATGGCGGCTGTTGTTATTTTTGGATGCGCGGCAACGGTTTTAATACCGTCTTATCTTACAGCTATGAGCGCGGCTAAGGCTCAGGCGCAGTATATTGAGGCGTTGATTCTTTTAGATGATGAGTTTGTGCGTTTTACCGAGCAGGGATTTATTAAAAATAATCTTAACGAGAAAAAGAATATAGCCGGTGCCTCTGGTTATACGGATTACCAAGTCCATACAGCTTCCCAGCCGATTAATGGACGGATGGTGGATATTGTAAAAATCAATGTGTCTTGGCCGGCGGGGATCAATCGTTTTAGAAATGTAGAACTTTCGTCTTATGCCTTTGATGTTGCAATGAAAGAGCACCGTGCGGAGTCAGAAAAATAGAAGCGGTTTTACAGTCGTCGAGATGATCCTGGTTGTTGTGATCTCTTCCTTAATCGCGGTTGCGGCTTACCGTATTTTTGCTGTTGCTGCTAAAGCAAACGAGCGGGTGCAATCGAGGATTGATGTTTATCGCGCGCTCGACACGGCATTTTATGTGATCGAGGGTGATTTCAACAATATGGTTCGATATAGTTTTGAAGGCCAATCGTTTGCTGGAGAGAAAAACAGCATCCGAATGATCATCGTTTCAGACGCCGGGCTTGAGGTTGTCTGGTATTTTATCAGCGGCACCAAAGGTTCTTTGGTCAGATCACGGCAATCAATGGCTGATTTTGTTTCAAATCAAAAAGAAGAGTCGCATAGGCAACAGGTGATCATTTCGCGAAGTACATTTCGAGACATTCAATTTCAATTCGGATATTTAAATTCTGTGGATGTCGATAACCCTATTTGGACAACGCAGTGGAAGCAAAAGGAATTGCCGTTTCTGGTTCGCGTGAGGATGGACGCCGCTCAAAGCAAAAAACTAGGCAATGCTATTTCAGCCCAACGTACATTTCTTATTCCTCATGGTGAATGGGGAAAGTTATGAGGCATGGAAAATGCTTACCGTTGAAGAGAAATAAAACGGGTTATGGAAGAAGAGTATTACTAAATCATAGAGGGAGCGTTCTAATACTTGTTCTTTGGGTTGTTATTTTCTTATGCGTCACAACGGTTGCTTTAAATCAGCAGGCGCAATTATCGCTTGCTTTTGTCGATCAACATATCCGTCATAGCCGGGCCAAGGCCTTGGCGTGGGCAGGTTTGATCTGTGCCTTAGATCGGTTGAGAGAAGATTCTTTAAGTGCCCGGACAAAAGACTTTGATACCTTGGCAGAATGCGGGATTGATCAAGAACAGGCCGTTGTAGTAAAAACATTCCGTAATGTTGTCCTTGGCGAGGGAACGTTTAATGTTTTTTATAAACAGGGTCGAGAAACTTTTAGTGGCATTCAGGACGAGGATCGTAAGATTAATTTGAATGCAATTAATGCTAGCAATCAAAATATTCTTATTGGGTTGATGGAAATTATGGGTTTTGACCAGAATCGTTCCCGCGCGGTTACCGCATCGATTGTGGATTGGCGCAACCGCGATGGTCAAAAGAAGTCTGCTGAAAAGACTGATTTCGAAAGCCTTGAAGAATTGCTTTTGGTCCGCGGCGTGTCGCGGGAACTGTATGGAAAGATCAAAGATTATGTCACGATTTATCCCAAGCCGGCGAACCGCCTGACGATCAATCTAGAAACGGCTTCGTTAAGTGTATTGCGGGTGATCGGCCGTGGTTTGATTGAAGGGTATGCACATTTGACTGTCGATGACGCCGACAGCCTTGCTCGGAAGATCGTTGATTTTCGTAAAGGAGACGACGGTATTGAGGCGACACCAGATGACCGCCGTATGGATCCGACGGCTTTGAATTTGAATGTTTCAGAAAATATTTTGTTTCAGAAAATGCTCTCTTTTAAGGTGCCCCGGTCTTCTTACTTTACGGTTTTATCTCAGGGTACATTTAAATCGTCAACAGTGTGCTTGAAGGTTGTGATACGGCGAGAAGATTTGTCGGTTTTATCTTTTAGGATTTTCGATAAGAGTCTATGAAAACAAAGGGCGTTAAACATAATTTTATTCTATTCGATGATCAAAGCATTGCATTAATGTCTTTGGCGTTAGATGGACAGGAAGCTTTGATTGTTCATGAAGAACATATTGATCTCGGGGGAATGTCTGACGAACAAGCGTCCCAAAAGATCAAAACGTTTTTGAAAAGCAAAGGATTGAAGGGTGATCCTTGGGTTCCGGTTGTGGCGTCTAATAAAATTTTGTTTAAGACCATCGATGTTCCATCAATCCATGCGTCGGAAATCAGTCAAATGATCGGATGGCATATCCAAACCCTTTGGGATACGGAGCATAATTTACGATGGGATTATAAGGTCGTTGCGGTTAACAATAATCAATCAAAAGTTTTAGCTATCGGCATTGATCAAGTTGTTCTGGCCAAGTATTGGAATATTCTAAAAGATTCCGCTGTCCGGTTTTCGGTATTTTCTGTCCGATGTTTTATGACGTTAAGTTGGCTTGAGGATCAGGACGGTTCTTTGCCGAATAATTATGCGGTCCTATGGGCCGATTCTCATCATTTTGAATTTTATGTGGTTAACAACGGATGTTTGATTGGCACCCGGACATTTGTTTGCCGTGACCAAATTGTTGCCGACGATCATGCCCGTTTATTAGCTGAGCAATTTATTTTTTATTTGAGAATGCGCGGGGAGCAGTCGGAGATAGAGCTCGATCAGTTATTTTTGATAGGGGCAAAAGAGAGGTTGGAGGCTATCCATACGTATTTAAATCGTGATTTGAAGACTATTTCTCAAATCATTGCGGTTGAGAGCAGGGCTGTTGTTGGCAGCAGCGTTCCGACATTTAATTGGGTTCCGGATCATGTTCACGCTTTGAGGCAGAGGAAAGAAAACCTTTATCAATGGGGGATGTTTATTGTCTTGAGTCTGTTATTGATAGGATTCACGACTTCCTTCGCGGCGATTAGATATTACAAGGATGGATTATTTTTGAATCAATTGCGCAAGGAAGAACAGGACAGCCAAAGAAAAGCTGATGCATTACTCCGTCTAAAACAGCAGGCAGACATGATGGTTCTCAAAGACAATCAGCGCAATCTTGTTGCTCGATGGCTCGAAATATTAGACGCGACAAGGCCTGCGACGGTTTATTTAAGCAAGTTGGAATGGCAGTTTTCAACAGGCTTGATACTCCATGGTTTTGCCTCTGACGAAGCGCAGGTCAATAGTTGGCAGAAAGACTTAGCGTCGTCTCATATCTTTGAAGATGTTATTTTGCAATCCACTCAGCGGCAGGGGCAGGGAGACGGGGCGCTTGTATCGTTTAAAATCAAGTGTTTGTTGAAGGGAAATGAGCAAAAATGAAATTAGAAAAGCGGGAAAAGGTTCTAGCGATCGCTGCGTTCACATGCCTCGTAATGGTATTGATCAGCTATTTTGTGCTGCCGTATGCGCATAACATTTTTAATTCCCTTCATGATCAGATTGCCAGCAGTGAGAAAAGGCTGAAAATTAATAAAAAGTTTCTACAGAAACAAAAAGATATTTATGAACAGTCCAAGAAGGCGTCAGAGTTATTCGGGCAGAAAATGAACGATCAAGAATGGACAGCCCAAACCACAGCGGTTGTTCATGAATTAGCCCAGTCAAATCACATAAAGCTGGAGGAATTAAATTCAGGAGTGCTGGAGCACAGGGATGATATAAATACTTTTAAACTTCAAGTGACAGCGATCGGTGATTGGGGATCGATAGTGCATTTTCTTAATTCTCTTCAGGATTCTTTCTACCGTTTTGATGTTGAGGAATTAGAGTTGGAGAAATATTCAGGTAATCCCGGTTTGTTGCGTTGTCAGATGCTTTTAAGCCGTTGGGCGCTTGCGCCAAGCGGTTCATGATTTTTCTTGTTGCCCGCCGTAGGCTTTCCTTATACAATAACCCCATCCAGCCAAAGACCAGCCTGAAATAAATTTGCTAATAAACTTTTCAAGGAGGATTTCATGGGTAGAATCGGATTCGCAGAAATATTATTGATCGCGTTTGTGTTTGTGCTCCTGTTTGGTGCTAAGAAATTACCTGAAGTAGGAGCGGCCATCGGCCAGGCCATCAAAGAGTTCAAGCGAGCAGGTAAAGATGTAGAAAGCAGCGTTAAGGACGCGATCGAAGATAAAAAGCAGTGAAACAAAAGAAACGCTCCTTAACATTTCTAGATCACCTTGATGAGCTGCGTGGGCGGGTTATAACGTTTCTTGTTGTATATATTTTTAGTTGCGTGTTTGCTTATAACTTCACAGGACGCATTCTTCCCTATATTATCAAACCCGTTGGATCAGTCGTTTTTAATGCTCCCGGTGAGGCGTTTTCGGCGTATATGCTTTTCACATTGCTGGAAGGCTTTGTGATTGCCCTGCCTTTCTTTTTATATCAAGTGTGGTCTTTCGCGTGGGAAGCTCTCACGGATAAGGAACGTAAGTACATCCTTATTTTTGGGCCGTTGTCATTGTTGTTTTTCATAGGCGGCGGTTTTTTCGCCTACTTTGTGATCGTTCCGATTGCCATTAAATTTCTGCTGGGTTTTTCCTCGGTGTATGTCGTTCCCATGATCAGTATTAAAAATTACATTTCCTTTATTGGCAGTATTATTTTATCGTTTGCGATAATCTTCGAGTTGCCGTTGATTTTGGTGTTCTTAGTTAAGATTGGGATCGCAACGCCGGAATTTTTAAGGCAATACCGCCGTCATGCGATTATGGGGATCCTTATTGTCAGCGCGATTTTAACTCCGCCGGATATCTGTTCGCAACTGCTGATGGCTGTGCCGCTGGTTGTTTTGTATGAATTGGGCGTGCTCTTTTCAGTGTTGGCTTATCGAAAGAGAATTTAATGCGGGATGGTTAAAGCGGTTGTTGATCGGGTTAAAAATAAAACCCCCCGAATCACTTCGGAGGGTTTTATTTTGAAAAGAATGGAGAATACTTATTTTCTTTTAGCTGTTTTCTTCTTAGCAGTCTTCTTTTTAGTTGCCATGAATGATCTCCTTTCTAGGAAATGAATTATTATTGAATTTATATTAGCATACATAAAAATCGTTGCAAAAAATTTTTAATAAATTTTTCATCTTTTTATTTTATTTTTATAAGTTTGTCGACGGTGATAATTAGATGTGTTTTTGGCTTATAAAAAAATGATTTTAATTCGGGAAAATTGAAAAATGAAATCGTTATACGTTCATATTCCGTTTTGTGTTAGCAAATGTTTATTTTGTTCATTTGTGATATCAGTGGGCCAAGCACAACGTGTTGATGATTACATCAATGCTTTAGAAATGGAGGCGGCGCGTTATCAAGGCGTGCCTATTGGCACAATTTATTTAGGCGGCGGAACACCAACATTTTTGAATGAGCGGCAGATTACGCGTGTTGTAGAGATTGTGCGCCGGAATTTTAAAGTTGATCAAGCCGGTGAATGGACGATTGAGGCAAATCCTGAAAATTTAGATAGATCAAAGGCTGAATTTTTGCATTCGATTGGTTTTAACCGTATTAGTATTGGCATGCAAACGTTTGATGAGAGATATTTAAAATTTTTAGGCAGGAATCATGGGCGTGATTTAGCGCTCGAAGCCTATGATCATGCGCGTCAAGGCGGTTTTAAAAACATCAATGTGGATTTGATGTTTGGTTTTCCCGGTCAAACTTCTGATGAGCTTGCCGCTGATGTCCGCACGCTTGCATCTTTACAGAGCGAACATGTTTCGCTTTATAATTTAACTATTGAAGAGAAGAGCCGTTTTTATGCCCAGCAATTAAAATTGGATGACGAAGAACATCTTGCCCAACAGTATGTTCTTATTTGTGAGTTTTTAGAAGGATTTGGTTTTCATCAGTATGAGGTGAGTAATTTTTGCCGTGGTAATTATGAATCCAGGCACAACACAAATTATTGGAACGGATCTCAATATGTCGGGCTGGGTATCGGCGCCCATGGGTTTCTGAACAATCGCCGGTATTGGAATGTGACAAAATTGCAGGATTACTTGTTTCGTATGAAGACATCGCAGGACGCGGTAGAAGGCTTGGAAGACCTGGCCCCGGAAACGCGATTGATGGAACGAATCCTTTTTGGCTTAAGGAAAAACGAGGGGATCTGTATTAAGGAAATTGAGGATGATCTTGGAATCCAATTAGATGAACAAAGAACATCCAAAATCGAAGAATTCATCGTCGACGGCTTTTTAATCAGAAAGAAAAATCGTATCCTGGCAACCATGAAAGGGCGTCTTGTTTTAGATGAGCTTTCCAGCCGGTTAATTTAGAGATTCGCATTATTTTCCCGTGATTTTGATAGGGTGGGATTATTGCGTAATTATTCTAACCGGACGTTCGAATTGCTGAGAAATGATTTCACTGTGTTTGAAAAGTCTTAAAAGCGAATCACCGATGAGATTGCGGTACGTGGGCATAATCTTAAGGGTTGAAAGTATTTTTTGTGATTCTTCAAGGCGGGTTTTAATGGCTTTCAGGCTATAGTCCAGGCTGCCGGCATCAATAAAAATCTTGCGTACAGCGATCAGATCATTGAACGTCTTATTTTTCTTGGAGAAATACTTCATGAATTCGGCGCGTCGTGCCCCTTTAAGGTTTTCATAGGCGTGGCAGACTAAAAGTGTTTTCTTGGATTCTGCCAAATCGCTTAATATGGACTTCCCGATATTTTTCTCTGACTCATAGATTCCGATGATGTCATCCTGAATCTGAAACGCCTGGCCGATCATGATTGCGAATTTGGATATCCGCTTGATTTCTTTGTTATCGGCTCCTCCTAAAATCGCCCCTGTTACAAGAGGGCAGTCGAAGGTATAACGCGCTGTTTTAAGCGTGTAGTTTAAATAAACATCGGGCTCTTTAACTTTTTCTATCGATTCCACGCCATGCAATGTGTCGATAAATTCTCCCATGGCTGTGAAGGCCGCAGTTTGGATGAAATATTTAAGCGCGCGCTCTTTGCGGTCTAAAGATTCGTTGATAGATAAAAACGCGTCGATGGCCAGCGCATAGACAATGTCCCCTGCGATGATGCTTAAGTCACGGCCGAGTTTGTCGGGGTTGTCTGTTTTAACGGCGTGGGCCAGGAGTTTATGCATTGTTGGTTTTCCGCGACGGAGATTGGAGCAGTCAATAATATCGTCATGGATGAGCATGAAATTGTGCAGGAATTCCATGCACGTGGATGCGTTGTAGATATCAGCGGAAATCTTTTTCTTATGACGGGCGTATCCTTTATAGCTTAAGATTAAGAGAAGCGGCCGTATGCGTTTTCCTTCACGCAACGTAAACTCTTTGATGCTTTCGAAAAGAATGGGGCTTACTAAATGAAGTTTATAGTCTCGTTTGACGTTCTCCAGAAAAGAGGCAAGGCTGACGTCAATGCGTTGGCGAATTTGATCGATTAACATAGTCATGCGGGTAACCTCAAAATACGGGTGATAATGAAATATGGGGCATATCCTAGCACACAACTTTTTTGGCTTCAACACAAGTTTCTAATGACAGGGGACTAAAGCCGGTATTCCAGCGGGGCTTTGACAAAATCATTTTTGTTTAGAGATTACTTTGAAATTTGCGCAATCAATGGACAAAACAAAATTGTCAAGGTACTTGACGCATACATCACGATTGTTAGAATCAATCCGCGGGTATTTTAAATTGGATTTCTAATCTGGGTGACAGTAAAATGAAAAAAAACAACAGGGCATTTTCATTGATGGAATTGATGGTGGTGGTCACTATCGTTGGGATTGTGGCGGCATTCGGGATTCCTGATTATCAGAAGTCCGTCAATATTTCGGTAGCCAAAGACGCTGTTAGTAATTTGAAACTCATCGCCGCGGCACAACAGCTTTATCTTGCGCGCAATGGATTTTATTATCCCCAAGCAGGCGGTCCAATGGATATTATCCTGATTAATACTAATTTGCATCTGAACATTATTCAACAGCATGGGGTTGTTTATTCATGCGCAGCATCAGCGCCTCAATGTTCTGCCGTCGGTACGGGATGGACTTATTCCATAACATTACCAACGACCTTGCCCGTTTGTACCGCAGGCACTTGTCCCTATACACCAACTTTTTGATCAGAGGAGAATTATGAACATCAAGGCGTTTGTATTGGTTTTGTTGATCTTAATATTACCCGTCAGGGTTCAGGCTGAAATCATATTGTTAAAAAACGGCGGCGCCATCAATGGAAAAATTCTTGAGCAGGATAAAAAGAAAATGAAAGTTGAGTTTAACGGGCAGGCGGTAACTTATTATCTGGATGAAATTCAGTCTGTGAATGGACAACCTTTGACGCCAGAGGTTCCAAATCCATCTCAAGTTTCGACAACAGATGAGCCCGCATCGGCAGTATCTTTCGTGCCAATTCCTGAGATAATGTCCAAAAGAGTTTTAATTAAGAAATTCATCGATATTTTCGGCACGCGTGAAAATATGTCCCAAAATTTTGAACGTATGCTGGCATCGCTACCGCCGGCGAAAAGTGCGGAAATTAGAAAGATTCTCAATGTTGATGAGGTCATTGACAATTTGGTGCCGCTTTATGATAAATACTTCACTCAGGCAGAGTTGGAATCCTATCTTGCGTTCTATTCTTCTGCCGGAGGACAAAAATTTTTAAAAACTCTCCCACGGATCATGAAGGAAAGCGTCGACGTTAATATTGAATATTTTAAGGCAAAACTTCCTGCGGAAAATCCATAAGACTTCTTTGTTGTTAAAATCAAACTAATATGTTGTTGAGGTTTTGTTTTTATACTTTAGAATCGTTAAGACGATGAGCGTTTTGTAGTTTTTTATCAGACTGTAAGTTATTTGTTGTCATATATTTGCAATATTATTGTTGGTTGATTTTGTAATTTTCGTTGATTTTGAATTTATTATTTGTTATATTACAGAAGTTTTTAATAGGGAATAATTTCAATATTGTCGTCTATAAAATTAATTATCCCGCATGATAAACAATCTTCCCCTTCCAGAAACAGCAAAAAGGAGCAACATTTATGATCGAGCGGTATACCCTTTCCAAGATAGGGCGCATTTGGTCTGACCAACGCAAGTTGGAGATCATGCTCAATATCGAAATCCTAGCATGTGAAGCGCTGGCCAAATTAGGGCAGATTCCCAAGCAGGCAGTTGAGAATATCCGTAAGAATGCTAAATTTGATTTAGATGAAGTCCGCCGCTTAGAAGAAAAAACTAAGCATGACGTTGTGGCCTTTATTCAGAATATCGGTGAGAGTCTGGGTTCTGACGCGCAATACCTTCATATGGGGCTCACCTCGTCAGATCTTTTGGACACTGCTTTATCCGTTCAGTGTATTGAAGCCAGCGATTTAATTCTAGTTGATCTTAAAAAACTATTAGCTGTGCTCAAAGTTAAAGCGAAAAAATATAAAGACACGCCCTGTATTGCGCGTACACATGGAGTTCACGCCGAACCGACAACATTCGGCCTTAAGCTTGCCATATGGTATGACGAAACCCGCCGAAACATTGATCGCATGGAAAGAGCGCGTGAAAACATGCGTGTCGGTAAACTTTCTGGAGCCGTCGGGACTTATGCCAATATCGATCCGTTTGTCGAACAATATGTGTGTGAGAAATTAGGATTGAAGCCTGAAAATGTGGCGACCCAGGTTATTCAGCGCGATCATCATGCGGAATTCATGCAAACGATTGCTCTCATCGGATCTTCGATAAGTAAATTCGCTGTTGAGATTCGGCTTCTGCAAAAGACAGAGGTCCAGGAGGTTGAGGAGCCTTTTTTCAAAGGACAGATTGGTTCTTCAGCGATGCCTCATAAAAGAAATCCTGTAACCTGTGAACGTATCACAGGTTTGGCGCGTATTCTTCGAGCCAATGCGCAGGTGGCGCTTGATAACATGAATCTCTGGCACGAACGGGACATCAGCCATTCATCCGCTGAGCGCGTTATCTTGCCGGACAGCACGATTACACTCAATTATATGCTTAATAAATTTATTCCGATTGTCGAGGGACTTTTGGTTTATCCGAAACATATGATTGCCAACCTTGGAAGAACGCGAGGGTTGATTTATTCGCAGCGCATTCTTCTGGAATTAATGAAAAAGGGATTAACGCGCGATTCGGCGTATTCCATCATCCAGGCCTGTGCTATGCAGGTTTGGCAGGAAACAAATGAGTTTAAAGACGTGCTCTATCGCGATCGCAAGGTACGGAAATATCTTTCCAAAAATGAGATTGACGCATGTTTTGATATCAAATATTACATCCGTCACCGTGATAGGGTCTTTAAACAAGTGGGGATAAAATAATGGAGAAGTGCAACAAGATCTACGAAGGTAAAGCCAAAATCCTTTACACGACGGATGATCCTGATTTGCTGATTCAGTATTTTAAAGATGACGCAACAGCGTTCAATGCGGCTAAAAAGGGAAGCATTGATCAGAAGGGCGTTATTAATAACAAGATCTCGACTAAGATATTTGAGATGCTCCAAGCCCGAGGTATTACGACGCATTTCGTTAAAGCGCTAAGTGACCGTGAGATGTTAGTCAAAAAGGTAACGATTGTTCCTTTGGAAGTCATCATACGCAATCGTGCTGCCGGATCACTTTGCCGGCTTCTGGGTTTGCAGGAAGGAACGACGCTGGCCTGTCCGATTCTTGAATTTTGTTATAAGGAAGACAAGCTCGGCGATCCGATGATTAACGAATACCACATCCGGGCGCTTAAATATGCGACAGATGCAGAGATTGAGAAAATTAAAGTTATGGTTTTCAAGATCAATGACGCCATGCGCGAATTTTTTGCCGCGCTTAATATTGAACTCATTGATTTCAAATTGGAATTCGGCATATACAAAAACGATATTATCCTGGCCGATGAGATATCTCCCGACACTTGCCGTTTATGGGAAATTGGCACTGGCGAAAAGTTGGATAAAGATCGTTTCCGTCGAGATTTAGGCAATATCGAACAGGCGTATCAAGAAGTTTTGCGTCGCGTTTCGCGGTAATGGATTAATCATAAACCTTGCGTAGGGGCGGGTTTAAAGCCCGCCCCTACATCTTCCCTATCACAATGATCTGGCGTATCGAAATCAAAGACAAGCCCGGCATTTTTGATTCTGCTGGCGATAGTGCCCTCAAAGACATCATTGATTGCGCAATTCATTCGGTTAAAAGAGTTAGACTGATTCAGGTCTATTTAATCAGTGGCGATATCGACCAAGCCGGTGCTAAGAAAATTGCCGCTGAGCTTTTAACGGACCCAATCGTCCAGGATTATTCCATCTTTCATGAGCGCGGTTCAAAGATTTCTTTAGAGCCGGGCGTTACAACGATTGAGATTGCCTACAATCCAGGAGTTATGGATCCCGTCGAGCAATCGACCCTTAAAGGCATCGCGGATTTGAATGTCGGTGTTGCCGCGGCTGTGCGTACTTCCAAAAAATATTTGATTTACGGCAATCCTTCGCAAAAAGAGCTTGATTTTATTACCAATAAGGTTTTTGCTAACAAGCTCATTCAGCATGCCGTTTGTGATCCTACAGCACAATATAAAAACTTAACCATTGGCGCGGCTCAACATCGACGGGTTGATTTGATGCAAGTTGAGTTGATAGGCGTTTCCGACCAAACACTTTTGAAGATCAGCCGTGAAGGGCAACTCTATCTTAATCTCAATGAGATGAAGGCCGTTGAGAAACACTATAAGAAGCAAGGGCGTAATCCGACGGATTGTGAACTTGAAACCATTGCTCAAACATGGAGCGAACACTGTCGTCATAAAACTTTCCGTGGAAATATCCGTTTGAAACATAGCGAAGGCGGAAAGACTAAAACCAGTGTCATCAAAAATCTCCTTAAATCAACGATCATCAAGGCTACAAAGACATTGAATAAATCCTGGTGTGTTTCGGTGTTTCATGACAACGCCGGAGTTATCAAATTTGATAACGATTACAATGTTTGTTTCAAGGTCGAAACGCATAATCATCCATCGGCGCTGGAGCCATTTGGTGGCGCCAACACGGGTGTTGGAGGCGTTATCCGCGACACACTCGGTACTGGCCTTGCCGCCAAGCCTATTTGTAACACAGATATTTTTTGTTTTGCGCCGCCGGACATGTCCTTTGATAAATTGCCGCCGGGAACGCTACATCCCAAACGTGTGATGAAGGGTGTTGTCAGTGGCGTGCGTGATTACGGCAACAAAATGGGAATTCCAACGGTGAATGGCGCTATTTTATTTGATAGGCATTTTGTAGGTAATCCTTTGGTTTTCTGCGGGAACGTTGGGCTTATTCCTAAAGGAAAAGAAAAAAAATCTGTTAAAAAAGGCGACCTTGTTGTGGTTTTAGGTGGGAAGACTGGGCGCGATGGTATTCATGGCGCTACGTTTTCATCCGGTGAATTGACTGACGAGTCAGAAACAGTTTCATCCGGAGCGGTGCAGATCGGCAATCCCATTGAAGAAAAGAAAGTTTGTGACGCGCTTTTGCAGGCACGTGACGAAGGGTTGTATTCGGCGATTACCGATTGCGGGGCCGGAGGTTTATCGAGTGCCGTCGGAGAAATGGGCGAAACGCTAGGCGCGCGCGTGGCTTTAGAAAAAGTTCCTTTGAAATATCAGGGTTTGCGATATACCGAAATCTGGATTTCCGAATCCCAGGAACGTATGGTCATGTCGGTTTCTAAGGATAAGATCGATCGGCTTTTGGAAGTGTGCGCGGGTGAAAACGTTGAAGCGGCAGTTATCGGCGAATTTACCGGCAGCGGACGGCTGGAACTTTTTTATGACGGATGCCAAGTGTGTGATTTAGATATGGCGTTTTTGCATAACGGTGTCCCTAATATAACCAAAGAAGCTGTTTATAAGCAGGCAAAGTTTTCGTCGGAGAAATTTGATTGCCCTAAGGATTTGACGCCGGCGCTTAAGAAAGCGCTCGGGCATTATAATGTGTGTTCTAAAGAAGCTGTTGTCCGTCGCTATGACCACGAGGTACAAGGCACGAGTGTGATCAAGCCGTTTGTCGGTGTTGCGTTCGACGGCCCATCGGATGCGGCGGTTTTACGCCCGAGGCTCGGGTCGAACAAAGGCATTGCGGTCTCCAACGGAATTAATGTGCGCTATGGAATGATCGACCCGTATTGGATGGCGGTCTCCTGCATTGATGAAGCGATCCGCCAGATTATTTCCGTCGGAGGAAGCCTCAAACAGATCGCGCTTTTGGATAATTTTTGTTGGGGGAATCCTGATAAGCCCGACCGTCTCGGCGGAATGGTGCGCGCGGCTCAAGGCTGTTATAAAGCCGCGGTTGCTTTCGGCACACCGTTTATTTCCGGCAAGGACAGCTTGTATAATGAATACACTGAGGGCGGGAAATCGATTGCCATTCCGGGTACAATTTTGATTTCAGCCATCGGCATCATTGAGGATGTGAATCGTTGCGTGACCATGGATTTAAAAAAGCCGGGCAATGTGCTTTATATCGTCGGAGAAACGCATGATGAGCTTGGCGGCTCTATTTATGGAGAAATTAATGGAACATTAGGTGATAGTGTCCCCAAAGTAAATTTCATAAAGGCTGTGGGCGCGTTTAATTCTTTGAGCACGGCGATTAGCAGGGGTTTGGTTCAATCTGTCCATGATTGTTCTGAAGGCGGCATCGCTGTTGCGGCTGCGGAGATGGCCTTCAGCGGTGGACTAGGGATAACAATTGATCTTAAGGATGTCCCCCATAAGGCTAAGCGTAAGCGCAATGATGTTGTGCTTTTTTCGGAATCGAATTCACGTATGCTTGTTGAGATTGAGCCTAAGAACCAGAAAAAGTTTGAAACACTCATGGCAAAATCCACTTATGCCCGGATTGGATTGGTTGAATCGTCGCAGGAAGTGTTGATCAAGGGACTCGACGGAAATATTTGCGCGCATGCCGACAGTCATGTGCTTAAAGAAATTTGGAAGAAAGCATTGGCGTTTTAAATGATAGTGGATGGTCGATAGTTGATGGCTGATGGTTACCATTAACAGCCTGCTATCCGCCACCAACTATCTACTATCAACAGGTGGTAATAAAGGACAATTACGATTATGGCAAAACTTAAAAAAACACCTATCCCTGACGAAAATCCATGGCGAGTGTTTCGGATCATGGCGGAATTTGTCGAGGGTTTTGATGAGCTTTCGCAGATCGGGCCAGCAGTAAGCATCTTTGGATCGTCGAGGATTAAATCTGATCATAAATATTATGAGGCCGCGGAGACAACCGCAAGACTTTTGGTCAAAGAAGGTTATGCTGTTATCACCGGTGGCGGCCCGAGCATTATGGAAGCGGGCAATAAAGGCGCAACAGAGGCCAGGGGGCTTTCGATCGGGCTTAACATCGACCTTCCGTTTGAGCAAAAACCCAATCCGTATATCAATCATTTGATTAATTTTCATTACTTTTTCTCCCGCAAGGTAATGTTTGTCAAATATGCCAAGGCGTTTATTATTTTTCCCGGCGGATATGGAACGCTCGATGAGTTCTTCGAAAGTATTACGCTTATTCAAACTCAGCGCATGGAACGTTTTCCGGTCATTCTCTACGGCAGTGCGTATTGGAAAGGTTTGGTGGATTGGATTAAAGGACCTGTCCTTGCCGAAAATTGTATTGCTAAAATTGATTTGAGCATTTTCCAGATGGTGGATAAACCAGAAGATGCTTTAAATATCATCAAGAATTTCTACAAAAAACAACGCAAATTAAACGAATATTGATCCATGGCTGTTAAATCTAAAGTTAAAGTTCTTGTGCTTCGCACGGCGGGAACGAATTGTAACGAAGAAACTGCTTACGCGTTTGAACATTTCGGGGCCCAGGTCGATCAACTGCACGTTAAAAGGCTCGTCAAACGCGAATGTTCTTTAAGCAATTACCATATCCTGGCTATTCCTGGCGGGTTTACTTATGGAGATGATATTGCCTCCGGCCGTATTCTTGCCAATGAATTGCGCATCAGCTTGGCTGATGACATCAAACGTTTTGTTTCCGACGGGAAATTGATGCTTGGCATTTGCAACGGATTTCAGGTGTTAGTTAAGGCTGGAATTCTTCCGGGTCCGGTGCCCAATAAAGCTCATCAGGATGTGACGTTGACCTTGAATGATTCTGCCAAATTTGAAGCGCGTTGGGTAAGCTTAAAGACGAGCGGTAAAAGTCCATGGACTCAAGGGTTAAAAGGTGTTATTCATATGCCGATCGCCCACGGCGAGGGAAAATTTGTGGCGCGCGATCGTGCGTTATTAAAACGGCTGGATGCTTATGGACAGGTGGCATTCCGTTATTGCGATAGTGATGGCAATTGTGGTGAATATCCAGTCAATCCCAACGGTTCTGTGGATGATATCGCGGGTATTTCTGATGCTACCGGTCAAATCTTGGGGCTCATGCCGCATCCGGAGAGGTTCTTTAATTTTACACAATTTCCATCGTGGACGCGTATTAAGAAAACAAGCGAATACGGTGACGGGGCAAAAATCTTTGAAAACGGCGTTCGCTATATTAGAGAGAAATTATTATGACAAAAGGGATCACATATAAAACAAGCGGGGTTGATATCGATAAAGCGAACCAGTTTGTCGACGGGATCAAGGCTATGTCTAAGGTTACGGCCAATGACGGGGTCATGTCCCGTCCGGGTTCTTTTGGGTCGTTATTTTCTTTTGATGTCAAGAAATACAAAAATCCTGTCCTGGTATCATCCACTGATGGAGTGGGCACTAAACTTCTTGTTGCCAATTTAATCGGTAAGCATGATAAGGTTGGAATTGATTTAGTTGCTATGAATGTCAATGACGTTTTATGTACAGGGGCTAAGCCTCTATTTTTTCTTGATTATATTGCCTGCGGGACGTTGGACCGGCGTGTTCTTAACAATGTGATTAAAGGCATTGTAGAGGGCTGCCGACAAGCCGGTTGCGCTTTGATCGGCGGAGAAACGGCTGAAATGCCTGGAATGTACAAGGCGAAAGATTACGATTTGGCCGGTTTTACGGTTGGTGTTGTTGAGTCAGAAAAATTGCTGGATGGTTCCAAGATTCGATACGGCGATCAAGTCATCGGCCTTGCCTCAAGCGGCATTCATTCCAACGGATATTCGCTGGTTCGAAAAGTTTTGTCGACGGCAGAACAGAAAAAGTATGCCAAAATCTTGCTTGAGCCGACCCGGATTTATGTCAAAGAGGTGTTGGGGCTTTTGGAAAAATTTGAAGTTCATGGCATGGCGCATATCACCGGCGGGGCGTTTTACGAGAAGCTTACTAAAGTTTTACCTAAGGGATTATGTTTTTCGATTCGCAAAAAGAGTTGGCGAATACCGCGGATTTTTCAACTGATCCAGGATAAAGGCAATGTTCCCGCGCATGATATGTATAAGACGTTTAATATGGGAATCGGTTTTGCCATTGTTGTGCCGGCCAAGGATGTTGTTTCCATTCAGGCATTTTTCCGTCAGCAGGATGTGCAATCGTTTGTGATTGGGGAAGTGGTTCAAGACGCGAAACAAAAGATCGTATTTTGTTGATGGTTGATGGCAGATAGCTGATTGTAACCATCAGCTATCTGCCATCACCAATCAACCTTGATAAGGTAGCTAATAATGAATATCTTGGTCATCGGCTCCGGCGGGCGTGAACATACGCTTGTCTGGAAAATCAAACAAAGCCTGAAGGTAAAGAAGATTTATTGCGCTCCGGGCAATGCCGGGATCGCGTCTTTGGCTGAATGTGTTGAGATTGCTTCCGACGATATTAAGGGTTTGCTTAAGTTTGCCCAAGAGAACAAGATTGATTTAACTGTGGTCGGTCCTGAAGCGCCTTTGGTCGCTGGGATTGTGGATGAATTTGAGAAGTATGGTTTGAAAATTTTCGGGCCCAATCAGGCGGCGGCACAATTAGAGGCCAGTAAAGCGTTCGCCAAAGAATTTCTGCATCGCCGCAATATTCCGACAGCCGTTTATAAAATTTTTGATGAGCCTAAAGGGGCGTTGGAGTTTTTATCTCAAGCCCAGTTTCCTTTGGTCGTCAAGGCCGACGGGCTTGCCGCGGGCAAAGGGGTTGTGATTTGTAAAGATCTTACAGAAGCCAAACAGGCGATTGATGAAATCATGATCCAGAAGATTTTTAAATCTGCCGGCGACAGAGTTGTGATTGAGGAATGCCTGGAAGGTCCCGAGGCATCTATCCTGGCAGTTAGCGACGGTAAACATTTTTTTGTTTTAGAAACCGCTCAAGACCATAAGCGCATTTTTGATGATGACCTGGGGCCTAACACCGGCGGTATGGGCGCGTATTCGCCCGCGCCGGTTGTGACGCCCGATATGATGAATAAAATTATTACCCGTATCATCGAACCTAGTATTCGCGGGATGCACAAGGAAGGGCGTCCTTTTAAAGGCGTTCTCTACGCGGGGCTGATGCTGACTTATCAGGGGCCTCAAGTTTTGGAGTTTAATGTACGTTTCGGCGATCCCGAGGCTGAGGCGGTTCTCCCTCGATTAAAGACTGATCTTGTTGATATCATGCTCGCGTCGATCGACGGTAAATTAGAGAAGCTTACTTTGAAATGGGATGACCGTCCGTGCGTATGCGTTGTGATCGCATCCGGCGGCTATCCGGGAAGTTATGAAACAGGCAAGGTTATTGACGGGCTTGAGAATATTCAGGATCCGCAAACGTTTGTGTTTCATGCCGGCACAAAATTAAAAAATGGAAATGTCCTCACCAACGGCGGCCGCGTTCTTGGCGTGACAAGTCTTGGTTCAACGATGGAAGAAGCGATTGCGCGGGTTTATCAGGCGGTTGATCAAATCAAGTTTGACAGGGCGTTTTTCCGTCGGGATATTGGAGCCAGGGCGATTTTGAAAGTAAACAGTAAGAAATAAGTAGTAAGCGGTAAGTAGAAGGCGGGTTTGGTTTCCTGCTGCTTACTACTTACGCTACGATAGGAGGATGTATATGGGCAAAGTGCAAGTAGCGATCATGATGGGGAGCGAGTCGGATGCTCCCATAATGGCAGAGGCTTCCAAGCTGTTAAAAGAATTTGGCCTGAGTTGTGAGATGCGTGTTTTATCCGCGCACCGCACGCCTAAACAGGTTGTTGAGTACGTTGAAAAGCAGACCAAGGATGGCACGCAGGTTTTTATTTGCGGTGCTGGTGGTTCTGCTGCGCTGGCAGGAGTGGTTTCCGCGCACACCACCGTTCCTGTCATCGGAGTGCCGATTGATTCTATGGGATTAGGTGGATTGGACGCATTATTGTCGACGGTGCAGATGCCTCCGGGTGTTCCTGTTGCTGGAGTCGCAATCGGCAAACCGGGTGCACGTAACGCAGCGTTGTTAAGTGTGCGTATCATGGCGTTAAGTGATCCATCTTTAAAGAAGAAATTGGTTTTGTATTCTCAAAAACAAGCGGACAAGATTCTTAAAACCAAGGTCGACGGTTGAACACCCGAATTGTTAAAGTCCATCCGGCCAATCCGGAATTCGAAAGCATTGTTGAAGCGGCCAATGTGATCCGTGAGGGAGGGCTTGTGATCTTTCCCACAGAAACCGTTTATGGCATTGCTGCAGATTTTAATAATCCCGTGGCGATGAAGCGTCTGCGAGAGGTTAAGCGCCGACAGGATAATAAACCTTTTTCTATTTTGATTTCTCATAAAGGGATCATTGAAAATTATACGGGTTACAATGACCCAAGGCTTTATAAGCTCATTGATGAATACTGGCCCGGTCCTTTGACCGTCATCGTTCCTTCCCGGCAGGAGGGAGAAACCATTGGTATTCGCATGCCGGATAATACGATTGCATTGCGGATGGTTGAGCAATCGCAATGCACCATTGCCGCTCCGTCGGCAAATTTTGAAGGCAAGAAACCCGCGGAAACCTGCCAGGAGGCTTTGCAAGATTTAAACGGTTTGGTGGAGCTGGCCTTAGACGGAGGCCCGGTGGAGTTGGGGAAGTCTTCATCGATTGTAGATTTTACTCAAGGGGCGCCCAAGATCATCCGTGAAGGCGCCATCACTCAAGCTGATGTTGACCGGGCCGTTGGTCGAAAATTTTTTCTCTTTGTTTGTACGGGCAACAGCTGCCGCTCTGTCATGGCAGAATATTTGTTTAATCATATGACGGGGGTCAGGCCTGATGTGCGCGCGGTTTCCGCCGGGACAAGTGTATTTTTTAAATCCACAGCAAGTGCTGAAACGGTTGCGGTTTTAAGACAACTAGGCATTGATGCCAGCAAACATCAGTCGCGGCCGCTTTCCAACATGGCATTAAAGAAGGCTGATCTGATTTTTGTGATGACCCTTATGCATCGCATGCAGGTTCTTGAGCGTGAGCCCAGCGTCGAGCAGAAGATATATCTGCTCAAAGAGTTCACGAATATTCCTAAAGGTTTTGAATCGGATTTAGACATCGCAGATCCCATCGGCCGTTCGCACGAAGCCTATGAAGAATGTATGCTAATGATCAAAGAAGGTATTGAGAAGATAGTCAAGTTAATATAGAAAACCTTTCCAACCCCGGGGGTTGGAAAGGTGAGATTGGATGGATTGCATGAAAATATATATTGGTGCTGATCACAGAGGATACGCGTTTAAGCAAAGAATCGTTCGTCTTTTAAAAGAACAAGGCCTTGATGTCATTGACGTCGGGACAGACCAAGAACATGTTCCCTGCGATTATCCTAAAATGGCCTATAATGTGGCCGTTCGAGTTGCCAAATTCAGAGGCGCGCGCGGGATTTTGGTGTGCATGTCCGGCATAGGCCATTCGATTGCCGCTAACAAGGTGCGCGGTGTGTATGCGGCGCTCTGTTATAACAAGGAGGCAGCGGCACTTTCTCGTCAGCACAATAATTCCAATGTGCTTGTTTTAGGGGCCAAGTTTGTAACAGAAAAAGAAATGTATGACATTATTAAAGTTTGGTTGGCCGAGAAATTCGAAGGCGGACGGCACTTGCGTCGGGTCAATCAGATTAAGGCGATTGAGCGGGAGTTCATGAAGAAGTAGGAAGTTAGAGGGTAGGAGAGAGAAGATAGAAGATAGAAGATAGAAGACGGAAAATAGAAAAAAGAGGAAAAGAAGAAATAGAAAGAAATGAAACATAAAAAGATATAGGCCTTATTTTTTGTGTCTTCTGTTTTCTATCTTCCATCTTCTATTTTCTATCCTCTGTTCCCCATCATCTATCTCCCTTGAGAAATCATCTTTTAAACTAAAGGAACAATATGCAACACCTTAAAAATTCTGATCCGGATATTTATCATGCTGTACAAAATGAATTAAAGCGCCAGAAAGAAAATATTGAGCTCATTGCTTCTGAAAATATTGTCTCTGAAGCGGTCCTTGAAGCGGCCGGATCAATCATGACCAATAAATACGCGGAAGGGTATCCGTCCGCGCGTTATTATAATGGCTGCGAGCACGTCGATGTCGCCGAGAGTTTGGCGATTGAGCGTGCCAAGCAATTGTTTGGCGCGGAGCATGTGAACGTTCAGCCGCATTCCGGGTCGCAGGCGAACATGGCTGTTTATATGGCCGCGATTAATCCCGGCGATACTGTGCTCGGCCTTGACCTGGCATGCGGTGGGCATCTCACGCACGGGCTTAAAATTAATTTCTCCGGGCGGATGTATAACATTGTTTCGTATAAAGTCGATCCCAAGACTGAACTGATAGATATGGATGAAGTCGAACGTTTGGCCGTCGAGCATAAGCCGCGCATGATCATTGCCGGTTATTCGGCGTATTCGCGGGTTTTGGATTTTGCCCGGTTTAGAAAGATTTGCGATAAAGTTAACGCGGTGCTCTTTGTGGATATGGCGCATTTTGCCGGGCTTGTGGCGGCAGGCATTCATCCTAATCCTGTCCAATACGCGGAATTTGTGACAACGACAACGCATAAAACGCTGCGCGGCCCCCGTGGAGGAATGATCCTTTGTCGAAAAGATTTTGCCAAGAAAATCGATAGCGCAATCTTTCCTGGAATTCAAGGCGGCCCTTTGATGCACATCATCGCGGCCAAGGCGGTTGCTTTCAAAGAAGCTCTGACGGAAGATTTTAAGAAGTACCAAAAACAGGTCGTTGCCAATTCCAGGGCATTTGCCGATGCCATGGGCAAAAAAGGTTTTCGAATTGTATCAGGAGGGACGGACAACCATTTATTTATGGTGGATCTTCGCCCGAAAGGTGTCACGGGGAAAGATGCCGCAACGGTATTAGACGAGGTTTATATCACCGTGAATAAAAATTTAATCCCCTTTGATCCGGAGAAACCGACGGTCACAAGCGGGCTTCGCATTGGCACGCCTGCGGTCACAACCCGCGGCATGAAGGAAAAAGATATGCAGCGTATTGCTGATCTCATGGACCGTGCCATCGTCGGGCGTGCTGATGCCGGCGTATTGGCAAAAGTAAAATCTGATGTTATTGCTTTGATGAGTGAATTTCCGATTTATCGAGGGCTATAAGAATAGCGCCTAAAAGAGTCAAGGATCAAAGAATTTTCTTTGATTAAAAGTTATGAACTGCCCCTCATGCCGCTATGCGGAAACTAAGGTCATTGATTCCCGTCTTAACACAGAAGGGACGTCCATCCGTCGGCGCCGGGAATGCCTGGCCTGCCAGAAAAGGTTTACGACTTATGAATATGTCGAGCATGTTCCGCTTATGGTCGTCAAGAAAGACGGCCGCCGCCAGCCGTTTGACCGCAATCGTTTGATGTCCGGAATTATTAAGGCCTGTGAAAAGCGGCCCGTCAGCGTGGAACAGATTGAAGGGATTGTTGAAGAAATTGAACGGACGGTCCAATTGAAATACGACCGTGAAGTTGAATCCAAGGAAATCGGCGAGATGATTATGAAGAAACTTTCGGCTTTAGATGAAGTGGCCTATGTGCGATTTGCTTCCGTTTATCGGCAATTTCGTGACGTTAACCAATTCATGGCCGAATTGCAGAATATATTAGGGAAAACGAAGAAAGGAAAGCTATAAAGCCGCAAGGCAAATCATAGATATGAGATAAGTTTCTAAATCTGTGATATTTATCTTGAGGCTTTTGCGAATTTATATGATTCAAGTTGAACTGACAAAAATTATTATTGACGAGAAACGGCAAGACCAAATTATTGTGCTCAAAGAAAAAGGCGGCGAAAGGCAGATCCCGATTATCATCGGATTTATGGAGGCCTCAGCGATTAAGATGAAAATTTCCGGCATTGAGGTTCCGCGCCCATTAACGCATGATCTCTTGGTTCATGTCATTAACGCGATGGATGCGCAGCTGACCCGTTTGATTATCGACAAGTTGGAGACCAATACATTTTTTGCGAAGCTTGATATCAAAAGGCCTACCGGTGAGACGAGGCTTGTTGACTGCCGGCCGTCAGACGGTATTGCTGTTGCTGTTCGTACAAAATGCCCGATCTTTGTCGACGACGCAGTATTAACTAAAGCGTCAACGATGAAACATTAAAAGCCATAGGCCGGCTGTGCTTGTGGCGTGCGATTAAAGTTAATTTTATAGTAAGCTTGGCGGCGCTCCCAAGCGAGTTTACGATGGAGCGCCTGTCCTGGACTGTTTGAAAGACAGGCCAGGGAAGCGAAGTCGTTGTCGGAGCCTGGGCGTCGCCAAACTTACCACTACGTAGGGAAATGTTTCCAACCATGCCCTTTCTTGCTCAATATCCTCACTTAAAAACTATTCAAACCATCGCCGCCAAGCGACGTGCTTGTGTGTATTTGGTTGGCGGTTTTTTGCGTGATTATCTATTATCGCGCACGCAAACAGATTTTGATTTTGCTGTCGACAAGAATGCCGTCGCCTTCGCCAAGCAATTTGCCGATTCTGTTAAGGGGGCATTTGTGCTTCTGGACGACGAACATGGCTGCGGCCGTGTGGTTAAGAAAGTAAATGGTGTTCCCTGGACTTTTGACTTTGCCGATTTTCGCGCCAAAACTTTGAAGGCTGATATCGCCAGCCGTGATTTTACCATTAATACGCTTTATGCCGATTTAATGAAAATCAAGGACAAAGAATCCCTCGACGGGCATATCGTGGATCTTAAAGGCGCGCGAAAAGATTTAAAAGCTAAGGTCATAAGGATGGTTAGTGCACAAGCGTTTAAGGATGATCCCTTGAGGCTGATGAGGGCGTATAGTCTGCAGGCAACATTGGATTTTAAAATTGAATCCAAGACAGTTGCCGGCATTAAAAAAGAAATACCGCTTATCCGCAATGTTTCCATGGAGCGGGTTCGGGAGGAATTCTTTAAGATTTTGTCTTCATCATCAGCCTTTAAAACTTTTAAAGATATGGATAAGGCCGGACTTTTGGAGCGAGTGATTCCACAGTTGTCGGTAATGTTCGGGGTCAAGCAGGGCGGGTATCATCATTTGGATGTTTGGAAGCATTCGATGGAGGTCCTGAGGCAATTTGAAATGATCGTCGATGATATAAAAGAAGACGCGGATTTAGCGGAGTATGTTCAAGAAGTGGTGGCGTCCAATCATCGCCGTTTGGCATTAATTAAACTGGCCGCCCTATTGCATGACATCGGTAAGCCGGACACAAAAAAAGTAGAGCCTGACCGGACATCCTTCCACGGACATGAACATGTGGGGCGCAATATCACCCGCATCGTTGCTAAACATCTGAAATTATCTGTCCGCGAGCGTCATATTCTTGAGGATTTGGTTTTATTCCATCTTCGCCCGGGATACCTTTCCAATTTCAAAAATCCGACGGAGAAATCGGTCTTCCGCTATTTTCGAGATACCAAAGATGAGGCTGTCAGCATCCTTTTGTTATCATTGGCGGATCAGCGTTCCACGCGCGGACCTTTGACCACCGAGAATGATCAGAAGCATCACCAGAAGATATGTGTGAGTTTGATTAAACGCTATTTCATAGAAAAGAAAAAAGTTCCACAGGTGAAGCTGATCACGGGCAATGATCTTATTAGAAAATTAAAACTTAAACCATCTCCTTTATTCGCCAAGATTTTGAGATCTGTCGAGGAGGAGCAGGCGTTGGGAAAAATTCTAACCAAACAGGAGGCGTTAGCGTTTGCCGCCAAGATTGCAGGATGAGTATGGACAGAAACACGCCGTATGTGACCGTTGATATGATTATAGAGTTGTCCGACGGGGTGGTTGTGATTGAACGCCGCAATCCACCTTATGGCTGGGCTCTGCCTGGAGGTTTCGTGGATATAGGAGAAAGCCTTGAGGACGCCGCCCGCCGGGAAGCCAAAGAAGAAACGAATTTGGATTTAAAGGACATGCGTCAGATGCACACGTATTCTGATCCCAAGCGCGATCCGCGTTTTCATACAGTATCGACGGTGTTTATTGCCCAAGGTGTAGGCCAAGCGCAATCCGGCGACGACGCCAAGAATTTGAAGATCGTGCCGTACGCTGATCTTATGACGATTGAATACGCGTTTGACCATAAAGAAGTGGTGAGGGATTATTTGAAGCGCAGGGATGAGAGAAAATAGAGGATGGAAAATAGAGGGGAAAAGGCGGAGGGTAGAAACAAAGAGTAGGAATAACAAGAATGGTAAATGTCTCGCGTGGTTTTTTTCTTGTTTTCCGTCATCTGTTTTCTATCATCTATCATCTATCTTCTAACGTCCATCCTCGTCAACCGTAAATCTTTATGAAACTATATCATTTAAATAAAATTGTCTTTAGGTTTCGCAATAACGCCGAGCGATTTTTTGGCGGTCTTACTTCCAATACTCTGGACGCGCCGAGAAACGCGTTTCTTAATCAGCACGGGCGTATTATAGCGACATTCGATCAGGTCAAAATCGGCGACGATGAATTTCTGATTGTTGTTGAACCCTTCGTGCTTGAGGCGTTGATGCGGCATGTTAAGAAATTCCTCATGCTTAATAAGACGATCGCCGGGCAAACATCTTTAAATGTTTACTTTGATTTAGACGGGGCGTACGTTGCCGGATCCGATGAATACAAAATCGCTCAGAAAACGGGGCAGATGATTATTACGCCAAAAGAACTTGCGGCCAATGTTTCCGATGAGGAGTTCACTTTTTTTCGTCTTAAGAATAATATTCCTGTTCAAGGGCTGGATTACACCGATGAATTGCTGCTTAATATTGATGAATACGAACATGTGTCGTATACCAAAGGATGTTTTCTCGGACAGGAACCGATTGCCAAGGTTCACAACCGTTCAAAACCCACCTGGAAACTTGTTGCGCGTTATCAAGATGAATTGACAGAAGATGAGAAGGCCAAAATGACTTCAAAGATGCGTGATACTCAATCGGGAAAAATCTTGGGGTTTGTATTTATTAAGAATCAGGCCAGCATTTTGTGATAGAATTACAGCCTAACTTTTGGCCCTCTCCACCCCGGAGGTGAGGAGCGGTTTATTATGGGAGAAATTATGGACATTCGCACTAAATCCGTTCACACGGGCGTAAACAAAGATTCGACATTTAACTCGGTTATAACTCCGATCTATCCGACGTCGACGTTTTATTTCGACGGTATTGGCAAAAACAAAGGATACGATTATACCCGCAGCGGTAATCCTACGCGTACAGCTCTTGAGCAAAATATTGCGGCACTTGAAGGCGGTGTAGGATGCTCGGTGACGGCAACCGGCATGGCCGCGATCACGGCTGTCCTGTTTTATTTAAAACCGGGCGATCATATTGTTACTGGCGATGACATTTACGGCGGCACCTACCGTTTGTTTAACGCGGTCTTGCGCCCGATGGGCTTTGATTTTTCTTTTATCAATCTGCGCGATCACAAGGCGGTCAAAGCAGCGATTACTTCCAAGACAAAAATGGTCTGGATCGAAACGCCGTCGAATCCATTATTGAACATCATCGACATTGAAGCTGTCGTTAAGCTGGCAAAGGCTAAAAATTGCATCACCGTTGTTGATAATACATTTTTGTCGCCTTATTTCCAAAAACCTTTTGAATTTGGAGTTGATATTATTGTTCATTCAACGACCAAATATTTAAACGGCCACAGTGATGTTGTGGGCGGGGCAATTATTTATTCTAATAAACAACTCGAAGAGCGCGGCCGTTATTTGGTCAATGCGCTTGGCGTTTCAGAAGCACCATTTGACGCTTGGCTTGTTTTACGGGGCATTAAGACCTTGGCCTATCGTATGGAAGCGCATCAAACAAACGCGCTTCAAGTTGCTCAATTTCTCGAGGGGCATAAGAATGTTAAGAAGGTTTATTACCCCGGCCTTAAAAGTCATCCGCAGCAAGCTCTTATAAAGAAACAGATGAAGGGTTCCGGCGGAATGTTGTCATTTGAACTCAACACAAAGAAGGTTGATCTCAATGCCTTCTATAAGAAACTTAAATTCTTCGCTCTTGCCGAATCCTTAGGCGGGGTTGAGTCACTCATTGAGTCGCCTTGGTTCATGAGTCATGTCTCCATGGGAGAAGCGGGATTAAAAGCCTCCGGCATCACGCCTGAAACCGTGCGCGTTTCCGTCGGTATTGAGGCCTCAAAAGATCTCATTGATGATTTGGGCAATGCTCTGAAAGGATAATCGTATGCATAGAGTAGGAAGCAAGCAAACGGCAGTAAAGAATGGGTGGGCGCTTGGTCATTTAACACCGTTTAGAACTGTTTGCTGTGTATTTTTTACTGTCTGCTTTTCTTTGATCGTTTCTTTCTCCGTCGGTGCGGATACGATCACCATTACCGATGTTCATAGCGCATTTATGCAAAAAGATTATGCAAAGACCAATGAGCTTGCCCTAACGCTTGCTGAACAAGCTGTGGATATTCACGAAAAATCAGAGGCGCTTTATTACGCGGGGTTAAGTGATCTTTGGTTGGGAAAATATATGTCTGCCCGTCGGTTGGTTCAAAAAGCCCTCGATGGTAAGCCTGCAAAGAATTTGCAGGACATGGCGTCGTTGGCCTTGATCGATACTTATTATATGGAAGGGGATTACAAAAAATCTTTGCAGTTGGCTGAAAACTTTTCAAATGATCACCGTAAATCAGAATTTCTGGGCTCAGCTTATTTAAAAATTGCCCGGTCTCATTTAAAGCTTGCCCATTGGAAAAAGGGGCGGGAATATCTATTATTAATTGTAGAAAAGTTTCCAAACAGCATCGAGCGTTTTTATGTTGAGCAGCTTCTTCATGAAAATCAATTTTTTGCCGTGCAGGTTGGTTCGTTTCAGGAGCGGGTGACCGCTGAAGGTGTTGTTGGTGAGCTTCAGAAAAAAGGCGAATATGCGTATATTGTTGAAACAACATCTCAAGAAGGAAAGAAATTTTTCCGGGTACGCGTCGGAAAATTCCAACAGTTTGATGAGGCCCAAAAACTTGAAACTAAGTTATCCATGCTTGGATATCCCACAAAAATTTATCCTTAAATTGTATAAAAACTTTTTCGTAACCAACCGTATTTATTTTGAGGGGTAAGTCTGACGGATGCCCCAATTTTAAGACAACGATTCCACTGCGCTCCGTGGTCAATTCGCTTTCGGACACCCGCCAGACTTATTCATAGCTTGAAATGATTTTGTAGAAATCGTATGGATCTTCCAAGGATTATCTTTATCGTCGGGCCAACCGGTGTTGGCAAATCAGGCGTTGCTCTTGAGCTTGCAGGGCTGTTGAATGCCGAAATTATTGCGTGCGACGCCATGCAGGTTTATCGGGAGGTCGCGATCGCGAGTGATAAGCCTTCAGCTGCCGATTTAAAACGTGTTAATCATCATATGATTAATTGTGTAAGTGTGACGGAAGAATTCGATGTTGCTCGTTACCGCAGGGAGGCTGTGAGTGCGATCGAGGAAGTTTTAAAAAGGGATAAAGTCCCTTTGGTTGTCGGTGGGAGTGGCATGTATGTGTCCATTCTGCTGGACGGAATTTTTGAAGAAAACAGCACGGATCCATTTATCCGTCGGCAATTGCAGGAAGATGCTAAAATTAAAGGTGTTGATAAATTATATCAGCGTTTAAAGAAAGTGGATCCTGAGTCTGCAAGGAAGATCAATTCGACTGATGAGCGCCGCATTATCCGCGCATTAGAGGTTTATGTTGCGAACCGTAAGCCGATTAGCCAACTGCAGAAGAACCGTTCCGGCCTTTGGGGAAAATACGATATCAAGATTTTTGCATTAAACCGTGAACGCCAGGAACTCTACGACCGCGTTAATCAGCGTGTCGACAAGATGTTTTCCGACGGGTTAATCGCAGAGATTGAGAAGCTTAAAGCGCTTTCTTTAAGCCGCACGGCAGGAGGATTAATTGGAATTCCTGAAGTGACGGGGTATCTAAATGGCCAGCAATCTTTGGAACAGGCCAAAGAGGTGATGAAGATGAACTCGAGGCATTATGTTAAGCGGCAATTGACATGGTTTCGTAAGGATAAACGTCTGACCTGGATTGACGTTGGGCAAGATGAGTCTGGTGAGCCGGTAGCAAAAAGAATATCTGGTATGATTTATGAAAAAGGGAGATAGAGGATGGGGGGATGGAGGATAGAAAATAGAAGATAGAAGATAGAAAAGAGAAGACAGAACTCAGAACACAGGACGCAGGACAAAAGAATAAATCGTTCGTTAAGAATTTCTTTGAGGGATTTTATTCAGTCGGGGTCTTCTAAGTTCTCCCCTCTATTTTCCATCTGCTATCTCCCATTTAACAACGCCATCATCAAATAAACTTATGAGTAAAGAACGAATACTTTTAACCGTTGTCACATTTAAGAAATCCGGGCCTTGGTCGCCAGAGGACATTGCCGATGAAATGAAAGAATTGGTCAAGACCTGCGGTGGTGTCGTCGTTGATACTGTCTTTTGTCGATTGGAAGCGCCAACAGCGCCGACATATATTACCAAAGGTAAAGTTGAGGAATTGACAGCGCTTTGTTCGACGGGCGTTGCGGACACGGTCATTTTTAGTTGTGATCTTAAAGGTAGCCAGCAGCGTAATCTGGAAGATGCTTTTGGTATTAAAACCATCGACCGGACGCAGTTGATCCTGGATATCTTCGCACGGCACGCTAAAAGCAGTGAAGGCAAGATGCAGGTGGAATTGGCGCAGTTGGAATATTTGATGCCAAGGCTGGTTGGTAAAGGTATAGAGCTTTCACGGTTAGGCGGCGGAATAGGAACAATGGGGCCGGGTGAGACGAAACTTGAAGTCGATCGCCGGAGAATCGCAGATCGAATCGCAAAGCTTAAGAAAGATCTCAAAGAAATTTCGTTAAGCCGGCAGGTCAAACGAAAGAAACGCCAGAATGAACAGATCCCTTTGATTTCGCTCGTCGGTTATACCAACGCAGGAAAATCGACGCTGCTTAATACATTGACTGCGGCTGGAACCATCACCAATGACGGGCTTTTCACAACGCTTGATTCGCTTGCCAGGCAGTATGTGCTTCCCAGCAAACGTAAGGTTGTATTTTCGGATACCGTCGGATTTATGCATGACCTTCCTCACCGTTTGATTGAATCGTTCAAAGCAACGTTAGAAGAGGTTCAGCAGGCAGACCTTTTGCTGCACGTGATCGATATCAGCCATCCTAATTATATGAACTTTTACAATGCCGTCGATGTTGTTCTTAAGGAGTTGGGGGTATTAGAAAAACCGACGATCATCGTCCTTAATAAAATTGATAAGATTCAAGAACGGGCCTGGCTTGCCTCTGTGGGTGCTCAATTTCCCAATGCACTCCTTTTATCTGGGTTAAATGGAGAAAATCTTGAGCTGCTCCTTGAGCGTATTGATTATATGCTTTCCGATGGGATGGTGGAGATTGATGTGAAGATTCCGATTGATCGAATGGATCTGGTCAATCTTGCTCATCAACAAGGAAGAGTCATTGATGTTAAGTATCTTTCCAGGTCCATTCGTCTTCATGCCAGTCTTCCGCAAAAGATTGCCGCCCAATTCAATGTATAATTATCTGTCAGATAATCTAACAAAATTTGTTACAAAACATTGACATGTTTGTTATGCTGTGTTACATTTAATTCGGGTCAGTGGAGAGTATCTTATGGTGCTTAAGAAATCGACGTCCAAGGAAATCGAAATTCATCCTGATGCAGCGCTTTTTGTGATCGGTATCGTCAGTGAATTAACTGGAATGCCTGTTTGGACGTTGCGCAGGCTTGACGACATGGGCCTTGTTTCGCCCAAGCGTATCAATAAGAAAATTCGCTGTTATTCCCATAAACAAATTAATAAAATTGTTTATATTCAATATCTTATGCAAGAAAAGAGTGTGAATATGAGCGGTATCAAAGTTATTTTAGAGATAGAAAAAAGATAATAATATTTTTTTGACCAAAATTTGGCAGTGGAGCTTTGTGAGTGCTAAGGAATTAAGAATCCAAAAATTTTCTGACCCGAGTGAGAGGAGAATCAGCATATGCGTTTCGATAAATTTACCTTAAAAAATCAGGAAGCCGTACAAAAAGCTGTGGAGCTTGCCCAGGAATTGGGCCATCAACAGTTGGAGCCCGAGCATGTGGCCGTGGCGTTGATTCATGACGCTCAAGGAATTGTCGGGAGTCTTTTAGCTAAGGTTGGCATTTCCTCAGAACGATTATTAGAGAAATTGACGCGTGATCTCCAAAGGCGTCCCAAAGTTGAAAGCGCGCAAGGAGTGGAACCGCATTTGTCGTCAAGATTGAATCAAGTATTGACGGCAGCTCAAGATACAGCCAAGAAAATGGGAGATGAATATGTTGCTCAAGAACATTTATTGTTGGCATTATGGAAAGATAAAGACGGCATTGTTGCCCAAGAGTTCAAGGCAAATGCTGTAACGGAAGAAGCGCTTTTAAAAGAGATACAGAAAATGAGAGGCGGTCAGAAAGTCATGGACCAGAATCCGGAAGATAAATATCAGGCGTTGGAAAAATATGGTAAGGATTTAACCGACCTTGCTAATAAAGGTAAACTCGATCCTGTGATAGGGCGCGACGAGGAAATACGGCGCGTTATTCAAGTTTTATCCCGTCGGACAAAGAATAATCCTGTCTTGATTGGTGAGCCAGGCGTTGGAAAAACCGCGATTGTTGAAGGTTTGGCTCAACGGATTTATTCCGGCGACGTTCCGGAAGGATTAAAGAATAAGCGAGTGATCACGCTTGATATGGGTTCCTTAGTGGCCGGCGCAAAATTCCGTGGTGAATTTGAAGACCGGCTTAAAGCTGTTTTAAAAGATGTGGAAAACAGCAATGGCTCGGTCATTTTATTTATCGATGAATTGCATACCATTGTCGGCGCCGGGCGGGCGGAAGGCTCGATGGATGCTTCTAATATGCTTAAGCCTGCTCTTGCCAGGGGAATGCTGCGTTGCATTGGCGCGACCACTTTAGATGAATATCGTCAGCATATTGAAAAAGATGCCGCGCTTGAACGCCGTTTCCAGCCGGTCATGGTCAATGAGCCAACCGTCGAGGATACGATCGCGATCCTGCGTGGACTTAAGGAACGCTATGAAGTGCATCATGGCGTGCGTATCCAGGATGCTGCGATTATTGCTGCGGCCACACTTTCTCATCGCTATTTGACTGAACGATTTTTGCCGGATAAGGCGATTGATTTGATTGATGAGGCAGCTTCACGCTTGCGTATCGAGATCGACAGTATGCCGCAAGAGCTCGACCAGAACGAACGGCAGATTAGAAAATTAGAAATTGAACGTCAGGCGCTTAAAAAAGAAAGCGATGAGGCCTCCAAAGAACGTTTAAAAAAGATCGATGAGGAATTAAATCGTCTTAAGGAAGAAAATAAAAAAATGCGCCTGCGCTGGAACGGCGAGAAGGAAATCATTGACCGGGTCCGCAAGATTAAGGCCGATATCGAACAGGCAAAGATCGACGAGCAGAAATTTGAGAAAGCTGGCGACTTGGGCAAGGTGGCGGAAATCCGTTACGGCCGCATGGTTTCCCTGATGAAAGAACTTGATGCTGAGAATAAAAAATTAAATGTGCTTCAGAAGGACGGCGGGCTTTTAAAAGAAGAGGTGGATGATCAAGATATTACCGATATCATCGCCAAGTGGACTAAAATTCCGCTTTCAAAATTGCTTCAAGGTGAAACAGAGAAATTAGTTCACATGGAAGAAGTTTTAAAGAAACGCGTCGTCGGGCAAGATGATGCGATTGATCTTATTGCCTCATGTATCCGGCGATCACGTACAGGTTTAAGCGATCCCAACCGGCCGGCGGGTTCCTTCATTTTTGTCGGGCCAACCGGCGTTGGAAAGACTGAGCTTGCTAAATCTTTGGCCTGGTTTTTGTTCGATGATGAGAATTCGGTGATCCGTGTGGATATGAGCGAATATATGGAGAAGCATTCCGTGGCGCGTTTGATCGGCGCCCCTCCGGGATATGTCGGATATGACGAGGGCGGGCAATTGACCGAGGCTGTGCGCCGCAGGCCTTACGCTGTGCTTTTGTTTGATGAGATCGAGAAGGCGCATCCGGATGTTTTTAATGTGATGCTGCAAATGCTTGATGACGGACGCTTAACCGACAGTCAGGGCCGTGTGGTTAATTTTAAGAACACGATTGTCATTATGACTTCAAACATAGGCACCGCCGAGATTGCCGAGCTTTCAAACAAAGAACAGATTGAAGAGCGTATTCATGAGGCGATGCGTCGGCATTTTCGGCCTGAGTTTCTTAACAGAATTGACGAGATTATCGTATTTAATCGTTTGAGACCCGAGGATATTACCAAGATCGTCGATATCCAGCTTCAAATCTTGGCAGCGCGATTGACTGAGAAGAAAATTGATCTTACTGTTAGTGGGCGAGCCAAGACATTTTTGGGTGAGCGCGGGTATGACCCTGTGTATGGGGCACGACCATTAAAACGTGTTATCCAGAAACTTGTCCAGGATCCGATAGCGCTTCAATTACTGCAGGGCAGTGTTAAAGACGGACAGCATATCAAAGTTGATATTAAGGGTAGTTCACTTGTCATCGACGTTAAATAAAATGTAACCTTCCCAACCCCCGGGGTGGGGAAGGTTTGGGAATTTTCCTGATGCGGCTTTGCATATAAAAGCTTCTTTGATAGAATAAAAACGTTTCAATGATCTAATAGGACAAGAATAAAGGTTTTCATGACGATTAAATCATCAGTGTTTCTCCATGTCGTTCTCTTAACATGTTTTGGTTTGCTATGCCCTTTCGCATTTTCCGATCAAATCCCTCAGGCAATTTTAAAAGATGGGTTTTATAATGATTTGGACGCTGCAGGGGTTTTAGTGCGTACGGTGGAATATAAGAATGGCAAACCTAACGGTCGGTTCCGGGTATTTTACGAAGACGGCCGAATTAAAAGCATGGGGACCAACTTAAACGGGCTGACGGATGGAATGGTTCAGGGCTATCTGCCCGACGGACGCTTAGAGTTTAAAACTTTCTATAGGATGAGTAAACTGCACGGTATTTCCTATTTGTATCACCACAACGGAAGGATTCGCGAGGAAATTTCTTATATCAATGGTGTGCGTGAAGGCCGGGCGCTCGAATTTGCCTCTAATGGCAAGCCTATCCGTGAGCGGAATTTTGTCGGCGGACAGGAAACTGGTGTCCGCAAAGATTTCTATGCCGACGGTCATGCCTTGCGGGAATATAATTATATTGATGGCAAACAGAAGGGCATGATTTACGAATATTACAAATCAGGCGCGCTTAAATCTGCCTGGATGGGAGTCGATGGCGTTCGAGAGGGGCTAGGCAAAGAATATTATCCGTCGGGAGCCCTGCAATCGGAAGGTGTGTGGATTAAGGATAAATTAAGCGGATTAGTCCGTATTTATTATCCCAGCGGCAAGCTTAAAGCCAAAGTTAATTTTATGAGCGGAGTCATGCATGATGATCCTTATAAAGAGCTGTATGAAACCGGTGAACTTCTGACCAAGAGTACGGTGATCCTCGGTAAACGTGAAGGGCTTTTCGAAGAATATTATAAGAGCGGCGCTCTTAAGCGAGAGGGAAGTTATAAAAATGGAGCCGAGGAAGATGTCTTTAAAAATTACTCTGAATTTGGGTTTGTAGAATCTGATGATTTTTATGAGAATGGCGTTTTGCTGCATCACAAGAAATATAATCGAAAAGGAAAAATCATCGACGAGAAGTTTTATTACAACCGAGCTAAGTAGGTAGAAGATTTATGGATCGTTTTAAAGCGTTTATTCAGACTGTGTTTATCGGCGGCGTTGTTGTTCTTCTGCCGATTATGATTTTGATCTTGGTTTTTAGTGTGATTATAAAATTTGCGACAGGTCTCATTGCGCCGCTCACGCATCTTTTAGAGGCGAATTTTAAGATTGCAGGTTTTGAGGCGGATGTCGTCGTGATCGCCCTTATTTTGGTGGTCGCATTTTTAGTCGGCCTTATGGTCAAAACTAAGTTGGGCAAAATGGCGCACGATTATATTGAACAAAAGTTCTTGGAGAATACGCCCGGATATAAAATGATCAAGGAAACAACTGCGCAATTGATGAGCGGCAAGCAATCGCCGCTTTCCAAGGTGGCTCTGGTCAAACCTTTCAGCAATGAAAGTTTGATGACAGCGTTTATTACGCATGAACATGCGGATGGAAACTTTACAGTGTTTGTTCCGATGTCCCCTCCGACGTCGGGTTTTGTCTTCCATTTAAAATCCTCCCAAGTGCATCCCATTGACGTGAATACTGAAGAAGCTATGAAGACCATTATTGGTTTAGGTACAGGTTCGGGAAAGTTAATGGAAAGATTTCATAGCGCCGCAAAATCTTGACGGAACCATTTATGAAGAAACGAGCGTTTGGCAAAACCGGCCTTTCGATGGGTGAAATCGGATTAGGCACCTGGCAATTGGGCCCCGATTGGGGAGGCGTGGATGACAGGACCGCTTGGAATATTATTCAAGTTGCCGTCGATAATGGTGTTGATTTCATCGACACCGCCGATATCTACGGCATGGGTTTAAGTGAAGAACGTATCGGCGCTTTTTTAAAAAAGAAGAAGCATAAGATTTTTGTTGCCACCAAACTTGGCCGTTTCAACTCACCCGGATGGCCTGAAAATTATTCTCTTAAAAATTTTCGTCTACATACGGAAAACTCCTTAAAACGTTTGGCTCTTGAGGCGTTGGACCTCACCCAAGTGCATTGCATCGATCCGGAATATCTAGAGGGCGGGGAATGGGTCGAGTGGCTTAATATCCTTAAAAAAGAAGGCAAGGTCAAACATTTTGGCGCCAGTGTTCAGAATATGGAGGAAGCGCTGTATTGCCTAGACCATTTTGATATCACATCGCTTCAGGTCATCTTTAATATTTTTCGTCAAACGCCAGCAGAGATATTTTTTGATAAGGCTAAAGCCAAAAATGTAGCGCTGATCGTGCGGTTGGCCTTGGCCTCGGGTTTATTATCCGGAAAAATATCGGCAGATAGAAAGTTTACCGCTCAAGATCATCGATCCTATAACTCTGATGGTCAGGCATTTAATGTGGGCGAAACTTTTTCAGGGATTCCCTTGAGTGTGGGGGCGCAATTGGCGGGGCGGCTTAAAGTGTTTGTCCCGCAAGGAATGACCATGGCTCAGATGGCATTGCGCTGGGTCCTTGATCATGATCAAGTGAGTGTCGTGATTCCTGGCGCCACGAAAATTGAGCAAGTTCTGGAAAATGTGAAGGCATCGAATGCATCGCCGCTTTCAGATATTCTCCATCAAAAGCTCCACGATTTTTATACCGATCAAGTTCAAGGCGCCATTCGTGGTAAATATTAAATAATTATAAAAATTATTTTAGTTATTTGTAAGTCTATTAATTTCAATACTATATATCTCTGTCGGCATAAAATATGCTGTTGACATGCAAATAAAATTTGTTATAATTTCTTTAGCATTCATCGGGCGAGAGTGCTAATCATACTTTAACTCATGATTGCAAGATAAAATATGACACCACGCAAAACAGATTTTCATGAACGCAAAGATATTGTTCTGGGTTTTGTGATTGAACAATATATTAAGAATTTAATTCCGGTCGGCTCTGCGTTTTTAGCTAAAGAATGCCATTTGGATTGGAGCTCTGCGACTATTCGCAATATTCTAGCTGAGCTCGAAGAGGAAGGATACCTAACACATCCGCATACTTCAGCCGGGCGAATTCCTACTCAACATGGCTATCGTTATTATGTTGATCATTTGATGCATGAGATCCAGATATTAGAAGAAGAGAAGAAGCTCATTCATCATGAATACAGTCAGAGTGTTCACGAGTTAGAAAAACTCATAGACAAAACGTCTCAGATCGTTTCTGAAATGACTCACTATACAAGCATTATATCGGTGGACGGCTGGGGCAATAAGATTGTTTGCCGCGGCATCAATTATGTGGTCGGTTCTCCGGAAATGCAGGATATTCAAAAAATTAAGAATCTTTTACAGGTTTTGGAGGAAAAGGAAAGAATTTTGCATGTCCTTAACCGCGACCTCCAGCATAAAATTGAAATATATATCGGGCAGGAAATAGCCTGTAAGGAAATTGAAGGATGCTCATTGGCTGTCTGCGGTTACCGTCAAAAGAACGGACCCAGCGGGCGCATAGCTGTATTGGGGCCGACGAGCATGGATTATGAGCGAGTGGTCTCGACGCTAGGTTACATCACCGAGCTCATCGGTGGCGATAATTAGCCCATCCTGGTCAGGCAATCATAATAAATAGTGAAGCTGATCAAAATCATTACAAAGGTTTTTAATTTATGAACGAACATGCTGATCAAGATAAAGAGAATGATGGAAGCAACAACAAGCAGGCGGAACAAACCGAAATAGACGGGGAAGTTGTCTTAAAGGAATCTGAATATAAAAAGCTTGTGGACGATGCGGCAAGTTTTAAAGACAAATATGTACGCATCCTTGCCGAATTTGATAATGCCCGCAAACGCAACGAGCGTGAACGTATGGAATTAATTAAGTATGCTCACGAAGAAGTGATTATTGAAACATTGGGTTTGTATGAGGATTTAGAGAGATCGCTTGAGTCTTCAAAGAAGTTTTCAGCGGATGCCAACACAATTAAAGGGCTTGAATTGGTCGTCGGGAAGATGAGGGATCTTTTAAAGCAATACGAAGTCAAACCAATCGAAAGTGTTGGAAAGAAATTTGATCCTTCATGCCATGAAGCCATGATGCAAATGGAATCCGAAGAGCATGAAGATGGAATTATTGTTGAAGAGTTTCAAAAAGGTTATTGGCTGGGCGATCGAGTGGTAAGAACAGCAAAAGTTAAAGTAGCAAAGAACAGTAAATGAGTAGGGGCGGGTTTTAAACCAGTTCGTACATAGATTTAAAATCGATTTGACACGACTAATTTAAATATTATCTAGGAGGTAATAAAATGGGAAGAGTAATTGGTATCGATTTGGGTACATCAAATTCAGCTGCCGCAGTTATGGAAGGGGGCCGTCCGGTCATTATTCCGTCGGCGGAAGGCGCTGGTGTTTCGTCGGGTAAGGCGTTTCCTTCGTTCGTAGCTTTTACAAAAGATGGACAGCGTTTGGTCGGTGAGCCTGCCCGTCGTCAAGCGGCGATCAATTCTGAAGGAACCGTTTATGCGTCCAAACGCAAAATGGGGACTGATCACAAGTTTGGCGTCTTTGGTAAGGACTATACGCCTCAGCAAATTGGCGCTTTTATTTTGCAAAAGATCAAAGCAGATGCGGAGAAATATTTGGGTGAGACCGTTGATGAAGCAGTCATCACTGTCCCTGCTTATTTTAACGATAATCAGCGTCAGGCAACCCGTGATGCCGGCGAGATTGCTGGCCTTAAGGTTCAACGCATCATCAACGAACCAACGGCAGCATGCTTGGCTTACGGTTTGGATAAGGCCGGCAAAGAGCAGAAGATCATGGTCTTTGATTTAGGCGGCGGTACGCTGGACGTGACGATTTTGGAAATGGGATGGGATGAGGCCAGCAAAGCGGGAACGTTTGAAGTTTTATCAACGAGCGGTGACAACCATCTCGGCGGCACAGACATGGATAATGTGATGATTGATCACATCACCAATGAGTTCAAAAAGGAATCCGGCATTGATTTAAAGAATGACAAGATGGCTTTTCAGCGTTTGCGCGAAGCTGCGGAGAAAGCCAAGGTCGAGCTTTCCAGTACGGTCTCGACGGATATTAATCTTCCTTACATCACAGCAGATGCCACCGGGCCTAAACATTTAACGCTTTCGATTGACCGCGCTAAGTTAGAAAGTTTGGTTGGGCCCATTATCGATCGTTGCCGCGGGCCGATCAATCAGGCCGTGAAAGATGCATCCAGCAAATTAGGCGAACAGGTCAAGATTGACAAAGTCATCATGGTCGGGGGCCCTACACGCATGCCGATTGTCCAGAATTTCGTCGAGAAAGAAGTCGGCCAGAAGATTGAACGCGGTATTGATCCCATGGAGTGCGTGGCATTGGGTGCTGCCGTACAGGGCGCTATCATGCGTGGTGAGGCCAAAGAAGTTTTATTGTTAGACGTTACCCCGCTTTCGTTGGGTATTGAAACCATGGGTGGAATTTTTACTAAATTAATCGAACGCAATACCACTATTCCGGCTAAGAAAAGTCAGGTTTTCTCGACGGCAGAAGATAATCAGCCAGCGGTAACCATCCGCGTTTTGCAAGGCGAGCGGCAGATGGCTAATGATAATACGGAACTGGGGCGTTTTGATTTAGTTGGGCTTCCTCCAGCTTCACGCGGGACTCCTCAGATCGAGGTGACTTTTGATATCGATGCCGACGGTATTGTGCACGTTGCGGCTAAAGATAAAGGGACGGGCAAGGAACAGAACATTAAGATTACGGCTCCGAAGAAACTTTCAGACGAAGAAATTCAGAAGATGGTCAAGGAAGCTGAAAAATTCGCTGAGGAAGATAAGAGAAAAAAAGAGGAAGTTGAAGTTACCAACCAAGCCAATGTGGTTGTTTATCAGACCGAAAAGGCTTTAAAGGATTATGGCGATAAGGTCTCAGCGTCGGATAAGGAAAATGTTGAGCGTGAATTAAATTCTCTTAAGACGGCAATCAAGGACAAAAATCTTGCAGCCATTAAAAGCACAACAGAGTCTTTACAGAAAGTCAGCCATAAGCTCGCCGAGGAAATGTACAAAGCGACCGCGGCACAGCAAGGTGCCGGCGCAGGAGCTGGTGCTAATGCTGGCGACGCAGAGCAGTCCGCAGGCCAATCGCAGTCAGACCAATCTGCCCAAAGCGACGGCAAGGATGATGTGATTGATGCGGATTTCAAAGTTAAGGACGATAAATAAATTGAAGTGCCTGCTCCACCCTCGGAGATGGGGGAGGTCTTGTTAGGTAAGGATCATTAGACGATTTTTATGAAGAAAGATTACTACGAAATTTTAGGCGTTGCCAAGACCACTAGCCTTGCGGATATCAAAAAGGCGTACCGGTCGCTGGCGCTTAAATATCATCCAGACCGCGTCGCTGAAGGCGAGAAGAAAGCAGCCGAGGAGAAATTCAAAGAGCTTTCGGAAGCTTACGGCGTTCTTTCCGACGCGCAGAAGCGTCAGCTCTATGATCAGCACGGCCATGCCGGCATCGATCAAAATTATACCGCTGAGGATATTTACAAGGGTGCTGATTTTAGCAGCATATTTGAGGGCGGGGCTGGCGGCGTCAACCTTAATGATATTTTAAGCCAGATGTTTGGCGGTGGTGGCGGTGATACCTTTGGCGGCGGGCGTTCATCTCGACGAAGCCGCGGGCGGGATATTCAATATGAAACTGAATTGACTTTAGAAGAGGCATTCACCGGAATTAAAAAGACGATCAAAGTTCCGCGCCATGAACATTGCCAGTCATGCAATGGCAGCGGCGCCAAAAGTCCTAACGATTTAAAAACATGCCCGACTTGCAATGGTCAGGGGCAGGTGGTGATGTCCAGCGGATTTTTTCGTATGGCTCAGACCTGCTCTGCTTGCCAAGGCCGCGGCAAGATTATCAAGCAGTATTGTCCGTCGTGTTCAGGACAGGGTGTTGTTAGGGTAACTCGTAACATTGAGGTAAAGATTCCAGCTGGTGTGGATAGTGATTCTCAATTGCGTGTAGTCGGCGAAGGCGAGGTTGGTGCGGCCGGTCCAGGGAATCTCTATTTGTTTATCAAAGTTTTACCTCATGAAATCTTTAAACGGAATGAACAAGATTTGCATATGGATCTGCGGGTGAGTTTTGTAAAGGCGGTTCTGGGTGCTGAAATACCGGTTCCGACGCTCAATGGTTCGGTTTCCATGAAAATACCGGCCGGGACACAGAGCGGGAAGGTTTTTCGTTTGAAAGCTAAAGGAATGCCCGATCCTCATAGTCATGGATTTGGTGATCTTTACGCACGGGTGATGGTGGATGTCCCGATTAAGTTGACAGCGCAGCAGAAATCTCTATTAGAGGAATTTGCCCGCTTGAGTGGCGAAGAGGTTGATGCAACAGAGTCAATCAAAGATAAATTTAAGAAAGTGTTTAAATAGCGTCCCAGAACCCCAGTGTCCCAGTCAATTATTTTCCGGGCTCTGGGGACTGATCTCTAGGAAACCTTAAATTGGAGGAAGCGAAAATGCCAACTTATGAATACGAATGTTCAGCCTGCGGACATGGATTTGAAGCCCTTCAGTCTATGAAGGATGCTAAACTTACCAAGTGCCCGAAATGCGGCAAGGCCAAACTCCAACGCTTGATTGGTTCGGGATCCGGGATGATCTTTAAAGGTTCCGGGTTTTATGAAACCGATTACAAACGGAAATCTGAAAGCAAGCCTGACCAAAAGCCAGTTCCCAAGCCCTCTTCTGGTTGCGGCTGCGCAGGCGGCGGCCATTCGTGCAAGGCTTAATGCCCGACCGGAAACCAAAAAAAACTGTCTTTTTTAAATCGCTTTTGTTACAATACTCACTTTGATAGGAAGGAAACTCCTTGAAATTCATGAAATACTGGTTTCCAGTTGTTCTTTATTGTTGTATCATTTTTGGTGTTTCATCGATACCTAGCATTCAATTGCCGGAAACGCTTGCGAATTCGGACAAGCTTGTTCACATGGGTGAATACGCAATATTGGCAGTTTTATTTGCCCGCGCCATTAGGCATATGAGCCAAAGAGAATGGCACCTTTTAATTTGGGCAGTAGCAGTATTTTTTGTGGCATTTTACGGCATTGCCGATGAATTCCACCAGTCCTTTATAGCAGGCCGTTCTTCAGATTTGGCAGATTGGCTTGCGGATGTAGCGGGCGGATCTGTTGGGGCAGCTGTTTATTTGTTTTGGATCAGTAAAACTCGAAAGAAAATTTCTTAACTGCGTTTTGAACATATATCAACGATTGACGAGGTAAATTCATGGCAGTGATCAAGGCATTTCAGGCGGTCTATTATAATCCGGAGAAGATAAAAGATTTTGGCGAGGTGATGTGTCCTCCCTATGACGTCATTTCCAAAGAACAGCAGGATGAGTTCTATAAAGTTAACCCCTATAATTTTATTCGCTTAGAACTTCCCAAAGAGACTGCCAAGGATACCTCTCGTGAGAATCGTTATACCCGAGCGCACAAGGTTTTTGAAGATTGGCTGCAGAAGGGTGTTCTTATTCAGGACGAAAAACCCGCCATTTATTATTACAAGCAGGAATACAAGATTCGCGGCCAAAAGCATAGCCGGCTTGGATTTATATCCCTGATGAAGATGAGTGACGATGCCGGGACCAAAATTTATCCGCATGAGAATACGCACGCTGCGGCAAAGACAGATCGGTTGACGCTTTGGAGTTCTCTTAAGGCAGCTTTAAGCTGTATTTTCGTCTGTTTTTCCGACCGCCAAAAGAAGGTCGAAACCATTTTTGTTAAAGAGGTCTCCATCACTAAACCATTAATTGATGTCACAGACCAGGATAAGGTTCGCCATATGCTTTGGCGCATGGATAATCCTGAACACATTGCGTCGATTGAAAATGTTTTAGAAGGTCAACAGCTTTTTATTGCGGACGGGCATCACCGCTATGAAGTGGCTCAGGAATACCGCCGCATGCGCATGAAGGGCAGGATCAAGGCAACAGGAAACGAACCTTTTAATTATGTGATGACGTATTTCACTAATATGGAGTCGCCGGATCTTCAGATTTTCCCGATGCACCGTATTGTCAAACAATTTCCGATACAGTTGGATTTTTTAGAAGAATATTTTCGTATGGATAAGATTAAAAATAAATCTGATCTATTGATCCTGCTTGCAAAAGCAGGGCAAAATGAACATGCTTTTGGTTTATATGATCGCTCAGGCATTCGTCTTTTGCGTCTGAAGAATAAATCTTTGATTGATAAACTGGTCCAGGGCGGAACTAAAGAATATCGGAATCTGGATGCGTCGATTCTAAAATCGCTTGTTTTCGACAGAGTAGGCGTTACATCGGAAGACATTCTTTATACCAAAGACATGGAACAGGCAACGGCTATGGTCGATGAAGGGCAGGCCGATGCGGCGTTTATTATGAATGCTGTCTTGATCAAACAATTACGGGCCATTGCGCTCACCGGTGAGCGGATGCCTCCTAAGACAACTTATTTCTTTCCTAAAGTTCTTTCTGGTCTAACCATCCATAAAATGGGGTAGTCCTTAACCTATGACGGCGCTATTCGGCAAAAGTAATTACACTTTCGTCAAGGTCAAGCGGAAAGAAATTCCCGACGGGCTTTGGACTAAATGCCCGGGCTGTGATAATCCCACCTACAGTAAAGAATTAAAAAACAACCTGAACGTTTGCGCAAAATGTAATTATCACATGTCCTTAACGGCCAAGGAACGCGTGGCGATTCTTTTGGACGAGGGAACATTTACGGAACATGACAAAGATATGACATCCTTAGACCCGTTAAAGTTCTGCGGGCCAAAGACGTATAAAGAAAAGTTGAAGGCTGACCAGGAATATACGGATCTAGCGGATGCCGTTATCACAGGCCATGGAAAAATGGATGGGCTTAAATGCGCGCTTGCGGTCACCGATTCGCGTTTTATTATGGGGTCGATGGGTTCCGTGGTGGGTGAAAAAGTCACCCGGATCGTCGAGTATGCGACCAAACATGGCATTCCGGTTATTATTGTTTCAGGTTCCGGCGGAGGGGCACGGATGTATGAGGGGGCGATCTCGCTTATGCAGATGGCTAAAACATGCGCGGCACTTTCACGTCATCATCGGGCCGGGCTGCTTTACATATCTGTGTTGACTAATCCGACGATGGGGGGGATTATGGCTTCGTTTGCCGGGATCGGGGATGTGATTATTGCCGAGCCAAAGGCGCTCATCGGATTTGCCGGTCCGCGTGTGGTTGAGCAGACGATTCGTCAAAAGTTGCCAGATGGATTCCAAAAATCTGAATTCCTTTTGGCTCACGGATTGATTGATGCGATTGTTAATCGTCATGACATGAAAGACGTTTTAAGTCAAATTATGGAGTACACATCAACAGGCAAATCGGGGCATGGCGCAAAGAACAGTGAGTAGTGGCCTCATAAAATCATCAAATTCTTTAGTAATGCAGAACAAATTGGTTGCACTCCAAGAAGCTTTTCTATAGAATATGGCTTCGTCAGTAAACGGTTACACAATAAAAATAACTTTTTAACATCGTAGACGCAACTATGGCGCAAATTATTCTAAAAAATCTCAGCAAGTCTTACAAAGGCGGATCAAAAGCCGTTGATTCTATCAATTTAGAAATTAAAGACCGTGAATTTCTGGTTTTAGTCGGCCCTTCCGGTTGCGGTAAGTCAACTACGTTACGTATGATCGCCGGACTGGAAGATATCTCCGAGGGTCAAATTATCATCGGGGATCGAGTAGTCAATGATGTCCCTGCCAAAGACCGTAACATCGCCATGGTTTTTCAGAATTATGCGCTATATCCGCACATGACTGTTTTTGAGAACATGGCCTTCGGACTTAAATTGCGCAAATATCCCCAAGAAGAGATTGAGAAACGTGTTAAGGAAGCGGCAGAAATTCTCAAGATTGATCAATATATGGAAAGGCGCCCTCGTGAACTTTCCGGCGGAGAGCGTCAAAGAGTGGCCTTGGGCCGCGCTATTGTGCGTAAGCCGCAGGTTTTTTTGTTTGATGAACCTTTGAGTAATCTTGACGCTAAAATGCGCGATCAAATGCGCAATGAGATTTATAAATTGCGCATGCGCCTGCAAACCACTTTCATTTATGTCACCCATGATCAGAAAGAAGCCATGACTATGGGCGACCGTGTCGTTGTTATGCATAAGGGGAAAGTTCAGCAATGCGCAGACCCTATGGATTTGTATAATCAACCGGTCAATAAATTTGTTGCTGGCTTTATTGGATCGCCTCCGATTAATTTGATGCAAGGACGCATTATCAGGAAAGACAAAAAATTCTATTTTGACGAAGGAACTTTCCAGGTTAAACTTGTAGAAGAGATGTATAAGCCTATGGCTGAATACGAGGGCAAAGAGATTGTCTTTGGTATCCGTTCAGAAGATATTTATGATAAACTTTTTGCCTCGGAATCATCTCCTGACAACACTGTTCGCGCCACATGTGAAGTGGTGGAGCCTTTGGGTTCCGAAGTCTACCTTTATTTGAATTCGGGTAAACATAATTTCATCGCTCGTGTCGGGGCGCATGATCGTCCCGAAGTGAACCGAGATATGGATCTTGTGTTCGATATGAGCAAGGTGCACTTCTTTGACCAACAAACTGAAGTTACCATCGTATAGAATTTATTTTTTTCTCTTCGCCAGTTTTTTTATCCTCCTAATAGGACTTTTTGTCTACGCAACTCATTACCAAGCCGCCTTTTTTGTTTTTCTTGGAGTAGCCCTTCTTTTTAATATTATCCTGCTTTGGTCGTTTCATCGTCGGTTGACTCTTAAACAGTCCCAGATAAATATTCAGAAAGAAGAATATTTCGAGAAAGCCAATTTGCTTAAAGCTGAACTCGATAAAGAATGGAAAACTATTGAAGCATTCCGCAGGAAAATTATCAGTTATTCCCAGCTTAAAGAACTGACTGAGAAATTAAGCATGTCCTTGACGTTATCGGAGACCTCGCAAACTTTATCCAGTGAGATCAGCAACTTTTTCGGGCATAAAGATATTACAGTTATTCTTTATTTGTTTCATTCCCGGACAGGGGAGCTTGGGATTTCTTCCTCTCAAAAAGGACAGATGCAGGTCAATATTAAATCCAAGAACGGCGATATTTTTGATCAATATGTGGTCAAGACGCTGCATCCGCTCCTTGTTGAAGATACTAAGAAAGATTTTCGTTTCGACGTTGAAAAAAATATCCCTGAAGATTCTCGCGTAATCAGATCGCTTATTAGCGGGCCGCTTTTGATCGGGCAAAAGGCTCTGGGGATTTTGCGTATTGACAGCGCCCTGCCGGAGCATTTTGCTCAGGAAGACTTGCGCTTTTTGCTGACGATTACAAATCTGGCCAGTGTAGCTATTGAGAATGCTCAACTTTATGAACGCATCGAGGATTTAGCGATTCGTGATAGTTTAACTGGTTTATTTTTAAGAAGGCACATGCTTGAACGCATGGAAGAAGAGCTCAAACGGGAATTGCGCAACCATTCCCCGCTTTCGTTTTTAATGATTGATCTTGATTATTTTAAGAAATATAACGACCAGTTTGGGCATGTGGCCGGAGATATTGTTCTTAAGACGGTTGCCAAAATTCTCGAAAGCTTTTTCAGCCAACCGGGTAATATTGTATGTCGTTACGGCGGGGAGGAATTTTGTGTGCTTCTACCGGATTGCACCAAAGAGAATGCCGAACAACTTGCGGATCAAGTCAGAAAAAAGATTGAACAAGAGAAGATTGTTTTGCGCCGGCAGGAAACCAACACCACAGTGTCTATAGGCGTTTCTAGTTTTCCTAAAGATGCGCAGATGAAAGAAGAGCTGATTTACAAAGCGGATCATGCATTATACCGGGCAAAGGAACAGGGGCGTAATCGCGTATGTGTGGCGTAGTTAAGTTTGGAAGATAGAAGATGGACGATAGAAAATAGAAGACAGGAAGTAGAAAAGAGATGCAAAAAAAGATCGAAGAGAAAGAGCTTTACATGAGGAGAGGACATGCTGTTATTTTGTTTGATTATTCTTTTTTGTCTTCCGTCTTCTGCCTTCTATTTTCTATCTTCTATCCTCCATCTTCCATTGACACCAGAGGTTTTTGATTATGTTCACAACCATGCTCCTCATAGCTGTCATTTTTGTAATCATCGTATTTTATATAGCGAGGGTCGTCGTGCTGCAGCAGGAGCAGAAGGCCGACGAGGATGCCATGCGGACAAAAGATGTTTACCAGGATATTATTGAACAAAGAAAACGCGCTATGAGTGAAAAATTACGACTTGAGAAAGAGGCATCGCAGATATTTACGCTTTATGAAATGACTAAAGACATCAACAAAAATTTTGACGAAACAGAGGCGTTTAATATTTTCAAACGCAAGGTGCGGGAAAATGTGCCGACGGCGGAAGTTGAGCTTATGGATGTTTCTCTTGAAAAACTTAAAGAAACACGTACTGACCGAGAGTATTCGATATTTCCTTTGAAGAGTAAAGAACACAAGCTTGGTTATCTGATTTATAAAGGGGTTGCGCAAGAGGACAAGGAAAAGTTTTTGATCCTGTGCCATCAATTTGCGCTTTCTTTTAGGCGCATCAAACTCTATAAAGACATTGAGCTTTTGGCGATTACCGACAGTTTGACGGAGGTGCATACCCGCCGTTATTTTATGGGCCGTTTTTCCGAGGAGATCGACCGTGCGGCTTTGCGAAAGACACAGCTTTCGATCGTGATGATCGATGTGGATCATTTTAAAAGCTTTAACGATCAGTTTGGGCATTTGACAGGTGACCGAATCCTCAAACGTGTTGGTCAGATTATTCACGAGAGTATTCGGGAGATCGATATTGCCGGTCGGTATGGGGGTGAAGAATTTTGTGTGGTTTTGCCGGAAACCGATTTGGATGGCGCCATTTTGGCTGCGGAACGTATTCGGTCTGCCGCTGAAACTGCTAAGATACAAGCTTATGATCACACGGTTAAGGTCACCATTAGTTTAGGCGTTGCCACATTTCCTAATGGGGGAAGTAACATCAATGAACTGTTGGATAACGCGGATTGGGCGCTTTATCGGGCTAAATCGCTTGGTCGTAACCGTACGGTTGCTTTTGGCAAACAAAGGCCCAGCTAAGATTTTATTTTTGAAAAGTCTCCTCGATAAATGATTGGCCAGCGTCCAAGAACTTGATTGAATCCCAGCGCTGTTTCATGTACAATGTGGCAAGTTTTTAGGGTATTTGCCTATTAAATACCAAGAGGCCTTTCATATCCTCAAAACTTATCAAACCCATAAAAATTTTAATACTTTTATTCATTAGTACATTTATTTATCTATAATAGAAACGGATTTAAATATGAGTAAATATGTATTGGGCGTTGATATCGGCGGCACCAATATCAAAATGGGGTTGGTTAGTCCGGCTATTAACGTTATAGATAAAACTGAATTCGCCACAAAGAGTTTTAGCCGTGATCGAAAGAAACTGATCAAGGCCATTGTCGATCATATCGATGAGTTGATCGCTAAAAACGGCTTGGCTAAAAATGATATTAGCGGCATCGGTGTCGGTTTGCCGGGTCTTGTGGATACACCGCGCGGGGTGGTTCGTTTTTTGCCCAATATTCCTGGATGGCGGGACGTTCCTTTAAAAAAAGATCTGCAGCAAAAGCTTGGTATCCCAGTTTTTCTCGAGAATGATGTGAATTTGATTGCCCTCGGAGAATGGCGATACGGCGCCGGTCGGGATTCGAGGAATATGGTATGCATGACATTGGGAACAGGGGTTGGCAGCGGGCTTATTTTAGACGGACAGTTGTATCGCGGTCCCGGTTTTGCCGCCGGTGAATTGGGCCATGTTCCATTAAATGAAGATGGCCCTTCCTGTGGTTGTGGTGGATATGGATGCCTGGAAAGTTACGTCGGTAATAAACGGTTGATTGCGCGCGCCCAAGAGATCACCAAGAGAAAAGATATCACGTTAGAAGAAATGAACACATTAGCAAAAAAAGGCAATGCCGGCGCTTTAAAGTTTTGGCAAGAAACCGCAACGCACATCGGTAATGGGTTAGTCGGTATTGTCAACATGCTTAATCCCGAACGTATAGTTATCGGCGGTGGCGTCTCGAATAATCACGAGTTTTTATTTAAAACTATTAATGCGGTGATCAAAAAAAGGGCTATGATGACCCAAGCTTCCATGGTTAAGATTGTCCGTGCCAAGCTTGGTAATGATGCCGGTATTCTTGGCGCCCAGGTTTTAGTTAGAAGCCATTTTTCTAGAAGGCATGAAAAATAAGAGAGCCATGAAATGGTTTCTATGAGCAGAAGTAAGGCAATAATGACTTATCGATTACGTTTTTTTATTTTGATTTTTATTCCGTTTTTTCTGCTTGTATTTTTCTCTCCTGCGGTCCGTTCTGAATCGACACCCACTGTCGATGAATCCAGCAACGATCTTATGAAATCTTCCGGCCCGGTTGAACTTAAAGGCGACAAGGTCTCGTTTAATAATAAAGAGAATAAGTTTGAGGCTGAAGGCAATGTAGTGGTCAGCCGTGGCGATACAAGAATCTTCGCTGATGCCATGCAGTTCTACCGTCAAGAAAAAGTCGCCATTGCCGAGGGTAATATTATTGTCGAGAATATCAAAGGTACTATCTCCGGCGATAAAATGACATACAATCTTGAATCTCAGACGGGAAATTTCACCAATGCGCATGTCGCAATGGACCCTTATTATGGCAAGGGTACCATCATCTCCAAGGTCGGTCCGGAGAAAATCAATATTCAGGACGGTTATTTAACCACCTGCGATCATGACAAGCCTCATTTTCGTTTGCAGGCAGCTAATATCGCTGTCGAGCCAGGCAAGCAGGCCCAGGCCAGAGGGATGAAGATGTTTGTCGGGCCGGTGCCTTTGATGTATCTTCCGCGTTATACGCAAAGTTTGGTCGATCGCCATCCGCGGTATTCGCTTATACCCGGTTACTCAAAAGATTTTGGATTTTATGTCCTGCAAGCATGGAGATATGATTTTAATGAAAGAGTAAACGGTGTTTTTCACGCGGATTTTTACGATCGCAAAGGTGCCGGTGTCGGCGGGGATATGAATTACAAGTCCAATCATTACGGTGAAGGCGCTGTTCGAACTTATTATATCAATGAGTATAATATCGGGGATAAACACATTTGGGAAAAGAGAGATATTAAAGCAACTTACCGGGAACGGTATAAAGCCGAGTGGTTTCACCGTTGGGACGTGGATGATAAAACAACTGCCGCTTGGCAGTATTATAAATTAAGTGATGCGGACTTTTTGAAGGATTATTTTAAGCGGGAAAATCGTAATGATCCCAGTCCATCAACGTATTTTGTTCTGACCCGTTTGTTGACTTATGGCACACTGGGTTTAACCGTGCAGAACCGAATTAATAAATTTAATACCGAGGTCGAGCGCCTTCCGGAAGTATCTTACAATTTAAGCAACCAGGCGCTTGGATCATCAGGATTTTTCTTTAAGAACACCAGTTCATTCGTAAATCTGGTTAAGAAATTCGCAAATCCGTCGGATGTGAATTTGGAAACCAGGCGTCTGGATACGCAAAATGAAATTTCTTATCCCATGAAGATTGCATTCTTTGAGCTCAAGCCTTACGTGGCTGGGCAGCATACCTATTACAGCCGAACTATCAATCCTGAGGATTTCAACAGCGTTCGAGGGCAATTTAAAACCGGCGCGGATTTAAGTACCAAATTTTCCAAAGTGTATGATGTCCACGGAAAGTTTTTAGGAACTGAAATTAACCGGTTGCGCCATATCATCGCGCCATCGATCGCCTATCTTTATGCGCACGCGCCGACGATAGAAACTGCAAAATTAGATCAGTTCGATGCCATCGACGCGATAGATCGCAGCCATAGAATCAATTTTTCTTTAGAGAATAAACTTCAAACGAAGCGTGATGGAAAGCCGGTGGATTTAGCGCGTTTAATTTTGGAAACGCCGTTTCTTTTAAAGGAAGATCCAGGTAAGGGCGGTTTCGGGAATGTAATTACCAAGCTCGAATTAAATCCTTCAGACTGGCTGAGGCTTTCGAGTGATGCTGATTATGACGCGCAAGCTGAACATCTTAAGACTATCAATTATGATATTTATCTCAACGACAGCAAGAATGGCAAATGGTATCTGAATTTAGGAGAACGCTACAGTCGAGATGTTGATAATCAATTTACAACTGAATTGGGTTATGTGATTAATCCGATTTGGCGTTTTAAGATTTATCAGCAATTTGACGTCAAGGATGGAACCGGTAAGGAACAGCAGTATGCTCTTATTCGCGATCTTCATGAGTGGGAGATGGAGATGAATTTTAATCAAACGCGCGGCGATGGCAGCCAGTTTTTATTGATCTTCCGTCTCAAGGCGTTTCCTGATTTAGCGATTGATGGATCGACGGGTTTCAACAAACGTAAAGCGGGCCGATAGAGGTCTGGTAAAAGGAGTAGGAACAAAATGAATGTTGCGATCATTGGTGCGGGATATGTTGGCCTTGTTACAGGCGTATGCCTGGCGCATATCGGCCACACAGTCGTCTGTGTGGACAACAATAAAGATAAAGTAAAAAGTTTAAGAGCCGGGCATATTCCGATCTATGAGCCCGGGCTTGAAGAAATACTCAAGGAATGTGTTCGTAAGAAGAAATTGACCTTTACGCATTCGATCGCCGATGCCAGCAAGAATGCAACCGTGATTTTTATCGCGGTCGGCACGCCATCGAAGGCCAACGGTGACGCGGATTTGACTTATGTTGAAAATGTTGCCAGGGAAATCGCGGGCGTTATGACATCCTATAAATTGATCGTCGAGAAATCCACGGTTCCAGCGGAAACAGGGTTGAAGATTGAGCGGACCATTAAACTTAATCTGCCCAAGAAATTTAAGAACGGACAGAAAATTTTGTTTGATTTTGATGTGGCGTCCAACCCGGAATTTTTACGTGAGGGTTCCGCGGTTCATGATTTCATGAATCCTGATCGTATTGTCATCGGCGTGGAATCCAAGAAAGCCGAGGATTTGCTAAGGGAAATTTATAAGCCGCTTAAGGCGAAGATTGTTGTGACCAATATTAGTTCCGCTGAGATGATTAAGCACGCGTCCAATTCTTTTCTGGCGACCAAGATATCTTTTATCAATGCTGTCAGCCAGATCTGCGACCGGGTGGGCGCGGATGTGCTCAAGGTTGCCGAGGGTATGGGTTTTGATAAGCGCATCGGACGGCAATTTCTCGACGCTGGAATCGGTTACGGCGGAAGTTGTTTTCCAAAAGATGTTGATGCCTTTGTCCGCTTAAGCGAGAAAAGCGGTTATGATTTTCGATTATTGCGTGAAGTGCGCGAGATCAACGAGCATCAAAAGAAGTCGTTTCTTAAATTAATTGAAGATAAGTTGTGGATTTTGCGCGGCAAGACCATTGGTATATTGGGATTGGCCTTTAAACCTAATACTGACGATATGCGCAGTGCGGCTTCTGTTGATATTATCACGGCGCTGCAAAAGGAAGGCGCCAAGATCAAGGCTTATGATCCCAAGGGTATGGATAATGCTCGTAATATGCTCAAGAATGTTGTATTCGCGAAGGATGCCTATTCTGCTGCCAAGGATTGCGATTGCCTTTTGTTGTTAACTGAATGGGACGAGTTTAAAAAATTGGACATGGCGAAAGTCGGCCGGAGCATGCGTCAGGCAGTCTTATTCGACGGGCGGAATTTTTATGACCAAAAAGAAATAGAAAAAGTAGGATTCGAATATTTTGGCATCGGCCGGGGCCGGGCCTCTTAGAAAGGATTATTTAATGTCAGCCAGTTTAGTTGAGAAGATTAAATCAAGAAAAGCAAAAATCGCCATTATAGGTTTAGGGTACGTCGGTTTGCCTTTGGGTGTGAGTTTTGCCAGAAAAGGTTTTACAGTTTTTGGAATCGACAAGGACGAGGATCGTGTCCGACGAATTCAGAACCGTGAAAGTTATATTACGGACTTAAAAACCTCAGAACTTGTTGAAGTCATCAAAAACGGCAAGTTCTCGGCCGGTACAAGTTCGGATGTGCTCTCTCAAGCGGATGCCATTATCATTTGCGTCCCGACGCCGTTACGCCGTAAATACACGCCGGATATTTCTTATATCGTCAGCGCGGTTAAAGATGTGGCGAAAAATCTGAAGAAAGGCCAGCTCATTGTTTTGGAGAGTACGACCTATCCCGGGACAACGGAAGAAATGATCAAGCCTGTCCTGGAATTAAATAATTGCAAAGTCGGCCGCGATTTTTATGCCGCTTTCTCGCCGGAGCGCATCGATCCGGGCAACAAGCATTTTGATGTGACGAAGATTCCAAAATTAGTCGGTGGTATCACGCCTAAGTGCGGGGAATTGACCAAGCTTCTTTACAACCAGATCATCAAAGAAGTTCATCTGGTATCTTCTGCCCGCGCGGCGGAAATGGCTAAACTTTTGGAAAATTCATTTCGCATTATCAACATCGGATGGATCAACGAAGTAATGATGATGTGCCACAAGTTAAACATTGATGTCTGGGAAGTCATCGACGCGGCTAAGACCAAACCTTTTGGGTTCATGGCCTTTTATCCGGGCCTCGGCGTCGGCGGTCATTGCATCCCTGATGACCCGTTGTATCTTTATTGGAAGGCCAAGCAGTATGGTTTTAGTTCAAAATACATCAAGCTTTCGGCAGATACTAATAACAATATGCCGGCCTATGCCATCAAATGCCTGACGAGCGTTTTAACCGCACGTAAAAAATCCATCAAAGGTGCCAAGCTTCTCGTGTTAGGGGCCACTTATAAGAAAGATGTTAAGGATCTTCGTAAATCTCCGTCTTTGAATCTCATCAATCTTTTAAAGAAGGCTCAGGCTAAGGTTGATTATCACGATCCTATCGTTTCTTATCTTTCGATCGCCGGCCTTGATATGAAATCAGTTCCCATCACGCCGGAGAATGTGAAGAAGTATGATTGCATCCTTGTGGCGGTTGACCACACGGATGTGAACTACGATTTGATTGCGAAACATGCCAAGTTGGTTTTTGATATCCGCAATGTCTATAAAGGAAAATCCGCTAAAAATATTATTCGGTTTTAATGAGAGCCTTTCCATCCATCAGGGGTCGGAAAGGTGTCAATAAAGATATGGAAAGGGTTATATGAGTTCCAAAAAAAAAGTAGCAGTGGTCACAGGCGGCGCAGGGTTTTTAGGCAGCCATCTTTGTGATTTCTTTGTGAAAGAAGGATTCAAGGTATTTGCCGTCGATAATTTGATCACTGGCAATTTAAAAAATATCGAACAGCATAAGAAGAACAAGAGCTTTGAGTTTGTTAAACACGATGTTTCCAAAGAGATCCGGATACCGGGCGCGGTTAATTATATTCTGCATTTCGCCTCGCCGGCAAGTCCTGTGGATTATCTTAACCATCCTATCCCGACGCTGAAAGTGGGTTCTCTGGGAACTCACAATGCGTTAGGCTTGGCCAAGGCCAAGAAGGCCACATTTTTAATGGCCTCAACGTCTGAAGTTTACGGCGACCCTCTGGAGCATCCTCAGAAAGAAACGTATTGGGGAAATGTCAATCCCATCGGCCCGCGCGGAGTTTACGATGAGGCCAAGCGGTTTTCTGAGGCGATCACACTTGCTTATCACCGCGAGCACAAGATCGACACCAAGATTGTGAGGATCTTTAATACCTACGGCCCGCGCATGCGCATCAAGGACGGTCGGGTCGTGCCGAATTTCATTGATCAGGCCTTGCACGATAAACCTTTGACTGTTTACGGCAAAGGTGATCAGACGAGATCATTTTGTTATTATTCGGATTTGATCGACGGAATTCTCAAGCTTTTATTTTCAAAAGAGACAGGGCCTATTAACATTGGCAATCCAAGAGAATTTACAATTTTGGAATTTGCCAAGATGGTCCAGAAATTCACCGGCAGCAAGAAAAAAATTATTTATGAACCTCTTCCCAAGGATGACCCCAAACAGCGTCGCCCCGACATCACTCTTGCGCGCACCAAATTAAAATGGGAACCCAAGGTTCCGCTAGAACAAGGCCTCCGGGAAACCATTGACTGGTTTAAAGAAAGGGTATAGGGTTTAGCGGTTAGCGTTTAGGGTCTTACTAAACGCTCAACGCCAAACGCTCAACGCTGATATGGTTACGAAAGATGATATCGTTAAATTCGAACAGGAAATCGCCGAGATATTCGCGACCGGTGTTATCCGGGCGCCTGTGCACCTTCGGGCTGGGCGTGAGGATGAGCTCATCCGCATTTTTAAAGACAACGGCATTGGCCCGGATGATTATATCTTTGGCTTTTGGGATTCTCACGAGCTGGCGCTGTTAAAAGGTGTACCGCGTGAAGAATTAAAACAGGCGATCCTAGACGGAAAAAGCATTTCGCTTTGTTTTCCGAAATACAAAGTTCTTTGTTCCGGAATCGTCGGAAGTTTGATGGGAACCGCGGCAGGTGTGGCGTGGTCGCTTAAAAATCAAAATAAGAAGGGAAGGGTGTTCTTATTTTGCGGTGACATGTCAGCCGAGACCGGGATATTTCATGAAGCGATTAAGTACATTTATAATTTTGATTTACCGGCCACGTTTATTGTCTGCGATAACGGAGTGAGTGTTATGACCAACACCCGCGAAACGTGGGGATCTCCGGATCCGTGGTTTAAAGGCACGAAGTACGAAAAGAAAATTATTTATTTTAAATATACGAACGGTTATCCGCATTCAGGTTTAGGAAAACTGATAAAATTTTAAAGAAGGTATAGCGCTAAGCGGTTAGTGTTTAGGGATTCGACCCAAACGTTAGACGCTAAAAACCAAACACTAATATGAAATATTTTGACGAACTCAAAAGAACCATGGAATGGCTGGCCCAGCAGGAGAAAACAATCTTCGTTGGCCAAACGGTCGCGGGTCCTGGCACATTCATGTTCCAGACTTTGCGCGACTGTCCGAAAGACCGCTGTTTGGAAATGCCGATTAATGAAAGTTTTCAGATGCAATTTACGATCGGGCTTGCGTTAGATGGTTATGTTCCGATTTCGGTTTATCCTCGGCAAAATTTTCTTTTGCTTGCTGCTGGAGACATGGCCAATCTGCTGGATAAAATTCCGGCGATCAGCTCTAAACAATGGCTTCCCAAGGTTTTGATTCGCGTGGCGGTTGGGCCTGATTCGCCCGTGCATCCCGGGCATCAGCACGTTGGCAATTATGCTGAAGCGTTTCGTAAAATGTTTTCCGCCATTGAAGTCGTGGAAATCAATGAACCCGAAGAAATTTTTCCGGCGTACAAGCACGCCTTTGAGCGCCCCGACAACCGGTCGACCTTGCTTATTGAGCACGGGAATTATTATCAGCAGAAATAAAACGCGTAAGGGCGGATTTTAGACCCACCCCTACAGGTATTATGAATAAAAATTCACGCATCCTCATTATTGGTCACGCCGACGCTGTTGAAAATTCTTTAACGCAGTATTTTAAATCGAATAAGTACGCGCATATTTTCTCATCCAGTTCTATAAAAGTTGATTTTCTGGATCAGAGATCTGTTGAAAAGTTCTTTAAAACCAAAAAGCCGGAATATGTATTTTTGGGATCCTTACGTTCCGGAGGGATTGCGGCCAACCAGAAATACGCGGCACAATTTATTTACGAAAACTTGCAATGTCAGAACAATGTCATTCATGCAGCGTATACGTTTAAGATAAAAAAACTTTTATATTACGGCGCTTCCTGTATTTATCCCAAGGAAACACGACAACCTATTAGAGAAGAAAGTTTTTTGACCGGGACGCTTGAAAAAACAAGTGAGCCGTATTCAACGGCCAAGATCGCCGGGGCAAAACTGTGTGAAACTTATAATCGCCAATATGGTTTTAAGGCGATCACAGCCGTGCCAGCCACGGTTTACGGGCCGGGAAGTGATACGGATGTTGCAGCGGCCCATGTGATGGGGGCGCTCATCGCCAAATTTTATCAAGCTCGTAAAGTAAGTCAGAAAGAAGTGGTTGTTTGGGGGACGGGCAAACCACGGCGTGAATTCATATTCACGGATGATTTTGTAGACGGTTCAATATTCTTGATGAAGCATTATAATGAACCAGGCATGATCAATTTGGGCTGCGGACAGGATGTCACCATTGGCGAATTGGCACGTTTGATCGCAAAGATATCCGGCTACAAAGGAAAGATTATCTTTGACTCATCGAAACCCGACGGGACAATGCGGAAACTTTTGGATAACCGCCGGATGTTTCGGTTAGGATGGAAGTCCAAAACGTCTCTTGAGGTGGGAGTGGCGAAGACTTGCGCTTGGTATATTAAGCAAGGACCACGTTTATGAACATTAAAATAGCACGGTCCGTTCATCTGTATTTAGGTTGTTTCTTTGCGCCCCTTTTGACGATTTTCATTATTACTGGGGTTGTACAGATATTTAATCTGCACGAAGCACGTAAAAATGGGTACAAACCTCCGGTTGTGGTCGGTGTATTAGTGCCGGCCGTAATTCTCGCTTTGCCGTGGCTGAATAAAGGGGCCGGACAGTAATTTATAACAGTCGTTATTTATAGATTGGAGTTTACGATGAACATATTGGTGACAGGCGCGGGTGGATATATTGGTTCCGTATTAATCCCGATGCTGTTAAAGGCAGGCCACAAGGTGACTGCTTTGGATAATTTTATGTATAGCCAAACATCTTTGCTGGATTGTTGCATTGACGATCAATTAACCGTTATCCGTGGAGATGTCCGCAACAAAATGCTTATGGAAAAGTTGATCAAGGATGCGGATGCCGTCTTTCCTTTGGCGTGTTTGACCGGCGCGCCGTTGTGCGCGCAGGATCCTGTGGGCGCGCAGTCAATTCTTTTTGACGCAATCGAGATGATGCTTAAATTAACCAGCAAAAGCCAGATGGTTATATTTCCGACGACAAATAGCGGTTATGGCATCGGTGAGAAGGGTAAATTCTGTGATGAGAACACGCCGCTTCGCCCGATTTCTCTTTATGGCAAGCTCAAAGTCCAGGCTGAGGAGGCGATCCTTAATTCCGGGCACGGGATAACATTACGTTTAGCCACCGCGTTTGGTGTTTCTCCTCGCATGCGTTTGGATCTTTTGGTCAATGATTTCGTTTACCGCGCGGTGCATGACCGTTTCGTGGTCCTCTTTGAGGCGCATTTTAAACGCAACTATATTCATGTTCGGGATATCTCGAAGGCGTTTATGCATGCGATGAATAATTTTGAGAAGATGAAAAGTGAAGCGTATAACGTCGGTCTAAGTGACGCGAATCTTAGTAAGATGGAGCTTTGCCAGGAAATCAAGAAACAGATTCCTGATTTTTATTTTGTCGAGGCCACGATTGGTGAAGATCCGGACAAACGTGATTATATTGTTTCCAATGAAAAGATTGAGAAAACTGGTTTTAAGCCAGACGTGAATTTGCAAAAAGGGATCACGGAACTTGTTAAGGCGTACAAAATTATTAAACGCAATCAGTATGCCAATATTTAAAGGGCACAAGTCTCAAGACACAAGATGCCATTTATAGCTATTGGTAATCCTGGTGATGTTCCCCAGCTCAAACAACGACTTCGCTCGGATCCGTCGTGAACTCGCTTGGGAACATCGCCAGGATTACCGCTCAAAGTAAATTAAAGTAGATCGTGAGACCAGTTCAAGTCACAAAACATATGTTTGGGGTCGTTAGAAAATGAAACAACTTGATATCTTATTTATTCACCCAAATGCTTCACGAAAGATCTATCAGGATCTGGCAAAAGATTTCTCCGCGATCGAGCCGCCGATCTGGGCGGGCATGCTGGCATCGCATTGTTTGAAGCATGGGTTTGGCGCTGACATCCTCGACTGCGAAGCTCTTCATTTGACTGAAGAACAATCGGCACAAAAGGCCAAGGAATATAATTCGCGCCTTATCTGCCTTGTAGTTTATGGTCAGCAGCCTTCGGCCAGTTCGCAGAACATGGACGGAGCGGTTGCCTTGGCGGATGCGCTTAAGAAAGAAATTCCCGATTGTAAGATTATTTTTGTTGGCGGACATGTGGCGGCTTTGCCACGAGAAGTTCTTGAGCATCACTTGAGTATTGATTTTGTCTGTCAGAACGAGGGTGTTTACACGATCTCGAATTTGTTGAGGACTAATTTAAAGGACCACTTGGAAAAGGTTTTGGGCCTTGGTTTTAGACAAGATGGCCAGATTGTGCTTAATTCTCCGTCGCCGATCGTTGCTAAGCAGGATTTATCGAATGAGCTTCCCGGAATTGCTTGGGACAAATTGCCGCTCAAAAATTACCGCACGGCGCTTTGGCATTCGTATCCTAATGATTCCAAACGCCAACCGTTTGCGGCGTTGTACACAAGCCTTGGCTGTCCGATGAAGTGTTCGTTTTGTATGATTAATATCATCAACCGGCAGGAGAATGAATACTCCGACGGCAGCGCGGTCTTTCGTTATTGGGAACCGGAACACGTCATTAAGCAATTCGATTTCTTTGCCGAGCAGGGCATTACCAATATTAAGATTGCGGATGAATTGTTTGTTCTTAACCAAAATCATTTTATGAAGCTCTGCCAGTTGATCATCGACCGGGGATATAAGTTTAATATTTGGTGCTATTCGCGTGTAGATACCGTCAAGGAAGCTTATTTAGAGACTCTTAAGAAGGCGGGCGTAAACTGGTTGGCTTTAGGGATTGAAAGCGGCAACACGCGTGTCCGTAAAGATGTAACCAAAGGCCGCTTCGAGGATGTCGACATTCGGGACGTGGTCAAGAAGATCCGCGCTCACGGCATCAACGTGATCGCAAATTATATATTCGGCCTGCCTGAGGATGATCTTGCCAGCATGCAGACAACTTTGGATTTGGCGCTCGAGATGAATACCGAGGAAGCTAATTTTTATTCAGCGATGGCTTATCCCGGAAGTCCATTGTACGGACAGGCCCGTCAAGCGGGATGGAAATTGCCGAAGACGTACGTTGGTTTCTCTCAGCATTCCTATGAAGCGCAGCCTTTGCCGACGAAATATGTGACGGCTGAAGAGGTGTTGGCATTTCGCGATAAGGCGTGGATGACGTATCACACGCATCCGGAGTTTTTGCGGCATTTAAAGGAAAAATTCGGACAGGTTGCCGTCGATGAAACTGTTAAGTCAACGCAGATCAAATTAAAACGTAGAATTTTAGAGAAGGCGGTCGCATCATGATTATCAGTCGCACGCCATTTCGAGTTTCTTTCTTCGGGGGTGGAACGGATTATCCAGGTTGGTATCAAGAAAACAAAGGCGCGGTTCTAGCCACGACCATCGATAAATATTGTTACATCACCTGCCGTTATCTGCCGCCTTTCTTTGAGCACAAGTCCCGCATCATTTATTCCAAAATGGAGCATCCACAAACGATCGATGAAATCGATCATCCGTCTGTGCGTGAAGTTCTTCGGTTTTTGAATATTCAAGAAGGTGTTGAGATTCATCACGATGGTGATTTACCGGCACGCACAGGTTTGGGCTCAAGTTCGTCGTTTACCGTCGGATTATTAAACAGCCTGCATGCCTTAAGAGGAGTGATGCCTTCTAAGGAACAATTGGCCAGGGAGGCCATTTATGTTGAGCAGGAAATGATTAAAGAAAATGTCGGCTGTCAAGATCAGGCATTGGCGGCTTACGGTGGTTTTAATTATATTGAATTCGGCGGAGCTAATCATCTTTTAGTCCGTCAAGTAACGATCGTTCCGGAAACTGTCGAGCGTTTACAAAATCATTTGATGATGTTCTTTACCGGGTTTTCCAGAACAGCTTCCGAGATCGCGGCTCATCAGGTCAGCAATATTCCAAAAAAGAAAAAGGAATTGACGACGATGTATAATATGGCTCAGGAAGCGATCACAGTTTTAAATGGAAATGACTTGCATCGATTCGGTCAAATGCTTGATGAGGCATGGAAGATTAAACGTGGGTTATCCGATAAGATTGCGACTCCTTATATTGATGAATTATATGGGGCGGCCATCGGTGCCGGTGCTCTCGGCGGAAAAGTGCTCGGGGCAGGTGGAGGAGGATTCATTTTGTTTTTTGTTGAACCGCACAACCGGGCCAAGGTACGTGAACGTTTAAAGAATTTGTTGGAAGTGCCTTTTCGTTTTGAAAATTTAGGCAGTCAGATTATTTTTTATCAACCTAATAGTGGGATTGTTAGATAAGATTTGAAAAGTCAAGGGCGGGGATTTTGAGTAAGTTTGCTTCGTCGTCCCGACATTTTGTAGGGACTCCTCGCAATGACGAATATTTATATTTCTCATTTAGTAGTAATAGAAATAAACGTCTTTGCGAGCGACGACTGGGCTCAAGTTATATGAGGAGCGAAGCAATCTAACTCAAGATCAAATTGTTTTACTCATCGCCCGATGGTCTTTAAATATGGCTATAAATACAGATTTCATTATCTTATGCGGCGGCCAGGGTACGCGTTTGCGTTCAGTCGTGGGCGATTCCCAAAAGGTTATGGCCGCTGTCGGTGATGAGCCATTCCTTGATCTTTTAATCAAATACATCAGGGCTCAGGGTGGGCGGCGTGTGATTTTAGCGACGGGCTATAAGGCTGATGATGTTGAGGCTCATTACGATGGGCGCTTTAAGGACATGACGATCGAATTTTCACGTGAAGAAGAACCCTTGGGAACCGGTGGGGCAATCAAGAGGGCGTGGTCAAAAATTCAAAGCGAAAATTTCTTTGTTTTAAATGGAGATTCTTTTTGTCCGATTGAATTTGAGACTATGATGGATCTTCATATAGCCTACCAATCAGCCGCGACGGTGGCATTGGCAAAGGTTGAAGACGGCCAAGATTATGGAAGCGTTATGTTAGATGATGCGGGTTGTGTCACGGCTTTCCAGGAAAAGGTGCCGACTGGCAATTTGACTTATGTGAACACGGGGATCTATTGTTTTAGAGATGATCTTAAAAAGGAATTGCCGTCCACGCGTAAATTTTCGCTGGAAAGGGATTTTTTTCCGTCCATCATCGGAAAAGGATTTTGCGGATACGTCGCGGATAAATCATTTCACGATATCGGAACGCCGGAACGTTATAAAGAGGCCGTCCAACAGATGAGAAAATTATGGGAATAAAGCTGATTAAAGACAAGCTTGTTTTAGGGAGCGCTGGTAAACCTCAACCTGATGCGATTACGCTCGACATTGATCCCCAACATAAACCCGACGTGGTTCATGACTTACATGTGGTCCCTTGGCCGTTTGAAGATAATCAGTTCAAGGAAATCACTTGTCATCATGTGCTTGAACATTTGAATGACCTTTACGCGGTCATGGGCGAATTGCACAGGATTTGTCACAGCGACGGAACGATTTATATTGAAGTGCCTCATCATTCTTCCTGGTGCGCCAACACTCCGGATCACAAACTGCATTTTAATTATTTTGCGTTTGACGGATATTTGACCAGCGAGAAAACTTGGCGAACAGGCAAAAAATTTAAACTGATCAAAAGGGAAATCACGTTTCATCGGCGGTTTCGCACGTTCGGTTTGCATAAATTGTTTAACGCGCGCCCGATGAATTACGAGCGGTTCTGGACCTATATGTTCCCGGCGGAACATTTTAAGATTTGGCTCCAACCTGTAAAATGACCGTTCCAACCCCGGGGGTTGAAGAGGTCTTTAAAGGTATAAGTATGAAAATTACGCATGGCAACGAAGCCCAAAAGGCAAAGTTCAAGGTTCCATTCGGTACGGTCTCCATTACACCTGATGCCCGTAAACTCATCAATGATGTTATTGATTCCGGCTGGGTGACTAAGGGTAAATATGTTAAGGAATTTGAAGAAAAATTTGCCGCTCTTTTCGGCGTTAAATACGGGGTGGCTGTTTCAAGCGGTACGGACGCGGATGCTCTGGCATGCGCGGTGCTTTATGATTTCGGCGCCAAGCGCGGGGATGAGATCATTGTTCCAGCGTTGACTTTTGTGGCCACAGGCAATGCGGTTTTTCAGGCGGGCTTCAAGCCTGTTTTTGTCGACGTCAAACGCGAAACCCTCAATATTGACCCAGATCTGATTGAACGCGCGATCACGCCAAAGACGCGTGCCATTATGCCCGTGCATCTGATGGGCAAGCCCGCGGATATGAAGAAAATCAGGGCGATCGCTAAGAAATATAAACTTTTTATCATTGAAGACGCGGCAGAGGCGCATGGCGCCCAATATCACGGCGAGAAAATCGGCGCAATCGGCGACATGGCTTGTTTCAGCCTTTACGCCGCGCATATCATCACGACGATCGAGGGCGGGATTGTGATTACCAATAACGAAAAGATGGCTCAAGCGCTCAGGTCGTTACGCAATCACGGCATTGAAGGAAAATTTACATTTCAGCGCATTGGGTTTTCCGCCAAGATGAATGAGCTCGAGGCTTCCGTAGGATTGGGTAACATTAAAATTTTCCATAAGATTCTCGAGAAGCGTCGGCGCAATGTGCTTTATTTGATTAAGGCATTTAAGCGTTTTGGAAAATATTTCATCACACTCCAGGAAGACAAAGGCGAGAAGTTGGGGCCGCACGCGTTTTCGATTATTGTGCGTAAGGGTGCTGGATTTTCGAAAGATGAATTTGTCAATTATATTGAGGCCAATGGTGTGGATTCGCGCAATTTGTTTTATTCGATCCCGACCCAATGCCCGAGCTATGCATTTTTAGGCCACAAGCTGGGTGATTTTCCCGAGGCTGAATATTGCAGCGATCACGGAACGCACATCGGATGCCATCAGGATCTAAAGTTAGAGCAATTAGACCATGCGGTTAAGACCGTCGAGAAATTTTTAAAATCCAAAGAATTAAGTTGAATCAATCAAAGAGATCAATTATGAAAAAAAATAATTTATATTTTGTCATTCTAGCGGGAGGATCCGGCACGCGTTTCTGGCCAGCCAGCCGGGCGGCTTTTCCAAAACAGTTTCTGCCGTTAGTCGGAGAAAATACCATGCTGCAGGAGACGCTTGCGCGTATCCAAACGAAGGTAAGCGGGGATCGTGTTTATATTGTTACCAACAAACGTTTTCAGAGCATTATTCAAAAACAAACCGCAGTTTATAAAGTGCCTAAGGCCAATATTCTGCTTGAACCGTCGGGGAAGAACACGGCACCCGCGATTGCCTGGGCGGCCGCCATTATTCACAGCCGCGATTCTAACGCGGTCATGGCGGTTCTTCCGAGTGATCATTTGATCCAGAATAAAAAGGCCTATTTGTCGATTCTTGATCAAGCAGTGTCGCTGGCCAATGATAATTATTTAGTGACATTAGGTATTGTGCCGACGCGTCCGGAGACGGGCTATGGCTATATTAAAGGGAAGAAAGTTAAACGCGCGGGTAGAACCTTGCACGAAGTGGAACGGTTTGTCGAGAAGCCGTCGTTGGATAAGGCGCGGCAATACTTAAAGACGAAGAAATATTTTTGGAACAGCGGTATGTTTATTTGGAAAACGTCAACGATCCTTGAAGAATTTCGCAGACTTCTTCCTGACTTATATAAGGCCTTCACTCACGGATTTTCCCAAAGGGCTGTTGAGAAATTTTGGGGAACCCTTGACGGTATTTCAATTGACTACGGCATTATGGAGAAAGCTAAACGCGTGGCCGTTGTGCCTGCCGCTGATATCGGCTGGTCGGATGTTGGCAGTTGGGAAGCGTTGTGGGAAGTTTCCGCCAAAGATCCGCAGGGCAATGTGTTTAAAGGCGATATTATGGGTGTTGGCAATCGAAACACGCTCGCCGTCGGAAAAAAACGATTGGTCGCTTTGATCGGGTTGGAAGATATGGTTGTTGTTGATACTAAGGACGTTCTTTTAGTTTGCCGGAAGGACCAGTCGCAATCGGTCAAGACGATTGTGGATCTGTTAAAAAATGATAAACGGGGTGAAATTTAGATTAGGCGCAATTTATGTTATTGCGAGCCTCCTGTGAAATCGTTTGGATTTCACAGGACTAATCCCAGTCAATCAGAGGATTGACTGGGGCCGTCTTTTTGGGCGAATCAATCTGATGCGCAGATGAGATTATTTCGCCGGCCCAAAGGCAGGCAGGTGACAGGCCGGGGGCGCAGCCGGGACAGGCACAATGACGTTTATTAATTTTGAAATGTATTTATGTTCAAGAAAATCCTCATCATTAACCCCTTCGGTATCGGCGATGTTTTGTTTTCCACGCCTTTGATTACAAATATTAAACGGGCCCATCCCGATAGTATTTTGCATTATCTGACAAATCCTCGAAGCGCGGATGTTCTTAAGTACAATTCCAAAGTCGCCAAGGTTTTGATTTATGAACGGGATGCCTACCAGGCTGTCTATCGGCGTTCAGTGTTTGCATTTCTTAAAAAAGGCAGGACATTTCTCGAGGAGATTAAAGCCGAGAAATATGACGCTGTCTTGGATCTTTCCCTCGACCGCGGGATGAATGTGCTGACCATGGTCGCCGGCATTCCGCAGAGAATAGGTTTTAATTATAAAAATCGCAGTATTTTTCTTACCCGGAAAATCCCTTTTGCCGGTTATGAAGGCAAGCATGTTGTTGAACATTACGCAGGATTTCTTCATGAATTGGGAATACGTGTTGTGGACAAAAATCTTGAGCTGCCAATTCCGCAGCAGGATATTCAATGGGCCAAGGAATGGCGTTCACAGGAAGCGTTGGCGTTCACCAAACTTTTAATTGCGGTCTTTCCCGGAGGCGGGGCCAGTTGGGGGAAAAGCGCGCATTTTAAACGATGGCCGATTGAGAAATATGTCAAATTAGTGGACAAAATGATTGAAAAGTTCGACGCCCACATTATACTGATGGGGAACTCCGAGGAGCGAGAGCTCTGCGGACAGATTTCACGGGTTTCTCCTACCAATACGCATATAGTGGCAGGAGATTTAAGCCTCACGCAAAGCGCTGCTCTTTTGAAACAATGCCGCCTGGCCGTTCTTAACGACGGAGGCCCTTTACATGTTGCCGTGGCCAGTAACGTTACTACGGTTTCGATTTTTGGCCCGGTGGATGAACGGGTTTACGGCCCTTACCCTTCGGGCAGTCACCATGTTGTTAAAAAGGGATTAGCCTGTCAGCCGTGTTATCGGCGTTTTCGGATGGCCGATTGTTCTCATGTGAGTTGTTTGGCGCAGTTAGAAGTTGATGATGTTTTACGAAAGGTAGAAAAAGCTTTATGAGTATTCCATTTATTGATTTTAGCGAGCAGTACCGTGTGACCAAAGATGAAATCCATTCAGGCCTTGAAAAAGTTTTTCAAAAAGGCGATTACATTTTAGGGCAGGCGGCCAAAGATTTTGAAACAGGTTTTGCTAATTACTGCGGTGTCAAATACGGCATCGGCGTTAATTCCGGAACAGATGCGCTTTATTTGGCCATTGCCTCATTAGATATTAAAGAAGGGGATGAAGTCATCCTGCCGACGTTCACATTCATTGCGACCGCGTTATGTGTTTCTTATGCTGGTGCGACCCCGGTCTTTGTTGACATCGAGAATGACACCTACAATATCGACCCCAAGGCTTTTGAGCGTGCGATCACCAAAAAAACAAAAGCTATTATCCCCGTCCATCTGTATGGACAAGCGGCTAATATGACGGAGATCGTTGCGATTGCGCGTAAGAATAATATCAAGGTGATTGAAGATGCTGCTCAGGCGCACGGGGCAACGTATAAAGGTCAAAAGGTTGGGTCATTAGGTGATGTGGCCTGTTTTAGTTTTTACCCGACGAAAAGTTTGGGAGCCTTTGGTGACGCCGGTATGATTGTCACCAATGATCCTGTCATTAATGAAAAAGCATTGATGCTGCGTGATTATGGCCGTCAAGGCCGGTATGAGCACAAGATTAAAGGATATAATTCTCGTCTGGACACGGTGCAGGCCGTTGTGCTGAATGCAAAATTAAAACATCTTGATAAATGGAATGCCATGCGCGCCGAGAAGGCCGCCTATTATAATCAATGTTTGAAGGATGTCCGCGGTATCATCACCCCGGTTCTTAAAAATGACCGTACTCATGTGTATCAGACCTATGCCGTTAGGGTTAAGGCCAGCCGCAACCAGATCGTGGATGCGTTAAAAGAAAAGGGTGTCAGTTCGCTCATCCATTACCCGATTCCTCTTCATTTGCAGGAAGCTTATAAAGAATTAAACGGCAAGCGTGGAGATTTTCCCGTCGCTGAAGCGTTGGCGGATGAAATCCTTTCTCTCCCGATGTTTCCGCATATTACTAACCAACAGATCGACTTGGTCTGTAAAGCTCTTAAGGAGTTGGTCTGATGGCAAAGGTGCCTGTTTCGGTTGTGGTTATCACAAAAAATGAAGAGCGTAACATTGAGGATTGCTTAAACAGCGTTTACGGCTGGGCCAGCGAAATTGTTGTGGTCGACGATCAGAGCACGGATCAGACCGTTTCTCTTGCCCAAAAGTTTGCCAGCACCATCTATCATCGCAGGATGGATAATGAGGGTATTCATCGCAATTGGTCTTACAGCCAGGCGAAGAACGATTGGGTTTTAAGCTTGGATGCCGATGAGATCGTAAGCCCCGAACTGCGCGCAGAGATCGCGGAGAAATTACCAAATCCAAAATTTCAAGCCTATTCTATTCCTTTGCGTAATTACATCGGAAAATATTGGGTCAAGCATGCGGGCTGGTATCCGGCGGGAAAGCTGCGCCTGTTTATGAAGAGTAAGTTTAAATATGAAGAGGTCAAGGTTCATCCCCGCGTTTTTCTTGATGGTGAATGCGGGCATTTGACGACCGACATTATCCATAAAGGATATCCAGATTTTGAGCATTTCCTACAGAGCTTAAACCGGCAGACATCGCTTGAAGCGGAAAAATGGATCGAGACCAACCGCAAGATGAGCGCAGGCACAGCAATTTGGCGGACAGTTGATAGATTTTTTCGTTCGTATATCGGCAAGGCCGGATATAAAGACGGGTTTATTGGATTTATGGTGGCGTTTTTTGCCTCGTTGTATCAGATCATGAGTTACGCTAAGTATTGGGAGATTAAGAAGGGAATTAAGCAGTGATCAGTGGCCAGTGGCCTGGGGTCAGTTAACAATCATTATTCTGACCACTGGGCACAGGGCACTGACCACTTAGGGTTAGCGAATGAATATTGTATTCCTCGACCGCGACGGTGTTATCAATCAATTTCCGGGTAACGGCAATTATGTTACCAAGGTTAAGGAATTTCATTTCATTCCAGGTTCGCTTGATGCTATCCGTGAACTTACTGAGATGGGTTATACCATTTTCATTATTTCCAACCAGGCCGGTGTTGGCAAGGGTTTGTTCACTAAGGAAAAGTTAAAAAACATCAATACGCATATGCTCAAGCATGTTGTTAAGGCTGGCGGCAGGATTAAGCGAAGTTTTTATTGCACGCACAAGTCAAATGCGGGATGTGATTGCCGCAAGCCTCAAATTGGTTCTATCAAAAGTGCTTTTTCTTTGATCAACACCAATATACGTTCGGCAAAGAAAGCATTCTTCGTCGGAGATACCGGGGTCGATATTAAGACCGGTTATAATGCGGGCTGCAGGACGATCTTTGCGCTTTCCGGCCGGGAAGACCGGCGTTACATGCGCAAATGGGATGTCAAACCTGATTTCATTGTCAGAAATCTCAAAGAGGCCGTTGAAATCATCCGCCATGAAAATTCTCATCATCCACGCGACGGCCGGGGCCGGGCATAAAAAAGCGGCCGAGGCTATTTATCACGGCCTTAAAGCTAAAACGCCTTATGAGGCTGTTCTGGTCGATGCTTTGGATTATTCCAATCCGATTTTTAAATATTCCTATCCGAATTTTTATGCGTTTGTGGTCAGTCACATGCCGTGGCTGTGGGCGTTTGTTTTTGGCGTGATGGATATTCCCGCTTTGCAGGGGATCGTTCGGCGCGTCCGACGAATTTATAATACCGTCAATACTCAGCGGCTTCACAAGTTTCTGATTCAAGAACAGTTTGACTGGATTATCTGCACGCAATTTTTATCGGCTGAAGTCAGTGGTTATTTAAAGCGTACGGGGCAGATTAAATCCAAGGTGATGTGCGTTGTTACTGATTTTGATGTGCACAGAATATGGATTAATGAGGGAGTGGATTTCTACACCGGTGCCTGCGATTATACGCGTGATAAATTGCTTGAGCTTGGAGTTCCAAAAGAGCGGGCGTTTGTGACAGGGATTCCAACCGATCCTAAATTTCAAAAACAATGGGATGTACCATCCATCCGACGGCAATTAGGTCTCGATGAACAGGCGATCACCACTTTGGTTGCAACCGGTTCTTTTGGTTTCGGCCCGATTGAAGAGCTTGTTGATATCCTTAAAAGCTATCAGTTGATCGTTGTCTGCGGACATAATAAGGCATTGTTCGATCGGTTGACCAAACGAGCGTTGCCGCATGTCAAGGTGTGCGGGCTTGTCAGTAACATGGATGAGTTAATGGCTGCCTCTGATATTATGGTGACCAAGCCGGGCGGCTTATCGATCGCGGAGGCGTTGGTCAAAGGTTTAGTCCTGGTTTTCTTTAGCGCGATTCCGGGGCAGGAGACGAATAATGTGAAGGTTTTGATGAAATATAATATTGGGCTAGGGCAATTATATCTTCGCGAGATCGCAGATGCCCTTCGTCGTCTATATTCATCGGCCCAAGAACTTTCAGATCAGCGCGCCCGTTCTAAAGGATTTGCAAAGCCATGGGCGGTGGATGATATTATAAGAATAATAAATATTAAGTAAGGAAACCTATCCCGCCCCCGGGGTAGGGTAGGTTAATACTATGAATAAAAAATACTTTACTCCACAGGAAGTAAACAAACGTTTGCCGCTGGTTAAGCAGATCGTCGGTGATATCCTTGTCAGGGCCGGCCAACTCAAATCAGTCATGGCGGGTGCCAATGCGTCTTCCCCAAAAGGGGCGCATGAGAAGATTCTTGCCCAGATGAACGGTTTGATTGATGAGCTGGAAAGCCTGGGTTGTTCTTATAAGGACTGGAATTTTGAAAAGGGCCTGGTTGATTTTCCTGCTATCATCGATGGGCAGGAAGTATTGCTGTGTTGGCATAGCGATGAGCCGGATGTAAGGTGGTATCATGGAGTTGAAGATGGTTTCGCGGGCCGGCGTGCTGTACCCGAACATTTATTGAACGATGCGGTTGAAAAGGCTCGTCAGGATACAAGTCAGACTGCATAATATTTTAGAAATCATCCCAAAAATAAATAATCGTCATTGCTTTTGCTCCAGCCGTGTTGACAGGCTTGGGAGTCCCAATGTTTTGTCAGGACGAAGTAATATCGTGCGCTTATAAGATTGCTTCATCAGTTGCCCTGCGGCTCTCTTTTGCAAAGACGTTTATCCGCCTTCGTCAGAACACCATGGCTTTTAGCTGTGATTGAATGCGGGCTAAAAGCCGTGGCACTCCGGCGGATTCCCTGGTCTGACTGGCCTGGACAGGCCGCCGCTAAAGTAGTAAGTGCGGATAACCCCCAGTGCCGTGATTCACACAGTGAATCAACTGGGGGTAATTTAGAAAGGGACCACGGGCTTGCCCGTGGGGCTCCATTAATTTTAATGCTTATGCAAACTCCTATTGCCCAGATAGTGGTTGGCCTTCCTGTAGAAGGCCCTTTTGATTATGTCATTCCTGAAGAATGGCAGGATCGTTTAAGGTTAGGGCATCGCGTGGCGGTTTCCTTCGCTCATGCCAAACGCCTTGGAATCGTCGTCGGGTTCAAGCCGCAGAGCGATATTAAATCCGTCAAGCCGATTACTCTTGTCTTGGAAGAATTTCCTCTGGTTGATCGTCCTCTTCTTGAACTTGCGCGCCTCGTGAGCGCACGTTACGGATGCTCTTGGGGTGAGGCGATTGAGTTTATGCTGCCTAAGGCGCTGCGTTTGCCGAAATCGGCTAGCATCCAGCCAATTGATCAATCCATTTTCCCGCGCAAAGCCGAACGGCTTTTGATTCGTTCACGGACTGTTTCTGCCCATTGGCCCCCAATCATCAAGCGATTGCAAAGCGTTTTTGAACGTGGCCAGGGCGCCATCATTTTGGTTGCTGATTCAGCGCAGATTCCTTACGTGATTGAACAGTTAAAAGATGTTCTGCCGGATGATGCCATCATCCACGACAAGAAAAGGACTCCCAAAAAAGAGCTCGCCGGGTGGACAGCGTTAAAGGAAGGTAAAGTTCGTGTCATCATCGGACTTCGCACGGCGGTGTTTGCGCCCGTATCGCCGTTGGGTTTGATTGTGATGTACGATGAAGATAATTCTTCATTCAAAGAAGAACAGAGCCCTTTTTATCAAACCCGTGAAATAGTTTTGATGCGCTCAAAGTTGGAATGTTGTGACGTGGTTTATGTTGGATTTTCTCCGTCGGTAGAAATGCTTTATGCTTTAAGCAAGGAAGATATTTTAGAGGTGAATCCTGAAGGGGAAAAAGGGGCGCGGCGGCAGTTGATCGACATGACAAATTTTGCCTCCAAAGGCCCGATGATGATTTCATTTCCTTTACGTAATAGTTTAGAGAAGGTTCTCGCTGGCCGTGGTAAGGCCATGGTGGTTATTAACCGTCGAGGTCACAGCACCTACACGCGCTGCCTTTTTTGCGGCCATGTCTTGCGGTGTAATCGGTGTTCGTCGAACCTTGTTTATTCGTCGGTTAAAAAAAGATACGGATGCCGTCAATGCGGGGTAGTCAAGGATGTCCCCAAGCTTTGTCCTCATTGCAAGAAAGATTACCTGCGTTCGCAAGGAACGGGGGTCGAACGCATTGCCCAGGAGGTCAAAAGGCTTTTTCCTTTAGCCCATGTTGAACGTTTTGACCGCGAGGTGAGCGTTTTTCCGAAGAGGTTTGATATTTTAGTCACGACACAGGCGGTGCTGAGAATGTTTGGACACCTGAAGGTAGACGGTATAGGTGTTTTGGATATCGACGCTGAATTTAACCGCACGGATTACCGGTCTTCGCAAAAGGCTTATTCAGTCATGACGCATCTGGCGCTCATGGCCAAGGGTTCGATTGAATTTCAGACTTTTCACGTGGATAATGAAGTGTTACGCCATTTTGTTGCCGGCAGGGATGAGGAATTTTACAAACAGGAACTCGCCTTGCGTAAAGAATTAAAACTGCCGCCGTACGCGCATTGGGTTTCGGTCATGATGCGCTCGGTAGAGGAAAAGATTGTATCCAACCAGGCAACGGCATTATATAATTTAATGGCACAGGCAAAGACCGGCCGCATCGAGGTTTTAAATGTTCAGCCGGACGCCATCCCCAAACTGCGCGACCAATTTCGCTACACCATTTTTGTGCGCGGTGAGGATTCAGCAGCCACGTTGCGTTTTGTTAAAGATTCCCTCGGGAAGTTGAAGAAAAAGAGCGGTGTTATCACAACGGTTCATGTGGATCCGTGAGTTTAAATTGTTAAGAAGGAAGATAGAAGAGGGAGGAGGGAAGAAAATGAAGAAAAATAGGGCAATTGCTACAAATATAAATAACAAATTTGGTTTTAGAGGGAGTCGTTTTTTTCCTTTTTTCTTTTCCTTCTTCCATCTTCCTTCCTCTCTCTTCCTTCTTTTAAAACGGAGTCAAACATGCGTATAATCTTTTTCGGCAGCGACGATTTTGCCGCTATTCATTTAAAAAAACTTTTAGAATCCTCGCACGAGATCGTCGCCTGCGTTACCCAGCCAGATCGGCCCAAAGGCCGGGGCATGAAGATCGTTGAATCTCCGATTAAAGAAATAGCCGTTGCTAGAAAAATACCGCTCTTGCAGCCGGAAACGTTAAAGAGCGCGGCCTTAATTCTTGAGCTTCAAGCCTTTGATGCGGATGTCTTTGTCGTTGTTGCCTACGGAAAGATCCTTCCTGAAAATGTTTTATCTATTCCTGGAATTTTCTGCGTCAATGTCCACGGCTCCTTACTGCCTAAATACCGAGGGGCGGCGCCGATTAATTGGGCGATCATTAACGGAGATGACCATACAGGCGTTACGGTTATGAAGATGAGTTCTATTTTGGATGCCGGAGAAATTATTCTTCAAGCAAAACTGGCTATTGCCCCTGATGATACGGTTGTCAGTCTGCGTCTGCGCATGGCACAGCTTGGCGCGGTCACGCTTCTTGAAGCTCTCGATAAGATCAATGCTAAATCGCACGTTTTAATGCGACAGGATTTGGCTAAAGTTTCTTATGCCTCGAAGTTAACCAAAGAATTGGGACATGTGGATTGGAAAGATTCCGCCGTCAGGATCTGGAATCTCGTGCGCGGCCTACAACCGTGGCCGGGCGTATCGTCGTCATATCATGGAAAGAAGTTTAAGATATTGTCTGCCCAAGTCATTGACTTCGAATCTCTTTTGGACTCTTCGGGAACCGTTATTGCGGTCAAGAAAGAAGGAATTGTGGTATCGACGGGAAATCAACTGTTGTTAATTACACGCGTTCAGCCGGAATCAGGCAAGCCCATGGATGCCCGCAGTTTTGCGGCAGGCCAGAAATTATCGACGGCAAGCCGGCTTGATTAAAAATTCCTGAATTAGTACTTAAGACGAAAAAGGTTTGTGTTATAATTCAGGCCTTGATTTGAGAAACGCTCAAGAGACGCTGTAACTTAAAGGTAAAACGAATGCCAGAATTAAGAAAAGATCCTGTCGTCGGACGTTGGGTGATTATTGCGACTGAACGTGCACACCGTCCCGGCAATTTTGTTGATACAACAGTACATACAACCGACCCTAAAGAATGCCCGTTTTGTCATGATGAGAAATCCCATGAAGTCTACGCGTTGCGTGATTCCAAGGATCAGGGCCAATGGAAAGTGCGTGTGGTTGAAAGCGGGACGCCGTTATTTAGCGGCAGCGGTTCTGTTCACCGACGGGGCCATGGACTTTATGACATGTGCGACAGTTTCGGCGCGCATGAAGTGGTTATTGAAACTCCCGAACACATTGCCAATATGGCGGATCTCTCTGTGGAACAGATTAAAAATGTATTCGAGACATATGCTCTGCGCATCAACCATCACAAAAAGAATCCGGATTTTCAATATGCCCTTGCGTATAAGAATTATGGCAAGGCCGCTGGCAGTCGTTTAATCGGGCATGCCCGTTCGCAGATCATGGCGACTCCCGTCAACCCTATCCGCGTTAAAGACAAAATTTCCGGTGCTAAGAAATATTATGAATATCATGAGCGCTGCCTTTTTTGCGACATCATCCGGCAGGAAAAAAACTCGGGTGAGCGTGTAGTCGTTGAGACGCAGCATTTCTTAGCGATAACGCCGTTTGCCTCACGTTTTCCGTTTGAAGTTTGGGTGTTGCCCAAGTTTCATTCCTGTGATTTCTCGCAGGGAGTGGTTGGCTATGAAAACGATTTGGCAAAAATGATGAAAGAGCTTCTGTTGAGGATAAAGATCGGAATGGATGATCCTTCCTACAATTATGTTATTCAAAGCGCGCCGTTTCGTATAGAAAATTCCGGCGGGCTTAAGTACCGCACTATTGAACAGGATTACCATTGGCATATAGAAATATTGCCGCGTATATCCAGGGTGGCCGGATTTGAAAAGGGAACAGGTTTTTATATCTGCCCGATTCCGCCGGAGAATACCGCGCGGTTTTTGCGTGAGGTAAAAATTTAGTGGTCCCCAGCCCCCGGCGTTTCAGTCATCACTGACTTAGGGCACTGGGAATCTGGTGACTCTTTTTAAAAGGTAGCGTATTATGCCAGAACTTAGACGAGAACCTATTGTCGGCCGTTGGATCGTGATTAAATCCGATCCTGCGTTGTTGCCGGAAGATTTTGAAAAAGAAGATCACACGCCGCGCAAACAATCGACTTGTCCTTTTTGCGCCGGCAAAGAATATTTAACGCCGCCTGAAATTGAGGCCGTCCGTCCGAAGGAAGCGGATACCAAGCCCAACACGTCTGGTTGGAAGGTCCGCACCGTTCCAAATAAATTTCCGGCACTTAAAGCGGACGGTGTTTTTGAGAAGCTGGGAGTCGGTATGTATGATACGACGACAGGTATCGGCGACCACGAAGTTGTTATAGAAACGCCGAATCATGATTTGCAGCTTGCGGATTTATCGATCGAAGATGTGACGGCCGTCGTTGAAACATATATAAGCCGCGCCAAGAAATTATCCAAAGACAAACGTTTTAAGTATATTTGCATCTTTAAGAATTTTGGCGAAACTGCCGGGACTTCTTTGGAACATGCCCACAGCCAGATCATAGCGCTTCCCATGGTGCCAAAATTCGTCGGGGAAGAGCTTGAGGGGTCCAGAAATTATTACCGTTACCGGGGCCGGTGCATTTTCTGCGATGTCATCCATCAGGAACACCAGGACAAAGAGCGTATCGTCGTTGAAAATGCTGACTTTTTGGCTTTCTGTCCGTTTGCCCCGCGTTTCGCGTTTGAAACGTGGATCATTCCAAAACGCCATGCCGCAGATTTTACTACTATGAGTGTCGGGGAGAAAAAGGAGCTGGCTAGAATCCTTAAAGATATCTTGGGTCGGATCAAGACCGTGTTGTCTAACCCGTCGTATAATTTCTTTTTACACATCGCTCCAAATGATTACGATGCCCCGGAAAGTTATCACTGGCATATTGAAATCATCCCGAAGCTCACCCGTTCGGTAGGTTTTGAATGGGGAACGGGGTTGTACATCGTTCCGACTCCCCCGCAGGTCGCTGCCCGCTGTCTTCGACAGGAATAAATCAGTATTGACAAATCCGTCAAAAGATAGTAAAAATTGAGCCTTGATTGCTGTGATTTCTGGATTTTTTAATTCAAACATTGGGTTTAATTTCGTGTCATCCGTCTTTTGGATGTTCTTTATTCGTGTCATCACTTCATGGAAGGAGTTACAAAATGGCTGCAAAAGTAGGTATTAATGGTTTCGGACGCATCGGTCGCCTGGTGTTTCGTGCGGCGATCGCCAATAACAAAATCGAGGTCGTCGGGATCAATGACTTAATCGACGCCGAATACATGGCATACATGCTTAAGTATGATTCCACCCATGGTAATTTTAAAGGAACGGTTGAGGCCAAGGACGGCCATCTGGTGGTCAACGGCAAAAAGATCCGTGTCACCGCTGAAAAAGATCCGGCGAATCTCAAATGGAATGAAATCGGCGCTGATTACGTGGTTGAATCAACCGGTTTATTTACAACCATCGAAAAGGCCCAGGGCCATTTAAAGGCAGGTGCCAAAAAAGTCATCATCTCCGCTCCGTCGGCAGATGCCCCCATGTTCGTCATGGGCGTCAACAACAAGAAATACACCAACGACATGAACATCATCTCCAACGCATCCTGCACCACCAATTGTCTGGCGCCGGTTGCCAAGGTTTTGAATGACAAATTCGGCATTGTGGAAGCTTTAATGACCACGTGCCACGCAGTGACGGCTACTCAGAAAACTGTTGATGGTCCTTCTATGAAGGACTGGCGCGGCGGCCGCGGTGCCGGACAGAATATTATTCCGTCGGCTACTGGCGCTGCCAAGGCTGTCGGCAAGGTTATCCCGGAACTAAACGGTAAATTAACCGGCATGGCGTTTCGCGTTCCGGTTCCGGACGTTTCCGTCGTGGATCTGACCGCCCGTTTGGCCAAACCGGCTAAGTGGGATGAAATCAAGAAAGCCATGAAGGAAGCCTCTGAAGGAGAGCTTAAAGGTATTCTTGGTTATACAGAAGATCAGGTTGTCTCCAGCGATTTTATCGGTGATGCCCGCACATCGATCTTTGATGCGGACGCCGGTATCGCGCTTAACGATACGTTCGTGAAAGTTATTGCCTGGTATGACAACGAATGGGGTTATTCCAATAAGACGGTTGATCTTATTGCGTATGTTGATTCTGTAAAATAATTAAAGTTTGTTGATTGGCGTTGGGCGTATGGTGGAAAAGATTTTGCCGTATGCCCGACGCCAAACACTTTACACCCCGTGATTTTTAATATGCATTCCAACGCGTATCGAATCAAATCCACCATAAAATAACTCAGGAATACAACTAACGTGTGCTAATGCGCCCTTTTTGTTATCAGGTTGATAAGTATTTTTGCATATGCCCTTGCTAAATCCTTGTTGAATGATGTGTGTCTAGCTATAATACCTCCCATGACGCGTTCCCGCGCGTGATCGAATTGAATGTTTATAACCAGGCAACTTGAGAGTTGTTTTAAAATATTGGTTTCTAAGAGAATCGTCGGATATTATCTAATCAATACTAATTATTAAAGGAATCCTATGAAGAAAAAGACAGCAAACAATAAAGATATCGCCTCTTTAATGGTCCAGATCCAGGAGCAATTGGCGGTGTTGGACCGCAAGCTTGATGCGTTTATGACCAAATCATTGAGCGAACTTGCTCAGGCATTGGCGGCCTCCAAACCCGCGCAGGTGGTGCATGTTTCGACACCGTCCGGTGCAATCCCGCGGTCGAATGACCATCGTCCTGCACGGCAGATGTACGCGGTTGTCTGTTTTGAATGCGGCAAGGATACAGAAATCCCTTTTAAACCAAGCGGCGATCGTCCGGTTTACTGCAAGGAATGTTTTGCGAAACGTAAGTCTGGCAATTTTGCCAAAGGCAGCGGTCAGAAACCGCAAACGGGCTTGATTATTCCTGTCAGTACTTCTGCGCCAACGGTTGTGACGCCATCGGCGTCGAAGAAGAAATCGGCTTCGAAAAAGACCGTCGTCAAGAAAAAAGTCGCCGTCAAAAAGAGTGCCAAGAGAAAATAATGCTGCACCAAAGTCACACCAGCGGATTGATACCTTTTGGAAAAGTATGGCAAGAGTTCGCGGTGACGCTTTTGGTGTCAAAGAAGAAAACAAAGAATGAAAACACGTAAAGATCTATGTCCGTGGATCATCGAGGCGTTAAAGCCGTTGGGCGGGTCGGCGAAGATCGATCAAATTAAACAATACATCTGGGATCATCACGCCGATGAGATCAGGGACAGCGGCAATTTTCATTTTACCTGGAATGAGGATGTTCTTTGGGCCGCCACACAGCTGCGTGAACAAGGTATTTTGAAGAAAGCTAAGGAAACGCCTAAGAGCGTTTGGGCGTTGGTTAAATTGAAAAGTAATTAGGCGTCGAATTCACACCATCGGTACGGTTTCTCTTGAAACCGTCCTCGACAGAATTCGATGTTGACCCCGCTTCGCGGGTCAAAAAGCGTTTGGGCGTTGGTGTAAATGAGCGGATGGCTGACATTGCTTGGGACTGCGGCAAAATAGGTGTAAGATAAAATGAGCAATTATGAAATTCAACCGCTGGATGGCATTTTAAAAACACGCGGGCTTAATAATGAAGATTTGGTCAAGGCATCCACCGAGCAGTTAACGTTTAAACAAATACAGAAGGCCCGCAAAGGTCATGCGGTCACAATTAATATTCAGAATAAGATCCGCGCTGCTTTAAACGCTTGTGGGGAAGTTCAGTATCAAATTAGGGAATTGTTTAATTAACATGGATTGTTGTTTGTACAGAAAGAGGTCATATGCGTAATCCGTTACAGGTTAGTTTTCATGACTTACAGCACAGTGCAGAAATTGAAACGTTCATCGAAGAGAAATTTGAAAAGGTTAAGGCTGAAAGCCCTGATGTTACCAAGTGCCACGTGGTTTTAGAAAAGTTAAGCAAGCACCATCAGAAGGGGAACATGGCCTGTGTCCGATTGGATCTTAAGATATCCCATTTTGATGATATCGTGGTGACGGAAAATTGTCTTGCCGATAAGACTATGCTTAAAAGCGCTGTTATTAAAGTTTTCAAACAGGGCGTGGATTTAGCTCGTCAATACAAGAAGCACCGTCTAGAAAAGAAACGTATGCCGTTAGGCGAACTGCCTTCCGCTTTGTCAGTTGAAGCAGTCGATGAAAGCTAAAGAAGATTTTAAAGTCAAAAAGTCAGCTGCTGACTTTTTTAAAAAAGTGACCAGCTGACTTTTCTCAAAAAGGTAGCAGTTGAGATTCAATAGAGATTCAATATGCCTCAAGTTCGCAAGAAAACGTCTGAAGCCGGAAAGCCTTCGTATCGCAATTTTAGGCTGATTTTGGAATATGACGGCACGCATTTCTGCGGATGGCAGTTTCAGCCGGAATTTCGCACGGTGCAGGGGCATCTCGAGGAGAAGCTCGCGAGGATATTCAAAAAGAAAGTCAATTGCCACGCCTCCGGCCGCACCGACAGCGGGGTGCACGCGCTCGCGCAGGTGGTTCATTTTAAAGTTCATACCGCGATCAAAACTTCTATCATCCACAAGGCGCTCAATGATTTTATCGACGGTGATTGCGCTGTCTTAAAGGTGGAGGAAGTTTCCCTAGATTTTCACTCGCAGTATCAAGCCAAAAATAAAACATATTGTTACACTATTCTTAATCGTGTTTCTCCGTCGGCATTGTGGCGGGACAGGGCGTATTTTTACCCGCAGAAGCTTGATGTGTCGCTGATGCGCAAGGCGGCGCGTGAACTTAAAGGAAAGCGCGATTTTAAAGCGTTTCAGGGCGCTTCAGGAAAAACCAAAGAAACCTCAACGGTCAAAACGATTCAGGCGCTCACTGTTAAAGAGGAAGGTGATTTTATTCATATTACGGTCACCGCCGACGGATTTTTGCATAAGATGGTGCGCAATATCGTTGGTGTTCTTATGGGTGTTGGCCGCGGAACGCTCCCGCCGGACGGTATTACGAGATTATTAAAAGGCAGGGATCGCAAATTATTGCCCAAGACTGTGCCCGGTCACGGATTATGTTTGTTGCGCGTGCAGTATTAATTGTAACCATTCCCTGACCCGGGGGTGAGGGAGTCCTCGTTGGAATATCTATCACAATTAGTTAGGACGCGCATGCCGTTTGGTAAGTACAAAAATGTATTGCTTGTTGATCTGCCGGAAACATATATCATGTGGTTTGCCCGCAAAGGGTTTCCAAAAGGAAAACTTGGCGGCATGCTGCAGAGCCTGTATGAAATAAAACTCAACGGTTTAGAATCTCTTCTGGAACCCATAAGAAAAAATGTCAATCGTGAAGGGTGAAGTGTGAAAAGTATAAGGCATATGATTCACGTTTCACGCGAACGCTTTTAGATCGGGGAAAATGTTTATAAACGCGATCAACGATAACAAATTAAATATTCTTAAATCAGTGTTTGGGTATTCGTCATTTCGTCCTTTGCAGGATACGTGTATTCAGGCAGTCCTCGATAAACAGGACACGGTGCTTATTATGCCGACGGGTGGAGGAAAGTCCATCTGTTATCAGATTCCGGCTTTGATGTTTCCGGGGCTTACCATTGTGATTTCCCCTTTGATTGCGCTGATGAAAGACCAGGTGAGCCAGCTAAAGAATTTGGGCGTTGAAGCGGAAGTGTTAAACAGTTCGATTTCCTGGGATGAGTATGCCCAGAATATGGATCGTATCCGTTCGGGGCAGACCAAGATGCTTTTTTGCGCGCCGGAAACGTTGTTAAAACCGGAAATCTTGGAAATGCTTTCATCCTGTCAGGTCGATTGCGTGACGATTGATGAGGCGCATTGCATTTCTGAATGGGGGCATGATTTTCGTCCAGAATACCGTCAGATTAAAGACATCCGCGATCATTTTCCTGACGCTGTTTATTTGGCGGTGACCGCAACGGCAACCCAGCGCGTGCGGCAGGATATCATAATGAATCTGGCGCTTCGTTCTCCCAGGGAGCTGGTGGCCAGTTTCAACCGCGATAATTTATTTTATGAAGTGGCGCCCAAGAATAACGCAACCCGTCAGGTGCTTGGTTTTCTTAAATCTTATAAAGATCAAAGCGGCATTATTTATTGTTTTTCCCGCAAGCAGGTTGATGATTTGACTTATGAGTTAAATGCGGCGGGGCACAAGGCTTTGGCTTATCATGCAGGACTGCCCGATAACACTCGTCACCAGAACCAGGAACTTTTTATCCGGGACGACGTGCCGATCATGGTTGCTACCATCGCCTTCGGAATGGGAATCAATAAACCTAACGTCCGTTTTGTTATTCATTTTGATCTTCCTAAAAATATCGAATCCTATTATCAGGAAACAGGACGGGCGGGGCGTGACGGATTGCCGTCCTATTGCCTGCTTTTGTTTTCTGCGGCAGACAGCGGTAAGATCCGTTATTTTATCGACCAGAAAACCGATGATGCCCAGCGGCGTGTTGCCCAGAATCATTTGAACGCCATCGTCAGTTTTGCCGAAAGCCGACGGTGCCGACGGATTGCGCTCATTACGTACTTCGGCGAAGATTACTCCGTGGAGAATTGTGGCCTGTGTGACAATTGTACCAAACCACAGGAATCTAGTGTCAGCCTTACGCTCGAGGCCATTAAATTTTTAAAATGCGTGAGTGAAACCGGTGAACGGTTCGGCGCGCTTCATGTCATTAATGTTTTGCGCGGCAGCCAGTCGGAGAAAATTTTAAATTATAATCATCAGGAATGTTCCACCTTCGGGGCTGGGCGCAGCTGGACGGTGAAGCAGTGGCAGTCTTTGGCGCAACAGCTGGTATCTCAAAATGTGCTGGTAAAAGATAACGAATATAGTGTCCTTTCGCTGGCGCCGGGAGCTTATTTGATTTTGGCCGGTAAAAACGGATTTCAGGGATTTCAACCGACGGCGGACGCGGTTGAAATAAAATTACCAAGCCGCAAGTCAACCGAAGGTTACGATCAGGATCTTTTTGATAGACTGCGCGCTAAACGCAAGGAATTAGCTGACCGCGAAGGTGTGCCACCGTATATTATTTTTTCGGACAAGTCTTTGATCGACATGTGTCAGCGTCGGCCTAGAACATCAGCTGAGTTTGCGCAGGTTTTTGGTGTGGGCCAACTGAAGCTGGCGAAGTACGCCGATATTTTTATCCGGCTGATTTATTCGAATAAATAAAGAATTTTTTAAATGAGCCTGCAGGCTCTAGCGCCGCGTTTTTGCCGCAATGTCCGACGTGATGCGGTGGTCTTAAGGCGTTCGTCCTTGTATTGTGGCAGGATACCTGTAGAATACGGTAGATTTAATAACGTATAGCATGTCAATGGAGGTTCACAATGAGTATGGAAGAACAATTAATTAAGATAATTTCAGTAGATAAAGAACATATCAGAGAAAGCGCGGTCATCAAGGGAGGATGGATCATTCCTTTTAAGCTTTCGGCCAAGCCTAATGAATCCTGGGAAAGACATTTTTACGAGGTCCACCGCAAGAGCGTTAACCCCAAGAAAAAAGATGTGAAGCTCATCGAGGGTTACGTGGAAGTGCAGTTTTCTGAAGGTGATAATCAACAGCAGGCTCTCGACATGCTTAACGAAGACGTCACCAACACGAATACGATTTATCGTGATGTTTATTTAAAGAAGATCCAGATTCAGGATGATATGAAGGCTCAGCAGTTAAAACAACAAGGGGTGTTGCAAAAACTTAAAAATGATTCTGAAGGTTTGAAGTTTTAACGAAGAGCTCATGAGCACAAGAACACAGGTACACAAGAGGATCACAATTGGTTTTGCCTGTGTACCTGTTCTTATTGCATGATGGCGTTCTGTTTATATGAGACTGAGCGCTTTTTATTTTAAAAGGTATGCCCATGGACATTTCTAAAAAATTTCTAAAGACGCTTCGCCCTGTCGAAAGTGTTTTCTATCTGGCCTCTTTAGTTTTGGCCGTCCGTCTTCTGGTGCGCTGCGCGCAGAATTTTCAATCCCTAGACACTATTGCTTTTGCCGACGGAAAGCTTTGGCAATCGTTGGTCATCGTGATAACCGTCCATATTATCTTCATCGCTGCGGCATGGATCTACAGCCGTCTGTGGCCCGCGATTACTGTCTTAAGTTTCTACGCGGCTATTTTGTTGTCCTTCCCGTTTTTATGGATTCTAAACGTATTTATCTTGAAGATTCCTGACGGTATATTTCTCTGGAGTGTGGCTACGTTATGGATTCTTCCCGCTGTCATTCAAACGGAGCGATTTAAAGAATGGCTTGGCATGAGTGTCTCCTGGCGATCATGGCTGACATGGCCGAATGCTTTGATCACGCTTTGGTTTATTCATGCGGTGACGCTGTTTTTAAGATTTAATTTTATCGCTGACCGCCGGCCGTTTGGTGATGAATCAACGCTATGGTACACAGCGGCAGCGCGGATGATAACCCATGGGTTTTTATCCGCCCACGCCATCCAGTACGACGGCCGCGGGATGCAGCCTTTCGGGGTCCCGTTTATTGCGGCGTTGCCTGCCAAGTTGTTCGGCTCGATGGAAACGGCAACCATTTATTTCATGCCTGTCGCGATCATTTTCTTTCTTCTGCTATTTTTGAATTCGATTAAACATGAACGTTATATGCTTTTTTTCTTTCTTGTGGCTGTCTTTACAACTTTTCATAACCGCTCGTGGATGTCGGAGCTCTGTTACAAGCTGGTTTATGGTGAGGGCTTAAGCATGATCTTTTTTTTGGCGGTGAGTGTGCAATTATTCCAACTGGAGAAAGACAGACATTTGGGTAAGGCACAGTTTTTATTCTTGAGTTTTCTGATCGGGTTATTGGCCTTAGTCAAATGGCCTTTAGCGGTTTTGGTTCCTGTGTTCTACGCTATGATGGCGTTTCTCTACTTGAAAATCGACCCAAGAAATTTAGAAAAGTGGACTGTTGCGGCTATCGGTTTTGCGATTGCCTTTGTGCCGCAGGTCCTTTGGAATCTCTTTAATCAATCACATGATTTTCTAACGCCCGGGCTTTCAATCACGACAGGTGAGCTTTTAAACCGTCTGTCCGCGCCCAATATTCCCGCCCTAAAACTTATCGTCGGTGATATTTATACCCAATACGACAGCTTTTTTTATTATGCTGTCCTTTCTTTTATTTTTGTGTTCTTCACATTCCGCTCTTGGGAATATTTGCGGCTTATGTCGATTATGATTTTAGGTATTTTAGTCACATTTTTTTATGCCTATATTTTTATCTATTCGACAGTTGAAGGAGATTGGGGAAGCGCGCTGCGCTATTACATGCCGGCGGTGCTTGCGTTGTATTTCTTTGGATCGATCGGCTTAAGTCAGTGTGTTAAGAACATCGAAGGAAAATCGTGGTCGCCTTGGGTAATATCCGGACTGTGTTTGGGCATTCTGGTTCTGGTGATGGTCAAGATGTTTTAAAAAAGTGCCAGGGTTCCAGTGGTCTGTGGGCAGAAATTGAAATTTATCGGATGTTTTTTAGAATTACGTCTACAGGATGGATTTTATTGAGCGTATAGAAATGAATTCCAGGCGCGCCGAGCGTCAAAAGTTGTTTGCATTGCTCGACGCAGAATTTGATGCCGGCTTCCAGCATTTTTTCGGGTTCGGAGGCGATGGGTTTAAAAATATCGTGCACCCTTTGCGGGATGGACGCGCCGCAGGTGGCGCAAAAACGCACGAGGCCGTTGTAGTCGGTGATGGGAAGAATGCCGGGGATGACGCGACAGGTAACGCCAAGCTTTCGAAGTCGCGCGACATAATCAAAATAATCTTTATTGTCAAAAAAAAGCTGGGTGATGACAAAATCAGCGCCGGCATCGGTTTTCTTTTTGAGAAATACGGCGTCTTGGTCGCGGTCAGGGCTAAGAATATGTCCTTCCGGAAATCCTGCAACGCCTATGCCAAAATAATCTCCAAAGTTTTTGCGCATGAATTCGACAAGTTCACTCGAGTATTGAAAATTCTGCGGGCCTGGTTTCCAGTCGGGATGATCGCGAGGCGGGTCGCCGCGTAAGGCCAGCACATTGTTGACGCCCAAGCGTTTGATATCTTCGAGGATTTTTTTGATCTCCTCTTCGGTGTGCATGACACAGGTCAGGTGGGCGACACCGATCGTGTGATGTTTCTTCTGGATCGCATCAACGATTTCCATCGTCTTGCCGCGGCTGCTGCCGCCGGCGCCGTAGGTGCAGGAAATGAAATCTGGTTTTAGATTGCACAACTGGGAAATGGTGTGCCATAATTTCTCATAACCTTCGGGCGTCTTCGGCGGAAAAAGTTCAAACGAAAACGTCCGTGGTTTGTTGAGGAATATGTTGGTCAATTTTTGCATACGGGCAGCATTATAGCAATTTTTTCGCAAATGGAAATGAAGAAATAAGTAGAAATGGGGAAATCAATAGGCGTCATTGCGGGTCCCGTCAAGCGGGGCGAAGCAATCTTATACGCGTAGAAGATTGCTTCGTCCCCTACGGGGACTCGCAATGACGATGTTTTCAATTTCTTTAACTCTTAACTCCAACCCGCGTTGAATACGCAATAACTCTTTTTATGAATATCTGTCTCATCACCGGTTCCTGCGGTTTAGTCGGCTCTGAATCCGCCTTTTATTTCGCTCAAAAAGGCATGAAGATCGTCGGCATCGACAATGATATGCGGGCGGAATATTTTGGCAAATCTGCGTCGACCAAGAAAATGCGCAAGATTCTTTTGGATCGTATTGACGACTATGAACATCACGCCATCGACATCCGCCAGTCATCGCGGCTGGAGAAAATATTTCAGAAATATTCCCGGAATATCAAGCTTATCATTCACTCTGCAGCTCAGCCGTCCCATGATTGGGCAACTCATCAGCCGTTGGTTGATTTTAACGTGAACGCAACCGCAACATTGCAATTGCTTGAGCTTGCCCGCATCCATTGCCCGCAGGCGGTTTTTATTTTCAGCAGCAGCAATAAGGTCTATGGCGATACGCCCAATTCTCTTCCTTTGCAAGAGTTGCCGACGCGTTGGGAGATCGCTCGAGCGCATCCGTTTTATGACGGTATTGATGAGAGCATGTCGATTGATTCCTCCAAACATTCCATTTTCGGAGTTTCCAAGCTGGCCGCTGATATTATGGTGCAGGAATATGGTAGGTATTTTGGCATGCGCACGGGTGTTTTTCGTGCCAGCTGTCTGACCGGGCCTAACCATGCCGGGACTGAGCTTCATGGTTTTCTTTCTTATTTAGTCAAATGTGCTGCAGACAGTCAGGAATATACGATCTTTGGTTATAAGGGAAAGCAGGTTCGGGATAATATTCATAGTTATGATTTGGTGACAGCTTTCGATAGTTTTTATCAGAGCCCCCGGACCGGTGAGGCTTATAATATCGGCGGCGGCCGGAAAAACAGTTGTTCTATTCTTGAGGCGATCCACCTGTGCGAAGAGATAACCGGAAGGAGCTTGTCTTACCGTTATGGTGAGGTCCGTAGTGCTGATCACATTTGGTATATCTCCAGCCTTAAAAAATTTCAGTCGCACTATCCGCAATGGCGTCAAACATATAGCCTCAAGCGCATCCTTCAGGAGATGTTCCGCTTAAAAAATAATTCCTAATGGAAGAAATGTTCATGGTTTGAACATTTGGGTTAGCGTTATGACAGGCTTAAATCCCCTTGACTTTACAGGGGATTGGCTTAAAATGTTCATTAAATGAACATTTAATTAACCTCTCTCACCCCCGGGGTGCGTAACCGCACTCCGGGGGTGTAACACGGTATTCAATGACCCCTGAACCACTTAATGAGCGTGAATTTGAGCTCATCAATATTATTGGAAAGCGCCTAAGTTCCAACCAGCGCGACCTTTCCCAGCAATTGAATCTTTCTCTAGGCCAGACCAACATGCTTATCCGGCGTCTCGCTTCCAAGGGCTTTATCCGCATCAGCCAGCTTAACAAACGTAAAGTTCAGTATCTTCTCACCCCCAAAGGCATCAGCGAAAAGATGCGTAAATCCGTTAAATATACCCTCAATACTATTAACGCCATCGGCCTGATTAAAAACCGCGTGGCTGAAATCTTTAAAAAATTGTATCAGGACGGCCATCGCCAATTTTTTCTCTACGGCGAGCACGACCTGCGCGTGTTGGTTGAAATCGTTTTTCAGGAATTAAAATTACAAGACGCTTCTTTAACAGAGGCCAAAGACATTACGACCGAAGAAATTAACGGGGTTTTGTTGATTGGCAAAGAAAAGGTTTTGCTAGACGGGCTTAAGATTAAAAACCATGTGGATTTGATCGTGGAAATGTCGAAATAAGGAATAGGAAAACGTATGCTTGATAATAAAACAATTTTGGTCACAGGCGGTACAGGGTCCTTCGGGCAGAAATTCATCGATACCATCTTGAAAAAATACAAACTCAAGAAAGTGATCGTCTTTAGCCGGGATGAGTTTAAACAGTTTGAGATGGCCAAGATTTATCCGACGGAGAAATATCCGATCCGGTATTTTTTGGGCGATGTGCGCGACCGTGAACGCTTGGTGCGCGCCTTTCACGGAGTGGATTATGTTGTGCATTCAGCCGCTTTAAAGCAGGTGGTGGCGCTTGAATATAATCCGATGGAAGCGGTTAAGACCAATATCATGGGCGCGGATAACATCATTAATGCCGCGATCGAATGCGGGGTCAAGAAAGTCATTGCTTTATCGACGGATAAGGCGGTTAATCCGGTGAATCTTTACGGGGCGACCAAGCTTGCGGCTGAAAAAACATTTGTGGCCGCCAACGCATACGCCGGCGGCAAAGTAATTTTCGGTGTCGTGCGCTATGGCAATGTTATGGGTTCGCGCGGAAGTGTTATTCCTTATTTTCTGGATCTCAAGGCTCAAGGGATCAAGGAGTTTCCCATCACTGACAAACGCATGACACGATTCTGGATGCTTTTGGAAGAAAGCGTGGCGCTTGTCTTAAAAGCGTTGGAACATTCCGTTGGGGGAGAGGTTTTTATTCCTAAGATTCCGTCGATGAACATCATTGATCTGGCGAAAGCCATCGAGCCTAAATGCACATTTAAGTTTTTTGGTATTCGTCCCGGCGAGAAGGTACACGAATCGCTTTTTTCCGAGGATGAATCACGCAATACCGTACTGTTCAAGGACATGTATGTTATCCTGCCGAGTTTCGGTCTGGAAGATAATGTGTACGCTAAATATCACAAGATACCGAAGGTCAAAGAGGGTTATGTGTTTCGCAGTGACACCAATGATCAGTGGCTGACTATCAAAGACCTGCAAGATCGGATGAAAAAGATATGAACTTAATTCCGTACGGACGTCAATGGGTGGATGATGAAGACCGTAAAGCCGTCGAGGCGGTGCTGAATTCCGACTGGCTGACTCAGGGGCCAGTTTTGAAACAGTTCGAGGACGCGCTCTGCAGTTATACCGGCGCCAAATACGCGGTGGCGGTTGCCAACGGTACGATAGCCCTTCATCTGGCGCTGCTTGCCCTCGGTGTTGGTAAGGAAGATAAGGTCATAACTTCCCCGATTACCTTTGCCGCCAGCGCCAGCTGTGCGATTTACGTCGGGGCCAGGCCGGATTTTGTGGATATTGATGATCAGACCTATCATATGGATTTAAACCGTCTGGCTGATTATTTAAAGAGCCCGTCGCAGCGCAAAAATGTGAAGATTGTGATCCCGGTGCATTTTATGGGCACGGTTGTGGATATGAAGGCGCTTGCGAACATCTGCGCGCCGTACGGCATTAAGATCGTCGAGGATGCTGCCCATGCTTTGGGCTCTTCTTATATCGACGGGAAAAAGCATTATAAAATCGGTTCCTGCCAGCATTCTGATGCAACTATTTTCAGCTTTCACCCCATTAAACATATTACAACCGGAGAAGGCGGGGCAGTCATGACCAATGACATTAAAGTTTATGAGTCCCTGCTTAAATTCCGGCACCACGGGATCGTCAGGAATTCTAAAAATGTTTCGGCCTATATGAAACAATTTAGCGATGAGCCGTGGTTTTATGATATCCCGCAGGCGGGTTATAATTTTCGTTTAAACGACATCCAATGCGCGTTAGGGGTTTCGCAAATTAAGAAGATCGATGCCTTTGTCTTGCGACGCCGAGAAATGGTTGCAAAATATAATAAGGCGTTTAGCGGTGTTAAGGATATCCGCTTGCCGTCTGAGCGCCCGGGTACAACGGCTGCGTATCATCTTTATGTCATCCGCGTGCCGGCCAAGAAGCGTAACGAGCTTTATGTATTTTTAAGAGAACAGGGCATCGGTACACAGATTAATTATATTCCATTGCATCTGTTCTCGATGTATGAACAATTCGGTTTTTGTCCAGGTGACTTTCCGGTCGCGGAGAAATATTTCGAGGAATGTTTGAGCCTTCCGTTGTATCCGTTACTTTCCGACGAAGGACATCAAAGGATCATCGATTGCGTCCGTCAATTTTTTAACGCATGAACCCGCATACGAATAGAATTTGTTTAGGTACGGCTCAGTTTGGGCTTGATTACGGCATCGCCAACACTAAAGGCCGGATGACCGACGAGAATATTAGGTCTGTTCTTCGGTATGCCGCTGCCCATGGTGTCAAAGTGCTCGACACGGCGTCAGCTTACGGCACAAGCGAAGAGACGATCGGCCGGTCGCTTAAATATCTTAATCGTTCTTTGGATATTGTTTCGAAATTACCGTCTTATGCCGACGGAGAATCTAATCCCAGGGAAACCGTCATGCGTTCTTTGAAACAATTGGACACAAAAAAGATTTATGGATACCTGCTGCATTCGTTTGAAGATTTTCATAAAGCTGAGATTTGGCGGGAGATGACGGCGCTTAAATCTGAAGGCATAGTCGGTAAAATTGGATTTTCGTTATACCACCCCGAGGAGGCAGAGGCGTTATTGGTTTCAGACACTGTGTTTGATCTTGTCCAGGTTCCTTACAGTGTTTTTGACCGGCGTTTTGCTAAATATCTTCCGCTTTTTAAGGAGCGTGGAGTTGAGGTTTATGTCCGTTCGGTCTTTCTGCAGGGCTTGGCGTTTTTGGATCCTGGAAAGCTTCCGGCGGCAGTTGCCGGAGCACGAGCACAGCTGGGCGCATTACGTAAAATATCCGTCAAGGAAGGGATATCCCTAAGCGCGTTATGTTTAAACTTTGCGTTGATGAATGCCAGTATCGACCGTGTGATCATCGGCGTCGACAGCCCGGATCATTTGAAAATCAATTTAAGTGACTTGCGTTTTTTTGCACGCACGAAGTCTGTTGGAGATAATTTTAACGCCGTTATCATTGATGATGAAAATATCCTTTTACCTTACCGGTGGAAACGATGAAAAATATTTTTGCTTTGATACAGGCCCGCACGGGCGCCAGGCGTCTTGCCAATAAAGTACTTTTGGATCTTTGTGGTAAAACCGTGCTTGAACATGTGATTGATCGTGTGAGCCGGGCCAGGACGATCGATGAAGCCGTTGTGGTCACAACCGTGCGTAAAGAAGATTTAAAGATCGTCGAGCTTGTTAGCCGAAAGGGAACTCGGACTTTATGTGGATCTGAAGATGATGTGCTGGACCGTTATTACCAGGCGGCGCGCCTCTTGAATGCCCAGCATATTGTCCGTATCACCGCAGATTGTCCGGTCATCGACGCTGATGTGATTGATCAGGTTGTTAATTATTATTTTAAATCTAAGGCTGATTATTGTTCCAATACAATCACTCAAACATTTCCCGATGGGCTGGATGTCGAGGTTTTTTCATTTGACGCTTTGGCCAAGGCCTGGAAAAACGCGCGGTTATCTTCTGAACGCGAACATGTGACACCGTACATTCGAAACAATGCGCGATTATTTAAAGTGGTTTCGATTGAACATCCGGTCAATTTGGGCGTTCATCGCTGGACGCTGGATGAGAAAAAAGATTATGAGTTTCTTAGCGAATTGTTTAACGGGCTTTATCGTAAGAATGCGTATTTTGGGATGAGCGATATCCTAAAATTTCTCGAGAAGAACCCCGGGCTGAAGAGCATCAATACTCAAATCACCCGTAACGAAGGTTATGCCCGATCGCTCAGGAATGATAAGGTTGCGTATGCTGGATAAAAATCAAACATTATACGCCAAGGCCAAGACATTGATCCCCGGCGGGACGCAGTTGTTGAGTAAAAGACCTGAGATGCACCTTCCCGGTTTGTGGCCGACCTATTATCAGAAGGCCAAGGGTTGCCGCGTGTGGGATTTAAACGGCCGTGAATTAATTGATACCAGTTACATGGGCATCGGCGCCTGCATTTTGGGTTATGCAGACCCCGACGTGGATCGGGCAGTCAAGAATGCCGTTGACCAAGGAACAATGACGACCCTTAATTGCCCTCAAGAAGTTGAGCTGGCTGAATTATTATGCCGCTTGCATCCGTGGGCCAAGATGGCGCGTTTTGCGCGTACCGGCGGGGAAGCAATGTCGGTGGCGGTTCGCATCGCGCGGGCGCATACTCAAAAAAGTATGATCCTTTTTTGCGGCTATCACGGCTGGCATGACTGGTATCTGGCGGCCAATGTCGCCAGCACTAAGAAACTCGACGGACATTTATTGCCTGGCCTTTTGCCTGCGGGCGTTTCTCGCAAACTTAAAGAGAGCGCAGTTCCTTTTGTTTATAACGATACCGAAGGCTTTCTGAAACTCATTTCGAAGTATGGGCCGCAGCTTGCTGCAGTTGTGATGGAGCCGATCCGTAATTTTGAACCTAAGAAAGGTTTCTTAGAAACAATCCGGGCTGAAACTAAAAAGCGCGGCATTGTGCTTGTTTTCGACGAGGTTTCTTCCGGATGGCGGCTGACCGTCGGAGGCGCCCATTTGAAATTTAAAATTGACCCGGATATTGCCGTGTTTGCCAAAGGCATCAGTAACGGTTATCCCATGGCGGCGATTATCGGTCGCAAAGATGTGATGAACGCGGCGCAGGATTCTTTTATCAGCAGTACTTATTGGACGGAACGCATCGGGCCTACTGCCGCGCTTGCCACCATTCGGAAACTACAGACGAATAATGTTGCGCAACATTTGATCCGGGTCGGCAAAACTGTTAAGGACGGCTGGATTAAGGCCGCGTTTAAATATGGTTTAAAGATTCACGTCGGAGGAATGGATCCTTTGGCGCATTTTGCTTTTGAGGACAAAGAGCCGCTGGTTCTTAAAACATTGTTCACGCAGGAAATGCTGGAACGCGGATTCCTGGCAAGCACCGCGCTTTACGCATCACTGGCGCATACGAACAAAGTTCTTTCCGATTATTTAAACGCGGTCGATGGCGCATTCGCTTTAATCGCCCAGGCAATCCAAAAAGGAAATCCGACGAGTTACTTAAAGAAATCAGTTTGTCACGGCGGGTTTAAAAGGTTGACTTAAAGAAAATGTTATCGGCATCAATCATTGGGAGTTGTCATGGATTCTACGCAGATTAAAGAACATTGGTCGAAATTGGCAGCACAATTTAAGACGGATCTAAAAGCGACCACGCACACGGATACGATTAAGAAGCTGGAGATTCACGCATTGTATCGCGCCATCAAAAAGATGGGGGCGGAGTCAGCGACCTTTGATATTTTGGAGGTGGGTTGCGGTAACGGATACAACTGTTTTGCCCTGGCTGAATTATTGACGACTTCTAATTTTACAGGCATCGATTATGTTGCGGAAATGGTCGAGAGTGCCCAAAAACTTAAAATCGATTCCTCTATCGATTCCTCAAGGATCAATTTTTATGCAGGGGATGTTTTACGTTTGGCAGACCAAAAAGACATCAAGGCCCAATACGATATTGTTTTTACCGACCGTTGTCTGATTAATTTGAATACGAAGGCTTTACAGTGTGCTGCCCTTGATCAATTAAGTGCGAAAGTCAAGAATGGCGGTTATCTGCTTATTCTTGAGAACAGCGATCGTACTTATCAGCGTCAGAATGATTGCAGGCAGGCCGTTGGTTTGCCGAGGAGAACTCCGGCGGAATATAATCTTTTTATCAATGAAGAGGATTTTTTAGGACACGCACAGAAGGCGCTAAAGCTGATTGGTGTTGATGATTTTGGAACGCTTCACGATATTGTGTTGTATGTCCTGGTTCCGATGATCAATGGCGGTGCTGTTGATTATAAACATCCTTTGGTGAATGCGGCGGCTGAGCTTTCAGTGTCAATGGCAGATCAGCATGGCAGTGCGTTTGGTGATTTCGGCCAGAACCGGTTATTTGTATTTCATAAATTGCAATGACGGAACGGATGCAAAAAGATAAGAAAATAGCTTCGAAATTTCAGAGGAAATTCCACTGGGTGTTGTTTGATCTCGACGGAACCCTGGCAAACAGTTTGGATGTCATGGTTAAGGTGTATAAATCCTTTTTAGGCGGGTTCGGTTTTAAGGGTTCCAAAAGTGAGTTCGAAGAATTAAATGGCCCATCTCTTGAAGAAATCGTCGAGATTCTCCGTAAGAGGTATATTTTAAAACACAAGAAATCTGAACTCTTAAAGATTTATAAGGAAGAATTGACTAGGCTCTATGAGCAATGTGTTCGGCCTTTTCCCGACGCCAGTAATGTTTTAGGAATGTTCGAACGCATGGGGTATCAAATGGCATTAGTAACATCAGCGGATGAAGAGATCGCAAAGACATTTACGACAAAATATCGTTGGGAAAGGTATTTCAAACATTATGTCTGTGGCGGGAGTGTCAAGAAAGCCAAGCCGGATTCGGCGATTTATAAATTCGCACTAAAGCAAATTAAGGCATCGCCGGATACGGTAGCTGTTGTTGAGGATTCTCCCAACGGGGTCAGTTCGGCTAACGGCGCAGGATTATTTGTCGTTGGGGTAGCCAATGGCCGTCCCAGGAAAGAATTATTAGCAAGCGGCGCCGATGAGGTGGTTTCTGAAATTAAGAATGTAGTATCAGTGATCGAGGCCCTGCGGTGAGCTATTCAGATTTGGATTGGGAAGTAAAAGCAATCGGTCAGATGGCTCTGCGATGGGTTGAAGATGCGCGGATTGAAGAACAGCTGGCCGGATGCAAAGGCATTGTTGATGAAATATGGCAGAAAAAGTGTTCTCAAAACAAAAGCAAATTATTTAATGGAGCCTTGCTTAATTGGGTGGGCCTTAGGAAAGAAAAAGACGGGGCTCAGGTCACGGGGCATTTTATAGAGTATAAATATTTTTTAGCAGCCAAGGAACGGCCGGACCTTAATCTTAATATCTATCCAATCGCCGTAAGTGGAATCAGTCTTTTAAACGACCAGGGTGTGCGGTATGCGGTTTTCGCACGCAGATCACAAAACGTATCTTCATACCCGGGACATTTGGAGTTTGTTCCGTCGGGAAGTATTGATAGGAAATTTGCTGTCCAGAACGGCTCAGTTGATTTTCAGGCACAATTGCAGTCTGAGTTCTGCGAGGAAACTGGTCTCGCGGCAGATTGTATTAAAGAAATGATTCCTTTTGCATGCATTTTGGATACCTATGACCGGGTTTATGATATTTGTTGCAGAATTTTGATTGATGTTCGCAAGGACGTCATTATTGATCAGCTTTCTCGATCTGGGGAATATCAAAATCCTGTGGTTGTGGCAGAAGAAGAGTTGGCTGAGTTTGTGAAATCACAACGCGCTTCTATGATTCCGTCATCCGTTGCGTTGCTTGATGCTTATCATCAGGCAAAGAAAAGTGGAAAAGTATTTTGATACAGAATATGCAATCCGTTGGATAGGGGAGTGATTTATGAAGTTCGAAATCTTTAAAAACGGAAAGTGTTTTATCATCGCCGAGATTTCGGCTAATCACGGCCAGGATTTTAAGAGGGCTGTTGAGATGATCCGGGTTGCCAAACAGTGCGGGGCGGACGCGGTCAAATTCCAGACGTATACGCCGGATACCATCACTCTTAAAAGTGATCAGCCGTGGTTTCAGATTGGGCATTCTAAATGGAAAGGCCAGAGCCTGTATGAACTTTATCAGAAGGCATACACGCCTTGGGACTGGTTTCCTAAATTAAAGAAAGCGGCTGATGATTTAGGGATTATTTTTTTCTCGGCGGCATTTGATAAGACGGCTGTCGATCTATTGGAAAAGCTCAACGTTCCTTTTCATAAGGTCGCTTCGTTTGAATTAAATGATCTTCCCTTAATTGAGTATATGGCCCGAACAAAAAAGCCTATCATTATGTCCACAGGGATGGCGACTACATCTGAGATCAAGGATGCGGTCAAGACCGCCGAGAAAGCGGGGGCCAGTGAGATCGTTCTTTTAAAATGTGTCAGCAGTTACCCTGCCGATCCCAAAGATATGAATTTAAAGACGATCCCGGACTTGAAAAAGAGATTTGGCTGTGCCGTCGGGCTTTCCGATCATTCCCTGGGGCCGAATGCCGCGATCGCGGCGGTATGTATGGGCGCCCAGGTTGTAGAGAAACATTTTATTCTTTCTAAGAAAATCAAAACACCGGATAGTTTTTTTTCTATTGACCCGGCAGAATTGAAAGATCTGGTGAGTCAAGTCCGTACAACAGAGGAAATGCTGGGAAAGGTTTTTTACGGCCTGTCTGCCCAAGAGAAGGACAACAGAATTTTTCGAAGGTCATTGTTCGCCGTCAAGGATATCAAAAAAGGGGAAACATTGACGGCAGAAAATGTGCGTTCGATCCGTCCAGCCCACGGGTTGAGTCCAAAGTATTTTAAGGATGTTCTAGGCAAGAAGGCAAAAGTCGCGATCGAATATGGTACGCCGCTTAAGAAAAGTTTTGTGGGGCGTTAATTAATGGTGGATTAATTGAGGAGGAATAGGATGATGACAACAGTAAAATCTAAACCGCGTGTGGTTAGGGCCGTATCTGTGCTGGAAGGCCCGAATGTTTATCTAAGAAAGATCGTTCCATTTGATGTGAACGCAAATTATTACCAGTGGATGAATGATCCCGAGGTGTCGAAATTCTTGGAAGTCCGTCATACGCGCCGTTCGCTTAAAGATCTGCGCGAATATGTCTCGAGCATCATTGAACGCAAGGAAGACGCTTTCTTTGCGATCTGCCTGAATGAAACAGGAAGGCATATCGGGAACATCAAACTTGGCCCCATTAACAAGGATCATCGTTGTGCGCATATCGGGTTTTTGATCGGCGAGCGGGAGTTTTGGAAACAAGGTATCGCGACCGAGGCCGTCAATATAATGCTGCGCTATGCTTTTGAAACGCTTAAGCTTCATAAAGTGTTGGCGGGTTGTTATGAAAATAATCTCGCGTCCTTGCGCATTTTTAAAAAGACCGGTTTTAAAAAAGAGGGCGTCCAGGCTTCTCAATGGTTATTCAACGGAAAATACATCGACGGAATTCTGTTGGGAAAAATTAATCCGGCTGAAATGAAGAGATGAAGGTTGTTGTTATTGATTATGGCATGGGGAATTTGCATTCGGTTTCCAAGGCCCTCGAGTTTGCCGGGGCTGATGTCATGATCACCCAAAGGCCGTCTGACATTAAAGAAGCAGACCGCATTGTCCTGCCTGGCGTCGGGTCCTTTGCCCAGGGCATGCGGCAGTTGGAAGAACGCGGTTTTGTTAAAGTTTTAAATGATGAGGTCATTACTCAGGGCAAACCTTTTTTGGGGATCTGTCTGGGAATGCAGTTGGCGGCAGAGTCCGGCGAGGAACATGGCAAGACGCGCGGATTGGGATGGGTCAAAGGCAGTGTCATCCGCCTAGATACAACCGACGCGCGTGTGAAAGTGCCGCATATGGGATGGAATGATATAACACTAACGCGCCAAAGCCCGCTTTTTAAAAACATACGCGGGGCTTTGACATTTTATTTTGTGCACAGTTATCATTTGGTTTCGACGATGCAAGAAACAATATCGGCTGTTTGCGAACACGGCCTTACGTTCGCCGCTGCGATAGAACAAAATAATATTCATCTCGTGCAATTTCATCCGGAAAAAAGCCAGGCAAACGGGCTTAAAGTTTTAGAGAATTTTCTGAGAGCGTAAGGGCGGATTTTAAATCCGACCCTACATTATGTTTTGTATGCGATAACATCGCGATTAATGAATATGCTTAAAAATCGAATCATTCCCATATTGCTTTTAAAAAATGGACGCTGTGTGAAGGGGAAACAGTTTGCCAATTTCCGTGACACGGGCGCGCCTGTGTCTGCGGCCAAGGTCTATGATGCCCAGCGCGTCGATGAATTGGTGTTTCTCGATATCATGGCCAGCCGGGAAGAGCGCGAGACGCTTCTTCCTATTATTACCGAGACTGCCGAGGAGTGTTTCATGCCGCTTACCGTCGGCGGTGGAATCAAGACGATTGAAGATATGAAGATGCTATTTACGGCGGGCGCCGATAAAATTTGCATTAACACGGCGGCGGTTGAGAATTCGGAATTGATCCGCCAGGCATCGGAATATTTTGGAAGGGCTAATATTGTTGTTGCCATTGATTATCGTGAAGGTGCAGATGGAGCACGGGAAGTTTGTACTCACGCCGGAACCCAACCCACGGGTCTTGACGCGCTTGTGTGGGCGCAAAAAGTTGATGCGCTCGGCGCTGGAGAGATTATTCTAACATCCATCGACCGTGAAGGAACTATGGGCGGTTATGATCTTTCATTTATTCAGAAAGTTGCGGATAGTGTGAGTATTCCGGTCATTGCCCACGGCGGGGTCGGAACTTTGGCGCATTTAAAAGAAGGCATCACCCAAGGCCATGCCTCGGGTGTTGCGGCGGCCAGCATTTTTCATTTTACCGACCAGAGCCCGATCAAGGCGCGGTCGTATTTAAAGGATAATCACGTCAATGTGCGGGTGTAAGAATGAATTTGTGTGACTTCCGTCATTGCGATGAGCCTCCTGTGAAATCTTCCAGAGTTCACAGGACTTATCCCAGTCAATCAGAGGATTGACTGGGGCCGAAGGGGCGAAGAAGCAATCTTTTCGCTATCAAGATTGCTTCGCTCCCGTTGGTCGCTCGCAATGACGCAAGAGTGAATGATGTAACGATTCAGGAGGAACAATGGAATTAAGAGTCTGTTCTAAATGTGTGATGCCGGAAACGCATGAGACCATCATGTATGACGCCAAAGGCGTTTGCAATATCTGCCATCAGCATGACTATAAGCATGAGAAGATCGATTGGTCAGCGAAAGAGGCGGAGTTTAAAGAGATCGTCGACAAATATAGAAATAAAGGGACGTATGATTGTATCATTCCGTTTAGCGGCGGGAAGGACAGCGTTTTTGTTCTGTATACCATGATGAAAAAATTCAAAGTGAAGCCTTTGGTGGTTTCTTTCGATCATGGATTTTATCGGCCGCACCATTTGGAGCAACGCGACCGCATTCTGCGGCAATTGGGTGTAGATTTTATGCTTTTTCGTCCCAATCAAAAGATCGTGCGAAAACTCACGCTTGAATCGTTGATTCGCAAAGGCGATTTCTGCTGGCATTGCCACACCGGCGTCTTTTCATATCCCATGCACATTGCGGTGAAATTCAAGATCCCGCTTTTGGTCTGGGGTGAATCAACAGCGGAATACACAAGCTATAACGATTTTGATAATTTAGACGAGCGCGATGAGACGGCATTTAATAAATGGATCAATCTTGGCATCACCGCTGACGACATGGTTGGCATGGTGGGTGGTGAAGTGGAGCCGCGCGATCTGGAATGTTACCGCTATCCGAAGCTGCGCGATCTAAAGGCTATCGACTACCGTTCGATTTGTTACGGTGCCTATCACCAGTGGGATGTGCGCAAACATATGGAGATCATTAACAAAGAATTAGGCTGGGTAGGCGACGAGGTTGAGGGCGTTCCGCAACAATATAATTTTACCAAGGTTGAATGCATGATGAACGGCATTCGGGATTATCTGAAATTTATCAAACGCGGTTACGGCCGCACAACCCAGCTGGTAACCGACGACATCCGCGCCGGAGTTCTTGACCGCGAAAAAGGTTTGGCCTGGGTCAAAGAGTGCGACGGTAAAAAGCCAGCGAGTTTAAAAGTGTTTCTCGATTTTGTCGGGATCACTGAGAATGAATTCAATGAGATCGCGCTTAAGCACGCGGTAAGCCCGTGGAAGTGCGATCCTAAAGATTTGAAAGAGGGTAAGGAACTTTACGACCAGAAGAGCTGGGACCTTTCCTTTGGTGAGAAAAATAAATGAGAAAGATCGTTGCCACCATCGAAGCCCGTATGACCTCAAGCCGATTGCCCGGAAAAGTTTTGAAGTCTGCCGTCGGCATGCCGATGCTGGAAATTTTGATTCGGCGGCTTAAGAAAGTTCAGATGATCAATGAAATTGTGGTAGCTACAACGATTAATTCCGACGATGATCCAGTTGTTGCGTTGGCCGAGAAACTCGATGTTGGCTGTTTTCGCGGTTCCGAAAATGATGTTTTAGCTCGTGTCCTTGGGGCGGCTCTTGAGTATAAGGCGGATGTTATCGTTGAAATTACCGGTGATTGTCCACTTATTGATCCTGTGATCGTCGGACAGGTCATTGATCTTTATTTAAATGGGAACTGTGATTACGCGAGCAATGTCGATCCTGTGACTTTTCCCATCGGCATGGATGCGCAGGTCTTTTCGACACAATTGCTCCAACGTTCTCATCGAGAGGGAAAAACACCTGAGGACAGGGAACATGTTAGCTGGTATATCCGTCATCACGCCAAGTTACGCCGTATCAATTTGCCCGCGCCGCAGGAACTTTATTGGCCTCAGCTTGGGCTTACATTAGATGAGGCGAAAGATTATGAATTGCTTAAAAATATCGTCGAGCATTTTAGCCCGGATTTGTATTTTTCTTGTGGGGATATTTTGAAATATCTCAGAGAAAATTTGGAGCTTCTTAAAATTAATCAGGATGTCGCTAGAAGATAAGATGAATAATAAAACATTCACAGCCGCGGTGGTTGGACTTGGGAATATCGGTTTAGGATACGACCTTGCCCATGACAAGGATTATGTGCAAACGCATACTAAAGCGTATCTAAACCATAAAGGCATTCAATTGTCTTTCGGTGTTGATCCAGATTCCAAGAAGCGTAAAGCCTTTGAACGGTTCAGCCGATGTGCGGCCTATAGTTCGCTCGATGACGCGTCCAAGGATTTTCCGTCGGTAGACATTATTTCATTCTGTGTGGCGCCTGAAGACCGCGGACAATTGTGGGATACTGCCGCCCGTATGCGTCCTAAGGTCGTGGTTCTTGAAAAACCTCTGGCCAAGAAAGTCAGTGAAGGCAAACAGGTTCTTTCCTGGGCGAAGAAGAATAAAATCGCGCTGGCTGTTAATTATTTGCGTCGTTTTGAGCCATCGACATATGTTCTTAAGGCCGCGTTAGAAAAACGTCGGCTTGGAAAGACACTAGGTGTTGACATTCGATACAACGGCGGTTTTTTTAATAACGCGTCGCATTATATTGATCTGATGATTCTTTTTTTTGGAAAGCCCAAGAAGGTTTGTCATACGCGCGTTAAGAAGGCTGGGGGCGATGTGCATGCGGATTTTGTGATGGAGTATCCGTCATTTCATATCCAAGGAAGATCCATCGAGATGGCCTGTCCTGTCGGAGAAATTACATTTTGGTGTGATAACGGAAAGTTTTTCTATCAGAAGTTCGGGCAGCGCATTGATATTTTTGAGGCGCAACCTGATCCTGTTTTTCGGAAGTTCAATGAACTGGCAATGACTAAAACAATTGAAACAACCATGGCTTATGCTATGAAGGGCATGGCCGATAATATTTTTCAGTTTTGCCGGGACAAAGAAAAACTATTATCAGACGGTCAAAGCGCCATGGAGACTTTGGAATTATGCGGGAATATTCTCTCGAATCTTTAAAAGAAATTGGTGCAGGCAAGAAGGTCCTGGTTGTGGCCTGTGAGGCGGGGGCGTCTCAAATGTTGGCATCCATGCTCGCCCAATTTAACTGGAGCAATGTTCGCTATATTCTCGATGGCCCGGCGGTTATGATCTTTGAAAAGAAGTTGCGGCCGATATTTTTTGAAACTTTGACTGAAGAATTGGTTCAAAGCTGTGACTTGGTCTTGACTGGCACTAGTCTGGTTCCAGATTTGGAACGCCGCGCGATCAAAATGGCGAGACAGCTCGGGATCAAGGTATGCTCGGTTGTGGATCATTGGGTGAATTATCGTCAGCGGTTCACTCCCGTCGGCGGCGGACGGGCAGAGGCTATTTTTCCTGATGAAATCTGGGTGAATGACGAGCAGGCCGTTGACGTGGCGATACGAGAGGGTTTGCCGGAGGAGCATTTACGTAAAGTTGATAATTACTATCTTGCCAGCCTTAAAGCTAAAACATGGCCAACCCAAGACGGAAGAATTGTTTATATTTGTGAACCTGTGTTTGATGATGTGAAATTGTTAACCGGCAATGGCAATGCCTGGGGTTATAACGAATTTGAATTGGTGAGTGATTTTTTTCGTAGTCTTGAACATTTGGACGGAGTGTTCAATAAAGCGATTCTGCGATTGCATCCTAATGAATCGCAAGAAAAATATAACCACCTTTTGGCGCAATATTCCGGCAGCGTTTCTGTCGAGGTTTCTTCAGTTGAAATTCGTTCCATTGAGGAAGAATGCTCCAAGGCCCAGGTGATTGTCGGGGTGGAGAGTATGGCGCTGGTCATCGGATTGTATTTTGGGAAAAAAATTTTTAGTTGTCTTCCGGCAAATATCAAAAAGAAGTGCCAGTTGCCGCATAAAGAAATTCAGCACATTCATTCTGTTAGTCAGATCAGTGATCATTTAAAAGAACAAGATAGGAATAGTGATGAAGCTCGCAGTATTGGGCGGTAAACCCGTTCGCACAAAAATATTTCCCGGTAACCGTACGATTGGGAAAGAAGAGATCAAGGCGGTTGAGAAAGTCCTCAAGTCCGGTGTTCTTTCTAAATATCTCGGTTGCTGGCATGAGAATTTTTTCGGCGGAGAACAGGTTCAGGCCCTTGAGCGCGAATGGGCGAAATATTTCAAGGTCAAGCATGCGGTTGCGGTTAATTCAGCAACGAGCGGGCTGATGGCCGCGGTGGGCGCCGCCGGAATCGGACCGGGCGATGAAGTCATAACAACTCCCTATACAATGTCGGCGACACCTGCGGCGATTCTCGTTTACGGTGGTATTCCGGTCTTCGCCGATATCGAAGAAGATTATTATTGTTTGGATGTCAGATCCGTTGAGAAAAAAATCACCAAACGCACCAAGGCAATCATGGTGGTTGATCTGTTCGGCCAGCCGTATGATGCCGACGGGATCCGCGCCTTGGCCAAGAAGCATCGTCTGTGCGTGATCGAAGATTGCGCGCAGGCACCGGGCGCCACCTATCATGGAAAGTTTGCCGGAACGATTTCGGATATGGGTGTGTTTTCTTTGAATTACCATAAACATATTCACTGCGGCGAAGGCGGTGTTGTTGTCACCAACGATGACAGGTTTGCCCAGCGTTTGCAGTTGATCCGTAACCATGCAGAGACGGTCGTCGAAGATATGGGTGTTAAAGATTTGAACAACATGCTCGGATTTAATTACCGCATGACCGAACTTCAGGCCGCGGTTGCCCGATGTCAGTTGAAAAAACTTAAAGGTCTGCTGGAGAAGCGTCTCAAGAACGTGGCTTATTTGGAAAAGAAATTAAAAGGGATACCTGCCATCGGTTTGCCGAAAGTGCGCAAAGATTGCCGTCACGCGTTTTATGTTTATCCCATGACCTTTGATGTGTCCGTCGCCGGAATAAGCCGTGAGGTTTTCTTGAACGCGGTCAAGGCAGAGCTTCCGGGCCTTGAATTAAGAGAAAACGAAGGTGGAGCGATCGGTATTGGATATGTGAGGCCTTTGTATATGCAGCCGTTATATCAAAAAAAGATTCTTTTTGGTGGAACATCGTATCCTTTTAATCTTGCTGATCCCAAGGCTTTGGCGACCTATGAACGTGGATCGAGTCCGGTGTGCGAGAGGAAACATTTTCAGGAGCTGTTCACCCACGAGTTCGTCCATCCGTTTTTGACGAATAACGATTTGGATGATGTGGCCGAGGCATTTTATAAAGTCTGGCAGCATAGAGATCAATTAAAGTAGCTCGTAAGGAGACGATCGTGCAAAGATCAAAGATCAGTTTCATCGACGGAAAAAAAATTTGCTTAAGGCAGTATGCGGTCAGGGATATTGATACTTGGTATAACTGGTTCAATGACGCTCAAGTTGTCAAGTTTATGGACCAGCGCCGCTGGCCGAATACTAAAGAAAAACAAAAACAATATCTTGAACGCATAAGCGCGAGCTCATCTGATATGCAGCTGGCGGTTGTTTATAAGTCGAATGACAAATTGATCGGCACGGTTGGGCTGCACGGTATTGATGCGATTAATCGCAACGCGGATATTTCAGTCATCATTGGAGATAAAAGCTATTGGGGAAAAGGTGTGGCCAAGGAAGCCGTCGGGCTTTTGATTCGTCATGCCTTTGAGATGCTCAATTTGCACAAACTCACTGCGGGATTTATCAGTGGTAACACGGCAAGTGAGAAATTATTTAAGTTTTTCGGTTTTAAGAAAGAAGCCTTATTGTCCGAGCAGGTTTATCTTGATGGAAAGTATCACGATATTGTTCGTATGGGATTGTTGAAGAAAGAATATGAAATATTGTAAACGTTGCGTACAGCCCGACACGCGTCCGGGAATTGTTTTTGATGACGAGGGCATTTGTCCGCCGTGTCGTTTCGTTGAACTCGCTCCGGAGATTGATTGGAACGAGCGCAACAAAGAACTGCAAGAGGTTGTCGCCTGGGGCCGCGCCCACAGCAACGCGGGATACGACTGCATTGTGACGGTCAGCGGCGGTAAAGACAGTTTGCGCCAGGCGCTCTTTGTGCGGGATGAACTGGGGCTTAAGCCATTGTTGGCCTGCTGCAGCTATCCGCCGGAAGAATTGACCGAGAGAGGCGCTTACAATTTGGGTAATCTTATCTCGTTAGGTTTTGATTGCGTGACTGTCAGCCCTGATCCTATTGTCTGGAAAGAATTAATGCGTCAGGGGTTTTTCAGGTTTGGAAATTTTTTCAAATCAACGGAGATGGCGCTTTACGCATCGGGGCCGAAAGTTTCGATCGCTTATCAGATCCCATTGATCTTTTACGGTGAAAATCCTGCCGTTACGATTGGTGAGATGAAGAAGGGTTTTACCGTCAATTCTGATGGGAATACGATGAAGTATTCGAGCAATACTCTCGATGGAGGAGACCCTTCAAGATTACTGACGGATGAGATGACAAGGCAAGATGTCCTTTGGCATTATTATCCCGAGGACGATGAGATTGAGTGGGCGAAGATGCGGATTGTTTATCTTGGTCATTTTATGCAGGATTTTAATCAGCATAAGAATGCCGAAGTGGCTATTAAGCATGGATTGAAAGTCCGGGATGAAAAGCCCGAGGAGACAGGCGATATCTATGGTTTTTCAGCGTTGGACGATGACTTTGTGATCGTCAACCAGATGATCAAGTATTTGAAGTTTGGTTTTGGCCGTTCAACCGAGGACGTTCTTGATGCCATCCGTCTTAAGATGATGACACGCGAGAAGGGGTTGGAAAGTGTTCAAAAGTACGATGGTGTATGTCATGAGCGCTATGTCCGGAAATTTTGTCGTTTCGCAGGAATAAGCGATCAGGAATTCTGGCAGGTGGTGGAATCCTATTGGAATAAAGATATTGTTCAAAAAGGCGCCGATGGGAAATATTACGTTAGAGAGCTTAAAGAGCTGATTGACTCTTTGAAAGAGAAAGTGTGATGTCGGAGCGTATTCTTATTATTGATTATGGCGTCGGAAACCATCAGTCTGTTGCCAACGCGCTTGAAACGTTGGGTTATGCGTTTGAGCTTTCCGGTGATATCGAGATGATCCGCCGAGCTAAAGCGTATATTCTGCCCGGTGTCGGAGCGATCGGCGAGGCTATGAAGAATTTGGAGAAACTTAAGATCATCGATTCGTTGACAAAGGAAGTGATGCACAACAAGAAACCCATTTTGGGCATTTGTCTGGGCATGCAGATGATGGCGGAGTCGTCTGAAGAAGGCGGTCATCACCGTTCTCTAGGATGGATACAGGGACGTGTTGTGAAGCTTGATCCAGGTATCGGTTATTCTGTTCCTCAAGTGGGATGGAACACCGTGCATATTCATGAGCGTGAGCCGCTTTTTACGAAGATTGAAGAAGGTTCCAATTTTTATTTTGATCATAGTTATCATTTTGTTTGCGACGATCAATGTGTGTCAGCCAGCTGTTCTTACGGCGGCAAGGTCACGGCCGCGGTCAGGAAGGACAATATTTTTGGAGTTCAGTTCCATCCGGAAAAAAGTCAGAATAATGGACTTAAGGTGTTTAGATCTTTTTTTAATTATGTGAACTCTCGGGATGATATTAGAAAGCCTTACCCGAGAGTTCATCCTGAGGAGCAAAGCGACGAAGGATCTTTTAATCTTCGATGAGGTGATTGATATGCTTAAGAAACGATTAACAGCGTGCGTGATTGTCAAGGATGGGCGTGTTGTTCAAAGCATCGGTTTTAAGCGATATCTTCCCGTCGGGACGCTGGATGTCACAGTTGAGTTTCTTAATAATTGGGGCATCGATGAGATCGTGATCTTGGATATGGATGCGACTGCGCAGGGACGACGACCGGATTATGATCGTATTGCTCGGATTTCAAAAAAGAATTTTGCGCCTCTGGCCGTTGGAGGAGGCATTCGCACCGTGGAAGATATGCGCCGGCTGGTGCATTCTGGCGCGGATAAGATTGTGATTAATACGGTCGCGCTCAACCGGCCCGGGATCATCAGCGAAGCGGCCGACGTTTTTGGCGCTCAGTGCATTGTTGTTTCGATCGATGTTCGCAAGAATTCCGACGGGAAGTTTGAAGTCTATAGAGATTCTGCCAGAGTCGCGACGGGAAAAGACCCTGTTCAATGGGCTAAAGAGGTTGAAGCGCTCGGTGCCGGTGAAATCTTTTTAAATGCCGTTGACCGTGACGGCCTCAAGCAGGGGTATGACCTTGAGCTGATCCAAAGCGTCTCGTCAGCCATCAATATTCCGGTCATTGCCTGCGGCGGTGTTGGTTCGGCCAAGCATGTGCTGGAAGCGGCGACACAAACGGCAGCATCAGCTTTGGCTGTCGGAAACTTTCTTAACTTTACAGAACAAAGTCCTATGCTCATCAAGGCATATCTGGCTCAGCATGGCATTGATGTGCGTATGGACACTTATGCGAGTTTTAAGGATCACCAGCTCGACGAAGAGTTCGGACGGTTGACGAAAAAGTCCGACGATGTATTGGATAAGTTAAGGTTCGTTTATCATCCCGAAGAGGTCATCTGATGCAGTATTGCACGCGCTGTTTATATCCGGCCAATCATCCTTTAGGGATCACCTTCGATGATGAAGGGGTTTGCAGTGGCTGCCGTGTCCATGAAGAGAAAGATATTCTCAATTGGCAAGAGCAATCTCAAAAGCTGGCCAAGATTTTTAATGCGTTTCGTTCCCGTTCGGGACGCAATTATGATTGCATCATCCCGGTTTCCGGCGCGCGGGATTCTCATTTTATTGTGCACACGGTCCGGCATGTCTACAAAATGCGCCCGCTGTTGGTGACCTACAACAAACATTACAACACGCAGTTGGGTATTCGCAATCTTGCTTATCTGCGGTCTTTGATCGGTGCAGATATTCTGACATCAACGATCGCACCGCAGACCGTCAAGAAGATCACGAAGATTTCGCTTAAGAAATTGGCAAGCATGTATTGGCATTGCATCGTCGGGCAGGCGGTCTTTCCGGTTCAGACAGCCGTGCGATTTAAAATTCCTCTTATTGTCTGGGGCGCGCATCAGGGATGTGACCAAGTCGGGATGTATTCCCATCTGGATGAGGTTGAGATGACACGCCGCTATCGCAAGGATCATGATTTTATGGGATATGAAGCGGAAGATCTTGCGGAGAGTGAAGACATCGAATCGCGCGACATCAAACCGTTCTGTTATCCGCACGACAAGGAGCTGGAAAGTATCGGTGTTCGCGGAATCTTCTTAAACAATTACATCCGCTGGGACAGCAAGAAACAGCATGAAGATATGCTCAAACTTTATAAGTATGAAACCGCAGTGCAGCACCGTACGTTCGACACATATAACGACGTCGATTGTTTCCATTATTCCGACCTGCATGACTATATTAAATTTCTAAAATTGGGATACGGCAAAGCAACTGATCATGCCTGCCGTGAGATCCGCCTTAAACGATTGACCCGTGAGGAAGGAATTGATCTAGTCGGGAAATATCAGAATAAACTTCCGGATCCGGAATCACTTGCGTTGTTTTTAAACTGGCTCGGCATAAGCCGTGAGGAATTATTTGATCATATCAATGCCCGCAGAGATCCTCGCATCTGGAAGAATACTACAGGCAGCGAATGGCAACTTTTGGATTCCGTGCTCAATCATCGGGGCGATGCCGGCGTCAACCAGGCCTGTTTGGAGAAAAAAGAAAACTGTGATTTCCAAATCACATCATCAAAGGCTCCTCAGATCAGGGACGACAACTATGTCCTCGTCGGCCGGGGATGGGCGGATTCATGAACATTCTTTTAGAGTTCACAACGCATAATTATCGAACCTATCACAGCGCGGCCCGACGGCTCAAAGAGCTTTTTCCGGAAAGCCGTTTTGCCGGTTTGGTAGGTTTTGCCCCGGGTGGAGATCATGCCTATGAATTTTTGAAGAATCAGACCGACATCCAGTATGAGTTTTTGGTCCTGCGTCATGAATTGACCAAACAGGCCTTGGGTGATGAGATCGATCTTGATTTATTGAAATCATTTGAAGAGCGCCTATCTCATAAAAGTTTGTGGCGTCTTGTTTCGGCCGACCGGCAGTGGGGATTTGCCTATGTGCATGGTGCCTATACCAAGAAAACTCGGGTAACAGATTATGCCAACCGCGAAAATATTTTGCGCACCTTTAGCGGTTTATACAAACGTTTGGCTAAGATTTTTGATGATTTTAGCGTCGATCTCTTTTTGCCGGCCATGTGCATCGGTTCGATCGATGTTTATATATTAGAAGAAATTTGTCGTGAACGAAAAATCCCGTATATTGCCGCCAATACCGCCAGGGTTAAGGATTATTTTATCTTTGCCTCGGATGTGACGATGATGAGCCCCCATATAGATCAAGCTTATCAACAAATTTTGCATGGCGAACGAACGGTTGACCTAAAACCCGCCCAAGCGCTTTATCGGGAATTAGTCGGCAGCCTTGGCGCGAATCTTCATATGGATCAGCAGCATCCCGTGCATCAGATGGTTCGACGGGAAACAGTCTCGTGGCCGGGCATGATTTTTGCCTGCGCGCGGGCAACAGCGGGGGCGATCCGGGATTGGATTCGAAAGGCACCGCTTAACCGATCGGACGACTTAAGAGGCCAGTCCTATCGCTTGAGCACTCTTCTTGATAATATCCGTCTGGCAGCAGGCATGCCTTATCAAAAATACCGCTTCATGCGCCCCGGAATTGGCGAACGTCCAGAACCCGGCGAGAAATATATTTATTATCCGTTGCACGTCAATCCGGAGTATTCGACGAACTTTCAGGGTACGTTGTGGATGAATCAGCTTTATACCATTGAATTATTATCCAAGAGTGTTCCTCATGACTGGACCGTCTGTGTCAAAGAACATCCGGCGATGTTCATTGCCCGGGTGAGGCCTCAGGCGTTTTATGACAAGATCAAACAGTTTCCAAATGTCCGCATGGTTCCGGTGAGCATGGCTGGTGAGGAATTGATCAAGAGCGCGCAAATGGTGGCCGTCGTGACCGGCACGACGGGCTGGGAGGCAATCTTGCACGGCAAGCCGGTTATATCTTTTGTCGATAATTACTTTGATGTGATGGGATTATCCGTCAGATTTTCGAATGTCCGCACATTCCCTTTAGAAATAAGGGACGAGATCAAGCGTGTGTCGAATATTTCCCAGCAGGAAAGAGAACATCGGATTACCTGTTATCTTGCTGCGCTTTTGGAACACAGTTTTATCCCGACACATCCTATGCAATTTTGTAATGAGCCGGGGACTCCTGAACAGTATGAAATCAGCGGCCGCGATCTGGCCGATGCCCTGATTCCCTATTTGCAGCATATTGGATATTTACAAAAAATCGAGGATGGGCCTTCGGTCTTATCCAGGAAATAAAACAATGAACAATCTTAAAAGCACCATCGAAAAAATGACTTTGATCCCGCGGCTGGTGGCTCAGTCGCCGTACAGCTTGCCGATCGTGCTGTTGCAATGCCTGAGCGGTTTTTTTAGCGTCGTTGGGATTCCGCTTCTTATTCCGGTTCTTGATTATCTTAAGGATGGATCTGTCCCGGGTAACAGTAAAATTCTTCATCAACTGGAGCTGGTCCTATCGTCGGTTGGAATACCGGTTTCATTCACGAGTATTCTTGTTGTCTCAGGCGTGCTGTTTTTGTTAGGGCAGATTCTTTTGACGGTATCAACCCTCATTGCTGTTTACGCGCAGGCAGAACTCGCTAGAGATTATCGTAATAAACTCATGGAAGCCTACGGCGGGGTGGATTGGATGTGGCTTCTGGAATCGCGCACCGGCGAGATCAATTATTTTGCCCTGCGTGAGTCCGACATGGCCAGCGTCGCCCATGTGAATGCCCAGCGCGTCATCATTTATTCGATCCAAGTCCTGGTGCTTTTGGGGATCGCGGTTCAATTGTCGTGGACAGTGACTGTTATGGCAACAGTCATTTATGCCGTGATTGCCGTCGGAAATATGTTTATCTCCCGGCGTATCATACGGACCGCGACGGAATATCATCGTACATTTTCAAAGCTTTCGAATGATCTTGTCGTATTGCAACAGAACAAGAAGTTTTTTAAGACATCTTTATTGAATGCAAAAATGACAGGGGCTATCAATAATATTATTGGCCGCATCGCTTTTCTTACCAAACGGGAAACGTCCTTGATGGAGTTGCAGCGGATCTTCGGGATGACCGTGACATTTGTGTTTCTTTTGGTCGTCATGTATTTTCATGCTTCTCTTGCGCTTGATTATTCCGCGCTTCTGGTTATTCTTTTTGTGTTCTCCAGAATCGCCCCCAATTTTTCACAACTCTCGACGGCATTTGCAACTCTGGACAGCAACATCCCCGCCTATGAATCTGTGCATGCACGTTTGAAGAGCCTCGCGGCCAATCAGGAGGCCAATGGAAGCCTTGTGTTCTCAGCGGATGCTCCTATCCGTTTTGAAAATGTTGCTTTTGATTATCCGAATGGAAAAAAGATTTTTGACGGGATCAATTTGACGATTGATCCAAAACGCACAACAGCCTTTGTCGGTGTATCAGGCGCCGGGAAATCAACACTGCTTGATTTGATTTTGGGATTATTGAAACCGTCTTCGGGGCGGATATTCTACGGCGATATCGAGCATGAGAAGATTGATAAGAATTCGTTACGCCAAAAGGTCGCTTATGTCAGTCAGGAAACAACATTAGTCGACGGGACCCTTGAGGAAAATCTATCCATCCGCATCGATGGCAATAAATCTGAAGAATTACAGATGGTGCTTAAGAAGGTCGGCTTAGATGAAGTGGTTAAGAATATGCCGCAAGGCCTTCAGACTCCAGTGGGTGAGAACGGGGTCAAACTTTCCGGCGGTCAGCGCCAGCGAGTCGCGCTCGCGCGGGCACTTTTGATGGAGCCTAAAATATTGATCCTTGATGAGGCCACCAGTAATCTGGATCTTGAGTCTGAATCGGCGATCATGGAAACAATTAAAGGACTCAAGAATGAATTCACGGTTGTGATCGTCACACACAGGATCGCATCGGTAGGTTTTGCGGATAATATTTATACACTTGATGGTAATTCAATCACGAAGACGACTCTCACTACCGGGGTGAGGGTAGTGTCTATTCAATCATAAGGGGCAGAATGTATCGTTCGAAGAAAATTTTGGCATTCATCGGCGCACGCGGCGGATCTAAAGGGTTAAAGAATAAAAATATCATTGATTTCGCGGGCAAACCCCTGATTTCATGGACGATGGATGCCTCTTTAAATTCCCGGTATATTGACCGTACGGTCGTCTCGACCGACAGCAGTAAGATCGCTTCGGTGGCGCGTGAGTGCGGTGTCGATGTTCCGTTCTTGCGCCCGAAGGATTTAGCCAAAGATGATTCCCCTGTGGAAACAGCTATTCGCCACGCGGTGAAATGGTTTAAAGACCATCGCGGTGAGGTTTATGATTTTGTTGTTCTCTTGCAGCCGACTTCACCGTTGAGAGGGACAAAGATTATTGATGAGGCCATTGAATATTATTTCAGTAAACGAAAATCTTCTTTGGATACTCTAGTCTCGGTCATTGAGGCGCCCAGAAAAATGGGATGGTTGTTGAAACCTTCCGGGCAAAGGTATGTGGATTTTTGTTTCGATATCAAAAAAAAGAATCTTAACCGGCAGGGTTTGCCGACGTTGTTTCTGCCTAACGGGGCTTTTTATTTAGCGCCGGTTCAGGTTCTTACGAAAGCAAATTTTTATAATCACCGGACAATCCCTTATGTGATGGATGAAAAGTTTTCTGTGGATATTGATACAAAAGAAGATTTGCTTGAAGCGGTAAACCGGTTGGATGCTAGAAGTCACACAAAAAGAAAGAACACATGAACGGCATGCCTGTAGTTAATCAGGGGTTATGCTGCCCTTTATGTACTCATCGCGAGGCGGCCTTTGTTTCCGCGCGAGTGTGGTCGTGGGAGAATGGCAAGGTCTATCGATGCCAGGCTTGTGACTTGACCTTCATTGATCCGGTCATGGATGATGAGCAGGAGAAAAAATTTTATAAAGATTATGGAAAGCATGTGGTTGCCAGGGGAACTACTTTGACTGAGGATCCGGCGGAGTTACACCGCAAGGGCAATGTGGCCGCCCGGGAGCGATTCTCAAAGATCGACGGATATTTCAAGGGTCCACAGCGGATTTTAGAGATAGGGGCCTCGACAGGTGCTTTTTTGGAGCTGTTGAAGGGGAAGGATTGTTATGGCGTAGAACCCGCTGACGCGCACCGGCAATTCTTGAAGCAATTCTGTGCGGCGACCTATTCAGATCTATCTGATGTTCCTTGTGAACCGGGGTTCGAGATAGTCTGTCTCTTTCATGTCTTTGAGCATATCAGAAAGCCGCTTGTGTTTTTGGAACAATGCGCGCAGCGTTTGAAAAAAGGCGGGCAAGTGATCATTGAGGTTCCCTATATTGAAGATCCGCTTTTGAAACTTTATAACTGCGCAGCGTTCAAGGAATTTTATTTTCAACCCATGCATCCGTATGTTTATTCTAAACGTTCACTGGAGCATATTTTTTCGCAAGCGGGGTTTCGGGTGAAAGAATTTATTTATTATCAGAGATACGGGTTGGATAATCATCTAACTTGGCTGGCCAAGGGCAAGGCGGGCGGGGACCCGGCATTGTCGTTGATCTTTCGTGACCAGAGTTCTTACAAGGCCGATTTGGAACGCGCTCAAATCACAGACACGATCTTTTGTGTCGCAACACGGTAAAACAGATATGGCATTTATTCATAAGATTAAGGTAGGGCATGCGTGGATCTCTGATGATTCCCCTGTTTTCATTATTGCCGAAGCGGGAGTCAATCATAACGGCCGGATGGATATGGCCAAGCGTTTGGTTGACGCCGCCTGCAGGGCCGGCGCGGACGCGGTCAAGTTTCAGGCCTTCAGGACAGAGGCTTTGATCCTTTCTAACGTTCCCAAGGCGAATTATCAGGTCAAAAATAGCAGTGGGAACGAATCTCAATTCGCGATGCTCAAAAAATTAGAACTTTCCGTTTCCCAGAACAAAGAACTGAAAGAGTATTGCCGAAAAAAGAAAATCCTTTTTTTGACAACTCCTTTTGATGAAAAAAGTTTAGATGAACTAGGCATCCTCGACTTGCCTGCGTACAAGATCGCATCCACGGATATCACAAATCTGCTTTTTTTGCGAAAGGTCGCGCGTAAGGGAAGGCCTATTATTCTTTCGACGGGAATGGCGACTTTGAATGATGTTAAGAAGGCATTGTCCGTGATCAGGCCTTTGAATAAGAGTGTTGTCCTGCTTCAGTGCAGTGCGAATTATCCTGTGGCTGATGATGAAGTGAATCTGAGGGTTCTTGACACGTATCGGAAACATTTCGGGATACTGGTCGGATATTCCGATCACACGAGCGGACTGGGAGCATCTCCTTACGCCGTTGCCGCCGGAGCCAGGGTGATTGAGAAACATTTAACGCTCGATAAAAATTTACCGGGCCCCGATCATAAAGCGTCTTTGGATCCTCTTGAATTTAAGGATCTCGTCGTTGAGATCCGCAAGGTGGAACGTTTTTTGGGATCGGCGGACAAGGGATTAACTTCCTCGGAAGTTGCCAACCGCAAAGCGTTGCAAAAATGCCTGGTTGCGGCCGTCCCCATATGCAGAGGGGATATTTTCACCTTGACTAATATGATCGGCAAGCGCACCGGCGGCGCGGGGATTTCCGTGTCTGATTATGAGAAACTAATTGGAAAGAAAGTGAAACGCGATTATGCGAAAGACGACATCATCCAAAAATAGAAAAGATATTTTTGTGCTCGGGGCAGGCGGCCATTCGCGGAGCTTGCTTAATTGTCTTAAGCTGGGCGGATACCGGGTTAAAGGTTTTTTTGATGACGGCTTGCGTTCTGCCGATGAGATGATCGGCGGTATTCCGGTTATGGGAAAGATCAAGGATGTCCCCAGGAATGTTTCTGTGGTCATTTCAACCGGCAACAATGTTCTGCGTGAAAAATGGCTTAAGCAATTTGGCGGTCAGGTCATTCAAGATAATGTGATGCACCCCCTGGCAGTGGTTGAAGAGGGGGCGGTTTTGGGCAAGCATAATCAGCTTTTGGCCGGATCCTATGTGAATAGTTTCGCGCGCGTCGGTAACAATAATATCCTTAACACACGTTGTGTTGTTGAACATGAAGCGGTGTTGGGGGATAACAATCATGTGTCTGTCGGCGCCATCGTGTGCGGAAGAGCGGCAATCGGTAACCGTTGTATGATCGGAGCGGGAGCGGTTGTCATTGATCAGATAAAAATCTGCGATGACGTTACGGTCGGCGCCAACGCGGTTGTGGTTAAGGATATCACGGTTCCCGGAACCTACGTCGGGAATCCGGCAAGAAAGATCAAATGATTTTTGTTTCCAGCGCGTGTATAAAAGGAGCGGGGCTTGAGGATTCCCTGCGGACACTGCATAAAAACAGTTTTAGTTGCATTGAGTGTTCCGGTGGCGCGCGCTATGAAGCGGATTCAGAAGATATTCTATTGCGGCTTAAAAAGGAGCTGGGGCTTCAATTGCTTTGCCATAATTATTTTCCTGTACCGCAAGTGCCTTTTGTTTTGAATTTGTCATCAGACAGTGATGAAATTTATCAGCGTTCGATCGATCATTTGAAACGGGCGCTGGATTTATCGCGAAATGTCGGGGCAGGTAAATTTGCCTTTCATGCCGGGTTCTTCATTGACATTTTAGTTAAGGAAATCGGGAAAGATGTCCGTTGCCAGGATGTCGCAGATCCAGTGAGTTCAACGGCCAGATTTATAGACGCATATAAAATTTTAAAAGCAAATACCGCCGGGGTTAAGTTGTACATTGAAAATAACGCTCTCTCAAAGTCCAACAAGGAACGATTTGGCAGGAATCCTTTTATGCTGCTTAATGCCCAGGATATTCTCGATTTGAAGCGGGCCATTGATTTTAATCTTCTTTTAGATGTCGGCCACCTGAAAGTAAGCTGCGTGTCTTTGGGGTTGAATCTTGAGAAGGAATTGGCGGCCCTTATGCCGATGACAGATTACATCCATATTAGCGATAATGACGGGACGGCTGATCAAAACCGGCGATTGTCGCGTGATAGTGATTTGTGGCGGGCGCTTGGATGTTTCAACCTAAAGGATAAAACAATCACTCTTGAGGTATATGAAGGATTAGACGCTGTAAAAGAATCCTACGATCTATTGATGGAGGCAGTTGAATGTTAGAACGATTCCAGTGCGATCGCAATAAAACACTATTGGATGCGATCGAGGTCATTAACCAGAATGCCAAAGGCATGGTTTTTATCGTCGATCACGACCGTAAGCTGTGCGGGGTTTTGACGGATGGCGACATTCGGAGGTTGATCCTTAAAGGTTGTCCGCTCCAAGAAATTGTCGGTAAAGTTATTTCCAATAATTTTAAGTACAGCACCGTGGGAGAATCTGTTGACTCCAGGATGGCTAAGCTGAGTGATCAAATCAAGTTTCTTCCGATCGTGGACAAGGATTTCCGGTTAGTCGATTATTTCGAAGTTATGCACGATGTCCATGTGCCGATTATTGCCCCGGATCTTAAAGGCAATGAGCTTAAATATTTGGTTGAAGCCTTTTTATCCAGCTGGATCTCCAGCAGTGGAAAGTATATTACGGATTTCGAATCCAATTTTGCGAAGTTTTGTGAATGCCCTCATGGGGTCGCTACCTCCAATGGGACGGCCGCATTGCATTTGGCCTTATTAGCTTGTGGCGTCGGCCCGGGAGATGAGGTGATCGTTCCTGATCTTACATTTGCAGCGACGATCAATGTTGTGTTGCACGCCGGGGCTACTCCCGTTATTGTCGATATAGAAGAAGACAGCTGGTGCATCGACCCGCAGGAGATCCAAAAGGCGATCACACCGCGCACGAAAGCGATCATCCCGGTGCATTTATACGGCCAGCCGTGTGATATGGATGCTGTTATGGCGATTGCGCGAAAACACAAACTTTTTGTGATCGAAGATTGCGCGGAGGCGCATGGCGCTCAATATGACGGCAAGAAAGTTGGATCTTTCGGTGATATAGGGTGTTTTTCATTCTTTGGCAATAAGATTATTACGACCGGCGAGGGCGGTATGTGCGTGACTGCGTCGGCTGTTTTAGCAGATCGTATGCGTATCTTCAGAGACCACGGAATGAGTCGTGAGAGGAAATATTGGCATGATGTCGTAGGTTTTAATTATCGCATGACGAATTTACATGCCGCCATCGGCCTTGCGCAGCTTGAACGCATAGAGGAGATCCTCGCCAGCCGTCGGGCTGTGGAAGAAGTATATCGGGAAAAATTACAGGCCGTATCGGTCATTAATTTTCAAGCTGACGCATTACCCAAAAGACGCAAGATCACATGGCTTGTGACCGCCCTGATTAATAACGGCGAGAGAGATTTGGTTATGTCCAAATTAAAACAAAATGGCATCGATGTAAGGCCCTTATTTTATCCGTTGGGAGATATGGATATTTACAAAAAATATTTGTTTTCGAACCCAGTAAGCCGCAGGATATCCTCGATGGGGATAAGCTTTCCAACCGGAGCGGCCGCAGATCGATTGGCGATTGATCGTATCTGCCAATTATTCGGATCAGACTTGGGAGTTCGTTCGTGAAAGATTTTTATATTGATCTTTTGTGCTGGAGTTCGGCATTCAAAGTAGTGACTCATTCCCGTCGTGTTCGCCCCGGTAAGATTTATTATTTCAATATCTCCCGGTTTTTCACTCCATTCATTTCTTTTTTAGAGAAAACGCTAAAGATCCCCGTTGTCCAGGTCAAAGGCATTGTCGAAGGCAAAGAAAAGTTAGACGGCATTTCGCTTTATGAAACGATCCAGATGCGTCTTGAAGGCCTTATAAACGCGTGGATCACGGATGAGCCAATGGCCAAAGCGAATGACGAGTTCGCTGCTTCCAACGGTTTGAATCCCGATAAATTTGCCGCCCATTTAAAGGAGTCGGCCTATCCGCATTTATTTCGTCCTGTTGAGATGAGTGTCTTGGCAGAGCATGTCTCCGGCAAAGACGGGGCTGTGTTTATCGTCCGTCAGACACCGTTCGCTGATTTGTTAGGCCGATGTTTTGACGCCATTGTTTTTTACCGCACCGTGTTTGCGCATGCTGTCGCGATTGAAAAAAGGACAGATTATTTTTTCGACAAACATTTGAATGGTGATTATTTTGACGGGTGTTTTAAGATAGTTGGAAAATTCTTCCGCCAATGGTTGGGGGATTTTATTTGTAGTGTGTTTTTTAGATTCACCCGAGGAGTGAAAAATCCGACGGAGGTCAAGATAGGAGTTGAATTGACACAGAATCGGGTGCGCTTGGATGAGATCAATGATGTTTCCTGGATCGAGGGGGCATGGATCGAGGCCAATCAGATTTGCGGTTTGGAAATGGAAACTTTTGATGAGGAATCCATTAAAGTTCTTAATGAGCGTAAGATTCCGCGTTATCGGGTTGGAAAGTTTTTATTGGGAAAGGCGTCGGATGACAGAGTCAAGACAATCCATGTGGCCTTACGATATAGTGTGAGTTCCATGATGATGGTTTTGGGCCTTTTAAAATGTCTTGTCATCTGGAATGAAAGCACCTGGTTAAGATTTCAAGCGGTTCGTTATATCTATCGAAGTTTATTCTGGATGTCCATTTATGAACAGACAGGAATAAGGGTGCTTTGGACGATGTATGACTTTGATCCCGATAAGTTGGCTAAGGGGCAGGCAGTGGAATGGTTGGGCGGTTTTTATACCGGCGGGCATTGGAGCAATTTTCCGATGTATCGCGTCGATTGCCAGAAATGTTTTGATGTGCTTTTTACGTGGGGTGAACATTTCTTGAAAAATAATTTTAATCGGTTTTCATTCATGGCGATTTTTTTTACCGGATACCCTTGCGATTATTATTTCAACATGCACAAAGAACGCGCCCAGGCGATCCGTCAGAGGCATGCGCAGAAATTTATTATTTCTTATCATGATAATATTATGGCCAACGATCTGCCGTATAGTAAGATTATGCAAATTGATATTCATAAAATTCTGTTATCGATTCTCAATAAGTTTGAGAATGTGGTGGTCTTTCTAAAGCCGAAACGAAAATTTCTTTTGGATGAAATGATTGCAGAGTTGCCTGAAATTGGCCAAATGATTGAGCAGGGCAGGATTGAAGTTTTTCTCGGGGATACCGCGCGCACAAAGGCTGTTTCAGCCCAGATCGGGATGGCAAGCGACATTGTCATTGGACTGGGCATCAGCACCGCCGCTGCTGAATCTTTTTTTGCCGGGACTATCGCCTTTCATGCGGATTTTACCGACTTCGGGCGTAATGAATTTGCAAACCGTGGTGAAGGGGTCGTTGTATTTAAGGACGCGTTCACACTTGAGAACGCTGTGATTGAGCGGATAAAAAAGATCAATAAATGGAAATACGAAGATTATAAAGGGTATTATATGAGCCTTGATCCTTTTATGGATGGCAGTTCAAACAAGCGTACGGGTTTTTTGATCAAACGCATGCGCGATTATTTGGCACAAGGCGTCCATAGGGAAGAACTGTTGGGCAAGGTTAGCAAAGATTATGACGTTTATTTGTCGTCGATGGCAACGATGCAGCGGATGAGCTGGAACTAATTCAGATGTTTTTTGCGACTATGACTGCCGAGGGATCACATGCGAGCTCAAACAACCTTGCCGTCGGCAAGGGAACTCGCTCGCTATGTGATCCCTCGGTAGCCTCTCTCGAGAAAACATCTGCGTTTAACAGAGTTGTAGAGGCCATTTTAGCTACGAGTAAGTCTGCTGGTGTTGCCAGGCGAGTTTACGACGGAGCGCCTGTCCTGGACTGTTTGAAAGACAGGCCAGGGAAGCGGAGTCGTTGTTTGAGCATGGGAACACCGGCAGACTTACGGGACAAGTATTTTGTATCGATACATATAATCTATGACCGTTTTAATTTCTAAGCTTAAGCATTTTGCCAAACGCGGCGGGTTTTGGACGATTCCTAATGAACGGACGTTTCTTTACCGTGTGCTTTCCAATTTTGCAAAGACACAACATGGAAAACTGATCTTGGACGTCGGTGCTGGTGTCTGTCAGTACAGGAACCTGGTTGATCAAGACAATCGGTATGAGTCCTGTGACCTTAAGAATGGATTTCATTTAAATCAAAAGCACGATTTTTTAGCAAGCGTTTATGATATTCCCAAAGAGGACCAACATTACGACGGGGTTTTGATGCTGCAGGTCTTGGAACATCTTGAATTTCCGATCAAAGGGTTAAAGGAAGTGCACCGCATTCTTAAGGAAGGCGGATTTCTGTTTCTTTCAGTCCCTCAGGCGGCGGGCGATCATTTTGAGCCGTATCATTTCTTTAATTACACCCAGTTTGGTCTGCGTTCCGTGTTCGAACAGGCGGGGTTTGAAATTATTGAACATCACCGATTGGCAGGAATGTTTACGTATGCCGGCAACCGTCTGGAGAAGTTAGGATCTATCACATTGGGCCAGTGTAAGAAAAGAAATGCCATTGCAGCGGCATTGGCCTGGATATTTTCCGTCGTCTGCTGGTGGTTGGGTTGGGTCATTTCAAGGTTTGATTTTATTGATCGAGAGAAAAAATATTGCGTTGGGCATATTGTGATTGCCCGTAAGAAAATTATTTAAAGGGAATTTTATGAGCGAGCAAAAGAAAACAGTGGTTGTCTTAGGGGCTGGGCCTGCGGGTTTAGCGGCGGCCTACACCGCGCAAAAGGCGGGCCATCACGTGATCATCATCGAGCGTTCGGACATCGCCGGCGGCAAGGGAGGCAGTCGTCAGTGGAAAGATTTTGTCGTCGATTTCGGGCCGCATGCCTATCACGCTATGACCAAAGAGATCACTGATTTTATGATCGAGCACGCCGGCGGTGAAATGATCGACGTGCCAATCCTGCAAAGGCTTTACATTACCGATAAGCCTATGAGCTATCCATTTAATCTTAGAGAGGCGGCCACTAAGTTTAGCTTATGGCTTAATTTCCGGATTTTATGGGATTACTTCTGGGTGAAATTTAAGGCGCTGTTCGTTAAGATGCCGCAGAATTCTTTCAAGCAGTATGGCATTGCCAATTTTGGCCGAACATTATATGACATCTGCTTCGGTCTATATTCCGAACGCGTCTGGGGTTGTTCGGCGGATAAGCTGTCCGTTGAGTTTGCCCGGCGCAAACTGCCCAATGTTTCTTTGGGATCATTTCTTTTTTCTATCTTCACCCGAAAGAAAAAAGAAAACAAGAAATCTTATCTTCATATCCGACGGTACATGTATCACAAGCGGGGCATCGGCAAGGTTTATCAAAATATTGCCGATGGGATTTCTGCCCGTGGAGGGCAGGTCATCTATAACGCGGCCATCCGTAAGATCGTTCATTCCGGTGGCCTGATGCGCAAGATTGTTTTAGATTCGCCATTCGGTACCGAGATCGAACCGGATTGGGTCGTATCAACGCTTCCTTTTGATAGCCTTCTTGAATATTTATCCCCATCCTTTGAAGCGCTTCAAGGAATCAAGGAGCATTTACCGTTTCGTCATGGCGTAATTGTTAATGTCGTTGTCAATCGGGAGAAATTTGATGATCCTCATTGGATGTATTTAGTTAACAAAAAATTTTATTTTAACCGTGTGAGCGAACCTAAAAATTTCTCGATCCAGTGCGGCCCGAAAGATAAGACACTTTTGATGCTTGAAAAGATTTGCACGCCTAACGATCCAGCCTGGGATTGGGGCGCTGAAGAGTGGCGTCCGAAAGTGCTTTCGGACTTGGGATTTTTCGGGATCAAGCCGGAGGAGATTGGAGAGATTTTTACTACACGTATGGACAAGGCATTTCCTTTTTATGTGGTTGGTTACGAATCGAAAAAGGAAAACATGTTGCAGCACATGTGCACTATCAAGAATTTAGTAACTACCGGTCGTTACGGCCTTTATCTGGATATCAACATGCACGACTCCATGGTTTTGGGTATGGAAGGTTTTAAACATTTGATAGACGGGAAACTTGAGATATTTTATGAATGCCATGAAGATATTCCGCTTGAGAAACGACAAGCTCAATCCAACGATTAACTAAGGAAAGAATATGCATTACACGCTACGTGAGACCTGCCGTATTTGCTCATCGAAGGAGTTGGTGAAATTCCTTGATTTTGGTCAAATGCCCCTGGCCGGAGGTTTTATAAAAGAAGAACAGGTGTCTGAGGAAAAACTTTATCCGTTGACCGTTGTCTTTTGCCGTCAATGCAAAGAGGTTCAAATTCTGGAAACCGTGCCGGCGGATGTGCTGTTTAAGGATTATCGTTTTGTCGCTTCAACCACATCAACGCTTTCCAAGCATTTCGTCGAGTATGCCCGAGAAATGACAAAGCGTTTTCTAAATAAGGATTCGCTTGTCGTCGAATTCGGAAGCAATGATGGTGTATTGCTAAAACCATTTAATGATTTGGGGATCAAAGCTGTTGGAGTTGAGCCTGCGGTTAATATCGCCAAACTTGCCGTGGCCAAAGGCTGCACTGTGATCAATGATTTCTTTAATACTAAAACCGCGGCTTTGATCAAACAGAAACACGGGCCCGCGGATATGGTTTGCGCCAACAACGTTTTCGCGCATATCGATGACATGCACGAACCTATGCGAGGAATCAGAGAACTGCTTAAACCCGACGGTATCTTTGTGTTCGAAGTGCATTACCTGGCATCCCTGATCGAAAGCTATCAGTTTGACATGATCTATCATGAACATATGATGCACCATTCTTTGACAGCTTTGACCTATTTGATGGGGTTTTATGATATGGAAATCTTTGACGCCCGGCGCGTGTCGACCCATGCCGGATCTATCCGAGTCTACGCCCAGAAGAAAAGCTCCGCAAAGCACAAGGTCTCCCAGGATGTGCAGAAACTTTTGAAAGAGGAGCGTGCCTCAGGGCTTGATAAGGAAGAAACCTTCATTAAATTTGGTAAGGATGTTTATAAAAAACGTGATGATTTGATTAGCCTTATCTCAAAGCTGCGGTCCAAAGGGAAAAAGATCATCGGGTACGGTGCTTCCGGCCGGGCCTCGGTGCATTTGAATTTTTGTAAGTTCGGCAAGGTCGTCATCCCGTATGTGACGGATGCCTCGCATGAGCGTCAGGGCAGGCTTATTCCTGGAATGCACAATCCTATTGTTCCGCCGGATACAATCAAAAAAGATAAACCCGATTATGCTCTTTTATTCGCTTACAATTATTTCGAAGAGGTTATGAACAAAGAGAAGGAATTTGTAGCGGGGGGTGGACGGTTCATCGTTCCATTGCCGGAACCCAGGGTGATTGAACCTGCGGAGGTTTTTAATAAACCATGACGATCGTAGTTCTCGGTGCTGGCGGGATGCTGGGGCATCTGGCCGGAATTTTTTTCAAAGAAAAATACGGTTCCCGCGTTCTGCTTTGCGCGCGGAGCAAGACAGGCTGTGCCATTCTTGATCAAAATCTGGAAACGCTTGATCTTGTCGATGAGCAGGCGTTAAGGAAACTCCTTGAACAATGCCGTCCCTGCATTGTCGTTAATTGCGCCGCTATCAATGATCCCGCCCCTGGGGCTCAGGCCCTTAATGAGATTAACGCACAGTTACCTCATCGTATTGCTTCCATATTAGAGAAAGTAAAAGATGGCAGCCGTCTTATTCATATCAGCACCGACGGAGTCTTCCGGGGTGGCAGGGGTGGTTATTCTGAAGATGACCTGCCAGACAGCGATGACCTTTATGGTTTAAGCAAGAAAATGGGAGAGATTACGCAAGCGCCTCACTTAACCATACGCTCGTCTATTATCGGGCCTGATCCCTTTCATTCTCGAGGCCTTCTTGACTGGTTCCTATCCCAGAGGCAGGAGGTTCGTGGATTTTCTCGTGTATATTGGAGCGGGGTAACGACCCTTGAGATGGCGCGTTTTATTGACCTTGCGATCGGGCAGGGTTTCTCGGGTCTGTATCATCTATCGTCGGGAAAAGTATCCAAGTATGATCTTCTTACGGATATCAAAGAAGTGTTCGATCTTAAGACCCAGATCGTCCGTGATGAAACTATGATTTTAGACCGTAGCTTGGCCACGCGCCGCAGCGATATCGTTTATAAAATCCTTTCTCATCGTGAAATGCTCACAGATCTTGAAGCTTGGATGAAAAGCCATCCAAGCTTGTACTCGAAATATTTAAACGTTTAGGGATCGATGATGGAATTAAAACAATTTTTGAAAGAACATGGCCTGCCTTTAGTGGTGATCGTCTCGATCGTTCTTGCCGGGTATTACAAGGTTTTTCTCGGCGGTACATTTTTAACTACTGAAAATAATCTGGCGACATCCAATTACAGTTACGGGACGACCGCGAACGGATGGCGTCCTGATAAGGGGATGGGGCTTTCATTTTTTTTTGCGGATGTGGGCATGTGGCATCCGTGGTCTCCTTTAGTTTGGTGGGAGAGGATTATGCCGTCGCGCGTGGCTGCTTATAATTCTTCCATCATTCTCTTTGGGGTTCTGGCCGCGTTTACTCAATATTTTTTTATCCGCAAGATATTGCCCGGCGCCAATCGGTGGTTTGCGGTGTGTGTGTCGCCGCTCATTGTTTTTTGTGCTGATCAAGACGGTTATCATTATCTTCGACTGAGCCTTTCCTATCTTTCCGGCGTGCCGCTGATTCTTATGATTTTATATGACCATCTGGAGCGTCCGCGTTTTGAGAACGTGCTCAAACTGGCGTTCGTGCTGTGGTTTGTTCCATTTTTCGGTAATTTGTGGGCGTTGTTTCAGCTTTTGTCCCTTGGTATTTTCTTTGTGTTTTTATACCGGGCGTATCACCGTAAACCGTGGGGCGAGACATTGCGCAGGCTTGTTGTTCTTTATGCGCCGGCAATCACTGTTGTCGTGCTTTTGGGTTTTTGGGAGTTTTATTCTTTGTTTTATGAAAAATCGACTGTCGGGTATATGCGAGAGAAAATGCTGACGGTCTTGCCCCATATTCATTTTGGTCTGGATGTCAAGACGACCATCGAATTTTTGCGGGGATTCTTTGTGATGGAGTGGTATCCACATAACACCGAGATGATCGGGCTACCCACGTGGCCGATGGTCTATCAACAGTATGTGAATATTGTTTTTCCTTTTGTGCTTTTGAGTTACATTTTCTTAAGGAAAAAATATTTGTCCTTTTGGGAATTTACTCTTAAATGGCTTGTGCTTTTTTATTTGATCCACATGGGCCTGTCACGGACGAACCTTATCCCTGGTTTTGGAGCGTTCTATTCCTATTTAAACGAACTGACCTCGAAGGTATTTACCATGTATAGCGTCATCTATCCGCTGCAGGTGCCGTTGATCGCTCTTTTTCTGTGGCGTGTGAGTGCGGATAACGTACGGATTTCCGGCGTTTGGGGGAGTGTGATACGCAAATTTTTCGCGGCGTTGATTGCCTTGCCGTTTATTGTCCTGACACTGTTGGCGTTTTTGGTTGTCGTTGTTCCTGTATCTTTAGAGTCGTTCTTGACGGATTTGATGAACCGTTATTTTCCGGCGGCTCTTAAAGGAATAAGCAATGCGCAGGCCATTGATATCGTGCAGTATAATCTCTGGTGCTTGAAGCAGATTTTGAATGGTTCGTCTATTCTCTATTATGCGTCGAGCGCGATGATTGCTGGGGTTTTTTTAAGCGACCGGTGGCTCAAACGCGTCGTTGAATTACCCAAGGTTCTTTTAGCTGTAATCGTATTGATCAACGGCATCCTGCTGTCGTGGTCTATTTTTCCATTGGAAAAAGATCAGCGCGTGTGGCAGCAGGAGACATTGCGTTTGGTTGAGTTCCATCCGACTGACCGGTTTTATTATGTGTCCGGCCGTAGAGAAAGCCTAAAAGATAAACTGGAATTGTTTAGTCAGAAATGGTCTTCTGACAAGAGTAGGCTTTCCGCTAAACTTCCCGTTGGACTTTTGGAGCCGCCGGGATTGAGCATTTCAGGGCTCAAATCTTTTGCGCCTGAATCAGAAGGCCAATGGGTATACCGTGCTTTTAATGGTGATGGGACGAGCCGGCTTATCCATTTGCGCTTGTACTACGGCGGACCGCTGCATGTTTCGGATCTTTTGGATATCTCGGCGGTGAAGTATTATTATTCGGACAAGCCTCTTGAAAATTTGCCCAGTCAATTAATTCCATATGTTCAGGGCAACGGGCTTTACGTTTATAAGAATACCAGGGCCTGGGATTATTATTATCTGGCAGACCGGTTAAAGATTATTGAATCCATCGAGGATATAAAAGATGTGCGGCCGGGAACAGCGTATGTTTCTACAGAAGATACCTTTGATTTGACGCAAAAGGATTTAAACAAAAAAGTTGTGCTCAAGGAATTTCAGCCGGGACGAATGGTTTTTGAATACAGTGGTTTAAGTGACGAGCTGCTTGTTGTGGCGGATGCTTGGCATCCTTTTTGGAAGGCCGCAGCTCAAGGAGAAGCGATTCCAGTCCTTAAAGTGAACGGGATATTTAAAGGTATTCGTCTTAAACCCGGACATTATGATGTGACCATGTATTTTGATAATTCGCCCTACAAATTTGGAATTTATGTTTCTGTTGCGGCATGGTTTGTATTCGTCGGGTTCTGGTTATGGATTTTCATTGGCCGTGGCCGGAATTCCTTAAGGGAATAACGCCCTTTGACTTTACAAATACAGAAAATTATGGGATTATTCTTATCGAGTTTATAGGCGCTGGTAAAATGACTTGATCAGGGGTGGACTGCGCGAAGTTTTAAGAATAAGAGGGCTTCTTCGTCGAAGATTGGAATTTTTATTGACCTTTCCTTATCCAATGATAAATCTCCAAACATCGTCGGTGCTTAAGTTGGAGATTTATCATTTCTATTGGTTAGAAGAAGGTCAATAACGGACAAAAATTATGATCAAAGAAATCAAAAAGTGCAGGATTTGCCAAAATCAAGAGCTTGTTCCGGTAGTGGACTTGGGCATTCAAGCTTTAACAGGGGTGTTTCCTCGGTCTGTTGATGAACGCATCACTCATGGGCCGCTCGAATTGGTTATATGTGTCGAGAGTGGAGGCAAAAATTGCGGGCTTCTTCAGCTTCGGCATTCTTATGAGCTGGAAGAAATGTACGGCGAGAATTATGGCTATCGCTCGGGCTTAAACCAGTCGATGGTGGAACATTTAAGAGGCCGGGTTCAGAAAATTTTAAACAGGGTGAATCTTGTTGCCGGCGACCTTGTCATTGATATCGGCAGTAACGACAGTACCTTGTTGCAAGGTTATCCTCAGCGCGATCTTCAGCTCACCGGCATTGATCCCACGGGCGTTAAATTTAAGAAATATTATCCTTCCCATATTGATCTGATCCCGGACTTCTTCTCGGCCGCAAAAGTCAAAGAACGTTTCGGGGCCAAGAAAGCCAAGGTGATCACCTCGATCGCGATGTTTTACGACCTGGAATCCCCGACGGATTTCATGAGGAATATTTTTGAGGTTCTTGATGAGGACGGTATTTGGGTTTTCGAGCAAAGCTACATGCCGACGATGCTTGAGAAAGATTCTTACGATACGGTCTGCCATGAGCATTTGGAATATTATGCGTTTCGTCAGATTAAATGGATGGCGGACGTTGTTGGTTTCGTGATTGTTGATGTGGAGTTTAACTTGGCCAACGGCGGTAGTTTTGCGATCACCGTCGCCAAGAAATTAAGCAAAACCCACAAAGAAAATTTGTTTCTTGTGAATTCCATCTTGGCCGAAGAGACGCGTAAAGGCCTTTCCGATTTAAAACCGTATGAGCTTTTTAAGAAACGTATTACGGATCAGCGAGACAATATAATTCAATTTGTTCGCAAAGCTAATCAACAGGGAAAAAAGATTTTTGGTTACGGCGCCTCAACCAAGGGAAATGTCATTCTTCAATATTGTTCTTTTACCACAAAAGATATCCCGTGCATCGCCGAAGTCAACCCGGATAAGTTCGGAAGATTCACACCCGGCACCCAAATTCCCATTGTTTCAGAAGCAGATGCCAAGGCGATGAAGCCTGATTATCTTTTGGTCTTGCCGTGGCATTTTAAAGATAATATCGTACAAAGGGAAAAGAGTTATATCGACGGTGGTGGGGCTCTGGTTTTCCCCCTGCCTCAGATTGAGGTTGTTAAGTAGAAAGTAGATGGATGATAGTAGATAGTTGATTGTTGCTCGTTGATAGTTGATTGCAGATCGTGGATGGTAACCATCTGCAATCCACCATCACCCATCAACTATCTCTTATCAAGAATTTCATTATGAAAAAAGCTTTAATCGTCGGATGTGAAGGCCAGGATGGCACGTATCTTACCCGATATCTTCAGAAGAAGCGGTATCATGTCATCGGGATTGGGGAAAAAAGAACTTATTCTGGGAAGGGCGGCCAATTAAAGCCCGTTAATATTTCCAAGCCGGGAGCAGTGCTTGGTTTATTAAAGCAACACAAACCGGATGAAATTTATTATTTAGCTGCGTACCATCATTCTTCCCAAGATCGCAAAGAAAACGATGCTGTCTTTTTTCAAAGAAGTTTTGATGTGCATGTTTATGGCCTGATTCATTTTCTAGGGGGTATGCGGGCCCATTGTTCGAAAGCCCGGTTGTTTTATGCGGCGTCCGCCCTCATTTTCGGCAATCCACACAGTCGTGTTCAGAATGAAAAAACGCCTTTTGCGCCGGTTTGTATTTACGGGATCACCAAAACAGCAGGCTTACAAACGTGCCGTTTCTATCGCCGGGAATACGGCCTTTATGCCAGCGCGGGTATTTTATATAATCACGAATCGCCGTTACGCGCGGATAAATTTGTTTCGCAGAAGATTGTTCGGACTGCTGTCGCCATCAAAAGGGGCGGGCAAAAGGAACTGGTCTTGGGAAATTTGAATGCGGTCATCGATTGGGGATTTGCCGGCGATTATGTTGAGGCAATGCACCGGATGCTTTCTCTGCAGTCTAGCGATGATTTCATTATTGCCAGCGGTAAGGCCCATACGGTTAAAGAATTTGTCGAGGGCGTTTTTAAACGTTTGAAGCTCGATTGGACTAAATATGTCCGTGAAGACGCCCAGGTTATTCAAAGGAAACAGAAAAACCATTGGCAAGGGGATCCGTCAAAGATTAAGCGCATGACCGGGTGGAGCCCGAAGGCGGATTTCTCAAAACTTATCGCAATTATGGTCGACGCGGAGTTAAAGAATAATGGCTGATCAAAAAATGCTGATATTCATTCCTACCTACAATGAAGCGGAAAATGTCCGCGTCATTTATCCCCGTCTTAAAGCGCTTGGTTTGGATACGGATCTTCTTTTTCTGGATGATCATTCTCCCGACGGAACAGGCGCGATCTTAGATGAGCTGGCCCGTGCTGATTCAAGAATCAGCGTAATCCACCGTTTAGGAAAGCTCGGCATCGGCAGTGCTCATCAGGAGGGAATTTCTTGGGCCTATGAGCACGGTTACACAAAACTCATCACCATGGACTGTGATTTTTCCCATTCTCCTGAATACATTCATGATTTTTTAAGGCTGGCCGATTGTGCCGATATCGTCGTTGGTTCAAGATATATTGAAGAAGGCAGTCTTAAAGGCTGGAATCTGTATCGGAAGTTTCTGACGTACGTTGGGCATTTCTTGACGGATGTCCTTTTGAAAATGCCTTATGATGCGACCGGCGCATTCAGGCTTTACAACCTTCCGCAGATTCCGCATGGAGTTTTTAAGTTAGTAGAATCCACAGGATATTCGTTTTTCTTCGAAAGTCTTTATCTTTTATTTATCAATGATTTCTCCGTCAAAGAACTGCCGATCAAATTACCCACGCGTGTTTATGGACAATCGAAGATGACATTAAGAGGCGCGGCGCGCAGTTTTATGCATCTGTTGCGCATTTGCCTGCGGTCATGGGTCAGGCGCGATACATTAATTTATTGCGAACCTTTACGGCTGAATGCGCGGATGTCCGACGGTAACAAAAATTCTTATGTTCCTCAAGGTGAAAGCAATCCGCAAAAAGTGCAGCAGGAGTGGGATGTTTATTGGAACAAGGAACGCAAGTCGGAAAGTATTCTCTATGATCTGATTGCCGCATTTTATAGGGTCTTTATCATCCGCAGGATTCTGAATTACTTTACAAAAAAGCATTTTGTTAAAGGGTCCAAGGTTTTGCATGCCGGTTGTGGCAGTGGACAGGTTGATGAAGGGGTGGCGAAATGGGTTCGTCTTTCGGCGTTGGATATATCCATCAAGGCCCTTGAGATTTATCATACGACAAACCCGACGGTGCGAGATATTGCCCACGGGGATATATTCCATCTTCCTTACGCGGCGGATACGTTTGATGGTATTTATAACCTGGGGGTCATGGAGCATTTCACTGAAGAAGAGATCAAAGAAATTTTGATGGAATTTAACAGGGTGCTTAAGTCCGACGGAAAAATGGTCATTTTGGTTCCTCCTGAACAGGGGTTGAGTGTCATCTTTCTAAAAGGAGTGCATTTTCTTCTTAACGGTCTGTTGAAGAAGAATGTGCAGCTGCATCCGGCCGAGATCAGCCGCCCGCGCAGCAAGGCGCATGCGCGGAGTATTTATGAGAAACACGGATTGAAAATGGTTGATTATTATTTTGGCATTAAGGATGTGTTCACTTATGCCGTCATTGTCCTTAAGAAACCAGCGATCACAGAATTGGTTAGTCTAAAGAGCGTGTCATGATTCTTGTCACAGGCGCAACGGGATATATCGGTCGACGGTTGGCCCGTCTTTTAGTCGAAAGGTTTGGCCGGGAAGAAATTCTATGTTTGGTCCGGCCTTCTGACGGAACTCAGAAAGAACAGACAGGCAGGGACAATCTTCAATCATTAGGGGTTGGGATATGTGAAGCAGATATTATGTCTGGGCAAGGCCTTGAAAATTTGCCTAAATCCCCGCGGATTATTTTTCATCTGGCGTCGTGCACGGATACATCTGCCCAAGACCACAGCATCAATGAGATTGGGACAAAGAATCTTCTTGAATCGATCGGGCCTTTGGGGCAGGGTACGCAGATTATTTTTACAAGTTCGATCGCGGTCAACGACGGGCGCAAGGATTATTCCAAGCCCATGACGGAAAACGACCCTATGCCGGTGCGGCCGTACCATATTTACGGGCGCAAGAAACTTTTGACTGAGGAATATTTGACGCAGCGTGCCAAGGTTGAAGGTTTTGCATTATCAGTCATCCGCGTCTGCGGGGTATTTGGGCCGGATTCCATTGAAAAGGGTTTGTATTTCTCGCTGCGTCGTCTAGTTTTAGAGCGATCCTGGCTTGCCCGTTTGGATTGGCCCGGGCGTATCAGTAGTATGTTTGTTGAGGATATGGCCTGGTTTATTAGAGAGGTTGCGCAATACCGGCCCGCGGACGGCAAACGTGAATTGTATATTCCGAGCGTTCAATCGCCCACGGTTGCCCAAATGTGTGAAGCCTACGCTAAGGCCTATGGTCTTGAATATCGCCCTATTCGTTTGCCAGTTTTTATTTGGCGTTTTCTTGAATGGTTGACCGGCCGCAAAAGACTTTGGGAGAAAATTCTGCCGCATAAAATTTATAATACGGTATGGCAGTCCAATATTCTCGTCGGACAAGGTTATTGGAATGAATCAATCAAAATGGCTAGAATTGTTGGTTCCCGTCATTTGACGAGTTTTGAGGAATTTAGTTTTCTGGTAGCGGCGCAAGACCGCAAGGGAGGATCATGAGTTTCTTAGGAGAATCAGCGGCGTTTATCCGTCGCAATGGAATTATGTCTGTCATAGCACACTTGCTCGAAATTTATGTGGGTGCATTTTTACGTATTTTTCCTGGCCCGGAAGGGTTAATATTTCGAGGATTGTTTTATAGTCTTCTTTTTAAATCGTGCGGCAGTGACCTGATGATTTATCCTTCGGTTTATATTATTTTCTCAAGGCGCATTAAGGTTGGACGTCGATTGGCTGTGAATATCAATACTTACTTGGACGGAAGGGGAGGCATTACCATCGGGGATAATGTTTTAATCGGCCCTAATTGTGTGATTGCCAGCTGTGAACATTCCTTTGAAGACCCGCACGTGCCGATTTGTAAACAGCCGGTTAAGTATGCCGAAATTACTATCGGGGACGACGTTTGGATTGGCGCTAATGCTTTTATTAAATGCGGGGTAAAGATTGGAAGCGGAAGCGTCATCGCGGCTGGCAGTGTCGTTACCAAAGATGTGCCTCCGTATGCTGTCGTCGGTGGAGTTCCCGCCAAGGTTCTTAAATTTCGCGATCCTCAGAAAGCAATTGATTAAAAACTAATTTTATGGTCGGGTTGGAATCGGGGATGAAGTGATGGTCTTCGGTCTCGTTGAGAGATTCCTGATTTCATGATTAGGTAAGTATTATGCCGCGAAACCTTGTGATCGTTGAGTTTCAGGAAGAGGTTGAGTATTTACTTGAACATCGGCCTGAGGTTTTTCGGGGAGATGTGAAGGTTTTGTCTCTGCTTCCTGAGGCGAGCGTATTGTTAGCCGGGAAAAATATTGCCTTTGAGACGTCGGTCAATTATTTCTCTAAGTCATCCCATGAAAAATGTCTTAAGTCCGTCGATAGCATGATTCATGCTGTTAATACGGATTTTGTCCTTTGTGACGCGCATGGCATTCGTCATGCGTATACCAACGCCTTAACATTTTATCTGCGTCAATATCTTAGTTATGTTGTTTCGACCATTGAGATCATTTCCAATGTTCTTAGCGAACATCCCGTTGATCAAATATTTGTTTGCCGTTATCGCGGAAACGATCTTTCGCAGTTTGGGTTGTTCTCAAAAGAGAGGATTCTAAGCGATATCGTCGGTATTTTGGGCGGCTCGATTAAGGTGGAATCGCCGGTGCTTGATGTTCCCCGTAAGACCGCCCCGAATTATATGCGGAAATTACTACGCTCTCTGTTTTGTGCTGTATGTTTTCCTCTCGAGCTTGCGCTGTTAAAGAAACCGGCGCGCCATCCGCTCGTCTATTATTCGCTCAAATACCGGTTTGATCATATCGCCAAGGCATTCAAAGAATATGACCACTACAATCTTGCCCCGGACGTTAAGGTCTTTACGCGCTTGACGGATAAAAGCCTTGGTATGGACATCCATAATATTCATATCAGCGATATTGGATTGTCTGTTGATTCGAAATTTCGAAACGCGTGGAAAGAATCGTTGGTTAAATTCACAGATGGATGCGACAAAAAAGGCATTTGCAGCTATCGCGATTATGATTTCTCCGCTCTGGTTTTACGCAAAATGGAAAAAGGGTACGGCCCCCAATTAGCGAAATTGAACCGTCAGATTTCATCGTTAAAGAAATTTTTATCGGCACTTAAACCTGCGGCTGTCCTTTCCCATGTGGCGCGGGATTTCTCTTATGCGTTGGGGGAGCTGGCGGAGTCCATGAATATCCCGTCGGTGTTGATTTCTCACGGTTCGCATGTCCCACCGAAAAATGAATATGATTGTATGGAGTGGTTCGATCACGGCAAGGGGCTCATTCATACGGATTACCGGTATCATCTTTTGCAGTCTCCGTGGGCGGTTGAACATGTGCGGGCCATGGGATACCATGGCAAGTATTTTCCCATTGAGCCGTTGATCTTTCCGAAGGTTGACCGTACAGATAAACAAAAGGCGCAACTCAAGAGGTTTCCTCAAAGCGAGGGCAAGCGCATTATTATGCACGCCGGAACGCCCAAGCCGCGCGGGTCTAACCGTCTGTATATTTACGAAACACTCGATGAATATATCGCGTATATGAGCGATCTTGTTGAGGCCGCGCGCGCGATCCCCGATATTTTTCTGGTGATCCGTTTTAGGCCTTATCCCTATTTGAGCATCCAACATTTAAAAGCCCTGTTGCCCAAGGGGGATCATTATGTGGTTGCCACCGACGGCACTTTCGCGGATTATCTTAAAATCGCGGATTTGATGGTGAGTTTTTCATCAACCACGATTGAAGAGGCGCTGATTAATTCGATCCCAGTTCTGCAGTATGACCCCAGCAACCGTTATGTGCATATTGAGGGGGCGGGGTGGCAAGATAAAGGATTTGCGCATGTGGATTCCGTGTATTATATTGGAGACCGTAACCACCTTTCCTCGGGTTTACAATGGATTTTGACTAATCATCTGAGCGCGACGTTGGTGGGGGATTTCTTTGAGCGCCATGCCTTTAAACCCGGGGAAGCTATGAGTGTTCAGGAATTTATTGAGCGGATGATCCGTCATGATTTGCCGGAACCTATCCGGCTTGAGGATAAAAAACATTTTGATGGAGTCGAAATTTATTAAATGAGTGCCCAATCGAAAATCATAGCCATGATTCCTGCCCGTCGGGGGAGCACGCGCTTGAAGGCCAAGAACTTGGCGCTCTTAAACGGCCGGCCTTTGGTTTCCTATGCGATTGAAGCGGCAAAGGCGTCAGGAGTTTTTGATCGTGTTGTCCTTAACTCTGAGGATGATATATTCTCCGGGATTGCCAAGGAATGCGGCGCTGAATTTTATAAGCGTCCTGCCGATCTTGCATCATCGACGGTTAAATCCGATACGGTGGTCAATGATTTCATTCTTAAAAATCCGTGTGATATCGTTGCCTGGGTTAATTCCACATCTCCTCTGCAAACAGGAGGGGAAATTCGCAGCGTGGCTGAATATTTCCTTAAGGAGAATTTGGATAGTTTAATTACGGTGTGTAATCAACAGGTTCATGCCTTGTTAGACGGCAAACCGTTAAATTATCAGGAACAGGAAATCTTTGCTCAAACACAGGATCTTAAGCCGGTCGGATTATTTGTGTATTCGGTCATGATGTGGCGAACTAAGACTTTTCTTGAGCATTTTAAGAAAAATGGCCATGCCATTCTTTGCGGCAAGGTCGGTTATTTTTCCGTCAGCAAATTAACTTCGATCATCATTAAAAATGAAGAAGATTTTAAAATCGCCGAATATCTTTTGGCGGGGATGGATGTCCGCCGGAATTTCTCAGTCGCCTATCATGGAGGCAAGCCATGAAACTTAAAGTATTAGTAATCGGCGCCGGGATGTATGTGTGCGGGCGCGGCACCGACGGTTTTGGAACAATTTTGCCTTCCCTTTATGAAGCCTATCGTTCTGGATTGATTGAAAATGTTTGTGTGGTCGCGACTTCTTCCTCGAGCGTTAAGGCGGTAGAACGCAAGAATAAGGAATTAAGCGCCCGTATGGGATTCCTGTTGCCGTTGACGGGTTTTGCCAAAGCGGGTTCTGGCGCGGCGGCATACAAGGAAGCGTTGAAGGCCTTTCGCCCGGATTGCGTTCTTGTGGCTGTTCCTGATCACCTGCATGCGCGCGTGGTCAATGACGTTGCTCGGAGCGGCGCGCATGTCATGGTTGTCAAGCCACTTTCACCGACGGTGAAAGAAGGAAAATCTATGATCGCCTGTGCGCGGTCGAACAATGTTTACGGTGCTGTTGAGTTTCACAAACGTTTCGATGAGGCGAACCTTAAATTGCGAGAGGTCATTGCCGGCGGCAAGATTGGTGATGTGCTTTATATCAACGTTGCTTATAGTCAGCGCAAAATGATTCCCCAGCAAATGTTTAAGGCCTGGGCTGCGAAGACAAATATTTTTCAATACTTAGGCGTTCATTATGTGGATTTGATTTATTTTGCGACGGGTGCAAAGCCTTTACGTGTTATGGCGACAGCCCAAAAGAATTGGCTTCTGCGCCAAGGAGTCAATACTTACGATGCGATTCAGGTGAACATTGAATGGCAGGTTAATAAGAAAAATTTCACATCGATGATTGCGACCAATTGGATAGATCCCGACGGCACTTCCGCCATGTCGGATCAGAGGATTTCTATTGTGGGAACGCGCGGGCGCGTAGACAGCGACCAGAAAAACCGCGGGGTTCAGATCGTGACCGACGACAAAGGCATAGAGGATTTTAATCCGTATTTTAGCCAATTGTATCCTGACGCGACGGGCCAAACAGTCTTTCGCGGTTACGGTGAGCGGAGTTTTCATCAATTTTTTGCGGATGTTAGTAATATTATAACCGGTGTTCAGAAGCCGCAAGACCTCAAAGACCTTCGCCCGACGTTTCATCAGGCGCTTGTCTCAACAGCAGTCATTGAAGCTGTGGCGAGTAGTTTAAAAAGTAATAACGGTTGGATTAAAATTAAGAATATTTAAGGACGGTTTAGCTCATGACGTGAGCTTGGTCCTGACCGCGAACGAATGAGCTAAACCGTCCTTGAAGAAATCATTCAGCTCATTTGCTCACCGGCAGGCCGAAGTTCGCTACATGAGCTGAATGATTTGAGCATGGAATACAAAGTATGATTTCAATCATAATAAGAACTAAGAACGAAGAACGCTGGATCACTCCATGCCTTCAGGCGGTGTTTGGCCAGGATGTGAAGGACATCGAGGTCATCGTCATCGATAATCACAGTACCGACAAGACGGTGGAGAAGGCCAAACGTTTTCCAGTACAGGTTTTGGTGGTTGATGATTATTTGCCCGGGAAAGCGCTTAATGTTGGTTTTAACGCGGCTAAGGGGGAATTCATCGTTTGTTTGTCCGCGCATTGTATTCCCGTTAATGGGCAGTGGTTGTCCCATTTGCTTACGAATTTCAAAGAAAAAGATGTGGCCGGAGTTTATGGCCGTCAGGAACCGATGTCATTCTCGTCGGATTTTGACAAGAGGGATTTGCTGATTACATTCGGTTTGGACAGACGTGTGCAGGTCAAAGATAGTTTCTTTCATAATGCCAACAGTATGGTCCGTCGGGAAGTGTGGAAGAAAATTCCTTTTGACGATCAGGTTACCAATATCGAAGATCGTTTGTGGGCTGAAAAGATTTTAAAGGCTGGACATAAGATCGTCTATGAACCATTAGCCAGTGTTTATCACCATCACGGTATTCATCAGGACCGCAATCCTGAACGCTGTGCTAACGTGGTGAGAATTCTCGAGGAGCATCAGGTTAATAATTTTGATTCCCGTAACAATACTATTGATATTGAGAAATTAAATGTCGTGGCGTTAATCCCTGTTAAGGGCGAGTCTCCGGTTGTTGCCGGCAGGCCGCTGTTGGAATACACGATCGCGCGCGCCAAGGCATCGCGGTATTTAAAGAAGATCATTGTATCGACGGATAATAAAAAAACCGCAGAGCTTGCGCGCAGCCTCGGGGCTGAGGTGCCATTTTTGCGCGACGCGTCATTTTCCGGTGCGCGCGTTGATCTTGAGCAGGTTCTTCAATATTCTCTTGGGGAATTAGAGAAGCGCGATATCTGGCCGGATATCATCGTGTCTTTGGAGATCACATTTCCTTTTCGTGACCAAACTTTGATTGATGATTTGATCTTTGATCTTGTCGACAAAGGCCTTGATACGGTCGTCCCGGCGAGAGAAGAGTTCAATTCCTGTTGGATAGAAGAAAACAGCAGTTACCGCCGGATCGACGAAGGTTTCACTCCGCGTGAATTTAAGAAACCGGTGTATGTCGCGATCAAAGGCTTGGGTTGCGCGACGTATCCTAACTTCATTCGTGACGGTAAACTTTACGGTAATAACGTCGGGATGTACACATTAAGGAACCCTAACGCATTCATCGAAGTGCGTTCCAAGAATGATTTTCTTCTGGCGGAAAATTTATTAATCGATTTCTTAACTCAACATGCGGTTCCCATCCCTCAATCTCATCGTACAGCAGGCTAGAGAGACCTTGAACCGTTTCCCGGCGGCGATGGTCACTTCAATGGCCGGGACGCTTGCTATGGTCCTGTGGGTCAATATGGAACGCGCCCACCGCCATGATGTTGATCCTCTTTGGAAGATAACCCTGGCTGCGACGCTGGGTATTACGCTGTTTTTATCGCTCAAGGTGTTCTGTGAGGTCAAAGGTTATGACGCGAAGAAATCCCGCTGGCTTCATATCGTCGCTTTTGCCGTGCTGGCGCTTTATTTTGTCACGTTGTTGGATAAACTCAAAGGCGCTGATTTTTACCGTTTCTATCTGATCAACGCGGATTTGCATCTGCTGGTTGCCATCGCGCCGTTTCTGTTTGAACGAAATCTCCTCAACGCCTTCTGGCAGTACAACAAAACACTCTTTATCCGCATCGGTGTCTCCGCCATTTATTCTTCAACCATTTATATCGGGCTTGTCATTGCCATCGTATGCCTGGATAAGCTGTTTAATTTGCGGATTGACGAGAAAATTTATTTCCAGTTGTGGCTCATGGTCATGGGCGTTTTTAATACGTGGTTTTTTCTGGGAGGAGTGCCGAAAAATATCCGGACACTGGAAACGGATGAGAGTTATCCCAAGGGTTTAAGAATTTTTACCCAGTTCGTGTTAGTCCCGCTGGTGGTGCTTTATTACGCTATCCTTTATTTGTACATGGCTAAAATTATTTTTACCTGGAACCTGCCCGTCGGCTGGCTGTCGTCCTTCATTATCGGAGCTTCGCTTCTGGGTATTCTGACATTGCTGCTGATTTACCCGTTGAGAAACCGGTCGGAGTTCGGGTGGATAAAAACGTACGCCAGGTATTTTTATATGGCGCTTCTGCCGTTGGTTGTTTTGATGGCGGTCGCGATTTTCCGGCGCATTTTTGATTACGGGATAACCATTGAACGGTATTTCGTTTTGCTTTTTACCGTCTGGCTTTTTTATATCTCCATCAAATTTACAGTGCGTCCTGAAACATCCATCAGGATCATTCCCACGTCCATGTGTTTGCTGATTGTCATGGCGACCTTCGGGCCGTTGAGCGCCGTTTCGGTTTCTTCCAAAAGTCAGCTGGGTAGGCTTGAGTATTACCTGGAGAAAACCGGTTATCTGCAAAACAAAACGCTCATCAAGGGAAAAAGAAAGATGGTGTTTAAAGACAGCGCCGAGATTTCCTCCATTGTGGAATATCTGCACAATATGCACGGCCTGGAGATTTTAAACCGCTGGGCCAAGAAGGGCGAAGATTTTAAATATTTGAATCAATTCTCTTTTTGTCAGGACTATCTGGGGATTGATTTTATCGGTCGTTACCAGCGTGGGGAGAGGGATAATCAAACCATGCAGTATTATTTCGGCTATAACGCGCAGCAGGCGGTATTGCGCGACCTGCGCGGGTTTGATTATCTCTATGATCTGCAGGGGATTTACCGCATGGCCGGAGGATTGAAAAAGACAGTCGCAACACCTGACGGTAATTTGGAGATTTTCTTTCCTGACGGAAAAAACGCGTTGGAGTTTAGGAAAGGTCAAAATGTATTAGTGATTGATTTCGATCCCGCGTTGGCCCGTTTGAGGGAAACCAAAGGCAGCAACGGTTACAGCTTAACATCGGATGAGTTGACCTTTGATCAGGATAATGAGGACTTTCGTATTAAGCTTGTTCTATCTGCCATATCAGGCAATTATCAAAATGAAATTCCTAAGGTGGAAACTATATACGGTCAGCTTTATGTGAAATTTAAAGGAAAAGAATGACAACATCCGGTACAAAATTAGTCAAGGCGGAAGATCTCAAGCTCGCCTTTCATGGGGTTTTGAAATCATTATCCGTTGATCAAACCGTTGCCCATCACGTGGTCGAAGGCCTGGTGCAGACGTCTTTGCGCGGTGTCGATTCGCACGGCATCCGTTTATTTCCGCATTATGCCAAAGTCGTTAAAGCGGGGCGTGTCAACGGTCATCCTAAATATCAATTCCATAAAGGCGGAAACTCCGTCGGACGTTTGGATGCGGATCACACCTATGGCCATGCCGCCGGTGCTGAGGCGATGAAGTATGTTCTTGAGATGGCGCGTCAAACAGGATGCGGGGCTGTTGCGGTTTTTAATTCGAGCCATTTCGGTTCAGCCGCTTATTGCGGATTGATGGCGGCGGAAAAAGACATGATCGGTATCAGTTTGACCCATGCCGATGCGCTCATGCTTTCAACGCACGGGATTCGCGCGTTCTTTGGCACAAACCCGATTTGTGTGACTGCTCCTGTTGAAGGTGAAGAACCATTTTGCTTGGATATGGCGACCACAACCATCACCTGGAATAAGGTGAAAATGCACCGCGAAAGAAATCAGCCTCTTGCTCCAGGTCTTGCCGCTGACGCGAAAGGCGAGAGTACGACGGACGCCGATCAAGCCGAGAGTGTTATTCCCATCGGCGATTATAAAGGTTTTGGTTTGGGAATGGTCGTCGACATTCTTTGCGGGCTTTTAAGCGGAATGCCTTTTGGCCGCGAGATCACAAGTATGTATCTCACCCCGCTTAATCAAAAGCGGTATCTAGGTCAGTTTTACATGGCGCTGGATATCTCTAAGTTTCAAGATGTGAAGGTTTTTAAGTCCAGGTTAAAAAAATATATGGATGAAATCCGCCGCGAACCCGCCAAAGATCCTGCCAAACCTGTTTTGGTGCCGGGTGATCCAGAGAAAAAAACATTTATCCAAAGAAGCCGCGAAGGCATTCCACTCGCCCGTACAGAATACGATGCTATTCTTGAAACCTGCCGTTTGCATAATGTTAAGTTTCCATAGAGCTTAATAGAATTCTCTGTTTGTCGATCAGATTCGGTCAAATGTTTTCCTATACGATGACTGCCAAGAGATCACATGCGTGCTCAAACAACCTTGCCTGGTGGCAAGGGAACTCGTTCGTTATGTGATCTCTCGGCAGTTCTTCCGGGTAAAAACATCGCGTGCATCATAATTTTATAAACCCAGATTTTGCAGTAGCAAAATCTGCCCTCCTGTGAAATTGTCTGAATTTCACAGGACTAATCCCAGTCAATCCAGAAGATTGACTGGGGCGAAGGGGTCGCTTGGAGAAATCCGTCGTGGATTTCTCCAGGTGTGCGAGGTTATCCCGGTATTTTGCCTGCATATTTTTGTGTCTGGCGCTTCCGGCGCTGTTAAGGGTTCTAGTGCAAAATTCGGGATAAAAGACATCTCATAAATATGCATAAGCTTGATCGGATATTCACTTAAAGCGAGTTTACGACGGAGCAAAGCGGAGTCGTTGTCTGAGCTTAGGAGGATATCCGATCAGGTTTATTGTTTAAAAAATTACTACAAATTGTTGATATGTAGTCGTTTATGTTCTAGCGAAAAAGCCCTCCAACGCGGGAAACTTTTCTTTACAGCCTGGAGGCGGTATGTTAGTATTTTGACGCTAAAAAGCTCTATTATTTATGGATTTAAAAGTTCAACATGTGTGTTTTGACAAGGATGGAACGCTCATTGATGTTCATGCGTCATGGGTTCCTATTACACGTCGAAGAGCACAGAAAATCATCCGATTTTATGAGTTGCCCGAAGCAAAGTTGCCTGATGCGTGCCGGGCCATGGGGGTTGATTTAGGCACACAAAAGATATTGCCGGGCGGGCCGGTTGGATATAAGCCCCGTGCGGCGATTATTACTGCGGTTGCCGGTTGGTTAAAGAATCTTAAAATTACGGCAAGCGAAGATCAGTTGACAGAAATTTTTCGTGAAGTTGACGCAGATTTGCAAGATTCTGATGATTTTAACGCCAATGCACTTGTTGGCATTGTCGACGGAATAAAGCGTCTTAAGCATTCTGGTTTTAAGATTTCAGTCTATACATCAGACCGTCATAAAAATACCCAAAGGGTATTGGAATTGCTTGGCTTGCGGGATGATATTGACGCGGTTGTTGGCGGAGATGATGTGCGTTGTCCAAAACCGGATCCGGAAGGTATTCATAAGGCGTGTCATTTAGTCGGCGTTGATGTAGAGCAATCCGTGTATGTGGGTGATACGGTCGATGACATGCTGATGGCAAAGCGCAGCGGCTCTGCCGGATGGTATGGCATCACCCATGGGTTAGCGACCCGTGAAGAGCTTTCTGTTGATGCCATAAATGTTTTTGATACATTCAACGCGTTGGTTAATTCATTAATAGAACTACGAGATGGCAAAAAAACAACTTCCTCAGTTTGAAATCCTCGATTGCACGATCCGCGACGGCGGATATCTCAATGACTGGAATTTTGACAAAAAATTCGTCAGAGAACTTTACCGCAATCTTTCCCGCACAGGTATTGATATCATTGAGATCGGTTTTCGCAATATCCAGAAAAAAGATTACGGCATTTGGTATTCCACGCCCGAAGAGCTTATCCACGAGCTTTTTGATAATATCTCCGGCGCATCCATTGCGCTTTTGATTGACCAGGGCGAAGTTGACCTTGAACGTATTCCACAATCTAAAAATAGTTTGGTCAGCCTTTATCGGATCGCATCCCATAAGGATAAAGTGGCCGAGGCCATACAGTTGTGCGATCAAATTAAGGAAAGAGGATATCGAACATCGTTGCAGTTGATGGGCATCGTTGGTTACTCTGAAAAAGACAAGGAAGAACTGTTTAAGCCTCTGAGCCAATCATCGGTAGACTATATTTATTTTGCCGACAGTTACGGTTCTCTTTTTCCTGGGCAGATCCAGGAGCTTGTCGATTGGCTTAAACCTACGGGAAAGAAAATAGGTTTTCATCCGCACAATAATTTACAGTTGGCCTTTGCCAACACGCTTGAAGCGATCCGCTGCGGCATCGATATTGTCGACGGAACGGTCTATGGTATGGGCCGCGGGGCCGGAAATCTGCCGTTGGAAGTTCTTATCATTTATCTCGAGAAAACTTTAAACCATGAGAAGTATAATTCAATTCCGATTCTCGATTTGATTGACCGCTATTTCATTAAACTGCACGATGAGATCAAGTGGGGGTATAACTTGCCGTATATGCTTTCCGGTCTTTTGGAGGTGCACCCAAATTATGCCAAGGCCTTGACCGACCGCAAGGAACATACTGTCGATGACATGGTGAAAATCCTTGAAAGTATCAAAAATAAGAAGCTTATTGGTTATAGCAAAAATATGCTTGATGAAGTCATGCAAAGCGACTTTGCGAAAACTTCCGATGGAGAAGAGACTTTAAACCAGGATAAAGAGATCGCAACGATCCTTACAAAACATAAAGTGTCTTATGAGGATCGTCATGCCGGGCGCGACTTTTTAATTCTTGCCAATGGATCGACGCTTAAGGAGTATAAAACAGAGATCGACGAGTTTATTAAGAAGAACGATCCCGTGATTATGGGCGGTAATTTTTTGGGCGGCTTGTTTGAACCGCAGTATCATGGTTTCAGCAACCGTAAACGGTTCATGAGTTATATCGAGCAGGTTTCCACTGATTCGAAATTATTGCTATCGAGTAATTTTGAAGATTCGTTTATCAGCGATTACACCGGCCGCGATTTTGAATACATCACGCACTTAAACCGTATCAGCAGTCAATTTAATATTGTCAACGGCGTTATTAATTCCAATTGCCGTTCGATTGTTATGCTTTTGGTGGCGACAGCTGTTGTCATGGGCGGGGGCAGGATTTTTATTGCTGGCATGGACGGTTATCAGAGCGAAGAGAATTTTAAGGCGAACAAAGTGCATTTCTACGACGAGGCCGCTGAGACCAAGAATTTCCGCATGCTTTTGGACCTGCACAATTGGAACGAAAAACTTTTGCAGAGCATCAACCGATATTTGACAGACCAAGGCAGAGAAGGTTTATACATCATTACCCCGACGAGCCATAAACAATTCTACAAAAGCATTTATAACTGGAAGGTTCAACCCGCATGAAGGTCGTTGGAATTATTCCTGCGCGTTTGAAATCGACGCGGCTTGCGGACAAGGCCTTGATTGATTTAGAAGGCTTGCCCATGGTCGTGCATGTTTTAAAAAGGGCACAATTTTCAACTGCTTTGGACGAAGTTTATGTTGCCACCGACAGCAAAGAGATCAAAGCCGCGGTTGAGTCCAATGGCGGGCGTGTCATCTGGACGTCGTCGCATCATCAGACCGGAACCGATCGGCTTGCCGAAGCCGCTAAAGAGATGGACGCGGATATCATTGTCAATGTTCAGGGGGATGAACCTTTATTGGATCCCGAGCATATTAACCAGGTTGTCAAACCGCTTTTAGATGATCCTGATCTTCAGGTTTCAGCGCTTGTGACTCCCTATTCTATTAAAAACAGCCCGTCGGATATCAAGGCCGTGTTGGATATTCATAACAATATTATGTACTGTTCCCGCGCGGATATCCCGGGTGATACGCGCCGTCCGGTTGAGACGATGTGGAAGATGTCATTTATTATTCCCATGCGTAAAGAATTTCTTTTGCAGTTTGCCGCGTGGGGGCCGTCGCCGAACGAGAAGATCGAGTTTATCGAGCACTTACGCATTGTCGAGCACGGTGTGAAGTTTCGCGCGGTGCCAGTTGATTATGCGCACATCAGCGTTGACACTGCTGAAGATTTGGACAAGGTCAGGGAACTGATGAAAGAAGATGTCATCAAAAGTCGTTATTTAAAGTTGGCCAAACAGGCTCGTTAAATCGATAATTTTTCGAGCGATGTCAGTTGCGATTTGATATAGTAAAAATGATTCAAATTATTGCGTAATATTCAGGAGAATGCGTTTATGGCTTTTAAAGTGATGCTTATTTATCCGAACCTGCGCGGAATGAACATGCTGCCGCCTGCGATCGGCCTGTTGTCGGCGGTTCTTAAACGCGCTGGCTTTGAGGTCAAGCTTTTCGATACCACCTATTATCAGAAAATTGAAGGCAAGGAATCGGATTCCGACGGATCTAAAAGCGATCGGCTTATGGCCAGGCCTTTTACCATGCCGCATCAGATCTCGTGCAAGACAACCGATTGTTTTGAAGATTTTGAGAATGAAGTCAAAGCGTATAAGCCGAATTTATTAGCGCTTTCCGCGACGGAAGACATGTGGCTTCTTGGGATCAAGCTTTTAAAGCGTGTCCGTTACATGAATATCAAAACCATTGCCGGCGGAGTATTCGCGACGTTTGCCCCGAAACTTGCTTTAACTTTTCCTGAGATTGACATTGTCTGCAAAGGCGAAGGCGAGGATGCCTTGCTCACGCTGTGCCAGCGTTTGGCCGACGGGAAGCCGTATGATGATATCAACAATCTTTGGATCAAAAAGTCCGATGGATCAATCAAGTCTAATGCCCTGCACATGGTTGACATGAACAATAATCCATTGATCGACATGTCGATTTTTGAAGAGGCCAGATTTTACCGTCCGATGGGCGGCAAGGTTTATCGCATGTTTCCTGTTGAGACGCATCGCGGATGTCCGTATACGTGTGCTTATTGCAATTCTCCAGCGCAAATGGAGATGTACAAGAAGGAAGAAGGGAAATCCTACTTGCGCCGCAAAACATTTGAAAATATGCTCAGGGAATTAAGATTTTACAAATACGACATGAAAGCGGAATATCTTTATTTCTGGGCCGACACCTTTATGTCGTGGAAGCAGGGTGAGTTTGAGGAATTCTGTGAAATCTACAAAGAGATCGGGCTTCCGTTCTGGTGCCAGACGCGCATTGAGACAGTTACCGACGAACGCCTTAAAAGATTGAAAGATGCCGGTTGCGCCAGACTTTCGTTCGGCCTTGAACATGGCAATGAAGAGTTCCGCAAAAAATATCTTCGACGTCCTGTGACCAATGAATTAATGGTTAAGAATTTCAAGATCGTGAATAATTCCGGCATCCCCTATAGTGTGAATAATATTATGGGATTTCCAAACGAGACCTATGATTTGGCCATGGACACGGTGCGTTTCAACCGTCTGGTTGACTCGACGGATCGCAATGCCTATCCGTTTACACCGTTTCATGGAACACCGCTACGCACATTGTGCGAAGAATTGGGCTACATCCGCGATGAGCAGATTGTTCAGTCGGTGATTGTCAACGGTTCGCTTTTAGATATGCCGCAATTTCCGCAGAACAAGGTCAATGGTTTGGTTAAAACGTTTAATTTGTATGTCAAATTCCCCGAATCGCGCTGGTCTGATATCAAACGCGCTGAAGAAGATACGCCGGAAGGCAACAGGATTTATGATGAGTTAAAATTGGAATTTGTCGACCGGTATTTCAAGAGCCAAGAAAGTTTTGAAGAGTCCGCCATGGGCCAGCCGATGAATGCATAATCGCTGCGCTGTTTGGTTTTGATTTTTTTCCACCGTATTATTCGTAGCGGTAAGCCTGACGGGGTATCCCCCCAGCTCAGACAACGACTCCGCTTCGCTCCGTCGTAAACTCGCTGGGGGGATACCCCGTCAGGCTTACGCATAATTATGAAATGTTTTTTGTTAAATTTTGACTTAAGTAGATGTTTTCTCTAAGAAAGACTGTTGAGAGATCACATAGCGAGCGAGTTCCCTTGCCGCTAGCGGCAAGGTTGTTTGAGCTCGCATGTGATCTCTCGGCAGTCATCGTTCGCGGAAAACATCTGGTTGAGACTCAACGTTGGCAAGTCAAGAACTCGTTGGGGTGTAATTTACAAGTTGAATTTGCGTTAACTAAGTATGAAGAAATATCTCATTACAGGTGCGGCCGGTTTTATCGGTTCTCACACCGCTCAAAAGTTTATTGATGATGGTCACGAAGTTTGGACTATCGATAATCTACGGACAGGTGACAAGGCCAGGATTCCTGCCGGGGTTAAATTCATCCACGGTGATTGCCAAGATGACGCCGCAATTGGGAAATTAAACGCTACGCGTTTTGATGCCATCATTCATTTGGCCGGACAATCCTCCGGGCAGATTAGTTTTGAAGACCCGGACTATGATTTTCAAACCAACGTCGTCTCAACCGTCAAGCTTATCGAATACGCTCTAAGAACCAAGTCCTTTCGTTTTATTTATGCCAGTTCCATGTCGGTTTACGGGAATGTGCCTGATCTTCCTATTGCGGAAAGCCGTGAGCCGCAACCCATCTCGTTTTACGGCATCGGTAAACTGACTAGTGAACAATACCTGAAGATGTATCAGGGTAAGGGGCTTGAAGCAACGTCGGTGCGTCTTTTTAATGTCTATGGGCCCAATCAGAATATGAATAATTTAAAACAGGGCATGATCAGCATTTATCTCGCTCAATTGTTAAAGAATGATCAAATCATCGTCAAAGGCGCGTTGGACCGTTTTCGGGATTTTATCTATATCGACGATGTGGTGAATTTTATTTGCCGTATCCTTGATGATCAAGATTCCATCGGTAAAGTTTTCAATTGTGGGACAGGTATTCGCACAACGGTTGATGAGTTAATCAAAGAACTTGCACGTATCAGTGGTATTTCAAAGAAGGTCATCCAGGAGGGCGCAACGCCCGGTGACCAAAAGGGGATCTACGCGGATACATCGCTTGTTCAAAAAACATTTGGTTTCATCCCCGAGAAGAATTTAGAGGACGGCCTTCGGGCTATGGTTCAATGGGCCAAAACCAAAACATGGTAAGGATTTTATGAAAATGATTGATTATCGTCGCGAATGGGAACAGCCGCAATACCGCAATCAGTTTGCCCACAATGCGATTGTCCTAAAAGATAGTGAGGTCAAAAATTCCAAACTTGGGTTCTATACCCGTGTTAAGGCGCACGTTGAGGTGCGTAACAGTGTCGTCGGTGATTATACGATCATGAGCAGTTTCTCGATTATTAACGCATGTGACATCGGAAAGTTTTGCTGTATCGGGCCCGGTAATTTCTTGGGATTGTGGGAACATAACATGTGGGTGACAACGCATACATTTCCGTTGACGGAGGTTTCCGGCGGATTTGTGAAAGGTTTTCAGGATTTTGAGAAAGACAACGTGCGCGTTAAGATCGGTAACGATGTGTGGACAGGGGCGAATGTAACGATTTTAAAAGGAGTTACTATCGGTGACGGTGCGATTTTAGGCGCGGGTGCCGTCATAACCAAAGATGTTCCCGCGTATGCGATTGCCATCGGAAGCCCGGCGCGTGTTTTGCGCTACCGATTTTCGAAGAAAGACATTGAGTATCTCCTCAAATTAAAATGGTGGGATTTTGACCGCCGCCTGATCCAGGAAATGGTCGATGCGAAGATATGGGACTCCGTCGCCAAGGTCAAATCATTTTTGAAAAAGAAAAAGATCGGCCCTGCTGTTTAAGACCTTCATTCGATTAATCATCCATCATGAATATTCTGATTCTTGTTTCCAAGCATGAACGTTTATCTTCTCTTTTAAAAGAGAAGATACTTAGCCATCGCGGCGTAAAACGTTATATCCTTTGCCCTATCAATTCTGACTTGGATGACACTATCATTGAATTAGAGCGCATTATCCGTTTGAATGCGTCTGCTGATTGTGCCGTGATTCCATTTTCAAGACGATTGTTGGAACATTCGCTAAGGGTTAAAGACGATTACATTAAATATATTTCTGAGCTCGGCAACCGGGAAGTGTCGCCGGGCATTAATCTCAAAGAATACTTTCGTTATGATTCCTCAGATATTTCTCTGTGGTGGCTGTCTTTAGTTTATGAAAAAAGTCCCGGCAAAACGGATGCGTACCTGCATTTTGTCAAAGCCTCGTTGATTATTAACTTAGCGCAGGAAAATCAGTGTGGTGACGTTTGGATGTCTTGTGCGGGTGAAAACGCCAGGTATTTTGAGGTTTTATCTGGTGTGAATAAATTTAGGACAACGCCGATCGGTCCAATCCAAAAAAGCTCGGGGTGGATGAAGGATCTTTTTGTGTTGGGTAGAGAAAGTTTGCGGGTCTTTCGATATTTTATTTTCTTGTTAGGCGTTCGATTGCGTGCTTGTGGCCAGAAAAAACCAGTCTTCCCCGAGAACTGCAAGCGATTTGTCATTACCATGTTTCCATTTTTTGATGTTAAAAAGTTTGAAGAGAGAAAGTTTTATTCGAAGGCATATGGTCCATTACAAGATCGAATGGAAGCAGATAAAGATCATCCGTTCGCTTGGCTTGCGATGCACACCAAGATTGAACCGTATAGCTGGCAGGAAAGCTTCCGGTTGGCGGGTAAGGCCAAAGAGTTCACGCTAAACTTTTTTTCCGTCGATGATTGGATCCGTTTGCGCGATATTTTGCGTATTGATTTGGACTTTATATGGTTTGTAGTACGTTTTGTTTGTATTTTGAATCGTCTGACTGGGCTGACCAAATGTAATTTTGGAAACAATGTCCATATCAATTTATGGCCGTTTCTGCGTGAGGACTTTATTTCATCGTTTGCCGGTAAAGCGGCGGTCGTGAATTTGCATTATCTACGTATTTTTCTTAACATCACGAAAGATTTGCCCAAAGATTCAACCGTCATCCATTTTGCCGAGATGCATCATTGGGAGAGGTCCTTGCAAATGGCTTGTCAATTAAGAGGCGGTATCAGGGTGATTGCGCTTCAGCATGCGCATGTTCCGCAGTTGTTGTTAAATTATTTTGATCACCCTGATGATCTTAGGGATGAACATTTTATGCGTTCGGTTCCACAGCCAAATTTTTTAGGTTCGGTGGGCACGGTCATTCAGGATTATTTCTTAAAACAGGGCTGGCCCAAGGAGAAATTATTCGTCGTTGGCGGGTTTCGTTTTCAAGCTTTAACCCAAGAAATGAATTATCGGGCAAATGAAGCAAAATTGCCGCCGGTTCTTGTGGCGGCGTTTTCCATTTGTTATAACGAAAATCTTGAGATGCTCAAGATATTGTCGAGAGCTTTTAGCGATGGCGCATCAGGCGTAAAGGTAATAATTAAAAGCCATCCGGCGGAATCGATTGAGAAAATGTCGATCAAGGAAGGGCTGATGTTAAATAAGGAAGTATTTGAATTTACTGATGCGCCGCTTGAGCAGGTTGTTTCTCATGCGTGCGCTATGTTTGCTTGTAGTACATCAGCCGTATTTTATGCCATGGCCTGCCGTAAGCCGGTTATTGTGCCTTGCCTTTTTGACGCAATCGACCTGTGCCCATTGACTAATCTTTATCCTTATGAAACCAGGATTGACGGCCATCAACAATTAAAAAATGTGATTACGGATATTAGGCAGGGCCGTTATGATTACAGTCGGCACGAACGATATTGGAACCAATTATTTAAAGATTACCTCTGTCTTGATAAAAAAGATCAAGAGCGTTTTGAGAATTTGAATATGTATTTCAAAATATAGATAAATATCCCTAAGAATGTTGTGTAATCTGTCCTATATTGATTAGAAGTAATTTTATAACTATTGGTAATCCTGACGGTGCCTCCAAGCTAGTTTACGACGGAGCAAAGCGGAGTCGTTGTCTGAGCTGGAGGCGCCGTCAGGATTACCATCATTGAGTCCCATGAAGCAACCACTGGTCAGTATTATCATTCCGTCTTATAACATGTCCGCGCTTGCCGTTCGCGCTGTTGAAAGTGTGTTGAGCCAGACATATAAAAATATTGAGATCATTGTTGTCGATGATGGATCGACTGATGATACTCGTTTGCGCCTGGAATCCTTTAAGGAGAAGATCAGATATTTTTATAAAACGAACGGCGGTGTGTGCAGTGCCCGTAACGTTGGATTGCGTGAGGCCCGCGGGGAATTTATCGGGCTGTTGGATAGTGATGATACGTATATGCCCGAAAAGGTCGAGAGATGTCTGGATTTTCTACAGAAGAATCCTGATTTTTGTTTTGTTCATACCGACACCTATCTTGTGGACAGTCAAGGAAACGATATCGAGCGGTATCAACATCCTAAAAGCCGTTGCGCCGGTTGGATTACCGATCAACTGCTTATGGGTAATTTTATCGCCAATCCTACCAATTTTTTCCGTCGGGAATGTTATGAGCGGTGCGGTGGTTATGAGGAATCTCTTTTTCCGCCGGGTGATTGGGATCTTTGGTTACGCATCTCGAAGGAATATAAGATTGGCTATATTGACCAACCATTGTCGCGATATTCTGTGCTTTCGAATTCCTGCTTCAATGATCTCGAGCGTACTCGACGGGAAGAACAATGGGTGCTTGATAACTTTTTTAAGAACGAGGCGCGTTGGAACGGTTTGGTCAGGCGCAAGGCTTATGGCGAATTTCATTTAAGAAACGCGCAATGTTATTTTGTGAAGCAACAAGAGGCCGAATGCCGGCGGGAATACGAAAAGTCTTTTCAGCAATATCCTTTGAGCCTCAAGTGGTGGGCGATGCTGGCGTATTATTGTGTCGCCAAGGAATCATTGAGAGCAAAATTACGGCAGAAGATTTTAAGATCCGAATGGGACAAAGCACAAAAGAGAAATGTTGCAGTTTGATCAGCAATTATGAGTGACCCAAGCAAAAATTTGAAGGCATCCGTTGTTCAGGCGATCGATTACATTATTGTGATTGTTTTAAGCGCCTTTTGTTTGAAATACATTACCTATTCCGGCAGGTCATTTGCGGAGACGTCGGTTCAGTTTTCATTCTTAAATTTTCCTGTCTTTGTTGGGGAGTTTCTATCGATCGGATGTATGTTTCTTTTTTTTATGAGAATAACTTTCTCAAATATATCTTTTCGTTTGTGGCATTTTACGGCGCTATTATTTTTTTGCTTTATGTTAACCAAGGCTATCTGTGGGTATCAACACTGGGGGCCGTTGGCGTTACGGGACGCCGCTTTGTTTTATTATGTTGGCTTTGCCATGATGAGCTATGTTTGTTATCGAGCAGATTTCTTTAATAAATGGATGATTTTGATTTTATACGCGGCATTGATTTGGCTTGTCTTTGATTCGCAATTTAATGAATATTGGCTGATGCCCCGGATTTTTATGGGTTTAGTTTTAGCGCATCAATTTCCGAATCGTCGGGTTGGGGTTTTGATGGCCTTGGGCGTCCTTCTTTTGACGCCTTATCAATATTTTTTGGATACATCACGGTCGGTGATTCTTGGAAACTTTATTGCGGTTTCTTTTGTGTTGATCCTTTGGCCTGCCGTTGTTGATCGAAAAATGCGGATTTTATTTGTTGGAGGCAGTGTTTTGATTTTAACGATTTTGGGCGCGTATATTTTTCATTTCTCAGGATACAGAGCCGCTCAAGGCCTTTTGGCTGTAGATAAGCTCAACAATGTTTTGAGCGAAACGGAACAGCATATTAATGACAAGAAATCTAAATTTAAAAAACGAGAACTTGAGACAGTCATGATTTACAACCCGAATGAGGCTGATCAGACTGGCCCTGATGTTATTGTTTCGAAACAAGATGTATCCGTTGAGTCTCTGTCTGCGACAGGTTCGGTTGATCAATTGGCTTCTTCCATTGAAGGAATGAAGTTAGGCAATTCGGTATTTCGTATCCTTCTGTGGAAAGATGCCATTAAGGAAATTGTTCAACAAAAGAAACCTTTCGGTATAGATTTCGGAAAACCATTTCGATCAGAAAATCTGGAAATCATCCGTTCAGCTGCTAATGAATGGCAGAGGGATGGTTGGATCGCTATGCACAATTCCTATTTAAATATTATTTACCGTGCAGGATTAGTGGGCGTTGTGTTCATCGTTACTTTATTGGCATTGTTTGTGCATATGGTTGTAATTTTTCTGCGTATAAAATCCGTTGTTGGTCTTTTATTGTGCGCATCATTGCTGGTTTCGTTTGTTGCCGCTTTCTTCGCGGTGACTTTAGAACTTCCTTATACGGCGATTCCGATCTGGTCGTTATTTGGTTTGACGTTGGGATTCGCCCATCGTAAATCTAAAAACGTAAAAAGCAACCTTGTAAATCCAACGACGGACAGTATCCATGCGCATTCTCATTGCTCATAATTTTTATCAAATCCCGGGCGGAGAAGACGCCGTTGCCCGCTCTGAAATTGATTTGCTTAGTTCTTTTGGAGAAGAAGTCTTCACCTATGAACGTCATAATGATGAGCTAAAGCGTCTTAATCCATTTGCACAGATCACTCATTTTGTGTCGCTGTCACACAATCGGCATTCTTACAATCAGATGCGTGAGACCTTGCGCAAACACCGCCCGAAGATCGCTCACTTTCATAATATTTATTACATGATGACACCTTCCGTATATCAGGCCTGCCGCGATGAGGGCGTGCCCGTTGTGCAGAGCCTGCATAATTATCGGATGATGTGTTCCAATGGTTTGCTTTTTCGCGACGGACATGTCTGTGAAGACTGTATTAAGAAAGATGTTTGGGAGGGGGTCAAACACAGATGTTTTCGTAACTCAGCCGTATTGACCGCACTGATGGCATCTAATTTGGACCGCCTGTGGCGTAAAGGCGTTTGGATCAATGATGTGGACCGTTATATTGTTGCCGCTGAATTTACCCGCCGCAAATATATGGATCGCGGCATTCCTGTCGAGAAAATAGTCCATAAGCCGCATTTTATCCATCCTGATTTAGGAAAACGGAATAAAGATAAAGGTTACGCTCTTTATCTGGGCCGTTTGAGCCAGGAAAAGGGAGTGGATATTCTTCTGCAGGCATGGCGGTCAATCAAAGATGTTCCGCTGAAGATTGCCGGGACCGGAGGGATGGAAGGAAAACTCAAGAAGTTTGCCAAGGATCACGGTTTGACTAATGTGGAATTTCTGGGTTTCCTGAATCAAACTCAATGTCAGGATGTTTTATCTCAAGCTAGCGTCGTCATTATTCCTTCTGTTTGCTATGAAAACTTTCCGCGTATTGTCGTCGAAGCATTTTCTTGCGGTGTTCCTGTGGTGGCCAGTCGTTTGGGAAGTCTTGCGGAACTTATTGAGGATGGCGAAACGGGATTGCTTGTTGAAGCGGGCAATGCTGAAGCTATTCATCGTGCCGTGAGGCGTTGTTTTGATAATAAAATCAAAGCGGCATATATGGGCGACAATGCCCGCCGGGTATTTGAGGAAAAGTACACGGCGAAAGCTAATTATCAAAAACTAATCGGGATTTATGAAGATGTCGTTGAACGAACAAAAACAATTCATCATTGATAAGTGGCTGCCGATCGGATTTTTTATCTGCTTCTTTGCGGCTATTACTGCGGCCACCATTTATTTTGCGCCGTCTTGGGGGCTGATGGATGATTTTGGGCTTTTGAAAACTGCCCGCGAGTTCAAGGCCGACCCGCGCAATGTGCATCTGGTCACGGAGAATTTTATAACATCGGGCATGTTAAGGCCGTTTTATTACAGCTGGGCCGCGGTTTTCTACGGGATATTTGAAAACTCTCCGACAGAATTTTATATCTTTATTGCCGCTTGCAATATGGCGGCCATGGTGTTTTGGGGCATCGTATTTTATAATCTTTTTGGTGTTCGTAAGGAGGATCGTTTCTGGACGGTATTCTTTTATCCTTTAACATTCTTTGTATTCACGCCGTTTTGGAATATTTTTAACTATCTGTCTTTGCAGGAAAAATTTATTGTTTTTTTCGCGCCGTTGGCGATTTATTTCTTTCAGAAACTTTATCGAGAATTCAGTGCGCAGAGCTTGGCTTGGTTGTATTTTTTTATGTTTCTCGGAATGATGAGTAAGGCCACGTTTGTTTATGTGCCATTTATTTTTTTGGTGTACGCATTTTTAGATCTTGTTATTTTTCATTATCGGCCCAAGACATCGTGGATGCTTTTGTGGATTAATGGGATTATATTCGCTGCCTATGCCATTTTCACATTGACGTTTCAAATCCAGGGTAACTATACCGCGAAGTACAAAGAAGGATTGGCTGCAGGCGCGTTGATTGGAAAGATTTTTCAGTTATCCGTCGTTATGAAGTCGCTGATGGTTATGGGTCTAGTGGGGTTTTTGGGTGTCGCGGCGTACTCCATTTTGAAAGGAAAACGGGAACGATCCTTGGGCATTATGATTTATGTGGCATTGATGGCATATATCGTACTTTTGATGCCGTGGGGATTTCAGTCTTATCTTATTTCTGCCATGGGCCCGTTAGCTTTAGGGGCGTTGTTCCCGGTTTATGCTTGGTTAATTAAAAAGGGCGGTGCGGTTAAGCTTTTCTTGAATGGCGTTCTCATGATTGTTTTGTGTTTTGTGTTCTTTGGAAACATTGTCCCTAATATTTCCAGAATGGGAGATATTGGAAGAGCAATCGTTTTTTTAAGCAGCCAGAACCAAGACTCTAAAGATATTTATTTTATGCCGCCGCCCTATGTGGAATCCGCGGATGCCACGCGGAAATTTACTCAAAAGAATGTGTATTATTGCGCGGACGGCAAGATTACTTCTGATCTTCTTTCTTTGCAGGGAAGAAATTATTTGATCATGGTGGATCTTTTCCCATCGATTATTCTTTCTGGAGTGAACGTTGGTGATCGTGTTTTTGCAAACGAAACCTGGCAGATATTTGAACTTGTTTCAGCGCACGGAAATGAAGAGACGTTCCGGGTTCCTTTTAAGAAAACCATGATTCAAAAATTAAAAGTAATGATCAGAGAATTATAGGAGCTATTATAGCTAGGGGTAAGCCTGATGGCGTCTCCCAGCTCAGACAACGACTCCGCTTCGCTGCGTCGTGAACTCGCTTGGAGACGCCATCAGACTTACCGTTTAAAATAAATAAAGCGGTCTGAAACTAAAAACCTATTTCGTAAATTCTAATTTGTGTAGCGGGTGGCGCGGGGAATTTATGAGTGGGAGGATCCACACCGGGCGGAGGGGCCCGCGAATGAATTCCCCGCGACAGGCCCCGCTGTCCAATCATTCATTATGGGTATCGAACTTTCTATTATCATTCCAACATTCAACGAGCGCGCCAATGTTGAGCCGTTGTTAAAGAAATTGGACGCGGCGCTTAAAGGCGTTTCTTGGGAGGTTATTTTTGTTGATGATGATTCTCCCGACGGAACTGCAGAGCATGTGCGTGCGGTCAGTCAGGCCGATTTAAGGGTGCGATGTATTCAACGGATCGCAAGGCGCGGGCTTTCATCCGCCACGATTGAGGGAATGCTTGCTTCCAGCGCTCCATACTTGGCGGTTATGGATGGGGATTTGCAACACGATGAAATGCTGCTTAAGAAAATGTTTAAGCTTTTGCAAGAGGACGATATTGAGATCGTTGTGGGAAGCCGTTATGCCCAAGGTGGTTCAACGGGGGATTGGTCCCGAAGCCGGGAGAAAATCAGCCGATTCGCAACAGCTTTTGGAAAGATGCTGATGCGTGTGGACATTAAAGATCCTATGAGCGGTTTTTTTATGCTTAAGCGTTCTTTTTTCGACCGTGTTGTTCATCGGCTTTCCGGAAAGGGTTTTAAAATTCTCTTTGATATTTTTGTTTCCTCGACGGATCCTGTGAGATTTCGTGAACTGCCGTTCGAATTTAAAAATCGTGTCGCTGGCGAAAGTAAATTAAGCACCCTTGTTATTTGGGAATATGTTTTGCTTTTAGCTGACAAATGGCTGGGGCCGTACATTCCTGTGCGATTTATTTTATTTGTTCTGGTGGGCGCATTTGGGCTTGTTGTTCACCTTGGCGTCCTTTCGGTTGGGTTGAAGATGTTTGCGTGGACGTTTTCTTTTGCTCAAAGCCTAGCGGTCTTGATTGCGATGACGGTTAATTTCGTCATTAATAATATTTTTACTTACAGTGATAAGAAATTAAAAGGCGGCCAATTTCTTAAAGGCCTGGTGTCTTTTTATGCGGCATGTTCAATCGGCGCTTTTATTAATATCCGTATCGCGACTTTTCTCTTTGAGCATAGCATTGGGTGGTGGCTGGCAGGGATTCTTGGGGCGGTGATTGGCGCCGTTTGGAATTACGCGATCACATCTACCTTTACCTGGAAGAACAAGGGGGCCTTATAGAGTTATGAAAAACGGCTGTCCAAAAAGATTTTATTATTCTTCCGGGTTTTGGCTCAACGTGTATTGGATTTTTGTAACGACAGCTTATGTTGCGTGGAGGGCAATAATATTTTTAAGAAAAATTCAGTGAACATTGCGCATCTTCCAACTTTGATGCTGGTTATCGGTTATCCGATCTATTGGGCCGAGATGCTTTCCTCAGGTGCCCGCACGGGTGTCACTTCACCGGCGGCTACTATTTTATTTGTGGCCTTCACTGTTTTTATTCTTTTTCGTGAACGGCAACCGATTGCTGATGGTTTAGGGGAATACCAACGATGGTTTCTTGCGTTAGACTTAACCACGCGATTATTTGTTTCCGGCATTCTTTCTTTAATCTTTGGTATTTTATTAATTTCTTTTTTTGCCTCGCTGCTTCCTATTCATCTTTTGCAGGAAGGCGACGCCTTAAATTATCACTATTCTTTGACGCGTCAGCATCTGATCATCGGATCGTTCGCGCATATTCCGTGGTCGGCGTTTGATCTTTTTCTATTGCCGGTTGATTACGCTCTTGCCCCGTTTTGGTTTGTTACCCAGCTTCCCAACAAGATTCCGCAGTTCATTTTCTTTGTCGGGCTTGTTTTGGTCTGTTTAAATCTCATTCGATATCTGAAAGGTGGCGTTACAGCTTCTTGCCTATTGGCGGTAGCGTTTTTATTCGGTTCGCATGGGCACGGGATTCAATTTGGTACGGCCATGCTTGACCTTGCCAATTGCTATCTATTATTGGCTATGTTCGATAGCTTTATCCGTCGGGCTCATTGGCTTTTTATTATTGAGGCAAATTTTTATTTCTGGGCAAAGCCGTTTGTTCCGCTTCAGTCTGCCGCAGTTATTCTAACGATGTGTTTAATCATTGTGGTTCTTAAGGCCGTCGCATTTAAAGATGTTTGTTTCGATTTTCAAAAGCTGCTGGATCGAAAATTTTTTAATGAAACCTGGGCATTCTTGAAACGTTGCGCGATTGGTTTTATTTTGATTTCAGTTGCGGTCGCAGGGCCTTTTATTGCTAAATCCATTTATTATGCGGGTACACCGCTGTATCCATTTGTTCCGGGTGTTATAACACATCATCAGATTCCTGAAGGGACGGTTGCCTGGTCTTCTTTGGTGGCGGCGTCTGATTATTGGCTTCATGTCACGCGTAATGGTTACGGATATGGCCGGTCAGTGATGGATTTTATCAATCATTTTTGGTTGATTGCAATCCCGTCGCATGGTGTTAATAACGAATTTGATTATCCTTTGGGCTTGAGTTATTTAATCGCTTTAGGCCCATTTATCATTTTGATGTGGAAATCACTTAAAGAACGAAGAATTGTACTCTTGCCTTGGCTTGTGATTATTTTTTGGGTGAGCTGGTTTGCGGGATCGCAACAATCACGGTGGCTGTATGTGCCCATACTTCTGATGTTTCTTACGGTTTCGGTGAAAACTTTAAAACCATCGAAAATTCTTTTGAGCGTGTTGACTCTTGCCCTGATTTTAAATTTAATTTCATTGAGCAGGGCTCACGTATCCGATTTTATGAAATCCAGGCAAATGGTTTTGCGAGATAAAGACAAAGCCTTAGTAGACTTAAGCGTGAGATATATACAAAATAGCAGGGTGGGTTATGTGCAAATAGATAACCCTGAGGTGACCTATGCCCAGTTTCCTGTTGTGATACGCGAAGAAAGTTTGCCTAATGTTGTTGCGTTTTGATATATTATAAAATCAATTTTGAAAGGTATCCTAATGAAATTAAGTGTTTTGGTTCCTGTTTATAATGAGAAGTTGTGGGTTAAAGAGTGTATTAAACGTGTTCTGGCCCAGCCTGTTTCCGGGGTGACAGCTCTTGAAATCATCCTTGTCGATGACGCTTCAACGGATGGAACAGATCGTATTTTAGAAGATATTAAAAAAGAACACCCGTCCATCATTAAGCTCATAAAGCACGAGAAAAATAAAGGTAAGGGAGCCAGCATCCGCAGCGCTATTGCCGTGATGACCGGCGATATTTGTGTGATTCAAGACGCTGATCTGGAGTACAGTCCAACCAATTATCCAAATTTATTAAAGCCTCTCGTTGAAGGAATTGCCGATTGTGTTTATGGTTCGCGTTTTCAGGGAGATCAGCCCAAACGGGTTTTGCTTTTCTGGCATTACCTGGGGAATAAATTTCTGACTTTCTTAAGTAATGTGTGCACGAATATTAATATCACCGATATGGAAACTGGATATAAAGCCTTTCGTTGTGATGTCCTTAAGAAAATCAATATCGAATCGTCTCGATTTGGCGTTGAGCCTGAAATAACCGCCAAGGTCGCCCGGTTACGTTGTCGCATGTATGAGGTGGGGGTCAGTTATTTTGGACGGACCTATGCGGAAGGCAAAAAGATAACGTGGGTTGACGGTATTAAAGCGATTTTTTCAATTCTGAGGTTTTGGATTTTTCCATAATCATGAATGTTTCTACCGACGCTATAACGAATATTTCTGGTGAACATCAAAGGCTTGATCTTTTGGGCGTTAGGGTCAGTGAGGTCAGTATTCCTAAAGCCGTGTCTGTTATTGATGGATGGATTAAGTCAAAATATCAAACATATGTCTGTGTTGCTCCGGTCTCAACGTTGGTGGATTGTCAAAGAGATGGCCAATATAGAGAAGTCGTTAACCGGGCGGGCATGGTAACTCCAGACGGGATGCCTGTGGTTTGGCTGGGAAAATCAAAAGGAAGCCGGACTATCGAACGTACATATGGCCCTGATTTATTGGCCGCGGTTTGTGAAAACGGTGGCAAGAAAGGTTATCGGCATTTTTTTTATGGCGGAACATCCGAAACGCTTGACCGATTACAAGAGAAGTTGAAAATAAAAGCCCCGGATCTTAATGTGGTTGGAAAGATTTCTCCGGAGTTTATGCCGCAGGCTCGTAGGGCAAGTAAAGAAATTATCGAGAGCATTAATCAAGCGCGGCCGGATATTCTTTGGGTCGGATTGGGTTCGCCTAAACAGGATTTTTGGATGAGTATGCATCGTGGGCTTCTTGACGTTCCGGTGATCATTGGCGTGGGCGCGGCATTTGATTTTCTTTCCGGGGTAAAACCGCAGGCCCCGGTGTGGATGCAAAGAGGCGGTTTGGAATGGGCGTTTCGCCTTTGGCATGAACCTCGTCGGCTATGGCGACGTTATTTGATTGGAAACTCCGTGTTTGTTTATTATGTTTGTCGTCAATCTTTTAAGGATATTCTGAGAAAAATTCTTTAATTGATTTTATTTGGAACGGTAAGTCAGATAATGCCCCCAGGCGAGTTCACGACGGAGCGCAGCGGAGTCGTTGTCTGAGTTTGGGGACATTGCCAGACTTGCCAAGTAGTTATGGATAGCTCCTAATAGCATATGTTTAAAGTTAATAGATATTTTATTGTAAAAATGATGTATATGGCCATCGATATTCTTTGCATGGCTGGTGCTGTTTATTTGGCTTGCAAGATCAGGCCCAGTACGCTGTCATTTCCGATTACCCTCTATCATGTTTTCTTCGATGTTGATAGCCCGACCCGGTCGTTGCTGCTTATGTGGATTCCTATTAATATTTTTATCAATAACAACAATGATCTTTATGAAACTAAACGTGAGAAACTAGAGAGCATCGAGATTTTTCAAGTGATTCGGGCGGTTGCGACGTCTGCTTTACTTACGATTGTTCTTATTTACGTGGTCAAGATAGAGGGTTTTCCGCGAGGTATTTTATTTATAAGTACGGTATTAATTGCGGTTTTTTTCTCGGTCTGGCGCGTTTTGAAAAGGAGTTTCGTTGAGAGTTTAGTTGCCCATGGATTTAATAATTTTAACGCGCTCATTATTGGCGCCGGCAAGGTTGGTTTGATGCTGGGCCAAGAATTGCGCAAGCGCAAAACACTCGGGATCAAGGTGCGCGGATACCTAGATGATTTTAAGATGCCCAATGACGTTCATGCCAACGTTAAAATTCTTGGTAAGGTATCAGACTTTTCAAGTGTGGCTAAAAAGGAATTTATCCATCAGGTCTATGTCACCATTCATAACGATTCCATGTTTTTTTCAAAGATTCTTGAGGAGGCACGTGATTTAGGGATTGCTGTGCGTGTTGTTCCTCAAGGGTTTGAATTGATGCAAAGTGAGTTTAACAAATATAATATCGGCATCATACCGGTCTTGGAATATTGTGATGTCCGAAATCTACACCGGCATCAAGGCAAACGTTTATTTGACATCGTTATCGGCATGCTTTTGTTGATCGCTACATCACCTTTATTTGTGATCCTTGCTGTTTTAGTTAAGTTGGATAGTCCGGGGTCTGTTTTTTATTTTTCAAGGCGTTATGGCCGCAGAGGGGAACTTTTTAATATGTATAAGTTCCGCAGTATGGTTGAAAATGCCGACGATCTTATTAAGGATTTAAAAAAGCACAATGAAGTGGGCGGGCCCATTTTTAAAATGAAAAGGGACCCTCGGGTGACCCGCACAGGGGCTTTCTTGCGCAAGTACAGTCTGGATGAATTGCCGCAAATACTTAATGTGATTAGAGGAGACATGAGTCTCGTAGGCCCCAGGCCTTTGCCTATCGAACAGGTTGAGCGTGAGGATTTTAGACAGTTAAAGCGGCTTGATGTCCGTCCGGGGATTACAGGCCTGTGGCAGATTCGCGGCCGCAGTGATGTGTCCTTCCAACGATTGGTCAGATGGGATATTTGGTATATTAATAACTGGTCGTTTTGGCTCGATTTGCACATTCTTTGGCAAACTATTCCCGTTGTCTTAAAAGGGCGGGGCGCGTATTAGCTTCCTATTGGGTTTTTAGAGAAATTATAAATTTCCATCTATGAGGATTTCATTTATAATGAAAAACATTTTATTAATAACGACTACTATCGAAGAGGTGGTATTTTGAAAAAAGCGTTAATAACGGGCATAACGGGTCAAGACGGTTCCTATTTGGCTGAGTTTTTGCTCAGCAAGGGATATGCTGTTTATGGGGTTGTTCGACGGGCCAGTTATTTTAATACCCAGCGCATTGATCATCTTTATCAGGACCCCCACGAGAAAAATGTCAGATTGCATCTTTTGCATGGCGATCTTAATGATGCCAGTTCTTTAAATCGCATCGTTAAGACGGTCAAGCCTGACGAAATCTATAATCTCGGCGCTCAAAGCCATGTGAAAGTAAGTTTTGAGGTTCCGGAATATACAGCTGAAATTACAGCTTTAGGCTCTATACGATTGCTTGAGGCCATTCGAGATTCAGGGATTAAAACCAGGTTCTATCAAGCGTCTAGTTCAGAAATGTTTGGCGGCGTCTTAGAAACGCCTCAAACGGAAAAAACGCCATTTAATCCACGCAGTCCTTATGCTGTGGCCAAAGTTTTTTCCTATTGGCTGACCGTGAATTATCGTGAAGCTTATAACATGTTTGCTTGTAACGGCATCTTGTTTAACCATGAGTCACCTCGTCGAGGTGAAACGTTCGTGACCCGCAAAATTACCATGGCATTGGCCCGTATTAAGCATGGCGTTCAGGACAAGTTATTTCTTGGTAATATTGATGCCAAACGCGATTGGGGATTTGCCGGTGATTACGTTGAGGCCATGTGGCTTATGCTTCAGCAGTCTAAGCCGGAGGATTATGTAATCGCGACAGGAGAAACGCATTCGGTTAAGGAATTTTTGCAGGAAGCGTTTAGTTACGCGGGTTTAGACTGGAAGAAATATGTTGAGATTGATAAGAAATATTTCCGTCCGACGGAAGTGGATGTGTTGCAGGGAAACAGCGCTAAGGCACGCAAGATTTTAAAATGGAAACCAAAAGTGAATTTTAAACAGCTTGTACGCATGATGGTGGATGCTGATATGGAATTAACGCGCAAGGTTGTGTATGGTACGCACACAGAAAATAAAAGGGCTAAAGTTTAAGATGAGTTTTTGGCGCAGTAAGAAAGTTTTAGTAACGGGTGGCGCGGGTTTTCTGGGTCGAGTTGTTGTTGATCTTTTGAAAAGTAAAGGTTGCCGCCATGTTTTTGTCGTGGCCAAGAAAGATTATGACCTTCGCAAACAAAGCGCGATAAAAAAGGTTCTTAAGGATTCCGATCCGGATATCGTTTTGCATTTGGCTGCTGTTGTTGGTGGGATTGGGGCTAATCAGCGTCATCCCGGGCAGTTTTTTTATGATAACATCATGATGGGTGTGCAGCTTTTGGAGGAATCCCGTAAATTTGGTGTCGAGAAACTTGTTGCCCTTGGAACAATTTGCGCCTACCCAAAATTTGCCAAAGTCCCGTTTACAGAAGCTGACCTGTGGAATGGTTATCCCGAAGAAACGAACGCTGCGTACGGCCTTGCCAAAAAAATGCTCCTCGTTCAATCTCAGGCGTATCGCCAAGAATATGGTTTTAACTCCATCTTTCTTTTACCCGTCAATCTTTACGGTCCCGGAGATAACTTTTCTGAAGAGTCCTCCCACGTCATTCCTGCGCTTATCAAAAAATGCATCGATGCCAGAAATTCCGGAGCGCCATCTGTAACGTTCTGGGGAACCGGCCATGCTACCAGAGAATTTCTTTATGTTGAAGATGCGGCCAGGGCCATTATCCTTGCGGCAGAGCATTATAACGGTGCGGAGCCGGTCAATGTTGGGGCTCATCGTGAGATATCGATCAAAGAGTTGGCTGATCTTATTGTCCGGCTCACAGGGTATAAAGGAAAAATTATTTGGGATACCACCAAACCGGATGGGCAGCCGCGTCGTAAATTAGATACTTCGCGAGCCAAAAAGTATTTTGATTTTCAAGCTCAGATGAATTTGGAAGAGGGATTGAGAAAGACAATCAGTTGGTATTTAAAACAAAGTCATAAATAAGTTGTGATTATGAATGACCCAAAACGTGACGAAATAGAAAAACGCTTCAACGGCATTATTATTTTCTTTTATTGTCTGTTGATCCTGAGCCTGCCGATTTCGATTGCTTTAGTCGAATCATTGGCGGGTTTTGTTATTTTCTTTTTTTGTATCAAAAAGATATTTCTTTGTGTTCATGCTATCAAATCGAAAAATTCCCCGGGCGCTGCTGAGCTCATTGTATCTTTTTTGCGGCCTAAAGATCAGTTTCTTAATATAGTTATTGGTTTATATATATGTATGGTTTTTGCTTCTGTTTTATTAAGCCAATTTCGTTCGGAAAGTCTGGTCGCGTTTATCGCAAAACTTCTCGAGGGTTATTTTCTTTATTTTTGTTTTGTGGATTGCGTCAAAACAAGGAATCAGATCAGGCTTTTTATTTCGGTCTTTGTTGGCGCAGTCTTTGTTATGGCTGCTGATGGTATAGTTCAATATTTTGTGAAAGTTGATTTTTTGCGCCAGCTTCCGCTTGTTGATCATCGAGTCTCCGCGACATTACGCCACGCCAATGATTTTGGGGCTTATCTGATCGTATTTATTCCAATGGTTTTTGGATTGATGGCCTTATCGCTGCGCAAAGGTTCTTTGACGATCAAGGAATGGGGAATAGGAAATTATTTTCTTTCAAAGGCAATGTTGATTACGACATTTGCTTTAATGCTTACCTGTTTGGGTTTGACCTTTTCCCGCGGATCCTGGGTTGGTTTTTGGTTTGCTATGATCGTTTTTGTTGCCGTTACACGAAAGTATTTTATTTCGGTTTTTTTGGTGAGTTTGCTTTTTTTGGCGGTATTCCTACCTTTTTTAATGAAATACAGGGATGTTTCTTTTATAACCGATAGCGTCAATCTCACGCGTGAATACGGCCATATTGAACAAACACCAGAAAATTTGAGCAAGCTGACACAGTTAGATCGGGATCGGGTGGCTGGTGCCCATCGATTTAATCTTGGCATGGGAAGGTTTGGTTTTTGGGAAGAAGCAACAGAGTTGATCAAGAAATATCCTTTCTTTGGCAGTGGTTTAAATACGTATTCCAAATTGACGACTGGGTATGCCCATAATTGTTACCTTCAAATGGCAGGGGAGACAGGCATCATTGGGCTGATCATGTTTTTGGGTTTGATGGCTGTTTTGTTTTGGCGGTCGATTCGGGCATTTAATTCTTTAAAGGACCCGTTTTTAGAGACTGTTTTGGCCGGAGCTCTCGCTGGTCTCGCGGGATTTCTTCTCCAAAGTTTCTTTGATACAACGCTATATTCTGTTCAACTGGGCAATCTTATGTGGATTATCATGGGGTTCATTGTTGCCGGTCCTCGGACAGTGCGCTTAAGTTGAATAAATTGACAAAGATAGAAGGTTCGTTATAATAGGGAACAATTTTTTGAAAAATCGTCCTCACCACCGGGCTGAGGGTGATTCCATTAAGGAGTTAACAAGTTATGAATAAGAAAACGATCAGCGATATCGACATTAAAAATAAGAAGGTCATCATCCGTGTGGATTTTAATGTGCCTCTGGATGATGCTAAAAATATCACCGACGACCGCCGTATCGCGGCAAGCCTGCCGACGGTTGAATATGCTTTAAAACAAGGGGCTGCTAAGGTCATCCTGATGAGTCATTTGGGACGGCCCAAAGGTATTGGGTTTGAAGCGGATTTTTCGCTTAAGCCGGTCGCTAAACGTCTCAAAGAATTATTGAAACAGGATGTATTGATGCTTGAGGATTGCATCGGCACTTCTGTGAAAGACAAGATCCTTCAGGGCAAAGAACGTGTGGTTCTATTGGAGAATTTGCGTTTTCACAAGGAAGAAGAAAAGAATGATGCGAATTTTGCCAAAGAGTTGGCATCGCTTGCTGATGTTTATGTCAACGATGCGTTCGGTACAGCTCACCGCGCGCACGCCTCAACCGTCGGCATCACTAAGTATTTGCCTTCCGTCGCCGGTTTCTTAATTGAAAAAGAATTAAAGTATCTTGGAGAAGCTGTTACCAATCCTAGACGTCCGCTTGCGGTCATTTTGGGCGGGGCGAAGGTTTCGGATAAAATCCTTTTGATAAAGAATTTGTTGAGCAAAGCCGATACGATTGTCATCGGCGGGGGAATGGCATACACCTTTTTGAAAGCTCAAGGCAAGAAAATCGGCAATTCAAAATTAGAGGCCGATAAAGTCGACATTGCCAGGGCATTATTAGTTGAAGCTAAAGAAAAAGGCGTTGAGATTGTCTTGACCACGGATTTCGTGATCGCACCAAATTTTCAGTCTGATGAAGCAAAGATCGTCGATGAAATCCCCGATGGCTGGGAAAGCTTGGATGTTGGTCCTAAGACGCGTAAGGCATATCGGGATATTCTTTCTAAGGCCAAAACTATTGTTTGGAACGGACCATTGGGAGTTTTTGAACGTGATGCTTATGCCAAAGGAACGCGCGACATTGCTGAATTTTTGGCATCTCTTAAAGATGTGACCGTAATTATCGGCGGCGGAGATTCAGCGGCAGCGGTTGCCAAGTTTAACTTGGAAGACAAGATGACGCACATTTCAACCGGCGGCGGCGCATCGCTGGAGTTTCTCGAGGGCAAAGAGCTTCCCGGCATCGCGGCGTTGAATGATAAAACCAAGGCGGGCGCCCATGCGTAAGATTATCATTGCCGGCAACTGGAAGTTGCACAAAACTTCACTTGAAGCTATTGAATTAGTCAATGCTCTTAAGCGGGAACTCGTGGATATCACTGCAGTCGATATAGTTGTTTGCCCTCCGTTTACTGCATTATTGGACGTGAAAGAGTCTTTACTCGAATCGAATATTGCATTGGGTGCGCAAAATCTTTTTTGGGAAGATTCCGGCGCATTCACCGGCGAGATTTCCGCCCCTATGCTCAAAGCGATTGAAGTTCAATATGTCATCATCGGCCATTCCGAACGCCGCCAGTTTTTTGCTGAGACCAATGAGACCGTTAATAAACGCCTTAAGTCTGCTCTCAGGCACAAATTGATTCCCATTGTTTGTGTCGGCGAAAATCTCCAGGAGCGCGAGGCTAATAAAACGTTTGATGTAATTCGTAATCAGATAGAAGGTTCTTTGGCCGGCTTGAGTCAGGATGAATTTAAAGGGCTGGTCATTGCCTATGAGCCGGTTTGGGCTATCGGCACCGGAAAAACCGCAACCGCCGAACAGGCGCAAGAGATCCATAAATATATTCGTGTATTATTAGAGAAGATGGCAGGACGTGAAACTGCGCAGTCTGTTCGTATTCAATACGGCGGTAGTGTTAAGCCTGAAAATACGGCGGAATTAATGAGCCAGGAAGATATTGATGGGGCCTTGGTTGGCGGTGCCAGTCTTAAGGCAGATTCATTTGCGGCGATTGTTAAAAATAGCGTTACGGTTGCTAACAAGTAAACGCCTTGTGTTAGGTGTCACGTGTTACGTGTATAACACCTGACACGTAAAACGTAACACAATGCTATAAGGGAGAGAAATATGATGACGTTCATTTTAGTGATCCATTCGATCACATGTGTGCTTTTGGTGTTGACTGTTTTGATGCAGGCCGGGCGCGGCGGCGGTTTAACAGAAAGTTTTTCCTCGGCGGAAAACGTATTTGGAGCCCAGACAAGCGCATTCATGGTGCGGGCCACATCCATTTTGGCCACGGTTTTCTTTGTGACATCGTTATCTTTGGCATTTATATCTTCCCGCCAAGAGCAGTCATTGATGGTAAAACAAAAAGGGATTCCTAAAACATCGGCATCTTCAAGTAAAGCAATAGTTGATGAGCCTTTGCAAGAAACAGTTGAGTCTGTTCTTCCTTTAAATGCCGTGGATGATGCGCAGACCGATACCCAAAGAGCACCTGCTGTTATCAACGCGCAGCAATAATTAAAATCCTCGAGGGCTTTATCGGTGAGGTTAATCGATCGCCTTAGAATCTTTCTCTGTGTAGTAATTCCTGCCTTATTCCTATCCCTGTCTTGGTGTGAAGCAGATGCGCGGTCCTCCAAACAGGGTGGACAATTTGTCTTTTCCACCACATCTGATCCTAAATCTTTCAACGACATGGTTGCCAAGGAAACATCGACGACTTTGATCACCGGATTCTTATTCGAAGGGTTAACCAGGCTTAATGCGGAAACTTTAAAGGTCGAGCCAAACTTAGCCGAGAGCTGGAAAGTTTCCGGTGACGGCTTAACTTGGACATTTTATTTGCGTCGCAATGTTCTCTGGAGCGACGGTGTTTCGTTCACGGCCGATGATGTTGTTTTCACCTTCAATGACCTCATTTACAATCCACAGGTCGCGAATTCCGCTCGTGATATTTTTACCATTGACGGCAAGCCTTTTGTTGTCGAGAAAATCGACGACTACACGGTTCGTTTTACACTTCCGTTTAAATTTGCCCCTTTTTTAAAAGGCATGGGGCAGGCAATTCTGCCTAAACATAAATTGAACCAGGCAGTCAAGGAAGGGAAGTTTAACTTTACCTGGGGGATTGATACGGATCCGAAAGAGATCGTCGGGCAAGGGGCTTTTGTGTTGGATCAATACCATCCCGGGGAAAGTGTTATTCTCAAACGCAATCCAAACTATTGGCGCAAATCGGCAGATGGAGACGAGCTGCCCTATCTCGATGAGCTGGTGATCCTCATTGTTCCGAGCGGTGATGTGGAGTTGCTTAAATTTATGGAAGGTAGCCTGGATTATTATGATGTCCGCGGCATGGATTTTCCGTTGTTAAAGCCATTGGAGTCAAAGAAGAATTTTACGATATATGACATGGGGCCTTCGATGGGGAGCAGTTTTCTTGTGTTGAATTTGAATTCGGGCAAGAATTTAAAAACGGGTAATTCTTTTGTGGATCAAATTAAAGCAAAATGGTTCAGTGATCTTAATTTTCGTCGGGCGATCGCTCATGCCATTGATCGTGATCAAATGACCAAGATTGTTTTAAACGGTCTGGGTTATCCTCAGCATTCGCCGATCAGCCCCGGAGACGGTTTCTTTTACAATCCTAATGTGACTAAATACGATTATGATTTAACAAAGGCGCGCGCGATTCTTTTTGAAGCCGGATATAAAGATCAGGACCATGATGGATTTATCGAAGATCCACAAGGCCATAAGATTGAATTTAATATTTTAACCAATGCCGACAGCTCAGAACGCATGGATATTGCCTCCATCATCCGTCATGACCTTGAAGGTTTAGGAATGGATGTGAGACTTCAGCCCGTGGAATTTAACACGCTTGTCAGTAAATTGACGTCGACGTTTGAGTGGGATGCCATCGTCCTCGGATTAACAGGAGGGATCGAGCCGCATTTCGGCAAGAATGTTTGGACTTCCAATGGTCAATTGCACATGTGGAATCCCCACCAAGAAAAGCCAGCCACTGCTTGGGAGAAACGCATTGATGAATTGTTTACGGCGGGAGTTCAAGAGCTTAATGAAGATAAGCGCAAGGTCATTTACGACGAGTTTCAACAGATTGCTTGCGATCAATTGCCTGTCATTTACACAGTGTTAAGCGCCCGATTAGCGGCGGTACGCAATAAATTTGGTAATTTAAGGCCGTCGAATTACGGCGGCGTCTTTCATAATATCGAAGAGATTTATATAAAACAGTAAACGGTGTTCATGTTAAAACTTATCCTTCAAAGATTTTTGGCTTTTATTCCGATGCTGTTGGGAATTACATTTCTGACATTTATCCTGATGCGCATCACGCCCGGTAATTATCTAGATACCATACGCTTGGATCCGCAGATCTCTCACGAAACCATCGAGCGGTATCAAAAACTTTACGAGCTTGATAAACCGTTAGTCGAGCAATACTGGCATTGGATTAAGAATGTGTGCCGTCTGGAGTTCGGATATTCGTTCCACTATAACGTCCCGGTGTCGCACATGATCGGCGGGCGGATGTTTAATACCTTAATTTTAGCCTTGGCCACATTTCTTGTGACGTGGCTGATTGCGCTGCCTCTTGGAATTTGGGCGGCTGTTCACCGCAACAAGTGGCAGGATAAAACCGTTCAGTTTCTTTCTTATGTATTTTTTTCTTTACCGACGTTCTTTATCACAATGATCTTTTTGTTCTGGGCGAGCCAAGCGGGCGTTCTTCCGCTCGGAGGGATGCGCAGTCCGGATTTCGAACATATGTCGCTGTTGGAACAGGTATGGGATATCCTTAAGCATCTTGTCATCCCTGTTTCAGCGCTCTCGTTGGGCAGTATTGGTTATCTGCAGAAAATTATGCGCGGTAATATGCTGGAAGTTTTAGGTCAAAACTATATTTTGACCGCACGAGCCAAGGGATTGCCGGAGACGCGTGTCATCTATGTTCATGCGCTGCGTAATGCCATCAATCCTTTGATTACGCTTTTGGGATATGAATTCTCGTCGCTATTAAGCGGTGCTGCTTTAACCGAGATCATCTGCAGCTGGCCGGGATTGGGATCATTGATGTTAACCGCGGTCAGGGCCAAGGACATTTACCTGGTAATGGCGAGCATGCTCATGGGATCATTTATGTTTATCATTGGAAATTTGTTGGCTGATATTGCGCTTGCGAAGGCTGATCCGCGGATTAATTATGGAAAACGTTTCTAGAAATTATTTCGAAATTATCCGTAAGTCTGACGGTATCCCCCAAGCTCAGACAACGACTCCGTTTCCCTGGCCTGTCTTTTAAACAGTCCAGGACAGGCGCTGCGTCGTGAACTCGTTTGGGGGATACCGTCACTTACGAGTCAAAATTAACAGGTTATTAAATGGCTTCTAGATCAACCAGCGAATTTCAACTGCACTTGCGGAATTTTAAGAAAAACCGTATGGCCGTCGCCTGCCTTTGGATTTTAGCGGTTTTGTATGCGTCTGCCTTGTTCGCGGATTTTTTGGCACCGTATTCTTTTAAAGATGAAGACCGCAATTATTCTTATTGCCCGCCCTCGCAAATCCAATGGATTAAGGACGGCAAGATTGTTTGGCCGTTTGTTGCCGGTGTTGAGCTCAATTATAATGATTTGCACGCGCGCGTTTATACGACGGATGTTAAACAAATTTATTCCATCAAACTGTTTGCCGAGGGTGAAGAGTACCGGTTTCTGGGCCTGATTCCGACGTCGCGTCATTTTTTCGGCGTGGATCATCCTGGGCGCATTTATCTTTTGGGCGCTGATGCCAGGGGCCGCGATATTTTTTCCCGCATTTTATACGGCGCACGGATTTCTTTATCGATCGGGCTTGTCGGCGTCATGATTTCCTTTTCATTGGGCATGTTGATCGGCGGGATTGCAGGTTATTACGGCGGATGGTTAGACGGGCTTTTGATGCGGTTATGTGAAATGCTCATGATGGTGCCGGGGTTTTATCTTTTATTGGCCTTTCGTTCCGCCGTTCCCGATAATTTTACGTCGGTGCAAACGTATTGCGCCATCGTTGTTATATTTTCGATGATTGGTTGGCCGTCTTTGGCGCGTATTATCCGCGGTATGTGTTTGTCGTTACGTGAGCGGGAATATGTGCTGGCGGCAAAGACCATGGGTGTTTCCAATATTAAAATTATTTTTAATCATCTGTTGCCGCATACGGTTTCCTATACGATTTTTGCTGTCATGCTTTCAATTCCCGGTTATATCCTCGGCGAATCGGCTTTAAGCCTGATCGGATTAGGTATTCAAGACCCGTACGCCAGTTGGGGTAATATGCTGACCGATGCCATGAGCATCGTCCGTATTCAATTCGCTCCATGGATTTTGACCCCGGCATTCTTTATTTTTATAACAGTCCTATGTTTTAACATTATCGGCGACACTTTGCGTGATTGTCTTGATCCTATGCTTAAATCGACAGGAGGAAAAGAATCATGAGCCAGCCGATTTTACAAGTGGAGGGGCTTTCTGTTACGCTGGCTGATCATCCAAAAACTAAGATTGTCGAGGACGTTTCGTTTTTGGTTCCTCCTTTGAGCATCGTTGCGCTTGTGGGAGGCTCAGGCAGCGGTAAGACGACGACTGGTTTAAGCATTCTGCGGCTTCTTTCTCCGGCGTTAAATATGGATGCCGGTAAGATTTATTTTAAAGGAGAAGATATTTCGGAAATAGATTCTCAGGGTATGAACGCGATTCGAGGCAAAGCGATCGGCATGGTTTTTCAGGACCCTTTGCAGGCGTTTAATCCTGTGTTTACCGTCGGATTTCAGGTTTCGGAAATTTTAAAGTATCATACATCAACGGTTCATGATGGCATTCAGGGAAAAGTTTTAGAATTGTTTAGGCAGGTCGGGCTTGATGATCCAGTCCGGGTTTATAAAAGTTATCCGCATCAGTTAAGTGGAGGCATGCGCCAGCGCGCGATGATCGCTCAGGCGGTGGCGGCAAGTCCAGCCCTATTGATCGCCGATGAACCGACGAGCAGTCTGGATGTCACCTTACAGGCAAGGATACTGGAGCTTTTTTTGCAATTACGCAATGAGTATAAATTATCGATTGTTTTAATTACTCACGACCTTGGCATTGTGGCGCACATGGCTGATTATGTCGTCGTCATGGAAAAAGGAAGGGTTGTGGAATCCGGTAAAACCAAAGATGTGATATCTCATGCCAAGCATTCTTATACTCAACAATTGATGAGGACATTAAACGAATGATGTTGTGCCAGCTTAGGAATGTTAAAAGATATTTTCCTCTGAAATCAACTGTGCTGGGCGCGCCTGCGCAGGTGATCAAGGCTGTTGACGGTTTTAATCTGTCTTTGGCGGAGGGTGAAACACTTTCTATCGTCGGTGAATCCGGAAGTGGCAAGACCACACTTGGGCGCTTAATCGCTGATCTTTATAAAGCGGATGACGGAGAAGTTCTTTATAAAGGTGTCGATATTCGTGGGATGGATAAAGCACAATACCGCGAATTTCGACGGAGCGTTCAAATTGTTTTTCAAGACCCCTACAGCAGTCTTGATCCGCGTTTTACCGTGCGTAGATTGATGCGGGAGTCTTTTACTCTTGAAAAACACTTGAGCCCCGGGAAACAGGAAGAAAGAATTAAGGAGGCTCTTACTGCTGTCGAACTTCCGGATGATATCCTGATGCGTTACCCGCACGAATTTAGCGGTGGAGAACGCCAACGTCTTGCGATCGCGCGCGCGCTCTTGTGCCGTCCGAAACTTGTGATCCTCGATGAAGCGGTATCATCTTTGGATGTGCTCGTTCAGAGACAGATCCTAAAACTTTTGGCTTCTTTAAAAGTGCGTTTTGGATTGACGTATTTGTTTATTTCCCACAATCTGCGTGTGGTTACAAAAATCTCTGATAAAATAGCGGTCATGTACCAGGGAAGGGTTGTGGAAACCGGACCTGCACTCGATTTGATTAACCGGCCGTTGCATCCTTACACGCGTGAATTATTGATGGCTGCCGTCGAGTATCGTTCACGGCACGAGAGCCGCGATTGGGTTCTGCCAGCCGATGGCCGCGGCCAAGTACACGGCCAAGGCCATTGGGTCATGGATATTGTTTAAATGAAGGAGATGTTGTGAGTGATTTTTTTTATAGAACTTTAAGCCGTGTTACGGGTTATTTTGCCATCGGAGTTCTATTTGGCCTTTACGCGCTTTCTGCTAGTGTTGAAATCAAAGATTTGGATTTGTGGCTGCATTTAAAAACAGGAAAGTTTATTGTCGAACACGGTTATGTCCCGCAAGTGGATGTTCTTTCCTGCGCGATTGCCGGAAAGCCTTGGGTCAATCACGAATGGCTTTTTCAGGTTATTGCCTACTCGATCAAAAATTTGTGGGGATTCGACGGTTTGGTGACCATGCAAGTGGTCGTTGTGTTATCGACCGTCGCCATCCTGATGTTTCTTGGATACCATGAACGTCGTCAGGCCCTCATTGTTTTTGCCCTTATTTTAGTGCTTTTTAATTATCAGATGCGTTTTACCATCCGTCCGGATATCTTCAGTCTTTTATTTTTTGCTATTTATATGCAGCTTCTTTCAACGAAATTGCATGAACGTTGGTGTTTGCCTATTTTGTTTTTTATTCAGGTTCTTTGGACGAATATTCACGGTTTCTTTTTCTTCGGCCCTATTTTTGTATCGATGGCAGTGTTGGCAGAATTTATAAAGCGCAATGTCCCGCTGCCTTATGAGTGGAACACAGTCGGCCGGCTCACGGATGAGGAGTATGGGCGATTACAGATGATTTGGTTTGTTGTAATCGGGGCGTGTTTTATGAATCCGTGTTTTATAGAGGGGGCAGTTTATCCGATTAAAGTCCTTATGAATATATCGGGAGACAATAAAATTTTCTTTAAATACATCGTCGAATTACAGCGTCCCGTTACATCATGGCAATCGCTGTTTGCGCAGGGTGGTGAGTATTTGCATTATCGATTGCTTATGCTAATTTCTTTCTTAAGTTTCTTTTTTAATCGCCGCAAGATTGATATTTCAGCTTTATTATTTTGGCTGGCTTTTTTGGCTTTTTCGCTGACGGCATCACGTAACTTGGTATTCTTCTCCTTTGCCGCTTATTTGGTGATCGTAGTTAATATGTATAGCATCCGTATGGATGATATCTTGCCGCTGCGTTTTTCTAGCGAGAAATTCAAGCACATCACTGTGCTGTTGGCAAAAATCGCCCTGATTATCTGGATGATCGACTTCGGATCACGAATCATGAATAACGGTTATTTTAATTATGACACCTTCGAGCGCAAGAGCGAGTTTGAGGGTGTTTCGTTGCGTAATTTTCCTTATAAAGCCGTTGATTTCTTGGTGGAAAATAAAGTTAAGGGCAACTTTTTTAATGATTTTAATTCCGGGGCTTATTTGATCGGCCGGACTTATCCCAATATTAAGCCCTTCATTGACGGCCGAACTGAGGTTTACGGCGCGGATTTTTTTACAAACAAATATCTCAAATTGTGGGGCGAGGGAGAAGCCAAGTTGTTTGATGAGCTTGCGGAGAAATATAAGTTTACCGGTGCCTTCCTGAATTCCAATTCGCATCAAATTCCGGATAAGACAGTTAAGATGTTTCTCAAGAAAAAAGAATGGATCCCGGTTTATTTTAATTACGATGCGTTGATCTTGCTTAAAGATATTCCTCAGAATAAAGATTTGATTGGCCGGTTCAGGATTGATTTTAAAACCTGGACGCCGCCGGATTTTGATCTTAGAAAATTAGGTTCAAAGCCGATTTCTCCACTACTGCAGATCAATAGAGCCTACACTTTGGTTAGCATGGAATATTATGATCTCGCTTTACGGGAAATGGATATGGCCGCTAAAGTAGCTCCGCAAAGTGTGGAAATTTATAAATTGAGGGGAAAGATTTATGAAGCTCAGAAGAAATATGAGCAAGCGTTTATCAATTACAGGATTGCCTCCAGCATGTTTCCTTTGGATATGGATCTTCGCGGGAAATTAGCCCTGGCTTATGAAAATCGGGGTGACTACGATTATGCGATTGAACACCTCGAGAAGATTGTTCGCTATGCGCCGAGTGATGCGCGAGGATTCTATTCTATGTCCCGCTGTTTTGCCCGTGCAGGAAAAATAGAAAAGGCAAGGGAGTATTTGCGCAAGGCCATTGTGATGGACCCGGACAATAGCGTTGAACTCTTAAAAATCGGTGATATTATGTATCAACAAAAAGAGTATGAGCGTGCCCTTGCCATCTATACAAAAGCATTGTACGGCAGTAAGGAATTAGGTAAGGTTCACTATAAGATTGGACTTGCTCATTTGGTTTTGCGGAATTATGATCAGGCAAAAGTGCATTTCGAGAAAAGTATTACGGCCGCCCCTGATGATCAATATGCAAAGAAAGCCAAGAAAAAACTTTCAAAATTGACGTTGGTTAAATCAAAGAAAGATTAATTTCTCTAAAGTTGGGTTGATTATGCGTGATGTGTTGACATTTATTTTGGCCGGAGGTAAGGGTGAGCGTTTGAACCCTTTGACGCGAGACCGCGCTAAACCCGCGGTTCCCTTCGGAGGAATATACCGTATTATTGATTTTACACTCAGTAATTGCGTTAATTCCGGGCTCCGCCGCATTTTTCTTTTGACACAATACAAGTCTTTTTCACTTCAACGCCATCTTTTGGAAGGATGGAATGTTTATTCCAATCAGTTGGGGGAATTCATCGACATTATTCCAGCCCAGCAGCGGATAGGTGCGGATTGGTATAAGGGCACTGCCGATGCTATCTATCAAAATATTTATGCCATCCAGGATTATAATCCGAAACTCATTTTGATTCTTGCTGGTGATCATATCTATAAGATGGATTACCGCAAACTTATTGAGTATCATCTGGAGCGCGGTGCGGATATGACAGTGGGTTGCATTCGTATGCCTAAAGAGGAGTCGGTGAATTTTGGTATCATTGAAGTCGACGGTAAAAATCAGGTATCCGGTTTTCAGGAAAAGCCTCAGGAGCCGCGGACAATCCCGGGCGTGCCGGATATGATTTATGGTTCGATGGGGATTTATCTTTTTAACGCGGATGTCTTGCTAAATGAACTTGAGGTAGATGCCAAGCATTCTGACTCCGGTCATGACTTCGGCAAAAATATCATTCCTCAAATGATCGCTAAGAAGATGAAGGTTTTTGCTTATCAATTCGATCAGGATGCGAATGTGTCAGCTTATTGGAGAGATATTGGAACCCGCGACGCTTATTATCAGGCCAACATGGATTTGGTGGGGCCGAACCCTAAATTTAATTTGTATGATAAATCATGGCCGCTACGAACTTATCATCATCAATATCCGCCTATTAAAGTGATCACGGCTTTAGACGGTCAAAAGAGTTACGTTGGTTTAATTGAAGATTCGATCATTGCCAGCGGATGCGTGGTCGAGGGGGCAAAAATTGTCAGGTCTGTTCTCTCCTCGAACGTGACTGTCAAAAGCAGGGCGGAGATTACCAATTCGGTCATTATGGCAGGTGTTGTGATTGGAGAAGGTGCTCAAATCCAGAATGCTATAGTCGATAAAGATAACATCATTCCTCCTAATGCAAAAATTGGTTTTGATTTGGAAAATGAACGTAAACATTTTGCTGTTACTGCGTCTGGTATCGTCATAGTTGCGAAGCGGACTCCTTTGTGATATTTTGTCTATTAACTTTCTTCTAACCAATAGAGATGATAAGTTTTTCCCGTCGATGCAGGAAGTTGGAGATTCGTAAAGGTAAATAAGAATTTCTAAAAATTGGAACAAAGCAAATGATTATCCATCCTAAAGTTCGTGGTTTTATTTGTACAACAGCTCACCCGCAGGGATGCGCAGCCAATATTGGCGAGCAGATTGATTACGTGAAGAGCAAGGGTTCTATTACGGGCGGCCCTAAGAAAGTGTTGGTTATTGGCGCTTCTACCGGTTACGGTTTGGCTTCGCGGATTGTCTCTGCCTTTGGCTGCGGCGCGGCTACTATTGGGGTATTTTTTGAGCGGCCTGCGGAAGCTAAGCGTACAGCGACGGCGGGTTGGTATAACTCCGTCGCTTTTCAAAAAGCCGCCAGAAGCGCTGGGCTTTATGCGAAAAGCATCAATGGCGATGCTTTCTCAGACGAAATCCGGCAGCAAACCATCGAGTTAATCAAAAAAGATTTGAAGCAGGTAGACTGCGTTATATACAGTCTTGCTTCTCCCCGTCGTACTCATCCCAAGACCGGACAGATTTATAAATCTGTCTTGCGGCCCAAAGAGGCAACGTACACCAATAAATCTATTGATTTTGAGAAAAACGAGGTAACAGAGGTTACTTTGCCTGCTGCGACCGATGAGGAAATTGAGAATACCATTATGGTCATGGGCGGTGAGGATTGGCAGATGTGGATGGATGCGCTTGATGGTGCCGGCGTTCTTGCAAAGGGCGCGATAACGGTCGCATATTCATATATCGGCCCGGATGTGACGACACCTGTTTATCGTAATGGCACGATCGGCGCAGCGAAGGATCATTTGGAGGCCACCGCGCGTTTACTTGATACCGTTATGAAAAAAAATAATGGACGGGCATTTGTCTCAGTGAACAAGGCTTTGGTGACTCAGTCCAGTTCTGCGATTCCATTTATTCCGTTGTATTTTGTTTTGCTTATGCGCGTGATGAAGAAAAAAAATCTTCATGAAGATTGTATTCATCAGATTTATCGTTTATTCGGAAGCATGCTTTACAATGGGCGTCCGTTGATGCAGGTTCCTGTGGATGCGCAGGGGCGTGTGCGTGTTGATGATTTGGAAATGCGCCAGGATGTTCAGGATGAAGTCGCGAAGTTATGGCAAAATGTCTCGACGGAAAATGTCAATGAGATTGCGGATGTTCAAGGTTATGAACGCGATTTCTTAAAACTCTTTGGTTTCGGTTTCGCAAATGTCGATTACAATAGTGATGTTGAAGTCGATCTCTCCATGGAATAGCCTGCCGTTTTTAGCTCAAGCAATAATTGCAAAAAAATGTTAATGAATGTAAATGTTATAAAATTACATGAAGAATATTTTTCGATTCTAAAACAAACGTTTTGAAGCAATTAAAAAAAATTGAAATGTTCGTTGACACCACACGCATTCTTTAATAGATTGAGTTCGATAAAAAATAAATCGCATTCATTTTTCCGTATATCTACATCAAAAGCGGGGTGACCGTATGGATGAAAAGGCAATATTAACTATTGATGAGTTAGCTGAATATTTACGAGTCAAGAAGCGAACGGTTTATGATTGGGTCAAGAAGGGAAAAATTCCTGCTATCAAAACAGTTGGCCAATGGCGGTTTAGAAAAGACAAGATTGAGGAATGGTTGGAAATCCAGAAGTAAGGAGATTTGTTATGGCGGATGCGAAGCATAATGTTGAAGCGGATTTACGGGAATTAGTCGCGACCATTTTGGAGGTAGAACCCAGCACAATTGATGAACAAGCAAGTTTTGTGAAAGATCTGGGAATGGATTCCATGATGGCATTAGAAGTTTTGGCCAGTATTGAGAAAAAATACAAGATCATTATCCCCGAAGAGACGTTGGCAAAATTCACATCTCTTAGCCAAACCGTCAAGATTGTCCAGACCATGCTCGAGAAAAAGTAATTCAAGATATTCCTGTCCGCGCATTAAGGAGAAGGCATGTATTTTAAAAGGTTAGAAATATTCGGCTTTAAATCATTCGCAGATAAAATGGTTTTAAATTTTGAGCCGGGCATCACCGCGATCGTCGGGCCAAACGGTTGTGGTAAAAGCAATGTGTTTGATTCCATCCGGTGGGTTTTAGGCGAGCAGAGTGTTAAAGAACTCCGCGGCGCCTCGATGGAAGATGTCATTTTTAACGGTACTGATAAGCGCCCTGGACTTGGGTTCGCTGAAGTCAGCCTCTCCTTTTCAAATGAATCGCGTGCGCTTCCCATCGAGTACGATGAGGTCACTATTTCCCGACGGCTTTTTCGTTCTGGCGAAAGCGAGTATCTCATTAATAAATCTCCCGTGCGTTTGAAAGACATTTGTGAACTATTGATGGGCACCGGAATCGGGGCTGAAGCGTATTCCATGGTGCAGCAGGGCAGGGTCGATCTGGTTGTGAGCGCCAAACCGGAAGACCGCCGCATTATTCTCGATGAAGCCTCGGGGATTACGAAATATAAAGCTAAAAAGCGTGAAGCGTTAAATCGTCTTAAAGATACAGAAAATAATCTTTTGCGTATTAATGATATTGTCGTCGAGGTAAGAAAACAGATTGCCAGCACTGAACGTCAGGCTAAAAAGGCCCAGAAGTATAAGGAAGAATTTGAGCAACTTAAACAATATGAATTTGTTTTAGCGGGATTTTTATTAAGTCAGTTGGATGCGGAAAAAAGTGGTCTTGAATCAAAAGCGCAAGAATTAAAGAATCAAGAAGCGGAATTAGTTCGCCAGGTTGAAGAAATGGTTAATCTCATTGAATATGAAAGCGGGCTTTTGCAGGATCTCGAGGACAAGATTAACGAATACAAATCGCAAGAATTGCGCATGACCAATGATATTGAGCTTAACATCCGTCAGATCGGTTTTAATGAAGAGCGTATTGAAAATTTGAATGAAAATGCTTCAAAGATGCTTGCGCATAAAAAACAGCTTGAGGATAGATGTCTCATCCATCAGCAGAAAATCGATGAATTAAATCGAGAACTGTCCTCCTTGCGGGAAACTATTCAATTGCACGACGAGGGATTAACTCGAAAGAAAGAGGAGCTCAATGGTCTTTTGAAGGCCATTGAAGATGCGCGCAATGCCATTCAGGCGGATGAACATAAGATTTTCGATCTAACATCGCGGCAGGTTGCCATTAAAAATAATTTGACCGAAATGATGAAAGAGATTCAGGGTTCTCTGGCGCGTAAGAATCGATTGGAAGTAGAAAACTCCAAGGTTCATGACGAAAAAAGAGAGGCTCAATCCAAGTTGACTTCAATTGATCAAAATATTGTTCAATCAATGACTGCGTTTGACGCCATCAAAGAACGATTGGCAAAAGAAAAAGATAAACTGGCGGACTTAAAAACAAGGCTTGATAATTATGAGCGGTCTTTGGCTGACCTTGAAAAAAATAAACTTTTTTTGGTTTCCCAGAAGGAGTTCATTGAAAAGTTGCTTGTCCAGTACCAGGATATTCCAGATCCCGTCGTTGAGAGTCGGTTTTTTTCCAGCATTCCTCCCCTGGAGAAGCACGGAGCCATTATAGGAAAAGTTAAACAGGTGTTGGAGGTGCATCCTGATCGTCTAGAGCAGCTGAAGGGACAGTTTTCCGAATATAACGTTGAAAAGCTTTACGAAATTATTTGTGAAACAAAGTTTATTGAACAGAATCCTCAAGATGTTGAGGACAAAATTGCAGCTTTGGAACAGAATATTCTCGAGGCGATTAACAACGCGCGTCAAGTTGAAGAAGAGCTTGGGTGTCAGTCAAGCGTGGTGGATGATTTGACCAAAGAGATTTTAAATTATGAAAAAACTCTTTCTGTTTTTGAGACTCAGAAGAGTTCTGTTGTCCAGGAAGCCGGCAAATTGACAGGTGAACTTGACATGCTTATCAGCGAGCTCAATGAAACAAATGCCGCCTTGGTATCGTTGAACGCTCGAGAGTCGCAGTTAGGCGCCCAGTTAGATTCAATAGTCCAGAATTTAAAAACATATCAAACTGAAATTCGGGAACGTCAAGACAGTATTGCCGCGCAATCCCGTCAAAGGGAAGATATTGCCATTGTGATGACTCAGATGGAAACTGAATTACAATCTTGGAAAGAAAAAGAGAAAAGTTTGGGCGATATTGCTCGTGGTTACTTGGAGAATTTTGAATCTGATCGTGCTCAGCTTGGGGTCATTGATACCGAGATCGTTGATATTGAAGTCAAAGGACGAAAAATATCGATCGAGATTGAAGAATTACGTTTTAAGATCGAAGAACTTAAAATTGCCAAAGAATCTTTTCACAACAGCTATAGTGATTTTGATATCCAGAGATTGGAAAAATCCCAGCGGATCAACAGTTGCAGGGCGCAAGTTAATTCATTACAAAATCAGTTAGAGACGGCTAAAAATGACCTGCATGCTCTTCAATTTAAAGAGCAGGAACTTGGCTATAAACAGCAAAGTATTAAGGATCGTTTGTTGCAGACCTACAGATTGAATATGGACGAAGCTGCGGTTTCAGAAAATAATGAGACTCAACCCGTCCTCAATATGGAAGAACTTAATGTTCAGATTGAAACGCTCCGCAAACGATGCGACGGATATGGGGCGGTCAATTTAGTTGCCATTGAAGAATATGAGGAGCTTAAGACGCGTTTCGAGTTCTTAACAAAACAGCAAAGCGACCTTTTAACTGCCCGTGAATCTTTAATGCAGACGATCACCAAGATCAATCGCGAAACTAAAGACATGTTTATGGAAACATTTACCAAGGTCAGCGAAGAATTTCGGATCCATTTTCGCATGCTTTTTGGCGGAGGCGAAGGCCAGTTGGTTCTTCTCGACATGGAAAATGTCTTGGAGTCCGGCATCGATATCATTGCCCGTCCGCCAGGCAAGAAACTTCAAAATATAAGCCTTATGTCGGGTGGAGAAAAAACCCTTACTGCCATCGCTTTGATCTTTGCTGTGTTTAAGGTCAACCCAAGCCCTTTTTGCGTTCTTGATGAGATTGATGCGGCGTTGGATGAGTCCAATGTCGGGCGTTTTGCCTACATGCTCAAGGAATTTGCTAAAATTGCTCAATTCATCGTTATCACCCATAACAAAAAGACCATCGCCCACGCCGATGTGATGTATGGTGTCACCATGCAAGAAACCGGTGTATCTAAACTTGTCTCGGCCAAATTCAATCAAGAAAGAAATCCCCAAGAGCCGTCTGAACAATTGGCTGCCTCCGCTGCTGGCTAAGAATCAAAGCGAATTGCGAGAAATTTCAGAAATTTTATTTCTTGTTATTCTGCAACACTCCTAAATCACTAGTATTTATAGTCTTACGATTGTAGTGATTCCTTTAATACCGAGCAAGCGGTTTCTTGACAGAGGTATAGTGCCATGTTATACTTCTGCAATCTAAATTAAGTAATTTCAATATGTTGATGGATTTTATCGAACATTTGAATTGGATTGATATCCTGTTGACAGTTGTTTGTGTCAGAGCAGTCTTTATTGGTGTAAAGACAGGCTTTATTGTTGAATTTTTTAAATCTATCGGTTCATTATTTTCTGTATTCATTGCGTTGCATTATTACAGCACATTGACGGTGCTTGCCGCAAGTCAACTAACGATCTTTGAGTTACCGACGATTGCCATACTTGTTTTTTTGTCATTATGGTTGCTCACGACCTATGCATTTAAACTTATCCGTGAGGGAATGCTGATGGTTTTCTCTGTGCAGACGCATCCCAATTTGGACAAATGGGGAGGGGCGTTCATATCTGCCCTTAGAGGAGTGGTAGTCTGCGCCATGGTTTTTTATGTGCTTTTGTTGACCTATAATCCCGGGGTTATTCAAATGGCAAAGAATTCTCTTTCTCGTTATGCTGTTTCATATTTGCCGACGGGTATTTATGCCGGGGTTTATAGAGGGTTTGTTATAAAATTCTTTCCTGCAGAGAAAATTAGTGAAGAGGCGCTTTTGGTGCCGCAGTTGTTGGAAGATAAGAAAGCAAGAAAATAAAGCTTGGGGTTCGCTGGTGTGGGACTAATTGCGAATGAAATAGTAGCTCAAGTTTTGGAGCGATGTGATATTGCCGAGTTAATAGCCGGCTATATACCTTTAAAACGTGCCGGTCGAAATTTTAAAGCTCTTTGTCCGTTTCATAACGAAAAATCGTCGTCGTTCGTAGTATCTCCTGATAAACAGATATTTCATTGTTTTGGATGTGGGGCCGGCGGGAATGCCATTGGTTTTGTGATGAAGCAGGAACGGCTGGAATTTCCGGAAGCTGTTCGTTTTTTGGCGGATAAAGTAGGGGTGGTGATCCCCGAATCCAGTCCGGCAACAAACCAAGCCGTAGCATTAAAGCAGGAAATATTCAAGGCTAATGCATTGGCAGTTGAGTATTTTCAGCAAAATTTGCTTACGAACAATGATGCCGAAGTCAAAAAAGCGAGAGAATATTTAAAAGACCGTGGTATCAGTCTAGAGGACGTCAAGCAGTTCAAGTTGGGTTTTGCTTTAGACGAGTGGGAAGGTCTTAACGGGTTTTTAAGAAGTAAAGGTATAGATGTAAAGTTGCTTGAACGATCAGGATTGGTCATCCCTCGGGAAAATAAAGAGGGTTATTATGACCGTTTCCGAGATCGTATTGTTTTTCCGATCTTTGACGTTAAATCGCAGTGCGTCGGTTTTGGCGCCCGTACCATGAAGGACGAGAAAGGCGCCAAGTATATCAATTCGCCAGACACGCCCGTCTATACCAAAGGTCAACATCTGTTCGGGTTGCAGTTAACGCGCCACGCGATTGTCAAAAAAGATTTTGTGATTGTCGTCGAAGGCTATATGGACATGATCATCCCCTTCCAATACGGAGTGGATAACATTGTCGCCTCATTAGGTACAGCCTTGACGACGGAACAAATTCGTCTGTTGCGCCGCTACACGAATAACATTGTGATGTTATTTGATGCTGATGCTGCTGGTCAGGCGGCGATTGTGCGTAATCTCGATCTATTGATCGAAGAGGATATGAATGTCCGTGTGGCCAGTCTTGCCGCTGGAGAAGACCCGGATTCTTATATTAGGAAATTCGGTCTTGAAGAATTTGAGAAACGCATACAGGCGGCTCAGTCGCTCTTTGATTTTAAATTGCAGTGGCTCATAACGCAGTTCAATCCAGAAAATATCGAACAGCGTGCCGAGATCTGTGATCAAATGTTGGCAACGATTTATAAAATAACCAACGAGATCATTCGTTTTGGATATTTAAAAAAGTTGGGTGATCGCCTTGGACTGCCGGAACAGGTTCTTTTAAAAGAAGGAAGGAAGATTGAGGCTTCTTTAATTGCGAAAGTAAAACCTGCAGCAGCCTCGCCAGTGAAGCCAGTAACGGTTAAACCGCTGGGCGTTTTGGATCGGCAGGTGTTGAGTCTTTTAATCAATGATTTAAACCTCATCGAGTACGCGAAAAATAGTATCGCTCCTGAAGAGTTTGATGACAGCAGGATACGAATAATTCTCGAGAAGCTTTATGAGTTTGGAGAAGATAATGAAAGTTTCTCAGTCGGGAGTTTCTTAAATTCTTTCGATGATCCTGAAGTGCAGTCGGTCATTTTAAATGTTTCAACGCAGGAAGATTTTCCAGGGCAGGATCCTAAAAAAGTATTAGTAGATTGTATTCTGCGTATTAAAAAAGATCGCTTGAAAGTTAAAAGACAAAATATTTCCGAGCTTATTCGTCAGGCGGAAGTTTCTGGTGACACGGTTCGCCTGGAAGATTTAAAAGAAGAGTATTTAAAATTTGTACCTAAGCGTTCTTAATCCTAAATAGAGGAGCATATGAAAGAGCCAAAAGAAAAAGAAAAAGAAAAAGATTTTCAGCAAGATGTCGATAAGCTCATTACGCTTGGCAAGAAAAAAGGATTTTTGACCTATGATGAGGTCAATCAGTCATTATCTGAGACTGTTGGATCTTCTGAGGAGATTGATCAGGTTTTTGATATTTTAGACGGTAAAGATATAAAGGTTGTTGAATCTGAAGAGGATTCTGAAGAGACCGAAGAAGAGTCTGAAACTGAAACGCGTGAGCAGCAGGTTCGTCGTCTGCGTGAAGAGAATAAAGAGGATGATATTTATTCTGATAAATTTATTCCGCTCGACGATCCTGTGAAAATGTATTTAAAGCAGATGGGATCCATTCCTTTGTTGACACGCGAAGAGGAAATCAATCTTGCCAAACGTATTGAAGAAGCGGAAAATCGATTTGCCGAAAGCCTTTACCGGACCGCTTACGCCCGCAAAGAAGCGATCTCCATTATCAACGGTGTTCTGAAAGAAGAGATCAATGTCGAGGATGTGATCAAGGATGAGTTGGAGCGCCGGTCGAAGTTGATTAAAGACCTGAGCAAAATTTTGACGAAGGTTCGTCATGCCCGTGTCGGTTCTGAAAGCGGGGCCAAGCTTCTTGCTGAATTTAAACTAACGTCTTCTGTTAATGAAGATGTTGTTAATAAAATCCTTGAATTGATCCGGAATATCGAACGTAACGAACGCATGTTGAGCGCTAAGCGTAAGCCAGCGAATATGGCTGAGCTTAAGAAACAACAGGCCCAGTTTGTTAAAGAACTCGAAGAGCCGGTGGAAAGGGCCAAGACGCTGGTTAAGGATATAAAGATCCGTCAGGCCAAGTTCAATAAAGCTAAAAAATTATTAGTCGAGGCAAACCTTCGCCTCGTTGTGAGCATAGCCAAGAAATATATTAATCGCGGTCTTTCATTCCTTGATTTAATCCAGGAAGGGAATATGGGCTTGATTCGCGCGGTTGAAAAATTTGAATACAAGCGCGGTTATAAATTTTCAACCTATGCCACATGGTGGATTCGTCAGGCCATTACCCGGTCGATCGCCGACCAGGCAAGAACGATTCGTATTCCTGTGCATATGACGGAAACGATTAATAAAATCATTCGTGTGTCGCGTTTGTTCGTTCAGGAATACGGCCGTGAGCCTTCCGCTCAAGAAATCGCCAAACAGATGCGCATCCCTGTTTCAAAGGTTAAGGAAATTTTGAAGATTTCCCAGGTTCCGATTTCTTTGCAGACACCGATTGGTGATGAAGGGGACACGCATTTTGGGGATTTTATTGAGGATAAAAAGGCGGTATCGCCAGCAAACGCCACGCTTCATTCAATGTTAAAAGAGGAGATCACATCTGTTCTTGAGACGCTGGATGAGAGGGAACGCAAAATTCTTGAATTGCGCTTTGGCATCCACGATGGGACAAGCAGGACTCTTGAAGAGGTCGGCGCAGAGTTTAATGTCACCCGTGAGCGTGTCCGACAGATTGAATCTAAGGCATTGCGCAAGCTGCGGCATCCAACTCGGTCCCGTCGAATTAAAATGTTTCTAGATATGGCGGGAAAAGATGCGGACTATACGAGTTAAAGGTATGCGCATTTGAAAAATTCATAAGGGTCTGCCGATGGTTTAAGTCGGCAGACCCTTTGTCTTCGAGCTGTCAATTATGATTAGAGCAAAGAAAATAATCAATACGGTCGTCGCTGCCACAACTATTTTGTTTTTGGCATGCCCGCCGTTAGGCGCACAGGATGAAACAATCCGCAGCCGATATAATGAATCGATTGAGGCGATTGTACAAGATATCATGCAGGCAAAAAATGGCTACCCTGAGTTGGAAGGTTTTTCCAGCTCAGCTATCAGTCTGGGGGCCAATGGTTTTAAAGGTGTTGTTTATGAGCATGATTCTTCGGGGAATGCCCACGATCCATACAGTTGCAGTTTTTCCATTAATATTAAAGCATTAAATGATGAGGCTCTCTCCCAAAAAGATTCTTCGTGGGAGATAAAGTTTCCGCTCCTTGATTTTAAAGTAGTAGTGGAGTCTCAAAAGAAAGGCGAATGGGTTTCCTTTGATCTTCGAAGAATTGTTGAGTCAAACTTAGAGAACCTCAGAATTTTGGAGCAGGATTATTTGCCGTTTCGTTTGGAATTAAAGACCGAGAAAGATGTTTATTCTGTTTCTGAAAACATTACAATTACCGCTTCATTAAAGAATGTAAGCGTAAAAGCATTTAAAGTTGCAGATTTAGATGAGAACTCGCTGTATTGCACTATTGGTAATAAAGATTGGGGAAATTCAGAGCCGGTAGTTGAGTTTAACAAAGTGCTTAATTCTTACGGGACGATTCAAAAAGTCCTCGAAGTTTCTGGGGTAGATGATCCGCAGGATATATGGATTGCCTGTACTTATGCCATTGGTTTAAAAGGTGTCCAGCCCTACCAGCGTATCAAGGTATCTATCAAGCCGAGAAGTTAAATTCTTTTCATCTCATTCATTTCGAACTACTTTCATTTCTTTTTTCGGCCAATTATCGCGGCCATTCTACGGTTAAATTTTGTTCCCCCGATTTTATCTAAAGTTTGGGGGACTTCGGTCCCCTGAAATCGCAAGGCGATTTCGGGGATTTAATCCCGGAAATGCAGAGCATTTCATGGGACAGAAGTAGTTTAATCTCAACGAGATTAGACCCGCCGGCCCCGTTTAGTGTGGATGTTGCGTAAGCAAAATCCAGGTTGAAAATAAAAAGCCGCTATGATATGCTCTTTACATTCTATTTTGCCTGACTTCTATTTTTTATGGCTTTCTGATAAGAAACATTGCTGACGACTGCTAAGCTTTATTTACGCTAGCAGTGATTTTTTGAAGAATTTATGCCTGTAGGGCCAAAATGATTCGGGCCTATAGCTCAGTCGGTTAGAGCAGGAGACTCATAATCTCTTGGTCCCAGGTTCGAGTCCTGGTGGGCCCAGTGATAAAAATCTGATATCAGAACAGAGGGCGGCAGACAAAAGATGGAAAATAAAATGAAGCCGTTCATTTTCTTTCATCGTCTATGTTTATGGGCACATAGCTCAGTTGGTTAGAGCGCTGCCCTCACATGGCAGAGGCCGAAGGTTCAATTCCTTCTGTGCCCATTGAAAAACTCGGTCATGCGGTTTCTAAAGGCTAATACAATATGGGGTGTTGGGTAATGTACGTGTGATTAAACATAAGCGCAAAGGAAGATAATGGTGACGAGCGTATCAATTAAAGAACAAATAAAAAAGTTGGTTGAGTTGCAAAAATCTGATGTTGATATTTATGCCTTTAAACGGGATCTTGAAGATAAACCCGCCAGGATCGACGAGCTTAAAGAAAAGTTTGAGCAGAAAAAAGCCCATCTTAAAGAGCTTGAAAATAAGTTGAAAGGCGTTCAGGTTGACCAAAAGAATTTTGAGTTAGACTTAAAACAAAAAGAAGATCTCATTATTAAGGCTGATCAATCATTAGGTTTGCTTAAAACAAATAAAGAGTATCAGGCCAGGCTCTATGAGATCGAGAATTTCAAAGCAGATCAATCGATCATTGAAGAGAAATTGCTGTTATTGTTCGATGACGTCGAAGATGTCCGTAAAAAGGTTGATCAGGAAAAGATTTTAGTTGCTCAAGAAGAAAAAAAATACCTGGATGAAAAAAAGTCGGTTGACGATGAAATAGCCGTACTCAAAGACCGGATCAGTGTTTTGGAATCTCAGCGTCTCCGACTGATTCCCGGCGTTCATCCTGATTATTTAAGGCGTTATGAAAGAATTCTGCAGAACAAAGAAGGGATAGCAATCGTCCCTATTAAAAATCATGCCTGCGGCGGTTGTTTTATGAATGTTACACAACAACTTGTTAATGAGATCAGAATGCACGAACAAATTGTTTCTTGTGATATGTGCGCCAGGATGTTGTATCTTGAGGAAGATGTTTGATGGACAGCGTGGACATTTTTACCGACGGCGCGTGCTCAGGAAATCCTGGTGAGGCCGCAATCGGAGTTGTTTTTAAAGATAATGGAAAAATTGTCAAGGAAATATCAGAAGCGATCGGCCCTGCCACAAATAATGTTGCGGAATACGCGGCTTTAGTTCGTGCCCTCAAAGAGGCGCAGACATTAGGAATGCCAAACATTTGTTTGCATACAGACAGTGAATTGATGTTCAATCAGATCCGGGGAACATACCAGGTTAAGGCGCCTCAGATCAAGCCTTTGTATGAAGAGGCACTTATGCTTGCCAAGAGTTTTAAGAGAGTGGAATTTAAATGGGTTCCTCGGGAATTAAATAAAGACGCCGATCGTTTGGCGCAAGGTATTTTAAAAGTAAAGGCAAGTCAAAGTGACCGCCCTGATGCTTTTGTCATTGGGGAGGAAAGTCCGAGCTCCAAAGGGTAATGCATCCCGATAATGCGGGACATGTTAGCGTTTGGCGTATAGCGTTTAGCGTTAGGGAGAAATCCCTCAACGCTAACCGCTAAACGCTAATCGCTTTCATAGGATTAGAGCTACAGTGACGATACTTATTTAGGGTTTAGGGGGTAGGGTATAGGGTTTAGGTAAAGGAAACTAACCCCTAACCCCTGTACCCTAAACCCTAATAAGGGTGAAACGAGCAATCTCTGCATGGAGCAATGCCAAATAGGGAGAGATTCCGACGGAAACGTTGGTCCGAGGTGATCCGCCTCGGTCGTATCTCCGGGTAGGCTGCAAGAGTTTCAAGAGTAATCTTGAAAGTTAGTCAAATGGTCACGATGCATCTTAGTTGGTGTATGACAGAACTCGGCTTATTGACTTGCTTTATATTTTAGTTACACGGATTGAAAAAGATGGCACGGATTTTCAATCGGATGTATGCGTGTAATAGGTTGATCCGTGTAATCGTTAATTCTGTCAATGGAGGGATGTACAATGTCAGGTCATTCAAAATGGGCAAAGATTAAACATAAAAAAGGCGCCGAAGACGCAAAACGAGGTGCGATTTTTACAAAGGTTAGCAAAGAGATAACAGCGGCAGCGAAAGACGGCGGCGGGAATGCTGAAACCAATATTCGTTTAAGGGCGGCAGTTCAACGCGCCCGCACTGTGAATATGCCCGCGAGTAACGTTGAGAACGCGATTAAGAAAGGTACTGGGGAACTTCCTGGGGTCGTTTATGAAACGGTTGTCTTTGACGCGTATGCTCCGGGTGGAGTCGCCATGCTTATTGAAGGTTTGACCGACAATAAAAATCGGACAACAGCAGAGATCCGTAATCTTTTGAATAAAAAAGGCGGAAGTATGGCTGGTCCCGGATCCACCGCATATATGTTTACGAAGAAAGGTTATATTTCCGTCGAGAAATCAAAAGCCAGTGAAGATGTGCTGATGGAAGCGGTTCTTGAGGCGGGCGCTGAAGATTTTCAGACAGAAGGTGATTCCTTTGAGATCACATGTGATCCTACTGTATTTGAAAAAGTGAAATCTGCGGTTGTTGCTAAGAATATTGAAACTCAGACGGCGGAAGTGACTATGCTTCCTTCGTCGACTGTGAAAGTCACCGGAAACGATGTCAAGAACGTGCTTGAATTGATGGAAGCGCTCGAAGAGCATGAAGATGTTCAAGCGGTACATTCGAATTTTGATATATCAGAAGAAGATATGGCAAAGCTTGCGGAAGGTTAATAAAGCGGCTGATAGTTGATGGCAGATGGCCGATAGTAACAATGATGACCATCAACAATCGCCAATTGACTATCGACAAGTATTTGATCGGGTGTTTATTGCGTATTCTCGGAATAGATCCAGGCCTTCGACGTACCGGTTACGGATTGGTGGATGTGGCGGCCCAATCCTCAATCAAACTTATTGAGGTCGGAACAATCGAACCGAGTGAAAAAGATCTCTTTGAAAACAGGATTCACAAGATCCATCTTAATCTTGAAAAGATTATAAGCGAGCACAGCCCGGACGTTATGGTTTTGGAAAAATTGTACGCGCATCATAAACACCCGACGACAGCATCGTTATTAGGCCATGTGCGCGGAGTCATTTGTTTGCTGTGTGCTCAGAAAAGAATCAGTTTGATTGAGCACAGCGTTAAACGGATCCGAAAGTCATTAGTCGGAAACGGAAACGCCACCAAAGAACAGACGCGGTCGTTGGTCGCGAATTTGCTGAAGATCAAAGCGGAACAATTAACACTCGATGCGAGCGACGCGTTGGCGCTGGCCCTCGGCCATGCGCATATGATCCGTATGAAAGTATTATGATCAGTCGTCTGCAGGGAATTTTGGTTGAAAAACGTGAGCATTCGTTGATTGTCAACGTCGGCGGGATTTATTATGAGGTCTTGGTTCCGAATTCAATCATCGGCCGTGTGGATGGAGCCGTTGATTCCGACGGGAATGTGACTTTGGTCACCTATCATTATTTTCAATTAACACCGTCTAGTGCGCATCCGATGCTTATCGGTTTTTTGAATGAAGTGGAGCGTGATTTCTTTTTAGATTTTATTTCTGTCTCTGGTATCGGACCGCGGGCGGCAATTAAAGCGTTGAATAAACCGATCTCCGAGATTGCGCAAGCTATTAACGCCGGAGACGTCGCATATTTAAAAACACTCCCGGGCATCGGCCTTCAGCGCGCCAAGGAAGTGGTGGCAAAGTTGCAAAATAAAACCGGACGCTTCGCATTGATTCAGGACAAAGCAGCGGGTATTGCCATAAAGTCAATCTCCCAAGGGTTTGAGCAGGAAGCTATGGAGGTGCTGTTGCAATTGCAGTATAAAAGAAACGAGGCGGCTGGCATGATCCAGAAAGCTATGGAGCGTTCAAATGCTGTCAATACCGTCGAAGAATTGTTAAACGAGATTTACAAACAAAGGATCAAAGCGTAATGGACCAGACCCAGATGGATTATACGAAAAGCATTATTGAGTCGATTCTTTTTGTGAGCGATAAACCGGTGACGGTGGAACAATTTAAACAAGTCGTGGAAGAGATATCTGCTTCAGACCTTGAGAATATCATTCAGTTGCTAAAAGCGGATTACAGCCAAAAGGTCGGGGGGATGACAATTGCCGAGATCGCCGGCGGTTATCAAATGCTAAGCAATCCGAGTTATGCGGGATATATTAGGAGTTTCTATAAAACTCGGACAAAAGAAAAATTATCACGTCCATCACTGGAGACGCTTGCGATCGTTGCTTATAAGCAGCCGGTGAGCCGTGCGGACATCGAAATTGTGCGCGGCGTTAATTCTGATGGAGTGATGGCCCACTTACTGGCAAAGGCCCTTGTTAAGATCGTCGGACGCAAAGAAGTTGCCGGTCGTCCGTTTTTGTACGGAACAACGAAAGAATTTTTGGAATATTTCGGTCTGAAATCTTTGGAAGACCTTCCTAAGCTTGAGGAGTTTCCAATTTTATCGGTACAAAGCGACGGTATTTCTTCTCAACAGCCTGTTGTTCAAGGCCGTGAATTGACTGTAGAGGAAAGAAAGCAAGAAGACGTTTTAAGAGAGAGCCTGGATGCTTTTGAGCAGGCGGTTGAAGCCGATCAAAAAGAAACATCAGCTACTAATGATGTGGCTTCTTAGAAAGTGAATATGGATATCAGCGGACTCAGAAAGAAAATTGATGGACTTGACGCAAAAATTGTCGGGCTTTTAAATGATCGTGCCCAGATGAGCCTTGCGATCGGTAAGGAAAAAGCCAAACATAATAAAAGTGTTTATGCGCCGGATCGAGAAAAGGAAGTCCTTGAACGGGTCAAGTCATTAAGTAAGGGCCTCGTAACCGCATCCGCTCTCCAGGCCATTTACCGTGAAATCATGTCGTGTTCGTTGGCTTTAGAAAAACCGCTTAACATCGCTGTATTAGGACAGAAGGGTTCTTATACATACACGGCAGCGCGGCAGATTTTTGGTTTACAGGTTTCTTATCTCGGGTGTAGTACGATTGGAGAGATTTTCCAAAAGGTCGAAGACGGTGAGTGCGATTACGGTGTCGTGCCGATTGAAAATTCCACGGAAGGGGCTGTAACTCCCACGTTTGATCTTTTGGCGGATTCTGAATTAAAAATCTGCCGTCAATTTTTGCGGGAAATCCGGCATAATCTGCTATCCAATTATCCGAAAGAAAAAATTAACAAGATTTATGCTAACCCTCAAGCTTTAGCGCAATGCCGTATTTGGTTGGCTCATAACATGCCTAATATCGGGCATATTTTTGTTTCTTCAACGACGGATGCTGCTGTCCATGCCGCCCGTGAGAAGAACACAGCTGCGATTGGTTCGTTAGAGGTGGCGGAAGAATATGGTTTGAAGGTGATCGCCAAAAATATTTATGATACGTCGCACAACACAACCCGGTTCTTTGTGATCGGAAGAAATGATGCCGCGCCGACGGGCAAGGATCGCACTTCGATTTTATTTTCCATTAAAGATAAGGTCGGCGCGCTTTACAAAATGCTTGATCCGTTTTACAAGGAACGGATCAACTTAACGAAGATCGAATCCCGGCCGTCTAAGAAGAAAGCATGGGATTATTATTTTTTTGTTGATTTCGAAGGGCACCGTTTGGATCCTAAGGTCAAAAGGGCGCTCGATAAATTAGAGAACATGTGTAAATATCTGAAAGTTTTGGGGTCTTATCCCGTTTTGGAATGAATATCACACCTAAAGAAAACATCCTGAAGGTTAAGCCGTATATTCCTGGTAAGCCGATTGAAGAAGTCAAAAGGGAATTGGGGTTAAAGAGCGTTATTAAGCTCGCCTCCAATGAAAATCCTTATGGCCCTTCGCCGCGCGTCTTGCGTGCGCTTACCCAGGCTTCCCGAAGTGTCAACCGTTATCCCGACGGCGCTTGTTTTTATCTGCGCAAGGAATTAGCCGCCCGCCTTAAGGTGAATGAGAATCAACTTATTTTTGGAAATGGTTCCGATGAAATCATTGTCTTGGCTGTGCGTGCGTATGTAGGGCAAGGCGATGAGGTCATTGTGGCCAAACCGTCATTCTTGATTTATGAGATTGCTTCCTTAATTGAAGGCGCCCGCGTGCGTGCTATTGATCTTAAAGATTTTCGTTATGATCTTGAAGGAATGAAGCGTGCTGTGACTTCCAAGACAAAGATTATATTCATTGGTAATCCGGATAACCCGGCAGGAACATATATTTCCAAAGACGCGTTCAAAGACTTTTTAAGAGAAATCCGTCGGGATATTCTTGTTTTCATTGATGAGGCATATTTCGAATATGTTCATACGAAAGATTATCCCAACGGAATTGAATTTCTAAAATCTCATAAAAATGTTATCGTGACACGAACGTTTTCAAAGATGTATGGGTTAGCTGGATTGCGCATTGGATACGGTGTTGGAGACGCGCAGATTATGGATGCTTTAAATCGTTTACGTGAACCGTTTAATGTGAATTCGTTAGCCCAAGCAGCCGCTATTGCTTGTTTAAAAGACAAAAAATATTACCAAGCCATCGCAAGGTCGGTCGAACAAGAGCGGGCATTTCTTTATGAAAGTTTTCGTGATTTAGGAATTCATTTTGAGGAGAGTTTTACCAATTTTGTTTTGCTTAAGGTTAAACAAGACAGTTCAATGGTCGCTCAAGCGTTGCTTAAAAAGGGAGTGATCATTCGCGATATGAACGCGTGGGGTTTAAAGAATTATATTCGCATCACCATTGGTTCTAATAAAGAAAATCGATTGCTGATCCGGGCGCTTAAGGCAGTACTAAGTGAAGTGTGAAAGGTGAATCGTCTTTTCATTTCACTCTTCACGAAATACGTTTTACCAAGATATAACAAGGAGTCCGTATGATAGTTATTCTAAAGAAAGATGCTACTGAAGAACAGGTTAAACATATCGTCGACAAAGCCCAGGCGCTGGGGCTAAAGGCGCATATTTCCCGTGGTGTTGAACGCACAGTCATCGGTTTTATCGGGCCGGAAGATGTCCTGCGTGTCACGCCTCTGGAGGTTTTCCCCGGGGTTGAACAGGTCATGCCTGTTCTGGCGCCATACAAGCTCGTTTCCCGAGAGTTTAAAAAAGAAAACACCATTATTAAAATTAACGATGATGTCACAATCGGCGGTAAGAAACTTGTTGTCATGGCCGGGCCTTGTTCGGTGGAAGGTTTAGGGGAATTCCGCTCTATTGCCAAGAAGGTGAAGGCAGCTGGCGCTAATGTTTTACGCGGCGGTGCTTATAAGCCCCGCACGTCTCCTTATGATTTTCAGGGGATGGGGGAAGAAGGTTTAAAAATTATGCGCGATGTCGCCGGAGAATTGCGCATTGCTACGATCACTGAAGTCATGGATACGCGACAGGTCGAACTTGTGGCGAAATATGTCGACATATTTCAGCTCGGCGCCCGCAACATGCAAAACTTTTCACTTCTTAAAGAAATTGGCGCAACCCGTAAGCCGGTCATGCTTAAACGCGGTATCAGTGCAAACATTAAAGAATGGTTAATGTCTGCGGAATATATTCTAGCCAGCGGTAATTTTAATGTGATCTTTTGTGAGCGCGGTATTCGTACGTATGAAACGGCGTACCGAAACACGCTTGATATCAATGCAGTTCCTATGGTGCAACAGTTGTCACACTTGCCGATCATTGTTGATCCCAGCCATGGAACAGGGGTTTGGAATCTGGTGCCAAGCGGAGCTAAAGCCGCGGTTGCGGCCGGCGCTAATGGTCTTATGATTGAGGTTCATGAAAATCCTGAGGAAGCTTTATCCGACGGTGCACAGTCTTTACTGCCTAAGAAATTTGAAGCGCTCATGAAAGAGCTCAAAGTTATTGCGCAGGTTGTCGGTAAAGAATTATAGAAATATTTATGGTTATGCGTTGTGCGTGTTGTGATGTGCGATACGATTAAACACACGACACAAGATGCGCGACGCCCAACAATTTTTTCAACGAGAGGACACACACGTGTTTCGAAAAGAACTTTTTAGAAAGGTCGCAATCGTCGGTGTTGGGTTAATCGGCGCATCTATCGGCATGGCCATGAAGAAAAGAACGTTGGCGCGCGAGATCGTCGGCGTGGCTCGTAAGGATGCGACCATTGATGCCGCGATCAAACAAGGGGCTATTGATTCGGGGACCAAGGATATTAAGGAAGCCATCAAGGATGCGGAATTGATCGTTTTGGCAGCACCGGTCAGCGTCATTATTGAGGCCTTTCCAATTTTAAATTCACACGCCAGGCGCGGGGCCATTATTACAGATGTAGGAAGTTCTAAAGGGCTTATCGTTGATCAGGCTCAAAAGAATCTTCATCCTTCATTTTTATTCGTAGGATCTCATCCGCTTGCCGGTTCGGAGAAAAGCGGCCCGCAATTTGGTAGTTCCGAATTATTTGTCAATACGACGTGTATCATGACGCCGACTGATAAGACGAACCGTTTGGCCAAAGAAAAAGTGAAGCATCTGTGGTCGCAATTGGGAGCGAATGTCCGTTTTATAACTCCGTCGGAGCACGATGAAATTTTGGCCTGCATCAGCCATTTGCCGCACGTGATGGCTTATTCTCTTGTCAAATCGATCCCGGAACAATATCTTTCTTATGCAACCCAGAGCCTGCGTGATACAACGCGCGTTGCCGCTTCTGACCCGAAAATGTGGAACGATATTTGTATTTCAAATAGTAAAAATATCTTAAAGGCTATCGATGAATATGTGAAGGTGCTCGGTGTTATCCGTAAGGCTATTGTCGATGCTGATCAACAAGCCTTGACGGAGGCCTTTACCCAGGCAAAAGCTGCCCGAGAGCGTATCGAGAAGAATTAAATCTATGTCAAAGAATCTTATCATTACTCTGGATGGGCCCGCTGGTGCGGGAAAAAGCACGGTTGCCAAACAATTGGCGAAACTTTTAAATATTTCTTATTTAGATACCGGAGCTATGTACCGCGCGCTGACCTTGAAGGCTTTGCGCCAAAAAGCAGATTTGCAAGATGAGGATGTGCTCTACGGCATTGCCCTTAAAACAAAAATTGCTTTTGTAGAAGATAAAGAAGGCGGTTTGCGTGTCACTCTAGACGGTGAAGATGTTAGCGAAGCCATCCGGTCTTTGGATGTGACTAACAACACATTTTATGCCGCACGCGCCCCCAAGGTGCGGGGAATTTTAGTGGAGTGGCAGAAGGCCTTTGGAAAGGCCCGTTCTCTCGTCGGGGAAGGGCGCGATCTGGGCACGGTCGTTTTTCCTAACGCGAGCTATAAATTTTATCTTGATGCTGATATTGAAGAACGCTGTCAACGGCGCATCAGAGAACTCAAAGAGCAAGGCAAGGTTTTTGATGAAGAAGAATTGCGCAGAGATTTAAAAGAACGCGACCAAAAAGATTTAAGCCGTGCCGTCGGCCCTCTTAAGAAGACGTCGGAGATGATTATCATCGATTCCACCGGTTTGACTGTTGAAAAGACCGCGCAAAAAATCCTGACACATATCAAAAGATAACTATACTTATTATGGAAAAATCCAATATCCGCAATTTTTCCATTATCGCGCACATCGATCATGGAAAATCTACCCTAGCCGACAGGCTCATGCTTTTTACCGGCGCGATTGATGAACGCAAGTTCCATAACCAGATGTTGGATGACATGGACTTAGAGCGTGAGCGCGGGATCACTATTAAGGCTTCCGCCGTTCGCCTGGATTATAAGGCCAAGGACGGGAAAGCTTATGTCTTTAACCTGATTGATACGCCCGGCCACGTTGATTTTTCCTACGAGGTGGAGAAATCATTACGAGCCTGTGAAGGCGCTCTTCTTTTGGTTGATGCCTCTCAGGGCGTTGAGTCCCAGACGATTGCCAACCATTATCTCGCCATCGAAAACAATCTTGAGATCCTTCCGGTCATCAATAAAATTGATATTGCTAACATCGATCTGGATTTGGTCAAACATCAGCTGACGGATGTTTTTAAATTCAGGGAAGAGAATATGGTCATGGTCTCGGCTAAAGAGGGAATCAACATTGATCAGCTTTTCGAGAAGATCGTCGATTACATCCCCGCCCCGGAAGGTGATGAAACAGCGCCGCTCAAGGCTTTTATTTTTGACATGAAGTACGATATTTATAAAGGGATCATTGTTTATATCCGTGTTTTGGACGGCGTCATGAAGTCAGGTACTAAAATTCGTATGATGAACGTCGGTAATAATTTTTCGGTTGAAGAAGTTGGCGTTTTTTCGCCGAGTGCGGTGCCGGTTAAAGAACTCGGGCCCGGCGAAGTCGGTTACATCACCTGTAATCTTCACGACCCCAAAGAGGCCCGTGTGGGCGATACCATCACCGATGTGAACCGACCGACGGCGCAAGCCATGGAAGGTTACCGCCAATTGAAGCCCTTGGTTTTTTGCGGGGTCTATCCTGTTAATTCCAAAGATTACATGAACTTGCGCGAGGCGATCGACAAGTTAAGATTAAGCGACCCAAGTTTTGTGTATGAGCACGAAACGTCGCAATCTTTTGGACATGGTTTTCGATGCGGTTTCCTGGGACTTTTGCATATGGAGATCGTGCAGGAACGCCTGGAGCGGGAATATGATTTGAATTTAATTTTGACAACTCCGAACGTTGGTTACAGGGTGACCAAAAGGGAAGGGGAAGCTTATGATTTGGAGAATCCGTCGGATCTCCCGAACGCAAGCGAGATGATCAAGATTGAAGAGCCGTATCTAACTGTGTCTGTTTTCACTCCTGTTACTCATATGGACAGTGTCATGGAGCTTGCTAAGCGCAAGCGCGGCGTTTTTGTAAAAAGCGAATATGTTTCCGACCGCATGAAAATTATTTATGATATTCCTTTGTCTGAAGTTATTGTGGATTTTAATGATCTGGTTAAATCCGCGACGCGAGGATACGGTTCGATTGATTATGAATTCAAAGGTTATGTGACAGCACAGATCACAAAGCTAGATATCCTTATCAACGACGAGGTTTGTGATGCGTTTTCCTGTCTGGTGCATAAAGATCGCGCCTATGAGAAGGGTCTGGCCCTGGTGACCAAGCTCAAAGACCTTATTCCTCAACAGCTTTTTGAGGTGAAGGTGCAGGCCGCTGCCGACGGGCGTATTATTTCGAGCGCCAGGATTAAGGCCGCCGGTAAAAATGTTACCGCCAAGTGTTATGGCGGAGATATCAGTCGTAAGCGGAAACTTTGGGAGAAACAAAAAGAAGGAAAAAAGAAACTTAAGCAGATCGGCCGTGTGGAAGTGCCGCAAGAGGCATTTCTCGCAGCCTTAAAAATTTAAGGAAGATCATGGCGGCATCAAGGTTAAAATCTGAAATATTTGAGTGGATCGAGTCGATAGTAATCGCGCTCATCCTGGCGGCATTCATCCGTACCTATTTTGTCCAGCCTTTTAAGATTCCAAGCGGGTCGATGCGCATTACTTTAATTGAAGGCGATCGACTGTTTGTCAATAAGCTGCGTTATGGTCCGAAGGTTCTTCCTGAATTTTTTGCTATTCGATTCAAAGACAAGATTCACGTTCCCGAATGGTTAGCTAAAGCGCGGATTCCAGGATTTTCTAAACCCCACCGGGGAGATATTATTGTTTTTGTTTATCCGGAAGACAGAAAACGTGATTTTATAAAGCGTCTCATTGCATTCGGAGGGGAGACGGTTGAGATCAAAGAAGGAAAAATTCTTGTGGACGGTAAGATTGTGGATGAACCTCGCATTCGTAATAGGTACTATTACAATGGCGGTTCATACGGAGAAAAAAATCAAAAGATTGTTGTGCCTCAAGGGTATTATTTTGCTTTGGGTGATAACAGCGGCTCCAGCCACGACAGCCGTTATTGGGGTTTTATCCCCGAGGATTATGTGATAGGCCGGGCGGAAATTATTTTCTGGCCATTATCACGGGCACGTGTTCTTAAATAGCTTATGATTTGCAATCGCGTCATCATATCAATTTTTGCGAGTCTGATGCTGGCTGGTTGCCAGACAACATCAACTAGAAAAACTTCTCAAGCTAAAGAATCAAATAAAGAAATGCTCAATGCAGTTGGCCAGGTGGCAGGAGCGTTAGCTGGCCAGGAATTAACCGACGCGCAAAAAAAGAAACTTGTCCGAGATGTCCAGAAAGATAAGGATGCCCAGTCGGCTTTGCGTTCAATTGCGGGCGCGATGGATATCAAACAGGCCACAGTTAAATATTGCCCTGTGGATGGTAAGAGATACAGCCACGATCTTTCGATCTGCCCCGTGCATAAAATCACACTTCAAGAATTGGTGGACTAATGGGATTGACGCTTGCCAATAAGGTTACGGTCGGACGCATTGTTATTGTTCCGCTTTTTATTGCGACCGTCTTGAATTATTCCCCCGGACGCGATGAATTACGTTTAATTTCAACAGTGCTTTTTTTGATTGCTGTTGTTTCCGATGTCGTGGACGGATATATCGCACGCCGTTACTATCAGAAAACAAGGGCAGGAGCCATCCTGGATCCTTTGGCGGATAAGCTGCTTTTAATCAGTGCGTTGATTTGTCTTTTTAAAATAGGATCAGATCTTCCTGTCTTTCATTTTCCTCTTTGGTTGGTTGTAACTTTGATCAGCCGTGACGTGATTCTTTTGCTGGGGTCTTTGATCATTCAATCAACGACCGGTCAACTTACGATCGAAGCAAATCGTTGGGGGAAGGCGACTGCTTTTTTGCAGGTGTTTATTGTTTTGGGGATGTTGGTGCAATTGAAGGCTTCGGAATATCTGTGGCCGTTCGCGGTTGTGATGACCGTTATTTCCGGATTAATTTATATTAGAGAAGGAATAAAAATACTTAATGATTCCGCTTCTTAAGATCTCGATTGCTTTTATTGTGAGTTACTTGATTGGTTCGATACCAACCGCTTATATTTTTGGCCGTGTCCTTAAAGGGATTGATATCCGAAAGCACGGTTCAGGAAATGTGGGCGCGACTAATGCATTTCGAATATTAGGTAAAGGGCCGGGCACGGTAGTCTTGCTGATTGATGTGCTTAAGGGGTCTGTCGTGACTTCGCTCGTGGCTGACCTTTTTGGATTGAGCGATCCGTTCATGCGTGTGTTTTTAGGTATTGTTGTTGTGTGCGGGCACAATTGGACTGTTTTTCTCAATTTCAAGGGAGGTAAAGGGATTGCCACCAGTCTAGGGGTGCTCGTTGGACTTACTATTGCCATTGCCTCGATTCGGCCAGTTGTGTTTTATACACTTCTTTCCTGGATAGTGATGTTTTTAATCAGTGGCTATGTATCGCTTGCCTCTGTGGTGGCTTCTGTTATTCTGCCTTTTCTTGCTCTTATATTTCCACAGCCTTTCGCGGTCATGCTGTTAACCGTTATTTTATGCGTTTTTGTGGTATTTCGGCATCGGCCCAACATATCCCGCCTTCTTCAAAATAAAGAATCCAAAGTCAAATTTCCCTGGCATAAACGTAAATAAGTTTTTGCTGTATTTCTGTTGTAAGTCTTTTGTTTACAATGGGAAATCGTTTCCTCAAATAGTTCCTTCCTGGCTTGTTTTGATGGGTCCCCATGATATACTTCGGCTAGATTGAGAGTGTATAGGGATCGGAAATTTCACAAGCTTTTTAATTATAGTGGTTTAGGGAAGGGTTTAGCGATGAAAAAGGTTCTTCACAAAACCAGGGTGGCCTTTGACAACCGGATCAAGATGACAAAAATCATCGAGGATGCGGAAGATAAGGACTGTGTGACAAGGGTAAGGAAAACCTTTGTTTATGTGCTTACTCCTGTTGTTGGCGAGCCCAAAACGCCCGCTGAACCACAAATAAAGATTAACAAGTCATTTAACACCAAAACGCGGGATGAAAAGTTTTCATTTCGCATTAAAGGTGTTATTTATGTGAATCATAAACGACAATTGATCCGTGTTAATTATTCTCATGCATTACGGATTATTTTGAGATGGAAAACAAAAGTTTTCTCCCCCAAAAAGTCAGTGACGATGGCCTAGATGTAAAATATTTAAGTTGCTGGCTTGGCGCGAAGGACAAGGGTCCTTCGTGCTTCTGTTTTACCCGCCGGTGCTCACGGAAAGCTAGGCGGTTTAGTTTAATCACTCAATCAATTTTCACGCCTAAAAATTTGTTAGCATGATCTGTAATTTCTGTTAAACTAAAACAAAATTTATAGAAATGTGTCAATTCTTTCGACATGTTTATATCCCCTTTCTTTAAGAAAAACAACACCATGTCTAATCTTTCTTTTGAGATTGCTCGACGATCTATCGCTGTGGGGGAAGCAAATACAAAGAGAATCTTTGTTCTTCTTATGACTGTTTGTGTGCTGGTGGGATGCGCCTCAACTTCTTTCAAGAAAACATTTGTCTCCACCGATAACTTAGATAAGAATGGCGTGACAAACTCAGGAACCTCGAGTGAAGTTTCTGTTAAGACTGCGGTCAAAGTGCCTGTTTTCGACGGTATTATTTTTGGGAAAGCGGATTTTAGAGGCATTCTCAAGGTTGAATATGTCAAATTAAATATCGTAGATGAAGATAATTCAGAGAAACAATATGAGCTTCTCTTCGGGGAAAGAGATGAAAATAATGCTCCTACATGGGATGCAAGACCAATTGAACCGCACTATTTCTTCTTAGAATTACCCGCAGGAAGATATCGCATTACCACAATATCCATTCCGGTCGGGACAACCTTGGCAACAGAGAGCGCGGATATTGCATTTATCGTGGAGAAAGAGACCGTGATTTATTTGGGCACGCTTCGGGTCACAGGAACAGATCAAAAAATTAGATTCGGCGGAGTGCCGCTTTTGCGGCCTGGTTTTGAATATAAGGTGGATATCCTTAATGAAAAAGAAGAAGCGATCAGTAAATTCAAAATGAAATATCCTGATATCCAGCGGGATATTCAAGTGAAATTAATGAGGGCGATGCGTATCCAAGCTTTTTAAGCTTGGATTTTATCCTTTTAAAATTCTTATTAAATCATGGTCAAAGTGTAATCCTATGTTAGAATCATTTTGCTTAATTTTTTGTAAATTCCATGGGTAAAACCATTTTAGTCCTTAAAATAAAATATTGATAAGGAGGATCATCGTGTTAGGTATCAGAATTCTTATGATTGGTGGGTTAGCAATGCTGTTGACTGGGTGTGTAACGACACAAAATAAATCTAATGTGGATCAGCTTCAAATTCGGGTTGTGGATCTAGAGAAAAAAATAGAAGAACGGGATTCAGAGATCGTGGATCTCAAATATCAGATTAAAGATATATCCAGCAATGTGCAGGGGCAGCCTTCCTTATCTGTCGAGGACGAGGTTCCGGTTCGTAAATCATCATCATCTTCTGCAAATCAATCCGTATCTTTAGACAAAATCATTAAAGTTTCCGCAAGCATCAGCGATGTCCAAAAAGCGCTCAAGAATGCCGGCTTTTATAAAGGATCAATCGACGGTAAGGTTGGACAACAAACTAAGAAGGCGGTTGAGAGTTTTCAACGTCAGCATAATTTGACTGCCGACGGTGTTGTTGGCCGCCGTACTTGGGAAGAGTTGAAAGTTTATTTACAGTAATTTACGTGTGCCTTGATTAAGACTGTCAGTATTTTAGGTTGTGGTTGGTTGGGGCTTCCGTTTGCTCGTAAGCTCATTAGTATCGGTTATTGCGTCAAGGGATCGACTACAAGTCCTCAAAAAATATCCGTTTTGAAAAGCAGCAACATTATCCCGTATCAATTGACTTGTCGTAACAAGTCCGTTGATGGTGACAATGTTGCTGATTTTTTTAAAACGGATGTGCTCTTTGTAAATATTCCTTTTCGACGCGATCTTGAAAATGCGTATTCTTACGTTGATCAAATGAAGGCCATTATTCCCTATGTGATCCAAGGGGGAGTGAAATTAGTCGTTTTTGCCAGTTCAACACTTGTTTATCCGTTGAATAATCAGACAGCCAAAGAAGAAGATCTTCTGGCGCCGGACGACGAACGCACCCAGGCGTTGATAAACGCGGAGCAGGTTTTTTTAAAAGAATCTCGGTTTAGGACAACGGTTATCCGCTTTGCGGGTCTTTATGGGCCTGAGCGCGAGATAGCAGGTTTCTTAAAAACCGGTCGAGTTACATCCAAGGACGGTGATGTTCCGGTGAATTTAATTCATTTAGATGATTGTGTCGGCATCATCACAGGCATTATTGAGAAAGATATTGGCGGTGAAATCATCAACGCCTGCGGGGATGCGCATCCGTTACGCAAGGATCTTTATACACATGCTGCGATAGCGATGCGTGTTAAACCGCCTGTCTTCGAGGAAAAAGAAAAAACTTTCTACAAGATTATTAGCAACGAAAAGGTCAAGAATCTTATAGGCTATCGATTCATCCATCCCGGGCCGTGGGGATGGATTGATCAAGAGTCTAAAATGGAACAGTGATCATGGTTGAGCTTGGCCCGTATAAGAAATTTACACAAAAGGATATAATATTCTTTGTGTTTTTGTTTGTTGTTTGCATAGCAGGGTCAGTCGGGATATTTTGGTTTGCCGTCGGCATTAACAACGGCAACGTGATCATGAAAAATTTTTTAAAGGCTCTTTTGGATAATGCCGCTGGCATTATTGCGGCCTTGTTATTGTTCAATCTTTTTCTTGCCGTTTATTATTCTAAAAGGCGTTAATTAGGTTAATTTTAGGAAAGGATGTTGGTTGTATGGAATCATCGCAGACTATTAATAAGAAATATGAAAACATAACCGCTGAAGCCCTGCGGCCGGAAATTCTCGCGCACGCCAAGGATTTTAAAACATCCTGGATTGCTTTGGGTCAGGCGTTATATCAGGTGTGGCGCGATAAACTTTATCACGGATGGGGTTTTGAGGAGTTTGAGCATTATATCGTCCAGGAATTAGGCATTAAAAAGCAGACCGCGCTTAAATTGGTTAAGACTTATTTCTTTGTCGAGCAGGAAGAGCCGTCTTATCTTAAGGAAGAGTATCGCGAAGCCCGTGAGGCAACGGTTGTACCCAGTTACGAAACGCTTGATGTTCTTCGTTTGGCCAAGCATAGGAAAGAGCTTACGCGCGATGATTATGCTACGCTTAGAAAGAATGTATTTGAAAAAGGCAAACATGAAGGATTGGTTCGCAAGGATTTGACCGCGATCATGAAAGAACGCAAAGAGGTTGATCCTGACGAAGAACGTGAAAAAAGAAATGAAGCTAGCGTAAAGCGGGTATTGACGGCATTGCGGTCGTTTACAAAAGACATGGAATCTCTCAAATTAGTGCCGCAGGATATTGTCGATGAGGCTGAGTTTCTTATCAAAAAATTAGAACGCGAAGCAGTATAAAAAGTAAATTTCCTAGAGCCTGATGACTAAAGCCCAGATTGATCTTAATGTGATTGAAGAACCAGACTTGTTAAAAGTCAGGATCTGCGATCTTCCTATTGGAATCCAGGGGACATGGCTTGAAGAATGTGTCAACCAACTCTATAAGGAACTTGCCGATAAAGGATTGACACTGTTTCGTCCTGAATGTTATCTGGCCGATGAATGGTTGACACCTGAGAATGAACCGGTCATCGGCATTCCTTTTTATCTCGCCCATCCCGTTTTGATTAAGCTTGAACGTAAAATGATGCTTGAAGCTGAGGGGGACACCAAAGCCTGGTGCATGAAACTTCTCCGTCATGAAGCGGGGCATGCGATTTGTTACGCTTATCATTTGAATAAAAAGCGATCCTGGCAGAAGATGTTTGGCTCGTCATCCCAGGATTATGGAGATACATACCGTTACCAGCCATACAGCAAGCGGTTCGTCCGTCATCTCGACGGGTTTTATGCTCAATACCATCCGGATGAGGATTTTGTCGAAACCTTTGCCGTGTGGCTCACGCCGGATGTCAATTGGCCGGAACGTTATCGTCATTGGAAGGCGATTGATAAGTTGAATTTTGTTGACGGATTAATGAAAGATATTCAGGGGAAGCCTCCGCTGGCTGTTAAAGGTAAGAAATATTGGTTCGTCAATACTTTGAAGATTACACTTGCTAACTTTTATAAAAAGAAACGTTTGCTCGTCGAGGAAGACTTTCCTGATTTCCATGACCGTCAGTTGGCCAAAATTTTTAAGACTCTCGATGCGCAGGATTATAAGGAATATAAAAAACAGACCAGGCATGATAAAGAGCTGTTGGACGCCGCCGGATTCTTGCGTAAGTATCAAGAGCGCATTGTGTATAATGTTGCGCGCACCACGGGCGAACGCCGTTATATAATTAATGACCTTCTAAAAACAATTGTCCGACGGTGCAGACAATTAAACATGATTATTCCCGAGACGGAAACGATGGCCGCGTTTCATATTTCTACATATGTGACATCGCTTGTCATGAATTATGTTCATACGGGATGGTTTCGTAGTTCGAGGCATCGGCGTTAAGTTTTTATTGGATAGCAACCAGAGGCGAAGTGTGCGAAAAAAATTAAAAGTTCTCGTCCTTTTTCATAGCCCATATTTTAAACCGCGTGGATATGATTTTAAAGAAGAGTTTACTGATCCCGAGAATATGTATACGGAAAAAAATGTGTGCCAGGCTTTGAAGGCGCTTGGGCATGAGGTGAGCGTCCTAGGTTTATATAATGATGTGTCGATATTGGTTGAAGAAATCAAAGAGAACAAACCCGACATCGTTTTTAACATGGTGGAAGTCTTCAACGACCAGTCCTATCTTGATAAAAATATCGCAGCACTTTTAGAGATTCTTGATATTCCGTACACGGGCGCATCCACAGGAAGCCTTTTTGTTTGCAATAATAAAGCGCTATGTAAAAAGATTTTGGTGTTTCATCGTATCAAAGTCCCTAGGTTTTACACATTTCTTCGCAAGCGACGTGTCTACACGCCAGCCAAACTCAAGCTCCCGGCGATTGTGAAGCCTTTGTGTGAAGAGGCGTCGCGCGGCATATCACAGGCATCCATCGTTGACAGCAAAGAGGCGCTTTTTGAGCGTATTAAATTTATTCATGAGCATATGAATCTGGATGCGATTGCCGAGGAATATATCGACGGGCGTGAGCTTTACGTAAGTGTGATCGGCCAGAAGCGCGTAATGGTTTTACCGCCCAGAGAGCTTAAGTTTGGTAACATACCCGAGGGTGAGCCGCGTATCGCCACGTATAAAGCTAAGTGGGATGATCAATACCGCGACCGCTGGGGCATTAAAAGCGTTTCTCCCGGTAAATTACCGGAAGGTTGGGAAGAGAACATCGCTGACGTTTGCAAGCGGGCTTACCGAGCGCTGGATATGGACAGTTATACACGTTTTGATATTCGGGTGACCGAACAAGGGGAAGTTTATATTATTGAGCCCAACGCTAATCCGTGCATCGCACGCATCGACGAGCTTGCCTTGTCCGCGGAAAAAGAAGGCATCAATTATACGGACCTTATTTCTATGATCCTTGATCTGGGCTTTCAACGGTATCAAAAAAATAAATAAAATTCTCGCCTCAGGCGTCGGCCACGGTAAAATGTTATCGTTATGGTCAATGCACAACAGCTTCCCTACTTGCTTGAACTTTTAGATGACGAAACCCCATTGGTTCGTCAGGCCGTGGTAAGAGAACTATCCTCGTTCGGATCCAGGATTTACGAAGAATTAAACTCGCTTCCTATCGAGATTCCCCCCAAAGATAAAACACTCTTAAACACGGTTTTGGAATCTCCCCGACGGATTTACTTGAAGCGCCAGTGGCCGTATTGGTTCGGTCTCCCTGATGACCGGGAGCGTCTGGAGGCGGCCATGACATTTCTTGCGGAATACCAGAGCGGTCTTGAATTTCAAGGAAAACTTAAAGGCATGTTAGACGCCATTGCCGAGGAATACCGCGGCAAATATCGAACGAGCGATGCCCATACTTTAGCGGAATTCCTTTTTAAGGATAAGTCTTTTGTCGGCGCGCATGATGATTATTACAATCCTCAAAACAGCAACTTGATCTATGTGATTAAACAGCGTAAGGGAATTCCGATTAGCCTTTCGTGCGTTTACATGCTCGTCGGTTGGAGGCTCGGCCTTAATATACGCGGATGCAATTCGCCCCGGCATTTTTTAACGATCGTTGAACGTGGAAGCGCCAGAGAATTGGTGGATTGTTTTCATGCCGGAAAGGTCGTCGGAGAAAAAGAAATCGTGACCTTAAGCAGGGAAACATCTTTAAGTATTGAAGATGCTTTGAAGCTGGAGGCGGATGCCGTCAGCATTGTCCGGCGGGTTTTAGGCAATCTCATTTTTGCTTATCAGCAGGTTGAGAGGGAGAAAGATAGTCTCTTGATGGTTCATCTTCTTAAAGAGGTTCAGCTTTATCAAGATCAGTCGGATCGTGCCCAGTCGGATTCGGAGGAATTCGGAATCCCTCAAGAGGTGGCGCTCTACAATCTAGGGCAGAAGATTCAGCATGTGGATGAAGGCTACCGCGGCATTGTTGTGGATTATGATCTTTATTGTATCAACGATAAAAATTTATCCGACGATGAAGATGCTCCCGATAACAACCAGCCGTGGTATAAAATCTTTGTTCATGGAACGGATCGTGTTTTGTATGTTCCTCATTCCCAGATTATCCAGGATCATTCCAAAGAAGACATTAAGAATCCGCTTGTTTCATGTTTCTTTATTAAAACCGACGATGGTGTATACGTCAGAAACAACATGCCTTGGCTTGATTAGTTGATCGTTGGTCGTTGGTCGTTGATGGGTGATGGGAGATGGTTGCTGGACTACCATTAGCCATCAACGATCACCCATCTCCCATCACCAGGCTCACCTCGCTTTAAGGAAATTCATTTGTTATTTCTTGGTTTTTGTGCACAATGGATTTCTACAATAATTTGATTTGATAATATTTGAGGGGAAAAATATGCAATTATCGCGTACTTTGGTTGTTCTCGATCTTGAAACCACCGGCACATGGATTGAAAAAGATAAGATTATCGAGATCGGCATGGTTAAATGCCTTGCGACGGGAGAAAGGGAGACGTTCGATCAGCGCGTGAACCCTGGTATCCTGATTCCGGCTAAAGTCACTGAGATCACTGGGATTAAAAATGAAGATGTTAAAGACAAGCCTCTTTTTTTTGAGATCGCACGCGCTGTGTTTGATTTTATCGGCGATGCGGATTTGGCAGGATTTAATGTCGAGCGTTTTGATATCCCGCTTTTGTCGCGTGAACTGCAGGAGGCAGGTCTGAAGCTTGATGTGAATGCCCGCCATATTTATGATGCCCAGAAGATATTTCATTTGAACGCCAAGAGAGATTTGTCGGCGGCCTATCAGTTCTATTGTCATAAAGAGTTGCAGGGTGCGCACGCGGCATTAGTTGATACGCAGGCTACTTTAGAAATTCTGGCCGCGCAGGCGGATGTTTACGGTAAGGGTTCGCAGGATCTTGAATCTCTTTTGGAGTTTGATTATAAGCAGACTTCAGAATTCTTTGATGCCGATCGAAAGTTTAGGTGGTGGAACGGCGAGCTTTACATGATGTTCGGAAAGTACGCGCGAACGGAAAACCTCCGTGATATTGCCAAGAAGGACCCGTCCTATTTACAATGGATATTAACCAAGGATTTTAGCGACGAGGTTAAGAATATGGTGCAGGGTATTTTAAACGGAAAGTTTCCAGACGCGCCTTCAACTGCCGATGATTCACTGGTTCCGGCGTGAGTTTTTGTCATTGCTATTAGGGTCGACCGTTCGTTTGCCCAACCCAGCGTTGGGTTTCCAATACTCGTTCTTGACGCGTTTGGAAGTTTGACAAGACAAATGAAAGGTCAATAAAAACATCGTTTCTGTTTTTAAGTTTTATAGTATAATTCATCCATTATGCCGCACGAAAATCCGCTTGAGAAACCTAAACAAGATTACCAAGAAACCATTGAGCATATTAAATCGGAAAGTGCTGTTGGTATTGATGCGCAATACACGCATGCTATCATTATTGAATATCTGAAACAGATTTCACAAAGGCTTGATGTGTTGGAAAATAAAATTTTGAAGTCGTAATTTTATTCAATAAAAAATAGTCGATAAAACGTTTAGCTTCAACTAAAGGAGAGTTTTATGGGATCTGGATCAATCAAAGACGCTTGGCCGGTTTGGGCGCTTGTCGTTGCAGGGATCGTGATCATCGTCTTGGCGGTCAATCAGAACAAGGTTGAAAAAGAAGCGGTCGCCGTTAGTGATTTGTTTAATGCTGAGTCTACAGTGTTATCCTCTTATACGGTTGACCCTGCTGGTTCTAAAGCCGCTGCTGCATTGGAAGATCCTGTGGTGTCTCCGGCCATCGTGGCGAGTTCGGAAGCAGGTAGCCAAGTTTTGTACGCCATCCAGTTGTATTCATTTAAAGAACAATCCCGGGCTGACGCAATGATTAAGACATTAAAGGATGGCGGCATTTCCGCCTATGTTCAGATGAGCGACCTTGGCAATAAGGGTGTTTGGTATCGTGTGCGGGCAGGTTCTTTCGACAGTCCCGTTAAAGCCCAGGCCGAGCTCGCAGAGATTCGCAAGAAACATAAAGATAGTATCGTGGTTAAAGAAAAGAAATAGCGAAGGACTTTTATTCGTTTTCCCGCCGGGCGTTAATTTCAGGAACAGACCCGCCAGAAAAATTAAGTTCAACGGCAATGGGTTGGCAGCAGATCTCGCAGTCAACAACAAATTTTTGACGCCTCCCGCCGGATGGGTCAGTGGATAAGTAGTTATCGCTGCCGCAGTATGGGCATGAAAAAAGTTCTGGATCATTAAATGACATGTCTGAATTATACAGCAACACAATCCTCAATGTCAAAAAAGGAGTTTAAAATGAAGAGACATTATTTTTTGGTTATGATCCCTGTTGTAGTCATGGTTTTAAGCTCAGCGGGTTGTGGCACAACTAAAGTGACCCGCATGGAACCAGAAAAGATCGTTGATATCAGCGGGCGCTGGAACGACACTGATGCGCGCATGATCGCCGAGGAAGTGATCGGCGACTGTCTTTCTGCCAGTTGGATTTCCGAGTTCAATAAAGTTCAAGGCAGGGATCCTGTTGTGATCGTCGGCACTATTCTTAATCGTACGCATGAGCATATCAACACCGATGTGTTTGTTGAAGATCTTGAACGTGCTCTGATTAATTCCCACAAAGTTAAATTTGTTTCCTCCAAAGGTGAGCGAGAAGAAGTCCGTGAAGAACGGGAAGACCAGCAATTGGGCAATACTAATCCTGCTACAGTGACCGTCAAAGGAATGGAAACCGGGGCAAGTTTTATGCTCAAAGGCACGATCAATGACGTTAAAGATGAGACCAAGGGGAAATATGTGGTGCTTTATCAGGTTAACCTGGAACTTGTTGATATGAAAACCAACGAGAAAGTTTGGTTGGGGCAGAAAAAGATCAAGAAGTTAGTTGAGCGCCCGCGGGCTAGTTTATAGGTAAAGTCAATAAGCAAGAAGTAAGCGGTAGGGAGTAAGTAGACGCAAGGTGTAGAGATGACGAACAACACATAGATTTTATTCTTTCATTTTTCTACTTCTATTTTTTATTTCTACTTACTACATACTTCGTACATTCGTATCCAGACTATGATTAACCGATTAAACCTTCATCGGGCAACAGCCGTTTTGGCCGTTGCCCTTTCTTTTTCGATGGCGTCTTGTGCTACGGCGCCTGATGTGCAGCCTCGTGTTAACAGTCTTGTAGTTGCCCAAAAGCTTGATATGGCGTCGGCAGCGTTAGGTGATGGGCCTAATTATGGCAAGAACAATGAACTCTTATATTGGCTTGACCGCGGCATGGTTGAACAATGCTCGGGTCATTATCAAGAGAGTATCCATTCGTTTGCCCAGGCGCAGAAGAAATTTGATGAGCTCTATACCAAATCTATAACCAAACTTGCCAGCGCATGGGCGTTAAACGATTACGCAGCTGGGTATCGGGCAGAAGATTATGAATATACGCTAATCAATATTTTTCAAGCGATCAATTATCTAATGATCGGTAATTACAACGAGGCCCTTGTTGAAGCGCGCGATATGGATTCTAAATTAAATCTGATTAATTCTCTTTATGCTGGAAAGAATGTTTATAAGGAAGATGCCTTTGGCAGATTTTTGATGGGAATGCTCTATGAAGTCAACGGCACACCAGCAGATTTGAATGATGCCTTCATTTCTTATTCCAAAGCGTATGAAGATTACATTAAAGGCGGGGGTAAATATTTTGATGTTCAGCCGCCGGACCTTTTAAAGGAAAATCTTTTGACTCTCGCGCAATTTATGGGTTCTGATGAATTTTCGCGTTATCGATCAGAGTTTCCGGATGTTCAATTGTTGACATTGGAAGACAAAAAAAAGAAAGCGGAGGTTTATCTTTTTCAGTATACCGGCTTTTCTCCGGTTAAGGTCTCTGGCGTCGTGCCTGTTCCGTTTGATCCTAGGCATGTGACGCAGATAGCGTTTCCTAAATTAGTTGCCCGATACAGTGAGATTGTTTCTTCAGAGTTTGCGGCTGAAAAGTTTGAGCAATTGGCGAATGTTCAGCCGACATTTATTGGTCAGGATATCGCAACCATAGCGAAGAAAGTTTTGGAGAGTCGTAAAGTTCAAATTTTTGCGAAGGCCATTGTTCGTCCTGTGGTCAAGTATGCCGCAGAAAGGGCTATAGAAAATGAGATCAAAGATAAGTGGGGTAACCCAGCGGCGTATGGATTTGATTTCTTAAGCAGTCTGTACAATTTATCCACGGAACGTGCTGATCTTCGCGGTTGGCAAACTCTACCGGCTCAAATCCGTGTTGCGCGGATGCTTTTAGAGCCTGGGGAATATGAATTTTATGTTCAAACATATGCTGAAGATAGCCGGCTTTTGAATAAAGTAAGTTTAGGAAAAAGTACAATTGAGGCTGGCGAGAAAAAGTTTTTTGTATTTCGTAATTATCGATGAATGGTGTAAATTAGGATTAAATTTAATGTCATAATCAGAAAAGTAGGGTCGGGTTTTAAATCCACCTCTACAGGTTAATCAAGGAGGGCGTCATGAGGGCATTAGCTTTAATTGTTGTTGGTTTGATGATCGCTGCAGCCGGGTGCACAACAACCCAACAGGGAGCTGCGATTGGTGGATTGGGCGGCGCAACTGTGGGTGGAATTATCGGCCATCAGAGCGATCATGATGTGGCTGGCGCCGCCATCGGTGGGGTCGCTGGTGCTGTTGGCGGAATGCTTGTAGGTGAGCATATGGACAAGAAATTCTGTCCTGTGTGCGGGCGGGCCTATAAAGCGGATACCAAATTTTGTCCGGTGGACGGCACGGAGTTAAAGCTTAAACAATAAGGAGCCTTTTTTTCCGGGATGGGAGATCGCTCGTTTTAAGCAGCCGGCAAAGATTGTTAGACATCCGACGAAATTTGTTTTAAAATATTGCCTGAATTTTAGATTAAGGAAATTAGAGCATGATGAAAATATTGATCGTCGATGATTCAGAATTGGACCGCAGGCTTTTGGTAAGGGTATTACAAAAAGCTGAAATTAAAAATGAGATCCTTCAAGCTACCGACGGTGAACAGGGGTTGTACGTACTGGCTTCAAACTACCAGGATATTTGCGTAGTTTTGCTGGATTGGCAGATGCCCAAGATGAATGGGATCGAGGTTCTTGAGGGTATTGCTAAAGTTCCGGCTGTTTGTGACGTGCCAGTGGTCATGGTGACCGCCTCAGGTTCGGATGAGAATAAAAAACTTGCCTACTCCGTGAACCCCAAATTGGCTGGATATATTGTTAAACCCTACAAGCCTGATCAAATGATTGAAGCTGTTAAGCCTTTTCTTAAGTAAATCCTCATACATTGCCTTGGTGAAGTTTGAAAATTCCAGGAGAGACAATTTGAACGAAAACGACCATAGCTTGTTTAAGCAAATGGTTAAGCATGGTAAGAACGTACATCTTGGTTTTTCCGGCCGTCGGATTCTTTTACGCGAAGACCATAGTTCTGCCTTGTTCACGATGTCCTTGGCCATGGCTGTCGCTGTCCGTAAAATTTTTCGTGAGAAAGCTCAGCTTAAATTTACCCGAGAACCGATCATTGAAAAAAAACCCATCACTCATTTTATGCGCCGTATGCGTGTTGATCCCATGGAAAAATTCAATGCTCCGACGGTTGTATCGATCATCCATTTTTATAAAAACCTAAAAGAAATGGATCTTGGAAAGCCAGTGGGCGTTTTACTTGTTTATGTAGAGCTCGTTTATTTGTCTCACCTTTTGAGGCTAATGGAATATCCTGAAATTGACGATGATGATGAGGAGCAGGTGGAAGACGCTTGCGGCGCTTTATGTAATATTATTGCCGGTTATTTTAAGAATGAACTTATCGCGCTGGGATATCCGCCACTTGAGATGACGGCGTTTGCAAGCTATATCAATTCCGTCGTAAATGGTATCGAGTATCCTCTAAAGGTTGTTAATAAATATGAAGTCAGTTATGAGATCGGTAAAGAAAAAAGGCTTGTGACTGAAATGGTCATGGCGCCTTTGACCAGGGTTTCTACATAAACGAATAGATAATTTTAGGGTAGCAAGGTTGGGATAGATATAACAATATAACCGAGTGGTAGGTTGTTTAAATAAAGGGCAGGCAAGATCATTATGTCGGAACAGAACTTAAAGAATATCGGAATTACATCAACCAAAGAGGTTTTCTATAACCTTTCTTATGAAGAGTTATTTAAACATGAGACAGACTCGTCTTTGACCGGTTTTGAACGCGGACAATTGACCACGCTTGGCGCTGTTAATGTGGATACTGGGAAATTCACAGGGCGATCACCTCAGGATAAATACATTGTTGTCGATGATGTCTCCAAGGATACCGTCTGGTGGAAGCAAAAGGATGCCGCGGTCTCATCTGATAATAAGCCGTTGTCGATTGAGGCCTGGAATCATCTTAAGGATATTTCCATAGAGCAGTTGACCGGTAAGAAACTTTATGTGATGGATGGTTTTTGCGGCGCCAATAAAGATACGCGTATGAGCGTAAGATTAGTGACTGAAGTTGCCTGGATGGCGCATTTTTTCAAGAACATGTTCATTCGTCCGACGGCAGAAGAGCTTAAGACCTTTAAGCCTGACTGGACAATTTTAAACGCTTGTAAAACCAGCTGCAAGGATTTTGCCAAATACAGCATGCGTTCTGAGGTTTTTGGTGCGTTTAACATCAAAGAACGCATGACGGTTATCGGCGGCACATGGTACGGCGGCGAAATCAAAAAAGGTATTTTCTCCATTATGAATTATTTTCTTCCTTTAAAAGGCATTGGGGCCTTCCATTGTTCGGCTAATATGGGAGCAAAGGGAGATACGGCGCTGTTCTTCGGCCTTTCCGGCACGGGAAAGACAACGCTCTCGACGGATCCTAAACGAAAATTGATCGGTGACGACGAGCATGGTTGGGATGGCGAGGGTGTATTTAATTTTGAGGGCGGGTGTTATGCCAAATGCATCGGGTTGACGCGCGAACGTGAACCGGAGATTTATGCCGCGATTCGTCGCAACGCGCTTTTGGAAAATTGTGATGTCGATGCCTCCGGCAAGATTGATTTTGTTTCCGGCAAGAAAACCGAGAATACCCGTGTTTCCTATCCGATTGAATTTATTGAAAATATTGTGAAGCCTGTTTCCAAAGGCGGGCATCCGTCGAAGATTATTTTTCTTGCCTGCGATGCTTACGGGGTTTTGCCGCCGGTGGCTAAACTGACACCAGAGCAAGCTATGTATCATTATCTTTCTGGATATACTGCTAAGGTTGCGGGCACTGAGCTTGGCGTTAAGGAACCCAAGGCCACATTTTCTGCGTGTTTTGGAAAGGCGTTTCTTTTAGTCCATCCAACGAAATATGCCGAGATTCTTGCACAGAAAATGAAAGAACATCAAGCATCGGCATATTTAGTCAACACAGGATGGGTGGCAGGCAAATACGGCGTGGGATACCGAATTCCCTTGAAGGAAAATCGTTTGGCTATCGACGCTATTTTAGATGATTCGATCGGCGATGCCGGTTATGAGACCATGCCGGTCTTTAATTTGAAGATTCCTAAATCCTTTAAAGGCGCGGATGTCAAATTATTGAATCCCCGCAATGCCTGGGCAGACAAGGAAGCTTATGATCGGATTATTCAGGAATTGGGTGTCATGTTTGTTGAGAATTTCAAAAATTTCACGGATACGCCGATAGGAAAATCGCTTCTTAATGCCGGACCGCAGTTAGCGGTCGGAGCGAAATGAGCTTAAAGAAAGATAGATTCCCTATGACCCAATCACCAAAATTAAGAATTACTCTTTTGATTATTTTCTTGGCTGTCCTTTGTGTCTCCGGCGTCAAATATTTTATGTGGAATAAGGCAAAGGCTGTTAACGTTGCAACGGCTCGGCAGAAAGGGAATCCTCAGGCTCCTGTCAAGATTGTTGAGTACATGGATTTGCAATGTCCTGCCTGTGCGTACGGTGCCTTACAGTTGCATAAATATTTAGACCAATATCCGGACAAGATTTATCTGGAAATAAAATTTTTCCCGCTCGGCGGGCATAGGCATTCTCTCACAGCTACTAAATTCGCCCATTGCGCCGCGAATGAAGGAAAGTTCTGGCCATTCTTTGAATTGGTCCTGCAAGACCAACGCAAGTGGAGTGATCTTATGGACGCCCAGCCTGCGTTTGTTGAGATGATCAAGGCCGTTGAACTTAACCCTGATAAGATCATTGCCTGCACTTCCAAAGATGAGTTACGTCTCAAAATATTGGCAGAAAAGGATGTTGGGGTATCGCTTGGAATTCAATCGACACCGACGTATTTCATTAATGGTGTTATGTTCGTAGGCGTCAAGCCGATGCTCGATGAGCTCGACCGCATTTTAGGTGTTAAGAAGGAATCTCTTTCTATAGCAACAGAAAATAAAGCGCAATGATTGGTGTAAAAATTCCGTTCCAGCTTTAGAAAATAGAATCTAAAATATGTTTCCATTTCTGCGTATTCTTATAGGATTATTATTCGTTGTTTCCGGCGGAGAAAAGCTGATCTGGCCTTATCAGAATTTTCTTTATGTTCTGCAAAGTTATGAAATCTTACCTTTCGGTGTTGATGTTTTCGTCGCTCACGTCTTTCCATGGATAGAATTTACGACCGGACTTTTCTTAATCCTCGGTTTGTGGTCTCATCAGATGATCAAAATAGCGCTTTGTATGTTTGCTATTTTTATCCTTGTGATTGCCCAGGCGTTGTTGCGTCATCTGCCTATTGATGAATGCGGCTGTTTCGGCCAGCTTATCTCTCTAAAGCCACAGCATACGCTTGTCATGGATAGTGTATTCTTTCTTATGCTCTTTTGGGCCTTGCGTCACATCAAGCAGGTAGAGCGATTCAGTCTCGACGGATATTTTCGAAAATAGAAAATTTTGCATTTCATGTAAGAATCATTTTATAACTATTCGTAAGTTTGTCAGCGTCCCTCAGCGAGTTCACGACGGAGCGTCTGTCCTGGACTGTTTGAAAGACAGGCCAGGGAAGCGGAGTCGTTGTTTGAGCTGAGGGACGCTGACAAACTTACGGCTCAAATTAAGTAAGTTAGATTATAAAATTGGTTCTAAGGATTTTATGAAAACATTTTTTATTTTCCTTCTAACCGGAGTTTTTTTTATGACACCGCAAGCACATGCCGATGAATTTATTAAAAAGCCTAATGTGAGCGGACAGTTTTACCCCGGCTCAGCCCCGGAGATCAATGCGTTTATTAATGAGGCTTTTGCCAGGGTTGGCACAGTGCCTCAGGACAAGAATGTAGAAGTTCTTATCTCACCGCATGCGGGTTATGTCTATTCCGGTTGGGTAGCGGCTTTTGGATATAAGGCTGTGGCTATCCAGAAATATTCGACTGTTATTCTCATCGGCCCGAGCCATTTTCATTCTTATGACGGTGCTTCCATCTGGCCCAAGGGAAAATTTGAAACGCCGCTGGGCGCGGTTGTAATTGATGAAGAGTCAGCCGCGCAATTAATGGCATCAGACAGTGATCTTAAATATTTTCCGGATGCGTTTAGTCCGGAGCATTCCCTTGAAGTGCAGTTGCCTTTTATTCAGCGTGATTTTCCTGACGCCAAGATTGTGCCGATTCTTATGGGCAATCCTGATTCGTCGGTGTGTATGCGCTTGGCCCAGGCCATTAACGAATTAGTCGGCAGCCGTAAGGATATTCTGGTGTTAATCTCGACGGATCTATCCCATTACCACAATGATAAGGTGGCACGGCCGATGGATACAGGTACGCTTAAAGCGGTCGTTGACAAGGATGTCGAAGGATTCTGGAATGGCATTGCCGCCGGAAAGATGGAGGCCTGTGGTTTTACTTCGGTTGTCACAGGCATGTTATATGCCAAGTTGCGCGGGCTTAACGGTGTTGAACTTTTGCGTTACGCCAATTCCGGCGATGCAACGGGCGATAAAAGCCGTGTGGTGGGATATTCTTCTGTCATTTTCTATGCCTCACCCACTCCGGGGGTGGGGAAGGTTTCTTTGGGCAGTGTTCAGAAAAAACGGTTGATTGAGATCGCTCGTAACACGCTTGATACGTTTGTTAAAACCGCCACGAAACCGGATGTTAAAGAAACCGATGCGCGTTTAAACGATGTTCAGGGCGCTTTTGTAACGCTTACCAAGCACGGGGTTTTACGTGGGTGTATTGGGAACATCATCGGTGACAAAGCGCTGTATCTGACTGTGCGAGACATGGCGGTTGCGGCCGCAAGTGAGGATCCGCGGTTTCCCAAGGTTGCCGCCGAAGAGTTAAAGGATATCGAACTCGAGGTTTCCGTTTTATCCGTTCCTAAAAAAATTTCAAATCCACAAACGGAAATTCAATTGGGCGTTCATGGCGTCATTGTCAGCCGAGGTATGTTTAATCGCGGCGTGTTCCTTCCGCAGGTCGCGACCGAAACCGGATGGGATTTAGATCGATTCATGGGTGAACTTTGCTTACAAAAGGCGGGTTTACCCTCAAACTGCTGGAAAGATTCTCAAACTACGATTGAAGTTTTCACCGCCGATGTTTTTAGCGAAAAGGATATTAAGTGAAGTAATGGGATGCCCAGCTTGTCCTTTTTCACGTTTCGCGATTCACGATTTACGTTTGCCAACGGGGAGGCCTTTAATTAAATGCCTTCTTCCGTCTTAATTTCAATGTATAATGAAGCTTAATATTTTACCGAGATTCTATGTGAGGATACCTTTAATGAAGTTATTTCAATACGCTGTATTAGGAGCATGCTTTATCGTTTTATTGATAGCAAAGCCTGTAGATGCCGAGGTTGGCTATTTCGCTGGATACATTACTCAAGTGCATAACAGCGCCCAATTGGCTCAAGAGGCGCAAACGTTGGAAGACCTGCAGATTCATGCCCGCGAAACTATGGCGTATGCTGATGAATTTCAGCAAGCGGCCCAGCTGGTCGATGACACGAGCTTTGTGAGCCAGGCCGTCGACATTTATACCTACGCGCAAAGGGCTGTGTTATCTTCGTCGCTAAAAGAGGCGCGTGAATATATCGACCGGGCAGCGTCTTATGTCCGGCTGGCCTCGGATGAGTCGGGTAGTGTCAGTCATGATCCAGAAGACCGTCGAAATTACAACAATTTTGATGATCAGAGTGATAGAAATTATTATGAGAACAATTTTTAATGCAATGTCTGAGCATCTTCCCAAGTCGTTTCCGAAATATATAAAATTTTATGCCTATCAAAACTGAAAATTTTCTGGTTCAAGAGACCCAGAAGGTCAAACTTCACAAGTGGCCCACCAAGGTAAAGCCATTTTATGGTTCCGCGAAAGAATGTGACGAACTTTTAAATTCGCATACCGCAGAGTTAAGTCGTCTGCAGGAAGTGCTTTATGCAAACGACCGTTATTCGCTTTTGATGATTTTTCAGGCCATGGATGCCGCTGGTAAGGATAGTGCCATCAAGCATGTCATGTCTGGAGTCAATCCGCAGGGTTGCCAAGTGGTTTCCTTTAAACATCCCAGCGCCGAGGAATTAGATCATGATTTTCTTTGGCGCACAACCAAGCTTTTGCCTGAGCGCGGACGTATCGGTATTTTTAACCGTTCCTATTACGAAGAAGTTTTGGTGGTCAAGGTTCATCCGGAAATTCTGACGGCGCAGAAACTTCCTGACGGAACCGCCTCTGATAAGAAATTCTGGGAGCACCGTTACCGTTCGATTAACAATTTTGAACAACATATGCACCGCAACGGCACACGGATACTCAAATTCTTTCTACATATTTCTAAGGACGAGCAGCGCCGTCGTTTTCTCAAGCGTATTGATGAAGCAGATAAAAATTGGAAGTTTTCCGTTGATGATATGAAGGAACGCGATTTTTGGGATGATTATATGAATGCTTATGAAGATTGTTTATCAGAGACCAGCACGGATGAAGGGCCTTGGTATGTGGTGCCTGCCGATGATAAAGATAATGCCCGGCTTATTGTTTCTAAGGTGATAGTGGAGGCCTTGGAAGGTTTGAATTTAAGCTATCCTAAAATTGATACAGCCCAACGCAGGGAAATATTGGAAATCAGAAAGCGGTTAAGTGGATAGTTGATGGTAGATGGTGGATAGTATATAGATATTTCAAATGTTACGATCAATCAGCCACCATTAACTATCAACTATCAACTATCAACTATTAACCATCAACTATCTACTAATTAAACGAACAGAGATTAAATAATGCCACGGGTTATGCTTTCATTGATGTTAGTTGTTTTCTTAGCTGGGTGCGGGCGCGCCTATTTTGTTCATCAGCCGCTCGATCTGGTCAACGCTACTCAAGGTGTTGGTAGTGTCCTTTTTGAATGCACTGGTCGCGAGGAGCCGACGGAGGTTATTGGGCATTATATTGTGATCGATGGCAGATCGCCTCTTTATGTCGAGGCCTTCAGTAAATTGCGCGTGATTATAGAAGCGGGAGAGCACACGCTTCATATTGTTTCCGTGGGGGCAAGAGTCAAGCCTACCTACAAAGAGGGTGAGTCGCCGGACAAAGATAAGGTTTATGAATACGGGAAGCCGGCAGTTGTTTCTTTTTTTATGGTTGAGGATGGGGCGGCTATTGTGCGTTATAAAACGCCAGCGACCAAGGACTCTTCCGGGCAGCTCTGGGTGTTATAACGAAGGCTGTTAAATTTTTTAAACGAATTTAAGGAATCAGATGATCACAAACATGCTAAGAATTTTTACTGGTCTAAATGCTTTGATAGGACTTTTATTAATTGCCCAGGCTGCTTGGCCGTCTTCGGATCCGACGATAGAAAAGAATCCGATCACGGTAGTTATCTATCTTGTATGGGCGTTTCTTTTCCTCTGGTTGACTAGGGAGCTTTTTTACGTTACACCATTTGCCCGTAAGTGGACCATCGGGCTCTACGGGGCTGCCAGTGCCGCCACACTCTGGGGGCTGGCCTCTGATATCATTAAACAAAGCCGGCTTTTTTTTGTTTCTCCTGGGCTGAGCATATCTATTTATTTGATATTCTTTGCCTTTTTCATTTGGCCTATTATGTTCATGTTGCATGAGGATGTTAAGGAATATTTCCTGAAACACGAACAAAACCGCATGAAGCTCGAAGAGGAAAGCGGTCGAGCGACGTTCAAGGGCAAGAATTAGAATCACTTTCTTAACATACCATTAGATCTGTTTAGCAATGAAACTCCGCAATGTTTTTATCTCCATGTTTGTTGTTGTCTGGCTTTTTGTTTTTCATTACGAATCACTGCGCACGATCTATTTGAACCCGCTGTTTAAGAGAGAATTTCCAAAAATCAAGTTTTTGTTTCCTCCCGCCGGGTGGATCATGTTTTTTAGAGTGGATGATTCAGCAAGTGAAGTGCAGATTTATGGCGTTAATGCCGATAATACTCCGCAATTCATTGATCCGCACGATATTCTGGAAACCCGGCCGGTTGGCTATGACAATATTCACCGCGGCGCGCTCTTTGCTTTTGTTTCGCCGGATAATCGGCAGCAGGCGTGCGCGTTTCTTCATCGCAAATTACCGTATTTCAAAAGTTTTTTGGTAACGTATGTGCAGTATCCGTCGATTTCAATGGAACCGTTTAAGCAGCAGAGATATATTTTGTATCAGTGTGAATAATAATGGTGGGTAGTAGATGGGCGATAGTGGATGGTAGATTAACTATCAACTATATACCATCACCCATCAACTATATAATTCCCGAGGATCTATAGTGTTCAAGATTTGGAATAGATTATTTTTAGAAGAACGACCTTCGATCGGATTGTCCTTTTTCCGGATCTTTGTGGCGCTGACTACTGGATTTCATGTGATCCCGTCTTTCTTTCACATGGATGATAATTACTTATCGACGGCATTCAAGGAGTTTAACGGGAATTTCTTTACAATTAATTTCCTTAAATTGGTGCAGAAAAGTCCAGATGCTCTTGTTGTTTTCTTTGCCGTCCTTTTTTGTGTAAGCTTCATCGCTTTTTTGGTTGGCCTGTGTTCGCAAGTCAGTTGTATTATCATGACCGCTTGTTGCTATTATTTTTATGCGTTGAATTCTTATCCAATCGGTACGTTGTCCTGGGACATTCTTTTGGTTACGCTATTTTTGATGTGTATAACCTCTTATCATGGTGATTATTTTTCTATCGACAGTTTGTTCGCAAAAAATCCAGAAGCCTTTAAGCGGCGCCGACCGTTTTTTTTGCAAAGGTTATTGCAGATGCAGATTGCCAGTACGTTTTTTTATACAGCATTGTATAAGATAACCGCTCAAGGCAATTGGCTTAACGGCAATCCTATTTTTTATTTGATGAATGCGCCGGCGTCCGGTGTGGTGAAGCATTTTCTTTTGAAGGAATGGATGGCCGTGCATCCCGGGTTTTGTTACGTCGTCGGTATATTGATTGTTTGTGTTGAATTTTTGATGCCGTTTTTTCTTTTTTTTCCTGCAACACGCGTCTCGGCGATATACGCCGGCATTTTCTTTCATATTCTTTTGATTCTGACACTTGATGTCCCTGCCATCTTTTTCTTTTTGTTTCCGGCGCAGCTTATGCTTTTTATCAACCCCGAACATATTTTACGCTGGATCGAGGGAAGGCGGGCGTATCATTCGGTTTCTCTGAGGCCTAAGCTTATTTTCGACGGGAATTGTGGATTTTGCCGCGAAAGTGTTCAAAAGCTCAAGGTGATGGATTTGTTTAATAGGATTGAGTATGTGGATTTTCAGACGCATCCGGATTTGCCGCAGGTTCATCCGCTATTTAACAAAGTTGCCGCGGTAAGTCAAATCCATTTAGTCGAGAATATTCAATCACAAAGCGCAAACAAAAACCTGATTGGCGGTTTTTTTGTGTTTCGAAGGTTGTGCTGGATGATGCCTATGCTTTATCCGGCCATCTTGATTTTTTATTTTCCAGGTTCCGGCATCGTCGGGCCGATGCTTTATCAATGGATTGCCAGAAATCGTTATCTATTACACAGAAATAAAACCTGCACGAATAATGCGTGTTATCGGTAAAGGCATCATGAAACCGATTGAAGTGTTCCAACTTTGATTGGAATATAAGGAGCTCTTAAGATTTTATATGATCAGCTACAGAAATCTTTCTAAAAGCATCTGGTTTTTCTCGATATGCATCATGGCCACCGGCCTGATTACGCTTTACAGCGCCTCATATAATAATTCCAGGGTGGGGCGCGATATTTTTTTTGATCAGATGTGGTGTGCGTTTTTGGCGCTTGCCCTCATGTTCGCTCTTTCCCGTTTGGATTACCGCAAATTTTTCGATTTGGCTTATATTTTTTATGCGGTGAATATTTTGTTGTTGCTCTGGACAGATTTCGGCGGAAGATCCGCATTAGGTGCCACACGTTGGATTAATATCGCTGGCATCAGCTTTCAACCTTCGGAGTTGACCAAAGTAACCATGATCCTCATGCTCGGTCGTTATTTAAGCCAGCGGCGGCCGCGTTTGTCGTTTACGTTTTCTTCTTCGCTTAAGACGCTGTGGTGGGATCTTCTAGTTCCGCTTATACTCGTTGGCATTTCTGTGTTTTTGATCTTCAAGCAGCCGGATTTGGGTACTGCGATTTTGATGATGGGGATTTTTGTTGTCATGCTTTTTGTCAGCGGCATCGATTCAAAATTATTTGCCGGTTTTATTGGGGCTTGTTGTGTGGCAATGCCGTTCGGTTGGAATATCCTTAGGCAATACCAGAAAGACCGGCTCTTAGTTTTTCTTAATCCTAACATCGATCCCATGGGGGCTGGTTATACAATTATTCAGTCGAAGATCGCGGTCGGCTCCGGCGGATTCTGGGGCAAGGGATGGCTAGCGGGTTCGCAGAACCAGTTGAATTTTCTTCCTGAGCGCCACACCGATTTTATTTTTTCTGTTGTCGGCGAAGAATGGGGGCTGGTGGGATCGCTCTTTGTGGTGTTTTGTTTTTTGATGATTATTTATAGCGGCTTTAAGATTGCGGAATTCGTCAAAGATAAATTCGGCCAATATGTCATTATTGGGATCGTGACGATTTTGGCGCTGCAAGTGGTTATCAACATCGGGATGGTGATGGGGATGTTCCCGGTCGTGGGGATCACGTTGCCTTTGGTCAGTTATGGACGCACGTCGTTTCTTGTTTTTGCAATCATGTTGGGTTTCTTGTTGAATCTGTGCAAAAAGCGTTCGGTCTTTTAGAAATGTCCGTGATAAATTGACAAACCCTCGGTGCATAAGCTATAGTACGTTCACATAAATATTAATATTAGCTTCCTCAACCCCCGGGGTGGAGGAAGTTTTCTAAGTCGAATTTTGATATGAGGCATTTTCGTAGAACAACTAATAAACATCTTGGTGAATTGCTCGTCGAGCGCGAGATCGTCACTCGTCCGCAGGTGCAGCAGGCGGTGGAATATCAAAAAATTAACGGGGGACTCTTCGGCGAGGTTCTAGTAACATTGGGATTTGCGACCGAGGAGAACATTGCCCAGGCCCTGACTTCCCAGTACGGCTTTCCTTATTTACCGCTTGCCAATTACGAAATAGATCCAGAAGTTATCAAGACAGTGCCGGAAAATGTTTGCCGGCAGTTTTGCCTCATTCCTATCGATAAAATCGGAAAGAGCCTTACCCTTGCGATGTCTAATCCTCTTAACGTCCAGGCGGCAGAGGATGTGGAGCTAATTACCGGCTGCATGGTCCAGGTGTTCGTGGCGACGGCCAGCGATATTATTAGCTCAATCAGTAAGTATTATTCTTTGAATAAATAATCCAGCTTCAAAAACCTTTCTCACCTAAGGGGTGAGGGAGATGTCATAAGAAATTAGGATTTATTCATCAACTGTCGCTGACACATGGCCTCCCTTAAAGAACGTCTTCAAGAAATTTTGGTTCGTGATCAAATCATCACCTCAGTTCAGCTTGAGGCGGCGATCGAAGAACAGAAAAAATTCGGCGGAGAATTGAGTAAGATTCTTGTTAAGCTGAATTTTATTTCTGAAGACCAGTTGACCAACCTGTTAAGTGAAGGGTTGGGCCTTCCATTGATGAATATCTCCCGTCTTAAAGTTCCTGTGGAGGTTGTGCAACTTATTCCTCAGGATGTGGCGCTTAAATACAAAATCCTTCCAATTGCGCGCATTGGCGATCATTTGACGCTGGCCATGGTTGACCCGTTAGACATCTTTGCCTTAGATAATGTGAAGGCGCTAACCGGGCTTGTTGTCAATCCCGTCGTGGGAAGAGCCAAGGATATTGTTAAGGCCATTGGACAGTATTACTCGACGGACTCAAACGTCACGTTCGACCAGATCATCAAGGACATCAAAGATACGGAGGATCTTGAGCTCGTTAAAGAAGGCCAGAAAGGCATGGGCAAAAACGAGATTGAGAGTCTCACGCAAGATGCTCCTATCATTAAACTCACTAATACAATTATCCAGCAGGCGGTCGTTGCCAAGGCGAGCGACGTATTTATCGAACCCATGGAGGGCAGCCTGCGCATCCGTTATCGCATCGACGGGATGTTACGCGAAATCGACCGTATGTCCAAGGTTCTGCATTTTCCCATTGTCTCGCGCATTAAGGTTATTTCAAGTTTGGATATTTCTGAACATCGTTTACCTCAGGACGGACGTTTTAAAATGGTGACCTCGGACAACAAGGAAGTGGATTTTCGCGTGAGCGTTCTTCCGACGGCGCTTGGAGAGAAAGTGGTTTTGCGCGTTCTAGATAAAAATTTGGAAATGTTAGATATAGGAAGGCTTGGTTTTGAGCCGCCGGCCATTCAACGCCTGAAGGATTGCTGCGTACGGCCGCACGGCCTGATTCTGGCGTGCGGTCCGACGGGTAGCGGGAAAACCACGACTTTGTATTCAATTCTTAAGTTTGTTGATTCTCCGGGTAAGAATATCGTCACGGTCGAAGATCCCGTCGAGTACCAGATGAAAGGGTTTAATCAGGTAAATATCCGCGCCGATGTTGGTTTGTCCTTCACGTCGTCTTTGCGTTCAATCCTGCGCCAGGACCCGGATGTGATCATGATCGGCGAGGTTCGTGATAGTGAAACCTTGGATATTGCGGTCAAAGCAGCGCTGACTGGCCATTTGGTCGTCAGTTCTCTGCATACTACAACCGCTCCGGGATCAATCACCCGTATGATTAATATGGGCATCGAGCCTTTTTTGATTACATCGTCTTTGATTTGCATTATTGCCCAGCGTCTTTTGAGGAGAATTTGTCCTAAGTGCAAGGAAGGAATTGAGGTGCCGGAAATTCTTTATGAACGTTTGTGTATCGGGAAAATTGTACCGGGCAAGGACCGGCATTTTTTTCACGGCAAAGGTTGCCCTGCCTGTTTTAATACCGGTTATTATAGCCGTGTGGGAATTACAGAGATCATGGTTTTGACGCCAAAAATAAAAGAGCTGATTTTATCTGATGCCGGTGAGATTGATCTTAAGCAGATGTCCCGACAAGAAGGTATGGCGACCATGAGAGAAGACGGTATCATAAAAGCCTGTCAGGGATTGACGACGTTAGAAGAAGTGGTGCGTGTGACAGCGCCGGACGAAGTGGTGAAGTAGAAAGTTAAACGTGAAGAGCGAAACGTATGACGATTTACGAACGATTTTTCATATTTTTAAATCGACTTGTATTTTTAAAGGTTTGATCGAGCATGCTTGAGACCGTCAGAGAACGTATTTTAAAAGCTATCACCCAACTTCCTAATATTAAAGAGGAAGATGTTGAGCTTGCTGTCCAATGGCAGAAGAAAATGGGTATCGGCCTTGGCAAGGCCTTGGTTGAACGTAATCTGATTTCAGAAAAAGAGCTCATGATCCTTCTTGTGCGTGAGCTGCACATTCCGTCGATTGATCTGAGCAAATATCGATTCGACCCCAATCTTAAAACAGTCATCCCCGAAAAGATCGCGCGCCAGTATAAAATCATTCCCATTTCAAAACTTGGGGACACGATTACCATGGCGATTTCCGATCCATTAAACGTGTTTGCCATCGACGATATTAAAAGCGTTACAGGCAAAAGTGTCGACGTGGTTATGGGAACGGAATCGCAAATACTTAAAGCTATTAACGCGTTTTATGGCACAGAAGCTCCTAAAAGTGTTTCGCAGATCAGTAAAGGTATTGACATTGAGGATTTTAAAATTGTTAGCGATGGGGATGTAACTCAGGCGAATGTTTCTGATGCGGATGCGGGCGAACAGGCGCCGATTATCCGTATGGTTAACTTGGTTATCAAAGAAGCGATCAAGCAGCGCGCTTCTGATATTCATATGGAGCCTACCGATCAGGACATGCGCGTGCGTTATCGCATCGACGGAATTTTGCAGGACATTTTGAATATTCCTAAGGAAAGCGAAGGGGCTGTGGTCATCCGGTTGAAGATCATGGCGCGCCTCGATATCACGGCAACCCAGGCGCCTCAGGACGGCCGGTTTAAAATGCGCATTGCCTCCCAGGAGGTGGATTTTCGTGTGAGCGTATTGCCGACGACGCATGGTTCGAAAATTGTTATGCGTATCCTTGATAAAGCTAATCTTTCACTCGGTTTTGTCAAGCTCGGGTTTTCCCAGCGCGCGATTGAAATCTTACAGGCGAACATTATTAAGCCGTTTGGCATGGTTCTTGTTACCGGCCCGACGGGAAGCGGAAAATCCACAACGCTTTATTCTATTATCAACCAGCTCAATACGGTTGACAAAAATATTATCACCGTCGAAGATCCGGTTGAGTATCTGATTGACGGTTTGACACAAATTGATGTTAAGCCCGATATCGGTTTGACCTTTGCCTCTGGTCTTAGGGCGATTCTTCGTCAGAGCCCTGATATTGTCATGGTGGGGGAAATTCGCGACGCCGAGACCGCTGATATTGCTATCAAAGCCTCTTTGACCGGACAAATGGTTTTCTCGACGTTGCATACTAATGATGCATCCGGGGCTTTGACTCGGTTGGTTGATATGGGTATTGAACCGTTTCTTGTCGCTTCCAGTCTGGTCATGGTTTGCGCCCAGCGTTTGTGCCGGAAGATATGTCCGTATTGTAAAAAAATCGTCAAGATTTCTGATGTTGTTCTTGAAAGGATTGCCGATAAGATTCCTTCCGGAACGGTGTTTTATGAAGGCAAAGGGTGTGAGTCATGCCGGTTTACCGGTTTTCTCGGCCGTCTCGGGATTACGGAAATTCTGGAGATGGATGACTCTATACGGGAAATGCTTTTGAAAGGTGAATCATCTGACGAGATTAAAAATTACGCTATTAAACATAAAGGAATGAAAGTCCTTTATGATGATATTGTCGAAAGGCTTTGCGAAGGCCAGACGACAGTTGCTGAGGTTTTCCGTGTGACCTCCGACGAACATTAATAAAACAGGAGCCGGGTATGTCTATTGAAGATCCTAAACGTCTATTGATTGGTGAAATTCTTCTTGAGCGTAAAAAAATTACTCCCACTCAACTCGAGCAGGCGCTTAAAATTCAACAAGATGGCCATAGCTTTCTGGGAGAAATTTTGGTAAAACTAGGATATCTGGATGATCGAGACATCGTGGTTGCGCTCATCATTCAGTGCGGCTTGCCGTACATTTCGGTGAATAAATACAGGATAGATCCTGAGATCATCCGGATTATTCCCGTCGATGTAGCTAAGGAACACCATGTGATTCCCTTAGACCGTATTGGAGATGTTTTAAGTGTGGTCATGACCAATCCTTTGACGGACGAGTTGAGGGAAAAATTAGAGTCGTTAACTTCTTGCCGCGTGGCGACATTTATTTCCACAAAAGGGGAAATTGATGAAGCCATCGCGCGTTCTTATCCGCCTTCGTAGGAACACCACGGCTTTTAGACTTGATTGAACGTGGACTAAAAGCCGTGGCACTCCGGCGGATTCCGCCGCTAAAGAGGCAAGTGCGGATAACCTCGAAGCATGCGCAGAAGATTTCGAAGAAATCTTCAAGCGATGATGCGAGGGGTTAATTAGAAAGGAA